>Ga0247814_10000003_pt1 | contig 1003034 bp, 900 predicted proteins | sample UWRJL179409R1_FD_179947 | JGI IMG/M metagenome (GOLD analysis project Ga0247814, IMG submission 179947) | Plant litter microbial communities from Arlington Agricultural Research Station in Wisconsin, United States - UWRJ-L179-409R-1 | ecosystem: Environmental > Terrestrial > Plant litter >...
CGATTATGTAAACATATATCAGCAAGAAAAACTAACATTGTAAACAACACCCAGTAAAACAAAATTAATTGTAAACAACAACCAGTAAAACACTTTCTAATTGTAAACTTATTCCAGTATAGGACATCCCATATCTTTTGTGTTTAAGTATCATACTAAGTTCGTAAACTGTTTTACAACTAGTCGGATATTACACGGATAAAATTCGCTTTTCATACGGATTTTAATCGCCTGTATCCGAAGGTGATCCGAACAAACTCCGAAGAACAACCGAAGAATATGCGAATAATAATTGAACATGATACGAATGTCTTATACCGCTATAGCATACTGATTAAACAGTTTTAATTTTACAAAGCAGAAAACCATCTTTTAAATAGAAAGTAGGAGGAACTATAGGTTTACAGGATTTAGTTGGCCCTATTTTCTTCATCGTTTCTTTTGTTATCCTTTATATTGTAAGTAGAGCTGCCAAAGTTGTAGGTTAAACTAAGAACTAGGCGTTGTACTCCATTATAGTGGTACATATCATTATCAATGATTCGCTTTTCTCTAAAGATGAGTCTTCTTTTGATGCTGTCGAACGCATCATAAAGCGTAAGTTTAGTGTTGAGCTTATTTTTAAGCCAAGCTTTTTGTAGACCAAAATCAAGGCCATACACAGGTCTAAACACGTAAAGGCCATTGCCACTTTTCGATTCGTAGCTATAGCTAACATCTACCAACCAATCTTTTACACTAAAAACTTGACTGCCATTGATGGTATAGCTAAATATGCCAATTTGATAAGTTTTGTCTAAGTATGGGGTTAATTCTCGATTGTAGTATAATCCAATACTGTTATTGGTTCGCCACCATTTATTGATAATTAGTGGAGAACTTAACTGCAGGTTTGCAAAATTTCTGTAGGGAAGATTTCGGCCCAAGAAAATCAGTTCATTTGTTGCTGGATTATATTCAGGGTAACGAGCAAGGACGTCTGTTTCTCGTCCGGCATTTAAGGAAATATTAAGGGCTTTCTTACTATAGGCCAAAGAGAAAAGGTTGGTTGTAGAAGGTTGTAAAAAAGGATTTCCTATCCAATAATGACGTGGACTGTAATAAAAACGGAAGGGGTTTAAAGCTTGAAAAGTTGGCCTTGTTAACCGCGTGCTGTAACTGAAACTAAGCTGCTCACTATTGTTAATGCTATAAGTAATGTTGAGGCTAGGTATCCATTTCAAATACTTTCTTTCGGTAAGGGTATTTGTTGTTATCGAATTAGCTATGGTATGGGTATATTCTGATCTTAAACTTAGACTATAATTTATTTTATCCCATTTTCCTAAATAAGAGACATATCCTGCTGTTATGTATTCCTGGTAACTAAATTGATTACTACGTGTAGGATCTAAATTAAAAACTTGGTTAGCCAAGGTATCGTAACGCAACCTGTTTTGGGTAGTGGTGTAGGCAAATTTACCCCCAATTTCTAGTTTACCTACGCCCATATTTTGACTAAAATCTGCTTGTGCGCTATGGATCAAGATGTTGTTTCTAGAATTCGTTTTCCAATAATTTAGCCGATCATTGTTAAATGCATTCCAATTTTGGATGTCTTCATTTTGCCTATTGTCGATTTGTGCCAAAGAAGTAATGATATGAAGCTCACTATTTTTAAACTGGGCATCATAATTTAACCCTCCTGCGTAATTTGCTTGTGTAGGCAATGCATTATTGCTGCCACTAACATGTGCAATTGTCTGCGCTAAATTGTTGGTTTGTGTAACTAACTGGTTATTTGTTGCCGCATTTCTATTTATTTGGAAGGTGCGAACAAAGGCCTCTAAACTTTGTCCCTTTTGCAATTCGTAAGCGGCTCTTGCCTGTACATTAAAATTCTGATTGGATGTAATGGTTCGGGTATCGGTTGTTAGTGCATCTGTATTAGCTAAGTATTGTAAGGCATAGTATTTATAAAAAGTACTTCCAGTGGTATGGCCCAACTTCAAGTCGTAGATCCATCGATCTGTTTTATAGGTAAGAGATAAGTTGTTGTCAAGTAAGCTATAATTGTTTCGTTGCAACCTTGCATTGTAAGTGCCTCTTAAACCTAAAGATTGATTTCTTTTCAATTTTACATCAATAATACCTTGATATTCGCCATCGTATTTGGAGGAAGGCTGGTTAATCATTTCGATAGATTCAACCATCTCTGGAGATAGGCTACTTAAATACGTTTGGATTTCATCATTGCTCATATTTACAGGTTTGCCATCAACAAATAAGGTGGGTGTTGCTCTACCTGCAAGTAACAAGCTTCCATCTTGGTTAACCTGTAGGCCTGGTAGTTTTCTAAAAACATCCCATAAATTAGCTGTAGACTTGAAAAGTATGTTATTCGCAATCCCAACTTTAATTTGGCCATTTTTTGTGCTAAAGTTTGAGGTTCCACCGTTAACTGTTATTTCTTTGAGTAGATTAAGATCTTCTTTTAGTAAAATATTCCCCAGCAATAATGCTTTTTGATCACCCTTGTTTACTATAATTTCATTTTGCAGCTGCTGATAGCCAATAATCGTGACAGATAACATGTATCTTCCATTAGGTACTTCCTTAAATTCAAATAATCCCAATGAATCGCTATTCGTATTTTTAATTAGGGTTGGTTGCTCTTGGTCTATCAAGGTCAAATTTGCAAAGGGTATATCTTGATTGGTTTTAGCATCAACCAGTTTTCCTTTAATAGTTTGTGCGTTTAAAAGGGAATTTGTAAATAAGCAAAGGCATAAAAAAAGTATCGATTTCATCTTAGTTCTTGGATTTTTATTTTATTCCAAAACTAGAAGCGAAGAAAGGAGAATAGGTTTTGATTCTCAGATTTGGGAGTTCGGAATTATAAATCCAGACAAAACCTAAATTAGTGAAATTGCAGATAAGCCTTCTTTGTAAAGCGTTGGCGTGGTCTGCTTGTGTTTTTTAAAGGCAGTATAAAATGTAGATTTCGAATTAAATCCAACCTCATAACCAATAGCTTCAAGTTTAATGCCCTTGTCGTTAATTATTAATTCGCAGGCCTCATTTATTCTGTACTCGTTAATATAGGCTGCAAAACTTTTGCTTAAATTGTCATTTAGCAACTGCGAAAGCTGGTGTCCAGATATATTGATTTTTTTAGCTAGCTCATTTAATTTTAGGTCTGGATTTTTATAGAGTTCCTGCTCCAAAACAATCTTGTGTAGTTTTTCTGTTAAGGCTTTTACCTGCTCATCCGCAATTTTCTTATTGGCATACCGAACCAAATCTGGGTTGCCAGAAAAAAGATTTGTTGTTTTTCTTTTGCTAACAAATAAAAAGAGGTTCAGGTAAAGGATTAGCGAGAAAAACAAAGCCCCACTGATGCAAGGTCCATTGAAAAATTCGAAAATGGATAATTTAAATGAGGCTGGGATCACCACATTACCAATACATACAGACAGTAATAACATCTCTGTTTGGGAAACTTTTTCTCTTCTATTAAAGAGTTTGATAAAAGCATTTCTGAGCAACCAGCCAGATAACACCATGTAGACAGCCAATGGTAAAGCAACTATTCCCCAGACATAACCTTCCCATATATCCGGATGACTATCGTATGGGGCAATGATGCTGGTTATTAAAACTGCTAAAAACCAAAACAGATACGTTCCTTTTACTATGGCTGTTGTTTTGGTTTCTGGCCTCAATGTCGATTTAATAAAATAAAAAAGAGAGGGGCCAACCAAAGAAGCTCCCCAAAGACCTATTTGGATATAAATGCCCGGTAACTCTGGATAGAAATAATAAATAAAAGATTTGCCAATTTTTAAGCAAAGCCCTAAAAGCATTAGTCCTAAGAAATAAGAAGCAGCCGACTTCGATTTTTTGAAAGCCAGCAAATAAGCGCTAATGATAAAACCATTAAACACACCTAGGGCGCTAAAGAAAAATAAGATTTGTTGACCTAGGTTCATTTAACAAAAATAATAATCTTATGGTAATTCGGGCATTGTAAATATCAATACGATTAGATGAGAATATTAATAATTACGATATATCCTTTTAAACTTGATTAAATATATTATTCTATCAGTTGGTTTCTTATCTTCTGAAATATTTTTTCATTTATTTGAAAAGCAATGCCTGTAGCTTTTCGGTTGCGATAGCCCCGCTAATGTTTCTTCCGAAGAAAAATCGGGATCCACGAATATCGGGTTTATAAAACTTTAACCTGTGCACATGGCATCCTCTCCAATCATAGTTGTACAAACCATTGTTAAATAAGCCTGATGGAAACGGCACGAAGTATAGTGTACAGCAGGGCTGCCATAGCCATTAATGCTGACTTTCACTTTCAAAAAATTTAATACTACTTCTTGCTATTTAAGATTGCTGAATAAAAAAATTACTATGCAACCATAGTAATTTGAGTTAGAAATACTAAATTTGGAAAATCTAACCTTATATAGATTTTAATTATGCTTTTTGAATTAAGTGAAGAACAACTGATGATACAACAGGCTGCTAGAGATTTTGCCCAAACAGAATTAAAGCCTGGAGTTATTGAAAGAGACGAACATCAAAAATTTCCTACGGAGCAAGTTAAAAAGTTGGGTGAGCTTGGCTTTTTAGGGATGATGGTGGATACAAAATATAATGGCAGTGGGATGGATGCTGTTTCTTATGTTTTGGTAATGGAAGAACTTTCTAAAGTTGACGCATCTGCTTCCGTAGTTGTTTCGGTAAATAACTCATTGGTTTGTTATGGTTTAGAAGCGTATGGTTCGGAAGCCCAAAAAGAAAAATATTTAAAGCCTTTGGCATCTGGCGAAAAAATTGGCGCTTTCTGTTTGTCGGAGCCAGAAGCTGGTTCTGATGCTACTTCGCAACAAACAACAGCCGAAGATATGGGCGATTATTATTTGCTAAACGGCACCAAAAACTGGATTACTAACGGCAGTACGGCAAGCACCTATTTGGTAATTGCACAAACCCATAAAGAATTAAGGCATAAAGGGATTAACGCCTTTATTGTAGAAAAGGGAACGCCAGGTTTTACGGTTGGCCCAAAAGAAAATAAATTAGGTATTCGTGGGTCTGATACACATTCGTTAATGTTTAATGATGTAAAAGTGCCAAAAGAGAATAGAATTGGTGATGATGGTTTTGGATTTTCTTTTGCGATGAAAACTTTAGAAGGTGGTAGAATTGGTATCGCTGCACAAGCTTTAGGCATTGCTGCTGGTGCTTACGAGTTAGCGTTATCCTATTCTAAGCAAAGAAAATCTTTCGGAAAACCAATTTCAGATCATCAAGCTATTGCTTTTAAATTGGCAGATATGGCAACACAGATTGAAGCGACTCGTATGTTGGTGTATAAGGCTGCTTGGTTAAAAGATCAAGGTCAATCGTATACTTTAGCTGGGTCTATGGCCAAACTATTTGCCAGTAAAGTTGCAATGGATGTTACAGTTGAGGCCGTGCAAATACACGGGGGTTATGGTTTTGTAAAGGAATACCACGTAGAGCGAATGATGAGAGACGCCAAAATAACTCAGATATACGAGGGAACTTCTGAAATACAGAAAATGGTAATTAGCAGAAGTATTTTAAGTAAATAACCCCTAAATCCCTCCGATATGAAATCGGAGCAGGCTCTGAAGGGGACTTAATTTCCAAAATAAAAGCCACAAGGAAGCTAATTCTTTGTGGCTTTTGTGTTAATTGTTAAAGGTTACTAATCTTTATTTGTGCCGAAAACAGAATCTAAAATCATTTTTATAATAGCAACTGCTATGGCTAAAATTGCGGCCGCAATAAAACCAGAGGTGTTAAAGCCAGTCATAAAATGATCTACCAGTAAAATCATTAACACGGTAATTACAAAAGAGATTAAGCCAAGGGTAAGTACATTTAATGGGAATGTAAAAATCCTTAAGATTAAACCAATTGTGGCATTAGCGATTGCAATTAAAATTGCAGCAATAATAGCGCTTCCATAACCGTCTACGGTTACCCCTGGAACAAAGTAAGCGCCAAGTAGCATGGCAAGTCCCATTAATAAAATTTCGAGTATTAACTTCATAATGTTTAATTTAGTAGATGTTTAAATATATAGTATTGTTTATTTTGGTGTGCTGTTTTGGCTGCTCCACTTCAAATAGCGAGCCAATATCCATTTGTTTTTCGGCAGATAGTAATAAAATTTTAATCTCCAATATAGATCCTGCCGGACTATATCAAATTAAAAATAATATAAAAACAGATACAATGTACCAAAAATTAGTGTCGGTTCTACAAACTCCAGCCGAAGATGATTCGGTGAGTATGGAAATGGATTGGCCAGGAACGCTCAGTGTTGCTGGAGATAGTTTGGTATTTATACCTAATAAGCCATTTGTTAAGGGTAAAAATTATTTGGTAGAAACTATGATAAATTCAAAGTTTGCCAGCGGGGCTGATATATTAAAATCTGATGTAGGTCATAGCTTAAAACCACAACAAAAAACCTTGATAAGGTAAGTTACTTCTCTCATTTTCAAATGGGTTTTTTATTTTTAATAATATTTCGTACATTTGCACGGTAATAGAGGAAGAAGAGGGGACAGAGTCCCCTCTTTTCTTTTGCAAGCAATTAAGGATATGCAGGTAGAAAAAAGAGTTGAAGCCCTTGTTGAAGAAAAAATTGCAGACAGACCTGAACTGTTTTTGGTATCGATTAAAATGTTGCCAAATAATAAGCTGATTATTCATGTAGATGGAGATCAGGGGATAAGTATACAGGATTGTGCAGCAATTAGTAGGCACGTAGGTTTTCATTTAGAGGAAGAAAACACGATTGAAAAGGCTTATAATTTAGAGGTTTCGTCTCCGGGAGTTGGAGAGCCACTTTTGCTTCATCGACAATATGATAAGAATATTGGTAGAGAATTGAGTGTTAAATTAGCCGATGGAAGTGTTAAAGAAGGCAAATTGCTTTCTGTTGATGAAAAAACAATCTCTATTGAAGAGAAAGTGAAAGAAAAAGGTAAAAAAGTTCAATTGGTAGAAACACAAGTTGAGTTTGATAATATAGTAGAAACAAAGGTTTTAATTTCATTTAAATAAAAAAATGAGCAATATTAATTTAATCGATTCATTTCAAGAATTTAAAGAATTCAAGAATATCGACCGCCCTACAGTAATTAGCGTACTGGAAGAGGTATTTCGCAGTATGTTGCGTAAAAAATATGGAACAGACGAGAACTGTGACGTAATTGTGAATCCAGATAACGGAGATTTAGAAATCTGGAGAACAAGAAAAGTAATGGAAGATGGATTTTCTGAAGATGATGATTTAGAGATTGAACTTGCTGAAGTAAAGCTTTTAGATGCTGATATGGAAGTTGGTGATGACTATATCGAACAGATTACTTTAGAGAGTTTTGGGCGTAGAGCGATTTTAGCAGCTCGCCAGACCTTAGTTTCTAAAGTATTAGAATTAGAGAAAGACGAAATTTTCAAGAAATATAAAGATAGAGTTGGCGAGATTGTAACTGGAGAAGTTTACCAAGTTTGGAAAAAAGAAACTTTGGTATTGGATGATGAGGGTAACGAATTAATGATGCCTAAAACGGAACAAATCCCTGCAGATTATTTCAAAAAAGGAGATGCAGTACGTGCTGTAATTTCTAAAGTTGACATGGTTAATGCCACTCCAAAAATCATTATTTCTAGAATTGCACCAGAGTTTTTACAACGTTTGTTCGAAATCGAAGTTCCAGAAATTTTTGATGGTTTAATCACCATTAAGAAAATTGTTCGCGAACCAGGAGAAAGAGCTAAGGTTGCTGTAGAATCTTATGATGATAGAATTGATCCAGTTGGTGCTTGTGTTGGTATGAAAGGTTCTCGTATACACGGTATTGTGAGAGAATTGAAAAACGAAAATATTGATGTAATTAACTTCACCAATAATATTTCTCTATACATACAACGTGCGTTGAGCCCAGCAAAAATTACTTCAATTAAATTAGATGATGTTACAAAACATGCTTCAGTTTATTTAAAGCCAGATCAAGTGTCATTAGCGATTGGTCGTGGTGGTCATAACATTAAATTGGCAGGTAAATTGACAGGATATGAAATTGATGTTTACCGTGAGGCTGGCGAGGAAGATGAGGATGTGGATATCGAAGAATTCTCGGATGAAATTGATAGCTGGATCATTGATGAGTTAAAATCAATTGGTTGCGATACTGCAAAAAGTGTTTTAGCATTATCAGTAGATGAATTAGTAAAACGTACCGACTTAGAAGAAGAAACCATCAAAGAGGTGATTAGTATTCTACAATCGGAATTTGAATAACGTGTTATGCTTGAATAAATAAGAATAAACGTTACTTTTGTATATAATTAGTAAAAAAAAATAGGATAATAGATGTCAGACGACAAACCCATAATTTTATTCAAAGCAGTTAAAGAGCTTAACGTAGGGATAGCTACAGCCGTAGAGTTTCTAAGTAAGAAGGGCTTTGCTGTGGAGAATAAGCCCACTACAAAACTTTCAAAAGAGATGTATGATACATTATTGAGAGAGTTTCAGGGGGATAAAATCGTAAAAGAAGAAGCCAATCAGATAGTTATAGGTAAAATTCGTCGTGATGAACCCGAAGTAGCTGAGAAAGCTCCTGAGGTGCCTAGAAAAAAACAAGATTTTGAAAATGAGGGCATCTTAATTAAAAACCTTCATTCTTACACTCCTCCAGCTGAGAAGCCAAAGGAAGAAAAACCTGTTGAAGCTAAGCCAGTAGAGCCTGTTGTAGCTCCTGTACAAGAAAAGGCAGAACAAAAAGAAGAAGAAAGTTCTTTACCAGGTGTAAAAATTGTTGGGAAAATAGACCTTAACAATTTAAATAGCAAAACTCGTCCCGATAAAAAAGATGAGTCAGCTGCAGCCCCTGTGGTAGAAGCTAAAGCTGCTGAGCCAGTTAAAAAAGAAGAGCCTGTTGTTGTTGTTGAAACTCCAAAAGCTGTTGAGCCTATGGAAGAGAAACCTACACCAGCTCCAGTTGTTGAAGAGAAAGCACCAGTTAAGGAAGAACCTAAGGTTGAAGAAGCACCAAAAGCTCCAGCAACCGTTGTTCCGCCAACGGCAGCTACTCCACCTGCTACTCCAGCTCCAGAAGATGAGGTAATCAAAGCTCGTTCGGTTAAATTATCAGGTCCAAATATTATTGGTAAAATTGTTTTGCCAACAACTCCTGATCGTAGAAATCAACCTGTAGCTTCATCAAATGATAGCGAAGCAGCTAAACGCAAGCGTAAACGTAAAAAAACGCCAGGTGGTCCGAATGCTCCTCAACAAGGGCAAGGTCAACAAAATCAAGGTCAGCAAGGTACAACAAACCAACCTCGTCCGGCAGGAACTCCTGCACCGCATGTAGGTAACAGACCAGATTTTAGAAATAATACAAACAATACAGCTGGCGGCCGTCCAAATTTTAGAAATGCTAGACCGGGTGCTGCACCTGGTGGGCCTAAAGAAGAGCCAACAGAAAAAGAGATACAAGATCAGATCAAAGCAACACTTGCTCGTTTAAGTGGTGCTGGTAAATCTGGTAAGTTTGCGCAAAGGGCAAAATTACGTCGTCAGAAACGTGATGATGTTGCCTTAACTGCAGAAGAAGCAGCAGCAGAAGAGCAATTACAATCTAAAGTATTAAAAGTTACCGAGTTTGTTACGGCAAATGAGTTGGCTAATATGATGGATGTACCTGTTACCAAAATTATTGGTACTTGTATGAGCTTAGGTATGTTCGTTTCTATTAACCAACGTTTGGATGCAGAAACTTTAACTATTGTTGCCGATGAATTTGGCTACGAAATCCAGTTTGTAAAAGCTGATGAAGAAGCGGATAGTGTAATTGAAGAAGAAGATGCACCAGAAGATTTAGAAACAAGAGTTCCTGTAGTTACCATTATGGGTCACGTAGATCATGGTAAAACATCATTGCTAGATTATATTCGTAAAGCGAATGTAGTAGCGGGTGAGGCCGGTGGTATTACGCAACATATTGGTGCCTATAAAGTAACTACTAACGCTGGTAAACAAGTTACCTTCTTAGATACGCCGGGTCACGAAGCCTTTACAGCGATGCGTGCTCGTGGTGCTAAGGTAGCAGATATTGCCATTATTGTTATTGCTGCAGATGATGCGGTGATGCCACAAACTAAAGAAGCCATTAACCACGCACAAGCTGCTGGTGTTCCTTTAGTATTTGCATTTACAAAAATTGATAAACCAGGTGCTAACTCAGATAGAGTTAGAGAACAGTTATCAGTAATGAATATTTTGGTTGAAGATTGGGGTGGTAAATTTCAATCTCAAGAAATCTCTAGCAAAAGCGGCTTAAATGTTGATTTGTTGTTAGATAAAGTATTATTAGAGGCAGAATTATTAGAATTAAAAGCTAATCCTAACAAACGTGCTACTGGTACTGTAATCGAGGCAACATTAGATAAAGGACGTGGTATTGTAACTACGGTATTGGTGCAAGCTGGTACATTGAGAGTTGGCGATCCAATCTTAGCAGGAAGTTATAGTGGTAAAGTAAAGGCTTTATTTAACGAACGTGGTGCTAAGGTAAACGAAGCTGGACCATCAGTGCCGGTACAGGTATTGGGTATGCAAGGCGCTCCTACAGCAGGTGATAAGTTCAATGCAATGGAGAGCGAAGTAGAAGCTAGAGAGATTGCAAACAAACGTTTACAATTAATGCGTGAGCAAGGTTTACGTACGCAGAAACACATTACTTTGGATGAGATTGGTCGTCGTTTAGCAATTGGTAACTTTAAAGAGTTAAACTTAATTGTTAAAGGTGACGTGGATGGTTCGATTGAGGCATTAGCCGATTCATTATTGAAACTATCTACTGAAGAGATCCAAATCAATATTATTGGTAAAGCAGTAGGGCAGATTTCAGAATCTGATGTATTGTTAGCGTCTGCTTCAGATGCAATCATCATCGGTTTCCAAGTACGTCCTTCGCCAGGTGCTCGTAAATTAGCAGAGGCAGAGCAAATTGATATTCGTTTATATTCTATTATCTACGATGCAATCAATGAGATTAAAGCAGCAATGGAAGGTATGTTGGCTCCAGAATTCGAAGAGAAAATTGTGGCTAACGTAGAGATCAGAGAAACCTTTAAAATCACTAAAGTGGGTACCATTGCGGGCTGTATGGTATTAGATGGTAAGATTACTAGAAATAGCAAAATCCGTATTGTACGTGATGGTGTGGTAATCTATACTGGTGAGTTGGCCTCATTGAAACGTTTCAAAGACGATGTAAAAGAAGTAAACAAAGGTTACGAATGTGGTCTGAATATCCAAAACTTTAACAATATTGAAGTTGGAGATATTGTAGAAGCTTACGAACAAGTAGAAGTAAAGCGTAAATTGTAAGCTCAATTAAATAAATTTAGAAAGCGACTTTAGGGTCGCTTTTTTAATGAATTAGGTTTTTCTAACAATAACTAGTTACATTGTATCTTAAAAATATCGGATAATATTAAGATAGTATCTTAAAAATATCGGATAATATTGAGTTAGCATCTTAAAAATATCGGATAATATATATATTGATATAAATTTTTGCATATTTTTATCCAAATTAAAATGGTAATGACACGTTCAAAAGCTTTACAAACATTAACAGCTCATTTGTCTAAGCCCCAGCATTCCATTATTATTGGGCCGCGACAAATTGGTAAAACAACATTGGTAAAGCAGTTGGCTGCTATACTGAAACAGCAAGATGAAAGTTGTTATTTTGTAACGTTTGAAGATCCAACTATACTAGAAGCTATAAATAAGCATCCAGAACACATCTTTAATTACACACAGCTGCTTTCAGACCTTCCAGACGATAAGCGATTGTATTTGATTATAGATGAGGTTCAATATGCGCAGGAGCCAAGCAATTTTTTAAAACTGTTATATGATAAATATGCGCCTAAATTAAAGATTATTGCAACTGGAAGTAGTGCGTTCTATATTGATAGAGGCTTTAAAGATAGTCTTGCTGGCAGGAAGAAGGTGTTTGAATTTTTTCCTCTTTCATTTGATGAGTTTTTGCACTTTAAGCAAGAAGATAAATTAGTGCCAGAGTGGGAGCAATTAGGTAAACGTAAAAATTATCAGGGTGTTCATAAAAACAAAATTGATGTGCTCTTTGATGAATACCTTATCTATGGTGGATATCCTGCAGTGGTGTTGGCAGATACACTACAAGAAAAGCAGGAGCTATTAGCTGAATTGGTTAATAGTTATCTTAAAAAAGATGCATTGGAAGCTGGAGTAAGAGATGAATTGAAATTTTTTCAATTGACTAGGATCTTGGCTCAACAAACGGGCGGTTTAATTAATCATCACGAATTGGCAAATACTTTACAAATGGCAAGTTCAACAGTAGAGAATTACGTTTATCTCATGCAAAAAAGTTTCATTGTTGGATTAGTTACCCCATTTTTTGCCAATATTAGAAAGGAGTTGACTAAAATGCCTAAAGTATATTTTAATGACAATGGATTGCGCAATGCCTTGTTGAATAATTTTGATCGGATAGATGATCGCTTAGATAAAGGAGAATTATTAGAAAACTATGTGTATAGCCGATTGAAGCAAAAGCACGGAGCAGATTATCTACATTTTTGGCGTACTGCAGATGGTAATGAAGTTGATTTTGTGGTTACGGAAAAACTTAAAAAGGGTGAAGCTTACGAGGTAAAATATAATGATGTACAATTTAAACCGAGTAAGTATAAGAAGTTTACCACAGCTTACCCAGATTTTAAGTTACAATGTGTAAGTAAGTTGCTCAGTAAGGAAGATACGATAGAAATTATTCGATTGTAATATTGCAGGTGAGACGTAAATTGTAATATATTTAAGCTTAGAAATATAAGGAGCGGTTTTTTCGCTTCTTTTTAACAAGAAATAATTAACAAACATTAATTAATGATCGAGCATACATTAGCTAATCCTAAGAAGAAAAACTTTGATTTTATTGATGCTGTTAGAGGAATCTCTATGTTTGGCATCGTAATAGAACATAGCTCGGCATTTTGGATATTAAAGTATGATAATTATGGAGAAAAGCTTATCCAATCTGCCTATATGGGCTTTTTCAAGTTCGCAACTATTGCTTTCTTTTTAATTAGTGGTTTCCTCATCAATCATAAATTTACGGAATATACACCTCTACAGTATATTAAAAATAGATTTAAAAATACAATTGGCCCCTGGTTGTTTTGGATTTTTATCTATTTAGCATTAGTAATTGGCCATCAGGTTTTTATGTTGTTAAAGATGGGTACTGCAAATGGAAGGTCGATAGATTGGTATGATTCTACTGTGGGCATGTTCTTTCGAGTGATTTTCCATAGTAACTATTGGTTTATTCTAAATTTTTTAATCTGTATTGCCATCCTACTTTTATTTAAAAAATATATTTATAATTGGGGCTTTGGATTAATTTTAGGTTTATTTTCCTTTTTCTACAGTGTAAACATCTATTTTGGTTGGCTGCCTTTAGAACATACAACTGCTATATTTGGGTTTGTGTTCTACCTTTGGTTAGGGATTATTTTAAATAGGTATTATGCTCAGATAAAAGCTACATTAAATCGTATATCTTTTAGTTTTCTTATTGTGGTAAATCTTGTGCTGTTTATGTTAGCTACATTAGAAACGGTTCATCTTATGAATTTAAATTTAAATGATCCATTTAATACATTAAGGGTAACCAACATATTTTACTCTCTAGGAATTTTTGCTTTGTTATTAAAAATGGGCGAGATGAAAAATGTGCAAAAAGTACTTGACCCAAGACATACAACTTTTGGCATTTATCTCCTACATCAGATCATCATTGATCACCTACTAATTGAGATTCTAAGGCCATTAAGATTGGATGTAGCTACGATGTCGGCCTTAGGCGTTGTGGGTTATTCCATCTTAAGGTTTGTGGTTACCTATACCCTTACTTTTGTGCTGGTAAACTTCATTTCGAAAACAAAATTTAAGTGGTCTATCGGTTCTAGGTAAGATAAATTATAGGCATTTCACTAATCGTTTTTAGGTTTTTGTAGGCGTAAAGATTGAGAAGGCGTTCACTCAAAAAAGCTATCGCTCTATTTTGGTACGGATAGGGATTGCGTTTTATATTTTTTTCCAGTTCAAATAAAATCGGAAATAACCAGTTGCAGTAGCTCTCAACAAAGGATTTATCGGCAATAAACATGTGATAGCTGTGCATTGTGTTTTTAGAAGAAAAGAAAGCTTTTGCAAATTCATAATCATCAGGCATTAGTTTTTTTAGTGTGTCTTCAAATATCAACCAGTCTTCAATTAGATGATAATAAATGAACTGATCTCTAATGCTGAGCTGATGCGAACCTAGACTACCAATAGCAGTTGCTTTGGCTAATAAGATGTCTGAGCCCGCTAATTTCTCTAATATATAGCTTTTCACCACAGGTGATGAGATATTATTCAGCTCTTCATCAGACAGATGCCTGATATAAGTGCTTGACTGATCTTCTATTGTTTTAGTACCCCATAATTTTTGTTTGTTTTTGGTTTCTGGAATGGTAAAATACCTTCTATAGTGAGCCAAACCAATGTATTTGCTGTTTATCTGATTCAGATTTTTCCAGATCCAATACAATGCGGTAGCCTCACAGAAACGTTCATTTTTTTCTGAAATATGATCTCCTGTAGCATCGTTAAGAAATGGCAGGTCGATTTGGCTTTTTGCTTTTCCAACTAATATGGGTTTAATAAACTTGCAGTTTGGAGCAGGGTAATCTTTATGAAAAACACTGAAAATTGTTAAATCTTTATCGTTCATTTAGTTCTTTTTTAGCCATATGAAGTGCGGCACCTATTACCTGATGCATATCGTAGTATTTATATTCTGCAAGTCTGCCACCGAAAATCAAATTAGGTTCTAGCTCTTTTAATTTCTTATACTTGGTTGCCAATTCTTCATTTTCTGTATCATTGATGGGATAGTAGGGTTCTTGATCTGCGGTCCACTCTTTAGGATATTCTTTTGTAACTACAGTTTTTGGTTGTTTACCAAATTCGAAATGTTTATGTTCAATGATGCGGGTATAAGGTGTTTCAAAATCAGTGTAATTAACGGCAGCTGTACCTTGATAATTCTCCATATCTAAAACTTGATGGTCAAATGCTAAACTACGATACTTTAAATGACCTAAAGAGTAGTTAAAATATTCATCTAATTTACCTGTATAAACAATTTTAGGGGCAAGCTTTGTGAGCTCATGTTTGTTTGCAAAAAAGTCTAAGCCTAATTTCAGCTCTATTCCTTTTAGGAGACCTTCCGTTAGTTTATTATAGCCGCCGATCGGAATACCTTGATATTTATCATTAAAGTAATTATTATCAAATGTAAATCTAAGGGGTAAACGTTTAATAATAAATGTAGGAAGTTGTGTTGCTTTTCTTCCCCATTGTTTCTCGGTATAACCTTTAATCAGTTTTAGGTATATATCTTCACCTACAAAGCTTAATGCTTGCTCTTCTAAGTTTTTAGGCATTTTTATGGGCTTTAATTTGATCTGGGTATCAATTATGGATTTAGCCTCTTCAGGTGTTTTTGTCCCCCATAGCTGATAAAAAGTATTCATATTAAAAGGCAGATTGTAGAGTTTGCCTTTGTAGTTTGCCATTGGACTATATACGAATCTATTAAATTCAACGAAAGAATTCACAAAATCCCAAATTTCTCGATCATTGGTATGGAATATGTGTGGCCCATACCAATGTACATTTATACTTTCAATTTCCTTACAAAAGATATTTCCACCTGAATGGGATCTTTTGTCAATTACTAAGCATTTTTTTCCTGCTTTGGTCATTTGATGTGCGAAAGTTGCTCCAAAAAGTCCAGAACCCACAATAAGATAATCGTAATTTTTATCCATATCAGACAAATATAATTATTGCTAATTTGAATATTCTATTTTAGAAAGATTAGTTTTGCCATTAATAATTAAACAGAATGATATCTATCATCATCGCTTCGGTAAAAAATGAGCTTTTAGTTAATGTCTCTGAAAGTATACGTCAAACTATTGGGGTAGCTTTTGAGATCATCAGCTTCGATAACTCATCAGGAAAGCGAGGTTTATGCGAGCTATACAATGAGGGAGCTAAACAAGCTAAATATGATCTATTATGCTTTATGCACGAAGATATTCTTATTGAAACTAGGGATTGGGGCAAGATCGTTATAGAGATCTTTGAAAAAGATCCATCATTAGGTTTAGTTGGTGTTGCAGGTGGCCAATATAAGTCTGTTGCACCATCTAGTTGGTATTTTTATGAAAACGAAGCTCCTGAATTACTGAATTATAATCTTATCCAGCGTTACAAATACACTAGTAAAGAAACAGCTAGGATACATGCAAATCCCGGAAATAATAAACTTGTAGAAGTTGCTAGCATTGATGGAGTGTGGTTCTGTTGTACAAGAACAGCAATTAATTCGTATGCCTTCGACCAAAATTTATTAAAAGGTTTTCATGGTTATGATCTAGATTTTTCATTAGGCATAGGACAAAAATTTAAAGTAGGGGTAACGTTTGATGTTTTAATTGAACATTTTTCGGAGGGCAATCCAGATCGGAATTGGTTAAATGAAATATTAAAAGTACATGCCAAGTGGAGTAGTCATTTACCTATAAATATTCCTGGACTAGCAAGGGCAGACATGACTTTTTTGGAGAAACGAGGTTTTAAAGGAATTATAAATTGGATGAAAGCTGAAAGATTTACTTTTTTTGAAACCGAAGCGATGCTTTTAAAGGGTAGAAGCTCCAGAATAATGACAATAAAATTGTTTATGAAACTATATCTACACCTCCTTAAGGTATTCTTAAAGAGGGTAGATAAATCAGTTTAAGGAGATTATTTAATTGCATTTGCAAGTTCTTCTAAATATTTAAAACCATACTTTTGATCAGGTTCTAAGTGGGCGCCTTCTCCCCATTCATTCCAAGCATTAACAAATAGCAATTGTTCATTTTCGGGAAGGTTTGTTTTAGTGTATTCAACCATTTTTTTAGCCCAATTGCCAAAAATTTTTGGGTCGTTATCAATATATATGGTTGCATTTTCATTTCTTCTTGCGGAATTGTCCCAAGATGGAGTTATGCATCTAAAATATTTGTAATTAGGTTTTGGCTTATTGATCATGTTACTAGCCAAATTAGGATAGGAAAAAATCATGTTCTTAAATTTGGCAGATGATTTTAGTTTAGTTTTATGTAATAATTTGCTAACTACGTAACTAAATAAATTCTTCTTGGTTGCTTTTTTTCCGCTACAGCTTCCATCTGGAGCAAATTCGGTTCCAGCATTAAAGCCATGTAAACTTGGATCTATATTTTTTTTGAAGTTTTCTACTCTTATTAAATATAGGTCAGGAAAGCCTGCGATTTTAACTTCTTCTCGCCAGATTTCAGTAGCTTCTTTAATGTTTGGATGCAGCTCGGTTCTATACATTAAGAAGACTGGTTTACCATCAATTTTAATGTATCTATCGTCTTTAAAAAACGGAATGAGATATTTGATGTGCGCACGGTCGTCTTCTAGAGAATAATCTTGTTTAATTAAAATTTCTTGTTCAGCCCCATCCCATCTTCTTGTCCAGTTTTCATTTGCCCAGCATAAGCAAAAAGGGAAGTTAGGCTTTCCAGCCTTAAGCATTTGCTCAAGGGGAGTTTCTAGCAAAAGTTTGCCATTAAACCAATAGTGATAGAAACAGAAGCCATATAATCCATATTTTTTAGCCAATTCAGTTTGGGCAATCATAGTATCTAATAATCTTAGATCATAAAAACCCATATCTGTTGGTAGGTGTGGTTGGTAATGACCAGAGAACTTTGGTTTGGATTTGGTTACATTAGTCCATTCCGTAAATCCTTTGCCCCACCACTCATCATTCTCTTTGATTGGATGAAATTGTGGTAAATGGTATGCGATAGGTTTAAGTTTACTTTGATCGTTTAGATTAGGCATAAATGTATTTGTGTATTAAAAATATATTATTCGTAAAAGTCAAATAGCAACAGTATCAAATATTAATATTTTCTGAAAATATTTTAATAAGATCTTTCTCTATTTTTTTGGCTCGAATTGTTTCATTTGTTGTTTTGATATTCTCTCCCAAAGCAATTGATTTTCATATCACTCTAAAATGCTTTGAGCAAAATCTTCTGCATTATTTGCGATTAGAACATTTTCATCATAAGTTAATGACATTCCTTCTATTCCAATATAAGTTTTTAGTATTGGTGAGGTGTACGGAAGGCTCTGTCCTATTTTCCTTTCATTCCCGCTCCATATGTTAATGTGCCTACAAAAATTTAGCTTTTTAAAAATAAAGCGAAACATCTTGAATAAATCCTGGATAATGATCTTCTCGTTTTGATAACTTAACATTTCTGGTTTAAGTTTACTACCTAATTTTAAATGATTCTTGTTCGTACTATTCTATCAATTATTCTAGATGTTAATCGTTAAAAGCTTGCATATCTATTAAACGTTTGTAAAGCCCATTTTGTGACATTAGTTCGCTATGGGTTCCATTTTCTACCACTTCACCTTTATCGATTACTACAATTACATCTGCATGCTGTATGGTACTTAAACGGTGAGCAATTACAATAGATGTTCTGTTTTGCATTAAATTGTTCAGTGCTTCTTGTACCAACTTCTCCGATTCTGTGTCTAGTGCAGAAGTTGCTTCATCTAAAAGCATAATTGGTGGATTTGCTAAAACTGCTCTTGCAATACAAATTCTCTGTTTTTGCCCACCAGATAGCTTGTTGCCCCTATCACCTACCAGCGATTGATAACCTTCTTCTGTATTTAAAATAAAGTCGTGGGCATTGGCAATTTTTGCGGCATTGATTACTTCTTCTTCGGTAGCATCTGGTTTACCAAAGGCGATGTTATTAAAAATAGTGTCGTTAAATAAAATACTTTCTTGATTAACGGTACCCATTTGAGCACGGATGCTTTCTACTGTTAGGTCCCTAAAATCATGCCCATCAATTTTTAAAGCGCCCGATTTAGGATCGTGAAAGCGAGGGATTAAGTCCATCAACGTACTCTTTCCCCCTCCAGATGGGCCCACCAAGGCCACAGTGGTTCCTTTTTTAACAGTTAGGTTAATTTTTTTAAGAACTTGCTTTTCTCCATAATTAAAAGCTACATCATCAAAAGTCAAATTGCTTTCAAATTCGTCTAAATTCTTAGCATTAGGTTTATTGGTGAGTTCTGGTTTAGTATCTATTAAATCCAAAACACGTTCGCCTGCAGCAATGCCAGAGTGGATACCGCTAAATGAATCAGTTAAGGCCTTTATCGGTTGCATTAATTGTGAAAATGCAGTTAAATAAACTATAAAGTCGGCTGCTTCCAAATCCCCTTCATTATTTAAAATCATGGTACCCCCATATAATAATATAAAGACTACAATGAGAACTCCAAGAGTTTGTGACACAGGTGAGGCTAATTGTTGCCTTCTGGCCATTTTACGGTTTAAATTTGAATAGAATTTATTTTCTTCATCAAATTTTTCCTTAATCCTTGCCGATGCATTAAAAGCTTTGATAATCTTGATACCGCCTAATGCCTCGTCTAAAAAACTTATCATTTTAGCAAACGACTGATGAGATTGGGTGGACTGTTGTTTTAGCCTTTTAACAATTTTGCTAATGATAAAACCCGAAATTGGTATTACCAACAAAGAAAAAATAGTTAACTTAACTGATATTGAAACTAAAACCCAAAGCCAAAATAATAATTGTACTGGCTCTTTAAATACAACTTGTAAAGTATTGGTAACTGTAAATTGAACTACTTGTACATCAGATGCTACTTTGGAAATAATATCTCCCTTGCGCTCATTATTGAAAAAACCTACGTGTAGGTTCATTACATTGTTAAACACAGCTTTTCGCATATTTAAAAGTGTGTGAACTCTCAAATCTTCCATAAAACGTTGCGAAAAATAACGGAAAAAATTTGCTAGAATAACAGTTGCTGCAATTACTACACAAATAACTTGAAGCGCATGGATTCTGTCAACAGCAATAAGGCTTTCCATATAATGATCAAGGCGATCTAATGGATTCCACGATATACTCATGCTTTTAGTTGGAATGGCTAATTTCTTTTGCGGTAGAAACAAAGCTTGCATTAGCGGACCAAGCAGCGTAAAAAGAAAAGTATTAAAAATTATGGCGAATAAAGTTGCAATTATATAAGGTATAGCAAACTTTTCAATTGGTTTAGCAAAAGATAGTAAACGAAAATAGATTTTCATGCAAAGTGATATAAACAGACAAAGTTAAGCTTTTTGTTGTTTGTTTGGTTGTTGCTAAGTCAAGATTGATTAATGGCAGTTAACAGCAGCTTTTTTAATAAAAATTATGTTTATTTGCGTAGAGCGTTTTTATAATGATAGCACAACAGGTTTTTATAGAGGGTATTTTGGCGGGCAATTTTAGGGTTTTGGCAAGGGCATTAACACTTGTAGAAAATAACTTGGAACCAGCCTCAACCTTATTAAAAAAATTAATTATAAAGGACAATGTTCCCGTAATCGGAATTACTGGCCCTCCGGGAGCTGGTAAAAGTACCTTAGTAAATGCCATTACAGAACAGTTTGTGGCGCTTGGTAAAAAAGTAGCCATATTGGCGGTAGATCCTACCTCACCTTTTAATTTTGGTTCTTTGTTGGGAGATCGGATCAGGATGGCGCAACAGTTCAACAATCCCAATGTTTATATAAGGTCGATAGCCACTCGTGGTGCTTTAGGCGGTATATCTGTTAAAACATTAGAAATGTTAGATGTACTCAAATCTTCAAACTTTGATGTTATTTTGGTCGAAACTGTAGGAGTGGGGCAGTCTGAGGTAGAAATTGCTGGTTTGGCAGATCAAACCATTGTGGTATTGGTTCCCGAATCGGGAGATGAAATCCAGAACATCAAATCAGGTTTAATGGAAATTGCCCAGGCTTTTGTAGTAAATAAAGCAGATAGGGATGGGGCGGCAACCTTTGCCAATAATCTTAAGAAACTTATTAACGAACAACATCAAAATATTCCGGTATTTAAGACCGTTGCTGATAAAAAGGAAGGAATAGTAGCTTTATGTAATTGGATTTTAACTGCCAAACAGATTACAAATAGACATAAGGCTATGTTATTAGCAGAAAAGGCATTTAGGATCATCCAACATCAGCGTACCTTAGATATTAATAAGCTAAAGCTTCGCGATGATCTCAACGAAGCTTTAGCTGTAGAAAATTTTAATATTTATCAATTTGCAGAATCATGGCTTAAGCATTCATGAGCTCTTCAATCTCTTCTGCTAAGATTGGGATTTTTGCTGTTAAATCGATGTTGCCACTTTTAGTTACCAAAATATCATTCTCTAACCTTACACCAAAACCCTCTTCTGGTATATAAATACCAGGCTCGCAAGTTAAAATGTTTCCTTCAGCAAAAGGGGTATATCTTCCAGCAAAATCATGTACATCTATACCTAGATGATGCGTATTGCCGTGCATAAAATACTTTTTATAGGCAGGATATTTCGGGTTTTGATTTTTAACGTCATCTACAGAAATTAACTTTAGCTTAATCAGTTGTTCTGTCATAATCTCTCCAACCTGCTCATGATAACTATTCCATACTGCGCCAGCCACCATTAATTTTTTGGACTCTTCCATTACGGTTAGAACCGCATTGTAAACTTCTTTTTGTCTAAGGGTAAATCTCCCGTTAACAGGGATTGTTCTAGTAACATCTGCATTATAATTACCATACTCGGCGCCAAAATCCATTAATATCAAGTCACCATCTTTACATTCCTGATCGTTATCTGTGTAATGTAAGATATTAGCGTTGTTGCCAGCTGCTATAATAGGAGAATAGCCATGTCCTGTAGCTCTTTTGCTTATAAACTCATGGATAATCTCTGCTTCAATTTGATATTCCATCACCCCTGGTTTAACAAATTTCAGTACCCTTACAAATGCATCTTTAGTTAAATCACATGCTTTTTGGGTTAATTCAATTTCGATAGTTGATTTCACGGCACGTAATTGCCTCATTAGGGGAGCAGCACGTTCATATTGATGCAATGGATACTTTGTACGTAATTGCTCAATAAACCTAATATCTCTATAGGTTACCGTATGTGCATAACGATCGTTTTCATTGGTGTTTAAATAAATATGATCAGCATAATGGATAATGCTATGTAAGATATTATCAAAATCTTCTAGCCAATAAATATTTTCGATACCCGAAACAGAACGTGCCTGCTCTTTGGTATACTTATGTCCTTCCCAAACTTTGATATAATCGTTGGTCTGTCTTAAAAAAAGGACTTCTCTGTACAAAGGATTAGGACAGTTAGGGAAAAGCATTAAAATGGATTGTTCTTGATCTATGCCAGAAAGGTAAAATAAATCAGGATTTTGCTTAAAGGGAAAATTTTGATCACCACTTCTAGGGAATTCATCAGCAGATTGGAAGATGGCTAAAGCATTCGGTTTAAGTAGTTTTGCGAAATCGTTTCTATTCTTAATGAATAATGAATTGTCTATTTGTGCGTATTTCATATATTTATATGTATTTCTGAATATGAATCTGCCAAATGTAGTAAAAAGTTATAGGCTTTTGAAGTTTGGAACGGAGTTTGTATAGTATTTTGAGATTATAAAAAATTGTTTAATTTTGTTCTACAAAAAATTTTACAATTAATATTTGTTTAACCTTAAAAAAAGAAAATTATGAATTATTCTACTTTAAAGAAAGGTGTTGTTGCCTCTTTAGTAGCAGTATTGGGAGTTACATCTCTCGCTAGTGCTCAGGAAGCTGCTGCTCCTTCATCTTCTGCCAAAGTTTTTGGAGGAAGAGGACAATACAGAACTTGGTCATTAGGTATCAATGCTGGTGTTACTACTCCAATCGTACTTTTAGGTGGTAGAAATGACTTTACTAACTGGGATGTTAACTTAGGTTATGGCGTTTCATTACGTAAGCAATTGGGTCATGCATTTGGTTTAGAAGCTAATGTAATGCGTGGTAAAGTATCTGGTTCTAACAAAGATGCTGCTGGTGGTGTTCAAAACGGTGTTAAAGATTTCGAAACTCAAATGCAATATGCTGCTGATATTAGAGGTGTAATCAACGTTGCTACTGTAGATTTCTTACGTCGTGAGAACTCTGTTAACTTTATCTTATCTGCTGGTTACGGTTTAGTTGCTTATCAGCCAACTGTTACTTTAGCAAATGGTACATCTAATGCACAGTCTCCAGTAAATGGTGACGATTACTACAAAGGTGCTTACATTCCAGTAGGTGCTGGTGTTAAGTTTAAAGTTTCTGATCGTGTATCATTCAACTTAAACTACACTATGAACTTTGTTGATGATTTTAACTTCAATGGTGTTCAAACTGGTGGTATCACTTCTAACTTTGATAAATTTAGCTATGCTTCTGCTGGATTAGAATTCTCTTTAGGATCTAAATCTAAACCAAACTTAGATTGGGTTAACCCACTTGCTTTAATGTATGATGAATTGAAAGATCCATCTTTACGTCAAGAAGTTGAAGCATTGAAAAACCGTGTTTCTAACGTAGAGAAATCTATCGAAGATTTGAAAAAAGATACTGATGGTGACGGTGTTGCTGATCAATTCGACAAATGTGCTGGCACTCCTGCTGGAACTAAAGTTGATGGTTCAGGATGTCCACTTCCAGTACCTGCTCCAGTTGAGACTGTAGCAACTGCTCCAACTGTTTCAGGTTGGGAGCCAGTTCAATTCGAATTCAACAGTTCAGTATTAAAAACTGAAGCTTATCCAATTTTAGATAAATTATCTTCAACATTGCGTGAAAACGGTGGTAAAGTAACTTTAGGCGGTCACGCTTCAAGTGAAGGTACTGCTGCATACAACTTGAAATTATCTAAAGATAGAGCTAACTCTGTTAAAACTTACTTAGTGAACTCTGGCGTTGCTGCTAGCAGTGTAGCTACTAAAGCTTTTGGTGAAACTAAACCAGTTGCTTCTAACGATACAGAAGAAGGTCGTATCCAAAACCGTCGTGTTGAGGCTGCAAGAAACTAATCTTTCTTAATCGATATAAAAAGAGCTCCGAAATTTCGGGGCTCTTTTTTTTTATACCTACATTTGCGTATGTACTTTTTTAGAAAGCAAGATCCAAATAGGCCAACCAATACCAATATTAAGATAATGCATATTATCAATGCAATAGCCATACTACTTTTTGTTGGTGGAATAGCCTATAAATTGGTACAGTGGTTTATCTTAAAATAATAATCTAATTGCTACAATGAAAACAATCATCAATACTACAAATGCTCCAGCTCCAATTGGTCCATATAGCCAAGCAGTAGTTGCAAACGGCTTTTTATTTGCATCAGGTCAGGTAGCTATCAATCCAGAAAATGGAGAGTTGAACACGGCTACCATTGCAGAAGAAACGCATCAGGTAATGCGCAACATTAAAGCGGTTTTAATAGAGGCTGATTATGAGTTTGCTCATATCATTAAAACAACTATTTTTCTATCAGACATGGCATTGTTTGCGGAAGTTAACGAGGTGTATGGTTCTTACTTTGATGCTGAATATCCTGCTCGTGAAACAGTTGCTGTAAAAGGCTTGCCAAAAGGAGTAAATGTAGAAATTTCAATTACTGCATTTAAAGGCTAATCTCCGTTGAAATCTAAATCGCGTTACCTATTAGCGGCTTTTTTATCGGTTGCCATTTGGGGATTTTTTTCTATCCCACTTAGAAACCTAAAAGCATTTCCTTCTGAAGAAATCTTATATTACCGCATATTTACATCTTTAATCGTAATATGGGTAGCCATTCTATTGTTTAGAAGAAAGTATTTAAAAAAAGACCTGCAGTATTATCAATCTGTTACTATAAGGGAAAGAAAAATAATAATATGGCAAATAGTTGGCGCAACACTATTGCTAACCTTAAATTGGTACACCTTTATCTATGCGGTTAATAACGTCAGCTTAAAATCTGCTGCTTTTGCCTATATGGTTTGCCCATTAATTACTGCTTTTGGTGGTTTTTTGATTTTAAAGGAAGAACTGTCTAAAATTAAGTTGGTGTCATTAGGTATTGCCTTATTGAGCATCGTATTGCTTGCAACCGGTTCATTTATTGAGGTAGTATGGTCTGTTGTTATTGCCGCATTGTATGCTTTTTATCTAATTATTCAGCGTAAAATGCAACATCTAGATAAACTGAATGTACTTGCCATTCAAATTACGCTTGCTGTGGTAATGATGTTGCCTTTTTACCTTTATCACCACGAAAGTTTTCCTGTTGGTGTATGGTTTTGGAGCCACATTATTATTATTGCAATTGTCTTTACAGTCATTCCTCTCTTTCTGAGTTTATATGCACTTATTGGTATTCCATCCTCAACATTAGGGATTATCATTTACTTAAACCCGATAATTGCCTTTGCTGTGGCAGTATTATATTTCGATGAGCATATTACTACCCACCAGTTGTTAGCTTATTTATTACTGTTATTTGCAGTTTTCTTATTTAATTGGCACTTAATAAAAGATATATTTACTTTTAATAGAAAATAGTAATCAATTGTTTGCTTCAAATTTAGATACTCCACTGGTTTACTTAAAAGGCGTAGGCCCAAAGCGAGCCGAACTTTTGCAAAAAGAGTTGGGGATTGCTACTTACGAGCAACTTTTAAATCATTATCCTTTTAGATATATAGATAGAACTCGTTTTTATAAGATAAACGAGCTTAATCCTGATATGCCTTTAGTACAGGTTATTGGTAGAATTACCAGTAAGGAGGTTATCGGTGAGAAACACAAGAAAAGAATTGTAGCCAAATTTACTGATGATACCGGAACCATGGATCTGGTTTGGTTTCAGAGTCTAAAATGGGTAGAAGACCATGTAATGCGTGGCAGTATTTACATCGCCTTTGGCAAGCCTGCATGGTTTGGCAATAGCTTCAGCATTTCACATCCTGATTTAGAAACTTACCCCAGGCAAACCGGAATTACTGGTAACTTGACATTGCAACCCATTTACCATACCAGCGAAAAGATGAAGAAAGGTTTTTTGGATAGCAAAGGCATCCAGAAATTAATTCATCATATTATCGAGCTTCATATTAACGAAGTTCGGGAAACGCTGCCTGCTTATATTTTAGAAAAATATAAACTGATTAGTAGAAAAGAAGCCTTAATCCATGTTCATTTTCCGGCCAATACGGCTATGTTGCAACATGCAGAAAGAAGGTTAAAATTTGAAGAACTCTTCTTTATTCAGTTGCAACTTTTGCACAATAAACAATTGAGAAGTTTAAAGTTTAAAGGGGCGCTTTTTAATACCGTTGGAGAGCGAGTAAATACATTTTACAATAGCATGCTTCCTTTTGATTTAACGAATGCGCAGAAGCGAGTTATTAAGGAAATAAGGATAGATACCCAAAGGGGAAGCCAAATGAACCGCTTGATACAAGGTGATGTTGGTAGCGGTAAAACTGTGGTTGCTTTGATAAGTATGTTATTGGCAAACGACAATGGTTACCAGGCCTGCATGATGGCGCCAACAGAGATTTTAGCTCGCCAACATTATCAATCGTTAGTTGATTTGTTGAAAGGAGAATTGGTTAATGTGGCTGTATTGACAGGAAATACCACAAAAAAACAGCGAAGCATTTTACATCAACAACTAGAAAGTGGCGAGATTGATATTTTAGTGGGTACACATGCCCTGATTGAAGATAAAGTTCAATTCAAGAATTTAGGTTTAGTTGTTATTGATGAACAGCATCGTTTTGGAGTAGAACAGCGGGCAAAACTTTGGCGTAAGAATGTTATTCCTCCCCATATTTTAGTAATGACTGCTACACCAATTCCCCGCACATTAGCGATGACTTTATATGGGGATTTAGATGTTTCTGTAATTGATGAATTGCCTGTTGGAAGAAAACCGATAGAAACTAGGCATTTGTTTGAAGGGCAACGCTTGCGGATGTTTGGTTTTATGAAGCAAGAAATTGCTAAAGGTCGGCAGGTCTACATTGTTTATCCACTGATACGTGAGAGTGAGAAATTGGATCTTTTGCACCTAGAAGCTGGAGTAGAACAGATGAGGTTTGAATTTCCATTACCCAAATATCAGATCAGTATTGTGCACGGCCAAATGCCAAATGCTGATAAACAATTTGAAATGCAACAGTTTATAGATGGCAAGAGCCAAATTATGGTAGCTACCACAGTAATTGAAGTAGGCGTAAATGTACCTAATGCATCTGTTATGATTATCGAAAATGCAGAGCGATTTGGGCTTTCACAACTACACCAGTTAAGGGGGCGTGTTGGTCGTGGAGCAGAGCAGTCTTATTGCATTTTAATGTCTGGCAATAAGCTTGGACAAAATTCTAAGCTGCGGTTAGAAACTATGGTCAAAACCAACAATGGTTTCGAAATTTCTGAAATAGATTTACAATTACGTGGGCCAGGCGATATTACTGGGACACAACAAAGTGGAGTTTTAGAATTAAAAATGGCGAACTTGGCTAAAGACCAGGTTATTTTACAAGAGGCAAGAAATACTGTAATTGAACTTTTTGAAAAGGATGCGATGTTAGATTTACCAGAAAATCTATTACTTAAAAGCTACCTTCAAAAAAGAAGCAGGGCAATCGCTTTTGATAAGATTTCTTAAACCTCAAGCCCCTAAAGAGGTTTTTTACCACCTTAATACTTTGGTCAATTGAAAACAGAGCTTAATAAGTCCTTTAGGAGTTTGGGTTTTAATCCTCGTCGCTACCTGGTAAACTACCTGCACCACTATAAGCACCTTTACGGATAATTGGCATTTTTAAGTACTTGTACAATTCATCTAACTGCATTAAACTGCCATTGGTTAAATTGCCTAAGAAGATCACCACAATATCTTTATCTAAATCGCGAACATATATATGGCGGAAACCATGCCACCAACCAGTATGGTAAACTACTTTGTCCATTCCCTTACCATCAAACATACGCCAGCCGTAGCCATAGTTAAAGTGACCATTTACAGGCTTGTTTCTGCCTTTATAAGCAGAATCTAAACTTTTTTTAGTAAGTAGTCTGCCGTTTTTTAAATATTTATCATAAAGTACTAAATCGTGTAGTGTACTATAAATGCCTTTATCGCCAACTGGACCATCTAAGAAATTTTGAACAACAGAGTATCTGAAACTATTACGATCATGACCAACTACATCAACAGGTATTTTTTCATATTCGGCTTTAGAATACACATGTGTGTTTTTCATTCCTGCAGGTTTAAAAACATTTTCCATCATATATTGCGAGAAACGTTTCCCTGTAACTTTCTCCACAATTGCCCCTAATACCATAAAGTTAGAATTGTTGTAATGGAAAATTTTATCGGGTTTGGTATAAGGGTTTGGTTTTACATCTGCAATAACCTGCATTACTTGTTGGTTAGACACCCCTTTTTTCATGTCGCGTTTTTCTTTGCGCCAAATGCCATCAATAAAATATACATAGTTCATCATGCCGCTTCTATGAGATAAAAGCAGTTGAACAGTGATACCATCGTATGGGAAATTAGGGAAGAACTTTTTAACGTCGTCCGTTAACTTAAGTTTTCCGGCTTCTACTAACTGCATAATTGCAACACCAGTAAAAGTTTTGGTGATGGATGCCAACTCGAATTCTGAGTTTATTTTAAGGCTATCGCGATGAAGGTAATCTGCCCAGCCTTTAGCTCCTTGATAAATAATTTTACCTTTTTTGGCAACTAGCACATTACCATTAAAGTTGTATTTTTTATGGAGATTGTTTACAAAGTCAGCAATCCATTTGTCGCTTTTATCAAGATTATAAACCAGCAATAGGCTATCGGCTTTGTCATCTTCCTTAACTCTTACCTTTAAATCGGCTGCTGCTTTTTTAGCTTTTTCTTCTTTATTGGTGCAGGCTGAGAGCGATATAACGGTTAGCGCAAGCGCTGTAATTAATAGACGAAACTTCATGTATATTTAAAATACTGGTTTAAAAGTTCGCAAAATAGGGATTATTGCTTTTTTAAATGCAAAAGAGTTTTAAACATTAGCAATTTTGTAGCGCTTCAGGTTTTGAACTTGTATTTTTGGGGAATTTTCAGCTTTAGAAATGATTGTAAATTCAGCAGGATACTTTAATTATTCTTGAAATTGATAAGCTAAATCCTTTGCAATGCTTGTTTAACTGTTTCTTTGTTGGCTTTAGAAACAGGTATTTTTTGCCCGGTTGTTAAGAGTAGGATGCCACCATCTTCCTTTAACCAACTTTTTACATATTTTGGATTTACTAAATGACTTTGATGCGTTCTTAAAAAACCGCTGGGGCGTAGTAGATCTGCATATTCTTTTAGTGATTTAGAAACCAACAGTTTTTCGTTATTTGCCATAAAAAAATGAGTATAACTATTATCTGCTTCACAACGTATTATATCTGATAGCGGAATATATCTTATCTCATTTTGCATGGGCAAGGCAATCGTGCTCACATTCGTTTCGGGCTTTATGAGTTGCTGCAGTAAAAAATCGAGCTGAGAAGTATGTGTTTGAGATGCCAATTTCTGTGCTGCTTTATTTACCGCGGTTACTAGTTCATCAATGTCAACAGGTTTGAGCAAATAATCTAAGGCAGCAAATTTTACAGCTTGTATGCCATAGTGGTCGTAAGCGGTAACAAAAATAATCTCGAAATTACGTTTTGGAAGTTGTTTCAAAATATCGAAACCTGTGTGCTCGCCCATTTGAATATCCAGAAACACTAAATCTGGCCAATGTTTTTCAATAGCATCCACTGCATCATTTACATTTTGCGCTGTAGCCAAAATATTAACCTGCGGACAATGTTTTTGTAGCAATGCTCGTAGGTTTTCTAAGTTAGAGATCTCGTCGTCGATTAAAATTGCCTTCATTTTTATAACCAATCGGTTAATATTAAATTGATTTTAGTTCCGTTAACGCTTGACTGTATCGCTAAAGTAAAACGATTTTCTTTATAAATGCTATTTAACAGTTTAATTCTATTATTGCTTAAAGGAAGACCTAAACCATTGCTTTTCTTCTCGGTGTCGAATCCTTTCCCATTATCGCTAACTGTTAACAGCAAGTCATTTGCTTGTTCATTGAATGAGATGGTAATTTTTCCATCACTAGTTTTTTTTGATATGCCATGTTTTACTGCATTTTCTACAAAGGGCTGTAATAGCATACTTGGTATCTCTATGTTATCCAAATCCAGATTTTCGGAAACCTTAATTTCATAACTAAAGCCAAAGCGCAATTGCTCCATTTGAAGGTAATCATCTAATAAAGTTTTTTCTTGCGATAAACTAATCAGTTCCTTATCGTCAAGTACATTACGGGTTAATCTGGCAAATTTAGATAGGTATTTGTTAGCGTTGTCTATCTCGTTTTTATTCATCAAATTCTGAATGCCAGAGAGCGCATTGAACATAAAATGAGGGTTTAATTGTGAGCGAATAGCATTAAGTTGAATTTTAGCTGTGTTTTTTTGTTGCTCATTTTCTACTAGTTTTTTTTTATTTCTTTTTTTGACAAAGTATAGGATAACCAGAAAGATTAATCCTAAAGAAAATGCTACGATAAGCGCATAAATAAGAAGTTCTTTTCTGGTATAATTTTCTTCAGTTAAAGTGATAGAAAGCGTATGTCTGGTAGCATATTTCTCTATTTCTTTTGGCGAAATATTGCAATTACGGCAATTAGTCCAGTTAATAGATGGCTGAATAATAATTTCATAGTCTCCAGACTTTTTGAAAATGTTTTTATCGATTTTTATATAAGGCATAAGCTTATGATCTTCACTTATTATGCCTCCATATTCCCATGCAGTTGATTTAAAGATTATTTTATTCGTTTTCTTATTTTTTATGGTAGTGTTGTAGAGATAATCAATATCAGATACATCTTTTACAAGGGTTAGTTCATCGTCTTTTTCAGTGAGAATAAGGTTAGTTTTTTCTTTTGGGTCCTTGATCCAGCTGTAATCCACCCCTAAGTCTGTTTTGAAGCGCTTTGAAAAACCCTGGATTTTAGCTCGTGGAATGGGCTTTCCGTAAAACACGGATTTATCGATATCTTGAGCTTTTTCTATGTCATAAACCAGTGTTGTAATAATTTTACCTTTTATAGGGAAAGTACCAAGTGTTGTGGAACTAAATAATTCTTCATCTCCACCGGCGTTGGTATCTTTCAGTTGTGCAATGTCTATAGACTTATTTAGCACAATTGGTTTATCATCTACCAAAATTGTGTATCGATAGTTTTGTATTTTAATATTCTTTCTAAAATTAATCTGGATACTTACATTGTTTACTTCTGGTAGGTAATTAAAGGAGGTTTGAGGTAGATTTGGGAATATATACGAATAGAAGACATTATGAGCTGCGCCATCTACACGCATTAGGAGTTTTCCTCCACCCGGATATGTGCGAGAAAAGTCGTTATCTTTCTGCGCATGTACTGTTGATACGACTATAGTAAGGTAGATTAAAGTAAAGATGATTTTTTTCATGAGCATAAGTTTAATATTCATCAAACTTGTAATAATAATAGCGAAACCAAAATCATAAAAAAGTAATGGCATAGATTGGAATAGTGTAGGTATTGTTTGGTGCGGTATTTGAATTTTTTAGACTAGACTGTAGCGAACCTACTTCTCCTTAAGAATCCGATAAATATAGAATGTGCTTAACGCTTATCTGATGAAAAAATATAAAGCGTTTACAGCAAGCCATTAATCATTGCTTTGACCTCTTCATTTTCTGGGAATGCTGAAAATTTGTTGCTAAGGGTACCTTTTTTATCGTATAGCAAATATGATGGAATATATTCAAACTCAAATTTGGTCATTATATATTCCCATTGTTTATCATCCAAATAATAATGTTGGCTACCTATTCCTTTAATTTTTTCTTCCCAAAGTTTGCGGTCTGATGAACGGTTAGTTAGGTAAACAAAAACAATATCTTTGCCATGAAGCTCTGCTTTTACAGGTCTGAAGCGTTGCATAGCTTCTAAGCAAGGCCCGCACCATGTGGCCCAAAGGTCAATGAGAATAACCTTGCCTTTATATTTGGAAACGATTGTTTCGATAATCTTTTCTGGCTCAACTGTAGAAACATCATTTATCACTACTGGAGATTTGAATTTATCTAATTCAGTAACTTCTTTGTTTTTTCTAAATAAAATTTTGGCGATTTCTCCATTTCCCCAATAGTTCTTAATATTTTCTTTCTGCTTTTTGCTCAATGGTTTTACCTCTTCGGTTAATTGTCTGCCATAGGCATTGGAAGCTAAAATATCATAATATTGGCCATCATTAAATCCCACTAAGTCTTTTAAAATTCCTTTCACATTTTTTAACCAAGTAGCAATATCAGTTTCTTCTATTTGAGGTATTGCCAATATTTCGTTTTGCAAAATGCTTTTTTGAAATTCGAGGAATGTTAAAGTTTGCAAATATTGTGGGTCGTTAAGTTTAAGATCTTTCAAGAAACGAAAGTAAGACCTGTCAATCTTTGTTGCTTTAAACTGTTTACTAGTATCGCCAGTTATGTTTCTATAATTAGACTTCATCTCTTGTTCATAATTAAAAACATGCCCATTATACATAAATAAGGGAAAGTCTTTAGCAAGCATTTCTTTTAGTTCATTTGAAATAGAAGGCTCATTATTTACAATAGTTAATCTTTCGGCTACAACATTTTTAGCATGAAGTAGAAACTCATCAGTGCTTTTATCGTAAAGAGCTTTTGGTGGTCTGTTTGGTCGGTATTCAACCATTTCGCCTACAAGAGCGAAGCTTCGCCTCATATCATCTTTATTCATCGCTGGTTTAATGTCGATATTTCCGATGTCAAAATTTGAATCATAAGTAATATTAAGATTGGTAACTTCTCCACTTTTCAGTTTCACAAGAAGAGATTTATCTGGATTAAAAGTTGTAGAAAAATGAATAAAAGAAACTGATGCTTCCACATCGGCATCTATTGAGAAATTTCCAGACTGATCAAGAGGTGTACTATACTTTACGTAATCTCCAGAAATTTGATGTGCAACAGCAATCTTTACAAAGATACTTTCTTTATTTACACCAGTTGGTATTGTAATCCTACCAGTTAATTTAGCGGTACCAAACACAATAGTTGGTGTATCTATTACATTTGCAAATGTTGGTTTAACTGATAGCAAGAGTAGAAGGCAAAAAATGCAATAAAAATTTAGGGTAAATTTTTGACTTGTTTTTAAGAGGCATAGCAATGTGAAGTGGATGTATTTCATATCTTTAAGCTTAGTGTTTATCAAACTTATCATAATAATAACTAAACTGAAACCTTAAAACGAGAAAGGTGGTGTTTGAATTAGCATAGCTATTGTTTTGCACAGTATTTGGATCTTGCCAAAAGTTACTGACATTGTAATTTAAACCCGATGGCAGCGAAAATACTTTTACCATTCCCCTTCAGGGGATTAAGGGGTAAAAGATTGTAGCGTACAGCGGGGCAGGTTTTTCCAAAGAACCACCTGCGTTGTTTTTCTAATTTGTGTAACGTTTCTAAATAAATTTCCTTTAAGGGGCAAAAAGGTTAAATTTGGGCAAAAATTATTTTCAATACTATGAGTTTCAGAATAGAACATGATACCATGGGCGAGGTACAAGTGCCTGCCGACAAATACTGGGGAGCGCAAACCGAACGTTCACGTAATAATTTTAAAATTGGTCCGGAGGCAAGTATGCCGAAAGAAATTATCCATGCTTTTGGTTATTTGAAAAAAGCTGCAGCATTGGCTAATACAGAGTTAGGCGTATTATCGGCTGATAAAGCCCAGTTAATTGCAGGCGCTTGTGATGAAGTGATTGCTGGTAAATTGGATGCAGAATTCCCTTTGGTAATTTGGCAAACTGGTTCTGGAACACAAAGTAACATGAATGCAAATGAAGTGATCGCCAACAGAGCTCACGTTTTAAATGGCGGTAGTTTAGCTGATGATCAAAAAGTGTTGCACCCAAATGATGATGTAAACAAATCTCAATCGAGTAACGATACCTACCCAACGGCAATGCACATTGCAGCTTACAAACAAGCGGTAGAAATTACTATTCCGGGTTTAGAGAAATTAAGAAATACTTTAGCTAACAAAGCCGCGGGCTGGAATGATATTGTTAAAACTGGTCGTACGCATTTTATGGATGCAACGCCCTTAACATTAGGCCAAGAGTTTTCTGGTTATGTACAGCAAATCGACAATGGCATTAGAGCTATCAAAAATGCGTTGGTAATGATTAAAGAATTAGCTTTAGGGGGTACAGCTGTTGGTACAGGTTTAAATACGCCTGCCGGTTATGATGTTTTAGTTGCTCAAAAAATCGCTGAATTAACAGGCTTGGATTTTGTAACTGCGCCGAATAAATTTGAGGCTTTAGCTGCGCATGATGCCATGGTAGAATTATCTGGTGCTTACAAACGTGTAGCGGTTTCGCTAATGAAAGTTGCAAACGATATTAGAATGTTAAGTTCTGGTCCACGTTCGGGTATTGGAGAAATCATTATTCCAGATAATGAACCAGGTTCTTCTATTATGCCAGGTAAAGTTAACCCTACACAACCAGAAGCAATGACAATGGTTTGCGCTCAGGTTATGGGTAACGATGTCACCGTTAGTATTGGTGGTAGCAATGGTCATTTTGAGTTAAACGTATTTAAGCCTGTTATTGCCGCTAATGTTTTACAAAGTGGTCGTTTATTAGGTGATGCTTGTGTTTCATTTAACGATAAATGTGCAGAAGGTATTGAGCCAAATAAGCCAATGATTAAACAACACATGGAAAATTCTTTGATGTTGGTTACGGCATTAAATCCTCATGTTGGTTATGAAAATGCAGCAAAAATTGCTAAAAAGGCACACAAAGAAAATAAAACCTTACGTGAAGCAGCAGTTGAGTTAGGTTTGCTAACTGATGAGCAATTTACAGCTTGGGTTAAACCAGAAGATATGGTGGGGAGCCTGAAGTAATCCCCTCCTAACCTCCCCGAAGGGGAGGAATGCTATATGTTAATATCCAAACTTAAATATGTTGCGAAATTTTAATAGAATTACTGTCCAAAAGTCCCTTCTCCTTCGAGGAAGGGATTTAGGGATGGGGCTATTTTTTTTAGCTTTCTGCTTTTCCTGTACCCGCCTACCTAACGTACAAGGTAAAGGCGAAGCGCTTTTGCAGGGCGTATGGAACCAGGATAGTGTTGCAAATGCTGATCAATTGTTAAATTATACCCAGCATCGTTTTAAAATAAGCTGTGACTCTTTTTATGTTGATTTAACTACTTATTCGAAAGTTAATTACTATGAAGAATCTTGTTTTAATAAGGGGGTTTGGAAAGAGTATGCCAAAGGGACTTATTCGGTTAAGGGAGATACTTTGCTATTAAACGGGACTTTTACCAAAGAAAATTACAAACAAAAGGTATCTGGCTGTTATAGAAATGGGCGATATTTAAGTGATTTTAAAATTAAATCTTCAAGTGCAAATAGCTTGGTGCTAGAGAGTTTAAACGATCAAAGAGAATGTAAATTGGTGTTAAAGGAGAAAATAACCTGCCAACCAAAAGAATTATAAGATGAAAAAATTTTTAGTTTTTAAAAAAGTAGCTGTTGTTATTGCAATCGCTTTAGTTCCATTTACGGCTTCTGCATGGGGTGTGCTAGGGCATAGAATTGTTGGCGAAGTGGCCGATCATTACATTAATGCAAAAACGCGTAAAGCGATACAGCAAATTTTAGGTAACGAAAGTATGGCTATGAGCGCTAATTGGGCAGACTTTATTAAGTCTGATACCAGTTACAACTATTTAAGCAATTGGCATTATGTAAATCTTCCAGTAAACTTATCTAAAACAGATGCATTTAGTTTTTTAGATAATGAGCCTGGCGCAAATATCTATAACAAAACCAATGAAATGATAGCTGTATTGAAGAATAATGCAAGTACTACCGAACAAAAAAAGCTGGCTTTACGCATGATTATTCATTTGGTAGGAGATTTACACCAGCCTATGCATACTGCTCGTAAAGAAGATTTAGGCGGCAATAGAGTGTTTGTAACTTGGTTTGGCGAAAAATCTAACTTACATAGAGTATGGGATGAGAGTTTGATCGATTTTCAACAGTTGAGCTTTACCGAATATACTAAAGCGATAAATTTTACAACTAGTGGGCAAGTGGCAACTTGGCAACAAGCCAGCTTAAAAGAATGCGTGTTTGAATCTTATCAAATCTGCAATAAAATTTATGCTACGGGTATAAAAAATGAGGATAAGTTAAGTTACAGATATAATTTCGATTGGATTGGAACTGTGAATGAGCAATTGTTAAAAGGAGGTGTTCGTTTAGCTGGTGTGTTAAATTCTATTTACAAGTAATTGTTGGCTTTGATAAATAATTTTGATGTTCGTGTAGCATTTTTTTCTAAAGTTTCGTATTGGGTATAACAATTATTTAAAATATGAAAGCATTTTTAGTTTTAGCATTAGTTTTTTTGAGCCTTAGTTGCAAAAAAGAAAATGCTGCAGATAATATTACGGCTTACAATTGGGTTTTAGAAACCGCAGTTATAAATCCTGCAATAACCATTGGAAGTAAAACAGGTACAGATTATAAAAATTTGCAAGGCGAAGGAAGTTGCTTGGCTAGCAATTACGCCATGATTTTTTTAAGCACGGGCATTTATCAAATAAGTTCTAATGGCGCATTATGTGATATGGTTGCTAATACAAAAGACCAAAAGTGGGCCAAAGAAAAAAACAAAATAACGTTAACTGGTAATAACTACTTAAATTATAATCCATTAATAGTTGATGGCAATACAATGGTACAAACCAACACTTTTACTCAAAATAATGTAAATTATACCGTAGTTTATACTTATAAGGCTAAAACTAAATAGAATGAAAATTTTAATGGTTTGTTTAGGTAACATTTGTCGTTCGCCGTTGGCCGAAGGAATAATGCGCCATTTAGTAAACGAACAAAATTTAGGTTGGGAAATTGCATCTGCCGGAACTGGCGATTGGCATGTTGGGCAAGCGCCAGATAGAAGAAGTGTTGCCGTGGCTAAAACTTACGGTTACGACATCTCATCTCAAAGAGCAAGACATTTTATCGCCACAGCCTTTCAGGAATATGATCATATTTTGGTGATGGATAAAAATAACCTGAAAGATGTTTTAAGCTTGGCCAAAACCAAAGAAGACCAGCAAAAGATAAAGCTATTTCTTGCCAATGAAGCCGAAGTTACTGATCCTTACTACGATAACGCTTTATTCGATCCTGTGTTTAAGGAGGTAGAAGCCAGATGTAAAGAATTGATTGAGGAATTTAAGAATGAAGTTCAATAGTTCATGGGTGCCATTAGCTCATTGCTAGGCTCACAACTCCGTTATTTATTAACGTAGTTTTTCACACCAGTCAAATAAATATAATTAAACATACAGAAAGAAGCGATAGCGCCGAAAGTATGCCACAAGAAATGGGTGCCCGTGCTTATCCATTCCCATTTATCCGCAATGCGGAAGGTTAAGGCGATAATAAAAGCGATTAGTGCTATCCCTACCCATTTGCCGTCTTTCCATTTAGTTGAAATTAGATAAGCCAAAACAGGTAGCAAAACCAAGGCCGCCATCATTGCATAATTAATGTTAACGAACAATTGCATATTGCCTTCACTAGCCATCATATTTCTAAAGAAGAACTGAAACCCTACGTAAGCAACAACTAATAAAGCGGCAAAATACCATTTAACCAATTGCGCTAAAAAATAAACCCCTGCCGAAACACAAAGTAACATAATAGGTAACCAATCCATCATAATAAATGGCCGCCATAACCTAAAGGCATGGTAGGTTGTACCGCCGATGCCGCCAATGTAAAGTAATACCAAACAATAGCTTAAAAAGAGGTGCGATTTATAATTCCCCCATAATTTAATGGTCCAATATACTGCAATGGCTAAGAAAAAGCAAGATGTTAGCGCATTTAGAGGCTCAGGGAAAAGGTTTTGTAAATTAGTTTCGGCATAAAGACTTCCCCCATCAGGAGGGTTTTGGAGTGCAAACATAGTGGCTGATTTTCTTTTTTAAAAACGTTAAGGGAGTTTAAATGTTTTAATTTAAATTTATCGAAAACAAAATAATTAAATAGATGCAAAGTCCACAACTATATATGATTTTATTGGGTGCCACACCAAAAGGAAGAAACATAGAACAACATGATATTTTTTTTGGCATAGCCTCTTCAGTTAAAGAATTATTGCCAGAAATGTTAGCCTTTTGGCCAGAAGCCAAAGGCAAAATTCATGTTGATGCTTACCGAATTGTAAATAAAGTTGGCGATTATAAAGTAGATGTAATCCCTAAAGCAGAAGAGAATAAAACAGAAATTAGAAGTCTATTTTTTATGAATTTGGGGGGATATAAACGTGATGAGTTTGAAGAACTGCACTATAAAATGTTAGCCGTTTCTGATCAAAAAGCTTTGGCGATAAAGGAAGCAAAAGAAAGTGCTTTTTACAAACATGTTGGCTTTAAGGGGGCAACATCTCACATAGATGATAAGTTCGGCGTGGATGTAGATGATATCTTTGAAATTAAAGACATCCTTACTGAAGAAACAAAAAGCAAATACGCACTAAAATTCACGCTAGCAGAAGATTTGCCAGAAGATGATATCTTTTTAGGGTATTTGCCTTTGTCAAAAATTTAATAGGTTTTGTCATCCGAGAGCTATCGGATCCGAGAAACGAGGAATCTAATTAATGAGATTCTTCGCTTCGTTCTGAATGACAAACTCGTTTTATGCTGGCTGTAACTGAGTAGCAATTGCCATTCTATTCCATGCATTAATTGCAATAATTGCGATCATGATTTGTGCCAATTGGTTTTCGTTAAATAACGATTTTAACTTGTTATAAGTTTCATCAGAAACACCACCATTGGCAATTAAAGTCATTTCTTCTGTTAAAGCTAAAATTGCTCTTTCCTCTTCGGTGTATAAGTTTGCAACTTCTTTCCAAGCATTTAACAGGTAAATGCGTTGCTCAGTTTCGCCGTGTTTTCTGGCATCTGCAGTATGTATGTTGATGCAAAACGCACAACCATTAATCTGCGAAGCCCTTATTTTAATTAGCTCTTTATGTGTTTTGCTTAATGTAGTTGCGGCTAGATAAGTTTCTAAGCCCATTAATGCTTTATAAGCTAATGGCTCAAGTTCCCCAACGTTTATTCTCTTTTCCATTTTAATTTGTTTTAATGATACATCAAAGGTAAATGGATGGCAAAAAATAAAACTTAACCTGGTTTAAGAAATGCTTGATGCCATCTTTTTTGGAAATTTGTAACGTTGGGTTTGTGGAAACACATCGTTGATAACATTGAGGTATTATTCTCAATTTAAAAAGCAATTACAGTAATGCTCTGGTTAAAGCAGTCCCGCCTGCCTACCGCAGGCAGGTTTTTCCTGCCCGTTCGGCAGGCGGGCGTTGCAATCTTTTATCCTAATTCTCCGCTGATGCGAGAATTGATAAAAGAATTTACACTGCAACCGGGTTTATAGACAAAGGTTTTTGCTACTATTAACCAATATAGTTGAAGGCATTCGCCAATTTAATATCAGTCTTTTAAACCCATGCGCTTAGTTAAGAATTTACAAGACCTCGGAGAGGTCAAATGTTTATAAATAAATTAGCTTTGAGATATAAGATCCCATCGCGTTCGTATATAAAACACTATCTTAATGCTATAAATATTAGAATCCTCTGGATTCTTGCTTAACTTAAAATTTGTCTGAGCGGTAGGTAGGATAAATGTGTTATTCCCATATTCCTCATTTCGAACGAGACCTTCGCGAGGAGAAATCTGTTTCTTATTGTCTCTATTTTATAGATTTCTCACTGCGTTAGAAACGACACTAAATGTAGGTTGCAACTATGCCGATTCTTGAGAAACTCAAAACCTAAATAGAACCACAGACCAAGGTTCTATAAACGGGGTTGCAACGGAAATCCTTTTTAACAAGTCCCCTTTAGGGGATTTAGGGGTAAAAAGATTGGAGTGAAAAACCCGGCTAACATTAATAAATGTTGCTGTCTTTGCTTTTCTATTTAACTTGGAAATAGTATCTAAAATCCTTCGACAGGCTCAGGATGACATTCAATTTTATGTTGATCTTATCCCTTCTTCCTCAATTCGCTTAAGTATTCTGGTGTTAAACCTAAATAAGAAGCCAACATGTATTGCGGAATTCGTTGTACAAACTCTGGAAACAGGGAAACAAATGAGCGGTAGTTTTCTTCTTTCGAATAATCATGATGATATTTTATCCGCATTTGAGCTGCGGCATAGGCTCGCTGTGTCGTTATCCTAAAATATCTTTCTAATTGTGGCAATTTTTTAAACATATCTTCCTGTTTGTGGTGCTCAATTAAAACAACCTGAGATTTTTCGATGGCCTGAATATAAAATTTACCTGGCGCTTGCATAATGTAACTCATATAATCTGCTAACCACCAGTTTTCTAATGCAAAATAGGTAATTTGTTCTATACCCTTGTTATTGAAATAAAACATCCGCAAGAGACCATTCTCAACAAAATAATTGGCTTTGCAAACTTGCCCTTCTTCTAACAAAAATTCTTTCTTTTTAAATTCCTTAATTTTGATACAGGATGATAGTATATCAATCTCATCAGCTGTTAATGAAACATGTTTCTTAATGTGATTAATGAAGTTTTGCATAGCTTTCTAAACTGATAAATTTTCCATTTTTAATTTCACAATCTACCATTGTTCCTTCGTAATCGAAGCCAGATTTCAACAATATGCTTTTAGAGTTTCTGTTCTCCGTTTCTACCAATGCTTCAATTCTATGTAATTTTAGTTCTGCATAAGCATAATTGCATACCAGTTCGATTGCATTTTTCATTATGCCTTTGCCCCAATGTTCTGGCAGTAGCCAGAAGCCAAGTTCTGCTTTTTTGTTGGCCTGGCTAAGGTTGTTGAACCCAATTGCTCCATAAAAGTTTTTTTCATCTGTACTGGTTATTGCCCACCAAATGCCTGTGCTGGTTTCTTCTAAATTTTTAAACCAATCCATTTGTTCTTTAGTAGCGACTAAACTATCAAAACTAACCGCATAATATTCAGTTATTAATGGATTGGATAAACCTTGAAAAATATGTAAAAGATCGTCATCAACGATTTGCCTTAGTAATAGACTATTTGTTTTTAATGTTGGGAATGCTAGAGACATATTTATTGGAGTTGAGCTAAGGTAGTAAAGTTTTATTCCTAAATGCGCTAGGATATTTTAAACTTTTCTTTTTGGGCGATGTTCCTTATGCACATCAAAACTATAAAAAGACATGGAAACTAGAACAGTAAACGCAGAAATTTTAAATGACCTGATCCAAATTAATAATGATAGAGTTGCAGGTTATGAAAAAGCTATCGAAGAGTTAAAATCAGAAGATGCTGATTTAAAAACTTTGTTTGTAAAAATGATTGGCGAAAGTCATACTTATAAAATGGCATTGGCTACAGAAGTACAAGCTTTAGGTGAGGAAATTGAAACAGGCACAACCAGCTCAGGTAAAATTTACAGAGCATGGATGGACGTAAAAGCAATTTTTACAGGTCACGATCGTAAAACTGTTTTAAACAATTGCGAATTTGGCGAAGATGCTGCTCAAAAAGCATACAAAATGGCTTTGGCAGAAGAAGGTATCTCAGCAGAATTAAGAAGCTTGATTACCGAGCAAAAAGCTCAATTAAGAGTTTCTCACGATGAGATTAAAGCATTGAGAGACGCCCAAGCATAAACACAAAACCAAAAAAAGCGAAAGCCTCCCGATTTTTAGTCGGGAGGCTTTCTTGTTTAAAGGCAAATTGCTTTAATTTTTATCCAATTCTTTGTCTAAATAAACCGTTACTTTTTGAATTGCATTGTGAATGGTATCACTTAAAATAGTGATGAATGAACCTGGTTGAACTTTGTTCATTAATTCTTGCAAACAGTTTTCACCATCATTATTAACTATAATTGGCATGTCTGGTTTAACTTCCTGCAAGCCTGTAAGTAATAAATCAATTAGTTCTTGCTGTGTTCTACCTCGTAAATATTTCTCTTGGCAGATGTAAACCTTATCGAACATTTGGGCAGCAATACGAGCCGTTTCTATAATATCTTCATCTCTCCTATCTCCAGTACCCGAAATTACACCAATATGCTCTGTTGCATTAATGGTTTGCAGATAGCTCTTGATCCCATTGAATCCATCTGGATTATGTGCAAAATCCACTAACACTTTGAAATCTTTAAATTTGAAGATGTTCATTCTGCCTGGTGTGTGTGCCGCAGATGGAATGAAAGTTTCTAAAGATGTTCTGATATCTTCAGTTTTATATCCCCACAAGAAAGTGGTTAACGTAGCAGCCAACACATTTTGGATCATGAAACTCACAGAGCCATTAAAAGTTAAAGGAATGTGCGTTGCTTTTTCTACACGGATTTTCCAATCACCTTTTTTAATAGTGATGTATCCATTTTCGTAAATGGCAGAAATACCACCCTTTTTACTATGTTCTACGATAACAGGATTTTTTTCGTCCATGCTAAAGTAAGCAACATTACAATCGGCGCTTGCTGCGATTTTAAGGCAATAGGCATTATCAGCATTTAAAACTGCCCAGCCTGTTCTTTTAACAGCGCCAATAATTACAGATTTTACTCTGGTTAAATCATCTAAATTATGAATATCAGATATGCCCAAATGGTCTTCCTGAATATTGGTTACTACACCTATATCACATTTGTTAAAACCTAAGCCAGAACGCAAAATTCCTCCTCTGGCAGTTTCTAAAACGGCAACTTCTACAGTTGGGTCTTTTAAAATAAATTCTGCACTAAATGGACCAGTGGTATCGCCTTTCATTAGCAAGGTATTCTGCACATAAATACCATCTGAAGTGGTAAAACCAACTCTACTTCCATTGTTTTTCACAATGTGCGCAATTAAACGAGTGGTAGTAGTTTTTCCATTGGTACCAGTAACTGCAATAATTGGTATACGTGCGTCTTTTCCGATAGGATAAAGCATATCTAGCACTGGTGCAGCAACGTTGCGTGGCAAACCTTCGCTTGGTGCCAAGTGCATTCTAAATCCGGGTGCCGCATTTACTTCTAAAACTACACCGCCATTTTCGGTTAAAGGCTCGGTTAAGTTTTCTGCCATGATATCAATTCCGCAAATATCTAAGCCAATAATTCTAGAGATACGTTCGCAGTTAAAAACATTCTGTGGATGTACTTGGTCAGTAACATCTATCGAGGTTCCGCCGGTACTTAAATTAGCAGTAGACTTAAGGTAAACAATCTCGCCTTTTGGAGCTACAGTTTCTAGCGTATATCCTTTTTTCTCTAATAAATCTTCCGTATCGCGATCAACAGTTATTTCTGTAAGTACATTTTCATGGCCATAACCACGACGAGGATCTTCATTTTCTTTATCAATTAATTGCTGAACTGTATGCTCGCCATCGCCTGTAATATGCGCAGGTACACGTAAAGCAGCTGCCACCATTTTATGATCAATTACCAAAACCCTAAAATCGTGGCCGGTAATAAAACGCTCCACAATTATTCTTCTAGAATATTCTTTGGCATAATGGAAAGCTGCAACAGCCTCTTCTTCCGTTTTTACATTAATAGTTGCGCCTTTTCCGTGGTTGCCATCTAATGGTTTAAAAACTAAAGGGAAACCTACACTTTTAAGTGCTGCGTACACATCATCAATAGTAGAAACAGTAACACCTTTTGCAACAGGAATTGCTGCATCGCCTAATAAACGTTTGGTTTCATCTTTGTTTCCGGCAATATCTACAGCAATACTGCTGGTGCGCTCGGTCATGGTAGCTCTAAAACGGACCTGATTTTTACCATAACCTAGTTGTACTAAAGAACTTTTATTTAATCTTATCCATGGGATGTCTCTTGCAATCGCCTCATCAACAATAGAACCTGTACTTGGCCCTAAACGCTCTGATTCACGTAATTCTCTTAGCCTATAAATATCATGGTCTAAATCATATTCTTTATTATCTATCAAAGCTTCAGCTATGCGAACGGAAGCTTCTGCGGCGTAAACACCTGCTTTTTCTTCTAAATAACTAAATACTACATTGTAGATGCCATCGGTTTTAGTTTGGCGAGTTCTGCCAAAGCCTGTTTCCATGCCTGCAAGGGTTTGTATCTCTAGGGCAATATGTTCTATCACGTGGCCCATCCAAGTACCTTCTTCAATGCGTAATAATAGTCCGCCAGGTGCGCCTTTGCTGCAACGATGCGTTTGTATGGAAGGAATCAATTGCTCAATTCGTTCTCTAAAACCTTCAATTAGATTTGTTGGACGTTGTTCCATATCCTCCAAATCCAAACGCATTTGGATTAATTTTTTTCTATTTATAGACCAAATATTTGGTCCTCTTAGCACCTGTATGCCTAATATTTTCATTTAATGTTTTGTTTTAATTTGGTAGAAATTGGAGCGCTAAACTCACTTGAGAAATTAGTCTCAAAGAAAAATTTAAAGTATAAATTTTTTTTCAAATAATAGATAGTTGATAAACAAAAATTATGCAATCAGTTTTATTTGATTTTTTATTAAAAAAATGACCAAAACCGATTTAAATGTTAATTAAAAGTATAATATTGATAAAAAATATGTTAAATATTAGGCTAATGGCTATATATTTGGCATTTTAGCGAATATCTAAACAATAAAAATGGCTCCAAAGGGTAAATTAATAATAATTGGCGGTGCAATAAATACCGGAAGTTTTGCGGAAACACAGTTTGGTTTGCCGCAAAACATGAACTTTTTTGAGCGTGGAATTTTAAAAAGAATTACTACAGAGTCTATTAAAGGTAACGAATCTCGTTTCGAAATCATGACAACAGCTTCTCTGATTCCAGAGAAAGTTGGCGAAGAATACATTAAAGCATTTGCACAATTAGATGTACATGATGTTGGTGTACTAAATATTGGAAGTAGAGAAGAGGCGAATAATCCAGCATATGCTGAAAGAATAAGACAGGCAGATGTGATTATTTTTACGGGTGGCGATCAATTGCGTTTGTCTTCTATTTTTGGAGGCACAGAAATTCATCGAATTTTATTGGATAAATATCAGAATTCGGAGTTTGTTATTGCCGGTACATCAGCAGGTGCTGCGGCAAGTTCTAAAAACATGATTTACCAAGGAAGCAGTAAAGATGCTTTATTAAAGGGCGAGGTTAAAATTACTGGTGGATTAGGTTTTATAGACGATGTAATTGTAGATACCCATTTTGTACAAAGAGGTAGAATTGGACGTTTATTATATGCAGCAGCTAGTAATCCTGGAATTTTGGGAATTGGTTTAGGCGAAGACACTGGTCTTTACATTAATGACAATACTATGGAAGCAATTGGCTCTGGCATGGTAATTTTAGTTGATGGTAGGCACATGGCAGATACCAATTTAACCGATGTAGAAATGGGGCAACCTGTATCTATTAAAAACATGGTGGTACATGTAATGTGCGATGGAGATATTTATGACCTAAAAAGTCATCAACTAGTAATCCATCATCCTAAAGTTGTACCTACAATGTAAACAGTTATCAGTTTGGAGTTTTCAGTTCGGGCAATTCCAATCTTGATACCAGACACTCGATACTCATCCTATGAAAGTAATTATACATGGCGGATTTTTTAGTGAATCAGCTACCAATCAGGAAACAAAAAAAGCTAAGCAAGATGCTCTAGCAGATATTGTTCAAAAAGCACATCAATTTCTTGCTTCACATACAGCATTAGAAACAGTTGTATATGCGGTATCTTTATTAGAGGATAACGAACTTTTTAATGCAGGCATCGGTTCGCAGATACAAAGTGATGGTAAAGTGCGTTTAAGTGCGTCTTTGATGGATGGAAAAACACAAAAGTTTAGTGGTGTTATCAACTTAGAAGATGTTAAAAATCCTATTGAAGTTGCAAAGGAGCTCTTAGCATATGATGACCGTGTGCTAAGTGGGGAAGGTGCTTTAATTTTTGCCCGTGACAATGGATTCGAATATTTTAATCCAATAACTGCACAACGACGAGCAGAATATCAAGAGAAATTAAACCAACAAGAAAGAAAAGGAACTGTTGGCTGCGTAGCTTTAGATGCTGATGGAAATATCGCTGCAGCTACATCTACTGGTGGCAAAGGTTTTGAAATTCCATGCAGAGTAAGCGATTCAGCAACGGTTGCAGGAAACTTTGCAAATGAGTACGCTGGTATTTCCTGTACTGGTGTTGGCGAAGATATTGTAAGTGGAGCATTAGCCGCAAAAATTGTTACCAGAGTAACAGATGGCTTTACTTTACAGGCTGCATGCGATAAATCTTTTAGCGAATTAAAGCCTTTTGATGGCTTTGCAGGTGTAGTTGGCATCTCATCCAAAGGGGAAATTTACCATTGCGACTCTCATCCTTATATGGTTTGGGCATCTTTTGATGTTAACTTACAGTTATTTAACTAAAATGTTACTATCTTTATAAGATGAACAAAATCTGCTTAGTGCTTGTTTGCTTATTTTATGCTGATAGTGTGTTGGCACAGAGTAATAATTCTGGTCCTCAAGAAGTTGGGCCAGCTAATAATTCATTTAATATTGCCATAGCATCTACTGATGAAACCATTGGTGATGAATATTTTTCTGATGCAGAAAGAAACGAGCGCAGGGGCGATTTAAACGAAGCTTTAACTTTATTCGGCAAGGCTGCATTTGAATACAATAGCGATAAAAAATACAGTCGTTATGCAGCATCTTTGTTAAGGATGAGTAATGTTCATCTTCAGCTTTCTCATTATACCGAAGCAGAGCAAGTTATCTTAAATGCAGCTATAAAAACCTATTCTAAAATAGGGAGTAGAGCTGGCTTAATGGCTTCGTACAACCAATTAGGGAGAATATATTTGGCTGGAAATAAACTAACCCAGTCGCTTTGGTTTTATACACAACAAGGAATTTTAGCGCAGCAATTAAAGAACAATACTTCGTACATCGAATCTGTTTTAGGAATGGCTTCTGTAAAAATTAAGAAAAAGGAGTATGCTTTAGCCATTAAAGATTTAAATAAAGCTGATTTATTGGCGAAAAATGCAAAGATAACCCAGTTTACACAGCAGATAAAAGCTAGCAGATCTATTATTGCTGATAAACAATCATCAAAAAATAAAGTACACTAAAATCAGTGGAATGTGGTATATATTTATCGCATTAAATAAACGAGGTTTGATCGTGTTCAACTTCAAATCATACCCTAAAGTTTTTGTCTTTTTTTTAGTGGCATTGCTATGCTCAACACGACCATTACAAGCTCAAAAAAATAACCTATTAGATTCTGCTAAAAATATCTTTAGGTCTCAGCCCCAAAAAGCATTAGCTATTCTTAAGGAAGTTAAAGCAAGTTCAACTCAATCTAAAGATTACAAATCACTTGTTCGGGCAGAAATTATTGTAGGGAATATTTCCTATTTTAATGGCGAACATGATCAAGCTTTGCAAACGTATTTACAGGCATTAAAAATTGCCGAAGCGGCAAAGTTATCAGAAGAGATTGCAATGGTTTGCAATGAAATAGGTACACTGCATAAAAAGAATAAAGACCTCAAAAATGCATTAATGTATTATGAAAGGGCTTTAACCGAAGCAGTTTCAATCAAAAATGCTAATCAGATTGCCAATGCACATAACAATATTGGTTTGGTACACGAAGAGCATGGCGATTATGAAAAGGCATTGCAACAGTATCAAAAATCGCTATTGTTCTACCAAAGATCTAAAGATAAATTGGGCGAATCTTACAGTTTAGAATATATTGGCTATGTATATGGCTTAATGAAAAACTATGAAGCAGCCATTATCAACCTACAAAAGAGTTTAAAATTAAGAGAAGATATTAAGGATAATTATGGCATCGCCATTGCCCTAATAGAACTTGCAGAAGTTAATCGGGATAAGAAAGATTATGTATCGGCTATAAGCTATGCTAAAAAAGCAATCAGCTTTAGTAAACAAGTAGCTTATCCCGATATGTTGCAAAATGGTTATTTATTGCTAGCGGGAATTTATGAAAAACAACAAAATTATAATAATGCATATCAAGCCCATAAAGCATACGTAAGCGTTAAAGATTCGATATTTAATCTCGAAAAAAGTAAGCAAATTAGTGAGTTGCAAACACATTATGATACCGAAAAGAAAGAGCAAAAGATAATACTTCTTAATCAAGCAAACACTATACAAAAATTAAAGTTGACTAAAAGAGATGGCATTATCTTTATTATTTCTACTTGTTTCCTGCTGTTTGCAATTATTTCTTATTTACTATACAACAGATATAAGCTGAGGCAAAATGCTCGTTTACAGCATGAAGTGATTATTCAACAAGATTTAGCAACAAAGGCGGTGTTAAATGCAGAAGAAAATGAGCGAAAACGTATAGCAGTAGAACTACATGATGGACTTGGTCAAATGTTTTCTGCAGTAAAGTTAAACCTATCTGCCATTGGCGAAAATATAACTTTTAAAGATGATCACAATCAGCAAATGTTTGGCAAAACCCTAAATTTGGTAGATGAGAGTTGCAAAGAGGTCCGAGCAATCTCTCATCAAATGGCGCCAAATTTACTACTTAAGGCTGGTTTAACATCGGCTGTTAGAGATTTTATTGATAACATAGATTCGAGAAAGCTAAAAGTTAACCTTAGTACTTTTGGTTTACAATATCGCTTAGAGGAGAACATAGAAATTGTGTTGTACAGGGTGATACAAGAAGCGGTAAATAATGTGATTAAACATGCCAATGCTCATATTTTAGATATACAATTAAGCAAAGACGAGGAAGGTATCAATGCCATGATTGAAGATAATGGAACTGGATTTGATGTCTTACAACTCGATAGATTTGAGGGGATTGGATTAAAAAATATAAGTTCAAGGGTGGCTTACCTTAAAGGGACCGTAGACTTTTCTTCTCGCCCAGGAAAAGGAACTTTAGTTGCTATTTTTATCCCTTTTCAGAAATAAAAAATACCCAATAGAGGGTATATATTTCCTTAAGTGCAAATGCTAAATTTGGATGTTAACTCATTCATCCCCATGAAATTTACGCTCAGCTTTTTCCTGCTTTTTATCGGCTTAATTAACCTCACTAAAGCTCAAGATCAGCATAAATTAGATAGTTTGGAAAATGTTTTCCGATCATCAAAAGACGATAAATTAAAACTTAAAATTTCTGGAGATCTTTGCTGGGATTATGGATCAATAAATTTTGATAAGGCGTTATTTTACGGCAAAGCAGAATTAGATCTTGCGCAAAAACTAAAAGATAGTGCAGCGGTAGCATTGGCTTATAGCGATATCGGTAACACTTACACTCGAGTAAATAACCTTAAAGAAGCATTAAATTATCATCTTAAATCATTTGCGTTACGAGATAAATTGGGACTAAAAGCTAAAGCTGCTGGTTCTATATCTAACATTGCGGTTATCTATAAACAATTGGGCAATTATAAAGAAGCCCTAGCATACATGTTGCGCTCTTTAAAGATTTACGAAGATGTTGGTGATGAAGCTAAACAGGCGGCTGTATTAAGTAATATTGGCAATGTTTATATGAATTTTAATAAATATAATGCTGCAAAGGAAAGTTATGATCGAGTAATTTCTATCGCAAAAAAGAGTGAAGCCAGTTCTTTATTTGCAAGTGGTTATTCTGGTTTGATGAAATATCATTATCAGTTGAAAAGCTATGATAATGCATTAAAAAATGGGTTAAAAGCGGCTAAATATCTCAAGGAACTAAATATGAAAGCCGATTTAGCAGCAATTGAAAACACAATTGGGCAGGTTTATGCTGAGAAAGGAAATTATGTTGAGGCAATGAAATTTCAAAAGTCGTCGCTTTCATTTAGGTTAGTATTAAATGATAAGTTAGGTATTGCTTCTTGCTATAAAAATATGGGAATTTGTTATGCCGAACTCAAAGATTTTGTAAAAGCGGAAGAATACCTTAATAGAAGCATTGTGCTTTTTAAGGAATTAAATTCTAAGGATTATTTAAGGGAAGCTTACGATGTACTAGGTGATGTTTTCGAAGCAAAGAATGATTATGTGAAATCTCTAAAATTTTATAAGGAAAGTGCTGCGATGAAAGATAGTGTCTATAATAAGCAAACAGCTGATAAGATTAATGAACTTCAGATTGCGTACCAAACAGAAAAAAAGATGCAGCAAATAGAATTGCTTAACAAGGAGAATAAAATCCAGAAGTTAACACTCCTTAAAAGGAATATATTTTTAGGTTTAGCGGTTGGCTTATTGATCATCACATTGTTATTTGGCTATTTGCTCTACAGAAGCATTAAATTAAAACAAGAAGCAAGACTACAGTCTGAAGTAATTTTGCAACAAGATTTGGCAACTAAGGCGGTATTAAATGCAGAAGAAAATGAGCGTAAGCGAATTTCTGGGGAATTACATGATGGGCTTGGTCAGATGTTTTCTGCTGTTAAAATGAACTTATCTGCCTTAAAAGAAGATTTAGATTTTAAATCGCCTCAGGGTAGGGAGATGTTCGATAAAACATTAAATCTGGTGGATGAAAGCTGCAAAGAAGTCCGTTCTATTTCTCATCAAATGGCTCCAAATGTGTTATTAAAATCGGGTTTATCTACTGCAGTAAGAGATTTTATCAATAAAATTGATGCTCGAAAACTTAAGATTAATTTAGAAACATTTGGCTTACAGCATCGATTAGATCAGCATACAGAGACAGTACTGTATAGAGTTATCCAAGAAACGGTAAACAATGTAATTAAACATTCTGGCGCCAATGTGTTAGATATCCAGCTTACTAAAGATGAAGAGGGTATTAATGCCATGATCGAAGACAATGGACATGGATTTGATGCTGCCAACTTAGATAAGTTTGAAGGTATTGGATTGAAGAACATCAGAAGCCGTGTAGAATACTTAAAAGGCACTGTAGATTTTTCTTCAAATCTTGGTTCAGGAACTCTTGTAGCTATCCATATTCCTTTGTAGATTAGTATGATGGAAAATCCCCTATTGACCAATCTTTTTATTATAGACGATCATCAACTTGTTGTAGATGGACTTAGATCATTGCTTAATAATGAAGAGCGATTTTCCATTGTTGGTTATTGTAATCAGCCTAAAGAAGTAATGGGGATGTTAGAACAATTGAACGTTAATATTCTACTTACTGATATTAACATGCCCGAAATGTCTGGAGTAGAATTGACCAGAAATGTCAAAAAACGATTTCCGCACATTAAAGTTTTGGCACTTTCTATGTTTGGTGAACGCCAGGTAATTAAGGAGATGGTAGATGCAGGTGTATCTGGTTACATTTTAAAAAATACAGGCAAACAAGAACTGATAGAAGCATTAGATAAGATTGCAAGAGGGCAATCTTTTTTTGGTGATGAAGTGACCCAAGAACTGATGAAATCCTTTAAAAATAATGAGGAAGGATCTCATCTTACCAATAGAGAAGTAGAAATTATTCGTTTAATAGAATGTGAGCATAGCAACAAAAAAATAGCAGATATGCTTTTCATAAGCGAGCGCACAGTAGAAACACATCGTAAAAATATTTTCAGAAAAACAGGTACTCAAAGTATTGTTGGTCTGTTAAAGTATGCTTACGATCATAAAATTATCTAATCTTCTACCTCGCATTGGGTATGGCAATATACCCTGAAGCTGGTATTGTAGCTAATTTTGTTTTTGCTAATTTTTGTTGAGATAGAAATATTGATCGAATATTAGTACAAACGCTCAACTCATGAAAAATAATGCACAAGATATTACAGCTATTCTAAGCAAACGTGAAGTTGAAATCATTAAACTAATTACAGAAGAATATAGTAATGAAGAAATTGCAGCTTATTTGGAAATTAGCAGACGTACAGTAGAAACGCACCGAAAAAATATTTTTAAAAAAACAAAGGTGAAAAGTATTGTTGGTTTGGTGATGCTAGCAGTAAAAAGCAAGCTTATTTCCTTACAGAAATAACTAACTTTATAAAGTTTACAAAAAAGATACAGATAAAACCTGTATCTTTTTTGTTTATTTAAAAAATTGGTATCATATTGGATGATGATTTTATAAGAATGGATTTTAAATTGTTTAAAGAGATGTTGAGAAGAGTATTGATGATAACATTTACGGCCGCAGCCCTTGCCTGCAGTGCCTCGCCAAAAGCCCAAAAAATGGTGGATGGTGTGCAAAATATTAAACCAGATGAACAACAAAGTTTGGTGATAAGAGAAGTTGTACAATTGATAGAAAACTATAATTATAAAAAGATCAAAATTAATGATTCGATCTCGTCTATTATCTTAGACAGATATATCAAGCAATTAGATCCATCTAAATATTATTTTTTAGCAAGTGACATTAAGGAGTTCGAAAAGTATAGAACTACTTTAGATGACGATTTTAGAATAGGTGATTTAAGTGGCCCTTTTTATATTTTCAATGTCTATTTAAAAAGATATGACGAACGTATCAAATATTCTTTAGCTCAGGTTAAAGGCAAATATGATTTTTCTCAGAACGAAACCTATACCTACGATAGAGAGAAAATGCCATGGATTAATAATACAGCAGGTTTAGATGATGTGTGGAAGAAAAGAGTGAAATACGAATTAGTGAATCTAAAAATTGCGGGTACAGATGATGCAAAGAACATTGAAACGTTAACTAAACGTTACCAAAATCTGCAATCTCAGGCAGCAAAATTCAATAATCAGGATGTATTCCAAATTGTAATGGATTCATTTACTGAAGCAATTGATCCACATACCAATTACTTTAACCCTCGTAATGCCGAAACATTTACGCAAGAAATGTCTCGTTCTATAGAAGGTATTGGGGCAACTTTACAATTGGAAAATGAGGTTACTAAAATTGTTTCTGTAGTACCAGGTGGACCCGCTTTTAAAAGCAAGCAAGTTAATGCTGGTGATAGAATCATCGCAGTAGCCCAAGGTGCAAATGGCGAATTTGAAGATATCATTGGTTGGAGAATCGATAATGCAGTATCTAAAATTAAAGGACCAAAAGGAACAACGGTGCGTTTAAAGATTATTCCAGTTGGACAAGAAATGGCTTCTAAACCAGTAATTATTACTTTGGTTAGAGAGAAAGTGATCTTGGCGGATCAATCTGCAAAAAAATCGGTTAAAACTATCCAGTCAGATGGTAAGCCCTATAAAATTGGAATAATTGATGTTCCGGCATTCTATGCAGATTTTAAAGCAGCCAATGCGGGTGATCCAAATTATAAAAGTACCACAAGAGACGTTCGTTTATTAATTGATACCCTAAAAAATATTGATAAGGTTGATGCTATTGTAATGGATTTACGTGCCAATGGCGGTGGTTCATTAGTAGAGGCGGTTGATTTAACAGGTTTATTTATTGATAAAGGCCCAGTGGTACAAGTAAAAGACTTAAGAGGTACTATAGAAGTAGATGAAGATAAAAACCCAGGCGTAGCTTGGTCTGGTCCATTCGGTGTAATGATTGACCGTTTAAGTGCGTCAGCTTCTGAAATTTTTGCCGGAGCAATACAAGATTATGGTAGAGGAGTAATTATGGGTACGCAAACCTATGGTAAAGGAACCGTTCAATCATCTATTGACTTAAATAGATTAGTTAATCCATCATTATTGCAGAAATTGTCAGCTGCTATTATGGGAGCTAAAGGGAAAACAGAAACGGTTACTATTTCAACCCAAAAACTTGATAAGCCAGCTGCTACAGTAGTAGTAGATAAGGATGGTGTACCTCAATTAGGTATAATCAATCTTACTATGGGTAAATTCTACCGTGTTAATGGTAGCAGTACTCAACATAAAGGTGTAATTCCTGATTTTAATTTCCCATCAGTTTATCCGCTAGATAAAATTGGAGAGGATACGGAACCCTCAGCTTTGCCTTTCGATATTGTTAAGCCATCTAACTTTAGCATTGTTGCAGATTTAACTAATGTAAAAGCTACACTTGATAAGTTGCATAAAGAAAGAATGGCAAATTCTTTAGATTATAAAATTTTACAAGAAGATATTGCTGAGGCTAAAAAACGCGATGGAGAAACTTCTGTTACGCTAAATGAAGCTAAACTTAAAGCAGATCGTGATGCAATGGAAGCCAAATCATTAAGCCGCTTAAATCAATTAAGAGCTTCTAGAGGTTTGGCACCAGTTAAAAAAGGAGATAAATTAACTAAGGAAGATTCTTTTGACTTTGTACAAGAAGAAAGTTTAAGAATTATGATTGATTTAATGAAATTGAACGATGTTGGGGGAAAATTAACTAACGTCAAGCCTAGCTTTAACTAATTAAAATAAAATTCATATGAGCGTCCTAATTTTAAATTAGGGCGCTTTTTTTTGCGTAAAACTTATCCTTAAATTCTTAGCTGTTGCAGATTAAATTCAAAACAAATGTTGCAAAATTAATGTTATAAGGCAAACATTAATAACATGAACGTAAAACGCACTTTTGGAACTATACTAACTGTTTTGGGTATAATAGGCCTAATTTACGCTGGTTGGGGATTTGTACAACATAGTACTGGAACCAGAGAGTTAATTGTAGTAGGAATTATTGGTATCATCTTTTTTGTATCAGGAATTGGATTAGTAAAAAATACTAAAGATGAAGCCTAACTTCTCTTAGCGCATTTTCTTACTAATACATAAACCAAGATAACTAGACCAATAGCTAGACCTAAATAAGCACCATCCTTAAAATCTTGCATTTTTGTAGAAACTAAGATGATCATCATTTCTTCTTTTTATTTTTGATAATCAAATATTGACTGATGGCAACAAAACAGGCGGCAAAACCAATAATTCCTGCCGAAATCCAGTTTTGTTTATTTTGGTCGATATAATATAACGCAGCTAATGCCAATAACAATGCGCAAATACCAATAACGTAGTGGATGGCTGTACTTTTATTCATGGTTTTCTTTCAATGAAATTCTATTGTTTTCGAATTTTAAATTAGTCTCAGGAAAATCTGTTGCTGTTAAAGATTTAAGTTTATTAAATGCAGTGAAATTTTCGTCAACGGTTAACTGGGTAACTTTATCCTGTTTTACTGAAACTACATCTGCATACAGAAAATCACCTTTTGAATTAACTTTAAGCCGTAACAGTGGCGCAAACCCATTTGGACCCTTTAGGCTAAACATTCCATAAGTGCAGAAGTTACCTAAACTGTAGGCAATAAACTTATTTTTATAAAGCTCAACTGCTCTGGTTACATGTGGGCCATGACCCAGCACAACATCTGCTCCGGCATCGATTACACCATGGGCAAAAGCATATACATTGCCTCTGTTTTCTTTATAAAATATTTCAGTTTTACGAGTTACATGTTCAAAATTAGCTCCTTCACCACCACCGTGAAAAGATACAATCACAATATCTACCTGCTTTTTCAATTCAGCAACCAATAGTTTTGCACCTGCTATATCTTTAATAGAAACAGTATTTTCATTAGGGGCGAAGGCACAAAAGGCATACTTAACACTGTCTTTTTCAAAAATATCGAATGGCTTATCTAATTGACCAGCATATTTGATTTGAAGGGAATCCAATATTTTGGCAGTATTTTTTCTGCCTTTTGCATCAAAATCTCCCACGTGGTTATTGGCTACACTGAGTACATTAAATCCTGCTTTTTTAAATTGCTCTCCGTAACGATCTGGCATTCTAAAGGCGTAACAACTATTTGGATTAGCACCAATACATTTGCTTGAGTTGCCTGAATTCAAAAAACATCCTTCTAAATTTCCGAAAACGATATCGCCTTTTAAGAAAGTGTCAACTGCCTTAAAGCTATGTATGGCATCATCAGGCGGAAGGTTTGCTTTGCTAGGAAATGCAGAACCCAACATCATATCACCAACAGCTACGATGCTAATGGTATCCTTTATTTTTCTAATTGTATCTATTTTACCTATAGCCTCTTTTAGAATAGCATTAGGTTTGCTTTGGCAACTCATTAAAATATAGGCTGCAATTGTGGCAAGAAGCGAAAGGCTAAAAAAATTCTTCATTTGGTGGATATAAAAAAATCCCTCCCAAAAATGGAAAGGATTGTATATTTTGTGTTAACTGTTAACTGGAATTTATTCTTCAACAAAATCTTTCTTTGCAGATTCGATAATTCTACCGCCTTTAAAGAAAATACGAGAATAATAAGGTTCGTTAAGGTTACTGATTACTACACCACGTGATGAAGATGCATGAGCAAATCTACTATCACCTAAATAAACACCAACATGAGAAATTTTGCGACCATTACCTCTAAAGAAAACTAAATCTCCTTCTTTTAACTCATCTTTTGATAGTGGAACAGTCATTCCGAAAATATCACCAGAGTTACGTAATATCGTAGTATTGAAAACTTTTGCGTAAATAGTTTTAGCAAATGCAGAACAATCAATTCCTTTTTTAGTGTTTCCCGCAAAGCGGTAAGGGGTACCGATCCACTCATAAATAAATTTATAAAGCTTTAGGTTAGAAGTTGCATCTACTGCAACACCCATTACTTGAGAAAAATATTGTGAGGCTAAATTATCAGGATCTTCTACCTTAGTTTCTTTTGTTTTGTTTTGAGCGTTTACTGCAGAGAAGCTGCAAGCAACAATCAGGATGGAGAACAAAAACTTTTTAATCATGTTATACTGTTAAGTTTGGGTAAAAAATGACACTTACACTTAAACGTACACCACTAGGGCTTATTGTTAGGGAAGCAAAAATATACTATTTGAAAATGTTATCCAAATGTTTTTCAACCAATTGCGAAAGTTATTGCCGTTTTATGCGTTTATCCTACATACAAACAGCTATTTTTTTTAATATTTAGTTAAATTTTTATTTCTTTGGTACAGTTTATTCTTAAATATTGAAACAGAATTATATTTCTTCATTATTTTCAAACCATTCTAAAAATTATTGCAAGCAGATACAGCGAAGAAATATTAATATTAGGTTAAGGCATAATGCAATAAAATAAATACTTAACTAAAGTAAGAAATAGCATGATATGAATGGTAAAATCTATTATACAAGGATAATTTTACACTAATTCTTATCAAAAATTGCATAAAAAAAATTAGATTTGCTCTCACAAACAAAAAAATCAATACCTCAACATGAGTGCAGTAGAAATTAATAAGGATACCTATTTGAAGTGGTTTGAGTCGATGTTGCTAATGCGCAAATTCGAAGAAAAAACTGGACAACTATACGGACAGCAGAAAATTCGTGGATTTTGTCACTTATATATCGGTCAAGAAGCAGTAGTTGCTGGTGCAATTTCGGCAATGGGACCAGAAGATTCTATGATTACTTCTTACAGAGATCATGCCCATGGTTTAGCTTTGGGAATGAGTGCGAATAGCATCATGGCAGAAATGTACGGTAAAATCACAGGTTGCTCTAAAGGTAAAGGTGGTTCGATGCACATTTTTAGTAAAGAACACCATTTTTATGGCGGACATGGTATTGTAGGTGGTCAGATGCCTTTGGGTGCTGGTATTGCATTTGCAGAAAAATATAAAGGCACTAAAAATGTTAACATTTGTTACATGGGCGATGGCGCTGTTCGTCAGGGAGCTTTAAACGAATCGTTTAACATGGCTATGTTGTGGAAGTTGCCAGTAATTTTTGTTTGCGAAAACAATGGTTATGCTATGGGTACTTCGGTAGAACGTACTACCAATATGACAGATATTTATAAAATTGGTTTAGGTTTCGATATGCCATGTGCTCCAGTAGATGGCATGGATCCAGTTGCGGTACATAATGCAATGGATGAAGCTATACAACGTGCTCGTGCTGGTGAAGGGCCAACTTTCTTAGAAATGAGAACTTATCGTTATAGAGGTCACTCGATGTCAGATCCGGCTAAATACCGTACTAAAGATGAGTTGGAAGAATACAAAGCAAAAGATCCAATTGAGCAAGTTAGAGAAGCGATATTAAAAGAGAAATATGCTGACGAGGCTTGGATTACTTCAATCGAAGAAAAAGTAAAAGAGATTGTTGATGAATCAGTAAAATTTGCTGAAGAATCTGCATGGCCAGATCCATCAGAATTATACAAAGATGTATATGTTCAATCTGATTATCCATACCAAGAAATTTAATAGAAACGCATTTCAATAGATATATATAAATGGCTGATATAGTAAAAATGCCCAAAATGAGCGATACCATGACCGAAGGGGTAATGGCGAAGTGGCATAAAAAAGTGGGCGATAAAGTTAAAAGCGGTGATGTTTTAGCCGAGGTGGAGACTGATAAAGCTACGATGGATTTAGAATCTTACTGGGATGGAACGTTGTTATTTGTTGGCGTTGAAGAAGGTAAAGCTGTTCCGGTTGATGCTGTTATTGCCGTAATTGGTAAAGAAGGCGAAGATTATAAAGCTACTTTGGAAGCTGAGCAAGGAGCTGAAAGTCCAAATGCTAAAGCTGAAAGCGAAGAATCTAAAACGGAAGAAACAAAGACTGAAGCACCAGCTCAAGGCGGTGGTTTAAGTGAAGAAGAATTAGCTAAAAAAGGTGTCACAGTTATTCGTATGCCTTTATTAAGTGATACCATGACCGAAGGCGTAATTGCTGAATGGCATAAAAAAGTTGGTGATAAAGTAAAAGACGATGATATTCTTGCTGATGTAGAAACCGATAAGGCAACTATGGAAGTAATGGGTTATGCAACTGGTACTTTATTACATGTTGGTGTTAACAAAGGTGAAGCTGCCAAAGTAAATGGCATTATCGCGATTGTTGGTCCGGAAGGAACAGATGTATCAGCTATTTTGGCTGGTGGCGATGCGCCAAAAGCGGAAAGCGCAAAGACTAAAAACCAAAGCGAACAACCAGTAGCAAAAAGCGAAGAGCCAAAAGAAGAAGAAAAAGCGCAAGTAGTTGCTAACGCTAACGGTGGTCGTATCATTGCATCGCCTTTGGCTAAAAAAATTGCAAAAGATAAAGGAATTGATTTAGCACAAGTTGCTGGTAGTGCAGAAGGTGGTCGTATCATTAAAAAAGATATCGAAAACTATAAACCATCGGCTGCTCCTGCTGCTAAAGCTGATGCTCCAGCTAGTTCAGAAAAACCTGCTGCTGCGGCCCCAGTAATTCCAACTTATGTTGGAGAAGTGAAATTTACTGAACAGCCAGTTTCGCAAATGCGTAAAGTAATTGCAAAACGTTTGGCAGAAAGTTTATTTACAGCTCCGCATTTCTACTTGACAGTAAGTATAGATATGGATGGTGCAATGGCTGCTCGTACCGCAATTAATACAGTTGCTCCAGTAAAAGTATCTTTCAACGATATCGTGATTAAAGCAGTTGCTATTGCATTGAAAAAACACCCAGCTGTTAATTCATCATGGGGTGGAGATAAAATCCGTTTCAATGAGCACACTAACATTGGTGTAGCTATGGCTGTAGAAGATGGTTTGTTAGTGCCAGTTGTTCGATTTGCTGATGGTAAATCATTATCTCATATCTCAGCAGAGGTAAAAGACTTTGGTGCTAAAGCAAAAGCTAAAAAACTTCAACCAGCAGATTGGGAAGGTTCAACTTTCACAGTATCTAACTTAGGTATGTTTGGTATCGATGAGTTTACCTCAATCATCAACTCTCCAGATGGAGCAATTTTATCTGTAGGTGCTATTCAAGCAGTTCCTGTAGTTAAAAATGGTGCTGTAGTTCCTGGTAATGTAATGAAATTAACTTTAGGTTGCGATCACCGTGTGGTTGATGGCGCAACTGGAGCTCAATTCTTACAAACTTTGAAAGGGTTATTAGAAGAACCAATTAGATTATTAGCATAGAAAATTCCCCTCCTTTGGAGAGGTGCCTGAAAGGCGGGGTGGTTTTTTACTCCCGCATAAATAAAATTAAAGCTTCCCGATTTATCGGGAAGCTTTTTTGTTTTTGATCTCATTATCAAATTATTGAAAAATAATTACCTTTAGTTAAATGTAATTTAAGCAAATGGATAACGCCCTCAATCAACCCATCCAACAAAACCAAAGAATCATAATTGTAGATGTGTTGCGGGGCTGGGCGCTCTTAGGTGTAGTTCTCATGAACTATTTCGATTTTTTTACGCTAGGTAGAAATTGGCAAACCTTTAAACCCGATTTACTTACGAATATTTTAATATATGGTTCTAGCCTAATTTTCTCTGCAAAATCATGGACTTTGTTAAGCTTATTGTTTGGTTATGGTTTTGCGGTGTTAATGAATAATGTGAAAGAAAAGGGACATAACGCCTATTCATTTTTCGCAGGGCGCATGTTCTGGTTATTGGTTTTAGCATTTATAAATAGCGCTCTCTTCTTTGGAGATATTTTAAAAGATTATGCCATATTGGGTTTAATTCTCTTGCTCTTTTATCGCAGCTCAGCTAAAACAGCATTTATCACCAGTATTATTTTGTTGCTTTTAATTCCAGCTATTGCTTCTTATGTCGGTTCTTTACCTAATGATAGTCAGAAGGAGTTTACTAAGTTATTTACATTATATCAGAGTAACAATTTAGGAGATGTGCTTTGGTTCGGATTAAAGGGTACCTATTTCTCAGAAATGATCAGCAAGCCTTATCTGTACACCGTTCATGTCGTTATGTTTTGTTGTTTTTTGTGGGGTTTTAGCCTTTATAAACTCAATTTCTTTAATAAGCTTAAAGATAACTTGAGCTACATCAAAAGAACGTTTTGGATTTCATTTATTGTTTCAATTTTTTTAATCATGTTCCCAGAAGTGCAAAAGCTTTTAAAATGGAATGTACTTAAATATTATAATGTTAATTTCTTAGCTGTACTAAGTTCCATGATATTTTTTGCATCAACAATCTGTTGGTTATATGCCAAACGATTATTTCAGCGCTTTTTTGCAAGCTTAGCGGTTATGGGTAAAATGACATTAACTAATTATATGGTGCAAAACCTTATAGGTTTATTGGTTTTCTCGGGTTTTGGTTTAGGTATCTGGAATACTAAACCGCTTTGGTTTTATTTATTGTTAGGCTTAGTGGTCTATATTGTGCAAGTATATTTTAGTAAATGGTGGTTGTCTAAATATAATTATGGACTAGTAGAATGGGTTTGGAGACAATTAAGTTACCGCAAACACTTACCTTTAAAAAAGAGTTTATAAAATTTAAATAATTATAAATGAAAAAATTAGCTTTTGCTTTATTGGCGGTTGCATCGGTAAGTGCTTGTAAACAATCGAAAAAATCTTCGACTACTGAAGCCAATAAAAATTTCGCATCACTTTGTGATCAATATTATGAGGATGGTTTAAAGTTAAGCCCTATTAATGCCACATTTATTGGCGATGAAAGGTACAACGACTTATTGCCAAATGACGGCTCAGCAGCATTTATTAAAGAATATAAAACCTACAATGAACGCTACCTTGATAGTTTGACAAAATATGATAGAGAAAGTCTAAACGCTAATGATCAGCTTTCATATGATTTTTTAAAAGATCAGCTCGACATGAGTATAGAAGGCCTAAAATACCACTCAGAATATTTGCCTTTTAACCAGATGTTCGCTTTGCCATTAACCATTGGTCAGTTGGGTTCTGGCACCAGTGCGCAACCTTTTAAAACTGTAAAAAACTATGAAGATTGGATCAAACGTATCGGTGCATTTTCCGTTTGGGCAGATACTGCCATCGGTAATTTTAAAAAGGGAATGGCAAGTGGAGTGGTATTGCCTAAGGCATTGGTGATGAAAATGATTCCTCAAATGCAAAGCATGGTGGTTTCAGATCCGAAACAAAGTTTGTTTTACGGCCCGATTAACTTGATGCCTAAAGATTTCTCTGCTGCAGATCAAAAAAGATTAACTGATGAATATACCAAAATGATTGCAACCGTAATTGTTCCTACCTATAAAGAGATGGGAGATTTTTTACAGAACGACTACTTGCCAAAAGCAAGAACAACTTCGGGCTGGTCTGCAATGCCGGGTGGTAAGGAATGGTATACTTATTTGGTTAGACAACAAACCACCACCAAAAAAACACCAGAAGAAGTCTATCAAACTGGATTAAAAGAGGTAGCTAGAATTAAAAACCAAATGGACAGCATTAAAAATTTGGTTGGCTTTAGGGGAGATTTGAAAGCATTTTTCGAATACATGAAAACGGATAAAAAATTCATGCCTTACAAAATACCAAAAGAAGTTTTGGCAGCTTTTGTGGCTATCCATCAAAGGATGAAACCTAATTTGATAAAAATGTTTGCGAATGCACCGAAAACACCTTTCGAAATTAGACAGACTGAAGCTTTTAGGGCGGCTTCTGCAAGTGCAGAATATAACCAAGGCTCTGCTGACGGTAAAAGGCCAGGTATATTTTATGTGCCAATTTTAGATGCTACTAAGTTTAACACCACCTCTGGAATGGAGTCATTGTTTTTGCATGAGGCAATTCCTGGTCACCATTACCAAATTTCCTTAACACAAGAAAATATAAGCTTACCTAAGTTCCGTCGTTTTGGAGGGCATAACGCATACATTGAAGGTTGGGCTTTGTATTGTGAATCACTTGGAAAAGAAATGGGATTGTATCAAGATCCTTATCAGCATATGGGGGCTTTAGGAGATGAAATGCACCGTGCTATTCGCTTAGTTGTTGATGTTGCCATTCACGATAAAAATATGAGTAGAGAAGAAGCCATTAAATACATGATGGATAATGAAGCCATTAGTGAAGAAGGCGCAACCGCAGAAATTGAAAGATATATGGGAATCCCGGCGCAAGCTTTAGGCTATAAAACGGGCGCCATGAAAATTAGAGAATTGCGAGCCAAATACGAAAAAGAATTAGGTGCTAAATTTAAAATTTCTGATTTCCATAATGAAGTTTTAAAAGATGGTTCTTTGCCTCTCAGTGTATTTGAAGCTAAAATGGATGCCTGGTCAGCTAGTTTAAAATAGTGAATATGTAAAGTAAGAGGGAAATAATTCCTTCTTACTTTATATTTAAAGCTGTTTAACAGAAGGTTTGAAAAACAAAGACAAAATAGCTATTAAAGTTTAGCCCCAGTCTTTCCCATTGCTTCGCTCATTTTGGACTAATGTTTGCCTGCAACATAAGCTTTAAAGATAAAATAATCTTTCATGTTTACACTATCTGAAAGAGTAATTATACATTCAAGATAATTGGCAACGGCATTGATAACCAAATAATTTATAACTTAGACTTAAGTACATGAAAACTTATAGCTATTAATACAGGGTGTTTTTAAAAAATAGGTATAGGAAAGATTCTCTTTAAGCAAATAATTAAAAACATGAAAGCGGAAAACATTTTAGATCAACTTTTACAAATTCATAACTTGGGATTTTATGATTTAGAAAGTTATTTTAAAGAGTTCAACTATTATTGTGTAGATAAAGAGAATGATCAATTTATATTTAAAAGCTCGTTAGCTATACCAGGTATATATTCAATTATGACAACTGATAAAATAGTTGATCTCTGTATGTATAAGATTATAGGTGTTTTAGATTCTTCACAAATCTATGAATATGCCATTTTAAATTATGGTTTTATAAATATTCCTATTGATGAGCCTAGCTCATTTATTTTAGACAATGATAAGTTTAGATTGTCAATAAGAATTGTAATTATGATGGTTTTGGTGAGCAAACAACCATTGCCCTTGTGAAAAGAAGTGTGCCATTTGGACATATTTCTAAAGTAGAAATTACCATGGAACCCTTATCTAATTTAAGCTAAATATTTAAGTTTGATTTAATGGGGTAGGATTTACAGATTACTTCCTCGAACCCTTAGCCTTTCCTCCTTTATACCTTTAGCCTTCCACCTTTTTTTGTATTTTTGCGCCATGTCTATTACCAAGCCAAGTTTGCCAAAAGGAACAAGAGATTTTTCGCCAATAGAAATGGTGAAACGTAATTATATTTACGATACCATTAAAACGGTTTTCAAAAAATATGGTTATGCAGAAATACAAACGCCAAGTATGGAAAATCTGCAAACATTAACCGGTAAATATGGTGATGAAGGTGATAAATTGATTTTTAAGATTTTAAATTCGGGAGATTTTTTAAAGGAGGCTGAAAGCAGAAAGACTAAAGACCAAAGCTTTGATTACAATTCAAAAAATCTCTTGTCGTTAATTTCAGAAAAAGCGTTACGTTACGATTTAACTGTTCCTTTTGCTCGTTATGTGGTAATGCACCAAAGTGAAATTTCTTTTCCTTTCAAACGCTTCCAGGTTCAGCCGGTTTGGCGTGCAGATAGACCGCAAAAGGGGCGTTACAGAGAGTTTTACCAATGCGATGCTGATGTGGTAGGCTCTCCGTCGTTATTAAACGAAGCTGAGTTTATTTTAATCTATCACGAAGCTTTAACCAATTTAGGTTTGAAAGATTTCGATATCAAAATCAATAACCGTAAAATCTTATCCGGCATAGCCGAAATCATTGGCAAACCAGAGTTGATTGTAGACATGACGGTGGCTATTGATAAGCTAGATAAAATTGGTTTTGAAGGTGTAACCAAAGAATTGTTAGATCGTGGTTTTACTAATGCTGATATTGAAAAATTAGAACCAGTGATCATGTTGAAAGGTTCGAATATTGAAAAATTGGAAAGTTTGAAAACTGTTTTAGCTAATTCTGAAATTGGTTTAAAAGGCATAGCAGAAATTGAAACAGTTTTTAGCTATGTTTCTAAACTCCTGCCGGCCGGGCAGGCGGGTACATCTTCCATTTCACATCTTACATCTTCCATCGAGCTAGATATTACTTTAGCTCGTGGCCTAAACTATTATACCGGTTGTATTTTCGAGGTTAAAGCCAACGAAGTTGCCATGGGTAGCATTGGTGGCGGTGGTCGTTACGACGATTTAACAGGAATGTTTGGCTTAAAAGATTTAACCGGAGTTGGTATATCTTTTGGTGCAGACCGTATTTATGATGTATTGGAAGAATTAAATCTTTTCCCAGCTTCTGCGGCACAAGGCACCAAAGTATTAATCAGTAATTTCGATGAAGCAGCTGAGCTTTATGCTTTACCAATTTTGCAGCAATTGAGAGCAGAAGGTATTGCCTCAGAACTTTATCCATCAGCTGCTAAACTTAAAAAACAAATGAGCTATGCAGATGGCAAAAATATTCCCTACGTTATTTTAATTGGTGGCAATGAAATGGAAAGCGGATTGCTGACCTTAAAGAATATGGAAAGTGGTGAGCAAAAGAATTTATTAATTGATGACATTATTAAACTGCTTAGTTAGAAATTTAAGATGTAACCAAAACCTATGGCTTACCAACTTTTAATAATATAGGAAAATGAATTGTGTGTTTTTTGGTGTTGCCCCAAGCTTGTTCTAGCCTCTCGTAAATTAATGGGATAGGACTTTTGCTATTTAATTTGATGTAATGCTGTAAGGCAGACCAAGTTTCTAAATAACCAATTAATTGTTCTAAATTCCATTCTGCAGTAATCTCAAAATCAGGACATTGAATTTCTTGGAATGGGAAGGTAACATTTAGGTAGTTATCTTCAATGTATTTACGTTCTTCATCCCAAAAAGAGCCCAAAATATCTTTGTAGAGGTAATGTATTACCTTGTCTATTTCTACGTGAATATGCATGATACCATATCCAATAATTGCAATTAGCCCATTTGGCTTTAGTGTCCTCTTTACTTCAGTATAAAAGGCATCAAATTTAAACCAATGTATGGCCTGCCCAACAGTTATAAGATCGAATGAGTAATCTTGAAAACTCGTGTACTCCGCTCGTTCTACTTTATAAGTAATATTTGCGATTTGTGGTGCGTTTTTTAGCTGGTTTTCGCTAATATCTGTTGCATAAACATAGTCGAAATGTTGAGATAGTACTGTTGCAATCTGCCCATTTCCTGTTGCGCAATCCCATGCTACTTGATTTTTAGCTACATGACTTAATAGAAATTGATAAAGTTCTTCAGGATATGTTGGTCTGAACTTTGCATATTGCTTAGATTGAGTAGAAAAATTATCTTTTAAGTTCATTTTGCTTTTTAAGTAAAAACTTATCCAGGTTTTCCAAGGCAGTAGTTTGAATTTTGTTTTTCAAAAAACTTGTCCAGCCTAACAATAAACCAGTGGTGCCTAAAGCTTGTTTTGCCCAGGTATAAAAATTAAAATCGTCAGTATGTTTAATTATTTTGCCATTTTCGATTTCGAAACTAGCATCGATCTTATTGATCACTTTATTCCCTGTTTTAGAGAAAGTATAATAAGCATCCCAATGAGCTTTTCCAGTTTTATCATTTGCAGATACATTGCTAAATTCTATCTTGAAATCTTTTGCACTTGTGATTAACATTTCCCACATTGCTCTAACTTGCTTGGCATTTAAGTTTTTAAATACAGCATCATTAAAAGTTGCATTTTCAGCATAACAAGCTTGCATTCCTTTATAATCCATGTTTTGAAAACAGGTATAGAAATGTTTAATCAATTGTTCGTTAGCATTCATAAAGGAAATAATTATTGCCGTGGACTTCAGTCGGAGGGTAAAATATTAATAAGTTTTCCCTGCTAATATACCTTCAATTTTATCTAAAAGGTCATCAATATCAAAAGGTTTTGCTAAAAAGCCATTTGGTTTGTAATCGCCATGTTGAATATTTTGAGGAGTATATTTAGCAGATATCATCAAAACTGGAATGGAAGCTGTTTTTTTATTGGTACGGATTTGGGTTAAAAGTTCCCTTCCATCTCCATCTGGCAGCATGATATCTAAAATCATTAAATCTGGTTTAAAAGTATCGATGTGCTGCATCATGTCTACACTCTTATTCAGACCAGTAACTTTATAAGCCTCGCTTTGCAATATTAATGTTATCACATCTAAAATGGCATGATTGTCTTCGATAACGAGGATGTTTTTATAGATTTTAGCGTTTTTTGCCAAGTTGTTCTCACATTTAATGTTCTACAAATATATTTAATGTAATGATATTCTAAACTAAAATTTTTATAGAAAATATCACGTAAATTTATTGTCAGATATTGGTTACAGGCCAAACAATTTTTTAAAATTATACTTACTAAAATTAAAAACAATTGAATATGAAAAGAAATGCTACAGCCGTTTGGAACGGTGCCGGAAAAGATGGTAAAGGAACATTAACCACGCAGAGTACAACATTAAAAGACACGCAATATTCGTTTAAAAGTCGTTTTGAAGAGGGTGTAGGTACAAACCCAGAAGAATTGGTAGCAGCTGCGCATGCTGGGTGTTTTTCAATGAAATTAAGCTTCAACATTTCGGCAGAAAACATTACTCCAGAAGAGATTACCACCAAAGCAACTGTTGACCTTAATCCAGAAAAGGGAGAGATTGTTGGTGTCCATTTAGAAGTTAAAGTAAAAGCGGAAGGTTTAGCTAAAGATAAATTTGATGAATTGGTAGCAGATGCTAAAGCCAATTGCCCAATTTCGAAGTTGTTAAATGCCGAAATCACTATCGAAGCAGAGTTGCTTTAATTTCGGGGTTTAGAACTGATTAGTCGCTAAAATAAATCTTTAGCGACTTTTTTATTTCACAATTTTTAACATTAAAGCGTACGAAATATTAGTAACTTTGATTCCCGCCAAATGTGTGGTTATTAACGTTATGAAGAAAACCTTTTTATTAATTGCCCTACTTTTTATCAGTACTGCTTCATTTTCACAAAATGTTTTACGCCTATTTAGCAAAGCAAACCAGTTTTTTATCTATTTAGCAGAAGAGAAATTTCCGGAAGCCTATGCTACTTTTGATGAAACTGAACAAGCTAAATTTTCGCAAGAAAAACTACAAGAACTTTGGGGAAGTGTAACCAAAAATTTGGGGCCACCCGTAGCTTTAGAGGCTGTACAAAGTAAAGCACAGGGAGACTTTTATGCAGTAACAGTTGATGGTGAATTTGAAAAGGATAACCAGAGTTTTGTAATTGTATTTAATAAAGCAGAAAAGGTGGTTGGTTTGTACATGCCTCCCAATAAAAAAGTATACTCAAAACCATTTTATGTAGATACAGCTTTATATGTGGAGAAGTCTGTTTACCTACAATCTGGTACGCACCAACTTGCCGCTATAATTACCACTCCAAAAGGAGCTACGAATTTTCCGGTAGTAGTTCTGGTTCATGGTTCTGGGCCTAATGATATGGATGGCACGATAGGTCCTAATAAACCATTAAAGGACATCGCAACTGGACTAGCCTGCAAAGGAATTGCTTCGGTAAGGTATGTTAAAAGGACAGTAATTTATGCAAGTGAGTTTAATAAAACATTTACGGTAAAAGAAGAAGTGCTTGACGATGCAGTGGCAGCTGTAGCCTTAGCAAAAACCATAAAGGGTGCAGACTTAAAAAGTATTTATGTAATGGGGCATAGTTTAGGCGGAATGCTTGCGCCACGCATTGCTACTTTAGTTCCGGATTTAAAAGGAATTGTTATTGCCTCTGCTCCATCTAGAAAATTAACAGATATCATCATAGATCAAAACAAATATGCGGTAGAATTTGCTAAGGATACTACACAAGAAACCCAAAAGTTTTTGGCAAATGCACTTACTGAAATAGAAAAAAGTAGGATCACAAAATTGGGGACAATGAAGCCAGATTCTGTTATATTAGGTTTACCAGCGTCGTACTGGATAGATTTAAATAACTATGACCAAGTGGCCGCCGCACAAAAATTAACTAAACGCATTTATATTATCCATGGGGGAAATGATTTTCAAGTTCCAGAAAAAGACTATACCATTTGGAAAGAAGCTTTAGTAGGGAAACCAAATGTTACTTTTAAACAATACGGAGAGATCAATCACTTGTTGAGCCCACAGATGGAAAAAGGAAATGTAAGTCAGTATCAAACTATGGTTAATGTTTCTGAGCAATTGGTGAAGGATCTCGCAGCTTGGATTAAAACAAAGTAAAGGCTATATTATATTAGTAAGCTGTCTATTAGAATCTTCATTTTTAAATTGTACCTTTGCACAAAAATTGTTTCCCTGTAGTTTGCGTTTAAAAATTTTGCAATCATTTCATAAACAATCACATATAAAAGGTTTATGAATCCTGAATGAGTTGTTCTTTTAAATAACAGCCAACTCATGAAAGCTTCATTTCCTCTAAAAGAAATGAAAACAGAATGAAAAAAGTTGGAGACTACAGAAAAACATTAGGAGTTACTAAAGCTACAGAGCTTAAAGAAATCAAGACGATTTACAGAGGCTTGATGAAAGATTGGCACCCTGATAAGTTTAGTGCTGATGCAGAAAAACATGCAGAAGCTGAAGAAAAAAGCAAAGAAATTATTGAAGCTTATAACTTTTTATTAAGCATTGCACCAGAAACTTTGGAGCATGCAAAAGAAGAGTATATTCAAACTACTACTTTATCTAACATTCAAGATTTTCAGTTTAAGGATGCTATTTTAAGGATTGATTTTTTTGATGGTAGTGCTTACGAATATTTTGATGTGCCAAGAGCCATGTATATCAAATTGGTTAATGCAGATTCTCCAGGAAGATTTGCTAGAAGACATATCTTCAATGCATTTCCTTACCGTAACGTAGCTAAATTAGCAACAGCTTAGTTATAGTTCAATCGTTTCGCGATAAATCGGGATTCGCTTTGCTCAACATTGAGTATTTATTATATTAAACATTAAGGAATTAGGGATATTAGGTCTTCATTTCTTAATGTTTATTTTTTTGCATATTCCAGCCAGTCTTTTACTTTAAAATCATAAGCTAAAAATCTAGATACGTTTTTGCTTTCTACCTGTTTCCAAGTTAGTAACTCTTCTTTAAAACTTGGTTTTTCGAACCCTGCTGCCTCGCAGGCTTTAGCATAAAATTCTTTTCTTATTGGATGTGATGGTGCTACACCATGGTATATTTTTCCGAATGCACCTTGTGCTATAATCGATCCTGTTAAGCCGATACAGTCATCTAAATAGATAAGATTGATGGGTGCTAATCCATTCGCTATGTCAGCTTTTCCGGCAAAATGTTTGGCTAAATTTCTGTCTGGGCCAATCAATCCTGCAAAGCGAATAATGGTAGTAGTAAATGATGTATGCTCTCTTAAAAAGTTTTCAGCTGCCAATAATTCCTTTCCAACTGGCGTATTGGGCTCAGGAATTATATCTTCATTAACGATAAAATTTCCATCTTGATAAATGCCAGTAGAACTGATCAATATGATTTGTTTAACACCTGCTTTTTGAGCTGCTGCTGCAATATTTTCAATCTTATTAGGGTAAGCAAGCTGGCCAGAATTAACTTTTGGAGGAATACTAATCAACAGCAAATCGCAGTTAAAAAAAGCTTCGTTTAAGTTTTCTTCCGTGTCAATTAAATAAGATTCAATCCCATCATTAGCTAAAACAGCTAATTTATCTTCGCTAGTGGTAGAGCCTTTAACTTTAAATCCTCTCGCCAATAGCGCTTTTGCCAGTGGTAAACCAAACCATCCGCAACCTAAAATACTAATCGTGTTATTTTCCATAAATAAAAAATGCCTCGAAGGTTTAACCAACGAGGCATTATAAATATCTTAAATTATTTTACAGCCACCGGAACTAAAACTTTATCCCAAGCTAAAGTAAAACCTGGTTTTTCAATTTTATAAACTAAACGCTCTTGTGTTTCTTTTAGTGCTTTAGTTTTTATATCAACTCTTAATTGATCTTTTGTTTCTTCATATTTAAAAGCACCCCATTGTTTTGGCTCTTTGTTAAAGATGGCTGTCCAAGTGCCACTAGCTCTAGGAATTAAGAAGAAACTGTATTTACCAGCAGGTAATTTTTTACCTTGAACAGTAATTTCCTTATCTGTTTCAAAAGTTGTTGCATCGTTTGCACCAGCACGCCATACTGCATCATATTTTTCTAAACCGCCCCAAATGGTACGACCTTTTACTGCAGGACTACTGTAATTGATAGTAATAGTAGCAGCTCCGATTTTTCCTGTTGCTGTTGCTGCAGGGCTAGCCGCAGGTTTTTTTTCTTGTGCAGCTGCACTTAAAGAAACTGTAGCTACAAATAGAAGTGTAGCAATGGATTTAATTGTATTTTTCATATTTTTATATTTTTTGATTGAGTTTGATTTTACTAATTTATGATTTTAGGTTTAGATTTTTATCATTCCTACATTTCTTTACAATCATTTGGCGATTGATTTTATTTCGTAATTTTAGCCAGAAACAAAAAAATCAAATCAGATGAAATTTACTACAAAAACAATGCTATTGCTTTTAATGGCTTTTGGCATGTACAATAGTTTAAGTGCACAGGTAAAACTGCCTGCACCAAGCAGCACACAAACCATGATCCAAGAATTCGGACTAGGAAAAATAACATTGGTGTATTCACGACCAAATGTAAAAGGGCGTAAAATATTTGGTGGCATGGAACCGATGGACAAAGTTTGGAGAACTGGCGCAAATTCAGCAACAATGATCACTTTTACAGAAGCTGTTAAAATTGAAGGGCAAGATTTGCCCGCTGGCGAATATGGTTTGTTCTCTATCCCTAATGCTAATGAATGGACGGTTATCTTCAGTAAAAACGCTAAACAATGGGGCGCTTATACTTACGACCAAAAAGATGATGTTTTGCGTGTAAAAGTGAAGACTGAAGCCCTAAAAGATAAAGTGGAAACGTTAACGATGCAGTTTGCAAACGTATCAGAGAGTAAAGCTCAATTACAGGTAATGTGGGAGAACTTAAGTTTTGCAGTAAACTTAACAACGGATGTTGATGCGAAGGCGATGGCTAATATTGAAGAAGCCATGAAAGGAGAGAAAAAACCTTACATGCAATCGGCCATTTATTATTTTACCAATGGGAAAGACTTAAAAACTGCCTTAGGCTGGATGGTAGAAGCTGACAAAGCTGACCCTAAAATGCCATGGACTAAATTATGGTTGGGCAAAATGCAATTGAAAAGCGGTGATAAAGTTGCAGCTGCTGCAAGTGCAAAAGCTGGTATTGAGATTGCAACAACCATGAAAAATGAGGAGTATATCAGGTTAAATACGCAATTGTTAGAAGAGACAAAGAAGTAGGTTCGGAGTATTAAGTAAAGATATTAAGCCGTTTCAAAGTTTGTTGGAGCGGCTTTTTTTATTCAAGAATTGTTGTATAACCAGTGCAAAAAACACCACCAACAAACAGCCAATTACATTTAACCATAAATAGGCAACCACATCGTTAAAGCCTAAAATACAAACAATAATTTCTGCTAAAACTGCGGCATAAAAAACTGCTTTTCCTTTTACCGATTTCACATAAAAGGCGACCACAAAAACACCTAAAATGGTACCATAAATAAATGAACCTAAAATATTTACAGCTTCTAACAAGTTGCCAATTTTGCTGGCAAATAATGCCATGATAATACAAACCACACCCCATACAACAGTGCTCCAACGAGAGGCTTTTACATATTCTCTATCAGTTGCATTTTTGTTGATTAACCTTTTGTAAATATCTACCACACTTGTAGATGCTAGCGAGTTTAATGCGCTAGCAGTAGAGCCCATAGAGGCAAGAAATATAATAGCTATTAACAGTCCTATTAATCCCTTTGGGAGGTATTGCGTTACAAAACTGAGAAAGATGTAATTGTTATCGTTAATATTCGCTTTCTCGTCGTTTTTGGTCATTAAATCTGTTAAGTTTTTACGGATGGCTTTGGTTTCTTCATCGGCTTTTTTAACAGCCGTTCTTTGCGCATCTATGCTATTCTTGTCGTTCGCATCTAAAGCTTTGTCTAATTTTTCTACTTCTATTTTTTTTGTCGCAAAAGCTTGGTTATAATTAAGCTGAATTCTATCCAACTCTGCTTTATATTCGCTTTTCTCTAGTTTGTTTAACTCATAACTGTTAAAAAATAAAGGTGCTTTATTGTATTGGTAAAAGGTAAAAACCAATACGCCAATTAACAGGATTAAAAACTGCATCGGGATCTTAACCAAACCATTCATCAATAAAGCTAAACGACTTTGCCCAACAGAAGCACCACTTAAATATCTTCCAACCTGACTTTGATCGGTGCCGAAATAGGAAAGTTGCAAAAAGAAACCACCAATAATACCGCTCCACACATTGTATGGGTTTTTCCAATCGAAGTTAAAGTCGATGGCGTTTGTTCTGCCCATTTTTCCAGCAATGCTGATGGCTTTTTCGAAATCCACATTTCCTGGCAAGAGATGGACAACCATTATTCCAGCAGCAAACATACCGCAGAAAATAATACTCATCTGTAAAAGTTGAGTGTAGGAAACTGCTTTTGTGCCACCATAAACCGTATAAAAAACAACCAATCCGCCAATAAATAAAGTGGTTATGGTGGTGTCGATATTTAAAATGGTTGATAGAATGATGGATGGTGCGTAAATGGTTATTCCGGTAGATAATCCCCTTTGGATAAGGAATAAAAATGCGGTTAATGCTCTTGTGTTTAAATCGAAACGTTGCTCTAGGTATTCATACGCAGTAAATACTTTTAGCCGATGAAAGATGGGAACGAATGCAATACACAATACAATCATCGCCAATGGCAAACCAAAATAAAACTGAACAAAGCTCATACCCGAAGTATAGGCCAGACCAGGTGCAGAAAGGAATGTAATTGCACTTGCCTGCGTGGCCATTACCGAAAGGCAAACGGTATACCAAGGCAAACTTTGGTTGCCCAGTAAATAAGCCTGCATGCTCTGTGCACCACGACTTTTATAAATTCCATAACCTACAATGGCGAGGATGGTAATGAGTAAAACTGCCCAATCTATATAGCTCATTCGAAATATTTAGTAAAGGCGTAAAACAAAACGATTAATAAAACAAGCCAAGCTGCCAGTAAAATGTAAAATTGTTTCCAGGTTTTTACAAAGGGTGGTAAATCTTTTTGTTCGTTATCATCCATGTTATGGCTGTTTAGGAGCTAATAAATTTGCGAATAAACGATAGGCACCAGGCACACCAGCTGGTAATTCTCTAAAGAAAACTAGCGAGGTGTAAACGAACTTTCCTTTGCCATAATCTGCGATTAATAGCGAACCATCACTTGCCGCTTCTCCAGTATCGTTCATGCTTAAAATGGTGGTATATTTTGGGTCGATATCTGTAGCGAAATATAAACCTCTTTCTTGTACCCAACCTTCAAAATCTTTGTCGGTAATTTTATTTGGATAGTTTAAAGCAGCATTTGCAGGGTGTAAAAAATTAACTTTCGCATCTTCTTCTGTGGTGCGTTTATTAGCCAATTTAAATGGATAAGGTCCAATTTCAGTAGTTTTTAAGCCGTTGTTTACGTTATACTGAATTAATAAAGTTCCGCCATTTCTAACGTAGTTTAAAAGCTTTGGTTGTATCAATTTAACATCCTCATTGATGTTGTATAAACGAACACCAGCTACAATGGCATCATAATTTGATAAATCGGCATTTAGGATTTGAGTAGTATTTAATTTAGTTACTTCATAGCCCATTTCTCTTAAAGCTTCTGGCACTAAATCTCCTGCGCCATCTATGTAAGCGACGCGTTTACCAACGATTTTTAAATCTATTTTTTCTAATCGGGCAGTTGCTTGAGGAAAGATGGTAATGTTTGGAATATGAGGATAACTGATGGTTTTTAAACCTTTATCGCTCAATTGCCCATCTATGTTTACTTGTAAAGTTAAGTTCCCGCTTGTCTCTGTACCTGGTGTAATTGTAAAGTCAAAAGTTTGCTCATCGCCTTTGTTCTTTAAGTTAAATTCAATTTTATCGGTAGAACTTTTCCATCCCTTTGGCAATTGAGGCACTATAAACCCTACCGCATTATTTCGGAAACTTTTTAATCTGATTGCTATTGCTTTTGGCGTATTGCCGCTGAAAATGTATGCTTTATCACTAAGTGTTGCAGTTACAATTGGCGCAATTACTAAAGGTTGATAACGTTCGCCATTGATTGGGTCGGTTGATTTAAAAACAACAGAACTGTTGATTTCGATAGACTGACCATCGATAGTCAATTGCAATTTAACAGCTAAAGGTTTTGGATTTTCTGGATTGCCAATTTCTTCTTGGTTATCAATTGTATACTGCCCAATGGGATGAGATTTTGACAGCCAATAAGGTTGAGAAATCTGATTGGCGTATACTTTAAAATCTGAACTTACGAGTTGATTGGGTAATAAATGGATTGTTTTATTTGGCGTAATTAAAGCAATTTGAGCTTTAGTTCTGGCAATTGCTTGTATTTTTACATTGATGCTATCGCCAATGGCATAAACGTTTTCATTTGTATTCGCTTCTACCCAAATACCTGCACAAGCTAGAATTAAATCATCTACCAGTTGGTGATTAAAATCTAAATCTTTGGTTGCTTTCTTCAATTTTAAAAGGCTTGATAAGGATAATTCTGGTTGTGTTACTTTAAAATTTTGTTGAATTTCCGTTAAAATGGCTTGAATGTTTTTATCATTAATTGAGGTGTTAATTCCATCAAAAATTGAAGTTTTTGCAGGTTCTCCTGTTATAGGACTAAAAAATTCAAAAGCTTCGCCACGTTGTAAGGTAGAACCAAAACCCTGACTTTTATGGTTTGTTCTACTAATGGCAGCTATTTCGCCATAACTTTTGCCAACGAAAGGATTGTATAAACCCACATCCAATTTCAATTGGTCTGATGATGTGGTATTTGTTCCGCCAAAATTAAAAGTGTTCCATAATATTCTTTTGGCTTGCCATACTTTAACATATTTCAATTGCTCCGGAAATTTTTTTGCATCAGCCGCTGCGATAAAAGCTTCGCGAGCTAAAATTGCCGAACCTGCATGGTGTCCGTGACCTGCTCTTGCGTCTTCAGGAAAACGAGTGATGATTACATCTGGCCTGAACTTTCTGATTACCCAAACTACATCCGACAAAATCTGCTCTTTGCCCCAAATTTTAAAACTTTCATCGGATGTTTTGGAAAAACCAAAATCGTTGGCTCGGGTAAAAAATTGCTCAGCGCCATCAACTTTACGGGCTGCCAATAATTCTTGGGTTCTAATTAAACCTAAAAGTTCTGCTTGCTCGTTACCAATTAAATTCTGCCCACCATCGCCCCTGGTTAAAGAAAGATAACCTGTTCTTACTTTGGCTTCTTTGGCTAAATAGGCAAGCAAACGGGTGTTTTCATCGTCTGGATGTGCTGCGATATATAAAACACTACCTTTAACATTCAATTTTGCAATGCCTACAGCAATTTCAGCCGCATTTAACTGTGGCATCTGGGCCTTTAAAAAAAAAGGAAATAACAATAATGCGAGAAGAGTAATTGGTTTGTTCATAATTTATAATGCCTTAAAATTAACTAATTTTTTTACAACCGATGCCGATGAAATTTTTGTTGTGTAACAATTTGCCTAACAAAATAATGGTTGAGGTGTTAATTTGATTGATACCTTTGTGAAAGAAAACTCGTTATATAAAACATGAATAAAATATTTATACTTTGCTTATTGATAGTTGGTTTATCATCATGTAGCATTAACAAACAAGCACAACAGATTAAAGCATTAGAAAAATGCGAATACAAACTTATAGATGCCAACAATATTACCTTAGCAGGAACGGATGTAAAAAAATTAATTGCTGGAAAATCTATCAATTTAATTAATGCACCTGCATTGGCCTTGGCTTTTTTAAGGCAGGACATTCCATTAAGGGCAAACCTAAATTTAGAAATCAAAAATCCCTCGAATTCTTTAGCAGCTATCAATAATTTCGATTATATCATCTTAATCAACAAACAGGAAGTGGTAAATGGCACCGTTGATCAGCGGGTAAGTATAGAGGCGGGGCAAACTGCCAATGTACCGCTACAATTGAATACCAATGTGTACAAGTTTTTAACTAATCAGCAAATTCTGGATGATGTAACTAAATTCTTAACCAGTGCATCAGATGGAACTGAAACCAAGGGAATGGTTACTATCAGGATTAAACCATCTATCATGGTTGGTGGCAATTTGGTTAAATATCCGGGATACATTACCATTGATAAAGAAGTAAGCAGCAAGATTTTGTTATAAGGTTAACCAAAGATTTGACTATATTGGATCTGCGATAATTAGCATATTCTTTTCTGATTATATCTATGGGGGAAAACCATATAGTCTTCTATTATTATAAATCTCTTTTCATCACTCAAATCGAAAGTTAATTTTTCGCAGATTTCGGCATATTCATCCGCTGATAAACACAGATTTGATCTTCGAAAATCAGCGTGTTTTTTTATATGTGCACATCTGTTAGAATATAGATGTTTCTAACAGGGCTTTGAGTTAAATTAATCAAATCTCCATTCCATCACATTTTATAGGCCATTCATCACATTTCATAAACTCAAAAAGCAGCTATCATTAATTTAGCATTGTGTTAGCTGAATGCAAAAAAAATTATAAAAATTTGTTTTTACGAAACATTTCGTACTTTCGTTTCTACGAATGTATTCGTACTAAATAGAATAGCTTTATTTTATGCCATGCAACATTGTAATGATCATTGCGTCTATTGTTTAAAACCCGATAAAAATTTTATGAAGAAAACCTTACTTGCTCTTGCCTTGACTTTATGTGCCAATTTACTATACGCCCAAAAAGGTAGTGTATCTGGAACTTTGGTAGATAGTGCCAATATTAAAACTACTTTAAATTATGCTACAATATCAGTTTTTAAAGAAACGGATACTGTTTTAACAACTTATAAGCTATCAGACGATAAAGGGGTCTTTAAAATAAGCAACTTAGAATTTGGTGTTAAATACCGCCTGGTGGTTAATGCTTGGATGTACGAGGTTTTCCGTACAGAAATTACTTTAGCAGCCACAGAACCTAATTTAAATTTGGGAAACTTAGCTTTATCTACAAAAACCAATACACTAAATGAAGTGGTAATTATGTCTGAGCGGCCACCAGTTATTGTACGTAAAGATACCATAGAATTTAATGCAGAATCGTTTAAAACTTTACCAACAGCTGTAGTTGAAGACTTGCTAAAAAAATTGCCAGGCGTAAGTGTTGCAGCTGATGGATCTATACAAGTGAACGGCAAACCTGTAAGTAGAATTTTAGTAGATGGTAAGGAGTTTTTTGGGGGCGACCAGCAAATGGCAACTAAAAATCTTCCATCGAACATTATAGATAAGGTTTCCATTAGTAACGATTCTGAAGCAACCCGAAGAGATCCCGATTTGGTGGCAGGAAACACACCGCAAGTAATTAATTTAAAACTTAAAAAGGCAATTAAACAAGGTGCTTTTGGAAAACTATACGCAGGTTTAGGCTTAGATAAACGCTTCGAAACAGGAGGCATAATGAACTTCTTTAGAGACACCACGCAGGTAAGTATATTAGGTTATGGCAATAACATCAACAAACCCGGTTTTAGTATTGGGGATGTTTCTCGTATTGGAGGTTTTAGTAGGGCAGGTATCAACTCTGTTAATATGAATGGCGATTTTTATAGCTTAAACGGTATTGGTTTTGGAGGCTCTTCTACAGGGATACAAAAATCAGCAGGTAGTGGCGCTAATTTTAATACCATAACAAAAAAGGGTATTAAAATAAATGGAAAATATTTTTTCGGTTATGTAGACAATCTGACTGAGCAATTTACCAGTAACGATCAAAATTTAGGTAACGATAAACTATATACATTAGCCAATAACGATAAGCGAAATCGTGGTACCAACCATAATTTCGGTGCAAAATTAGATTGGAAAATAGATAGCTTAACAAACTTTACTTTCGAACCAACCGTAACGCTTAATTTATTGAAAAATTTAGATTATGAAGTAACCGATAGTAAAAATGGCAATAATCAATTGGTTAACACAGGCGTCAACTCCTCTAATTACAGGGCAGATAACGCAGATTATTCTTTGCTGATGAGTTTGTGGAAAGATGGAAAAAAAGCAGGAAGATCTTTTAACACAAGTATAAGTGTTACCCAAAAGGATAACTTGAGTGATAATTTCAACAATTCAATTACCAATTTTTATGATCCAGCGTCAACCAACACTTTAGATCAGCTTCGTGACAATAACATCCGTAATTTTGGCGTGTTTTTAACGGCTAACTATACAGAACCTATTAGTAAAAATCTAAGTTTAAGATTTATATTGAATGGTAATTATATCGATAATGAAAATGCACTTTATACATTTTATAAAAACCCTATAAATGAAGCTTATGATATTGCTATACCAACATTATCACAAACGGTAAAGCAATCTGGCTACAAAGCCAATGGCCGAATTAATTTGCGTTGGAAAGCAACCAAAGACTTAATTATCCAACCCGGTTTGGTGTTGAATACTATAGATTTAGAAAACAGCTTTAGTAGTTCTCCTTCATTTAAGCAAAATTTTCAATTTATTGCCGGTTCGCTAAACATTAATTATAAATCCTATAGTTTTACCTACACCCCATCATTCAGAGAGCCTAGTGTTTCTTATATTCAGCCAATAGCTAATAATACCAATCCGCTGTTGGTACAATTAGGTAATCCAAATCTTTTGCCAGCACGTTCGCACCAAATTAACCTAAATGCTTACACCTATGATACCAAAAGGAGTATGAGTTATAACATAAATGCCAATGGCTCATTACAAAATGATGCAGTAATTATGGAGCGTACTATTGTGGATGGTATACAGACAAATAGACCAATTAATGGGGATGGAATTTTGCAGTTCCATACCAATGGTAGCATAAATAAAGACTTTAAAACTGCAAAGAGACAATTTACGCTAGGTGGTGGTTATTATTTAAATTACAATAGAAACATCGTTTCGGTAAATGGTAACCGAAGCTATGCCCATATTTACCAAGGTGCACCTAGAGTTAATGGACGAATTAACTTAAATGATAAGTTTGAACTCGGACAAAGTTATAGCTTAGGCTTTAACCAAAGTAATTACGACAGTTCATTTTTCCGCGATATTAGTTTCTTCACCCATAACAGCGAAACAGAGTTGATAGTAAGACTGCCAAAGAAAATGGTTTGGGAGACAAATTTTAGGTACATGTACAGCACGCAAGAAATTGGAGGAGTTAGCAACAACCAAAAATTATGGAATGCTGCACTAACTTTATTGTTCATGAAAAATGACAGGGCACAACTTAAATTCACGGTTAACGATATACTTAATCAAAATTTTAGGAGATACATCTACATCACTGAAAATGCTGTCCGGGATTTCCAAACAAACAATTTAGGTCGCCACGCTTTGGTAACATTAACTTACAATATCCAAAACTTCGGGCAAAAAGTTGGCGGAAGAGATACCATGTTTAGGTTTTAATGCATTTTAATACCATATAGGCACAAAGATAATGAGTTAGGCTAGGTGTCTATGTGGTAAAATGCTAACAATTTAAAAAGCAATAGCAGTGTTTCATAACAATGTCAGTCCTGCCATGCGTTACAATCTTTTACCCCTAAATCCCGATAAATCGGGACTTGGTTAAAAGGATTTTCACTGCTGTCAGGTTTATTTAACTAAGGCTTGTACAAGGAAACCCCTCATAGTAGCAGAAACAGAAGTAATTAAACCCGATAGCAGTGAGCACGATCCCGATTTTTCTTCCTATCGTGTGGACACATCTTTTTGCTCATTGCATTTTGGCAATTTGCTAGGTTCAGGCCATATATTGCTGTCTAAAGCCAAGTACGACCGTCAATCCCCAGTGCCAGACTAGTCAAAAAAACAGGAGTACAATAGAACAAATAGCACTTCCAAACCTTAAACGCAGTGGTTTTGTGTAGGAGTTCGTAGGTGCTTTCATTTATTATAAACGAACAAACCCCGAAGGGCTCAATCAGACAAATAAAAACAAACTACAAAAACTGATTAAACGAAGTGCCGCTGTTTTTTGATGAGTGTTGGCCTGTGAAAAGGCACATAGAGGGATTGAAAAGCATTTACTTTTGATGCCTCATCCTGCGAAGCAAGCTTGAATACCATTGAAAACATAAAAACTAATGAAAAACGTAAAATGCCCCGCGGCATAGAGCGAAAAATATCTTAATATTTGTGTCCACACGATAGGATTTTTCTTCGGGAGAGTAAAACGGATAGCAGGACAGGAACAATCCTATTAACTCATGTCACTGCTTTTCAAATCAAACTCTTGTTCTTAACCCTGTAATTCTGGTTTATAAGTAGTAATCTGCTTCGCCATACCTTTAAATAACACCAAATGAAATGGAAACATACTATACCAATAAACCCTGCCCCATAAACCATGTGGCCTAAAAGTAGCGATTTGAGATAAGTAAGACTTGCCATGATGTTGCACAACTTTTAGCTCGAGCCAAGCTTCGCCAGGCACTTTCATTTCTGCATAAAGTAATAACCTTTGATGCTCTTTATCTGCCAGCAAAACCCTCCAAAAATCCAACACATCTCCAGCTTGCAAACTGGTATTGCTTGTACGCCCACGTCTGGTACCTACACCACCAAACATTTTGTCTAAAAAGCCGCGTAGGCTCCAAAGCCAATCTAAATAATACCAGCCACGACTACCGCCAATACCCCAAATGTTTTCAAAAACTTCTTCCGCTTTGCGCTCAAAAGGCATTTTCACTTTATATTCTACTGTTCCATTCTGTGGAACTTTGACTTGGTCCATAAAAGAGGTTTCGAGATAACCTCTATTTAATGCATCTTTCCAGCTACTTACGATAGAGTTTTGCTCAATTTTCTCGAAAGCTAATTTTAGCGCTTCTTTATAACTTAAACAAGTTCTGGGAACTACATTTTTAATAGCATCATTTTGGCAAATCACTTCAACTTTCATGCTGTCTACCAAACTTCTAGCTAATGAATAAGGTACTGCTGTAACTAAGTTTAGCCAAAGCGATGAAAGTTTGGGCGTTAAAACCGGAACAGTTAAGATGTATCTTTTTAACCCTCTAGATTCAGCATATTGCAAAATCATTTGTTTGTAGGTTAAAATATCTGGTCCGCCAATATCAAATACCTGTTTGTACGCTTTTTCATTTGCTAAAACACCAGATAGATAGCCTAAAACATCTCTAATTGCAATAGGTTGGCATTTGGTTCTTACCCATTTTGGCGCTACCATTACCGGTAATTTTTCGCCTAAATCTCTAATGATCTCGAAAGATGCTGAGCCCGAACCAATGATAATTGCTGCCCGTAAAATGGTATAAGAAATGCCCGAATTCTTCAATTCATCTTCGACAGCTAGACGAGAACTTAAATGTTTCGAAAGTTCTTTTTCATTGGCAATCCCTGTGAGGTAAATGATCTGCTTGCAATTGGTCTGCTGAATTTGCTTCACAAAATGTTGTGCAGATTTTAACTCTAAGTCTGAAAAATCAGCACCACCGCCCGACATCGAATGAACCAAATAGTAAGCGGCATCGATGTTATTGGGAATATTTTCTAAAGTTTCTGGTTGAAGTAAATCACCTGTAATGATCTGAACTTTATCGCCGAAATCGCTCTCTAGCGCAAACCTACGCGGATCACGAACCATGCAAACTATATCATGTCCTTGTTCTAATAAAACGGGTAATAAGCGGGTGCCGATATAGCCATTGGCACCAGTAAGTAGAATTTTCATGATTTTAGCGAATGATTATAACCATAACAATCATTCGCTACTTTTGTTATTTACGTTAAACGTGTGGCTTGAAAGTATCTGTTCTAACAGTAGCTTTTAGCTCATGTAAAATATTGTACAAACCAAAATTAGTTCTGTTAATGTAGATGAAGTGTTTAACACCACGAGCTTGTTTAAACTCTGGCATTTTGGTTATTTTTTCGCCGTAGTTGTATAAATCTTCGAAGAATTGTTCTTTGCTAAAGTCGAATGTGTCGGTAACATAAGGTTTTGCAAAAAGCGAAATCATTTCTTTATACGCTTTATAGTAAAATTCGATCTGTGCAGGGGTATCATTTGGTAAAATCATTTCTAAAGCCCGAAAAGCTTTAATGGTTTCTTCCTTATTCTCAAATAAATCTGTAGAGGTTAATGAGAAAAATGGCCTGTAAAAATCATCTGGCATTTCTTTAATGCAGCCAAAATCTATGGCCCCCAATTTTTCATCTTTGGTAATTAAAAAGTTGCCAGGATGCGGATCAGCATGTACTTTTCTTAACTCATGCTGTTGGAAATTATAAAAATCCCAAAGCGCCTGACCAATTTTATTTCTCAATTCTTGCGAAGGACTGGTAGCTAAAAACTCTTTTAAATGTTGCCCTTCTACCCAATCCATGGTAATAATTCTATTGCTAGAAAGCTCAGGATAATAAGTTGGGAAAACTACGTTGTTTAAGTTTTTACAAGCGGTTGCAAATTCTACTGAACTGCGCACTTCACGTTCGTAATCCGTTTCTTCCAGCAAACGCTCTTCCACCTCTTTCATGTATACGGCCAATTCCTTTTCGCTCATACCTAATAAACGAAAAGCAATAGGTTTTACCATTTTTAGATCTGATGAAATACTATCCCCAACACCAGGATATTGAATTTTTACGGCTAGTTTTTTACCGTTTAACTCGGCCTCGTGAACCTGACCAATAGATGCCGCATGGGTAGATTTGATATTGAATTTATCGTAAATTTTCTCTGGCGTTTTGCCGAAACTTTTGGTAAAGGTACGCACAATTAGTGGCCCAGATAATGGTGGTGCATTGTATTGGGATTGCGTAAATTTATCTACGTAAGCTCTTGGCAGGATGTTTTTATCCATGCTGAGCATTTGTGCAACTTTTAAAGCAGAACCTTTTAGTTCGCTTAGTGAGTTGTAAATATCGGCAGCGTTATCCTCGTTCAATTCATCTCTACTAAGCTCTGGATTAAAGAGTTTTTTAGAGTAATGTTTAATGTAATTTCCACCAATCTGGAAACCTGTCTTTACAAATTTTGCAGAACGTTCTACCTTGGTGGTAGGCATTGTTTCTTGTGTTTTCATCCCGTCTTAAAATCCCATCTTTTCTTTCAACTTTCCGTTTTGTGTAAGGAATTTTCCATACTCAAACAAGTTATCTATTGGCGAACGCTGAAATAAATCGAACGTAACTTGGATGCCTCTTTCTATAGCTTCATCAGTTTTTTCGAAGCCATTACTCTCATCGTCTATCCAAAAGTTTAGGATAAAAGCGTACTGCACCCAAAGCGCATCTTTGTATCGTTTTGCGAAAAACTTACGATCGGCCAATTCGCCACTTTCTAAACCTTCGTTAATAATTTCTTCGGCAAAATTTTCGAAAATGGGTTTTACACCAGAAAGAACTTCGGGAGTAGACAATCTTTTAGGTTGCTTTTTTAAACTGTAAATCACAAAGCTCCTTTGGCTTTTTAACAGCTCTACATAACTATAAAAGAAAGATAACATTTTCTCTCTAGCTGAATATTGTGCCCAAAGTTCTTGTTTCTGGATTTCGTCGATGGTTTCTAAAGTAAGCTCAAACCAGATATTCTTTTCGATGCTCTCAAACGAAGCATAAAAAGCATAAAAATCAGCCTCTGTTATCTTTAATTTCTTAACAAAGCTGTAAACTGATTTTGGCTGTTCATCATGTGTTAAAACATAATCTACATAACCTTTTTTGATTTGCTCACGTGTTGCCATCTTCTTTTTATTTAAAAACGTTAAAAATGTGGTTTTGGTTTGTGAAACCACTCAAAATTAACACTTTATTTATCAGAAATTTGCAATAAAAGATAGGGGTTAGGACTAAAAATAAACACATAGAAACATAGTAAACATTAAGAAATAGCTAATCTATGTTTCTACCTGCCTGAGGTAGGCAGGTATCTCTATAAGGTTAAAAATCTAATATTATTCCATAGAGAACAATCCAAATGGATTGCCTTCGGTATCTACGCAAATGGAACAGAAACCAAATTCGCCGATAGAGAATTTTGAACGGGTAACTATTCCACCGGCAGCTTTAATTTTAGCCTCCTCTACAGTTGCATCTTGACAAGGAAAATATACCATGGTATTTACACAATGGCCATCGCCTTCTTTAGTTCCTGGCATTTCAATTAAGGCGCCAGAAACACCCTGGTTTTCCATTGGAGAAAAGAAAGACATTTTCATAGCATCGGGCGAATCGCCAGGAGCTGGACTGTCGATAAAGTTTGTGCCTAATACTTCATTGTAGAATTTTTTGGCTCTGTCGATATCTTTTACATAGATTTCGAACCAGCAGATGATGTTTTGATTCATGATTTAATTTTTTTGGTTAAGCCAATTTAGGCAATGTTGCTAAAAATGATGATGGGCAATTGCGCCAAATAATAGGGTAGTTTATGCCATTAAACTAGATTTTTTGTGGCTAAGATTATAGATCTATGAGTTACCAGCAATTGATGGCTTGTGATATGGTATAATTTCGTAACAATAAGGTTATCCTAACTTCTTGCTAAATCCTGAACTTGTAGTTGTGAAATCCTCAGATGCCATAGCTACTATATTATTTTTTTCACTCTTGTTAATCGCCTCAACATTTATTGGAATCCCTTTAAATGGCGGTGATAAAGGGTGGTTATACATCAATGGATTTTTTAGAGAATTTATAGCTGGAGATTGGAATGTATTTGATGAGCCACTTTACATCTTGGTACTAATTTCAACAGTGGTACTGTACTTAACGCCTTTCTTCTTTTTGTCGAAATACAGGAAGAAAATTTTTATGATTATACCAGGGATTTATCTACTATTAACCTTAATAAGCTTTCCGTTGTTTATTTTTTTGTTGATACCTTTTATACTAGTTTGGGTAATTTTATTGACTGCTGTAAAAAAATATGATAAAGCTTAAGCTGTTTTAAAAGATTTTTAATATAGCTGTAATCTGCTCGCGTGTTTGTGATTTATTTTTTATTTACAAGCATTAAAAATGTGGTTTTGGTTTGTTAAAGAACTCAAAATTAAATTTTTATAAGGGATTTTTAATGAGAATTGGTTAAGTGCTACTAGTCTCAGCGATTGAGTATAGTAGTAGCCACTATTGAGCCTGTTTAAACGTAAGATGAACGTAGGATGAACGAAGGAAGGATAGACGAAAGATAGATACTACATCGTTGAGAGATGGATACTACTTTGTTAAGGTTTAGCTATCTTTATGTTAAACAAAAAGATATGGCAATCTCAAAAAATAACTTAGTTACTGAAACTTTAAGTGGTAAGGTAGGAAATATCATCTTTAAAAATTATAATAATAAGACCGTAATCAGTAAGTATCCTGATATGTCTAAGGTGGTAAAGACAGATAAGCAGAAAGAAAATCAATTACGATTTAAAGCTGCTCAAGCTTATGCGAAAAGTATACTTTCAGATCCCGAAAGGAAGATAGCTTTAATTAAAACCTTACCCAAAGATAAAACAGCTTATCATGCAGCAATATCAAAATATCTTAAAGAGAATAAAATGCCAACATAACTTGTTACTTACTTATCATCAACCCCAAACCCACCGCTAAAAAACCAACCAACACACTCGCCAATGTGTAAGCAATAAGTGTAACGTAATTTTGGTTTTGTAATAAGGTAATATTCTCTGCGGCAAAGGTGGAAAAAGTTGTATAACCACCGCAAAAGCCAGTAATGAATAAAAGTTTCAGGCTATTGTCGGTATTTGAATTTGAGAAATAACCTATTAACAATCCGATAACAAAACAACCCAAAACGTTGGTGATAAATGTTGCCAGCGGAAATGAATTTGCATAGTATTTTGCCGTAAGCAAAGAAGTTAAGTACCGAAAGATACTTCCAATTCCACCGCCTAAACCAACCAATAGCAATTGCTTTATCATCTTTTAAGGTTCAATTTGCTCTCCTTTTTGCAGTTTTTCTCTTCTCTTTTCTTGCCATAAAAAGTGGAACAATGTATTTAACACTACAGCATTCCAATCGTGATGAAAACTCAGCGCAATTTTCTTCTTAGAATCGTTTTTGTCTTGTATGTGCAATAAACCTTTATCTTGATGGTATTTAATGTCGGTCCAAGGTACTAAAGCTGTTTTTATCTTTCCCAAAAACCATTTTTTGTAGTTCATGGTAAACCCTTCATAGTTAAACTTGGTATCACCAACTTCTAAAGTCTGCTTATCATTAAGTTGTTCGATAAAAAAGTTAACCAATTGTTTTTTTACCGCATGCCACAAACCCGTCATGATATAATAGTAAGTATGATCTTCTTCTAATAATTCGCCTACTTTTTTGCTGTCGAATTTGATGCTCACAGTTTTACCATCCTTACTCTTCACATCAATACTGTAACTCTTTTTTATAGGTTTTTTTACAGTTCCTATTAGCGAAACGCCATATTTTACAGCAGTAACATCGGCACAGGCAATATTGGTTTGGTTAACTTGTATAACATCTTTATTAATTATTACCTTTTGGTTTGATGAAGGTATTAGTATATCTACATCGAAATTATGTGCTTGCATGGGCTAAAATCTTATCGAAATGATGATGGACAAATATGGTTATTTTAACTAATACGACAACTAAATTTTGTTGGCAGTTCTGAATCTCTATTATATTAAACCCAATCTATGTTTTCTAAGGGTATCCCTAGCGATATCGTATCCTGCATCAGCATGGCGGATAACACCCATTGCTGGATCGTTATGCAATACTCTTTTAATGCGAATAGCTGCATCTTCGGTTCCATCTGCCACGATAACCATCCCAGCATGGATGGAGTAACCGATGCCAACACCACCACCATGATGTAAAGACACCCAACTAGCGCCCCCTGCAGTATTAATTAATGCATTTAAAATAGGCCAATCCGCAACTGCATCAGAGCCATCTAACATCGCTTCAGTTTCTCGGTTTGGAGAGGCAACAGAACCGGTATCCAAGTGGTCACGACCAATTACAATTGGTGCTTTTACTTTTCCATCGGCTACTAATTTATTAAATGCCAAACCTGCTTTTTCTCTTTCCCCTTGCCCTAACCAACAAATTCTGGCTGGCAAGCCCTGAAAAGCAATTCTTTCTTGCGCCATGGTAATCCATTGTTTTAAACTTTCATTTTCTGGAAAAAGTTCTAAAATCAATTGATCAGTTTCGTAAATATCTTGTGGGTCGCCGCTTAAGGCCGCCCAGCGGAAAGGACCTTTTCCTTCGCAAAATAGCGGACGAATGTACGCTGGAACAAACCCTGGGAAATCAAAAGCATTTTTAACGCCAGCCTCTAAAGCTCTGCCACGGAGGTTATTGCCATAATCGAAAGTAATTGCGCCACGTTTTTGTAGTTCTAGCATTTGCTCAACATGTTTCGCCATGGTGGCGTAAGAGCGTTTGGTATATTCTTCTGGGTTTTTAGATCTAAGTTCACTCGCTTCTTCAACGGTTAATCCTTCTGGGAAATAACCAATCAATGGATCATGAGCAGAAGTCTGATCTGTTAAGGTATCTGGAACAATATTACGATCAATTAATCTTTGCAAAAGTGCTACAGCATTGCAAACCACACCAATTGATATTGCCTTATTTTCTTTTTTGTATTGTAATGCCTTATCAATCGCTTCATCAATGTCATAAGCAATTTCATCAATGTATCTGGTTTCTAAACGCTTTTTAATGCGCCATTCTTCCACATCCGCCGCGAGGCAAACGCCTTGGTTCATGGTAATTGCCAAAGGTTGTGCTCCACCCATGCCGCCTAAACCAGCGGTAACATTTAATGTTCCTTTTAAATTACTTTGAAAATGCTTTTTAGCCAGCGCCGAGTAAGTTTCATAAGTTCCTTGAACAATGCCTTGGGAGCCGATATATATCCAAGAACCGGCAGTCATCTGTCCGTACATCATCAAACCTTTGTCTTCTAATTCATCAAAGTGCTGTTGCGTTGCCCATTTTGGAACGAGTTGAGAGTTTGAAATCAATACTCTTGGCGCATCTTTATGCGTAGGTAAAATGCCTACAGGTTTGCCTGATTGGATGAGTAAGGTTTCATCTTCTTCTAGATTCTGAAGCGCTTTTATAATAAGTTCTAATGCTTCTTTGCTACGTGCAGCTTTTCCTCTACCGCCATAAACTATCAAATCTTCGGGTCTTTCTGCAACATCAGGATCCAAATTATTCAATAGCATTCGTAATGCCGCTTCCTGTACCCAACCCTTGCAGGTTAAGGCATTTCCTGTTGGTGTGTTCTTCACTTTTAGGTTTAAACCTTCGTTTATATTTGTGGTCATATCAAGGCAATGTTACAACTCAAATGTAGGAAATTATTGTTATTTGCTTAGGTTTGTCAACGAAATTGAAAAATAAACGCTTACATATTCAACAAATTCTAACCTTGGTTATGCTATGGGTGTTTTCGCTTGCGATAACACCATGGGGTGCATTGCATCATCATGAAGAGGTCTCAAATTCTGTCGTAGAGAAAAATTGTACGCATAAACTCCACCTTAAAACAGAAAAAGAGACTTGTTTAATCTGTAAGGCACATTTCGAAAAAAACTACACTGTAAGTAATGCTTCATTTGTAACTTATTTAACTAGCAAAGCCCTAAGTAATGAAGTTTCAGTCATATCAAGTTCTTATACTGATCTTATTTCTACCTCTTTAAGAGGGCCTCCAAGTTTTTCATAATATTTTAGATTTTATGGCTTTAGAGCCAAAACAATTAAATTTTATCTAATTAGATGAGTAGGCACGCCATTTGGTATGCTCGCAACTCGTTGTAAAAAAAAATTTTTATGAAAAAGATAAGCCTATTATTGGTTATCCTATTTGTTTGTTTCTCTGTTGGTACGTTTGCCGCTAATGTGGCCGATTTTAAAGGGACAGTAATTGATGCTACTACTAAGCAACCATTGGTTGGTGCTACTGTTTACATTTCAGATTTAAAGGCAACAACGACTACAGGTGAGAATGGAGAATTTGTATTTAAAAATATCCCATCAAAAGGGAGATTCCTATTAGAAGTACGTTATGTAGGTTATAAAACTGCATCTCGACAAGTAGACTTGGCCGGCGGTTCAAGTCCAATATTTACCTTAGAAGAGTCCGTAATAGAAAGTGCCGAGGTTGTAGTAACAGGCACACCTTATAGTGCAAATAATAAAACCAACAGTTTAGCAGTAGTTACTGTAAATAGAGAAAAGTTAGCGCAATCTGGTGGAACAAATATTATTGATGCACTCGCAAAAGTTCCTGGAATTTCGCAAATTACAACTGGTGGTGCCATTTCTAAGCCTTCTATTAGAGGTTTAGGTTACAATAGGGTTTTAACTATTGTTGACGGCGCAAGAGAAGAGGGGCAACAGTGGGGTGATGAGCATGGCGCACAAATAGATCAGTTTGCTGCAGCTAGAATTGAAATTTTAAAAGGACCTGCCAGTTTGTTATATGGTTCTGATGCTTTAGGCGGAGTGATTAACATTATTGATGATTTGGTCCCTGCAGCTGGAGATCACAATGGAAATTTTACCACAAGTTATAGTACAAACAATGGTTTAACTGCTTCTTCATTAATGTTGCAGGGCAATACAAATGGTTTTGTTTACCGTGGTCGTGCATCATATAAAAATGCATATGGCTTTGGGTATGGTGATAAAACGGTGCCAAACTCAGGCTTTAATGAAAGTAATTTCAGCGGAATGCTTGGTCTAAATAAAACATGGGGATATGCTCATTTAAGCTTATCTAGATTTAACACCAATGTTGGTTTGGTAGAAGAAGGACCAGATGTTGATGGAAATTACTTAGACGAAGATGGAAATGTAATTAGCAATGCTGATGCTAGAAAAAGAAAGTTGAACATCCCTTTTCAAAATATCAATCATTATCGTGCAGCTTTAAATAGTAACATTTTATTAGGTGGCGGACAGCTGAAAAGTACTTTTGCTTTTCAAAACAATATCCGTAAAGAGTTTGAAGAAAGTAAAGACGAACCAGGCTTAAACCTAAATTTAAAGTCATACACTTATGATGTAAAATATTCATTTGCGAATAATGGCGTATGGGAGCCAACAATTGGTTTGCAAGGGATGCACCAAACCAATGCCAATAATGGAGATGAATACCTGATACCAGATTATACAAGTGATAACATTGGTGCATTTGCTTATTTGAAACGTAACTTTAGTAAAGGTGCAATTAATGCAGGTATACGTTACGACTATAAAAATGTTGATGGGACAGATTTAATTGATGATGGCGAACAAGTATTTACTGCATTTAATAACAGTTTTTCTAATGTATCTGGATCTGTAGGCTTTGCCTTTGAGATTGCTAAAAACTTGAACTTTAAAGGTAATGCAGGTTCTGGGTTTAGAGCGCCAAATATTGCAGAACTAGGTGCAAATGGTCGTCATGAAGGTACATTTAGATATGAAATTGGTAACAGTAACCTGAAACAGGAAACCAGTTTACAATTTGATTTAGGCTTAGAATATAGCGGCGAAAAAGTAACTTTAGGACTAAATGCCTACAGCAATCGTATTTATAATTATATCTATCCAGGAAACTTCAATAACGAAACTACTCCTTTTGTAGATGAGGATGGCCTATCAACTGTGTTGCCTGTTTATCGTTTTGTGCAAACAGATGCAGATCTAATTGGAGGAGAGGCATCGGTAGATTTCCATTTAATTAAGTCACTACATTTCGAAAATACTTTTTCTTATGTTAAAGGAACCAATCTAGCCGATAATTCTGCCTTGCCTTTCATTCCTGCGGCTAGTTTAAATAACGAATTACGTTTTGAGCCAAGCATTAAAGGTTTAAAGGACAGTTTTATTAAAATTGGCTTAACCAATGTATTTAAACAAGATCGCTTTGATAGTTTCGAAACAGAAACTAATGGATATACATTATTAGATGCGGGTGTAGGTACCTCATTTAAAACTAAAAAAAGTAAAATTAATGTTTGGGTTACTGGACAAAACTTAGGCAACAAATTATATTATAACCATTTAAGTAGATATAAACCAGCTGGAATATACAATCCAGGGAGGAATGTAAGCTTCGGTATCAGTGTGCCGATAATCTAATTGTAACCTAGATTGAAAGATTTCTCTTAACAACCAAAGTCCGCATAGAAAATAAGGTGATGAGCCGCAGATTTGCAGATTGTTTTTAATCAGCCTATCTGCGGCTTTTTTGTGCTTAAGTACATTGCAAACAGACCATTTGCCATCAACTATTAACAATGGGCCAAAAAATTTTTCACAAATAATTTGGTGGTCTCGAAATAACGTTATACTTTAGTGTATTATTTAACTAATACAGTATAGTATGATTAAGATTAACGACCTAAATTTTGGTTACAGCAAACATCAACTGTTATTCAAAAACCTGAGCATGCAATTGAGCAATGGTCATATATATGGATTACTGGGCAAGAACGGAGCTGGTAAATCGACCTTATTAAAAAACCTAGCAGGTTTAGTATATGCCGAAAGCGGATCTATAGATGTTTTGGGTTTCGACCCAGCCAAACGCCAACCTGCATTGCTAGCGCAAATCTGCTTTATCCCCGAAGAATTCTATTTACCATCTGTTAAAATAGACGCCTATGTAAAAGCAAATGCTGCTTTTTATCCAAACTTCGATCATACTTATTTTGCTAGTTTGTTGGCAGAATTTGATATCCCGGTAGCGCAGAAGTTGATCAATATGAGTTACGGACAGAAGAAAAAAGTAATCATCGCTTTTGGCTTGGCAACACAAGCTAAATTAGTAATTATGGATGAGCCTACTAATGGTTTAGATATTCCTTCTAAAGCACAGTTCCGTAAAATTATGGCTTCTGCATTAACTGATGAACGTTGTATTATCATCTCTACCCACCAAGTGAGGGATTTAGATAACCTAATTGATACGGTAATTATGTTAGATGAAAATAGTGTGGCCTTAAAAGCATCGGTAGAAGAAATTACTAATAAACTTACTTTTAAACGCATTAAGGAATTAGATGATACAGTTATCTACGCCGAACCTTCTTTGTCAGGTTACAATGCAGTTATGCCTAATTATCATCAAGAAGATAGCAAGCTAGATATAGAGCTACTATTTAATGCTGTACTAGCAGCTAAAAATAAACTGAAACCAATTTTTAATTAAATCTTAAACAGACATGAACAATACATTTAATATACAACGTTTTGGTCTTTTGTTAAAAAGACAATGGTTAGAATTTGGCAAGATTTACTTGATTACCTTAGTAGTAGTATTCGGTGTAACGGTTGCCTTTTATGGCTTTAACATTTTTCCACTCGAAAGATTTAGAGGTCCGCATGATTTAGGTTTTAGAGAGCCACTTTTCGTCATATTTGGCTTTTTATTTATTACGATAATTGCAAGCAGCTATTTTGCACATTTAGGTCAAAAGCCAAAGGCGATAATAGATTTAATGATTCCGGCCTCGACTTTCGAAAAATTTTTAGGAGCAATAATATTTACCTCACTAATGAGTACCATTAGTTTTTTACTGATATTCTATATTACTGATTTGGCTTTTATATCTTATCTAAAATCAAATTTGACTGAAGTTGGAGCTAAGGAAATTCTATTCATTACGGAAAAGGAATTTATAAGCGATTTTAGAGAATTAAGGTTTGTATATATGCTTCCACTATTTGTTACCAGTGTATTCTTATTAGGCTCTATTTATTTTAATAGGTTTCATTACATCAAAACAGCTATTTCAGTTATGATTTTTTCAGGGATTTGGACGTACATCATTTATAATTCTGGAAGATTTTTATTTGATAATAAAATACTAATACATAATGAGGATGGAAGACCAGGTTGGTTAGAAAGATCCTATATAGAAATGTACATGATTTTATTGTTGGCGCTACTCACATATATTTTCTGGGCGATTACTTATGTACGCCTTAAAGAAAAACAGGTTTAATTTTAATTGGTATAGATATGGAATTTAGAGATAATAAGGCAATATACCTTCAAATAGCAGAGTACGTTTGCGAGCACATATTGCTAGGCAAATGGAAAGTTGACGAGAAAGTACCTTCGGTTAGGGAAATGGCAGTCGATTTAGAGGTAAACCCGAATACAGTAATGCGTACTTACGAATTATTGCAAAACAGAAATATAATCACCAACAAAAGAGGCATAGGTTTTTTTGTAGCTGAACATGCCATTATAAATGTTCAAGATTACCGTAAAACGCAGTTTATGGAAGAAGAACTTCCGGTAGTTTTTAGAAATGTATACCTGCTAAACATAGGTTTCGACGAACTACAAACACGTTACAACACTTTTGTTAAAGAAAATTTTAATTCATAAATCATGAAGACAAGTAATAAATTATTAATCGCTTTTGCAGCTGCACTCATCCTAATTCCAATTTTGGGAATGTTTATTGTTTCTGCAACCCAGTACAAAACTGGTAACTATGAAGATATTGTAAAGGCTGACCGTAAAATAGAGAACTTTAGTACGCCTACTACAAATATGGAAGCATTAGCTGTTCAAAACTCATTTACTTCTGTAAATATTACAGATGCCAAAGGTAAGGTACTCAATGTTCAACTGATCAAGGACCAAAAATTTGGTGTTAAAGTTCCAGCAGCTTATAAAGACCTAATTACCTTAAGTGTGGATGCAAATGGGCAGTTGCAAATTGCAATTAAAGACAACCCAAAGTCTGATGATAATAAGAGAGAAAGTTATTACACCAACATTTATGTGTATGCACCAAGTTTTACTGAACTAAATGTATCAAATGCTAGCGATGTATATATTATGGCAGTTACCGATAGCTTGGCAGTAAATATTCAAAAATCTGGTTCAATCAGTTTAGATAACGAGGCAAAGATCGAAAACTTGATGCTGAAAACCGCTGATGTCACAAACGTATACTTCAGAGATGATAACTTGAAGTCGGTGAGTTTAGATTTGAACAATACCAAACTAATTGCTTCCTCAAGTTCATTTGAGAACCTTTCCATTTTAACCGCTGGTAAATGCGAAATTGAATTGGAAGGAAATTACGATAAAACGAAAATTTATACTATCAACAAATTGACGCTTAATACCACTGGTATAGCAGATGTAAAATTAGAAAACGTTACGGTTAACAACTGTTCTGGAAAATTCTCTGATCAAACTCAGGTACAAATGCCAGCGATTAACCTAAACCAGATGTATAATAGTAAAAAATAGAAAAATGAAATTTATACTTACACTAGCACTGTTATTTACAAGTTATTTTGGCTTTACACAAAAGCTTACGCCAACATTGAAAGAAGCTTTTAAATATGATGATGTGGAAACATTATTAGCAGAACTTAAAGAACAAAAGGCAACCATAAACGATTGTTTTGATATTGAAGGTACATCGTACTCCCTTTTGGCCTTGAGCATTAGAATGGAAAAACCTAAGATTTTTAATGCATTGATTACCAATAAAGTAGACTTAAATAAAGTTTGCAGTGATAAAAATCCTTTAATGTATGCGGCTAAATACGGCCAGCTAGAAATGGCTAAAGCTTTAGTTAAAGCAGGGGCAGATATTAAATTGGTAAATAAGGAAGGCCAAACTGCTTTAGATTATGCCCTTAAATACAAAAATAAGGAGTTAGAAACCTATTTCTTGTCATTAAAAACAACCAAATAAACAAATAAAGCAAGCTTGTCTTTTCGATAGGCTTGCTTGTTAAACTCAACTGTTATGATTTACCTAATAATTATTGTAATCATCTGCCTAATCTTAGATTAATCCAGATTATAGCTTCCAATAAAAGCAATAGAAGATTTAATATCTATAGCTAACAAACGATCGGCTTCATTAAACGATACAACGTTACGGTAATCAAATACCAATTGTTCGATTTTTGAAGATGATTGTTCAGGTTTCCTCAAATCTAAGGCTTGGCTTGCTGTTAACAGCTCTATTGCCAAAATTCGCTCTAAATTATTGCAAACACGTAAACATTTTGTTGCGGCATTTGCACCCATGCTTACATGGTCTTCTTGCCCATTGCTGCTTACAATACTATCTACAGAGGCTGGTGTACACAGTTGTTTATTTTCGCTAGCTATAGATGCTGCGGTATATTGGCTAATCATCAAGCCAGAATTTAATCCTGCATTTTTAACCAAAAATGGTGGCAAACCACGAGTTCCAGAAATTAACTGAAAAGTTCTTCTTTCAGAAATAGAACCCAATTCGGCCAATGCCAAACACAAAAAATCCAAAGTTAAAGCCAAAGGTTGCCCGTGGAAATTGCCTGCGGAAATGATTAGATCTTCATCCGGGAAAACATTAGGGTTATCGGTTACCGAATTCATTTCTGTTTCAAAAACCGATTGGATATAATCAATACTATCTTTACTGGCACCATGTACTTGTGGTACACATCTAAATGAGTAGGGGTCTTGTGTTTGTTTGCCTTTTCTATTGATCAATTCACTACCTTCCAGCCAATTTTCGATATTAGCTGCAGTTGCAATTTGCCCTTTGTGCGGCCTAATTAAATGGCTAAGATTCAAAAATGGATCAATCCTACAATCAAATGCATCAATAGCAATTGCGGCAATTGCATCTGCCCAATTGGATAGGTTTTTTGCCTTAAGCAAACAATAAGTGCCATAAGCACTCATAAACTGTGTGCCATTTATTAAAGCCAAACCTTCTTTGCTTTGTAAGGTTAAAGCAGCCCAACCTAACATCTTATTCAACGCTGCACTACTAATTTTAACACCTTCATGCCAAACTTCCCCTTCGCCAATCAAAGGCAAAGCTAAATGTGCTAATGGTGCTAAATCTCCCGATGCACCCAAAGAACCTTGGGTATAAATTACAGGTAAAATATCATGATTGTAAAAATCTACCAAACGTTGTACAGTTGTTAATGCAATTGCAGAATGTCCATAACTTAGAGATTGGATCTTTAACAATAGCATTAGCTTCACTATTTCCTTTGGTACTTCTTCGCCAGTTCCGCAAGCGTGGGATAACAATAAATTATGTTGTAGTTGTGTTAGATGTTCATCCTCAACCTTTACATTTTGCAAATATCCAAAACCAGTGTTAATGCCGTAAATAGGATCTTCGTTGCTACTCAACTTATCATCCAAATATTTTCTACATTTTTCTATGCGATCTACTGCTGATGCAGAAAGTTTAATAACGTGTTTGTTGTCAGTTATTTGTTGTATAATTGCAAGCGATAATTGCTCAGAACCTATCTCGTAATCTATCATTAAAGTTTTTATTTGGTGCCCAAAAGTATAAATAATGCGTAAATTTAACACAATCGCTCCCAATGATTGTTTCTATTTATTAAATCAATGCTTTTTATGATAAAGAACTTTTACGTTGTAGCGCTTTTCTCTTTACTATTTACATTTACTATAAAGGCTCAGAAACAAGATACGCTTTCTATCACCTTAGAAAACGTAACCTATCCTTATCCAGTAAAATATTTCAATATACAAACTGAAGGTCAAGATCTTAAAATGGCCTATATGGATGTTTTGCCAACAACTACCGCAAATGGAAAAACGGTAATGCTTTTTCATGGCAAAAATTTTGGCGGTTATTATTGGACAAGCGTAATTAAGGCATTGGCCAATGGTGGTTTTAGAGTTATTGTACCCGATCAGATTGGTTTTGGTAAATCTTCTAAAGCCTTTATCAATTACAGCTTTCATCAAATGGCTAGTTGGAACAAACAATTGTTAGATACATTAGGCATACAAAAAGCAGCAATACTTGGGCATTCTATGGGAGGGATGTTGGCTACTCGTTTTGCATTGCTTTATCCAGCTAAAACTGAAAAATTATTGCTCGAAAATCCAATTGGCTTGGAAGATTACAGAAGTTTTGTGCCGTATATAACCACAGCACAACAATATCAAACCGAATTAAAATCTACGGCAGAAAGTATTAAAAAATATTACCAAAGTTCTTATTTCACCGTGTGGAAACCAGAGTACGATGAATTGGTACGTATTGCAGCTGGTGTAACTTTTAGTGCGGATTATCCACGTGCGGCAAAAGTTGCAGCACTAACTTTTACCATGATTTACGAACAGCCGGTTGTACATGAATTTGTAAATGTTAGAGTACCAACCGTTTTATTTATTGGAAAAGAAGATAGAACCATCGTAGGTAAAGGCTTGCTTAGCCCAGATCAACAAGCCTTGTACGGACAATATCGATTGCTAGGTAAACAAACAGCCGCTAAAATCTATGGTTCTAAATTAATTGAGTTTGATGCGGTGGGCCATATTCCACACATCGAAAACCCAACAGAATTTTTAATTGCCTTAATGGGAAGTCTGCAATAAGTTAGCTTTCCAAAATCTCTAATTGTATTAAAATATCTTCTTCTGTAATTGGATAGGGTACATCATGTTCAATATTTTGGTAAACAGCTTCGAATATACCCATGTAATCGCCTTTTTCTGAACTTACAAATTCCGTAAGACTTCCATTATTTTCGGTCACTAAAGTGAGTTTTCCTGCGTCCTCTTTATTTTCAATACCATAGCCAACATCAGTAGGTTTCATCCCCTTTAACAATTGTTCTTCCTGTACATCAGCGTGATTTTTGCTAAAAGAGCCCATAGTACCGTTAACTACAAAAGCATCTTTAATATCAGCGACCAACATACTTGCCGTTAAAAATACATTAAGCTGGTTAGGATAGCTCAATTGTATACTGAAATAATCGTCAACCTTAGTGTTTTCACGGTTTTCGCTCAGTACTTTATAGTAATTTTCTGGTTTACCAAAAAGGCTAATAGCCTGATCCAACAAGTGTGGGCCTAAATCGTAAGATAAACCGCTTGCTTCAAAAGGTTCTTCTTTAAAAAGTTTAACGCCAATCTCATTTCTATAACGATCGTAACGGAAGTGCACCTCAACTAATTTACCCAATTTGCCACTTTCAATTACCTTTTTTACAGCATTAAAGCCGCTATCGTATCTTCTGTTTTGATAAACCAACGCCTTTTTGCCAACAGATTTAGCTAAAGCAAATAACTCTTTCGCCTGTGTGCTTGTTGCCGTAAATGGTTTCTCCACCAAAATATGTTTCCCAGCATTTAAAGCCCGCTTGGCATATTCGTAATGTGTGTAATTTGGTGTGTTAATGATAATTAACGCTATCGAATCGTCTGCTAAGATTTCTTCAATGCTGTTATAACTAATGATACTAGGATAATCTGCTTGCGCCAATTTGTGATTTCTTTCTACAATAGCATGTAAATTAAAGTTAGGATGACTCGCTACAAAAGGCGCATGAAATACTTTGCCAGACATGCCATAGGCTAAAAGACCAGTGTTGATTTTACCATTCATATTACAAAACTAAAAATTTGCTTTAAATGTACGATAATCTGTAAACCTAGAAATGATATTGTAGTTCAGACAATTTAACTAATGGTTCATATCAAAAGCAAAATAAAAACAAAACAAATACAGATCAAACACAGATAAAATAGGGAATGGTATTGTGTTTGATCCGAGTTTGATCCGAGTTTCATCCGAGTTTGATCCGAGTTTGATTAAAACCTGGCTGCAAGTCTTTACGAGGAGCTCTCGCAACTGCTTCAGATTTTAAGGATTTGAAGATTTTCTTTGAAGTTAAATATTTGTTTTTGAATTGTTGAGGAATAAATGGGTTCGATAGCATGCGTAATAGCTCGAAGAATTGGTTGTTCTATTTGCCTTATTACCAATGTTATCATGTTTAAAATAATAAGCATTTGAGGTTATAATGTATATTTGCAGTATGAAACCAGCCGAAATACACGCTAAATGGAAAGAATTACAGGTTAAAATTGCTGAAGAATTTGATTCTGATACCCCAGATTTAAAGGTGATTTTATTTCTGATTGGTGTACAGGAATTGGGAAAAGGGCCAGGGAAATATAGCAAAAGACAAAAAGAAGAATTGATGCATATTGCAACTTGCAGATTGCTTAGCGAGATGGGTTTTTATGAATTAGAAGGTCTTGATCAAGATGGATGGCCACATTGGAAGCTGATAAAACCAGTTCCTTCTTATGCTTTAATGGAGCAAGAATTGTTACTAAAGGGATTGGCGATTACTTATTTCGAAGATATTTATAGTTAGTTTGTCATTCAGAGCGAAGCGAAGAATCTCTCTGTTAATTTTGCAAAACCTTCTTCTAGATTCCTCGCTCTTCGGAATGACCAATTTTGAGGAGATAACAAAAAACCCTGAAGTAATAAATTACAACAGGGTTTTACATTTATATAGGTAGATATAAATGCTATTATTTACCTTGATTAGCAGCTTCTTTTTTCAACTGATCGTTAGCAACGATTACAATTTCTACTCTTCTGTTTTCAGCTCTTCCAGCATCAGTAGCGTTATCACCAATTGGCTCAGCAAAACCTTTACCAACAGTGATTAAACGAGATGAAGGTACGCCTTGAGAAACTGCATAAGCTTTTACAGCTGCAGCTCTTTTTTCTGATAGGTTCATGTTGTACTCTTCGGTACCACGGCTATCTGTATGGCCAATAACTTTAATATCAGTATTTGGATATTGATTTAAAGAACTAGCCAAAGATTGAATGTTAGTTTTAGCAGCATCTTTTAAAGCAAATTTGTCGAAATCAAATAAGATACCACTGTCAAACTTAACGATAATACCTTCACCCTCACGAATAACCTCAGCATTTGGAATTGCATTTTGAATTTCGGCAGCTTGTTTATCCATACGTTTACCGATAAAACCACCAGCAGTACCGCCCACAGCAGCACCAATAATTGCGCCTACTGCAGTATTACCCGCTTTTTTACCAATAATACCACCAATTACACCACCAGCAGCAGCACCAATACCAGCACCTTTCTGAGTATTTGTTAAGCTATCGCAACCAGAAAAGGTCATCATTCCTACAGATAGAGCGATACTTAATGTTGCTATTTTGAATTTTGAAGTCATCATTGTCTTAATTTTTTTAATTTATTATATCATGCCATGTTCAAATGGAGTGCCAATTGTCACAAGTATGATAGATTTATTCTTTAATACTTGAAATACTGTGTCTTAGCCAATTAGAGATTGGTTTTAGGTATGTTCTATTAAATTAAAAAGGTCAATCAAATACCTCAGATTGGGTATTAGATTGACCAAAATTCTATACAATGAACCTTATTTTACTCCGAAAAATAAGCTTCCAATTCTTTTAGTGAGTTCTCGTCTGTTCTAAAATCCTTAATTACTATTCCTTTTTCTAGTAAGATAATTCTGTCACAAACATCGGTTACGTGATTTAAATCGTGGCTAGAAATCAATGTTGTTAACTTATGGCTAAATTTTAAAGCTTTGATATGCGATTTCAATCTAATTTGCGTTGTAGGATCTAAATTTGCAAAAGGCTCATCTAATACCAATAACTCTGGTTTTTGCATGAGTGCTGCAGCAATACCAACTTTATTCTGGTTTCCTTTAGAGAAATCTCTGATGTATTTTCCCCTATTTAAAATTTCGCCATTAAAGAATTCCTCATATTGTTTAAGGTATTCATTTACATCAGCTATGCTTAAATTATTTAGGGTACCAATAAATATAAAATATTCCTCTGGTGTTAAATAATCGATTAAAAAACCTTCATCTAAATAAGATGCAGTGTAATTTTTCCAATCGCTGGTATTAGCAACATTTACTTCTTTAGATAAAATTTCGCCACTATCAGGTCTTATTAGATCTAGCAGCATTCTAAACATCGTTGTTTTACCTGCGCCATTGTTTCCAACCAAGCCAATAGTTTCGCCAGCGTAAATTTGAAGGCTGCTAATGTCTACAACAGTTCTGCCTCCATAAGATTTTTTTAATTGTTTAAATTCTAGCATGATATTATTCTCTAAAGCCTTCGGCTATTTTATAACGTTGTTTTTCAAATTTTTTAACTAGTAAATTAATCCAGAAATTACGCATCAATAGCGTAATTAACCCGAAAACTGCCAATGCAATTAGGCCCCAATAAGGTTTATCGGCAAAGCCAAAGGGTAAATAGATTACAAATGGTATCAGCAAAAGTGGGAATCCTAATATCCACTGTGTGGCTCCCACACCTTGCCAATTAAAGCTGGCACTTTTGGTAATATCTAGCCTCTTATAATTAATTGTAGCAAAATAAAGTACAATTACCGTGGCAAAGCCAATGTTATATAGATAGGCGGCCAAATGCAAAAGCAATAATTTATAACTCATAAAACCATAAAAACTCGCCAACAAGGTGATGATGGTACAGCTGATAGTGAACAATAAAAATTTAGCTTTAATGAAATTTTTGAAATCAATCTTATTTACCAACAAGCCATCAAAATGTGTGCTTTGCCATGCGAACATAAATTGCCCGTAGGTAATTACAGAAATACCTGTCATAAATATGGCAGCGAAAAGCATCATGCCAAACTGGTTTTTGACAATCATTGGTTCTTTGTAAAACAAAAAGCCGTAGGCTAAAAAAGCAAAGCCCATGAACACAGAACCTCGCGAACGTTTGTGCCTTAAAATCAACTTAAGCTCTAAAGCAGCTAATTCGCCCACCTTGCCAAACCTATTTAAAAATGCATAATCTGTACTTACTTTTTTATCGTCTTTTGTGCTTAACTCTTCTGTGTATAAATTAGAACGAAGGTAAGTAGAGTTGATGTAAAATATAATTGCTGCAGCAGCTGAAAATAGTAAAGCTAAATAGGGCTGCTTGGCAATTGTTGTAAATATGAAATTAGAAAATGCTCTAACAGATAATATTTGATAATAATCTAATAAACCAAATACTGCCACAAAACCCATTATTAAACCAAAATAGACGAAATTGTTTATTGATTTCCTTTTCAAATAAAGCACCAGATAATTGTTGAAAACTGTTAGCGAAAGAATAGATACAATATACATCAAGCCAGTTACAAGGCCGTAAGTACTACCAATTTTTATAATACTAAAAGGTATGAAAATGAATAATGGTAAAATATTAAAAAATGAGAATAGTGATTTTATATTTAAAAAGTTGACAATTATTTTTTTGTTAATTTTTAGATGTAAGTAAGGAATTATACTTAAAGTTGGTAGCTCTTGCATTTGGGTACGAGCGCCTAAATCGAACAAAAAATAATATAAAATGAAACCATTAAATATACTAATCACATTAGCTCCAGGAAAAAATTTCTCTATCCCGTAGGCCATTCCAAAACCGACTATAATAGCTCCAACTAAAAAATAGAGCATAAAAAACCCGAGAATAATTTGTGCAGCGATGCTTCCCGCTTTGTTTCGGCTACGCCAAAAATCTTTCCATTGATGACTTAAAAAAGTTGATAGCATGTATTCAAATATTTAATGTTTTTTATATAATTATAGAGCTAAAGCTAATTATTTTTCAATTTCCGACATTATTTTTTTCCTACCTAAATCATACTCTTCTTGAGTAATCAACTTTTCTTCGAACATTTTTTTTAACTCACGCAGTTTATCTGCTTTTGATTTTGCTTCTCCGTTCTGTACCACAGTTTGTTTTTGGCCTCCAGTAGATGGAACTAATTCGTAAGTGCGTTCTGGTTTGTATTTCATCGTCCATAGAAATGGGAACAAAACAAATACGCCACCAATAATTGCACCCACGTCTGCTTTTTCATTTCTTGAGAAGGAGGTGTTTAAAGGCTCATAACCTTCTTTTTCTAATTTAACTGTGGTGGTGCTGCCCACAATTTTTGTGTCTTCATGTGTGTAAGGTGTGGTGCCTACAGATTCGCCATTTAAGTAAACCTTTGCGCCACTTGGGTTAGATTGGATTAATGTTCTGCTAGAGCAGCTGGCCAATAGGATAGTACTCGCTAAAATTAATGCGGTTGTTTTTGGGATGATTTGTTTTTTCATTTGTGTTTTGTGTGATATGATATTTGTGTGTGTTTGTATTCAAATTTTGCAACTAATATTAAAAGAAAACTATTTTTTTGCTAATAATTATACTTGTTTTTCCAATTCTGTTTCAGTTTTTCTCTCAATTTTTCTTCTGCCGGATTTTTACCAGGATCATACAGTTTTGTACCACTTAACTGATCTGGAAAATATTCCTGTTCAGAAAAATTGCCTTCATATCCATGCGCATATTGGTAGTCTTTTCCGTAACCGATGTTTTTCATCAATTTGGTTGGCGCATTACGAATATGTAATGGGACTGGCAAGTTCCCCGTTTGTTTCACCAATGCCTGTGCTTTATTTATAGCTTCGTAACTGGCATTGCTTTTAGCGCTTGATGCTAAGTAGGTTACGCATTGCGATAAAATAATTCTAGATTCCGGAAAGCCAATTACATTTACTGCTGTAAAGCAATTATTGGCTAAAAGTAAAGCATTTGGGTTCGCATTGCCAATATCTTCTGACGCTAGAATGAGCAATCTTCGAGCTATAAAAAGTGGATCTTCGCCACCTTCAATCATTCTGGCTAGCCAATAAACCGCTGCATTTGGATCGCTACCACGAATAGATTTAATAAATGCCGAAATGATATCGTAATGTTGTTCGCCAGCCTTATCATACAACGCTAAATTTTGTTGTGCATGGGCTAGAACGTTTTCATTTGTTAATTCAATTTTATCTCCGCCAATACCATTAATTGCAATTTCTAAAACATTTAACAGTTTACGAGCATCGCCGCCAGATAAACGAATTAAGGCTTCGTGCTCTTTGATCTGAATTTGCTTCTCTTTAAGAATTACATCTTTTTCAATTGCGGTTTGCAAAAGGCTAGCTAATTCCTCTTCTGTTAAATTCTGTAAAATGTAAACTTGGCAACGAGAGAGCAAAGCGGAGATGACTTCGAAACTTGGATTTTCGGTGGTGGCACCGATTAAGGTAACTAATCCACGCTCTACCGCACCCAATAAACTGTCTTGCTGCGATTTGCTGAAACGATGGATTTCATCAATAAACAAAATTGGTAAGCCTAAAAAACTGTCTTTAAGTGCGGCAGCTTTCTCGATAACTTCCCGAATATCTTTAACGCCAGAATTAATTGCACTGAGATTAAAAAATGGTCTGTCTAAATTTAAAGAAATTATGGATGCTAAAGTGGTTTTGCCAACTCCAGGAGGCCCCCAGAAAATCATGGATGGTAATTGCCCGCTTTCTATCGCCTTGCGCAATACTGCATCCGGACCAACCAAATGCTTTTGTCCAACATATTCGTCCAAATTTTGAGGACGCATCCGTTCTGCTAATGGCGGTAGGTTTTGCATAAGCTAAAGATAGGAAATTTTAAAGAATAACCGCAAAGAAGCAGAGCGCGCAAAGAAATGACTGTGTTTTTTAACATTAAGAAATTAAGGTTGTTAAGAATAATTTTCTTAATTCCTTAATGTTTATTGATAAGCATACCTATCCCACACTTGGTTTTGGTTTCTTTTTAAAGAATTTTTTCTTCTTAACGTAAGGCTTATCATTTGGGCTTGCTGGTTCGTCTTTGGGCGCTTCGCCTAAGCTTTCTGGCAATGGCATTCTTTCGATCTGGCGCTCAATCAGTTTTTCGATATTAGCCAATTTTCGTTTATCCTTATTGTTTACTAGCGTAATAGCGGTTCCTTTAGTTTCGGCTCTTGCTGTTCTGCCAATTCTATGGATGTAATCTTCAGGATCCTGAGGCGCATCAAAATTAATTACCAAATCGATACCTGTTACGTCTATACCACGGCTTAAGACATCTGTGCCAATTAATACATTGAGCTTACTGTTTTTAAAATCGAGCATAATTGCTTCACGATCTTTTTGCTCTAGATCGCTATGGAAAGCCGCAGCTTTTAAACCTAATTTTTTGAAAACCTTGCCCAATTCCTTAACCTTCTCTTTTCGACCTGCGAAAACGATAATGCGTTTGTAGGTTGCCGATTTTAGCATTTCGGTAAGCAAAGGCACTTTCTGGTCGTCGTGTATTAAATAAACTTGCTGACTAATACCTTCGGCAGGTTTGGAAATGGCTAGACTAATTTGTTCAGGTTCTTGTAAGAGTGTTGCTGCTAGTTTTCTAATTTTGGGTGGCATAGTTGCAGAAAACATCACAGTTTGGCGCTCTTTTGGTAAGTAGCCAACAATTTTCATGATGTCTTCGTAAAAACCCATGTCCAACATTCTATCTGCCTCATCTAAAACCAAATATTTCAGCTTATCCATTTTTAAAACACCAGACGAAAGATGGGCAATTAGCCTGCCTGGGGTGGCAATAATAATATCTACACCCTCACGCATCGAACGTTTTTGTTGTTCGTAAGCCATGCCGTCTCCGCCACCGTATACGGTTAGCGAACTAATATTTGTGAAATATGATAAGGCCTCAACCTGTAAATCTATTTGTTGGGCAAGTTCTCTAGTTGGGGTAAGAATTAGTGTAGTGTTGTGCCTATCGTGATCTTGCGTAAGCAAATTCATGATAGGCAATAAAAAAGCACCTGTTTTTCCTGTTCCGGTTTGCGCACAAGCAATTAAATCTTTGTTGGCTAAAATAAGTGGAATGGCTTGTTGTTGTATGGGCGTTGCGTTTTTAAAACCCATTGCCAGTAAACCCTCTAAAAGTTCGGGGTTAAAATTAAAATCTTTAAAATCCAATGTTTCTTGTTGTAAATTACTGTATAAAAATACCTTAAATTATGGCTAAAAGCAAATTTGAGGTTTCTCATACATGCCTCTTTTCATTTTAGCTTAATTCTTCTTGTGTAAATGTCTTAACATATTTTTTAATCTTGGATGTTGTGCACATCATTTTTCCATTAAAACTCCTTTGCATTTGCTTCATATCTCCTTGATAAATACAATATAATTAACAGGGACTTTACAGGGACAATACACGGATAATATCACTTTATGCTCCCTGTTAAATCCTGGTAAAATTCTTTTAATATTCCTTTTATTTATAGAACTTATACGAAAGTAGCTCGAAGCAGGTACGAGCAAGCAGATCATAAAGCATAACTAGGCTAAGGCTTACTCTTATGATCCATAAATTCATAAAAAAGCATTCCTGAAATAATTAAATATGGTTTGTTTTAATAATGGAGACCTATCACCAGTATAAGCTAATCTTTAAGATTGGAATTACTAACGAATAGGGCATTAAACAAACAAAGCTCCGATTAAATCGAAGCTTTATCTTTTTAAACTAGGTTAATTATGCTGTGCCTGCCCTTCGTGGATCACCCGCTCACAGGACTTTTTTGTCGAAATGTGGTTCTTTTTTTTGATAGAACAAGCTAGCAAATCTTTAGTTTTAATTCATTAAATAATTATTAACAAATTCACATTTGTGTTGGTTATTTTTTCGTGTCGGCATAACCGAATACTTTTTGCAGTAAACCAGTGCTGCGGGCACTAATATTTTCTCTAATTTTTAGTTCTTCTTGCGCAACCTGTACAAACATACCATCAATTGCTTTTTGGGCTACATAATTAGATAAATCGGTATTTACTGGTTTAACCAATGGTATTTTATTATAAGCTAAGGCTGCATCGCTCCAATATTTAGTAGCCCCAACTTTGTTTAAGCTGGTAGTAATTACTGGTTTAAATTTTTCCATCAATTGTGCGGTAGTTACTCTTTTAAAATATTCGGTAGCCGCATCTTTATTACCCAACAAAATATTGGTGGCATCTGTAATGGTCATTTGTTTTATTGCCGAAACAAAAATCGGTTTTGCTTCTTTTGCAGCATCCTCAGCAGCCCTGTTGATACTTAAGATTACATTATCAGCTAGCGAATTTAAACCTATACTTCGTAGCGTTTTCTCTACTTTTTGTGCCTCAGTTGGGAAAAGGATTTTGATGGCCATGTTCCCAAAAAAACCATCCTTTGCCGAAAGCTTATCAGCTCCTTGTGATGTTCCAATTTCTAATGCTTGTCTAATTCCTTGTCCAATTTCTAACGTTGTTGGCGTACCGTTGGTAGGGATTTGACTTAAGATACTGCCAATTTTATTCTGACTTTGCACATCACAACTACTTAAAAATGCTAATGGAAGTGCTGCTATAAATAAACCTAATTTTTTCATTATTTCCTTTTATGTTTTTAAACGGAAAGAATAAATGTTAGCGTTTATTTTCCTCTATGCCGTTTTTGTTTACAATACTAAGCAAATCCTTTGCCATTAATTGGGTAGATTTTGCCAATCTTAAAAATTCAGAGCGATAACCATCTTTGTCTTTTCCTAAAGAACTTTCGGCCAATTGAACCACCTGCTCAAAACTACTTTGTTGTTTAAAGTCTGATTGGCGTAAAAGCATCCCGAATTCGGCCACAGCTGCAGAGAATTTAAAGTTGCTGCTCAATTCTGACTTGGAGTTACCATTGTCGACTACTGCTTTTTGCATGAGCTTGCTGGTATTTCCATCTGGTTCTTTGTAACGTAGTTTAATCGTCAACAAATCATCGCTGGTGTTTTCAATTGGTTTTTTATGGTTCTTTTGGTATTTAAGCTCATCAACTGAGCCAATAAATTCGCTTTTTACACCAGTAGGGATAATTTCGTAAAGTGCTGTTACGGTATGGCCAGAACCAATTTCGCCAGCATCTTTTTGGTCGTTGTTAAAATCCTCGCTATTTAACATTCTGTTTTCATAACCAATTAAACGGTAAGCCTGCACTTTGGTTGGGTTAAATTCTAATTGAAATTTTACGTCTTTGGCGATGGTAAATAAAGTGCCGCCAAATTCATTAACCAATACTTTTTTAGCTTCGGTAATGTTATCAATGTAAGCGTAATTGCCATTTCCTTTATCAGCAAGGGTTTCCATTTTACTATCTTTATAATTGCCCATTCCGTAACCCAGAACAGTTAAGAAAACACCACTTTTGCGTTTCTCTTCAATTAATTTTTGCATGTCGCTATCACTGCTTTGTCCAACATTAAAATCGCCATCGGTAGCTAATATAATTCTGTTGTTGCCGCCTTTAGCAAAATTCTCTGTAGCAACTTTATAAGCTAATTCTAAGCCAGCTCCACCAGCAGTTGATCCGCCAGCACTTAATCTGTTTAACGCTTCATTAATAGCATTTTTGTTATCGCCAGCAGTTGCAGGTAAAGCCAGGCCAGAGCTGCCCGCATAAACTACAATAGCAACTTTATCTTTTGCTCTTAACTGGTCGGTTAATAGTTTGAGCGAAGAAACTAACAAAGGAAGTTTGTTTGCAGAGTTCATCGAACCAGAAACATCAATTAAAAATACAAGGTTAGATGCAGGCAAACTTTCTATTGAAATAGTTCTGGCTTGTAATCCAATGTGCAATAATTTATGCTTTGGGTTCCAAGGTGCTGGAGCAATTTCGGTAACTATATTTACAGGATCTTTCCCCATTGGCTGTGCATAGTCATAATCGAAATAATTCACCATTTCTTCAATCCTAACTGCATCTTTTGGCGGTAAACCTCCATTGTTTATAAAACGACGCACATTGCTATACGCAGCTGCATCTACATCAATAGAAAAAGTAGAAAGGGGGTCTTTATCAGCTTTTAGGAAACCAATTTCATTAATAGTTCCATAGCTTTCGTTATCACTCGGTCTAATTAAGCCTTTAGAAGTTCTTTGCCTATTGGAATTTACCTGTACACCCGCAACTCTGCCAACAAGTGCATTAGTAACAGTTGGTGGTATATATTGAATACTGCCGGTAAGTTCTCGCTTTGGTGCCGCTGCCCCATAACCTACAACAACTACCTCTTCAAGCGCAGTATTTTTAGCAATAAGTGTAATTTTAACTTCGTTGCTTTTTCCAATGGTAATGCTTTTGGTTTCGTAACCTATATAGGTAATTTCTAAACGCGTATCTCCACTAGATAGCGCAATTGTAAATTTACCAGCTTTATTTGTCGTTGTATTTTTATTACTAGGCAAACTTTTAATAAAGGCTCCAGCAATTGGAAGTTGATCGTCGTTTGCAATTACCACACCTGTAATTGTTCTTGTGTTTTGGGCTTTAGCTCCTATAAGTAAAAAGAGAGTTAAAATGAGTGTAAAAATCTTTTTCATGAGTTTTGGGTTTTAATATGGATGTAAGGTTTATGAGATTTCCATATCCTTATCCGAAAATATTTTCTATACTTGAACAACATTTAGCTAGTCGCCCAATTTGAAGTTTATAAAAAACACCTCCAGAATTAATGAGCAAGATGATCTCTCGCTGATTGCCGCTTATAAAGAAAGTGGTAATTTGGAGGTATTGGGCACGCTTTATAATAAGTACATGCACTTGGTGTTTGGGGTTTGCTTTAACTATTTTAAGGATGAAGAGTTAAGCAAGGATGCAGTGATGCAGATTTTTGAAGAATTGGTAGTTAAACTTAAAATTCATGAGGTTCAGAATTTTAAAAGTTGGCTCCATGTATTATCCCGAAACCATTGTTTAATGGCGTTAAGGAAGTCTTCTAAAAATCCGACGGTAGCTATGGAAGATAATTTTGTGGAAAATGGTGATTTCGTGCATCTTGATATCGACGATGCAAAAGAGACGCAATTGACCATAATGGAAAAGTGCATGGAAACTTTAACAGAAGAACAGCGAAAAAGTGTAGATTTATTCTATCTACAAGAAAAATGTTATAAGGAAGTTGCTGATATAACTGGATATGAATTGCTTAAAGTTAAAAGCTACATCCAAAATGGGAAAAGAAATTTGAAAATTTGTATCGAAAAGAACAGTGAATTATAACGAGTGGTTAGATATTGATGTTTTGGAAGATTACCTTGATGGTAAGCTTGATGCCAAAACTATGCATAAGGTAGAAAGGCTTTCACTTGAAGATCCTTTTGTGGCCGAAGCACTTGCCGGATTGAGCCAATCCCCTAAAAGGACGCAATCTTTGTCTTTGCTTCAGAAACAACTGCAGGAACGTATTGCCCAAAAACCAATTGAAAAGAAAAGGTGGGCAATTACTTCTCAACGATTGAGTATTGCAGCAGCTGCAGCAGTTTTGTTTATTACTGTAAGCGTTTTATTTTGGATGAAACAGAACAATATCCAAAAAATGGGCGAAGATCAACAAGCTAAAAATACTGATGTAAAAATTGCACCACAAGTTGCTAAAGAATCAGCGCCTGTAGTTGCTAAGGCGGATTCTCAAATTAGTACAGTAATTGATAAAGCATTTGTTGAAGCCAAAAGCAATAGCTATGCTAAAAATAAAGAAATTCCAGCCGCTGTAGCAACAGAAAGTATCGTAGCTGCTGTGCCAGAAAAGACGATGATGCGTAGTGCTACTGTAACACCAACTCCTGCACAACCAGTTTTAGTAGAGGAAGAGATAAGGGTAAATAACCCAAATGCAAAAAGAAACGCAACTGATGTACAGGTATTAAGTAGCAGAGCTAAGGGGGTAACTTATAGTGCTGGTACTTACACCGGTAAGGTGGTTTCACAAATTAATGGTGTGCCAATTGCAGGTGCATTGGTAAAACTGCAAGGTGCTAATTTAGCAGCCACAACAGATAGAGGAGGTGAGTTTAAATTATCAGCAGAAAAGGAAATTGCCAATCCGAAATTAAGTGTGAGTTACTTGGGCTTTGCCGAAAAAGAAGTAAGCGCCGAAAAGAATAAAAAACTAGAAGTATCTTTAGCTCCCACAAGTAGTGCATTAAGTGAAGTTACTATTTCGGCAAATCAAAGCGTTGCAAAAGATAGTTTGAATGGAACTTTGGCAAGTAAACTTCTTCCAACTCCCGCAGGTGGAAAAGATGCATTTGATCAATATTTAAAAGATAATAATAAGCTTTTTAAAGGTTCAGTTTCTTCAAAAGCGGTTACGCTAAGTTTCGAAATTGCTACAGATGGCGCACCTACCGCTATTAAAGTTATAAAAGGTTTAAGTAATGCAGAGAACGAAGAGGCAGTCCGGCTACTCAAAAATGGCCCAAAATGGCTAATTCCTACTACTGGAGCTAAATCTGCTCTGGTTACAATTAAGTTCTAATTTCCTGTATTAAAATATAATGGTTAGCCATTATTAGCGTTACTTAAAATGTACAAAAGTTCTAAATTTGAAGAAAAAGATGCCGACAAAGTGTTGGCCTTTATGCAAGCGCATTCCTTTATCACCTTAATCGGTTTTGATGGTTTTTATCCCGTTGCAACACAAGTCCCTGTTCATATCTATCAAGATGAAAATCAATTGCGAATTGTTGGGCATATCATGAAGAAGACAGATCATCATCAGGCTTATGCAAATAATGATCGAGTTTTGGCTTTGTTTACTGGAGCCCATGCCTACATCAGTGCATCAGTATATTCAAATCCGGCGGTTGCCTCTACCTGGAATTATAGTTCGGTACAGGCCAAGGGTAAAATCCGTTTAATGGATGATGATGAAACTTTTACCGTAATCAAAGATTTAACAAATAGTTACGAAGACCCAGCAACCAGCGCAGCAGCTTTTCACCGTATGGATGATGACTATATCGCTAAAAATCTAAAGGCAATTAGTGGATTTGAGCTACTGGTAGAAGATCTTCAGCACGTTTTTAAATTGAGCCAAAATCATCCTCACGAAAATAAACAGGCAATAGTGGCTAACTTAGAGCAAAGCCAAAACCCAGATGATTTAGCGGTAGCTAAACAAATGAAAAATCAGCTTTAAAGTAAATTCATCGTATTTCTGAGCGATTTTTTTAATATTCATCATCCGATAGCTATCGTATTCGAAATTAGCCTTCTCACTAAAACGTCATTTCGATCCCGATTTTTCCGGGAGAGAAATCTATAGGAAGAATTACAAAATAGATCTCTCCGCTAAACAGCGTTCGAGATGATGAAAGGCTGGTGATGGCAAATACATCCCAGCAAAAAACCCGTTTTCGGAAAACACAAACGTCATTAAACAAAAAAAAGACCCTTCAACTTGCTCAAGATTATCAGCTAGTAGAAGGGGCTCTTTTTATGTATAAATTCTTATGTTTAATCTAGTGAATAACAGCACTAAGTAAATAATAGATCAGCGCAGCTAGTAGGGCAGATACAGGAATGGTTAATACCCAAGCCCAGATTAATTTAATGGTTACCCCCCATTTTACAGCAGAAACTCCTTTTGTAAGTCCAGATCCGATAATTGAACCCGTAATGGTGTGTGTTGTACTTACAGGTATCTTTAAATGTTCTGTAAAATATAAAGTTAAGGCTCCAGCGGTTTCTGCAGTTACACCTTCAAAAGGCGTTACTTTAGTAATTTTTGAACCCATTGTTTTTACAATTTTCCATCCGCCACTCAACGTACCTGCAGCAATTGCACTATAACAGGCTAAAGGAATCCAGGCAGGCATGTGCCCTGCAATTTCTTCGCCATTTGGCCCTTTAGATGGCAACGCAACGTGTAACCACGAAGGCAGTCCGCTCATATCTACGCCACTAGTATGGATATAAACAACCACGGCAGCAGCAATAATTCCCATTACTTTTTGCGAGTCATTACCACCGTGACCTAAACTGAATGAAGCTGAAGATAATAACTGCATTTTACGCAACCATGCGGTAGATTGTGTTTGGTTAAGACTGCTAAAAATTAAGCAGAAGAAACTAATAGACAATACGATGAATGCAATAAGTAACCATTTAATGTTATGAGATTCGAACATTACACTTAGAAAATGTGATTCGAAACGAGGTTTTTTAATTTCATTATAAAACAACATTTGGTCGTAAACCAACCATACTGTTGCAATAATTAATAAGGTGGTAAATACTTTAGGCCAAATGCTTCTTTTACTAGAGTGTAGTAACCAAATAGATATAAAATAAGATACAATTGCCCCTATAAATGGCGCTAATACAATAAAGCCAACAATTACCAAAACGCCTGTAGGCATTTCTCCGGCTTTACCTTCTTTGTACCAGTTTACCACATTAAAACCTGCATGGGCAATAGCAGCACCAGCAAAACCACCAATTAGGGTGTGCGATGAGCTTGATGGGATACCGAACCACCATGTAAATAAATTCCATATAATAGCGGCAATTACACCTGCAAGTATAACAATCAGGTTAATCTCCATTGTATTGGCTGTTTTAGCAACAGTATCTGCTACGCCGAAACCAAAAACCCAATAAGCTAAGAAATTAAAGAATGCTGCCCAAACAACTGCTTGGAAAGGTGTTAAAACTTTGGTTGCAACAATAGTAGCAATTGCATTGGCCGCATCATGAAAACCATTGATATAATCGAAAATCAAGGCCAATACAATGATTACCAAAAGGAGGGTTAGTGTAGCCATCTTTTATTAAGCGTTTTTAACCAAAATAGATTCCAATACATTCGCTGCATCCTCACACTTATCTGTAGCAATTTCTAGCGTCTGTAAAATCTCTTTTTGTTTAATCAATTCTATAGCGTTGGTCTCAAACTCAAATAAACGTGCAATAGCAAGGTTACAAACGTAATCTGCTTGGTTTTCTGCGCTGTTAATTCTAACACAGGCATCAGCAATTACACGTATGTTTTTAAAGCTTCTTAATTCTTTAATTGCTTTTTCCAAATCACCACACATTTCTACTAGCAATTCTGCTAATTTAACCATGGCATCACCAATGTTGGTTACATTATAAAGTTCAATGTTACCTGCAGAGGCATGGATATAATCTGCAATGTCATCTATCGCACTTGCCAGAGAGTGAATATCTTCCCTATCAAATGGGGTGATAAAGTTTTTACTTAATTCGATAAAAATGGTGTGGGTAATGTCGTCTCCAACATGTTCAAGGCGCTCCACCTCTTTAATGGCTTCTTTTCTTTTTTCTAAGTCGCTAGTGGTAACCGCTACCAAAAGGGCTTCAGAGATTTTTACAACGTTTGCACCTGCTTGTTCAAACAGTGGCTGAAATTTTTTGTCTTTAGGTGTAAAGAAGCTAAAAATGCTATTCATCTTAATTTAAATATGTTGCAAAGCTAAAGCTACAATGTTAAGTTAATGTTAACTCTTTAAACTATTTTAATAAACTAGTTACTCTTCTGTAAAGTGAAAGCGAAAGTAGTACCGATATTTGGTGTGCTACGAACAGAAATAGTTTGCTGATGTGCTTCTAAAATATGTTTAACAATGGCCAAGCCTAATCCTGTGCCCCCTTCTTGGCGAGAGCGATGCGAATCTATCCTATAAAAACGTTCAAATAATCTGGCTAAATGTTTTTCTTCAATTCCAATTCCATCATCTGTAACCTCAATTAAAAACTGATCATGCAATTCGAAAATTTTAACCGCTGTAGATCCATTTTCATTGCCATACTTAATGGAGTTTTGTAATAAATTAATTAATACCTGGCGGATTTTCTCTCTATCGGCATAAACAAAAGTAGGCGCTGTATATTTATCTTTAAAAGACAGGTTTATTTTATGGGTTAGGGCCCTGTCTTCCAAATTTTCCATTACTTCTTTGGCAAGGATCACAAAATCGAATTTTTGAAAATTGATTGGGATTTCGCCAGTTTCCAGTTTGGAGATCGAATCCAGATCGTTGATGAGGTAGCTTAAACGCTCCACATTGTTTTCTGCTTTTTTTAAAAACTTTATTGCCATTTCTGGATCATCGACTATACAATCCTGAAGTGTTTCTATATATCCTTGTATGGCAAAAAGAGGAGTTTTAAATTCGTGAGATACATTGGATAAAAATTCTCTTCTAAACTGCTCTTGTTTTTTTAGCAGATCGATTTCCTTTTTCTTGGCACCAGCCCATTCTTTAACTTCGGCCTCTACATCATTAATAGGATCAGCACTTACGTATTCTCCCAGAGCTTCTTTTAAATCTTTACCCAATTTTAGGTTATGGATCAACTTATAGATCAACTTAATTTTCGTATAGATGTATTTTTCGAACAGGTAATAGAAAACCAGAAAACTGGTGATAAAAGAGATGCCGAAAGAAACACCCATATAATACCAACTATGTTGGAAATAATAGTTTACAATTCCTATAGATAGCCCAACAGCCAAGGCGGTGATCAGCACCAATACACTTAATTTCATGAAGCTAATTTACGTTTTATAAGTTAAGTAAATGTTAAGGGATGCAGAGAATCATAGTGCTTAATGTGCTAGATCTCCTGCAGCTTAGTCAGATACGTTCGTATTTGGCAGATAATTGATCTGCTTAGATCAGCTTCAATCAGTGGGCTTACTAGCCCTAGGCTGTTTGTATACCTTGTCTCTAGCAGATCACGCTGATTTTACAAGAGGTTAATTATTGCCTGTAATGCAGTAATACAAAATTGGTAAAGTAATTAAAAGAAAAATACCAGTTTATGGAACCCCTTAAAAATTAGTTGAATTAAAATTAGAAATTGCGTATTCTAAAAACTCAATTTAACGCTCATGCAAAACAACTTATCTAAGGGTGTGTTTTGGTTGCTCTTTATTATGGCTATTTATAGTTGTAAAAAAGACAATTCAAAAACCGAAGCCGAAAAACTGACAAATTATCTTGCCCAGCAAGATGTTAAACACTACAACCCCTATGCATTAGCCAATATGCAAAAAGCAATGGCCAATTTAATAATGACAGATTTACAATTAACTGCTAAACAAAAATTGCAATATCTACATGGCAAGGTAATGGCTACTGCGGGTAACGATTTATTAACCATTAATAAATCGCTAACTGCAAAAGAAAGCAGTAAATTAGTAGAACAAGAAATGAAAGCTACGCATTATTACATTAAATTTATGCCGGCCAACCAAGCAGATTATGCAAAATTAAAGGTAGATTCTAACTTAATCATCTATCCTTTTCCATTAGATGCTGCGGTTAGCGAATACAGTGGCAGCTACCGCGACCCCGCTGTACCAGTAGGTGTGCCCACCTACCAGTACGCCTCTGTACCCGTAAATTATGTATTGCCTGAGGTACCTTATATAAAATTAGCCGACCTGTTTTTACCAGACGAAAGCAGTAGAGGTAGTTTGGTAACCATAAAAGGTGGTAGTGGCAGCTCTTATAGTGTGTCTGGTAGGGAATTGGTAAGCCGATCTATCTGCCCTGAAATTGAAGATGATGGTGGAGAGCCAGATCCTTATAATATCCCACCAGAAGATTGCGATAGCGAATACGGCGGCGGTGGCCCAAGTACGGGTACAGGTGCACCTCCAGGAGAATGGCGTCCATCTGGCAGGATAACTATGAACGATAGTGAGCTTGGTTTAATTGGTGTGGAAGGCATTAAAGTGAGAGCCCGCAGGTGGTTTACTACTTATACGGGTATAACCGATGCCAATGGCTATTACCATGTAGATGGCACCTATAGCAGACCAGCAAATTATTGGCTTAATTTTGAAAGATATGACTTTTCTGTAAATGATCATGATGGTGGGCCACAAGAAATTGGTGAATATAAACTTGAAGGTCCATGGAATTTTGAATTAGAAAATTACGATAAATTCTGTGGTACCATATTTAGAGCAGCGCATCATTATTATTATAAAGATATACAAGGTTTAAGAAGGCCACCGTTAAATAGCTTTTGGGCTACGCAAGTAAAAATAGGAGCTTTTCTAGGGACATCTACCAACAACACTTCTTTGGGTAGGACATTTTTGTTTGGCGAGTTCATTAAGATATATGCTAATCCAAATTTGAATCAAACATCTGCTGAGTTATATGCCACAACAATACATGAATTGGCACATGGTGTGCATTGGCAAATGTTTAATCCTAGCATGAACCTTGGGACTATAGTTTCTTCATATAATTCTGTATATGATAATGTTTGTGATTCTTGGGCGAGAGGAGCGCAATGGGCACTTACGAGAATGGTTTATCCTGATTACCCTGGGGGTAATCAGGATAGCCAATATACCAATATTATAATTGATATGATTGATGATAGTCTCGATTATAATCCAAAAGCTAGAAATGGTCCAGAAGATTCAGTAACTGGATATACAATACTGCAATTACAAGATGCGCTAATTGGAGCAAATACGGGGCAAGAATGGAAAAATAATATTAAAAATTTATATAACAATGGGACAGAACAACATTTGGATGCGTTATTTACTATTTGGGGCTTTTAGTCTACTTATAACTTTTAGTTTATCGTGTATAAAGGAATATACCCAAAAAGGGATATTTGTATTTGTAAATCAGACCAATTTTAATATTTCAGCAGGTTACTCGGTTGAACCTTTTACATTAATGCCAAATAGTACCATGAGTAAGGAGCAAGTTCAACCAAGTACAAAAAAAGTTACAGCCTTAGGGTTTCAAAATCCTTTAAGTGCAGATAATCAGTTTGTGGTTAAAATCGGAGATAAATGTATCATAAATACTAAAGAGAGTATAAATAGCATCATCAACATAGCTAGTTATACTTCAGAAAAAATTGATGAACGCACCTACAAATTCACCTACACTTTTACCGAAGCGGATTACAATAGGGCGGTAACCTGTCCTTAATTTGTTTGTTTCTATTTAATAATCTTTGTCGAATTATAGGTTTTCTACTTAAAATTTGGCAAAGATTATTTGTTTGTAGCTTATAGGTGTATATGCTCGTTTAAGAGGTATTTTTTGCTTATTTGGTTTTGGTACACCAAAAGATCAAGTTAAAGGATATAATATTGTAGTTATACAAGATGCATTAATTACTAGGCCTAACACATGGAATGACTGGAAAAATAACATTAAAATTTTTACAATAAATGATACGAAGCAACATTTGGATGCGCTTTTTGGCGATTGGGATAATTATTAGCTTGTTATTATCGAATATATCGTGTAGAAAAGAATGGGGTCAGTTTGCTGAGTTTCATTTTGTAAATAAAACGAATCATGTAATTACCTATAATAATCCTTTGGGGAAATACAATGTGGCTTGCACAGTCTACCACAATAGTAAAGGAGACCCAGGATGCGGGAGGGGAAGTCGTTACAGCAGAAGGCTATCGCAGACCATTTATTGAGTCGAGGGGAAGTATCATACTTAAATTCGATCAGGACAAATGTATTATAGACCACCCTTTGGATAGTCCCAATAGTATAATAAATCTTAAAAACTATGTGGCTGAAAAAATAGGTGATCGTACCTACAAATTCACCTATACCTTTACTGAAGCCGATTACAATAGGGCGGTAGCCTGCCCATAACTTGTTTTTCATTTATTGAATAATCTTTGTCAAATTAAAAGTTTCTGCTTAAAATTTTGCAAAGATTGGTTGTAGTTTAATAGCGTAATTTTCTTTTAAGGATAGTTAGATTTCTCAGCTTATTGTTGCTAAGGTGGTTTAATATTCTATCTGACAGTTGATGCATAGAAAGAATCTGATAATGAATTTACACTAGGAAGACGCTTCGACAGGCGACCATTGAAGTTGTTTCTTAATATTTTTAAATCAAATAATTGCATAAATATTTTTTATTATACAATATCGGATCGAAGCTTATGAGGAATTTTATTGTTGACTTCAAAATAGATCCTTCGCTGCGCTCTGGATGACAAAGCAGACTAAAAATTCACGTCATTTATATTGATTTTTATTAAGTAAATTACCCCTCAGGGTGGCAATCTTTAGGTTAGATTTGCTTCTCTGTTAAATATTTCCAATATCTTTTAGGTACGTGCTGTACATGCAGTTTGGTATTTTTTCTAGATTCGATATTGGTACTTTTAAAATAGCTTTTCCATAAACTAGCATACAATTCTTCCTTATCGTTAAGTTGTTCGCTTTTAGGGTGTTTGAGCTTGCCAATATTTGCATCTAATGTTATTTCTTCTACGGTGTACAAATCGTAAAATAAGCCGTATTGCCTTTTTAGATCGTAAATTATCCATTGCTGATCTGCATAGCGATTTTTAAAATGGTTTACAATTAGGGGAAGCACATTAAAATCTGGGTCTATGCCACAATAAAAAATGCCATCAGCAATCAGTTGAAATCTGATAAAGGCTTCCATGCGGTGTTTTTCTCGTTCTACACTTCGAGCAATTTTCGAAATCGCCAATACATATTCGTTACCATAATTTTTTTCGGCACCAATTCCGCTTTTGAAGATGTAACAGGTAAAATGGAAAATGGAATTGTAAATCTCAGGCTGATCTGATAAATAAGCACAATATAATTTTCTCATCCATTGTTTAGCTAATCTTTTCTGCAAGCCTTGCCACACTCTATCTGCTTTTGCCCTATTATTCGTAATCTGAAGTGTTTCGATAAAAATTGCAGGTTGGTAATTTTCCTTTGTTTGTAGCGTTACTTCTCCTGGCTTACGTTCAAACCATTCAAATACAGCAGTTAATAAACCTTCTAAACTTCCATCAAAAACATAGATCATATAGCTTAAAATAAGATCAATTGGTTGGTGTCAGTTTTAAGGTATTTACTTTGGCTTTCTGCCAATATGAACGCTTTGATTTGCGTTGCTTGGTAATCTTTTAATTGAAAAGGCGTATCGGCACAAGTAATAAAGTGTTTGGCCCTACTGTAAGCTATGCCAATATTTTTAAGTTGATAGATGTGTAGTTTGCCAAATTTTCTGGCCTGAACTATTTTTTGTGCCGAAGTTACCCCAACACCGGGGATGCGCAAAATCATACGGTAGGCTGCGGTATTAATATCGACAGGGAAATGTTGCAAATTCCTCAAGGCCCAACTTAGTTTAGGGTCAATATCAATATCTAAATGTGGGTTGGCATCATTTAATATTTCGTGCACATTAAAGCCGTAAAAGCGCATTAACCAATCGGTTTGGTATAACCTGTTTTCTCTCAATAAAGGAGGCTTTGTGCCTAAAATGGGCATTCGGGTATCGTTACTAATTGGTATATATCCCGAATAATAAACCCTACGCAAGGCATAGTTTTTATAAAATGCTGCTGCGGTATGCATAATTTCTTTATCAGTTTCTGGTGTGGCGCCAATAACCATTTGTGTGCTTTGCCCTGCAGGTACAAATTTGGGCACACTTTTAATCAGTTTTTTCTCTTCCTTAAACTGAACAATCTGTTGTTGCACAAAATCTAAAGGTTTGGTTACATCTTTATGGCTTTTTTCTGGGGCCAATAATTTCAGTCCACTTTCGGTTGGCATTTCTAAATTGATGCTCATCCTATCGGCATATAGGCCAGCTTCTTTAATTAATTCGTCGCTAGCACCTGGGATAGATTTTAAGTGGATATAGCCATTGTAGTTTTCTTCTAATCGCAATTTTTTTACCACTCTAACCAACCTTTCCATGGTAAAATCGGCGTTTTTAAAAATGCCAGAGCTTAAAAACAATCCTTCAATATAATTTCGTCTATAGAAATTCATGGTTAGTTCTACCACTTCATCTACTGTAAATGCAGCTCTTTCTATATCATTACTTTTACGCGATACACAATAGGCACAATCGAAAATACAATGATTGGTTAATAGAATTTTGAGTAAAGAAACGCAGCGACCGTCTTCTGTATAGGTGTGGCAAATACCAGAGTGATGTCCATTACCTACACCTTTATTGGTGTTTTTTCTGTCGCTACCGCTTGATGAGCAAGAAACATCGTATTTGGCGGCATCGGCTAAGATGTTTAGTTTTTCGATTAAGCGATCAGACATTTGCGACGGGTTTAATTACTAACAAAAATAGCAAATAAAACTAAAAATATTAGCTAAAGGTTAAACTAATGTAGCTGTTTTAAGAATAAAAGTTTAGTATGATGCTTTTACTGTCGTCTCAGAGCCCTCAAAAAATCGTCATATCGACGTTAGGAGATTTAATTCTGCTAAGTAGATTTTCTTTCCGATGAATCGGAACTAGCTCTCGTACGTCGTTCGGATCCGATGGCTGTCGGATGACGGTTCGTGGTTTGGTATCGAACGCTGTTTATCGGAGAGATCTGCTTGGTAAATTTCCTACTGATAGATTTCTCCTACGTCGAAATGACGGTTTGTGGAAGAGCACGTTCGGAAAGACGACCCGAATAGGTTCGGAAAGCACTAAGTCACCGTCATCTCTTCAACGTCACGTCATCTCTACGCTAGGAGAGATCTGCTAAACAAGCTCCTGGTATTAGATAGATTTCTCCGAGTGAAGAACTCGTTCGAAATGACGATTTACGTGAAGAACTCGTTAGCTTCGCTGAGCCCTTCGGGGTTCTCAATCGCAAAAGCTCATTTCTAAATGACGGTTTATTTAAGGGCACGTTCGGAAAGACGACCTGTATAGGTTCTGAAAGACGCTATTTGTCGTCATCTCGAGGGAAGCGCAGCGACGAGAGATCTGTTAAGAGGGTTCTTCGGTATAGATTCCTCCGAGTGAAGAACTCGTTCGGAAAGACGGTTTAATGAAAATTGTTCAGACGATTTGTAGTTGGAAATATTATAGTATTGCGACAGCTAACTGTTTATCTTTTTCCTTCCCATTCTCCATAAAACTGATCGAGGTAAGCAAGCATAAACGCGTGACGTTGTAATGCCATTTCTTTCCCAGTTTCGGTTTTCATCAAATCTTTTAAAAGTAATAGTTTTTCGTAAAAATGATTGATGGTGGGAGCGGTAGTATTTTTATATTCTTCCTTGTTCATGTTTAAGTTTACTGGAACTGCAGGATCATACAAAACCCTATTTTTGTAGCCTCCGTAAGTAAAGGCCCTAGCGATACCGATTGCCCCAATGGCGTCTAATCGATCTGCATCTTGTACAATAGCTAATTCTTTAGATTTAAAAGTGATATTGCCAAAGCTTGCCTTGAACGATAGATTTCTGATAATTTCTTGTACGTGGTTAATGGTATCTTCAGCAACACCAACACTGCGCATAAAATCACCAGCTTTTTGAGGTCCTATTTCTTCATCACCATTGTTAAATTTGCTATCAGCGATGTCATGCAACAAAGCAGCCAGTTCAACTACAAGTTCCTCTCCTTTTTCAATATTATTAATGGTTTGAGCAGTTTTATAAACACGTTCTATATGGAACCAATCGTGGCCAGTTTCGGCATTGGCCAACGTGATTTTAACAAAGTTGATGGTTTGATGGATGATATTTTGCATAAAGATAGATTATGCCCGCAAGTTATTGCGAATTCAATTGATTTTGTGCATTGTTGAAAACTCGTTTAAGCTAAAGGGCCTTGCTTTTTAAACTGCTCTTGGTTAAAGTATAAGATTTCTTTTACATCAACATCTAAAATAATAGCAATATGAAATAGCCTGTCTAAAGTTAATTTACTATAACCTAATTCAATTTTGCTATAGGCATTTTGCGAAATTTCTAACTTTGCTGCTAAATAATCTTGCGTATAATTTCTGTACTCTCTAATTTTTCTGATGTTGCTGGCTACAACTCTCATTTCCTCTTTTAATTTCTCTTTCATAGAATCATAGGTTGATTTCCCTATAAACGAAAAAGAAGTATAAACGGTTTTTATTATATTTTGATAGGAGGGGAATAAGTGAATATAGAATAACTGAGATTGGACAAATAAGGTTAGTAAAGCCCCCAATCGCCTCCAAAGTCATCCTTTTCGAAATATTTAAGTCATTCTTTAAGTAGTTCTCTAAATTTTGAAATTTCTGCGATAGCAATAGTAGAATCTGCTTCCTTGCATTGTCAAATAACAATGCGCTTTTAACCTGACCTCCAATTCTCTGGCATTGGTTCTGATTATGGAAGCATTTTCCATTCCGATGATGTAAAGAACGCCACCTTCAGCACCCACAATTTTAGGGCATAACATCATCGCATTTTGCATAATCAAGCTCTTTTGTCATGTCAGCCATCTCGCCAGTTAGGGTTTCACAAAAAATAGCGGCGTATTTATAAACTTACCTTGCCTGATTATATAGAGATTTTTTGCGCTGTCAATCCTTGCTGCATCTTTCCATTCCCCACCTTCATCGTCATTAAATGTATTCAAACGACCTCAATTGGCATATGGTCCATGTCATCAAAGTTTTTCATCTAATCGCGGGGTTTAGGCCTGTCTTCTTCTGCTCTTCTGGTACCGTCATACAATTCATATTCTAGCATTCGACAGTCAAGTTTTCCGTTATAGAATTCTATTTTTTTATCTGCTCTTAAGCCGATTTTTTTGGCAAGATCTGGGTTTCCGGTAAAAATATAGCCAAAGTAGCCTTTGCAGTTTTTCTTCATGAAATCGCCTATGCGTTTGTAAGTTAATTCCAATTTGCTATGTACACCCAAACGTTCGCCATACTCTGGGTTAAAAACGACTACGCCTCTGCCTCCTTCTGGTACTTGTGTTTCTTCAAAATCACAAACTTCGAAGGTAATTAAGGTATCAACACCAGCTGTTTTTGCATTTTTTCTGGTTACATCAACCGCATCTTCAGAAATATCTGTAGCAATAATTTGCAGATCAACATTCTTAATTACCTGATCTTTTAATATTCTGCGTTCATTAAAAAATACTTCTTCGTCATACCCAATAATGTGCATAAAACCATAATTCATTCTAAATAAACCAGGTCTGCGGTTGGTGGCCAATAAAGCTGCTTCAATTGCTAAGGTTCCAGAACCGCACATGGGGTTTACAAATGGAGATTTTTGATCCCACTGGGTAGCCATAATTACACTTGTTGCAAGCGCCTCTAACATTGGGGCTTTGCCTGGTATTTTTCGGTAACCGTGTTTGGCTAATGTTTCGCCACTGGTATCTAAAAATACATCCACTTCATCATCTTTCCAATATAAATGCACTACTGTTTTATTGGCATCAGAACCAGAATTTGGTCTGATGTTCTTTTTCTCTCTAAAACGATCTACAATGGCATCCTTTACTTTAAGATTTGCAAATAATGGAGTGGTTATGGTTGGATTATCAACATTTGAGGTTACAGAGAAGTAACCAGAAAAATCGATCAATTCTTCCCATTCCATGGCAACAAGGGCAGTGTAAAGTTCATCAGGGTTATTTGCTTTAAAACTATTAACAACATATAATATCTGACTGGCACACCTCAGATTTAAGTTTAATTTAATACACTCGGTTAAAGTAATATTTAACTCAACACCTGTTGGAAAAGCCCTTACAATCTCATAACCTAAAGCGGTTACTTCATCTTGTAGATAGGCCGAAAGCCTTTTGTTGCAGGTAATAATTACCTTGCTTTTGGTTTGGAAAACTTGCATCATATTGGTGCAAAGTTACCAATAAAAAAACAGATTTAGTTTTAAGCAACAGTAGAATGTAAAATACAGCGCTACTATCGTCAAGGTTAAAATATTTAACCGTTATTAATGTGGAAAACTTGATGGTGAAGATGTGCAGAATTATCAATAATAATTTAGAAATTTGGAGTACGAACAATAAGTATTGATATGGAAATTAAAGGCAAGGTGCACGAGATAGGTGCTGTACAACAAGTAAGTGAAACGTTTAAAAAACGTGATTTGATTATAGAATATGCAGAAAATCCAACTTATCCTGAATATATTAGATTTGAAGCTATACAAGATAAAACAGCTTTATTTGATACTTTAAAGGCGGGTGATGAGGTAGAGGTTTCTTTCAACTTACGCGGTCGTCCTTGGACAAATAAAGAAGGTGTTACTACTTATTTTAATAGTTTAATTGTTTGGCGTTTAACTACGTTAACTAATACAGCTGGTGCGGCTGCAGCGCCTCAATACGCAGCTCCGGTAGATTTGAATAAAGCTGCGGGAGAGGAAGACGATCTTCCATTTTAATTAGAATCTTTAGAGTTAATCAGTTTATAATCTGAGCCGTTCCAAAAAATTGGAACGGCTTTTTTGTTTTTAATACCTTGGCTTTATTGTGTTAAAAATTGTTAAAAGCCCAGTTATTGCTTATTATTCATTTATTTTTGAATAGAATAATGAAAAAGACAAGTCTTTGGATAATTACTGGTTTAATGACACTTGCTTTGTTGGGTGTTTTTGTAATGCAACTGTATTACATCAGGGAATCTTATAGGCTGAATTCTAAGCTGTTTGAACAGAATGTTAATCAGGCATTAAATGCTGTTGTTAACAAAGTTCAACGTCAAAATGCTGCATCTCATATCAATAAAAAAGACCTTGATTTTAAATTGCAACGTGAGCAAAGCGAATTAGATAGGGCACAGCAATATGTAGATCTGAAAGAAAAGTTTAAATTAGAAGAAGATAAACGAAGGCTAGACAAGTTCCGCCAGATTGATAAGGAATTAAACTATCAGGATACTTTAGTGAAGCGTAATTTCGGAGAAGCTATTGTAATCTCAGAAGAAGAGTTTAAAAATTTATCTAGCTTGCTCAATTCGGGTATTTATTTCAATTTAAAAGAAGTAAGAGATGCTAATGGAAATGTTAACAGATTTGCATCTTTAATTTATAAACCTAACAGAGCCAAAACTTTTAATTTAAACCCTCTGAATTTGCCAGATACGATAAGATATTTGGTTCAAGATCCAAGAACTGCAATCCCTCTAACTGTATCTGTAGCCACTATTGATAGCACATTGGCAAAAAAGTTTAGAATTGAAGATGCCCTCGCTAAAAGGAGATATGCTCAAGCACTAGGGCAGCTAAGGGCCGATACAGCAAACCTGTTAGATGATGGAAGTATCTCCATATTTCAAGCTGCGGCTAAAGAGATGGCAGATAAAGATGTGCCATTAGCGGATCGTATTCCAAGTAAAGATAAATTAGATACTTTGATCAAAAAAGAACTACTTAATAAAGGCGTTGGTTTGGAATATGATTTCTGGGTTAAATTAGCTAATAAAGATTCTGTTTTATATCAGAATGTCTCGCACTCGGATGAAAAAGTATTGCCAAAAAATGTATATCAATTCTCTCTTTTTAATCAAGATATTATCAGAGATCCGGGAATGTTGTACGTGTATTTCCCTGATAAAAACTCTTTGATACTGGATAATATGTTTGCCTCTGCTGCTTCTTCAGCTGTATTGTTGCTTGTTTTGATCTTCATATTTGCTTACACTATTTATGCTATCATCCGCCAGAAAAAACTATCTGAAATGAAAACAGATTTTATCAATAACATGACGCATGAATTTAAAACTCCAGTGGCTACAATCATGATTGCCAGCGAAGCTTTAAAAGATCCGGAAGTGGTAGCCGATAAGAATAGAATTAGTAGGTTGGCGGGTATTATATATGATGAAAATGTGAGGTTAGGAAACCATATAGAGCGGGTATTGAGTATTGCTAGATTAGAAAAGAAAGAAATTAAGTTAGAATATAATCCGGTAAACGTAAACGATCTGATTACCGCTGTGGTAGATAGTATGGGGCTACAATTGCAAAAGAAAAATGCAAGGATAACCCTCAATTTAAATGCTACAGCAGAGGTAATTATGGGCGATGAATTGCATTTATCTAACGTAATCTACAATTTGGTTGATAATGCTAATAAATACAGCTTAGAAAAGCCGGAAATTGAGATTAGCACCAAAAGTAATAACAAATATTTTTGCATAGAAATTAACGACCATGGTATTGGTATGACTAAAGAGCAGACTAAAAGAATTTTTGATCAGTTTTACAGAGTCCCCACTGGAAATTTACACGATGTAAAAGGCTTCGGATTAGGTTTAAACTATGTACAAGATATTATTCATCAAATGAACGGGAGTATTAAAGTGCACAGCGAAAAGGATAGAGGAACCACATTTGAAATTTTGTTACCATTTAAAACAAAGCAATTTAATTAAGATATGAAGAAGATTTTACTGGTAGAAGATGATCCGAATTTAGGGTTGTTATTGCAAGATTACCTGCAGTTAAAGGGCAAGTTTGACGTGGTTTTGTGCACAGATGGTGAAGAGGGTTTAAAAGCCTTTACTAAGCAGAATTTCGACCTTTGTATTTTAGATGTAATGATGCCTAAAAAGGATGGGTTTACTTTAGGTAAGGAGATTAGAAAAGCCAATCAGCAGGTGCCTATTATCTTCGCAACTGCAAAAGCGATGATGGAAGATAAAGCTTCTGCTTATGATTTGGGAGGGGATGATTACATCACTAAACCTTTTCGTATCGAAGAATTGTTATTGCGTATCAATGCTTTATTAAAAAGAGTAGCGGCTAAAGAAAATACAAGTGAGCCTGCACAAACTCAATTTGAAATTGGAAATTATACTTTTGATTATACCACACAATTGATCCATTTTAATGGGCAGCAACAAAAATTATCTACCAAAGAGGCAGAACTTTTGCAATTGTTATGTTTAAAGAAAAACACCGTTTTAACTAGAGAAGAAGCCTTATTAAGCATTTGGCATGACGATAATTACTTTAATGGCAGAAGCATGGATGTTTTTTTAAGTAAGCTTAGAAAGTATTTACGTGAAGATCCTAAGGTAGAAATTTTAAATGTACATGGAAAAGGTTATAAGTTGTTAGTCAATTAATTGATAAGAGTTAAAAACAAATAAGCCCTGATTATGAAAATAATCAGGGCTTATTTGTTAGCTATATATTATCTAAAGCGCAAATGCCTTTAGTGCATCGTGGGCAGATGTGCCCCAGTTTTTTAAAGCAGATTTTAGGATGGTCATTAACTCTAGGTTATTTACAGGTTTTCCCTTGGTAGGTGCTTTGATGCTCTCCTCGGTAACTGGTTGATCGAGTACCGAAGTAGCAAACCAAGTGGTATGTTCATAAGGTAAAGCAATACCTAATATCATTCCAGGTAAACCTGTAAATGATTCTGGACCACCAGATACTGGAATTTGATCGGTATAAAACGCCACAACATATATCGAATCCATAATCAGTGCATTTGCCCTACGACAATCATAACCCGCTATTGTTCTTCGCTCGTCGGTAATTTTCCAATTGATTTTCCGTGTGCTATCTTTTACCAAATAGGTTTGTTCGTAAACTGTTTTCTGTGCAATACTTGTACCTTGTGTTGTGTTTGTAACAATGGTATTGTTCTGCTGAGCAGCTGCAAAATCGCTAAAGAAAGTATTAGAAACTCCATCTTCTTCAACAGGTTTGAACAGTGTAAGGTCTTTAGAAAAAGTAACCGAACTTTTTAATGTTTTAAATTGAGGTTGTTTCTTCTGGTAATCTTCAAAAGCCATGGTATAATAGGTATATTCAGGATATTTTTTGATTTGATCCTTAATTAAGGCATACATATTTACCTTTTTTTCGAATTCTATTTTGCCTTGGTTAATAAATCTTGCATTTTGAGCCAAGCTTACCTGTGCTGTAAATAGCAAACAGGTAAAAATTAAGTATTTAAATTTCATTTTCATTTCAATTTTTGATATGATTTATTTTTAAAATTTTATTTCTTATCAACACCCATTTTGTTAAAATCCCATGTTACTGAAAACATAAAATAACGTTTGATGGTGTTATATTTAGTTTGTGTAATGATACTAGCTCCTGCATATCTCGAAAAACCTGAGTTTTGATTTAATAAATCGTTTGCAGACAGGCTTAGCTTTAAATTATCAGCCTTGAAGAAGGTTTTAATTAGAGAGGCATTCATTAACAATTGCTCAAAGCTCTGATCAAATGAGGCTGTTTGTGCTGTATATTGATATTGCGCATCGCTACTGATTTGAAATTTACCCGGTAAATAAATAGTAAGGTAATATGAGCCATTGTATCCTAAACCATTATTGTTAATGTTTTGATTTAAGGATGATTGTTGGGTGTTATAGTTTGGTCCGAACCTAACATTAAAGCTGTATTTTTTCTCTTTGTATTTGTTTAAACCAAGATTTGCACCATAGCTATTGTTTTTTGTCTGGTTAAGTACTGAGTTTACATAGCTATAAGATATGTTTCCATCGCTACTAAGGCCTAAGCTAATATTCATATCTAAAACTTTTATCTTTCTAGAAGCACTTACATACATATAGTAATTGATAGGTGTTTTATCTTTTAGATTGATAAATTGATACTCTGATTTACCAGTTGCATTATCGGTAGTAGTATTGTTTACGATTTGATTATTGATAAAATTAAGGCTTATATAACCATAAATAGCTTGGTTAGAGATTACTTTATAAGAATTATAATCTAATCCAAATCTATTATTGTAAGAAGGTTTTAAGTTTGGATTACCGATAGGAATGTTTAACACATCATCGTTTACTCTTACAGGCTGTAACTGTGTAACGCTGGGTTGGCTGGTATTACCATTGTAGTTGAATGAAAGAGACTGATATTGAGAGAATTTATACTGATACCTTGCTTGTGGCATCCAGTTCATAAAGCTTCTTTCGTATCTAATGTCATTAAACTTATCAAATTGATCAAAGTTTACAGCGTTAACTTTTAAACCTCCATTTAAAGTGGTTTTTTTATTTTTAAAACTAAAGATAGCTCCACCTTGATTAGATAATTGATCTGTTGTAAAATCATTACTAAATTCGGTATCCAGTAAATCGTACCTGCCTGGGGCAGAGGCATTGAAAGATTTTCTATCAGCCGTACCACTATTTAGGCTAAAACCATAATTTAATACTACAGATAGTTTTTTGTTGATAGGCTCAGAAAAGGTAATGTTACTAGAAAATAAAGATGTTCTAATTTTATTTGTTTTAAACTGATCAGTAACTTCAGAGCGGGAAAGTAATTCATTTTCATCGAAGAATTCATTTTTAGAGTACAAATAACCTTCATTTGCCGTTTCATTGATCATTTGACTAAGGTTGATTGAATAATTTCTGCCAGGTTTTTTTAACTTTTTGGTGTAAAATGCAGATACTTTAAAGATTTGTTCATCTCCTTCGTTATTTGCTGTCCTTAATTCGGTATTTAATAAGCTGTTATTCCCTCTTCTACCTACGGTGTTAAAATCTTTCGTAGTTTCATTATCTTTAAGTGTACCATCTACCGTTACCTTTAAATTACTTGTAGTATCAAGCTTAATTTGATAGGTAGCATCTAACCTTTGTCTAAATATATAATTGCTACTAGATTGATCGCTATTACTGTTGATAATGCGATCAGGTAGGTTTCTTTGTGTAAGGATATTTTTTATTCCATCTACCCTTAATGAACCAATTTTATAATTGGTATTGATAGATTCCTTATCGCTGTTCCATTTATTATCATAGTGGGCACCACCATTTCTAGCAATCGGGATACCTTCTCCATAATATTGTCCTCCAAAGGCATCAAGGTCATCACCTCCTCCACCCATAATGATCATTCCTCCATCAACAAATTCCCCACCAGAACCTCCGCCAAATTTATCGCTGTCGTCCCAACTTAGCCCTGTTTTTCCAGTATTACTGGCAATACCATACACAGAGAATTTCTGTTTAGCTTTAAATTTATTAAATAACAGCTGTCCAGAGTAGAAATCATCGGTACCTACACCTCCATCTACTTTTCCGAAGTAGCCATTCTTTTTATCCTCTTTTAGCTTTATATTAAGAGTAGTTGTTTTCTGTCCATCATCAACTCCAGTAAACGCCGCTTGGTCACTACTTTTTTCGAAAAGTTGTACCTTATCAACCATATCTGCCCTTAAGTTTTTGGTAACTAGAGTAGGGTCATCTCCAAAAAATTCTTCTCCGTCTACCAATACTTTCGAGACCGTTTTACCTTGAGCCGTAATTTTACCTTCTCCGTCTATCTGTATGCCAGGGAATTTTTTTAATAGATCTTCTACCTTGTCATTGGGTTGTATGGTATAACTACCTGCATTAAACTCAGTGGTATCACCATTAATTTTTATTGCTGCCGCTTGTCCTCTAACAATTACTTCGCTAAGCAGTTTTGCTTTCGAATCCATGTTGATGACTTTAAAATCAATATGCTGTGTAGTAGAGTCCAATTTAAATCTAGACACATAATCTGCGTAGTTTGGATAAGTAAGCAAAAGAATAAAATTACCTTTTTTCATCGGAGAGATGGCGAAGGTTCCATTTGCAGCTGCTCTAGTAAATTTGTAGAGCGTAGAATCTTTTGCATTTAAAATGCTGATAGTAGCGTTTTGTAGTCGGCTAAAGTTTGCCGTATCTGCAACAATTCCTTTTACTCCGCTTGGATTTTGTGCAAATGAGATACTACAAAAGCATAGGGATAGCAATAAAGCGAGGCTTAATGATTTCATTTATTAGTTTGTTTTGGTTTTCTAAGATATAACTAAATCTTTAATACTAAAAGCTTAGTTGAATTAAATTAACATTAAATAACATAATTTAACAATTTAGTTTATGGTGTAGCTTGTTTGTTGATCCAAACCTAGTTATATTACAGTATCGATAAAATATGCAACTAGCATAGCTACTATTTAGCTGTGAATTCGGCAGAATTGCCCAAGTAATGAGATTTTTGGCGTGGTATATTAGCTTTGCAAAGCCTTACTCATCTAAGAATTATCCACAAATTTTAATATTAGAAATCGAAAAGCCGTATATTGGACAACCTGTGATTTAAAAATACAATGCCTCAACAATTAGAAGAACAACAACCTGCCCAGCTTGCTGCTAAATTTATCAATTTAACTTCAAGGCATATTTTCTTAACAGGTAAAGCAGGTACAGGTAAAACAACTTTTCTACGTAACCTAATCTCTCTTACACATAAAAAGGCAGTTATTGTTGCACCTACGGGTATTGCCGCTATTAATGCGGCTGGGGTAACTATTCATTCTTTATTTCAGCTCCCTTTTGGTACATTTTTGCCAAAGGTTATGCCTACAGATACGGTTAAAACCTATCAGCACTACCATACGCCTAAATCGATAGTAAAGCATTTGAATATGAATGCTACAAAAAGGAGAATATTATTAGACTTAGAACTATTAATTATTGATGAAGTAAGTATGCTTAGGGCAGATTTGCTTGATGCGATAGATATGGTTTTGCGTTATATCCGTAAAAATAATACTTCGAGTTTTGGTGGCGTACAAGTATTGTTTATTGGAGATTTGCATCAATTACCTCCAGTAGTTAAAAATGACGAATGGACTTTATTGAGCTCGTTTTATAAAAGCTGCTATTTTTTTGATGCTTTGGCGTTAGAAAAAAGTCCGCCTGTGTATATTGAGCTAGAGAAAATATATCGACAGGCCGACGAGACCTTTATCCATTTGTTAAATAATTTAAGAAATAATCAGGTTAACGAAGCAGATGTTGCCCTATTAAAAACCTATTATAGGGAAAACTATCAGCCTGTATTAACAGATAATTACATTACTTTAACTACCCATAACAACAAGGCAGATACCTTAAATAAAAACAGTTTAAGAGAATTAGCAGGCAAATCATATTTCTATAATGCAACCATAGAGAAAGAGTTTAGTGAGAGTGCTTTTCCTGCAGAAAAGAGTTTGGAGTTAAAAGTTGGTGCGCAGGTAATGTTCATTAAAAACGATCCCACTGGAGAGCAAAGGTTTTTTAATGGTAAAATTGCAGTAGTAAAAAAGCTAAGTAACGATAGTATAGAAGTTTTACCCGATGGCGCTCGTTACAATTTAGTGTTAGAAAAGTATACTTGGAAGAACATTAAGTACAATACCAATAAAACTACCAATGAAATTGAGGAGGAGGTTGCAGGTACATTTACCCAATATCCTTTAAAGTTGGCTTGGGCAATTACAGTACATAAAAGCCAAGGTTTAACTTTTGATAAGGCAATTATAGATATTGGAGATGCTTTTGCTCCTGGGCAGATTTATGTAGCATTGTCTAGGCTACGCTCTTTGGATGGGTTAATTTTAACTTCATTAATTTCGAATAGAGGGATTAGGCAAGATCAAAATGTAACCTATTTTGCAAAAACAAAAGAACAGCAAGAAGATTTAAGTATTCAGATTAGAAAGGAAAGCGATGCTTTTTTGAAATTTTCATTGTTACAAAGTTTCAGCTTTACAACATTGGATAATTATGTTTTTGAACATGTTTTTAGTTATACAAAAGACGAAAAACGATCTACTAAACAAACACATTTGGCTTGGGCGGTAAAATTGCAGCAAGATTTAATGGCGTTAAAGGTTAATGCAGATAAATTTCTTAAACAGATTGAAAGGTTATTTATTGTTGGCAATGCCGAAAGTTTGCATACATTATTAGAGAGGACAATTGCGGCGGAAAATTATTTTAATCCACAGTTGGCGCAAATGAGCGATTCTATTTTTGAATTGATAGAAACGGTAAAGACCCAAAAACAAACCAAAGAGTATCTAGCAGAGTTGATAGACATGGAAGCCATATTTTACGAGCAGTTTAAGAAAATTCGTAAAGCTAAAGCGATGCTAGAGGCAGCAAATAGAGGTATTGAGCTAACTAAGGAAAATGTTTTGGCGCTGCATGATGTTGCCAAGCGGGAAGAAAAAATTAAACAAGCTTACACTTTACCTAATAAAGAAGAATTTCGTGCGCCAAATGATGAGTTTTACAGTAGAACAAAAGCTGTAAAGAAAACCAAAACACCAGCCATACCAAAAGTAGATACCAAAGAAGTTACCTTAGCCTTGCTTAAGGAAGGGAAAACCCCTATGGAAATTGCACAAGAACGTAAAATGACACAAGGTACAATTGAAGGTCATTTGGCTCATTTTATCGTTACTAGAGAAATTGAAGCTGATCAGATTATTCCGGCAAAGAGGTTAGCCGAAATTGTGGCTGCTATTGTTAAATTGAAAACGATAAAATTAAATGAAATACGTGAGCATATGGGTAGATCTTATTCTTTTGGAGAGATAAAAATCGCTATTGCAGCTTATTTGGCAGATGGGAATTAGGGAATGGAAAATGTAAAATAGAAAATGGCAGATGGGAATTGAGATCTATTCAGTTAAGTTTTGAAACGCCTTCATCTCAACGATAGGAAAGATCTAATTAATCATTATCCACAAGCAGATTGCTCATCGCTAAGCTCCTGCTAAATGACGAATTTATTAGAAGCAACTCTTATAAATTCAGTGTACCTTCAAACACTTTTTCGGCTGGTCCACATAAAAATACGTTGGTGTATTTGGTGCCGTCAAAATCAAAATTGATCTGTAATTTTCCACCCAATACCTCGATAGGTGTTTCGATATAGCCTGGCTGTTTTTGTTGTGCCATTGCCATTGCTACTGCGGTAACACCAGTGCCGCAGGCGTAAGTTTCATCTTCAACACCACGTTCAAAAGTGCGTACAAAAAGGCGGTCGCCTTTATCTTCTACAAAATTTACGTTTATGCCGTTAAGTTTATAGGTTTCATTATTGCGGATTGCTTTTCCAGCATTAAATACATCTAGAGTAGCTAAATCTTCAACTGGAGCAACATAATGGGGAGAGCCCGTATTTAAAACAAAAGCATCACCATCTCTATTAATGGTTTCAACATCAATCATCTGTAGCTCAACCCAGTTGCCTTCTGCTGTAATTTTGGCATAATGTGAACCATCTACTGCCAAAAAATTAGTTTCACTGTCAATAATTCCCAAATGTTTGGCAAAAGCCACTATACAACGACCGCCATTGCCACACATGCTACCTACATTGCCGTCGGCGTTATAGTAGATCATTTCGAAATCGTAATCATTATGTTCGGTTAAAAGCATTAATCCATCCGCACCAATGCCAAATCTTCTATCACAAAGCTGTGCTACAAGCTTATTATCAATGTTTTTTAGGTCGGTGTCTCTATGGTCGATCAATACAAAATCGTTACCAGCACCTTGATATTTTGAGAAATTAATGGTCATTGCTTTTCCTTTTTAAACTTAAAACATATGATAACTGTTATGTCATATCAAACCTTAAATTTGATTTAACATTTTTTAACAAAAAACAAATGTATTTACAGTACAAATATCGTTTATATGGTATTAAATTTGAATTAATTCAGTCATAAAAAAGAATAATAATATATAATATGAAAAAAATAGGATTAATAGTGTTTGCTGCATTTTTAGGAGGTGCAGTTGCAATTGGCGCTTATAAACTATTAGAGCGCAACAACGATGGCTATTCATTAACTGAGAAGCAGAATATGATGTTTGCCAGTAACCCGATCAAAATATCTTCTGCAGGTTCTGTAGATTTTGTACAAGCTGCGGCTGCAGTTTCTCCAGCAGTAGTACATATTAAGACAACTTATAATGGATCATCAGAGCAAAGTATGGGTGGTATGGATATGATGGAGCAATTGTTTGGTGGTGGTGGAAGATCTCGTGCGCCTAGAGGAGCATCTGGTTCGGGCGTAATTTTAACAGCTGATGGCTATATCGTAACCAATAATCATGTGGTTGATAAGGCCGATAAGATTGAAGTGATCCTATCTAACAGACGTAAGGTTACGGCTAAGGTAATCGGTAAAGACCCTAAAACAGATCTTGCTTTAATTAAAGTTGATGTTGCAGGTTTGCCTTTTGTTAAAATGGGTAATTCTGATAACGTACAAGTGGGAGAATGGGTTTTAGCTGTAGGGTTTCCGTTAGATTTACAAACTACTGTAACTGCTGGTATTGTGAGTGCAAAGGCACGTAGCATAGGTATTTTAGATAGAGAAAACAACAGAATGACGCAAGAGGAGTACTTGGAAATGCAACGTACGGGTAAAAGACCAGAACGCCAAGCAAATACTGCTATTGAGTCTTATATCCAAACAGATGCTGCAATTAACCCAGGGAACAGTGGTGGTGCTTTGGTAAATGCTAACGGAGAGTTGGTTGGTATAAATGCAGCTATAGCTTCAGAAACTGGAAGAAATGAAGGTTATGGATTTGCTATTCCAGTAAATTTAGCGAAGAAAATTTTAGAAGATTTTAAACAATATGGCGTAGTTAAACGTGGATTTATTGGGGTTACATTTGCCGCGTTGGATGCTGATAAAGCAGAAGAGCTTAAAGTAAAAGACATCAATGGTTTATACGTTACTGGTGTATCTCCAAATGGCGGTGCTGCAGCTGCTGGAATTAAAGAAGGAGATATCATTAAAAAAGTAGATGGTATTGAGATCTACGACTCTCCAGATTTACAAGAAAAGATTGGTCGTTTAAGCCCTGGAGATAAGGTTGCATTAGGGGTATTGAAAGCGGATGGTTCTACTAAAAATGTTTCGGTAACCTTAAAACCAGAGAGTAGCGTAGGTTTGGCTTCTACTACAGCAGCTACTGGTAAACCAACAGGTGTAGCAGTAGATGCGCTAGGTGCAGATTTTACACCTGCTTCTGCAGCAGTTAAAGCTAAATATGGTATTACAAACGGCGTAGTAGTTACTAATGTAGAGCCAGGTAAATTATTCGATTATTATGATCTTAGTAAAGGTTATGTGATTACCAAAATTAACGGAAAAGCAGTTAACTCTGCAGCTGATGTTGAAAAAGCATTGCCAACTTCTAGAGATGGTAAAATTACAATTGCAGGTTCAAGTGATAGAGGTGTATTTGCGATAACTATTGAATAGAATAATTAATTAATTACATGTTATACTTGAGGGGATGGTTTATAATCATCCCTTTTTTATTGAGTTAGATTTATTTAACCAAGAGGCCTACTTAAATATAAAAATCATGCTGTCATTTAAAAAGATGATATTGTTAAGGTAACGATTATAAAGATAATTAGGCGATGAAAATACTTTATGATTAAAATGGTTGATTTATTGGAAAAACAAATAAAACGTTTTTCGTAAAGTACTTCATGCTAAGGCAAATACTTTGTTTTTGTCTAATTTTTTTTAGAACGTTTCTAAATAACTTCTTTCTTACGTTTTTATCCTTGCTATATCTATTTTAAATCATATTTTAAATACTTTTGTGCTAACTGAATAAAAAATAATAAAAGCTAATGGGTAGTATCGCAAATGCTTTTTCCTCATCCATAGGAAAAAAACTAATAATGGGGCTTACGGGCCTTTTTCTAATCTCTTTTTTACTGGTGCACTGTTTTTTAAACTGTTTTGTGTTTTTTGATAATACAGGAGTGTTGTTTAATGAAGGTGCTCACTTTATGGCAACCAATTGGATCATTAGAGCAATGGAAGTGGTATTAATGTTGGGATTGTTATTGCACATTGTACAAGGAGCAAGATTAACTTTCGAAAATCAAGCAGCAAGACCAGTTAAATATGCTTACCATGATGGTAAATCAAACAGTAAATGGTATTCTCGTTCAATGGGTTTATTAGGGACGTTGTTATTGATTTTCTTAATTGTACACCTTACTGATTTTTGGTGGGTATCTCGTTTCTCAGGTATAGAACATTTTAACGGCGGAACTGCTGCAGATGCAATGGGTAACGAAGATTTGTACAAAGTGATGCTAGTTAAATTTAGCGAACCTTGGCGTGTAGTTCTTTATGTATTGGCGATGGTTTCTTTAGCCTACCATTTGTTACATGGTTTTGCTTCAACCTTCCAAACTATGGGTTGGAACCATAAAAAGTATACACCGATCATTAAATCTATAGGTGTTGCTTTCTCCATCGTCATTCCATTGCTTTTTGCACTAATGCCAATCGCAATTTACTTTGGTTGGGGTTTTTAAAATAATATTGAACGAATAAAGCTAAAATATAATGTCAGCAATAAATTCAAATATACCAGAAGGAGAATTGACCAATAAGTGGACGAAATTTAAATCGTCTGTGCCTTTGGTTAACCCTTCTAACAAAAGAAGTTTAGAAGTAATTGTAGTAGGTTCTGGTTTAGCTGGAGCATCTGCAGCGGCTACTTTAGCAGAAATGGGCTATAAAGTTAAATGTTTTTGTTTTCAGGATTCTCCTCGTAGAGCGCACTCTATCGCAGCTCAAGGTGGTATCAATGCCGCAAAAAATTATCAGAATGATGGCGATAGTACTTATCGTTTATTTTATGATACCATTAAAGGTGGAGATTATCGTGCCCGTGAAGCAAACGTACATCGTTTAGCAGAAGTAAGTGCAAACATCATCGATCAGTGTGTGGCGCAAGGTGTGCCTTTGGCTCGTGAATATGGTGGTTTGTTAGATAACCGTTCATTTGGTGGAACACAAGTTCAACGTACTTTTTATGCAGCAGGCCAAACTGGTCAGCAGTTATTATTAGGTGCGTATTCTGCTTTAGAGCGCCAAATTGGTATGGGTAAGGTAGAAATGTTTACCCGTCACGAAATGCTTGAAGTTGTTAAAATTGATGGCAAAGCTCGTGGTATTATTGCTCGTAACTTGTTAACAGGTGAGTTAGAGCGTCACTTCGGCCATGCTGTAGTGTTAGGAACTGGTGGTTACGGAAACGTATTCTATCTTTCTACTAACGCGATGGGAAGTAACGTAACTGCAGCCTGGAAAGCAAATAAACAAGGTGCATTTTTTGCAAATCCTTGTTATACGCAAATCCACCCAACTTGTATTCCTGTTTCAGGAGATCATCAATCTAAATTAACCCTAATGTCTGAGTCGTTACGTAACGATGGACGTATTTGGGTGCCGAAAAAGAAAGATGATACACGTAAAGCTTCAGAAATTCCTGAAGATGAAAGAGATTATTATTTAGAGCGTCGTTATCCTGCTTTTGGTAACTTGGTTCCGCGTGATGTGGCTTCTCGTGCTGCAAAAGAAAGATGTGATGCTGGTTATGGAGTTGGTACTTCTAAACTTGCCGTTTATCTAGATTTTAAAGCAAATACAGAACGTTATGGTAGAATAGAAGCTTCTAAAGCTGGTATCCATAATCCAGATAAAGAAACTTGTATGCGTTTGGGAACTGCCGTAGTTAAAGAAAAATATGGTAACCTATTTGATATGTATGCGCAGATTACAGGAGAAAACCCGTACGAAACGCCAATGCGTATCTACCCAGCGGTACATTATACTATGGGTGGTTTATGGGTAGATTATAATTTGATGACAACTGTACCAGGTTTATACTGTACAGGCGAAGCAAACTTCTCAGATCATGGTGCTAACCGTTTAGGGGCATCAGCATTAATGCAAGGTTTGGCAGATGGTTATTTCGTGCTTCCATATACTATCGGAGCTTATTTATCGAAAGAAATTTCTGTTAAAGCAATTCCTACAGATCATCCAGCATTTGTTGAGGCTGAAGCTAAAGCAAAAGGAATTTTGGATACTTTGATTGGTATTAAAGGAACCAAATCTGTAGATCATTTCCACAAAAAATTAGGCTTAATTATGTGGGATAAATGTGGAATGGCTCGTAACGCTGAAGGTTTAAAATCTGCTATTGCGGAAATTCAGCAATTGAAAAAAGATTTTTGGGCAGATGTTCGTGTACCGGGCACAGCCGATGAATATAACCCAGAATTAGAAAAAGCAGGTAGAGTTGCAGATTTTATAGAGTTAGGCGAATTAATGTGTTTAGATGCATTAAACCGTAACGAAAGTTGTGGTGGCCACTTCCGTGAAGAATATCAAACAGAAGAAGGCGAGGCTTTACGTGATGATGAAAACTACGCTTATGTAGCCGCTTGGGAAAATAAAGGCGATGGAAGTTTTGAGCTTCACAAAGAAGAATTGAAATTCGAAAATATTAAAATAGCACAAAGAAGTTATAAATAGTATAGCGTATTGCGATGTGCGTATTGAGATAAATTCAATAAGCCTTCTCAAAATAATAGGTACAAAAATATAAACAGTTAGGTGTAAAGCGTGTTGCAATTGGCATTCAATCTCAATACTCAATACTCACTACTCAATACTATAAAAATGAGTACAGGAAATATGAACTTAACGCTAAAAGTTTGGCGTCAGAAGAACACAGCAGACAAAGGTAAAATGGTAGACTATAAAGTGTCTGAGATTTCGCCTGATATGTCTTTTTTAGAAATGTTCGATGTTTTAAACGAAGATTTAATTACCAAGGGCGATGATCCGATTGTGTTCGATCACGATTGCCGTGAAGGTATTTGTGGGATGTGTTCAATGTTCATCAATGGTCGTCCACATGGTCCAAAAGATGCAGTTACAACTTGCCAATTACACATGCGTTCTTTTAAAGATGGAGATACCATTGTAGTTGAACCATGGAGAGCGAAAGCATTCCCAGTAATTAAGGATTTAACGGTAGACAGATCTGCATTTGATAGAGTTATTGCTGCAGGTGGATTTATTTCAGTAAATACAGGTAATGCACAAGATGCAAACAGTTTGCCAATTCCAAAAGCACAGGCAGATGCAGCGTTCGAGGCAGCGGCTTGTATTGGTTGTGGTGCTTGTGTGGCTACTTGTAAAAATGCATCGGCTATGTTATTTGTTTCTGCAAAAATTTCTCAATTGGCTTTATTACCGCAAGGGCAGCCAGAGCGTTACAAACGTGTACAAAACATGGTAGCGCAAATGGATGCTGAAGGTTTTGGGAACTGTACCAATACTGGTGCTTGCGAGGCAGAGTGCCCTAAAGGAATTTCTTTAGAGAATATTGCTCGTATGAACAGAGATTACTATTCTGCTAAATTTATCAGCGAGGAAGAAGGATAATTCGGTTATTAATAGACAGTTTTCAGTTAATAATTATAAACTAAAAACTGTGAACTGAAAATTGATTTGTTTTTGTACGATTAATTTACTAGATTTAAATATCGAGACAAAGGAGATATAATAAACAAAAAAACCCGACCATTTGGTAGGGTTTTTTTGTTGAGAGTATATGATCTAACCTTAACTTATTAGCTCAAAGAAAATTTAACCGGAATATTATACTTCACTCGAACTGGTCTTCCGTCTTGTGTCCCAGGATTCCATTTTTTGCTTGTTTTAACAGCCTTAATCGCTTCCTCATCTAATCCAAAGCCAAGTTTTCTGGTAACTTTAACCTCGCTTACTGTGCCATCTTTCTCTACAATAAAAGACATCAAAACAGAACCTTCTATCTTTTTTTCCGCAGCTTCTTTAGGATAACTTAAATTCGATGCAATTTGCTTATAAAAACTATCCATTCCACCTGGGTATGTTGGTGGATTGGTCATCGATTGGAAATTAAAAACTTCTGTATCTCCAGTTTCTTGAGCAGTTGAATTAGAGTCTATCACAGTAGTGTCTGAATCAGGAGAAGGTAGTGGTGGTGGAGTAGCACTGCTATCAATAGTTGTACTATCGGCATCTTCTTTTTTGGCTTCATTTTGGCATGAGGCTAGCATTAACATCGCTATTAGCGATGAGAAAAGTAATTGTTTCATCTGATTTTTGGGTTTTTAGTTTAGTATTTTATTTATTGTTTGGCTTAGTTTTAGAATCCTCTTTTTTGGCAGCCTCTTTAGTCGTAATCTCAATTACACCGTTTTTACCCTTCTCACCATAAGGCAATGTTCCATTAGCTGATTTAATAACAGCAATTTCTTTTATATTATCTGGAGCAATTGCTGAAATATCTTCAACAATTTCGCCATCTACTACGTATAAGGGTTCTTGTCCAATACCAGTAGCATTGCCCCTAATAATGATTCCAGAAGTCTTTCCTTTAGTAGGTGTCGGATCTCCTGTAACTGTAGCTGTCTCTTTTTTGGTGGTGATGATGATCACTCCATTCTTTCCTTTGTCTCCATAAAGTGCAGTAGATGAAGCGTCCTTAAGAATAGAAATTGATTCTACGTTTTCTGGAGCGATGCTCTTAAGGTCAGCAATTTCACCATTAATCACAATAAGTGGGTCTTCCTTACCCCAGGTTTTTTCACCTCTAATAATAACATTGGATTTAGTTTCACTGCCATCAGTTTTTTGAATGGATAATCCAGTAACCCTACCACCTAATGCTGGGTTCGTTTTTTTAGTGGCAACTATAATTACACCATTTTTTCCTTTGTAGCCATATTTGGAAGTGGCGCTGGCATCTTTTAAAATGTCTAAGCTTTCTATTTGATCTGGGTTAATTACATTAAGATTTGAGTGTTCTAAGATTTCTCCATTTAAAACAATCAAAACATTACCAGGTATTTCTTTATTGATTCCTCTAATCTCTAAAAGAGATTTTTTCTCAGGGTTATTATTTTTTCCTTGATTAGGTGAAGTTGATAAATTGCTTTTAGGACTAAAGCCTACAATAACAATTTCGATTGCTGTATAACCTGCAGGCATTTTCAGGTCTGCATTTTTAACTTCACCATTATTATCACCTAATTTAAACGTAGTTTTGAGGGCATAATTTCCATCTTTAGCATCCGCAAATTTAGGGAATGAAAGTATCCTGTTCAATACTTCGGTATCACAGTCATAACCCAGTTCCTTTTGCACCTTTAAATCTTTTAGTTTACCTTTGCTAACGGTAAATGTAATTAAACTATTACCTTGTACATCTGCATCTGCCGCTTTGCTTGGATATTTAATGTATGCTCCCAAATGTTTATAGAAATCTTCCCATTCTACTACAGAAAGGTGGTAGTTCGTATTTGCTTTTATGCTTAGGGATGAGGTTAGCATTAGCATCGCCATTAACGATGAGAAAAGGAATTTTTTCATATCAATTAGGTTTTAGTTCTATTTAAAAATTGTTGCAGACACTCTTGGTTTTTCAGGTTTCTTAGAAGTAATCAGAACGGCGCCAAACTCTGCTTTTTTGCCATAAAGATTAGTTGCCGAAGCATCTTTTAATACATTAATACTTTCTATTTTTTTTGGATCTAACTCTTGTATAATATTTGATTCTTTAAGTTCTCCATCTAGAATGTATAATGGTTGTTTGGAGCCGTCCGAAAAACTTTTAAGTCTAATACTAGCAACAATACTCGCTTTGCTTTGTTTTGGTTTTCCATCTAAAGAGAATTTAATAGGCACACTATATTTTACCCTAACTGGGCGGCCATTTTGTGTTGCTGGTTGCCATCTTTTAGAACTTTTCATTACTCTGATAGCTTCTTCTTCAATGCCATAACCTAGTCTTTTATCTACACTGAAACTGCCTAAAGCCCCGTCTTTTTCTACTATAAATGATAAACTAACTGAGCCCTGTACTTCATTGTCTGCTGCAGCAGCAGGATATTTAATAGATTTTCCAATAAACTCATAAAGCTTATCCATACCTCCTGGGAAGGCTGGAGGAGTAGATGCAGTAACGAAACTATAGGCTCTGTTTTCAGTTGGCTCTATCTCATTTTTGTCGTTTATGGTAACACTTGGTAATGCATTAACAAGATCAATTACTTTTTGTTCGGCAGTAAATTTTTCTTTCTTAATATAACCCATAATGATCACGTTAGATAATTCTTGGGTATTTTCGTTAGCTACAATATTTGCATTTTTGAATTGACTATCTGATTCTTCTAATTTAAAACTTACCTTAAGGCTATACTTTCCGTCTTTAATCGTCTTGTTTTCGAAGTTGGCCACACTTTTAATTACCTCTTCATCGCAATTACCGCCTAATTCTTGTTGCGTAGCAATGTCAAGTATTTTGCCATTTCTAACCGTAAAGTTGATAATGGTGTTGCCTTGCAAATTATTATCAGATGCAGCAGTAGGATACTTTATATTTCCTGCCACATGTTGATAGAAATCTTCGAACATTGCATTATCAGTGGTAGCATTAATTGGAGTTGGATCTCCCATTATCATTGTTTGAGAGGCAATTAATTGGTCTTCGGCAGGTGGTGGAGGCGAAACTAGGTCTACCACAGTCATTGGCGCTTGTATAACCTGATTAACAAAATCTTTTGCACTATTAATTGGGATGATATCAGCAACAGCTAAGATTTTATCGTTTTTTCTGATTGTTGCAGAAGATAATATTAAAGTTAGCGCAAACAGCGGTACAAATAAACCATATTTAAGTACGGCAACCTTTTTAGAACGCTGCTTGTGCAGCATAAAAATTCTTTTTTTGATTAATGATTTGGTAAAAAAATCATTGGTAAGAGAAGTTGGTCTGATACCAAATGCTTGGCTTAAAAGCAACATCGCATAAGCTTCTTTGTCTCCTTGAAATTTAGCAGCAGCCTCATCTGCTAAATATTCATGTATATTTTTAATCGATTTTTTATATAAATAGATAATTGGATTAAACCAGGTAATTATTCCTAAAATCTCAAAAAATATCACATCAACGGTATGTAATTGTTTAATGTGGATGTCTTCGTGCAAATCTACAGTAGCTCTTTCGGGCAAATGCTGAGCTACCGATTTTTTATTGAAGAAGGAAAATGCATCGTTGGTATTGGCATTGTTAAATAACTTGCTTACTGCAGAAATTTGATAAGCAAAATGTAAGAAGTATAACAATACACCTAACAAGTAAATAATAACTATTAACCTACCCCAATCGTATTGTTCTTGAGTTTGCGGTAAAACGGCATAGTTAGTTACTACACTATTTAATTCGTTAACGCTAATGTATAGTTTATCGCTTACTACTTTTTCGCTAAATAATTCGAAGCGTAAAAAAGGTATAGCTAAAGAGAATATTCCTGACGAAACAAGATATAACCGATTTAAAACGAAATAGGTCTCTTTGTCTAAAAGTAGCTTATAGAAGCAATAAAATATAACAAGGTAAATATTTACTTGTAAGAGGTAATGTGCCCAACTCATTTTGGTTTATTTTTGAATTTGTTGATCATTTTTAAAATTTCGTCTACATCACCTAAATCTAATTTCTCTTCTTTTACAAAAAAGGAGAACATACTTTCTACAGAATTTTCGAAATAATTACCTAATAATTTCTCTGTAGCATGTCTTTTATATTCTTCTCTAGTAATTAATGGGTGGTACTTGTGTGCCTTTCCAAAAGCCTCATGACCAATAAAGCCTTTTACCTCCAGAATTCTGATAATTGTAGAAACGGTATTGTAAGCTGGTTTAGGTTCGGGTAAATAATCCATCACTTCCTTTACAAAGCCACTTTCTAGTTGCCACACAATTTGCATGATTTGTTCCTCTGCCTTCGTTAAATCTTTAATTTCCATGATAATTGTTGTTTTTATACGTATTGAGCGTTTTTCTTTTATATTTTACTCCAGTTGCAGTACTTGAATATCAAATACTTATCTAAATCTAAAACTAATATGTTAGTTTACAAAATATTTCGACATTTATTTTTCATATATTGAAAAATAAATTTTACAAAGATGAAAATAGCCTTTCACGGTGCAGCTAGAAATGTTACTGGTAGTAAACATTTAATAACATTAACCAACGGAAAAAAGATATTACTAGATTGTGGTATGTTCCAAGGTATGGGAAAAGAGACAGACGCATTAAATAGCAATTTTGGGTTTAATGCTGCAGAAATAGATGTGTTGGTTCTCTCTCATGCACACATCGATCATACTGGGTTAGTACCTCGCTTAATAGCTCAAGGATTTAAGGGTGTAATTTATGGTACAGCAGCCACCAAAGAATTGAGCAAGATTTTATTATTGGATTCAGCTAAAATTCAAGCGGGAGATTTAAAGTATAAAAACAAAAAGTTACAGCAAAAGGGATTGCCACCAGAAGAAGCTTTGTATGATGAAGATGATGTAAATGGTACATTAGAAAATTTTATTGCGGTAGCATATCAAAATGAAACCAGGCTGATGGAGGGAGTTACCCTACAATTTATAGATGCGGGGCATATTATAGGCAGTGCATCGGTTCATTTAACCATTACCGAAGGCGATAAGACCACAAAATTAAGCTTTAGCGGGGATGTTGGTCAATACGGCGACTTGCTGTTAAGATCGCCTCAAGAATTCCCCCAAGCAGATTATATTCTTTTAGAATCTACTTACGGAGATCGTTTGCATCGTGATGCACAACCTACAGAACAAGCATTTTTAGATGTAATTATTAAAACGTGCGTAGAGAAGAAGGGTAAAGTAATTATTCCGGCGTTTAGTGTTGGCCGTACACAAGAACTTTTATACATCCTCAATAATTTAGAATTAGAAGGGAAATTGCCTGATATAAAAGTTTATGTTGATAGTCCTTTATCGGCAAAAGCGACAAAAATTATTGAAGAACATGCCGAAGGTTATAATGATGAAGTATTGGATATCATGAAGATCGACGATAACCCTTTCGATTTTAAAGGCTTGCATTATGTGGCAGATGGAGAGGAGTCTAAAGCGTTAAATGCTAAACCAGAACCTTGTATTATTATCTCCGCATCTGGAATGGCCGAAGCGGGTAGGGTTAAACACCATATTAAAAACAATATCGGAGATCAAAAGAATACCATATTAATAGTAGGTTATTGCGAACCAAGATCTTTAGGTGGGCAGTTAAAAAACGGAGTGCAGCAGGTAAGCATTTATGGAGAGCAGTTTCAGGTTGTTGCAGAGGTGAAAAGCATCCAATCGATGAGTGCGCACGGCGATTATGAAGATTTATTGAAATTTATGTCTTGCCAAGATGCGGGCAAAGTAAAAAAGGTGTTTTTAGTACATGGTGAGTATGACGTACAGCAGGTATTTAAGGAAAAATTAATTGCCGAAGGGTTTTTAAATGTAGAAATTCCAGATAGGCATCAGGAATTTGACTTGTAAAACTCCTCATTTGGCAATAGCTTATTACCACATAAAACTATATTAAAACTTAGTGCTAAATCACAATCAAATTGTTCTTAATTCCATAAACCACCAATCCCGTTCTAGACTTAATGCTAAGCTTAGCAAAAAGCGATTCTCGGTAATTATCTACTGTTCGGGGACTAATATTCATCAAGTTAGCAATTTCTTTGTACGTAAGTTCGGTACTGCAATGCTGCAAAAAAATGAGTTCTTTTTCTGAGAAGATTATTTTTTGTTCTGTTTGTTTAAGAGAGGCAATCAACCTTCCAGATACGAGATCATTAATATAAAAGCCTTTTTCCATCATTATTTTAATAGCTAACAATAGATCGCTAGGTTTTGATTCTTTGACCATATAACCTCCTGCTCCTGCCTTTAACATGCCAATAACTTCTTTCTCTTGGTTAAACATGCTTAATGCGAGTATATGTATTGTTGGATAGCTGCATTTTAGCCATTTAGCGCTAGCATAGCCATCCATTAAAGGCATATTAATATCCATAAGTACCATCTGTACACTGGGATGTTTTTTGATCTTTTCTTGCAGATCAGCTCCATTAATGGCTTCAAATAAAACATCTATTTCGTCAAATTCGTTTAATAAACTAACTAAGCCAGAACGAAAAAGCGTGTGGTCATCAACTATGGCAATGGCAATTTTTTCGGTATTCATAGGTTAGGGGTATGGGATATGGATAGCTATGATAGTGCCTTTTTCATTGATCGATTCGATCGATAGCTGTCCTTTGATCATTTCAACTCTTTTATGAATAGACCGAAGTCCCATTCCGTGGCCTTCTTTGTCAACCTTTTTATAGTTAAAGCCAATGCCATTGTCTTTAATCAAAAGGCACAAGGTATCTGAAATAAGATGAACATCAATTTCGATGGAGCTAGCCTGTGCATGTTTAATAATGTTGTTGATGATTTCTTGGAATAAACGAAGTATAATAAGATCTTTATTAGGTGATGAGAAGGCTAAATCTACTAACTGATTTTTAACTTTCAACTTATACCCACCAATTCTTTTCAATCGGTCTAGCTCTTGCTTAATTGCCTTTCCTATACCCGTTTCAACAATTTGTTCGCCTTGCAAAAGTTTGGCGATATCCCGTAATTCTTGAATGGAGTTATTTACAAGGGTCAATGAATCTGCAATCTTTTTTTCTGCTTTTTTTTGATCATCTATATTAATAGATCCTAATGTTAATGTGGTTAAGCTTAAAAGTTGGCCAATATTATCGTGCAGGTCGTTAGCAATAGTTTGCATCGTCTGTTCTTGCACTTCAAGGTGTGTTTTTAGAATTTCTGATTCGAATTTTTGACCCATTTCTTTCTTTTCTTCTACATAGGATCTTCTTTTTTGGTTGTACAAGACCACAATGAATATTAAACTCAAGCAAATGATTAAAAATATTAAAGAAATGATGACTATTGCTATATAGAGCTCTGAGTTTTCCGAAAACATAAGAATGATTTTATCCATGAACTATACATGGCAAAACTTAATAAGCACATGATGAAATATCTAAGTGGGAAGTTTCCAATAATTTTGGTTGTTACCAATTCTGAAAAAAAAGAATTAACGCAAGTACTAGTCGTATAGAATATAAAACAACCTGCTACAAACCAAAATTCAGGCTGTTTAAGTATGTTTTTATAATCCTGTTGTTTAAACAGATTAAAATAATATATAATACTGAATATAACCATTCCTGCACCAAAAAAATTATTGGTACGGTATAAAAAAAGATCGTTTAAACCTTTATTTAGTTGAAATTCCCAAAAATAGCATCCTATTACCATCAACAGAAAGAGAATAGCTAAGTTTTTAATATTCTTGAAATGAATTATCCTCGAAAAAATCCAAGTATTGAATAAGCTGTAAATAATCAGAAAGAGATTATATAACCACGCATTATTTATCCCTTTAGGTAGCACAAAAGCCGTGTAGTAACCATAGCTTTCCACAGCTACCGTCAATGCGAGAAAAGGAATGAATGTTCTCCAAAATTTTGGGCGTACATTTCTCAAAAATAGAATGGATGTAATCAAACACATCCATTCTATAATTAAAGCGTAAGGGAACTCTATTATTTTTAGCATGATAAGAAACTATAGGCCTACATCATAACCGTCCTGTGGATTAGGATGAGTAGGTATTTCACCATCTGCACAATCCGGTTTACAAATTGCAGTCTGATCAAGTCCATATCCACCTGTAGACAAAGCTACACTATCCTTATTATCGGTTAACATATCTAAATATAAGTGTTTTTTTGAGTCTTTGATTTTTGTATTGCAAAGTATTGTTGTATTCTTTTTTTCGTAGTGTGCATTAGTTTGTGGGCAAGTTGTGAGGTCAAAATGATTGCCAAGATAGATTTTGATTCCAAAACCTTCATAACCTTCTGGAGCTTCCATTATCATAGAAAGTGCCTCGGGCTTTAATACTTTGTTGTCAATGAAAAGTTTCAGAATCTCTTCGACACCAAAGTGAGAATAGTGTAATAAGTCTGAAATAATCTCATACTTCTTTCTGTAAGTTTGAACCATTTTTTTGACCATTGCTTTGTTAATTGGTCCAGCGACGCTGATTGGTCCAGTAAAACCCTTTTGAGTTTGATTGTTTAATTGAATCTCCATGATTGCTTTAGTTTAAATGTTTGTTATTTGTAATAGGATAAAAGTCACCAAATCGCAGGAGATTATTACCCGTAAAATTCCCTGTTTTATTACCGTAATAATACCCTATAATTTAGGGTAATTGAGACACTCTTAAACCTTAGTTTCAATTTAATTTTGGGTAAACAAACTCTTAATTAGCTAAAAATTATTCAAACATTATGGAGGTAAAAAATTTTAAAACACTAGATGATTTCAAAACCGAACTTATTTCAGATTCGGATATGCAAAATCAGTTCAAAGCAGATCCAATTGCAGCTATTAGCCAAATTCAACAAAAGAAACCATTAGATGATGTTTGGATCTATCGTATAGTGGTGTTGGCATTGGGCATTACCATTCTTTCGATCATTCTTGGAACAATTGTATTGATTGCAGTAGACAGAGTTAATGGAGATGCTGGCGTTCCTACCATCTTAACAGCAATTGGCTCTGCCGCCATAGGTGCTTTGGCTGGATTACTTGCACCAACATCAACCAAAAACAATTAATCTATTCATAATTAAAACTCAGAACGCCGAAAAGAGTATACAGAGTAGGCATTAAACATTAGCGCAATGAAAAAAATAACAATTGAAGGGAAATTTACCGGAGAAGTAAACAACTTTTTAGATTTAGATATATATACATCTAATGCATCATCAACACCATATAACTTGTCAAAGAAATTACATGGTGACTTTACTAAAATTATGGATGATCTTAATCCAAATACAAAGTATTACATTGATTTTGGAGGTTATACTACAACATCCTTTACACTCAAAATTTCTGGAGATTTTAATCAACCAAATCCAATCACAAAAACATTTAATGCTGGAGCTTTTGATATTGGATTTACTATAAAAACTAATTTATAGAATTATGAAAAATTTTTCAATCATATTTTCAATTTGTTTTCTTTTTGCTTTAACAGCATTGGCTCAAACAGATAGCGGCAAAAAGAAATTGACTAATGATAGTCTTTACAAAGTAGCTGTAGCAAAAATAAACGCAAATAAGAGCGCTAATGTTAAAGATGTTTTAACCCCTTATTTAAGAGCAGGAATTGATAACTTATTAGGGGACAACCATAGTTTCACTTTAAACTCTTCTTTTTATAGTATCGACTCTATTTTTAAAAATAGATTTAGTAAGCGCTTCTCTAGTGAAAAATTTCTTCGGGAAAACTCTTTTAACATAGGACTTTCTGGCGATTCTGTTAATAATGTTGTAAAGTTTTCTCTTGGATTTACCTTTACAATAATTAATAAAAAAGATATGGTATATAAACCATTTAGTGAAACTGATAAAAATGAATTACAAGCAGTTTCTATATTTAAAAATGTACTTAGAAAAACAATAACAAATTACTATGCAGGTGATGATAATGCAATAAGTGAGGTGAGGGAGTATTTAAATGAATCTTCAGAAAAGCATAATTATTCTAAAGAGAATCAATATATAAATAAGGCTTTCTATGATCAGAAATTTATCAATGTTATGCTCGATTCTGCTTCTATAAGAGGCATACAAAAAGAGGTAGTTTTATCAGCATTAGAAGATATTATGCAAGGGAAAGATCCTGCACAGGCATTATTCGATAATATCACTTTGGCATATAGTAAAAAGCCATTATGGACATTTAAACCCAACGCAAGTTATGATCGAATAAACAAACAAGGAGATTATGTGTTTGAGTCAACTTTCACAACTGGTTTGGGAAAAAAGTTATCTACAAAGCCTTGGGAGTTTGAAGCAAATTTGAAACTTACGATTAGTAGTGATTCAACTGTTAGAACAGCCAATTATAAAAAAAAGCCATTGTCATTAAGCATTGGAGTAAATAAAGTGTTGATTCAGAATAGTGATAAAGAATCTAAAATGGAATTTAAAGTATTTACGCAATATGCTTATAAACTAGGCTCTTTTGTTTCAAATCGTGACGAATTTTCATTTAATTCAACTCTTCGCATTAATGTTTATAAATCTTTATGGTTACCGGTCACAATAAAATATGATCCTAAAAAAGGAAATGTATTTGGCTTCTTTGCCATCACCGCAAACATAGGAAGTTAGTTCTTTCAATTAACAGAATTCACCAACTCGTAGTTTGGGTTTTTATAGAGCATGTATTTACGGTTCATAAAAAAGCCTCCAGGTATTTAAATCTGGAGGCTTTTCTATTATGTTTTTAATAACTACTGTCTTGGAGCTGCTGGTTTAGGCATCTCTTTACGAGGTAATTTTTCTGCTCTTTCTGAAGTATGGTAAACGAAAGAAGCTACAATAGTTGCAGATTTTTTCAAATCATCTTCTACCAACCTATCAAAAACATCTTGGTTAGAGTGGTGCGTACGTGTATTGTAATCCATTGGATCTTGAATAAACTGGAAACCAGGTAAACCAACACCATCAAATGCTTGGTGATCTGTACCTCCTGTGTTGCCTACAGTTACTGTTTTAGCACCTAGATCAGCAAAAGGGCTTAAATAGCTTTGGAAGATATCTTTAACGGCAACGTTACCCTGCAAATAAATACCACGGATTGTTCCTGTACCATTATCTAAATTGTAATAAGCACTTAATTTTTCGTGTTCAGCTTTTGGTTTCATATCAGCAGGGTCAGCAAAATGTTCTTTTACATAACCTCTAGAACCAAATAAACCTTGCTCTTCCGAACTCCATAAAGCAATACGGATGGTACGTTTTGGTTTAAAATCAATTGCTTTTAAAATACGCATTGCTTCAATCATTACAGTAGAACCTGCAGCATTATCTGTTGCTCCAGTACCTGAGTGCCATGAGTCATAGTGACCACCTAACATTACGATTTCGCTTTTTAATTTAGGGTCAGTACCAGGAATTTCAGCAATTACATTGTATCCTTTTGGATCTTTATCGTAGAATGAAGTTTTTACATCAGCCTCGATTTCTACTTTCTCGCCACCTCGTAATAAACGCAAAATGTGTAAATAATCTTCGCTGCTTACTTCTAATTCTGGATTAACTGGTTTGGCATCTAATTTATAAGAAGCACCATTGCTAGTAAAGAAAGTACCATAGCTACCTCTAGCATAAGTTAATTTCAAACCAATTTTTTCTGCCAATAACATGCTATCGATAGCAGCTCTAACTGCACCCATTCTAAGCATCATTGCTCTTTGGTTACCGCCATTTCCAGCAGCAGCTGGTCTGCCACCACCTTGACCACCTGTAGGTAATTGTGCAGCAGCCATTTTGTCTAACGCCTCTTCAGTATACCGCACTACATCAGCAGTATAAGAATTTTTTAATGGCATAATTGTAGCCGATTCTATCATTACAATTTTACCTGCTAACTTGCCTTTATATTTAGCTAAATCAGTAATTGTATCAGCTTTAATTAAAACTACTTCAGATTTAATTGGGCCATTAGTACCTGGCGTCCATGCTTTTGGGGAAGCAATAATTGGACGGTAGAATGGTTTAGTTGTTGCAGCATAATATTTGTCTACTTGCCATCCTTTACCAAATTCTCCCCAAGCCTCTACATGGGCATTTTTAAGACCAATTTCGTTAAAATATTTAACTGCCCAGTCTTGCGCTCTTTTTAAACCTGGCGAGTTAGACAAACGTGGTCCTGCAACGTCCGTAATTTGATAGGCAATTTGCAAAGCTTTAGATTTATCTAAGCCTTCTGTTCTGATTTTTTGTACAATTTCGTTGTTTATAGGCTCTTGTGCAAAAGCAGAAAAGCATAAGCCAAGGGCTAATGCACTAAAAGTAAATTTTTTCATCATAGTTTAAGTTAGTTAAGTAACGTTATTGTTGGTGAATTTACAGTTAATGCTAAATATCTGTACCTTTCTATTCATATTTTTACACATGTTTTTATGATCAGATTAAAATTTCTTAGTGCGTTGTTATTATTTGCCGCATTTTTAACGAAAACTACGTTTGCACAACGCACCGAAAGCCGAGATGCCAACATTAGTACTATGGTTAGCGAAGTTTCTTCCACTAACTTAGAGCAAATTGTAAAAAAATTAGTTTCCTTTCAAACTAGGCATACTTTAAGCGATACCTTGAGCAAAACTATAGGCATTGGTGCAGCTAGAACTTGGATTAAAAGCGAATTTGAAAAGTATGGATCAGCTAGCGCTGGAAGGCTTCAGGTTGCTTATGATACTTTTACGCAACCAGCCGATGGGAGAAGAATCACAGCTCCTGTTATACTTAAAAATGTAATGGCAATTTTGCCAGGAACTGATCCCAATGACAAAAGAATGCTAATGGTTTCTGGGCACTACGACTCTAGAGTTACCGATGTAATGAATATTAAAGATTTTGCACCGGGTGCCAATGACGATGCTTCGGGAGTAGCTGCGGTAATGGAAATGTGTAGGATTATGAGCAAGCAAAAATTTAGCTCCACTATTGTGTTTGTAGCCATGGTTGGCGAAGAACAAGGATTATATGGTGCCACTAACTTGGCTAAAAGAGCAAAAGAAGAAGGTTGGAATGTGCACTTGTTGATGAATAACGATATTGTTGGTAATTCTTATGGGATGGAAACCGATATCAAAGACAATAAAAGTGTACGTGTGTTTAGCGAAGGGGTATCCGCTTTAGAAACACCAGCACAAGCAGCGGCAAGGCAATCGGCAGGAACAGAAAATGATGGTAAAGCTCGTCAGGCAGCTAGATACATAAAAGAGGTTGCAGAAAGATACGTTGATCAATTGGAAGTAAAACTGATTTACAGAAGAGATCGCTTTCTGCGTGGTGGCGATCATACGCCGTTTTCTCAACAAGGTTTTGCAGCTGTGAGAATTACCGAAATGAACGAAGATTTTAACAGACAACATCAAGATGTAAGAACCGAAAATGGGTTTAAGTTTGGCGATTTACCAGAATATGTTGATTATAATTATTTGCAGAAAGTTACAAGAATGAATTTATCAGTAATGGCAAATTTAGGTTTATCTACACAAGAACCAGAAAATGTGGTGGTGCAAACTTCTGGTTTAACCAACAAAACAGCCTTAAAATGGGAAGCACCAAAAGGTAAAAAACCTGCAGGTTATTACGTGCTGATGAGAGAAACTATAAGCCCATTTTGGGAACGCAAATTTTTTGTGAAAGAAAATACCGCAACCTTAGCCTACTCAAAGGATAACTATTATTTTGGAGTACAATCTGTAGATGAAAATGGCCATGAAAGTTTAGTGATTACACCAAAACCAGGAAGATAGAAAAAGGAAAAGGCGGTAACCAGCCGCCTTCATTCTAAACTAAAACTAAACTAAAATTTATTTGATATTTTTCTTTGATAGGATAAAGTAACCCGCTACAAATAATACTGCTGCATAAGCTAAGCTCACCCATATTTCTTGTGTAAATATGGGGAAATCTTCCAGTGCCGCTCCTTTTACCCGTGTTACTCTTAAAGCAAGTGTAGGGTCGCTGTAAGGAATAAGGTAAGCATGTTTCCAATCCACATTGGCGGTGATAATGCCTGCAATTGTACCTACAAACCCTAAACCCATTGGTTTTAGAAAGTCAGACCAAAGCAAGCTCAATAAAAATTGTACAGATAAGATACCTAAAGAGGCTAAGAATAACTTGCTGTAGAATTTTGTTAAAAGCAATGCTGGGTTGTAATCACTGAAAGTATATTTAGGTACCAATACTTGCAATAAATAGCCGGAGGCAAGGGTCAATAGTAAAAATAGTGCTAAGCAAATCAGTAATAACATTACTGCGTATAAATATTTAGCTGCATAAATAGAAAATTTATTTAAGGGCTGTGTAAAAAGCGTTTTCCAAGTGTCGTTTTTATGTTCGATGTTATTAACTGAAAAAGCCATAAACATGACATAAAAGGGAAGGATTAACATACCCATTACGCCTAAGGCAGCACCACTATATTGGCCCCAAAGTGCTAAACCAGGATAATTGGCTTTTAATATTTTTTCAGATCCGCTGTAAAAGCCAATCATAATTAACCCACAAATAAGAATAGGCAAAATAATAGCTGCCCAAAATGCAAGTGTTTTGCGAGATTTGTAGAATTCTGAAGTTAAAGAAATGTATAATGAGCGCATCTGTTAATTTTTTGAAGTTATGTCTAAGAATAAATTTTCAAGGTCTTTTCTTTCCTTGCTGATACTATACACGGTAATTCCATTTTGTACCAATAAGGTATTTAAGCTACCCATATCTTCTTTACCTTTAAAGGTTACCGCAACAGTACTTTCATCTTGTTGAACAATTTCTGCTCCTGCTGTAGCTAGTATATTTCCTGCAGCTGCTTGATTATTGGTTTCAATTTTTACCAATGGTTTACTCAGGTTATGCAAATCGCCAATAGTACCTTGAAAAAGCAATTCACCCTTATTAATAATACCTACATGCGTGGCTGTTCTTTCAATTTCTGCTAATAGATGGCTTGATACTAGGATCGTTTTCCCATGTTTGGTAGTCAGATCAATCATCAGATTTCTGATCTCGATAATCCCATTGGGATCTAAACCATTTGTTGGTTCATCTAACAATAACAACTCAGGGTCTGATATTAAGGCCAATGCAATACCCAAACGTTGTTTCATCCCTAAAGAATATTTGCCTGCTTTTTTACTCGCAGCATCTGTTAAACCAACCAAGCTTAACATTTCTGCAGCTTTGGTTTTTTTAATGCCTAAAAGCATGCAACGGTTAATCAGGTTTTCTTTGCCTGTTAAGTGCGTATATATTGCAGGTTGCTCTACCAAAGCGCCCATGCGTTTTAAACTTGCAATTCTGTTTGAGTTAATTTCCTTACCAAAAATAAATACTTGGTCTGCCGGAGATTGTAATAGGTTCAGTAGAATTTTTATAGTTGTGGTCTTTCCAGCACCATTTGGCCCTAAGAAACCATAAATACTCCCTTGTGGTACTTGTAGTGATAAATCTTTAACAACGGTTTGGTTGCCGAAATTATAAGTTAAGCCTACAGTTTCTATTGCGAAATTGCTCATCTTATTTTAAAATTGCTGTTGTAGCTTTAACAATAACATTGCTTGAAGTAGGAGTTGTTGTTTTTAAGGCAACTTCGTCTTCTTGTGTTTGGTTAATGTTAGTGGTTGCAAAAGCCAATACCATCATAATAAATACTGGAAATAATAAAAGTAAGAAAGGCGATACGTTGGTTAACTTTTTCATGGTTCTTCGGTTTTAAGTTTATCTTGTTTGTTTTGTTGAAACAAATAGAATAATTAAAAAAAACCTATTAAAATGTTTTAGACCAAGTGCATTTTATTCTAGATAAACGGTTAAATTGGATAGTTTTGTAACTGGTTGCTGTTTTTAGCCCATTGGTAGAAAAAAAATGCCCGTTCGTCGAAAGCTATGGGTAAAAGTGATAAGAATATTTACTTTGGATAGAATTAAAGGCGTATTAAATGAATAAAATAAAAAGTAAAGGTGCTATCATAATGCATCTCATTTTCTGGGCATTATTATTAATGATTGTTTTGTCCATTATTTTTTCAGGTAGAAAACACACTACTTTAGACCTAGTATATTCTTTTGGCTTATTCAGTATTCTAAATGTTTCCTCATTTTACATCAATTATATTTTCTTAATACCAGAGTTGATACAAAAGAGAAAGAAGTATTGGATTTTTTTAATTTCCTTTTTACTATTAATAGCCGCGAATGTTTTAGTTAAGACTGTCATTGCAGTTTTAAATCCAGATGATTTGCTACAAGCGATTAAAGAAGATGGAAGCATTGAAAGCACATCTGTAAATCAATTTGTAATCTTCTCTGCATTCTTGTCTGGTTTTATTTTAGTATCAAGCTGTATCATTAAGTTTTCGGTAGACTGGTTTTCTAATGATAAAGTACAACGTAATTTGGAGAGCGAGAAAAAAGATATGGAGCTGCAGTTTTTAAAATCGCAACTTAATCCGCACTTTTTATTTAACTCTTTAAATAACATCTATTCTTTAGCCTATCAAAAATCTGATAAAACAGCTGATGCGATTTTAAAACTTTCGGAAATTATGCGCTACATGATCTATGAAAGTAACGATAGTTGGGCAGATTTAAGTAAAGAAGTAGAATATGTACAGAGTTTTGTAGAGTTGCAAAAACTTCGCTTTAAAGATGGCGCAGCAGTGCAGGTAAATATAAATGGAGAAATTGATGGGCAGAAAATTGTGCCTTTGATCTTAATCTCGTTTGTAGAAAATGCTTTTAAACATGGTGTTGCTAATGATCACGAAGATCCAATCAAAATCAATATTATTGCCAACCAGAAAATACTACACTTTAGCGTAAGTAACAAAAAAAGTAAAACCAATAAGGATGCCATGGGTGGCGTTGGTTTAAATAACGTAGAACGAAGATTACAACTACTTTATCCCGATAGATATAAATTAAATATTGTAAATTCGGCTACCCATTACACTACAGAATTGATGCTAGATTTATGATATTAAAATGTATTGCCGTAGATGATGAGCCATTAGCGCTCGACATTATTGAAGATTATGTATCGAAAGTGCCATTCTTAGAACTGGTTAAACGTACCGAAAATGCAATTGAAGCATTACAATTGGTACAAGAAGGAGGAATTGATTTGGTGTTTTTAGATATACAGATGCCAGATTTAACGGGTATCCAGTTCCTGAAGATTGCGAATGCAAAATCCAACTACATTTTAACTACAGCCTATTCTCAGTATGCTTTAGAAAGTTACGATTTAAATGTATCAGACTATTTGTTAAAACCCATTGCCTTTGATCGTTTTTATAAAGCGGTAGAAAAGGTACATAATCAGTTACAAAAGGCTGAGCCTGCTGCTCCAGTTATAGCTCCAGAACCTGTTCCAGTACAAAGTTTAATGAGTGCTGCCGCTCCTGTGCAGGATTTTATCTTTGTTAAAACAGAGCATAAAATTCAAAAAATTCAATTGGACGATATTTTGTACATCGAAGGCTTGAAAGATTATATTTCTATTTTTACTAAAAACGAACGTGTAATTACACTTCAGAACATGAAAAAGATGGAGGAAACCTTACCTAAGGGAGATTTTATTCGTGTACACAAATCATATATCATTGCGCTAGATAAAATTGAAAGTATTGAGCGTAGCAGAATTGCTATTGCTGGTAAAACCATTCCAGTAGGAGATACTTATAGAGACGCTTTCTTTAAATTGATAGATGGGAAGAATATTTGATAGGGTAAATTTAAGGTTGATAGTCATTACGGTTTCGCTAGGTAACTAAGAGTAATTTTTAGGCAGATAGTCCATGGTTGATAGCTTATAGCAATGCAGCACCTTAATTATTAATCATCGCATTAAAAAGCAGTGTACAAAGCTGATATCTGGTAGGGTTAGATTATTGCTAAAAGTATTTAAGGTTGGCAGTCGAATAGCCTTTCCTTATGCACCAAGCTATTAACAATTAACCCAGGTGGCTTGTAATGATATTTGATATCTATTAAGTTTAGACTAGTTGGCTACCGTCTATTAACCATTGACGATAAGACCTCCTTTTAATTCGTAGCTACAGGTTTTAGTATATAACCTTTTGCTTTTAGTCCGCTGATTAGTCCATCCTTGCCAACCAAATGCCCAGCGCCAACTGCAATAAATAACGATTGGTTCTGCATCATTTGTGGTAATTTCGCCATCCATTTATCATTGCGATCTTTTAACAAGGCATCCATTTCTTCGGGTGTAAAGTCTTTCGAGTCAGCAAACATTTTTGTTAACTCGCTTAAATCTTGTGTAATGTAAGAGTTGTACAATTTTAAAGTTTCTTTCTGCATCTTATCTGATTCTTTAACACTTTTAACCAACATTTCCTTTTGTCTAACTAAGCTAGATCCAAAAAGCACTTTTGCTTGGTCTTCTACAGTTTCTAAACCCAAAACATTTTTCTGATTAGCTTTTCCATAATCCTGGATGTACTGATCAATAGCGGGATTGGTTGGGGTAAAAGTTTTAGGAGCTGTAGCTTGCATAATCAAGGTTTGGATCATCATTGGCTTTAGCTTTTTCATTTTGCTAAGGTCGTATTTGCCTAAAGTTTTCAGATAATCATCCACCATTTTAAATTCTTCAGGAGTTAGCAAACTATCCAAAGTATTGTCCTTCATCATCATGTGTGGCATTAGTTTAGTAGCCATATCTTTGTCCATCACCAATTCGCCAACAACTGCTTCAGCTTGGTTCAATTTTTCGTTCAGTACTTTCATGGTATCTATAAAACCTTTATCCGCAAAATGATAAGTGCCAAATAAATAAGATTTTTTTTGTAAACCTTTGCCCGATATTTCCCAAAGCAGAGTATTTTCTGCTTTTTTGTTCTGAGCCTTTCCAGTAAAACTTAAGCCTAAAAGGGCAAGTACTAAGTATTGTATTAATTTCATGAGGTTATTGGTTGATTTAATTTTATTCTGATCGCGTTTTCTGCTGCTTGCACTATTTCTTCTGCACTTTTGCCAGTCTGTACTACAGGTGTTAAAACCGTCCAACGGATAGGATTGCCCACAGTTAAAGGGAGCATGCCATAACGCACAATTTTCCATGAGTTTTCTATCGCTACTGGAACTACCAAAGCATTTGGTACAACTTTTAAAAGTGTTGCAATACCACCAACGTTAAAAGGCTTAATTTTACCATCTTTTGCCCTAGTCCCTTCGGCGAAAATTACAGTACTCCAATTGTTCTCTTTTAATCTTCTGCCGAGTTTAATGATTTCAGAAACTGCTTGTTTGCTATCTTTACGATCAATATTCGCTCCTCCACCAACTCTTAGGTTATAAGATATGGAAGGAATATTTTTAGTCAATTCTATCTTAGAAATGAATTTAGGTTGATGCTTGCGCAAGTACCAAATCATTCCAGGTATATCATACATGCTCTGATGATTGGCCACAAATATGATGGGTTGATCTGATGGTAGTTGTTGATGATTGATAAAAGTTACCGAATTGCCTAAAAACCAATTACAATAAGTTAAAAAGAAGTTAAGTGCATCTACAGAAATTTTATGTGCTTTGTAACCAAAAAAGCGATAACATATCCATTGTATGGGGTGGAATATGCAAAGCATTAGAAAAAAGAAAAAGTAAAAAATCGGGGAAAATATATACCCTAAAAATTTGGTCATAGTTAAATTAGATCTTGCCTTCTTGTATCAATAATTTGGTTTTCAGTATGCCTGCAACACTCATGCTATCAGTAATTGTGCCATTAATTACCATGTCATATGCTTCGGGAAAAGGCAACTTTTTAATCACCAGTTCTTCGGTATCTTCAGGAGATGCTTGGCCCATGTGCAAGCCCTGAGCCACATAAATAATGGCCAGTTCATCACTAACTGAATTCGATAAGTGCATGCGTTGTATTTCTGTAAATTTACTGGCAGTTAAACCACTTTCTTCTGCCAATTCGCGTTTGGCACTTTCTATAGGATCAATAGCCAAGTCGCCACCACCCTCAATTATTTCCCAACTATAAGCTTTGAGAGGGAAGCGGTATTGGCCAACCAACCACGTATTGTAGTCTTCATCCAAAGGTAAAATGCCGATGGCAAAGTTTTTAAAATGTACTTCACCGTAAATCCCTGGTCCGCCAGATGGATTTAATACTTGGTGCTCTGTTAAGGAAATCCAGTTGTTATCGTAAATTTTTTTGCTGCTTAAGACTTTCCAAGGATTATTGGTACTCATGCCTGCAAGATAAGAAGAATGCTTTAGAAAAATTGATCCAATTGGATAACTGCTTTACATTACTTCTTCGTTTCTGATGGAGACGGAATGCTTACCTTATTCACTTTAACTTTCGTAAAGCGGTAATTTAAGCTAAAGGAAACATTGCTGGAGTTATTGGTAGAATAGCTTTGGGAAATAAAGTTAATGCCTTGGTTAAATGAGTCGTTGTTTCTCCGTCCAAAAGGATCGTTGGTATTGATGCGGGCAGAAAGTGTGTTTTTAAAGAAGCTTTTCCGAACCCCAAAACTACTGGCAATAGAGCCTTTATTTCTGCCTTGTGCATTAATGTTGTTTGCATAATTGACATTAGATTCAAATGCTGTTTTGTAGGGAAGTTGCATAGAAAAGCCCATTGATGCTCGCAAGCTTAATCCATCTCTATTTAAGGAAGAATTAATGATAGAACTATATTTACTTTGAATTACACTAAAATTCCCATTGGTTGATATTTTGTTGGTTGGCCTAAAATTTCCAATTAGCATTAAAGCCAGCGATCTATTTTGCCCAATGTTATCGAATGTGCTTTCAGAAATTCCATTGCTCTTTACGGTACGGTATCTTTCGATTACGCCGCTGCTTGTAGAGTAGGATACGCGTGGTGTAAAAGACCATTTTTGGCCGAAAGCGCCGAAGCTAAAATCCATTTGGTGCGTGTAGGCAGGAGCGAGGTTTGGATTACCAAAAGAGATATTTAAAGTGTCGGAATTATTAACTTGTGGGTTAAGGGCATTTTCTCTAGGCCTGTTAATTCTAACACTGTAGGTTGCCCCAAAATTGTATCGCTTTTTAAAAGAATGGTTTAAAGAAACATTTGGGAACAAGCTTAAATAAGGGTTAACGTTATAGCTAGTTCCGGTAGAAAGATCAAAATTAACATCGGTATATTCTACCCTTAAGCCTCCTTTTAGGCTCCAACCTTTTTGGCGATAGTTGTAAGATGCATAGCCAGATAAAATATTCTCGTTATAGAAGAATTTATTAGTTAGATTTTGGTTGGTGATGTATTGTTGCTCTTGATAATTGAAATTTTGCACCAATAGATCGTTATCATTTTTTCGATAATTAAAAGCGATGCCAAATTCAAATTGATCTCTTTTGTCAAACAATGGTTTATCGTAATCTAAGTTAAAATTTAATCCTCGATTACTGATTTCGTTATCGTTTTGCTGCAAACTTGGGCTTAAATTAGAAGGGAAAGCAAATGTTCTGTTGTAAGACCTAAGATCGTTGTTTTTATTGGTGTTTAAGGTAATACCCATAGAAAGTTTCCCACCACTGGTATCAGTTTGCAGGTTATAATCGGCATTAAATACGAAATTATTACTGTTACCATCTCCTAAGTTTTGTTGGTTGCGTAAACGTGTTGTAAGCTGCTCTTCATTTAGGTAATAAAAATCGTTACCAGAGCTATTGTCATTGCTATTGATATTGTAATTGGTAGAAAAACGCAAACTTTGTTTTGGGTTAATATCCCAATCAAAACCTAGTCTAAAATTGCCTCCATCACTTTCATTTCTATTGTTGTTAAACTGGTTATAATAAAAGGTAGTATCTGAGAAAAAATTGGTTCTATAACTTTCGCTATTGCCTTTTCCAATATTTTGTCGGTAAGCCGCACTTCCGTTAATGTTATAATTTTTGCCCTTATATGATGCGTTGGTATTGGTGTTTGTATTACCTTGTACTCCAGCTGTTATACCAATATTTCCATTAAAGCCAACTTTAAATCCCTTTTTCATGACAATATTAAGAATGCCTTCTCCATCTCCAGAATATTTTGACGGTGGATTAGTCATCACCTCTATCTTCTCAATTGCATCAGAAGGTAGCACATTTAAAAGATCGGCAATGTTCGATGTCATGTAATCAGACGGTTTTCCGTCTATAAATACACGGGTGCTTCTTTTACCAGATATGGTTGCATTTCCATCAATATCAACTTGCACCATAGGCACATTTTTAAGCACATCTGTAGCCGTACTTCCTTCTGCTAAAATAGAAGAGCCAACATTATACGTAATTACGTCTGCACCAAACTCAACCAAAGGTTTTGGAGCAGTAATTACTACTTCAGAAAGGTTATTGGATTCGCTGCTTAATTTAAGGTTACCTAAGTTCTGATCAAAATCTTTTTCACTGATCACAATATCATTAATAGTGAGATTAGTGAAACCAACATAACTCACTTTTATTTTATAGGTACCAGGCTTTAAGTTGATAAATTTGAAATAACCACCTTCATCTGTTTGCGTATTTAAAAGTGGCTGCTCGGCATTATTTTGATATAAGGAAACACTCGCAAAGGGTACATATAATGCGCCTACTTCTTCAATAACCTTACCTCTAATAGTCCCTTTTTCTGCAGCAAATGCAGTTAATGATGTTAGACTTAAAACAGTAACTGCTAAAATCAGAAAAAGTCTGTTCAAGGTAAGGTTATATTAAAAAATTAAAATGATTCTTCATCCGGACGAGCTTGCTCATCGTTCTTTTTGGTTTTCTTAAAGCTAAAATCTGTTTTACCAAAACGGTAAGAGAAAGTTAAATTAGCCATCGTTCCTTGCATGTAGCGGCTAAAGTCTACTACAGATGTTGTTCCAGTAGTTTCCATTCTCCATCTTCTGGTAAAGAACACATCTCTTACATTTAAGCTTAAACTTGCTTTGCTATTGATATCGTATTTTGCACCAGCATCAACACCATAGTTAGACTTTCTAATTCCTTGTGCCATTACTTCTCTTGCTCGGTAATCTCCTTTAATTTGTAAGCTGATGCCGTATGGTAATATAAAGTTATTGGTTAAATTGGCATTGTAACTAAAACCAGAATTTTCTACGATACCAAAAGCAGGTACACCTACAATTTTACTTTGGTACAAGTTTACGTTTGCTGTAAAGTTCCATTTTTTAGAAACATCATATTTGCCAATCAATTCTAAACCGCTAGAGATATTTCGGGTTAAGTTTTGAGGTGTAGTAATGGTAATACCGTTTGCATCTGGCTCAGTTCTAATTCTTTGTATTACATCGTTAGTTTGGCGCATATAGGCAGATGAAATTAAAGAGAATTTCTTCCAAAATTTGCTATAGCTTAATTCAAATGCATGTACATCTTCTGGTTGTAGGTTTGGGTTACCCTGACGGTAATTTAATGGGTCGGAAACATCTAAAAATGGATTGGTATCCCATCCACGTGGTCTGTTTACCCTACGGCTGTAGCTCAATTGCACTTGTTGATCGCCTTTAAATTTTTGCGTTAAAAATACACTCGGATAAATTCTGCGGTAAGCTACTTTGCCCGGTGTATAGCCTATATTAGAATTGATATCATAAGCACCCATGCTAGTATTCAATTTTGCATCTTCGGCTCTTAAACCTAATTGGTAACCAAAATTTTTAATCTGGTTTTGGTAGTTGAAATAAGCTGCATGCACTTGGTCTTTATTGTTGAAATCGTTACTTAATGCATAATTGAAATTGTAACCCCCATCAACAGGGCTCAATTGATCTGCAAAGGTTGAACTTTCAGAAATTCTGATTTGACTTCTATAGCCAGCCTCCATTTTGCCAAATTCGCCAAACGGGCGGGTATAATCTAATTGGATGTTGTAATTTCTGTTAAAACCATCACGTGTGGTACGTTGTATAGCTAAATCATTTGTAGTCACACCATTTCTATTATAAATATTGGTGTTGTAAATCTGATAATTGTCGTTTGTGCCTTCAGAGAAACCGAAGTTTGCCGTTAGTTCTTCTTTCGGTTTTTTAAATTTCTGAGAAAAATCGAGGTTTAAATCGTAACTGGTTCCTTCTTGTTGCTCAACATTTGTTCTGTTGCTTAAAGAAAAAGGGCTTCCATTTCCATAGAATTGATCAATATATAAAAACTCATTTTCATCGCCGTTTCTTAGGTTCAATCCAGAAGTAAAACTGATTACACTTTTTTCTGCAAGAAAATAATCCAAACCAGCTTTAAGGTTGTGACCTTTGCTCAGATCTTTTGAATCGTTATTCTGGTTAGCTGTTGCTAAAGAATTGGCAGTTGGATTTAAGTAGGTAATGTTGTTGTAACCTCCTCCAATTCTATTGCCATAACGGTAACTATAGTTGCCATATAAGTTCACTCTTTTATTCTGAAAACTTAAACTCGTATTGGCATTATAATTTTCGCGGTTACCAGCGGTTAACGCAACAGAACCATTAAAGCCTAATTTTTTATTTCTTTTTAAAACAATGTTGATGATTCCCGATTGGCCTTCGGCATCGTATTTTGCAGATGGATTGGTAATTAACTCTACACTCTCGATAGAACTTGCAGGTATAGATTGTAAAATTTGAGCAATGTTACCGCCAGCAATTAACGATGGTTTACCATCAATTAAAACCCTAACACCAGCAGAACCTCTTAAACTCACATTACCATCAATATCAGTTTGCACAGATGGTACATTTTGTAAAAGATCTGCAGCAGAACCACCTTCACTTACCAAACTCTGATCTACTGAAAATACCTTTTTATCTATTCCCAATTGCATGGTAGGTTTTGGAGCAGTAATGGTAACCTCGTTTAAAGTATTACCTTTCGAAGCATTCATTTTTAAGGTGCCAAAATTTAAATCTTTTACTTGGTCTGTAATGGCAACAGAATCTCTAACCATAGTCTGAAAACCCAAGTAGGTTATTCTAAAAGTAAAAACTCCCTTAGGCAAATTTGTCATTACAAAATTCCCATCCATGTCGGTTTCTACCGTTTTTACGTTTGCTTTTGTTTTTCTATCTAATAATATGGCTGTTGCAAAAGGAATAGCTTGGCTATTGGCAGCTTCTATAACTTTACCACTAATTTTACCCTCTCCGGTTGTTGGTATTTGTGCTAAAAGTTTTACAGTTAAAATACAAAATGTTAATGTTAATAATAGAACTTTGTTCGTAAGGTGTCTCATCTAAATCGGTTTTCGTTTGTGTTTTCCCAAAGGGAAGACAAAGTTCGGCTATCGGGGTTTAAAAAAAGAGGAGTAACTATTTTATTACAGCTATAATATGCTCAATTACAGTAATATTTTTGATAACGAAGGACTAACTTATACCGATTACCGCAAATTGGTAGATCATCTATTAGCAGCAGGCGAAACTACAGGTCCAGATAATTCTGATGCCATGTTGCATTATACGAAGATGAATGTTCAAAGGATGAATAGGGTTGATAAAACCACTGTTTTAAATGAAGAAACATTAAATGCTATTGATCAAATAAATGGAAAGTATCATTTTTTAGTAATTACCGAAGGTTGGTGTGGAGATGCCGCTCAAATTGTACCCATTATTAACAAAATTGTGGCTGCTGCCCCAACAAAGTTCGATTTGAAGCTAGTTTTAAGAGATAAAAACTTAGCATTAATAGACGCACACTTAACCAATAATGGAAGAGCTATTCCCGTATTGCTAATTTTAGATGAAAATAAAGAGTTAGCATTGCCAAAATGGGGTCCCCGACCAGCAATTTTACAAAGCTTGTTGGCACAATGGAAAACAGGAAATTCTGATATGATGTTGCTGGCAGAGCAATTACATAGTTGGTATGCAAAAGATAAAACGCAAACTACCCAAAAAGAATTGGCAGAATTGTTGGCTAAGTTGAGTTAATTAATCAACCGAAACAGTCAATCCTTCTTGTTGTAAAATTTTACGGTAAACTTCCATCTCTGTAAACGAACCCTCTAATACCGCACATTTACCTTTGTTATGTACTTCCCAGGCAATTTTTTCGCCCTGCGCCTCATTGTAGTCCAAATATTTCATCATGCACCAAATTACGTGTTCAAATGTATTTACATCATCATTCCACAAAATTAAACGGTGTACCGTTTTTAGAGAGGTTAAAATCTCATCTAACGTAAAGGTTTCTTCTTTGGTTTCTGTAGCCATGCTGCAAAAATAAGGAAATTTTTACTAGTTAATAGCCGATAGTTGATAGACAATAGCTGTTGCTTGTTAACTATTTGTCTAGACCATTAACTATAGACTATGGGCCAAAATAATTACATTTGTTATTCAAACCAAAGTTATGGAAAGTTCAAGAATCGCCGGAGTTGGACATTACGTTCCAAAAAATGTATATACCAATAATGATTTATCTCGTTTTATGGAAACTAATGATGAGTGGATCCAAGAACGTACAGGTATAAAAGAGCGTCGTTTTGCAGATAGACTTGAAGAAACGACCACAACAATGGGGGTAGAGGCAGCTAAAATTGCCATTGAAAGAGCTGGTATTACTGCTCAAGATGTCGATTTTATTATTTTTGCTACCTTAAGCCCAGATTATTACTTTCCAGGCTGCGGGGTTTTGCTGCAACGCGAAATGAAGATGAAAGAAGTTGGTGCATTGGATGTTCGTAACCAATGTTCGGGATTTTTATATGCACTCTCTATTGCCGATCAATTTATTAAAACTGGAATGTATAAAAACATTTTAGTGGTAGGTAGTGAGAAACATTCTTTTGCCATGGATTTTGAAACTCGCAGCCGCAATGTTTCGGTAATATTTGGCGATGGTGCTGGAGCAGTAGTTTTGCAGCCAGCTCAAAAGGAAGGGCAGGGCATTTTAAGTACACATTTACATAGCGATGGTGCAGATGCGGAGATTTTAGCCATGTTTTATCCGGGTGCTCATGCTAATAAATGGATGCCAGAAAAACCGGGTTACCCAGATCAGGAACTAGGAGGTTTGTTTATGACTACCGAACAATTAGAAGGTGGTGCAGCATTACCTTACATGGATGGCCCTGCAGTATTTAAAAAAGCGATAGTTAAATTTCCAGAAGTAATTAGGGAAGCGCTAGTTGCCAATTCTTTAACTGAGAAAGATATAGATCTACTGGTGCCACATCAAGCTAACCTAAGAATTAGCCAATATGTACAGCAATTGTTAGGTTTGAGTGATGATAAGGTTTTTAATAATATCCAAAAATATGGCAATACTACTGCAGCTTCTGTGCCTATTGCATTAAGTGAGGCTTGGGAAGCTGGCAAAATTAAAGACGGTGATTTGGTTTGTCTTGCTGCATTTGGCTCTGGTTTTACCTGGGCTAGTGCATTGATAAGGTGGTAGCCAGTTGGCAGTTTTCAATTTGCAATACCAATAATAAAGCAATTAATAATAAAAACGATTTATGTTTAAATTAGGTGATTTTGTTCGTTTTGTAGACGAAAAAAGAGAAGGATACATTACTAGGGAAATTGATGCACAAACCGTTGGAGTTACAGATACCGATGGATTTGAAATCCCAGTAGCAAAAAGTAATTTGACCCATGTACATGGACACAGCTCAAATCCAAATGTGGCAAGTACAACAGTGCAGCCAGAAATGCCTTTAGCAGAGTTTAATGATATCGGTGTTTTTTTAGCTGTAGCTGAAGATAGCAAGGCAAGTTCTGTGGTGCATTTTACCTTGATTAACAATACTTCTTACCAGTTATTGTTAAGTTTGGCAACCGATAAAAAAGGAACCTATAAAGGTGAGTTTGGAAGTTTAATTCAACCTAAAACACATTCACAGATTTACAGTGCCAATTTAGCTGATATTGAGATTTGGCCAGAATTTATCTTTCAATTGCTGTTTTTTACAACGGCGAATGTTAAACCTAAAAAGCCATTAGAACTGATTAAGAAGTTTAAAGCAAAAGATTTTAGTGGTGCTAAAAAAGAGGTAAAAGGACTAAATAAATATGCTTGGTTAATTCAGCTCGATGAGCCTGTGCCATTAATTGATGCGCAGAAATTAAAAGAGAGCTTTTTTAGAACTCCCTCTAACCAACCTGTAATTGCTAAACCCGCGCAAGAAATAGATTTACATATCGAAAAACTGAGAGATGACCATCAATTTTTAGATCAATCTGAAATGATCAATATCCAGTTGGCTTATTTTCAACAAATGTTGGATGCTGCCATCGTAAACCAAATGCCCAAAATTGTTTTTATACATGGTGTAGGGAATGGTACCTTAAGGCACCATATCCATAAAGTAATTAGCAAACACCCACAAGTTAGAACCTTTATGGACGCCCAAAAAGAGAAATTTGGCTTTGGAGCTACAGAGGTGATGTTTAAAGTTTAATTCATTATTTAAGGTTGGAAGATACCAACCTTAAATAATTAACTTCCTTTTGCAGATCTGGTCATTTGTTCTAACATATCCCACATTTCGTTGGGTATAGCTTCTAATCCGTTCATTTGACCAGCACCTTGTAACCATTCACCACCATCAATGGTAATTACTTCGCCGTTAATGTAACCAGCAAAATCGCTAATTAAAAATGCCGCTAGGTTAGCCAACTCTTGGTTTTCGCCCACACGTTTTAAGGGCACCCGTTTTTTGAAATCAAATTGCTCTGCCAAATCTCCAGGTAATAGCCTATCCCAAGCACCTTTTGTTGGGAATGGCCCAGGAGCAATGGCATTAGAGCGAATGCCATATTTACCCCATTCTACTGCTAAAGACCGTGTCATGGCTAAAACACCACCTTTAGCACAAGCTGATGGTACTACATAAGCAGAACCTGTAAAGGCATAAGTGGTTACAATATTTAATATGCTTGCAGGTTGTTTCGCAGCAATCCAATGTTTGCCAAAAGCCAAGGTGCAGTTTACTGTTCCTTTTAAAACAATGTCTATAATACTAGAAAAAGCATTTGCCGACAAACGTTCTGTTGGAGAAATAAAATTACCCGCTGCATTATTGAGCAAGCCATCTACCTTTCCAAATTTTTCGATGCTTTGTGCCAATACGTTTTCTACTTGTGCATAATCCCTTACATCACACTGTACAGCTAAAACCTGTCCACCAGTTGCTGCAGCCATCTCATCGGCTGTTTTTTGCAGTACTTCTAATTTGCGGCTAGTGATCACCAAATTAGCTCCAAGTTTTAAAAAATAGGTGCCCATAGCTTTGCCAAGGCCCGTGCCTCCGCCAGTTACTACAATTGTTTTGCCTTTTAAAGCATCGTCTCTTAACATTGGTTGATTATACATTTTTTTGGTATTGCGATTAGCGTATTGTTTAATGATTGAAATCGACACTTTGTGAAATGGCCCTTTAGAGCCTACACCGATTTTATATCGGAGGGTTTGTGGTTTTCTTTTGTAAGCTATCAATAATTGTTTTTAAAATGGCTCTCGTATTTGGCGACCACCATTGTTTTAACATAATTTCTAGGTCGGTAGTTTGATCGGCACTGGTAGCAACAATTAATTCTTTACGGATATTCACTTTACTTTGCGACCAAGTATTCCTCTCGTAAGCCATGTATTTTCTTGCTTTACGTTCTGCTGCGGTTAAAATACTCTCATGTTTTACCAATTCATCAATTAAACCAATGGCTAAAGCTTCTTCTGGATTAAATAATTTCCCTTCTAACAAGCTTCTTGTTGCATTTGCTTTGCCCAACCAAAAAGCATACAATTGGAAAATACTATTTGGTACAATAATACCCACTGGGACTTCATTTAAGCCAATTATATATTTTCCTTCGGCCATTACACGGGCATCGCAAGCCAAAGCAATTACGCAACCACCCGCCGGACTATGCCCATTTATAGCAGCAATTAATGGTTTACTAAATGCGGTTATTTTTGCTGCAAAATTTAAGAACAAGTGCCAAAAGCTTTTAGCTTCTTCTTCATTGTAATTGTAGAGTTCTATCAGATCTAAACCAGCAGAAAAAAAATGTTCTTTCCCCGTAATCATTGCTCCACCAATATTTGGATCTTTTTCTATGTTTTCGAGCATGTTACTCAATTCAGTAACCATTTCTCGGTTTAATGAATTTGATTTACCACGACTAAGCGTGATAATGGCTAAACGATCTTTAATGGTTACTTCGAGTGTCCTCATGGGTATATTCGGTTATTTTACTTCGTAAGTATAAACTTTTCTAGCTAAGTTTCCTAATACATCTATTCCCTCTATCACAATCCTATAGGTGCCAGGTTGGTCTGCGTTAAAGTAATCAAATGAAGCTTTTCCACCTGCATCAGATACTACATGAGGATTCCAATATAGAGTTGTTCTTAGGTCTGGTTTATCATCTTTCGCCACATCGTATTTAGGAGAATAAAATTGTCTGATGTTGTAATATCCTTTTGGATTATAGGTAACAATGCCAGGAGAATAGCGATTATAATCTGAAGAACTGCCTCCTCTTTTGGTAGTAATCACCAAAACGCCATTGCCTCCATTTATGCCGTAAATAGCCGTATTTCCAATACTTTTAAGCACTTCAACGCTTTCTATATCCTGCACTATTACATCATCAAGTGCGAAGCCATCACCCATATTCATCCCATCAAGCATAATAGCCATTGGAGAAGTGCCACCTCTTGCATAAGCTTGTCCGTTACGTACAGTTATCCCGGCAATTCTTCCCATTAAGTACTGGGAGAGTGAAAAGGTGTTTTGTAATTCTTTTGCAGTAATTACCGCATCTGCATTGCCACCTCCGTTAAGGTTTGAAGAATTTGGGGCTGGATTTTTTTTACCGACTACATTTACTTCTTTTAGGGTAATGGTTTTGTTTAGAAATCCTTTTTTGTACTGTTCATCAAAATATAAACTGCTTTGTTTTAAATAGGCAATCATGTTTTGGTTTACATTAACCTCAATATCACCAGTATTTTTATTTGGGCTTACCACTTGCCCAGGTACTATATCAAGATCTATTTGTACATTTTTGTTGTCTTTATCAGTTCTAGCTTGTACTACGAATTTGGCACTATCAGTAAACATAATCTGATCAAAATTAAACTCTCCTTTGTCGTTACTCAAAGTATCAATGGCAAAAAGGCCTCCAGATGAAGAAAATAAAGAAACTTTGCCACGAGCAACTGCTTTGCCACCCTTGGTGATTTTACCGCTAATTTTCATGGTTTTCTCTGGCTCGAAGCTTAAAGGTAGCTCTTGTTCTGAGGTCACTTGTTGCCAATTTATTTTACGCCAACCTTGTGTTAATAAAAGATGATCAAGGTCTGCTAACGTTTTAGTATCGTTATTTAAAAAGTAATAATTCGGTTTTTCTACATAACCCATTAAATCGCTGGTTAAAAGCAAACGGGTTAAAATATTACTCTCGTTCTCTAAATCTGGTGTAATTGAGTTAGTATTGGTTACTCCTACCGAAAAGCTTCCTTGTACTGGAGCAGCAGCATTATCTGCATTAAAAGTAAGATCAACTTTTTCTCTTTTATCATAAGATGGTTTTAGGTTTTGGATCGTTAAATCAATTTTATCGCTACTATTGGCTACAAAAATTATACGTTCGTTAACGGGAATATTTGCTGGATTAAACAAGGTAAATTGCACAATGCCAGAAAGCATGTCTTTTTTTGCAACTGAAACTGAGGCTAGTTGTTTTGTTGTTGGTATTTTGCTTACAAAATAAACTCCTCCATTATGATGGGCTACCAAGTTCAACACTCCAGTATTTAACAAATCAGCAGTTAGCATTACTTTAATGCCAACTTTTGCACTGTCGGTGTTATTTATAGAAAGTGCATACCCACTTTTTTCAATTTTAGGCAGGTCCATTGTTTTTTCGTTGCCATTGGCAAACTTGACTTTTACCTTGTAGGTTTTTCCTGCTATTGGATTTAAAAATAAAGATCCCATGCCTAAATGGGTAGTTTCGAATTTTAATATCTCTGTGCCTTCATTATCTATCACAACTCCGCTTATATCTTCTCCCAATCCATTTGCATTAATCGCTTTAACTCCAATTTTGCTTGGTAATCCTTCAACAAGCGTACCTCCTTCTGGAAAAAATTGTACATCGATAAGGTTGGACGTGCTTTTAATAGGTATTGATTTAGTGATTTTCTTTTTATCTATAGTAAGTGTAGCTAAAATTTTCCCGTTTTTGGTAGCTAAAGAAGAGTTGTTAAATGCAATGGTAATTTCGCCACTGGCATTTGTAGTTTGTTTACCTCTAGCAATATTTTTGTTGTTAACCTGAACTTCATAACTCACTTCTGTATTAACATATGGGCTGCCAGCTTTATTATTGAACTGAATGGTACTGGTTACTTTGTCATTATTCCCTTCGGTACTAAGGAGATTGGTTGTTTTAGTAAAAACATCATTTGCCCAAGAGTTGCCAATTTTAATGGTTTTATCAAAAAAGAAATCTGGGTTGGCATTCCTCATCCATTGGGTATAGGCCCTTATTCGATAATTTCCTTCTTTTAAAGTATCTGCAAGTTTAAAATCTCCCCAGGTAATTCCACTTTCAATTGGAAGTTTAATTTGGGTAGTTATCGAATCTTTATCATTAATAAGTTCTACATACAAAATATTGCTAATTGTAGATGGCGCCGAACTTTTGGCATCTACTACATAAGCCTTAAACCATATATCATCGCCAACGGCATAATAAGGTTTGTCTAAATGCAAGTAAACCTTTTCTTGGGTGTGTCTTTTTGTAAACTCTTCTAACTTCTTAAGTAGCGCTGCAAAAGGATCTTCGTTGATGCTAAATGCAGAGAAGCTAATAAAAGAGAGTATAATAACGGCTAATAGGATGAGGTTTCTTTTCATTTATAAAGGAATAAAGCCTTAAGTTACGAAAACTTAAGGCTTTATAAAAATAAATGAATTAAAAAGTTAGTTGATTTTCTAAAAACTGTTCTTAAACATCATGCTTTCTACAGGCTTGGTTGTTTTATTATTGTATTTAGCATTGTTCTTGGTATTGTACATATTTTCAATTTTTCCATCTACGGCAAAATAGATTAATTGGCCAATGGGCATACCTGCATAAATGCGAACAGGTTGTGCACAAGAAATTTCTAAAGTCCAGGTATTACAGAAACCAACATCTCCTTTGCCAGCGGTGGCGTGTATATCTATACCTAAGCGCCCAGTGCTGCTTTTGCCTTCTAAAAATGGTACATGGGCATGGGTTTCCGTATACTCTAAAGTTACCCCCAAGTACAATGTTCCTGGCTGTAATACAAAACCATCTTTTGGGATTTCGAAATGATCGATTTTATTGTGTGCTTTGGCATCCAAAACACGGTCTTTATAGGTGGCTAAGTATTTGCCTAAATGTACATCGTAAGAGTTGGTGCCTAAACAGTCTGCTGTAAATGGTTCTATAATTATGGTGCCCTTATCTATTTCTTCTAGTATTCGTTTATCAGAGAGTATCATTTTATGAAGTATTTTGGACTAAATTATGATTAATTTAAGATACTTTTGTATTGATTTTCTAAATAAGGCATGCCGATAGTTTTAAATAAAAAAATTGACGATCAAACCGTACTCGCAGTATGGAAAATTGAAGAGACCGAAGAACAGTTACTTTCTAGTTTGCAATTGAAACAGCATGAGCTAGATGTGATTGAATCTTTAAGTGCTGGTAAGCGAGCATTACACTGGTTAAGTACTCGTGTTTTGTTAAGGACAATGCTTAACACTGCCGATTATATCGACTGCCAGATGGATGAACATGGCAAACCATACTTGGTAAATTCTGATACCCATATCTCTTTAAGCCATTCTTACGATTATGCCTCTGTTATTGTTAGTAAAGATAAAAAAGTTGGGGTAGATATTGAATTGATCAAAATGAAGATCAAGAGTATTAAACACAAATTTTTGTCGGATGTAGAATTGGCACAGAAGCAGATTGGTGATAATACCAATGGTTTATATGTGTGTTGGTGTGCAAAAGAAGCTATTTACAAATGGCATGGTAAAAAAGGTTTGGAATTTAAACAGCATATTCATATTAAGCCTTTTAAGTTAAAAGATGAAGGTTCTTTACAAGCCATTGTAGAATTACCTGAGGGTACTAAAGAGCTTACCGTTAATTATTTTAAAACCACAGATGGTTACATGCTGGGTTACGTTGTTGCTTAGTTAGCTAAATATGAATAAGGTAGTAAAGTTTATAGATTGGGGTTTAACAGATTATCAGGATGCCTGGGATAGGCAAGAGGCAATCTTTACCGAAACTGTAGCTTTAAAAGGCAAAAATAGAACCGAAAATACCCAAATTCCAACGCCCAACTATCTTATTTTTAACGAACATGCACATGTTTATACTTTGGGCAAAAGTGGCAAGCCAGAAAATTTATTGTTAGATGAGCAAGGCTTAGTTGCCAAACAAGCTACTTACTATAAAATTAATCGTGGTGGCGACATTACTTACCATGGCCCAGGGCAAATCGTTGGCTATCCTATATTAGATTTAGATAATTTCTTTACCGACATCCATTTATATTTAAGAACATTAGAAGAAGCTGTAATTTTAACTTTAGCAGATTATGGAATTGCTGCTGGTAGGTACGAAGGCTTTACAGGCGTTTGGCTTGATGCTGATAATGAAAAAGCCCGTAAGATTTGCGCATTAGGGGTGCGTTGTAGCCGTTGGGTAACCATGCATGGTTTCGCTTTTAATGTAAATGCAGATTTAGCTTATTTTAAAAACATTGTGCCTTGTGGTATAGACGATAAAGATGTAACCTCTATGCAAAGAGAATTGGGCAAGGCTTTAGATATGGAAGAAGTAAAAGCTAAATTGAAAAACCATATTGCAACGTTATTTAAAATGGAATTAATTTAGTTAATTGCATTTTCCTATTGATAATTTCTATTTATCAACTTTTGCATGAGAAAAATCATTATCCTTTTACTGATATTTCCTATAATATCATTTGCGCAGATCCAAATAAAAGGCAAGGTTTTAGATGCCTCCACTAAGCAACCTATTGCTTATGTTAATATCGAAAATTTTAAAGCTCAAATAGGTATACAATCTAATCAAGATGGCTTATTCGAACTAAATCTTCTTAAAGGCAAACAAACAGATACGCTTAAAATTTCTTGTGTTGGTTATGCCGACAGATATATCACCAACTTAAATTCAAACCCAGTAGCAGTATACGAGCTTACACCTACAGTTTTTCTGTTAAATGAAGTTAAGGTCTCTAATAGAAAGCCCATTGAACTACAGGTTGGTATAGTTAACAAAAAAGGTAGAAATGTGGTGTTTTTTAATAAACTTATACAGCGTCCGGGTACACAACAAGCTGTTTACATAAAAAATGTAGCCAATAAAGTTGCGTATGTTAAGACTGTATTTTTTTATTTAGGAGATGATATGTTCGATGCTCCTTTTAGAGTTAGGATTTATGAAAGCGAAAATGGTTTGCCAGGAAAAGATTTATTAAATAAGAGCATAGCGTTTGTAGCTAAAAAGAAAAACTCTTGGAACGAACTAGATATTTCTAATTATTCTCTTTTAGTGCCTGAAAATGGTTTTTTTGTTTCAGTAGAATGGATTGCTAACGATAAATATAAAAAAAGCGCTTCTTATGAAAATAGGAGGCCTGATGGTACTATTGAGCAGAAAACATTTAATTATTATGGGCCGAAAATAGTGCAGCGATTTGATACTGATTATGGTTTAACCTATTATAAGACATTAGCAGGTAAATGGTATAAAGCAAAAGGAGCAGTAGGTATGAATGGTAATAAAAGAGAGGTTGATGTTGACCTATTAGTTAAAGCAACACTAGAAGTTTATCAATAAGCTGCTCAATCATAAATGTTTCTCTCAAAAAATTTTGAAGTTTTAGTGTAAAGCTTATCTTTATACTAAACTAAAACCAAATTAAACTCTATGGAATATTCACAAGATTACTCTTCTGAAGCTGCAGGTATTATGGCCGGTATCTTCGGTACAATTCTACTCATTTATTTAGCCATGTATGTGCTCATGGTAATTAGTCTTTGGAAAGTTTTCGAAAAGGCAGGCAAACCGGGTTGGGCAGCAATTATTCCAATTTACAACACTTTAGTTATGATTGAGATTGTAGGCAAACCTACTATATGGTTATTATGGTGTTTGATTCCTTGTGTAAACATTGTTTTTGCGATTTGGCTAATTAATTTAATGAGCAAAAGCTTTGGGCAAGGCGAAGGTTTTACCATTGGGATGATATTTTTGCCTTTTATTTTCTGGCCAATATTGGGCTTTGGTAATTCGAGGTATTTAGGCCCATCTGCTGCAGAGGCGCAAAATCCTTTTGGTGGTGGTCAAAATCCATATCAGCCAAATAATCCTTATCATCAGCCACCAAATGATCCTAACTCTGGTAATTATTAAGCTTTAAAATTTATATCTATGCTATCCACTATGTTATTTATTTTAAACAAAGTGGATAGCTTTTTAATACCCTGTCCATTTAAATACCTAACAGCGCTAGACTGCCCAGGTTGTGGTTGTCAGCGCTCCATTATCGAATTGTTTAAGGGTAATTTTCAAGAAAGTTTTCAATTATATCCTCCAGCAATTCCTTTTATATTTAGTCTTGCAATAGGCATTTCTTCTTATGTCTTTAAATGGGATAGCAATTCCAATTGGTTAAAATTACTTTACGTAGCAACAGGATTGATCATTATGTGCAACTATGGCTATAAGATTTTAACGCATCAATTACATTAAATTACATCCATACAATTTGTTTCTTCGTAAATTAAATCATGAAATTGTACACAGTTTTTGGGTGTTTATGTTTATTATTGGCTTGTAATAAAGGCAATACTAGCGATATGATTATTGATCCAACTCCTCAATCAAACCCTACAACATTAACTTATCTTGCTTTAGGAGATTCTTATACCATAGGCGAAGCCGTAGAGCCGAATTTATCATTTCCTTTTCAATTGGTGAGCGAAATAAAAAAGCAAAATGTTAGCCTCTCCAGTCCAAAAATTATTGCCAAGACCGGCTGGACGACAAATGAACTACAAACCGCAATAAAGTCGGAAAACATTACCCAAAAATTTGATATTGTTACGCTTTTAATTGGCGTAAACAACCAATATCGAGGGAATTCTCAAACTATTTATCGCAAAGAATTTAAGGAGTTGTTGCAGACTGCTATCGATTATGCTAACGGTAATAAGAAACATGTTTTTGTGGTATCCATTCCTGACTGGGGCGTAACTCCTTTTGGTAAATCGAGCGGAAGAGCTACAGCAACCATTGCACAAGAAATAGATATCTTTAATGCCATTAACAAAGAAGAAACTTTAGCGCTAGGCATTAGTTATACTGATATTACACCAGCTTCCAGAAATGCAGCTACAGATTTAGCTTTGGTGGCATCAGATGGTTTACATCCTTCTGGTAAAATGTATGAAGAATGGGCTTTAAGTGTAGCAAATGCTGTGGCTGCGAGTTTAAAATAGCTATATTCCTCTAGAAGTTACTTGGTTGTAATCTTTAATCAAAGTGCTTAAAAAATCGAGTTCATTCATCCCATTTGGAAGTGTTATATTTAAATGGTTAGCAATTTTGCCTGCCATATGGTAAACCAGATGATGGTTGCGAGTTTTATAATATGTATTTAAAACTTCATGAATCAATTCTATGTCTCTATCAGATAACTCATTTACATTGGCAAACACAGGCGTATAGTCTTCTGCTACAGGATGAAAGGCAATATGCTGAAACTGAGTGCGAGGAACGGTTTTAATTAAGGTAGTGCCCGCAACAATATCGCCAATTCGCTGCTTATTTTCGGTAACCGCAACGCAGATTAACGCACCAAGCCATTGGGTTAATACAAAATCTACTATCCTAAATACCCAACGAATAAAGTATTGACCCAAACTAGGTTGAGCGCCATCTAAACTAATCACTTTAATCTTTAAAATTCTTTTTCCGATGCTCTGCCCGTTCATAAAGATCTCAAAAAGCAAATCGTAAAACACAAAGCCTACTGCATAAATGATAAGTGGAATATAGCTGACGATGCCATTGCCCCCAAAAACACCCATCATTTGAAACACAAGTGCAAAAACAATGAATACCAATAAAAATATTCCAAAATCAATCAATCTTGCCGAAACTCGTTCGCCAAGTCCTGCTACGGGGTAATCTATATCTACATGCTGACTGGTGTTAACTTTAACGGTTTCCATAGTTTCAAATATAATAGGGTTTTTTATTTTTTATTGACTAATTGAAATTTTGTTTTATTTTAACAGAAATTTATCAATCGGAGAAACAAATTTTTATGAGAGAAGCGCTTTTTGTAAAGCAGAATTCCGAAAAATGGAAGAGTTACGAGCACTTGCAGACTAAAAATCCTGACGAGCTAGCTCACCGATTTATAGATATTACCAACGATTTGGCTTATGCAAAAACGTTCTACCCTAAATCTCAAACTACTGCTTATTTAAATGGAATAGCCTCGTTATTACATCAGTCAATTTATAAAAATAAGAAGGAGAAAGGTAATCGTTTTGTGCGTTATTGGAGTGTTGAGCTACCTTTACTGTTTAAAAAATACCATAAGCAACTTTTATATTCGTTTATCTTTTTTGTAATCGCCGCAAGCATTGGTGCATTATCTGCCAAATACGACGATCGTTTTGTGCGTTTAATTTTGGGTGATGGTTATGTAAACATGACCAATGAAAATATTGCCAAAGGCGATCCGTTTGGCGTGTACAAGAAAATGGGAGAGTTTGAGATGTTCCTTTACATTGCGGGCAATAATGTTTGGGTTTCTTTAGTAATGTTTGTTAGCGGTGCACTTTTTTCTATTGGACCTGTTTTCTTTTTATTAAAAAATGGGATTATGATTGGCGCTTTCGAATATTATTTCTTTAGCAAAGGTTTGGGAGCAGAGTCTATTTTGGTAATTTGGATACACGGTACCTTAGAAATACTGGCAATTATAATTGCCGGTGGTGCAGGTTTGGTTTTAGGACATGGACTGCTTTTTCCAAAAACCTATACCCGTTTAGTGGCATTTAAAAATAGTGCTAAAGACGCTACAAAAATTGCCTTTGGTATTGTTCCTATTATTTTACTGGCAGCGTTTTTCGAAAGTTTTATTACCCGGCATACAGAAATGCCCATGTGGTTAAGCATAAGTATTTTGGCCGGATCATTTATTTTTATGGTTTGGTACGTAATTATTTATCCTATACAATTATACAAACGAACAAATATACCTAAATGAAAGAAAAAATAGAGTTGAGAAAAGCACGTGAATTTGGAGAAATAATAGGGGATACTTTTCTTTTTATTAAACAAAATTTTGCGCCATTAATGAAGGCCTTTTTCGCCATGAGCGGAATTTTTATTGTTGGCGGAATGGTAAGTGCTGCTATGGCACAATTACAGGTAGTTGGTATTAGCCAAACTGCAGGTAAGGCATACAATGAGAACCTAACTACCATGTTCTATAATTTTGGTTTCAACTATGTATTTGTAATTATTTTTATGATCTGTAGTTATACCGCAATGTATGTTTCTGTATTAAGTTACGTCGCCTTATACATTCAAAAGGGAAAACAAGCACCAAGCGTTAACGAAGTCTGGGGCTATTTTAAATATTACTTTTTTAGGGTAATGGGGAGTGGTATTGTGATGTCCCTTTTTGGAGTAGTTTGCTTTATCTGTTGCCTAATTCCGGGGATTTATGTTTTTCCAATGATTACCCTTTTTTATGCCATCATGATTTTGGAAAATGGAACTTTGGGACATTCTTTTAACAGATCTTTTAAATTGATTAAAGACGAATGGTGGATGACTGCTGCAACCATGTTGGTGGTTTACATCATATTTTATGCCTTTAGTATGATAGTACAGTTACCTTCAATTATTATTATGATGGTTGGTGCATTTACAAGTGGCGAAAGAACAATTACAAGTACCTATGCCATTGTTTCTTCTATTTCCCAATATGTATCATACATCTTTATGATTATTCCAATCATTTCCTCAGCCTTAATTTATTACAACTTGGTAGAGCGTAAAGAAAATTTAGGTTTATTTAATAGAATAGATGGCTTTGGGCAAGGTCCTGTTCAAGAAAACCCTATTCAAGAGGAGTATTAGATGCGGGTTTTATTCGGGTTTTTAATCTTTTGTATGTGGGCATTTAATGTCCAGGCAACTGCTGTACAAAAACCAGCAAAACCTGTAATTATAGCGAAAAAAGATACTGTTTTAAAGACAGATAGTAGCAAGGTTGAACTACGGAAATTTGATGAGCAGGCGCTTAAAAAATATAGTCGGCAACCAGAATTTGTGTATGATGATGTGCCAAAAACTTTAAGTTTGTGGGATAGATTTTGGCGCTGGTTTTGGCGTTTGGTAAATGAATTTTTTAGTGGTAAGGCTACAGGCAATATTATACAGTATGTACTTATTGGACTGGTAGTTGCCTTAATTGTATTTATTGTGGTTAAAATAATTCGCTTAGACTTGAAGTTGTTAAGTGGAAAGTCTAAAAAAGTAGAAATACCTTTTGCCGAAACTTTAGAAAATATTCATGAAATTGATTTTAATGAAGAGCTAGAAAAAGCGATGCAAAGCGGAAATTACAGATTGGTAGTGAGGCTATTGTATCTAAAAACTTTAAAACAATTAACCGATCAATCTTTGATAGACTGGCAGCCGGAGAAAACAAACCAAGTTTATGTTAGTGAGCTGGTAAACAAAGATCATCAATTGGCATTTAGCAAATTAACCCAGCAATTTGAATATATCTGGTATGGAGAATTTTTTATTGATAAAAACTCTTTCGAACCTATTCAGCAATCCTTTCAACAGTTTAACGAACAAACTACATGAGCGGATTAAAGAAATATCTTATCATTGGGAGCTTACTAATCGTTGGCTATTTGGTTGCGCAATATTTTAAACCAAAACCTACTGATTGGACGCCAACTTACTTATCTGATGATAAGATTCCGTTTGGAAGTTATTTGTTGAGACATCAGATTAACGATATTTTCCCGAACACCAAGGTTAAAACCATTCAATCGTCTATATACAAGAGTTTAACAGAAATCCCTGCCGGAAAATCTAACTACTTCATCATTTCATCAAATATTAAAATAGATGATTTGGATTATCAGGAAATGGTGAAATATATGAAAAATGGCAACCATATATTTTTGGCAGCTTACAACGTTCAAGGGGTATTGTTAGATAAATTGAAACTTAATATAGTCTCTGATTTTAATTTTCAGAACAAAAGAAAATATCCCATCAACTTTGTTAGCCCAAGTTTAAAACGAGAGTACGATTATTATTTTGACAAAGGCATAAGTGAGCAGTACTTTTTTAGTGTAGATACAGCAAGAGCTATCGTTTTAGGCACAAAGCAAAATAAGATGGCCAATTTTGTACAGTATAAATTTGGTAAAGGTGCACTATATATCTTGCCTAATCCGCAATTGTTAACCAATTACAGTTTGTTAAAAGACGATGGTGCCGATTATGCAGCCAAGGCATTATCTTATCTGCCCAAAGCCGAAACGCTAATCTGGAATGAGCATTTTACAAGAACCAATTCTGCAGATAAATCAATTTTACGGGTGTTGTTTAAGTATCATCAATTGCGTTGGGCTTATTATATCGCCTTATTTGGCTTAATCACATTTATTCTATTCGAAGTTAAAAGGCGTCAACGTATTATTCCTGTAATTGATCGGTTAAAAAATACTTCTGTAGAATTTGTACAAGTGGTAGGTAAAGTTTATTACGAGCAGCGTAATAATAGAGATATTGCCGAGAAAAAGGTAGTTTACCTGCTCGAATATATCCGTACTAAATACCGACTTAAGACCATCAATTTAGATGAAGAGTTCAAAGCAGCATTGGTTAAAATTTCCAGTGCCACCGAAGATACAGTTGAGGAATTACTTTCCAGAATATCAATATTAAAAGAAGGTCAGATGGTTAGAGATGATCAATTGATCCGATTAAATAAAATCATTGAAAAATTTTATAAACAAGACCAATAACTATGGAACAGGAAATGTTTAACCAAAGAACAGATTTAACTCAATTGAGCGCTGCGGTTGCGCAGATTAGAGAATCGCTGGGTAAAGTCATCGTTGGACAAAAAGATACAATAGATCTGTTAATTGCCGGATTATTGGCAGATGGACATTTGTTATTAGAAGGTGTACCAGGAGTTGCGAAAACCTTAAGCGCAAAGTTGGTAGCGAAATGTATTTCTGCCTCGTTTTCTCGCATACAGTTTACACCAGACTTAATGCCATCTGATGTTTTGGGAACTGCCGTTTTTAGTCCAAAAACAGCAGAATTTCAGTTTAGACCAGGACCAATATTTGGCAACATTATTTTAGTAGATGAGATCAATAGAGCACCTGCAAAAACACAATCTGCTCTGTTCGAGGCTATGGAAGAGCGTCAGATTACGGTAGATGGAAATACCTATAAACTCGAAGAGCCTTTTATGGTATTAGCCACCCAAAATCCAATTGAGCAGGAGGGAACCTATCGTTTACCCGAAGCGCAGTTAGATCGTTTTTTATTTAAAATTGAAGTTAAATATCCATCGCTTGAAGAAGAGATTGCAATTTTAACCAATCAGCATCAACAAAAAACAGAAGATCAGCTGCAAGAAATTAAACCAGTTTTATCTGTAGAACAGGTAAAGTCTTTACGAGCAACAATTAAGGCTTTGTTTGTAGAACCTAAATTATTGGCTTATGCTGCTCAGATTACTCACGAAACGCGTAGTAATAAATCTTTGTATCTGGGTGCTTCCCCAAGAGCATCCTTAGCAATGGTAAATGGTGCAAAAGCAATAGCAGCAATGGCAGGTAGAGATTTTGTAACACCAGACGATATTGTAAAAGTGGCGGCACCTGTTTTAGCACATCGTATAATGCTTAGTCCGGAGAAAGAAATGGAAGGTTTAACAACTGCTGATGTAGTTGCGCAGCTCATTAAAAAAATAGAGGTGCCAAGATAAAGCATCGTCTTATCGAACGAGCTTTTCGCGAGGAGAAATCTATTTGATTAAATCATCTAAATCAAATACAAAGATAGCTCGTCAACGAGCTCCTCGATATGATGAAAAATAAAAGGAATGAAGAAACTCATTAAAAAATATTACACAGACCTGTTTTTAGGTAAAAGGCTCTTCTATGCTTTAGGCCTTTGTGTGAGCTTATTTTTATTTTCTTTCTTTTTGCCATGGTTTGGCGATTTGCCCTACTTTATATTTGGCGCACTATTGGTGTTGGCAATTATCGATTTATTGCTGTTATACAAAACTGAGCGAGGTGTTTTCTTAAGAAGAGAGGTACCCGAGCGTTTAAGTAATGGCGATGAGAACGAACTTAAAATCTATCTAGAAAATTTCTATCCCTTTGCAGTAACTATTGGTATCATAGATGAAATTCCTTACCAGTTTCAAAAACGCGATTTGTGGTTTGATACCCATTTGGCATCTCGGGAGCAAAAAACAATTTCTTATGAGCTTAGGCCAACCAAACGCGGAGAGTACGAATTTGGCATTACCAGATTGTACGTACAATCGCCAATAGCACTATTTAGCCGGAGGTTTAATATTGGTGCCGATAAAGTGGTGCCCGTTTATCCATCGTTTTTAAAATTAAGACAGTATGAGTTAATGGCAATTTCTAATCGCCTTACAGATATTGGTATTAAAAAGATGAGAAGAATTGGGCATAGTATGGAGTTTGATCAAGTTAAAAATTATGTGTCAGGAGATGATTACAGAACCGTAAACTGGAAAGCTACCGCTCGCAAAGGCGATTTAATGGTTAATTCTTATACAGACGAAAAAGCGCAACATATCTATTGTGTAATTGATAAATCTAGGGCAATGAAAATGCCTTTTGAGGGTTTAAGTTTGTTAGATTATGCCATTAATGCTAGTTTAATTTTAAGTAGCGTTGCATTGGTAAAACAAGATAAGGCCGGGCTGGTTACCATTGCAGAAAAAACAGGTAGCGTAGTTCCTGCAGATCGTAGACCAACGCAACTTAATAAAATAATGGAAGTGCTCTACAAAGAAAAAACTCGTTATTTGGAAACAGATATGGAGGCTTTGTACATCAGTATGAGGGCTGTACTCAAACAAAGAAGTTTGGTGGTTTTCTTTACCAATTTCGAAAGCATGAGCGCATTAGAAAGACAATTACCCTTCCTAAAGCGCATTGCAAAGTTCCATTTATTGTTGGTCGTATTTTTTGAAAATACTACATTAAAAGCTTTAAGTGAAGATCCTGCACAAGATGTAGAAGGGATATATATTAAAACCATCGCCGAAAAATTTGCTTTTGAGAAAAAACTAATGGTAAAAGAACTGACTAAACATGGTATTTTGAGTTTGCTTACCCCGCCTCAAAAACTAACAGTTAATGTGGTAAATAGATACCTCGCCATTAAAGCAAAACAACAGCTTTAAAATCATGAAACGTCATTTCGAAATGAGCTCTTGCGATTGAGAAATCTCTTTATATGTTGTTAATATGATGCCTTCGTTCATACCTCTATCCCAACTGTTCCTGAAGATGATATTTCTTTATCGGTATAGAAAGATTGACACGTCGCTGCTCTCCTCACAATGACGGAAATAGGAGGGTATTTTACGCTGTTGGGCCTTGGTTCGTGGAAACACGAAACAAATATTATTACAGCTCATGCTTTATTTAAAAAGCTTGCAATATCTTTGCAGCCATGGCAAATTTCCTCCTCATTGGTTTATGTATTTTAGCAGGTATCTTTTTCAGGAAATCGGGTAAACTACCTAAGGATGCTCATAAAGGGATCAATGCTTGGATCATCAACATAGCTTTGCCTGCTGTTTCTTTTAAATATTTGCCTCATGTAACTTTTACACCAGAGTTACTCTTGCCGGCACTTTCACCGGTTATCATTTGGATGGGAGCATGGTTATATAGCTCATTTTATGCAACTACCAATAAGTTAAGTAAGGCTACACAAGGTGGATTAAAATTAACAACTGGATTAAGCAACACCTCATTTATTGGCTTCCCTTTAATTATGGCTTATTTTAGTGAAAAGGAAATAGGTATTGCCATTATTTGCGACCAGATTACCTTTGCACTATTGGCTACGATTGGAATTGTGGTAGCCATTAGGTCTTCGCAAAATCAAAAGCTGGAAGCTAAAATGGTATTCAAAAAAGTACTTACTTTTCCACCAATTTGGGGGTTTGTTTTAGCTTTAATATTGCCTCATTTTCTTGATTTATCTAGCTTAGATCCACTATTCGATAAACTGGCCTCTACAGTTGGTCCATTGGCTTTATTTTCTGTGGGTTTGCAGCTTAAGTTTGGCGGTTGGTTTAGTGAGTTAAAGCACATCAGCTTTGCTTTATTCTATAAACTAATGTTAGCACCATTGCTTATTTCTTTGGTTGCTGTGGCATTTGGAATGAAAGGTATGATCCCTAAAATAGCAATTTTCGAAGCAGCTATGCCAACCTTACTCACCGCAGGGATTATAGCCGATCAATATAACCTTAATCCAAAACTTTCTAACCTGGTGGTTGGAGTAGGCATTGTATTGGCATTTATTACTACAGGCATTTGGTGGCTTATCTTAACTTACTCAGGGTTGTTTTAGATAGTTTCCTACGTTAAGGCTTGCTTTCGACTCACTTCAGCAATTATTTTTGAAAATCAAGTACAGCAGCTTTTATTAATGTTTACTCGGGCTATCACTCCAATCTTTTACCCCTAAATCTTCTAGGGGGGACTTGGTGAAAGGATTTTCCGTTAAACCCCGTTTATAAATTCTGGGCTGTAAATCTATTTTGGGTTGCTGTGCGCCTAAACCTAAATAGTAGCAAAATCTTTGTTTATAGCCCTGATTGCAGTGTAAATCTCCCGATTCTTCCATCGAGAATTGAAACGAAAAGCAGGAAGAACTTAAATTCTTGTACCATCATTGCGCTTCAAAAATTAATTTCTATTACACCTAATAAATCTTTGTGTCTTAGCTATATCTATGAAAAAACAATAAACCAAAGAAATTCTTCGCAGGCTCAGAATTGACAAAATTTTGTTAACATTCCGGCAAGCTCAACGGTATATTAGTAGCCAAGCCACCGTCTGAGGTTTCTTTGTATTTAGAGTTCATATCTAAAGCTGTTTCCCACATGGTATTTACTACGGCATCTAAACTTACTTTCGCCTTATCAGGATTACTTTGTAAAGCCAACTGACTAGCGGTTATCGCCTTAATTGCACCCATGGTATTGCGTTCGATACATGGAATTTGAACCAAGCCACCTATAGGGTCGCAGGTTAACCCCAAATGATGCTCCATGGCAATTTCTGCAGCCATTAACACCTGACGTTGTGAACCGCCTAAAACTTCGGTTAGCGCAGCTGCTGCCATAGCAGACGAAACGCCAATTTCTGCTTGGCAACCGCCCATAGCAGCAGAAATAGTTGCGCCTTTCTTAAATATACTGCCTATTTCTGATGCACAAGCAATAAATTGGATTATTTTTTCCTCTTCATATCCATCGCAAAAGGTAATAAAGTATTGCAATACCGCAGGGATTACGCCTGCTGCACCATTAGTTGGTGCGGTAACTACTCTGCCAAATGCGGCATTTTCTTCATTAACCGCCAAGGCAAAACAACTTACCCAATCTAAAATATAATTGAAACCATTCCCACCACTTCTGATGGCCAGAACCCAACTCTCATAATCGGTATAGGCTTGACCTTTAATTAGCCGCTGATTTAATTTTAATGCTCTTCTGGCCACATCTAATCCGCCGGGTAAAAAACCACCCGTATGAGAACCTCTATAAATGCACTCCTTGATAACTTTAAAATGTTGGAGAATACCCTTTTTAGTCTCTGCTTCTGATCGCCATGCAGCTTCATTTTCCATTACCACCTCACTTACTTTTAGACCAGTTGATAAACACCAATGTAAAAGTTCGCTTGCTTTCTCCACCGGAAAAGGAAGGTCAACCTGTTCTTTTTCACTACCGTTTTCTCCATCTTTTACTACAAAACCACCTCCAATAGAATAATAAGTTTCGGAAAAAGCTTTTCCTGTATTTAAAAAAGCTTGGAAGGTAACAGCATTTGGATGAAAAGGAAGACTTTCCATAAATAAAAAGATCAGATCTTCATCGTAAGAAAAGCGAATATTTTTTTCGTTGCCTAATTGTAATTGTTTACTTTGTTTAATTTCTGCTATGGTGCTGTCTATGGCATTTACATCGAAGGTAACTGGGTCGCCACCAGCCAAACCTAACAAAATAGCGATGTCTGTGCCATGGCCTTTTCCTGTTTTAGCCAAAGAACCATACAATAATATTTTTACCTGTTCAACATCATTTAATAGACCTTCTTTCTTTAAGGATGCTGTAAATTGTTGAGCGGCCCTCCATGGGCCTAAAGTATGTGAACTTGATGGACCGATACCGATCTTAAAAATATCAAAAACAGAAATTTGTTCATTTGGCATACACAAAGCTACAATAGTTTTTTAGATAGACCTAGCGAAAGCGTTTGACATATCTATTTTATCGGCTATCTTAGTTGCAGTAAAAATTTTCATGAAAAAGATCCTTATTTTAACTTGTCTGATACTTGCTTTCGGTGTTACTAAAGCACAAAAAAAACAGAATGTCTACTTTTTTAAGAATGATGGGAAAGAAGTGAGCGAAGCAGATAGTTCAGATTTTGTGCGTATAATTCAAGAACCCGACTCGGGCGATACAAATTTCGTATTGCTAGAATACTATGTAAATAAGAAAAGAAAAACATTAGGTAAAGTTTCGGCATTTGAGCCCAGCTTAGTTTTAGAAGGTGCTGTATCTAGGTTTAACCAAGAGGGGAAAAGAATTGAACTAACTACTTATGAAAAAGGAGTTCCACTAGGAGTTTCTTACCATTATTTTGACAATGGAAAATTTCATAAACAGATAACATACGGAAATACTACACCTAAGTTGGAACAAGCTATGGGACTAAATAGTGAATTTAATCACTTTCCATTTAACCCAAATGCTAAATTAATTTATTTAGCAGATTCTAACGGAGTAGAACAGGTAAAAGATGGAAATGGGCATGCAAAAGAAATTAGAGTTTCTGAAAAAAATGTGATTACAGAAGAAGGCGATTACAAAAATGGAGTTAAACATGGAGTTTGGACAGGAGGGGAGACAATGTTAAATTATACCTATACTGAAACTTATGAAATGGGTAAATTGGTAGCAGGAGAAAGTATTAAGGATAACCAAAAACATCAATATACAACAAATGCTATGAATCCCCCTCAATTTAAAGGCGGAATTAATAAATTCTATCAAAATGTAGGTTATGCTTTAAGATATCCAGCTGAAGCTGCTAGAAATAGAATTACTGGAAGTGTTATTTTAAGTTTTACAGTAGAAAAGGATGGAAGTATTACGGATGTAGAGGTTAAGAAATCTGCTCATAAATCCCTAGATGAGGAAGCAAAACGTGTAGTGCTACTTTCTAAAAAATGGTTGCCTGCAACGATGAGAGGAATACCTGTTCGTGTTAAATATACTTTGCCTATCAAATTTAGTATGAGTGGATCATGAAAAAACTTAAACTCTTCTTAATCTTTATTGCATTGTGGTTTAACTGTTTCTCCCAAATCTATACACCACCAGCAGATCAAAAAGTTGTAGCCAATTTATCCCAATGGGGAGATAAAAAGTTTGGCTTGTTTATGCATTGGGGCATTTATAGCATACCAGGGATTGTAGAATCGTGGAGCATTAACTCTGAGGATGCAGATTGGATACCACGTGATAGTACTATAAACTATGATGAGTATAAAAAGTGGTATTTCGATTTAAACAAACAGTTTAACCCAGTAAAATTTGATCCCACAATTTGGGCTAGTTATGCTAAAAAAGCAGGGATGAAATATGTGGTTTTTACCACTAAACATCACGATGGCTTCTCCATGTTCGATACCAAACAAAGTGATTATAAAATTACAGGCAAAGAAGTTCCTTTTGCTAAAAACCCAAGAGCTAACATAACTAAGGAAGTTTTTTCTGCTTTTAGAAATGAAGGCTTTATGATTGGTGCCTATTTTTCTAAGCCCGATTGGCACAATGAAAATTACTGGTGGCCACGTTATGCAACCCCAGATCGCAATAACAATTATGATATCAGATTACATCCACAGCGATGGAAAAATTTTAAGCAATTTACCTATAATCAGCTCGAAGAATTAATGACAGATTATGGTAAGGTTGATATTTTATGGTTAGATGGAGGCTGGGTGAGGCCAAAAGCTACGGTAAATGCAGAAGTGCTTTCTTGGGGAGCACCAATTCCGGCATGGGATCAGGATATTGATATGCCCAACATCGCCAAGATGGCCCGTGCAAAGCAGCCAGGTTTAATTATGGTAGATAGAACGGTACATGGCGAATATGAAAATTATCAAACACCAGAACAAAAAGTACCCGAAAAACCACTTGCCTATCCTTGGGAAACATGTATGACTATGGGTAATGCATGGGGTCATGTGCCAAATGATAATTACAAAAGTACCCATACTTTAATCCACCTTTTGGTAGATATTGTAGCCAAAGGAGGTAACTTTTTATTAAATATTGGACCAAAACCCGATGGTACACTTCCTGAACCAGCCTTGCAACGTTTAACAGAGATGGGTGCTTGGATGGACATCAATAAAGAAGCTATTTATGCTACACAGCCCATAGCACCTTACAAAACCGATAATGTTTGTTTTACCAAATCTAAAACAGGGATGATATATGCACTTTATTTATTGGATGAGCAAACAGTTATCCCTTCAAAAATAATCATCAAATCTTCGCCTAAAATGCCTAAGAAATTAGCCTTGTTAGGTTTAAAATCTACAATTAAATGGAAAAAAGTAGGCGACGATTTAGAAGTGATATTGCCAGTAGGAGTAAGGGATTTCAAGCATGCATTGGTTTTTAAACTGGATTAGTAAAATAGATACCCGATAGCACTTACTATAGCCTCAGTACCAATGGGTATTTTGAATTTAAATACGAATAGCGCTGTTTAAATTAGATAGTTTTGATCATGAAAACAGCGAACCTTCAACATCAAAACCTTAAAACCAGTACTCATTTAGTGCTAATGTTAGTTATTGTTCTTAGTTTACTTTCTTGTAAAAAACTGATAGATAGTATTGAACCCAAAAGTTTTGTAGATAAATATTATGACCTAACACTTAAGCATGAGTGGATTGTAGATTCGATAAGGTATACCAAGTTTGATGAAGCAAAAAAATTGGTGTCTGATGAAATAAAACCAGTTGGTAAAATGGTGTTCGAAAAACCTATTGAAGAATCTAATAACCCTATACTCACTTATGGACAAGGCTATATGACCCATACCTACAACCAAAATGGGCAAATTATTGTAGATAAAAATGCTTATCGATTGAAAAATTCTGGTACAGAAATTAAATACCTAGAATTGTATGTTAAGCCCGCTGCTGCTACGAGTTATAGTGGTGTTCAATCTATTATTTATGATGTGCATTTAATTGATAAAAACAGCTATTACTTATATAGATACGAACATTTACAGGACACTAGAACAGGCCAATGGCAAGGTTATTTAAGGAGTGTAATTAAAATGCATAGATAAGATGTTAAGATATCAAACGCAATAATCTTCGTATCTCTCAACATCTTATCTACAAATTTTTTATGATTTTTGGAGTTGTTAAATATTATACTTAGCTCTTAATGCCGAACTAATCTCATTAGCATGATGTACTACAGACTCTGGATAACCTAGGAAGGATAGTATTGCAATGCCATTCTTATTCTTTAAAATTCCAGGTTTAATTTTATAATCAAAAATCAATCGGGTTTCGGCTACTTTTTCCTCAAATGAATAACAGCAATATTCATTGCCAAGCAATTCGGCTAATTCTAAATCATGTGTAGATACAAAAACAAAATTTTGTTGTGCTGTTAAGTAAGATAAAATGGCTTTTGCCGCTGCTATTCTTTCTATGGTATTAGTACCCCTAAATATTTCATCAATAATAATAAGACTGCTTTTTTGCTCGGTACTTTTATTTAAAATATTTAATATGGACAGTGCCTCTGCTTGGAAATAACTTTTATTTTCCTCTAAATTATCACTAATTCTTATACTGGTAAATAAATTCATAAATGGCGCAGCATAACTTTTTGTACAGGATGTAAACAAAGTTTGAGAAAGTAGTGCATTGATAATGATTGACCTAATAAAGGTTGTTTTCCCAGACATATTTGAACCTGTAATTAAAATGCCTTGATTTGTTTTGGCATTTATAGAGTTGGGTACACAGTTTGCTATGTTTGGATGAAAAACTTCTTCAATAAGTAATTCGCTAGAATTATTTTTAAATTTCGGTTTCGAATAATAAGGCAGGCTTGTTCTTAAGGACATAATAGATATTGCCAAATCTATTCTTGCGATGTAATTAAAAATGGTTTGGATATTTGATTTTTGCTGATTAATTCTATTAATAGATATTAGAAACATGGCTGGTTCTATCAACAATAATGTTTTAATCAATTCTAAAACACCTGTTGAAATATCTGATACATTATTTTTAGATTCATCTTGAAAGTTAATATAACTTAAATTTCTTTTGAGCGGAACAAGTTCATTTAAACTATCTTTTATTGTGCTTTTATCTTTAATTAATGCTGCACATTTTTTTGCCGTTTGTATTAGCATATGTAGTTGCGGTATCGAGTGAACATACCTAGATATTTTGCTCTTATTGGTATAGTGTATGTAAAAATTAACAAATGTTAAACCTAATGTTATGATAAAGAAAAATTGGTTTTTTTGGAGAATAGTAATCGTTAGCATCACTATCCAAATTAAGCCTGCTAATTTAATATATGTAGCTAACCAACTTGCATACAGCGCATAGTAAGTTGTAGTGAATAGTTCTTGAATATAATAGGCATTTGTATGGTTAAGCTTATTTAATTCTAATTCTAAATTTACTCTTAAATCTTCATCTTCTTTAAATGTTTCTGCAAGAACATCTAGTTCTTGCAATAGAATTGGCTCATTTGTGGTTGTCTTTAAGCGATTATACAAATATTGCTGACCAGGTTTTGAATTGGTTCTATCAATAAAGTGGAATAATTCTTCTAAATCTATGTCCTTAGTTATTTCGTCTGATAAGGTAATTTCTGGAGCAAGGTTAAGATTTTGATGAAATTGACTGATTAGCTTAAAATTTCTTTTGATGATGATTGGTTTTCCCCACTTGTTTTTTATCTCTTGAAGTTTTTTAGTTTGCTTATTTCTTTGGCTATAATTTACATAAAGAATAATAGAAAATAATAACGGGAGAATAAGAAGAAGGTATATCATTATTATAGTAAAGATTAAAAATCAAACGCAATAATCTTCGTATCTCTCAACATCTTATCTACAAATTTTTTGTGGTTTCTTGGGCTTCCTATGGCTGTCCAAGTGCCGCTGATAATGCCATTGGCTAGTTCTTGTTTGCCACGATGTAATTTGAGTTTAGAAGTTCGGATTGACTCTTCGTAAATATCTAAACTCTCGTTTTCATATTTTTTAACAATGCGATAAGTTCTTTTAGTAAAACGACGCTCCACAAAATTCTCTACAAAGGGGAAAATCAACAAGGCCAATAATACCACACCAGTTACACCAACCGCTTGTTCGTAGTAGCCGCCACCAATGGCCATACCAATTGCAGCAACAATCCAGATTACACAAGCAGTTGTTAAGCCTTTTACCTGATTATCTTCTTTAAAAATAACCCCAGCACCTAAAAAGCCTATCCCTGTAACGATATTGGAGGCAATACGATCCTGACTGCTCAAGCCAATCCTTACCGAAAGTATGGTAAATAAGGTAGCTCCTAAACCAATCATGATCATGGTTTTTAAGCCAGCTTGTTTATTCCTAAACTCACGTTCCACCCCAATTAAACCGCACAGCAGGGTAGCTAATAAAAATTTGTTGATTTCGCCCTGTGTAATAAAATGTTCACTTTCAAAAAAACCTTCTGTCATAATGTTTGCTCCGAATGTATCTAATTTCGAAATTATATTTGAATAACGGTTATGCTTATGATAAAGTTTAACCCACCAACTATATTTATTTGAAATTTCTTTACAAAAAAAATTCCCTCAAAACTTTCGTCTTGAGGGAATTAATCCTTCGACAGGCTCAGGATGACATCCAAGAGTTGAAGTTATTTTTTTAAGTCCCCTTTAGGGGATTTAGGGGTTTACATCATACCACCCATGCCGCCGCCACCCATTGGTGGATGTGCATGACCAGCACCAGCTTCTTCTGGTTCGTCTGCTAAAACAACTTCTGTAGTTAACAACATTGCGGCAATAGATGCTGCGTTTTCTAATGCTACACGAGAAACTTTAGTTGGATCGATCACACCAGCACCAATTAAGTTTTCGTAAACATCAGTACGGGCATTGTAACCGAAATCGCCTGTACCTTCTTTTACTTTTTGTACTACGATAGAACCTTCGATACCTGCGTTTTCACAGATTTGACGTAATGGCTCTTCGATAGCACGTTTAACAATAGCGATACCTGTAGTTTCATCTTCGTTAGCACCTTTTAAATCAGCTAAAGAAGCAACTGCACGGATGAAAGCAACACCACCACCAGCAACAATACCTTCTTCTACAGCTGCACGAGTTGCATGTAAAGCATCATCAACACGGTCTTTTTTCTCTTTCATTTCAACTTCTGATGCAGCACCCACATAAAGTACAGCAACACCACCAGAAAGTTTAGCTAAACGCTCTTGTAATTTCTCTTTATCGTAATCTGAAGTAGTAGTTTCGATCTGAGCTTTGATCTGTCCAACACGAGCTTTGATATCTTCTGATTGACCAGCACCGTTGATAACAGTTGTATTGTCTTTATCAACAACAACTTTCTCTGCAGAACCTAGGTAAGTTAAATCAGCATTTTCTAATTTATAACCTCTTTCTTCAGAAATTACGATACCGCCAGTTAAGATAGCGATGTCTTCTAACATTGCTTTTCTTCTATCGCCAAAACCTGGAGCTTTAACAGCCACAACTTTCAGAGAACCACGGATTTTATTTACTACCAAAGTAGCTAAAGCTTCGCCATCTAAATCTTCAGAAATGATCACCAATGGTTTGCCAGTTTGAACAGTTTTTTCTAAAACAGGCAACAATTCTTTCATGTTGCTGATTTTTTTGTCGTAGATTAAAATGTAAGGGCTTTCTAATTCCGCTTCCATTTTATCAGCATTCGTTACAAAATATGGAGATAAATAACCTCTATCAAATTGCATACCTTCTACTGTTTTTACTTCAGTTTCAGTACCTTTTGCTTCTTCAACAGTAATTACACCATCTTTACCTACTTTGTTCATTGCTTCTGCAATTAACGAACCGATAACATCGTCGTTGTTTGCAGAGATCGAAGCCACTTGTTTAATTTTATTGTTGTCATCGCCAACCGCTTGAGATTGCTCTTTTAAGTTAGCCACAACAGCAGCAACCGCTTTGTCGATACCACGTTTTAAATCCATTGGGTTTGCACCAGCAGCTACGTTTTTAATACCAGCAGTTACAATTGCCTGAGCTAAAACAGTAGCAGTTGTAGTTCCATCACCTGCAATATCTGCAGTTTTAGAAGCCACTTCTTTAACCATTTGTGCACCCATGTTTTCGATTGGATCGCTCAATTCGATTTCTTTAGCTACAGTAACACCATCTTTGGTGATTGCCGGAGAACCGAATTTTTTATCGATAATTACATTACGACCTTTAGGACCTAAAGTTACTTTTACTGCATTTGCTAAAATGTCAACACCTCTTTTCAGGGCGTCACGTGCTTCAACGTTATATTTTACTTGTTTTGCCATTATTTATAGATTTGAGATATGAGTGTTGAGATGTGAGACAAATGAATCTTGCTCAAAACATATCTAATTTTAAATGATTGAATATTAATTTATACTTAGCCTTCTATTGCGTAGATGTCGGTTTCACGCATAATTAGATAATCTTTTCCATTGTAAGGAAATTCAGTACCACCGTATTTTCCGTAGATTACTACATCACCAGCTTTAACAGTTGGTTTTTTACCTTCTGAATCTTCATCAGAAACTGAAATTACAGTACCTTTTGATGGTTTTTCTTTAGCCGTATCTGGAATGTAAATTCCTGATGCTGTTTTTTCTTCTGCCGCAGCAGGTTCAACAATCACTCTGTTTGCTGTGCCAGCAACTGGTTTAAGATTTAATGACATAAATACTTTTATTTTTAGTTTTGTAATTTAAATTTACCCGCATTAAATACGGTAACATAGCTTAAACAGTTTTTGTGCCAAGTCTATTTTGCTTGTCAAATTTACATTTGGTGTCAGTTTATGCTTTTTGTAGCATAATTTCAAATGTCAGACTGTCAGCACTAATTGAAAACTCTTTGGCGGTGGTTAGCAATTACATTCCATGCTCAGCTTCTTTGATCATCGTAGTGTGATCTAAACTAAATCACAAATTAGAATTTAATTAGTGGGATAACTGATATATTTGCAAATATGGGTTACACTAAAGAAAGAGTAAAGCTAGAAAAGCTATTGGTTAAAATAAAAACGGTTAACAGTTATGATGAGAAGAGTTTAGCTACGCTGATCCTTACTCATGAGCAATATTCGCATACGGTTAGGATTTTAAAGAATAAGGAGCCAGAAATATTTACAGCCCATTATACCAATGAATTGCAGGCTGTTAAAGATGGTAAGAAATTACTGAAAGAAAGCGAGACAGCAGAATTAAAGCAACAAAATTTCACTGCGTATAAAGAAGTGGTAATTAAAGCACTGCAGCAAACCATAGCCGCTACATTGGCTATTGTATAGGATGAATGCTGCCGCAAAGAGCAATTGTGTGTTTTGCTGATAAATGCTTCTCCTCCTCTCTCCTTCAAGTGCATGCGTATCGGGGGCTTACCTGAGAAAAATTCAATACAATCATGACAAAACTGAGCAAGGTTTTTGACCAATGCACTTAAGGGTAAATTGATTTGGTTGTTGTTCGTCTATTATTTAAGTCTTTTCGGAACTGGGTATAATCAATTGCGTACCAACTAGCTATCAAACTATCACCTCAGGTGGTGTTTTTTCGATGCCGCTTCGCTTTTAAAGCGAGCAAGGTACGAGGATGGTACCTCTGTGATACGATTAAGATAGGACTGACAAGCGAAGCCTAACCGAACAACGACCGAAGGCTGACCGAAGCGCAACCGAAGAAAATTCACATTTGACCGAACAACGACCGAAGGAAATAATACGGTCTTATAAAAAGAGGTTATCTTAACCTAAACGAAATATTGGTGGTGTAAGCAAGCTATTCGAAGCGTTAGTTTTGCTTTTGGTTGGTTATTTATTTAGTTCTAATTCTAGATTAGTTAACATTAAAATTCTTGTTTTGGTATAGGCTCCGTCTACCGTCGGTCTACCGTCCGTCTTACGTCGGTAAGTTGTCTAAAGAATTGCAAAAAATAAGGTGTGTATAGGTCATCAACTGTGTGGTATTCATACTCATCTTTTATTTTAGCTAAAATCACAAATTATTAACTATAAGTTAAGGTTAGTGGTGTTTTTTATTGATGAATGAGCGTAGTGATTACGATGTGCTTTTCAAAATTTGTTATCTCGATGTCCTATCAAGGCATTTAGTTAATACATGAAATATAATTATTAAGGAATAGCTTTTGTAGTTATTTTGTTTCGTGTAGACACGAAACAAGGCGTAGGTAGTTAGGAGATATTACCTCATCTAGACTTAAATTTTGTAAAGGGGGATAAATTGTTTTTATGGCAATATGTTTTTACAATATAGTAATTTATAAATCTAGTTTCAAAAAAGAAGCCTAATGCAAATTAACATAAGGCTTCTTTTACCTCTTGTTTTTAGGATTTAAGTTTTAAATAAAACTGTGAAATCCATCTTTGGTTTGTTCCGTGTGGGGATAGTTGGTGTTATAAGCAACTATAGGTTAAAATGCTTAAAACATTGATGTGAAATACATTGAACTCAACCATATGCAGTCGACACTTGCTTTATTACCACTGTCAAAATCTAACATTTCTCTAAGCCCAGTAGTCAAGGAAGTTTGATCTTTCTCTTTCGGATTGATGATTGCTCCATTGCTGTCTATCTGTATTGGAGACGCTGGTTTACAATTCGATAGATATGCAAAATGGATAGGAATTACGATGGTCTTTTTTTCGTAAGCTTTTCCGTCAATTAAAGTTAGCCCACCCTTGTCAACACGTAGCGCTTTTTTGAGGGCTTGCCTGATTGGAGGCGGTATCGACTTTGTAAATTCTATTGAGTCTATCTTAGAATCAATAATCTTAAATTTTACAAGAATTATGGTGTTTACGCAGGTCGTATCTAAAAACGCTTGCTCTACATTGTACTCCTTTAAAATGACACGCTTAATGTCATTAAATTTAATTGTAAAACTATCCGTATTTTTTATTTGGGCAGAACAATATTGTCCAAAGAGGAGCATAACTAAACCTAATGTTATGATGAGTGACTTTTTCATTGATTTGCACAGCGTGTTCCAGCACTACCTGCTTTGTAGCTGGGGATGATACTATTATATTGACTTGCAGTAATGTTGTATTGAGCTAATAAATTATTATATGTTTGAGGGTATTGGGTGTAAATATCTGCCATTTCTGATAAAATTAAGATGTTAGCATTTATATCGGTTAAATTACTATAAACAAATTGAACGGATACACGTAATAAATCAACGTATTTAGTAGCCATTAGGAGGTGTTGTTGGTTAATGGAAGTATGCTCTTCAATACCTGCACAATCTATATACAAATCTGGAAAAGGTTTAGCTATTTAACAGGTATTTTATTTCCGTTGATTTCATAAGGCATTAATTGTATGTCTTTTAAATACCTATCTACAAGTTCGCTTGCTGGAAGTGTGCGGATCTTACCGCCGTTTTCGTACCAATAAAAATACGAATAGGCACCGCTAATAATACCTATCCCTGGGATGTAAGTAAATCTATCTATCCCTCTCTGACTATTATCGCCATCTATTGTCCAAGAGCCCAATGTCCAAAATTTATATGCTTTTTTGCCCATAATTTGAGTGTCGTTATCTCTGATCAAGATATTGCTATTATATAGGTAATGGGTGTTGAAACGATCAAATGTATCATATGCAGAATTGAAAGAGGGATGTTTGAGTTGCTTCATGTAGATTTGCTCAAATTTAGCTAATGGAAATATGGGAGCATTGATATTGATCTCGAAGAACTGATTGAGATTAGGGAAAATGTCAGTTAGATTTAACTTATCATCTTGGTGTGGCGTTAAGATAAAATGCTCCATTAATGTTTGGCTAATTGGCGTATAAAACTTATTCCCTAGCCTAATAATGGGTTTGATGAAATTATCCTTAAACCCCCAGCCAGCCTTTTCTCCTCTTGAATTGATAAATGCAGATAGGTTTTTTTCGAATTGCTTAGTTAAGGTATCAATGCTTACTATTTTGTTGGAGATACTATCTAGTTTAATCTCTTTCCATTCTGGTTTTCTGGTCTTATGATCGGGTAAAGCCGTAAAAAGCGTTAATAACTCCTTATTTTTAAGATCAAAAACATTGAATAGTTCTACCTGATAGCGATTGTCTGCACATTTAAGGTGGTTAAACTTTAATCCTTTTTGTATGGTGCTATCTATAACAAAATAGCGTAAGCGATCTTGCGGAAAACCTCGTTCCACAATAAAAAAAAGTAATATAGGTAATAGGAGTTTGCTTAGTTTCATTTTTATTAACTATAAGTCGATCAATTGCTTTTCATGATGATGCTTTATTTAAGCTATTCCATAAAAATAAGTTGAGCTGCAAAAAAAACTCCTTAGTGCTTGACTTTGGTTTTTTTTTGATTGCTTTTATCAGAAAATGAGTACGCTAATAATTTAGTATTTCAATTAATATGCCTCACAAAAACGTTCACAATAGGTTGGTGTAAAATAATAGCTTTTGATGAGTTTATTTTAGGAAAAATATTTCCAAAATCTTTAAGAAAATTAGATTTATAATCCATCATGCTATCCTTTGCATTATAATGATACATAGGGATGATAATTATTTTATTAGCATACTCTTGAAAAGGTATTTCTATGGACTTAAAAATTTTAATCTTTCTATTATCTAATTGAAATATCTCTTTAGTATTTTGATCAATTTTTTCTGGAAAATATAATGTATCTATTAATCCTTTTTCGTTAAATGAAACTCCAATGCTATAAACATGGGCATAGTTTTTTGGAGTATCATAAATCTTGTCTGAGGTGCTTTTGCTGCAATAATAATCTAGAACCTTATCAAATGAAGGCTTACTAGTTTGTGCGAAGCAAAAACTAGGTAATAATAAAAGTAAAAGAATGATTGGGTTTTTCAATGTCTGTGATTAGATATTCTATAACACTTTTTCATACCCAAAATAGCTTTGAGTATAAAAAAGTATCAGATTACAGAATATGGTTTATACGTTATTGCTTGTCTTTTAAAATTACACTGTTAGTTCTTGGTGCACTATATGCTACAAATTTTACCTTATACGTTTTATATTTATTTTTAGGTAGTACTTCTGTAATATACAAGTCATAGCTGCTATCGAAATAACGATGATATTTCCCGGCAATATCCATTAGTTCTTTAAAACTAAGGTAGGGATAATCTGGCTTTTCGGATAAAACATCTACCTTCTTTTCCCCTTTCTTAATTACAGAAGTAAACGAAACATAATTTTTATAAGGTGGAGCGCATGTACAATAAAAGGTAAACATATATTCAAATACATTTAAAGCAGCTATACTTAGCACTTGTGTCTTCTTTGGCGTATTAATTGTATCCGCCAAAAAATATAGTTTCTTTTTGGTTTCTTGTGAGTATACTCTACTTAATGATAACACCAATAGACTAAACAAAAATATTTTTTTCATAACTAAGGACAATTAGTGGGCAATTTTTTATTTCCTGGGACATTCACTAAGTTAGCTAAATAAAAAGCATCTCTTTGTGCAGGACTTATACCAAATTTAGCCATCAAATTATTATATGACTTATCGAGAATACCTTTATAGATATTGTAAGTATTTATTCCGCTTATTAATGGGTTAATAGGTGCATCACCTGCATTATTTAATCCATAAATAGCAGCCATTTGATATTGTTTGTCAGTATAATTTGTTCCATTAAGTTCTTTCAATATTCGTATAAAGTTATCGACATAGTTTTCTAAAAACAGGGAGTGGTCAGTAAAATTGCCATTACTTAGCTGACTTTTAGCTGCAGACTCAAAATTTACTATATTCATTGCCCATGTTGAATATTTTGTTGTATCTATAGGCATACCATAAGACCCCATTTTAATGTAATAAGTTGAATAGGCATGACTTGTTTCATGTATAGCAGCCATTTGTAAGAACAATTGAGAAGCATTGTTCATAGCAGCACTATTAAATTCTATTTTAGAGCTATATCCAGCTGATCCCGTCTCGCCCAGTTTATAACTATTACTTGTCCCACCATATGGTTGGCTAGAAAAATCAAATGTTAATTTTGGTAAATTAGGTATGTTAATCGTATTACCGTTTGGCAATTTAATATTCTGAAATGGTTGTATTAATTTTCCATAGGTGTTGTTGTTTAAAAGTTTATTTAGAATTTCTTTTACCATGCAAGGATAGTATTTTAAAAGTGAATCTTGTTTCACCTCTATAGATGGCGGGCAAGCCGTTATTTCGGTGGTACCACCCATGCAGGTTTGGCAATCTGTGTTGATATATGCTGTTCCATTAACTACTTCTGCACAGTCTACCAGTATACTCGTACCCCCTGGAGGTTGTTGGCCTACTGGTCCGCCGGTACATATCCTATACAGAAACTGTAATACCTCTACAAAGGTAATGTTCCCATATTCGTCCTTTTCTATATAGGCAAGGTAAATATCGTCGCAGTTCTTATCCCCGTCCTCAAACTCTGGCTCAAACCCACTAATGGCATTTTCTGGTCCCATGGCAATAGACTGGCCTCCCTTGGCCGAACCGCTGCGCTTGTTGCCCAGTGGCTGTAGGGCCTTAAACCCTCCCTTTGGCATGGGTAAAACGCTAACCTCTCCCTTGGCCTGTTGGCCGTTTTTATACAACCTTCCTCGGGGCTGCTTATAGGCCAGGTCATAGTCGATGATGGACCCACTGAAGCCAGTGGACTTGGGATCGGCACTCCCGATAGCTAGGGCAGATCCATCTGCTTTAATTGCCGCTGGTGCAGCAAATACCTCGGTAATCCTACCACCTGTCACCTCGCCATCTTCTTCTTCGAACACTACCCTGCGTTCGTAATCGAGTTCGTTATTGGAGAGCTTGAACTTGGCCAATGGCACGCTGATCACACTTACTCCGGTAGCGGTACGTGCTGTGGTTGCCTTATCCCATAGCGGTGGGAATTTTGCGACTTTCTGCCTATTCCCGGCAATAGCTGTGGTGGTTGCCAATTTGATGTCCTTAAGGCCGGTACTGGTATTGCTGTGCTGGTTATAGAACAGTTGGGCCTTATGCAACAGCTCCCCGTTTGGGGCCTCATTGGTTAGAAGTTCCTTTTTACAGGAGCCGATGAATAAAAGTACCATTAGGGTTAATGGAATTGACCAGGTTTTAAATTTTTTAAGGGGGGGGTAAAAGTTTCGTGCATAGTTTGTTTTTAATAGATGATGTGCAAACCCAAGCCATTCCATAAAGTTGTATGGTTATTTTTACACATGATGTTCCCAAGGTAGTGCTTTTGGTGGGGGGCTGCAATTTTATTATACCAATGGCCCCTTTGGGGGGACAAGTTGGTGTTTTGAAGGTACGACAGTGTATTTTTACGTTAGTAATCTATACTGTCATTTTATGGAACATAAGCTATTGCTAACTTCAGGGAGGCCCCGTTCGCCGCTTGCAATTCGTCCGTCATTCGACTCTTCGCTATAACAACTAAGGCTCTGCTAGGGCTCAGGTAGGGGTCTGGTAGGGCTCTGCTAGGGAAAAAGCGCTATAAAACTGCTTCTATAGTGGTGGGAAGGCCATTTTTAATGCTTTTTTCCCTACAGGAACACTACAACAAGGGTTCTAGAGGGGGTAAAGAGGAGTGGAATGTTGTGGTAAGCAAGGAGATTGCTTTCCCGAAATGCCCGGACAAGCAGTTCCTCGCAAGGCCGAGCATGGTGTGAATGCTTTACGGCTTCATTTAAGGACAATTTGCCTTCGGAAGGCAAAGAGCTAAGTATAAATATCAATATTTTATGTCCACACGATAGGAAGTGTCTGGACATCCTCGCAATGACGTACTCGTCACAAAACCAAGAGCCTAAGTTGATAGCATTGGGAGAGACGTTCGCAAAAACCAGGGTTAAATTATACCATTTGTAGGTATTAGGACAAAAAAAACGCGCTAACCTTTGGCTAGCGCGTTTTAAAATTTATTTAAAGGGATATTAGTTTTTCGTAGTATCGCCAGTTGGAGCAGGAGTAGTTGTTGCGGGAGCTGGTTTAGCTTGTCCGCCACCTAATGGAGATGGAGTTGGCATTTTTTCTACTTGTGCATCAATTTTTGAACCACCAGTACTTACACCAGCACCAGATTTGCCTACAGTAGTAATAGCTAAAGAAACCACTACAATTAAAGTTAACAAAACCCAAGTTCCTTTTTCTAAAACATCGCCTGTACGTTGTACGCCAAACATGTTACTACCCGAACCGCCTGTAGCTAAACCGCCACCTTTTGGGTTTTGGATTAAAACGAATAAGCCTAATGCTACGCAAAAAATAATTAATAAAATGATTAAAAAGGTTACCATGGTATAATATGTTGTTAAATTTTCTTTTCTAAAGATTGAATAAGGTCGGCAAAGTAACGGCTTTTTTCTGGAAATTTCAAACTTAATTTTTCATAAGTGTCTATCGCCTTGTGATAAAGCGTTTGCTCGATATAAATTGCGGCTAAAGTTTCAGAAACGAGGTCGTAATTGTCTTCTGCACTTTTCTTTGCTTTGTTCTCGTTATTGATCTGCTCTGCCTTTGGCACCCTAATTTGGGGATCATTTTTAATAAAGGAATCAATAATGTCTGTTCCTTTAGGGATAACCTGTCTGTTTAAAGGACCTTTGCCTGCTTCATCTGCAACATTAAATGGAGTTTGGATATGGAAAATATGCTCCACATATTGTTGTTGCAATTCATTTGGCTGGGCTACATCAGGTTTTTTCTGCGTAACATAAGGTTGAAAAATCTGCGCATGCTCCTTACGGGTTTTAGCCAACCACCATAAAAAGGTATAAGGAAGCTTGTCGTCGTCGTATTTACTTACCGTTTGTGCTTCAGCCTCTAAATTATATTCTTCGGGTTGTAAAACCACATTAAATGTTTCTTCTTTGGTGTTTTCTACAGCTTGTTCTGTGCTAAAGCTCTTTTCGAATGCAAAAAAATCATTGGCTACAATGCTTTCTATGGCTAGTTCATCTGGTAAATGCTCATTGGTATCTGCTGTTGTGAAGCTAGTTTCCTCTTCTACCTGTTTCGGAAAAGCGGCAGCATCAATTTCGGCAATTTCTTCAAAAGTCTCTTGTTCGTCTGTCGAATCAAGTGGTTTGATTATTGGAGCGGTAAACTCAGCAATTTCATCGTAAACCTCCTCCTCGTCTGCTAAACTTGTTTGAGGAACAATGTTAACTTCGGTAATTTCTTCAAAGATTTCTTCCTCCTCAACCATACTTTCTCCTGTTTTTGGGAGCGCTTGTTCAGCTGCTGTTACATTTTCTCTTATTACCGCAACCGTTAAAGCTTCTGGTTGGTACATTACTTGATGCAACAGCGTACTATTGGTATAAAGTGCAGCGGTGGCCAATAAATGTGAGTGGTTGGCATCAGCTATGCTTGCTTTAGCTAATAACAAATGCAGGGGCTGATAATAGGGGTAGGTTTTAACCAAATTGTTCAACATAGCAGTATGCGCTTGCGTAACCGATGATGGTTTGGCAATTAAATCTGCTAATAGTTGTTTGGTTTCTAGATCTAGCTCCATGCCGCTAAGTTAATAATTGAAACTTCAAATTCTTTACCATTGTGCAAAAGCACGATTAAAAATATTCTCGGTTAGTTGTATAGTAACTTTATCAATCAATGCTTTTTCTTGTGCCTGTAAAGTTTGTCCGGCTAAAGAGAAATCGGTAAAAGCGGTAAAAGGCTGATAGTCGAAACTTTCTTTTTCGTGCCCTTTTATTTTGTTGGTGTATTTAACTCTAACGGTAATGGTTAAACGGTTTGCACCAGCAACAGGGCGAGCATTATCTTGTATGGAGATTGGTGCAATGGTATAATCAGTAATCTGTCCTTCAAAAGTTCCATCTGCGCTACTTGCAGTTATTAAGTTTAATCTACTTTGGGTGCGGATACGCTCTTTAAAAGCTTCAGTAAGATCTGGAGCCAACCTTGGCACTACCAATTGGGATACGTTTTCAAAAGGCTGAATATAGACTGTTTTCATCTCTGCTGGGATTGAAGATCCCTTAAATGAATAACAACCACTTAGTACAACTGTCAAAACGAATATTAATTTTCTCATGGAGGTATTTTTTATAGGTTAAGCTCTTTTATTTTACGGTATAAAGTACGTTCTGATATGCCCAGTTCTTGTGCAGCGAATTTCCTTTTTCCCTTGTGTTTTTTCAATGCTTTTTTAATCAGGTCTGATTCTTTATCTATTAGTGATAACGATTCCTCTACCTCTTCCGCATCATGTGCATAATTGTATTCTGATGGTGCATTTTGCGAAGGATGTTTAATAGTTAAAGTTGCTTCATTATGGTTTGGTAAATCTACGTCCTGATATAACTGATTAATATATTGCGTATTATCCGCCACAATGTGCGATGTGTTACCGCCATTCTGAATAATTTCTGCAACTAATTTTTTCAGTTCCATCATGTCCTTTTTCATGTCGAACAGTACCTTATATAAAATATCCCTTTCAGAAAAATCTTCTTTACTGTTCGCATTTAAAGCCATGGGCAAATTACTGCCTTGCTCATTTGGTATATAGTTTAACAAAGCTTGCGCACTTACGTTTCTATCTTTCTCTAGAACGCAAATTTGTTCTGCAATATTTTTCAGCTGACGAACATTTCCTGGCCAACTGTAATTGCTTAAGATTTGGATGGCTTCTGGCTCTAATTGAATACCTGGGCTGCGGTATTTATCGCTAAAGTCTGCCGAAAATTTACGGAATAATAGATACACATCTTCTTTACGCTCGTGCAATGCAGGAATACGTAAAGGCACTGTGTTTAGTCTGTAGTATAAATCTTCACGAAACTTGCCATTTTTTACACGGTTGTATACATCTACATTGGTAGCGGCAATAATACGCACATCTGTTTTTTGAACTTTAGATGAACCTACGCGTAAATATTCGCCACTTTCTAATATACGTAACAAACGAGCTTGTGTGCCCAAAGGTAATTCGGCAACCTCATCTAAAAAAATGGTACCACCATTAGCCACTTCAAAATAACCTTTACGAGCTTCATGAGCGCCTGTAAAAGAGCCCTTCTCGTGCCCAAATAATTCTGAGTCGATTGTACCTTCTGGAATAGCACCACAGTTTACTGCGATAAAAGCACCATGTTTACGGGTGCTCATCTGGTGGATGATGTGTGAAAATACTTCTTTACCACTACCACTTTCCCCAGTAATTAATACCGACATGTCTGTAGGGGCAACTTGTCTGGCGGTATCTATAGCACGGTTCAACAGCGGCGAGCCACCAATTATGCCGAATCTATTTTTAATGTCTTGTATATCCATTTTTTAGTATTGAGTATTGAGATATGAGTATTGAGATATGAGACCTTTCACCTTCAAAACCTCTACCTTCAACCTTAATTTACAATTTTCCCAATTAACGTAGCCGATGTGCAACGTTCTACATAAACATGTGCATATTGGCCAGGTTTTACAGAATCGGTAACAGGGAAAACTACCATTGCATTTTCATCATTTCTACCTCTGTATTCTTGATCTGATTTTTTAGAGTAGCCTTCAATTAAAACTTTAACTGTTTTGCCAACAAAATCTTCTAAGCAAGCTAACGAATCTTCTTGTTGTTTTTTAAAGATTTCTGCCAATCGGCGGGCCTTTACCTCTTCAGGAATATCGTCTTTATATTTACGAGCTGCCAAAGTACCTGGGCGTTCAGAGTAAGAGAAGGTATAAGCGAAATTGTATCTTGCATAATCCATTATGCTCAAAGTATCCTGATGTTCTTCTTCAGTTTCTGTACAGAAGCCTGCGATAATATCAGCCGAGATGGCGCAGCCTGGAATAATGCGACGGATGGCATCAATTCTGTTCATGTACCATTCACGCGTATACGTACGGTTCATTAAAGCCAAAATTCTACTATTTCCGGATTGAACTGGTAAGTGGATATAATTGCAAATGTTATCGTGTTTGGCGATGGTATATAACACCTCATCGGTAATATCTTTTGGATGCGAGGTAGAAAAACGAATACGCAACTCCGGACTAATTGCAGCCACCATTTCTAAAAGTTGGGCAAAGTTTACAGATCCATCGCCTTCCTCTTTTTGTACCAGCTTTTCAGGCAATTCACTTTTATTGCTTAGTGCATCTAATAATGCATCGCCTGTTAAGGTATTCATTTCGTCTTTTAAATCGTCTATGGTAACCTTCTCCGCTTTAGGCTGGTTCCATTGGTATGAATCTACATTCTGACCTAACAAAGTAACTTCACGATAACCATTTTCAAACAGTTCTCTTGATTCTTGAACGATAGAAAAAGGATCTCTACTTCTCTCCCTACCTCTGGTAAAAGGTACTACACAAAAAGAGCACATGTTATCGCAACCACGCATAATGGTTACAAAAGCGGTAATGCCATTGCTATTTAAACGAACCGGACTAATATCCGCATAAGTTTCTTCGCGAGATAAAATTACGTTTACAGCTTTATGTCCTTCCTCTACCTGACTAATTAATCCTGGTAAATCTCTGTAGGCATCTGGGCCAACAACAACGTCAACTAATTTTTCTTCTTCTAAAAATTTAGCTTTCAAACGTTCGGCCATGCAACCTAAAACGCCAACAATTAATTTCGGGTTCCTTCTTTTTTCTACACCAAATTGCGATAGGCGGTTACGCACACGTTGTTCGGCATTTTCACGAATAGAGCAAGTGTTGATAAAGATGACATCAGCTTGGTGGTAATCTCCAGTGGTTTCAAATCCAGTATCAGATAAGATAGAAGCCACAATTTCGCTATCTGCAAAATTCATTTGGCAACCATAGCTTTCAATGTACAGTTTCCTGCCGTCGCCTTTTTTTGGAGTCTCCATCACTAGAGCCTCTCCTTGGCGTTCTTCATCGTGTTTCTTATCCGTAAGCTGTAAATCAATCATATCTAAGTTGTGAGTTATGAGTTTTGAGTTAAGAGACCAGGTCTCAAACCTGCAAACTCCAAACTTTTAACTCATCTAAATTGGGTCTCAAAAATACAAAATATAATTTATAAATGACAAATTGTCAGCGTCGAAATTCGCTCTCCTTACAATTTTCAAACAAACGATATCAGATATTGGTTATTATGCAAAATCTAAATGATGCCAACAAAAAAACGCAATACAAAGATATTTAAATGGATAGGTGGTATTTTACTCACCCTAATTATTTTAATAGGTGGGGCTGCACTATATCTCAGTGCTAAATGGAAACCCTTATTAACTGAAAAAATTAAGGAAGGTGTGTATAATGGATCTGATCATTTGTACCGCATAGATTTTAAGGATATTCATTTGAACTTAGTAACTGGAAGTGTAATATTAGATAGTATAAAATTAACGCCAGATACAAACGTTTTTAACCAACTTAAAGCCATCAAAAAAGCACCTACGCATTTATTTAGGATTAAATTGGCGCATTTAAAAGTAAGTAGAGTTGGTATCCTTACCGCCTATTTTGATAAAATGATTAAAATAAATGGGATCGTATTGGATAATCCATCCATTGATATGATTTACAATAAAGTGCCCAAACAAAAGGATACTGCTAAAATTGAAAAAACACTTTATGAGCAAATTTCTAAATCCTTAAAATCGATAAAAGTGGGCAGCATCAGAATTGTAGATGCAGATTTTGATTATTATAATGGTGCTAAAAAGCTACAAGCTGTAAAACATTTAACCATTAATGTTAGAGATATACTCATCGATTCGCTAGCTCAGTTTGATACCACCAGGGTTTTTCATGCAAAAGATATCGGTTTTAAATTGAGTGACTATAAATCAGTAACTAAAGATAAAATGTATACTTTAAAGGTAGATACCATTACAGGCTCTATCAGTAGAAGAACGTTAGATGTAAAAGGTTTTAAGATGATACCCATGTATCCTGACTTAACGTTTAGTAGAAAATACAGTACTCAAAAAGACAGGTATGATTTGAGCTTTAACGCCCTAAATTTTAGTGGAGTTGATTTTATCTCTTTAAATAATGATGGAACTTTACATGCTAAAAAGCTAAAAATTGGTCCTGCACAAGTGGCCATTTTTATGAACAGAGAATTGCCTCCGCCAAATTTTGATAAGGGCAGGAATTATCCAGTTAAGGCATTACAGCGTTTGCCTATCGAAACCATTGTTGATACCTTGAGTTTAAACAAAGTTGATATTGCATACACAGAATTTAATCCAAAAGTTAGCGAGCGAGGAACATTGAGATTGGAAAATTTGAGCGGAAATATCCTAAACCTAACTAACGATTCTACCCGTTTAGCTAAAAACAACCATGCTAAAGCAGATTTAACCACCTACATTATGGGTAAGGGAAAGATGAATGTTAAAATTGATTTTAACCTCACATCCAAAGATGCGGCTTTTACTTATGTGGGTAATATTAGTTCTTTTGATATGAGGATATTAAATCCACTTTCAAAATCGCTAGGTCTGGTAGAAATTGAAAGCGGAAATGTAAAAAGGGCTTATTTTAATATTTCGGCAAATGAAAAAAGATCAAATGGGGTAGTTACTTTTCAATATACGGATTTAAAAGTAAACCTGTTAAAGGGGAATGAAGACGGACAGGCGAAAGAGAAAAAAGGATTGTTATCGTTCTTGGCAAATACCATTTTAATCAAAAATGACAATCCTACCAAAGGAGAACCTGTACGGTCTGCAAATGTAACTTTTGAACGTGCACCGCAAGGCTCTTTCTTTAACTTAATGTGGAAGAGCATTTTTGTAGGAATTAGAGAAACGGTAGGTATTGGAATTGTGCCTATGAAACCTATGGAGAAACCAAAAACAAGTAAAAAGGAAGAACGCCAAAAGAAAAGGGCGGAGCGTAAGGCTAAAAATAAATCTTAAAAATACTTTGGATCTTACGGTAAGGTAGTTGATTTAGTAAAATTTAAATTAATTTGGAGCGCAGTGGCAGATTTTCAATTAAATTTAGTCCTGCTCTTTGCTTTACTCGTTGCACTCGTGCTCGCTACGATCAGGGCTATAAATGTTAGGTCTGTGTAAGTAATCGTTCATAGTAGAATAACGTCGATCTTAGATGTTTGTAACCGTGACCTGAATGATATATAAACATAAAAAGGATTACAATTCCTTAGATAATAAGTTCGACATTAATGATGTCGAAGAGTTATATCGGGATAACTTATAGTAATTTAAGGAATATAAATTCTGTAAGTTTTTATGTGAACTATGTTGCTACGTGTTTAGTTTCATCACGTGTTCAATATTTCAAATGCCAACTGTATATGTTTTACTTTCACACTGTGAGGGAAAAAAATAAAATACTATATTGGAACACAGAAATGATTATCCCGTATGGCTGAAAAAGCACCTCGTAATTTTAGAGTATTGAAATGGATTTTAGGAATTGTATTTTCCATTGCTATACTTCTAGTCGGTGCATCTTGGTACATAAGCTATAAGTTTAAACCCCTCATTAAAGTAGAATTAAAAGAGTTGGTTAAAACTTCTACTCAGGGCCTATACAGCATCGAATTCTCTGATATACATACCAATTTGATTACAGGTTCTGCTACCATTAGTAATGTAAGTATTGTGCCCGATACTAATGTGTACAAAACGTTAATTGGAAATGAAAAAGCACCTAACAATTTGTATTACATTAAACTCAAAAAGCTATCTATAAGGAATTTTAGACCTTTAGCTATGTATTTCGACAAAAAAGTAGACATCAGCTTATTGCTTTTTGACAAGCCAGAGGTAACGATGGTGAACAAACATTTCGATTTTAACGACAATAGGCCCCCACGACCAAGAAAATCACCTTACGATTATATCAAGAAATTGTTTAAATCTTTAAGAATTGAAACGGTAGATTTTAAAAATGCCAGATTTAAGTATGTAAACAACAACGGCATTTTACCAGACATAGATTCTGTTGCTAATTTAAATGTATCCTTAAAAGATTGGCTAATCGATTCGCTTTCTGCAGAAGATACCACAAGACTTTATTTACTAAAAGATGTAAATCTAAATGTAAGCAATTATACTTATGCTACCCCAGATAGTATGTATCATATTAAGGTAGATCAGTTGAGTTTCAATGCTGCAAGTGGCATAGTTAATATTGAGCAGTTTGGTCTAGTGCCGCGTTACACTGAGGGAGATTTTGCAAAAATAGCAGGTTATGCTAGAGACCGTTTCCATATTCAAATGAACAAGATTAGCCTAGATGGTTTAAATTTACCCGCCTATCTTCAAAAAGGGGAACTGATAGCCAATGAAATGAACATTACCGATGGAAGTGTTGCGGTATTTAACAATAATACTTTTCCGAAGTTAGAAAAGGTTAAAACGGGCAGATTCCCTCATCAATTGTTGCAGCAACTTAAGGCACAATTAACCATTAAAAAAATTAAGTTAAATAATGTTGATATCAGCTATGCCGAGTTTGATAGAGATAGCAAACATAGAGGTGAAATAACCTTCAAAAATACAGCAGGGAACATCATTAATGCTACAAATGCCGCAAAGGTAAAAGCAATTAATCCCATTATGGAAGCCGATCTGGTAAGTTATGTAATGGAGGAGGGCAAACTAAATGCAAACTTTAAATTTGATCTTAATTCGTCAACAGGAGCTTTTGACTATAAAGGTGCAGTGCGAAATTTAGATGGCAGGAAGCTAAATAGAATTACCAAACCTTTAGGGATGTTGCAGGTAAATAAAGGCATCATTAAAGAATTGGCATTTGATATTAAAGCCAACCAAGATGTAGCCAAAGGGAAAGTTGATTTTAGGTTCAATGATTTGTCTGTAGCGTTATTAAAAAAGGAAGAGGGAAGAGAAAGGCTGGTTAAAAAAGGCTTGTTGTCTATTTTAGCCAATGCTTTAGTGCTGTATTCTGATAATCCTAGTCCTGATGGTAAATTTACTTCTGCTAAAATTAATTTTCGTAGAGAGCCAACAGCTTCCTTTTTCAGTTTCATTTGGAAAACACTTTTCCAGGGGGTGAAGTATAGCGTTGGCGTAACTCCTCAAAAAGAAGCAGAGATTAGAGCCCAAGTGGCAAAATTCGAGAAAATGAAAGATGATAGGGATGAACGAAGATGGAGGAGGCAGCAACGAAAAGATAGGAAACTTCACTAGGAAAAAAAATGCCCTACATGTTTTAAGATGTAGGGCATATCAAATATTGTTTCTTTAAACACTCAGGATGAGGTATTACCTAATCGGTGTAATTTCAAAAATCTGTAAAATCATTACACTATCCAGTTCCAGCCAAATCTATCTTCAGCTACACCGCTTCTAATGTCGTTTAGTTCTTTAGCAATGCTGGTAGAAATGGTACGCGTACTAGTTTCGCTTAATTTGTAAAGCTCGCCTTCGTAACCAATTACACCAATTTGTGTAACGGTTGCTGCGGTACCTACTGCAAAAGCTTCGGTTAATTTACCATTTTTAGCGCCTTCAATAATTTCGGCAACAGTTACTTTTCTTTCTTCTACAACAATGCCTTTATCTTTTGCTAAAGCAATAATGGTATCACGAGTTACACCATTTAAAATGGTTTCGCTTACGGCAGCTGTAATTAATTTGCCATCTAAAACAAACATTACGTTAGCTGCACCAGATTCTTCAACTAAAGTATGGGTAGCCGAATCGGTCCAAATTAATTGGTCAAAACCTTCTTTTTGTGCTTCAGCAAATGGATATAAAGAACGGGCATAATTACCAGCAGTTTTGGCATAACCAACACCACCTTCGTTTGCACGCGTAAATTTAGTTTCTATTTTAACTTTTAAAGCTTTGGTGTAATATGGACCTGTTGGGGTTGCCAACAAAACAAACTTATAAGTATCGCTTGCTTTTACGCCTAAAGACGAATCGGTAGCAAACATTACTGGTCTTAAATATAGAGCGTAATTTTCTTGAGTTGGTACCCAGCCTTTATCGATATTAATAAGGGCAGATAGACCTTGCATAAAAATTTCTTCAGGGATAGTTGGCATGGCCATACGGTCTGCAGAAATATTAAAACGCTCAAAGTTTTTGTTGGCTCTAAAAATACTTACTTCGCCATTAGGCAAACGATAAGCTTTCATGCCTTCAAAAATTGCTTGTCCATAATGTAAAGCAGAAATTGCAGGGCTCATCGGAATTGGTCCGTAAGGTAAAATCTGCAAATTCTTCCATTCTCCATCTTCATAATCGGCCATAAACATGTGGTCGGTAAAAATTTTTCCGAATGGGATGTCTTGAAATTCTGTTTCAGCTAATCTCGGATTGCTGTTTTCGGTAACCTTAATTTGTAAAGTATCTATCACTGCCTTAAGTATTAAATTTGGGTCAAAAGTACTAAAAAATGCCCTTAAACCCAAATTAATCTTATTTTCGAAGTGTTTGTAATACACTAAGCACCCATCCTTTTCCCCATTCTTCTAGCTGTTCTTCAGTCCATAAAAATGGATAAAAAATTCGTTTTTGGAAACGCGGAGGCAAATATTTCTGCCAGTTGGTTCCGCCAGTTGCGGCAACATCTACAGGATCTTTTTCTAAATAACGCACAGCGGATTTGTAATGAGATAGAGGCCACTCCACATTTACATACAGGTCTAGTTTGCGCAATTCTTCAGCCAGTTGGCTCACATCTTCACCTTTTGCTTCTAGTTGATGATATAAGGCTGAAAAATTAGTTTGCTCACGTTCTTTAGCTAGTGCTAGAAATTGAGCGGCGTATTTTTTAATAAATTGTTTTAGCGTTAAAGTTTGTTTACCACTTGATAGTTCTGTTGCACCAAATTTCCAATAAATATATTCGAATTTTTCTTCTATAGATGCACTTCTCAATTCCTCACGTTTACTTTTATCTACCAGTTGGGTAAAGTCTGTGGCAGTGATTTCTATCATTCTGTATTGCCCAGATTGGAAACCACTTGCAGGTAATAATGACATACGGAACTTTAAAAACTGCTCTTTTTCCATGCCATTTACCATTACCTCGAATGAGGTAGTTAAAGCGTTAAAGTAGGCATTAATTCTTTTCACACGCTCGGTAAAAAATTGTGCAGTTAAATTTTCGTTGTTTGCAATTTGTCTGCATTCGTGTAAGGAAAGTTTAAAGTACAATTCCGTAATCTGATGATACATGATGAAAATTTCCTCATCAGGGAATGGTGTTTTTGGGCTCTGTAAACTTAATAAAGTATCTAGGTGGATGTAATCCCAATAGGTTAAAAAATCGGCGTATAATAGACCATCAAGATACGATGCCATGTCTTGCCCCATTGCTTCATACTTTTCTTGAAGCTTGTTTATTTTGTCTTTTATTTCTGGTGTAAAATCCATAAATATTAATGATTAGTGATGATGAAAATTGGTTGCAAAATTAGATTTGCAACAATAATTGTTTTACTAATCAATTAACTAGCTGGGTCTGGATATGATTAGACTAATAAAGGAAGTCCATTTCCAAGTTTTAAAATCCATGTATGTTTGTTACTTTGTCAATCTTTTTTGCAGATTGACAAAGTTCTAGTTAAAAATCGTCAATAATGAAATTATCATTAAATAAATATTTGCCGCTTTTGTGAAAATTTAAATATTCTTGCTTACCTCCAAACCAGTTAATTACATTATCTTTCATCAGCCTGCTTGGTTTAAGGCTAATTATTCCGTTGTATGAGCTCCATTTCCAGTCTCTAAAATCATTAATAAGATTATGTTTTTGAGGGTTGGAGTGAATATAATAAATTAAATGAGTAAAATAGTTATCGTTATTTACCAATGCTCTTTTAAAGGGAGTTTGAAAAAGTGTGCCAAATCTATTTTGCTGTTTATTAAATGCTAAGGCATAACTTTGAAAAAATATTCTGAACTGCTTACTTACAATATAATGTGTATCGGTTGTTTCTAGAATCCGATTTGCCAGTCTGTATTCGCTCAAATTTTCATTTACCCGAATTAAAATATGGAAGTGGTTATCTAGTAAGCAATAAGCATAAACATCAGCAACATTCAAAAGATAAACTCGTAGTTTTTGTAGGAAAAATTCATTATTTCCTTTATTTGTAAACATAGGTTTTTTATCAATTGTACGATTATAGATATGATAAAATTTCCCTTCTTCGAATTTGGTATAATAATGTGCTTCTTTGGCCATATTTGCTTTTAAAACTTTGACAATCTAAGGAAAAAGATTGTCAAAGTGATTTTAATACAACACCCTAAATTTAATCGTATTTTCGATCTTTTTTAAAGATTTAAACAACTGTTTATCATACTCTGCATTGATATCTGTAATGGCATAACCCAAAGTAGAATTTGTCATCAAAAATTGTCCAACAATGTTGATGTTATGCTTAGCGAAAATGGTATTGATTTGCGCCATAATACCAGGTACATTTTTGTGAATGTGAATTAAACGGTGCGATTTATCAATTGCTGGTAACTGCAAATTCGGAAAATTACTGCTCATGTAAGTTGTCCCTTTATTCATGAAATCAATTATTCTTTTTGGGATAAAAGTTGCACTACGTGGATTGCTTTTTGGATCGTCGAAAACTACAATACCCATATCCGTACAAGTTTGAAAAGAGAACTTGTTTTTGGCACTTCCCAAATAACCTATGGTTTTAAGTTTAACTGCTCGCTCTAGTTTTTCTTTTTCAATTTTTTCTCCATCGCCCAATAGGATCATACCCACATCGCCCACGTATTTTTCTTCAAATTCGGTTTTATGACGAATAGAAAAACCATCTTTTTTAAGTAATGTAATCGTTTCCTCAGGCACATTGCCAATTACCAAACACAAAATTCTATTCTTAGGATATGATATCGCCCTTGGCAAATTATTTACATACAGAAACTCATCAAAACTTGGCGTAACATGATCCGCTTTAGAAACGATGCTTTCTCTGGCAATATTTTCGGTAAATGCGAAGAACTTTTTGATCAATCCGCTTTCTCGAAGCTGATAATCTGAATAGCCATCGCCAATGCCATATAATTCGCCTTCTAAAGCCATTTGGCGAATCAATTTTACTTTTCCGCCTTCTTCACTTAAGGGGTTTGCATGGTCGTAATCTATAATTTTTCCATCACCTGTGGTTACAAATGTGTTGGCGTAAATGTTTTCTTTTTTAATATGGTACTGACTTACAACCGGTGTTATAAATTCTTTAAATCCGCCAGAAACAATTAAAACATCATCAGCATGTTCTTTAAAAAAAGCTGCGTTGCGAGAAAATGAAGCAGAAACTTTCTTTTTTAATCGAGTAATCAATTGCTTTAAATGAGCCTCGTTAGCTTCTAATAACTGCACACGTTTGGCCAAACTTTCAGAAAAAGAGAGCTTACCTTCCATGGCTAAATTGGTGTAATCTTCAATCTTTTTAAAAATGGCCTCCTTATCAGGATGTTTGTTTAGCGAAATACGAGCCAATTCATCTAATGCTTCTACCTGGGTAAAAGTGCTATCGAAATCAATAATGTAGTAGTTTTGTTGTTTCACCTGGTTGTGTTATTGGTTTTAATTGTAAGCTGGAGCCTTCGAGGATTAAAATTATCAATGATGATTTTAATCCTGTCGGGTTGATGTTTATTTCAAAACTTCGCATACTTCGGCTATGCTCTGTTTAAGCGGTTTAAATTTAATTTCAATAGCATTTTTAATTTTATTGTTGCTGTAATAGCTCAAGTTAAAACTGCTGCGAGCGGCATCTTTAGTTAATGCTGGTGCTTTTCTGGTAAATATGGATGCTAATTTTGCTGCTCGCCAAGCAATACTTAACATCCAAGGTTTTGCTTCTGTACTTGGTCTCTTAATGCCAAAACCATCGGCAATTTCGGCAAAAAAATCTTTGTAGTTTAAATTATCAGCGGATAAGGTAAATCGTTCAGCCGTAATTTCACTGTTCATTAAAAGGATCATGGCTTTGGCAACATCTTCTACATCAACTATGCCTGTGGCGCCATCGGTATAAAACTTCATGCCATCTTTTATCAGTTTAAAAATGGCTCCGCTGCCAGTAAAACCAGCATTTTTGCCAATAATTACTGCCGGATTTACAATTACAGCATTCAAACCTTCGGCTAAGCCACGCCAAACTTCCATTTCACCTTCATATTTAGAAATGGCGTACGAATGTACATTTGCATTGTATTCCCAAAAATCTTTTTCTGTAATCTGTTCGCCTTTTTTGGCATCGCCCAAAGCAGCAATAGAACTCACATGCAATAACCTAACGTTGCGATCTGTACAAAGATTTACAATATTAGAAGTGCCTTCGATGTTAATTTTTAAGAGTTTGGCTTTGTCTTTTGGGTCGAAGGAAATAAAAGCTGCACAATGGTAAACTTGGGTAACACCATCAAAAGCATCTTCCAAATCTTCGGGTTCATTAATATCTGCTACAAACCATTCAACAAATGGGTTGTCTTTTATTAAATCTGGAATTTTAGATGTATTTCTTTTTAACGCCCTAACCTTTACATTTTGAGCAGTTAACTGATGAATTAATTCTGCTCCTAAAAATCCAGTAGCGCCCGTTACCAATATCATTTGCTTTTTTTTAGGTAGTGTCCGCCCAAAAATAGATATTTGATGCCAACATTTATATCGCTTTATGTCTTTATCCGATTTTTTTTCGCCAATTGACCCAGAAAAGTTTAGTCCTAAGAAAGGATTTTTGACCAGCCAGCTGGGATTAAAGGCAACATTCTTTACAGATCGTTTTCCGGAATTAGAAGAAAAACAATACGATATTGCCATTTTTGGGGTAAATGATGATCGTGGTGCTGTAAATAACGAGGGCTGTTCTCTAGGTGCCGATCATTTTCGAGAACAGTTTTATGCCTTAAATGAAGGATCGTTTTATAGCAAAATTATCGACTTAGGAAATATCAAAGCTGGTAGGAAAGTTTCTGATACTTACTTTGCCGTTAAAACTGCAGTTGCCGAATTGGTTAAGCTAAATATTTTACCAGTGATTATTGGTGGGGGCCAAGATATCACCTATGCCCAATATATGGCCTATGAAAGTTTAGAGCAAAAAGTAGATTTAGTGGTGATAGATTCTAAATTCGATCTAGACGAAGATGGAGAAGAGCGTGTGGATACCACCTCAAATTCGTATTTAAGTAAGGTTTTTTTACACCAACCAAATTACCTGTTCAACTTTAGCAACATTGGCTATCAAACTTACTTTGTAAATCAGGATAGTTTGAAAGTGATGGATAAGCTCTATTTTGATGTACATCGTTTGGGCGAATTTTTGCCAGATATTACTTTAACAGAACCTATTCTTCGCAATGCGAATATGATCAGTTTTGATATGGGAGCGATAAGGTCCGGTGATGCTAGCGCAAATGCGAATGTTGGTCCGAATGGTTTTTATGGAGAAGATGCCTGTAGAATTACCCGTTATGCAGGGATGAATGATAAATTAACATCTATTGGCTTTTATGAATTTAATCCGGCTTACGATAGAAATGGACAAACTGCCATGTTATTGGCACAAATGGTTTGGTATTTTATTGATGGATTTTACAATCGTAAACAAGACTTTCCACTTACCCCAAAATCTCAATACATCATTTACAGAGCGAGTTTAAAAGATGGTTCTGGTGAAATGAATTTTGTAAAGAGTAAACGTTCTGATCGTTGGTGGATGCAGGTGCCATATCCTTCTGGAATTTCTAAAAATGAAAGATACCATTTGGTTCCCTGCCGTTATGATGATTACAATACTGCTGTAAATGGCGAGATGCCAGATTTATGGTGGCGAACTTACCAAAAGCTATCTTAATTTTTTGAAGCGCAAAACCTGTATAAATAGCTTAGGGTTTGTCCTGCCAATGCTGCAATTTTTGGTTTAGGGCCTTGGATTTTGTTGGGTAAATGCAACCAAAATATTTCCGCGTATGTCGGTGCTAATTAATTTGGGCAATATGCTTTTTTGTGCAAGCCATTGTGCCTAAACCCCTGCAGGCGATAGCGCTAAATACCCCAGTATATGAGCACAAGCAATAAATTTTTTAATAAATAAGGGCTATAGGCAATAGCGGGACTAAATTTTCCGAAACGAATTTGCTTTCATTTTCAAAAAATATAATGCGACTAGAACATGCTAATTTTACAATTGCCTATATAAAAACAAGGTATGATTTTGCTAATTTTGAAAAATCAATTAATAACTGAAAAAAATTTTTAAATGAAAAAAATATTTTTGTCTGTAGCATTGTTGTTTCCATTAGCAGTAATGGCGCAGCAACCGTTTACCATAAAAGGTGAGATTAATAACTTAAAAGATGGCGATAAAATCTATCTAGTTTATGCAGAAAATGGTCAACGTATAACAGATTCTACTATCGTGGCAAATGGCACATTCGAATTTAAGGGTGCCGCAAAAGACCCTTCTGGTGGAAACATTTTTAAAAAAATTAATCCATATGTAAGAGGTACTGATACTCGTTTTATGGATTTTGCTCCATTATATATCGAACCAGGAAACATTATTATTAAATCTGTAGATTCGGTTAAATCAGCAATCGTATCGGGCACAAGTACCAATAATGATAATACTAAACTGTCGGCGAAATTAAAGGTTTTTAACGATCAGATGGAGGCGTTAAATAATGAATATACCAAACTGAGCCCAGCACAAATGCAAGACCAGGCTTTGGTAGCGAAGCTCAGGGGAAAAGCGATGAAAATTGCTGCTGAAATGACACCTGTAAGTTTAGCTTTTGCGAAAGAAAACCCAAAATCATTTGTAAGTTTAATGACATTGGCACAGCTGTCTGGCAATGCTGAAGTAGCTGGAGAAGTTGCTATTGCATTTGAAGGTTTAAGTCCTGAATTAAAATCAAGTACCATCGGGGAAAGAATAAATGCGGTTTTAGAAGGTGAGAAAAAGACTAGGATTGGTACGGTAACAGATTTTATTCAGAACGATCAAAATGGCAAACCTGTTAAATTATCAGATTTTAAGGGTAAATATGTATTGGTAGATTTTTGGGCATCATGGTGTGGCCCATGCCGTAATGAAAACCCTAATGTTGTAAGTGCTTTTAATAAATATAAAGATAAAAACTTTACAGTTTTAGGCGTTTCGTTAGATAAACCTGGAGAGAAGCAAAACTGGTTAGATGCTATAGCAGAAGATAAATTAACTTGGACACATGTATCTGACTTAAAACATTGGCAAAATGAAGTGTCTATGGGTTATGGTGTGCAAAGTATTCCTTTTAATTTTTTAGTAGACCCAACAGGGAAAATTATTGCTAAAAACTTGCGTGAAGAAGCTTTACAAACTAAACTAGCAGAATTATTGGATGGAAAAACAAATTAGGGTTGAAGTAGCCTATTAATATCAACCCTCAAAATTTAATTGTTTTGAGGGTTTTTTTATGTGAATTGTTCATCATCGTAAAAAACTGAATGAATATCATCCAAAATTTTAGCTGATTTTACAATAACTTGTTAGAAATGATTGTTTTCTTTGTTATTTTTGATAAAAATCCCCCTAACCCTAAAATAATGAAAAAATTAATTTTATCTGCTATTTGCCTATTACCACTAGGTTTAATGGCGCAAGAAGCCTTTACTGTTAAAGGTAAAGTTGGTAAATTAAATGCACCAGCGAAAGCATTTATTCAATATAAAGATGGTAGCAACAATGTAATGGATTCGGCCGCAATAGTTAATGGTGCATTTGAATTTAAAGGTAAAGCTACACTTCCCATTGCTGCAAGTATTAGAGTTAAGCATGACGCTACACCTTTGGATCCAGATCCTAAAAAGCGTAAACCTGCTGATGCTTTCCCCTTCTATTTAGACAAAACCGTAACATTTAATGCTGCAGATTCTATTAAATATGCAAAAGTAACTGGCTCTAAAGTTAATGATGATAACGAGCGATTTAAAGCGGTATTTAAAAAGATGGATGCTGAAGTTGCTGTTTTAATGCAAGAATATAATAATTACACAACTGAGCAGAAAAAAGATACCGTTTTCATGAAGCCTTTTATGGCTAAGTACACAGCGGCAAGTAAGGATAGAGAGCCCTTAACCAAAAAGTTTGCTGAAGAAAATTTGAATTCTTTTATTGGATTGGTTGCTTTCAGATCATCAATGGGTTATGATATAGATCCAAAGATTGTTGAACCACAGTTTTTGAAGTATCCAGCAGAGTACAGAGCATCTGCTTTAGGAAAGAATATTGCCACTACGATTGAAGGTGCCAAAAATACTGCAATTGGTGTAATAGCACCAGATTTTGCGCAACATGACCCTGAAGGTAAAGTAGTGAAACTATCAGATTTTAAAGGCAAATATGTATTGGTTGATTTTTGGGCAGCTTGGTGTGGTCCTTGTAGAGATGAAAATCCAAATGTAGTTGCAGCTTTTAATAAATTCAAAGATAAAAACTTTACCGTTTTTGGTGTATCTTTTGATGGAGGTACTACAGGAACCAACAAAGAAAAGTGGTTAGAAGCAGTAGAAAAGGATAAATTAACTTGGACTCATGTTTCTGAATTAAAAGGATGGGAAAATGACGCTAGATACCTATATGGTATTCAAGGTATCCCAGCAAACTTTTTAATTGACCCTACAGGTAAAATTGTAGGAAAAAGTTTGAGAGGTGAGGATTTACACAAAAAATTAGAAGAACTTTTAGGTGCTAAATCTAAATAGTTCAATCTTAGAATAAACAACAAAGGCTCGATAATTTTATCGAGCCTTTGTTGTTATAAGTGAACTGTTAGATATCTACTATCGTCGATAGGACGATCCATCAATTACATCAAATCAAAGCCAATGTCTTCTCTAAAATATTTGCCGTCAAAATAAATTCTGCCTGCATCTGCTGTGGCGCATTGTAAAGCAGTAAATTGGTCGTTTTGTAAACTGGTAATGGCCAAAACTCTTCCACCATTGGTTTTAACCACACCGCCTTCTAAATTTGTGCCTGCATGGAATGCAAAAGAATCACGGATATTGTCTAAACCAGCAATGGCTTTTCCTTTTTCGTAATCTCCCGGATAACCGCCAGCAACCAGCATCACGGTAGCTGCATTTTTGGGGCTTATTGTTAACTCATAACCACCTAATCTCTTATCCGCACATGCTTTAAATAACTCTACCAGATCGTTCTCTATTCTTGGTATAACACTTTCCGTTTCCGGATCGCCCATGCGGCAATTGTATTCAATAACATATGGTTTATCGCCAACTTTAATTAAGCCAAAAAATATAAAACCTGTATAGTCGATATTGTCCTTTAGCAAACCATCAATTGTAGGCTGGATAATTTCTTGTTTAACTTGGGCCATGAAAGCCTCATCTGCGAAAGGTACTGGAGAAACAGAGCCCATTCCACCTGTGTTTAAACCAGTATCACCTTGTCCGATTCTTTTATAATCTTTTGCCTCTGGTAAAATCACATAGTCTTTTCCATCGGTCAATACAAATACCGAAAGTTCAATTCCTGTTAAAAATTCTTCAATTACAACTGTACTGCCTGCATTGCCAAATTTACCGCCCAACATTAATTTAAGCTCTTCTTGTGCTTCTACCACATTGTCTAAAATAAGCACACCTTTACCGGCAGCCAAACCATCAGCTTTTAAAACAATTGGTGTGGCATGGTTGGCTAAATAAGCTAATCCATCTGCCAAGTTTTCATTGGTAAAAGATTTAGATGCAGCAGTAGGAATGCCGTGGCGTTCCATAAACTGTTTTGAAAAATCTTTACTGCCCTCTAAAATTGCGCCTTCTTTTTTAGGGCCGATAACAGGGATGTGTGCTAATGAGGCATCATTTACAAAAAAATCATGAATACCATTTACCAAAGGCTCTTCTGGACCAACTACCAAAAATTCAATTCCTTCTTTTAAAGCAAAAGCTTTTACCGCTTCAAAATCATTTGGATTGATGTTTACATTTTTGCCATAAGCACTAGTTCCGGCATTTCCTGGTGCAATAAATAGTTTTGAGCATTGAGCAGATTGGCTCATTTTCCAAGCAAAAGCACATTCTCTTCCGCCAGAACCTAATAGTAAAATATTCATGGAAGCAAAGATATTAAAATAGTCAATAGTTCATTGGTTCAATAGTTAAACTGTGCCACTACAAATGAATGTGTAGGCCAATTAAGGTTATTGCTATGAATATTGTTTTATTGCTCAAAGCAAATATTGGGCTGTGGCAAAAACATTTTATAAAGTGGAAACATTTACCAAGTCAACTTTAGGAGGTCCGATAGCTATTAGATTAGGCACGAAAGATTGCAACTAGAGCCCAAAAGCCCCTTAGAATTGAGCTGAAAATGCTTTCTCAATAATAAATTACGTGCAAATTTTGACTAGGTTTTGAGCAAGTCGGCATTAAATCACATCAAATTTCTATATGTAAAAGATTAGGATTAGCTTTGCCGCTAGAAATGAAACACATTGTTACCTTATCGCTAGTATTTTTTAGCCTCACTCACTTAGCAAAAGCTGAGCAAAGAGTTGATGGGCTAAGAATTATAACAGAGCGTTATTGTAATAAGTTACAGACTGGCATAGAAGATGTAATTCAAGATGCTACCCAGCATAATGATGAGCACAGCCCCTTCTTTCTATCCTATAGCGAATTAACTTTAATAGGTATACTTCCAACAGTTAAGGTTTCAAAATATAAGGCAAAAAACCATATCGTAGCTGATTTAACGATTAGAAAAAAGCCAAAAAATAATAGCCCCTAATAACTTCTACATTCCCTTTTCTTTAGGAATAAATTGAGTTTTAAACTCATGTAACTGCCAAGTTGACTTGGCGTTAGGCAATGGCTTGGTTGTTGCCAGTTGAATATTTTAAGAATTTTTTACACAAACACAAGATACAACATGTTAGGATTTTTAGCCAAGATATTTGGAAGCAAATCAGAGAGAGATATTAAGGTGCTACAGCCCTTGGTGCAACAAGTAAACGAAGAATATGCTAAACTTTCATCGTTAAGTAATGATGAAATAAGAAATAAAACAATAGAATTTAAAGCAACAATTGCTGAAGCGTTAGCTGAGATTGATGCTAAAATTGCGGAGACTAAAACTAATGCAGAAAGCAAAGAATTATCATTACAAGAGAAAACAGCTTTGTATGATGAGGTTGATGCCTTAGGTAAGGAGAGAAATGTAGAACTTGAAAAAGTTTTAACACAGCTAATGCCAGCTGCTTTTGCAGTAGTTAAAGAAACTTCTCGTCGTTTAAGTGAAAATGATGCTTTAGAAGTTACCGCAACGCAATTTGATAGAGATTATGCTGCTCGTAGAAGCAATGTTAAAATTGTTGGCGATAAGGCATTTTGGGCAAATAAATGGGATGCTGCAGGTACCGAAGTATCATGGAACATGGTGCATTATGATGTACAGTTGATTGGTGGTATGGTTTTGCACAGTGGTAAAATCGCAGAAATGGCAACTGGTGAGGGTAAAACATTGGTGAGTACATTACCTGCATACTTAAATGCATTAGCTGGTCAAGGTGTACACATTGTAACAGTGAATGATTACCTAGCCCGTCGTGATAGCGAGTGGAATGGTCCTTTATTCGAATTCCATGGCTTAAAGGTTGATTGTATTGATAAACATGAACCAAATTCACAAGCACGTAGAGATGCGTATTTAGCAGATATTACTTACGGTACCAATAACGAATTTGGTTTCGATTATCTGCGTGACAATATGTCTCAAACTCCAGATCAGTTGGTGCAACGCAAATTGCATTTTGCCATGGTAGATGAGGTCGATTCAGTTTTAATTGATGATGCTCGTACACCATTAATTATCTCTGGTCCGGTTCCTTTTGGAGATCAGCACGAGTTCCACGAATTAAAACCTCGCATAGAGCGTTTGGTTAATGCACAAAAAACATACGTTTCTCAAGCATTAAATGAAGCAAAAAAACTAATCAACGATGGTAAAGCCGGAACCGAAGAAGGTGAAGGTGGTTTAGCTTTATTACGTGCACATCGTGGTTTACCAAAAAGTAAAGCATTAATTAAGTTTTTAAGTGAAGGTAGTGTTAGGCAGACCTTGCTTAAAACCGAGAACCATTATATGGCAGATCAATCTAAGAATATGCCTAAGGTTGATGCAGAATTGTTCTTTTATATTGATGAGAAAAACAATCAGGTAGAATTAACAGAAAAAGGTATCGAATTAATTACCCAACAGGGTGAAGATGCTAGTTTCTTTGTATTGCCAGATGTAGGTACAGCAATAGCCGAAATAGAAAAATCTAGCTTAACTAGTGAAGAGAAGATTGCCCAAAAAGATGCTTTAATGCGTGATTATTCTGTAAAAGCAGAACGTATTCACTCGGTAAATCAGTTATTAAAAGCATATACTTTATTCGAGATCGATGTAGAATATATCATTGATGAAGGTAAAATTAAAATTGTAGATGAGCAGACTGGTCGTATTATGGACGGTCGCCGTTATTCTGATGGTTTGCACCAAGCAATTGAGGCAAAAGAAAATGTGAAGGTAGAAGATGCAACACAAACTTATGCTACGGTAACCTTACAAAACTTTTTCCGTATGTACCACAAACTTTGCGGGATGACGGGTACTGCAACAACAGAAGCAGGCGAGTTCTGGTCTATCTATAAATTAGATGTTATAGAAATACCAACCAACCGTGGAATGGCAAGGTTAGATCATCAAGATTATGTTTATCGTACCATTAGAGAGAAATACAATGCTGTTGCAGAAGAAATCGTAAAATTAACACAAGCAGGTCGGCCAGTATTGGTGGGTACAACTTCTGTTGAGATTTCTGAGTTGTTAAGCCGTATGCTGAAATTGCGTGGTATTAAGCACAATGTCTTAAATGCGAAAATGCACCAAAAAGAGGCAGACATTGTAGCAGAAGCAGGTATTGCAGGTACAGTAACCATTGCAACCAACATGGCTGGCCGTGGTACAGATATTAAGTTAGGCCCAGGCGTTAAAGAAGCTGGAGGTTTGGCAATTGTTGGTACTGAGCGTCACGAATCTCGTCGTGTTGATAGACAGTTACGTGGTCGTGCAGGTCGTCAGGGAGATCCAGGTACTTCGCAATTCTTTGTATCGTTAGAAGATAACTTGATGCGTTTGTTCGGTTCAGAGCGTATTTCTAATATCATGGTTAAAATGGGTATCGAAGATGGTGAAGTAATTCAACACTCTATGATTACCAACTCTATTGAGCGTGCACAGAAAAAAGTAGAAGAAAATAACTTTGGTGTGCGTAAACGTTTGTTAGAGTATGATGATGTGATGAACTCGCAACGTACAGTTATTTATGCTAAACGTAAAAATGCACTATTTGGCGATCGTTTAGATGTAGACATGAGCAACATGGTATTTGACGTTGCTGAAGATATTGTAACTGAATATAAAGAGGATGCTAATTTCGAAGGATTTAGATTAGAGGTCATCAAAAACTTCTCTTCAGATACCGCAATTACTGAGCAAGAATTTAACTCGAAAAATATCCACACTTTAACAGATATTTTGTTCCAAGAGGTTACGGCATTCTATACCCGTAAGTCTGATACTATTATGGCACAGGCGGTACCTGTATTGAAACAAGTTTTTGAAGAACGTGGAGAATATGTAGAACAAGTAATTGTACCATTTACAGATGGTATCCGACATATTCAAGTGCCTGTTGATTTGAAAAAGGCAATTGCCAATAACGGACGCGAAGTAACTAAAGCATTCGAAAAAACAATTATCCTAGCTTTAATTGACGACAGTTGGAAAGAGCATTTACGTGAAATGGATGAGTTAAAACAGTCTGTACAGAATGCAGTTTATGAGCAAAAAGATCCTTTAATTATCTATAAAATGGAAGCTTTTAACTTGTTTAAAGGCATGCTAAATGTTGTAAATAAAGAAGTGGTAAGTTTCTTGTATAAAGGTGGCATACCGGTTCAACAAGATGCGGATGAGGTTAGAGAAGTTCAAGCTCCAAGACGCGAACCTAATAAATTAAAAACTTCAAAACCAGAATATACTTCCTCTAGTACTGGTGTTGATATGCCAATGGAAGATACTAGAGAGTTGGCTCCTCAACAGCCAATTCGTAAAGAAGTTACCGTTGGCCGTAACGAGCCATGCCCATGTGGAAGTGGTAAAAAGTTTAAAAATTGCCATGGTGCAAATGCATAATTTGTAATACCAGATAAGAATGCCGAATTTTGCAAAAAGTTCGGCATTCTTTTTATACCATTTCTTAGTCGGCAATCTTTTAAAAATTATGATGAGAATATATCTTTTGTTTATTTTTTTATTCTGTACACAACTATCTTTTGCTCAAACGAGAGGCGAGGTAGTAGTAGTTAAAGATCCACTAATTGATAGTTTAATTGCTAAAAGGATTGAACTTAATAAAAAAACTGCAACCACCACTAACCCAACGGGGCCAGTGGTATTTAATGGCATGGGCTATAGGGTACAAACATTTTACGGATCGGATAGAAAGCAGGCTTTTAACGAACAAAGCAGATTTAGAGCAGCCTATCCACAAATACGAACATATATTACCTACAAAGAACCCAACTATTATTTACGGGTTGGCGATTTTAGAACCCGAATGGAAGCACAAAACTTTCTGAATGAATTGAAGCCTAATTTCCCTACGTTGTTTATTTACAGGGAAAAGATCAATGCCCCAATTTTGGAAATTGATAAATAGTGAAACGTTAACAGCCATCCGTTTTTGAGTGATTGATAAACGAATTTCAATGTTCAACATTACAACAACCCAAGCAATGAAACAAAAAATACAAGAACTAGCAAGCGAAATTTATAACGATGTTGTTGGCTATCGTCATCATATCCACGCCAATCCAGAACTTTCATTTAAAGAATTTCAAACTTCATTATTTATCAAAGAGAAGTTAAGGGCTTGGGGAATTGAATTTATAGACATGGCAAATACAGGTGTAGTTGGCTTAATCAAAGGAGCTATTCCGTCTGACCAGGTTATTGCTTTACGTGCCGATATGGATGCATTACCGATCCACGAAGCTAATGATAAGCCTTACAAATCTAAAAATCATGGTGTAATGCATGCCTGTGGTCATGATGTGCACAGCTCATCCCTTTTAGGGACGGCATATATTTTAAGCCAATTAAAAGAGGAGTTTGCTGGGACAATAAAACTGGTGTTTCAACCCGCAGAAGAATTGTTGCCTGGTGGCGCAAGTATCATGATTAAGGAAGGGGTATTAGAAAATCCAAAGCCAAGTGCCATAGTTGGGCAACATGTAATGCCCATGATTGAGACCGGAAAAGTAGGTTTTCGTTCGGGCATTTACATGGCATCAACCGATGAGTTATATGTAACTGTAACTGGAAAAGGTGGTCATGGCGCACAACCGCACCAAAATATTGATCCTGTATTAATTACTGCACATATCATTGTAGCGCTACAGCAGATTGTTAGTCGTAACGCAGATCCACGTTTACCTTCTGTACTTTCTTTTGGAAAAGTAAATGCAAATGGCGCGACCAATATTATTCCTAACGAAGTTAAACTAGAAGGAACTTTTAGAACTTTAAATGAGGAGTGGAGAAACGAGGCACACAAACTAATGAAAAAGATGGCAGAAGGTATTGCCGAAAGTATGGGTGGTAGTTGCGATTTTGATATCCACAGGGGTTATCCTTTTCTGATTAATGAAGAAAAACTAACGGCTAATGCTCGCACATTTGCCGAAGATTATCTAGGTGTAGAAAATGTTATAGATTTAGATATTTGGATGGCTGCAGAAGATTTTGCTTATTATTCTCAAGTTACCGATGCTTGTTTTTATCGTTTAGGAACAGGTAATGCAGCAAAAGGAACCACTTATTCTGTACATACACCTAATTTTGATATCGATGAGGATGCTTTGAGAACTTCCACAGGTTTAATGGCTTACATTGCCTTAAAACAATTAGGAAACTAATAATGCTAAAATGTAAAATGGGAGATTAAGAGGTAAAATGGACTCTGACATTTTAATCTTACATCTCTCCATTCAATCTGGGCAAGATATTTGTGTTTAATATTTAATGAAGAAAATAATTCTATCCCTTGTTTTATTCTTATTCTATTTGGATGTAAGTTCGCAAGAAATTCAGCGTTTTAATCCAGATACAATTAAAACAATTACCCTAGATTCTCCCATTGTAGTAAGAGGTCAACGTTTAAATGTTGAGCGTTTTATCAATGCGGTAATCAACGATACAAGTTTCTATCAATCTTTTCGCCGTATGAAACGGTATACTTTCATCGCAGAAAATAGAATTTACACTTACGATAAAAAGAACAAAGTTGATGGTAAGATCTATAGAAAGATCAAACACAATAACGATGGCCCTTACAAAATGGAATATCTAGTAAAAGAGGACAATGGTAAGGTCTATAAGAAAAATGGAAAATATCAATTGTATACTGTAGAGATGTTCGATTATATTTTCATGAATGCGAATAACACAGACTTCGTACCAAATGCGCCTATGACTAATAAAAATGCAAAAGGTGGATCGAATGAAAGCTATAAAGATAAACTAAAGACACTTATTTTCAATCCTGGGAGGCCAATTAAAGGCTTGCCATTTATTGGTAATAAAACCGAGATTTTTACAGCCAACATGCGCCAGTATTACGATTATTCTTTTTTTAGCAGTACTTACCTAGATTCAATTCCGGTGTATCGCTTTAAGGTTGCGGTAAAACCAGATTTAAGCAATTGGACTAAAGATGGATTAATGATCAAAGAATTGGTAACGATATTCGATAAGCGAAATTTTGAAATTTTAGGAAGATACGTAGATATGAAATACAGTAACCTACTCTTCGATTTTGATGTGCAGATGAATATCGAAATGAGCTATTTTGGTGAAGAGAAATTGCCTACAAAAATTACCTACCAAGGTAACTGGGATTATCCTTTAAAAAAAGAAGAAAGGGCAAGTTTCTTAATCGTACATAAAGATTATAAACTAGGAAGGGGAAAGCAATAGCTTAAAACATCGAAAGATTATTTATCTTTAAAGGCTTAAACCCAACTTATATATGGTTTCATTTTATCGTTTAAAAACTAAACTTCTCCTAGCAGGTTTATTGCTTTTTGGTACAAGCTTGCAGGCACAAGTCTTAACCTCAAAACAGATAGATAGCGTAACAGAAAAAACCTTAACTACGTTTAATGTACCGGGCATTGCTGTTGCAGTTATTAAGGATGGAAAGATACTCCATGCCAAGGGTTATGGTGTACGCTCTATCAAAACCAATTTAAAGGTTGATGAAAATACCTTATTTGGGGTTGCCTCTAACACCAAGGCAATGACGGCTGCAGCACTAGGTATGTTGGTTGACGAGAAAAAAATGACTTGGGATACTAAGGTAATTGACATTATCCCAGAGTTTAAAATGTACGATCCGTTTGTAACCAATGAGTTTACAGTTAGGGATTTGTTAACCCACAGAAGTGGGTTAGGTTTAGGAGCGGGGGATTTAATGATTTGGCCTGATTCATCAACAGTGGATAAAAAACAACTGATCCATAACCTTCGCTATTTAAAACCAGTTTCTTCTTTTCGTACCAAATACGATTATGACAACTTATTGTATATTGTAGCTGGAGAATGTGTGTCTAGGTTGTCTGGTATAACTTACGATGATTTTATTGAGACCAGGATTTTTAAGCCACTGGGTATGACTAAAACTGCAGCATCTTGGTATCGTTTAAAAGATAAATCGAATGTAATTGATGGTCATGCCCCTTACGAAGGTAAATTATTACCTGTTGGACTAAGTTTCGGAGAAATTGCAAATGCTGCTGGTGGCGTTTATTCAAACGTAACCGATATGAGTAAATGGATAACAGCAATGATAAACGGAGGTAAATATGGAGACCAATTAGAAAAGAGATTGTTCAGTGCAGAAGTGGCCAAAGAATTATGGACCCCTCAAACCATCATTAATAATGGTAATCCAACTAGTTTTAGTAGTTATGGTTTAGGCTGGTTTCTAAGTTCAGTAAACGGTAATTTCCAAGCAACCCATACGGGAGGCTTATCTGGTATTGTAACACAAGTAACCATTTTACCAGATCTAAAATTGGGAATTATTGTTTTAACCAATCAACAATCTGGTGCAGCATTTAATTCGGTAACCAATTCTATTAAAGATGGCTATCTAAACATTAAAGGACAGAATAGAATAAAAACATACAATGACAATAGGCTAAGAAATGAAAAACAAGCCAAAGAAATTGTTGATAAAACTTGGGCGGCAATAGCCCTTGCGCAAAAGGCAAATGCCATTAAGCCAGATATGAAAAACTATTTAGGTACTTTTAAAGATGCTTGGTTTGGCGACGTAACGATTAGTGAGGTGAACGGAAAAATGTATTTTCAAGCCAAAAATTCGCCGAAATTACGTGGCGACATGACATTTTACAAGGGGAATACGTTTATTGTAAGGTGGTACGATAGAAGCCTGGATGCCGATGCTTTTGTGAAATTTACCTTAGCTAAAGATGCAAAAGCAAATGGTTTTAAAATGGAGGCAATTTCTCCATTAACAGATTTTAGCTTCGATTTTCAAGATTTAGATTTTAACCTAACCCAATAATAATGAAATATATTAAATCTACACTGCTATTGGCAGTTTTGACCATTTTGACATTAAGTATGGCCATGAAACAGAAACCTAAAAAGATAATTTTCTTTGGAGATTCTATTACTCAAATGGGAGTTTGGAAGAACGGTTATATTGATCTATTGAGGAAATCTTTAGACACAACGAAGTATGATTTGATTGGAGCGGGTATAGGTGGTAATAAAGTATACGATTTGTACTTGAGGATGGAAGAAGATGTGCTGGTTAAAAAACCTGATCTAGTGGTAATTTATGTAGGTATCAATGATGTTTGGCACAAATTGGGAGCAAGAACCGGAACAGATTACGATAAGTATTTGAAATTTTATCAGGCTTTGATTACTAAAATTCAAGCTAACGGAAGCAAAGTAGTGCTTTGTACGCCATCTGTAATTGGCGAAAAGAAAAATGATGCCAATGAGGTTGATGCAGATTTAAATAAATACGCTGCGGGTATTAGAGAATTGGCAGTTAAAAATAAGCTTCCACTATGTGATTTAAGAAAGGCTTTTACCGAATATGAAGCGAAAAATAATGCTCAAGATGCTGAAAAAGGTATTTTAACTACCGATAGGGTGCATTTAAATGATGCAGGTAACCAATTAGTTGCTGATGCCATGTTGCCGTATGTGAAGTAACTCCCTAACTCCCTAAAGGGGGATTGAATTATAACATTTATAACAAACATAGAAAATAAAGTCTCCTTTAGGGGATTTAGGGGTATGATTACAGGAGAGACGATAGAGAAAATTAAGGAGACTGCACGTATTGAAGAGGTGGTTGGCGATTTTGTGCATTTAAAAAAACGTGGATCAAGCTTAATTGGTAACTGTCCTTTTCATGGCGAAAAAACACCTTCTTTTCACGTATCAGTAAGTAAGGGCATTTACAAATGTTTTGGCTGTGGTGTAGCAGGCGATTCTGTGCGCTTTATTATGGAGCACGAGAAATACTCCTATCCCGAAGCGCTAAAGTTTCTAGCTAATAAATACAACATAGAAGTTGAGGAAACGGTTGAAACCGTTCAAGATGTTGAGGCACAAAATACCAGAGAGAGTTTATATATCGTTTCGCAATTTGCAGCTACATTTTTCGAAGCTCAATTGTGGAATGGTGATGAAGGCAAAGCAATTGGATTAAGCTATTTTAAAGAGCGGGGCTTTAGAGAAGATATCATCAAAAAATTTAATCTTGGTTATTCGCCCGATGTTTGGGATGCACTGACTCAAGATGCTGTAAAAAATAAACATGCAGAAGAATACCTAGAAAAAACAGGTTTAGCTATCAGAAATGATAAGGGCAAATTGTATGATAGGTTTCGGGGACGTGTAATGTTCCCAATTCATAATTTTACAGGTAGAGTAATCGGTTTTGGTGGTAGAACATTAAAAACCGACAAAAATGTTCCTAAATATGTAAACTCGCCAGAGAGTGAGATTTACCATAAATCTAATGTGCTGTATGGATTGTTCCATGCAAAAAGAGCCATTAGAGAGCAAGATAACTGTTACTTAGTAGAAGGCTATGCCGATGTGCTTTCGGTTCATCAAGCCAACATCGAAAATGTGGTTGCTTCATCAGGTACATCATTAACCATAGAACAAATTCGCCTTATTGGTCGTTTTACGCAAAATGTAACCATTCTTTATGATGGTGATGCTGCAGGTATCAAAGCATCATTACGTGGATTAGATATGATCTTAGAGGAAGGATTAAACGTGAAAGTGGTTTCTTTCCCGGCAGGTGATGATCCTGACTCATACATGCATAAGGTTGGTGCAGGCGAGTTTAAAACCTATATCGAGAATAATCGTAAAGATTTTATCCTTTACAAAGCAAACATATTATTGGCCGAAGCAGGTAATGATCCTATAAAAAGGGCTGGGATAATAAGAGATATCGTAGAAAGTATCGCTAAAATTCCAGATCATATCAAAGCATCTGTCTTTATACGTGAATGTAGTAGTTTACTGCAGATAGAAGAAAGGATATTACTGAGCGAGCTGAATACAATGCGTGCTGCTAAGCTTAAAAAGAGTGCACCGCAAAGTAGGCAACAACAATCCCAATATCAGGATATGCCACCTGATAACCTTTTTGCAGATGATGGACCGACAAGTGAAATTGCAGCTCCAACTAAAATTGCTAATGATGATTTGCAGGAAAATGAGATCGTTAGGCTTTTATTAGCTTTCGGACATGAATTGGTAAGTTGGGATAAGATAGATAACATGTATATCGGCTCATTTATAATTCAAAATCTAACCGATGTTACTTTTGAAAACGAGCTTTGCAAAAAGATAATTGAGTATTACCGAACCGAAATAGAAAATGGGCAACTACCTACTGCTAATCAATTTATTAAAAGCGATGATAGAGAAATAGCCGATTTGGCCATTACCTTGTCTACTTCTCCCTATTCCTTAAGCGAGAACTGGTACAATAAACATAATATTTATGTTAGAGACGAAACGGTTAACTTAAAAGCTACTATTTTGGGAGGTCTATATCACCTTAAAAAACGCAAAGTTGACCGAATTTTGTTAGATTTATTACAAGAAATCAAAGCAGAAAATGATGCGATTAATCAAGAGATTTTAATGCAACGTTATGCTTTTATTAAAAATGTAGAGAAAGAAATCTCTAAATTTTTGGGCTCTGTAATTGTTAAATAATGGCTGTTCATAATGATCTTGGCAAAAGAGGAGAGAGTTTAGCCTCTTTATTTTTACAACAAAAAGGCTATGAGATATTAGATGAAAATTGGGTGCATGGCAAAGCTGAAGTAGACCTAATTGCTTATCTCAATACACAAATTATATTTATAGAGGTAAAAACCAGAACTTCTACCCACTTCGGCTTACCAGAAGATTTTGTAAGTGTTGCCAAACAAAAACAAATGGAACTTGCCGCAAATGAATATATAGCGTTAATGAACCATCAAGGAGAAGTACGCTTTGACATTATTGCCGTACTTTTCGATAAAAAAGATAATTATACCATAAACCATATTGAAGATGCATTTTGGCCTTCTTAACTTAACTTTTATGAAAAATAACCTTTTCCCTATTGTTTTCGTTTTAATTTCGATTGCTTTTGGTTGTAAAGAGAAAAGTAAGCAATATTTAACACTCAGCAGCCCTTACCAAGGGCAAAACTTTAATTTGGGAGAAGACGTTAAATTACAAATTGATCTTCCTGCAGACGGAGCTAAAATTGACGAGGTAACTTATCTGATAGATAACAAGACAATTGGTTCTTACAAAAACAATAATGAAGTTACTTTAACTACTAAAGGATTGAAATTAGGTTACCGGATAATCAATGCCATTGTTAAACATGATGGTGAAATAGATACCATTACTACAAATTTCGTATTAAAAAGTAACCAAAAGCCGATACAATTAGCGTATAATGTAGTTAATACTTTCCCACATGATACAAGTGCCTATACCCAAGGTTTAAATTATGTTGATGGCAAATTATTAGAAAGCACAGGTCAACATGGAACTTCAGAATTAAAATGGGTAGCATTAAATTCTGGAAATACTTTACAAAGAACAAAGCTAGATTCTAAATATTTTGGAGAAGGATCAGTAATGGTGGGCAACAAGATTGTGATGCTAACTTGGCAAGAAAATATAGGGCTTATTTTCGATGCCAATACCTTCCAACAAACAGGTACTTTTCCTTATCAAGAAAGTAAAGAAGGCTGGGGCTTAGCTTTTGATGGTAAGCAGATCCTACGAAGTGATGGCTCTAATCGGATTTGGTTCATGAATGCCGATACTTATAAAGAAGAAAGCTTTATAGAAGTATATGATGATAAAGGACCATTAGATAGTTTAAATGAGCTAGAATACATTAATGGTAAAATTTATGCAAATGTATACCTCAGCAATAAGATTGTCATCATAAATCCTTTAAATGGTTTGGTAGAAGCCGAGATAGATTTATCAGAGCTGGTGCCTAAAAACTATTTTAAAACTGCAGAAGAAGCAGGTAACAACGTACTCAACGGCATCGCTTGGGATGCTAAAGGCAAGCGCCTTTTTGTAACCGGAAAAAGATGGCCAAAGCTTTTCGAAATTAAGTTGCAAAAAGCTTCAGCCAAATAATTTTAGTCTTTTCTAGCAACTTCAGCAATATAACCATTGTAAGTTATCGACTGTTTGTTGTTGGTGCTTACTACCAAAGAGCCATACCCATTTTCGCTAATGTTTAAACTTAACCTTGGACTATCTTTGGTATCTTTCGTTTTTATAGCGATTTGCCAGCCTTTTTTACGTTTTTCGGCATCATAACTAAATTCAGTAGAGGTAAATTTAATACCACTATCGTCTCTATTTATTGGTGCACTAAAAGATCTTCCGTAATAAGGTAAATAAGCAATAATGCTATCGCCCACAACCTTTACATCGTAATTGCTGCCGTTCAAATTGATAGCTCCTGCGCTTACATTTCCTGGCATTCTACTTAACACATTATTTATATCATTAGCATTTAAAGGAAGTGCCGATGTAGCTACAAAGACATATTTTTTTTCTGCTATAATTTTGGCTGTAGTTGCTTTGTCTGTTTGTGCATTTGCTTGTAGCGTAGCTAAAGCTAATACTGCAAAGCTTAATTTCTTTAAGATCTTCATCGTCATGTAATTATATAGTTTAAACAATACTAGCACATAGAAAGTTTAATTACGTGCTAATATCTTTTCTTTTTAATAAGGATGAGAAAATCTGCCAGAATCCATAAACAAAAATTAAATGCTATTAAGGCTGGATTACCTCCAGTTTTTATATTGATTAATTAGTCCATTGGTAGACGAATCATGGCTATCAATAGCTTCATCATCTTTTAACTCTGGTTGTATCTTTTGCGCCAATTGTTTACCCAATTCCACGCCCCATTGGTCGAAACTAAAGATATTCCAGATAATACCCTGTACAAATATTTTATGCTCGTATAAAGCAATTAAGCTTCCTAAACTAAAAGGAGTAACTTTTTTCAGTAGAATAGAATTGGTAGGTCTATTGCCATCAAATACTTTAAATGGCGCCAGTTCCGAAATTTCACTTACCGTTTTACCAGCTTTTTCTAACTCTGCGACAACTTCCTCTTCACTTTTTCCATTCATTAAAGCCTCTGTTTGAGCAAAGAAGTTAGATAACAAAATAGGATGATGATCGCCTACTGGATTTAGACTTTGCGCCGGAGCAATAAAATCGCAAGGAATTAAACGTGTGCCTTGATGAATTAGTTGGTAAAATGCATGTTGGCCATTGGTTCCTGGTTCTCCCCAAATTACTGGGCCAGTTTCATAGTCTACAGCTTTCCCATTACGGTCTACATGTTTGCCATTACTTTCCATATCTCCTTGTTGGAAATAAGCTGCAAAACGATGTAAATATTGATCGTATGGCAAAATAGCATGTGTTTCTGCGCCAAAGAAATTGATATACCAAACACCCAATAGTCCTAAAATAACTGGAACATTTTGTTCAAAAGGGGTGTTTTCAAAATGCTGATCACTTGCATGTGCACCTGCTAATAGTTGTTTAAAATTATCAAATCCAATGCCTAATGAGATTGATAAACCAATGGCGCTCCATAAAGAATAACGACCACCAACCCAATCCCAAAATTCGAACATGTTATCGGTATCAATACCAAATGCCGAAACATCTTTGGCGTTGGTAGATAGCGCTGCAAAATGTTTAGCAATATCTGCAGTTTCTGCACCACTTTTTAAGAACCATTCTCTAGCACTGTGCGCATTGGTCATGGTTTCTTGTGTAGTAAAGGTTTTAGAAGCGACTAAAAATAAGGTAGTTTCTGGGTCTACAGCTTTTAAAGCTTCTGCTAAATGCGTACCATCAATATTAGACACAAAGTGTAGGTTTAACCTAGTCTTGTAAGCTTTTAAAGCTTCTGTAACCATTACCGGGCCAAGGTCTGAGCCGCCAATACCAATATTAACAATATCTGTTATTGCTTTGCCAGTATAACCTTTCCACTCTTCAGAAATAATGGAATTGCTAAATTTCTCCATCTTAGCCAATACTGCATTTACATCTGGCATTACATCTTTCCCATCAACTAAAATTGGATGATTGCTTTGGTTACGCAACGCGATGTGTAAAACTGGTCTACCTTCGGTCTGGTTAATTACCTCGCCGTTATACATAGCTTCAATGGCTTCATCCAATTTACACTCTTTAGCCAGTTGAATTAACAAAGCCATGGTGGTATCATCAATTCTATTTTTAGAAAAATCGATCAAAATATCCTCAAATAAAATGGAAAATTTTTTAAAACGTTCCCCATCTTGGGCAAAAAGTTGCTTTAAAGTTTTTTCATTAATTGATATAAAATGATCTGCAAGGTACTGATAAGCGTTTGTTGAGGTGAAATCTATTTTTGGAAGCATATGACTGTTTTTATATCGTAAAAATACAAAATACAAAATAACTAAGACCAAAAACCATGATAGAAATTTAGAACAATTAGTAAGAGATGAGGCGCAAGCTGCAATTGTAAATAATGTAGCTGTGCCGAACGAACAAAAGGCGGTAGCTATACAAGCGGCTTCTAGTTCAATTTTTGACACTTTAAAATCGCAATTAACGAAGGGAAATGTAGCAGGAATTGCAGATATCTTTAATATAGGAGAGGCATCGGCTGATAGCCCGGTGGTACAACAGGCAAGTTCAAATTTAACCGATAAACTTTCGGCTTTTGGTATTAATGCAGAAACGGCAAAAAGTATTGGCGCTGCTATTATACCAGTAATTTTAGGTAAGCTGGCTAACAAAACCAACGATCCTAACGAAAGTTCTTTTCACATACAGGATGTATTAGGTAAACCGGCCGGTGGTAGTCACGGTAAGTTTGATTGAAGTGACGTAATGGGAATGTTTACTTGCGGTAATCAAAATCAGTCGGAAACTAAACTTGCAGACGGCGGGATTGCTGATAAACTGAAAGATTTATTTAATCAGCAAAAAATTCGGTATCCATTTATATAATTGATACCGAATTCTCCTAATTTTCATGTATTTTAGTTAAAAAATAACGTACATGAAAAAGCTCTTGCTCTCTGGCCTTTTAATCTCTCCATTATTTCTATTTGCACAAAATAGCGCACAAAAAGCAGAAGTTGCTAAACGTGCAGATGCCTTAACAGAAAAAGTGATCAATTGGCGTCGCGATTTTCACCAACATCCAGAATTGGGCAACCAAGAAAAACGCACAGCTGCCATTATTGCCAAACATTTGCAGAGTTTAGGGATCGAAGTACAAACAGGCGTGGCTAAAACCGGTGTAGTTGGTATACTAAAAGGAGCCAAACCAGGTCCGGTAGTTGCCTTAAGAGCAGATATGGATGGTTTGCCTGTTACAGAGCGTGTTGCACTTGCTTTCGCCTCGAAAGTAAAAGCTACATATAATGACCAAGAAGTGGGTGTAATGCATGCTTGCGGACATGATTCTCATGTAGCCATTTTAATGGGCGTAGCAGAATTGTTGACAGGGATGAAAAAAGATTTAGCAGGAACCGTTAAATTTATTTTCCAACCCGCGGAAGAAGGTGCGCCAGTTGGCGAAGAGGGAGGTGCAGAATTGATGATCAAAGAAGGCGTTTTACAAAACCCGAAGGTTGATGTAATTTTTGGTTTGCATATCAATTCGCAAACACCAGTAGGGCAAATTACCTATAAGCCAGGAGGTACTATGGCTGCGGTTAACGACATGAAAATAACCATTACAGGTAAACAGGCACATGGTGCTTACCCATGGAGCAGTGTAGATCCAATTGTTACCGCTGCCCAAATTGTAAATAACCTGCAAACTATTGTAAGTAGAAATTTAAATATCACCGAAAATCCAGGTGTAGTAACTATTGGTTCCATACATGGTGGTGTGAGGTCTAACATTATTCCAGAAAAGGTAGAAATGTTGGGCACCGTTCGTAATTTTACTAAGGAAGACGAGACCATGTTTATTGAGCGCATTAAAACCATCGCTACCAAAACTGCCGAAGCAAATGGGGCTACCGCAGAGGTTAAAATACCTTACAGTGCACATTATCCTGTGACTTTTAATGATATTGCCCTTACAGAAAAAATGTTGCCTAGTTTGCAGCAAACTGCAGGTGCTGCTAACGTTAAACTGAAAGCACCAGTAACTGGGGCAGAAGATTTCTCCTTCTTTCAAGAAAAAGTGCCAGGCTTGTTTTTCTTTTTAGGTGGAATGCCAAAAGATCAAGATCCTTTGAAAGCGCCATCGCACCATACTCCAGATTTCTTTTTAGATGAAAGTGGTTTTATTCTAGGTGTAAAAGCGTTGTGTAATCTAACATTAGATTATATGTCGATGAAGAAGTAAAATGGCTTTTGGTTAATAGTTGATGGTCGATAGTTCTTAAGGCATATTTATTTTAGAATGACGAATAACTAGGGATGTAAGATAAGTTTGCTGATTTCCTAGTAACGCTAAATATTTTAAAAATTTATAATGATTAAAAAGGTATTGTTTGTAATTGCATTAGGGTTAAGTTTACAGCTCATAACTGGGTGTGTGGATTGTAATTGTGGACCGAATCAAACGTTTTATACAACCACTAAAACGTTATTAGTTAACAATATTGATTCCACTTTGCCAGAACCAATGACTGCAAACTCGGCGGTAATTAATGCTAATAATTATGGTTTTAAGATGCAGTTGCTATCAGATAGGGTAGCACAAAAAAATCAGAAAGTAAATTGGGGTTTTATTCAGAAAGCATACGCTTGTAGTTGCGCTGAAGATATCTATAAATCTAAAGAGCATATTTTGACGTTAGAAATATTCTCTAATAATGATTTTGATGCCAGTCATCCTAAAAACACAGATTTAAGCGCTTACTTTAAAGTAAAAATTTATAACAATTTGAATACTATGATCGAATATGTTAAATATATTAATAAGTTCTATCAATCTTCTTCGAATCCTTTTTACTGGGGCATTTTTTTACAAGCAGTGCCTAGCCTTAGCAAAAAACATAAATTTCGAATAAAAATTACTTTATCAGATGGCAGAATTTTAGAAGCTGAAACGACTGAAGTTGAGCTGATTTAGCATCTGCTGATGATAACAAACAAATTCTAATTTCTAGATAATAAATAGAGGATACAAATATAGATTCTAACTATGTAGGTTTTTGCTGTTGTGAAGGGATTTCTTTTGCATAGGCCAAAGTATTTAGCCCCGACAGCAACGTGCATGTAGCCCGAAGTTTACACCGGGCGAAATAAAGTGTATGGCGGGAAGAACATTAATAGTTGTATGGTCTCTGCGCTTCAAATAGCATCATAAAATTGGGAAATAGTTTGGTCACATTTTAAACAGCTTTTTTATTTTGATGTTTTTGCTTTAGTCTTTAAGCTTCGGTTTCTCTATAAAATATCTTCTCTATGGTAGAGGAAGAACGATAAACGGCTTTAGCCCTCATGAATACATTACCTATATACACCTAAGAATAATTGCTTTTATATATTAATCAATTATATTGGATATAAAAGGCAATTTATCTAAGTTTGTGATTATGACTAAGGAACAAATTCAGGATTTAAGGGACAGAGTTATGTCGCTGAGGAGGTATCTTTGACGTCGAAAACCGACTAGAAGATATTCGTATTGAGCAAGAGCTAACCTTGCAACCCAATTTTTGGGACGACCCTAAAAAAGCAGAAAAACATATTGCAGAACTTAACGCAAAAAAAATCTGGACAGACGGTTGGCAAAATGCCCATGCTGCTGTAGAGGATGTAGAAGTACTTTTCGAGTTTTTCCAAAATGGAGATGCTACAGAAGAGGAGATGCAGGAGCAATTTGACTTGAGTTTAAAAGCCGTAGAAGATCTTGAACTGAAAAACATGTTGAAAAGCAAGGAAGATCAGTTAAATGCAGTGATGCAAATTACAGCTGGTGCCGGTGGTACGGAAAGTTGCGATTGGGCTTATATGCTAATGCGCATGTACCTAATGTGGGCCGAAAAAAATAGTTACAAAGTAACCGAACAAGATTATGCAGAGGGCGAGGTTGCCGGGATAAAATCGGTAACTATACAAATTGCTGGTGAGTTTGCCTATGGCTACTTAAAAGGCGAGAATGGTGTACACCGTTTGGTTAGGATTTCTCCTTTCGATTCGAATGCACGCAGGCACACTTCTTTTGCATCGGTATATGTTTATCCTTTAGTTGACGATACCATCCAAATTGATATTAATCCTGCAGATGTGGAGTTTGAAACTTTTAGAGCAGGTGGTGCGGGTGGTCAGAACGTGAATAAAGTGGAAACTGCAGTTCGTTTGTACCATAAACCTTCGGGTATTATCATTAAAAATCAGGAGTCTAGATCTCAATTACAAAATAAGGAAAATGCATTGCGTTTATTAAAATCTCAGTTATTTGAGATAGAACAACGCAAACGTGATGAGGAAACTGCCTTGATAGAAGGGTCTAAAAAGAAGATAGAATGGGGCTCGCAAATTAGAAGTTATGTGTTGGATGATAGAAGGGTAAAGGATCACCGTACAAATTTTCAAACCTCTAACCCACAAGCGGTGTTAGATGGAGATATTAACGATTTCCTGAAAGCTTATTTAATGGAGTTTTAAGAGAGATGTGAGTATTTAGATATGAGATTTGACACAAGTTCGCTTAACAATATATCAATCGCACAATTCTAAATTGAGCAATGATATTTATTTTTAATACTTTTAAATTGTAATAGATTATTAATGAAACGATTATTCACTTTTGCATTTTTCCTTTTTGTGATTACACAATTAAGCGCACAACAAGTTATTCCTTTATATAATGGAGCAATACCTGGCTCTAAAACAGCACCAGCAGATTATAAAGAAGTTGTAGTAACAGGCACAGATGGTGTAATTAGGGTTAGCAAAGTAATAAATCCAGATTTAGCAACTTTTTTACCAGCTAAACCAAATGGCACCTCAGTAATTATTTGCCCAGGTGGTGGTTATGGAATTTTAGCTTATGATAAAGAGGGTACAAATATTGCCAAAAAGTTCAATGAAATAGGGGTAACTGCCTTTGTGTTAAAATACCGTTTGCCTAGCGATCTAATTATGACAGATAAATCTATGGGCCCATTACAGGATGCTTTACAAGCCATTTATCTGATTAGAAAAAATGCCAGTACTTGGGGTTTAGATCCAAATAAAATTGGGATTATGGGTTTTTCTGCTGGTGGGCATTTGGCGGCAACCTTAAGTGTGCATTACAATGATATGAAAGTGCAAAATCAAGAGCAGATTAGTTTAAGGCCTGATTTTTCTATGCTCATCTATCCTGTAATAAGTTTCGGAACGGTAACCCATGCAGGTTCTGTAAAAAATTTGGTGGGCGAAAATCCAACAGCTGCACAAAAACAATATTTCTCTACCCAGAATTATGTAAATGCGCAAACGCCACCAGCATTTTTGGTGCATGCCAGTAACGATGCCGCAGTGGTGCCGCGAAATAGCCTTCTATACTACGAGGCTTTAAATAAATTTAAAGTTCCATCAGAATTGCATTTATATCAATCTGGTGGGCATGGATTTGGTTTAGCAAACGATTGGTTCGAAAGGTTAAAAACTTGGATGTCGCTTAATAAATGGCTTTAATGAAGAGATTATTCAGAAACTGAGAGCCACGAACTGAAAACTAATTTTCAGCCGTTTCTTTTACGGCCAATTGTCCACAAGCGGCATCGATATCTTTTCCCCTACTCCGTCTGATATTGGTATTTACGCCATGATTACGCAGATAGGTAGCAAAAGCATCAATCTTATCGCCTTCGGCATTAATGAAATCAGCAAATTGGATAGGATTATATTCGATTAGATTTACTTTACAAGGCACATGTTTGCAGAATTTAACCAGATCCATGGCATCTTCAATTTCATCATTAAAGCCATTAAAAACGATGTACTCGTAGGTAACCGGATTTTTTGTTTTCTGGAAATAGTATTTTAAAGCTTCGGCCAATGCCTTTAACGAGTTATGCTCTGTAATTGGCATGATCTCATGGCGCTTGGTATCATTAGCTGCATGTAAGGATAAAGCTAAGTTGAATTTTGCACCATCATCTCCCAATTTTTTAATCATTTTGGCGATGCCAGCAGTAGAAACTGTAATGCGTTTATACGACATGTTTAAACCATCTGGAGCAGTAATCCTTTCGATAGACTTCATTACATTAGCATAATTAAGCAATGGTTCGCCCATGCCCATGTAAACGATATTAGTTAAGGGAATATTGTAATTTTTCTTAGCCTGTTGATCTATCAATACAACCTGATCATAAATCTCGTCTGCATTTAAGTTACGTTTGCGGTCCATATAACCTGTTGCGCAGAATTTACAGGTTAAACTACAACCCACTTGAGAACTTACGCAAGCAGTCATTCTTTCCTCTGTAGGAATTAAAACACCCTCAACGATATTTCCATCATGTAAACGGAAAGCATTTTTAATGGTATGGTCGTTACTAAATTGTGCACTATTGATTTCTACAATGTTGATGGAGTAGTTTTCGTCGAGTTTTTTACGAAGGTCTTTAGATAGATTACTCATCTCTTCGAAACTTCGAGCAGATTTTTCCCAAAGCCATTGATAAACTTGTTTTGCTCGGTAGGCAGGCTCTTTCATTTCAGTGAAATGTTTTTGCAAACCAGGTAAATCTAACGAACGGATATCTATTTTTTTAGTGTTAATCATGTTATTTATCGCCATAATGCCCTAAAGCAGAAATAATGAAAACAGTTACAATGTTTTCTTCAATTTTGTAAATCAATCTATCTTTTTGATTATTCTTCTTGCCCAATATCCTGCAAGTTCATGTTTAAGCACTTCAGGATTGCCTATTCCTATTTTAGGGTGAATTTTCAGTTCCTCGTAAATTTGATTTATTCTATTAATAGTAACTTTATTGCCAGCTTTATGATGATGTTTAAGGTCTTTTTCGGCTCTAGCTTCTAAAACTATAATATATTCTCCCATAAAGATTTTGATGGGTCAAGAACTTTTACATTTCCTGCTTTTATAGATTTTTCAGCACGTTCTACAGTTTCAACTAAATCTTTACCATATAAAGCAATCGTTTTCTCCCTTTCAGTTAATTCTTGCTTTTTTTCCTTTTCAAAAGGAACTTTAAGCGCTTTAGCAACAGCTAATTGCTCTTTATTTTCAGGATGCATGATTTGTTTCCATAGTATACCTTGTCTAATTACAAACTGTTTGATACAAAGATAATTAAAAAGCTTAAAGGTTATGGTATTGCAACTATAAGATGAAACTATCTTGATATTTACATCTTGATACCTGATACTCCAATCTTGATCTTAACTACTTTCTTTTCGGGCTACGAGTTTTTGCTGCTGGAGCGCCTTGTTTGCCATTAGATGGACGAGTAGGTCTTTTACTTGGCCCATTAGATTTAAACCAGTCGCTTGATGCATTGGTATTTGCTCTTGGCGCACCGCCACTAGCTCTTTTATCTGGATTCGCTCTGCTTTCTGTAGCTCTACCTTTAGATTTTGCAAAACGTTGGGCTGGTCTTTCCTCTTTTTCGTCGTTAGCTTTTTTGTTTACCCTTTTCGGAGCAGCTGGTTTCTCTGAACTAGATTTGGCAACCATTTTGAAAATTTCTGCTTGCTCTTCTTCAGTCAACTCTCTCCAATCTCCAACTGGCAAACCTTTAAGGGTAATGTTCATGATACGAGTTCTTTCCAGCTTCGTTACTTCGAAACCAAAATGCTCGCACATTCTACGTATTTGACGGTTTAGTCCTTGAATTAAAGTGATTTTAAAAACAAAAGTACTTTCTTTAGTTACTTTACATTTTTTGGTCATTACGCCTAAAACGGGCACACCCTTGCTCATTCCTTCAATAAATTGATCGGTTAAAGGTTTATTTACCGTAACGATATATTCTTTTTCGTGGTTGTTACCAGCACGAAGGATTTTATTTACCAAATCGCCATTATTGGTTAAAAAGATTAAACCTTGCGAATCTTTATCTAATCTACCGATAGGGAAAACACGTTCGCTGTGGTTTACATGATCCACAATATTACCTTTAACATTTGCTTCGGTTGTACTGGTAATGCAAACGGGTTTGTTGTAGGCTAATAAAATTGAATTTTCTGCTTGTTTAGGCTCTATTGTATTGCCATTTACACTAACGAGATCTCCAAAAAACACTTTGTCGCCAACTTTAGCTTTACGGCCATTGATGAAAACTTGACCAAGCTCGATAAATCTATCTGCTGCTCTTCTTGAGCATAAGCCGCTTTCGCTAATGTATTTGTTTAATCGTGTTGTAGGGTCAGTCATTGGATGCAATTGGTAGTTAATCTGCAAAGTTAACATTTAAATACATCTCTCACTAATAACACAGAAACATAGGCCACATAGTCAGGAGATTTTTACCATCCTATGTGCCTATGTGGTTTAATTTTAAAAACTCTGGTCATCAGCAGTTGGCCCATAACTTGATGGAACTGGAATGCCTAACAGACGGAAGTAGACACCTAATTGTGCTCTGTGATGCGTAGTTTGACTAAATGCGATGCGAATAATTCCATATTTATTCATATCACTCAAGATTTGCTCGCCATTACGCAAAACCCATCTTTTAGCTAATTCTTCTTCATTCGCTTTTTTCAATTCTGCTTTTGCTTCTTCATAATTTTTTTCGAACACTGCTAGCAAATCTTTATTGTTGTTCACTACAATTGGTGTGTAGGGAGCAGTAGCAAAATCTAATTCATCACTTGTTAAGCCTAAGCTTATCCAACCAGGTAACTCTGCAATGTGAGTTGATAAAGGCATCACTTTCATGCTTTTTTCATGAGGTGCCCATTCTGCTTTATCAAATGGAACAATTGCCAAAAATTTACGAGTAGTTTGCGCTTCGCTTTCTAATTCTTTTAATAATAATTCAATAATATTCATAATTTCTCTGTTTTATAAAACAAAGAAAACGGTGGTGAGTGACAACCCTATGGCAGCCTATTTAAAAAAATAATTTATACTGTATTTTAATATAATCGGAAGGTTTATCTGATTTTTAGTAAATTAGATTGATCAAATCCTGAAGAATCATTCAAAGTCCACACTAAGTCCACCTCAACTCCACGAAAAGTCTACGTAAAGTGCGCTAACACTATGTCCGTGCTACGTCCGTCTCATAGTCTTACCATATCCCAACTAGGGTAGATGTAAACTCTAAACTAACTTTTTTAGGTACATCCTTAACTATATTTTCGCATTATGGGTAAAAAAAGGGTAGCCAATGGGTAAAGGATTGGTTAAGATTGCTTTATTATGGTTGCAGTTTGGTAGGTACAGTAGCTCAAGTTATAAAGTTCAATAATTAACAGGCAGTAGTTTCATGTAATCATTCAACGACATGTGTTGGGGCTTTTTAAATAAGATTTCAGTACATTGGATATTTAAAATATTGCTAACCTTAAAATCTCTGTATTCATTTCGTAAATGGCACCAAGCAATTAAATGCCAACTGAAAGCATAAAAAACTAATCCAATAGGTTCAATTGCTCTTTGGCTAATTTCTTCCTTATAGTTTTTATAGTTGAGCTCAATAATGCATTTAGCTGAAATTGCATTTTGTAGAACAGAAAGATATTCAAAATCGTTTGTTAGGCGTTCTGGCAATTGTAGTTTAATATTCTCGTTTAAACTTTCTAGTTTTTCTTTTTGAGCAGTACGCAAAACGGCTTTTACTTTGTTTAGTGCGGTGGTATAATGATTACTTATAGACTTATCAGCAAAGCCGGCCAAAAATCTTTCCATTAGCAGCAGTGCATTTGCTTCATCAGAATTAAAGGAAATTGGTGGCAAAAAATAACCCTGAACAATAAAGTATCCCTTATGCTGTTCGAAACTTAAAGGAATACCCTGCTCACTTAATGCCTTCATATCTCGGTAAACCGTACGTACACTTATGCCGTATTGCTTTGCAATCTTATCTGCAGTTACATATTTTTTGGATTGGAGCAGTATTAAAATTCCAAAAAGTCTATCTATACGGTTCATCGATTTAAAGATATATAATTTATAAAAACCATTTCGTTATTAATTAACTTATATATACAAATAGATTAATGGCCGTTCAGAAAAGATTTATCGAAGCTACAAAAGGCAAAGTGATTATAGGCTTTTTATTTGCCTGTTTTGCGCTTTTGCTCGCTTGGGGCATTAGTAAATTTGTATTTGGCGAAATGTTAAATACTGTTGAGAAACTTTCGGCGCCAAATGATAGGTTAAGAATTGTTAACGAGCTGTCGCATCAAACCGCTAGGTTAGATCAGCTTCAAAAAGATCAGGCCTTCAATAAATCAGCCAATCAGAATAACTTTATTTTACAAACCCGAAGATTAAGGAAAAAACTCGATACACTTTCTAGTTTGTTTGTTAATGATGATGCGCAATTGCAGCGCATAAAATCAATCAAAAAGCTGCTAACAGATAGAGACAAGCAATTTTTAATGTATTTAGAGGTTCGTGAGACTTTAGTGAATACCAAATCATTTTCTGATGAAGTACAAAAATTAAACGAGCTTGTTTCGCAACGATCAAGAGAATCGGATAGTACTGTTTTAACAACCGAGACGGCTACATCAACTACCACTTTAGCTCCAGAAGATGAAGGTAAATCTAGAGGTTTTCTAAATCGATTATTTGGGAAAAAGAAATCTGAGGTTTATAAAATCATTAATGAGGAATTTAAGGTAAAGAGGGATACCCTAAATGCTGTTGTAGAGGATAGCATTATGAAAGGTATTGAAACATCACTACTAACCATAGAAAAAGAACAACGCTATAAAAGTGATCGTTTTTTAAGAAAAGAAGCTGATTTGGCAAATGCCAGTAATTCCATTACCAGACAAATGTTAAGTCTTTTGCGTGAGGTTGAGGCAGAAACGGTAGCACAAATCGATGTAAATAATGCACAGGCAAAAGAAGTGGTAAGTGATGGAATTAGCCAGATAACCGTTGTTTTGATTGTTTTTTTCTTAATCACATTGGTATTAGGTTATTTAATATTAACAGATATTGCTAAAAGTAACCGCTATCGCCTTGCTTTAGAAGCAGCTAAGGAAGAAGCTGAATATCATGGCTCGGCCAAGCAACGCTTTCTATCTAACATGAGCCACGAAATTAGAACGCCTTTGCAATCTATTTTAGGTTACTCAGAACTGATTTTAAGAGAAGAAAACCCGAGAAAGAAACATATCAATGCAATTTACAATTCATCTACCCATCTATTGCAGATTGTAAACGAAGTGCTTGACTATAACAGAATCATTTCTGGCAAGTTTAGTTTCAACAATCAAGATTTTAATATGCTCGATTTGTTAGATGAAGTTGCTGCTGGAATGTTGCCTTTAGCAGAAAAAAAGAATATACAACTTTTAACAAAGTTTGATCTAGATGATCATCTGTATGTAAATGGTGATGCTTTTAGGTTAAAACAAGTGTTGTTTAATGTGTTGGGAAATGCAGTCAAGTTTACTTTAAAAGGCAAAGTATTGTTTAATGTTTCTAGCAAATTGCAAGGTGATGGATTGCATTTTAATTTTATCATTGAAGATACAGGCGTTGGTTTTGACGATTCTGATGTTAATATTATTTTTAATGAATTTGAACAGGTTGAAGATCCGGATAAACATGCCATTAATAAAGAAGGAACTGGATTAGGTTTAGCTATTGTTAAAGAATTGGTAGAAAGCCAGGGCGGAAGAATTTATGTGAAGAGTAAAATCGATGAAGGTACAACTTTTAACATTTTTCTAACATATCAAGTTGCTCAACATCAAATAGAAGAACCGCTAGTTCTAAGTCAATCTACTGCTCAGCAACAGCCAAAAGTATGGATTGTAGATGATGACCAATTGATTTTAGAGTTGTGTGGATTGATATTTAATCAACATGATATCCCTTTTGAGATTTTTAATTCTGCCACCCAAATTTTAGAAGCACCACAAGATAAAGATGTAAAGTTTGTATTGGTTGATATGCGATTGCCAGAAATGACAGGACTGGAATTGCATGGCATACTAAAGGAAAAGATGCCTAATGATGTAAAATTTTATGCCATTACCGCACAAGTATTGCCTGATGAAAAAGATAGTATTTTAGCTGTTGGCTTTGAAGGGATTATTATGAAGCCTTTTAAAGCGGCAGATTTACTTTCTGTTTTTGATGGAAATTTTGTGGAAGAAGCCATCAGTTATGATCTTACTTCGTTAGAGAAAATGACAATGGGAGATCGACAGATGTTAAAAAAGATCCTAATCCGTTTTGAGAAAGATTGTTTTGATGATATAGAAGAACTACAGCAAAGTGTGGCAAGTAACCAAATTGATAAAGTGAGCTTACTCGTACATCGGCTGGCTGGAAGAATTGCACAGATAGGAGCTAATGATCTGGGCACTTCATTTAGGAAGTTGGAGCATGAAATTGCACTTCAGAACGCATTGGGAGGAGCAGAAAAAGCACATTTAGAAACTTTGATGTTAAAGCTAAAAGATTTGATTAAACTTATCCAAGTAAAAGATTAATCAATCCCGTACCGTTCCATTTTGCTATATAAAGTTTTCCTATCAATGTTTAATAATTTTGCAGCCTGAGACTTGTTGTATCTCACCTTAGTCAGGGTTTCGATAATTAAATTTTTCTCATTCACTTCGTTTATTGCTTTCAGGTCTGATGAACTTGGACTTTGAATTTGATCAACCGCTAAAGTCATTTCTTCGGGTAAACTATCAAGCGTGGCAAAACCATCAGGGCTTAGCAATACCATTCGTTTAATCACATTTCTCAGTTCTCTTAAATTTCCTGGCCAATCATATTTTAATAGCAAAGCTTTAGCATCGCCAGCAATTTCTTGTACATTTCTATCTAATTCTTTATTAGCTAAGGCTACAAAATGATCAATAAAAAGTTCTAAATCTTTACCTCTTTCTCGCAACGGCGGAATAATGATCTTGAACTCATTTAAACGGTGATATAAATCTTCCCTAAATTCACCAGTTTTCATGGTATTATTCAACTCATCGTTGGTTGCAACAATAATTCTAACATCTATATTTATTTGTTTATTACTGCCGATGGGTTGTATTACTCGTTCTTGTAAAGCTCTCAATAATTTAATTTGAACTTCATAACTCAAATTTCCAATTTCATCCAAAAAAAGTGTGCCACCATTTGCCATCTCGAATTGACCTTTTTTATCATTTACAGCACCTGTAAAAGCGCCTTTAATATGACCAAAAAGTTCACTGGCTGCCAAATCTTTAGATAAAGCACCGCAGTCTATAGCAACAAATGGTTTGTTCTTTCTTTTACTTTGTAAGTGTAAGGTCCTCGCAGCAAATTCTTTTCCTGTACCGCTTTCTCCTTGTATAATTACCGACATGTCTGTTTGGGCAACCAGGTCTATATGCCCATACAAACGGTCTGCAACATCGCTTTTGCCTTTAATAAAATCTTTGTCTTCTATGGTTGAGGTTTGTTTTTTGTTTAAGAGCCCTTTTACCACCATCAATAACTCATCCGGATTGATTGGTTTGGTAATGTAATCAAAAGCGCCCAGTTGTATGGATTTAACGGCTGTTCGTACATCATTAAAACTGGTCATGATAATGATAGGCACATTAATTCCTTTATCTCTTACATGTTTCAATAAATCCAATCCAGTTCCATCTGGCAATCTGTAATCTATCAATAACAGTTCGTAGGCTTGCTTATTAACTAATTTAAAGGCTTCATTTAAATCTACTGCAGTTGCTACAACATAATTGTTTTTACTTAAAAAACCTTCAATTATTTGAGCAAAGGTAGTATCATCTTCAACAATCAGGATTTGGGACATATAGCAAAAATAACAAAAGCCAGTTAAAAACTGGCTTTTGTTATTTTTATTACGATTTTATAGCTATTAAAAAATCTATTCTACTGGTTTACCGTCTTTATCGAATTTCAAAGATCCAACTTCTTCTTCTTTTTTAACATCTACTTGGAAATATACTTTTTCTCCGTCTTTAACGCTCCAAGCTGCTGTGGGTGTCCAAGCTTTGTATGGATCTGTTTTAAGGATATCTGTAATTGCTGTTGGCAATTCTTCTAATTTAATTGGTGTTTTTACAACACTGTCTTTTACCGAAACAACTTCGATTTTATTATTGATTTCTGATGCTTGTACTGTTGCCAATCCTGCGAAAGCCATAAATGCGGCTGATAAAATTAATTTTTTCATAATTGTAAATTTTAGTATTGCGTTGGTTAGTTTTGCTTTTAATGCTTACCTACCAACAGCGTATAATAGGTGATAATTGATTTTGAACTTTTTTCAAGTTCTTTTTTGATTTATAATTTCAGTAAACTATTCTACTGGTTTACCGTCTTTATCGAATTTTAACGATCCAACTTCTTCTTCTTTTTTAACGTCAACTTGGAAATATACTTTTTCTCCGTCTTTTACGCTCCAAGCTGCTGTAGGTGTCCATGCTTTGTATGGATCTGTTTTAAGGATATCTGTAATTGCTGTTGGCAATTCTTCTAATTTAATTGGTGTTTTTACAACACTGTCTTTTACCGAAACAACTTCGATTTTATTGTTGATTTCTGATGCTTGAACTGTTGTAAATCCTGCGAAAGCTATAATTGCAGCTGATAAAATTAATTTTTTCATAATTATAAGTGTTTTAAAATATCATTTGTTAAACTATACTAGCCTATATTACATAATGATGCCAAAAGAGCCGTTAAATGGTAAGTGTTTAATATTCAGATTTTTAGATTATTTTTATGAAAATAAAGTTGTGGAGAAGCGCAACACTTTGTAGCGAACATCAGCATTGTTATTGGATTAAACTTTTGGTTTTAGGCTTAATCTACTTTCTTTGTAGATGCAAAAATTCATTTCTGCCAATTGGATATTCCCTGTAGATGCCGAACCTATTGAAAATGGTGTGTTAGAAATCATGGCTGATGGAACTATTGTACAAGTATTAACAGCAATTGAAGCAGGCGTTAAAGGGATTGACCAGATCGAATATTTTGAAGGTGTCCTAGTTCCTGGATTTGTCAATACACATTGTCACTTAGAACTGTCGCACATGAAAGGTTTGATCAATGAGGGCACAGGATTGCCGGCTTTTATCAAACAGATTTTAGTACAAAGACAATATCCTGAGGAGGAAATCATATCGGCCATGCAAAAAGCTGATGCTGAAATGTATGCCAATGGTATTGTTGCAATTGGTGATATCTCAAACTTGCTTATCTCTAAATCTGTTAAACAGAATAGTCAAATATATTATCACACTTTTGTAGAAGTATTTGGATTTAATAGACCATCTGAGCCAATTATCAAAGCAGGTGTACAGCTAAAAAATGACTTTTTACCCTTAAAAAGTTCTGTGGTGCCTCATGCGCCATATTCTGTTTCGTCGGCATTGTTTACGGAAATAGCAAGGGCTACCCAGAGTGATGATATTAGCTCAATCCACAATCAAGAAACCCTTGGCGAGGCCGAACTATTTGAGCGTGGAACAGGAGCTTTTGCGGCTTTTTTTGCCGATTTAGGTATTGCACAAAGTGATGCAAATAACACAGGTAAAAACTCATTGAATTATCATTTGCCCCAATTAAATAAAACTGTAAATACACTTTTAGTACATAATACATTTACTAGCAAAGCTGATGTAGATTTTTCAAAAGACCAACATCAGCAATTGTATTGGTGTTTATGCCCAAATGCTAATCTTTATATCGAAAATAATTTACCTGATGTTGATTTACTAAGAGCAGAACGCTTAAAAATTACGCTCGGAACAGATAGTTTGGCAAGCAATCATCAATTAAATATTTTAGCAGAAATGCAAACTTTACAGCAACATAAAGGTGTTCCTTTTATCGAAGCATTAAAATGGGCAACGCTTAATGGGGCAGAATTTTTGGGGATAGATTTGCAATATGGTAGTTTAACGGTAGGCAAAAAACCTGGTATAAATTTAATTCAACTTTCGGCTGATTTTAAGATTTTAGGGGATAAAGTTGAAAGAATAATTTAAAGTACATCTGTTGAAGAATTTATGGGTTTTTTACGTAAAAATCATAAATAAAGCTTGTGATTTGCTTTCATTCTTTGAATTATCTATATTTGTATTAACAGTACACGCCACGCTACCCTTAAGAACAGCGTCCCAGGGCGTGTCTTTTGCTTTATAGGCTTTTTTATGTTGGTATGTATAACAAGATTTCGCTAACAATAGACGAACAAATTAAGCAACTTAGGCAAAGAGGTTTGTTTATTTCAGATTCAGACTTTGCTCAACATTTTTTATCTCCTATTAGTTATTATCGTTTAGCAGGATACTGGTGGCCTATGCAAATGGAGCCAAAAGACAAACATATTTTTAAAAAAGGGAGTAAGTTTGAGGATGTTATTTCATTATACAATTTTGATAGAGAACTTCGCCTAATTAATTGGCAAAATGAACAATTATGGCTATAATGAATTCCATTACTCAACTTTTCAATATCAAATATCCAATTATTCAAGCCGGAATGGTTTGGTGCAGTGGATGGAGATTAGCCTCTGCTGTTTCTAATGCAGGTGGATTAGGAATTATTGGAGCAGGTTCCATGTATCCAGAAGTTTTAAGAACGCATATACGGAAATGTAAACAGGCAACGGCTAAATCTTTTGCCGTAAATGTGCCCTTACTTTATCCAAATGTTAAAGAAATTATGGATATTCTGATAGTAGAAGGGGTAAAGATTGTATTTACTTCGGCTGGCAATCCGGCAACATGGACCAGCTTTCTAAAGGAAAAAGGAATTACAGTTGTGCATGTAATTGCCAATACCAAATTTGCATTAAAGGCTCAGGACTGTGGTGTTGATGCTATAGTTGCTGAAGGTTTTGAAGCAGGTGGACATAACGGAAGAGAAGAGACCACTACGATGTGTCTCATCCCTATGGTTAAAGCAGCGGTTAACATTCCTGTAATTGCTGCTGGTGGTATTGCAAGTGGTAAATCGATGTTAGCAGCTTTTGCTTTGGGAGCTGATGCTGTTCAAATTGGATCTGCTTTTGCAGTTGCCGAAGAATCATCTGCCCATCTCAATTTTAAAGAAAAGATCATTTCTTCAGTAGAAGGTGATACTAAACTAAGAATGAAAAAATTGGTGCCTGTGCGTTTGCTTAAGAATGAGTTTGCAGATGTAGTTGCGCAAGCGGAGGCAGAAGGGGCAAATACTGAGAAATTGGCAGCAATTTTAGGTAGAGCAAGAGCGAAATTAGGCATGTTTGAGGGCGATATGGAACAAGGTGAATTAGAAATTGGTCAAGTATCAGCTATGCTTAAAGAAATAAGACCAGCAGCAGAAATTTTACTAGAGATTTGGGACGAATTCCTTATTGAAAAACAACGTTTACAAAATTTAATATGATCAATACTAAGTTACTAATGACTTTAAGTGCCGTTTCTTTAGCGATAGTTGGTTTGGCTTGCTCATTTTTGCCGCATGAGATACTATCATATTTCGATATAACTGAGCCTAACCTAATTCCTTTAATAATTCAAATAATAGGAGCTTTGTACCTGGGTTTTGCAATATTAAACTGGACAGCAAAAGCAAATTTAATAGGAGGCATTTACAGCAAACCAGTTGCGTTAGGTAACTTTATGCATTATGTGGTAAGCAGTTTAGCCTTGTTTAAATTTTTTATGGCTCATACAGATTTAAAGTTAATTCTTATTCCATTAATTATATATTCGATATTTGCACTCTTATTCGGAAAGATAACATTCAGTAGTCCTGTTTAATTTAGTAATATGATTATAAAGAGAATAATTGCGATTGTAACGGTTATTTTGGTAATTGGAGCAATTGTGTTATTGAGAAACAAACCAAGGCCAATTCCTAAAAATAAGCCTGCTCAAGAAATTAAAAGATAATGAAACACATCAACATAAAAGTAACAGGCAAGGTGCAGGGCGTTTTTTTTAGGGCAAGTACCAAAGCAGTTGCCGATCAAATGGGCGTTAAAGGCTTGGTGAAAAACGAAAAGGATGGATCTGTTTACATAGAAGCAGAGGCTGATGCCATTACTTTAGAAATGTTTGTAGAGTGGTGTAATGAAGGTCCAGAGAAAGCTAAAGTAGAAAATGTAGTTGTGGAGGATGGAGAAATTAAAAGTTATCGCAACTTTGAAGTTGTAAAAAAGAATTTGCTTTGGTAGAAATAACTGGAACTATTGCTAAATTGTTCTATGAGGTTTTGCCTCTAATCTCACATCTCAATACTCAAATCTAAAAATGTCTGTATATAAGAAATTTCTGGGGCAAACGGCGGTATATGGTTTAACTACTGTATTCTCAAGGTTATTCAATTTTATTTTAACCCCAATTTATACTGCTGTTTATCAGAAAGGTGTTTATGGTATTTTTACCAATATGTATGCTAATGCTTCCTTAATTAATGCGGTATTAGCATTTGGGATGGAAAGCACCTATTTCAGGTACCTTAATAAATTTGAAGATAAAAAGCAGGAGGTTTATAACAATTCATTCTTGTGCATAGCCTTTATTTCTACGCTATTTTTAATTACGGGATTAGTCTTCGCAACGCCAATTGCCGCTTATTTAGCAACAGATGCCTCAGAAATTGCAGATTATAAACAATATGTAAGTTTCTTTTTGTGGATATTATTTGTAGATGCAATTTGTGTAATTCCATTTGCTAAATTAAGGGCAGATGGAAAACCATTTAAATATAGCGTAGCCAAATTTTTAAACATTGGCTGTTTTGTAGGCCTTAATTTAATATTTATATACGTTGTGCCAGCAATTATTAAACACGATTGGATCGGTGCATCATGGCTTTCTTCTTGGTATCGCCACCAATGGATTGGATATGTGTTTGTAGCCAATCTTATTGCTAGTTTAGCTACATTAATCTGTTTATTGCCAGAATTTTTAAAGTTGCAACTTAAATTTGATAGCAAACTATTTAAAAATATGTTTAGCTATAGTTGGCCAATTCTAATTGCTAATTTATCATTCATTATCAATGAGAATCTGGATAAAATAGTACTTAAAAAATTATTGCCACCAGAAATTGCAGATGGAGAAGTGGGTATTTACGGAGCAGTATGCAAAATTGCAATCTTCTTAAGTATTTTTATTACGGCATTCAGATTAGGAGCAGAACCTTTCTTTTTTAGTCATGCAAAACAGAAAAATGCTAAAGAAACATACGCTACCATATTAAAGTATTTTGTAATTGCATTAGCAATACTTTTTGTAGGCATCGTAGCAAACATCGAGGTTTTAAAATTTTTCATCCAAAAAGAAGAATATTGGGTTGGTTTATCTGCAGTACCCTATTTGTTGTTCGGTTATGTGTGTTTAGGTATTTACACCAACTTATCAATTTGGTACCGCCTTTCAGATCAAACAAGATTTGGCTTGTACATTTCTGTAGCAGGTGCAGTAATTACCATTGTGCTAAATCTTATTTTAATCCCAAAATATAGTTATATGGGTTCAGCTTGGGTGAGTATGTTGGCTTATTTTGTAATGATGGTTTTATCTTACGTGCTAGGACAGAAATATTATCCAATTCCTTATAACCTGAAAAAGATTTCTGTGTATTTAATTATTTCTACTGTCATAGTTTTCGCTTCATTTTTTATATTTAACCGAAATATATATATCGGCAATGCGTTATTAATTGCATTTATAGCCGGAGCTGCCTATTTTGAAAAAAATGATCTGGTAAAAATCTTGAAACGCTAGGCTTATTCTCATATCTAACATCTCAAATCTTTATAATGAATATCAAAATCATCAATCACTCAACTCATCCACTACCAGCTTATGAAACTGCTCATGCTGCGGGTATGGATTTAAGAGCATTTACACCAGGACAAATTACAATTAAACCTTTGCAACGTTTATTAGTTCCAACAGGCTTACACATAGAATTGCCCATTGGTTACGAAGCACAAATTAGACCACGCAGTGGATTGGCTTTTAAACATGGCATTGGTATCGTAAATTCGCCAGGAACGATTGATGCAGATTATAGAGGGGAGATTAAGGTCTTGTTAATTAATTTATCTGATACTGACTTTGTAATTAATGATGGCGATAGAATTGCACAAATGGTAATTGCCAAACATGAAACCATTAGCTGGGAAAATGTTGAAGAGTTAAGTGATACCGCTCGTGGTGCGGGTGGTTACGGGCATACGGGGAAGTAAGTTTATAAGGATTGAATGAGCGAATGAATAAAATACTCAATCATTATATAATTTAACCATTCAAAATTAAATAAGGATGAAGTTTAAAGCTGTCATATTTTTAGTTTGTAGTTGTAATTATCTGTTGTTTGCACAAGAGATGCCTTTTCCTACGACAAACTCAAACAATATTATTACAGAACTTTATTTTGCTGGTCTAAAAGATAAGATGATAGAGAATTATGCCAATGCCAATACAAGCTTCTCCAAAATCGTAACCCTAGACGCCAGACATGATGCCGCTTATTTTGAACTCGCAACCATTAATTATCGCCAGAATAAATTATTAGCAGCAGAAACAGCTATTAAGAAGGCTGTAAGTTTAAAACCACAAAATATTTGGTATTTAAAGTTGCAGGCAGAAATCTATAAACGTAATGGCAATATGGATGCCTTGGTTAATGTATTTAATCAAATTATTGCATTAACACCTACTATTGAAGATAATTATTTCGATAAGGCCAATGCCTTATTTCTTGGTGGTAAGAATGAAGATGCCTTAAAAGCTTATCAAGAAATAGAGCAAAAATTTGGGATTTCTAAAGAATTAACTGCAGCTAGGCAAAGGGTAAATATGCAGGCAAGTGCCGCACCAGATAATTCTACGATCGATAAACTGTTGGCAGAAAATCCTAACGATGTAAAAAATTATCTTTATTTAAGTGGAGTTCTGTTAACAAAAAATAAACAAGAAGAAGCATTGTCTTTGCTTCAAAAGGCAAAAACACTAGATCCTTCTAATTTTGAAATTGATTTGGCAATGGCTAATATCTATCAGCTGCAAAAAAAGAATGAATTAGCTATTGTACCTCTGAGAGCAGCTTTTGATCATGCAGATATGCCGGTCGACAATCAAATTAAGATTGTGAGCGCCATGCTACCTAGGTTTGGCAACCAAACTGTGGTTAAAGATGCAACTGAGTTGATCCGATTAGCAGTAAAAAATCATCCCAACAACCCAAAATTGATGGTGCTGTACGGCGATGTGCTTTATCAACAAGGTAATTACGGTGGTGCTAAAGAACAGTATTTGGCCGTACTGAAGATCTCCGAACAATATTATGCCGCTTGGGAGAAGGTATTGGGCATCCAAAATTTAATGGGGCAATATGCCGAAGCTATTAAAACTGGAGAAGATGCTTTAGCTATTTATCCCAATCAGGCTATTTTGTATTATTATCGCGCATTTGCTTTACATAGAAATGGTCAGAATGCAGAGGCCGGTATCGAAATTAAATCTGCTCTGCAGTTAGATGGCGATGATAAAAATCTAAAAGCAATGATTTTTGCTTTACAGGCAGAGGTTTTAATCGACCAGCAAAAATTAAAAGAAGCAGATCTAGCTTTCGATAAATCAATTGAATTGGCACCAGATAATTATTTAACATTAAGTAATTATGCTTACTATTTGGCATTAAGAAACCAGAATTTAACTAAAGCCGAGGCACTTGCGGCAAAGGCTGCGGCTGCGCTTCCTAAAAATGCCTCGATTGCAGATACCTATGCTCTGGTGTTATTTAAATTAGGCAAATACGATTTGGCGTTAAATTGGATACAAAAAGCATTGCCAAACAATGAGGCTTCCAATCCTGTTTACTTAGAGCATTATGGTGATATCCTTTTCCTAAAAGGAGAATTAGAGAATGCCGTAATACAATGGCAAAAGGCCAAACAAGCAGGAAATGTTTCCGAAAAACTAAACAGAAAAATCAATGAGAAAAAATATATTAAATAGCTGTTTAACGATAGCTTTAATCACTTTCGCATTTGGCTGTAAGCCCAAAAAAGTAATTGTAGTAACGCCACCAACTACAACACCGCCTGTTGCAATTGATAAAAAGCCTGATAATTTAAATTTGCTAAAAAGTAAAAATCTTAATTTTAATACTTTAGCTTTAAGAGGTAAAGCAAAATTAGATGTAAATGGTGATGAGAACAACGTAACCATGATTATCAGGATACAGAAGGACCAAAAAATTTGGGTTAGCATTACTGCGCTTGCAGGTATAGAAGTAGCAAGGGCTGTTATTACGCCAGATAGTTTATTGCTAAGAAATAATTTGCAAAAGACCTATTTGAAAAAGCCGTTTAGTTACGCACATCGTTTTACCAACAAACAAGTTAATTTTGCAATGCTGCAGGCTGTTTTCTCAGGTAATACCATACCAGATTTAACAGTTATGAGCTCTAATTTGGTGCAAGAGAATGGTGTTTGGGTACTTAGCGGTAATAGGGGCGACTTGGCCTTTAGATCTTTATTTAATACCTTGCTAAAAGTAGACGTAACTTCATTAAACGATGCAAAAGCTGGACAGGCATTTAAGGTAACTTACGGTAAATATACCCCAACAAACAATGCTTTGTTCCCTTCTACGTTAAAGGTTAACACGTTATCGGGCGCAAAAAAAATAAATGTAGATCTAGAGTTTACTAAAATTGAGCCTAACGTTCAGGTTGATTTCCCTTTTAGTGTTCCTAAAAGTTATGAGCTAATCAACTAATTTTTTATATTTTTGGAACAATGAAGTTAAACAGACTATTTCTTGCCCTACTTTTTATTGCTTTGTCTGCCACAGGTTTTGCACAAACTACTAAAGAGCTAACCCGTAAAAAGGAAGCTTTACAAAGGGAAATTGAGCTTGCACAAAAGAACTTGAATAAAACAGCAAGTGGTAAGAAATTAACACTTGGGCAGATTAATGCCATTAAAGCTCAAGTTCGTTTAATGCAAGAAAAGATTTCTACCATTAACTCAGAGATGAGAAACCTAGATAATCAGATTACTGAGAATACAGGTAAGGTACATAATTTGCAAAATCGATTGTCTGATCTGAAAAAAGAATACGCAGGTATGATCAGGTTTGCGCAGCGTAACAGAAATTCTTACGATAAGATGATGTTTATTTTTGCTTCAAAAGATTTTAACCAAGCTTATAAACGGATTAAATACTTACAGCAATTTGGTCAATACCGTAAAAAACAAGCTGCTTATATTCAAGGAACTGAAAAAGATTTAAGTTATAAAATTACTGTTTTAGATAAAGATTTAAAAAGCAAAAATGACTTGTTGAGAGAACAAGTAAACGAAAAGGGTAAGCTTGATAAGAAGAAGTCTGAGCAAACGGTAGTCCTAAATCAATTGAGTAAACAAGAAAAACAGTTTTCTCAAGATATTCAAAAGAAAAGACAACAACAGGCGGCTATTCAGCGACAAATTAATGCAGAAATTCAAAGGCAAATTGCTCTTGAACGCAAGCGTGAAGAAGACAGGCAAAAAGAAGAAGCAAGATTAGCTGCTGCAAAAGCAAAAGCGGAAAATAAACCTGCACCCGCAGCAGCCCCAACTGCACCAAGGAAAACGAATAGTGAAGTTCTTAGAGCAACACCAGAAGCTGCAAAACTATCCGCTTCCTTTGAAAGTAATAGAGGAAGCTTACCTTCTCCTGTAGCGAATGGATATATCACTTCAAGGTTTGGAAGATTTAAAGTAGATCAAGCCATTGATATTCATGAAGGGGTCACTTATCAAACATCAGAGAATGCTGCGGTAAGAGCTGTATTTAATGGTACTGTAACAACTATTCAGCAAGTACAAGGAAGATATTGGATTATAATTAAACATGGTGAATATTTTACTATTTATCAGAATTTAAAAAGTGTTAGCGTAGCTAAGGGAGATAAAGTTACTACAAAAGAAACAATTGGTACAGCAGGTATGGCTGGCGATATTGCAGAAGTTCAGTTTCAGATTCGTAGGGGAGAAAACGCACAAGATCCAGAAGCTTGGATAGCAAGGTAATCCATAGCGTATTTTAATTCGTATATTTGCATATAAATAGATTAGAGATGTATCAGAGCACATTATTAGAGTTCTTAAACATGGGTGGCGGAGAGATTGCACTCATTATGGTTGCCGTACTTTTGTTATTTGGAGGTAAAAAATTGCCAGAATTAGCAAGGGGTTTAGGAAAAGGTATAAGAGAATTTAAGGATGCTTCGGAAGGTGTAAAAAGAGAAATCCATCGTAACATTAATTCCGTAGATATAGACAACGAATTGAAGGCTGAAGAAGAAAATCATGCTGCACGTCACCATCCAACCGATGAGGAAGTTGCTCCAATACAATCAACCGAAGCAGAACCAGTAGAGCAAGAGCTTTCGGCTGAAGAAAAAGAAAGAAAAGACAGGGATTCCTATTCCTAATTAAATAGATTAAAATAACTTAATATAAATCTCATGACACAACCAACAATTCTAATAGCCGGCTTAGGTGGTATGGAAATTGCCTTAATTGTTTTAGCGCTATTGCTACTATTTGGAGGTAAAAAAATTCCCGAATTAATGCGTGGTTTAGGAAAAGGTATTAAAGAATTCAAAGATGGAAAAGATGGAGTTGATGGTGAAAATACCACTACCAACACTAATCAGAACAAACCTCTTTAATTTTTTCATCTCTAAATTCAAATTTTGAAGAAATACACCTCTCTAAAAGAGATACAGGGAGAACTTGCGCAAAATAAGCTAAGCCTCCAACAATTAATCTCTTACTATTTTGAGCAGATAGAAAAAAATCAACACCTCAATGCTTTTAATGAGGTGTTTTTTGATTCTGCAACTGCACAAGCTAATCTAGTGCAACAGAAATTGGCTAATGGCACTGCTGGTAAGTTGGCAGGTATGGTTATCGGTATTAAAGATAACATCTGTTACCTCGATCATAAAGTTTCTGCATCATCTAAAATGTTAGAAAACTTTATATCTCCATATTCTTCTACAGTGGTAGATCGTTTACTGCAGGAAGATGCCATCATTATTGGCAGGTTAAACTGCGATGAATTCGCCATGGGCGGTTCTAATGAGACTTCATTTTTTGGTCCGGTTAAAAATGCAGCCGACGAACAAAAGGTAGCCGGTGGTTCATCTGGTGGCTCTGCTGTAGCCGTGCAAGCTGACATGTGCTTATCAGCATTAGGTACAGATACAGGTGGTTCAGTTCGTCAACCTGCGGCGTTTTGTGGCAATATTGGTTTTAAACCTACTTATGGGCGTATTTCTAGATATGGTATTATTGCTTACGCTTCTTCTTTTGATCAAGTTGGTACCATTACTTCATCAGTTAGCGATGCAGCTTTGTTGCTCGAAATTATCTCAGGAGTAGACAATGCAGATAGTACAGTTTCATCATTGCCTGTTCCAAATTACTCAGCTCATCTCTCGCAGGGCGGAAACCAGAAAATTGCTGTTTTAAAAGAAACAATTGAGAATGATGCTTTAGATCCTGAAATTAAATCCGCAATTCTAACAGCTATTGAGACTTTAAAAAATCAAGGACATAGCATCCAATATGTGTCTTTTGATTTGTTAGACTATCTGGTTCCTGCGTATTATGTATTAACAACTGCAGAAGCTTCTTCTAATCTTTCTCGTTATGATGGTGTTCATTATGGCTATAGAAATACTCAAGCAGAAAGTTTAAATATTTTATACAAAAAGTCTAGAGCAGAGGGTTTTGGTGAAGAGGTTAAACGTAGAATTTTACTAGGTACATTTGTATTAAGTGCGGGTTATTACGATGCTTATTACCAAAAAGCACAACAGGTTCGTAGGTTAATTAGAGAAAGAGTAGAGGTATTATTAAATGAATACGACTTTTTATTAAGTCCTGTTACGCCAACCCCAGCATTTAACATTGGCGAAAATATACAAGATCCAATAGTAATGTATATGGCAGATATTTATACCGTCTTAGCTTCTTTGACAGGAATTCCGGCAGTTGCTTTGCCTTTGGGCAATAATAGTGCTGGTTTGCCGTTAAGTGTTCAGTTAATGACCAAACACTTTAACGAGCAGGGCTTGCTCAATTTATCTCATCGTTTTTTAAACGATTTTAGCTAAAAAATCTTACCTTAGATTTTTGCATAACAGATTGCCTATGAAAAGATTAGTACTTTCATTGTTCAGCTTTTTAGTTTTTTTCACTGCTTCGGCACAAAACCCTAAAAGAACAGCACAAACAGATTCTATCCTAAAGAACATCGTTAAAGCAACGTCATCGGCAGATACAGTGGTGCTTCCCGTAATTTCGCAACCCTTATTCTTTAACCAGAATTTTGTTTATAAACAAAGATTAGATTCTATTCAGAAAACTGTTCCGCTGAGTTACAATGAATATGTACAAAGCTATATTGATGTTTTAGGAAAGCAAAAAGATAGGATGGGTAGGATGATTGGTCTATCTAATTATTATTTTCCGATTTTCGAAAAGGCATTAAAGGCTTATAATATCCCTGCAGAAATAAAGTACTTACCAATTATAGAATCATCTATGGATCCACATGCGATATCTAAAGTTGGCGCCACTGGAATGTGGCAATTTATGTTTAGTACGGCAAAGGGCTACGGATTAAACATGGATAACTTTGTAGATGAACGTAAAGATCCTATACAGGCAAGTTATGCTGCGGCAGCTTATTTTAGAGATGCTTATGAAGAACTTGGAGATTGGCTTTTGGCCATTGCAGCTTATAATTGTGGTAAAGGAAACGTAACAAGGGCTATGGATAAAGCTGGTTCTAGAGATTTTTGGGAGATTAGACAGTATTTACCAAAAGAAACTAGAGATTATGTGCCTGCTTATATTGCCGCCGTTTATTTAATGAACTATGCTAAAACGCATGATATCGTTTCAAAAGTTCCAGTTCTAAATTTCAATAATTTTAAAACAGATACCATCCAAGTAAATCGTTATGTGGCATTGGCCGATATGGCGAAAGCGATCAATTACGAAGAATCAACGCTGTATGGTTTAAATCCATCTTACAAAAAGAAGATCGTTAACGGCACAGAACTGCAACCTAAGCGAGTAATTCTACCTAGAATTGAGCAAGCTGATTATGCCAAACTTTACGATGTGCTAAACACAGATATTGAAGTAGATAGAGAAATTATTTTGGCATCAACAGATGATGTTAGAGATTTAAGAAGGATGAAATTGGTAAAGAAACCAGTAATTGCTAGCATTAAATCCAATATCCATCAGGTAAAACCAGGACAAAATTTAACGATTATTGCAAACTTGTACAAGGTAGAAGTGCAAGATTTAAAAGTTTGGAACAACTTAAAAAGTACTACGGTTATTCCTGGTCAGAAGTTAAAGGTTGAAGGCAGTAATGTTACCAACTTAAAAAGAGAAATTAAACCAACTTTTACTACCTATAAAGTTAAAGTAGGAGATACACTATCTGGCATAGCCGAAAAATTTGATGGTGCTACAGTGGCTAATATCAAGAAAGATAACAAACTTATCAAGGCAACTATACAGCCTGGTATGATACTTAAAATAAAGAGCTAGATAAAAAATATCAAAATAAAAAAAGGGCATGAAATTTAGTATTTCATGCCCTTTTTACTGAAGTGAGATTTTAAAAGCTTACGGTTGCCATTACTGGAAAATGATCTGAAGGATATTTACCAAAGTAGGTGTCGGTTAAAATTCCCCATTTGCTAGCTGTAAATTGTTTCGACATAAAAATATGATCGATTACTCCCATTCCACGAGGAGTTCTGAAACCGTTGCTCGAAGCATTATTTTCGTACGGAAATTTTACTCCTGAATGTGCGTCTTTAAGAAGACCAGAATTTGCAATGGTTAAATACCACTCACTTTCGCGACTGCCATTTAAATCTCCAGTTAACAAGACTGGCTCATTACCTGCAATTTCTTTTATTTTTTGTACCATCAGCTTGCCACTTTCCTTACGGGCAACTACCCCTTGATGATCAAAGTGTACGTTAAATAGATAGAATTTTTTCTTGCTTTTAATATCTTCTAAATAAACCCAAGAGCAAATTCGGTTGCAACAAGTGGCATCCCAACCTTTAGCCGGAACGTTTGGTGTTTCTGAAAGCCAGAAATCGCCACTTTTTACCAGCTTAAATTTATCTGTTTTATAATATACTGCAGAATGTTCGCCTGCTTCTTTGCCATCGTCTCTGCCACGTCCATATCTTGCATAACCCGGTAATGCAGTGCTGATGTCTTCCAATTGGTTTTTTAAGCCTTCCTGAATTCCGAAAACATCAAAATCATGGAAACGGATAAGGTTAGATACAATAGGAGCACGGTTTACCCATAAATTTCCAGAATCTTTAGGGTTATCGTATCTGATGTTAAAACTGGCTACATTAAATGACTGTGCTTTTAAGCTTAAAGTAGCTATAAATAAGAGTGCAATTAGCAATAAGGATTTTACTTTCATATATTTTAGTTAAAAACTATGGCCTCCGAATATGTATTTATCGGAAGCTATAGTGTGAAATTTTGATTATTAATGATGTTTAAAACTACCAACCTGGGTTTTGACCAAGTGCTGGGTTTCTTAAAACATCTGCTTGAGGAATTGGATAGAAATATTGTTTATCGTTCCATTTTCTAGAAATTTCATTCATCCAGATTAACTCTCCAGAGCTGCCATTTTTCAATTTCTGTGAGTTTGTTTTACCACTTACAGTACTCGAAACATCTACATAAGTAACACCTGTAACAGCTGGTGTTGGTCTTGTTACTTGGTAAAAGGCAACATCTAAGATGCCGTCTTCATTTAAATCCATTGGTGTATTTAAAGCAGGTACATAGAAACCATTCCATTCTTTTTCCATCAGCTCACCTCTTTTCCATCTTAAGATATCAGCAAAACGAAGGCCTTCTAAACTTAATTCAATTCCTCTTTCTCTTCTAACTTCTAAAATGGTAGGATCTGAAATATTTGGGAAATAGTTGGCAATTAAATAAGGATCTGCAATTGTAGGTTTTGTAGTTAGACCGCCAGTAATACCAGCTCTAGAACGCAATCTGCCAATTGTAGCTGCCCAATCTGCATCTGTTAATGTTCCCAATTCTGCTTTTGCTTCTGCATAATTTAGTAAAACTTCAGCATATCTAAATAAAGAAATAGAATTGATATTCAATGCACCAGCATCATAATACATATCATCTAAAGTCCATTTAATTGGCTGATAACCGGTAAAAGTATAAGAAAATACGGGTGGAGCAGGTACTTGAGTTCCGCCGCTTATTCTTTTGTAATCTCCAGAACGAATGGTTTGCTTTAATCTTAAATCTCTATTCTTAACCTCATCCTTAAACAGCATTGTTGGATATTCTGAATTATTGGTAAAAGGAGTTCCATCAATATTCAAATAAGTATTAATGAATGTTCTGGTAAAACTTGCCTTTGCGCCGTAAGTTCCACTAGTCCACCACCAATTTGCTTCGTTAAGTACATTTAAGGTTAAGTCGCAAATGGAAGATAACATTACCTCGGTTGTAACTGGTGCTGCATTGGTAAATACTTGGCGATAAGAATTACTTGTACCACCTGCTGTATTTATGCTATAGGTATTTTTATCCATAATCTGCTTAGCTGCAGTAGCGGCATGGTTTAACCAGTCGTTTGCTGTGCTTTGCAAGTTTAATTCTGTATGATATTTTCTAAAAGTTCCTTCAAATAGACAAATTCTAGATTTTAATCCTAAGGCTACATCTTTGGTAATTGTACTTCTTGTTGGATCATTGCTAGTTCTAATGTTTTCGGCAGCATAGTTAATATCTGCCAATACAGAATCCATTACCAATGTTCTTTTGTCACGCCCGTTGTATAAGCTAGGATCAGATACCTCTAAAGGTTTATTGATCCAAGGCACATCTCCAAATCTTTTTACCTTCTCAAAATAGAAGTAGGCTCTAAAATATCTTGCAAGGCCTAAGTAATTTTTTCTCGCCTCAGCAGTAACTTTAGGATCGGTATTGTTTACAATAAAGTAATTGATGTTTCTTAGATCTCCCCAGCTCCATCCAGAGCTTAAGTTTGGCGCATAAACTCCTGCTTGTATAAAGCTAGGCACCTCTTTTACCGCTAGGTAGTCAGACATGGCATCTAAACTTGTAGAGTTTCCTGGTAAAATGCTGTAGAATGAGTTGGCATACAATTGTAAGCCGTTTTCGCTTCCAAATATTGCGGCTTTAGATGCGGTAGATTCAGGTTCTTGATCTAATTTTTTACATGCTGTTGCTGCAAGTACAATTACCAACAGCAGCCATAATTTATTTAATTTCATAATCGTAATATTTAAACTTGTGATTAAAAAGTGATATTTAAACCAAGTGAATAACTTTTAAGTAGTGGATAATTGTAACCATCGCCATTGGTAGAACCAGAGTTAAATCCTTGATCGGCAGGAACAGTATTTTCCACGTCAAGTGTTTTGGTAATTTTGTAAAGTGGAGAATAGGTAAACAAATTCTCTCCCGAGAAGTAAACTCTAGCTGTAGTTGCTTTAATTTTTGAGGTCCATTTTGCTGGTAAATTATAGCCAACTTGTATGTTTTTCATTCTGATGTAAGCAACGTTTTGTAGGTATTTTGTTTGAGCAACCCCTAATGTTCTGTTGGTATTAGAAGAAGCCGCACGAGACATTGTTCTAGGGAAATAAGCATTTGTATTTTCTGGTGTCCACATGTTACCCACATGGAAAGTTGGAATGTTGTTGTACGGGCGATTGTATTGTCCCCAGAAAAACTCTGTTTCTGTACTTGGATACCAATCTTGTTTAGCTACACCTTGAAAAAATGTAGAGAAGAAAAAGTTATTCCAATCTGCACCCAGATTAATTCCATAAGTATATCTTGGCGCTGCATTACCAATAATTTTTCTATCTCCAGGATCACCAACTGTATTTTTACCAACGTTAATGAAACCATCATTATTCAAATCTTGCAACTTAATATCTCCTGGATACCAAATGTTAGTAGGAGAGGCTCTCATTTGTGGGCTTTGTTTAGCATGAGAATCAATATCTGCTTGATCTATAAAGAAACCTTCTGTGGTATATCCCCAAATTTCCCCAATAGTTTGTCCAACATAATAGTCAGAAAGTAACTTATCAGGATTATTGTACTTGGTTATTTTTGAGGTATTGTCGGCGATTGTTAATCTAACGTTGTAGTTAATAGGTTTTCTTGTATTGATTTTATCTCTCCAGGTTAAGCTGGCTTCCCAACCTTTGGTTTGTAAATCTGCATAGTTGCCTTTTGGTACTGTTGCTCCAAATACTGCAGGTGCAGTTAAACCTACGGTAAACATATCAGTTGTGTTTCGGATATAGGCATCACCTGTAAAGTTTAATCTATTAGATAACATGGCAATGTCTAAACCTAAGTTGCTCGTGGTCGATGTTTCCCAAGTTAAACCATCGGGCAATACACCTGGCTGGTTAGTACGTTGCGGTCTTACACCACCTAAAATTACACCAGATTGCGAGATCGAAAAGTTCTCTTGAAATAAATAAGAACCAATATTCCCATTTCCAAGTGAACCATAAGAACCCCTTATTTTCAAGTCTGAAATGAACCTTGGAGATACCTTCCAGAAGGGTTCGCCAGCAATTCTCCATCCTGCAGAAAATGATGGGAAGAAACCAAATCTTTGATCGGAAGGGAATTTAGAAGATCCATCATATCTAGCATTTACTTCTAATAAATACCTATCTTTAAAAGCATAGTTTAATCTAGAAAATCCACCAAAAACATTCCATTTTTCGTAACCGCCACCAGTGGTAATTGCTTGGCCTAATGCTAGATTTAAATCTGTAGCATCTTCGAAAATGATACCATTTCTTTGTGCCGCTAAACGTTTATAGGTAGATTCCTCGTAATTATAACCTGCCATTAATTTAAAATAATGCGCTTCAGCAAAAGTATCTTCGTAAGCTGCATAAACGTTGTTGGCGATGTATTGTGTTTCTCTTCTATCGAATGCTAGATCATTAGTTGTAGTTCCTAAATAAGAAATTATACCAGGCTTGTTACTGTAAGGTAGCTGCACTCTTTTTTGTTCACTATTGTTGTTGGTAATTCTAAAGGTAAAATCGCCATTAACAGTAAGTTTGTTGTTTAAAAAGCGAGAAGATAATGAGGTCGTATTTCTAAAAACTTGTCTTTTAGTATCTGTACCACTTTTACCGTAATGATAATCGCCTGGGCCATAAGCTGCAGACATAGATAAAGTACCATCTGGGTTAAACATTACAGAAGTAGGATGTGCCTCATCTGCAATATTTCTCCAAACACCACCACCTTCACCAACACTTAGAGGGTTGTGGTAATTCATTACTGAGAAATCCGCATTGTTATCTAAAGTTAACCACGAAAGCAATTGTATTGATCCCCTAGCTCTGAAGTTTTTCATACTGTAATCATCAGAGTTGTGTCTAAACAATCCAGCTTGCTTCTGATATCTTCCAGAAACTAAATAAGAAATTTTATCTGAATTCCCTGTTAGAGATAAATTGTGCTCATTAGCACCCGTATTATCCTTATATAATTCTTTGTAAAAATCGGTACTGCCATAGTACACATATTCGCCAGTAGCAGGATCTATTTCTACTTGGTTGTAAGGCTGGCCAGATTCAGCTCTTCTTTTAAACTCGTTTAAATAAGCTTGAGAGAATTTTTGAGATTTATTCGCATTTTGAGGAAATGCACCATCGCCATTTACAAATGCTTCAGCAAACATTTTTGCCCAAGTATAACCATCAGTTACAAAATCAGGTACTTGTAACGGGCTTTTAGTTGCGTAATTGGTAGAGTAATTAATAGTTGTTTTACCGCCAACTGCTTTTTTGGTAGTGATTAATATTACACCAAAAACTGCTCTTGCACCATAAATAGAAGAGGCTGCAGCATCTTTTAACATGGTTACTGTTTCTACATCATTAGGGTTTAATAAACTTGGATCGCCTTCAACACCATCAATTAGTACTAAAGCGTTACCACCTTGCCCAATTGAAGTTGTACCCCTAATGTTATAACTAGGAGATTGTGTAGGTCTACCATCCATCATTTTTAAGTTTAGATTGGGTAATGCACCCTGTAAACCTTGTGTTAAATTGGTAATTGGTCTGTTTTCTAATGCTTTAGAAGTAACTTGGTCTACTGCACCCGTTAAGTTTTCTTTTTTCTGAGTGCCATAACCTACTATAATCACTTCGTTAAGTTGCTTTTGGTCTTGTGCCATTTTAAAATCTTGCACCATGCTTTCGCCAGATTTTACAGTGACACGCAACTGTTGAGTTTGGTAAGATAAATAAGAAGCTACAACAGTATAGGTGCCAGGTTGCAGGTTGATAACAAAAGTTCCATCTTCCCCGCTTTGTATAGTTTGTTTAGTTTCTTCGATTTTTAGGGTTACACCAGGAAATGGCTGTCCATTTTCATCGGTAATTTTACCTGTAATTTTGCCCGCATCAGCTATGTTAAAGCTGCTAGCGATTGTTGCTTTTGCCGTTTGCACAGTAAGCAGTAATAAAGCTTGAACGCAAAGAATAAGCGCTGTAAATAGAGCTTTACGTAGTTCTAGTAAATTTATTTTCATATTTTTGAATACTTATGATTAATAATTTTGGTTGCTGAGTTCAGCAGTATGGGGCCTCAATACATTGTACTGCTTAAGGAAACCGGTTCTGCTTCAGAATCGGGCTTCCTTTATTAATTTGATCAAATCATGATTTTCGTTTACGAATAAATTGCTGTTGTTGTCTTCGGATGTTATAATTGAACGCTGCAAAAATATCGGTGCAATATGAAGTAAATATTAAGTAGATAAGAAGTATAACTACAATTAAATAGCCTACTAAATCGATTTTATACTATTGTTTGCCTGCAAAAATGAGGTTTGAGAAATCTTCATTTTATTTGCTAAATTTGAGAAATACATTGGTGTATTATCGATAAAAAACACCTGCACAACGAGGAAAATAATTGTAACTTTGCCCGTTACCAAAAAGTATTTTTATGAGTAAGACCAATAGAAAACAAGACGCTTTAGATTATCACTCGCAGGGGAGACCAGGAAAAATCCAAGTTGTACCTACCAAACCGTATTCTTCTCAAAGAGATTTAACGCTGGCTTATTCGCCCGGTGTGGCAGAGCCTTGTTTAAAAATAGCAGATAATAAAGAGGATGTTTATAAATACACAGCTAAAGGAAACTTAGTTGCTGTAATTAGTAATGGTACTGCAGTTTTAGGTTTAGGAGATATTGGTCCAGAAGCAGGCAAGCCTGTAATGGAAGGTAAAGGTTTGTTATTTAAAATTTTTGCTGATATTGATGTTTTCGACTTAGAATTAGACACTAAAAATGTTGATGAATTTGTAAATATTGTTAAGGCATTAGAACCAACTTTTGGAGGCGTTAACTTAGAAGATATCAAAGCTCCAGAGTGTTTTGAGATTGAGCGTCGTTTAAAAGAGGAAATGAACATTCCAGTAATGCATGATGACCAACACGGTACAGCAATTATTTCGGCTGCTGCCTTATTAAACGCTTGCGAACTACAAAAGAAAAAAATTGACAAAGTTAAAATTGTAGTGAATGGCGCTGGTGCTGCTGCAATTTCTTGTTCTCGCTTATATGTTTCTCTTGGTGCCAAAAAAGAAAACATTGTAATGTGCGATAGAAGCGGTGTTATTCGTCATGATAGAGAGAATTTAGATGCCATTAAAAGAGAATTTGCCACTGCACGTAAGTTAGATAATTTAGCAGAGGCTATGAAAGATTCGGATGTTTTTATCGGTCTTTCTTCTGCAGATTGTGTAACTGTTGATATGTTGAAATCGATGGCTAAAAACCCAATCGTTTTTGCAATGGCAAACCCAAATCCAGAGATTGCGTACGAGTTGGCAATTAGCTCGCGTAAGGATTTGATTATGGCAACGGGCCGTTCAGATTATCCTAACCAAGTTAACAACGTATTAGGTTTCCCTTATATTTTTAGAGGGGCTTTAGATGTAAGATCTACAAGCATTAACGAAGAAATGAAGATTGCTGCTGTTCGTGCAATTGCAGAATTGGCCAGAAAACCAGTTCCAGAAGCAGTTAACATGGCATATAATGAGCGTAATATCAAATTTGGTAAGGAATATATTATTCCAAAACCAATGGATTTCCGTTTAATGACCAATGTTTCTATGGCAGTAGCTAAAGCAGCTGTAGATTCTGGCGTTGCCCGTAAAATTATCACCGATTGGGATGCTTATGCAGAAGAATTGAAAAGCCGTTTAGGAATGGACGATTCGATTATGCGTGCCATCACCAACAAAGCGAAATCTGCACCTAAACGTGTGGTATTTGCAGAGGCTGATAATTATAAAATCTTAAAGGCAGCACAAATTGTTAAGGACGATAATATTGCTATCCCGATTTTATTGGGTAATAAAGAAATCATCCAACAAATTATTGATGAAAATGGCTTGGAGCTAGAAGGTGTTCAGATTATAGAACCTGCTTTAGAACCAGCAAGAATGAAAAAATACGCAGAATCGTTGTACAACAAGAGACAGCGTAGAGGAGTAACTTTGTTCGAAGCTCAAAAATTACTTCGCGACAGAAATTATTTTGGCGCATCTATGGTCGAGTTTGGCGAGGCAGATGCAATGATTTCTGGCTTAACTAAAAACTACGTGTCTACTATTAAACCTGCACTACAAGTTATTGGTACCGAAGAAGGCGTTAATCGTGTGGCGGGCATGTACATGATGATGACTGAAAAAGGGCCAGTATTTTTTGGCGATACTACCGTAAACGTAGATCCAACCGCAGAAGAATTGGTAGATTTAACATTACTACTGGAAAAATCGGTAAGGAAATTTAATATACAACCACGCATTGCTTTATTATCTTATTCAAATTTTGGCTCAAACGAAGGTATTGTGCCAGAAAAGGTAAGAAAAGCAGTTAAAATTTTGCACGATAAGCATCCAAACATTATGGTTGATGGAGATATGCAAGGGAACTTTGCCATCAATAATTCTTTATTGAAAGAAAATTTTCCTTTCAGTCGCTTAGTAGATGCACCTGCAAATACATTAGTTTTTCCTAACTTGGAGTCGGGAAACATTGCATACAAACTTTTACAAGAATTGGGCGGGGCAGAAGCGGTCGGTCCAATTTTATTAGGACTAAAAAAACCTGTTCATATTGTTCAATTAGGAAGTTCGGTAAGAGAAATTGTAAATATGATTACTATTGCAGTATTAGACGTTCAGGGTAAGGAAGAGGTTGCTAATGCTAAAAAGAGAGGAATATTAAATAAAATAGTTAAAAAATAAAACACATGTATGCATATATTGATGGTAAATTAACTTTTAAATGCCCAACTTATGTTGTGGTTGAAGCCGGAGGGGTTGGTTACCACATCAATATATCCCTAAACACCTATTCTGCAATTGGTAATGCAGAGCGATGTAAAATTTACACTTGGCTACAGGTTAGGGAAGATGCACATACGTTATACGGCTTTGCAGATGAGGGGGAGAGAAGATTGTTTTTGCACCTTATTTCGGTTTCCGGAATAGGGGCTGCAACCTGCAGAATGATGCTCTCCTCTATCACTCCTGCAGAAATACAAACTGCAATTATAAATGCAGATGTGGCATTAATACAACAAATTAAGGGAATTGGGGCAAAATCTGCCCAACGCATTGTGCTAGAGCTGCAAGATAAATTAAAGAAAGAAGGTCCAGACTCTTTAATTTCTATGCCTCAGCATCATACCATACGTGATGAAGCATTATCTGCATTGATTATGTTAGGCTTTGGCAAACAAGTTGCAGAAAAGGCGATAGACAATGCTGTTAAAAAAGCTGATCAGGATTTAACGGTAGAGCAAATGATCAAAATAGCTTTAAAGAATTTATAATTCATTATTCATTTCCGATTGAAAAACAAACTTACCCTAATTGTTTTTTTATTTTTTGTTTTTGCTGGTAACAGCTATGCCCAAGTTACGTCCGAAAAACCCCAAACAGATTCAGTTAAAAACCCTTTTAATACTCGCGAAAAGCAAAGATTGGGATTAAGAACATTTACCAATCCTTTTATTCCATTACCAGATGTAATTAAGAGAGAAGTAACGTATGATGGCATAAATAAACGCTACATTATTACGGAGCGTATCGGCGATCGCCTTTTTTCTCAACCTCAATATTTAACTATTGAGCAATATTTAAGATTGGTAAATAGCGATATTAAAAGGGAGAATTGGCGCCTTCTATCTAATGCAGAAATTGCTGAAGTAAGAAAAACAGGCTTTATCCCGCCAGTAAAAATAAACAGCCGGGTGTTCGAGAAAATATTTGGTGGTACTACTATCGATATCCAACCTCGTGGAGAAGCCGAGCTCACTTTCTTAGGTCGTGTAAATAAAAACGAAAACCCTTTATTTAATGAGCGACAGCGTGTACAAAGTAATTTTGATTTTAATCAACGTATCCAGATGGACCTAATTGGTAACATCGGTACAAAAATGAAAATCAATATGAACTATAATACCGAAGCTCAGTTTGATTTCGAAAATCAGATTAAGCTCGATTATACGGGTGGCGAAGATGATATCATTAAAAAAATTGAAGCAGGTAACGTTAGCTTGCCCTTGAATAGTACCTTGATTAATGGTACACAGGCATTATTTGGAGTTAAAACCCAATTACAATTTGGTAAATTAGATGTTTCGGCAGTATTTACCCAACAAAAATCTCAATCTAGAGAATTACAAATCAACAATGGAGCCCAACAGAACGAATATAGAATTAGTGGAAGTGAATATGAAGCAAACAAGCACTTCTTCTTAGCCAAATATTTTAGAGATAATTATAACAGAGCGCTAGCAAATCCACCAACCATACTTTCGGGAATTTTAGTTACAAAAATTGAGGTTTGGATTACAAATAAAACAGGTAATACACAGGATTCGAGAGACGTATTAGGCTTTTTAGACCTAGGTGAAAATCAACCTTACAATACTGCACAAGTACAAGGCGGTGGCTCGGTCTTACCTTCTGGTTTTACCAATCCAACTTTCCCTGCTCAATCTAACGATTTATTGGCCAAGCTTGCCGTTGCAGCGCCTAACGCTAGGTTAACCAACTCTAACGATGTGATTAATTATTTTCAGGCTAATGGAGGTACAGACAATTTTGCTAAAATGACTTATGCCAGGAAATTGAGCGAAAGAGAGTTTAATTTTCAGCCTCAGTTAGGTTACATCTCCTTAAATAATCCACTTAATGCAGATGAAATTCTAGCAGTTTCTTATCGCTATACTTATAATGGTGTAGAATACCAAGTGGGAGAACTTTCTACAGATGTACCATTTGACCAAGCAACACCAAAAGTTTTATTTAGTAAATTATTAAAGAATGAAACCATCAAAACCAATTTGCCAACTTGGGATTTGATGATGAAAAATATCTATGCGATTGGAGGATTTCAAATCAGCAATCAGAATTTTAAATTAGATATTTTTAGGATCGACGATAAAACCGGAATAGAAATGCCAGTGATAAGAGAGGGTGTAAGGACCTCTTTAAAGCAATACATTTCCTTAACTAACTTAGATCAGCTTAATCAGCAAAAAGAACGTAAACCAGACGGTGTATTCGATTTTGAAGCCGAAAATAAACCTTTTGTAAACAATCAAAGCCAACAAAATCAACAAAGCAATTTCCCAGGCTCCTCATCTGCAAATGGATTAAGTAATTTGGTAAACAACACCAATAATGGTTATGTAACTATCGATCCTTTAAATGGAAGAGTTATTTTTCCATTAATTGAACCTTTTGGTAAAGATTTGGCAGCTAAATTTGATTTGCCAGGGGAGCAAGCCTTAGCTGATAAATACACATATCCACAATTGTATGATTCTACAAAAGTTGTGGCTCAGCAGCTATTTACAAATAAGAATTTATATATCATTAAGGGAACTTATCAATCTGAAATTTCATCGGAGTTTTCTCTAAATTCTATTAACGTAACCGAAGGGTCTGTAAAGGTTTTTTCTGGTACCATCCCTTTGCAAGAAGGATCTGATTTTACGGTAGATTACCAAGGTGGTAGAGTGAAAATCATCAATACTGCATTATTATCTTCGGGGCAACCAATTAGGATTACAACAGAGAACAGCGAAATGTTTGGTTTGCAACAGCGATCTCTTTTTGGTACGAGGTTAGATTATCGGGTAAATAAAAAACTGACATTGGGGGGTACATTTATGAACCTCACCGAGAGACCGCTAACCCAAAAGGTAAATTATATGGAAGAACCCATATCGAATTCGATATTTGGATTTGACATGAACTATAGTTCTCCATCAAGATTTTTAACCAAACTGGTAGATAAATTGCCATTTATTTCTACAAAGGCGCCATCAAGTTTTACTTTTTCTGGAGAGTATGCGCAGCTGGTGCCTGGGCACCCAAAAGCAATTAATGCAGATGGAGAAACAGGAGGCTCCAGTTATTTAGATGATTTTGAAGCATCTCGTTCTGTTATTGATTTAAAAAGTTCTATTCCTTGGCAGCTTTCAGGTACACCACAATTATTTCCAGAATCTAGATTAGTAGATAATTTAGAATATGGTTACAATAGAGCAAAAGTAGCTTTTTATAATATCGATCCTATATTTTACAACAGAGGTGGAACTTCTACCTTGCCAACCAGTTTAAGAAATAATAGAAACGAACTTTCAAATCACTATGTGAGGGAGATTATTGAGCAAGAAGTGTTTCCTTTTAAAGAGACAAGTACAGGTCAATCTATTATATTGCCCACTTTAGATATTGCTTATTATCCATCACTTCGTGGTCCTTACAACTTTGTACCAAATGGTTTTTCTCCTAATGGAAATTTAAATAACCCAAGATCTCGTTGGGGAGGTTTAATGAGAAGGATCGATGTGAATGATTTTGAGAGAGAGAACATCGAATACATAGAATTGTGGTTGATGGATCCATATATGTATAAGCCAGGATCGCAAGGTGGTGATTTGTATTTTAATATTGGGAACATTTCTGAAGATATTTTAAAAGATGGAAGAAAGTCATTAGAAAACGGATTGCCAGCTAATGAAGATCCATCTAAATATGATGAGACCAATTGGGGAAGAGTAGCGAAACTACAACCAGTTGTACAAGCATTTGATAATGATCCCGCAGCTAGGAGAGCTCAGGATGTGGGTTTAGATGGTTTATCTAATGTTAACGAAAAAATTAAGTTTGCTGCACTAATAGCTCAAATCAGAAATCAACTTAATCCAGATGCAGCTTTGGCGTTTGAGAATGACCCATCATCAGATGATTATACTTATTTTAGAGGCCCAAATTTAGATCAGGTTAATGCAGGGATTTTAAAACGTTATCAAAATTATAACGGTACAGAAGGTAACTCTAAAACCTCTCAACAGTCTTTAGATGAGCTAGGCTTGGAGAATTCGGCTGCTACAGCTTTGCCAGATGGCGAAGACATTAATAGGGATAACAACATGACCCAGTCTGACGAATACTTCCAATATAAAGTATCTATGAGGCCAGGCGATTTAGTGGTTGGACAGAACTTTGTAACCGATAAAGTAGTTTCTCAAGTTAAGTTGGCAAATGGACAAACGCAGAGTGCAACTTGGTATCAAATCCGTATTCCTTTGGCAGAATACCAACAGAAAGTTGGCGGTATCCAAGATTTTAAATCTATCCGTTTCTTGCGTATGTTTTTAACAAATTTTGCCGATACTGCAGTATTGAGATTTGCTAAAATCCAACTGGTGCGTGGCGATTGGCGAAGATATAATGCAAAAAATGAAAGTATACAGGTAATTGCAGATCCATCTTTAATTCCAGCCAACCCTGATAATTCTACCATTGAAGTAGCTACTGTAAATATTGAAGAGAATGGTAAACGTTCGCCAATTCCTTACGTTGTGCCACCAGGCATACTACGCGAACGCGATTTTAGTAATTACAGAGGTGATACGCGTCAGAACGAACAATCTTTATCAGTAATTATCAAAAACCTGAAAGATGGTTATGGTAGGGCGGCCTTTAAAACGGCAATTAACGATTTTAGATCTTATAAACGTTTAGAAATGTATGTGCATTTGGAAGCAATGCCCGGACAAGATTTATCAGATAACGATTTGCATTCGTTTCTACGTATAGGAACAGATAATCAAGACAATTATTACGAGTACAATCAGCCTTTAAAAGTTACACAGCCTGGAACAAGCGATGCTTATGCCATTTGGCCAGAACAAAATAAAATGGATATCGATTTGGAATTATTTCAAAAAGCAAAAATTGCCAGAAATAATGCCCACACCGGTGGAGGCTTGCCTTGGCCTATCAACGTTCCTTTTACCTATAGCGATGGCAGAAATACAATTATCGTAAAGGGACAGCCAGATATGAGTAAAGTTAGGGTGTATATGTTGGGTTTAAAAAACCCTTTGCGGAACCAAGCTTCGCCAGCTGGAGATGATGGATTAGAAAAAGATGCCCAAGTTTGGTTTAACGAGTTAAGGTTAACTGAATTTGATGAACGTGGTGGATGGGCTGCAACTGCTAGGGTAAATGCTAAACTTGCCGATTTTGCGGATGTGAATATTTCTGGAAGTAAGTCGACAATTGGTTTCGGATCGTTAGAAAAAAGAGTGAGTGAGCGTAACAGAGCTGATAACACCTTTTTTGATATTTCTTCTAGTTTAGAATTGGGTAAATTCCTTCCTCAAAAATCAGGCATTAAAATTCCGATGTTTGTGAGTTACTCCACACAAGTAATTACGCCGCAATACGATCCACGTACGCCAGATATTGAATTGAAAAATGCTATAGATGGTGCTTCTAAAGCGAAAAAGGATTCTATACTTAACTTTGCACAAGATTACACCACCAGAAGTAGTATCAACTTTACCAACGTACGTAAAGAGCGTACCAATGCTACTGCAAAAGTGAGGTTATGGGATATCGAAAATTTTAATGTTTCTTATGCACAAACCAAATTTGCTCACCGAGATTTTGTTAATGAAAATAGTATTCAGCAAACTTATAGGGCTTCTTTAGCCTATAACTATTCTGGTACGCCTAAAAATTACCAGCCTTTTGATAAACTCATCAAATCGAATACTTTAAAGTTAATCAAGGATTTTAACTTTACATTATTACCAAGCTCCATTAATTTTAGAATAGATGCAGATCGCTTTTATGCTGAAAATACTTTAAGAAATAACGATCCGAATAATTTTATTCCAATTAATACCACCTATAATAAAAACTTCTTAATCTCTCGTATTTATGGTATTGCATGGAACCTAACCAACTCTTTGAGTTTAGATTTTGATGCGACCAACTATTCAATTATCGACGAACCAGATGGTAAAATTGAAGGTTTAAAAAGAGATACGCTTTGGCAAAACCTAAAAACTTTAGGCCGCACAACAGATTATAATCACAATGTGAATGTAACCTATAAAGTACCTATAGATAAAATCCCAGGCTTAGATTGGGTAACGGTTGCGGCAACGTATGGTACCAATTTCAATTGGCAAACAGAGCCTTTATCCACACTGAGAGATCCTAATATCAATTTGGGTAATACCATTCAAAACTCAAGGATTTTACAGTTAAATCCAACATTAACTATGACAGGATTGTACAATAAACTAGGTTTTATTAGAAGAAGCTTAAATAGAACAGACAGTACAAACAAGTTTTCTGATGTTTTAATTGGGTTAATAACTAGTGTTAAAAATGTAAATATCAACTTTACACAAGCAAAGGGTACATTCTTGCCAGGCTATTTACCCCGTACAAAATATTTTGGTATTGATAATGTAACAGGAGCACCAGGTTTAGGTTTTGTATTAGGTAGTCAAAGAGATATTAGAGATTTGGCTTTTGCTAATGATTGGATTACCAGGGATGAGCTTCAAACACAATTGTACATAAATACTTTAAGGGAAGATTTTCAAATGACAAGTACAATAGAGCCATTAAAAGATTTGAGAATTAGCCTAAGTGCAACAAAAAACAGAACTTTAAACTATTCTACTAACTTTAGATACGATAACAGTATCAATACTTTTAGAAACCTTAGTCCAACAACAACTGGTGATTATAGTGTTTCATTTATGACGTTAAGAACTGCCTTTAGAGATAGAAACGGAAGTGTGGTGTCTTCGTTGTTTAATGAGTTTATGGCCAATAGGCAAACCATATCAAGAAGGTTGGGTTCAGAAAATCCGAATTCTAATGGCGTTAATGATGGTTTTGCAGATGGTTACAATAAAGATGCACAGGATGTAATTATTTCTTCATTTATTGCGGCTTACACAGGTAAAAAAGCAAGTAGTGTGAGTTTAAATAGCATGCCTAAAATCCCTATTCCAAATTGGAGAATTACTTATGGAGGCTTAACCCGAATTCCTTATTTCGCAGAAAAATTCTCTGAGTTGAGTATTAGACATTCTTATAACTCTTTGTACAGCATTAATGGCTTTAATACCTTGTTAAAATATGAGGAACAAAATGGAGCTGTTAAAAGTAAAGATGTAAATGATAACTTTTTTCCACAATACCAATTTGCACAGGTAAGTATTTCAGAACGCTTTGCTCCATTAATTGGGGTAGATACCAGATTGAAAAATAATTTGACAGCCAGTTTCGAAATCAATAAAACACGTTTATTGGCATTAAGTTTAGCCAATAGTCAATTGGCGCAATTGTCTGAAAACAATATCATATTTGGTTTTGGCTACCGTACTACTAAGTTTAGGTTCCCATTCGGTTGGTTTAGCCAATTGAGAATGGATAACAATATGGACTTTAAATTAGATGTATCTGTTAGAGATAATAAAACTGTGATTTACAGAGCAGATGTAGCAGAAGCAGAAGTATCATCAGGAGCAAAAAACATTAGCCTAAGGCCAACTGTTGATTATGTGTTAAACCAGCGTTTTAACCTTAAACTGTTTTACGATTCAAATATTACCAAACCATACACCTCACAAAACTTTAACACCTCATTTAGTAATTTTGGTTTTAGCTTACGTATTACACTTAATTAGTAATTGCGATAAATGGGTTTAATAGTTACCTTTGCAAAAGCTATTAAAAGGCAAATTAAACCAGCAGGTAAAAACTAACATAAAGACAATGAATTTTCCATCAGAATTAAAATATACTAAAGACCACGAGTGGGTTAGTATTTCAGGTAACGAAGCTACCATCGGTATTACTGATTTTGCACAACGCGAATTAGGAGATATCGTTTACATTGATATCAACAGCGTAGGTACTGAAGTAGCTAAAGAAGAGGTGTTTGGTACAGTAGAGGCTGTTAAAACAGTTTCAGACTTATTTATGCCTTTAACCGCAACCGTTTTAGAAGTTAATGACGATTTAAATAACAGCCCTGAATTGGTAAATTCTGATCCATATGGAAAAGGATGGATGGTTAAGGTAACTATCTCTGATTTAGCAGATGTAGAAGGTTTATTGAGCGCAGAAGATTATAAAGCTTTAGTTGGCGCCTAATTAATGAGTAATTACAAAGCACTAAAGTATCAACGTTGGGCCATTGTTTGGGCAATTATAATTTTGGTGCTTTGTAATATTGAACTTCCACAAAGTACAGGTGGATCAGGTTTCTTTTTCAAAGGATTTGATAAAATGGCACATTTGGGCTTTTTCTATGTGCTTACCATTTTGCTGTTTTATGGCAAAATTAAATACCAACACAATTACAGTTTTCGTTCGCTAACCATATTTAAGGTGATCTTGATATGTGCAGTTATTGGTGGTGGTATCGAAATTTTACAATGGAAAGTATTTACCTATAGATCCGGAGAATGGTGGGACTTTGGCTGCGACATGCTTGGATCACTAATGGGTGTATTTAGCTATGTATTATTGCACAGATCTAGTTACGGTGTACAAAAGGTTTAATTTCTTTTTCATTTAAATAGAAAACCAAAATAACTTACAATAAAATTAAAATACCTCAATTAAGTGTAATAGCATAGGTTTTTTATCCCTAAACTAACCTTATTAAACTCAAAAAAAATCTTATTAGGCACCTGCTTGTAACGATAAAGTTAGTTGTATTTAAAATGTTACCCATATTTTAACACATCTTAACAAACTTTTGGGGCTTAGCGTAGTCTGATAGGGTAACTTTACAAAATTATATACAATAACAATGAAGAATTTAGTACAAAAAACAATATTTATTGCACTACTATTTGTAACCTCTTTTGCATTTGCCCAAACAAAGGGTACCGTATCAGGAAAGGTTCTAAATGGTAAAGATAAAACACCTATAGATTATGCGTCTATAGCTATTAAAAAACTATATGGAGATTCTGCGGTAGTTGGTACTGGTATGACTAGTCAAACCGGAACATTCTCGGTGGCAGATATTCCAACTGGAAAATATAGGTTATTTGTTGCCTTTTTAGGTTTAAAAAGTATAACGAAAGATTTCGAATTAACAACAGCTCAACAAGGTATTAACTTTGGTGATTTAACCATGGATAATGATGGTATTACTTTAGCTGGTGTTGAGGTTAAGGGCGAAGTTCCTCCAGTTAAAGTAAAGAAAGATACATTAGAATTTAACGCGGGCTCATTCAAGGTAAAGGAGAATGCAGTAGTAGAAGATGTATTGAAAAAATTGCCAGGCGTAGAGGTTTCTAAAGATGGTACCATAACTACACAAGGTGAAACTATTAAAAGAGTAAGAGTAGATGGAAAAGACTTTATGGGTAACGATCCATTATTAGCTACTAGAAACTTACCAGCAGATATGATTGATAAAATTCAGATTATTGATGATATGTCTGATCAATCTAAATTTTCAGGTGTGGATGATGGTAACCGTGAGAAGATTATCAATATTACGACTAGACAAGATAAAAAGAACGGCTTTTTCGGTAACAGTACTGTAGGTGTTGGTACAAATGATCGTTACGACGTAAACTTAAACGTAAATAAATTTAAAAACGACGAGCAAATGTCGTTAGTTGGACAGTTTAACAATGTGAATAAGCAGAACTTTGGCGGTGGTATTGGTGGTGGCGGAGGTAGAGGCGGCTTTGGTGGCGGCGGCGGTCAACAACAAGGTATTACTACAACCAATATGGCTGGTTTTAACTATGCTAATGTGTACAAAAGTGGAACCACTTTTAATGCGAGTTACAACTTTAATAAAACTTCATTATTTAATGATCAAAATAGTTTTACTACAAACTTACTAGGTAATATTACTACAACAAATGCTACAGATTTAGAAAGTACAACAGAACGCTTAAACCATAGAATTAATGCGATTTTAGATACTAAAATAGATTCTACGATTTCTATTAGATGGCAACCAAATGTTACCTATACCGAAAATGAAGGAAATAGCTTGACCAATTACGATAGAAAGGTATTAAACAATAGTACAGTTGGTAATCAAAGTTATCTAACTAATTCAACGTCACCATCAATTAGTAACAATATCTTATTACGTAAAAAGTTTCAACGTAGGGGTCGTACTTTATCATTAAATTTAAACACTAATTTTAACGATAGTGATGGAAATAACTTCAATAAAATTTCAGAAAATTTATCTTTAAATGGGGTGCCTTCGGTTGTCAATACTGATCAATTTAACGATCAAGATTCAAGATCGATCTCTAATACAACAAGATTGGTTTATACTGAACCTCTATCTAAAACATTGAGTTTAGAGTTGAACTATCAAAATGTATATTCTTTCGATAATCAAGAAAGAGGCGTTTATGATTTTAATCCTGTTACGCAGCAATATGATTTAGTAAATGCTAAGTTCAGTAACAATTTCGAAAATACTGCATTTACCAATTCAGTTGGTTTTAGTTTTAATAAAACTGAGAAGAAATACAATTGGCAAGTTGGCTTAGGTGTGCAAAACATAGATCAGAAGAGGTTGGATGTTACAAACAATGATATTTTCGATCGTAGTTTTGTTAACCTAACACCTTCAGCTCAGTTTAGGTATAACTTTAGCCAAAATAAGCGATTAAGAATTAACTATAATGGTCGTACAGCTCAGCCATCAATTAATCAGATTGCACCAATTTTGGATAATACCAATACACAAACCTTACCAATTGGTAATCCTGATTTAAAACCATCGTTTACCAATAGCTTGCAAGTATTTTATAACAATTTTGATTTTGCAACTTTCCGTACATTTTTCATCGGAGCCTTCATTAACCAACAGTTTAATGCATTTTCAAGTCAATCAGTTGTAGTTCAAGATCCAGCCAGACCAGAAGATTATGGTAAAATTGAGCAAAAATTTGTAAACGTCGATGGTAACTTTAGTGCAAATATGTTTGGTACAATTAGCCAACCAATCATTAAAGGAAACAAATTGAATTTAACTATTGACTTAAGAGGTAGTTATGCGCAAACAACAGGGTTTTCAGCATTGTTAGAAAATATCACTAAGAACTATTCTGTAACTAATGGATATAAATTGGTTTCTAACATGAATAAGTTAGATTTAATAGCAGGTATTAGTGGAACCTTATATCGTGATACCTATTCTGCAAATGTAAACAGCAATACAAGATATTACAATTTAGCTCCGATGATTGATATTAGCTATTTATTACCTGGTAACATCCGTATACAATCAGATTTAACCTATAACAGGGTGGCTGGTAGAGGTGCTAGTTTTGATACCGACTTTACATTGGTTAATGCCTATATCAGTCGTCAATTCTTTAAAAATAAAGGAACATTTAAGCTGTCTGCAAATGATTTATTGAACCAAAATACAGGTATACTTCGTAGTGGTGGGGGAAATGCTATTACTGATACTAGATTTAATGTATTAAAACGTTACTACATGTTATCATTTACCTACTCTTTAGGTAGTATTGGCGGTAGAAGCATGGGCGGTATGCAAATGCCAGGTCAAGGTGGCGGTGGTCAGAGAACCATTAGAATGTAATACTTAGTTAAAAATATAATCTAATAGCTCTCAGTTTGAGGGCTATTTTTTTGTGTTAATTTTCTGAATTTTAAATTAGATTTTTCTGTTAATCGTAACAATTTAAATGCATTAAAAAATAACTAATATAATAGTTTGAAATCTACTAAGATTTTAGTTTATTTGATTTAACCAAACAGATAAACCATGAAACTATTTTATTTTAACCTTTCCTTTCTAATTTGTTCGTTCTTTATTACCAATTCTAGCTTAGCGCAAAAGGGTAGTGTCAAAGGAATTATGATTGATGCCAAAACCAAGGCCCCGGTAGATTTTGCTTCCTTTGCTTTTAAAAATGTAAAAGATTCCACAGTTGCAGCTATGGGAGCAACCACGGCAGATGGGGTATTTGCTGCCAAGGGATTGGAATTTGGTCAGTATAAATTTTATGTAGCTTTTATTGGTTACAAACCAATTATTAAAGCATTTGAGTTAACTAAAGAAAAACCAGCGGTAGATTTTGGTAAGGTAGAAATGGAAGAAAGTGCCATCACCTTAAACGATGTAATGATTAAGGGAGAATTGTTACCGATGATCATTAAAAAAGATACGATAGAATTTGCAGCAGATGCTTTTAAAACACAGGCAGATGCCAATGTAGAGGATGTGCTGAAAGTAATGCCTGGCATGGAGGTAGATAAAGATGGTAATATTACCTTTAACGGGAAAAAGATAGATCGGGTTTTGGTTGGGGGCAAAGACTTTTTTGGTAACGACCCAAAAACAGCAACTCAGAATTTGCCTAAAGAAATTGTAAGTAAAATACAGGTAATAGAGAAAAAGACCGATGATGCACTCTTTAAGGGAATAGATGATGGCAAAAGGGAAAATGTATTAAACATCGTATTAAAAGATGATAAAAAGCGTGGTTATTTTGGAAATATTGCAGCAGGTAAAGCCAATGGCAGTTTATACGATGCCTCTATCAATATTAACCGGTTTAATGATAAAAGGCAATTATCTATTATCAGTTTAGCAAATAATATCAACAAAACCAGTTTTTCTTATAGCGATCTATCCGATTTTTTAGGTGGCGATGTATTTGGATCTGGGATGGTTACATCAGTTATGGTTGATGGGGGTGGTAATGTATCTGTAGGTTTAGGTGGCGATGATGCTTTTGGTATGGGTGGAGGGGGCATTAACGACAATAAAGGGATTGGTTTGAATTTTAATGATGAATGGGGTAAAAACCAAAAACTGCCGAATAAAATTTCATTAAACTACATGTTCAATAGAAATTATGGTATCAGAGAAAGTTTAACCAGTAGGCTTAATCTATTGGGCGATGATAGTTATTTTAATGATAGAAATACCGATGCTACCAATACCACCAATCGCCATCGGTTTACAATGAGATTAGATATTCCATTAGATTCTACTGCTAAATTACAAATTAGTCCGAATTTTGGTTTTAGCGGTAACGATTCAGAAAATGCAGCCTTATTTAATTCTTATAATCAGGCGAGCCAGGCAAATATCAATAGGGGTAATTCTTTAAATACAAACAACAGTACCACGCCAGGTTATGGGGGTAGGATATTATTCAATAAAAAATTAAAGAAAAAGGGAAGGAGTTATTCTTTATCAGCCAATGGTAATTTCAGTAATTCTGCGCTCGATGGATTAAATTTTTCGAACATTACCATTAACAATAATGGAATGCCGGCTACAACCATACTTAATCAATTGATAGATCAGGCTGGTAATGTAAATAGTTATTCGGTAAATGCAGATTATGCTGAACCAATTACCAAAAAAATAACCTTAAGTGCAAATTATAATTACAACAAAAGAGAAGATGTAATTGATCGGATAGTTTACGATTTCAACACAGGTAATACCCGATATGATTTAATCAACACAGATTTGTCTAGAAATCTTCAAAATTTTAACGAAACACATGCTGTAGCATTACGACTTAATTATGTTGCTAATGAGAAATTTAGCTTAAATGTTAATACTACGCAGCGATATGTAGCATTAACAGGTAATAACTTAATGAACAACAGAAATGTGAACAATGATTATGTGTTATTACAACCAAATTTTTTCATCTCTTATAAAGTGAGCAAAACTGCTAGTTTCTCCATAAACGGAAGCCGCTACCTTAATACACCTAGCGTTTCGCAATTACAACCTTTAACAGATAATTCCAATCCGCTGCAAATCACTACCGGAAATCCATTGCTTAAGCCATCTGCGGATAATAGTTTTTCTTTAAGTTACAATAGGTTTAATCCTACTTCTGGCAGTAGTATCAACTTCAGCTTGAATTACTATAATAGTGAAGATCGGATCATTAATAATTCTATGTTAGACCCAACAACGGGTATTCAAACTACTTTTTATGATAACATTGATGGGAATAACAATTTTAGTGCAAGAATAGCTGGTAGCTTTAAAATTAAAAACCTGGGGCTAACCTTTAATCCTAATATTGGTGTTACAAAATCTAATAACACTTCTTTTTTAAATAGAAACCAAGTTGAATCGGCTGCCGTAAATTATAGTTTTGGTACAAACATAAATTATGCTCTCGGATCAGATTTACAACTTTCAAACCGAATTAACGCGAATTTTAGAGAGTTAAGTTACGATTATAATAACCTGCCTAATGCAAATTTTACTGCTATCTATAATAACCTAAGCCTAAATGTGAGTTTGCCCTACGAACTTCGTTTTACTTTATCTAGCAGTGTATCCTACAATGCAAATGTCGGTTTAGGAGCCGATAATAATACCATCCACACGGCAAATGCGAGTTTCGAAAAACTGTTTCTTAAAAAGTCTTTAAGCTTAAAAGCATCAGTCTCTGATATCTTTAACAATAGCAGAAATGCCAGTCGTTTTGCGAGCGACACTTATATCTTAGAAAGTGTGAACTTGGGTATGCGCAGGTATTTTCTTCTGGGCTTATCTTATAGACTAAGAAAATTCGGAGCAGCCGCCGCAAGTCCTCCATCGGTAGTGAGGTTTTAGTAGTCTTATTTGGATTTAATATAAATAAAGGGTAAATTGCGCTTTAATTTCAATTATGAAGCTATCGCAGTTAAATCCAGGAGAAAAAGGTACCATTGTGTCGTTTACAGATTTAGAAATGTCTGTAAAATTGATGGAAATGGGTTGTTTGCCTGGCGAAGTTGTTGAGGTAGAGCGTTTCGCTCCAATGGGCGATCCTATTGCCATCCGCGTTGCGGGTTATCAACTTTGTTTACGTAAAAGCGAGGCATCTGTCATCATAATCCAATAAGCCTTGGCCGATATCAGAATTGCATTAGTTGGTAATCCGAATACCGGAAAATCTACCCTTTTTAATTTATTAACTGGGTTAAATCAGAAGATTGGTAATTTTCCAGGTATTACTGTTGATAAAAAGATTGGTTTTTCGAAATTGCCTAATGGCAAAACTGCCGAAATTATCGATCTTCCAGGTACTTACAGTCTTTACCCCAAAAGTAAAGATGAAAGCATCGTTTTTCAAGTGCTGGCAGATCAAAATAACAATAGCTATCCAGATTTGGTAGTTCTTGTGGCCGATGCTTCAAATCTTCGCCGTAATTTACTATTATGCTCCCAGGTGGCAGATTTAGGTTTGCCGATGTTGCTGGTATTAAACATGACAGATATGGCCCAAAAAGAGGGTATCCATGTTGATGTAAATAAATTGGCCGAACGTTTAGGTATTCAGGTGGTGGCTATGTCTGCCAGAAAAAACCAAGGAACAGATTCGCTCAAAACTGCCATCGCAAATACATCTGCTATTTGTACCCAAACTAGCAGTATCGATGTAAATGTTTTCGCACCGGCAGCCATTATTGCCATTAAAGAAAAAATAAAAACGAAAAATGATTATTTTGCTTTGCAGGTATTGCACCAACATGAGCATTTAGCATTTTTTACCGAGCAAGAGCAAATTCAGATCGAAGAAATTGAAAAAGCGCATCACTTCGAATCTGCTAAAATACAAGGGGCAGAAACTGTAGCAAGGTACCGTTACCTAAGCACGGTTTTAAGCGATGTAGTTACTGATACTGGTGCGGCAAAGAAATTTAAAATCACCGATCAATTAGACGCTATCCTAACCCATAAAGTTTGGGGTTTTGCTATTTTTATACTCATCTTATTTGTCATATTCAACGCTATTTTTGCTTGGGCATCTTATCCAATGGATTTGATAGATGGCGCATTTGGATGGATCAATGAAATTGGACACCAACATATGCCCGAAGGTTTATTAACAGATTTGTTATTAGATGGTGTAGTAGCTGGCTTGGGTGGTATTGTCATTTTCATTCCTCAAATTGCCATTTTATTTGCGTTTATTTCTATTCTGGAAGATACTGGATACATGTCTAGAGTTACTTTTATGATGGATAAGATGATGCGTAAAGTAGGCCTAAGTGGAAAGTCTGTAGTGCCAATGATTGGTGGTTTGGCTTGTGCCGTTCCCTCCATTATGGCGGCTAGGAATATAGAGAGTTGGAAAGATCGGATGATTACCATTATGGTTACGCCATTGGTAAGTTGTTCGGCAAGGTTACCTGTTTATATTCTGATCATTTCTTTAATCATACCATCAGAAAATGTATTCGGTATCATCAATAAACAAGGCTTGGCTTTAATGGCCATGTACTTGGTTGGTATTGTGGCCGCAGTGGTAGTGGCTTGGGTAATGAAATTCATCTTTAAAGCAAAAGAGAAATCTTACTTTATTATGGAATTGCCAGTTTATCGCATGCCGCGATGGAAAAACGTACTGCTAACTGTATTTGAAAAATCTAAAACATTTATTTTTGAAGCAGGTAAAGTAATCATCGCCATCTCTATCATTTTATGGGTAATGGCTTCTTTTGGTCCGGGTGATAGATTTGAAAATATCGAGAAAAAATATGCATCAGCCTTAGCTGATACTACACAAAATACAGCACATATCAACACCTTAGTCAGTAGCGAAAAGCTAGAAAACTCTTACGTAGGCATACTTGGGCACTGGATTGAGCCCGCCATTAGACCACTAGGCTATGATTGGAAGATTGGCATTGCCTTAATTACTTCTTTTGCAGCACGAGAAGCTTTTGTAGGTACCATGGCTACCATTTATAGTGTTGATGGTGGCGATGAAGATACAAAGACAATCAGAGAACGGATGCTGGTATCAGTTAACAGTAAGACAGGTTTGCCAGTGTATACTTTCGCCACCGGAATCTCAATTATGTTATTTTACGCCTTTGCCATGCAGTGTATGAGTACGGTTGCAATTGTTTATAGGGAAACCAAGTCTTGGAAATGGCCGATGATACAATTGGCATACATGACTGCCATGGCATATGTAGCAGGTCTAATTGCCTATCAGTTGTTGAAGTAAAGATGTCGTCCTTGCGAACCAAGTGAAGGAATCTCCTTTCTATCTGAAAAGGAAATTATTTGGGCGTGCCCCAAGCTACGCAAGGGTCAGGCTATCCGCTGCAATCTTTTTGGCTAGGCTGCGCCTTTAAGGCCAAAAAGGATTTCCGCTGCTATCCTTCACGCTAGCTTTGATAAAAATAGTAAGCCAAGAGCTAATCATCATATAGCGTAATTGAAACTATGTTTGCTATGTGCCTATGTGGTAAAAAAATCCTAATTAATTACTTAAATTTGCATTGTGGATAAGGTTGATATTTTACTACAATATATGCCAGCGCCAGCTGCACCAATCATTGCCAAATGGATTGATTATTTTCAGTGCGAATTTAAAATATCAAAAAATAGAAGCACCAAACTTGGAGATTATAGGCATCCATTTAAAGGAAAAGGGCATAAAATTTCTGTAAATAACGATTTAAATCCCTATGCCTTTTTGGTTACAACAGTACACGAATTTGCGCATTTGCTTACTTGGAACGAACATAAAAACAGAGCTAAACCACACGGCTTAGAATGGAAAAGTAATTTTAAAAGAATGATGAACCCATTTTTTGAAAAGGAAGTTTTCCCTGTAGATATTCATCAAACGATTATTAATTACTTAAATAATCCTGCGGCCTCTAGTTGCACAGATTTAACCCTTGCAAGAGCACTTAAAAAGTACGATACCCATTTATCTACAACTAGAGTAGAAGAATTACCTTTACATGCAGTATTTACGTTAAAAGACGGTAGAAAATTTAAAAAAGGAGAAAGAATAAGAAAACGCTATAGGTGTGTTTCATTAGATAATGGAAATGTTTATCTATTTAACCCATTGGCTGAAGTATTGCTGACAACAGGAACATAAATGGCTTCTTGATTTTTTACCATCCATTTAAAATTCAATTTTTGAGCTTTAAAATGAATAGGATCATTCAATAAGCTATCCACTAAGGCATCCTTATCTTTAATTAAAATACTGGCAGTATAACTGTTCTGAATTTTGCTTCTTAAAATGAGGTATCTAGCATCAGGATAGGTTGTAATGCTATCGAATACCATATCAAATTTATCAGTACCGTCCACCACGTCATTTAAGGTTTTTACGTTATCTAAATGGCTTTTGTCAGAATTTTTATTTTCACTTAGTGGTACATTCAGATAAGGCAAAGAGTTAATGGCTGTTTCAGCAGCTGCTGTTCTGTTCTCTAGCTTAAAAACAGTATTGTTGCGCAAATAGGTTCTGGAATCCTTTAGTGTATTCTCATCATCATTTGTCAATTTGTTTTGGCTAAGCTCTAAAATCAAGCTATCGTTTCTAAAATAATATTTTTTAAGATTAGTATTTAAACCGCCACTAAATGCATGTTCTACCATTAAAACCGTTTGGTTATCTAAATTAAATTTTTCTACATAAAAGGAAAGATCACCAAGCATGTAAATTAAACTGGTTTGTTTATTTGTTTGGCTAATGTTTTTGTCAACTGAGTCAGCGTATTTTAAGATAGATTTAGCGGTAAGGTTGGTAGCCTGCTCATCTAAAATTGCAGCTTGTGGGTGATCAGATTTAAACTGGTTGCAGGCAGATAGCGTACCAATTACACCAACTAGAATCAAAAAGTATACAGTTTTCATAGCAAATAAACAATTAGGGATCTTGTTTAAGATAAGGCTATTATCGTGCCAATGGTTTAATAAGCCAAAAGCTTTGCAATCATTTCTCCCAATCTGCTTTTTGCTAAAAAATCATCTTCTAATACCTTGCTCATTGGTATGGCAGTGTCTAAGCTTGCACATCGCATTACAGGTGCATCCAAATCACTAAAGCAATGTTCGCCTATCCAAGCAGCTAACTCTGCACCAAAACCGCTACTAATGGTGTCCTCATGTAAAATGATAACTCTACCAGTAGCTTTAACAACTTTTGCAACCGTTTCTTTATCCCAAGGTTGTAGGCTTACCAAATCAACAAGGGTAGCTGAAATTTCTGGATGGCTTTTTAAATAATCTAAAGCCCAATGTACGCCTAAACCATAAGTGATAATGGTTAATTGTTCACCTTGTTTCAGCACATTGGCCTTACCGATCTCTATGTTATAATAACCTTCTGGCACTAAACTATTTAAACTTCTATACAGATATTTATGTTCAAAATAAATTACTGGGTTTGGATCTTCTATTGCGGCAATCATCAAGCCTTTGGCATCATGAGGGAATGCTGGATAGACTACTTTTAAACCAGGGGTTTTGGTAAACCAAGCCTCGTTACTTTGCGAGTGGAATGGTCCGGCACCGGTACCAGCACCTGTAGGCATCCGCACAACTACATCTGCTTTTTCTCCCCAACGGTAATGTGTTTTGGCTAAATTATTTACAATTTGGTTAAAGCCACAGGTTACAAAATCGGCAAATTGCATTTCTACAACCGCTTTATAACCATTTATAGATAAACCTAAACCAGTACCTACAATCGCCGATTCGCAAATTGGTGTGTTCCTAACTCTAGCTTTACCAAACTCGGCTACAAAACCATCAGTAATTTTGAAGGCACCACCATATTCCGCAATATCCTGTCCCATGATTACTAGATTATCATGTCTTTGCATGCCCTCTCTTAAACCTGCAGTGATGGCGTCAAGGTAACGGAGCTCGGTTTTATTTGCAGTTGGTTGGATAAGTTTTTGTTGATAGGGGAAAAACATATCATTTAGTTCAATAGCATGGTTAGCTATTGGTTCGGGTTCATTAAAAGCTTCTTCAACCTCTTGCTCAATCTCTGCCTTAAAACTGCGTTTAGTCGTCGCAATCAATTCATCGTTCAAAATCTTTTCTGCAACTAAGTATTCTTCAAAGTTTTTAACTGGATCTTTTGTTGTCCATTCATCAAACAAATGTTGCGGAACATATTTAGTACCCGAAGCTTCTTCGTGGCCTCGCATCCTAAACGTTAAACATTCAATTAAAACTGGTCGTGGGTTTTGTCTAATACTTTCAGCAACTTCACTTAACTTGTCATAAACTTCCAAAATATTGTTGCCATCTAACTGTATGCCTTCGATGCCATAACCTATTGCTCTATCTACTAAATGTTTGCATTTAAATTGTTCATTTATAGGAGTGGATAAGCCATAACCATTGTTTTCTATTAAAAAGATTACCGGTAAATTCCAAACAGCCGCTACATTGATAGCCTCATGAAAATCGCCTTCGCTAGTAGCACCTTCTCCAGTAAAAACTAGGGTTGCTTTTTTCTTATTTGCAATTAAATCTGCTAGTGCAATACCATCGGCTAGGGCCATTTGTGGCCCTAAATGAGAAATCATTCCAATAATTTTATAATCTTGTGTACCAAAATGGAAAGAACGGTCTCTACCTTTGGTAAAGCCAGAAATTTTGCCTTGCCATTGCGCCATTAATTTTTTTAATGGAATATGCCGACTGGTAAATACGCCCAAATTGCGATGCATGGGCAAAATATACTCATCGCTTTGCATGGCTAAAGTGCTGCCTACTGCAATTGCTTCTTGCCCAATACCAGAAAACCACTTTCCAATTCTGCCCTGACGTAAAAGAATAAGCATCTTTTCCTCCACCATTCGTGGATAAAGCAATGTTTTGTAGAGTGCTAAAAGTTGAGCATCATCTTTATCTTTTCTATCGAACTGCATATTTGGTTAGTATTCTGGTATGTAATTATTTCGAATGTAAGACTCCAAACTCTACACTCCAAACTTATTTAAACTTCTGGATTTTTCTTCTTTTCTTCCCATTGTTTGGCGAAAGATTTCGGGGCAACTTCTGGCATATCTCGATACTTACCCCAACTTTTCTTAAAAAAAGATTTAAGGAAAATTTTTTTCATCTTCCCACCCACCATATCCATAAAAGAACGTTTGGTCATGCCTTTTTTCCATAAACTCCAGCCAATTTCTTCCATTTTGGTGTTTTCGTGTTGTGTTGCCGCGTCTCTTCTGTTGAGCAACAACATTTTATGGATATCTATTTTAACTGGGCAAACTTCAGAACATTTACCGCATAGGCTAGATGCATAACTTAAATGTTTAAAGTCTTTCATTCCCTTAAAATGTGGGGTAATGATAGAACCAATTGGACCACTGTAAGTAGTATTATACGTATGACCACCAATGTTTTTGTAAACAGGGCAAGCATTTAAACATGCGCCGCAACGAATGCAGTATAGAGCCTGACGCTGATCTTTCTGAGCCAGTAAATTTGTACGACCATTATCTAACAGGATCACATACATTTCCTCTGGTCCATCGGTTTCATTTGCTTGCCTTGGGCCACTTAAAATACTGTTATAAACGGTTAGGTTTTGTCCGGTACCATGGCTAGCCAATAAAGGCCAAAATAGGTCGAGATCTGCCATGGAAGGAATGATTTTTTCTATCCCAACAATAGCGATGTGTACCTTTGGAAAGGTGGTGCATAAACGGGCATTACCTTCGTTTTCTGTTAGTGCAATGCTACCAGTATCCGCAATTAAGAAGTTGCCACCAGAAATGCCAATATCAGCTCTTAAATATTTCTCACGTAAAAGTTCTCTGGCTTTTTGTGTAAGCTGTTCGGGAGTTGCATCTACAGGAGTTCCAAATCGTTCATGAAACAATTGTGCAATCTCTACTTTGCTTAAGTGCATGGCTGGCGTAACAATATGATAGGGCTTTTGACCAAGTAATTGAACGATATATTCACCAAGATCGCTTTCTAGAGATTCAATCTCATTTTTCTCTAAAAATTCGTTCAAATGGATTTCTTCGGTAGTCATAGATTTAGACTTGATTACCGTTTTCCCACCTCTTTTTTGGATAATGTTGAGGATTTCTTTTTGAGCTTCTTCTACATCATTTGCCCAAATTACCTTACCACCTCTTTTCTGAAAATTAGCTTCAAATTCAGGCAAAAACTTATCTAAATTCTCCATTACACGCCATTTTACAATGTGTGCTTTTTTCTTGGAAGCTTCCAAGTTTTCAAATTTTGATAATCCTCTTTCTACTGCAGCATTGTACTTGCCAATATTATGATTAATGGTTTTACGATGCGGTAAGTCAAAAGCTTTTTCATCAGCTTTTACCAAGAATTCTTCTGCGATAGTAGTCATTTTCAAATATACAAGCCTAAAGCTGAAAGACCAAAGACTAAAAGATAAGAAAGGAATTTAACAGTAACTAAATTTTAAAAAACAATCCCGGGAAGCTATGGAAGGCTTTATTGCTGTTGTACGCTATATCTTTTGTGTAAGCCTTTACAAATTATTCGTCATTGCGAGGCACGAAGCAATCCTAAAGATTAAATAGTTATAAAAGTTATGCATCCAAAACGGAGTTAATATTCAATGACTTAAGTTATTTAGCTCTGGGTTAAAGTACTGCCCTGAAGCAGGTGGCGTAGCTACTAAGCGAAGCCTGCCTGCCGGCAGGCGTACAAGCTAAACACGGGACTACCTTATTTTTGAAGCAAAGGCTTGTTTGGCTTCAATATATATCTTACCAACCCTAGGAGCTCGATAATTAAAGTTGTTTTTGGTTAGTTTTGACCGTTTCATATTTGCTAAACTGGTTTGGAAGGATTACATGCTACCGATCTATTAAGCATGTTACGATAAATTGATGAATGAGTAGGTGTGTTTTTGGAAATGTTTTTGGAAAACACTTTGCTTACCCTTTCTAGGTACCACGTTCGGAGCAAGCCTACCCATTGTTTACCCTTTGTTAACCTTTTCCTTACCCTTTGGCTACCTATTGTTTACTCTTTCCTTACCTATTTGTTTACCCATTGCTTACCCATTCGGTTACCCCTAGGGTATGGAAAGGGTCTAGGATGGGTAAGGAAAAGGTACAGAAACAGCCTAGCATACCTTAACGTAGTGCCTACTTGGTATAAAGAAATAGGGTAGAGCCATTGATTACGAGTATTTTTTGTTTAGTGACGAGCTTTTATTTTTGTTATCAAATGATGATTAATAAAATGGTGTTCAAGGTTAATAAAAACTAAAACAAAAATCCCGATAGCTTTGAGGCCATCGGGAGATTTATTAAGTATTAAAACTGGGTACTAGATACTTATATCTTGATACCTGCTGCCGACAGGCAGGCTAGTTAGTTTTAGGCGTGCCATCAGCATTTTTATTTACTACAGGGCGATTTGCACCATTTGCTAATTCCCAAGCTGTAAAGTAAACCAATTGTGCTCTTTTAGCTAACATTGGGAAATCGATTTTGCTAACCTCATCTCCTGGTTTGTGGTAATCTTTATGTACACCATTGAAATAGAAAATTACAGGAATGCCAAATTTAGCAAAGTTGTAATGATCTGAACGGTAGTAGAATTGATTAGGATCAGTACGGTTATTGTATTTTTCGTCTAGAACGATGTTCACATAATCCGTATTTGCTTTTTTACCAATACGATCTAAATCGTCACTTAGCATATTAGAACCAATAATGTAAACGAAGTTATTGTCACCCGGACGGTCATCATCACCGCGACCAATCATGTCAATATTTAAGTCTGCAATTGTATTTTCGATAGGGAAAACTGGATTTTCTGAATACCATTCAGAACCTAAAAGACCTTTTTCTTCACCAACAACTGTCATGAAAAGGATACTTCTTTTCGGACCTTTACCCGCTTTTTTAGCTTTAGAAAAAGCTTCAGCCAATAACAATACACCAGTAGTACCAGAACCATCATCGTCAGCACCGTTATTTACTTTATCAGTAGCATTCGGGTCAGTAACTAAACCGATATGGTCATAGTGACCTGTCACCACTAATACTTCATTTTTTAATTTAGGATCAGAACCTTCTAAGAAACCTAAAACGTTTTCTGCTCTTACATCTGTTTCTAAACTTTTTGCAGCAAATGAAACTGGCATATTAATTACAACAGAAGCAGGTTTTTTCGTTTCAGCTATTTTAGCTTTAACTGCCTCTAAATTAGTGTTTGCACCAGCTAATATTTGGTTAGCAAGCGCTGTACCAATTACCACAGTAGGTAAGCCAGCAGCAGTTGCCATTTGTTTTACCCTTTCTGCAGTTTTTAAATACGGATTACCATTGGTAAGCGCATCTTTCATTCTTGGAGTAATATTATCAGCATTAGAGTTGATAACCAAAACACCAGCAGCTTTATTATCTAATAGATATTTAATTTTTACTTGTTGGCTACCAACAGCAGAAGGAGCACGACGACCAGTAGTACCAGCAGCTGGAGCAGTGGGAGCAACAGCAGTTGGATCGCCAGTTGCGAAAATCATCACAATTTTACCTGCAACATCTTGACCCTCGTACTCATTGAAACCTTCTTTATTTAAGCCATAACCTGCAAATAAAATAGAGGTTGCTTTTACATCAAAACCAGTTGAGCTTACAGTTGCAGGTGTAATGTAAAAATCTTTTAAATTTTCTTTAGCTACACCATTTAAAGATAATTCTGATTTGGTTAAGCTTAAAGACGCATAGCCAATTTTTTGAAAGTATGGATCAGCACCGCCTTTTACTGGGCCAGTTAAGCCAAAGCTTTTAAATTGTTTTTTAATATACTCAGCTGCCATCCAAGCACCTTTTTTACCAGTTTCTCTACCTTCATACTCGTCTGAAGCTAAAATAGATAAGTGGTCGTAGCCTCTATCTTTAGTAATAGTTTGGCTAAACTTGATAGCGTTTTTGTCTTGCGCTAATGCACTCATACTTAACATTACTGCCAAGCCGGTGTATAGAAATTGTTTTTTCATCAGTTTATAATTGTTGTTTTGGTTATGAAGCCATCATGGTAAGCGCCAATGTAGCTGTCATCAGTTTATAATTGTTAGTTGGTGTCTTTTTGTTGGAGTATAGTTATGCCTAATAGTTTAAATATTAGCAGGATATTTTATCAACTCTTTTGCCATGTCTTCCGCCTTCGAATTCGGTACTTAAAAATGTATTTGTTATTTGTTTGGCCAAATCTGTTGATATAAATCTTGCTGGAATACACAATACATTTGCGTTATTGTGCTGTCTGGCCAATGCGGCAATTTCATTTTCCCAGCAAATAGCAGCTCTAATTTGCTGATGTTTATTAGCCGTTATTGCTACACCATTTGCGCTACCACAAACTAAAATGCCAAAATCAAATTCGTTATTTTCTACTGCAGAGGCTAGGGGATGAGCAAAATCAGGATAATCTACAGAGTCTGTTGTGTATGTTCCAAAATCTTTAAGCTCGTAAGCAGTAAGATATGCTTTTAACATCTCCTTATACTCAAAGCCAGCATGGTCTGCACCAATGGCTATCTTTAAATTGTTAACTATAGGCATTGTCAAATTTATATAGAATTAAAATGATTGTGCGTAAATTTTTTGTTATTAAAAAAGCTTAGTTTTTGTAGAATGCTACCTCTGCTTTCATTCTTTTCTTTTCAATATTTGCGGAAATCATAATACTTGCTTCATACAATAAGAATAGTGGGAAAGCTACAATTAACATGGTATAAGGATCTGCTGTAGGGGTTACTACAGCTGCAACTACTAAGATTAGAACAGCCGCATATCTTCTGCTCTTTCTCATAAACTTAGGTGTCATTATACCAAGTTTAGAGAGAATAAAGATAACTACGGGCAATTGGAAGATAATACCGGAGCCCAAGGCTAAGGTTAAAATAAGGGAAAGATAAGAATCTATCGTAATGGTATTATTGATACTTGGATCTACTGTGAATGTAAGTAAGAAGTTAATAGATAACGGTGCAATTACATAATATCCAAATAAAACACCTGTAAAGAACAATGCAGAAGCGAAGAAAACAAATCCACTTGCTGATTTTCTTTCATTGTCTAACAAAGCGGGTTTAATAAACAACCAGATTTCAAATAACAAGTAGGGGATGCCCAATATTATGCCGGCGGTAATACAAGAATTCATGAGTAATGTAAACTGACCCGACATTTCTGTATTGATTAACTTGGCATCTATAACTGTAATGCAAAATTCTTTAGGGATTAAAGAAGGAAAAGTTTCTACCAGTTTACACATCATCCTGTATGTCCAAAAATCTGCTTTTTTCGGACCCATTATCACATTTCCCCAAATAAAATCGGAGAAATAAAAAGCACCACAAATAAAAAGTGTGACTACGGCTAAAGTTCTCAATAAATGTTTCCTTAAAACATCTATATGGTCAAAAAAAGACATTTCTGCCTCTAAGCTTTTTCCTTTTTTCTTAATCGAATCAATTAGATCCTGTGCCTTGTTATCGCTCATTGAAAATATTAGTAAACAAAAATACCATTCTATTTGATATAGAATGGTATTTACGACTTAAATGTATAAAAAGATTATATTATTCTGAAAATTCGAAAGTTTCCATAAACTTCGTGGTAAAATTACCAGCTCTAAAGTTAGGATCTTTCATTAACTTTAAGTGGAAAGGTATAGTAGTTTTAACGCCTTCTATTACAAATTCACTTAAAGCACGTTCCATGGTACAAATTGCTTCTTCGCGGGTTTGAGCCACACAAATTAATTTGGCAATCATCGAATCGTAATTAGATGGAATTTGATATCCTGCATAAACATGAGTATCTACACGTACCCCATGACCACCTGGTGAGTGAAAATTAGTTATTCTACCTGGTGATGGTCTGAAGTTATTGAAAGGATCTTCGGCGTTGATACGGCACTCGATTGCATGCATGTTTGGTACATAATTGTTTCCAGAAATCGGGATACCAGCAGCAACTTTAATTTGTTCTTTAATTAAATCGAAGTTTATTACTTCTTCTGTAACTGGGTGCTCTACTTGGATACGTGTATTCATCTCCATGAAGTAGAAGTTACGGTGTTTGTCGACCAAAAACTCAACCGTTCCAGCACCTTCATAGCTAACCGCTAAAGCACCTTTAATGGCAGCTTCACCCATTCTTTCACGCAATTCTGGTGTCATAAAAGGAGATGGTGCTTCTTCAACCAATTTTTGGTGACGACGTTGAATTGAACAATCTCTTTCTGATAAGTGACAAGCTTTACCAAACTGATCGCCGATAATTTGGATCTCAATGTGACGAGGATCTTCGATGTATTTTTCTAAATAAAGACCATCATTACCAAAAGCAGCACCAGATTCCTGACGGGCACTGTCCCAAGCATTTTCAAACTCTTCGTCTTTCCAAACAATACGCATCCCACGGCCACCGCCACCAGCAGTAGCTTTTAAAATTACCGGATACCCCATGCCTTTAGCAATCTCAATACCTTCTTTAACGCTTGATAACAAGCCTTCAGAGCCTGGAATAGTTGGAACACCAGCAATTTTCATGGTTTCTTTAGCCGAAGCTTTATCGCCCATGCCATTGATTTGCTCAGGTGTAGCACCAATAAATTTAATTCCATAATCCCGGCAAACTGAAGAAAATTTAGCATTTTCTGAAAGGAAACCGTAACCCGGATGTATTGCATCCGCATTGGTTAATTCTGCAGCCGAAATAATATTGGGAATACTTAAATAAGAATCTTTACTGGGAGGAGGACCTATACAAACAGCCTCATCGGCAAAACGAACGTGTAAACTCTCTCTATCTGCAGTAGAGTAAACGGCCACCGTTTTTATGCCCATTTCTTTACAGGTACGGATTATACGCAAAGCGATTTCGCCCCTGTTGGCAATTAATATTTTTTTAAACATAATTTTTTTAAAATATGATTACACTGATTTAAAAGATTACACCGATAATGGAATATTTCTAAGGGATAAAATCTTAATCTGTGAAATCTCCTTAATCTGTGAAATCAATTTCTAAATAGGTTCTACTAAGAATAATGGTTGGTCGTACTCAATTGGAGATGCATTATCTACCAATACCTTTACAACACGGCCAGAAACTTCACTTTCAATTTCGTTAAATAATTTCATTGCCTCAACAATACAAATCACTTTACCTACACCAATCTCATCTCCAACATTAACAAATGATGGTTTATCTGGACTAGATGAACGGTAGAAAGTACCAATCATTGGAGATTTGATAGTAATATATTTTGAGGTATCTTCAGTTGCTGTAGCATCTGCTGCCTTAGTTTCAACAGCTACCGTAGGTGCCGCTGCTGGAGCAACTGGTTGTGGTGCTGCTGCTGCCGGTAATGCTGCGTTTACATAAACAGGTGCTTGGTTAGTTTTAATGGTAATTTTGAAGTTTTCTTGCTCAATAGCAACTTCATTTACGCCCGACCGAGAAACAAATTTAATCAGTTCCTGAATTTGTTTAATATCCATTCTTTTGTTGTTATGTTAAAAAAAATTGGTGTAATTGAATTAACTAAGTTATCGTTTTTTTGTTTTAAATTATAAGGGAAATAAGATTGATAGTCTATCTTTACTAGATGTTAGCCTAAGTGCTTAATCGATAGGCTATTAACTGTCAGTTATGGACTAACTATTGTATGCCCACTTAAGATAAATAGATCCCCAAGTAAAACCTCCGCCAAATGCAGCTAGTACAAGGTTATCGCCTTTTTTAAGTTGGCTTTCCCATTCCCATAAACACAATGGAATGGTTCCATTCGTTGTATTTCCGTAACGCTCAATATTGATCATTACTTTATCTGTACTTACGCCCATTCTGGAAGCAGTAGCGTCGATAATTCTTTTATTTGCCTGATGAGGCACTAGCCAAGCAACATCATCTGGAGTTAAGCTGTTACGTTCCATAATTTCAGCGGCAACATCGGCCATATTGGTTACTGCAAATTTAAATACAGTAGGGCCTTCTTGATGGGCAAAATGTTCGTTGGCATCAATAGTTTCGTGGGTTGCAGGTTTAACAGAGCCTCCAGCTTTCATTCCTAAAAAATCTCTACCAGCACCATCAGTTCTTAAAATAGAATCCTGAATTCCTAAACCGTCTTCATTTGGTTCTAACAAAGCACAACCACAACCATCGCCAAAAATAATACAAGTTGTTCTATCTTGATAGTTGATGATAGACGACATTTTATCGCCACCCACGACCAATACTTTTTTATGTCGGCCAGATTCTATAAATGAAGCGCCAGTAGCCAGGCCAAATATAAAGCCAGAGCAAGCTGCCTGTAAATCGTATCCCCAAGCATTTTTGGCACCAATTTTATCGGCTAAAACGTTAGCAGTAGCAGGAAACGTAAAATCGGGAGTTGTGGTGCAAAAAATAATTAATTCTATTTCTGTAGCATCAATACCTCTCTTTTCTAATAATCCATTAACAGCATGAACAGCCATATCAGAAGTGCCTAAACCTTCTCCTTTTAATATTCTCCGCTCCTTAATGCCAGTTCTAGAGGTTATCCATTCGTCAGAGGTATCGACCAATGTTTCCAGCTCTTTATTCGTCATTATATAGTCTGGGACGTAACCGTGAACTGCAGTAATGGCAGCGTGAATTTTGTTCATTTTATTTAATTTTAATTATTGGAATGCTGCTTGTATTTTCCCAATCAAATCTGAGTTTATCATATCTCTCGATTGGAAGATCATATTTTTTATAGCCTCCGGACTAGAAATCCCATGCCCAATTAATACTGGAGCATTAACTCCCAATATTGGGCTACCACCATAGTTTTCGTAGTTAAAACGATCGAAGAATTCGTCCTTTAATCCTTTTTTAATGGTCAATACATAAAATGATTCTGCCAATTTAAGCATTATATTTCCTGTAAAACCATCGCAAACGGTCACATCGGCCTTATCATTAAATAAATCTCTACCTTCCACATTGCCTACAAAATTGAAAAGTTTAGTTTCTTTCATTAGTCTGTGACTAGCTAAAGTAACCATGTTGCCTTTTTCATCCTCTTCGCCAATATTCATTAATGCTACTTTCGGGTTCTCTATTTGCATGATATGCTCTGCATACAAACTGCCCAAAACACCAAAATCCAATAAATTATCTGGTTTACAATCTGCATTTGCGCCTACGTCCAATAGCAAACCCGTTCCGCCTTTTAATTTAGGTACAATGGTACATAAACAAGGTCTAGAAATACCTGCTATGGGCTTTACGCTAAATACAGCGCCAACCAGCATTGCGCCAGAATTGCCTGCACTTGCAAACGAATCTATTTTACCTTCTTTTAAAAGTTGGAAACCTACTGAAATGCTTGAATTAGGCTTTTGAAGAATAGCCTTTGTGGGATGTTCACCCATACCAATAACTTCGTCGGTATGGACGAATTCGAAGTGATCGGGGTTGAATCCGTTCTCCGAAAGTAGAGGTTTAATCTGCTGAGTATCTCCAATAAGCACTAAATGCTGATCGGGAGTAAGGGATTGATGAGCTGCTATTGCACCCAAGACGTTAGCCTTGGGCGCATAGTCTCCGCCCATAATATCGAGACCTATTTTCATAGTAAAAATCTTTTGTGTTAGCTAAATTGCTTTGCAATTATTAATCTAAGTTAAACTTAAACCCAGCATAAACACAAAAATTTTCTTAGAAAATTAACCTATTGAAGTGTTTTCTATAACTAATTTACCGTTGTAGTACAAGTTACCATCAACATTGTAAGCATGGTGAGGTACGTGTATAGCACCAGTAGTTTGGCATGTTGCCAAAGAAGGAGCTACCGCTTTATAGTGAGTTCTTCTTTTATCTCTTCTTTGTTTAGAAATTTTGCGTTTTGGATGTGCCATTGTGCTTTATTTAATTTATTATTTTAATTTTTTTAATGCCGCCCAACGTGGATCGTCACTTTTTTCTTCTTCGTCTGTTATTGCTCCGCTTGATAATTTTTCCAAAGTAGCGATCATTTCTGGGTCGCATGTTTGGCCTTGTCCAGCCTGGTAGCAGTTGTTAATGTAAGGAATTGCTACATTGATAAATTCGTAAATCATTTCCGAAACATCAAGTTCACTTTCCTTTCTGTTTAAAACAATGATTTCTAAATCATCGCTTTCTAACTCATCTTCAGCAAATTTTACAATCTGCCTCTCATTAATTTCAATTTTTTGTCCAAACTCAGCTAAACATTTATCGCAGTTTAATTGTATCGTTCCCAAAATATGGAAATGCAAAATCAACATTGTTTCCTGTTTATCTAATTCAACATCAACTTTAAGTAGTCCATCTTTAACTAAAGAGTACTCAAATGCATCAAAAAAGCTTTTATCAATTTCAAAATCGAATTGATGTTTGCCCAATTTTAAGCCGGTAAACGGGATTGAAAATTGTTTTAATGCTTTCAATTGTAACTAAATTTTAGCCTGCAAAGGTAGGAAATAATTTTATAAAATGAAATCTTTTTGCAAAAATGAATCTGTTTTCATCATTCGATAATTATCGGATCTGAACGCTTCAAGTATCGGTCGAACTTTTTATCAACTAATTTAAAAGAACTACTAAAAATCTTTCTGCTTAATTCGAAAAACAATGTTGGTACTCTTCGGAAAATTCCGCCCTTCTTCCTCTAATCTTTTTTTTGGTTAATCACGTTACCGATGTAAAATCTGCATAAGTAATACCTAACAAAACAAGGATGGCGCTTCAATAAGGTTTAGTTAACAAAGTCGGTGGGTCTTTGAAAAATTAGGTCTCACTCATAGTTCAATAAGTATATTGCAAACTAGTTTTAGCGTCTTAGAGTTACTATTAAAATTTTGGTTTTACTTTTTTCTTAGCGAGAAGCTAAGACTAGAATGAGATTTAACTAAAACGAGATTGCTTCGGGCAATGAAGAGTCTGCCCTCGCAATTGACGATACTTTAGGATTTTGGTGCCAATACCATATCCTTATTATTTCTGCTCCACTCGCTCCAAGAGCCTACGTAAAGCTTCGGAATTGCTAAACCAGCATAATCCATTGCTAATAATAAATGACAAGCTGTAACGCCCGAGCCGCAATGGACAATTGTGTTTTCTAGGTTGGCATCATTTAATGCCATTTCTAAAATTTTCCGCAATACTTTAGGGTTAAAGAACAGACCATTTTCGTCTAAACTGTTGGTGAATGGAATGTTTATAGCTCCTGGAATGTGACCAGCAATTAAATCGATAGGTTCGGTTAAACCAGCGTAACGATTGGCGTCTCTCACATCAATAATAGTTTGGTTGCCAGTTTTACTCGCTAACTCAACTTCATCAATTTCAACCAATGGGAAGCTCCATTCCTTAGCTAGATAGGGCTTTTTACTTTCGGCTTTTGGCTTTATGCTATCTGCGGCAAATCCAGCTTTAATTGCAGCGTCAAATCCGCCATTTAATACTTGAACTTTTTCATGTCCAATTGCCCTCAACATCCACCAGAAACGTGCAGCAGCATTGCCGCCATTTTTATCATCATAAATAATTACGTGGCTGTCTTCATCAATCCCGAATTTGCCTAAAACCTCAGCGAAATGTGTGAAGTTAGGTAAAGGATGTCTTCCGCCAATGGCAAAATCTTCAATATTGGCCAAATCGGTATTTAAGTCGATGTATTGGGCATTAGCTAAATGATTTTCATCATACCTAGCTTTTGAGCCTGCGCTGGCATCAATAAGTACATAATCAATAGCATTTAAGCTAACCAATTCTGAGGGTTGAATTATAGGAGAGATTTTCATTTGATTATTGCTTTGTCTGTTCCTTCATCATTTTCATAATGATTTCTTTTCGCTGCTGAGGTGTCATGTTTTTCATTTTCTCTGCATCGAAACTTACGCTATTCTTTTTATAACCTGTTGGTATAGTAAATAAAGATGCATTTAGCGTTTTTTGCTCAAATTTGGTAAGCAACATCGTCATAGCTGCAGTTTTAGTACCAGGTTTAACAAAAGTCATTTTAACGGGCATACCAGTAATCCCTTTATTTTTGAGCTGCGCCATCATTTTTTGTGTAGCTGCAGCATTCTGTCCTGATATAGGAAAACTGATTGTAGGCAAATCTTTAGCATACCACATATCCCAAGATTGACCGTTTGCACTCATTTTAACATGGTTACAGTTATAATTACCAATTTTTTCGGTTCCAATTACTTTAATGTCGAAATCCTTAACCGCTGTATTTGATGTAATTTTTGCTTCGGTGTAATTTTTGCTCATCGAGTTAAACACCAAAGTAACATTGGGTTTGCTTTTAAGCATTAAAGTGGTAGTGGTCATTTTTTGCCCGCCCATATCTATATTTGCTTCTGTGCGCAAATCGCCATTTTTGCTGTACATTTTAGTAATAATTGGCTTGCCACCAACGCCAGTCATTTTGTACTCAGCGTATATATCGCCAGCAAAAGCTGCATTCGCAAATATTGCGAAGCAAAATAAGGTAGCTAATAATAAGATTGATGTTTTCAAATTGGTTAGATTTAATTTTCTTAAAGTTGAGCATTTTTAAGCATTAAAAACATACCATATTTATGTGATGTTGGAAATACATTTTAACCTTCCACCTTCTGCCTTATTACCCTCTACCTTAACTTGTCTTAATTCGCATCATCTTTTACATCACTTGCGGTTTCAATTAATTTTCCGCCACTTCGTAATTGGTTTTTCAACAAACTTTCTTGTTCTCTACGGTTTTTAACAATATGTACAGCTGCAAAAACAGCTTCCATGAAAGAAGTTGGATCTGCCAAGTTTTTACCTGCAATATCGTAACCAGTGCCGTGATCTGGAGACGTACGTACAAATTTTAAACCTGCTGTGTAATTTACGCCGGTATCAAAGGCGATGGTTTTGAAAGGAATTAAACCTTGATCGTGGTACATGGCCAAAACAGCATCAAACTTTTTGTAAGTGCCATTGCCAAAAAAACCATCAGCAGGGTACGGGCCAAAACAAATAATGCCCTTATCAAAAGCTTCTTGTATGGCTGGCGAAATAACATCTGCTTCTTCTTTGCCTAAAAGCCCATTATCACTAGCATGCGGATTTAAACCTAAAATAGCAATTTTTGGTTTTTCTACCCAAAAATCCTTTTTTAAGCTTTCGTTAATCAGTTGAATTTTTTTAACGATTTTTTCTTTAGTAATCGCCGTTGGTACTTCTAAAACGGGTATATGACCAGTAACTACACCAACACGTAAAGTCTCGCTAATCAAGAACATCAACACATCGTTACTGCCACTACGTTCTTGCAAATATTCGGTATGCCCAGGGAAACTGAAATTCTCTGATTGGATATTATTTTTATTGATTGGGGCGGTAACTAAAGCATCAATTGCACCACTTACCAAATCATCTGTTGCTTTTTGTAAAGAAAGTAAGGCATATTTTCCGCCAGTTTCATTAGCAACGCCCAATTCAATTTTCACATCTTCTTCCCAAGCATTAATCATGTTTACTTTACGTGGGTTAGCATCTGCAGCAGTGCTGATTATGTTAAACATAAAATCGCTTAGGTGTAAAGCTTTTCTATGAAATGAAGCAACTTTTGTGTGTCCGTAAACTATGGGTGTGCAATAATCTAGCATTTTGGCTTCCATAAAAGTTTTAAGAATAACTTCTAAACCAATACCATTAATATCACCTACGCTTATACCTATTTTAACTTTATCGCTCATCTGTAATTGAAAGAATTTGGCGCAAATTAACAAATAGATTTGAGATTTGAGATTTGAGACGTGAGGTTGAAGTACATAATACTAAACTATAGTCTTTAAACCCTACCCTTAAAATCATTACCTTTGTTTTATACAAATTATTAAAAGCCCCTTTAGGGGTTGGGGTTATGAGTTTAGTAAAAGCGAAAAAACATTTAGGTCAGCATTTTTTAACAGATAAGAAGATAGCAGAAAAAATTGTAGATGGGCTCATCCATACAGACAAATACCATCAGGTTTTAGAGGTAGGACCAGGGATGGGGATTTTATCTGATATTTTACTAGAAAGACCAAATTTAGAAACTTATCTTATCGATATTGATGTAGAATCTGTTGCTTTTTTAGCTGGTAAATATCCCCAGTTGGGAGATAGATTAATTAGTGGTGATTTTTTGAAACTCGATTTAACCTCGATTTTTAAAGGAAAATTTGCAGTAATTGGTAATTTTCCTTATAATATCTCATCGCAAATTCTGTTTAAAATTTTGGAACATAAAGATCATTGCGTAGAAATGGTGGGCATGTTTCAGAAAGAGGTTGCAGAGCGTTGTGCATCAAAATCTGGCACTAAAGAATATGGAATTTTAAGTGTTTTGATACAGGCATATTACGATATCGAATATTTATTTACCGTTAAACCAGGTACATTTAATCCGCCACCTAAAGTTAATTCAGGCGTAATTCGATTAAGCAGAAATAAGATGGAAACCTTGCCGTGCGATGAAAAATTATTTTGGCGTACGGTTAAGGGTGGATTTAACCAAAGACGAAAAACTTTGCGTAATGCTTTATCGGGTACAATTCCTAAAGATAAAATGGACGACCATCCGTTTTTTGATAAACGAGCTGAGCAATTAAGTGTTGAAGATTTTATTGATTTAACTAATCATTTGAGTATGTTAGTGCAACCTTAATTGTTTTGAACCGTCTTTTAGTTATGAGAAAATACCTCCTTATTTTATTATTTTATTTTTTTATTCTAAATGTTAATGCCCAGGAAGCACAAAATGTAGCAGACTTAGATTTTTTATATAAAGAGATTAAAAAGTTGCCTTCCTATAAAATTTTTGCAAAAAGTGACAAAGATTATCACAAGTTATATGCTTCGATAAGAACAAATTTTGTAGATACCAATGAATTAGATATTTACAAAAAATTATATCAACTCATATCGCCAATTAATGATAATCATTTGGGCTTTTATAAAGTTGCGGATACAACGATTTCGCCTAAACCAATAAAAATCGATTTGGATGTTTATGACTTAAAACAAATACTCAGTCAACGGACTGTGAGTAGTATAGAAGGAGTTTATAAGCGTGACGATCAAGAGTTTGTTATTTTTGAGAATAGCAACAATGAATTCTATGTAGTTCATTTGGAAACCCAAACTTTGGTTGGTATTTTAATAGAAACTGCTAATGAATCATTAGATTATATTTCTTTAATAAATGGTAACAGGGGTATTGTTCTTTTACGTAATTTAAGACAGGTTAATGGCAATTTTGCTTCATTAAATTTATATAAAACTAAAAAACCTGTCTTTAATAATTTACCAGCAGCTAAAACTAATTTTGATTTTAAACACTTAAGTAACAATATTGGATATTTAAGGCTAAGTAGTTTTTACGCTAGTAATATCAATACTGCTAATTCTGAGAAATTTTTAAATGAGGTGAGGGACTCTATAAATACTCACCATCTTATTGTTGATGTAAGAAATAATTCAGGAGGTGGCTTTAAAACCTCTCAGCGTTTTATTGACTTTTTGCTTAAGTATGAGGGCGATGTTTATGTGTTGCAAAACTCTAAGACTGCAAGTAATGCAGAAAAATTTATTTTGAGGTTGAAAAATAGTAAGAAGAAAATTGTTACCCTTGGAGAAACCACCGTTGGCACGCTTGCCTATGGAAGTAATTTTGGAAAAACAATAAGCTTGCCTAATCATAAATTCGTATTTTATCCTACAGATATGAATGGAAATAAGATAGATATACCCTATGAGTCTATTGGTATTGAACCAGATGTAAATTTAGATTCTTTTACTGAGGATTGGATTGAGCAAACCATCAAGTACATTAAAGCGAATGACTAAAAAGATACTAATTATAGATGATCTTCATCCTGCATTTGCAGCAAAAGCAACAGCTTTAGGGTTTGAGGTTGATGATCAACCATTAATTACAAGAGCCGAAACTTTAGCGATCATTAAAGATTATATGGGCATCGCTGTACGTACGAAGTTTAGAATTGATAAGGAGTTATTTGACCTTGCACCTCATTTAGAATTTGTGGCTAGAGCTGGAGCAGGATTAGATAATATTGATGAAGCTATTGCTAACGAAAGAAATATCCAATTGATCAATGCACCAGAAGGAAATAGAGATGCGGTTGGCGAGCATGCCATTGGCCTTTTACTTTCTTTAATGAATAACTTCCGCAATGCAGATACGCAGATTAGAAATGGTGTTTGGGATAGGGAAGCAAATCGTGGTTACGAATTAAAAGGAAAGACAATTGGTATAATTGGTTATGGTTTTATGGGGCAACAAATGGCTCGTAAATTGGCTGGCTTCGAGGTAAATGTAATTGCTTACGATAAATATAAAACAGGCTTTGGTAGCGAATACGCAAGAGAAGTGAGCATGGAAGAAATTGTTAAACACAGCGATGTGCTGAGTTTGCATATTCCACTAACCAAAGAAACCAAACAAATGGTTGATGATGAATACTTTTTCCATTTTAAAAAGCCTATCTTTTTGATCAATACCGCCAGGGGTGAAATTGTAAATACATCAGCTGTGCTGACAAATATAAAAAATGGTAAAATTTTAGGTGCAGGATTAGATGTTTTGGAAGCTGAAAAATTTCCGATATTGGGTGAGCAGCCTTGGTTTGAAGACTTAAAAACTTGCGGAAAGGTAATTTTAACACCACATGTGGGCGGCTGGACATTTGAATCGTATCGTAAAATTTCTGAAGTTTTGGGAGAAAAACTAGCTGAAATGAAATTATAATTTCTTAAATTGCCTTAGAGAGGTTGAAGGTTAGAAGGCTGAAGGTTTAAAACGTGCCGACTATCAAATCTCATAACTAAATATAAATGGTTTTGATGCGAGGTTAGGTGATTTCATCTCAAATCTCACATCTCAATACTCATCCCGATAGCTATCGGGACTTAAATTTCAGAAGTATGGCAAAAGAGCATGAATACAAAACCAATTTGGTTTGGGCAGGTAATAAAGGTTCGGGAACAATGGATTATCGTTCTTACGACCGAGATTTCGTAGTTTCTATTGAAAATAAAGCGCCTATTTCAGGTTCATCAGATTCTGTTTTTTTAGGAGATAAAACTAAATATAACCCAGAGGATTTGTTATTGGCGGCTGTTTCTTCCTGCCACATGTTATGGTATTTGCATCTATGCTCTAAACACGAAATTGTGGTAATGGAATATAAAGACAACGCGATAGGTACTATGGTAGAAATTGCGGATGGAAGTGGTCATTTTTCTTCTATAGTATTGCAGCCAGAAGTTTTAATAGCTGATAAAGCCCATATTGAACAAGCAAATGCCTTACACGAGGAAGCTAACAAAATGTGTTTTATTGCAAATTCGTTGAACTTTCCTGTTAAACATGAGCCCAACTGTTCTGCCATAAATGCGTAACCTTATGTTTTTTCATTTAAAATATTTGCTTTTGTAAGAATAGGCTTATATCTTCGTTTTGATTGAAGCAAGACTATGTAGGCTAGATGCCGATGTAGTCTTGTTTGTTTTTTAGAGGATTTACAAAATAGAATAACCAAGTATGTCAGACGTAACTTATTATACCCAAGAAGGTTTAGATAAACTGAAAGAGGAATTACATAGATTAAAAACTACAGACAGAGCTGCAATTTCTAAGGCAATTGCTGAAGCTAGAGATAAAGGCGATTTGTCTGAAAATGCGGAGTACGATGCGGCTAAAGAAGCGCAGGGTTTGCATGAAGCCAAGATCTCTAAAATGGAAGCTACACTTTCTACAGCGAGATTAATTGACGAAAGTAAATTGGATCTTTCTAAAGTTTTAGCACTATCTATTGTTAAAATAAAAAATACCAAAAACGGTGCAACCATGACTTATCAGTTGGTTGCTGAAAGTGAAGCGGATTTAAAAACAGGAAAAATTTCTGTAAAATCTCCAATTGCACAAGGCTTGTTGGGTAAATCTGTTGGCGATAAAACAGAAATTCAAGTGCCTGCCGGACAAATGGAATTTGAAATATTAGAGATATCTAGATAAACCCCAAACCCCTAAAGGGGCTTTTACTTCAAAAAAAAATGAACATATTTTCTAAAATAGTAAGCGGAGAGATCTCTGCACATGTAGTAGCAGAAACTACAGAGTTTATGGCTTTTTTGGATGTAAATCCATTGGTAATGGGACATGTATTGGTCATCCCGAAAAAAGAGATCGACTATATTTTTGATATGGATGATGAAAGCTATTTTGGCTTAACCCTATTTGCAAAGATTGTAGCAACAGGTTTAAAGAAAGCTTTTCCATGTAAAAAAGTGGGTGTTGCTGTAATTGGCCTCGAAGTTCCCCATGCACATATTCACCTCATACCTATGAATAATGTAAGTGATATGAATTTCAGCAAAGAAAAATTGAAACCAGCTCCAGAAGAGTTAGCAGAAGCAGCCGCAAGGATCAAAGCGGAATTATAAAAAATCTTAATTAGACCATAATCCCAAGTATGTTGCTTGGGATTTTTTTTGTTCAAACATTTTTTTTACATATATAAGAATATTAGGTATTATTGTGGCATGAAAAATCAGTTGTACAAAGGTAGTTTACAAACCATTATTTTAAAGATGTTAGCAGAACAGGGTAAAATGTATGGTTACCAACTTACACAAGCGGTTAAAGAATTAACCAATGGAGAATTAAAAATAACCGAAGGTGCTTTGTACCCAACACTTCATAAAATGGAAGAGAAAGGAATTTTGACAAGTGAAACCCAAGAGTTTAATGGTAGGTTAAGAAAATACTATCTGATTACCGAAAAGGGCAAACAAGAAAAAGTAAATAAACTAGAAGAGTTGGAAAGTTTTATGGAGCAAATGAAATCATTACTTAACCTTAAACCATCTGGTATATGACTGAAGAACAATTAAATGAAGTAGATCAGTTTTTAGCTTCAGCAAAGCTGACAGATGATTATATCTTGGAATTTAAAGATCATGTATTATGTGATATTGAAATAGAGATGGATGCTGGGTTAAGCTTTGAAAATGCTTTTGAAATCGTAAAGGAAAAATGGGTAGCTTTCCTACGCCCAAAAGCAACATTTTTTTTGGGCTTAACAAATATGTTCCCTGCCATAATGATTAAAAAGTTGAAGAGGGAAAGCCTTAAAAATTTGGCTTTTAGTGCAATGATAACAGTCTGTTTAATTATTCCATACTTTATTTACCGAAAAGAAATGACGGAAAGCATGAATATAATTTTTAGATCAATAGTACTAGGTATTGCAATTGTAAGCAGTATTTATTTCACATTGAAATTTAGATTTAAGAAGGAGAGATATTTTTCAACTATTCACTCAAATCTTTTGAAAATAAATTCTTATGGACCTTTCACATTTTGTCTAGTTTCAATCCTATTATTCGGACTTTTTAGCAATATAGATCGATTAAATGAGATTAGTTCAAGTTCTTTATTTTACAGTGCTTTTATCATTACTGGCGATACCAGTAAAGTAGATGCAAGCTTCTTGAGTTTTTATATCTTCCTAACAGTCTCAAACTTTAGGTTGTATTTTCTTCATCAGAGAATATCGAAAACTTTAACAACAGCATATTAAAGAGAAAGTCCCATTTTGGGACTTTCGTAGTTTTTAAGCATGTTGACCTTCGTGTACGCCTTCTGCAAACTCTTCCACTATTTTATCATTAAAAGCAGGTAAGTCTTCTGGTGTACGGCTGGTTACCAAACCTTGGTCTACTACCACTTCCTCGTCAGACCAATCTGCGCCAGCATTTTTCAAATCTTGTGCTATATTTTTTACTGAGGTCATTTTTCTACCTTCAACAACACCAGCATTAATTAAGGTTTGCGGTCCATGGCAAATTGCTGCAACTGGCTTACCGGCTTCAAAAAATGCCTTAACAAAAGTTAGCGCATCTTCGTTAACACGAAGTTTGTCAGGATTAATTAATCCGCCTGGTAAAAGCAGACCATTATAATCATCAGCATTAATCTCGCTGATTGTTTTATCTACATCAACCTCAATAGACCAATGGTCATGTTTCCAAGCTTTTATTTTACCACTTTCTGAGGAAATGATATGTACTGTTGCACCTTCTTCTTTTAATCTTTTTACTGGTTCAGTTAATTCACTTTCTTCAAATCCGTTTTCTGATAGCACTGCAATAGTGCGATTACTTAATTGTCCCATAATTTTTGTTTTTAATAGAAATGATATATTACATACAGTATTTGGAAATTATTGTTTTTAGAAAATTGGAAAAAACAAATCACGTCATTTCAACAGAGCGCAGCGACGAGAAATCTCTTAAACTATTTATCTCATGAAAATTTCTTGTATTCCTAAAGAACTTGTAGATTTCTCATTCGATGAAGAATCGAATTCGAAATGACGACAGGAACTAAAGATTTTAATCGTTGGTTCGTCTATGCCTTAAGAAATATTGGGCCAAATTTAAAGCGATAAAAATATGGTTTAGCGTATTTGGTATAAATCCATAATAATGACTAAGGATTTTAAAACGTTCCTTTAAACTTGCCAAATGCTTTTTCTTAGACAAACCGCCAACTAAATATTTGGCCACATATAAATGGGTATTTACAATATTTGATGATTTTTTGGCAGCTTTAATAATCCAATCGATATCAGAACTGTATTTGTAGCGTAAATCGTAGGGTTCAGTTAAGCTGCGTTTAATGTAGATTGCCTGATGACTAACATTCATCCCAAATTTAAAACTATGCCAATCGAAATGCTCTGGCGCACGGTGGCGACGTTGACCTAAACTTTTCCAATTTTCATCGTACATTTCTGTTTCGCCATAATAAATATCGCCCGATGGCGCTGAAGCAAAAACATCCGCAACGGTTTCTGATGCATAAATTTCATCTCCAGAATTCATGAATAACACATAATCTCCTGTAGCTAATGTCAAACCTTTATTCATGGCATGGTAAATTCCACGGTCATTTTCAGAAACGAACTGTGCCAAGCGATCTTTGTACTTGTAAATGATATCCTTGGTACCGTCGGTAGAATTTCCATCGATTAGAATATACTCGATATTGTTATAGGTTTGATTTAATACCGAAAGCATGGTTCGCTCAATAGCCGCCACATTATTATACACAATGGTAATTACGCTAAGTTTTGGGTTAACTGTCATTTGGGCATAGCGTTTAGTAATTCCAAGTATAATTCTTCGTGTTTAGCGGCAATAACAGTCGGCGCAAAATAATTTAAGATAGTTCTTCTAGCTTCTTTTTGTACAGATTCTTTATCTTCATGCAAGAATAACCATTCTATTCCATCTGCTAAATCGGTAGCATTTTTATATTTTGCTAAATAGCCATTTTCTAAATGTTTAACCATGTCTGGGATACCGCCTGTAGTAAAGGCGATAACTGGAGTAGCACAAGCCAAACTTTCCATTACCGTGTTAGGTAAATTATCTTCTAAAGATGGTGTAATAAAAGCATCAGCAGCTGCATAACATTTTGCCAAATGATCATCTTTATTTATAGTGCCTAAAAAAGTTGTTTGGAAAGGAAATGTTGGCATATTTTGCTCATCCTTATTTCCAAAAATCACCAACTCAATTTTATCATTCGGGATTTCTGGTCGGTTAGCCAATTCGTTTAAAGCATCAATTAGATATTGCGCACCTTTATGTTTATCGTTTTTTGAGGGCATAAAGCCACTCATCAGTACAAAGTGATCTGCAGGTATTTTTAGGATTTTTTTAGCCTCAGCTTTTACATAAGGTTTAAAAACATCAATTTCTATTGTATTTGGGATTACAGTTGTTTTTCTTAATCCTAATAAACTACTCTGTTTTACCGAAGCGGCCATCCATCGGCTAGGAGCAACTACATGAAAGTTCAATTGAGAGTAAGCCTTTTGCTTGCGCAGCCAATTTTTATGCGAGATGTCATTTTTCCCTTCGAAACGCAAAACTGGACAATTACCGCATTGTTGGTGAAAATGTTCGCAGCTATACCGAACATGGCATCCGCCAGTAAAGGCATTGCTATCATGAAATGTCCAAACAATTGGTTTTTCCAACTCATCTAGCTCTGCTAAAAATTTAGGTGTTAAAAAACCATGGTTAACCCAGTGTAAGTGTATAACATCTGCAGCATTTAAAGAAGGATGTTTAAAAATAGACTTGCCAAACCATTGCAAAGAGAAGGGAGTTTTTACTGCTTTAACAAATAATTTGGCTAGATAACGCTCGGCCATGATATTGAAAATTGCCATTACTTTGGCAAATGGGCCTTTAGTAAATGTATCTATTTTAGGATTTTCACCAAATTTGTAATAAGCCAATACCTCAGACTGAACGCCATTGGCATTAAGCGCATCGTTTAAACGGAGGCAAGCTCTTCCAGCTCCTCCATTTCCATCATAGGTATTTAGGTGTACTACTCTCAAATCAATCAAAAATACATTTTATTGTTTAGGATTATAAAATTGTTGTGTAATTTCAACGATTAAAGCCAACAAACAAAATTTTCATGAAAAAGAATATCTTCAGTACACTTTCAGCAATGCTAATGTTGTTGCCATTTCTTATTAAAGCGCAAGAAAGCACCTATTTTGCTGCCTATCCTTCTTTAAGTCCAGATGCACAAACCATTGTATTTAGCTACGATGGCGATATCTGGAAAGTACCAACAAAAGGTGGTTTAGCCTCGCGAATTACGGCAATGGCAGGAGATGAGATCAACCCAAAAATTTCACCAGATGGCAAATGGCTAGCATTTTCATCTAACCAGTTTGGCAATTACGATGTATATATCATGTCTGTTAATGGTGGCGATATTAAGCAGTTAACTTTTAATGATGGTACAGACGAAGTAGATAATTGGAGCTGGGATTCGAAAACCATTTATTTTACTTCATCGAGATACAACAACTATTCGAGTTATAAAGTTGGTATAAATGGGGGAACAGCTGTTCGTCTTTTTGATAACTATTTTAATACTACACACAACATTGTTGAGGCACCAGACGGCAACTTATTTTTCAATGATACTTGGGAGAGCAGAAATTTCGCTAATCGTAAACATTATAAAGGTGCATTTAATCCAGATATTCAATCTTACAATCCAAAAACGAAAGCATATAAACGTTACACAGATTATTTAGGAAAAGATTTTTGGACAACCATAGATCAAAAAGGGAATATCTTTTTTGTATCTGATGAAGGTAACGAAGAATACAATCTGTACACTTTCAGTGCTGGAAAGAAAACAGCTTTAACCAAATTTGATACTTCGATTAAACGCCCATTTGTTTCAGCTAATGGTACAACTATAGTATTTGAGCGAGATTATCAGTTATATACTTATGATGTAGCATCGAAAAAGGTAGAAAAAGTAAATATTGGCACTTCCAGAAATCAAATCTTAAGTAAGGAACAGGAGTATGATGTAAAAGGAAACATTACTGCTTTTGATGCCTCTACGGATGGTAAAAAGCTAGTATTTATATCAAGAGGAGAAATATTTGTAAGTGATGCAGATGGTAAATTTATACGTCAAATTAGCAATACTGGCGAGAGAGCTTTAGAGGTAAAATGGTTGGCAGATCACAAAACTATTTTATTTAATCAGACTTCTGGAGGTTACCAAAATTGGTATACGATAACTGGCGATGGTAAAGGAACGGCAAAACAGTTAACCAAAGACAAAGCCAATAATAGAGATATTACCCTAAATAAAAGCAAAACATTAGCCGTTTATTTAAGTGGAAGAAATGAATTGAGATTACTAGATCTTAAAACTTTAGAAAGTAAAACTATTGTGAAGGATGAGTTTTGGGCTATCCAAAATTCTAGTCCCAGTTTCTCCCCAAATGATCAGTATGTGCTATTTACTGCTTTCCGCAATTTTGAGCAAGATATTTTAGTTCATGAAATTAAGACCAGTAAGACCATCAATTTAACCAATACCGGTGTTACAGAATCTGGTCCGGTTTGGTCGCCAGATGGAAAATACATCTACTTTACTAGCGCCAGAACAAAACCATCTTATCCAACTGGCATGCAAGATGCACATGTATACCGTATGGCGCTAAATTATTACGATACACCTTTTAGGTCTGATAAATTTGATGAGTTATTTAAGGAAGAAAAACCTGCAGAACCTAAAGAAATTAAACCTGCTGTAATAGATAAAAAGGATAGTAAAACCACAGACACAGCGAAGAAAAAAACAGAGGTTAAACCTACACCAAAACCGCCAGTATTAATCACCATCAATACGCAGCGTATTTTAGATAGAATAGAATTGGTGAGCCAACCATTTGGCATGCAATATTTGGGAGATGTTTTTGCGAAAGCCGATAAAACCTACGCATTTTTTATGTCTAATCACGAAGGTGGTGCTCCTGGTATTTATCGTTCTGTAATGGAGCCTTTCGAAAGCAATAAAATTGAAAAGGTAGATGTTGGTGGCGACTTTAGTATCGTTGAGGCAGGTGGCAAATTTTTTACTTTGGCAAGAGGTGTAATTAATAAATACAACTTGGAAGCCAATAAAATTGATAAGATTGACCATGGCTATAAATTCAGCAGAAACCTAAATGCAGAGTTTAATCAAATGTTTTATGAAACCTGGGTTGGCTTGGATGAGAATTTTTATGATGAGCAATTTCATGGTGTAGATTGGGAGAAAATGAAAACCCGATACGCAGCATATTTGCCTTATGTAAACAGTCGTACTGATTTAAGAATATTATTGAATGACATGTTGGGCGAACTCAACTCATCTCACATGGGCTTTAATAGTTTTGGTGCAGAAGAGCGTAGAAATATGAACTACATTACCAACGAAACAGGCCTGATTTTCTCTAATCAAAATCCTTATCAAGTAGAGCGAATTGTGGCAAAAAGTAATGCAGCTTTAACAGGCGAAAAAATAGCTGCAGGCGATGTGTTAACTCACGTAAACGGTGTTAAGGTTGATGAAAAAATGGATCGTGATTATTATTTCAGCAAACCATCACTGGATAAGGAGATGAGCTTAACTTTGCTACGTAATGGTAAATCGGTTAATGTAAATGTTCATCCACAAAGTTCTGGCGCATTAAAATCTAATATGTATGATGAGTGGATTACCAAAAACCGCGAAAATGTAGATAAATGGGGGAATAATCGGATAGCCTATTCTTACATGAAAAACATGAGTGGGGGAGAGCTAGAACGTTTCTTGTTGGATATGGTAGAGCAAGAGAATAACAAGGATGCCGTAATTTTAGACCTTCGTTATAATACTGGTGGTAACGTACACGATGAAGTATTGAAATTTTTAGCGCAAAGACCGTATTTAAAATGGAAATATCGTGGTGGAAAATTGGCTCCACAAAGTAACTTTGGTCCGGCAGCAAAACCAATTGTATTGTTAATTAACGAGCAATCTTTAAGTGATGCAGAAATGACCGCCGCTGGATTTAAAGAATTAAAATTGGGTAAGATAATTGGAACCGAAACTTACAGATGGATTATTTTTACCTCTGCAAAAGGCTTGGTGGATGGCTCGTCTTACCGTTTACCATCGTGGGGATGTTACACCATGGATGGACAAGATTTGGAGAAAGAAGGAGTTAAACCAGATATCTTTGTGAAAAATACTTTCGAAGATAGGTTGGCTAACAAAGATCCACAGTTAGAAAGAGCAGTAGCAGAAATATTAAAAGATTTAAAATAAAAACATTTGTCATTCCGAGGAAGGAGGAATCTCTATTGGAGATCCTTCGAGAAGCTCAGGATGACAAATAAAACAAAGCAGTAAAGTAAATGAGTAATCTATTAACCGACAGAGATTTTTGGGTAAAGTATTGGGAAAGTAAGACAGATTTGTCGGTTGTAATACCAGAAAATTATTTGTTTCATCGCCAACTGGCAGATATTGTTAAAAAAGATAAGGTAGAAACAGCAATAGAATTAGGTGGCTTCCCAGGGTACTATGCAGTGTTTTTAAAGAAATACTTAAAACTGGATGTTACCTTATTAGACTATTTTGTTCATCCACCTATTACCGAACAATTGCTCAAAACTAACGGGCTAGCTAAAGATGACATCCATATCATTGAAACAGATTTGTTTAAGTACAAACCCGAGCAACAATATGATTTAGTATTAAGCTGTGGGTTAATTGAACATTTTAATGATACTGCGGACATCATTAACCGACATATCGCTTTTGTAAAACCCGGTGGCACATTGTTGATCACTTTGCCAAACTTTAAGGCCTTAAATGGATGGTTTCAGAAGAATTTCGATAAAGAAAATTACGATAAACATAATATTGATTGCATGGATCCTGCTTTGCTTTCAAAAATTTGTAAGGATGCCGGATTAGAAGTTGTGCAGTCTAAGTATTTTGGTCGTTTTAGCTTGTGGTTAGAAAACGAAAAACAGAAATCTGTAGGTGTTCGATTATTGAAAAAGTCGATGTGGTTAACTGGTAAACTATTCACTAAGGTATTTGCGTTTGATTCTAAACAATTATCTCCTTACATCATATTAGAGGCTAAGAAGAAGTAAAAATATGGCAATAGCTTGGGGATACTCGCCTAAAATTGAAAAGTACATTCCACTAGGAGATTTTCCGGCAGATAAGTATTTGGTAGTTGCAGCACAAGCTGTAGAAAATTTAGGCTGGAAACTGAGCCATGTTTCTGAGGTAGGAATAATTGCTTATACACCAATTTCATTACAATCTTACAGCGAAGAAATCTCTGTTAGGATAGAAAGTAATTTTGCTGTTGTAAAGAGCGAATGCGTGGGCATACAAATGTGGTTTAATGATTATGGCAAAAATGCTGTCAATCTAGAAAAGTTCTTCCACGAATTTGAATATGTAGAATTCCATCTAAAAGATATTTGGGAAGAAAGTTTGGAGAAATTTCATGAGTTTTCCCGTACCCAAGACCGCGAATACTTCGAGAAAGCACCGCTAACGGCTAAGAACAAAATTAAAAATGTTTTTTACTTATTTATCCCTCAACAAGGCTATCGCGTAACGCCATTGTTAATCCTACTAAATATTGCTTTTTTTGTATTGAAAGGCATTTTCGGCTTTTTTTATTTGAGATACATTTTACTCCATAAACCGTCACTCTCCCAGATAGAAAATATATATTTTTATTTTGGAGCCAATAATAGAGAACTCATACTAAATGGGCAGTACTGGAGATTATTGACCCATCAATTTGTTCATGGTTCTTTTTCCCATTTATTTTTTAACATGTATGCTTTGCCTTATATCGGCTTAATGGTTGAGCATAAATTGGGTGTGAGAAAATATTTAGTAATTTATTTGTTGAGCGGTATTTGCGGTGGTGTGTTGAGTATATTTTTCCATTTAGAAGGATATATGGTTGGTGCTTCTGGAGCAATTATGGGCCTTTTTGGTGCGTTTATAGCGCTATTAATTAGTAATGCTTTCGAAAAAAATGCTACTAGAGCGTTACTAATTAGTACGGTTTCGGTTACACTTTTAATGTTAGTTAGTGGATTAAGGGGAAGAACTGATAATGCAGCACACATGGGGGGACTAGTATCTGGATTTTTAATAACCTACATCTTGTTCAACGAGAAGTTGTTTAGCATCAAGTTGAAAATGCAATTCAAATATGCACTCGCGTTTGTTTTGGTATTTCTTGTCATGGGATCGACACTTGCTTTTTTACCAAATTATCAGAACAGCGCTTTCAATAAATTGGAAACAGCTTACCAGCGAAATATTTATAGCTATATGCAGATTTACCAAATCAATCGCAGCCAAAGTAAAGCATTACAATTGCAACTACTCCAAAAAAATGGGGTTAAGGCATGGGCAAAGAATGATTCGTTGGTAAAAGAGATGGATAAATTGGTGTTGAATAAAGATCAGCGTGCCCAAGTTGCATTTCATCAACAAATGGTAAGCAGGCATCTAGAATTAGTAAAACTCTTCTACCAACAGACGGTAGAAGAGGATCCGCTTAAGTACAATACGCAAATAAAAGCCTTGCAGATTGATATCAATAACGTTAGGTTAAACAATAAATCTAAAATGGATACGAGGTACTAAAAGAATTTTATTTACAGTTAAATCAAGCCTTAAGCTTCCCTTTAATGTACCTCTTAACCCTTGTCCATAAACTACCTTTTCTATTGGCAAGGAAATGTTTGATAGCGGTGTAGGCTTTTTCATCCTCTATCAAGGTAGTTGGAAATTGAGTAATGGGCTGTGGATTGATGATTACATTATAAATATCGCTTAAGCCAGAATGGATACCTGTACCATCATGACCAATATTGTTAACCAGAGATTGAGATGGATTAAGGGTTAAACCTCCTTTTAGAAAGATAGAAGCATACCACCTAATGGCCCAAGAGTTATTCTTCCCATTTTTGAAATCTTGCATCTGTTTCCAAAAGTTCATGGTATTTTCTATCGAAAAAGCATGTTTTTTTGCCGAATCAAATTGCTTTAAAAGTATGTCTATATTGGGTTCGAAATGCTGCCAAGCTCGTTCCCAAGTAGCCCATCCCCAACTGGTTGCAGCTCTATAGAAAAAACTCTGAGCTAAGTTTTCATCTTTTAAAGCATACATATAAGCGCCAATATGCATTACTTTCTCTTCTTCGCGATAGCGATTTAAGGCCTCATTGAAGTAGGTAAGTGTATAAGGAGAAGAGATTAAATCATCTTCAAAAACAATAACCTGACCATAATTGGCAGTTAGTTTAGTTACTCCTGAAATTACCGAATTTGCCAAACCCATATTGGTTTTGCTCTCTACAATTTCTACAGATTTAAAACCATCAACTCCTTTAATAAATTCTCTTACTTGTGCTACTTTATCTTGGTCGGCAGTAGTTTTTGCACCGTCAGAAAAAATGAATAGCCTGCTTTCTGCCGCCAGTTCATTTTGTTGCAGAAATTTTATAGTTCGCTCAGTGTGCTGCGGACGATTATAAACGAATAGTGCTATGGGAGCAAGTTTCTGCATCTTAAAATATCTGAAGATTTTGATCAGACTTTTGAGTTAAAATAGTATAAGCATTGGCAAACTGTTCTTTTCTGTTTTGCCCTAACATACTCCCCAAAAAGCGTTTAATACGGTATTCTAATTGTATTTTTAATGTCTTACTGATGGATTTATTTACCTTTTTATTGATGAATTCATTGAAATAATTCACCTCTGGTTTAGTCATCGAAACTTTATCAGCAACCAGATCTAGCCCTTCGCTCTTCAACAAAAAGCGTAAAGATGTAGGCGTATACATATTGATGTGACCATAATCTAAAAAGTGTTTCATCCTTTTATCAACGCCAAAGCGGTAATCTTTTGGAACTTCGATCACAATATATTTGGCAACTCTTTTAAGTTCTCGAATTAAGATTCGTTCATGCTCTACATGCTCTAAAACATGTGCCAGAATAATTAGGTCGAAGCTATTATCAGCATATGGAATTTTGTAGCCATCAAAGGTTTGCACCTCTTTAAGGTTACTTAATTTACGCTCCTTAATTTTGTCTACGCCACTTTGTGCTATTTCTAAAGCATATAATTCCTGAGCGAAATTCCACTCGTTTAGGTAATGTAAGATGCTGCCATCGCCGGCACCTACCTCTAAAACCTTTTTTGGCGCAATGTTCTTACAAACATCTACAATATTCTGCGCTTTGTATTTGGCACCCAACATGCGCCAAGCTACATCGTTATTTGTGTAAAAATCATCGTAGGCTATTTTTACCTCTTCGCTTAACATTTCGTTATTCATGTTTTTTTAATGAAAAGATTAAATGCCTAAACAATTATCAGTTTTGTAAAAAATTGAAGTTGCTTTGCTGTAGAACATGCCTGGAGAAATGCCTGAAAAAGAAAGTTCTTTAAAACCTTTAGCAATTAAAAAAGTTCTTGCCTCATTGTAAAAGTCTCTTTCCGAATCATCTAAAACCAATACTCCATTTACAGATAATGCATCTACGCTGTGTTTACAACAATTTACGCGGTCTCTGCCATCTACAATAATAATATCAAATTTTTCGCCCAATAGTTTTGCTTTCTGGCTATACTCCCCATTTTTTTCTAAATGGGTAAAAATCATTTCCGCATTAGGCGCTTTTTCTTTTACAATTTTGTTGAACCATGCTTCATCATGTTCTACTGAAACTACTCTTTTCACATGTTTGGCATAAAACAAGGTCGAATTTCCTGAGCCATATTCAAAAATTGAAAGTTCTTTATTTAGGCGAGTTTTAATAAAATCGATGAAAGAATAAGTAACCCAGGGCAAAGGTTGCCCTTCAGCGTCAACTGCTTGTTGGGTATCGAATGCGGTAAACCAACCAATGGTAGCTAAATAGCCCTTGTGTCCGTATGATAATAAGGCATTGAGCCTTTTGGGCTTGCCGATAAGTGTAGCTAATGCTTTAATTGTACTCAACGTTTAAATATTTTTTGAAATGCAGAAACCAAAAATAACGATTTTAACATCATTATTCCTTGTGGACGAGTTTTAGGGATAAAAAGAATTAAAAATGTTGCCGAGAAGTAAGCAATTACTGTAGCAATTGCAGTCCCCATCATACCCATTGTTGGTATTAATAAGAAGTTTAGCGCAATATTTACAATGGCACCAAAACCTGTGCGAATGAAAGTTAATTTGTTAAATCCTTCTGCAATTAGAAATTGACCACTAGCTACGCCTAAGAATACAAATAAACTGCCCCAAACATGTACTGCTAAAACAGGTGCGGCAGATGCAAATTCTGGTTTAAAAAGTTGGTATATGAATGGAGAACCAATACTTATGACGATTGCAAATGCTAAACTTAGCCAAACCATTAAATCAAACAAGTTCTGTAGGCGCTTTTGATATCGCTGTGGGTCATCTCTCCTTGCATTTAAAATTGCAGGGAAAAGTGAGGTGACAATAACTACAGGAATAAAATTCAATGCTTCGCTAAACCTGACAACAGTATCATAAGATCCTGATGCCTTGGTGCCTATATCATCCCCTAAAATCTCTTTAAGCATGATGGAATCTATCTTCATATAAATAGAGACCATTATGCCAGAAATGATGAGTGGCCAAGAAAGATGCAGGAGCTTTTTAGCCAATATTTTATCATAGTTCCAATTAAAAATATTTCTACCTTTTCTTTGGTACATAAAGAAATAGCCAATTGATACCAATAAAATATCGAACGTGTAGGCATAAACAAAATAAATCAGCTCTGCTTTAAAAATAAATACCAATGCATATTTAATCAATGCCGAGATAATATTCCCAGAAATCTGAACCTGCATAATGTATTTCGACTGTACCTCAGATTGGAAATAGGCATCTACAACAGTAAATGATTGGAATAAACCCGTAAGGGATAAAATTAAAATGATAGCATAGGGTGTATTTGTTAACGGAAAAACCTGCCAAACCAAGAAAATAAATGGAATGCAGATTAATCCTGCAAATGATTTGAGAAGGAAAGAAGTCCCTAAAATGGTGTCTCTATTCTTTGGGAATTGATGTAATTCTTTAACAATGAAGGTGTCTAGCCCTAAACCTGCTATTGCGGCAAAAAGAAATACATAAGCTGTGGATGTACTTAATACTCCATTTCTTTCTGGTAATAGGTAATTGGCTACAGCAATGTTAGTAACCATTTTAATAGCCATACTACCAATACGACCAATCATTAATAAGCCTGTATTCTTAACATACTTTTTTAATGCTTCTTGGTCAAAGCCTTTTAGAAATGGCAGTTTTGCTAACATAAATGGATAAAATTGATATCCATAATTAGGTTAAAGGAGCGCCAACAGCTACTTCACATTTATGGCCAGGTTTGCCATGCTCGGGATTTAACCTTTGTCCTTTTTCGTTAAACATCGGTACAGCTGCAGTAGTAGTAGCTTTTGGAGTGGCTGATGTAGTTGTAACTGTTGGTGCGGCAGTTGTAGCAGTTTGTGTTGGTTTAGAATCTAGTGGTGCTCCAACAGCAATATCACAACGGTGACTTGGATCACCATGTTTTGGGTTAAGTTTCTGTCTGCTTGTAGCTGAAGTTGGAGCGACTGTTTGTGGCACTACTTGTTGTTGTGCTGGGTTACTTGTTTGAGCTGTAGCTGGGCTTGAGCTTAAAGGAGCGCCAACTGCGATATCACATCTGTGTCCTGGTGCGCCATGCGCTGGGTTCAAAGCTCCCGCAGCTGCAGATGATTGGCCGCTTGCAGGCGTAGGAGTGCTGGCTGCACTTTGTTGTATACCCTGCAATCCAGTTGGTGTAGCTGAATAAGTTTCCGCCGATTTTGGTTTGTTATTGTTACAAGCTGCCAAACTGATGAGGCAGCATAGATATAAAATCCTTTTCATGTGTTATTAGCTAATTGCTCAAAGATGAGAAAATTACGGCGCTAACTCAAAACTATTTTCTATGCGCTTTAGTTGTTTGAGGTGATGATTTAAGTGAATTTCGATAAATCGTAACCATTGTTTGGCATTTAAATAGCCTAATCTGGGGTGTTTGGTTTTAATTTTAAGATTGGAATTTTCTATTTGTGGATAGATTTTTGCCAATTGCAGCTCAAAATCTACCATAAATTGTTGGGCTGCCATGGAATTAATTTTTTTTACTCTTTGTACTAATATTTCAGGAACTTTGTATTTCTTTCCTGGAGGTAGAGCGCCGAAGAGTAAAATTATTTTTACTACAATATGGGTTGATTTTTGCTCGCCTTCCCCTTTTATGCAGTTGTTTAAGGCAATTAAAGATAGTAAACTTGCATCAAAAATATGCGAATAGACTTCACTATAACTCCAACCTCCAATTGGTGGCGTAATTGTAAAATCTGTTTCGTTTATAGCGGCTAATTTACCCCTGTAAGCTGCAACAATTTTAATTATCGATTGGTAAACTTTGGCTATACTCATTTTATAAAGTTAAACTTTATTTATCGCTGACCTAAATAAGCTAAAAATTCATTTTGATTATTTGGAAACTTAAACACTTCTTTTATAGTAAAGTACCTTTGCTTGTCTGAAACGAAATTATAAGCCATTTTTGCACAGTTTAACGCTTTATCTTCAAATGAATAAAGTTTCAGTAAATCTAACATTTGCGCAGTGGAAGGAGAGGTGTTTTGTATAGCAGCTTGTATAAGCTTTGTCTTATTATCATCAAAAGCTTCCTTTTTAACATCTAATGCCAATTGCTCAAAGGTTGAGTTCCTCATAGCTTGTGCAGGCCTTGATGTTTGTTGCCCACTAAGATATTTTAGGAACTCCTCTTTCGTAGGGAGAAAAGTGAATGAATCTGAAAGTGTAAAATATAGCTGTGGATCAGTAATTACTGGTGATAAGTTTTTAGCTATGATTAGCTTTTTATCGTCGAAGGTAAAGTTTTTCAATAACAATGCTGCTTGTGCTGTAGAAACCCCAGAATGAACAGTATAAGCTTGAATCAGTTTAATTTTGTTGTCATCGAAAGCTTCCTTTTTCACTAAGTTGTTCAATGTTTCAAACTCACTGTTACGGTTAGGTCGCGATGGTAATACTGGATCAATTTCTGTTTGATAAGTATCAATATATCCATCAAAATCATCAAGAGCATAATAGCCATTGCGATAGATTTTTAATGTTTTGATGATTCGCAAACCTCTGCCTTGGGTATAACTAAGTATTAAACGTTCGCTAGGACGAATGGTTACAGCATTACTGTATATTCTTTTGTTGCCTTGTAAAATAGACAATATGGGTTTTCCTTCATTTACATCATAAAATCTAAATTTACCTTTACTAGAGCCTATAAACTCATTGTCAAGATATACGGTATAGTTGCCACGATCTTCAATCTGTATAAATACCTCAGCAATGCGGCGAGTATTTTGTGCGAAACTTAGCTGTGCTCCAAGCAGTGCCAAGCCAATAAGAATATAAGTCTTCATTTGGTTTGTTTGTGTGTGCTAAAAGAAGTTCAAACATCAAACCGAAAATTGTTAAGAAATGTTAAAAGTGATGTAGCAACTCTTCTAAATGAAAAATTTGCCAATCTACATCAGCTGGTTTTTCTGCATTAAGCGGATTAAAAAAGATTGCTTTCAGTCCAAAAGCTTGTGCACCTCGAATGTCTGCTTCTAAGCTATCGCCAATCATAATGCTTTCTTCTTTTGTTGCCGAAGCTTTTGCTAGTGCATGTTCAAAAATCTTTTTATTGGGTTTATTTACACCAACATCTTCAGAAATAATTACGTTAGTGAAATAAGGATTTAAGCCCGAAACATGCATTTTAGTTAAGGTAGTTTCTTTAAATCCGTTAGAGATAATATGCAATTGATATTTTTTTTGCAGGTAAGTTAAAACCTTCTCTGCGCCAGCAAATAAATTGGTTTTCGTGGGACTAATCCTCACATAATCGTCTTCAAACTGATTTGGAACATGTTCAGGTTTGATGCCTAATTCCAAAAATGTTTTTCTAAAACGTTCTTCTCGTAATTTTTCTTTAGTAATTTCTCCTAAATGATATTGTTGCCAAAGTGAGTGGTTATTGCTGGTATACAATTCAATAAAATCTACACAAGAATTTAAGCCCAAACCCTTTAAATTATATTGGTGATATAGTTCAGTAAGCGTTTCTTGTGCATTACGGTCAAAATCCCAAATGGTATGGTCAAGGTCGAAGAAAATATGTTTGGTCATTAAAATTGTTGTAATGTTAAATATTGGAAGGTTGTCTGCCTACCGCAAGCAAAGTTAAGGATGATGGTTTAATAAAAATGTCACAATTATAGGTAGCCACTAACCTTTGTTTCAATTTCTAAAATCAGTTCTTCATCCATGTATTGATAATCATCAAGGATATCAAGGACAACTAGCTGTTTGAGTTTAAGTCATCTCTAAAATTTTCATTCAATATTTGCTGATGTCTTTTTTCCATCACAAATATTAAATCTGCCCAAACTATCATTTTTGAATTGACTTTTATCCTAGCAGCCGCTGAAGTACCAGCAGATTTTACTTGATGAATTGGATGATTCTGGAAAATGGTTTCTGCAGTCAAGCTTCGCCATTTATTTCTACTGCAGATGAAAAGAACATTCATATTAAGCTTTTAACCCAAAAGCTAAATCTCCAGCATCACCCAAACCTGGAACAATGTAAGATTTACTCGTCATTTCATCATCAATAGCACCTAACCATAAATCTGCTTTGGGTAAATTGGCACGAACATGTTTTACACCTTCTGTGCTGGCAATAGCGGCAACAATATGCAATTTTTCTATCTGATAGCGGTTAATTAACTCTTTTGCACAAAGTACCATACTTAAACCCGTTGCCAACATTGGATCGGCTAGGATAACCGTCTTTCCATCTAAATCTGGCGAAGAAATGTGTTCCATCTGGATAATGAAATCGCCACTTTTTTTAGTTTTGCGGTAAGCGGTAATAAAAGCACAATCTGCTTGGTCAAACACACCTAATAAACCATTTTGTAATGGTAAGCCAGCTCTTAAAATAGTGGCTAAAACGGGTTGTTGCGTTAATTGATTGCTTTTTGCAATACCAAGTGGAGTTTGCGTAGCTACCTCTTGATAGTTAAGCGTTTTACTGATTTCATAAGCGAAAAAAGCACCCAACCGCTCTAAATTTTTGCGGAAACGCATCGAATCCTTTTGGATTACTTCATCCCTCATTTCGGCAATAAAGGTATTGGCAATAGAAGTTGTTTTGCTTAGGTCGAAAATCATCTTATAAAGATAATAAAAATACCCAACATACCTTTTGATATCCTGCTATCTTATACTGGTAATATTGGTTTGAGGTACTTTAAAGCATTTGTTTATGAAAGTTTAAATTAACCAATATCAAGCAATTGAATGAACATAGCGTAATTGAAAATAGCATTGCAGGCACCCAAACCCTCAATAACCAACCATTGTCCATCAATTATATACCATCAAACCATCAAACCATCAGCCATCATCTATATCACGTATAGGACATGGCAAGGTATTCGCTATAACAACTAGGGCTCTGCTAGGGGTCAAGTAGGGGTCAAGTAGGGCTCTGCTAGGGGAAAAGTGCTATAAAACGGCTTTCTAAATGGTGTAGAGCCCCATTTTTAGTCATTTTTCCCTACTAGAGTGCTCGAAAGGCGGTTATTGGAGAAGCGAACCGCGATAAATTGGAACAAAAAGATATGATGCGGTATGTTTTTAGATAGTACCAAATTTGGGATACTTGTAAATACGCCACACTACCTTAATACGAGCTAAGAGCTAGCTAAACACAATAACCATACAATAATCACACAAGGATCGTACATGAACTACAAATGAATTTCTTTGCTGGCGCAGTAGTCATGGACACTTTCTTATAAATTCAATCTCGAGAAGGCCTAGATAGTACTAACATTCTTAAGCATGGTTTCATACACGGATTTCCAACCTTTCCATTTGCCAGTTTCAGAGAGTGATCCGTTATGCCATAAACTGCAAAAAGTACCATCAACCAGTTGTATGTTTGCTAATAACTCATCTATTTGGGCAATGGCTTCTGTTGGTTTAAGTTTAAGATAATGTTTTAAGGTTATATCCATCAGTGCAAAAGGGTGTATTTTTAAATGCGACTGTTTTTCTAACTGCAAATCGTACCAAAAAAATGAGGTGCAGGTGCCGGCTCTAAAACCAATTTGAGAAGAATATCCCATCGAATAATCGTGGTTAATACCAGCCTTTATGAGTTGCAAGTAAGTGTGGGGTAAATGTATTTTAACAAAATGCTGCCTCGAAAAATCAATTTTTTTATGGGTAACCTCTTGGAGGTCTAAAAGCTCTTCGGTTATTTTGTTAGTTTCGATATTTGATGCATAAGAAGGATGTAAGCCTATCTGCGCTTTCCGAGCAACATCTGCTAGCAGGTTTCTGAATGCCTCGTCTTCGGGTTGTATATTCTGATCAAACTCCTCGTGCCCTTGTTTAGATAAAAGGAAGAAGTAGATTGGGTTGAGCTTGTATTTATCGTGAATTTGATGTAAGTAAGCGAAAGTGTCAAATGGGTCTGCTTGGCCCAGTCCAGTTTTTAAAATAGCTACAATTTTCTCGGCGTTTAATTGTACCGCTGCTTTTAAAATTCGTGTGGTATTTTTAACCAAACCACTAGAGCGAAAATGATAAGCTCTATCAACATCTATAGTGGGTAAAAACTGAAATTTTCTTTTGCCAAATGTAAGTGATGGAAATTTCTTGAGTAAAATGTTTTTTAAGATGAGTGCCCATCCATCAATTACAGGGATTTTTAAAACATCCAATTTATATTGAAGACTTTCTTCTGCTTTAAAGCGCCCATGCTCATCAGCATCAAAAGGCAAATATTCTTCATATCTACTCAAAAAGTAAAATGATGCGGCAAAAATATCAAATGGCAAAGCACCTTTATTTATAGCAAAAGGTACTTTTTGATCGCCAAATGTTGTTGTTGTTATTTCTACAGGTTCAATTTTGTGTTTGGTTAATAATGGAGAACAGTGAAAGAAAAGCTCATCGGCTAATGGCGCATCACTGTAGCTCATTTTTGCCGAATTGCTTTTTGCAAAGTCTGCCGAGATACTGGTAAACTCAAAATCGCACAGCAATATTTCCCTAAAGATAAAATTGAATACATATTTTATCCTTGGTGTAACCTTGGGACTGTAAATTAACAATGGCATAATTGCTTAAAGGTATTTCTAATTTTAGATATTTAACAATCAATTTTAATTATTAAAAACTTACAGCGGCTAAAGTTTCTGGGTAGTTTGTTTTTATGCTTTTGCGTACACCTTGTTTTTGTACATGCAAAATATTCATTTGATCGTCAAACAAATCGTATAAGATAGAGTTGGCTAAGCCTAATTTTTGCAAAGTATTAATGTTTTCTATCTCTAAATAAACATTGGTTGCCTCATGATCTATTTCAAAACCAACGTAAGTAAAGGTTGCATTTTTACCATTAACATTTAGTTTTAAATGTGCAGCCATGTATTTTTTAATCAGCTCATCCATGGCTTTATGCATGCCGGGCTTAGTTAAATCTGTTTTCGTTTTAAACTGTTTTGCAAGAATGGTTTCAAAATCATCGGTAAAAATTCTACAGCTAATTTCTAGGCTTTTTTCTTTAGGGTTAAATTCTATTTCGGTGGTGCTTACATGTAGCGGATGTTTGTGCTCATTCATCGACTTCAACGGAAATAGACAGCTAAAAACTAACGAAATGAGTAACAATTTTGAATAGATAGCCTGCATTACTTGGAGATTTACGTAAATGAATGAAAAACAATTATTTTCGTATCACGAAGTTACTAACCAATTTGGATAATCTTAACATCATTATGCCACTACAAGATTTTTTATTTTACTTTAAGTTGGGTTGGTCTCATATCGTGAGTTTTGATGCATTAGATCATCAGTTGTTTATATTGGCATTGGTAGCGGTTTATACGTCTAAAAACCTTAAGCAAGTGCTGATATTAATTACTGCATTTACATCGTATCACGAAGTTACTAACCAATTTGGATAATCTTAACATCATTATGCCACTACAAGATTTTTTATTTTACTTTAAGTTGGGTTGGTCTCATATCGTGAGTTTTGATGCATTAGATCATCAGTTGTTTATATTGGCATTGGTAGCGGTTTATACGTCTAAAAACCTTAAGCAAGTGCTGATATTAATTACTGCATTTACAATTGGGCATTCGCTAACTTTACTTTTAAGTGTATTAGACATAATTAGGTTTTCGAGTAAATGGGTAGAGTTTTTAATTCCTTGCACTATATTCATTACAGCGCTAAGTAATCTCCTTAAAAAAGATTTTTCATTAAAAGCTGTGCATACAAATTACTATCTTGCATTGCTGTTTGGCCTTGTCCATGGAATGGGTTTTGCAAACTCAGTAAGAATGATGTTAGCCAAAGATCAAAACATAGGTTGGGGCCTTTTTGGTTTCAATGTAGGTTTGGAGATTGGTCAAATATTTTTTGTAATCATCATTTTAGTCTTTACTTGGTTAGCGCTTTCTTTTTTTAAGATTAAAAGAAGAGAATGGATTATATTTATATCAGCAGCCGTATTTAGCCTGGCTTTACAAATGGCTTTAGAAAGAATTCCATTTTAAACATTATATAATGAATAGAATTTACAAATGCCTTTTAATCTTAACCTTTTTAGCTCAGGTTTCATTTGCGCAAAACATTCAAAACAATCCAGGAAGTAATCATGGGAATAAATTTGAACAGTTGGGTACAATTTTAACAACACCAAACGAGCAGCGTACTGCTAGCGGAGCACCAGGAGTTAAATACTGGCAACAAAGAGCAGATTACAAGATTAAGTGTGAACTTGATGAGAAAAATCTGACCTTAAAAGGGAGTGAAACGATCACATATTACAACAATTCGCCGGATGTACTTACCTATATTTGGATACAGTTGGATGAAAATGAGCACAACAATTTAAAAAATGCGAATTATCAGAACGGAAGTAGGATGCCTTTGGGGGCCACCTCAACCCAGGTTGATAACATGAAAGTGGGTGCTCAGGGAGATAATGGTTATGGTATCAATGTCACTAAAATTACAGATGTTACAGGTAAAAATCTAGCTTACACCATTAACAAAACAATGATGCGTGTAGAAGTTCCTGCGTTAAAATCTGGTGCTCAGTTTATTTTTAATATCGATTGGAATTATAAAATTACGGATCGCATTGCTGGCGGTGGTCGTGGAGGTTATGAGTTCTTTCCGGTTGATGGGAACCACTTGTTTACAATGACGCAATGGTTTCCTCGTTTATGTGTATATAGCGATTTTCAAGGATGGCAAAACCATCAATTTACAGGTAGAGGTGAGTTTGCTTTAACTTTTGGAAATTACAATGTACAAATGACTGTGCCTGCCGATCATATGGTGGGTTCAACTGGAGAGTGTTTAAACTACAGCGCTGTATTAACGCCAACTCAATTGGCAAGATATAACAAAGCGAAAACGAGTACAACTGCACCTGTAGAGATTGTAACTTTAGCCGAAGCAAAAGATGCTGAAGGTAAAAAATCTACTGCTAAAAAAACTTGGGTTTTCCAGGCAAATAATGTTAGAGATTTCGCTTGGACATCTTCTCGTAAGTTTGTTTGGGATGCAATGGCACAACCTATTGCTGGCAAAAACGTAATGTGTATGAGCTTTTATGGAAAAGAAGCCTATAATTTATATAGTAAATTCTCTTCTCGTGCAGTTGCACATACCATTAAAACTTATTCAGATTTTACAATCCCTTATCCTTATCCAGTAGCGCAAAGTATTGAGGCAGCAAATGGAATGGAATATCCGATGATTTGTTTCAATTACGGTCGTACAGATGCTGATGGAACTTATAGCGAAAGCACTAAAAACGGCATGTTGGGTGTGGTTATTCACGAAGTAGGTCATAACTTTTTTCCTATGATTGTAAATAGCGATGAGCGCCAATGGACTTGGATGGACGAAGGTTTAAATTCATTTGTAGAATACTTAACCGAAGAACTTTGGGATAATAAATTCCCAAGCAAAAAAGGACCAGCTTATACCATTGTACCTTACATGAAATTGCCAAAAGACCAGTTAGAGCCCATCATGTCTAACTCTGAGAATATTGTTCAGTTTGGTCCAAATGCCTATTCAAAACCAGCCACAGGTTTAAATATCCTTCGTGAAACCATTATGGGTCGCGAATTATTTGATTATGCTTTCAAAGAATACTCAAGAAGGTGGGCGTTTAAACATCCAACTCCTGCAGATTTATTTAGAACAATGGAAGACGCGAGTGGCGAAGATTTGGATTGGTTCTGGAGAGGTTGGTTTTATGGAACAGACCCAGTAGATATCTCTTTAGATAGCGTAAGATATGCTAAGCCCTATTTTGCTACTGCAAACGATGTAAACAGAAATATGAGGCAAGGTACTAGAGTAGGTGGTAGCGTTGATCCGCCCGCTGTAAATGCTTTCGAAGATATTTCTAAAATTAGAAATCGTGAAAACAATAACATCAAATTTTATACCGATAAAGATTTAGCGGCAAGAGATTTTTATTGGAAATATGATAGAGGAATGGTTGTTATTGATACTTCATTAAATGCTAAGCCAAATGTGCAGCCAGCTAGATTGCCAATGGAAGAATTTACGGCAGAGGAAAAAGCTAAATATGGCAACAAGTTTTTCTACGAATTAAATTTCAGTAACAAAGGAGGATTAGTGATGCCTATCATTGTTGAGTTTACCTTTAAAGACGGTACGAAATCGATAGATAGAATTCCTGCTCAAATCTGGAGACTAAATGAGCAAAAAACTTCTAAATTCTATGTTCAGGATAAAGAGGTAGCTTCTATTAAATTAGATCCGATGCGTGAAACTGCAGATATTGATGAGGCAAATAACATTTGGGGCGGTGGAGAAAAAGCTTCAAAATTCCAATTGTTCAAAGCAAGTGCCGGTGCTGCGCCAGCTCGTGGCCAATCTGTAGGTTCAAACCCGATGCAAATGGAGAAGAAAAGTAAATAAGCGTATTGCAGTAATGCGTATTGCGATTGACATTGCAAAAACCCGAAGAAATACACCTTCGGGTTTTGTGTTTTTAAGAAGTTTCGTCATTGCGAGGCACAGCCTGTTCCGATTTCTCGGAAAAGCAATCTCCCTTAGACGAGAGAAAATCTATTTTGTGTAATTGTGTCTTGCTTTCAGCTTTAGTCTTTAAGCTTTCCCTAAATATCATTGTTTTTTCCTCTTTAAGCTTTAGTCTTTAATCTTTCAGCTTCAAAACTTATCTTTACCTACAAATGGAGTTCAAATTAGTATCAGAATATAAGCCAACTGGCGATCAGCCCAATGCGATTAAACAATTAGTCGAAGGGGTTAATGCTGAAGAAAATTATCAAACGTTGTTAGGTGTTACAGGTTCGGGCAAAACTTTTACAGTGGCTAATGTAATCGCGCAAACTCAAAAACCGACCTTAATTTTAAGTCACAATAAAACTTTGGCGGCGCAATTGTACGGAGAATTTAAGCAGTTCTTTCCAGAAAATGCGGTTAATTATTTCGTTTCATATTACGATTATTACCAGCCAGAAGCTTACATGCCAACCACCAATACTTACATCGAAAAGGATTTAAGTATTAACGAAGAGATTGAAAAACTGAGATTAAGAACTACATCGGCACTAATGTCTGGTCGTAGAGATGTAATCGTGGTTTCATCCATATCTTGTATTTATGGTATGGGAAATCCCGAAGACTTTTCTCGTTCGGTTTTCCGCTTTGCGGTAGGTACAAGAATTAGCAGAAACTCTTTTTTACATAGTCTGGTAGAGATTTTATACGCTCGTACCATTAACGATTTTAAACGCGGAACCTTTAGAGTTAAAGGCGATACTGTTGATGTTTTTCCAGCCTATTTAGATAATGCTTACCGCATTTCATTTTTTGGGGATGATATCGAAGAACTAACCGTTATTGACCCAATTACTGGCAAAACTTTAGAAAAACTAACAGATATGGCAATTTATCCTGCCAATCTTTTCGTAACACCAAAAGAGAAATTTAACTCTTCAATTTGGGGAATACAGGAAGAATTGGAATTGCGTAAAAACCAATTGCTCAACGATAGACAGTTATTAGAGGCAAAGCGACTAGAAGAAAGGGTAAATTTCGATATAGAAATGATGAAGGAATTAGGTTATTGTTCTGGAATTGAAAATTATTCGAGATTTTTTGACGGTCGTTCGCCTGGTATGCGCCCTTTCTGTTTGTTAGATTATTTTCCAGATGATTATTTAATGGTCATCGATGAAAGTCACGTAACCGTTCCACAAATTAGGGCAATGTATGGTGGAGATAGGTCTCGTAAAATGAGTTTGGTAGAATATGGTTTCCGTTTGCCTTCAGCCTTAGATAATCGCCCATTAAATTTTGATGAATTTGAGCGTTTGGCGCCACAAACCATTTATGTAAGTGCAACACCTGCAGATTATGAACTGGAAAAAACAGATGGTGTGGTAATTGAACAGGTAATCAGACCTACCGGATTATTAGACCCTATTATAGAAGTTCGCCCGGCGATAAATCAAGTTGATGATTTGTTGGATGAAATTGACAAAACCATTAAAATAGGCGACCGTATTTTGGTAACTACTTTAACAAAACGCATGGCGGAAGAGTTGACCAAATACATGGATAGATTGAACATCAAATGTCGTTACATCCACTCTGAAGTTAAAACCTTAGACCGCGTAGAAATTCTGAGAGATTTACGTTTAGGTGTTTTTGACGTTTTGGTAGGGATTAATTTGTTACGTGAGGGATTAGATTTACCAGAAGTAAGTCTAGTGGCCATTTTAGATGCAGATAAGGAAGGTTTTTTACGTTCAGACAGAGCATTGATCCAAACCATTGGTCGTGCTGCCCGAAATGACAGAGGTCGTGTAATTATGTATGCGGATAACATGACAGAATCGATGGAAAGAACCATTGATGAAACCAATAGGCGGAGAGAAAAACAAGTTGCTTATAATTTAGAACACGGAATTACTCCTAAAACAGTTGGTAAAACCAGAGAAGAAATTATAGAACAAAGTTCTGTTTTAGATTTTTCTGAAAGCAAAGCCAGAAACAAAGCTTACGTAGAAATTGATGAAGTGAGCATCGCTGCGGATCCGGTGGTACAGTATATGACCAAGCCAGAAATGCAAAAAGCAATTGAGAAAACCAGAAAAGACATGCAGAAAGCGGCTAAGGAAATGGACTTTTTGATGGCAGCACGTATGCGTGATGAGATGTTTGCACTAGAAAAAGTTTTCGCAGAGCGATTTGAAAAATAATTAATGAATGTTAGCCTGAGCTTGTCGAAGACTCTTGTTGTTTAAAATTATGCGCTACAAAATTCTTTTATTACTTACATCACTCTGTTTTACCAAAATTTTTGCTCAAGTAAATCATACCATTATTATGCCATTAGGCGGAAATGCTTTTGCTAATACAGCAAAGGAGAATGTAATTACTAAAAATGGAATAGAAAATTGGAATGATAAGAGTACTTCCTTTAAAGTTTATGTTCGTTTCGCAAAAGTAGGCAGTTTATCAATCTCCCTAAAAGAGGTTAATAAAGCTGCTGGCGATAATCTATTAATTTTTAGTATCAATAAAGTAATTAAAGCAATAAATTTGAAAGAAGGACAGGATTTTTCTACAACTATTGGAGAATGGCAAATTACTGATACTGGATATGTTGCCATCGAAATTAAAGGTATTAGTAAAACAACTGCACAATTTCCAAATATCAAAGCTTTGTCTCTATCAGGCTCTGCTGTTAATGAACAAACCTCATACGTTAAAAATAATGAAGGTAATTTTTTTTATTGGGGTAGAAGAGGGCCATCTGTTCATCTAAATTATCAAATGCCAGAAAACGCAGTAGCAGAATGGTTTTATAATGAATTAACTGTTCCCAAAGGTGAAGATGTGATGGGCTCTTATTTTATGGCTAACGGTTTTGCAGAGGGCTATTTCGGTATTCAAGTAAACTCACCAACAGAAAGAAGAGTGCTATTTTCGGTTTGGAGTCCTTTTACTACAGACGATCCAAAAATTATTCCCGAAAGCCATCAAATAAAAATGATAAAAAAGGGAGAAGGAGTTTATACAGGCGAATTTGGCAATGAGGGTTCTGGTGGGCAGAGTTATTTAAAATACGATTGGAAAGCCGGGAATACCTACAAATTTTTGATGCATGTTAATCCTACAACAGCTTTACCAAAACCCAATGCTACAGATGGCACTGTTGATATTGCTTATGTAAAAGATAGCACCACCTCATATACGGCTTACTTCTTTGCTCCAGAATTAAATAAATGGCAGTTAATTGCATCATTTAAGAGACCTAAAACAGAGACTTATCTTAAAAGGCCACATTCTTTTCTAGAAAATTTCATCCCCGAGATGGGAGATAAAGAAAGAAAAGTACTGTTTAATAACCAATGGATTTGCGATACAAAGGGAAATTGGATAGCATTAAAGAAAGCTACATTTACAATAGACAATACCGGAAGGATGAATTATCGGAAGGATTATGCTGGCGGTATTATAGATGGTGCATTTTATCTCCGCAATTGTGGGTTTTTTGATAATTTTACACCAGCAAGAACTGTATTAACTAGAACTGCAACAGGCCAAAAACCTGATGTAGATCTGAGTAAATTGCCCTAATTAAATCAGTCTCACATCTCACATCTCAATACTCATATCTCAAAAAATGCAAGGACAGAACAGAAAAGACATTTATCCCGGTTTAGAAGTTGGTGTGATTCTTAAAAAAGACCAACGAAATGGAAACATAACTTATGGAGTTGTGGCTGCTTTATTAACCTCTTCAGCTTTTCATTCGAGGGGAATTAAAGTACGTTTAGAAGATGGCCAAGTGGGTAGAGTTTGTGAGATAGTGGAAGAATAAGATACTAGTCTCTCACGCAGATTTTGCCTTTGCCGTATATTTATTTTCTTATTTAAGGAATTGATCAATTTTCTTTAATCTGCATAATTTGCTTTTTTGTGCGGGCTTCATCCTTGTATATGAAAAATCGTTATGGATTTTGGATAATTCCGTCATCATCTTTCTATATGAAAAGATTCATGCTATTTTTTGCATTAATTGCCATTGGGGTTAAAGGATTTACACAGGTAACAGTTTCTATACAAACTCCAGAAAAAGATAATGTAATTTGTTTATGTTGTGGTCTATCAGAATCGACTAGGCAACCATTGTGGGTTGTTAATGGTAAGTTGGTTAGCCAAATAAATATATTGACATTAAACCCAAACTATATTACTGATGTGATCGTATTAAAAGGTTCTGATGCATTGAATAAATATGGGACAATAGCCAAAAATGGGGTTGTAAAAGTTATCTTAAAAAAGAACATTAAACTCCAATCAGTTAATAAAATTCTGGCAAAAAATAAGATTGATTTTAAATCAAGAAAGCTCCCTGTTTACTCAAATAATACCCTAATTGTTGGTGATTCTATATTTCTGCCATCAGATAAGAGAATTGAAGTATTAATAATTGAGGCAAATTTAAATCCAGGTAATCGGAGGCCTTTTAATGGTAAATATTTAACCATAACCGAAAATTAGTAAAGTGCTCATTTGTAATTGAAATGCAATTATCTTTTGAAAAAGTAACAAAAAATTAATCAGCTCGTCTATATTTGTGTTAATACTAACAATATGGTACTTATTAAATTTATTCTAATTACAATTATTATCCTTTGGGTTATCCGTATTCTTATACGTTTAATTTTCCCGATGGTGCTTAAAAATATGTTCAGTAATGTGCAACAGCAAGCTGCCAATGCGCAACAAAGACAACAATACAATAATAAACCAGAAGGTTCTATTTCCATAGATTATATGCCTAAACAGGAGAAAAAAGGAAATGCAGATAAACTAGGAGATTTTGTAGATTACGAAGAAGTGAAGTAATCTATACATTTTTCAAAATAGCTAAATCATTTGCTTTTTACTAAAAACATGCATTTTTTAACAAAGTTTAACGTTGGATGTTAAAATAAAAACTAATATTTGCTGTAACGTAACTTACGATTATACCGTATAAAGAATAATTAATTACCAATTTCACTATTTTTATGTTTACAGCTAAGGCCACACGTTTATTTTCTATCTTATTATTGTTAGGTACAGTATTTTTAAATTCTTGTAAAAAGGGTGATGATGTAACTGTAGTAGATCCCGCATATTTTAGAATTATCAATGTTTCGCCAAGTTTGGGTACTTACAATGTATATATAAACGATCAAATTTTAACTACTGCTGCACTTCCATTTGGCGGGGTAATCCCTTACAAAACTTTCGAACCTGCTGCCTATTCTCTTAAATTTACTACTGCAAGTAGCATTACAAGCTTGCTAACTAAACAAGTTACGTTAAAATCTAAGGAGCTATCCTCTTTTTATTTAATTGAAAAGCCTGGTCAGTTAGATGGTTTGATTGTAGCAGATGGTGTTCAGGCAGCTGTTTCAACTCAAAAGACATCAATCAGATTTATCAATTTAAGTCCAGATGCCCCTGCCCTAGATCTAACTATAGTTGGAGGCACAAGTGTAACTACAAATAAAGGCTACAAATCTTTTAGTACTTACGCAGAGTTCGATGCAAAAAAATATAGTTTCGAAATTAAGGATACTGCAACTGGTGCTGTTAAAGCAACCTTAACTGATTTAGATTTAGTCGCTGGTCGTTTATATACCATTATTGCTCGTGGTTTAGTGAATCCAGGCACCAATGAGCAACCATTTACTGCACAATCTATTATCAACTAATTCCTTTTTCTCAAGTTTTAAGAAACTCAATTATTTTATTTCCTTTTTTATCTCATCCAATTTTCTATTTTTGGGCTTCGTTTAATTTTAATTGACCTTAATGAACAATTGGTTTAATAAAAATGGCATTCATTTGGCCATTATTGCTGCTTTCGTAGTTATCTGTTTTGTGTATTTCAGTCCTGTTTTACAGGGAAAAGCTCCGGCACAAAGTGATGTGATCCAAGCTAAAGCAATGCAGAAAGAGATTATGGAGTATAAAGCCATAGATGGTAAAGCTCCACTTTGGACTAATCAAATGTTTGGTGGAATGCCAGCCTATCAGATTTGGGCGCAATATGCTTACAATGGCGCAACTTATGGTATTGCATTTATCACCAAAACATTTCCAAGCCCTACTGGAACTGTGTTGCTACTACTTTTTGGTACTTACTTTTTATTCATTGTTTTAAAAGTAAACCCTTGGCTGGCAGCAGCTGGAGCTATTGCATTTACTTTTACAACGTATAACTTTGTGCTAATTGCTAGCGGACACAGTAGCAAAGCTTTAGCAATTGGCTTTTTTGCGCCAATTATAGCAGGTATTATCCTAACTCTAAGAGGACGATATTGGTATGGAGCTAGTTTAACAGCCCTTTTCTTAGCTTTAGAGATCAGAACGAACCACGTTCAGATGACCTATTATCTTTTCTTAGCCATTTTGGTCTTTATTCTAGTTGAACTTTACCATGCTTATCAAACAAAAACACTTCCAGCAATAGGTAAATCAATAGCATTTCTAGTTTTGTCTGGCGTAATCGCGTTAATGATAAATGCAAGTTTGTTATGGTCTACAGCAGAGTATGCAAATGAAACAAATCGTGGTAAATCTAATTTAACAAGCGTATCTGTAGAGAAAGATGCAGGAATGTCAAAAGAGTACGCTTATCAATGGAGCCAGGGTGTTGGCGAAAGTTTCAGCTTTATTATTCCTGATTTATATGGAGGTGCTACTGGAAGTGAACAATTGTTAAAGCCAGAAAGTCATATGTATAAGGCTGTTTCTGAATTAACTGGAGGCGATCCAAATCAAACCGGACAAGCCATTCAATCACTCGGGCAACAATTGAACCTACAACAATATTGGGGCGAAAAACCTTTTACACAAGGGGGTTATTATTTTGGTGCAATTGTATGTTTTCTCTTTGTATTTGGGTTATTTATTGTTCGTCATCATTTAAAATGGTGGATTTTAATTACTACAGTTTTATTTATACTGCTTTCTTTTGGAAGACATTTTCCTTTAGTAAGCGATTTATTCTTCAATTATTTCCCATTATATAATAAGTTCAGAGCGGTCGAATCAATTTTAGCTGTGGTAGGTTTAATGGTACCTATATTGGCATTCTTGGCTATAAAAGAAGTACAAGATGGTGGTATTGACCAAAAAGTGTTGGTAAAAAAATTAACATGGTCTGTTGGTATTATTGGAGGATTTGCTTTAATTGTTGCCATAGCGCCAACCTTATTTTTTAGCTTTAAAGCAGAAAATCATGCTCAAATTTTACAGGCATTAACACAAAGCTTAGAGAACAATGCAGGCGCAGCACAAAAGATCGCAAATGCTTTAGTTGAAGATAGAATTTCTATTGCCCGTGCAGATGCTATACGTTCTTTAATTTTTATTGCAGTTGCATTTGGTGTAATTTGGGCATTTATTACTAAAAAGCTGAATGCAAATGTAGCCTTCGGAATTTTAGCTGTTGCAGTTTTAATCGATATGTGGCAGGTAGATAAAAGATATTTAAACAATAAGAGTTTTGAAAGTAAATCTGCATTAAACAATTATTTTCAACCTCGTGATGTAGATACTTTTATCATGTCTGATAAGGATCCAAACTTTAGGGTATATGATCAGTCAATCAATACTTTCTCTAACGCAAGCACCTCTAACTTCCATAAAACAATTGGTGGTTATCATGCGGCAAAATTAAAGAGATATGATGAGTTGATAACAAATCAATTCTCTAAAAGTGTAAACATGGATGTATTAGACATGTTGAACACAAAGTATATTATCACCCAAGATCAGCAAAATGGTTCTTATAAAATGCAGCGTAATAGTACTGCTTTAGGTAACGCCTGGATAGTTAAAGGTGTGCAATTTGCAAAAAATGCTGATGAAGAAATGAAAGCGATAAGTAGTTTCGATCCAAAAAACGAAGCTATCGTGGATCAACAATATAAAGGGATGATTGATACTACACGTTTAGGTGCAGATCCAACAGCATTTATCAAAATGGAGAAATATCACCCAGACCATATCGAATATAGTTACAGTGCACCAAGAGATGTAATTGCGGTGTTCTCAGAAATTTACTACGATAAAGGATGGAACATGTATGTAGATGGAAAAAAGAAAGATTATTTTAGAGCTGATTATGTATTACGTGCCGCACAATTAGAAGCAGGTAACCATAAAGTAGAATTTAAGTTCGAACCTAAATCTTATTACATGGGCGAAAATATCTCCCTAGCAGGATCTATCTTATTATTAGGGTTTTTAGGTTTTGCCACCTATACCGAAAACAAGAAAAAGAAAGCAGCTTAAACTTTTTTTCAGCTAATTTAAAAGCCAGTTCTTCTCAAAAGAACTGGCTTTTTGTTTTTTTAAAATAGTATAAAACCTATACGGGTAAAATCTCGTAAGTAGTTGTAATGGGAAACAGCTACTTTAAATATATTTTATTATTCGTTTTGTTGTTCTGCTTTACAGCAAATACCTCTTTTGCTAATGTCTATTCAAGTAAAGCAAGTACAGCAGCTACAAATGATAATACTAAAGAGAAAGGTGCAAACGAAAACCCAGAATTAAAATTGGAGCCTGGAATAACTCAATTCTCTCGTGCTTGTGCGCAACTTTTTTTAATAGAAAATGAGCAGTTGAGCATAATTATTTTTAAAATTCAATTGCCCAAATCTTTCCATTCCCTTCCAGAGCTACCGCCTCGAAATTAATTGATGCCCAACTTGAATCAATTATTTCACCTTAAATTTTTTTAAACATGTTTATCAGAAAACACATTTTAGTATTATTAGCTCTTGCCCTTACATTTTCAATTACCTCATGCAAAAAGGATAAGGTTACCGAAACTCCAGAAGTTTTAACCCCAGGTCCAGATATTAATTTCTATGCTTTAACTAATGATAATAAATTACTTTTAGTAAATGCAAAAGCTCCAAATACGGTAACTTCTCAAGTAAACATTACTGGCTTACAAACTGCCGAAACAATTCTTGGTATCGATTTTCGCCCAGCAACTGGCGAGTTATATGCAGTAGGTAGTACCAGCAGAATTTATGTAATCAATCCTAGAACAGGCGCTTCGAGAGCTATTTCTACAGCAGCATTCACACCAGCAATTAGTGGTACAAGTGTAGCATTTGATTTTAACCCAACAGTAGATAGAATTAGGTTAGTTACTTCTAATGGACAAAATCTCCGTATCAATCCAGAAACTGGAGCCGTGCAAATTGTAGATGGTGTTATTAATGGTGCAACTGGAGCTAAAGTTTCATCAGTAGCATATACTATGAATAGAGCTGGAGCCGCATCAACAACTTTGTTTGATATTGATGCAACTAATAACAAATTATACAGACAAGATCCACCTAATAATGGCACATTAGTAGAAATTGGCGCATTAGGCTATGATGTGGAAGAGGCAGGTGGTTTCGATATTAACCCAGATGGTACGGTAGCTGTTGCCGCAATGTCGGTAGCAGGCAAGTCGGGTTTATTTACCATAGATACCACAACTGGCAAGGCAGCAAAAATTGGCGATTTTACGCAAACTATTACTGGTTTAGCAATACCAACAGAACCTGTAGCTTATGCAGTATCAAGCAATAATGAGTTGTTAATTTTTAATCCATTGGCAACTACACCAACTCCTGTCGTAAAATTGATAGAAGGCATTGCTGCTGGCGAAACTATTTTAGGTATCGACATGAGACCTTTTAACGGACAGATTTATGCATTAGGTAGTACTAGCAGAATTTATACCATCAATGCTTCATCTGGTTTAGCTACAGCAGTTGGTGCAGCTGGTTTCAGCCCTATTTTAGAAGGAGCTTCTTTTGGCTTCGATTTTAATCCAGTAGTGGATAGAATAAGGATTGTTAGCAATACGGGTCAGAATCTAAGATTTAATCCTGCAGATGCAACAGTAATTGCCGATTTGCCAGTCGTTTCGGCTACGGCACAGATCAGCGGGGCAGCCTATACGAACAACTTTGCGGGTACAACAGCAACCGTGTTATATGATATTGATGCAGCTGGCGATCGTTTGGTAAAACAAGATCCACCTAACAATGGTGTATTGGTTGATGTTGGTGCTTTAGGCGTAAATGTTGAAGCTGCAAATGGTTTCGATATTGGTTCTACAAGCGGTTTAGCTTACGGTATCTTTACAGTTGGCGGTGTACAACGTTTATATTTAGTTAATCTAACTACTGGTGCAGCAACTGCAGGTGCCACGTTTACTACTGCAGCTAGAGGTTTTACCTTAGGCTTAGGTTTTTAATAATTTTAAATCATCACTATAACCGCAGATTGGCTTTAAACGCTGGTCTGCGGTTTTTTTATGCTTACTCGTCATTGCGAGGAACAGCCTGTCCCGACTTTTAGGGAAGCAATTTTAAAACGTTAGCACTAGGGTTTGAAAAGCAATAAGAGCACATTTATTAATAGTAGCCCTGCTCTGCGCTACAATCTTTTACCCTTAATTCCCAGCTGATGCAGGTAATTGGTTACAAGTATTTTCGCTACGATCAGGTTTAAATAGAAGGGTCTTTGCTACTATTAAAGTGTTGGGCGTTCAACTATTTGTACGCTTAAACAAAAATCTCGCAATTGCTATAAAGCGCAGGGCTGGAAATGCTTGTACTCTAGGCTAAATGGCTTCAGTCTGAATGAAGTGGAAGAATTTTATAGCTAAAAACCTAAATATAATTCCTTCTATTTGCTGCCTATAAAATTGGCAAACACTAAATCTATTTATTTTTTTATTTGCGATGGAAAGGTTTTTATCTGTGCAAAAACCTTTAATTTCTAGCCCGGATTGAAGCGGCATCCCCCGATTTTTCATCGGGGATATAGCGAAACGCCGGACCACATTTGCCATCCACCACAAGCTTTGCGCTTCAAAAAAATTAACTAATGTTAATCATATTCATCTTAAACAATGCATTTCTAATATTCCTTATTTAATAATAATCACTTAATATCTTGTTAATCTGAGTATTGCATTTTTGTATTATAAATACAGCTAAAATGATAGAACTATTCATCGCACTTTGTTTAATTGTAATTATTGCATTTTTCTTTAGCCCTTATGACCTAACTGTAGGTGAAGAAGAAGATTAGGTTATGGAAAAAAGAGAGGTAGAAATTGTTGTCATTTCAGATGTTCATCTGGGTACCTATGGTTGCCATGCCAAAGAGCTTTTGAAATACCTTAAAAGTATTAAACCAAAAATGATTATTCTAAATGGTGATATCATTGATATTTGGCAATTTAGTAAAAGGTACTGGCCAGAAACCCACATGAAAGTCATCCGCAAGCTCATGAAATTTGTGGTAGAAGGCGTACCTGTTTATTATTTAACAGGAAACCACGATGAATTACTTCGAAAATTTGCAGACATGCACATGGGGGCTTTCCATTTGCAAAATAAACTGGTGCTGGAATTAGATGGGAAAAAAGCATGGTTTTTTCACGGAGATATATTCGATGTTACCATGCAGCATTCTAAATGGCTGGCAAAACTGGGGGCGATTGGTTACGATAGTTTAATCGTTATTAACAGCTTTGTGAATTGGTGCTTAACTTCTATAGGTAGAGCAAAAATGAGTTTCTCTCAGAAAATTAAGGCGAAATTTAAAGATGCAGTTAAATTCATTAATAGCTTTGAACAAACTGCCGCAGATTTGGCTATAGAAAAAGAATATCATTATGTAGTATGTGGGCACATCCATCAAGCCGAGTATCGCGAAATTACCAACGAAAATGGTAAGGTGATTTATCTAAATAGCGGCGATTGGGTAGAGAGCTTGACAGCTTTAGAGTATAACCAACAGCAATGGACGGTTTTCAAATATCATGCGGCAGATTTCCAAAAGGATGAGGTAGAACAAGGTATTTTATCAGATAGTGAAGACCTACATAGCAAATTAGATATCCCTACCTTATTGCGAAAGATTAAACTGGAGATAGCTTAATCGTGCAAAAGAAAATACTTTATGCCATACAAGGAACTGGCAATGGCCACATTAGTAGAGCCAGAGAAATTATTCCATTATTACAGCAACATGGCGAATTAGATATCTTAATTTCTGGTACACAAGCAGATGTTAAACTTTGCCAGGAAGTAAAATACCAATTGCATGGCTTTAGCTTTATTTTCGGTAAAAATGGGGGTGTTGATCATTTAAAAACCGCCAAAAACATGGATCTGCTTAGTTTTTATAGAGATATGAAAACACTTCCACTAGAAGAATACAATCTGATCATCAATGATTTTGAACCTGTAACTGCTTGGGCCTGTAAACGCAAAGGCCTATCTAGTATTTCATTAAGTCACCAAGCTTCATTTATTTCGGCAAAAGTCCCCAAGCCAAAAGCTAAAGATTGGGGTAAGGTCATTTTAAGTAAATATGCGCCAACCACATATCATATAGGTTTTCATTTCGAAAAATATGATGATTTTATTCATACACCAGTAATTAGAAATGAAATAAGAAACTTGCAACCAAGCAACTTAGGGCATTACACTGTTTATCTGCCTGCTATAGATGATAAACATTTGGTTAAATTACTCAAAGAAATCCCTAAAGTGCAGTGGGAAGTTTTTTCTAAGCATTGTAAAAGAGCTTATTGCGATGCAAATGTTTTGGTAGAACCAGTAAACAATCAGAAGTTTAATATAAGTATGGCAAGTGCAGAGGGCGTATTAACAGGTGGCGGTTTTGAAGGGCCTGCAGAAGCGCTTTTTCTGGGTAAAAAGCTATTGGTAGCACCAATGAATTTTCAGTATGAGCAAAAATGTAATGCCTTTGCTTTAATGCAATTGGGTTTGCCTGTATTGTGGGATAAACATGCCAACTGGCTCGCTACGCTTAAAGATTTTGTAAAAAGTAAACAGGAGCATCAATTTGATTTCCCGGATGAAACTGCAAATATCATTAGTAATATTGTACGCACCTATAGTTGTTAATCGTTAATAATTTGGGAACAATTTTGCAGGGAAACAGATAAATTGCTTTACTTTGCCAAACGTAGGCATGATCAATCAATTCAGAAATTTAAACCCGATAAACCTTTTATTGCTAGCAGCATATACCGTTTTTATGCGCTTGGCCATATTTATTCATCTGCCAGAACAGTTAAATTTCGAATTTTTAGAGCCCTATGCTAAATTATTCATACAAATTCCATTAGCCAATACTTTTTCGCCTGCTGCCAATGTTTTTATTGCAGCCTTACTAACACTACTACAAGCACTTTTATTCAATAGAATAGTAAATAACCATGGCTTGCTAGCCAAACCTAGTTATTTGCCAGGTCTGCTTTATATTACAGGATCGAGTTTGTTCCTGCAATTTTTAATTCTTAGTCCACCGCTAATCTGTAACTTTTTGCTCATCTGGATTATGGATAAGTTTTTAAAGATTAGTAAAGACCCCAATGCCATGATGATCATGTTTGATGCGGGCATGATTATTGCCTTTGGTACGCTAATTTACTTTCCTTTTATTGTATTACTGGTAATGCTTTGGTTAAGTTTACTCTTATACCGTTCATTTAATTGGAGAGAATGGCTCGCTGGTTTTATCGGCTTTTTAACCATATTTTTCTTTGTGGCTGTTTTTTATTATTGGAACGATAACATTACCCAATTTTACAAAATATGGAAACCTTTAGTAAATAAATTTCCTTCCGTATTACAGATTAATTATAACGATTATTTAGTGCTATTGCCAGTAAGTATAATTATTGTTTTGGCTACGCTTCAGTTAAGAGAAAATTTTTTTAGAAGTTTTATCAGTACAAGAAAAGCATTTCAGATGTTGTTTTTCATGTTTATCATTGCAATTATAAGTTTTTATACCAAGCCAGATTTTAGGGTCTATCATTTTCTTTTAAGTGTGCCACCTGGAGCGGTACTTTTGGCTTATTATTTTTCTAACGCTAAAAAACGCTGGTTTTACGAATCTTTATTCGCGATATTGGTATTGTGCATTCAGTATTTTTTGTTTGTTTAACCTTTTTTAACAAATTCACAGCTTAAAACTAGCTAAAGATTAATAGCTTTGTGTCCTAAAGTTTAAGTCAGCATAGATTTTATACTTGATAGGTTAATGCAAAATCTGGTAATTGATATTGGGAATACAAATAGTAAACTAGCAGTTTTTAATCAAAAAGAGCTGGTACATTATCAGCGATTGGAAAGCTTGGATGAGCAAAGTTTAGCAAGCATCATAGAAAAGTACCAGATCGTTAATGCTGCTGTTTCTAGCGTAAATACAGCTACTGATAAACTGAGCGATTTCTTAAAGAGCAAGATAAACTACATTTTATTTACCACAGCAATAAGGGCTGGTATCATTAATCATTACGAAACGATTGATACCTTGGGTTTGGATAGATGGGCGAAAGTAATTGCAGCCCATAGGTTATATCCAAACCAGAATTGTTTGTTAATTGATGCGGGTACCTGCATAACCTATGATGTATTGACGGCAACGTCTGAATATTTTGGTGGCAGCATAAGTTTAGGTATAAACATGAGGTTTGCAGCTTTAAACCATTATACAGGAAGGCTGCCCTTGGTACAATTTAACAAAGACGAAGAAATAATTCCATTAGGCTCAAACACTAAAAATGCAATTAAAAATGGGGTGTTACAAGGCGTAGTTAATGAAGTGGAAGGTTTTATAGCAGCAGAAAATAAAAAAAATAGTAGCCTTAAGGTGATTATAACCGGTGGCGATGCAGATTTTTTGAACAAGCAATTAAAAAATAGCATCTTTGCCACCCAAATCATATATGATCCGTATTTGGTTTTAAAAGGATTAAATGAAGTTATTACATTATAATATGTACCAAAAATTAAAATATACGTTTGCAGTATGCTTAACGCTAACTGGTTTATTTGCAAATGCACAAGTTACAATACAGTCTCCTTATTCAAAATTTGGAGTGGGCAACATTAAAGGATCAATCTTGCCGCAATACCGGGCAATGGGTGGTATTTCTACTGGGGTCAGTAAAAGCACCTTTTTCAATAATATCAACATCCAAAACCCATCTTCATATGCAACTATAACTTCCACAACATTAGATATTGGCGTGTCTGGAGGATATAATGAACTTCAAAATTCTAGTTTAACAGAAACTAGTTTTAATGCTAATATTAGTCATGTGGCACTGGCATTTCCAATAAGATCTAAATCTGGGATTACAAAATCTGCTCTGAGTTTCGGAATTTTGCCTTTTTCAGAGCTTGGTTATGATTTTAAAAATAGCACAAAAATTGGGTCAGGTACAGATCAAAGAGATGTTGATTATAAATACACTGGGGAGGGTGGCTTAACCAAAGCATATCTTGGTTATGGTAGGCAATTCGGAGATCATTTAAGATTAGGTGCCAATGTAGAATATCTCTTTGGAAGTTTAATTGAAAATAGATCAACTGAGTTTATTAATGATGCAGGAGCAATCAATTCTCGCATCCAAGATAAAAATAGTATTGGAGGTGTAGCTTTTAGTTATGGTGCACAATATGATATCAGACTAAATACTAAAACAAGTATTGTATTAGGTTATTCAGGATCTTCTTCTTCATCCGTTAACTCTACAAGAGATAGATTTTTAACACAATACAAAGTTATTGATGGTAATGAAGGTACCGCAATTGATACCTTAGAAAAATCAGAAGACGCAAAAAGTAATTTGAAGATGCCATTGATACATAATTTCGGTATTTCGATACATAAAAACGATAAATGGGTAATTGGCGCAGATTATAGAATGGGTAAATGGTCTGAGTTTAACATTGGTGGTGTAAGCCAAAATCTACAAGACACTTATGGTTTCTCGGTAGGCGGTCAGTTTATTCCAGATTATAGCTCTATCAGTAACTATTTTAAAAGGGTAGAGTATCGTTTAGGTTTTCAATATGACAAAACCTATATCCAAATGAATAACCAAGATGTAAAACAAATGGCCATCACCTTCGGCCTTGGTTTGCCTTTGTCATCAATGGAAAGAGGAGCTTTCTATAAGATGAATCTTACTGCAGAGTTGGGCAGAAGAGGAAACATTAGCAATGGTTTATTGCAAGAACGTTATGTAAATATCCATTTAGGTTTTACACTTAACGATACAAGATGGTTCCAAAGATTTAAATTTGATTAATGAATTGGTCTGGCATTAGATCTGGTTCCTTTTTACTTTTTGTTGCCTCATTTACTTTGGCTTCCTGTACTGATGATGACCTGAAAAATGCAAATGCAGTATCTTCTAAAAAAATTACCCTTACCAAGGATAGATCTTTAGGGGTAGAATTTACCTATAGCGATTCGGCAATTGTAAAAGCAAAGGTTTTTGCGCCTGTTTTAGATCAGGTTACACCATCAATTGGAGCAAAGTATAGCGAAATGCCTAATGGGGTAAAAATCAACTTTTTCGATCAGTATTTACAAGAGACAGGAACAATCACTTCCGATTACGCTATTTACAAAGAAACAGAAAAGATAACCATCTTCAGAAGAAATGTAGTGGTAGTTAACGATCAGATTACATTTAAAACCGAGGAATTAACTTGGGACGAAAATAAAAAGGAATATTACTCTCCGGCAGGAACTGTAATAAAAAAATCTGATGGAAGTATTTTAAACGGGACCGAATTTAGGGCGCCACAAGATTTCAGTACTTATTATATCAAAGAAGCAACTGGTGATACTTACGTTAAAGGAGACATCACGCCTTAAGTAGATGATTCAATCACCTAAAATAAATCCTTGTTTAACACATCATATCGCAATTTTAACACTATTCATTTGAATTTGTAAGTGGCTAATTTTATGCAAGTTTGCGGGTCTAAATCAAATAAAATTTAATATTTTCTATTTAGACTCAAATTTGTATCTTGCGCCCTCTAAAAATAAAGTAAAAAATAATAATTAATATGGGAGTAATGACATTCATGCGTACCAAGATGGGATATTTCTTAGTAGGAGGTATCGCAGTGGTATTAGCGTTATTTGTTTTAGAACCTTTGCTTCAGCAAGGTTCAGTGATTATGGGATCATCCAGAAATGTGGTAGGATCAATTGATGGAGAAGACATCAAGTATGAAGAATTTAGTCCTAAAGTAGAGCAAAGTGTAGCTCAATTTAAACAACAATACGGTGGTAGTATGAATCCGCAAATGCAAGCTATGGCTGTAGACCAGGCTTGGCAGGCAGAAATTGCGAATACTGTATTAACAAAAGAATACAGTCGTTTAGGCTTACAGGTTTCTGGCGATGAATTATTTGATTTATTGCAAGGTAAAAATCCAAGCCCACTTATTGTTCAGTATTTTGGTAACCCACAAACTGGTCAAGTAGATCGTGCAGCTGTTGTAAGTTCTTTAAAAGCAAGAAACACTGATGCTAAATTAAAAGAGCAATGGAATTTGTTAGAAGCAGAAGTTGAAAAACAAGCTTTACAGCAAAAATATGCAAACTTAATTCGTAACTCTGTTTATGTTACTTCTATCGAAGCTAACGATGAGTATACCAACAGAAATAAATTATCGAGCTTTAAATATGTTGATTTAGCTTTCAGTTCAATCTCTGATGCGACAGTAAAATTAACTGATGCAGATTATCAAGCTTATTACGACGAGAATAAAAAACGTTTCGATAACCCTACCGAAACTCGTGCATTCGAATATGTATCTTTTAGTATTTTACCAACTGCTACAGACTCGGCAGCGGTAAAAGCACAAATGGATAGATTAGCAGCAGATTTTAAAGTTACACCAAACGATTCTTTGTTTGCAGCTAACAACTCTGACGTTAAAGTTCCTTATAGCTATATCTCAAAAGGTAAATTAGACCCTGCAGTAGATTCAGTAATCTTCAATTACCCAGTTGGCAGTTATTATGGGCCTAAATTATCTGGTAACTCTTATAAATTAATTAAAGTTGTAGGATCTAGAGTTTCTCCAGATTCAGTACAGGCTAGCCATATTCTTATCGACCCAGCTAGAGCAGGTGGCGATGTGGCGGCAGCTAAATTAGCAGATTCATTAAAATCATTAATCCAAAAAGGTGGTAGCTTAAAAGAGCTAGCGGCAAAATTCAGTGTTGATGGTTCAAAAGATCAAGCTGGTAATGTTGGTACATTTGCTCGTGGGCAAATGGTTGGTCCTTTTGAAGATGCTGCATTTGATGGTAAAACAGGTGATGTAGTTGTAGTAAAATCTCAATTTGGTATCCATGTAATGAAAATCATGAAACAAGTTGGTTCTTCTAAAGTAGCTAAATTGGCTTATGTAGAAAAAAGCTTAGCACCAAGCCAGAAAACAAAAGATGCAGCCTACAAACAAGCTTCTGCTTTCTTAAATGAAGTTAAAGGAGACAACTTTAAAGCTGTAGCAGAGAAAAAAGGCTATACTGTTGCTTTGGCAGATAGAGTTGTATCTACTCAAGGTTTTGCACCAGGTTTAGATAATCCTCGCCAATTAATTAGAGATGCTTACGAAGCTGATAAAGGCGATGTACTTGCTCAGGTTTATACCATGGATAATAGTTTTGTTGTAGCACATTTAACAGATATCAAACCAAAAGGTCAGTTAGCTTTGGCAGATGTTAAAAAAGACATCCAGCCAATGGTGATGAATGCAGTTAAATCTAAAATGTTAGCAGAGAAAATGAACAAAGCTTTACAAGGTGTAACCAGTATCGATCAGGTAGCACAAAAATTAGGTAAAGCAGCTGTTCCGGTTCAAAATATTGTTTTTGCTAATCCTATTATCCCAGGTTTGGCCCAAGAAAATAAAGTTATTGGTACCGTATTCGGTTCACAAGCTGGTAAATTATCTAAAGCTATAGAAGGCGATAAAGGTGTATATGCAATTTTTGTGGATGGATTTACAAATCCTGCTCCTTTAGCTAACGTATTTAAACAAAAAGAAACAATGATGTTAGGTCTTACCCAACGTTCACTAGGTTCGGCTTTCCAAGCCTTACAAGATAAAGTAGAGATAAAAGACAATAGATCGAAATTCTATTAAGATAACACTCTAGTATGCGGTCAGGTAGAAGTTATTCATAGGATTCTAATAATATCTTTTAATCCTAGTATCCTACCTTCTTAGTATGTAGTTTTGTAACCGTTCCGAGCACTCGGAACGGTTTTTTATTTTATAGATATGGATATTCAAGAGAACATTGTTAATAAAGTTGCCGCAAGTGGTTTGGTTACTTTTAACCTAGAAGATTATTTCCATAAAGGAGAACGCTTGGTGTATGATATTAAAGACAATCTTTTTCATGGACTGATCTTAAAAGAACAAGATTTTAGAGCCTTTATCAAAGCACACGATTGGGAACAATACCTAGATAAAAATATTGCAATTACTTGCAGTGCCGATGCAATTGTGCCAACATGGGCATATATGTTATTGGCAAATAAGATGAAACCTTTTGCCAACGAAATTGTATTTGGTAGTTTGGAGACATTAGAAACCGTATTATATGCCAAAGCATTGGCTAATATAGATATTAACCAATTTGCCGGAGAACGTGTAGTAATTAAAGGTTGTGCAGATATACAGGTGCCAGTTTCTGCTTATGTAGAAATTACCGCATTGCTTACGCCAATAGCTAAAAGCATTATGTATGGAGAGCCTTGTTCTACCGTGCCTATTTACAAACGTAAAGACAATTAATTTTGGATTGCTTTTTGTTTAGGTAGTTACATGAGAACATGGATTTTAATGCTGATGATTGCACTAGGTAGTTTTACCAGCTTTGCGCAAGAGCTGCCTTTAAAAAAAGATGCTGCCTTTAAAGAAGGAGAGATTTTACAATATAAGCTTAAGTACGGTTTTGTAACAGCTGCAGAAGCAACCATTAAAGTTACCGCTACTGATGTTAAGTTTGATAATAAACCAACGTTTAGGTTAGTGGTGGATGCACAGACTTCTGGTACTTTTGATATATTCTACAAAATCAGGGATCATTACGATTCTTATATTGATAAAAATACACTTACTCCTTATTTCTATCAGGAGAATATTAGGGAGGCAAGCTACCGTCGTCAGGATAAGGCAAGGTTTCATCAAAGTGATAAAAAAGTGGTTGCCAATAGAGGTACTTTTGCCACACCTACTACCCAAACATTTGATTTGGTTTCTGCCTATTACTTTGCCCGTAGTTTAGATATTTCTAAATTGAAAATAAATGATAAGTTTAAGCTGAACTATTTTTTGGGCGATGAGATTTCTGCACTAGAAATTCAATATGTAGGTAAGGAAACCATCAAAACTAAGTTGGGAAATATCAGCTGCCTAAAGTTTAGTCCTTCAATTAAACCAGGTCGTATTTTTAAAAAGGATAGCAAGTTGTATCTTTGGATCACAGATGATGGGAATAGGGTGCCAGTAAAGGCTGAAGTAGAGATATTGGTAGGCTCTGTTACCTTAGAAATTAAATCTGCCCAAGGATTAAAATATCCAATAGGGAAATAAGATTAAATGGCCAACAGGTTATTTGAAAAGAACAACCACCAGTTTATACAATTAAATAAAATGATAGAGGTACAAGGCACATTAGTGCATGAGGAGGTGATAAGCGAGAGCTTTGTATGTAATTTAAATAAGTGCAAAGGTATATGCTGTGTAGAAGGAGACGCTGGTGCACCATTAGAAGTCGCAGAAACAGCAATTTTAGCAGAAATCTATCCAAAAATTAAACATTTATTAGCTCCAAAGGGCATAAAGGCAATTGAGGAGCAAGGTACATCTGTAGTAGATGCAGATGGAGATTTGACTACCCCATGTGTAGATGGCAACAAAGAATGTGCTTACGTAACTTTTGAAGGGGGTATAACTAAGTGTGCTATAGAAAAAGCTTATGAGCAAGAATTGGTAGATTGGAAAAAACCTATTTCTTGCCATTTATATCCTATCCGTATCACAAAATATCCAGAATTTGAGGTTTTGAATTACGATAGATGGCACATTTGCCATGATGCCTGTGCTTTTGGAAGAGAATTAAAAGTTCCTGTTTACCAATTTCTTAAAGATCCATTGATAAGAAAATATGGTCTGGAATGGTATTCTGAGCTTGAAGAAACGGTAAAAAATGTTTAAAATTCAGGAATAGAAAATTCCACAATTCAATAATTTGATTGTCGACATTAAATTAAATCTTGCAGCCTTTTTCAAAGTAGGTATAAATCTATCACCAAACTTTTTTAATCTATCTGTTAACAATCGAACCAGTTTTGATATACACCCAGTAATTTTCGATTCTGAATTGTTAAAATTAAATTGCTTATTTGCAAAACAATCACGCTATTAAAAAATCAACAAATGAAAGGTATAATTCTAGCTGGTGGCAGCGGTACCCGTTTACACCCTTTAACCTTGGCATGTAGTAAGCAGATGATGCCGGTTTATGATAAGCCGATGATCTATTACCCACTGTCTACATTAATGTTGGCTGGGATAAAAGAAATCCTGATCATCTCTACACCTCATGACCTACCTAACTTTGAAAAGCTTTTAGGAGATGGGAAACATTTAGGATGCAAATTTTCTTATGCCGTACAGGCAGAACCTAATGGTTTAGCTCAAGCATTTGTAATTGGAGCAGATTTTATTGGCAGTGATAAAGTGGCATTGGTTTTAGGAGATAATATTTTCCATGGTGATGGAATGGCAAAATTATTACAAGCAAGTGCCGATCCTGATGGCGGCGTTGTTTTTGCCTATCAGGTTTCAGATCCAGAACGTTATGGTGTTGTAGAATTTGATGCGGATAAAAATGCGATCTCAATTGAAGAAAAACCACAACAACCAAAATCTGATTATGCAGTTCCGGGTTTGTATTTTTATGATAATTCTGTTGTAGAAATTGCAAAAAACATCAAGCCTTCTGCTCGCGGCGAATATGAGATTACAGATGTAAATAAGGTATATCTAGAGCAGGGTAAATTAAAAGTTGGCGTATTAAGTAGAGGTACAGCTTGGTTAGATACGGGTACATTTGCTTCCCTAATGCAAGCTGGTCAGTTTGTGCAGATTATTGAAGAAAGACAAGGTTTAAAAATAGGTTGTATCGAGGAGATAGCTTATCGTATGGGCTTTATTAATGTCGATCAACTTAAACAAATTGCTACTCCATTAGTAAAAAGTGGCTATGGGGAATACTTGCTTAAAATTTTAAAATAATCTCTTTCTTGTTCTATTTATCCCCTCTATTAATTAGGGTTGAGTAAATTTTATTGTTATGTTTGCTTTCTTTAAACGAAAAAATTAGATTGATGAAAGTTGCCTTAATTACTGGTGTTACTGGCCAAGATGGAGCCTACCTTGCAGAGTTTTTATTAAAGAAGGGATATTTTGTGCATGGTATCAAAAGAAGATCTTCTTTGTTCAATACAGATCGTATTGATCATCTGTATCAGGATCAGCATGAAAAGGATGTACATTTTAAATTGCATTACGGCGATTTAACAGATTCTACCAATCTAATCAGAATTGTACAGGAAACGCAGCCAGACGAAATTTATAATTTGGCAGCAATGAGCCATGTACAGGTAAGTTTCGAGATGCCAGAATATACTGCAAACGCAGATGGTATTGGCACATTACGTTTGCTAGAAGCGGTAAGAATTTTAGGTTTAACTAAAAAAACAAAAGTTTATCAAGCATCAACTTCAGAACTTTATGGCTTGGTACAAGCAGTACCACAAAGTGAAACTACTCCTTTTTATCCGCGTTCGCCTTATGCGGTAGCCAAAATTTATGGTTATTGGATTACGGTAAACTATAGAGAAGCTTATGGTATGTTTGCTTGCAATGGTATTTTGTTTAACCACGAAAGCCCATTAAGAGGAGAAACTTTCGTAACACGTAAAATTACAAGAGCAGCAGCCAAAATAGCTTTAGGTTTGCAAGGTTGTTTGTATTTGGGCAATCTTTCTGCACAAAGAGATTGGGGGCATGCTAAAGATTATATAGAGGCCATGTGGTTAATCTTACAACAGGAGAAGCCAGAGGATTTTGTAATTGCAACTGGCATAACTACTACCGTTAGAGATTTTGTTCGCATGGCATTTGCAGAAGTAGGCATAGAAGTTGAATTTTCTGGTAAGGATGAAAACGAAATTGGTGTAATCATAGATGTTGATCAGGAAAAAATTAAAAGTTTAGGCTTAAAAGCAGAGCAGCTACATTTAGGAACTACAGTAGTTAGGGTTGATGCCAAATATTTTAGACCAACAGAAGTAGATCTGTTATTGGGAGATCCTACTAAATCAAAAACTCAATTGGGATGGCAGCCTAAATATGATTTGCCAGCTTTGGTAGAAGATATGATGCAGTCGGATTTGCATCTAATGAAAAAAGACGAATATTTAAGAGAAGGGGACTTTAAAACCTTAAACTATTTCGAATAAGTACAATATTATTCTTTTAATAGCTAAGCAGATTGATAACCCGATCTGCTTATTTTTTTTCTCAAACTGAGGTAAATTTTCTCAATTGTGCATTTAGTTTCATCTGTATTATATAATTTGGTTTTTAAGAAAACCAAATTATCGATTATAGCGTATATGTTTAATGATAAATACATCCTATGTTAATTAATTATTAATTTATGGATTGATATTTGCTGTAAATTTCTAGTATGAACATTAAGCGTCTCTCTAAAAATGAGCTATCAGGATTATAATTGTAAAAAGTGTGGTTCTGTATTTCACTACCAAGTTCCCCGTGGGTTTATTTTGAAAACTTTACTGGGTTTTCTGCCTATCCGTATATATTGGTGTCCAAAATGTACCACTAATAGATATGTTTGGACTAAAACAAAAAAGTAACTTATTCTTTAAGCTATCAATTCTTGATTTTTTAATAAACCACTATCAACTAAACGAGCAAAGTGTTTAGTAGAAGGCACATGTTTTAAGGTTTTTAAATGCCTAACATGATGTATGTCGGTGCCTATAAAGTCGATCATTTCCTTCTCAACTAATTTTTCTGCGATAGCCTTAATATTCTTGCCATAATGTTCGGTTAGTGATAAGGCATTAAGCTGTAATTCTACTCCCATCTCCTTAATTCGTAAATAATACTCAAATTGTTTGTGGTAAAACAAATAGCGCTCGGGGTGCGCAAGTACTACTTGATAGCCTTTTAAACCTAAATCAAAAATAATGTCTTCGAGTTTATGAGGCTTAGAAACCTGGCTAAATTCAATCAGCAATCGATTTCCCTTAAAAGGCATTACGCTATTAATAGCCAGCTGATCTTGGAACTGTTCATCTAAAAAATACTCTGAAGAGAGTTGTAATGTAATTCCATCAGGTAATTTGCCCTTAAGTAGTCCATGTGCAGTAGTTAAAGTTTCCTTAGTATTTGGATGTATATCTAGTAGACTATGGGGTGTGGTAATTAAATGTTCGAAACCTAATTCTCTTAAGCCAGTAATTAATTCAATACTATCGGTTATGTCTTTGGCTCCATCGTCTACGCCAGGAATAAGGTGCGAATGCATATCTAAGCCTATGACACTAAAATCAGTATATATGGATTTTTTTGAACGGTTGAAGAAGAACATAAATTTCGTTTAGCGACAGCAATTTTATACTAAGCTAAACAAATTAAGCGAAGATCTAATTGAAGAGGTTAGTTCCTATCAATATTTAAATGCCAATGTTACTTTCCCATAACGCTTAAATGTGTTTTAACTATTGATTAATATTAAACTTGTTTCATTGCATTATTATAAATTATGATGCTTTTTTGTATTTAATAGATTAGATGAATTATTCCTTGTTTTAACTATTGGTTAATATTATCTTGCGTTATTGCTAAATGGAAAGATTAGGGTATTAAATGAAGAATGCAAATTTTTACAGTCTTTTTGAGTTTTCGCCGGTGGCAATGTGGGTATATGATGTGCAAACTCTAAGCTTTCTAGACGTTAACCTAGCGGCAGTTCAACACTATGGCTATACAAAGGAACAGTTTTTAACTATGACGATCAGTCAGCTTGAAGACCTATCTGAAGCCATTGAAGCAGAAGGAAAGGATGCCATGGCTAAGGAAGGACTAGCATTACATGTTCACCTTAGGGCAGATGGGGAACTGATATTTGTTGAGTTGGAAAGTAATCCTATTTTGTATAATGAAAGAAAGGCAAGGATTGTATTGGCAAACGAAGTAACAGATAAGATTGCCATACAACGGGAACTTTTATTAAGTGAGCGGCGTTTTAGGGCGTTAGTTCAGGATGCATCTGATATGATTACCATCATAGATAAAGACTTTAATTATACTTATGTAAGTCCAGCTTCATTGCGTGTTTTTGGGATAGAGCCTAAATCTGTAATTGGAAGTTATGCATTCGATTTTATACATAGTGATGATTTTGACCGTGTATTGCAAGAAGCTGGAGAGATTTGGCAACAGAAGCAGATTTTGCTTTCTCCTTATCGTTACCGTGATGTTAACGGTAATTGGCTTTGGATAGAAACCAAGGCAACCAATTTACTTGATGATCCAGCTGTAAAAGGAATAGTTTGCATATCAAAAGATATTACCAAAAGAATTGAAGACGAACAAGTGCTAAGAGAGAACGTGGAACGTTTTAATATGGTTTCTAAAGCAACTAGCGATGTGATTTGGGATTGTGATTTTGAGACAAAGACCATCGCATGGAATAAAACAATCTGTGAAGTTTTAGGCTACGATAACTTAACGCTAACTTCCACCAAATGGTGGGAAGATCGCATCCATCCAGAAGATAGAGATAGGGTGCTTGATGAATTAGAAAAGCAATTACAATCTGACGATGATCGCTGGGCATCAGAATACCGTTTTTATTGTGGTAATAACCAATATAAATATATTTTTGACCGTGGATTTATTCTGAAAACTCCAAACGGAATACCTTATCGAATGATAGGGTCTATCCAAGATATTTCCTTGCGCAAGCAAGAAGAGCAATGGTCTATGTTGCTCGAATCGGTAGTAACCCATGCTGATGATGGCGTGCTTATTACAGATGCTTCGGCTGCACCCGGCCCATACATTGTTTATGTTAATGATGCGCTGGTTCGCATGTCTGGTTTTACAAGAGCGGAACTTTTGGGTAGTTCTCCAGCAATTTTACATCAAAGACAAGAAGATCAGCCCGAAATCGCCATCTTATACGATGCCTTAGCAAAAGGCGAAGAATGTAGGATCGATTTCATAAATGAGACTAAAGCAGGTAATCTTTATAATGTTAGTGTAACGGTTTGTCCGGTGTTAGATGAGAAAGCTAGCATATCCAATTGGATTTCTATACGTAGAGACATTACAGGGCAGAAACAATACATTGCTGCAATAGAAGCGCAGAATAAGAGTTTAAGAGAAATTAGGTGGATGCAGTCTCATGGTGTAAGAGCACCATTGGCAAGAATCATGTCTTTGGTGTCTCTGTTACATTATACCCCGGATGCTGCTGCGCAACACGAATTGTTAAATCATCTAGAGAAATCTGCTAAAGAATTAGATGTAATTGTTACTCAGATTGCCAATGAAACACCAAAGCTTTAATTGGTGTTTCATTGGTTATTTTGGCTTACGGACAATATTTGAAAAATTTTCATTTATTAAATCCTAAACTTTCAAACCCTCCTTTTTATTACCAATCTAATTTAAGTAGAGAAACTGCTTGTCGCTGCATGGCGATATCTAATATAAGCTCACCTGCTTTTACTTCTAGTTTTTTTGGTTTGCCAATGGTTGCTAACTGGCCAGATTTTTCTAGTGTAGCAATTTGTGCCGCAGTAGGGTTTTGCGGAGATCCCATTTTTTTCCATACCTCATAAGAATTACTATGCTCACTATCGATGGTATAATGTGTAACGGTTACTTTTTTTGTCGGAATGCCATTCATTTGCACTTTTACTGGCTCTGCCGCACCTGCTTTATCTAAATCGTGATAATTCCAAATCATAATTGCCGCAGTTTTTTTATCAATGCTTGCCAGCGCACCAATTTCGGGTTGTTCGCCCTGAACGCTTTTCTCTACAATTTCCTCAAGTGGTTTCATCCTGTCGCTTTGTACTTCAACTCTTTTGCCACTCATTTTACCGAACATGCGGAAAACATTTAATACGGGTTTATCTACACCATTTGTAGCCAAATCTCTAAAGCCATAAAACCAGGGTTGATCCTCAAACTCAAAAGACCAAGAAACTGCCCCAAGAAAATTAATACTATATTTATCTGCTAATAAATATTTGCGAGCAAATGATGCGGCTGTATAACTGCTGTACATTGTGCCATTTCGATATGCATTTTGTGGATTAGTAGCCATACCACAAGCAGCACATCCTTCGGGGTCGCTTTCGCCAATAATTAAAGGTATGTTTTTTGTTTCTGGATAAGATGCAGCAATTTTAAACCCTGTAGCAATGTCTTTTAATTGAGGAGCCATATTCATCCGCACTATACCATTAACTAATTTTGGCTCTCCCTTAGCATGGAAAAGTAGGGCGTCTAATGGGGCGCCAATTTTGCCAGTTGCCGCATTGGTGCCGCTAATACAATGTTTAATAAAAGCATGAAGCCATTTTTGTGCACCCTCACTTCTGGTACTCGCAATATCTAAGCCTCCAATTTTTGCAGTTGGTAAAGCCCGTTTTACGCCATCAGCGGCATAATCATAGGTTTTGAAGAATTCTTCCATGGTGCCCTTCCAATAATAGTTAGGTTCATTCCAAACCTCCCAATACCAACTTTCTACTTCTTCCTTACCATAGCGCTCTACACTATGTCTTACCCATTGGTACACTAGTTCTCGCCATTTATCGTAATCTTTTGGTGGATAAGCCCAGCCTGTCATAATATCACCATAAGGATCGCCAGGTTTCCAATAATGTCTATAAGGTTCTGGGTGGGTACTTAAAGCCTCGGGCATGAATCCAATTTGGGCAAGCGGTTTCATCCCGCGTTTAATATAGGTATCAAAAATGCTATCTATAATTTTCCAGCTGTAAATTGGGTTTCCATTTGCATCTTCTGTGTAAGCATTGGTGCTTCCCCATTTTAAAGCAGCTGTTCCATCGCCCGTTACCAATAAGCTGTGCGCACGTACATAAACAGGGGTAGGGGAAAGGGATGCCAATGCTGTAAGCAATTTTTTGCCATCTTTCATGTAGGTGTAATTTGGCTCATCATATCCAAACCAAGCCCACATTGGGTACATTTCTCCAACAGGTTTATTAAAATTAATATCAATAACTGCGCTTTTTGCGGGTATTTGAGCCAAAGCTGGATACGCTATCGCCCACAAAAGTACTATTGTATTTAAGATAGAAAATAGCATTGATTTTATATTCATTTAAGGCCTAGGTTTAAGGAGGATATGTGCACTAAGCTAGATAATACTCATATTCATTTATTTGGTACCCTAAAATATAAAATAAATGTCAAAACAACCATTAATTAAAAAACTTTATAACTGGTTATCAATAATACTACTTATTCATTCATTAAGTTTAGCCCAAGCAGTCCGGCGAATATCTTTTTACATGCCAAGCCATTCAGGTTTAGTTAACCCATTGCTGTGCACTAAACTTTTTTCCCTAAACCTATCGGCAGCGTATGCCATTCTTCATGGTATTTAGCAGATCGCAGGGCTGCTCAAAACCAAGAACTGCAGGCTTTGCTTTCCTAAAAATTAACATTTTATTTTGCTTGAAAATTTCTAACGTTTTATTTGTCATATAAATATTAGGTCAAATAAATTAATTATAACAATAATAAAAAGTCAATTAGGTTAAATAAATATTTGTGTATGTTTGTTGTAGCGATATATTAGGCAATAACTGTAACCCAAAATTAAACTAAGTTTTTTATAGCCAATCAACATTACCTATCAATTTCAACTCTACCAATTGTTATGAAATTTAAGAAAATCTATACCCTATTGTTTTTCTTTTTTACATTAATTACCACTCAAATTGCCGTTGCACAGATAAATTACGCAGATGTAAAAGTTGATGATTTAACTGATACCCAGATCAGACAATTAATTCAAAGAGCAGAATCGTTAGGCTTTGATGACCTGCAATTAGAGCAAATGGCGGCTGCACAGGGTATGAAACCTACAGAAATACAAAAGTTAAGACTAAGGGTAGAGAAAATTAGAAAGCTTGATGGGAATAATAACAATTCAACTACAGGTGCATTGCCAAAAGAAACTATACGTAACAGAACTTATAATAATAGTACAAGCAAGACTGATACCAGCAGTAAGAAACTCAATAAGAATAACCAAACTGAATTTAATGATGGCAAATCGTTATTGCAAGACCAACGCTTAGTGATGCAAGAACTTTTTGAGGGCTTAAAACCCAGAATATTTGGGTCCGAACTCTTTAAAAATGGTGAAATTACTTTTGAACCTAATTTAAGGATGGCAACCCCAAGAGGTTACATTATTGGGCCAGACGACGAATTGATTATCGATATTACTGGCGATAACGAAAAAGACTATCAGTTAAAGGTTAGTCCGGATGGTACAATTAGTTTACAATATGTGGGTTTAATTTCTGTTGGTGGTTTATCTATAGAAGATGCAACTGCTAAAATTAGAGCTGCTATGAGTACTACTTATCCTGCATTGCGCAGTGGACGTACTAAAGTAGCCGTAAATTTGGGTAATATTAGAAGCATAAAGGTGGTGCTTACCGGTGCCCTAGTTAAACCTGGCACTTATACCTTATCATCATTATCTACTGTATTCAATGCATTATATGCTTCTGGAGGTCCTAACGAAAATGGCTCATTCCGTAACATCCAAGTTATCCGTAACAATAAAGTAATTACTACTATTGATACCTATGATTTTTTGTTGAATGGCATACAAAAGGGAAACATTAGGCTACAAGACCAAGATGTGATTAACGTGCCTGTTTACCAGACTAGAGTAGAGGTGATCGGTGAAGTAAAAAGATTTGCCTTATTTGAAACTAAAAAAGAAGAGACTTTACAAGATGTACTAGATTTTGCTGGAGGTTTCAGTAATCAGGCCTATACTGGAAAAGTTAAAATTCTACAAAATACAACTAAAGAACGCAGAATTACAGATGTGGATGCTGCTGCTTTTGAAACTTATTTTCCAAGAAACGGAGACAAATTTATTATTGAATCAATTTTAGATCGATTTGAAAACCGTGTAGAAATTATCGGAGCTGTTTTTAGACCTGGGCCTTTTGAATTAGACAAAGGACTTACACTAAAGGGATTAATAACCAAAGCAGATGGCTTAACAGAAGATGCTTTTTTATACCGTGGTTACATTAGTCGCTTAAATGCCGACAATACACCAGCATTGTTGTCTTTTGATGTGTCGAAAATTATGGACGGAACAGTGGCAGATATACCGCTTAAGAGAGAAGATAAAGTAACCATCACTTCGATATTTGATATGCGTGATGAGTATAAAGTGAGCATACAGGGTGAGGTGCGTGAGCCAGGAGATTTTGACTATGCCAAGCAAATGCATTTGGAAGATTTGATCCAAATGGCAGGAGGTTTTAAAGAAGGCGCAACTCCGACAAGGGTAGAAATCTCTAGACGGCTAAAGAATAGCGATGTTAACTCTGCATCGGCCCGTACTGCTGAAATCTTTGTGGTAAATGTGGATCAAAATTTAAAGTTGCTGAATACTCAATTTATTCTTGAGCCTTTTGATATTGTATCGGTACGTAATGCTGAAGGCTACACTATACAAAGACAAGTAAAATTAGAAGGTGAAGTATTGTATCCTGGCACTTATACTATTAACCGTAAGGATGAGCGCATTTCTGACATCATTAAAAGAGCAGGCGGATTAACTACTGCTGCCTATGCAGAAGGTGCTTCTTTGAAACGCCCAGGTGCAGAAAAAATTAATCCTACAGCTAAAAATGCCATCAATAACCAAGAAGAAGAAGACAGAAAGCTGTTAAACTTAAAAAGGGTACAACAAAAAGGTTTCAGAGAAATTAATACAGCAGGCACAACTAATTTACAAGATACTTTATCAGATGATATCCAACAAAAACTGATTCAATCTGATTTGGTAGGTATAGACTTAGTAGAGATATTGGAAAAACCCAACACCAATTATGATCTTATTTTGGAAGATGGAGATGTAATCCGTATTCCTAAAATTTTACAAACCGTTAAGGTTACCGGCGAAGTACTGAATCCAAATGGAATTGTATTTAAACAAGGTAAAGGCCTTAAACAATATGTAAATGGCGCAGGTGGTTTTACCTCAAATGCCTTAAAAAGAAATGTATACATTAAATATGCAAATGGTTCTGCAGAAGCGGTAAAAAAGTTTTTATTCTTTAGGAATTATCCAAGAGTTAAACCTGGGGCAGAAATTATGGTTCCTAAAAAACCATTAAGAGAGCCTATGACTACTCAAGCTTGGATTGCCATTAGTACGGGATTAGCTTCAATGGCAGCATTAATCATCACTTTGTTTAGGTAAGACGGAGAAAATTTTAACCAGATTTAATTGAAGCACAACTAAACTATGGCTAATGAAAATATAAAAGTATACACGGCAGATGAAGCGCAGGGTACACTTGTTAAATCAGTACTACAGCTAAAGCATTGGTGGATTTATTTAGGTACTAAACGAGCACTGTTGATGCTAGTGATGTTGCTTGCAGGTATTTTAGCTTTGGCTTACGGCTATTTTAAAAAGCCGGTTTACATAGCCACTACCACTTTTGTATTAGAAAATGGAGAAAGCAGTGGAGGCGGTTTAAGTCAGTATATGGGTATTGCTTCTATGATGGGCATCGATTTAGGCGGTGCTGGTGGTGGTGGTATTTTTCAAGGGGATAATATCATTGAGCTTTATAAATCTCGTAATATGATAGAGCGAGCGTTGTTGCATCCTGTTGTAGGCGATTCTACCCAGCTTTTAATAGATAGATACCTCAAATTCAATAATTACGATAAATGGTTCAGCGAGCATCAACTGGCAAATACCACTTTTAGTAGCTATCAGCAGTTGCTAAAAGACAAAAGAGCCTATCGTTTAAGAGATAGTATTATGGCAATGGCGGTTGAGAAAATCAACCAATACAATTTAAGTGTTGGTAAGCCAGATAAAAAGTTAGACATCATAAAAGTGGATGTGAAAGCTAAGGATGAGTTATTTGCGAAGGAGTTTAACAATCAGATTGTGAAAAATGTAAATGATTTCTATGTACAAACCAAGACGAAAAAATCATTAGACAATGTAAATATACTACAGCAAAAAACCGATGCAGTTCGTAGAGGAATGAATGCTGATATTTATGCTGCAGTTGCGGTGGCAGATGCTACGCCTAATTTAAATCCTACCAGACAGGTGCAGCGGATGGCACCAGTACAAAAGTCGCAGTTTTCTGCCGAAACCAATAAGGCTATTTTATCAGAACTTGTTAAAAATCTAGAAATGGCAAAGTTCAATTTGAGGAAAGATACACCACTAATTCAGGTTATCGATACTCCAATATTGCCATTAAAGGATAACCATATTGAGCTCTTTTGGTATCCGTTAGTTGCCATGTTTGGAACGCTGTGTTTAATGGCAGTGTTTTTATTGATCAGAGAATCTATTTTAAGTAAACTGCGCTAAAGCCAATTTGGAGATATGAAGATCATTATCCTCAAAGGCGGTTTAGGAAATCAGTTATTTCAAGTAGCTTATGCCTACTATCTGGCCAAAAAAAAGCAACATCGAATTGTTTTATTTACTGGTTTATTAGGTAGTTATAAGGCAAAAAGGGAATTCTATTTTTCCGACTATTTTGGGCAAGGTAAGGATAACATTAAGGTAAGATCTTCATTTGTATTGGCTTATTTAATAAGGGTTTTTGCTTTCATATTGGAACCGATTTTTCCGAAGTCTATATTTATGGAAAGTTCGAAAAAGTACAGTGAGGAGCAAAATTTAAAATCTGCTTTTGTAATTGATGCGTATTTACAGCGATTTACCGATGCCGAATATTTTGATTTTATACTTAACGATATCACCTTTGCTGCTTTTATACAATCAAGTTTACAGCCTCATTTTATACCTTGGAAAGAGCAGGTTGTATTTAAACAAAGTTGTTTGCACATTAGGGGTAACGACTTAAAGTACTTGTTTAATTTGGAACAACTAAAGTTAGTTGTAAATCAGTTGTTGGCTAAATTGGCCATGTTACATCCAGAGCAGCCTGTAACTCTTGTAACAGATGATGTCACTTTTGCACAAACGTTATTAGCGCCCATAAATAAAGTAAATTTCCAATCAAAAAATTGGCAGATTGATTTTTTAACCTTAGCCAATGCCCAAGTTATGGGTTTAATTGATAGCACTTTTTCTATCTGGGCAGGGGTATATGGTTTAATACTATTTCCTCATACTTCGATATTGGCAAGTTTAAACAGCATCCAAAAATATCCATTATTAATTTATTTGTATCAACAGCAAAGGCTTAAAAGGTTGGAGGATGTAGAATGGAAATAACCCTGTTTTTTTTAGTGCTAAATACCATTTTTTTTGGTTCTACACTCTTACTTCGCTTTCATAAACTTATTGGGCTTTTGGCCACTATTTATTTATTGATTTGGACCATTGCCATCTATCTTTTTGTAATTTTTAGTTCCATCTCTATTCCCTTTTTAACCTTTAAGGGCATTAGTATAATTTACCTGCATTTATTGGCAGTGATGCTGTCTACGTTTGTAACATTTAACGCTTATTATAAACTTGTTACAGTAGCTTTATTTCCGATTAAAATCCCACAATTTTATTTCATCTTTTTAGCATTGGCTGCTGTTGGTATTGGGATGGTATTGTATACTACAGATGTGTGGACTTTTTATGTGCAAAATCAATTGGCAGAAATGCGGGGCGAAATTTTGGATCAGAATATCACTGTAAACCGTTATTGGAAGTTTATGGGTAATTTTGTATATCCCTTAGCCATTATTGCGCCTCTGTACTTTTTTAGAAAGCAAAAAAATGTATTGGTATTAATTGCAGTGGTGGTACTTGGTGCATTATTGTCTTTCTCTAATGGTGGCAAGGGTAACTTGCTTATTGTTATTTTGTTGTTGATGGGTGGTATCATCTTTTTCTTGTACCATCGTAAAGTGGCGTTTCCGGCGGTATTAAAAAAAACAGTTGTTCTGTTGGGTGTAGCGATGCTTGGTTTCTTTTATTTTATCAATTCTACTAGGGTAAGCGAAGAAGAAGGATTTTCTATTGGCGATTCGTTAACGTTGTTTAATCAGTACTTTACCAATTCTATTCCTTCTTTTTGCCAGTGGATAGAATTGAATGATATTCCTTTTATAGATTTTAAAATTGGGCAAACTGCCATTTTACGAGAGGCAGGCTCTTTTGTAGGTATTTCCAATCCGAGGGTTATTGATCAGCAAGTAGTAAACATTCCGCAAAGGTTTAATGTATATACGGCCTTTGCAGATTCGATTACTGCTTTTGGTTGGATAGGTTCGGTAATTTATTACTTACTGATAGGAGCTATAATCGGCTTGATTGACTTGGTGCCACGTAATGATCAAACCTTATTTCTGTTTGCTACATTTTTCCTTTTTGCCTGTTATAGCCTGTTTACAGATATCTTTTTTTACATGATCGGTTCTTGGATTTGTCTATCCTTTTATTGGTTGTTTAACCTTATTCCATTAACAAAGTATGACAAAGCAATTGACACTTAATTTAATTAAAAGTGATATAGCAGTTGTGATTACTTCTGCTTTGTATGTAGGCAGATTAGGTGAAACACTTGGCCATGTAGATCCTTTCCGTTTGCAACGGTTGCAACAAACCATTACAACAATTCAAGGGTTTCAATTTGGCAAAATTATAGTAATTGATGCCACCTTAGCTGATGATTTTGATGGTGAAGCCTTTTTGCAGTATAAGGTGGAGTTTGTGAAAGCCAAGAGCACTATTAAGAAAAGTGAAAATGAATATCAGATATACGGCCCTTCTCGGTTAGAGATTGATCTGATGGATAATTCGGCATCGTCCTTAGCAAAATTGTTAAACAATTATAAATACGTACTTAAATTATCGGCTGGTTATAGCATCAGTAATTTAAAGCCAATTTTGGCTGTAGCATATGCTGGTGTAGTTTATCGTTTTGGTAATCCTTTTAGGCGCAAAATTAGATTTTGCTTATCTAGTTTCTACATCTTGCCAACTGGTCAATTTATCTCATTTATCAGCTATGCTGCGGCAAAAATGGATAATGTAGCCAAAACTTATCCATTAGAAGCCGTTCTCTATGATTTTATAAAAACAATAAAAACCAAAGGTATAACAATTGATTATCCTGTAATTAATGCTACATTTTTATCGAGCCAAACCGATTCCAACGCTAAGTCATTTAAGATAAAATTAAGGGTTTATCAAGTATTGGCTAAGCTTGGTTTATATGCGAAATCAGTGAGCGAGATCAATCACCCTATAACAATAAGTTCAGGTGAATAGGCCATTGGTATCCATTATCACTCCTGTATACAATGCAGTTTCGTTTATAAATGAAACTATAGCTACCGTATTGGCACAAACTTATTCTAATTGGGAACTTATCATTATTGATGATGCCTCTACAGACCAATCATTAGCTAGGCTACGAGCTTGGGCAAAAGATGAACCTCGAATTAGATTACTGCAACAATCTATAAATAAAGGGGTTGCATCAGCAAGAAATTTGGCTTTGAAAAGTGCAAAAGGTAAATATGTTGCTTTTTTAGATAGTGACGATTGCTGGGACTCCGATAAACTTACAATACAGGTTGACTTTATGGAGAGCCAGAACCTAGCCATATGCCATACCGCTTATAGAAAAATAGACGGTTCTGGAAATGTAATAGCCGCTAAAATTAAGGTAGATGATAAGGTAAATTATTACCAATTGCTTAAACATAACCAAATAGGTTTTTTAACAGCAATGTATAACCGAGCGCTAATTGGTGAAGTGTATTTCAAGCCAATTGGCCATGAAGATTTTGCTTTTTGGCTAGCTATTTTAAAAAAGGGATATTTAAGTTACGGTATCAATTCCGTTTTGGCGTCATACAGGATTCATGCCAATTCCATTTCTCATCATAAATTAAAAGCAGCTTCATTTACATGGAATATTTACCGCCAGGTGGAAAGATTATCCTTGCTGCAAAGTCTTTATTATTTTGCTAGCTACGCGTTTAATGCAGGCCTTAAATTCCTCAAAAGATAATGGAGATTTTATTAACAGGTAGTTCGGGGTTTTTAGGCAGGTATATTCAATTGACATTGCATGACCACGATGTTTTTACCATTGGCAGGAACGCTAGTAATAATTTGATTTGCGATCTGTCTGTTGAAGTGCCTTTACTACCAAATCTTTTCGACATAGTTGTTCATTGTGCGGGCAAGGCACATAGTATTCCTAAGTCATCAGCACAGAAGCAAGCATTTTTTGATGTTAATGTTCAAGGAACAGCAAATCTACTACAAAGTTTGACTGCTAAGCCACCACGTTGTTTTGTACTGATTAGCTCTGTGGCTGTATATGGTTTAAGCAGTGGGGTTGATGTTGAGGAATCTGCACCGCTTTTGGCAACAGATGCTTATGGTTTGAGTAAGATAAAAGTAGAACAATTGGTACAAGATTGGTGTAGCAGACATAAGGTGAAGTATAGTATTTTAAGATTGCCACTTTTAGTAGGGACAAATCCACCAGGTAATTTGGGCGCAATGCTTCAAGGGATTGAGAAAGGTTATTACTTAAACATAGCAGGTGGTAAAGCCAGAAAAAGTATGGTTTTGGCTGCTGATGTTGCTTCGATTATTTCTCACGTAGCAGAGATCGGAGGGATTTATAATTTAACAGATGGCCAACATCCGTCTTTTGCCGAGTTAAGTAATGCCATGGCCTCCAGTATCAATAAGAATAGACCAATTAACATGCCTTTTTGGCCCATTAAAATATTAGCGCTCTTGGGAGATAGGTTAGGATCTAAATTTCCTATTAGCTCTCAAAAATTAGCAAAGATAACTTCAGATCTAACATTTAACGACCAAGCTGCACGTAGAGATTTCAATTGGAACCCAAATTCAGTGCTTAGCCTATATCAACCTCAAACAAATTCTAATCTGCCTTAAAATGACAGTAGCTACTTGCCTATATATTGTTCTTGCACTTTTTCTGATCGAGTTATTGTACTTTAAAATTGCTCTGCATTTTCAGATAATCGATCAGCCAAACCATAGGAGCTCTCATCAGTTTGTAGCTATAAGGGGTGGAGGGGTTATTTTTACGATTGCAGCTTTGATTTTCTTTGCGCTGAACCAATTTCAATATCCTTGGTTCATGTTGGGCTTAGTATTAATTACTTTCATCAGCTTTTTAGATGATGTATTTACGCTTAAAAGTAGGTTCAGGTTAACCATACATCTACTCGCAGTGCTGTTATTTGCCTTGTCTATAAACTTATTGCAGCTGCCATGGTATTGGATAGCATTTGCCTTGTTTTTTATCATAGGTACCATTAATGCCTATAACTTTATGGATGGTATTAATGGCATTACCGGCGGTTATAGTCTGCTATTGATAGCAACGATGTACTACATCAACAACAATGTAATCGGTTTTACCAATGATGCGCTTTTAATTACTATCGCATTATCTTTATTGGTGTTTAATTTTTTTAATTTTAGAATTAAAGCCAAATGTTTTGCAGGCGATGTAGGTAGTGTAAGCATTTCATTTTTATTGTTGTTCTTTTTGGCACAGTTGATCTTAAAAACGCATAATTTTAACTATATCATGCTTTTTATACTATATGGCTTAGATGTGGTGAGCACCATGATGTTTAGGCTAATTCGTAGAGAAGATGTATTTGAAGCACATCGTAGCCATTTTTATCAGTACTTGGTTAATACTTGTAAAATCCCACATCTAGTAGTTGCTATTGGCTATATGATTTTGCAGTTTGGCGTTAATCTACTCCTCATTTTTGTGGTTAAAGATTCTGCTACACTCGGATTAATTTTAGTGTGCACTGCAATTGTAGTGTTTTTGAGTGTTAGATTTATGTTAGAAGGGGCAAGGTCTTTATTGGGCAAAGGGAAGGTGGATAGCTCGATATTGTAAATAACGAACATATCCTAATTGACAAGCATTTACTGATTTGTTAATATTTTTATTGGTATTAATGAGCTGGGCTACACATCGGCACTATACATTTTGGTGCTCAACCTGAAAGCAAGCTTGAATGATATATGGTTTTTTGTTTACTGAATCTGTTTTGTGTAGACTCAAAAAAAGCCATCTGAAGATGGCTTTTTTAATTGACTTATGTAACCCTTTGTTTTAACATTAGAAATTACATGCAGCGGGCATATCAATCGTTAGATCGTAGCTAGCAAGGTCTATTTTTTGCGTAGTGGTGTAAGCTTCCCCGCCAAAAGCGATCTGAAAATCATAGCTATTACCAAGTGCAAGTAAGTTAGTGCTAATTGTACCCTTGTCTATATAGCCTAAAAACCTAAAAGGGTCTGTTGATCCTGTTTTTTTGAAAAATACATATACACTTGGTCTAACCTGTACATCAGAGCGGCTAGGGCATCTTCCAATAAAGGTAAGTGTAGTATTGTTATAAACAGGAAGCGGTGGTAATACAATAGGAGGTGCAGTATTGCCAACTTTTGAAATACCGATAGCAACAACTTGTTGTTTAACATTTCCATTAAATGTAATCTGTTTAGTCTCCTTGTTATAACCCGGAGCACTGATTTCTACAGTGATCGTAATAGGTGCAGCAGCTGTAGGCACTGCATCTGGATGCAAGCCAATGGTTACAAGGCCATTATTAAGCACAATATTCTTTTTGCCCGAAAGCTCATATACATTTGCAGCTTGTGCTCCAGTAACTGTTATCGTAGCATTCGAAGGAGCAAGAGCGCCAGTCTGTGCATCGGTAACATTGATCATGGCAGTATGTTTGATGATATCAGTATCAACAATTATTTTGATGTTTTCTGTTGGCTTTTTACATGCGGCTAAAGCCATCACCAAAAAAGCAAGTACGGTTAATCTTATCTTATACATGGTATTGGTTTTTAAAGTTTAAAGTTAAAGTTAAGCTGCATAACTGGTAGCAATCTATAGTCTTTAATGTTAGACTGAAATTGGCCGGTTTGAGAATCATTTCCCGAAAGTAATCCTGTACCTTTGATATCGGCTTTAGGAGCGCTAAGGTAATAACCACCTAAATCTAGGTTCACATTAAACTTCTTACGTGGAAATGCATGCCCTATTGCAATGCCAAAGTATGGAGCAACCCCTTTCCAATCTACGTTAAGGTCTAGATGACCTACCTGCTCCTTGCTCAATTGCAAATCCCCGTAGCTGTATGAATCAGAAGGAGTTACCCTAATATTACCTTCAGCCTTTAAAAAATAGGCTAACCCGGCAACAAAACGGAACGCGCCAGCATCGCTGAAAGGACTATAATCTGCAAGGGCATGAATGTTGGTGAAATCAGCAGAAGCTTCCGTATTGGAGTTAAAATCGCTAATTTTAAATACATTATTTGCCTTTACTGGAATAATGTTGGCACCAGCCCTTAAGGTAAAACGTGATGATAGTCCGTAAAGAAACTCTGCGCCAATCCCTTGGCTACCTAAGTTTAACTGAACCGACTGCTGAGCGCTGTGCGATGTGGTGTCAACCTGCGCCTTTGCATCAAGGCCTAGCAGTATTGCACCTAAAAGCATTAGATGGAATAGTTTTTTCATGAATTGTTTTTTATTGGTTTAATTAAAGTGGCGAAGATAAGATATTAAATCATAATTAGTTAACTCAAAAGAAATAATTTTCCTTTGAGTTAATTAATTAAATACAAAAAATATAATTTCAGGTAAAACGGGTTCGTTTAAGTTAGGTCAAATAAATAATATTTACGCTGTGTTTAAAGATAATAGGCAATACATATATTAAAATTCACTCTTTCATAGCGGAGTAAGCTAAAACTGAAACCTAAGCTGATAAATATTTAATTAAAGCAATATTTTAAATAAGTTAACTCGATATTTCTGTATCTATGTGTTTAATTTTGTTTTCGATGGTTAAACAATTAAATAGATGAAAGACATCGCCATATTAATGGGTGGAAAGGTAATTAATGGTCTATTTGGGCTGTTGCTCTTTCATGTCATTAAACAAGTTTTGTTTCCGTCGGTTTATATAGAATTTTCTAATTGTTTAGCTGTGCTTACGCTTTTAGCTACTTTCTCTGCAGGCGCTATCAGTGGTCTAATGTTAAAGCAGGCATTTAATTCAAAAGAAAATGCTGCTATCGTCCTATACTGGACTTTCTTTTTTTTGCTGCTTAGTGTTTTGGTAATCGAGATGTTTATTTCTACTAAACAGTTTCCATCTATTTATAGAATGCAAGCTTATGCTTATTTATTTACCAATCTTTTTGTAGGTATTGTTTTGATTGATTTTCAACTCAAGCAAAAGTTTCTATGGATGTTATTGCTTGATTCGCTTCGACTAATTTTTCCCTTACTGCTTATTATCTTATTGACCAAATTGATGGATCTGCAATATATGGACTTAGCTAAGGTACTTTGGCTATTGGTATTGGGAAATGTCTTTGGAACGATTTATTTTTTTATTAAAATTCGAGTAAGTTCTGCCGCACTTAAAGACTTTAGTTACTTTCGCAAAAATTGGAAGTCAGATTTATTCTATAGCTTCTGGTTTAGTGCCTTCAACGCTTTAGCACAATTACTCATCACTTTCGATAGGCAGTGGATTGCCAAAAACCACAATGAGTTGCTTGCCTCAAAAATTGCCTATACTGCCGATCAGGTTACACGCATAGCCAATGGAATCTTATTTCCAATCAATACCAAAATATCAAGTCAGTTGGGAATTTTGGTACGAGAAAAAAAAATTACTATTTTCAATCGTACACTAAGGTATGGGGTACTCTTATCACTCGCCATGGGATTGCTTTTGGTAATTTGTATAAGCTTAGCCACATTTGTAATAAATTATTACCATTTTGATTTTGCCATAGATAACCACGCTGCGATTTTTTATGCTATTGGGGCATCACTTTATTTATCTGCATTAATTCTGCAAAAAAGATTTGATTACACTAAATTTAAAGCTACTCCTACACTTATCTTATTGTTGATGTTGATTTCTGGATTATTTTGGAAATGGTCGTTTCCATCAGAAATTGGACTTTACAATTATGTAAATATCATATACTTTTTGTTAATGGTAATAATAACTGAAGCAGTTCGCAAACGTTTGGTTATGGACAGGTAATTGCAGTAGTGGTTTTGAATGTACTTATTGGCTGTGCATCATTAAAAGTATAGCATTCAACGAATTTAAATTTGCCATTATAAATTGCAAGATCTTAATTACTTTCCGAAAGAATATCTTGCAGTTCTTTCAATTCTTCTACTTTGTCTGTAGCACCTAAATTCTCATAAGCAGAAATAAGGTTGCGGATAATGCGACGGATAATCTCGGTATTGCTACAAGGAGCATAAAAGCCAGGTTGGGGCTCTAAGTTAAGCTGGCGCAGAAACTGGTCTACATCATGTTTCCCAAATATAGCACCCTTATTAAAAGCATTGATGTAAAATAATACACCATATTCCTTATCAGAATTGCTTTCGTCTATGTAACCTAAAATAAAATGTTGCGGTAAGTTTACGCCATATACCGGGATATCAAGCTTTTGCGCTAACGTAGCATAAATAATAGCTAAAGAGATTTGGTTGCCTTTTTTGCTAGAAAGTACCTGATTGAGGTAAGAATTTTGCGGATCGTGATGGTTCTTGGTATTTCCACTAAAACCATATTGGTTGTAAAATATGTGGTTAATGAGTTTAATTTTTTCGATAGAACTCATCTCGTACTGTAGACCTACCCAAATTTCTCTTTTAATCGCTTCTATTTTGAGAATGACATCCTGCTCATCTAAATCTGGGTATTGATACCTATTAATCACTAAAGCGCCTTGCAATAAATCAAAAGCGCCACTTTGGTACCATAAATTGAGGTCTTCTTTAACGTTGTTAAATTGTATAGTATGTACAATATGCTCAATACGATCTTGCAATAAAGTATCTAAAGATTGTTCCCAAGCAGTTTCGAGATGGGCAATAGCCTCATTGCCATATTCTATTAGCTTTTGTTCTACCTGTTGATATACTTCTTCATCAGTATCATCCAATAATTTAACTAAGGCACCAATTTCTGCAAGATTTTCCATTAAAATGCAAATTACAATTTCCAGTTTGCCTACTTTTGAGGCTATGATTTTTAAGTATCTATCAGCTTATCTCAAACACCAATTTACAGCAAATACTAGGCATGGAACCCATTCGCCATTTGTTTATCAATTAGCTGATGAGGTAATTTACGATTTTTCTTTAAAAAAAGTATATACTGAACTGTTAGATTATCGAAAAAAACTTTTAAATGACCCTAAAACAGCTGCATTTGTTACTCAAATAGTTAAAGGTGGATTAAAAAAGAAACGGGTACTCGAGCTCATTTACCGTATTGTCAAATTTCATCAGCCAGCATATATGCTAGAGCTTTCGGCAAATTTGGGTATTGCAACTGGCTATTTGGCTAAGGCTTGTCCAACAGCAACTCTAATCACTATTGAAGAAAACGTTGAACTGGCAAAACTTACAGAAGATAGCTTAGCTAGCTTGAGCAATGCAAATATCAATTTATTAGCTGGGAATAGCGCAGAGGTTTTTGATGCTGTAATTGCAGAGACCATTCAGTTAGATTTGATCTATCTGAATTGTGGCATCGTTAACCTTAACTATTTTGAGTTAGGTTTAGCAAAGCTGAATGAAAATTCGTTAGTAATAGTCGAAGGAATGCATTGCACAACCGAGTCTACAAACAATTGGGAAAGTATTAAAAACCATCCTGATGTTACCGTTACGGTAGATCTATTCTCTATAGGTTTAATCTATTTTAGAAAGGGGCAAGCCAAAGAACATTTCAAACTAAAATTTTGATAGGGTAAAGCTTTTAGTTTTTGCATATTGAACATTTCGATAATTATCTCCATACGTTATTTTCAGGGTAATGGTTACTAAACCAGGGTATATAGTTTTAGCTATATGCTAAATCATTTCATCACTCCTTTTTTTTTTAATTTATTTAATTGATAATCAGTTTATTAAATAATATAAACTGATTTTTTAGGTAAAAAACGTATAAACAAGTTGTATAACTTAAAAATAAGTTATAAATTTATTTTATGGAAGAATTAACTAAAGCAGAAGAGCGCATTATGCAGGTTTTGTGGAAACTACAAAATGCATTTGTTAAAGATATTATCGATGAGTTGGATGAAGAGCCTAAACCGCCTTACAATACCATATCATCTATTGTTAGGTTGTTAGAGAAAAAAGGTTACGTAAGTTACAAAGCTTATGGCAAAACCTACGAGTATTTTCCGGCTATTAGCAAAGAAGACTATACCAAAACAACTTTCTCTAAACTGTTTGCTGGTTATTTTGATAATTCGCCAACTAGCTTATTGTCGTTTATGGTTAAAGAAGAAAAATTAAGTGAAAGAGATATAGAAGAGTTAAAAGCCCTCATTAATAAAAAGTCATAAAAATGGAACTCCTGATTTACCTGCTAAAAGTTAGCGCTTGTATGGCAATGTTTTTTGCCTTTTACTTATTGGTGCCTAGAAAATTAACTTTCTTTAAGCTCAACCGCTTTTATTTACTGGGTGGTTTGTTGCTAAGCTTTGCAATTCCAGCATCACAATTAACTATCGAAAAGGAAGTTCCGCAACAAATTAACAACATCGACTTGCCGATGTTAACCCATACAGCTGTTATGCCAACTTCCGCCATGCCAATAGTAACCGGTACTATGAGCGTTGAAGATAGTTTCAATTGGTATTTATTATTGCCTTATCTGTATGGTGCTATAGTATTGTGTTTATTATTAGTTACTACATGGAAGTTGCTGCAACTTTTTAAACATACCAGAGTTGAGGCAGCAAAGATCAATGGCTTAAGGTTAGTGCCTAAAAGCATGGGTTTTACCAACTGTTCTTTCTTTAACTATGTTTTTATAGACCAGCAACGCTTAAGTGCAGCAGAATTAGAGGTGCTGCTAACGCACGAAGAGGTACACGCCAAACAACTGCATTCTATCGATAAAATTTTGATGATGCTTACCAAAGCGGTATTATGGTTTAATCCGATTGTTTATTTGTATGATAAGGCTTTGGAAGAAGCGCATGAGTATGAAGCAGATGAAACTACTTCTAATAACTTCGGTACTGGGCCTTATGCTTCCTTGCTGCTAAAATTGGCAGTAGAAAAAAATGCAATGCCACTGGTGCATAATTTCGTTAAAAGTCCAATTAAGCAGCGCATTAAGATGTTGTTTAACGGAAAATCTAGCACAGCTAAAAAATTGGCTTACCTATTCGTTTTACCTATTGGTTTAGGGTTGATTTGGGGCTTTACCATAAAAGTGGTTGAGGTTAATCCTAAAACGCAATTGTATTCGGATAAAAACCTGAATATAGATAGTGTGAGCATTTATAAAGATGTTGTTAAAAGCACGAAAAGAATAGCGTTTTTAACGCCTAGTGTAATTTCGACCGAAAGTACTTTTATTACCGAAGATGGAAACATTAATCATTATAAGGGTGCTAAAATTGAATTATTTAATGGGTTATTGAGTGCTAAAGAGGTAGTGTTGAATAACAAACTGAACACTATGGTAGCCTTAAATGCCAGTTATGTTTTTAATAATGGATATGAGACAAAAGGTGATACCATCGAATTTGATTTAAAAACAGGAACCAGCACCGTCAAAAATGCACCAAAACCACTCAGTGAAAATAAACCGAAGTTGATTAGTTCTGAGAGTGTTCGAGTTGATGTAAAAGCTGATATTAGTTATATCAAGCAAGGCAAAATTGAAATTGGTGAAGATAAATTAGAAGCTGAAGAAATTGCATGGGATGCAAGAAATGGGCTGTTAACTGCAAAAACAGCTACCTTAAAGTTAGCCAATGGCAAAGTGGTATCCGATCAGTATATCATTTACGATATTAAAAAGAGAAGCTATGTTACCAATAGTACGCCAGATAATAAAATTCACGTTAAATCTGCCGCTTATCAGTTATTATCAAAGTTAACATTAACTAATGATTCTATTAGAGTGGTAAGTACGATGGATGTAGTAGCTATAAGAGCTGATGCTAAAATTAATATCGATGGTTACAAGTTGAAAGGAAACTTAATTACATGCAAAGAAAACTCTAACGTTTTAACGGCACATCATGCAAGTTTAACAGATAGAAATGGTAAGGTAATTAATGCTGAAGAACTACAGTTTGATATCCTAACGAAAGCATATAAAATTATTAAACCATAACTAAAGATGGAATTTTTAAGCTACTTGCTAAGGGTTAGCTGCTGCCTAACTTTATTCTTCGCCTTTTATCTGTTGATATTGAGGAAACTTACCTTTTTTAAGTTCAATAGATTTTATTTACTTGGTGCTTTGGTGCTCAGTTTTGTAATCCCACAACTGCAGTTTACCATAGAAAGGGAAGTTATAGCTGAACCTGTACCAATTGCAAAAGAAGTTATATCTGCTGACCAGTCAGCGATGACCATAAGCAACGAAATATCAATTAAAAACCCAACAATTCCGGTACAAGAAGAACCAATGAATTGGCTTAAATTATTGCCTTATATATACGGTTTAGTTACCCTTGTAATTTTGTCTATTGCTATTTTACGTCTGCTTCAATTACTTAAACATGCCAACAAATTCACTGAAGAAGTAAACGGATTAAAATTGGTACCTAAAAAAGAAGGCTTTACCAATTGTTCCTTTTTTAATTATGTTTTTATAGATGAAAATAATTTAACGGCAGCAGAATTAGTGGTGCTTTTAAGACATGAAGAAGTCCATTTCAAACAATTTCACTCTATGGATAAGCTTTTAATGATGGTTGCTAAAACGCTGCTTTGGTTTAACCCCATTGTTTATCTATACGATAAAGCTTTAGAAGATGTGCACGAATTTGAAGCGGATGACATGACGTCTCAGAAAGTAGGCACAGGACCTTACGCCAAGCTATTATTGAGATTAGCCACCAACCAAAACAATACTCCACTCATTCACAATTTTGTGAAAAGCCCTGTTAAGAAACGAATTCAAATGTTATTTAATCATAAATCGAAGAATATGAAAAAGTTAATGTATTTATTAGCCCTACCTATAGGTTTGGGTTTGATATGGGGCTTTACTGTTGATGTGGTAAATGTTTTTCCAAAAGCAAACAACAAAAAAGAATTCACACTTATACTAGATGCTGGGCATGGTGGTAAGGTGCCTGGTGCTGAAGTAAATGGCTATAAAGAAAAGGATATTGCATTGGCAATGACTAAAAAAATAAAAGCATTGGCTGAAGCAAAAGGTATCAATGTAATCACAACAAGAGATAATGATAGGAATGTAAGTTTACAAGATAGGGTAAAAATAAAAGGTGATTATTTACTTTCTATACATGTAAATAGCGAGCCTGTGGCAAAAGCCAATGGGACAAAAAATGGAATAGAAATTTATACGCCAAGTGCTGATAGAGGATTGATTTGGGGCAAAGCTAATTCAATGCAGCATTATTTATACGAGCAATTAAAAACAGTTGCGGGTATAAAAACAGCTAGTAAGCCAGTGCAACAAAGGTTAATGTTATTGCAAAATTCTAGTGCAGCTGGTGTAATCATTGAGATGGGTTATTTAACAAATAACGAAGATCTAAAAGCCATTACAGATGAAAATAAACAGAATGAATTAGCTGAGGCAATTGTTAAAGGTATAATTGTATATATGGACAAGACACCTAGTGATGAGGAATTTGATGAAAATAATAAAGCATTAATCTCTTCAGCCAATTCAGTTAAACAAGATGGCCCATTTATACAAAGGGTTAATATGGCCACCAATAACCGCTACAAATCAGAGCAGATTACTTTAAATACTGTAAATGGTAAGCCAATTAGTTTAAAAACAGTCTATAATTATGAGAAATATCAAAAACCTTCCATTTGGGTGTTTGTTAATGATCAACTGTATTCAGAAGCGGAAGCATTAAAATTCGACAAAAAATTCATCCAAAATCTTTCTGAAAATAGAGGATATGCTACAGTTAGGGATTATGATCTTCCAGCGCTAAACAATGACAAAACTGGATACCTATTTTGGTTTGGAAACGAACCTAAGCTTTCTGTTGCTACAGCCAAAAACAGAGCTTATTATGAAAAGTATAACGGCACAACAATTTCTGGCCAAATTGTAGATTTTAGTTTCAACTCCAATAAATTGCTAGACGGTTTTTTAGTTAAAACAACCAATGGCGAAACTGTAAAGGCAAATGTAGAAATCAAATTTACTAAGCGTATACAGGCTATGATTGCTAAGGGCGATCAGGTTGCTATTAAAATATATAATGCTGGCTATTGGAAAGGTAGCGAATATCCGGTACTTACCAGTTATAAGTTAATGAAAGACGGTAAGCTGTTATTCGACAGATGGCCTAAATCGGCAAATGCAGCTACTAAGGTTGGCGCTGTTAATAATTTAGAAACCCAAGAAGAACCTAAGTTGTTGAGCTCCACTACGCTTAATGTTGATGTTAAAAATAGTATTAGTTATGCTACGAAGGCCAAAATGCAGATATATGGAGGTGTTTTGATTGCTGGGGAGCTGGTATTTGATCAAAAAAATAAATTAGTGACAACCAAACAGGCTTCTTTTACAGATAAGAAGGGTAGGGCAGTTACAGGCCATGCCATTACTTTCGATTATAAAAAAGGGACTTATTTTTTAACTTCACTATCAAGTAACAATCATCCAACAAATAAAAGCAATCAGATCACAAACATACCTTCTAATGATGTAGGTAAATATCAGTACATCGCTAGGGATTCTATCAGAACAAATAAGGTAACTGGAGAAACGTTTTTGTATGGAAATGCTGTTGTTTCAACTGACAATATGGTTTATAAAGGTGATAGGATAGTTTATAATTCAAAAAAACAAACTTTAGCAGCTAAACAAAATGTTAATGTTTATGAAAAACTGTCTAAAACTTCTGTAGATGCAGATTCAATTTTCATGAATTTAAAGACAGCGAAGGGTAACATATATGGAGCTAGGTCAAATAAATCTTCAAATTAATTACTTAAACATTCGCTTTTCAGCTTAGGGGAATTTCAAGGGTTTTGGTCAGTTCCCAGCTGATAAGTTGTTAGCGTTGGCGAGGACGCCAACGACTGAATCTAAGAGCGTTCGCTTCCCATTATACATTAATTTATATTATCCTTCGTTTGGCGTCACCGCCAACGTTTAGTTAAGCCATGTAAAATAGCTGATTAATTACCAGGTTGGTAACTACGTTCCGCATTTTTAACAACATCCTCCTTGTAGAATAAAACATCCTTAAATTGCCCTTTGGCATACATCTCGGCTTGGTCGTTAAAATGTTTAGATTTTGGATCGCCGCTATTGCCGCCTGCCAAAATAGATTTTGCTTTTATCCTTGGTCCAAACTCTACCGCACACACAAAACTATTGCCACTAAAGCCATAACGTTTATTGGTTTTAAACTGATTACTGCGGTAAGATGGCAATTGCCCCCATAAGGCAGAACCAAAACCAACTGGAATGCTGTTCAAGTTATCATCATACTTTTCGTAAATCGCACCAGTTAACCGTTGAAAACGATTAATTTCTCCCCATGTCACTTCCCATTTGCCAAAGCGTTTGCTTAAATCTGCTAAAGTTGCTTTTAGCGGATCTAACAATTCGTTAGGTCTGGCGCTGGCTACAAATGCCGAGGTATTTTCAATTTGGTCTTTTTCTCCCGGATCGATATATACCTTTTGGATAATTGGATTTAGGCGAGGTGCCCATTCAAAAGCAATAGCTGCTGCAATAGAACTTTCGGCAGAGCGGTAATCCCATCCTTTCAAAATGTCAATTGGCGCTTTTAATTCTGCCAACAAGGGATCGCTTTGTGGCAATTGTGCATAAGCTTTTAAGAGCGCTGGTACCAAAACCTCAAACGCAGGTAAGTAAGTATCGTAACCCATGGCAATTACTTTATCTAAATCGTATTTGGCTGGTTTATCTAAAAGTCTATTGGCGGCAACGCCTCTAAAATTTTCGCCATCTGGTGCCATATAGCTTGGATAGTTTGCTTTTATCGGGCTATTTTTTCCTGCTACACTAAAAGGAGTGGAGTTGCAATTTTGTAACCACCCATTTATTGGGTTATATAAATGAACCATATCTTTTACATTATGCAAGCCTTTCCAAGCAGTGGCAGAAGTGCTTCCATCAACTACATCACTCCAATTGTATTTGGTATCTCTAGCAGGAATAAAGTTGCCATGCCAATAGGCAATATTTCCTTTGTTATCTGCATAAACGGTATTGTTTGATGCATTGGCTTTCAAATCCATAGCTTTCTGGTATTCCTCAAAGCTTTTGGCTTTAGTACGTACCCAACTTTGGACCAAACTTGCAGTATTTCTGTTTTTGGATTTCAAACTAATCCATTTGCCGTCTCTAATTGCCATAATTGGCCCTTTATTGGTAAAATAGGTGTTAAAGCTTTTGGTTTTTAAACTATTTCCTTCCAAGTATTTAATGTTTACCTTCTTTTCTATTACTGGAAGTTTTTTCTTGTCGTACTCATAAAATAATCCTTTATCAGTTTTGGTTATTTTCTCTGCATACATATCAGCAATATCAACATTGTTTGAAGTATGCATCCACCCTAAATGTTCGTTAAAACCTTGGTAAACGAAAAACTGCCCCCAAGTTACAGCACCATACGCATTCAAACCTTCTTCGCTTTGCATTTGTACCTCTGGTCTAAAATAAAAGGTAGTATGCGGATTGATATATAAAATTGCATTTCCTGATTTGGTGATAGAAGGCGCAAAGGCAAAACCATTAGATCCACTTTGTTGGTCTTTTAATATGGGTACGTAGGCAGTAGGTTTATGATCGCCTGTATAAAACTGCTTTAATTCTGTAATCGTTAAATTGGCGGTATTAATGGCACCAATGCTTCCGTCTGTCCATAACAAGGCGTACCAAGGTTTAAATCTGGTTAATAGGGCAGGTTTAACTTGTGGATTTTTAACCAGGTAATAATTAATGCCATCTGCATAAGCATTTAATAGTTTTTTTAACCATGGTTGTGCTTTTTGGTAGTCTGCAATGGCTTCGGCGGTGTCAATTAACAATCGTATCTGTAAATCGTTAAAAATATCCTTTTCGCCATTGATCTCAGATAATCTGCCCAGTTTTTCGATGTAATTCAGTTCAACTCTTTTAAAATCATCCTCACATTGTGCATATAACAAACCAAATACGGCATTGGCATCGGTTTTACCATATACATGCGGTATGCCCCAATTGTCTCTAATAATGGTTACTTGTTTTGCTTGAGCTTGGTAAGCAGCAATTTCCGCAGGTGTAAACTTTTGAGCGAAAAGAGAGAGTGGGAGGAAAAGGAGTAAGAGTAATTTTTTCATGAAAAGTTGATTCTGTTGCCCAATTTAGAAATAATTATAAAATTTTAGGGTACTCTTATTTTAAAATAGCAAAGGATTGCAATTAAACCCTTAACCATTTCAGCTTTAAGCTAAAAACTGTACTTTTGCAGCCGAACAAAAAAATATAGAGATGAGTACTACAAGAGGACCGATATCGAAATTTATGGAGACTAATTATCTTCATTTTAACGCTGCGGCGATGATGGACGCGGCTAAAGGCTATGAAACCCATTTAGATGAAGGTGGAAAAATGATGATTACCCTTGCTGGTGCGATGAGTACCGCTGAATTGGGTATTTCTTTGGCAGAGATGATTAGACAAGATAAAGTGTCTATTATTTCATGTACTGGTGCAAACTTAGAGGAAGATATTATGAACCTTGTTGCGCACTCACATTATAAACGTGTTCCTAACTACCGTGATCTAAGTCCGCAGGATGAGTGGGATTTGTTAGAAAACCACTATAACCGAGTAACAGACACTTGTATTCCTGAGGAAGAAGCTTTCCGTCGTTTGCAAAAGCATATCCATAAAATATGGAAAGATGCAAATACAGCTGGTGAAAGATATTTCCCACATGAGTTTATGTACAAAATGTTGTTGAGCGGCGATTTAGAGCAATACTATGAAATTGACCCGAAAAACTCTTGGATGTTAGCAGCAGCAGAAAAGAACTTGCCAATTGTGGTTCCTGGATGGGAAGATTCTACAATGGGTAACATTTTTGCATCATATGTAATGAAAAGCGAATTAAAAGCAACTACCATGAAAAGTGGTATCGAATATATGGGCTGGTTGGCAGACTGGTATATCGCCAACTCAGCAGGTAAAGGGATTGGCTTTTTCCAAATAGGCGGTGGTATTGCAGGCGATTTCCCTATTTGCGTAGTGCCGATGTTATATCAAGATATGGAGATGGAAAATATTCCTTTCTGGAGCTATTTCTGTCAGATTTCCGATTCAACAACTTCTTACGGATCTTACTCTGGTGCAGTGCCAAACGAGAAGATAACTTGGGGAAAATTGGATATTCATACCCCTAAATTCATCGTAGAATCGGATGCAACAATTGTTTGTCCATTGATTTTCGCTTGGATATTGAAAATGTAATCGTTGTTTAATAATTGATAGTCTATGGTCTATTGACTATCAAACTATTGACCAAATAACTTCCAAATTTTTTAAAAAACATAAGCTTACCAAAATCAACAGTTTTTTGAAAATTGTTGATTTTTTTGCGTTTAAAGCGGAAATTTCAATAATTTAGAATGATTATAAATTGTATTTCACTGTCATTAATATGTCATTGGTAACTTAATAAATTTTACTTTTGTTCAAATCTTTAGGAGGGGTTATCACCCGATATATCTTACAGGTCTAAAATTTATTTCAAAAAATAGTATAAAACACTCATTATGAGGAATATCTCATTAATTTTTAAAGGAATTTGGAAGTCGGCATTTGTTTTTGCTTCCTTATCTTTTTTAATTGTAACAGTTACACAAGCACAAGATTTAGCAGAGGGTAAAACTTTATTTAAGTCTAAGTGTGCTTCTTGTCACAACTTGGCAACAGAATCTACTGGCCCTGCTTTAACTCCAAAATTGAATGAGCTTGATGAAGCTTGGGCAATTAAATGGATTAAAAACTGGAAAGCTTTAGTTGATTCTGGCGATAAACAAGCGATCGAAGCAGCCGCTCAGAAACCAACTGAGATGTCTACTTTCCCAACCTTAAGTGACGATCAGATTAAAAGTATTATTGCTTATGCAAAGGTAGGCGAACCTAAGCCGGCTGTAGTTCCAGGAGCAGAGGTTAAAGACGAAGGTGCTTCAAGCCTTTCTATTGCTGGTATTATCGCAATTATCGTACTATCTATTGTAATATTAGTAGTATTAGGTCGTGCGGTTAAAATGTTAGAACGTTTAATTCTTCAGAAACAAGGTATTGTTGTTGTTGAGGAAGAAAATGTACCACTAGCAGTTGGCGTTAAAGGTTTATTCAAAAACAAGAAGTTTGTATTTTTCTTTGTACTATGTTTAGTGATGGTATTAGGTTCATTCGGTTGGATGGGCATGTGGGAAACAGGTGTTCACACCGGTTATCAGCCAGTGCAGCCTATTAAATTCTCTCACGAATTACACGCAGGTATCAACCAAATCGATTGTCAGTATTGCCATACTAGTGCATTTAAATCTAAGAACTCAACCATTCCTTCTTTAAATGTTTGTATGAACTGTCATAAAAATGTTCAGGCAATTCAAGAAGATGGTTCGGTATCTCCAGAGATTCAAAAAATCTACAATGCTTTAGGATATGATCCAACTACGCAAGCGTATGATAAAACTAAGGAAAAGCCAATGGAATGGGTACGTGTACACAACTTGCCAGATTTCGCTTACTTTAACCACTCTCAACACGTAGTAGTTGGCGAGGCGGCTATCCGTAAAGAAAAAGGCTTAAATCCAAAAGATCCAGTTTGTTTCGCTTGTCATGGTCCGGTTAATACAATGGAAGAAGTTTATCAGTATTCTCCATTAACCATGAAATGGTGTATCAATTGCCATAAAGATGCCGATATATCAGATAAGAAAAATGATGCCTTCTATACAAATGTGATTAAAGCACACGAGAAGATTAAAAAAGGCGAAAAAGTTACTCCAGCAATGTTGGGTGGCTTAGAATGTGGTAAATGCCATTATTAATAAATAGAGTTTAGTTAAGAAACGTTCGATAAACAGTAATATAGCTTAAATGGAAAGCAATAAAAAATACTGGAAAGGCTTAGATGAGTATAAAAACACTCCCGATTTTGTTGAAAACAACAAAAACGAATTTGCAGAGCCACTTCCAATAGAAGATGTTTTAAGTGAAGCAGGATTAAGTACAGTTACCCCACGCCGCGACTTTTTAAAAGCCTTAGGTTTTGGTTTAGGTGCGGTTACTTTGGCGGCTTGTCAAACAGCCCCTGTGCACAAATCAATTCCTTATTTGATTAGGCCTGAAGAGGTTGTGCCAGGTATACCCAACTTTTACGTTTCTTCCTTTAAAGGAAGTCCTGTAATGGTAAAAACAGTAGTTGGTCGCCCAATTAAAATTGAAGTAAATCCAAATGCAGGTATCTTTAGTACAGGTACTGATGCACAAGCGCAAGCTTCTGTATTAGATTTGTACGATGTATCTAAATTGAAAAATCCTTTACTTAAAAAGGAAGAAAAAACTTCTTGGTCTGACATTGATACTTTTGTAAAAGGAGAGTTAAATAAAGCACAGGCATCTGGCAAAAAGATCCGTATCGTTTCTTCTAGCTTAAATAGCCCATCTGCTAAAGCTGTGGTTACTGATTTTGCGGCTAAATATCCTACAACCAAACATATACAATACGATGCGGTATCTTATACAGGTATCATCAAAGCAAATGAAAATAGCTTTGGTAAAGCAGTATTGCCAAAATACAATTTCGATAAAGCAGATTTAATTGTAAGTTTCGCTGCAGATTTCTTAGGAACATGGATCAGTGGCGAAGAGTTTACAGCACAGTATGTAGCTAATAGAAACTATAAATCTCTCGAACACAAAAAAATGTCTCGCCACTTTCAGTTCGAAACTGGTATGAGTTTAACAGGTACTAACGCTGATACCCGTATTCCGATTAAATTATCTGAAGAAGGACCGGCGTTAATTACTTTATATAATGAAATTACTGGTGCTAATTTAGCTGGCGGTGCATTAGGGAATAACACTACTGCAAGCAAAGTATTAAAGTTAGTAGCTAAAGAATTGTTGCAGAACAAAGGTAAATCTTTAGTTGTTGCAGGTTCTAACGATGTTTCTACTCAAATTTTAGTAAATGCCATTAATGCTGCTATTGGTAGTTATGGTACTACTATCGATTTAGATAATCCTTGCAAACGTTACGAAGGTAATGATGCTGAGTTTGCTGAGTTGATCAATGAAATGAATAGAGGAGAAGTTGCCGCGGTATTCTTCTTAAATTCAAACCCAGCTTACGATGCTACTAGCACTAAAGCATTTACTGATGCCTTAGCAAAAGTTGCTTTAAAAGTATCTTTCTCTGATAGAGTTGATGAAACTTCTGATCTTTGTGATGTAGTAGCTATCAACCCTAACTATTTAGAATCATGGGGTGATGCAAATACTTACGAAGGTTTTTACTCAATTGTACAACCAACAATTAATCCAGTATTTAACTCACGCCAAGCAGAGCAAAGTTTATTGATCTGGTCTGATGCTGCTGTTCAGGATTATTATCAGTATGTACGTAACAACTGGGAAAAAAATGTATTGCCTAGCGTTGGTAAAACTTGGAACGAGTTATTACAATTAGGCGTAGTTACTGCTGCTGCTAAAACTGCCGGAACTTATGGTTTCAGTATGTCTTTAGATGCGGTTGCAGCTTCTATTGCGACAAGCAGCAAAGCTTTAGCAAAAGATATCGAATTACATATCTACGAAAGCATCCCAATGCGTGATGGTAAACATGCCAACAATGCATTCTTACAAGAACTACCAGATCCAGTTTCTAAAGTAACTTGGGATAACTATATTGCTCTTGCTCCTAAACAAGCAGAGAAATTAGGCTACAAAGAATTTGATATTTTAACTGTTAAAGGTGCAAATGGTTATTCAGTAGATCTTCCCATCTTAATTCAGCCAGGGCAGGCAATGGGTACTGCTTCTGTAGCTTTAGGTTACGGACGTACAAAAGTTGGTAAAGCTGGTGATAATGTTGGTAAAAATGCTTTCCCTTTTGTAAATTTTAGTAACGGTACATTAAAGTATGCTACTACTGCTACTTTAGCTGCAACTGGCGGAAGAGAAGAATTAGCACAAACACAAACACACTATTCTTTTGAAGGAAGAAATATCATTCGTGAAGCTACTTTAAAAGATTATTTAAAAGATCCTGCTGCAGGTTCTGGTAACCACCATAAGCACAAAGTTTACGATTTATGGACTACCGATAAACACGAAAAATTAGGTAACGACTGGGTAATGGCAATCGATTTGAATGCTTGTACTGGTTGTGGATCTTGTATCGTGGCTTGTAATGTAGAGAACAATATTCCGGTTGTAGGTAAAGATGAAGTACGCAGGCGCAGAGAAATGCACTGGTTACGTATTGATCGTTACTATAGTTATGATCAAGAACCTACTGCTAATGCAGCTGGTCATGGTAGTCATGATGCTGGATCTACTGCAGTAACTAAAGAGAAAGAAATTGCACATTTGGAAGAAAACCAAATGAACCGGGTTTCTGTAGTTCACCAACCAATGATGTGTCAGCACTGTGATCATGCACCATGCGAAACAGTTTGTCCGGTATTGGCAACAGTACACTCATCAGACGGTTTAAACCACATGGCTTATAACCGTTGTGTAGGAACCCGTTACTGTGCAAATAACTGTCCATATAAAGTACGTCGTTTCAACTGGTTCAACTACTGGAACGATTCACGTTTCGATAACTATTTGAACAACGAATTCACACAATTGGTATTAAATCCAGATGTTACTACACGTTCGCGTGGTGTAATGGAGAAATGCTCTATGTGTATTCAACGTATCCAAGCTGGTAAATTAACAGCTAAAATGGAGAAACGTGCTTTAAAAGATGGCGATATCAAAATGGCTTGTCAACAAGCTTGTTCTGCAAACGCAATTATCTTTGGAGATAAAAACGATCCGAATTCGGAAGTTTCTAAAGCATTACGTAGCGAACGTATCTACTATGTTTTAGAGGAGATCAACGTACAACCAGGTATTGGTTATATGACAAAAATTAGAAATATAGATTCAGAAACTAAAGAAGTACACGCGTAAGCTTACTTGTAGCAATATAAATTATGTCAGGACATAACGAATCAATTTTAAGAGAACCATTAATAACGGGTAAAGACATCACGTATGCGCAAATTACGGACGATATCTTATTACCTGTAGAAAACAAGCCAAATAGAGCTTGGTGGATAGGTTTTATACTTGCACTTTGCGGCGCTACACTTTGGATAGTTTCGGTAGGTTATACCTTCTGGTTCGGTATCGGAGCTTGGGGCTTAAATAAAACAGTGGGATGGGCATGGGATATCACCGGTTTCGTATGGTGGGTAGGTATCGGTCACGCAGGAACACTAATTTCTGCAGTATTATTACTCTTCCGTCAAAACTGGCGTAACTCCATTAACCGTTCGGCAGAGGCGATGACCATTTTCGCCGTTATTTGTGCCGCAACATATGTAGTATCTCACATGGGTAGACCATGGTTAGCATATTGGGTATTACCATTGCCAAACCAATTCGGTTCACTTTGGGTAAACTTTAACTCCCCATTGGTATGGGATATGTTTGCAATCTCAACTTACTTCTCGGTATCACTATTATTCTGGTACACAGGTTTATTGCCTGATATCGCAACAATTAGAGATAGAGCAGCAGGTATGCGTAAAAAAGTTTATACTGTTCTTTCTTTCGGATGGAATGGTAACGTAAAAACTTGGCAACGTTTTGAGGCGGTATCTTTAATCTTAGCAGGTATTTCAACTCCACTGGTACTTTCGGTACACACCATTGTATCAATGGACTTTGCAACCTCGGTTATCCCGGGATGGCACACCACCATTTTCCCTCCTTACTTTGTGGCTGGAGCGATTTTCTCAGGATTTGCAATGGTGTTAACACTATTATTAGTAGCACGTAAAGTATTAGGCCTAGAGAATTATATCACGATGTTCCACATCGAATCGATGAATAAGATTATCATCCTAACAGGATCGATTGTAGGTGTAGCTTATTTAACCGAGTTTTTTATTGCTTGGTATTCTGGTTCAGAATATGAGCAGTATGCCTTCATTAACCGTGCTACTGGGCCATACTGGTGGGCATATTGGATGATGATGACTTGTAACGTAATCTCTCCACAGTTGTTGTGGTTCAAAAAAGTACGTACAAGTATTGCAGCTACTTGGATCTTATCTATCGTTGTAAACATCGGTATGTGGTTTGAGCGTTTCGTAATTATCGTAACATCATTACACCGTGATTATTTACCATCAAGTTGGACCATGTTTACACCATCTTGGGTAGACGTAGGTGTGTTTGTAGGGTCGATAGGAGTGTTCTTTACCTTGTTCTTATTATTCTTGAGAGTATTACCATCAATTGCAATTGCAGAGGTGAAATTACTATTGAAGAGTGCAAGTGAGCAAGCTAAAATGGAATTGATTAAAGATGGCCACTTGGATAAAGAACAAGTAGCAGAATACATAGAGTCTTTAGATAAGTTTGATAGTGTTAAACAAGAAGAATACGCAAAAATATAACAATGAGTAATATCAAATATATTTTAGGCAGTTTCGGCGATCCAGACGAAATGATGCACGGCATCGAAAAGTTGCAGGAAAATAACATCAAAATTCATGATGTATATACGCCAATGCCTATACACGGCATCGAAGCCAAATTAGGAGTTAAAAGATCTAGGTTAGATAGAGCAGCATTCTTTTTCGGAATTACTGGTACAATGACCATGCTTACAGGAGTTTACCTAGCTACAGTTGTAGATTGGCCAATTAACATTGGTGGTAAAACACACTTTGCATTACCAGATTTTATTCCAATTACTTTTGAGTTAACGATTTTATTTTGTGCCTTTGGCCTAGTTGGATCGTACTATGCATCAACCCACTTGTTTCCGGGTAGAGCACCAAGAGTAATGGATTTGCGAGCTACTAATGATCGTTTTATCATTGCAATTGATGCAAAAGAGAATACAGAGCACACCAAAATTGACGAACTATTAAAAGGTGCTGGTGCTTTAGAAGTAAAGCATAATGAAAGGAAGTATATTAGCTATGAATAAGAAATATATAGTTTATGCCACATTTATGGTACTAGTTACCGTGGTAATGCTTTCGGCTTGTAGAGATAAAAGAAGTACAGGTTTGGAGTATGCTAGAAATATGTATGATCCGATTGCTTATAATCAAGATCAGCCAAACAAAAATTTTGCTAACGGAGCAACATCACAAACCCCACCTCCAAATACCAATCCAACTGGATTTGTAAAGTACGAGTTTGCAAATACTCCAGAAGGATTAAAAGCTGCAGAGGCATCTTTAGTTAATCCTTTACCAATAACAGAAAAGAACCTATTACAAGGAAAACACTTTTATAATGTATTTTGTGGTGTTTGTCACGGCGAAAAAGGCGATGGAAAAGGACCTATCACCTTGTTAGAAAAAGGAATTACAGCACCTGCGTTTCATGGTGCTGATGTTAACTCTACTCGTGGTGGATTGATGAGTGAACTTCCAGTAGGAAGAATTTATCAAACAATCATGTATGGTTACAATGCAATGGGATCTCATGCTTCACAACTAACTCCAGACGAAAGATGGAAAGTGGTGATGTATGTTCAACAATTACAAAAAATAAAATAAGAAAAGCAAATTAAATGGGAACTCATCATTATAATTTAAGTGAACAATTTGAGTTTACAGGGAAAGCAAAAATCCTTAGTATTGTAGGTATCTTAGTAGGTATTGTGGCAATTGCTTTTGGTTTTATGAGTGGCGCACACGAGCGTACATTCGCTAACCTGTTACTAATGGCATATTACTTTGCATGTGTATGTATGTCTGGGGCTTTCTTTTTAGCCGTTCAATATGTAGCACAAGCAGGTTGGTCTGCTTCAATATTACGTGTACCACAAGCAATGGCTAAAACCTTACCAATTGCAGTTGTAATTTTATTGGTAGTAATAGGTTTAGGTCTTTATACGCATAACTTGTATCACCATTGGGCAGATCCAGAACTTCTTGTAGAGGGTGGTCCAAAATATGATAAACTAATTGCAGGTAAATCTGCATTCTTAAATATTCCATTTTTTATGGGCAGACAGGTTGTATTTTTGGGGCTTTATAGTTTCTTTGCTATCAAATTTGCACAATGGTCTAACCAAGAAGATTTATATGGTGGTTTAAATTACTACCGTAAAAGTTTCAAAAATGCTTGTATATTTTTGGTAATTTATGGTTTTACTACGCCAATCTTTGCTTTTGATACCATCATGTCTTTAGAAGCACACTGGTTCTCAACTATGTTTGGTTGGTACAACTTTGCAGCAATGTGGGTAAGTAGTTTAGCTACCATTGCAGTAATTATCATTTTATTAAGAAAAGCAGGTTACATGAGTTGGGTTAACAATAGCCACTTACATAACTTGGGTCAGTTTATCTTTGGTTTCTCTATCTTCTGGACCTATGTTTGGTTTGCTCAATTCTTATTGATCTATTATGCCAACATGTCTGAAGAGACTGTATATTTCTACAAAAGATTTAACAATTACGAAGCTTGGTTCTATATTAACTTGATCTTAAACTTCTTATCGCCGCTATTATTATTAATGGATCGTGATAACAAAAGAAGCGAGAATATTCTTTTAGTAGTATGTATTGTGGTTCTTTGTGGCCATTGGGTAGATTATTACCAAATGATTATGCCAGGTGTATTTGAATTTGGACCCAAAGTAATTGATGGTAAACCAGGAAGCGGGTTTGGAATTATTGAAATCGGAACTGCATTAGGTTTTGTAGGTTTGTTTACCTTTACCGTATTAAACGCTTTAAGTAAAAAACCATTAATTGCTAAGAACCATCCGTTTTTACAAGAAAGCTTAAATCACCATTTATAATAGGTTAGGTTTAGAAATATATAAATTAATATAATAAAAGTACAGCGTACTACTTTTAAGAAAATGAGTTTAAGAAAATTAATAAATAATAAAACAATGGCGGCTATTGCAGTAGTATTTACTGCGTTTGCAAGTACCAGTGCGTATGCTCAAGAGGCCGCCGCTGCCGCAACAGCAAAACCTGTAGATATGGAGCCGATTTACAAATCGACCCTATTCTATGTACTGTTGTTCTTGCTGTTATGTTTGTTCATTGCTATTGTAGGCAAGGCCCTTAGGGTTTACGAATTAACTCGTGAGAGCGAAGGCAAGCCTGAAGGAATTAACTGGAACAAGGTAAATGGTATTCTATTTGCCATTTTCTTAGTAGTTGGTTTGTATGGTGTGTATTGGGAATATACAGTACACGGTAACATGATATTACCAGAGGCAGCTTCAGAGCACGGTGTAAAAATCGATCAGATGTTTAACTTAACTTTGATTATTACCACTATTGTATTTGTTGCTACACACATTGTTTTATTTGCATTTGCTTATTTCTACAAAAGCACAGGCAAAAGAAAAGCTTATTATTATCCACACAACAATGCATTAGAGCGTATCTGGACAGTTATCCCAGCTTTAGTTTTAACGGTATTGGTATTAATGGGTTTCTTAACTTGGAGATCTATCTTTTACAAAATTGAAGATCCAAAAAATAAGCCTTTAAGTATTGAAATTACTTCTTCTCAATTCCAATGGGATGTACGTTATCCAGGGGCTGATGGAGTTGTAGGAAAGAAAAACTACAAACTGATTACCAGTATTAATGCATTAGGTATTGATTTTACTGATAGAAACAACTTAGATGATCAGTTTGCTGATGAAATTGTATTACCAGTTAACAAGCCAGTTCGTTTTATCTTAACAAGTAAAGATATCTTACACAGTTTCTACATGCCTCACTTTAGAGTGCAATTAAATACTGTACCAGGTATGACTTCTTATTTCGAGTTTACGCCAACCATTACTACGGCAGAAATGAAGGCTAAAACTAACGATCCTAAGTTTGAGTATCTTTTACTTTGTGCTAAAATTTGTGGTGATGGTCACTACAAAATGCAAAAACCAGTAAGAGTTGTTTCTGAGCAAGAGTATAAAGAGTGGGTGGTTAAACAAGGTATTTATTTAACCAACGACTTAAGAAAAGCCTTTAACTTACCAGTGCTTGCTGAGGCGCCAGTTGCACCTGCTACACCAGCAGCGGCAGCAGATACTACAGCAGCAGATACTACAGCAAAACAATAAATTAGCGTTAAAAAAATAATAATACTGGAGAGCCCTTATTATGTCAACTATATCACTACAAGATACACACCACCACGATAGCCATGATGATCACGGTCATGGACATCATAAAGAAACGTTCTTAACTAAATATATCTTTAGTCAAGATCACAAAATGATTGCCAAGCAGTTTTTAATAACTGGTATTATTATGGCAGTTATTGCCATGGGTCTATCCATTTTATTCAGACTTCAATTGGCTTGGCCAGATAAGAGTTTTCCTCTTTTAGAGCAATTATTAGGTAAATGGGCTGAAGGTGGAAGAATTAAACCAGATTTTTATTTAGCCTTAGTTACTATACACGGTACCATTATGGTATTCTTTGTATTAACAGCAGGCTTAAGTGGTACTTTTAGTAACTTGTTAATCCCGCTTCAACTAGGAGCAAGAGATATGGCATCGCCATTCTTAAACATGCTTTCTTATTGGTTCTTCTTTATGGCTTGTGTAATTATGATGGGGTCTTTCTTCATACAAACAGGTCCTGCAAGTGCTGGTTGGACAGTTTATCCGCCATTATCTGCAATTCCTAAAGCTATACCAGGTTCAGGATTAGGTATGACTATGTGGTTGATTAGTATGGTTCTTTTCGTAGCATCATCTTTAATGGGTGGTATTAACTATGTAAGTACAGTATTAAACATGCGTACAAAAGGGATGGACCTTTGGAAAATGCCATTAACCATTTGGGCATTCTTCTTAACGGCTATTTTAGGTATTTTATCATTCCCTGTATTAGTTGCTGGTGTGGTATTATTAGTATTTGACCGTAGTTTTGGTACCAGTTTCTACCTTTCTGATATCGTGATTGGTACACAGATTTTGCCAAACGAAGGTGGATCTCCAATTTTATGGCAACACTTATTCTGGTTCTTAGGTCACCCTGAGGTATATATTGTAATTATGCCGGCATTGGGTATTTCATCAGAGATTATCTCTGTTAACTCAAGAAAACCAATTTTCGGTTACCATGCGATGATTTATTCATTGATTGGTATTACCATTCTATCATTTATAGTATGGGGTCACCACATGTTTGTAACGGGTATGAACCCATTATTAGGTGGTGTATTTATGATAACCACGTTAATTATTGCAGTACCTTCAGCGGTAAAAACATTTAACTATTTAGCTACCTTATGGAGAGGTAATATCAGATTTACACCTGCAATGTTGTTTGCAATTGGTTTGGTATCTTTCTTTATCTCTGGTGGTTTAACAGGTATTTTCTTGGGTAACGCTTCATTAGATATTAACCTTCACGATACTTACTTCGTAGTTGCTCACTTCCACTTGGTAATGGGATCTGCAGCAATATTCGGTATGTTGGCTGGTGTATATCACTGGTTCCCTAAAATGTTCGGAAAAATGATGAGTGCTAAATTAGGTTACCTTCACTTCTGGGTTACCTTTATCTGTGCCTATTTAGTGTTTTTCCCATTACACTTTTTAGGATTAGATGGCGTGCCCCGTCGTTATTATGCATTTACTGAATTTGAGTTTATGCAAAAATGGGTAACTGTAAACGTATTTGTAACTTGGGCTGCTATTATTGCTGCCTTAGCTCAAGTAGCTTTCCTATTCAATTTCTTCTACTCTATATTTAAAGGTAAAAAAGCACCTCAAAATCCTTGGGAAGCTAATACATTAGAATGGACTACTCCTGTAGAGCATTTACATGGTAACTGGCCAGGAGAAATTCCAACTGTATATCGTTGGCCATATGATTATAGCAAGCCAGGTGCTGAGCAAGATTTTATTCCTCAAACGGTACCTTTCTCTCAAACAATGAGCTCTAACTTACCTCATGATTTTGAAGGAAATGCAGAAGCAGAGAAAATCCAAGCAGATTGGGATGCTGTTAATAAGCCAAAAGAAGAAACAGAATAGCAGGTATTTATTCTGTTCAGAATAAGAAATAAGGTATCTGCTGAAGTGAAATAACTTGCAACAGGTACCTTATTTTTTTAACCACCACACACCAAATGAGTACTAAATCTGAAAATAGATTTATTAGATTAAACTTTATTACCATTGTTGTAACACTTTTGGTCATCTTGGCCGGAGGTATTGTTCGCAGCACTGGCTCTGGTATGGGTTGCCCAGATTGGCCTAAGTGTTTCGATCAATATATTCCACCTACACATGTTTCTCAACTGCCAGCAGATTATAAGGAAAAGTACGTTGAAGGAAGGTTAAAGAAAAATGAAAAGTTTGCAAAGTACTTAGAAAGTATGGGCAAAAAGCAATTGGCTGATAGCATTAGAAAAGATCAATCAATTACGATACCCGAAGAATTTAATCCTGCTAAAACTTGGACAGAATATATCAATCGTTTAGCTGGTGCGGTTTTAGGAATATTTTTGATTTTAACAGCAATATATTCTTTTGTGTTCCGTAAAACTGCCAAGCGGGTTGTGGTATTAAGTGTATTGAATATTTTGGTTGTTGGTTATCAGGGTTGGTTAGGCTCTATCGTTGTATCTACTAATTTAACCCAGTGGGTAGTTACCGTACATATGTTATTGGCTCTGGTAATTTTAGCCATATTGATTTACACGTATAATTATGCTAAACAATTGCACAAAGAAAGAAGTGTAATCATGTATCGTATTTTGTGGCTAAAAGGATTTTTGGCTTTTACCATTGTTATTACCATTGCCCAGATTGTTTTGGGAACAGAAGTAAGAGAGAGTATAGATACCATTGCCAAATCTTTACAATTTGGTGGTCGAAATACATGGATAAGCAAGGTTGGCGAGGTATTTAATTACCATAGAGACTTAGCAATCTTAGTTGCAGTTTGTAACTTTGTAGTTTATAAAATGGTAATAGATAGATTTAGTGGAAAAGCTTGGCCGTTAATGACAGCCAATTATATCATGATAACTTTAATTGTACAAGTTGCCTCAGGATTTATACTTTCCTATTTATCGTTGCCACCATACGCACAAGCGATACATATTTTATTTTCTACTTTGTTATTTAGCCTACAGTATTATTTGTACTTATTAGTTTATCGTACAGCTACTTATAAAACCAATTAAAAATTGAAAGCATTTTATTCAGATTTCTCGAAGCTCATTAAATTCAGACTTACCTTTTTGGTAGTGTTTTCTGCTTCGATTACATTTTTAATAGGCTCTAAAATTCAAATTGATAGGGGGATTGTAGAAGGAATTAATTGGACCAATTGGTTAATTTTAATTGTAGGTGGATTTTTGGTTACTGGCGCAGCAAATTGTTTCAACGAGATTATTGAAGTTGATTTAGATAAACTAATGGATAGGACAAAAGATCGTCCGATGCCATCTGGTAGAATGACAACAGGACAAGGCTTAGTTTTAGGCCTGATAATGGGGATTGCTGGTACCTGGCTATTGGGGAAACTAAATTTAGAAACAGGTTTGATTTCTGTATTCTCTATTTTATTGTACGCCTTTGCTTACACACCATTAAAGCGTAAATCTCCAATTGCGGTATTTGTTGGTGCAATACCAGGTGCATTGCCGCCACTAATTGGATACATTGCTGCCATTGGTGGTCAATCTGAAGTTGGCTATGTGCCTGTGGATTACCAGATTGCAATTATTCTATTTCTTATCCAATTTGTTTGGCAATTTCCTCACTTTTGGTCTATTGCTTGGGTGTTGGATGATGATTATAAAAAAGCAGGTTTTAGGTTATTGCCTACTAAAAAGAGAGATAAAGTGAGTGCTGTATTTACATTTGTAAGTACATTAATTTTAATCCCAGTAAGTTTATTGCCTACGTTTTTAGGATTTGGGGGTTATGTTATTGCAGGAGTTTCAATTGTATCGGGAGTGGCTTTTAGTTATTTCGCTTATCAATTGATGGTGAAAATGGATTTGCCAAGTGCTAGAAAAGTGATGTTTTGTTCGTTCTTCTACATCCCATTGGTACAATTGATTTTATTATTTGATTTAATAGTTTAAGGATATTAAAATGGTGCATACATTGCAACAAGAAGATTTAAAATTTGATGCCAAACCCAAAAAGTTTGTAGTTTGGTTATTCGTAGTTTCATCTACCATTATGTTTGGTGGCTGGACCAGTTATTACATTGTATTTGCAGCCTCAAAAGGTAAAGGGCATGGGCTAGCATTACCCGATGCATTTATGTACAGTACTGCTATATTGTTGGCAAGTAGCATCACACTTTATTTGGCATCTAGAGCATTAAGAAACGAAAATAGAAAGTCGCAACAATTGTTTTTATGGCTTACCTTAGCGTTGGGTGTTGTATTTGGCTATTTGCAATTTCAAGGTTGGACAAGTCTTTACCAAAGTGGAGCTGCTTTAATCAATAATAATGCAGCTATTTCTCTAATTTATATTGTATCTGGTTTCCACTTATTACACATTGGTGCTGGCATTTGCTTTATACTTAACAGCCTAGTTGGCTCTTATAAAGTCATTCCGATGGAAAAGGCACTTTATCGTCAAGAAATTACAGCAATTTTTTGGCATTTTATAGATATATTATGGATATATCTGTATGTTTTTTTACTTTTGAACAGTTAGAATTTTTAACAAACTATTATACTATTACTAAATGGATTCATTATCGAAGTTAGACCAAGTTAAAACCACTCCATGGGCCGGTGGCCGCTCACCTTGGAATGTGGAATATGGTAAAATAATGATGTGGTTTTTCTTGTTATCAGATGCCTTCACATTCTCATCATTATTGGTTTATTATGGTGCACAACGTTTCACTAAGTTTACATGGCCGTTCCCAGATTATGTGTTTCAATCTATTCCGGGCATAGCAGATCATGGCTATCCATTGGTTTTCGTAGGTATCATGACCTTTATTTTGATTATGAGTTCGGTTACTATGGTATTAGCTGTAGAAGCTGGTCATCGCCGTGCTAAAAAAGAAGTAATTTGGTGGATGGTTGCTACAATTATTGGTGGTTTTATGTTCTTAGGTTGCCAAGCAATTGAGTGGACACACTTACACCACGAAGGTTTCTGGTGGGGAACTAACCCAGCTACAGGCTTAACTGAGCCAGGCGCAATTACCAAAGCCTTACAACCATTCTTCCAAGGAGAAGTATCCTTTGTATCTGCTCAGCAGTTTGCAAACTTATTCTTTACCATTACAGGTTTCCACGGTTTCCACGTATTTAGTGGGGTAGTTATTAATATCATCATTTTAATTATGACAATTAACGGTACTTTCGAGAAACGTGGTCATTACTTAATGGTAGAAAAAGTTGGTTTATACTGGCACTTTGTTGATTTAGTTTGGGTGTTTGTATTTACATTCTTCTACTTAGTTTAATTATCATTCTATAAAATATAATATTATGTCAGAACACAACGTACATACATCAGAAGAGCATGGTCACGATGATCACGCTGGAATGAGCAAGAAAAAAATCTGGTCTGTATTCTTTATTCTTTTATTTATTACCGTAATCGAATTTATAATTGCATTATGGATTAAACCCGCAGGATACTTTGGAGACCATGCGATCTTAATCGGAAATACACTTTATATTGCGTTAACCTTGCTTAAAGCATTCTACATTGTAGCTTACTTTATGCACTTAAAGTTTGAGAAATTAGGTTTACAATTGGCACTTTCAGTTTCATTTGTATTTATTATCTATTTCATTGTTTTAATGTTAATAGAAGGTGGTTATTTGCATGACCACATGCCAAAGGTTTAAGCGCTTTAATAGGATAATTAATTTTATCATTAAAGGTTTCCTTCCCATTTGAGGGCGTCCGATAGCTAATACAAATTAAATTTACGGATGAAATACAATCCAATAAAAAAAATATTGATCCTGGTAACCATATTAGCGGTACCAGGATTTTTATATTATTTACTACAAGAAAAAGGTAAAAATAGATACAAACCATTGGCTATTTACGGTCAAAAACAAGTGGCATCTACTTTTCACTCTGTTAGAGGGAAACAAATTCCAGATACCATTTATCATGAAATCCGAGATTTTAAACTGCTTAACCAGAAAGCAGATACCATCACTTGGGAAACTTATAAAGGAAAAATCATTTTACTAAATCTTTTTTATACCAATGGGAAAACCTACGGTGTAGACTTTGCGAATAAAGCTATGGAAGGTTTTAGCAAAGTATATGAAAAAAATGATATGATCCATTTTATAGGTTTAAGCATGGATACGGAGCATGACAAACCTGAGACTTTGGCAACTTATGCGAAAGAATTATCAGCCATTGCTGGTAAATGGGATTTGTTAACTGGAGATAGTACACAGGTTTACGGACTGATTAAAAATGGGCTATTGTTGGATGCCTTAAAAACGACAGAAGATGGACAGACTAAATTTACTTTTAGTAATATGTTCGTATTAATAGATAGCCATCATCGTATACGTGGTTATTATGAAGCTACCAATCAAGAAGCACTTTCTAAACTTGATGATGAGATTAAAGTGCTAGTGGCCGAAGAATTAAGAAACATGAGAGATGGGAGATAGAGGTTGAGAGTTGAGAGTTGAGAGTTGAGAGTTGAGAGTTGAATTAAATTTAGCTAAGCAAGTTATAATAATATACATGGAGAAGTCAGTTGAACAAAAATATAATAAATGGATAGTTGTTTTATCGGTAGCTATTCCTTTGGTAGTTGCACTATTATTTGGTGTTAATTTAAGGAAGTTGGGTTATGATGTGCAACCCTTATCTTTTCTACCCCCAATTTATGCCACTATTAATGGTTTAACAGCAATAGTATTGGTAATTGCAGTAGTGGCTATAAAAAATGGCAAAAGGAAACTACATGAAAACTTAATGAAATTTGCCATTTTGTTATCGGTATTATTTTTAGGGATGTATGTTGCTTACCACATGACTTCTGATTCTACCAAATTCGGCGGTGAGGGTACAATTAAATACGTGTATTACTTTATCTTAATTACGCACATTTGCTTATCTGTAATTATTATCCCATTTGTTTTGGTTACCTACGTTAGGGCTTTAGCTCAACGTTTTGATAAACACAGAAAAATTGCTAGAATTACTTTTCCAATGTGGTTATATGTTGCAGTAACAGGTGTAATCGTTTATCTCATGATATCGCCATATTATAATTTTTAAAACAATTTAATCGTTAAATAGGTATATTTGTACATCATGAAAAAAGCCATTGTTTTTCTATTTATTGTTGTGTTGAGCTTCTCATTTACACCAAATGTAAAAGCACAATGTTCTATGTGTACCATTAGTGCCGAGCAAGGCACAAAGAATGGCAATACACAGGGTAAAGGTTTGAATAGTGGCATCATTTACCTTTTAGCTATTCCTTATCTGTTAATGACAGGGATTGGCGTTTTATGGTATAGAAATTATCGTAAAAAAGTTGCTACTACTTCTGCAGTAAATAGCTAACACTAATCTTTTATAGTTGCTTATAGTATACCATGAAGAAAACATCTAAATTGTATGCTATAGTAAATGGAAAATGCCCACAATGCCGTAGAGGAGCTATATTTTCGGGTAGCTTGTATGGCTTTAATGTTCAAAGAACAAATTATAATTGTAGCCATTGCAAACAACGCTTCGAAATAGAGCCAGGTTACTTCTATGCAGCAATGTATGTAAGTTATGCCATGAATATGATTGAGATGATAACCATGGGTTTTGTAACTTATTATTTATCTGGCGGAAGATTAGACTTCGATTCTTTATGGTTATATGTTGGTGTCATTTTCTTAGGCTCTCTTTTTTTATCGCCATTTAATTACCGATATTCACGCATCATTTTATTACATTGGTTATCGCCAAAAATAAAATATAATGCTAATTATGACCATAAGTAATAGGCAATTAATTCATAGATAATTAATCTTTTCAAATGCTTAAAAATGTTAAATAAAGAGACTTTCGATTTTTTAGATCTAGTAGTAGCAAACAATAACCGGGAATGGTTTGCAGAAAATAAACATTTATATGAGCAAGCAAAAGAAGATTTATTTCCTTTTATAGCAAAGCTGATCAAAGAACTAGCTGCTATAGATACTCAATATAGTGCAGATACAGCCCCTAAAAAAGCCTTAATGCGTATTTATCGGGATGTAAGGTTCAGTAAAAATAAAGCGCCATACAAAAACAACTATGGCATAGCTTTCGATGTAAAAGGATATGGTCCAAATACACCTAGTTACTACCTACACATACAGCCTAACAATTGCTTTTTTGGCGTAGGATTTTGGCAACCAGAAGTATCAGTACTTAAAATGATTAGGGAAGAAATTGATTATAGCAGTTCAGAGCTTCTTGAAATTATTGAAGACAAAGATTTTAGCAAGATTTACAAATTAAGTGAGGAAGACAAACTTAAAAAAGCACCAAAAGGTTATGAAATTACACATCCACAAATTGAATTATTGAAGTTGAAAAGCTTTATTGCTATCTACCCAATTGCTGATTCTGAATTTCTTAAACCCACAATCGTTAATAAGTTGATAACTGCTTTTAAAATTATACAACCATTTGTGCTATTTTTGAGAAAAGCAACTACCGTATAATAAAAAACCTTGTAGGATTTATTTTTGAATAAATCATTTTACGAAAAAGACACCAATGAAAAAAATTACCACATTATTCTCCATCACGCTCTTGATAGCGTTTATCAGCTCTTGCGTAATCCTATCGCCCAAAAAATATAAAGCCTTATTGGCCAAGCAGGATTCCTTAAACACAGGTTGGACTGAAGCCCAGTTGAATGGCGAAACTTTAGAGCAACGCATTTCTCGTTTAAGAAAAGATACGGCAGATTTAAATGGAAAACTAGCGGACCTAAATGCTCAGTATGAAGAGATGGAAGGTAATTACCTAAAACTAAAAAGTAACAGTTCTACAGAAATCAATAAGTTATCTGGCAACTTATCTAAACTTTCTGACGATTTAAAAAAGAGAGAACAAAGATTAAAAGAAGTAGAAGAGATTTTACGTAAACGCGATGAAGCTACTAATCAGCTTAAAGCCAAGTTACAGGAAGCTTTATTGGGTTTCACCAAAAATGGTTTAACTGTTGAAGTGAAAAATGGAAAAGTATACGTATCCCTAACAGATAAATTATTGTTCCCGTCGGGTAGTATTATTATCGATGAAAAAGGTAAACAAGCGTTAACGCAGTTAGCTAAAGTTTTAAAACAACAACCCGAAATTAATATTGCTGTTGAAGGACATACTGATTCGCAGAAGATCAATAACCTTGGGCAGATTAAAGATAACTGGGATTTAAGTGTATTGCGTTCCACTTCGGTGGTTCGTTTCTTAACTGAAGAACAAAAAGTAGAAAGTGTAAGAATGACGGCAACTGGTAAAGGCGAATTTCAGCCTTTGGGCTCTAATGCAAATGCCGAAAGCCGTAGCAAAAACCGTAGAATTGAAATTGTACTTTCTCCTAAGTTGGATGAACTTTACGATTTGATTAAGCAGTAATCGTTAAATCCACTAAAGAAGAACTTAAAGAAATCCCTGTATTGCAGGGATTTCTTATTTAAAAGGACTTTCAAAAGCTTCGAATTTCGGTAAAATCAAATCTTTATCGGATAATAATAATTCTGTTTTATCTAACTGTTCAACCCAGTTGATATTTAAATTTGGATCATTCCAAACTATACCGATTTCAGAATTTTTATCGTAGTAATTAGTTACTTTATAAGAGAAAATAGTATTGTCTACCAAGGTTAAAAAACCATGTAAAAAACCTGGGGGTACCCACAATTGTTTGTGGTTTTCTGCAGTAAGCTCTACGCTAAAATGTTGCCCATAAGTTGGCGAATGTTTTCTAATATCAACAGCCACATCAATTACACTTCCTTGTATTACTCGAACTAGTTTACCTTGTGCAAATGGTGGAGCTTGTGCATGCAAACCACGTAAAGTGCCTTTTTGAGAAAACGATTGGTTGTCTTGAACAAATACGGCGTTGATATTATTGTCTGCAAAAAATTTGGCGCTGTAACTTTCGTAAAAGTAACCTCTGGCATCTTTCCAAAGCTTGGGGTCAATTACCAATAAATCTTTAATTGGAGTTTCTATAATATTCATAATTAACCTACAAATTCCATTAAGGTTCTAAAAGAAACTAATCTGTTTTCGAATTTTTGTTGCACTGCGGCCTGTAATGTTGGTGCATAATTTTGCTGATAATCTTCATAGTCAGCCAAGCTTTCGGCAATGTATTGCGTACAATAAGTTACCCCTTCGTTTGGCGAATCGAGTACCTTTAACAATCTGTGCGAAACAAATTTACCAGTTTCCATTACCTCTGGTATGTGGATTTCTTGCATCCATTGCAACCACTCCTCAGCAGCTGTATCTTCTATAATTACGGTTACATTGTATAATAACATGGCACAAAGATAAGATTATGTCCCTACATTATCGCCACGGATATTTCTAAAACGTTTTCTAGCTTCTGCATTAAACATGCTTCCTGGATAATCATTCATGAGCTGCTGATACATTTTTTTTGCCTCTTCGGGATTGTCTAATTTTTTTTCCAGAAGATCGCCTAAGGTAAAAAGAGCATCATCCGTCCAGATACTTTTTGGGTGGTTGGTAATAATTTCTTTTAATGTATTTGCTGCTTTGGTATTTTCGCTAGTTTTAATAAAAATCTTAGCTTTTGCCATTAAAATATCGTCTGTTAAACTATTTTTTGGAAATTTTAAATCAATACTATCTAATTTATTCAAAGCCTGCCCTGATTTATTCATAAATTGCAGCATATCAGCATCAGCGTACATAATTAATGCAAGGCTATCTGTTTTACTTAATAGATTGTCTGATATTAATAAACTTAAATTAAGCGCATCGTTTGCAATTAATGCCGATGTTGAGGCTTTAAGCACGTCTGCTTGCGATTTTGCGTATTTAAAATCGCCCACATAAAAATTGAGTTTTGCTGCCTGATATTTAGCTTCGTTACCAATAGGTTGATTTTCGAACTGTTTGGCCACTTGCTCGTAGACTAAAATTGCTTCCCAAGGCTGTTTAGACAGCAAATAGATATTGGCTAAATCAATTTTAATTTGTCCAACTTCTATAGATTGTAGTGCCGTAATCCTTAAGGCATCTTCTAAATTTGCTTCTGCTTTGTTGAGGTCATTGAGGTGGTAAGCTTGTAAATAAGCGAGTTTTTTCAGTGCGAATAAGGTTTGCGGCGTTTTTCCATATTGTATTAAAATTTCTTGGTACTCATTTGCCAAGCTGATTATAGATTGAGTTTCGAACTTACCTGCAACCACTAGTTCGTATTTAATATTTACCAAGGCAATTTTTGCATCAATGTATAATTCGCTAGTACTACCTTTTGTTAAGATGTACTCATAGGCTTTTATGGCTGTGGTGTAAGCTTTATTGGCGACAAAAGTATTCGCCGTATTGTATAAAAGTAATCCATCTCCTTTTGTGCGTTTATCTTGTGCAATTAATTGCCGCAAAGCCATTTCATACTCTTGTTGTTGTATAAATTGCCAAATTAATAATTCATTAAAAACTTCCACTTCTGGCTCTTTTTGTATCTTTTTTAGCAATGCTATTTGTAATAACTGATAATCCTTATTATCCTCAAAAACAGAAGAAATGGCGTTTTGAGCCTGCGGTAATAGTTGTGGGGTAGTTGCTAATATGTTTAAATATTCTTGAACTAACATTACCTTATCTTTTTTATAACGGTAAATACTTAGTAATTCGAAAGTAAACAAGTTATCATCGGTAAATAGTTTACGTCCTTTTAGAAAGGCACTGATTGCCATGTCGAAAGCTTCGAATCGATAAAAATCGTTTGCGAGTTGCCTAAATTTATTTTCGTCTTTTGGGGTATTATCTATTGCTTCTTGAAATATTTTATTGGCTTCTGCAATGCGACCATCTTCTTGGTAAACTCTACCCAACGCAATGGCATATTGAGTTTTGGAAGGATATTGTTTAATTAATTTTTTAAGGATAGCCTCCGCTTCTTTATATTTTTTGATCTTGATTAAGGATGTAAAATACAAATCGAAATAGCCATCATTTTTAGTAGCATTAAATAACTTTTCTAGAAGTACAGCTGCTTTTTCATAATCTGCCTGTTGGTAATATTGATAGGCCAATGCCTGATCTACATCTTCTTGAGCATGCAATAAATAGGATGAAAACCCAAAAAATAGGATCAAAATTATTTTCTTCATTGGTTAATCAATTACTTGAGGTAATTAAAATAATTATAAGCATTTAGCATCAGCTTTGATGCTAAAATAACGAAAATAGTTAACGCGTATTCTAAATGTTACTCATAAAATGATCTGAATAAATACAATGTTGCTACATTGAGGACAGATTAACTTTTGGTTAAGTAACAATATTAATGAATAATATTTAAGCCAAATAGTGATGTGTATTTTTGTGAATAAGTATGACGATTTTTATGAAGAAATATTTTTGGCTGGTTGCACTTGCGTTTTTATTTGCCTGTAAACAGGATGATAAAGTCGCAACCATACCCGTTAATGATTTCTTTAAATCTCAAGATCGGGCAACTTATCGCATTTCGCCAGATGGGAAAAGTCTTTCTTATCTTAAATTACAAGACAACAAACAGAACTTATTTGTAGAAAATATTGCCTCTGGTAAAATTGTTCAACTAACCAAACTAAAAGAAAAAAACATCAGTTTTTATGCTTGGGTAAGTAACAACGAGCTTATTTATTATAAAGAAAAAGAAGGAGATCGTTTTCAGTCAGAATTATTCATCATCAATAAAGAAGGTAAAGACGAGCGCCAATTGAGCAAGAATGAAAAGAACAAAATTAGAGTCCTAGAAGATCAATTAATTGATGATAAGTTCTTATTGGTTTTATCCAATAAGAGAGATTCAACCGTATCAGATGTTTATCGCTTAAATGTAAGAGATGGTAGAATGGAAATGGCAGCTCAAAATCCTGGTAATATTAGTTATTGGATGACTGATGCTCGTGGTAGATTACGAATGGCTGTTTCAAAGGATGGTGTTAACGAAACTTTACTTTACAGACAAGATGAGTTTAAGCCATTTAAGCCTGTTATTACCAATAATTTTAAGACTACGTTAGAGCCCATTGCTTTTTCTGAAAATAAGCCGAATATTATTTATGCGATTAGCAATGTAAATAGGGATAAAAATGCATTGGTAGAACTAGATTGTATTACAGGTAAAGAAACTAACGTACTTTTTGCTAATGATTCGTTAAATGTAGTTGATGCCTTATATTCTAGACAAAAAGGAAAAATGGCTTATGTGGTTTACGAAACTTGGAAAAAGGAAAAACATTATTTAAATGATGAGGCGAAGGTCTTATATGAAAAATTAGATAAGTTATTGCCTCAAACTGAATCTAGAATATTAGATAGAGATAAAAATGAAAATGTATATGTGGTAAGAACATTTACAGATAAAAATCCAGGGTCTTATTATCTATATATCGCCAATACTGGAAGCTTAAAAAAACTCAGCGATATTAATTCGGCCATAAATGTTGCACAGATGTGCGATATGAAGCCAGTTAGTTATACCTCTAGAGATGGATTAAAAATTAACGGCTATCTCACTTTGCCACTAAATTCAAAGGCCCAAAATTTACCTATTGTTGTTATACCTCATAACGGACCGGGCCAACGTAATAGTTGGGGCTTTAATGCAGAAGTTCAGTTTTTAGCGAATAGAGGTTATGGCGTACTACAAATTAATTATAGGGGTTCTCAAGGCTATGGTAAAGCATTTTATGCTGCTGGCTTTAAACAATGGGGTGCTAAGATACAAGACGATGTAGATGATGGTGTACAATGGTTAATTAGTCAAAAAATTGCAAACCCACAAAGAATAGCTATTTATGGAAGTGGTTTTGGCGGATTAATTGCCTTAAATGCTGCGATCAAAAGCCCCAAACTTTACAAATGTGCGGCTTCTAATTCTGGTGTACTTAATTTGTTGAGTTATATTAAATCTATTCCGCCGTTTTTTAAATCAAACTTGCAAATGCATTATGACATTGTTGGTAATCCAGATACTGAGTTTGATTATATGAGACAAGCATCACCAATTTTCCATGCAGATAATGTTACAATTCCTACCTTTATTACACAAAACAGTAAAGATCCGCGTATCAATAGTAATGATGCCATACAGTTTGTAAAAGAGCTTAAAAAGCGCAACGTACCGGTTACCTACTTTGAAAGGGATGATGCGCAGTTTTCAAATAATAGGGAAGAAGGCCGACAAAAGGTATACGCTGCTTTAGAGCAGTTTTTAGGAAGCAATTTGAAGAAGAAATAACCTGTTAATTAACAATGGTTTCAGAAAAGGATAGTGGGTACCGTAAGAATTTTTTTTTGATAGTAACTTTTATTGTCTTAATTTCTTTTGTATTTGTTTTATCACTCTTCTTGGCCTTTAATTTCAGTAAAAAGAACATCGAGAACGATTTTGTGTCTGCAAAAGCAAATGTTCTAGAAGAAAGCCTCAAGCCTTACAATGATTTTTTTCTGAATAAACTGCCAGAGGTTTCTTATTACAACGGTTATCTAGATTCTGCTACAGCTTCTAAATTTGTAGATACAGTGTTGCAGCAATATCCATTTATTAAAAAGGTTATTTTCTATGATGCACAGGTAAAGAATACAAAGTACGAAGAGAACGGAATCAGTTATGGAGATTATTGTTCTATAGGTACCAAGAATATTTATCAATTTGGTAAAAGCCTTCCTAAAGATTCTATCAAGCTTTTTGCAGAAAATGAGGTTTTGAATAAAGTAAATCTGGAAGATTTTGCAGCCTTATCTTTGAAGATGCTCACATTTGTACAAAAATTAGATACTACAAAAGTTCCAAGTCAGGAGGTGCTGTTTAGTAATTTTTCGAATATTAGAACAAATAGGATAGATTATTTCAATATTCCCAGTCTCGAGTTGCTGAAGACCTATAAAAAAATGCTTTCTTATAAACTAGATTCAGATCCAGTTTATCAACAAGATATGCTTTCATTCGAATTAGATCCTAGCAAGATTAAGATTGAAAATTCAAGACCTTTGCTCTATCAACACGTAAGAATAGAACCTATTACTTACGATCCCTTAGATACTTCATCTGATTACATTACTGGAGAAATTACGCTAGGTGGACCTTTTGCAGATTATAAATTATATTTCCTATCCTCAAAATCATTTGTAAAGAAAGAAATTTATGCCTTCTTTTTGCCAATCGCAGCATTGTTATTGTTATTTTATGGGGTATTGGTTTTAGTAGCCTTTTTAATTTACCGCAACCTAAACATTAACCATAAAATGTTTAAGCTACAGTACGATTTTGTAACCAACCTTACGCATGAATTTAAGACGCCAGTAAGTGTAATCAAAATTGCTGGTAACAATATCAAAAGTGCATCAAGTTTAAGCGCAAGGGAACAACAGCTATATGGTAAAATACTGGATGAAGAAGCCGATAAGTTAAATGGATTGATGAATAAATTGTTGGCATTTACTCAAATAGAAAATAAGGCCATCACACTTAATCAGGATGAGATTAATATTAATGATTTTATTGAAAGCACGATTGATGTACATACGCTTAAACATCCGGATTTTGATTTTACTTATGAAACATCAGGAATTACCACTTTTATAACTGATCCGGTACTGTTGGGTAGCTTATTTGATAATTTGGCAGAGAATGCCTATAAATATTCGCCCATAGATCAAAAGAAATTACACATTACTGCCAGACTAATTAAAGATAAGATTGTAATTAGATTTAAAGATGCTGGAATTGGTATTCCATCCTCAGAAATAAATAATATCTTTAAAAAGTTTTACCGCATCCAAAATCGCTATAATCAAAACGGAAGTGTAGGTTTAGGCTTGGCTTTCTGTAAGGAACTTGTTAACTTTATGAACGGAGAAATTTCGGTAAAAAGCGTGGTAGATAAAGGCACTGAATTTAAAATTGTATTACCCTATAATAATTGAAATGTTGTAATGTTTTAAAGTTGTAATGTTGCCTGTCAACTTTTCAACTTTTCAACTTTCCAACCTTAAAACACATATATATGTCTAAAGGAATTAAAATACTAATAGTTGAAGACGATGAAAATCTACGCTTTTTAGTGGTACATCGTTTACAGGCAGAGGGATATCAAGTACTAGAGAATAGTGATGGCGCAACTGCAGTGGATACTATCTTAACTGAAAAACCAGATATGGTGCTGTTAGATTGGATGTTGCCAGGTAAAGAAGGTGCTGAGGTTTGTGAAGAAGTTCGTAAAAGTGGTTATGAAGGTTTGGTGATTATGATGACAGCGAAAGCACAAGACGTAGATAAAATTGACGCTTATAATTTCGGTGCATCAGACTATGTAACTAAGCCCTTTAACATGGATGTATTGGTAGCGATGTTAGATAGTAAAGCTAAGTTTTTGTTAAATAACGATCGCTCTGAAATCCATCGTTTTGGTAATATGGAGCATCATCCTAACATCCATACCTTGTTCCGTGATGGTAAAAAGATTGAGTTAACTATTTTAGAAAATAGAATTTTACTTTACTTTTTGCGTAACCCGAATAAGGTAATTAACCGTGACGAATTAATGTTAGTGGTTTGGGGCTACAACTCTGATGTAAATACGCGTACACTAGATATGCACATCGTTCGTTTGCGTAAAAAAATAGAGCTTAATCCAGATAATCCGCAATTGTTGCAAACCGTAAGAGGTATTGGTTACCGTTTTAATGCGGGGTAATCCTTTGTCATTCTGAGCCTGCGAAGAATCCTCACTAAAGAATTTATTTATGAGATCCTTCCTTTGTCAGGATGACAAATTTGAAAAATCTTTGTTTACTTTGCGTCTTTGTGGTTAATTATTTAGAAACCTCAAGCCCCACAAAATAACAAATTGCAAAATCATTGTTCCATCTAAAAAGAAGAAGTAAAAATATTCATTTCTCTTGATGTTGGATTTAAAGATCAACCATCCTGTTAGGAAAAGCGTTAAAGCTAAACCCAATACATCTAAATTAAATTCTTTGGTGAAAAGAACAAGGAGTACAAAACATAAGATCAATAAAGCTTGGCAGAACATCCAAGCCTTTTTTTCTCCAAGCATTACAGGTATTGTTTTTAACTCATAAAGCTTATCCTGAAAAAGATCCCTAATGTCAAATGGGATGGTGATGGCGCAAATAAATAAAAACCGTTTAGCAATCAATAACAACGTTTCGCTAAAGGTTACCGAAATGCCGTAAGTACTTTCTACCTGTACAATTGGCAAAAGCACACAACTTATAGACCATACCAATGCAATTAGAAATAGTTTGATGCCGGGTAAATTTCTTAACCCAATTTTTTTGTCGTTTAATTTCAAAAAGGGAAAGTTATAAGCTAATGCTAGTATACCTACAAAAGCCATTAGCAATTGAGATTGAAAACTGAGATACCACAACCCAAGTGGGATAATGCAGAGGCATGATATTAGTGTAATGGATATGGTTAACCTATGATGGGAGAAAATCCATCTTACCCTTTTAAATGGTGATTTTTGTGGCTCTTTTGGTTTAGATAACAGCATACTTAAGTTGTACACAACCAATGTAGAAAAAAACAAAAATGCCAATACGTATTTATCTGGATGTAATTTAAGTAGGTAATAGGTTACCATACCTTGGGCAACAGCGCAAAAAGCAATGAAGATATTGCTAAAAAGCAAAAAATCTAAAATCGAAAATAGTGCTTTTTTAATCATGTAAATTATAATGATTGAAGGATTGAATTTTGAATATAAGTAAATAGTATTATTTATTCATTCAATCCCTTTCTCCTTCAAAATTCAATTAAGCCCTGCTTAATGTAAATATCGTAATTTCTGGTAAAATTCCTACACGACCAGGATAACCTAAAAATCCATAACCCACATTTACATATAATTGTTGTTGCTTTTCTCGGTATAAACCTGCCCATTCTTTATATATATATTGAACAGGGCTCCATTGAAATTCTTTTAACCTTACTCCAAACTGCATCCCATGGGTATGTCCGCTAAACATGGCATCAATTTGCGGGTATTTCTCTAATACCTCTCCACGCCAGTGAGATGGGTCATGAGATAATAAAAGCTTTACTGGTAAATCATCAGTATTTTGAGTAGCCAGTTCCATTTTTCCATATTTAGGAAAACGACCCATTCCCCAGTTTTCGATACCTAAAATGCCTATTTCTGCACCATCCACTTTTAGCCTACGATTCTCATTCATCAATAAATCCCAGCCCATGGCTTTGTGAGTTGCAATTACATCATTTAAGTTTTTAACTTTTGCAGGCGAACTATCTTTGCCGAAATGATAATCTCCATAATCATGATTGCCTAAAACAGAATAAACACCCAACGGCGCTTTTACTTTTGCAAAAATATCTTGATAATCTCGCATCTCATTGGCCAAGTTGTTTACTAAATCTCCAGTAAAGAAAATTAGATCGGGTTTTTCTGCTAATAACATTTCTACTCCTCCTTTTACCGCTGTTGCATTGTAAAAGCTACCTGAGTGTACATCTGTTATTTGTCCTAAAGTGATACCATCAAACTCAGAAGGTAAGTTGGGTAAAATTAATTTTCTTCGTTTAACTTGATAATCATAAGCTCCAGAAATGATACCCCAGCTTAATGAACTTAGCGGAATTGCAGCAGCTACCAAACCAGCCTTCACTAAAAATGATGACCTTGATATAGGCTCGCTTAATATCTTTTCGTTCTTAACAGGAAGTGGGCTTTCTTTTTTTACTGATCTAAATATTTTAATTGTTGCTCTTCTTAAGTCGTCAATTAATAGAAATGGCAACATCATAAATTTGCCTACTGTTAGCAAGAAAAATGCAACTAAAATAACAGCTCTGGCCGTTAAAAATAGATTGAGATAAATTGCCGCAAAAACCCCAATAACAAGTGATATATTAATAAACCACCAAGTGATGGTAAAGAAACGTTTAGTTTTTGGCGACCACTTTTTGAATACTGCTACAATTGCTTTGTAACAATAGAAATCAAGTAGTAGAACGAAAAGGCAAAGGACAATTAAAAAATTAGGCTTCATTATATAAGATGTGGGAGTTTAAAAAATTAGGTTAGTTTATAGTACAAACTTATCTAAAATCTTCATCATCCTCATCTTCCAAGTCTACATTGAAAAGGCTATCAAACATATCGGCGAAGCCAAAGCCACCATTAATATAATTTTTGCTTACCTGAGAGTATTCAGCTAAACCATGTAACACAAATTCCATTAGCAATAGTGTTTGGTTTTCGCTTAGTTTTGGATGAAATTTATTAACGAGTTCATGCAAACCATCAACCGCCATTAATTCTTTAGTATACTTTCCTAAGTCTTGGTCATCTGCAACTGCAATGGTATTTCCTTCTGTAAACCATTCGGTAATTTTGGTGTATGGATTTGCCGTTTTGCTTTTCTTTGCTCTTTCTGGGTCTGGAAAATAGCGGGTGAACAAACTTTTTATCGCTTTACCAATTAAGGTATGTGCAACTTTTGCTGGCCCTTCTAATTCACCTTCATAAACCAATTCTATTTTACCAGTTACTGCCGGAATAATACCGCTTAAATCTGCTAAACGCACAAAGGTTGATTTTTCGTTATTGATTAACATTCTTCGCTCTGCATTACTAATTAAATTCTCGTAAGCAGAAATGGTTAAACGGGCAGAAACTCCAGATTTTTGGTCAATAAACTCACTTTTACGAGCCTCAAAAGCAATTTGTTCTACCAAATCTTTCACCAAACCATCGGCTTCAATTAAACGTTGTTCATCCGTAAGTTTTGCTTCCTGGAAAGTAATCTTTCTAGAAATTTCAATTGTTTTTGGGTAATGTGTTAAAATCTGACTTTCAATTCTGTCTTTTAGCGGAGTTACAATGCTACCTCTATTGGTATAATCTTCAGGATTAGCGGTAAATACAAACTGGATATCTAAAGGCAAACGCAATTTAAATCCACGTATCTGGATGTCTTTTTCTTGTAACATGTTAAACAAAGCTACCTGGATACGAGCTTGTAAATCTGGTAATTCGTTAATTACGAAAATGCTGCGGTGTGCTCTTGGTATCAATCCAAAATGGATAACACGTTCATCATTATACGTTAATTTTAAAGTCGCAGCTTTAATGGGGTCAACGTCTCCGATTAAGTCAGCAACGGTAACATCTGGTGTTGCCAATTTTTCTGTATAACGTTCGCTGCGGTGTTGCCATAAAATTGGTGTGTCATCACCTTTGGTCGTAATTTCGTTTTTTGCAAACCATGATATCGGATTCAATGGGTCATCAAAAATCTCACTTCCAGCAACGTAAGGAATATATTCATCTAATAAATTAACCAATAAACGAGCTATCCTTGTTTTTGCTTGTCCACGTAAACCCAATAATAAAATATTGTGACGAGATAAAATTGCTGTCTGCAATTCTGGAATTACCGTTTCTTCGTAACCTAAAATTCCTTCGAAACCTTCTTCTTTTGCTTTAAGTTGTGTAATTAGATTTTTTCTTAATTCGTCTTTAACGCTTAATGATGTATAGTTGCTGGCTTTTAATTCGCCTAATGTTTTTATATTCATTTGTTGTTTAAATGTTGTAATGGTTGAAGGTTGGAATGTTTTGGATGCCTACTATGAACGTTACAACTTTGCAACGTTTCAACATTCCAACTCTAATTCCCCCTAAATGTTTTTCTTCTATTTTTAATATAATCTTCAAAAATGTATTCGCCCAAGCCAGTTAGTGAACTATAAAAAGCTCGGCCTCCATTAACTTGCGTAAACTGACGAACAAATTGTTGCAAGTAAGGGTCTTGAGCAATCATAAAAGTAGTAATCGGAATGTTTAAACGTTTACATTGTGCGGCCATATTTAATGTTTTACCAATCACTTTTCTATCCAAGCCCATGCTGTTTTTATAATACCTGCCATTTTCTTTTAAACAAGTTGGCTTACCGTCGGTAATCATAAAAATCTGCTTATTGTGGGTTTTTCTTCTCCGTAATAAATCAGTAGCCAGTTCTAATCCTGCCAAAGTATTGGTATGGTATGGGCCAACCTGTAAATAGGGAAGGTCTTTAATGGTAATCGGCCATGCATCGTTTCCAAATACCACAATATCTAAAGTATCTTTTGGATATTTTGTTTTGATCAGCTCTGCTAAAGCCATTGCCGTTTTTTTAGCGGGAGTAATTCTATCCTCGCCATACAAAATCATAGAGTGAGAAATATCAATCATCAACACCGTGGAAGTTAAAGTTTTATAATCCTTTTCCTCTACTTCTAAATCGCGGTCTGTTAATGTAAAATCGCCAATGCCATGGTTAATTTGCGCATTTTGGATAGAGGCAGTCATGTCAATCTGGTCTAAACTATCGCCAAAAGAATATTCTCTACGGTCGGCATTTTTTTCTTCTCCAATACCAGAAATATTGCTGTTATGATTTCCCTTTCCAGCTTTTTTAAGTTTGCCAAAAATTTCTTCTAATGCAGATTTACGAATGGTTTGCTCGGTTTTGGCAGTAATTTTTTGCTCTCCATTTTCTTCTTTGAGGTAGCCTTTTTCTTTCAAATCGTCTATAAAATTACCCATTCCGTAATCGTTATTGGTAAATTTATATTGTTTGTCTAGCTCATTCATCCACGCCAAAGTCTCCCCAGCGTCTCCTGCGGTATAGTTTAGCAATTCCGTAAAAAGCTTTAGCATTTCATCGAAACCACCTTTTGGTAAATCGTTGGGTAAAAATTTAGAAAACTCGAAACCTCTCATGTATTTGTATAAACGGATTATCGAAGGTAAAAGTTTAGCTTATTAGTATTTTAAGCGTGGTGTCATTTTTAAGCCGAAAGGATAAAGCTGAAAGACTAAAGCTAAAAGTTTTAACTTCCAACTGATTTGGACGTTCCCCAATCCCGATGAAAAAATCGGGATTGGGACGGGCTTTGCAGGGCGACGCTTCGCTCCGGTACCCATAAAGAATTGGGTACTGAACCCTTACAATCCCTAACGCAAAATAAAAACCGTGTAATAAGTTGTTAATTCCTAGTTTTAATTTCGCCTCTCGAACCATAGGTATTTCCGTTATAATTGGTGTACTCCAATTCATCTTCATCTTTGCCCACTTTCATACTTCCAAAACCTTGTTCAAATTTTTTGATAATTTTATTTTTATGGTCAATTAATTGATAGCCATCGTCTGTTTTAACTAAAGCGCTAATTTTTGAGAATACTTTGGCTTCGTTGTACATAAAAGGGATTACAACTTCGCCCTTTGAATTGATGTAACCCCATTTGCCATCCTTGCTCTTAACTGCAGCTAATCCGTTAGAGAACTTCTCTACATCCGCATATTTAGAGCCATCTATAATTACATCACCTTTGGTGTTGATAAAAAAGTCTTTACCAGCTTTATTTTGAACGAGTAATAATCCATCCTTGCCAAAAAAATCATAAGTATCAATTACATAATCTTCTTTATTTATCTTTTTCCCTTCGGCATTATAAATGTCTTCTGTGTTGCTCAGTATACTATAATCTGCAAATTTTTCTTTAGATGTGTAAGGCTTGCTGTGAAAGATAAAATCGCCATTTACTTTGTAATTATACCCCTTTACTTCTAAAACCTTTTTCAAATCTTGGTTAACTAAAGTATTGATTTCGTTGTTGTCAGTTAACACAATAAAGTTCCCTTTTTCGCTAATGTTATCTAGCGTAGGGTCTATTACAATCTTATTTGTTACAATTTCTAATAATCCTTTAGGCCCATTTACACCATCTTCAATAGCGTAATATTTACCCAACATTGCCTCGTTTTTGTAAAAACGATATTTAAAAGGCACCAATTTTTTGTTGGTTTTATCTAACCAAAGAATAGAACGATAACCGTCTTCCTGTACTTCGCCAAAAAAGTAGTTCCCTTTATAATGAGATAATTCTTTCTGATTTGGTTGTGCTACCCATTTGCCATCTTTATCTAAAATGCCTGCCAAATCATTTTTATTGTAGGCAACACCTAAACCATCTATATATTGTATGGTGTTTTTCAGGATGAAGCTATAGTTATTTACTGCACTTTTTTCTGGCTTTAAGAAAATGTTGATTTGCTTTAAATTACCTCTGAAACTAAAAGTAGCATTAACCATATTTTCCGGTTTGTTTTTATCTTCTTTCGGCATGTTCTCGTATAAATCATCTGCCAGTTCATCTATATTTTTGTAGCTGTTTTTATCAATTTTTTCAATTGCGCTTTTGCCCGCCTCAAGGCATTGCAACAAAAACTCAATAGAGTAATTCATCGTGTTGCTTGAAGATGAGGAGCCACTTTGGTCAAGTGCTTTACCAACAGAATTAATTCCTTCAACCTTTAATATTTTTTCTTTCGCCTCTGGCGAAATTTTTAATATCGCAGTTGCATCTTCTATCGACACCAGCTGTATTTTAACCGAAGCTATTTGTTGCAAAGGGTGTTCAGGGCTTAAATTTATGACAGGCATAGCCTCTGGGTAATGATAACTGGCTTCTAACTCAATACTATCAATCCACTTTGTACCTTTAATTTCATCTGTTGTTTCCTCACTTCTCCCATAAACTTTTTTATCGAAACTTGCCGTTGTACCATCTTGATAAAATACTTTTTTGAGTTTTAATGTCGGTTCAGGGAATTTGTAGTCATCATAATCTCTAACACTGTACATTAAACTTTTACCACTGTAACTAATACTTAATTCTGTATTAGGATAGACAACTTTCTGGTTAAAATACAGCTTCTTTAGAATCTGATTAAACTTTTGGACAATCTGATTTTTAGGCGAGCTGTCGAACTTTTCTGTTGTTCTTGTTTCTGCATTATTGGTATTGCCTGGTGTTATCCTTATAGATGTTGAGGCCAATTTTATCAATCGTTCTAGCCCGTTATTTTGTTTGGTAATAATCGCTTTTGCTTCGGCTAAAGATTTTCCTTTTAATAGCGATTTAATTTCGTTTTTAGAAGTTTGTGCCATAGTGAACGAAATAGTAAGAAGCAAAAGAAAAGTAAGGCAGGTGTTTTTTTTCATAGCAGGTGTAAATGTTTATTCAAAAATTTCTTCGCTATAGGGCGGATTGGCGCCATGTTGTGAGGCTACAAACGAGCCAACTTTGCAGGCTCTATCTAAAATTGTATCCATCGGAAAACCATTTAAGTAACTCGCAACAAAAGTGGCTAGAAATGAATCGCCTGCGCCAACGGTATCTGCAACTTTTACTGCATAACCTTTGTGATGATATAATTTTTCTTCGTATAACACATAAGCGCCCTTTTCACCTACGGTTAAACAAATGATTTTAATTTCGAATAAATGGCTTAGCTGTTTCAATAACTGTTCGTCTGTATTTCCAGATAAATGAAGTGCTTGTTTTAAATAGACCAACTCATGTTCGTTAACCTTTAAAATATCAGCTGCTGCTAATAATTCTTTTAATGTTGCTATAGTGTAAAATGGCTCACGAAGATTGATATCGAAAACCTTAAATTTCCCATAATTTAATAAGCTGACAATAGTGTTTTTGCTTTTTTCATTTCTGCAAGTTAAGGAGCAATACACAAAAGCATCTGCATTTTTTACGGCTTCAATCAGTTCGTCTGTAAGTTCTATAGCATCCCAAGCTATGTGTCCAACAATGATATACGTTGCTTGTTGCTGCGAATCTAATTTAACCTCAACCGTACTTGTAGGCAAGTTTGTTGTTTGAATAAGATTAGTTGGGAACTGATTTGAATAAAGAAAATCAATAAGTTCTTTTCCGTTTTCATCCTCGCCGATGGCACTTATAAATTGGCTATTTATACCTTGTTTGTGCAAGTTTAGGGCAACATTCATACTCGAGCCACCTGCTTTTTTTGCTTCTGGGAAAACATCCCATAATATTTCGCCGATGGCAACAACTGTTTTTTTCATGGTCGATTTTTTTGGTAATGTAAGAATTTAAGAATTGATTAGACTACCGTTTTACTGTTCAAATTTATTGCATTTAAACATTGACTTTTTTATTGAATTTTTTTATCAATTTAAAAATGATCCAGCTACTAACAAAAGCAATTAAAATATCGGTTAGAAGTGCTAACAAACTAAATCTAATGCTAGTTCCTCCCTTATTTGTTTCCATGTTGTAGCCACTTACTTTGGTGTAAAAATTTAAAGGAAAACCGTATTGATCGGCACCATCGGCATTATAATCTAAGCTCATAGTAGTCAAAGTGATAATGCCAAAAAGTAATAAAGTGCCAAATACAAGCTTGTAACTTATTTTCATGATAGAATTATGTGGTAGTTAAGATAGCAGATTCTCTCTTTTGATATCAAAAACTTCCTTTCCATTTTTCTCAATTAACTTATCCAATAGGGCGTTATAGCCATTGGCAATTTTATATTCTAATTCGTTTTTGTAAAGAGGGAAAATGCTATAAATATTAATAATTTCATTGCCAACTTTTATGGTTGCAAACTCTTCATCAAAAGTTACAGATGGCAGTACAACCAAACCTACATAATCGGTTTCTTTGCTGTAGGTTTCCATATCGGCAGTTGCTTGTAAAGTATGGCCAATACTTAGCCAAGTATCATAATGGTGTGGGAAACGAGCAGTTTCTTTCATCATTCCAATTAGCCAATCATTCTCGTTTTCTCTGGGGGAAACTTTACCAAATTCAATTGATTTGGGCAGTAAAATCATCAATTCTGCAAATCTATATAATTCTGGATTTTCTACATTATTTAGAACAGTCATTTCTAATAAGCTCATGCCAGAGGTTAACAGGATGCTAAAATCATCTTTATCAGAATTGATAAAATATATATCCAGATGAAAATCGGGAGATACCATTTCATGGAAAACTGTAATTTCCTCAGATTTGTAAAACTTGTCTAAATGGTTTGCAATCGCTTCTGGATGGTTTTCGAAATAAGTTCTATTGCGGAATTTTTCATAAAATTCGTTCATAATTAGCTGGTTTAGTGAAATAGGTTTCGATAACCAGCACAATAGTTATTCCAATTGTGTAGGCAAATATATCTTCCCACGCAAAATAGTTGCCAATTACTATGTTTGCAAACTTGTTATCGGCTAATCCTATCAATTTTACGAACTGAAAATATTGTAAAGTTTCTATCAGATACGAAAAAATTAAAACGCTAATTGCCATGCGCCAAACCGGCGCTTTTATAAATGATTTTACAAAATAATAAATCAGGATAACCACCAAAACATCACCTATGTATGGACGTACAAAACCGTCATGCACATATAGTGCAATTGCAACCTCAATTAAGAACAATATAATGGCTATAAGCAAGTAATTTAGTCGAAATTTAAAGATAGAATTAGAATTTTCCATGCCATTTAAGCTACAAATTAATTTGATTAAAAATTCGCACAATTGCTAAAATTGTAAAATTAGGCTGGTAATTATTAATATATTTAAAATGAAAAACATCAATAGCCATACTTATGAAAAACTTAAAATTTTTATTCATCACATTGTTATTTGCTGCTTGTAATTATTCATCCAATAAAAAACAAGAAACTTCACTTTATCAAAAAGATGGCTTAAGCTTTCAGCTCCCTAAATATTGGAAAGTAGGAAAAGACCGCCCAATTGAAGGGGTAGATAGTAGTAGATTTCTCTCTGTGAGTAAAATGAACCTTTAGGTGGAGAAGAATTTTTTGTAATTACAGCTATTGATACCATTAATACCTTAGCCGAAACTATGGATAGCCTTATCGAACAATCTAGCATAAGTTACAGCAAACGAAATATAGAATTTGGTTTGTTAAACCAGGCCCAAAGCGATAACCATCGGATTACACAAGACGTTGAGGGTAGATTTTGAGACAAAGCTACTCGGAAACAAAAACAAGGGAAGTCTTACAATTTTTAACCTAAAAGATAAAACCTACTCTTTTGTTAGCAGCGCCGAAGCAAAAAATGTTAAAGAACATACTGCCACTATAGATTCTATAATTAAATCTTTTAAGGCAAATTAATTTGAAAGTAACACAGTATTGATTGCGGTAATTTTTTAGAAAAACAATGTCATCCCATTTCGGTAACTGCAGTCCTTCTTTACACTATATCTTTTCGCTATGCTCAAAGGATGCCGTTGCAAGAAGGTTTAAATAACCTAGTTTGGTAATTCTTTTGCGGCTTTGCAACCCCTCATACGTAAACAAAAATCAATTATTGTATTGCTGTTTTGCTATTAGACATTTGAAATATCTAACTTCTAGAATCCTAATTGAGGTTAATGTAGAGATGCTAAAATATATAGCAGCAAAGCAGGTAATTAGAATGATAGAATACGGTTTTCTTGATTTATTTTTTCCAGTACAGCATCCCATAAGTTAATACGTTGTTGTAGGGCATGTTTGGCTACAGCTGATGCTTCCTGCCAAGCTACTTCTTCCGTTCCACAAAGTTCGCTAATCATTTCCAGTGCTAAATGGCTATGATGATCGCCATCTACTTCAATGTGCCTATCTAAATAATATTTGAAGATGGTAATTTGATCGGGATTTGCACTATTTAAATCGTTGATGATACTATGGAACATGTTCGGAATTAGATCTTCACGCCCAAAAGTAAATGCTGCTGCAGTTACATGGTTTTTATTTTCCCTAATGATTGAAAAAGTGCTGTCAATAAATTGTTGTGCAGCTACTGGAACATCTGCAAGTTCGTAAGCTTCTGCAAAAGTTTTGCCCTCTTGTAGTGCTAGAACAAAAGTACGAATAGGTTGAGTATTTGCTCCAACTTGTTCCATCGCATCTAAATATAGCTCAAAGTGACTTTTGATAGCGCCTTTATTGTCTAAATCAGATTCTTCTCCAGCTACAATTTCATTAATGAGCTGCCTGGTTTTTGCATTGCCTACCGGAAACCAAGGTAAAGTTGTGCAAGTGAGGTTAATCTGTAATGCTTTCAGTAAAGACATAAAATCCCACACAGCATAAATATGGTATTCCATAAAAAGCCGTAACTCGGGAAGTCCGTTTATCTGTTTGTAAACCCTGTGGTTAACAACTTGATCTTTGAGTGTAGCAATTTTTAAATTGATATTATTGATGTTGGAATTCATTTGTTTATGATACGAATTTATTAACTCTCTAGTTTCTGGCTTTTGTAATAGAAATCTTTATCGGCCTCTGTAATTTCTCTAATTACCCTACAAGGATTTCCGGCAGCAAAAACATTATCTGGAATGTCTCTCGTTACTACACTGCCTGAACCAATTACCACATTCGAGCCAATTTTTACACCTGGATTTACGACTACATTTCCGCCAATCCAAACGCTATTGCCAATGGTAATTTCTTGTGCCCACTCATATTCTTGGTCGCGGAGGTGTGAGTGTATCGGATGTCCAGCGGTATATATTGCAACATTGGGTGCGATGAAAACGTTATTGCCAATGCTTACTTTTGCGCAATCTAAAATTACGAGGTTAAAGTTGGCGTAAAAATTATCTCCAATTTCTATATTGTAACCATAATCACAACGAAAGGGAGGTTCTACATAAAACATTTTTTCGGTTTTACCGAATAACCTTTTTAGCAGTTCTTTCCTTTGTTTAACAAATTTAGGAGCTAGATTATTAAACTCAAAAACGATTTCACGAGCTTTTAAACGCTCTTTAGATAGTTCTGCATCGCCAGCTTGGTAGGCTTTGCCAGCTAGCATTTTTTGTTTTTCGGTAGGCTGCTTTTCTTTCATTATGCTGCGAAAATAAGTAATGATACAACTAAGCGGTAGTTTTATTGCCTTTATGAGATTGCGGTGTTTTTTACAGGCTTTTATTCTCTAAACCCGATTGGCGTGGAAATACTTTTACCAAGTCTCCTTTAGGGGATTTAAGGGTAAAAGATTGTAACAAAAAGCGGGACTATTGTTTCCGACATCCCGCTGTTATTGCTTTGCTAAATTCCTCAAGGGAACTAAAATTATAAATATATTTTATTTAGGCAATTCTTTTCTTAATGCTTTCTCCGCAATTTGAACTGCTTTCTTTTCACGCCATTCGGCATAAGATTTTTTGAAAATCATTTTTATTACGCTATCTACGCCACCTTTTACTGCTAAGTTGAAAACACTAGCAGCTTTTCTAGACAGAGAAGCATCCCAAGCTCTTAAACTTAAAGAGAACGAGCCGTCAACATATTTCATCCAATGCCACATGCCAGTAGGCATAAACAAAGTGTCGCCATGCTCTAAGAAAACTTCGTAACCTTCTACACCTTTCAAAGCTGGGAATTTTTCGAAATCTGGGTTGGCAACATCATAATCTTCTAATGCATAGGTTGCATTTGGCAAACAATATAAACGCTCTTTCCATTTGTTATCGAATAGAATGATGTGTTTCCTACCGCCAAAATGGGTATGAAAAAGGTGCGGTAAATCTATATCGTAATGTAAAAAAGTAACTGAATTAGAACCTCCAAAAAACATAGCTGGCATACTTTCAATAAATCCGCCCATTAAATCTTTCGGAATTTTAATGTCGTTGATTAAGCTCGGTACATGTTTAAATAAATTGAAAAAGAAAATACGCAATTCGGTAGGTTCTCTTTTAATCAGATCTAAATAATCGCCAAATTTCATACTGGCAATAGATGCATTAATTGGCTTAGTAGGGTCGGCCTTAGAATTGTCTACCAAATTAACTTCGATATCGCCACCAATTTGTTTAAGGTAATCAGTTGTCCATTTCTCACGAGCAGGCCAATCTTTAGTTAATCCTTTTATAATTAGAGGTTTTCTTGGGTCCAAGTAATTTTTCTTAAAATCTTCTGGACTGATAGTTTCAACGGTATCAACAGGTTTTAAAATAAAGCTCATATTGTGCAATAAAGTAAATTTTAGGCAACGAAATGCTTTGTTCGTATCCTACATACAAATGTGTAAATTAATATTTAAAAAAAATATGATTAATCTCATAAATGTTAAGCCTATGATAATTTGGTGTAAATAAAAAAGCGCCCTGAATTTCAGAACGCTTTAAATCATAAATTTAATTGGGATGATTAAATCTTATTTTGGCATTAATACTGTATCAACTACATGAATTACACCATTACTTTGAAAAACATCAGCGATTGTTACAGTAGATGTACCGCCTTTTTCGTCTTTCAACATTAGTTTTTTGCCTTCCATCCATGCCCAAAGTTTACCACCTTGTACAGTTGTTAATTCTGCTTTGCCGCCACCAGCTTTAATTGCAGCAGCAATTTCTTTGCTGCCCATTTTGCCAGCAACTACATGGTAAGTTAAAATTGTAGTTAGCGTTGCTTTGTTTTCTGGTTTAACTAGCGTTTCTACTGTTCCTGTAGGCAATTTTGCAAATGCTGCATCTGTTGGTGCGAAAACGGTAAACGGACCAGCACTTTTTAAAGTTTCTACTAAGCCAGCTGCTTTAACAGCGGCTACTAAAGTTGTGTGATCTTTAGAGTTTACAGCGTTGTCAACAATATCTTTGCCGGCATACATTGCAGCACCACCAACCATTGGATTTTTTTGAGCGTGAACTTGTGTTGTGAATGCCATAGCTACTACGACAATTGCAGAAAGGAATATTTTTTTCATAATTTTTAAGTTTTATGAAAAGAGATACGCAGAATGATTAGTAGCGGATTGAAATAAAATAATATTCTTTTTAATGCATTGATAGACAGTAATGTCTCACAGATTCTAGTTTAGACTACCTTTGCTTTGCGGATAATCTTCGAAAATAATTTTGGGAAGAAACGCTTAAGTAGCACTCCTCTAGTTTCTTTTCCGCCAATATAAACTTCTTCTTTTTTAGCTTGAATAGCTTTTATAATTTGTTGCGCACAATCCTGTGGTTCCATGCCATTTGCTTGGGCATCATCCATAGTTCCTTGCTTAGAGCCGTCGGCGGTAACTGCATTAATGGTAACATTAGTTTTAATAAAGCCTGGGCATGCCAACATAATATGGATATTGGGATCATCAATTTCAATCCGCAGTGAATCGAAATAGCCATGCAAAGCATGTTTGGAGGCTGCATAAGCCGAACGAAATCTTGTGCCAAATTTACCAACTAAGCTACTTACGCAAATAATACTACCACCTCCATTTTTAAGCATTACAGGTAAAACAGCTTTGCTCAAAATAACTGTTCCCCAAAAATTAACATTCATTAATCGTTGTTCGGTAGCTAAATCTGTAGCTAGGGCTAAGCTGCGCTGACTAATTCCACCACTGTTTATTAAGATATCTATTTTGCCAAAAATGCGAATGGCACTTGCTGCTTTTTCATTTAAGGTGTCTGTATCTGCTAAATCGAAAGATAGAACATGCACATTGATCTGGTTTTTACAATTGGCTTTTACCCTAAATAACTCCTCTCTAGTTCTGGCTGAGATTATCAGCAATGCGCCTAACTTATTGTATTCATAAGCCAGAGCTTCGCCAATTCCAGATGAGGCACCAGTAATCCAAACAACTTTATCCTTCATAATTGTTAAAAATTTTCATCTTCGGCAAATAATTCTGCGGCAATACCATCTGCAAAAAGTTTGCCTTCATTTGTTAGCTTAATTACATTATCGTTTAGAGAAAGCTTGCCATTTGCTATAAATGGTTTAGCCTGTTTTAGTGTCAAATTCCCGTATCCTTGACCAAAGTCTGTATTGATTTTGTCTAGCTGTATTCCCCACATCGTACGTAACGAAGTCATAATATATTCATTAAAGCGATCTAATTTATTTAGCTCTTCTACTGTTTCTGCCAATTGTTTGTCGCCAAGCAAACCCAAATATTTTGCATTGTTGGCAATATTGATGTATCTATTGTAACCATCAAAACCATGTGCGGATGGGCCAATTCCTAAATAGGGGATACCTCTCCAATAATTGGTGTTGTGCACCGCATACCTTCCTGGCAAGCTGTAATTAGAAATTTCGTAGTGTTCAAACCCTGCTTTCCCTAATTTTTCTGTAAGTATTATAAATTGAGCAGCGCTTTGCTCATCGCTTATTCCAACTTGTTTACCTTTATTTATGGCATTGGCTAATGCAGTTTTTGCTTCAACAGTTAAGGAGTAAGCAGATACATGTGGTGTTTGTAGTTCGATGGTTTTTTCAATATTACTTAACCACTTTTCGTCAGTTAGTAATGGATAACCATAAATTAAATCAATACTTAAGTTCTCAAAGCCTGCATCCTGACTCCTTTTAATACAGCTTTCGGCTTCATTTGCATTATGTGCTCTATTCATCCAGCGCAGATCTTCTTCAAAAAAAGATTGAATACCAATGCTAAAACGGTTAAAAGGCAGCTGTCGCAATTCGCTAATTTTTCTGCTATCCAGATCATCTGGATTGGTTTCGATGGTAATTTCAGCATCTGCAGCAATAGAAAAACATCCAACTAGCGTGTCGAAAATTTGTTGCAAAGCAGCTGCGGTTAATACAGATGGTGTGCCACCCCCAAAGTAAATGCTTCCTATTTGTTCAGTAATTCTATCTTTTTTTAATTTAATTTCTGTACAAATTGCGGCCACCATTTCATCAACCTGTTTTAAGGAGGTGCTAAAGTGGAAATCGCAATAAGTACAAGCCTTTTTACAGAAGGGAATATGAATGTAAATACCTGCCATGGTACAAAGATAAGTTAATAAAATCATACAGTCTCAAGTCCTTCTAATCCCTACAATTAGGAAAACAACAGAATAAAGCTGTAAATTTGTAACGAAATAAGCAGATTTATATCACGACTGTAAATGTTTAGAAAGGTTTTTGGGCTAGTTTTTTTATATTTTATGGCATTTACATTCAATGTTAATGCGCAACAGCCTATTAACTTAAACAGAGCTGATACCAGTGTAACTTTCACAGCTACTCTAGATTCAACCCAAGTGCTTTCTATTGGTATAGACAGTATAACCCCACCTTTACTGCGTATTCCAGATTCTTTGACTAGAGCAAAAATAGCAGATAGTTTAAGCAAAGGGACCGGTTATCCAATATTCAATCTAACAGAATTAATTAACGGCTACAGACCTAAAGATTTGGGGCCAAGTTCTTACCAACCAGGTGCCTTGTTGCCCAAAGGCGATATTTGGGTTTTGGCTATTGTGGCATTTTTAATTGTTTTATTTGCGGTGCTTAAAAATAGTTTTTCGAAACAATTAACAGCAATTGTGCAATCTTTTTTTAGCAATAGGGCATTGGTTAATCTCAATAAGGAAGATAACCTTTTTACCTCTTGGCCATTTTTATTATTGTTTGTACAATTTGGCTTTACTATCGGCATGTTTTTTTATCTGGTGGCACAATACCAACAGCTAGAAGAAGTAACCAAAGGATTTCAGTTTTACCTCACCATTTCTGTGCTCATTATTGCACTTTATACTTTGAAGATTATTTTGCTCCGACTGATGGGGTATATTTTTAATGTGCAAAAACCGGTAAATGAGTACATCTCTATATTATATTTAAGTTATTTTAATGCGTCTTTATTGTTCATGCCTCTGGTTATCGCTTTTGCCCTGTCACCACTTAAATATGGCACATTTTATATTGCAATAGCCGCAATTTTGTTGGCAATTATTTTTGTTTTTCAGTTCATTAGGGCTGGAATTAATATTTTATCTCATTATCGGTTTTCAAAAGTCTATTTATTTTTGTACTTTTGCACCCTCGAAATTTGCCCTATATTAATATTAATCAAGGCAATAGGATTTTAAGAGGTAATTAGTTAAAATGCAGGAAAAGAACGAAGATAGGTTACGTAAAGTAAAAAGTATACTGATAACTTTACCAAAGCCTGAAACAGAGAAGTCGCCTTATTTTGATCTGGCAAAAAAATACAATGTGAAAATTGATTTTAGGTCATTTATTCATGTTGAAGGTGTTCCAGCCAGAGATTTTAGAAAAGACAAAGTGAACTTAGCTGATTTTACAGCTGTAGTGTTTACTAGTCGTAATGCAGTAGATCATTTTTTTAGGATTTGCGAAGAAATGAGATATGATGTTCCTGCAGACCTGAAGTACTTCTGTATATCAGAATCTACTGCCTTATACCTTCAGAAGTACATTCAATACAGAAAACGCAAAATCTTTTTCGGTAAACAAACCGCATCTGATTTAGCAGAAATTCTGAAAAAACATGCCAACGAAAAATTCTTGTATCCTTGCTCTGATGTAGCCACAGAAGATACCATGAATTTCTTGCAGCGTAATGGCTATAACGTAACTCCGGCAGTTTTATTTAAAACTGTAGTAAGTGATTTGTCTGATCTGGCAGAAGTATTTTATGATGTAATTGGCTTCTTCAGTCCATCGAGTATTCAATCCCTATATATTAATTTTCCAGACTTTAAACAAAACAATACACGTATTGCCGCATTTGGTTTAAATACCAATAAAGCAGCCACAGAGGCTGGGCAAATCGTTGATATTGCTGCGCCTAGTCCGGAGGCTCCCTCTATGATAATGGCGATAGAAAATTATATAAAAAAATCTAACAAGTAATTTTTTGTATTATTTTACGTTACTAAGTCTATAAAATTAAAAACCAGATAATTAAGTCAGGTAATTCTAGTAGAATTATCTTTGATTGTATTGTTTGTCGATTAAGCTTGGATTAATAGTTTAGGTATAAACACCATAAGTGTGGGATTTTTTGCCTAAATAATTGTTTATATCAAGGATATTCGATAAAATTGCTATAATATAACTAAGACTTTGCTTTACCGTTTATGAGAAAAATATACTTTCTTGGTTTTTTTATTCTTTGTGGCATCTTGTCTAGCTGTTCTAAAAATGGGCAAAAACAAGGCGAATTAGTAGGTGCATACAATAAAAAATACAAGAATAAAACGATCCCTTATGGAATGGTGTTTATCCCTCAAGGAAGAACATTGATAGGGATGAATGAGGAGGATCTTACTTTTAATGATGGTAACCGTAGTAGAATGACCTCTTTCACGGCGTTTTACATGGATCAGACCGAAATTACTAATTCCGAGTACCGTCAGTTTGTGAATTGGGTTAGAGATTCTATAGCCATTACTTCTTTAGGCCAATCTGGCGCTCCTGGTTTGTACAAAGCTTTGCCAACTACAGCCGGTGCTCCAACTATGGGGCCTCAAAATATCGATTGGAAAAAAGTTGGTAATAATGGATCTGCTTTATGGGGAAAAAATAGCCAATACAAAGCGAAATTACAGAACATGTATTATGCTGGCAGAGATGCTATTCCAGGGAAGAATCAAATTGATGTTAGAAGGTTAAGATATGCTTATAGCTACGAAAGTTTAGACCTAGCAGCTGAAGGAAGAAATGATCCTAATAAAACCCGACAAGATTTTATCGAAACCTATACAGATAATCCAACACCGGGTAAGGCAAATGAACATCCTTCTGTAAGCGTTTATCCTGATACCATGGTTTGGAAAATAGATTATTCTTATTCACAGAATGATCCAATGGTACAGACATACTTTAATCACCCTTCTTATGATAGATATCCTGTTGTAGGTGTAACTTGGGAGCAAGCTAATGCCTTCTGTTATTGGAGAACCGATTTGTATAGAAATATTGCTGCCGCACGCGGTATTCCAGAAAATGGAAGAACCAAATATCGCTTACCTACAGATCAAGAATTTGAATATGCTGCCAGGGGTGGTAAAACCCAAACAAAATATCCTTGGGGTGGACCTTATATCATGAACGTTAAAGGTTGTTTACAAGCCAACTTTAAAGTAGGTAGAGGTAATTATTCTGATGATGGTGGTATGTATACCGTTGATGCTAAATCATACTTGCCAAATGATTACGGCTTGTACTGTATGGCGGGCAACGTAGCCGAGTGGACTAGCACCGCATATAATAAATCTGCAACCGCATTATTATTAGATTTTAATCCCAACTATACCAATACAGCAAAAGGTGCCAAAGTAGTTCGTGGTGGTTCTTGGAAAGACATAGGTTTCTTTTTACAGAACTCTGTAGCAACTTATGAGTACCAAGATAAACCAAGATCTTATATAGGTTTCCGTTGCGTATCCGATTTCGCAGGAAATAGCTTAAACTAATATCAACCAAAAAACTAAAACAAATTTTTTAAAAGATTATGGCAGCAAGAAAACAACCAGGATGGTTACACGTAGCAATTTCTTGGGGAGCGAGTATCGTAATTGTCGGTGCATTATGTAAAATTACCCACATTGGTGGTGCTTCTGCAAATTATATTATTGGTATTGGACTAGGAGTTGAAGCCTTATTATTCTTTCTAACAGGGCTTTATCCACCAGAACCAGAATTGCCTTGGGAAAGAGTTTATCCAGAATTAAATGAAAAATTTGCTGGAGAATTACCAAAAGCAACAGTTAGACCTGCTGCAGCAGTAGCGAATACAAGTTTCTCTTCAACTGCTGCATTAGATAAAATGCTAACAGATGCTAAAATCGGTCCAGAATTGATTGAAAGTTTAGGTACAGGTTTACGTACTTTTGGTGATAAAGTAGCTACGATTTCTAATGTAAGTGATGCCGCTTTGGCTACTAATGAATTTGCTGGAAAAGTTAAAATAGCTTCTTCAAGTGTTGATGGCTTAAATACAGCTTTCGGAAAAGCAACAGACCAATTGGTACAAATGGGCGATAGCAGCGCTGATTCTAAAGCTTATCATGATCAAGTAAATAATTTAGCTAAAAATTTATCAGCGCTTAATGCGGTTTATGAATTAGAGCTACAAGATTCTAGTGCGCATTTAAAATCAATGAACAAGTTCTATCAGAATTTATCTTTAACCATGAACAACTTTAACGAATCGATGGAAGATTCGAAACAGTTTAAAGAAGAAGTGGGTAAATTGGCTAAAAACTTAGCTTCGTTAAATGCTGTTTATGGAAACATGTTAACAGCGATGAACCAATCTCGTGTTTAATTTTTGTATGATTTTAACCAAAAAAACTAATTAAACATGGCAGGAGGAAAGGAAACGACCAGACAGCGAATGATCAACATCATGTATTTGGTGTTGTTAGCTATGCTTGCCTTAAATGTTTCAGACACAATCTTAAATGCATTTAAGAATATTAACGATAGTTTGGACGATTCTAAAACTAATGTAAGCAATAGCTTAGATCAGGTGTTTAGCGCATTTCAAAATACAGAATTAAAAAACAAACCAGAACGAGCACAGCCACTTTGGGACAAAGCCCAAAAAGCTAAAGCTTATGCTGACGAATTAAATAAAGAAATAGATAGGTTAAAAAAGGAATTTGAAACTGCTGGAGATGGTATTGATCCAGAAACAGGTGATTTTGTACTTCGAGAAAATCAAGATATTGCTGCCAATATCATGATCAATAAAAAAGAAGGTGCAAAATTAAAAGCTAAAATTAATGAGACCAGAGCCAAACTAATTGCTTTGTTAGAAGCAAAAGATCAGGCTAACGTTTCTTTTTCTTTAGCTGCAAAAGATCCCGCGAAGTCTAAAAATGGAAAAAGATGGGAAGATGTAAATTTTGGTGAAGGAATTCCATTAACTGCGGCCAATACCATTTTAACGAAAATTCAATCAGACTTGCAAAATGCAGAGGCTGAAATTGTAAAAAAAATTTTTGGAGAGTTAAATCCAACGCAAATGACTTTGGATAAATTTAAGGCTGTTGCTGTACCATCAGGAAGTTATGTAATTCAAGGACAACCTTATAAAGCGGATGTATTTTTAACTGCAAGCGACTCTAAATCCAATCCAGAAATTACAGTTGGAGGTAGTTCTTTAGCAGTAAAGGATGGTGTAGGTACTTACACAGGAGGTACTTCAAACGTTGGTTCATTTACTTGGAAAGGTACAATTAGGGTAAAACAAGCAAATGGAGATGTTAAAACTTATGAAACTCAGCCTATCACTTATCAAGTAGCCAAACCATCGGCAACTGTATCATCAAAAAATTTAAATGTAATTTACGCAGGTATAGCAAATCCCTTTTCTATCTCGGCTCCTGGTTTTTCTTTAGAAAGTATCAAGGCAAGTATTTCTGCAGGGTCTTTATCGGGTAGCGCTGGTAATTATATAATCAATGTACCTGGTAGCCAAGTTGGGCAAACGGTAACAATTAATGTTTCGGGCACAGCCGATGGTAAAACTTTAAGCTTGGGAAGCAATGCGTTTAGAGTGAAATCAATTCCTAATCCTACCGCTAAATTTGCAGGTATGATGGGTGGTATTATTTCTGGAAATAAAATTGCAAACGGTCAAATTTCAGCATCGATTGATAATTTTGAGTTTGACATTAAGGTACAGGTTCTTAAATTTACAGTAGTTGTGGTTAAACCAAGGCAAGACTCACAATCATTCTATTGTTCTGGAGGCTCATTAAGCGCTGCTGCAAAAGCTGCTTTGGCTTCGCTTCCTTATAAATCAACAGTTTTTATTGAAGGCGTGCAAGTACAATTACCAGATGGTCGTACACCTAATGTTAATACTATGGCATTTACCATAAATTAAAAAATTATGAAAAAGATATTTTTTCTATTCTCATTTATACTAATAACGGGTGTTGTGTTTGCTCAAAACACAGCTACACCTCCAGTACAAGAGAAAAAGGTAACGCCTAAAAAGAAATTGGGTCCTAAAAAAGATGGTTATATCTTTAAAGAAACTACAACAGCAGATACGGTTATCCCATATTCTGTAGTAAACCAAGAAGATGTTGCCTACACTAAACGTATTTGGCGCGAAATCGATCTACGTGATCGCGGAAATGCAATCTTAGCCTCTCCAAAAGTGAATTTGTTAGGTGTAATTTACGAAGCCTTAAAAAACGGGGAGCTAGATATGTATGCTAGCAATAACGAAGATTTCCAAAGCGGAGATCCGATTAGTCAAAAGAAATTAAGTGATACCAGTAGTTCTGCAGTTGATACCGCTTTTTTAGGAGTTAACTTAAGCACAAATGAGGTAAATAGAGCTAATAACGAATTTTTTGCAGCAAGTTACCCAATCATAAGAATTAAAGAAGATTGGATTTTAGATATTAAAAGAGGGGTTTTTGAGCCAAGAATTATTGGTATTGCACCAGTTAGAATTGATGTCAGAACTCAACTAGATAATAATGGTAACCCAGTAGTGGACCCAACTACAAATACGGTTAGAGCTGATACCACTAAAAGTGCGGTAGGTTGGTTCTATTTTGACGATCTACGTGAAATATTAGTGAAACATAAAATTGCCAATAACGGCAATGATAATTCAGGTATCAACTTCGATGATGTTTTTGTGAGACGATTGTTCTACAGCTATATCACTAAAGAATCTAATGCGGCAGATAATAGAATTGAAGATATCATCTTAAATCCAAGAGAAAGATTATTGGAATCAGAACGCATCAAAAAAGCAATGGCTGATTTTGAACAAGGGCTCTGGGAGTATTAAACCCCTAAAGGGACTTGATAACTTATCAAAAAGGGAGTGAATTTAAATTTGCTCCTTTTTTTATGGAAGTAATTTGATTAAACTTCTTACTAACAAACAACCATCAAAGATAATTTAACTAGGAATGGTAGCAATCTTATAATGCCTGAATGGCATATATAGTATAAAGCTTTAAAGTTGCTTTTCCGATTTATCCTATCGTGTGGACACATCTTTTATTCCATATAGTTTTTAGGCGATTTGATAAGTTCCATTAAAATGGCCACTGTTTCTGCCAAGAACGATTGTCAATCTCCAGTGCCATTCAAATCAAAAAAACAGAAGCACAAAAGAACAGCTTGCAATACCAAACCTCATACACAGTGGTTTTGTGCTCAATTTTGCAAATACTTTCATTTAACAGTTCCAAACAAACCCCGCATGGCTCAATCAGGCAAATAAAACAACTACAAAAACTGATTAAATGAAGTGCCTCTGTTTTTTTGATGGGCGATGGCTTGCGAAAGGCGCATAGTGGGATTGACAAGCATTTATGCATCTGTTTATATTTTAATGGTATGAATGAGCTACGCTTCGCTTCGGTATTGCATACTTTTGATGCCTCAAATTATGATGCGCGCAGGCATAGAGGCAAGTATAAATATCAATATTGTGTCAACATTATAGAAAAAGACGGGACAGGCTGTTCCTCGAATTGACGAGTTATGAAAGTATATTAATCTTTTAGCTAAGATTTTGGTCTTGTTGCTTAAAATAATTGCTAAGGGTTAGCATCTGTTTTTTGTTCAAGACCTGTGCTAACTCATCTTCACTAGCTTCCTTAATCTTCTTTACAGATTTAAATCTAACCAGCAATTTGTCAGCCGTGCTTTTTCCAATACCAGGTATTATTTCTAGCTCAGTTTTAAGGGTACCTTGATCTCTTTTCTTTCGGTGAAAAGTAATTCCAAAACGGTGGGCTTCATCACGTAATTGTTGAATGATTTTTAAGGTCTCCGATTTTTTATCCAGATATAAAGGGAAACTATCGCCAGGATAGTATAATTCTTCTAAACGTTTGGCAATACCTATAACAGTTACTTTTTTATCAATACCTAATTTCTTTAAACTACTAACTGCCGAAGATAGCTGTCCCTTGCCGCCATCAATAATGATCAATTGAGGCAATGTTCCTTCCTCATCTAACATGCGCTTATAACGCCTATAAACAGCCTCTTCCATAGTGGCAAAATCATTTGGTCCTTCTACTGTTTTTACATTAAAATGGCGATAATCTTTTTTGCTAGGTTTGGCATCTTTAAAAACCACAATTGCAGAAACAGGATATTTACCTTGGAAGTTAGAGTTGTCAAAACATTCGATATGCTGCGGTAGTTGTGTTAAACGTAGATCTTTTTGCATTTGCGAAAGAATGCGGTCCGTTCTTAAATCAGGATTTAACTTTTCGTATTGATTAAGCTTTTCTCGTTTAAAGAATAAAACATTCTTCTCGGAAAGTTCTAGTAATTTCTTCTTTTCGCCCAGTTTTGGAACAATGAGTTTTAAGTTCTCATCAACCAATGGGATAGCGAAGGGTACCACAATCTCTTTGGAAGTACTTTTAAATTTAGTCCTAAACTCAGTAATGGCTATGGTTAACAGCTCTTCGTCAGTTTCGTCTAAGCGTTTTTTAATTTCTATAGTTTGCGTTTGGATGATACTACCATTCATCACTTTTAGGTAATTCACAAAAGCATAACGTTCGTCAGATGCAATACTAACCACATCTATATTGGTAATAGCGCTGTTAACTACGGTAGATTTACTCTGGTATTTCTCTAAAACCACCAGTTTTTTTTGATAGGAATGCGCAAGTTCGAAATTCAAGTCTTCTGATGCATTTTTAACTACCTGTTTAACTTCTCTAATTACATTGCCAATCTTTCCATTGAGTATGTCTTTGATTTCCTCAATATTTTGATCGTAATCTTCTTTGCTCTGATAGTTTTGGCAAGGTCCTTTGCAGTTGCCAATCTGATATTCTAAACAAACCTTGAATTTCCCTTCGCTGATATTTTGCGGAGTTAGGGGCAGGTTACAGGTTCTAAGCGTATATGTTTCTTTAATTAAATCAAGAATAGTATGCATCATGCCAACTGAAGCATACGGGCCAAAATACGTAGATCCATCTTTTACATAATTTCTAGTCCAATATACGCGTGGAAATTGTTCCTTTTTAATGATAATCCATGGATAGGTTTTATCATCTTTAAGCATGATATTATAGCGTGGTTGATGCTTTTTAATCAAGCTATTTTCTAATAGCCAAGCATCGATCTCTGTGTCTACAATAGTAAAACTAATTCTCCTGATTTTAGATACCAGTACCCTCGTTTTACCATTAAACTGATTGTCCTTATTAAAATAGGAACCTACACGATTGCGTAGGTCTTTAGCTTTACCAATATATATGAGTGTATCTTCTACATCAAAATACTGGTAAACACCAGGTTTGTGCGGAATATCAGTTAATGCCTTTTTATAATCGAAACTACTCATTTGGATTACAAATTTAAGCAAAAAATATGAAGTCCTCTTTAATGGGATTGGTTTAGAACCCCAGCTTTTTATCTAATTCTGTAGCTTCCTGATCTGCAGGAGTAATGTATTGATCGCAATTATACACGATACTAACAGGAGTAGTTGGTGGAGTAAAATCACCTTTGGTTACCTTTAAACTAGGATTTGCATAAACCCTTTTCATAAAACCAGCAAATATTGGTAAAGCAGAGTTAGCACCCTCTCCATCTCTAGTACTTATGAAATGAAATGCCCTATCTTCGCAACCTGTCCAAACACCAGCAACTAAATCCGGGCTTATGCCCATAAACCAACCATCAGAGTTATTCTGTGTTGTACCAGTTTTGCCACCAATTGCAGCTGTAACACCATATTTTCCAGCCAATCTGTATCCTGTTCCGCCAGTAACTACGCCTCTTAGCATTCTTGTCATTACGTAGGCTACTTCTTCATTCATCACTACCTTTATATTTGGCTTACTGTCATAAAGTACTACACCATTTTTATCTTCAATTTTTAAGATATAAGTAGGTTGGGTCCATATTCCTTTATTGGCAAAAACGCTGTAAGCGCCAACCATATCGTATATAGATGCATCAAATGAACCTAAAGAAATAGAAGGAACAGCTGGTACATCTGTGGTAATCCCCATTTTTTTCACCTCGTTAGCTACTGCCGTTGCTCCAACTAAATTCATTAAGTAGGCAGCAATGTAGTTTTGAGAGTATGCTAATGCTTTTTGTAAGGTTATACTGCCAGGTAGGGTGCCAGAAGAACGTGGGGTCCAATCCGGGCTACCAGGACTAGAAATAGTTACGGGCACATTGGGTACACTTAAACATGGCGAAATACCATTTTCTATAGCAACAGCATAGGTAAATGGTTTGGCAGTTGAGCCAACCTGACGTGTACCCATTTTAACTTGATCGTATTTAAAATGTTCATAATTAATACCACCAACCCAAGCTTTAATGTAACCTGTTTTAGGATCCATAGCCATCATCGCATTACGCAACAATAATTTATTATACTTAACAGAATCAACTGGCTTCATTAAGGTATCAATATTTCCTTTCCAAGTAAAAATAGTTAGTCTAGTAGGAGTATTAAAGTCTGTGTTAATTTCCTCGTCAGATTTACCTTCTAATTTTAAAGATTTGTAGCGATCAGAACGTTTAATACCTTGGTCAATTTGCAATTGCATTCCTTTAAACGGATTTCTGCCTTTCCAACTACTTGCAAATTGCTGTTGCAGAATTTTCATGTATTCTTTTTGAGCCTGTTCTGCATAAACTTGCATATCGTAATTAATAGTCGTGGTAATCTTTAAACCATCTCTATCCAAATCGTATGGGATGCCATTTTTGGTAATTGATCTTTCGTCTAAGATCTTTTTAACCTCATTTTTTAAAACTGCTCTAAAGTAGGGAGCTATTCCATCGTTAGTGGTAGCTGCGGTAAAGTGTAATCCCAATGGTTTATCTTTTACGGCATCGAAGTCATCAGCGGTTAATAAATCTGCTTTAACCATTAAAGCCATTACCGTATTTCTTCTAGTTAAAGAGCGCTCTGGATTTCTGGTTGGAGAGTAACGGGTAATTCCTTTTTGCAAACCAACCAATACTGCCGCCTGTGGAACGGTTAATTTATCTGGGGTAGTATTAAAGTATACGCGAGCAGCAGCTTTAATTCCATAGGCTTGGTTGCCAAAATCAACTGTATTTAAATACATGGTTATGATTTCTTCTTTGGTATAATTACGCTCTAATTTAACGGCAATTACCCACTCCTGAAATTTTTGGATAATTCTTTTGAGGTAGTTTCTTTGTCTTCCCTCATCAGAAAATAAGTTAAGTGCCAATTGCTGGGTAATGGTACTTCCGCCTTGTTTTTTACCGACTAAAGCATAGGCAAAAATGGTAAAGGTTCTTTTAAAATCTATTCCTGAGTGAGACATGTAACGGATATCTTCAGTAGCAATTAAGGCATTAATTACATTGGGAGAAATTTGACTGTAAGTTACGTTTGATCTATTTTTCACAAAATAAGTACCTAAAACTTTGCCGTCTTCAGAAATAATTTCCGTTGCTTCATTACTTTTTGGATGTTCTATTGCCCTAAAAGAAGGAATATCGCCAAACAGGCCAAAGCCAATTGCGACAATAAAAAGTGCAAAAAATACCATGCCGCCAATAAGTATTTTCCAAAGCCTGTGGTTGTATTTCTTAATGTCTTCTGGTGATAGGGATTTACTCATTTTTTAAAAGTTATTCTTGAAAAACTCAAGATATCTATTTATTGTTTCTCTGTTCTTTAATTTATCGAAGTTTTCTGTACTAATAAAAAAGCCCTTGTATGTATTTGCAGGAACTTTCATGATCTTGCCAAGTTGAGAGGTTATCCCATCATAGTAAGTTTTTGCCTCTTCGATAGTTCCAAAGTTACCAACATAAATCAATTGATTTTCATCAAACTCAGATAATTGGTGTTTTAAATTAGTGCCGGCATAATTTCCTCTGTTAAATTGACCTACTCCAAAACGAGATGAACTCAAACTCACGGTTACATCTTCTACATTAATAACGTAATAATATGTTTTTGATTCAGCTAAACTGAAAAAATTATCAATTACTGGTTTAATGGGTTCGGCATTAACCTCAGGAATGGTTTGAACTGGTGCGGTAACTACTGGTGTAGCCACAACAGGCGTGGTTATTACAGCAGGGATTACCACTGGTGGTGTAATCGTAGTTACAGGAACATTTACTGCTGGTTTATCAATAACAGGTGTTACAGGTTTTTTCAGTTCTTGTTTTACGATAGGGTTATTGATTTTTTGTGCTGCAAAAGGGGGCTCGTTCGGATCAAGATCTATTAAGGCAATTTTTCTGGCTTTAAAACTGGCTAAATTTGCGTTAATGTAGGCAATGTGATCTTTAACCAAGGGTGTAATTAACGAATCTTCTGCATAAGTTTTAGTAATGTAATTAAAAACTATTAACAAACTGTCCACATTTTGGGTGCGGCCAATCGCAATTGCTTTGAGGTAATCATATTGTGCTTGTAAAGCATTGCCCGGAAAACGCTGATTGGTTTCATTTACACTAGTAATTACATTTGCGAATTCTTTTTGCTCATAAGTAGTAAATACTGTATTGTAAATTTTGTTAATTTCTAAGTCTAAAGCATTTTGCTTAGCAGAAAAATTAGGATCGAGTATGGTTTTTGTAAAAACTGAATTTGGATATTTGCTTAACACCAAATTCTTATAATTGTTAGCTTTTGCCTCATCAGATTTTTTGTAACCTAAATATAAACTATAATAAATGGCTTCGAGATGGTTGTTTTGAGGGTATCTAGCCAAAAGCAATTCATAAATTCTAACTGCTTCTGGCTCATCTTCCAGTACCTGCTGATAAAAACCAGCAATTTCAAAATAAGAATCTATAATCTGCTGATCAGATTTAGCCATTTGATCTGCAGTAAGCGGCAATAAAGCTCTATAATCTTTAATTAATGTAGCCTTGTCTACTGCTGCATTTACCAGTTGAGGATTTGAAGGATCTGCATTAATGCCAATAGCTGCGGCTTGGTTCTGTTGATTAACCTGAGAAGATGATTTTACACTTTGGCGCCAATTCTCTTCTAGAGGTCTATTTCCCCATCTTTTCTTAAAATCTGTAAAACCTTTACTTATTGCCGCCAAATTACTGAAATAAAAAGTTCCATTATTTTGATTTGTTGGAGACTGGTCGTTGATATTATTGCTTAAAGGTTTGCCATTTTTATCGGTTTTAACATCTAATGCTGGCTCCTTCTTTGGCTCAAACATCAAATCTAATTTCTTTTCTCTGTCTTGCTCAGTTAAGTTGGCAATAAATTGTAGTGTATCCTGATCGGCTATTACTTTATAACGTTGTGTTAGATACGCTAAGTTTTGCCCCTTTTTAACGATAGATTCGTAATTGGGATAATTCTTTGGCAAGGTTGTAATTGCACTATCGTAATAAAGCTTTGCATTTACATAATCTTTTAAATCTTCGAAGTTTAAGTTGGCAATTTTTAAATAAGATAAACCTTTTTGGTATTGGTTGATCATACTTTTTTGTGCCGAAAGTTTGTAATACTCTTCAGCTTTTTTAAAATCATTATCTGCATAATAATCTTGCGCAACCTCATAATAGATTTGGTCGGTATAGTCGAAATTTTTATCGTCTTTTATTAGTCTCAACAATTGTTGTTGTCTATCCGTTGATTGATCATTCAAGAAATCATTGATGCGAATTTTGCTCAATTTGGCATTAAAATACATTTCGAAAGGCGCATTGCTATTTTCTACTTTGGTATAATTCTTTAAGCTAGCATCGTATTGTTTCTCATGTTCGTAAAGCTGAGCTAAAATATATGGCCATCTTGTCCGGCTCTGTATCTTGTTGGTTTCCTTAACCGCTTGCTCTAAATAAATTGCAGCATGTGCAATATCATTCTTATAAATGCTCATTTGTGCCAAAGTAGCTAACGGCTCTGCCTTTTCGCTTTTAACCGAATCGAGGTAAACTTTAACAGTATCTAAAATTTGAGCTGCAGCTTGGTAATTATTAAGCTGCATTAAACTTCTGGCTTTCCAATTTAATGCTGTCAAAAATATCTTTTTATCGCTTTTGTAGGTCTTTGCTGTATAGTCGAAATATTCAACCGCGTTAAAATAACTGCCTTTATAAAAATTAGTTTTACCCAATAATAAATAGGCCTCATCAATATAATTGCTCAAACCTTTTTCGGCAACAATGCTTTGCGCCTTTATGGTAATTGCATCTAGCTCTTTTGAGGTAGCTGTGGGGTTAAGGTAATCAATAGCCGATGGCGCAATATAGATTGTCAAAAAATCATCGTAATTATCTTTATAGGTTTGAGAAAGATCTTCCTGATAGGTTGTTAATAAAACATTTGAGTTATAAATGTAGTTATAACGAGCAGATAGATTTTGTAAACCTCTGTTTGCGGCATTATCTTTTTGCGAAGAACAGCTATATAATATAGCTATGCTTAGGCAAGTTAAAATGACTTTAAGGCTGAGTTTTGTGAAGTTGTTCAAGAATTTAAATTATCTATTCGATACAATATAACAAAATGTATGCAAAAATATTTTATTCATCAATAATATCTCAATATTTGAAGTATAATTTTGTATCAACTTTTTCTCATGGCAAATTCCAATCAAAATAAAGATAACAAACAAGCCACCAATTTTGCCAAATATACAGGCATCGCTTTCCAAATGCTGGCAACAATAGGTGTATTTTGTTTTATTGGTTATAAAATAGATCAGAACAGGGCAAGTTCTAAATTTGTATTTACTGCCATATTAGGGCTTGTTGGTGTAATTATTTCATTAATTTCGGTTGTAAGGTCTTTAAATAAAAATAATTAAGGTTAGAAAATAAAGGTGTGTAGCTTTTGGCAATTTCTGCCCCGCTTTTCTTACTGCCGCTAATCCCCGAAAATAGGGGGCGGCATTCATGCAATCAGGTTTATATTACAATTGTTGTAATTCTTGGCAAAATCTTGCAAAGTCCAAAAAAGCACAACGAATTAAATCCTACCTTTGCAAGAAAATTTTATTTTGAGTTTACTACGGTTCATTTTATACTACCTTCTATATACTGCATTGCTTGCGGGTATAGCTATTGCATTGCCACATCTTTTTCCAACAGTTAAACTTTTAGCCAATAAATTTTGGTTGGTTTTTGGCTTTTTAAGTGGACTAACTTTTGTAGCTTACATATTGGCATTTTTAGGTATTAAACGCAATCCAGAAACAGGGGTTTTGGCAATTATGGGATCCATTGCAGTAAAGATGCTTTTTTCTATGGCTTTCGTGCTGATTTACAGCCTAAACAACAAAGGAAAAGACTTAGTTTTTGTCTTTAATTTTTTTTCTTTATATTTATTGTTCACCTTCTTTGAAATATACGGTTTGTTACGTAACTTGCGCCACCAAAATAAATAGTAAAAATCTGCGAGTAAATGGATTGTAGCCACGTTTTTGAGTTTAAGTTTAGAAGGTTAATTGTTGTTTTTACGCTTTTTTCGGCGTTTTTGATGGTTTCTCTTGGTGCAAATGCCCAAGCTGATACTGCTCATCACGCAGAAAATTCGCATGCAGAAACAACAGAAAAGAAAAAGTTTGAGATTGGTAAGTTTGCTTTGCATCACATTGCTGATTCTCACAGTTGGCATGTAATTGGCGAAACCTATATTGGTTTGCCTATTGTTTTGTTTGCTAATGGTAAAGTTGTAACTTTTAATGATAGCGATTTTCATCATGATAATGATGCAAAAGTTGTTGTAGAAAAAGGTGGTCAACGTTTTGTTAAAATGCATGAGAAAATTTATTTAGCTTCTGAAACTGCTAACGAGCACGGTCAATATGTAACATTAAATGAAAAACATCATGCGGAAAATGAAAGACCACTAGATTTTTCATTAACAAAAAATACTTGTACGCTATTATTATCGGTAGTTTTATTGTTGGTGGTTTTCATCAGTGTAGCTAACGGTTATAAAAAACGTCAAGGTAAATCTCCAAAAGGTTTACAGTCGTGGTTAGAACCAATTATTTTGTTTGTTCGTGATGATATTGCGAAACCTAATCTAGGTCACAAGCATGAGCGTTTTATGCCATATTTATTAACTGTGTTTTTCTTTATTTGGTTCAACAATATGTTGGGCTTAGTTCCATTTTTACCTGGTGGTGCCAACTTAACAGGAAATATTGCTGTAACTATGGTTTTAGCAGTGATCACTTTCTTGATTACAGTATTTAACGGAAATAAACATTATTGGAAACATATCTTCTGGATGCCAGGTGTTCCTGTTCCAATGAAAATATTTTTAATGCCTTTAGAGTTGATAGGTATTTTTACTAAACCGATTGCTTTGATGATACGTTTGTTCGCAAACATAACAGCGGGTCACATTTTAGTGTTGTCGTTAATTTGTTTAATCTTCGTATTCAATAGTATTTGGGTTTCTGCTGCCTCTATACCTTTTGCCATCTTTATTGGTGGTATCGAATTGATGGTTGCGTTTATCCAAGCATTTATTTTTACTATTCTATCTGCCTTGTTTATTGGTATGGCAGTAGAAGAACACCATTAATTAGCATATTTTACAAACAATTTAATATATAAAATCATGATTACAGGAAGTATTGCTGCAGTAGGTGCAGGATTAGCTGCGATTGGCGCTGGTCTAGGTATCGGTCGTATTGGTGGTTCTGCTATGGACGGTATTGCTCGTCAGCCAGAAGCTGCCTCAAAAATTCAAACTGCGATGTTAATCGCTGCTGCCTTCGTTGAGGCTGTTGCGTTATTCGCAGTTGTTGTTGCGTTAATGTAATAACACACTAACCATTCTGTAGAAGGTTGTTTTACAGAATGGTTATTATTTGAAACAAGAAAAAATTATAATATATACAGAAATGGATTTATTAATACCTGAAGTTGGTTTAGTTGTATTTCAAACAATAGCATTTTTATTGTTAATGTTTCTTTTGGGCAAATTTGCTTGGAAACCAGTATTAGCAGCTATTAAAGAACGTGAGCAATCTATTGATGACGCGTTAAATAAAGCTGAGTTAGCTAAACAAGAAATGGCTCGTTTAACTTCGCAAAACGAAGAGTTAATGAAACAAGCTCGTGCAGAACGTGATGAGATTTTGAAAGAAGCTAAAATTCTTAAAGATAGTATCGTTAACGAAGCAAAAACTTCAGCACAAACTGAAGGTGCTAAATTGATTGAAAAAGCTCGTATAGAGATCGAAAATCAAAAGAAAGCAGCATTGGCTGAATTAAAAGGACAAGTTTCTACTTTATCTTTAGACATTGCTGAGCGTGTTTTACGTAGCCAGTTAGATGATAAAGCAAAACAACAGGATTTGGTTGCCAACCTGTTAAAAGATGTTGAATTAAATTAGAATTGAGTAATGCGTAATGCGTATTGAGAAATCAGTCGCTATACGCAATACTCACTACGCAATACTAAATATATGTCGAGTAAAGCAGGAGCTAGATACGCAAAATCGTTAATTGACCTTTCTACAGAGCAAAATGCTTTGGAAGAGATTAAAAACGATATGGTGTTATTTGAACAAGTTGTTGATGATCATAGCGAATTAGAAGCCATCTTAAAAAATCCAATCGTTCCTTTAGATAAGAAATTGGGGATTTTAAAAGATGTATTTGGTAGCAAAGTTCATCAGATTACCAATAGCTTTTTAAAGTTAGTTGTAAATAAAGGTCGTTCTGCAATCTTGTTTGATACTGCAAAACAGTTTGTTGCGCAATACAATGCTATTAAAGGTATTGTAACTGCTGAGGTTACATCTGCAATTGCATTAACTGAAGCTAGTAAAGCTGAAGTTGTTGCTTTGGTTAAAAAAGAAATTGGTGCTAATGAAGTTATCGTTAAAGAAAAAGTTGACGAGAAACTAATTGGTGGCTTTATTTTAAAGGTCGGCGATAAACAATTTGATGCAAGTATTGCTAGCGGATTGAATAAATTGAAAAAAGAATTTGCACAGGGAGTTGCTTAATTGCTATTGAAAGCAAGCGAAGCCTTAATGATCGTAAAATATAAACCCGGTAGTAGCTAATTCCGATTTTTCATCGGAAGAAGCAGATAGCGGGACAACAATAACAAAAGAGTACAAGATTTACATTTTCAAAAAGAAATCAAAATAAAAATTATGGTAGAGGTAAGACCAGACGAAGTTTCGGCAATTATCAGACAACAATTGTCAGGCTTTAAATCAGAAGCTGAACTTGAAGAAGTTGGTACCGTATTGCAAGTGGGTGATGGTATTGCTCGTGTTTACGGCTTAACTAAAGTTCAAAGTGGCGAGTTAGTTGAGTTTGCTAACGGGTTGCAAGGTATTGTATTGAACCTTGAAGAAGATAACGTGGGTGTGGTTTTGTTAGGCCCATCAGACGAGATCAAAGAAGGTGATACGATTAAACGTACTAAAAAAATTGCCTCTATTAAAGTTGGTGAAGGTATGTTGGGTCGTGTTGTAAACACACTTGGCGAGCCTATCGACGGTAAAGGACCAATCTTAGGACAGACTTATGAAATGCCTCTGGAGCGTAAAGCACCGGGTGTAATTTATCGTCAGCCAGTTACTGAGCCTTTACAAACTGGTATTAAAGCTATCGATGGTATGATTCCAATTGGTCGTGGTCAACGTGAGTTGGTTATTGGCGACCGTCAGATTGGTAAAACTGCTGTTTGTATCGATACTATCATCAATCAAAAAGAATTTTACGAAGCAGGTAACCCTGTATTCTGTATATATGTAGCTTGCGGACAGAAAGCAAGTACGGTTGCGAACGTTGTACGTACTTTAGAAGAAAACGGTGCAATGGCCTACACTGTTGTTGTTGCTGCTTCTGCTGCTGAACCTGCTCCATTGCAGTTTTATGCTCCATTTGCTGGTGCTGCAATTGGTGAGTTTTTCCGTGATACTGGTCGCCCAGCTTTAATTGTTTATGATGATTTATCTAAACAAGCTGTTGCTTACCGTGAGGTGTCGTTGTTATTACGTCGTCCACCGGGCCGTGAGGCTTATCCAGGTGACGTGTTCTACTTACACAGTCGTTTATTAGAGCGTGCTGCAAAAATCAACTCTAACGATGAGATTGCACAAGCGATGAACGATTTACCAGAATCATTAAAAGGTATTGTTAAAGGTGGTGGATCATTAACTGCTTTACCAATTATCGAAACTCAAGCTGGTGACGTTTCTGCATACATTCCAACTAACGTAATTTCGATTACTGATGGTCAGATTTTCTTAGAGTCTAATTTGTTTAACTCTGGTATTCGTCCGGCTATTAACGTAGGTATCTCGGTATCACGTGTGGGTGGTAATGCGCAAATTAAATCAATGAAGAAAGTAGCTGGTACTTTAAAATTAGACCAGGCACAATACCGTGAGTTAGAGGCTTTCTCTAAATTCGGTTCTGATTTAGATGCAGCTACAAAATCTGTTTTAGATAAAGGTGCTCGTAACGTAGAGATGTTGAAACAGGCTCAATTCTCTCCATTTACAGTAGAAAAACAAGTTGCAATTATCTATTTAGGTACTAAAAACTTAATGCGTTCTGTACCTGTAAACAAGGTTAAAGAATTTGAAGCTGAGTTTTTGTTAGCATTAGAACAACGTCATCCAGAAACTTTAGCTTCTTTAAAAGCTGGTAAGTTAGATGATGCAGTTGAAGTGTTAGAGAAAGTAGCAAAAGAGATTTCAAGTAAATATTAATATAGTATTGAGTACAGCGTATTGCGTATTGAGAAATCAGTCGCTCTACGCAATACTCACTACGCTATACTAAAATATGGCTAATTTAAAAGAAGTAAGAATTCGTATATCATCGGTACAATCTACCCAGCAGATTACCAAAGCTATGAAAATGGTTTCGGCTGCGAAGTTAAAACGTGCTACCAATGCTATTGTCCAGTTACGCCCGTATGCTACTAAACTCAAAGAGATTTTAGGAAATCTTTCTGCAAGTTTAGAAGGCTCATCATCTCCTTATATTCAGGAGCGTGAGCCTAATAAAGTATTGGTGGTTGTAGTATCATCAAACCGTGGTTTGGCTGGTGCTTTTAACATGAACGTGATTAAAACTGCGAATAATTTAATTGCCGAAAAATATAGTGAGCAACTTAAAAGTGGTAACGTAAGTATTGTTGCTATTGGTAAAAAGGCTCAAGATTTTTATGAAAAACGTAACTACAACGTTATTGGTAACAATAGCGAAGTTTACATGGCTCTAAATTTCGATAACGTAAGCAAAATTACCGACGCGATTATGGCTGGTTTTGCTAAAGGTGAATTTGATAAAGTTGAATTGGTTTACAACAGATTTAAAAATGCTGCTGTACAGATTTTAACTTCAGAACAGTTATTACCTTTACCAAAAGCTGAATCTACTACAGATGCTAAAACAACCAATGTTGATTATATTTTAGAACCGAACCAAGAAGAGATTGTAACTCAGTTAATTCCAAAGTCGATTAAAATTCAATTGTACAAAGCAGTTTTAGATTCTCACGCTTCAGAACATGGTGCTCGTATGACATCTATGGATAAAGCAACAGAAAATGCAGGTGATTTAATTAAAGCATTAAAATTAGCGTATAACCAAGCTCGTCAGGCTGCAATCACCACAGAGTTGACAGAGATTGTGAGTGGTGCTGCTGCGTTAAATGGATAAACCCCTAAATCCCCTAAAGGGGACTTAAAAATACAAACCCTTATCTTAATTGGTAAGGGTTTTTTATTTTAAAACATTTGTAAATTATATCTTTGACAAAATTCTATACTGATGAAAAAATATCTTTTAATACTAACACTTGGCGTCTTGCCAATTTTAATTTTCGCACAGAAAAACCCTGAAAGAGATTATACCAATGCCGTTTTGTGGCAACAACATAGTGGAGAATACAGAGCTTTAGCTTTTCAGGCTTATAACTTCGCTAGGTTATCCTTAAAAGAAGCTTTATGGAATCAAGCTAATGCTAAACCAAATTGTGTAATTGTTGATGCTGACGAAACTGTTTTGGATAATTCTGCTTTTCAAGGTCATGAAATTAAGAAAGGAGTAAGTTATTTGCAGCAGGATTGGACAGAATGGACGGCTTTAGCGCAAGCTGATACTGTTCCGGGAGCTTTATCCTTCTTGAAATTTGCAGCTAGTAAAAATGTGGAAGTATTTTATGTAACCAATAGGGAAGAAGCAGACCATGCTGGAACATTAAGAAACCTACAAAAATTAGGATTTCCTTATGCAGATGAAGCTCATTTGGTATTAAAAAAAACCACTTCTGACAAAGAACCTAGGAGACAAAAGATTTTAGAAAAATATAATATTTTGCTATTGTGTGGCGATAATTTAAGTGATTTCTCGAATGTGTTTTATCGCGAAGGAAAGGATACCAAAGAACAGGTAGATTTAATGCAAAGCCAATTCGGAACACGATTTATCGTATTGCCAAACCCAATGTATGGAGATTGGGAAAAGCTTTTATACAAAGGTGATAAATTAAACGAAGCGGATAAGGCAAAACAAAGATTAGATAAACTGAAAAGTTATTAATTTGTTGCTTTATTTAGCTAATAAATATTATTTTTGCACCATACAATTTAAACATATCAAAATCATGGGTCAAGCTGAAGAAAGAGAACATAGCATGGAAACTGCAAATCAATCACCTATATACATGTTAATTGCAGTAGGTGTAATTGTTAGTATAATCGGCGTATTTTTACGTTTCGCATTCGACTCAACCATCTTATCTATCGTATCTTGGGTAATTCTTTTTGTTGGTGCTTTTATTTGTTGTAAAGCCGTTTTTAAAATACTAGACGCAAAATAATTTAAAATATTTATAATATAAAGTCCATTTCGAATCTCGGAATGGACTTTTGTTTTTTGTAGTATTTCTGTTACAAATAAAAATCGTAGGTTACTTCTTGCAGTTGTTGGCATTAATCAATACCGGCCGGTACAAATACTAATACCAAGTATTGATGCAACAAATTGCTATTGTTATGCTATATAATTGCATAGTTGCTGATCAGTTTTAAAACCTAAAACCAGAAATATGAAAAGATATTTAATTTGTGCCGCCATTGCTATCGTAATGTTTGGTTGCAACTCAAACAAAGGCGAATACGCCAGCTCAGAAAGTTTAAATAAAGTAGAAGCTATGGACTCGGCTTCAACTGCTGATACTATTGCCACACCTAAAATAATTAAAACTGCAGATATGCGGTTTCGAGTAAAAGATGTTCAACAAACCAAAGAACAACTTACTTCTACAATTAAAGCGCAAGGCGGTACAGTAGCTGAGTTCGCTATCAACAGTACCATACAAGAAACCGATAAAGTAAAATACACTACAGATTCGTTAAAAGAAATTACTTCCTATCGCAAGGAAGGGATATTGGTAGCAAAAGTACCTTCAGAAAAGTTGGATGAATTTACAAATATGGTAGCCAAAATGGCGGTATTTGTAGATAATCAAGCTATGAAAATGGATGACCAAAGCATCGCTTATTTAGCCAATAAATTGAAAGTACAAAATAGAGCAGAAGCCTTAAAGACTATCGATCAAACGGCTAAAAGAAAAGCCAATAATGTAGAAACTTCTCTCTACATTAAAGATGACTACATAGACAAGAAAATTGAAAACATGAACATCGATAATCGGGTAAAGTTTAGCACGATTACTTTAAATTTCTATCAAGATAATACAGTAAAAACACTTATTGTTGGCAATGATAATTTGTACGATTATCGTCCTGGTTTCTTTCAGCGTTTGGGCCTAAACTTAATTGATGGTTGGGTATATTTTAAAGAATTTATCTTGGCTATTTCTCACCTATGGATGTTAATGGTGTTTGGATTAGCAGTTTTCTTTGGGATTAGATACTTGATGAGAAAGAATAAACTAAAAGTTGCAGAAGCGACTAAAAATTTGATCCATAATCAACAACCAAAAGCTTAGTAATTTTAAATTTCATAAGTCTCGGCAGGCGAGACAACAGCCGATAGGTAAAAACGCCCAACTAACCGTCATTTCAGCAAGTATTTCACGAGGAAAAATCTTTAAAGGTATTTCATCGTTGTACTCTCCGATCTGGCGGTTATTTTTACTTAATCCTCTTTTTATTGTCCTTTGCAAAAGCATCCCAACCAGAATATGATTTACCCGTACCACTGGTACTAATTCTCTGAAAAGAGTGACAAACAGCAACTGCTAAACCATCTGTAGCATCTAAAAATTCTGGGGTTTCTTTAAAATTCAATAAGCGTTGCAACATGGCCGCAACTTGTTCTTTACTTGCCGTTCCTTTGCCCGTAATGGATTGTTTTATCTTTCGAGGGGCATATTCAGTTACAGAGATATTTCTAGATAAGGCCGCAGCCATCGCAATTCCTTGTGCTCTGCCTAATTTTAACATTACCTGAATATTTTTTCCATAAAAAGGAGCCTCAATAGCTAGAACATCGGGTTTATACTCATCAATTAAACCAATTGTTTTTTCGAAAATGCGTTGAAGTTTCAGGAAATGGTCGTCTAAATGGTCCATTCTAACAATTCCCATGCTAACCAATTCAATTTTGCTTCCTTTTTCTAAAACAATACCATAACCCATAATCGCAGTACCTGGATCGATACCCATAATGATGCGTTCCTTTTTCTCCAACAACATAGCACAATATTAAGCATATTTGCACATACAAAAAGTAAAAATTTAACAAGAAGATTTTAGTTTCTTTAGAAGAAAACAATTGTTAGTTTTACTAACTGTTTATATCATCAGCTCAGCTAGCGATCAGTCATCAATGGGTAACAATAGTCCTTCGAAAAAAATATGGAATAGATTTAAGCGCAATAAACTAGCATTTGGCGGCTTGATATTTATTTTATTGTTAATGGTGTTGGGGATTTTAGGTTATTTGATTATTCCAGATCAAACTCCTTATGCAAGTACCATTAACTTAGCTTTAAATAAAAAGAAGCCGGGGAGATCCTTTCAATTTTTAATTATTAGTAAGACTAAAAATGTAAAAGAGGTAGGCGTTTTTGAAAAGATGCTATATGGACAGCCTGCAGATTTTAAGAGTATTCCCATTACATCTTACCAGTTAAAAGGGGATAAAGTAGTTGTGAATGAATATGTTGGTGATGATGAGCAAGCCAAACAAACAGTTTACGAATTGAAAGATTTATGTTCAACTTGCCATTTGCCAAGCAAATTGGGTAATACGAAGCAACTCTTTGCTAGAAATAATATTTATGAACAAACATTTTATTTGGGAACAGATCTCTACGGTAGAGATTTACTGAGTAGATTAATTCTTGGAATAAGGGTTTCCCTATCTGTAGGATTAATGGCTGTTCTAATCTCTTTATTTATTGGTGTTAGTTTAGGTGCAATTGCAGGATATTATGGTGGGAAAACTGATTCAGCCATTAGCTGGTTTATGAATGTAATTTGGTCATTGCCATCGTTATTGTTAGTTATTGCTATTTCCTTTGCACTAGGCAAAGGTTTTTGGCAGATTTTTATTGCAGTAGGCTTATCAACTTGGGTTGATGTTGCTCGTTTGGTTCGCGGTCAGGTTATGGCTTTAAAGGAAGTAGAATTTGTAGAAGCTGCTAGAGCATTGGGCTTTTCTACCAGTAGAACTATTATTAAACATATTCTGCCCAATATTGCTGGTCCTATACTAGTGGTAGCTTCTGCTAATTTTGCATCGGCAATTTTATTAGAAACAGGTTTAAGTTTTTTGGGTTTCGGCGCACAGCCACCCATGCCCAGTTGGGGAACCATGATTAAAGAGCATTACGGCTATATTATTATGGATGCTGCTTATTTAGCCATTTTACCTGGTTTGGCAATAATGTTAACGGTATATGCCTTTAATGTACTAGCTATTGGGCTGAGAGATGCATTTGATGTTAAAGGGCAAAACGTTACTGTTTAGTTTGCTATAGATTTAAGAATGCTATTAAATGAAAAACCCCCATCTTCTTTCGAAAATGGAGGTGTACTTTAGAGTTAATCTTTTGCTAGAATTAACTAGCTATATTTTTAATTATTTATTTTACTCTTGGAGTTTGAAAAACCCCCATCTTCTTTCGAAGATGGAGGTATACTTTAGAGTTATATTTTCTACCAGCATATACTGGTTATGTTTTCTTCACTTATATTATACTAAACGCATCAACTTTTAAAAACGCTACAGGTATAATTATTTTTTTAATTTCTTAATCTTTGGTTTGAAAAACCCCCATTTTCTTTCAAAAATGGAGGTATACTTTAGAGTTAAGAGTTTTACCAGGTTAATCTGGCTATATTTTAATGCTTTTATTGCTAATTATATTACAGTAAACGTACCAACTTTTAAAAACGCTACAACTAAATTTATTTTTTAATTATAACTATGGTTGCCTAATTGATGTAAATCAATACATTTTAAAGAACGATTATATTACACTAAACGCAAGCCTCCATCGAAACGCTACACTAGATGAATTTTTTTTTGAATTTATAAAATGCACTTTATCTATGTCTTTTTCAGTTTAAAGGGATATTTTAAAGCTTATGATTTTTGCATTAAAAAAATTATTAATTATAAGCCATTCATTTTGCTTCATTTTCAATTTTTACCTCCTTTAACAACAATACCACCTATTGGTCTGCCAGATGTTTCAACTTTATTTTCAGCTGGTAGCTTTAAAATTCCGTTATCACTTGCTTTTAGTTTACCCTCTGTTTTTTCAATGCTTCTACCTTCTTCATTTTTACCATTAGTGTTCTTACCTGCTACGGCACCACCTGTAATAGCCGATATTTGCCCAGCTCCAATAATACTGTTTGTTGCTAAGCTTCCAGAAAGACCATTGCCTACATAGTATGGGTTAGTATTTGTTCCTACGCTTGCCATATCACTATCTGGATCATAAGAATCGTAGCCCTTTTTAGACAGCTTTTGGGCATCGTTTTGAATGCCAATTACTCCTCCAGTTGCACCACCATATTCATTTTTGGTTAATATAGAATTGGAGGTAGGCTTATTTTTATTAATAATAACCTGTTTTTCTGCTGTAGCTTTGATAGCTTGTTGAGCTTTTAGGTTAAATAATAATCCAGTTACTAATGTAAAGGTGATAATTAATTTTTTCATGATATTGGTTTTTTAAAGGTTTAATTAATGCTTGTTTAACTTATATCAACCATATCTTTAAAATGTTACCCTCAATTTTACTTTTTATTTATTTAGCAAATAAGGCCTCCATTTATTGAAAAATGGAGGCCTTATAGTTAAGGTTTAGCACTTTTGCTTGGATTACTGTTATTATCGCAAAGGTTATTAATCATGGTAACAATATCTGGTGCAATGTTGGCAAAGTTAGCCGACATTAATTTTAAGCCACCGTTGTTATTCGCAATTAATTTGGTCTCATAGTTATTTGTGGCTTGGGTAGTAATCAAAATATATTGTATGCCAGATGTATTTGCATTTGTAGCGAGTGTAGTTAAAAATGCATCGTCGATGGCCGTGTTGTTGTCATCATCTCCGCTTGCAGGTGCATCTGTAATGATAATTACTAATTTGGCAATATTTGGTCTCCATGCTCCAGCGAATGAGGAATTGACTACCTTATCAATTAATAAATCACCAGGCTCTGCAAAACCTACTCCATTACCCATGGCCATAGCACCATTTAAATTAGCCAATTGAGTGCTAAATGTGGCATTGTTTGCGTAGCCGAAACTTTCCATTACGGTTAGATATTGATTAGTGCTTGGTCCTGTAGAAAGTACCAATTTATTCGCAGCTGGCAAACTTGTATATGGCACCTGACTAGCATATGCAGGCACACCGCCTTTACTTGCTTCGTCAAAAATAGTTAGTGCTAATCTATAATCACCACCAGATTTTGTAACTATGGTATTTACAATATTGCCAATAGAACTCTTAATATTGTTGATTGCTCCACCCATACTTCCTGTATAGTCGATGGCAAATACTACATCCATACCTTTGGTACAAGCAGGTGGATTAGTGTTATCGTCATAAGCGCAAGTATCTTTCTGACAAGAATTTTGTGTTAACAAAAGGATACATAGTAATAGGGAAAATTTTGATTTATTTGAAATGATACTTCTATAAATACCATTTTTAATTGTTGCTATCTTTTTCATGATTGTTGTCTTTTAAGTTGGTTTTTAATCTTTACAAATTACTTTCATCTCTGTTCTGCGGTTAATTGCATGTTGTGCTTCGGTACAGTTTACATCATCTGCACACTCATTTAGCAATTTAGATTCTCCATAACCTTTGGCAATAATTCTGTCTCTAGCAATACCTTGTGATACGATATAATCTACAGAAGCATTTGCACGATTTTGAGAAAGCGTCATGTTGTAAGCTGCTGAGGCACGTGAATCTGTGTGTGAACTCAATTCAACCTTTACTGTTGGGTTGTCTTTCATAAATCGAACTAGTTTATTTAGTTCTGGTTTAGCAGATTCTTTGATGAAATATTTATCTAAATCAAACAAGATATTGTTTAGTCTTATGGCTTTATTGCAATCAATCAACTCAGCACACATTTCTAATTTTATAAATAAGTTTTTATCTCTATTGTAATTGGCTGCTGTAATTTCTTCGTATTGAGAGAAATAATTCTCTTTTTTACCGTATAATGTATATTTTCCTATTTCTGGTAAATGGAATAAAAAGCTGCCTTGAGTATCTGTTAAAGTTGTTTTTTTGAATGCCTTATCAGTATTTTCTAAAATAACATCGGTTGATGATAGAGGAGTTGTTGAGTTGCAAGCGAATATTTTACCTCTTATGATAAAGTCTCTGCTGGTATATAAAATCTGTTTATTAACTACATTTTGCTTCAAGAATTCGTCTTTCGAAGCAGAATTTCCTTCGAGGTTAACATTATATAAAGCACCGGTTATTACATAATTTTCTGCGGCGATATTTTCAAAAACTACAACCCCAGCGGCATCGGTTATACCATTTTTAATCACTACACCAAGGTTGTTCTTAAGCTGAACTTCTGTTTCTGGTAAAAGGGCTGCAGTAAATTTATCTTTGGCTGTAATTCTTAATGTGTAGGTTACTTTCTCTGACTTGTTCTTTTTAGATGGGATTTTGACTACAACACCTGCAAATGCACCAATTGAGGCGACATCACAATTACAAGGTTGTATTCTGCCTGTTCTTAAGCCGCTGTAGGTTGTACCTTTAGCCCCAGTTGTAAATGGTTGGTAAGCTGCTGCTATGCCTAAGGCTGGGTCAACTAATTCTTTTGTTTTAAAATGTTGCAAATAGTATGCGCCAACATTTACACCCACATAATCGTTAAAGAAATAATTAAATCTTAATTGTGCTTTAGCAGATAAAATATTTTTAGCATTGTAACCAGCGTGGAAATTAAGTAACTGATTTAAAGGAGTAGTGGTTTCTCTTAGTTCAGTTCTTCCGCCTTTGATGTATGCCATACCAATCCTTGTATTTAATTCGGCAGAGAATTTTCTTGAGTTGGTTTCATATCTAAAATCTGGACCTAATCCTGCAAAGTTTCTAGTAATTGTATTTTCAGTTAATGAGAAACTAGTGAGAGGGATAGATAGGGAATTAGTGAGGTTTGTGGTAGGATAAATGCTTTTACTTTTATTTTTGATGTGATCTACATCTAGCCCTATACCGAACCAATTCCAATAATGATCTATAGATAAGCCAAGATCTAAACCGCCCTTATAATCTATGTAGGGTGTATTATTTTTGTAGGATGGAAGATCATAACCTACTCGTGGCGAAAATTGCCAATTTGATTTGCTTTGTTCAGTAACAATCTGTGCTTTTACAGATTGAATGGATAGTCCTATAAAGAGGAAAATCATTAGTTTAAGTGCTTTCATGATTTATAGTTTTAATTGTTAATATTCTATTATTTATAGTATATCAACGATGTTGACTATTTGTTACCCCTTTAAAAATTATATTTAAACCATAGAATGATTAACTTTGTACTGTGCTAATCAATTGCTACAATTTAGAATTAATAGAAGCTGGTTGCGATGAAGCAGGTAGAGGTTGCTTGGCTGGGCCAGTATCTGCCGCTGCAGTAATTTTGCCCAAAGATTTTTATCTCGAAGGATTAAACGATTCTAAAAAATTAACACACCAACAACGAGATGAATTGAGGCCAATAATAGAACGGGAAGCTTTGGCATGGGCGGTCGCTTTTGTTGACCATGAAGAAATTGACCAAATTAATATTTTAAATGCTTCATTTTTGGCCATGCATAGGGCAATAGAAAAATTGATGGTTATTCCGCAGCATTTAGTAATTGATGGTAATAGATTTAAAAATTATCCAGATATTCCGCATTGCTGTGTTATTAAAGGCGATGGGAAATATTTGAACATTGCGGCAGCATCAATTTTGGCAAAAACTCATCGTGATGAATACATGGCTAGTCTTCATGAAGATTTTCCGCATTACAATTGGAAGCAAAATAAAGGTTATCCGACAATACAGCATAGAAATGTAGTAATGGAAATTGGTTTATCGCCATTCCATCGTAAAACTTTTAATGTAAGCGATCCGCAATTGAGACTTTCTTTTACAGAAGAACTTTAATTTGTAATTTCAAGGCATGAAAGCCCTAATTCTAACCAATCGAGTTCCATTTCCCGCCAATAGTGGATATCCTATAGTGGTTTACAATACCATAAAAGGCTTGCTTGAGTTAGGGGTAGAGATTTCGCTTTTCAGCATAAATCCTTCAAAGTACTCCGTAGATGTAGATGATATCTACGATCCAATTTTTGAACAAATCAATTTCCATTCGTATAACATCGATACCGAAGTAAATATTTGGGGCGCTTTTTTCAATATCTTCTCCAATCAATCTTATAATGTTTCTCGTTTTTACGATGATGACGCAGCTAAACTATTAGAGAATGTTTTGCGTGAACACGAGTTTGATGTTATTCAGTTCGAAGGCTTATTTGTTGTGCCATATTTAGATGTTGTGAAAGAATACAGTAAAGCAAAGCTGATTTACAGAGCACATAATATAGAGTTTGATGTTTGGGAAAGACTGGCGGCCAGAGAACATTTCAGACCACGCAGAAAATACTTGGAATTTTTATCCCGAAGACTAAAAGTTTACGAAACGGAACAGATTAATCGTTTCCATCAGGTATTTGCTATCAGTAATCCCGATAGACAAAGTATATTATTAATGGGTTGTCAAACCAGATTAGATGTATTTCCTGTTGCTATTGATTTTAATAGATATAATGTAGACGGTAATAAAACAAGCTTCCCGACATTATTCCATTTGGGAGCTATGGATTGGCGACCAAATAAAGAGGGCTTAGAATGGTTTTTAGATGAGGTTTGGCCAGATATTGAAAAGTTAAGTGGCGAGTTGCGCTTTTACATTGCTGGTAAGTATATGCAAAAGCAATTTTTCGATTACGACTCTGATAATCTAATAGTGGAGGGAGAAATTTTCGATGCCGTAGAATTCATGAACTCTAAAGCAATTATGATCGTTCCATTGTTATCGGGTAGTGGAATGCGTGTTAAAATTATTGAGGGAATGGCCATGCAAAAATGTATAATCGCCACCACCATGGCTGCAGAAGGCATTAACTGCAAAAATGGAAAAGACATTATGATTGCTGATACTCCAGATGAGTTTTATAGGGCTATTTTACAATGTATTACACAACCGAATAAATGGAGAGATATTGGTGTTAATGCCAGAAAAACAGTAGAGCGAGACCATGATATTAATGGCAATGCCAAGCGGATGTTGGCCATTTATGATAGTTTAATTAGCAATTAGGCTATTGGTCTTCCCATTCTTTTATAAATCTTCTTTAGTTTTGTTGGTGCCATAATAAGGATCTTGATTTCTATTATAATAGATAACAGCATCAATAAGATAGTTTAATTCGCTAATAATTTATGGTGGATAACCTTCTTTTTCTTCAGTAATACCCTTTGTGTTTTTCCATTTTCTAATTCAATAGCTAACAGTAACGGAAATGGCAATAGGATGGAAGAGATTCTCTTAATTAGTGAAGTTGTTTAAACATTTGAGTAGCCTGCATTCTTTAATTTATTAGCTTTTAAGTAAATAAATTCTCTTTTTGCATCTATAATGATGTTAAATCTTTTAAGTACATCACCGCCAATAATACTCATTTTTTGTCTGCCAATTGCCCCTTCAAAAAAGCTTACGGGTACATTACTTAATTTGATATTGCCAATTGTGTAACTAGGCAAAATGGCTTTTTTGGTTTTAAGGATATTACCAAATGAATCTTTTAATTGCTTCTCATCTATTACCTTTAGTTGGTCTGCAATTTTATGAACAGCTATAAACTGGTCGTCTAATAAGATGCTACCAGCATAGCCAGAATGAATTAAAAATTTGTTTGAGTAAATGTTATTGCCAATAGCGGCGCTACCTTCCACAAACATCATTTCGTTTTCGAAACTGAGTTTAAGCTTTTGGTATTTTTTAATTTTTTGAGGTAATACCTGATGGATGATCAGCACATTTTTCTCAAAATCTATTTCAATAACTTTGTTTTCGAATAGGTCTAAGCCAAATTTACCATCGGTATGTTGACCAGAATTTTTATTCTCCCAAATGGGTACGTTTTGCCATTTTAAGTTCCCAATTTCTAATAAATTACTCCCACTAAATCTCGAAGTATTGTCGTTTCCTCCCCAACTTTTTACACTGTCGGTTCTATCAAATTTTAAGCTATTTACTTTCTTTAGGGCTTCTTCGGTTAAGGTTACTGCATTCGCAGCAGTATGAAACATCAATTGAACTGTATCTTTTTGGTTTAAAACTGCTTTTATAGAAAGATTATTATAATCGGTTAAATGAAAAGGTATGGTTGTTTTTTGTTGGGCAAAAGTGCTTAGGGAGAATAAGGTTAGTAAGAAAATAAGTTTTTTCATTTATGAATTTATTATTTGATTGCAAATCCAATGATACGAATTCCAAATTGCAATTCTGGAATAGTTCATTATAATTTAGCCATGATGTAATTTACGCTATTTTCTTACCTATTTGCACAACATTCGTTCTTTAAACCCGATTAAATTAAAAATCTTTTTTTGTTTTCCCTAAGCTACCATTCACGTTATTTACTAATGCATTGTAAAATTAAAGGGTTGAAATAAAAAGAGGTTTTTGTCCTTTCCAATGCTATTAACTTAATAAAGTTGCGTCATTGCGAGAGTCGATTTTTCATTGCCCGAAGCTTCGAAGGACTGCCCTTGATACAATTTCATTCGATTAATTAATTTCGAAATAACGCTTTAAGATTGATTTCCAGAAATGCTGGTACAGGCTGTTCCTTATAATGACTTACTGGTCGCAAAACCAAAAGACTGAGTTAATAGCCTTATTGTCCTTTCGAACGTGCCTTTTGCACGGAGAAATCTATTAGGCTAACAACGATAGATTTCTTATATGCGTTCGAAAGTATGAAATATGATTAGCCAACTAATTGGCTTTCAAGCTTAATTCTTTTACGCTAATCTACTTAAATAAGTTTATTTGACAATAAAGCTTTGCCTGTTTTTTTATATATTAGTAATTAAGATGGTAAATCAAATCTGTAGCTAAATAATTGTCTAAATTTCTTTTAGATAATTTCTAAAAGTCCACCCTAACTCCACGTAAAGTCTACCAAAAGTCCACCTAAAGTGCACTAACACGATAGCCGTCTTACGCCTTTGCCGTACCTTTACGCTATACCAACTAGGGTACAAGCTTAGGCTTTGGCAAGGTTTCCCCTACCTGTGCTTAACCCAAGCCTTACTCTTTCTATACCTTTAGGGTAAGTAAAAGGTATAGAACACCTCTAAAAAGGGCTAAGTTTGGGTTATCTTGGTAAGAGCTTGGTACCTTTCAGAAGCGTTAGTCTTTGAGCTCCAACATTAGTTTTTACCAATGCTGAACCTTCGCTATTCAACAAAAAAGATTGGAACGGAAGCGGGATTTCAATTGCCATGAAAATTAGTTGTCTTTTTCAGAACTCTTTAATTTGCAACTCACCTTTTAGGCTAAAAAGATGCTTACCCTTCGCTCAGCATGATCAAACAATAATTACTTTTTTATATTATTCAATAAAGAGTCTTCTTCTGCACTTTTAACAGCTATTACTTTATTTATTTGGCTATTCGGAATAGTCATTGAGAGTACATATTGTTGAATTTTCCATTTGTTGTCTTTTTTAATGACAACACCAGAACCTCTACAAATCTTCATTTGTGTATTTAGCAACTCATCAAACCAAGCAATATCTTCTTGTGCTCCAAAGTATACATTTCGTTGTACAGATTTAAAATTCCAAGTTGTTTTGGCATCAAAATAAGGCTTTGCCCATTGCATGTAGGTTTTTTTAGTCCAGTTCTCTGTAGCATCAGTTCCAATATAAATGGCATCTTCTGTTAAATAACTAAAATATTTATCGAAGTTGGCCTCTGCAGCTGCAACATTAAACGAATCTAATAAAGTGTTAATTTCTTTGAGATCCGTAGGAGAACTTGTTTTTTCTTTAGCGGTTGAGATTGATTTTTCTTTGTCTTCTGGCGTGCGAATACAAGAAAATAAAACAATAATAAGTGCGATACCTGCTAGTAGTTTAATTTTTTGGTTCATTAGTAAGGAGTTTTTGATGATTTTGGCACAAGTTAACCAATTGCTTAAAAAAGATTGGTCAATTCTTAGTATTTTTGGACTTCGAAATTAAATTACATGAAGAATACTGCTTTAACAGATAAACACATTGCATTGGGTGCTAAAATGGTACCTTTTGCTGGTTACAACATGCCTGTACAATACGAAGGCATCAATGCAGAACATGCAACAGTTAGAAATACTGTTGGTGTTTTTGATGTTAGCCATATGGGCGAATTCATTTTAAAAGGAGACAATGCCCTAGACTTAATTCAGCGTGTAACCAGTAACGACGCTTCTAAACTACACGATGGAAAAGTACAATATTCTTGCTTGCCTAATGAAGATGGTGGTATTGTAGACGATTTATTGGTTTATCGTATAGACGAAAAAACTTACATGTTGGTAGTTAACGCAAGTAACATCGATAAAGACTGGGATTGGATACAAAAATACAATACTGGCAATGTGGAGATGCATAACATCTCTGATCAAACATCTTTATTGGCTGTACAAGGGCCAAGAGCTGCCGATGCTTTACAAAGTTTAACGGATATTGATTTAGCATCAATGGAATATTATACCTTTAAAAAAGGCAAATTTGCAGGTATTGAGAACGTGGTAGTTTCTGCAACTGGTTATACGGGTGCAGGAGGTTTTGAAGTTTATTTTGAAAACGAACATGCAGATAAAATGTGGGAAGCTATTTTTAACGCTGGTGCTGAGTACGGAATTAAACCAATTGGTTTAGCTGCTCGTGATACTTTACGTTTAGAAATGGGTTTCTGTTTGTATGGTAATGATATTGATGACACTACTTCGCCAATTGAAGCAGGTTTAGGATGGATTACCAAATTTACCAAACCATTTACCAATTCTGAAGCATTGCAAGCGCAAAAAGAAGCTGGTGTTACACGTAAATTAATTGGTTTTGAAATGATTGATAGAGGTATTCCTCGCCACGATTACCCAATTGTTGATGTTGATGGGAATGTGATTGGTAAAGTTACCTCTGGAACACAATCTCCATCTTTACAAAAAGCCATTGGTATGGGATATGTAGCCAAAGAGTTTGCTAAAGAAGGCACTGAAATTTTTATTGATATTAGAAACAATAAGATTAAAGCCAAAGTAGTTAAGTTTCCGTTTTATAAATAAGATTTGAGATTTGTGTACTGCGTAGTGAGATTGCATTAATTTCTCAATATGCTGTGCGCAATACTCAATACCTCTCCAAAATATGTCCAGAACCATTGAAGTTTGCCTAACGCCTGCCTTATTAGATTTATATGCTATAGAAAATAGTATTGTTGTTGTAATTGATATATTAAGGGCAACATCATCTATAACTTATGGTATTGATAATGGGGCTGCAGCAATTATTCCTGTAGCACATGTAGAAGGTTGTTTGGCTTACGCCGATCAAGGTTATTTGTTGGCAGCTGAGCGAAATGGTGAAGTGGTTGAAGGATACGATTTTGGTAACTCGCCATTTTCTTACACAACTGAAAAAGTAGCTGGTAAAACAATTGTATTAACTACAACTAATGGCACAAAGGCCATGCACATGGCGCAACAGAGAGCTCATCAGGTTGTGATAGGTTCATTCTTAAATTTAACATCACTTTGTAATTGGTTGAAGCAACAAGATAAGGACGTATTGTTGCTCTGTGCAGGCTGGAAAGACAAGTTTAATTTAGAAGATACTTTATTTGCTGGAGCAGTTGTAAATGTTTTGCGTAAAGATTTTGTGCATTTTGATGATGCTTGCGTAGCGGCCGAAGATATGTACCTTTTGGCTAAGGATGATTTGCGTACTTATCTTAAAAAATCATCACACAACCACCGTTTGGAGCAATTGAATATTGAAGAGGATGTAAAATTCTGCCTAAAAGTTGATTTGTGTACGGCTATTCCGGTTTTGGTAAAAGAGAGATTGGTGGCATTAGCTTAGAAGTTACGTCATATCGACAGAGCGCAGCGACGAGATATCTCTTTCGAATAATCACTGAAAAGATGCTTTGCTTGAGCTTTTGACCAACAGATTTCTCAATCGCAAATAGCTCATTTCGAAATGACGGCAAAACGGAAAAGCCCCTTTAAGGGTTTGGGGTTGTGTTTATCAATTCCTGAAAACTTTCACAATTTTTCATCGCTCTTAGTGCTTCTTCATGTGCTAACCAATAAATAGTTTCGGCTTTTTTCATGTCGAATGTGCTAATTTCTCCCATTCCTTTTGGTTCGATGAGCAAATCACAGAATTTTGCCTTTCGTTCCATGTCATGATTAATGGACATGATGCTCGCTCGTTGCATTAAATTCGATATTTTGGTGATTTTATCTACTGGTTTTAAGTGGTTACAAGAAGAACCAATGATGTAGTCACAATTGTTCAACAACGGTTCTACCGGGAAATTGTTTAATATTCCTCCATCTACAAACATTTGATTATCGATCATAATTGGTCTAAAAATACCAGGAATGCAGCTCGATGCAAGTATAGATCTTATTAAAGGACCTTTGGTAAAATAAACCAAATTGCCTTCGCTAAAATTGGTAGCACAAATGGTTAAAGGAACTGCTAAACCTTCGATGGTATCATGGGGGAAATAGTCTTTCAAAATATCCCTCACGTTTTCAATGTTAATTAAACCTAAAGAACCTAAGGCAGGGCGGATGAAACGTAAAAGTTTGGTTTTCATAAAGATGTTTAGCCCCTCTTCTGGATCGATACCAGCAGCATAAAAAGCGCCTGCAATAGAGCCTGCGCTAGTACCACTAACATGGCTAAATTCAATTCCTACATTCATTAATGCTTTTAAAATACCCAAATGTGCTATGCCTCTGATGCCGCCTCCAGAAAGTACAATTCCGATATTCTTTTTTGGTTTTAACGATGAGGGTGTGGTCATTTCTTTCGTGTTTGAATGTTAAATGTTGTAATGTTTTGGCGATAGTAATCAGGTATTAATAATTTGGTTTACAGCTAGTGTCTGCTAACTCCATACTACAAATTCTCTTTAGGTTTATATTTAGATTTGCTTAATATTTTTTGTGAATCCGTTTCTGCCATTAACTGCTGCAATGTAACATCTGGATTTTCTTTCATATATTTCTTTACGATTTGCCAACCTAAAAAAATACCCAATTTTGGCGCAGAAGATTTTTTATCGCCTAAACCAGGAGTAAAAGGACCATCGGTAACATAAGTCTGTATTTTTTGTAAATCGCTTTCAAACAAAAGATCTTGCTCCAAAAAAAAAGCCCAAATATTGCCTTCAAAATTCTGGCTCCATTTCAATTGATCTGTAGTATAACCAATCTTTACCGAATCGGGTGTATTTACAGGAAGTGTCTGGTCTAAAAAATAAAGGATTTTACCATTATATATCATTTTAGCAATTAAGGTCTGGTCCTCATCACGCTCTTTAAACAACTCCTCCCTTGCAAAAACTTCAGCAACTCTGGGTACAATATATTCAGGGGCAAACCTCCTCGATTGGTAGCTGGGAACACTTGCCACTATGGCGCCATAAAATTTACTGTCTTTACCCAAAAACATATCTAGACCAATTCCCATATAGCTTTCTGCCTGTATAACTTGGTAGGCAAAGCCAGATAAATAAGAAACGAAATGAGGAGGAATTTTAGTTTTAGGGTAGTAATATTTGATGTATTTAAAGGTTTCACTTAAATCCTTTTCTACCTTGTTTAAATTCGGATAAACACTATCAACCTCTGTATTTAAGTCAGCATATGCTTTATCTTGATATAAACCTTCTAACACAGCTATGCTGTTCAAATTCGGATTTCCCACAATTCTAGCCGAGAAGTCGTTGTAAAAAACACCATATTTTTTGCTCAATAATGCATTTGTCTCGATTAGGTCTTTGCCTTTTCCTGCATACAAATCTTTATCAAACCTTTGTATTTTAATATCAACTTTAATGTCGCTCACATCAGGCCTGTTATCCTGCTTGCAAGAAAAAAGTACAATTGCAAAACAAAAAAATAGATAAATTTGGCGATATTTTACGTTATAGCTCATGAATAACAAATATATATACAACTAAACGAAGTTATCATGATTTTTCTAAACATCAAATCCTTGCTAATTTCTTACCTATTTAAATTATGAAAAAAGTACTAGGCTTATTATTCTTGCTCTCCATTACCACTTCTCTATTTGCACAACGTGATCGTTTTCCAGATTACTCTTTTAGGCTAGGTTTAACTGCACATCCCAATTTTGGATTTATGAAAGCTGAAAATGGAAAAGGCAATGGTACCAGTTTAGGCTTTACTTACGGATTATTGGGCGATTTTAATTTTGCAGAAAACTATAGCTTTTCTACAGGATTAACCATAACTACCATTAATGGTAAAACCACCGAAATTAACGCTATGCCATATCATGCGGTGGTAAGCAGTACTGCTCCGATAGCTTATAATTTGAAATATAAGATGCAGTATATAGAAATTCCATTAACCATCAAGTTAAAAACTGCAACTATCGATAATATGCGTTGGTACGGGCAATTTGGTTTATCTAATGATTTTAGGATTGGATCAACACAAAATGCTGCAGTTGGTGCAAGGGAAATAGCTAATGATGTAAATTCTTCTGATTATACTAATTTTTATCGTGCAGGTGTAATTATCGGTGCTGGTGCCGAATTTGATTTAGATGGAAAAACTAGTGTAATGACGGGTTTAACTTTAAATAATGGTTTCACTAATGTTTCTAGTTCTGGAGAAAAGGTAAGAAATCATTTTGTTGCCTTAAATATTGGTGTATTCTTTTAAACAAATCTTAATTTAGCCTTCTGTAAAATTATTCTCTTCTGATATGAAAATAGCCCTTGCCCAACTGAATTACCATATAGGCAATTTCGAACTGAATACGCAACACATCATTAACCATATTAAACTGGCAAAAGAGAAAGGAGCCGATTTAGTAGTTTTTGCCGAACTGGCTATTTGTGGCTATCCGCCAAGAGATTTTTTAGAGTTTACAGACTTTATCTCACTTTGTGATACTGCGGCCCAAGAAATTGCATCGCATTGTGTTGGTATTGCAGGAATTTTAGGCTTGCCAATTAAAAACGAGGTTTTAGAGGGAAAAGATTTATACAATGCTGCTTATTTTATGGCTGATGGAGAGGTACAAAATGTGGTTAAAAAAGCATTACTGCCAACGTATGATGTATTTGATGAATACCGCTATTTTGAACCCAATACCAAGTTTGATTGTATCGATTACAAGGGGAAAAGAATTGCCTTAACCATTTGCGAAGACCTTTGGAATATCAATGATAACCCTTTGTATGTGTCTTGTCCGATGGATGAATTGATTAAACAATCGCCAGATCTGATGATTAATATCGCAGCATCTCCTTTTAATTATCGCCATGATGAAGACCGTATCCAAGTGCTGGCTGATAATGCAAAGAAATATAATTTGCCACTTTTTTATGTAAACCAAGTTGGTGCACAAACAGAAATAATTTTTGATGGAGGCTCGCTGGTATTTGATGAAACTGGCGAGGTAAAAGCAGAAATGAAGTATTTTGAAGAAGATCTTCAAGTATTTGATTTGGGAGAAGTGCAAAACGTTAAGAACAAATATCCTGCTGCAGAAAGGGCAGACGATATCACCCAAATCCATGATGCTTTAACACTGGGTATACAGGATTATTTTAAAAAATCGGGCTTTAGTAAAGCAGTTTTAGGCCTTTCTGGCGGTATAGATTCGGCAGTTGTTTGTGCTTTGGCATGTAGGGCCTTGGGTGCTGAAAATGTAATGGCGGTATTGATGCCTTCAAAATATTCATCAGATCATTCTATTAAAGATGCGATGGATCTGGTAAACAATATTGGTTGCAAGCATGAAGTTATCGCCATTAAGGAAGCTGCAAATGCATTCGACAGTATGTTAGCTGAGTCTTTTAAAGGATTAGCTTCTAACTTAACAGAAGAAAATATTCAAGCCAGATGCCGTGGGATAATTTTAATGGCCATGTCTAACAAGTTTGGTTATATTTTATTAAATACCTCTAACAAAAGCGAATGTGCCGTTGGTTATGGTACCTTGTATGGAGATATGTGTGGTGCCATAGGTGTAATTGGTGATGTTTATAAAACCCAGATTTTTGAATTGGCAAGGTTTATTAATAAGGATGTAGAAATTATTCCAGAAAATACCATTGTAAAACCACCATCTGCAGAGCTGAGACCAGATCAGAAAGATTCTGATTCGTTACCAGATTATGGGATTCTAGATCAGATATTGTTTCAACATATCGAATTGCAAAAAGGTTCAAAGGCTATTATCGCTGAAGGTTTTGAGGAAGCATTGGTACATCGTATCTTAAAGATGGTTAACTTAGCAGAATTTAAACGTTACCAAACACCACCAATTTTAAGGGTTTCGCCAAAGGCATTTGGCATGGGTAGAAGAATGCCAATAGTAGGCAAGTATATGGCTTAATAAGCGCTGTACCCAACATTGGGTATAAATTTTTAGTAGTAGTGGGTATTGACCTGCATATTTAAATGGGTTTGTTTTGTATAGATAAATTAAACCCTTAAACAAAATGAAAAATTTAAAGAACTTAGTATGGACATGTCTGATTGTATTTACAGTTGTTTCTTGTAAAAAAGGTGATGATGCCAAAGTAACCGAAGGCAGCATGTCTGCCAAAGTAGATGGTAAAGATTGGACAGCAGGTTTAGCTGTTCAAGCTACAAAGGCTAGTGGCGTTTTGGGTATTGGTGGTACCGGAAACGGTGCTCAAATTAACATCAATGTATTGAGTTATAGTGGCGCAAAAACTTACCCAATTGGAGGCGGCGTAACTTCTACAAATACTACCCAAGCTATCTATACCACAACTGCTCTTCCGCCAGTAGTTTATAATACGATGGTTGGCCAAGGATCAGGCACATTAACAATCACAAAAGATGAAGGAGGTTATGTAGAAGGTACCTTTAACTTTACGGCCAAAACTACAGCTGGCGTAAATATTACCATTACAGATGGTAAATTCAGATCTAAATTAATGTAGATTCATCAAAGGGCAGTATTTTTGCACTGCCCTTTGCTATAATTAGTTGGTTTCTTCGGTGCTTACAGGCTCAATAACTTTCTTTTTAAAGGATTGGATAAATAAAATCCCTATACCAATCATGATAGAAACATCGGCAAGGTTGAAAATTCCCGTTCTAAAAAGTCCAAAATCCATATGAAGAAAATCGGTTACAGAACCAAACCTAATACGGTCGTAAATATTACCGATACCACCGCCTATTAAAAAACATAAACCTATTTGCAAAGCAATTGGCAAATCTTTTTTACTGAACAAATAATACAGACCAAAGCCCAAAACTACTAGGGGCAATATGGTCAGTAAAACTAAACGCACAACATCTGGTAATTCATTTCCGGCACTTAAAAAAGCACCTGTATTTTCAACTTTGGTTAGCGTTACATGATTATCAATTATGCTGATATTTTCATTGTAATCTATTTCTTGGCGTACAATATGTTTGGAAACTTGATCGCAACCAATATTTAAAAGCACCATAAATAATAGAAAGAAATAATGTAACGAGTGTTGCTTTTTCATAGTTTAATCAGATTTACTTTTTTATAAATCTTTTATAAGGGATAATTAAGGCCAAAAGAACGGCTAAAATAGAAAAGCCTTTAGCTAGAATGTCTCCTGTATTTACATAAGTTGTAATTGTATCGTTAAGATTAATATCTTCCTTTAATGCAGTGCTAACCCACCATTTAGATTGTTTAGTAATGTCTCCTCTTTGGTTGATAAATGCCGAAATCCCTGTGTTTGCCGACCTTACTACCCATCTGCGGGTTTCTATGGCTCTCAGTTTGGCATACATTAAATGTTGGTCTTTACCAGAAGTATTGCCCCACCAACCATCGTTGGTAATTACTGCAATAAATTGAGCACCATTTTTAACCGACTCTCCAACCCAACTGCCCCAAATAGATTCGTAACAAATTACAGGAGCTACACCTATACCGCTTTGAGAATAGAATACACCAGGATGGTCTTGCCAACCCCAGCTATTCGCACTACCACCCAATTTTTCAAAAACTGGGGCTAGGAAAGCTAATGCTTCTGGGAAGGGCATTTTTTCAACACCTGGAACTAACTTAGATTTATGATAAAATTCTACTTTGGCAGAGTTTTCTATCTGTAAGGCAGCATTGAAGCTATCATAGAAACCACCATTCACGTTAACTTTAGCAGAAACGGTTTCCTTATCCGTATAATATCTTCTACTTTCTACACCAGTAATTAATGTTCCATTCTTATACTTATTTAAAAACTGTTGAGATTGGATGAAAATATCATTGGATCTAATTCTATCTTCATTTTCATATAAAGCTAATGCGGTTTCTGGCCAAATAAAGTATTCCGTATTTACTTGTGCTATAGAATCCGAAAGATGTGTAAGTATATTAAATTGTTCCTGTACAGAGATTGCAGTAAATTTTAGATAAGGGTCGATATTAGGCTGTACCGCAACTACATTTACTGGGGATGATTTTTCTTTGTAATTAGCATAAGTATAAATAGAAAAACCGATAGGTAAAATAACTATGGCTAGCCATGTGATGGAGATTCTATATTTTGCCTCGTTTTCATATTTTAAACTTTTATAAGCTTCGAAAGCTAAAATATTGCTTAATAAAATCCATAAAGAGCCGCCATAAATACCTGTAAACTCATACCATTGTGCCAATTGATGCATGCCCGCAAAACCATTTCCTAAGGTCATCCATGGAAAAGATAAGTCCCAACTTTGGTGCAAATATTCCATAGAAATATAAAAACTAATTAATCCCAAATAAGCAATTCTGGAATTTACATTAGATTTTAAGCGGTAATAAAGCCAAAAGGCAAAGGTCATCATTAAGGCTCCTAATCCAAAAGGAATTAACGAGACAAAAAATGCTACAATTGCATTATTGTCAGCTGCAATTGCATTATACACCCAATAGATTGATGCTGTATTCCAAACTAAAAATGTTAACCCAGCAGTTAAAAAAACACGTTTACCCGTTTTTTTTTCCTTTTGGTTGATGACATTCTGTAGTGCGATAAATAAGGGCACCAAACCCACCAATAATAATGGCGCAAACCAAACGTGTGGAGGCCAAGCTAACCACATTAAAAATGCGCTGAGTAAGGCTAATAGATAGTTTTTATATTTCATTTTTTAAAATAGATACTTATAAACTATCTAGAATATTGGCTTTTTTACTTTCGTATTCTGCTTGCGTAATCAATTGTTTATCGTAAAGTGTTTTCAACTTCCTTAATTTTAAAGTTGCTTCATCTTCAATTTCTTCTGCTATTATTGGCTCCTGAACAATTTCAGCTTCTTCTATTGGTAAATCGAATAGAGGCTGGGCAGGAGGGATGTTAACTGAAGTTGCAGCCGCTCTGCTTTCTTCGAGCTGTTGTAGCCTGGTAAGTTCTCTAAAAGCCTCTAACTGATCGCTCGCTGCCTGGTATAGCTTTCTAGTTTGTGTTTTCGGAATAAACTCCGTTACAATATTTTCGCCATGCTGCGGTACGCAAATAAATTTAGATCCAAAGAACTCTTCTTTAAATGATACTTCTTTGATGTTTTTCCAAGAAATATCCTTAAAATTCATGGTCAAACCTAAATTACCTGGTTCGCAATAAAATATCCGTTTATTGGTAACGGCTATACTGTCTGGCAACAAGTTTACAGCAGGTTTTTTTTGTACAGCTAAATATAAAATCTCCTCCCCATTAGTAAGTAGGTCGTTTAATTTGCTGATTACTTTTTCTACCGCTTTTGGGTCTTGCTCGTCGCTTAAAAATCTATCTATGCTAATCATTATCTTCTTTTTTGTTGTATTTATTTTTCGTTTTTGCCTCTTTCTCTTTGCGCTCAACAATTCCGGCTACACAAATTACGAATTCTCCCTTTAATATATTGTTTTCGAAATGTGATTTTATTTGTACAACCGTGCCACGAACTGTTTCTTCATAAAGTTTAGTGAGTTCTCTGCTTACCGAGGCTTGCCTATCTTCACCAAAATACTCGGCAAATTCTGCTAAAGTTTTCAGTAATCGATGCGGGCTTTCGTAAAAGATCATTGTTCTTTCTTCATTTGTAAGTAATTTTAAACGGGTTTGTCTACCTTTTTTAACAGGAAGGAATCCTTCAAAAACAAATTGATCGCTAGGGAGGCCAGAGTTTACTAAGGCAGGCACAAAAGCTGTAGCGCCTGGCAAGCAATTTACTTCAATATCATTTTTTAATGCCTCTCTAACTAAGAAAAAACCAGGGTCAGAGATAGCCGGAGTGCCTGCATCTGATACCAAGGCCACCATTTTGCCTTCTTTTAAGAATTTAATTATTTCTGATGTGGCTTTATGTTCATTGTGCTGATGATGTGAATAAGCTTTTTTGTCGATGCCAAAATGCTTGAGCATAGGTGCACTTGTACGCGTATCCTCAGCTAGAATCACATCCGCCTCTTTTAAAATACGGATGGCCCTAAAAGTCATGTCTTCTAAATTGCCAATTGGTGTAGGTACGAGATATAATTTACCTTGCATAGGTTGTGAGTTGTGAGTTGTGAGTTGTGAGTGAGTTTTTCCAAACTCAATGCTCCGAACTCCAAACTCTTGGTTATCTTTGTAAAAAAATAAAATAATGCTGCAAGTTAACTATATCCGCGAAAATAGAGAGAAAGTTTTAGAGCGCTTAAATGTGCGTAATTTTAAACAACCCGAATTGGTAGATCAAATTATCTCCATTGATGAAGATCGTCGCCAAACTCAAACTTCGTTAGATAGTATTTCTGCTGAAGCCAATGCTGCTGCCAAACAAATTGGTGAGTTAATGCGTAATGGCAAAAAAGAAGAAGTAGAGGTGATAAAAGCTGACACTGCTTCTCATAAAGAAAACATTAAAAACCTTAGCGAAAAGCTAACAGAGTTAGAAACAAATCAATTTAACCTGTTAGTTCAGTTGCCAAACTTACCTCACGATTTGGTTAAACCAGGTACAACCCCAGAAGAAAATGAAGTTGTTTTAGTACATGGAGCGCCTGCTCAATTACCTGCAGACGCAAAACCGCATTGGGAATTAGCTACTAAATACGATATTATCGATTTTGAACTTGGAGTTAAAATAACGGGTGCTGGTTTCCCAGTTTATAAAGGAAAAGGAGCTCGTCTGCAACGTGCGTTAATCAATTTTTTCTTAGATGAAGCCATTGCTGCTGGTTACAATGAAGTGCAGGTACCACATTTAGTAAATGCTGCTTCTGGCTTTGGTACAGGGCAGTTGCCAGATAAAGAAGGGCAGATGTACCATTCAACTGTTGACGATTTATATTTAATTCCTACTGCCGAGGTTCCGGTAACAAATTTATACCGAGATGTTATTTTGAAGGAAGAAGATTTACCTATTAAAAATACAGCTTATACGCCATGTTTTCGCAGGGAAGCAGGATCATATGGTTCTCATGTGAGGGGTTTAAATCGTTTGCACCAATTTGATAAAGTAGAGCTGGTGCAGGTAACACATCCAGATCATTCTTATGATACTTTAGAAGAAATGAGTACTTATGTACAAAGTTTATTGCAAAAATTAGGTTTACACTATCGTGTATTACGTCTGTGTGGTGGCGATATGGGTTTTGGTTCTGCCATGACTTATGATATGGAGACTTGGAGTGCTTCTCAAGAACGTTGGTTAGAAGTATCTTCAGTTTCAAATGTTGAAACCTTCCAAAGTAACCGTTCAAAAATCCGTTTTAAAGGTAAGGAGGGTAAAACACAATTGGCACACACCTTAAATGGTAGCGCTTTGGCATTGCCTCGTATTGTGGCTTCAATCTTAGAAAACTATCAAACTGCAAATGGAATTAGAGTTCCAGAGTGTTTACAGAAATATACAGGATTTGATATTATAGATTAAACTGTTTTATAATAGAACTTATAAAATGAAAAAGTCCTCTGATTTATTGGAGGACTTTTTCTATATGATAGGATTGTGTATTTTCTTACAAAATCAAAATCAATAATAAAATAATGATGATAATAGCACCAACTGATAAATATACGCCTTGATTTAAAGCACGAGCTTGTTCTTTAAGTTCTTTTAGCTCTTTACGCAATGCTCTTTTTTCAGTTCTGGTTAAGTTAGATTTATCCATATCTCGGATTTGCTCCACTCTACTTACCAACTTATCAAATTGAACTTTTTGCTCTGCAGTTAATTCTGTTTTAGGTTTATTTTTGTCTGCTGCCGAGGCTGTATTTGCACTGATACCTAGTGTAAATACTAACACTAATGAGTAAATGATTTTTTTCATGATTTTAATTTTTAAGGTTATTAATATCTAGATAACAAAAAACCTACCACTTTGTGTGGTAGGTTTCGTTTTTTATTAATTATTTAACTTATTAGCAATTTAGAGCTGTTTTGTTGATTAAATTTCTAAACTAGAAATTACGTAATCGCTTATTAGTTCCAATAATTATTTAATCTCGAATACTGTATTTACTACATAATTCAATTTGATCTTTTTAAAATCGAGTTCAGGTGCAGCACCAGCCATATCAGCCATTTCTGATTTCATCATCATTGCATTTGCTCTGTACATTGTTTGTGGATAAACTTCATTGTTTACTTCTTGGATGTCTATCACTCCACCTAATTTTTCTCCTAACGCTTCAACCATATAGGTTGCTTTAACTTTTGCGGCTTGTAAAGCTTTAATTTTTAGTTCTTTTTTCAAAGCTTCTATTCCAGAGTAATCATAACTATCAATGTTGGTATACGCTACACCTTTAGGGTCTACAGCTCCAATAATTTCATTCCATTTATTTAGATCTGTAACTTTTAAGCGGTATTGTTTACTTGCTAAAAAATCTGGATTTTTCTTTTTCTCAGTAGCATAGTTGTAGCTAGAGATATTGTTAACCATTAAATTTTCTTTAGGAATACCCGCTTTTAAAACCGCATTATATAACTGATTTTCTAAGTCGGTAATTTCTACTCTTTTTTTACTGTTATTGTCTTTTAAGTATTCTTTTAAAGAAATAGAAAGGTAAATAATATCTGGTGTAACTTCTTGTTCTGCAGAACCGCTTACATTAATTTTCTTTCTTAAATCTACTTGTTGTGCCATGGCACTCATACTAAATAAAGCTACAAAGGCAAAGGCTATTAACTTTTTCATAATTTTCTATTTTTGTGTGTATACAAATCAGATGTAAATATCATACCAATTCCATAGCCGAAAATTAATTTATGGTAGTGTATTTGGTAAACCTCACTTTATCAGATTATTAAAATGATTTATTTTACATCTATTTTTTTGCACTATGCAATTTTTAACCAATCTTGTTTGGTCATTTGGTAAATGAAATTCAGTTTTACGGGTTCTCCATAATAAGCGATATTAATTTTGCCAACTTTAAAAGCACCAATTTTCTCTGCTGCTTTTTGCGAACGGAAATTAGTTTCGCCGATGTGTAGTATAATTTGATCTACATATTGAAAAGCATGATCAAACATCAATTTTTTCAGCGCTGCATTGTAGCCTTTTCCCCAGTAGTTTCTGCCGATAAAGGTATAACCTACTGCAACAGAATTGCTCTCTTCATCCAGTTCGTAGTATCTCGAGCTACCAACTACCTCATCAGTTTCGGTTGCTGTAACTAAAAATGCACCTTTAGATTCAATTGCTCCTTTAAAGAAGTTTTCAAAAACTTCTCTTTGATACCTATTTTTATTTGGATGTTGCTCCCAAACTAATGGGTCTGAAGCAACTTTATATAAATCTTCAAAATCACTTTCTTTTAGAGGTTTAATTTTAATCAGTTTATTTTCAAGTGATGGTTGTAGTTCAAAATTCATAATTTATTTGCTCAGTTTTTTGATCGACTTCAAATCAAGCTTTTTAAACTCTACTTCAGATCCCTCTGCTTGCAATGCAATTTGACCTTTATTTGCAGTGCAATTGGTGCCCTCGTTCGCTAAAACGCCGTTAACCCATACTTTAACGATGTTTTTATAACATTCTATAACCATGGTATTCCATTCTCCTAATGGTTTCTCGCTATCGTCTGTCAGGTTTTTAATTCTACGTAGCTTGTTGCCATTTATACCCCAATTTTCTTTCGGCCCTCTACGAGCTTCCATATTTGGCACCGTAATATCTTCTTCAATGCACCAAAAGTCGCCAGCATCTTTATGTTGCATTTGTACTTCTAAAGATTTTGGAAACATACCATACAATGCTCTAGGTGTAGATGCGTGAACTAAAACACCACAATTTCCGGGCTTGCCTGCAAAACGATACTTCACTTCTAAGCGATAATCTTGGTAAATTGCATCGGTTATTAAATGACCACCTGGTGTACCTAAACTCACCAACATGCCATTGCGTACAATAAACGGGTTAATTGCATTTGGGTTTTTATCCATCTCTGGAACATCAATATGCCAACCTTTTAGAGATTTACCATCGAATAAACTTTTCTGAGCAGAACTCATATTTGGAAGGATACAGTTAATCAGAACGATTAGTATAAGGGAGATTTTTTTCATGTCTTGCGGAAATATTTAATTTGGTTCAACCAAATATAAAGATCTAAAACCAAAAAACCCTCACAACAATTTTGATGCGAGGGTTTATAAATATCTAAAGTCCCCTTTGGGGATTTAGTGGCTAATCTTCAACAGATTCGTTGTTGATCCCTACTTCATCTTTGATCTCCTCTTTGAAATATCTTTTTTGGAAAATTAAAATCATCACTACACCAACTGAGATAGCCGTATCTGCTATGTTAAATACTGGTCGGAAGAATTCGAATGTTTCTCCTCCCCAAAATGGAAACCATGATGGGAATGTACCACTAACAATTGGAAAGTAAAGCATATCAACCACACGACCATGAAATAGGGTTTCGTATTTAAAGATTACACCATAAAAAACCGAATCGATAATATTACCTAATGCACCAGAAAAAATTAAGGCTACATTTAAAATTAAACCACGGTGATATTTCCGCTTAATCATATAGTGTAAACCATAGCCAATTCCAGCAACTGCTATTATTCTGAATAATGATAATGCTAATTTGCCAAACTCACCACCAAATTCTAATCCAAATGCCATACCGTTATTTTCGGTAAAGTGGATGATGAACCAATCGCCAAAAATTTTAAACTCTTGACCTAGGAACATGTTTGTCTTGATCCAGATTTTTAAAACCTGATCTGCAAGTAATACTAAAAATATAAGTAGTAAGGGTTTTGTATAGCCTTTCATTAACCTTGTTTCAATTTTGCTTCCATACTTAACGTAGCATGTGGTACAGCACGTAAGCGTTCTTTTTGTATCAATTTGCCTGTTTCTCTGCAAATACCGTAAGTTTTGTTTTCGATACGTACTAGGGCAGCTTCTAAATTATCAATAAACTTTTTCTGACGAGCAGCTAACTGATTAATTTGTTCTTTTTCTAAAGTTGCAGAACCATCTTCAAGCGTTTTGTAAGCACCAGAAGTATCTTCAGTTCCGTGAGAATTTGGACTGCTTAATGACGAAGTAAGTGAAAGAAACTCTTCTCTTGAACTTTTAAGTTTTCCTTGGATCAGCTCTTTAAACTCTTGCAATTCGCTATCAGAGTAGCGGGTTTTTTCAGTTTTTTCCATTTATTTAATAATTTATTTCAGTAGTTATGGTTTGTTATAATTTATTTCTCATTTAATAATGATGGAAAATTATTGCAATTCCATATTATCTTATTGTTTGCTAATCAAAATTTGTAGTTCAACATCTTCAATTACAATTTTGTTTCCGTTAACTATGTTTTCTGATAATTTGATATCGTCGGCTAGTGTTTCGGCGCAAATGTAGGTTTTGTTTTGCATCACTGCATCTGCTATTACATTATCGTTTTGTAAATTTACGCTAATACGATCGGTAACCTCAAAATTTAATTCTTTTCTTAAGTTTTGGATACGATTAATTAACTCACGAGATAATCCTTCTAGTTTAAGTTCAGTTGTAATACTTACATCAAGCGCAACGGTTAGGCTGCCCATGTTTGTAACCTGCCATCCCGGAATATCTTCTGCGATGATTTCTACATCACTTAATTGTATTGCGTATTCCGTATTGGGTATAGCGATATTTCCATCTTGCTCAAATTTCGCTAAGTCTTCTTGAGAGATATTATTAATTGCTTCCGCTACTAATTTCATATCCTTACCAACTTTGGCGCCTAATGCTTTAAAGTTTGGTCTTACTTTTTTCTTGATAAAACCAGCAGTATCCTTAATAAAATCAATTGCTTTGATGTTGGTTTCTGATAAGATTAAATCTTTAACCAATTCAACCTTAATTTGGAAATTATCATCCAAAACCGGGATTAAAACCTTGGCTAATGGCTGACGAACATTGATTCCCATTTTCTTACGCAAGGATAAAACCATCGAAGAAATGTTCTGCGCCAATTCCATTCTCTCATTTAAATCGTAGTCGATTAATGTTTCATCAACTTCATTCCAAATGGTTAAGTGAACAGATTTTGCAATATGAACCCCAGGGTTTGCCTCTGTTAACCTGATATATAACCAATCTGCAAAGAACGGAGCAACAGGGCTCATGATTTGAGAGATGGTCATTAAACAAGTAAACAAAGTTTCGTAAGCGGCTTTTTTATCTTCCGTCATTTCGCCCTTCCAAAAACGGCGGCGAGATAAACGGATGTACCAGTTACTTAAGTGTTCATCAACAAAAGTTTGAATTGCTCTAGCTGCCTTTGTAGGCTCATAAGCTTCGTAACTTTCATCAACTTCCTTGATTAAGGTCTGCAATAAAGATAAAATCCAACGGTCTAATTCGCTTCTTTGTGCAATTGGCGTTTGATTTTCTAAGTCGATCTCAAACTTGTCGATATTTGCATAAAGTGCAAAGAAAGAGTACGTATTATAAAGCGTTCCGAAGAATTTACGACGAACTTCATCCAATCCATCAAGGCTAAATTTCAAATTATCCCAAGGTGATGCGTTTGAAATCATATACCAACGCGTAGCATCAGCACTATAAGTATCGATGGTGCTAAATGGATCAACAGCATTGCCTAAACGTTTAGACATTTTGTTGCCGTTTTTATCTAACACTAATCCGTTAGAAACTACATTTTTATACGCAACACCTAAGTTATTTACATGTTTATTGATGGCTTTAATCTCATCGCTACTTTCGCTTAGCATAACAGCGATAGCGTGTAGCGTAAAGAACCAACCACGAGTTTGGTCAACACCTTCAGCGATAAAATCTGCTGGATAAGCGTTTTCAAATTCTTCTTTATTTTCAAAAGGAAAATGCCATTGTGCATAAGGCATGGCACCGCTATCAAACCATACATCAATAAGGTCTAATTCGCGGGTCATTTTTTCGCCTTTGGCTGATACTAAAATTACATCATCTACATAAGGACGGTGCATATCTTTTAGTTCAAAACCAGCAGGCATAAAACCAGCGGCTATAGATTTTTGGATTTCTGCATTTAGCTCTGCTATAGAACCAATACATTTTTCTTCCAAGCCATCAGCTGTGCGCCAAATTGGTAATGGTGTACCCCAATAACGAGAACGAGATAAATTCCAATCCACCAAATTCTCTAACCAGTTGCCAAAACGACCAGTTCCAGTTGCTTCAGGTTTCCAGTTAATGGTTTTATTCAATTCCACCATTTTCTCCTTAACGGCTGTTGTTTTGATAAACCAACTATCCAACGGATAATATAAAACTGGTTTATCGGTACGCCAGCAATGCGGATAAGTGTGAACGTATTTCTCTACTTTAAAGGCTTTGTTTTCTTCTTTTAATTGGATGGCTAGTTCAACGTCAACAGATTTTTCTGGCGCATCGCTATCTGCATAATATTCGTTTTTAACGTATTTGCCACCATAACCACCACCCAAAGCCGCGATGAATTTTCCTTGTAAATCTACCAAAGGAACGGCGTTGCCTTTATCATCCAAAACCAACATCGGCGGAATTTCTGGTGTCGCCAATTTAGCAACACGAGCATCATCTGCACCAAATGTAGGAGCAGTGTGAACAATACCAGTTCCATCTTCCGTAGTTACGAAATCACCAGCAATTACTCTAAAAGCATTTTCTGGGTTTTGGTAAGGAAGGGCATAAGGCAATAATTGTTCGTATTTAATACCAACTAAATCAGATCCAACAAATTCTGCTAATATTTGGTAAGGGATTTTTTTATCTTCTGCTTTGAAGTTGTTAAAATCTTCATCAGTTTCTGCTAAAAAGTATTTCCCAGCAAACTGTTTGCCTACCAAAGCTTTTGCCAAGATAACTTGAACTGGCTCAAAAGTATATTGGTTGAAGGTCTTAACTAAAACGTAATCAATTTTTGGTCCAACGGTTAAAGCAGTATTACTCGGCAAAGTCCAAGGTGTAGTTGTCCAGGCTAAAAAGTGAACCGTTCCAAAGGCTTTTAAGGCAGCTGGTAAAGTATCATCAATTGCTTTAAATTGGGCAACTATTGTTGTATCGCTTACATCGCGGTAAGTTCCAGGTTGGTTTAATTCGTGAGAACTTAATCCTGTTCCTGCTGCTGGCGAGTAAGGTTGTACGGTATAACCTTTGTATAATAATCCTTTTTCGTAGAACGATTTTAAGATCCACCAAAGTGTTTCAATGTATTCGTTGTGATAGGTAACGTATGGTTTTTCTAAATCAACCCAATAACCCATTTTTTCGGTTAAGTCGTTCCATACATCAGTATAGCGCATTACCTCTTCTTTACAAGCAGCATTATATTCTTCAACAGAAATTTTCTTGCCGATATCATCTTTGGTAATGCCTAATTTTTTCTCTACAGCAAGCTCGATAGGGAGACCGTGAGTGTCCCATCCTCCTTTGCGTTTAACTTGGTAACCTTTTAGGGTTTTGTACCGGCAAAAAATATCTTTAATAGCACGAGCCATTACGTGGTGAATACCAGGCATTCCGTTTGCAGAAGGTGGACCTTCGTAAAAAGTGAAAGGCTTAGCTTTTGAGCGAGTTGAAATGCTTTTTTCAAATATCATTTCTTCTTTCCAAAACTTAAGTATTTCTTCTCCTATTTTAGCTAGTTCTAAAGTTTTAAATTCCCTATACATCAATCAAGTATCATCAAAAATTAAAGGATGCAAAGTTACGGTTTTAGAATGAATTATGGTAGTTTTGAAGTCAATTTGTTTTATGGATAAGCTACTAAAAGTTGGACTGATATTTATGATTGCGGCAGTGGTATTAATGCCTGTTGCAATTTTGCTTAAAAACGATAATCCGAATTCTACGATTTGGGTACTTATATTTACAATGCTTTTAGAACTTATCGGGTTGATATTTGTTATCCTAAGTATACTAAAAAAAAGAAAATCTAAAGTTCAGGGTCATGATTAAGCTATTGAAACTCCAAAAAGCCGTATTTGTTATCATTTTAGGGGTGATAGCTTTAATTGCCTCTCAGATTATGAGCAGTAATGACGCAAAGGGAAGTAGTTTTGTATTGGGAGTTTCTGGAGTGCTTTTTATTATTGGCGCATTGATGTTTCTTTATCCAATTTTGTTTGCAAAAAAAGTAGATTCAGAAGGAGAAAAGGTAGAACTGAAACCCATTGCTAAAGAGGGAATTCTTGAGGATGAAAATGACCCTGCTTAGATCTTTTTCTTAAAATTAAGCCAATCTTCTTTTGTCAACTCAAATTTAATTTCATCATTGCCATGTTTACCTATCATTTTCCAGCCCATAAGTGTATAGAATTTTTCGGCTCTTGTGCCTGGGGAAGTGCCTAGCCAAAGATTTGTAGCAGTTTGTATGAAATACCAATCTAACATTAGTTGATGTAATTTTTTACCTATTCCTTTTTGTTCGAAATCTGGATGTACGAACAACGCCCAAACATTATTTTCCTCTAAATCTATTATCGAAAAACCTACAATTTGATTATTGATTTCGCATACCCAACCTTTTCCACGGTTAAATAAAAAATCTTCTACAGCTGTAGTAGGAACAAGATTTGGATCTGATAATGTATTTTCTTTTACCGCATTGCGTACAAATTGTATCTGTGCAATGTCATTAATGTGAGCTTCTCTAAAATTCATTTTTTAATAGTTGAGTAATGAAATATAAGGATCTCCAATTAAATTTAAAAGTTTTGCAAAAGCAGGCTCGGTTTTGATGCCTTGCATTTTCAATTCGATTACCTTTTGCCTAAATTCTTCTCCTTTTTCTTGCAGAATTTGGTATTCGATTAACATATGTTTAAATGCATTTTGGAATTTGCAAGGGATGTTTTGCCCGAATATTTCAATCTCAAAATTATCAATCAAAAAATTGGTAATTACGGTTTCTTCGTTAAGGATTTTAACTTCTTTTAAGCTAAAATTTAGTTCTTTAGAAAAGAATTTTTTAAGCAGGTTGATGAATTCTATTTTATTGGTCCAGTGGCAAATAATATCTAGATCACTTTCGGGGATATCAATATTTATAGGAATTGTACCTGCTAAAATTGGATTAAAATCAGCCAGTTTTTCGAGTATACGGTATTTGGTTAGGTTTTGATAGGCAGATTTTTGCCTTTCGCTGCCATCCTTTAAATAATCGATTTTTTCAAAATCAATCATGAAAATTAATGATCAATTTTATCTGCATTTCTCGCTACCTCTTCTGCCGAAATTAGCTTACGCGTTTTCTTTTTATCTAACCAAAGCATTAGTGCTGGTAATAAAGTTAGGTTAAATACCAGTGCTACAATCAATGTAATTGATAATAATAAGCCCAACACTACCGTTCCTCCAAAAGTTGAGGCTGTAAAAATTCCGAATCCAAAGAATAGGATTAAAGCAATATGCGTCATGCTTACCCCGGTTTCTCTAATGGTATCTGAAACTACTTTGCTAACACTATAATTGGTTAAGGTAAGTTCTTGTTGGTATCGAGTTAAGAAGTAGATTGTTTGATCTGAAGCTAAACCAAAGGCAATTGTAAAAATTAATATGGTAGATGGTTTTAATGCGATATTAAAAAATCCCATCAGCCCGGCTGTAATAATTAAGGGTACTATGTTGGGTAATAATGAAATAAACATAATGCCCAAACTTTTAAATTGTGCCAAACGAAGCAATGATATTAGAATAATTGCTAAACCAATGCTTTCAAAAAGGTGCTCTAATAAATAATCGGTTCCTTTAGAAAAAATAATACTTGAACCTGTAAGTTGTACATCGAATCTTTTTGGTGTTAAAATGGAGTCAATCCTTGGTTTAAGTTCCAGTAACAGTTCATCTAACCTTTTTGAACCAACATCTGCCATTTGAAAGCTTACCCTTGCAGTTTGTTTATCCTTATCCACAAAATTGGTAAGCATATTTCCATTCCCTTTTCCAGAATTAGCAGCATAAGCTAAGATAAAGTTCTTTTCAATATCAGTTGGTAATCGATAAAATGCCGAATCGCCATTATAAAATGCTTGAGATGCATATTTCAAGCCGGTATTTAAAGAAATAGAACGAGAAAATTCTGGATATTCAGCAATCATCCGCTCCATTTTATCAATTTTATTGAGCGTGGAAATACTTAAAATTCCATTTTTCTTTTTGGTATCTACACTAATTTCTAGCGGTAAAATACCCTCAAAATTCTTCTCGAAAAACTTAAGATCAGTTAAAATTTGCGAGTTTTTCGGTAAATCATCTACTACATAACCATTGATGTTGATTTTATAGATGCCAATAAAAGAAACTACTGATATAACAAAAGTTAGTACATATATCAATGCACTTTTTTGTTGCACCAATACATCTGTTTTAGCCAAAAGCTTATCTAAGAAATTTGGTACATGTGGTGTGTTTGCTTTTCCTTTCGGTATTGGTAAATAACTAAAAATGATAGGAATAAGTGCTAGGCACATTAACCAAGTAAACATCACATTCAGTGCTGCAACACTGCCAAACTGCATTAACAATTCGCTGCCGGTAAAATACAATACGCCAAAGCCAATAGCTGCAGTAACGTTTGCAATTAAGGTAGTTACCGCAATTCTTTCTATGGTAATGCTCATGGCTTTTTGTTTATCGCCATGTTTTTTAAGCTCTCCATGGTATTTGTTGAGCAGTAAAATACTATTTGGTATGCCAATAATTACAATCAATGGAGGTATTAATCCTGTTAGTATGGTAATTTCGTAGCCAAATAAAACGAGTGTGCCAATACTCCAGATTACACCCATAATTACTACTAAAATAGGGAAGAAAACGGCAGAAAAACTTCTGAAAAAGATTAACAATATTAATGCAGATACCAATATAGATAGGCCTAAAAATAGCACAAACTCATTAGAAACTAATTTACTGGTAGCAGTTCTAATGTATGGTAGTCCTGATTTATGGATTTGAATATTTGTTTCTTTAGCAAAAGCATCGGCCTTTGCTTCAATTTCTTTAAGGATTGGATTTCTATTTACAGAATTTAATATTTTTGGATCAAAAGTGATCGCCATTAAAGTAGCGTTGCTTTCTTTGTTAAATAACAAGCCATTGTAGAAAGGCATTCCCTGTATTTTTGCTTTCAGAGAATCCATCTCAGACTCTGTAGTAGGTAGGTCGTTTGGAATGGGACTAACCACAAATTTTTGATTTAAAGTATCTTTTTGGAGCTCAAATAATTTACCAATTGATAACACCCCTTTAATGCCGCTCAGTTTTTGGATTTCGTTTGTTAACTGAGCCCATTTAACGTAATTGTCTTTTTTATAAATTGCTGCATCTTGAACGCCCAAAACCATTACACTTCCATCTTCGCCAAATGTCTTTTTGAAAGCATTATATTTGATGAAAACAGAGTCGGTTAATGGCAAAATTTTTGCTCCAGAGTATGATAGCTTCAAATTTTTAGCATGATAAGCCATAAAAATCGTAGCAACAATAAAGAAAAGGATGATGGAAATTCGGTTTTGAAGTATAGCTCTAGAGAGTTTAGCCCACATAATCAACTGCGTTTTAAAAAAGTAAAGAAAGTATAAAAATGGCTCAATACAAAATCTATACCTTTATTTAATGACAAATTAACAGTAAAAAGCAGTTTTTGTTTGACTATAACCAAACCTCATTTTTATTTATCAACGTAATCTAAACCATTAATGAACAAGTTTTTAAAGAGTTTTACTTATGCTTTTAAGGGATTAGCTTATGCATTTAAAACGCAACTTAATTTTAAGGTACACTGTTTAGCCGCACTATTGGTTATTTTGTTAGGATTATTTGTGAAATTATCTGCTGGAGAGTGGATGTGGGTTGCGCTTGCAATTGCCCTTGTATTAATTGTTGAATTGCTTAATACTGCTCTAGAGGTTTTAGTAGATATGATCTCTCCACAACAGAACCCTAAGGCAGGTGTGATAAAAGATGTGGCTGCCGCTGCGGTTTTAATTGCTGCATTTTTAGCATTAACCATCGGATTGTTTATTTTCGTGCCAAAGCTTATTTAAATGCTGCATAAAGTAAGAGGGATTGTTTTAAAAACTACATTATATAGCGAAAGCAGTGTAATTGTACAGGTTTTTACAGACAAGTTCGGGATCCAATCTTATTTAATTAATGGGGTAAAAAAGCCTAAAGCGAAAATACCGATGAATGTTTTGCAGCCATTACATTTGCTAGATATGGTTGTTTATCATAAAATAAATACCCAGCTTCAGCGAGTTTCCGAAGCGAGGCCATCGCCAATTTTTAGATCTATCCCTTATGATGTAGTTAAGAATACGATTGTCCAGTTTTTGAATGAAGTATTGTATAAAAGCATTAGGCAGCAGCATACGGATGAAAATTTGTTCGACTTTATTTTTAATGCTATTAGTTGGTTTGATGAGGCCGATACGGGAAATGTGAATTTTCATTTGGCATTTTTATTAAAACTTTCGAGGTTTTTGGGATTTGCTCCTCATCCACAATCGAGAAAAGATCAAAAATACTTCGATTTACAGGAGGGGGATTTTACTTCTTTAATGCCAGTACACCCAAATTTTATAGATAAAGTTGATGCAGATTATTTTTTACTGCTCTTTACAAGCTCTTTTGAAAAAATAAATGAAATAAAAATTGATAATAAAACAAGGCGATCGATTCTAGATAAAATATTGGTTTACTATACTTTACATACGGCTTCGTTCGGGCAAATCAAGTCTCATCAGATCCTGGAGGAGATTCTTTCTTGAAAAAAGTGAAAATAATTTTGCAAAATAAAAAGAAGACACTATATTTGCATTCCCAAAACGAAGGAACTTATTTAAAGTTTCAAAGTTAAAAGGAAACCAAAAGGGAAATTAGCTCAGCTGGTTCAGAGCACCTCGTTTACACCGAGGGGGTCGGGGGTTCGAACCCCTCATTTCCCACCAAAAGCCTTTCATTGAAAAATGAGAGGCTTTTTTCGTTGAAATTCCACTTTAATTCTTGCGCTGGTCAAATTTTGTATTTAAATTTCAAGTATGTTTTATTTATACATACTTCATTCACAACTTCGAGATAAATATTATATTGGCTCAACTGCAAATCTGGAGGATAGATTGCAATCCCATAATTCAAATCATTCAGGTTTTACTGGTCATACTGGAGATTGGGTTATAGTTTATACTGAGCTTTTTAATACTAGAGAAGAAGCATACGCTAGAGAACGATCAATTAAAAAATGGAAAAGTAGAAAGTTAATTGAGCGATTAATTAGCTCAGCTGGTTCATGGCATCCCGATATTCAATCGGGAGGGTCGGGGGTTCGAACCCCTCATTTCCCACCAAAAGCCTCAGAGAAATCTGAGGCTTTTTTGTTTTTCTCGCAATTTCCTAAAGAGTTTATTAAAAAAATCTTCATTTCTCTATTAATCCAAATTGTTCTGTTAAATTTGTGATTTGGCATTATCTAAATAATGTCTCAAAGCCAGATAAATTAAAAAAATACAACATTGCCCTCTTCGTCAGTTAAATACATATGCTAAAAAAGGTTTTAATAGTAATACCGTGTTATAACGAAGAAGCTGCATTACCCTTGCTACTTAATGAGTTTGTTAGTCTTAAGTTGCCAGATCAATATGAATTAACAGTATTGGTTGTAAATGATTGTTCTAAAGACAATACCTTTAGTGTTGCTCAAAAATATGATGTAAAAATTTTAGATCTTCCAACTAATTTAGGTATTGGCGGAGCAGTACAATCTGGATTAAAGTATGCCAAGCGTTATAATTTTGATATGGCTATTCAATTAGATGGTGATGGACAACATCCTCCGTCAGAAATTATCAAACTATTAAATGCAAACGCAATCTTTGGGGCAGATCTTGTAATTGGATCTCGTTTTTTAAATAATGAAGGATTTCGCTCCTCATTTATGAGAAGATTAGGGATTAAGTATTTCTATCGCCTTAATCAATTATTAACGGGTAACAATATTTACGATAGTACTTCTGGCTTTAGGTTATTAGCAAAAAAGGCAATAGCTATTGCGGCAGAAAATTATCCAGATGATTATCCAGAGCCAGAATCATTGGTCACTTTTGCTAGAGCTGGATTAAAGATTAAAGAAGTTCCAGTAATTATGAGCCATCGTTTGGGCGGTAAATCATCTATCGGAAATTTTTCTTCTGTATATTATTGTATTAAAGTAACGATAAGCATGTTCTTCTCGTTTATACGTAAACCTCAATAAGCTGGCATGGCAAGGATTCAAATTATTACCATCATTATCAATATTCTATTTTTAATCTATATTTCAAGATTAATCATTAAAGCTAAACTTAGAGAAGAATATGCTATAGTTTGGTGGATTTGTACAGGTGTATTGCTCGTTTTCTCCTTATGGGCCGAAGGATTAGAAGTAATGTCTAAGATATTTGGTGTTTACGAACCCGCAAACTTGGTGTTTACTGGTTTTATTTTTATCATATTAATATATCTGTTGCACTTATCGGTAGTTAATTCGAAATTACAACGGAACATGACCAAGTTAACCCAAGAGTTAGCGCTAATGAAAGAACAAACCGAAAGCAAAACAGAAACTGATAAAGAAGCTTAATATATCAACGATATCCTATGACCGAAAAGAATAAAAACATCATCATTATAACAATAAGTATATTAATGCTTTTATTTGTTGTCTACTCAAATCATTTTTATAATGGATTTCATTTTGATGATTCGCATGCTGTTGTTGATAATGTTTACATCAGAAGTTTGAAAAATATTCCCGCTTTTTTTTCTGATCCAACAATGTTTAGTGCAGATCCGGATCATCATGGATTGAGACCTATCGTAACAACAACTTTAGCTATAGATTATTGGTTGGGTGGAGGTTTAAATCCCTTTTATTTTCAATTGTCAACTTTTATTTGGCATATCCTTTTAGGGGTTTTGATGTTTTTTATGTACAAAAAGCTGCTTAAAATATCATTTAAGCATAGCTGGATTAGTTATATCGCTTTGTTTGCAACAGCTTGGTTTCTTTTGCATACAGCCAATGCCGAAACTATAAATTATGTAATTTCTCGTTCTGATGTGCTTTCAACATTTTTTATCGTTGCTTCCTTTTTAATCTACATTGCTTATCCAGAAAAGAGGAAATGGTATTTGTATATTATTCCGGCAGTGGTTGGTGTATTTGCAAAAGAAACAGTATTGGTACTGATTATTCTGTTATTCTTTTACATCAACCTTTTTGAAAAGAAGCTTTCTATGGCCGATTTGTTTAAAACAAAGAATTTTAAGCAAGTTTTAAATACTGTTTTAGTGCTACTGCCTATTTTGATAGTTGTTATTGCGGTTCAGGTTTACACACTTTCTAAAATAGACTCTATTCCTGGTATCACAAATCCGGCAGGTTATTATTGGCTAACACAAACTTTTGTGTGGCTACATTATTTTACCTCTTTCTTTTTACCAACCAGCTTAAGTGCGGATACAGATTGGCAAGTTATTTTAACTGTTTTTGATAAGCGCATATTTATTGGGATTGTTTTTGTTGTTGCGCTGGTAATCGCTATTTTCAGAACATCAAAAAAAAACGAGACCAAACCAATTGCATTTGGATTAATTTGGTTTGCTGCTTCGTTATTGCCAACTTCTGTGGCGCCATTTGCCGAAGTAACTAACGATCATAGGATGTATTTTGCATTCGTTGGACTTTCTTTAAGTGTGGTTACTTTTATTGCACAATGGTTAATGAAAAGGGAAAAAAACATAATGGCAAGTAAACCTATTCAAATATTAATTGGCGCTGTTGTGTTAGTTGTCTTGTCGTTAAATGCTTATGGAGTTTACCAACGTAATAAGGTTTGGAAAAATAATGAAACCCTATGGTATGATGTAACCATCAAGAGTCCATTAAATGGAAGGGGGCTGATGAACTATGGCTTAACTCAGATGGAAAAGGGCAATTTTGATGTTGCACTGAAATATTTTGAACAAGCAGAAGCCTTTTTGCCCACCTATCATGCTTTATATGTAAATATTGGTGTGCTAAAAGGAGCATCTGGATTACATCAGGAAGCAGAATACAACTTTAATAAAGCTATATTTTTTGCACCAAACTCTTTCGAATCGTATGCATATTATGCTCGTTATTTACAGGAGAATAAAAAATATCAACAAGCAAAAACGATTGGAGAAAAAGCTATCGCTATTAATCCGCAGTCTATTTTAGCCCTAAGTGTGATGATGAATGTTTATCAGAATTTGGAATTATGGCCAGAATTAGAGAGAACGGCCAACCATGTTTTGTCATTGCTACCAAATGATGCGCTTGCGCTAAACTATTTGTCGGCGGCGAAGAATAAAAAATCTGCCAAGGAAATGCCAGTAGTTGCTGAAAACAGGCAAAAGTCTGCTGAAGAATATTTAGGCATAAGTTTGGCTTTCTACAATATGGGCGAGTACGAAAAATGTATTGAAGCTTGTAAAAATGCGCTTAAAATAAAACCAGACTATGCAGATGCGTACAGCAATATGGGAGCATCTTATAATAAACTAAAACAATGGGAACAAGGTGCAGAGGCGAGCAGAAAGGCATTGGAAATTGATCCTAACCATAAATTTGCAAAGGGTAACCTCGCTTGGGCATTGAGCGAGAAAGAGCAGTAGGTTATTTAACCATAATACTTACGCCAACCAATACAATAAATGCCCCAATGGCCTGTTGTAAGTTTAATTTTTCGTTCAAGAAGTAATAATTGGCAATTACAATAAATGCTAAAGATAACAATGTCGCAAATGTGGTAATTGTAGTTGATGCATTTGCCATCTTAGGAATTTTTAAAATGGCATTATTGAGCATAATAAAACTCATTCTTGTTAGCACGGCAAAAACCATGGCGGCTATAAATTTCCAACTTAACAATATCCTTAAAATATTGCTTGCATCTAATAAGTTGCCTGATATTAGAGATCGGTCTCCCATTAAAACAATGGAGATAGTATTGGTTAAACAAAATGCAAGTAGCCAAAAAATAACAAGAAGCATAGCTGATATATAGGTAGGTTATTAAATGAATAATATCCCATAGGTTAAATGGATGATAAATTTGTCAAATATACAAATTAGCACATTTGTTCTGCGGAGTTAATTTACAATGCAGGTTAATTGGTTAAAATAAATATATTCGTAATTTGAAAGGCAAATGGATGGACAGAAAGAACATATAAAATCAACTATCGACGATAGTTATGCAGAAGGTCTGGTAAACAGACAATCTGCCTGGTGGAAAAGGTTATTTAATGTTCAGTTACCCTATAAATGGAATATTAACCAATTGCAATTGGGTTTTGTTTTAGACGTAGGCTGCGGTATTGGCAGAAATTTGCTTCATTTAAAGGGGAATGGGATTGGTGTTGATCATAACCCATTATCGATTAAAATATGCTCAGAAAGAGGCCTCAAAGCTTTTCTGGTAGACGACTTTTTGAAGACAGCATATTGCAAACCAGAATATTTCGATTCTATTTTATTGGCACACGTGGCAGAGCATTTAAAACCAGAAGAATTTGATGGAATACTAAAAGCATATTTGCCTTATCTAAAAAAGGGTGGTCAGTTAGTGGTAATCACCCCTCAAGAAAGTGGATATAAAATTGACAATACACATGTTAAATTTGTTGATTTTAAAGTGGTAGAAGGCATTTTTAGAGAATTTGGCTTAGAAACTATTAAACAATATTCTTTCCCTTTTCCAAGATTTGTAGGTAAAGTTTTTCCTTACAATGAATTTGTGAATGTTGCCAGAAAACCGATAGCTTAAATTCGGTTATCTTTATGGCCCAAGGCATAAACTTTTGTAATTAGTTTCGCCATGTTTTTGCCCCACATTAACTCAAAGATCTGCTTTTCTTCTTGTTGCCTTTTTCCATTGTTAATCTGATTTGTAGTTTCAGAATCGAGGTGTATGCGATGTTTTAGTAATTTTTTATTGATATATAAAAATGATCCATTTTGTTTAGCCAATTCTAGCCAAGCCAACCAATCTAATGCACAAGTGTAAGCCGTAGAAAATCTAAAATCGCCCTTAATTGCGGCTAGATTAATGGTCACAGCGGGGCAGCAAATTGGGTCACCAAATAGCAAGATAGATTTTTTAAAAAATCTGTTACGCAAACTTTTCCTAAAGGTAAACGGAAACAGCAGGGTAGATTTTACTATTGCATTAAGAGAAAAACCTCTTACTTCGCCATTAACCAAGTCAGCATAATTGGTAAAGGCGATTAGAATGTTCTCCTTTTTCCTTTTGTTCACTTCATTTACAATGGTTTCAACATAGGTCGGCTCGTAAATATCATCCTGATGGGCAATGGTAACTAAATTGTTATTCGCTTTCGATAAAGCAAAATTCCAATCAGTAGCGATAGCACTTGCATTATTATTTACAAAATATGCTAAATTGTATTTTTTGGCTAAATCTTCAATAAATGCCGATGGGGTAGATGTAGTGATGATTATTTCACCTTTTAACGTCTGATTTTGCAAACTTTGAATGCAACTTTCTAAATAGGGCGAATTTTTATAAGCAGGAATAACGAAAGAATGTTGTTGCATTTAGCTAAATAATGAGTGGCAAATATACGAGTTCGTAAGATAACAGCCTGTTCGATATTTAATTCGAAAGAAATTTTTCCTATTTTTAAAACCATGAACACCAAATTACGAATTACATTTTTTAGTCTGATGCTTATTGGAATTAATGCTGTTGCACAACAAAAATCAACTTCCTATACACAACAAATTGAAGGGACTAAACTTTCTTTTGATATGCAAGCTATTCCCGGTGGCGATTTTTTGATGGGTAGCAAAAATGGTAATGCTGATGAACAACCTGTGCATAAAGTGAAATTAGATCCCTTTTGGATGAGTAAATTCGAAGTAGTTTGGGATATATACGAACCTTTTTTGTACAAAGATTACGAAGTAAGCAATAGCTTAACAAAAGTATCTGAGCAGGTGGATGCGGTAACAAGGCCAACCAAGCCCTATCTGGATATGACTTTTGGAATGGGCAAACAGAACCATCCAGCCTTGGCAATGACACAATACAATGCCATTCAGTTTTGTAAATGGTTGTATGCACGTACAGGTGTTTTTTACCGTTTACCTACAGAAGCAGAGTGGGAATATGCTTGCAGAGCAGGTAGTAAAGACGAATATACTTTTGGTAATGATCCCAACAACTTAGATGAATATGCTTGGTATGTTTCAAACAGTGACAAGAAAACGCATCAAGTAGGGCAAAAAAAAGCAAATGCTTGGGGCTTGCATGATATGCATGGCAATGTTGCCGAATGGGTATATGATCAGTACGAACCTGGTTTTTATGCTAGCTTCGCAAAAGCTGAAGTTAAAAATCCAGTGGCCGTAGCCACAAAATTGTATCCTTTAGCGGTACGCGGCGGTTCTTACGAAGATCAGGCTAAGGCACTTCGCTCTGCCGCAAGAATGGCCTCAGACCCTGCTTGGAAACAGATAGATCCACAAATACCAAAAAGCAATTGGTGGTTTCCTGAAGCGCCTTTTGTAGGGATTAGACTAGTAAGGCCTTTAAATGCACCAACTAAAGCCGAGATTGATGCTTATTATAATAAACCTCCAATAAAAGATTATTAAACCGAACCAAATACTAAACTATAAAATAATGACAAAACATAACGATACGCAGAATGAGCGTAGGGAATTTTTAAAGGCATCTGCGATGGTAGCAGGTGGAGTAATGATGAGTGGTTATGCTTGGGCTAGTAATCCTTCATCAGTAGATGATACCATCAAAATTGCCTTGATTGGTTGTGGAGATAGAGGGACTGGTGCGGCATTTCAGGCATTATTAACTAAATCTAACCTGAAATTAGTAGCAATGGCTGATGCCTTCCAAGATCGATTAGATAATAGCTACAAAGCATTGTCTGAAAGATTTAAGGAAAAAGTTGATGTGCCAAAAGAGCGCCAATTTGTCGGTTTCGATGCTTATCAAAAAGCGATTGCTTTGGCAGATGTAGTTTTATTGGTAACGCCGCCTGGTTTTAGACCAATGCATTTCGAAGAAGCGGTAAAACAAGGTAAACATGTATTTATGGAAAAACCTGTTGCTGTAGATTCTCCAGGGGTTAGAAAAGTGTTGGCAGCAGCAGAATTGGCTAAACAGAAAAAATTAAACGTAGTAGTAGGCTTGCAACGCAGGTATCAAACTAATTATAGAGAAGTTTTAAAAAGAATACAAGATGGCGCTATCGGAGATGTTGTTTCTGGACAAGTGTATTGGAACAGTGGGGGTGTTTGGGTAAAAGAACGTACAGCAAACCAAACCGAAATGGAATACCAAATGCGCAATTGGTATTATTTTAACTGGTTATGCGGCGATCATATTGTAGAACAGCACGTACATAATATTGATATCGCGAATTGGGTTAAAAATGCTTATCCAGTTTCTATTCAGGGAACAGGAAGCAGAGCATGGAGAACTGGTAAAAACTATGGGGAGATTTATGATAACCACGCAGTAGAATTAACCTACGCAGATGGATCGGTAATTTATAGCCAATGTCGCCATTTTGAAGGCACAAATAACAGGGTTGACGAAACCTTCCAAGGTACAAAAGGCAAAGTTTACCTTTCGGCAAATAACAGCGGTATTTTATGGGATCATCAAGGCAAGGAAATTTATAATCATGATAGAAAAGGAAATGCAAACCCTTACCAAACAGAGCACGATGAATTATTTGCAGCAATCTCTAAAAATGAATACAAGTTTTGGGATGCAGAAAGAGCTGCAAAAAGCTGCTTTACTGCTATAGTTGGCAGGTATGCAACTTATTCTGGTGAGGTTATTAAATGGGATGATGCATTGAAAGCAGAAAACAGTTTAATGCCTGAGCGTTTAGCTTGGGATGCTAAACCTAAGCTATTACCAGATGCAAATGGGCTTTATCCTGTAGCTATGCCTGGCAAAACCAAAGCACTGTCTTGATTGACAAGCATATAATGCGATCGCGTTTAAAATATTTTCTGGTTGGCTTAGCCTTATTATGCTTTTCGGTAACAAATTCTACTGAATTACAGGAGTTTAAGCTAAATGGCTATGCACAGGGAACCACTTATGCTATTAGTTATTTTGCAAAAGACAGTGTAGTAACAAAGCCTCAAATAGATAGTATTTTAAATGTGATCGATTTATCAATGTCTTTGTATAAAGACAATTCGACAATAAACAGATTCAATCAATCTGATAATGGTGTAGCTATTGATGAACATTTTTCTAAAGTGTTTAAAAGAGCTGTTGATATTTATACAGATACCCAAGGTCTTTTTGATGTAACGGTTGCACCTCTAGTGCAATTATGGGGGTTCGGACCAAAAAAGATAACTTCTTTTCCAGATAGCAATGCAATTAAAGCTATAATGCCCTGCATTGGTATGGATAAGTTAGCGCTGAAAGCTGATGTGCTAGTGAAGGATAAAAAGTGTATAAACATAGATTTAAATGGTATAGCGCAAGGTTATTCTGTTGATGTGGTTGCAAATTTTTTAATCGAAAAGGGGATTCAAGTTTTTGTAGTGGAGATAGGTGGCGAATTAAGAGCATTGGGACCAAAACCAAATGGATTGCCTATTAAAATTGGTATAGAAGGCCCAACCGAAAATCAGTATGATGAAGCCAAGATTAAACATGTAATGTCTTTTACAAAAGGTGCTGTTACAACATCTGGCAATTATGCAAAATACCTCAGCGATGGCAATCAAAAGATTTCTCATTTAATTGATCCTAAATCTGGCTATCCACTACAAAATGAAATGATTAGTGTTACCGTTTTTGCAAAAAATGCCATTACGGCCGATGGTTACGATAATGCCTTAATGGCAATGAATTTGCAACAGGCTTTGGCATTTGTTAATGCAAGAAAAGAATTGGAAGCATATTTCATCTACAAAATGCCTAATGGAAAGGTAGCGGATACTTTAACAACTGGTTTTAAAAAGTTAATCCTAAATTGATGAAAAGTACAGCTTGGTTTTGTCTATTTATATGGATTTTAATTTGTACTTCATTTACAAACAATAAGCCATCCTTAACTAACAAAACAAAAAATAGGGCATTAAAAATATTGGTGATTAGCGACTTAAATGCTAATTACGGCGATACCAAATATAGTGTTGATGTAGCAAATGTTATTGGTAAAATTGGAGAAATAAAGCCAGATTTAATTTTATGTGGTGGTGATATGGTTGCAGGGCAAAAGGCATCGTTGACTGAGCAAAATATTAATGAGATGTGGTCTGGTTTTAACGAAACAATATTGCAACCTATTGCAAAATTAGAAATCCCATTTGGGTTTACAGTTGGCAATCACGATGCATCGCCTGGATTTACAAAAGATAGGGAATTAGCTAAACAGTTTTGGATAAATCACATTAAAGAAACCAGATTAACCTTTATAGATTCTACCCATTATCCGTTTTATTTCAGTTACATTAAAAATAATGTTTTTATAATGAGCTGGGAAGCAGCTGCAGCCAAAGTAAAACCAGAAATTTTTAGCTGGATGAAAGCTCAGCTTCATTCAGAAATTGCAAAGAAGGCAAGATTTAGAATTTTGTTGGGTCATTTACCACTTTATGCGATTGTTGCTAGCAAAAATAAACCTGGAGAAGTAAATGCAAATGCAGACGGCGCTTTAACTTTTTTTAAAGATAATGGTATCGATTTATATATCAGTGGGCACCAACATGCTTATTTCCCTGCCCATAAAAATGGTGTACAGCTGTTGAATTTGGGAGCTATTGGTAATGGTCCAAGAGCAATTTTAGGGCATACAGATACAGCCAAAAAAGCCTATACGATTATAGATATTCCTGCAAAATCTGCAAAAAATTTTAAATACAAAACATTTATGCCAACAACTAATTCAGAAATTAGGTTAAACACTTTGCCTGATTCTGTAATTGGATTTAATGGAATGATTAAACGTAGAGATAAACGTTATTAAATGTTAATTTCTGCTCATATTTAATTCGAATATTTTAATTTTACCATATGAAAGTCTCCATAGCAAACGAACACTTTAGGGCGATATTTGATACTAAAGGCGCAGAATTACAACATGTAACTGGCGTTGATAGTGGTACTGAGTTTCTTTGGAGTGGGGACCCTAGCTATTGGGCTAAGTTTAGTCCGGTGTTATTCCCAATTATTGGAGCTTTAAAAAACAATCAATACGAATATAATGGACAAATGTATAATTTGCCTAGGCATGGTTTTGCCCGCGATTTAGAGTTTGGAGTTGAACAGATTGATGAACACGAAATTCTTTTTACGCTTATACACAGTGATGAAACGCTAAAAGTATATCCATTTGAGTTTAAATTGGGTTTAAGGTATAAAATTTTTAAAGCCAGTTTGTGTTGTACCTACGAGGTTAGCAATCCATCTACTGACAATTTATTATTTTCTATAGGTGGGCATCCAGCGTTTGCTGCCCCATTAAATAATGAAGGTGTTTATGCAGATTATTATCTTCAATTTAATAAGGATGAAGAGCTTACCTATCATCACATTGTGGATAATCTAATTTCAGACCAAACATCGACCCTAAAATTAGATGAAGGTAAACTCTTTTTAAAACATGAACTTTTTTATGATGATGCATTGGTATTTAAAAACTTAAAGAGCGATAAAATATCCCTCCTAAATATTAAAACCTATAATGGATTAGACTTTGATTTTAAAGACTTCCCATTTTTTGGAATTTGGGCTGCTAAAGATGCTGATTTTATTTGTTTAGAACCTTGGTGTGGCATAGCTGATGCAATTGATCATAACCAGCAATTAAAAGATAAGGAAGGTATAATTACCCTTGCTCCTCAAACCAATTGGGAGCGTACTTGGCAGGTTACTTTTTTTTAAATTAAAGCCGATTAAACGCTTTAGTCCTCAACTATTTACATAACATGGATTCGAGAAGAGACTTTATTAAAAAGGCAGCATTGTTATCTGGTACATTTGGACTGCCAAATGTTATACCCATGTCTATCCAAAAAGCGATGGCAATTAATGCAGCACCAGGAACTACATTTTATGATGCTGAGCATGTAGTTTTTTTAATGCAAGAGAATAGGTCTTTCGATCATATGTTTGGGAAGATGAAGGGTGTGAGGGGTTTTAACGATCCAAGGGCTAAAACACTGCCCAATCAAAATAAAGTGTGGTTGCAAAATGATGCTGCAGGAGCAACTTATGCACCATTTCATGTAGATATTAATAAGACTAGAATTACTTGGCAAGGCGGTTTGCCACATTCTTGGAGCGATCAGGTTGCTGCTCGAAACAAGGGTAGATATGATAAATGGGTACCTGTAAAATCACTGATGAGTTTAGGTTATTATCAAAGAGAAGATATCCCTTTTTACTACGCAATGGCTGATGCATTTACAATATGTGATCATCATTTTTGCTCATCTTTAACTGGTACTACACCTAATCGATTATTTTTCTGGACTGGAAGTATCAGGCCAGAGCAAAATGCCAATACGGTAGCTGCGGTAAATAATTCGCAAGCTGAATCTCGAGATAATGTATTTGTAGATTGGCAAACTTTTCCAGAGCTTTTGGAAGATAATGATGTATCGTGGAAGGTATACCAAAATGAAATTTGGACTGCTAATTTGCCAGAAGGAGATACTGATGATTGGTTAGGGAACTACGGAGACAATCCCTTAGAATATGTAAAGCGACACCAAGTGAAGTTAGCTGCTTATTTCCGTGAAAATGGAGACCAAACCAGTAAACCGCCTTTAAGCCCTACAGAAGTTTTGGCTAAATACAATCAGCTATCTCAACGCGAAAAAAATCTAATAGATAAGGCATTTACGAGCAATATTGAAAATCCAGATTATTTACAATTAGCACCTTTTACTTTCACCAACGATGAAGGGAAAGAGGAAGCCTTAAACATTCCCAAAGAAGATATCTTTGAACAATTTAGAAAAGATGTTGATACTGGAAAACTGCCAACGGTTTCTTGGTTGGTTGCGCCCCAACGCTTTTCAGACCATACCAGTTCTCCTTTATATGGTACTTGGTATGTATCTGAGGCAATAGATATTTTAACCAAAAATCCTGAGGTCTGGAAAAAAACAATTTTCATTTTAACTTATGATGAAAATGATGGGTATTTCGACCATTTAGCGCCGTTCGTTGCGCCTAAGCCAAACGATCCTTCATCCGGAAAAGTAAGTGACGGCTTAGCAACCTGGGTTGATTATGAGTTCAAGAAAGACAGTCCAATTGGTTTGGGCTATCGCGTGCCAATGATGGTAGCTTCGCCTTGGAGCAAAGGAGGCTATGTAAATTCGCAGGTATTTGATCATACTTCGTCTCTAATGTTTCTAGAGAAATTTTTAAGTCGTAAAACTGGAAAAGAAATTAAAAGTGATAACATTAGTGCATGGCGAAGAGCGGTGTGTGGAGATTTAACTTCAGTCTTTAGGCCTTATAATGGAGAAGAAATTTCTAATCCAACTACTTTGAAAAGGGATAAAGTAATTGTTGATATTCAAAATGCGAAGTCTAAACCAGCACAAGTAACTCCAATTCCACTAACAAAAACTGAAATTGAACTGATTAACAGTAAATTTCCATTTCAAAAAGATAGCTTAGATATTGCTCCTTCGCAAGAGAAGGGAACCCGTAAAGCTTGTGCATTACCTTATCAATTCGGAGTTGATGGTTTGTTGAATAATGATAAAACTATATTTAGTTTAAATTTTGGTGTTGCAAAAACTGCATTTGGCAGGGAAATGGAAGCAGCTGGTTCTGCATTTAATGTGTATACCAAAAGTAGTTACAAAAAAGATCAAGGTAAAACTTGGGCTTATGCACTTAATGCTGGCCATCAATTATCCGATGATTGGCAAGTTTCTGATTTCGAAAACGGAATTTATGATTTGGTGGTAAACGGACCGAATGGCTTTTATCGTTATTTTAAAGGAGATAGAAACGACCCTAATTTAAGCCTAGTTTGTAAGGATGAGCAAAGTGGAGTTCTCCAAAAACAAACTGGTAATTTACAGCTCTTGTTCAAAAACAAAGAAGCCAATATTTTAGAGGTTAGTATAAAAGACGAAGTGTACAAGGCCAATACAAAAACAATTAAATTGCCTGCCAATTCAACCAAAATCATCACACTTAACTTACAGAAAAGTAGGGGTTGGTACGATTTTGTAATCACTGTTGGAGATACAGCATTTAAAAAACATTACGCAGGGCACGTTGAAAACGGCGAGGAATCAATCACGGATCCTTTTATGGGTGGAGTTTTATAATCCTAAATAATTGAACAAAAAATCTTGAATTATTAATTTTACCCAATGCAACCTATAATTAGACCCATACAACAAAGTGATGATGCTGCAATTGGCCAATTAATTAAATCTGTTTTAACAGAATTTAAGGCAAATAAACCAGGAACAGCGTATTTTGACGAATCTACAGATCACCTTTCAACCATATTTCTAAACGCCAAATGTGCTTATTGGGTAATTGAGGAAAAAGGTAAAATTGTTGGGGGTGCGGGCATTTTTCCTACCGAAGGTTTGCCAGAGGATACCTGTGAATTAGTTAAATTATATCTTGCACCCGAAACTAGAGGCAAAGGTTATGGTAAAGATTTAATAAATAAGTGTTTTGATAAGGCTAGAGAATTGGGATACCATAAGATCTATCTAGAATCGATGCCAGAATTGAATCAAGCAGTTAAGTTATACGAAAAACTAGGTTTCGAACATCAGTGCAATGCTTTAGGTAACTCAGGCCATTTTGGTTGTGATATTTGGATGGTTAAAAAATTATAATTTTTGTTTTTAAACTAAAGCGCCCTTAGAAAACCTAAGGATGTTTCGTAATCGAAAACGCTCCTTTAAACGTTTTTGTCATTCAGGAGCGCAGCGATGGATCTCGTTCTGGAATTATCCTTATTTAAGTTGATGAAAATCTTACTCTAACAACAAGTCGTCATCATCATCGCCTAAGCTCAATTGGATATTATCATTACCAGAAATACCTTCTATAGAGCCACGAATGTGAGCTGCATTTAGCAGTACTTTTTCCAATTGTTTTTCACGGCTTTTCCATAAACGCTCCATCGCATCGCGTTCACGCTGTATAGAAAGTTTCATGCTCATAAAACCTTCACGAATAGCTTTCCATTGCTCAGAAAACTCATTTCCATTAAGGTAATCATACAACATGTGCATTTTATCGCCTTTATTCTCTTGTGTTTTTGTTACGTTAAATAATTTTATAATCCCATCTCTCAAAATGTAGGAAACGGCTTTTACTTCATCAAAAGAGCAAATCCAAACACCATCACGCTCGCCAAAACAATCCATGCCTTTCGGATAAGCTTGCGTTACAATTACGGCAATATCAACGCCCATGCTTCGCATATCTTTTTTCAATTTTTCTATCCATTCCATCGAAAAATCTTTGGTACGCTTGCTTTCATAGATAATCCTGCCACATTCTTGTCCAAATTGGTTGCGTACGTTATGTACACAATCTGCTCCTCTAACACCTTTGCCTACTTCTTCAATCAAATCAAAAGGGAAAGTATTGCGCAACAACTCTTCTAAAATCAACTCCTGAACTTCGCCCTGCAATTGCATCGAACCCTGTTCGGCTTTACGTTTCATTTCTTCGGCTAACTTTTTCTGATCGTCCAATTGCTTTTCTAGCTCCTTAACACGAAGTTGATGTTCTGTATCCTTTAAATTATTTTTTTCTAATTCTTGTTTACGAACCTGAGCCACCAATTCTTCACGTTGCTCTTGAAGCTTGCGTTGGATATTTAATTCTAATTCAGCCTCGCGAGTTTTAATTTCTTGCTCCTTTTTTAAAAAATCGATCTCTTTAGCACGAGCTAGTTTTAATTTTTCTTCATTTTCTTTATTCGCATCCTCAGACATTTTTAGTTTATTCTCAAAATCTGCACTAATCGTTTTGCGTAAATTTTCAGTCATTGATGCCTGTAAAGCTGTTTTTTCTTGCTCCAATTTTTGCTGAAAAGCTAACTCTTGCTGTTTTTTTTGTCTGTCATAAAGTTCTTCTTGCTGTTTTTTTTGCAACTCAAATGCCTCAGCTTTTTTTTCAAACTCTTCCACTTGCTTTTTCTTAAAAGAAGCCATTTGCTCACGCAGATCTTGTTTGTATTCTTCTGCCATTACTTCTTCAATAGGAAAAGAATGGTTGCAATTAGGGCATTTTATTTCTGTTGACATGTGTTGTGCTTTATAGAACCCAGAATTTTTGGGAGAAATCAAAAATACAGAAATTATAAATAGATTTTTACAGCCGAATGTCTATTTTTGATTGTCAAGCCAAAGCAAATGCTCCGCCAAATAATTAACGCCTACAAAACCTCTTTTTCTGGATTAAGCAAAGAAACTTGGATACTAAGTTTTGTAATCTTGCTCAATCGCTGTGGTTACATGGCAGTGCCATTTATGGGTTTGTATGTAACACAATCCTTGCATAGGCCAGAATCGGATGCTGGAATAGTAATATCATTATTCGGCGTTGGCGCTATTTTGGGCGCTGCTTCTGGCGGAAAGTTTACTGATATGTTTGGTTTTAGGCCGGTTCAGATTTTTTCTTCAATAATCGGTGGCGTACTTTTTCTATTATTCTCACAAATAAATAATTTCACTTTATTGTGTGTTATGTCTGTGTTGATTAGTTTTTTCTATGATGCATTTAGGCCAGCAAACTTTGCGGCCATCGCAGCTTATTCATCTCCTGGATTAGAAACCAGATCTTATTCATTAAACAGGTTGGCAACAAATATTGGCTTTTCGTTCGGTATTTCCATAGGCGGATTAATTGCTTCCATTAACTACAAATTATTATTTATTGTAGATGGTGTGGTAAGTATATTAGTTGGCATTGCTATCTATTTACTGTTGCCAGCCGTAAAAGGCTTTAGAAAAGCAGCCATAGAAAAGGCAAAAAATGTATTTGTACGCAAACCTTGGAAAGATAGCTTGTTCATTAAATTTGTTTTATTAACCACCGTTTTTGCAACGTGCTTCTTTTTAATGTTTAGGGTTGTACCGGTATTTTTTAAGCAAGAATGGCATATAGACGAAGCTGCAATTGGTTTAATTTTAGGTGTAAATGGAGCACTCATTGCACTCTTGGAGATGATTATGATCAGTAAAATAGAGAATAAAAGATCTGCGAAATTTTACATCGTAACTGGAGTTTTGATTGTTAGTTTTTCATTTGCATTTTTAATGATCCCTAAGTCGCTGCCCATCGTATTAGCATTGTTAAGTATAGTTGGTTTTACTTTTGGCGAAATGTTTTCGATGCCATTTATCAATACCTTTGTAATTAAAAGGAGTAACGAATTTAATCGTGGGCAATATGCTGCTGGTTTTTCAATCTCTTGGTCAATAGCTCAGATAACACCCGTTGCTGGTTTTTATTTGGCAGAAAAACTAGGTTACAACATGCTCTGGTTATCTAGTGGAGTACTGCTTTTATTTTGTGCTTATGGCTACAATTCCTTAAATTTTAAAGAAGAAAAAGCAGTAATTGATGGTTAAACATATATTTTTAAAAATTTATTCAACTTATCAAACAATCTAATATTTTATTTGTTCATATAGTATATGAAGAAACGTATACACATTTTGGAAGATGATAAAGACATAGGTTATATCATCGAGTTTTTATTAAAAGATGAAGGTTATGAGTTACAGCTTTCCTCAACCTTCAAAGAAATGAAGAAAAAATTGAAGGATTCTATTCCAGATCTTTTTATTTTGGATGTTATGTTGCCAGATGGGAATGGTATAGAAATCTGTCATGATTTAAAAAATGATCCATTTACACAACATATACCTGTTATTGTAATGTCTGCAAATGTTAGAAGCAAGCAAATGAGCGAGTCTGCTACGCCAGACGATTACATTAGTAAACCTTTTGATTTGGATGATATTGAAAATAGAATTAAAAAGTTGCTAGATAAGAAAAAAGTAGCTTGATCTAAAATATAATAAGCCTACTGCATATAAAGTCAATTTTACGAGTTTATGTAGTAGGTTTTTTTTGAAAATGGAGTGTTTCATTTCATAGCATTTTTCAGCCATGCTGTCCATTTTACTTCGCTTTCGTTCCTCAGCTCGTGCTCATTGCCATCAGGTTTATTTAATAAAGGCAACAGCTTTTTTGGAAGTTTCACCAGCGCAAAATATAACTCAAATTTTGTCTGATAGACCCGTTTCTTTTTATTAATTTGCAAACACAGCATCATTTTATGGCATTGTTGTTGAAGAGGATTGAACATTCAATTAGCAATAAATAACAGATAAAATCCGTTCTCAGGTCTATTAGTAAAAATATATGAACAAAAACATCTTTAAAAGCATAACCTCGTTTGCTTTATTGGCAGCTTTGCCTTTCTTAACCTATGCACAAGACAAACCAAACTGGCAAAATTTAGATTTAAAAACAGACTCCGTATTTGGTATTAGTACAGAAAAGGCATACAAAGAATTACTAAAAGGAAAAAAATCTACTCCAGTTTTGGTAGCGGTTTTAGATGGTGGCATAGATTTAAATCACGAGGATCTAAAAAGAGTAATCTGGATAAATAAAAAGGAAATTGCAGGGAATGGATTAGACGATGATAAAAACGGATACATTGACGATATCAACGGATGGAGCTTTTTAGGTGGTAAAAATGGCTCTATTGAGTTCGAAACACTTGAACTTACGCGTTTGGTAAGAAGAGATAATGCCCGCTTTGGTAACATTACTTCAACTTCTGATATGTTAGACAAAGACGTGGCTGAATACAATACCTTTATAAAAAATAGAGATGCATTAGAGCAAAGATTGGCTACCGCAAAAAGTGATTTGCAAGGTGTTTCTGGTTTCAAGAATGTATTAGATGCATTGGTAAAAAAGATAGGCAAGCCAAATCCTTCTGTAGCAGATTTTCAATCCTATCGAGCCTTAAACCAGCAAGACGAGAGGATGAGAGTAACCATGTTAGATATTTTAAAGGACATGGATTTCCAAACTTTTTATGAAGACCAGATTGAAGCGGGCTATAAACAATCTTACGAAATGGTTAATTATAACCTTAACATAGATTACAATCCTAGGGATATAGTTGGCGATGACCCTAACAATAGTAAAGAGCGTTTTTATGGTAATAACGATATTAAGGGGCCTGATGCGCTACATGGTTCTCATGTTGCAGGCATCATAGGGGCAGATCGTACAAATAACTTAGGTATTAAAGGAGTTGCAGATAATGTAATTATTATAGGTGTTCGCAATACGCCAAATGGCGACGAGCGTGACAAAGACGTAGCCAATGCCATACGTTATGCTGCAGATAATGGCGCAAAAGTATTAAACATGAGTTTTGGAAAAGGCTACTCTTGGGATAAAGCAATTGTAGACGAAGCTGTTAAGTATGCAGTTAGTAAAGATGTGCTGTTAGTACAAGCTGCTGGTAATGACAATGCAGATATTGACGTAGAAGCAAACTTTCCCAGTAAAAAGTATTTAGATGGTGGCAGTGCTAGTTCTTGGATTACAGTTGGTGCATCTGGCCCCATAGATGGAGATGAATTGAAAGCGCCGTTTTCTAATTATGGTAAAACAACTGTTGATGTATTTGCGCCAGGAGTTAAAATCCATTCGTCTGTACCCGATAATAAATATAAAGATGAGAACGGAACAAGTATGGCAGCACCCGTGGTAACAGGTTTAGCTGCTTTAATTCGGTCATATTATCCAAATTTAAAAGCAACACAGGTAAAAGAAATTATCCTAAAATCGGTAACAAAGGTTAACCATAATGTGAGCAATATGAAAGGTGCAGAAACCGTAAGCATTCCATTTACAGATTTGTGTGTAACGGGCGGAATTGTAAATGCATATAATGCATTAAAATTAGCCGCAACATATAAATAGAAAAGTTAAGTCATAAAAAAAGCGCTCTTTCTGGAGCGCTTTTTTTATGACTGTAATCCTTGGTAAATTTCTGCATATAATAGGCCACTACCTCCACCATAATGTTTAACAATTGGTAACTGAGGTCTTAATTCATTTAATTTGCTATTTAAAGTCACTTCTTCGTTTTGAGCTAAGCCTGCACATATTAGCGCTAAGCCAAACTCCTTTTCCAAACAAATTTTTAAGGCATCCTCTACGCTAAACGCAATTGTAGCCAGCCATTTTTCTTCACCATCAATTAACCTTGCTATAGTTCTCATAATTGGTTCATTTATGCCCACAATTAATATATTAATCTTATCCATTGTAATTATTTAGCTTTAGTATTACGCATTATTTTCAAACAAAATGAACACAGCCAAATATTTAAACCGTGTTCATCCATTTAATTTATTGAGTTTAAAACTCCATTGGAACTTCCATTAACAAAAATTCGGCATCGTTAACTGCTCTAACATCAAAACGGTCGGTATCCCAAATCCCAAAACCATCTCTGGTAGCTATAAGTTCGCCATTTATGGTTATAGATCCTTTTAATACAAATGCGTAAACACCATTACCTTTTTTATTTACGGTATAAGTTTTAGTCTGTTCTGCATCAAAACGACCTAAATTAAACCAGGCGTCTTGGTAAATCCAAACTCCAGCATCATCTGCATTTGGAGATAGAATTTGCATAAATTCATTTCTTTTATTGGTATTGTCCAATAAAATCTGATCATATCTTGGTGTAACATTTCTTTTGTTCGGGAACAGCCAAATCTGTAAAAACTTAGCAGGCTTACTGGCATCTGGATTATATTCTGAATGGTAAATTCCTGTTCCTGCACTCATTACCTGAATTTCTCCAGCTTTTATGGTCGCTGTATTTCCCATGCTATCTTTATGTTGCAATTCTCCTTCTAATGGGATAGAGATAATCTCCATATTGTCATGCGGATGCTCTCCAAAACCCATGCCTCCAGTTACAATATCATCATTAAGAACTCTTAAAGCACCAAAATTAATTCTTTCCGGATTGTAGTATCCAGCAAAGCTGAAACTCTGATAACTTTTTAACCAGCCATGATTTGCTACCCCTCGGGTATTGGCTTTGTGCATTGTTGTTTGTGCCATAACTATTGTTATTTATTGATACAAAGATAAGGCTGATCAGAACCCAATACATTGATGTAGGATAAGAAGTGTGTTGAAAGATAGAAAGCTCGAAAGTTTAATATGTTTTTTTATGGGAAATGAACTTAAAAATGAAAGGAAGTGATGTTTGGGATGTTGAGTCCCGCTATCCACTACCTGCCTACACGCAGGCAGGCAATCTTTTTGAGCTACGCTTACAAAAAGTATTTTTGCTCCTTATTGGGTTTAAAATTAACAGACTATGCAACAAAGCCCATCAAATGTACTGCTAGCTTTGTAATATAAACCCGGGTGTAGCGAACATGAGCCTGCGGTACAAAGGCGAGTAAAGCGAAAGCGGGGCTGAATTTGCAATGAAATGCTGACATTGTTTTTCTGAAAAAAAAAATAAACCTCTAAAATGATTGATTAGGGTATTAATCAGATATTTTTAAACCGTAAATACATTTTACTTTTCGGTAACTTTTTTCATTCCTTAAAACCCTTAACTTAGTACAATGATAAATAGGGCTACCTACCAAGCAGCTAAAATTGTTGCGCCAACCATCGAAGCACATTTTGCAAAGCATTTAGAAGAGGCTAATGCAAAAGGTGAGTTAGATTTGGCACCACAGCCACCAGCAAGGGTGATTGAGGCTATTTTAGATGCTGCTTTTTGGTCTAGCTTAAGAAAGGAAGAAGGTCATTCTCCAAAAATATCTATTGCATTTTTACCCCCAGAACAAGCAGGTAAACCACTTTTGCTAACTCAAAAATTGCCGCTAAATCCTAATGCATTAACCAAGTTGGCTCCAGGTGTAGAGCGTGGAGGGATACACATAGGGGTGTGGCACGATGGTTATAATCTGCATATTTGGGGCACAACTTTAAACATCCCAAACTACTGTTTTGTAGTAGATGTTTCTGAGCCAGGATTGTTAGTAATAAAACACCGTCGTATTTATGGCTTTGGTAAGTATACGAATGTGGCAGTGCTAAAAGGAGATCAGATAAAAATTGTAGAAGAGAAAAGTGCAATAAGTGCCGATTGTCCGTCTATGTTATTGTCTTTATTAGATCTTACTGCGCATTCTTATTGGAATGATTCTGCTAATATTTTGATCCAGTTAGCGGTTTCTATGCGAGCACATGGAAGAGGTGGAGCAGTTTTGGTAGTACCCAATGGAACTAAAGATTGGGAGCAATCAGTAATTCATCCAATAAGCTACGCTTTAAATCCAACATTTAAAGGGCTAGCAGATTTGGTTAGTAAAGATAGGGCAGCGTCAAGTGAAATATTCTGGCAAAGTGCCTTGAAACGAGAAATTGATCATTTAGCAGGCTTAACTGCAGTTGATGGTGCTACCATTGTATCAGATACATATGAGTTGCTGGCGTTTGGTGCCAAAACGGGGCGAGCCAATAGTAGTGGGCATATTCAAGAAATATCTTATTCTGAGCCCATTAGTGGTGGTGAGGCCAAAGTTTTCCACCCTGCAAAAATTGGAGGTACAAGACATCTTTCGGCTGCTCAATTTGTATTCGACCAAAAAAATGCCCAAGCTCTGGTTGCCTCTCAAGATGGGCATTTTACTATTTTCAGTTGGTCGCCAACTTTAAATATGGTACAAGCACATCGCATTGACACTTTATTGTTGTAATTCAACTATAAAAATCACTCAAACTCCGATGCTTTACCAACAAAATAAGAGAATACACCGTAGTTATATTGTAGCGGTAAGTAAAGTGCAGTGGATGCAGAATAGAAGATTAAAACTAAATCATATAGAACTTCCGGTAAGCGATAGTTACATAGAGGAAGTTAAAAATTGGATCAGCACTATTAAATAATATTAAGCAAAAATTACGGCTCCAACAATTGTCAATACAAATAACAATACCATAACTAAACGATCACCTTTAATCCTATCTTTGCGTGTTAAGGTTTTCGCTATTCTTGCCTCCTTATGCCTAGCATAATCAACTGCTGTGTGTAATTTAATAATCATAGGTAGGTGTTTTTAGTAGATATAAAAATGTATGCAAATCTTAAGCCAATGATTGACAAGCTGTTGAAATGTGGATAAAAAACATTTTTTTATTGAAAAATTATTTAAAATACAACTTTTGGTTGTGTTAGCCTTTGTTAGATGTATATTTTTTAATGCAACAGTTTGGCTCATAATATGAACATTTTAAACTACTCCTATAAGTGTTAACAGGCTATTAATCAAAACAATTGAACATGTTATGAGTTGTTAGCATATAAGTTAGGGATGCTTTATAATAAAAAAGGATATGTTAGGGAAAAGGATTTGTTTATTAGAAGATAACGATGATATTCGCGAAATTTTAGAATATTTGTTAAATGATGAGAATTACGAAGTATTTGCTTTCGGCAACGTACACGATTTTGAGCTGAACATAAAAAATGTTAAACCCGACCTTTTTTTGCTTGATGTGATGTTGCCTGATGGGAACGGATTAGACGTTTGCCAGAGATTAAAAATGAGCCAGATTACTCACACTATTCCTGTTTTTATGATGAGCGCACATGCCCAACTAAGCGAAATGAAAAAGGCATGCTCTGCCGAAGGTTTTGTGACCAAACCTTTTGATATTTTTGAACTAATCAATAAAATTGACAGGCAAATGACTGCCTAATCTATCCAATTCTTAGTATAATCAATTAGCATTCGCATTAATGCAAATTTGTAAAATCGTGTAGGGATCTTCAGTCTCTAAACCTCTCCCTAAGATTTACTGTAAATACATTAAATCTATTAAGAAATCTCTTATTGTTTAACGGATAATAAAAAGTTATTAACGGTTATAAGAATATAGCTTGCTAATAATAATCTGATTTAGCCAAATGCCTACAAGCCATTATCTTTAGGTATAAAATGGTTTATTAGTTTAAATATATTTATAAGTATACCATGATTCTAGGTGTAAAAACAAAAAAGCAATGGATAAATGATATTGCAAAAGTGCCCTTTATTGGAGGTGTCTTTATTTTCCTTTTAATATTTATAGTGCCAGTTATATTATCTTTTTTGGCACAGGCATTTGTACCAGGTTTACAAAATGATGTAGGTTTTACTAAAGCCATGCTAGTTTTTCTGTCTACATGGAATTTAGCCATGTGGTTTTCGAAATTAAAGTTGTACTTGCTTTTTTTACCAGCGTGGGTTCTATTAGGGCTTATTGCATTGGTTAAAATAGTAAGAATGTATTTAGAAAGTAATTGAAATGAAGTATAGATATTTTTTGGCCTTAGCTCTACTTATGCTTATTGCTTTAGTTGTTTACAATTATTTTCCAGAGCCGAAGCTTGCTCCAAATGCGAATATTGATTCGCTAATTGTAAACAAATCCAAGCATCAATTATTGGCATACTCAGAAGGGAAACTATTAAAAACCTACAGCGTTTCCTTTGGTGGTAATCCCATTGGGCATAAAGAATTTGAAGGTGATGAGAAAACACCAGAAGGCTTTTACATTATCAATGCAAAGAATGATAAAAGTGGCTATCATAAAAACTTAGGTATTTCCTATCCGAATGCTAACGACATTGCCCATGCAAAAGAAATTGGTAAACCTGTAGGTGGAGATATTAAAATACATGCACTAAAAAATAAACTAGGGTTTATCAATAAGCTACAGCGTTGGGTTAACTGGACTAATGGTTGTATTGCAGTAACCAATAGCGAGATGGATGAATTATATACTGCTGCTAAAATTGGAACTCAGGTTAAAATCAATCCTTAAAATAAAACATCATTACACTATTATGAAAAATATCTATTCAGTTATAATACTCTCTTTTATAACCCTGCTATTCGCAGCTTGCGGGCCAACAATTTCTAGCAAAGATGAAAAAACTTTTAAGGTCTCGAAAGCCAAAATGGAAGAAAAATTAGATAAGACAGAGAAAGAAAATCTAGAAAAAGCTCTACGTGTAGTGATGTTGAAAGCGATGAAAGAAAAATGGAACTTTCCGGATAAATACGAAGGAAAATCATTTGACAAAATTGTTATGGAAATGATAGATGGCAAAAGCTACAGCGCAATCATTAGCTATGCTGAAGACTTTTTAGCAGCAGATAGGGATGAGGAAATCACCAACAAAACAGCAGAAATTGATAGTTTGGAGAAAGATAAACTACAAGCTACCAAAATAACTAAGCAAATAGATGCTTTCAAATTAACTAAAATCTCCATTAGCGAAGACCAGTTTTTCTCTGATGATCCTAAATCACCTTTTTTAGATTTGGTTTTTACCAACACTTCTAAAGAAGATATAATTGGAGAGTATATGCTTAACATCGAAGTTTACTCTAAAAAAAATGGTCAGAAAATAGCAGCACAAGGTCAGGGAGGAACTTGGAATAATGATTTTGCCCTTAAGCCCAACGAAAGTTATGATTATCATCAGCCATTATTTAACGAGGCGGTTCAGCATTCTAATTTATGGAAAGCGGCAAAATACCCAATCATTGACTTTTCGCCGTACGATTTGGTAATTAAAGCCTACGCTACTAAAATAACCACCAAAAAAGGTGGAACCATTGAAAGGCCAAAGGCGGATGCGGCTTATTTTGATACCGAAATTAAAAAGCTAAATGAAGAAATTAAAGCACTTAAACAAACAAAAGGAACTTTAATTGAACTACAACTGACCAATAAATAATAATAATAATGCAAAAATATAAATCACATCTCTATTTAGCATTGCTTAGTTGCATATTGCTCTCTTTTCAATCTTGTATCTCGCGGCTTAGACGCCCCGAAATTACTGGAGTAATAGTAGATTACGATAAAAAACCAATTGCCAATTGTAAGGTTGGCGAAGTTTTAACGGATAAAAACGGAACGTTTAAGTTGCCCGAAGAACGTTACAATGCATTTTTATTAACAGAGCTATTTGCCATGGAAGCACCTCCTTTAATGGTTTTAGAACCGGTAGAAAAAGAGGGTTTCGAGAAGGATGCGGTTTCAATTTTTCATAAGTGGGGCGGTGGACAAAGAAAAGGCGCAAAGTATAAAGTTGATACCATTTTTTTAAGGAAAATAAACCAAACTTTTGATGTGTCAGCTCTGCTGAAAAATAGCAGTTGGAAATTGGGCTTTACAAAACATGCAGATACACTTTATCTGGTTAAAGATGGCTTTAAGGATTGGTGCAAGACAGATAGGTGCAGGCCGTTTTATAGCGCATATCAAGCACTTACAGATAATTACTATACAGGTGCCAAAAACTTACCAGAGGGAATGATTAGGCGAATGATAGACCTTAAGTTTGAAACCGAAAAATCGTCATTAAAACTAAACATGATTAGCGAATACTTAAGCACATTTGAAGGCCCAAATAGACCCCCAGATACTGTAAATACAAAAGGAAGTTATCAGGTTTTAGCTAACGAAAAAATGATACTCAATGCAGGCAAGATTAAACAGCTTTCTGGCAGTTTTAATATTACTGATGTGGATTTGTTTCAAATGAAATTAATAAAGTTAAAATGAGCAGGATAGTTGGGTTGTTTTTATTTGTTTTAGTGGCTTGCAATCAAAAAAAGGTCGCAGAAAATCAAAAAAAAGATAGTGTTAATGATGCTAACAACATTCATCCAATCGCCATTAAACAAAAAAATATCAATGATAAGAATAAAGTTTTAACGGATACCATAACCTTTTTAGAATTCGATGATAATGGCGATTATCCACTTTTTTTTGCAAAAAAGGGAGATAAAAGATTGACATTTATCTACAACTTACCTGGGGAGTTAGAATTTGTAAGAGATGATCAATTAGTGGTAAAATGGAAGATGGATAGCACTTGGATAGCTGGGGAGGGTAAAAAGCTAGAAATGAACCCATGGATTACAACCGTTAAAAAAATTAAAGATGGTACGGTATCTTTATACCGGAAAAAGTATCATAAAGCCATTAAATATTGGCATGCCAATGAGGATAATTATTCTGATAATTTTAAAGACTACCTCTATACTTTAGTAGAGTATTACCTAGCTAATACCAAAAATGAATTAGTGTTGGTGAATTTAAAAGCAAACACAGATTTAGTTTACTCAATAGAAAATGGAAATAAAAATGGCAGATCTTATACCATGTTAGGTCTTGCAAGCAATGCAGAAGGGCATTCGAGCATAATTGTTTGGTTGTATTTAGATAATGAAACGAGAAAATTTTACGAATACGATTTAGCTAGCGATAAGTTAATCGAGTTTAAATGATCCTTTGCCACTATAATTGATCTGCTAAAAGTTAATTTTATGAAACACCTCCTAAAAAATCTGATATTGATAATTTTTATCGGGTATACGCTAAGTTGCCAGGCAGAACCAAGGACCGCTGTAGCGCCCAGAAACCAAGCACAAAATGTTACTAAGTTCACTACTTCAACCAAAACTATCCGTGTTTTTGTAGCGCTTTGTGATAATAAATTTGCATGAAACTTTAAGTAGCTACATTGCTCGCGGAACCGCCGAACAAATTCGATCAGAAGCTGCCATGGCCTATACAAAATTTGAAAAATGTAGCTTAACAGCTTCAAAAAAAATATTGGTTGCAGGATACTAGGCAGTTCATAAATTTCTATCCCTAACGATTATCGAATAATAGCCAATGAGCTGCAAATTTGGATTAAGCTTTAACGAATAATAATTTCTTAAAAAATTGATCATTAAAAGATATAATTTTAGTTTACCTATTTAAAACTATAACTATGATCATTTTCGGAACACGCACTAAATTTCTAAATGGAAGCACGGCAGTAACAAACTGCAGCCACTGTGGCTCATCACAAACAGTAGGTCTAAGTTTTGCATTAAAATATTTCCATATTTTTTGGATACCTATGTTTCCGTTAAGCAAGACTGGTGTTAGCCAGTGTAGCCATTGTAAACAAGTGCTATATGCTAATGAAATGCCCGACGCTTTAAAGGTTGTTTACCAAGAAGAAAATAAAAAAGTGAAAACACCTTGGGGTTACAGGTTTGGGTTAATCTTAATTGGTTTATTTTTTGCATTTGTAATAGCTTCAATTATGTTTGGGGGCGTTAATAAAGAAGATATTACAACAGCTCAAGTAAATGATATTTATCAAATAAAAGAGGGAGCAAGAAATTACGCACTCTACAAAGTTGTTAAAGTTGAGAGTGAAATGGTTACTGTAGTTAAAAATAACGAAGTTGCCCGAAAATCAAGTGAGTTGAATAAGCTAATGAAAGATGCTAGCGATCAGTATACTTCTGGTGAAATCAAGTTTTCTAAAAAAGAATTAGAAGCAAAAGCAGATAATAGAAGTCTGATTGAGGTTGTTCGTGCAAATTAATATTAAAGCTCTGTATAATTAATTAAGTATTACAAAAATACCATCATCAATTGCCGTTTTAACATTAGTAATTAGTAAAATGAGAAGAATGATCCCGATTATGCTGTTGTTATTTTTAGCAAATTTTGCAAAAGCTCAGCAAAAATATTACGCTTTTAATTTCAATGGTAAATATGGAATTACCGATACATTAGGCAATGAAGCTTTAAAACCTAGTTATAAATATATAACTGCTGTACCTGCTAAAAATCAAATCTATCTACAAGATTTTAGTGAAAAGCCTGATATTATTTTTAATACAAAAACAGGAATAAAGCAACTTTATGAAAGCATCTACGATAACAAAGTTAAAATTAAAAATGTGCCCTATTCTATTGTCAAGACTAAGGGGAAAAGCTATTTGCTAAGTGAGGAGACTGATAAAATTATTCCAATTACTAGAGATTATGATGAGTTTAAAAATGTTGGAAAGTACATCGTTGCGAAATATTCGTTGCAAGACCCATTTGTTAATGGTGGTATAAATAAAAGCGGAATTCCTCAGCCACCAAAAATTAGGGAAATGAAAAATTATTTTGTGGTTTTAACCAACGATGAAAACCTAAAAACTATGGTAGATAAAGGTTTCAATAAATATTTACTACTCTATAAAATTCCTCAAGAAATAAAGGATGATGGTATAGTAAGAGTGCAAACCATAGTGCTTCAAGAAATAGATGATAACCTACCAAATTTCGATTATATAGTATTAAGCAATGGCAATAATCATAAATTATATAACGAGAAAATGGTTTTAATTAAAGCATTTATATTGGCAAAAGCCAATGAAGAGATGTTACTGGATTTTTGTAAAAAAACATTGAAACTTGACCTTGATGTATCATCAAATGAATATATCCCTACAATGAGCGCAGCACCAATGGCAATAGGTATGGGCAGACCTACAAATGATAACCCAAATGCTGTGGAGAAAAAACCTTTTGAATCTTATTTCTATGTAAAGAAGCTTGAAAATGGGAATACGATATTTGCATTGCAAGAAACTGAACAAGTTAGCAAGCATATTTTTGAAGCGAACTCAAAAGCTAAAGTAGAACTTGATAAAAGAAAGCATACCCTAACAATAAGCCTTAATGGGAAAAATCAAAGTGAATTTAATTTCGACCCAAAAACTGGAGCCATTTATTTACCTAAAGCTTATTTAACCTTGTTAGGTATACAAATAATTCAATAGCAATTTTGCCGTATGTTATCTTAAAACTATCGCTATGAAAAGAGTTAAACTTTTTATAAGTCTTAAACTCCATTTATTATCAATGATATTTTTAATGTGGAATTTAAATGCAGTTGGGCAAAACAAAAAAGAAATTACAGTTGGATATGTAGATGTCTACGAAAAGCATCCTAAAATTTCCTTTACTATAAGCTCACAAGCCGAGTATGATCAATATCCAAATACGAAGCCATTAGCTAAGCCTAAACTAAAATCATCAAAAACCCATCACATCATTACTACTAAGGCAAAACAATTTAACTTAATAAAATATAAAGATTATGGTGCTGAAGAAGGTTATAATGGATATGAATTCTTAGGCCATTTTCCAGATTTGAAAATGTACGCCATTACCCAAAATACAACTGCTGAGCATTTGGGATTTAGTACAATGGTGTTAATAGATAGTTTAACTGCATATCAGTATGCAATTGCATCTATTGGCGATGCTGCGGTTGAGCTACCAATTCTCTCTAAAACTTGTAAATATCTGCTTTACTTTTATAATTGGCCTTACGATGATAACAGTACATTTATTGGCGTGTTAAAAATTAATGACAGAAAGAATCCGCAAAATTTATTAGTAGAAAAGGCAAGTTTCAATACAAAGGATTGGGCCGTTGAAAATATGAAATGGATTGATGATGAAACTTTTTTAGTTAAAGCCTTTACTGTTCAAAAACATAATCGACAGGCATACAGAGCCTATCAGTATTTTAAAGCCTCCTTGTAATTTACTAAATAAATAGCTGTTCTCAATTAGAAATGGTATTTTCAACAAGTATTAATCTTTAAATAACTACCGATATGATCAAGTTTGGCTATACTATTTTTTACGTTAAAGACGTAACTAAATCCATTGAATTTTATGAGCAAGCCTTTGGTTTTGCCAGAAAATTTATTACTCCGGAAAGCGATTATGGCGAAATGCTAACAGGAGAAACTACCATTTCTTTTGCATCTACAGACTTTGCAAATAGTAACCTTGAAGGAGGATTTATCCAAAGTGATTTAAATGATCAACCATTTGGAATAGAGATTGGTTTGTTAACTGATGATGTAGGTGCGGCAGTTACTAATGCTGTAGCTGCAGGAGCAAAGCTGATTTCAGAACCAGCTCAAAAACCTTGGGGGCAAACAGTTGCCTATGTTAGGGATATCAATGGGTTTTTAGTGGAGATTTGCACACCAATGGGGTAATTTGCTAAATGAAAAAGTTTTTTAAAGTTGTTAAGTGGGTTGTTATTGTGTTGATTGTTATTGCTATTTTACTGGCAGTAATTACTTATTTTTACATGAAAAAACCTTTATTTGGTAAAGTTGCCGAAGGCGAAAGGCTAGAAAAGATAAAACAATCTCCAAATTACAAAAATGGTTCCTTTCAAAATTTAAATCATACCCCATCCCTTACTGAAGGGTATACAATGGCTGGAATAATTTATGATAAAATTTTTGGCGATCATCCGAATTTAAGTCCGGTAGATAGTATCCCATCACAGAAGGTAGATCTTTTAAACCTTCCAGTTGATAGTAATATTCTGGTATGGTTTGGGCATTCTTCGTATTTTATTCAATTAGATGGTAAAAGGATTTTGGTAGACCCAGTTTTTAGTGGTAATGCATCGCCAATTCCTGGAACGGTTAAATCTTTTAGAGGCACCGACAGGTATAAGGTAGAAGATTTACCTGCTATTGATTACCTAATTATATCTCACGATCATTATGATCATGTAGATTATGAAACATTAATCAAGTTAAAAGACAAAACCAAAAAGGTAATTTGTGGCTTAGGCGTAGGTGCAGATTTCGAAGCATGGGGTTACCAACCAACAAATATTTTAGAAAAAGATTGGAACGAAACGATTGATTTGGGTGATGGCTTTTTTGTGCACACTACACCAGCAAGGCATTTCTCTGGTAGGGGATTTACAAGAAATAATACCTTATGGATGTCTTACGTTTTGCAAAGCCCAACAATGAAAATTTATATTGGTGGTGATAGCGGTTATGACAAACACTTTGCCGACATCGGCAAAAAATTTGGGCCAATAGATTTGGCAATTTTAGAAGATGGACAGTACGATATGAAATGGAAATATATCCATTTATTGCCCGAACAGGTTTTACTAGCAGCCAAAGATCTAAAGGCAAAACGCCTATTTCCTGTGCATTCATCAAAATTTGTATTGGCTAACCATCCTTGGGATGAACCTTTAGTTAAAATAACGGCACTCAATCAAACGGTAAAAATTCCTCTAGTAACGCCAATGATTGGTGAGTTTGTAAACTTAAAAAACGAAAAGCAAATTTTTAAACCTTGGTGGGTTGGTGTAAAATAAATTAGGCACTGACATAGGGTTGTCAATGGTGGGCTTAAATTTACTGCAAACATAAAATAAAATGGAAACTCAAAAACTACAAGCATTTCACATCATTGGCATTGCAGTTAGAACAACTAACGAAAACGGACAAGCTGGAGAAGATATCCCGGCATTATGGGCAAAGTTGATGGCAGAAGGTGTTCTAGAAAAAATCCCTAATAAATTGGGTAATGCAGTTTATAGCATTTATACTGATTATGAGAAGGATCATACTAAACCTTATACCACAATATTAGGTTGTAAAGTAGAAAACCTTAATAAAATTCCTGATGGAATGGTTGGCAAAACTATCGATGAAGCTACCTATCAAAAGTTTGTGGCAAAGGGAAATTTAGCTGAGGGTGCGGTGTACAAAGAGTGGACAAAAATTTGGAATGCAGCAATTGATAGATCTTTTACAGCAGACTTTGAGGTTTATGACGAGAATGCTCAAGATCCTACCAATGCAGAAGTTGCTATCTATATCGCATTGAATTGAGAAAATTAATTTTATTACCATGACTAAAGAAGAGTATAAACAACGATTTACAGAAGAAGATGCAGTGGGTTGGACAGCCATAGATCATCAACTTGATCAGCTTTATCCAGATCAAGAACCTAAACATTTCGGGCCAATTATTAAATACATGCTTGGCGGCGAAGATCCCTTAGATGGAATAAGTATTTATGAAAGTAAAGAGCAAGAAGATCACCTTCATCTAATTAGTTATGGTTTTTCTGAATTGTATTACAATGAAGATTCGGCAGAGAACGAATACTCTGGATGGTGATTTGAACTCACTTTTAGATTAAAACCATTTATTGGGGATGAAGCAGAACCACATTGGGCTATGGCATTGATGCAGAACTTGGCAAAATACGTGTTTGAGAGCAAACAGTATTTCGATGAGTTTCACTTCATTCCAGCAAATGGGCCAATTAGGTTAAATATAGTTACAGAAATAACCGCCTTAGCATTTGTATTAGATCCAGAACTAGGGAGGATAAAAACGGCTAATGGAGATGTAATGTTCTTGCAAATGGTTGGTTTAACTACAGCAGAGTACGAATTGCTGGTTCAAAATCCTAAAACAACAGAAACAGAGCAGTTAATTGCAAAACTAAAAGAAAAAAATCCATTGTTAATTACAGATCTAGAAAGAATATAGTCAATCTTATTGCAAATAATAGCTCATTCTTTATAAATACTTGTTGTTGGCTAGCGAATAGTAAATCTAAAATATGCTTGATGCAATAAATAGTATTTTTATCTCAATATTATAAAACATGCACATCAGGCTAAAACAATTGTACTGTTAATTTTCGTTTGGTATGCAAGGTGCGTTTGCTCAATCGAATAAATTAGTAAAAAGTTTTAAGCTTGGTGCTGTAGGTTATCTTCCCTCACAATTGCTAACTTTATTACACTAACTAACAGTGTTTAGCTAAAGTGCATGTGTACTAAGAGATGTATTGAAGGTGTTAGTAAGCTTGGAGATTTTTAGCTAATCGTATCAATTTTCTTAAGCAAATATTGCAATAATTATACCCTTAACAAACCACGAAAACCCCTAGCGCCATAATAAGACTCGGCACCGTTGTGATATACAAAAACGGTATCGTATCGCTTATCGCAGAATAATGCACCACCAAGTTTTCTGATGTCTGCTGGTGTGGCAATCCAGCTCGATGTTTTAAGGTCAAAATTGCCTAATTGTTGTAATTCTCTGTACTGTTGTGCTGTTAAAATTTCAATACCCATTTCGTTAGCCATATTAATTGCACTATCTGAAGGCTTATGTTCTTTTCTAGCATTTAGTGCTTCTTGATCATAGCAAATGCTTCTACGCCCCTTCGGGCTTTCTGGCGAACAATCGTAGAAAATAAATTTATCAGTTTTTTCATCGTAACCTACAACATCTGGCTCACCTCCAGTTACCTCCATTTCATTTAAAGACCATAATTTTTCTTTAGCAACCGTTAATTTTGCAGCTACTTTTGCCCATTCTATACCTTCATGTCTATTTTTATTTTTCTCGAAACGAGATTTTAAAATGCCAAGTAGTTCATCATTTTGTGAAGCGGATAATTCCTTAACAAGATTTTCCATTAAATTATATCTTTTGCTTAAAGTCTTAAATATACATAAGAAATCTGATTTTGAAATGTATCTAGTTAAATTAACAATATCTAATAAGTAGAGAATTTTATAACAAACTTGCAAATACTAATTGAACCATAAGCTCATTTTAACTATTACTATTTTTAAAATCAATTAACATGTTGAAGGTCTTTTAATGTTGCTATAGAACATTGTTATGAGATTGTAAGCATGGAAGTATAAATAAGAAATAATAACATATGGAAACCTCAAAAACTCTACAGCTTTAGCTTCAGAAATATATGTAAGTGAGGCTGGTGCCTGACTATTTTAACAGCAGAAGTTGTGTTAACCGACCGAGCTAATAGGGAGAATAAAAATGGCACTTTATTAAATACTACCATTGGTGGATGGCCCCTATGTTTCTGTTTATACTCAAATAAATAGTAAAGGCCTTGTAGAAGAAATGGTTGTAGAATCAGCAGGCATTTTGCCAACCTTATTTAAAAACCCTAACAATGAAACTTGGGTTTCTTAAGTTCCTTTCATCCTGATAAAGAATTGGAAGTTTCCATCCCAATAGATGGACGATCTGAAATAGATTTACCTAATGGGAATAGACATTTTGTAGGTAAATTCATTGGCACTTCGAATGAGAATGCTATCTTTTTTGATGTAAATGGTAAGGTTAACTTTTATGACCATAATCAGGAACAAATGTGTCAGGATAATTTTGTACATCTTGGCTTAGATTTTCAAAAATGGTTGCAATTTGCCGAATTAAATAAGCAGCTTGACGAAATTTATGATAATAATATTAATATCAGCGAAAATGACAAATTACTTTATAAGCATAGATTAAAAGAAATAAGCGAGTTATCATTTGCAGATTATCCATTTGAAATTTGATAGGTATTATACCTAAATATCTTTCGAAATTAGTATTCATGTTAAAAATTGCGAATAATAATCTTGAGCAAACACATTTAGTATGGTAACTAGCGAATAATAATTAATCATTTTAATTCGGTGCTAAGCGCTTATTTTTAGTACTTAAACCTATCGAAATGAAAAATATTATGATCACATTGATATGTACAGTGTGTACTACTTTCGCTTCTGCCCAAAGCCTCGATTTTAGAGAAGACATCAATCTATCAGGTTTCAGCTATAAAATTTATACAAAAACATTAAAAACTGCTGCGTCAGAAAAAACGGTTTATGTTATCCCAAGTAAAACTGATACAATTTTTCATGATGCTTTGGTAAAGGATTTAAAGGCTAACAAAGAACTATCTAGAGGTATTTATAAAAATAATGCTGACGAATTACACTATCTACAGTTTGATTTAACGACTAACAAAATTGACCATACAGTTTACGTGCCTAATAGAGATGGCAGATTAGTGATGGTTAAAGAGAAGAAAAATCTTGATGCTTATCCAAAAGATTTTCCTCCAAAGTTTAAAGATAATAAACCCATTCATCCGATTTTTCCAGATGGACAAAATGTACTTTACAAATGGGTAGAGAACAATTTGTATCCTATTCTGGCTCAAAAACACAAAATAAATAATAAGGGGAACGCCATTATCATACTTGATATAGCATCAGATGGTTCTGTGGCTTTAAGTGAGTTAAAAAACCTAAGTGCGAGCGCAGAAACATTCAATAAACTAAGCGAAAAATTAACACAAATGCCTAAATGGGAAACTAAAATTCAAGGTTATAATGTAGCTGGTTTAGTGTTTGTACCCATTAACTTTTAGTAGATAAACTAATATAAATGCCAGTCTTTTATAAATCAAAATTGATAACGGTTATATTGGCAATAGTCATCAGTTTTGCTGTTTTTGGTTTAGCAGGATTGATTTGAAGTACTGTTGTTTCAAGTTTTCTGGCAAACAGCAGTTTGGTTAACTATTCATTTTATGGAGCTTACGCAGATTTGAATTCGCTCCACTTTTATATTTTGTTATCAGCTTTGCTCATATTTAATAAACTTAAAGAGAATGTTTTTGTTTTTGCAACAGCTGCTTTGTTAGCTATTTTGCTAATTAGATTTTTCGTAATCGATGTTGTTGTTCACTATTTTAGATTTTATGTAAATACACCACAAAATGGGAATTACAGTTTAGAGATTTTAAAAGATAAACTAACTAGCCAATGGGATAGTTTACTTTTCGAGTTAAGTAACCTAGGGCAATTGCTGTCTTTTGTAGTTTCGGAATACATCGCTTTGCTGGGCATTTGTTATTTATCAATTTGGGCCAAGGTAGGTAATGATACATTGAATTATAAAACGAATTAAAGGTTTAATTATGAAACAAATCTGTTTAATAATTGCAATACTTTTTACTTGTGTTTTCGTTAGGGGACAACAAGAACATAAACTATTTTATGATAATGGCAATGTAAAAGAAGTTGGGCAACTTAATGCAAATGGAAAAGAAACGGGCCAGTGGAAATATTATCATGAAAATGGACAACTATGGCGAGTTGGAAGTTTTGAAGATGGAACCTTGTCAGGTGATATAGTGGTGTATCATGAGAATGGATTGCTATATGAATATGGTAACGTAAAAAATGGTAAGGAAAATAACAGGTGGACTGCTTTTTACAACAATGGAAATTTTTGGAAAACTGGAAAATTCAGCAATGGAAAAGCAAAAGGTTTATGGAGATTTTATTACGAAGATAAAAATGCTTTGATAAAAGATGCGGTACGATACAAAAATGGAAAAAGAGAGGGGAAATTGAAACGCTATCATCAAAACGGACAATTACAAAATATTGGTAAGTACAAGGATGGGAAACAAATAGGCAAATGGTGGGAATACTATGGCCAGGGGGAATTAGAAAGCATTGGGTTATTTATAGACGGACAACAAGAAGGCGAATGGAAAAGGTTTTACGAAAATGGAACACTAATGAATATTGGGTTGTATGAGAAAAATTTTGAAACGGGCGAATGGAAGTATTATTACAAAAATAATCAGCTAAAAGCAGTTGGCCAGTATAAAAATGGAGTTTGTATAAATGAATGGAAACATTACGATGAACTAGGCAATCTGGTAAAAACAGTTAAATATTAAAATACATGAAAAAAATATTTGCACTTATTATGGTGCTTAGCACTCACTTTTTAGTTTTTGCGCAAGGTAAACTAGTTAAAGACATCGACTTTGATGGTAAAAATGACACGGTTTATATTGACCAAAAAGCACTACAAATAGTCTGCAGGTTGTCTACCCAAAACTTCAAAAAATTAAGAAGTAAGGAAATCGAAATGTCAAGCGATAATACTTATGTCAAAGCAACCCGAAATGGATTTGAATTAAGAAACAACTGGATGCGGGCTGGTTATGCCTGTCAGTTTAGGTATGAGAAAGTAGAAAAACGCATACGCCTTATTGGTATTACTGAATATGCTTTTGGCAATGCCGCTAATGATGGTAGTGGCGAAGCAAGTGCAAACCTGCTCACCGGCGATTATATCGGTAATTGGCACTATTTCGACCATTTAGCAAATAACGAAAAAGGAGAGTTGGTTAAAATTCCTGCCATTAAAGTAAAAATGAAGTTTAAAAAAATCTATCTCGAAGAGTTTAGCGAAGAAAGCTACTACACTTATTCTACTCAGTTAGATGGTATTGTTGAAAAACATGAAAATGCGGAAAAGAAAAGACGAGGCAAAAATAGATAGTAGTAAAGTGTCGATCGTGTTGCTTTAATTTGTCGCCACTTTTGTAAATTAAATTTAATCAATTATGAGAAGTCTATTCATTTTAATTATAGTTTTAATTAGCATAAAAACATTTGCACAAAAAGGTCCACCGCCTAAAACCGTAAGACTTGCTGGCACATCAGACATTTTAAAAACTGATAAACACTTGGTAGATTTTAATGTCAAAAAAACAAAATTTAACGTTTATCTGGGCTATCAAAAGCCCGATGAAATGCAACGACAGCAAAAAAGCGATACTTTGCAGAAGTATAAGATTACGCTAGATAGGCTCAAATTTAGTCACTTGGAAATTGCAAAATATGGTACAAGAGCAGGAAAAATTATCCTTGAAGGAAATTATAAACTCGCAAATGACACACTCGTTGTTACCCAAAATTTTTACGATTACATAGGTTCATTTTGCATCACAACAAAATACATTACAGACAAATGGGGCTTGAAAAAAGTGAGCGATAAAATGAAAGAAATTCCACTAGAAAATTTAACTGAAAGGCACTTAAAGCCAGCAGAGATGAAAGTTCCACCACCCGGAAAAAATTAATCATAATGTCTAATTCATCCAATCTTTAAATAGTTATGAAACAATATTTTTCGCTTCTGTTTTTAATTTTTTGTAGCAACGTTAATGGATTTGCACAACAAAAAAATACAAACAAAAATTGCCCCTGCACAAGCTCATCAGAAATTAGCCCTTGGACGCCAAACTTAAATAATGGATTTGATGTGAATGCTTTAGCAAATGACTTTAACAATAGTGTAAATGGTACTTATATTGCTGAGGATCGAGATTCACTTTACCAAATCAAAATTATTATCGATGCAAAATCTTATGCCACATTTGTACATTACCAACACCTTAGCTTTAGTAAAGCAAGGCTGATAAATAAACAAGTAACCAATTGCGAAACCCTTCCAAACGTACATGATGGCGGTTGGATAGGACAAAATATTTTTGCGCCAGTAAAGGCAATAAGCAAACAATTTGTGGCCTCGACCTTTTTTGTGGGCGAGAGTTATTTTAGGGTAGATAAAACCCATTTTTTCCGCCTTTACAAATGCGATAAAGAAACAAAATTTGGCATTCACGATGCAGATAGAGAACGCTTTTATCGTAAAGTTTATTGGAAACCAGAAGGTGATTTTTCCGAAATATCACTCTCCAGTTTTACGCAAAAAGATGTAAAAAAATATAATAAACAACAAATGGCAACCATGCGCAATGCAGTTTATGCCCGTTACAATTATGCTTTTAAAGAGGGTGGTATTTGGTATAAATATTTCAACAAAAAACCAAATTACCGCTGGAACCACTTTAAGGATGTAAACCTGTTTATTACTTCATTGGAAAAAGAAAACATTAAATACATTACCGCATTTGAGGCTGCAGATTATTACGACAATCAATATAAAAATGACTTTTTAGATTTTTGGAATAAATTGAGAGAAATCACTAAACAAGCTGATCCTGAAAAATTATATCCATTAATTAACTTTCCTTTTTCCATAAATGGAGAGCATGACGATATGCCTATATTAAAAATCAACAAACAGCAGTTTGTAAAAATATGGCCGCTCTTGTTGCAACAGGAAAATTACGATTTGAAGGATAATGGTAAACTCGTTTCATGGTATTCGAAGAGTATATTTAGCAAGGCCGACACTTTTGGAGAGCAGATGATACATACAAAAAGTAATAGCATTGCTAATCTCGATTTTGAAAAACTGAATGGTGTTTGGAAACTTGACGGCGCTTATGCAGATATAGAGCTATATCCTCGAATACAAAAATTGATTGCAGGAAATAAGTAGGAAACTATAAACATGTACCAATATTATTTTGCTTTTAGTTTCAGGTTTATAAATTATTGTAAATATAATCTATCATGAAAAATAAGATCCTTGGCTATAGCTTACTCAGATTGATTTTTTTAGCATTTGGTATTTTTCTCATTTATCATTTTGCTTTTTATTTCTTGCCTAAAAATATCCAAGAAGATCAGTTTTCCTTTGTTGGAGAGTTGAGTTTGACTGTAAATTTAATTCTTATTTTTTCTATTCTTTACAGCGGTTTCATCTATTTGGAATTCCGAAGATTTCGCGAAAAATCGCAAGTTGAATTAAGTAAAGCTTCATTAGCTACCCTATCTATTGGTTTACTAATTGTCATCGCCTCTTTTCTTTTATCTTTTCAACTATAATGAAAAAACTAAAATTCAAAAAGCTTATCATCCTATTCATTTGTGCCACATTTATTTGTATTGCTGCTGTTTGGGCTACTAATTATAGGGTAAAATCACGTACAGAAAATGTTATTTATTCGAGTTTAACTGATGTTCCGAAAACTAAAGTTGCCATCATCTTTGGTGCAGGTATAAATGGCGATAAACCGAGTAGATACTTAAAAGATAGGTTAGATGCTGGTATTTCGCTATACAAAAACCACAAAATTGATAAAATTTTGCTTTCTGGAGATAACGGAAGAGACGAACACGATGAACTAACAGTAATGAAATTGTATTGCTATGAAAACGGTGTAGATAGCAATAAAATATACATTGATTATGCAGGTTTTGATAGTTATTCTACCATGTACCGAGCCAAACATATTTTTAAGGTTGACACCGCAATTTTGGTATCGCAAAAATATCACTTAAATCGTTGTGTATTTCTGGGAGATAAATTGGGTGTAAAATCTTATGGCTATAGTGCAGATAGAGGAGTTTATCCAGGATACAAATATTATTCTTTTAGAGAGAAACTATCCATTACCAAGTCTGTTTTTGATGTAATGAGAGATAGAAGACCGAAATATTTAGGAGAACCAGTTGATGTAAATGGCAAATCAAATTATACTAAAGAATAGCTTATGAGATATCTTAATTTTATTGTTTTGTTATTTGTATTGGGATGTAATCCTATTCCTAAAAAAGATGCACATCCCGAAGTTGCTTTATTAACCGAATTGCTAAAAGATAGCTCGAAGTTTCGGCAGGTTACGGATATGAATAACATAAGCGAACTCGTCTTTTTAAATGACGATAGAATTCTCGTGAAACCAGATAACAGTAATTTGCCGATGAAAATTATCGATATAAATAATAAGGTAGTTTTTGAGCAAGTTTACGATTGGAAGCTTCCGTTTTACATAGATAAGCAAGGTAATTTATATTTCAATAGAAAGAAGTTTTCGTATCCTGATTACAAAAAACAAGAAGACTTTAAAACGGTAGTCTTTGCAGATAGTTTGAGCAAAAAATCAGAAGAACTAAAACACCTGAATGATAGTTTGAGGTTAAAAGCCGTTGATAAATATGAGATCGAAATAATAAAGCCTTATGGATTAGAGCCTTGTGAATACACTATTGTTAATACGGAAAGGTGTGATGTTTTTGAAATTAGAAATGCGACGCTAATTGTTAGACAAACCGAACTTTTTAAGTCCGAAATTCAAAAACCAAAATTGGAAATCTCCAAATTTGATGATGACGTGTTAATTGGTTGGAAAAATGGGAGGTTGCCTAGCCCAGATTATTTAGCTTATTACGAGTTAAATAAACAAAAATTTAAGTGTGATGACATGACTTTGCCCAAAACATTAACCTTAAAAAACAAAACCTATTTGTATGCGCCAAGTTTGGGTTTATACGAGGTATTATTTTAAACTGCCTAACATGAAAAATCTTTTTATCATTCTACTTGTACTTATTGCTAGTCAGTTTTCTTTTGCGCAAAGCGATGAAGTAACTATTAAAAAATCAGTTTCAAAAATCAGTGAGTTTGTACCTAATGGCTGGAAAATAATTACCCAAGCAAAAGGCGATTTGAATAAAGATCGTTTAGAAGATGTTGCATTGGTTATCGAAAATACTGATCCTAAAAATTTTATTATAGATAAGGAAAGATGGGGTGGCGATACGATAAATGTCAACCAAAGATATTTGCTAGTTGCTTTTAAAAAGAGCAATGGCACTTTTGAATTGGTTGCCAAAAATACCAAATTTATTCCATCCGAAAACAGTAAGGAGAGCCCGTGTTTAATGGATCCCTTTGGACAAGAAGGTGGTATCGAAATAGCAAAAGGAGTATTGCAAATACACTTTCAGAATTTCTACAGCTGCGGCGCTTGGGAGATTTACAATTTCGATTATACCTTTAGGTTTCAGAATCAGAAGTTCGAATTAATTGGTTACAATAAATTTAGTATGCATAGATCTTCTGGAGAAGAAACATCTACAACGATGAATTTTTCGACCATGAAAATGAATTATACCAGCGGAACAAATACTTTTAAAGATGGAGGCAAACCAAAAACCATTTGGAAAAATATTCAACCCAAGAATTTGCTAGAATTAAATTCTATTACAGAAGAAGCTATCGATCAGTTTAATTATTAGGTAAGTTTTTAGCGATATCTATTGCAAATAATAGCTGAATTGTATCGAATATACATTATATACGTACACTTATATGTTTGAATATAAATTTTAGCAGAGAATAGTTAATATCGCATAGCAATCTGATAAATAATTAAAATTTTCTCTAAAAAAAACGATATGACTGTAACTTACATGATGCTGGGATTTACCACAATTTATTTAGGTAGTACTTATCTTTACTATAGGCACTGTGTAAAAAAAGGAAAAGAATTTAGGTATAAGCCAATCTTCCTCCTAATCATTGGACTTTTATTTCTGTTATCTCTTTATGGAAGTATAATGAGTAAGCCTTTTAACGAAATTGTTCCTTTTATTGGATAATTTAAAGTAAAATTTGGATGAGAAGATGTAGTAAATAGATACTTATAAATCTTTTCATTCAAATGCTTATCTGATTGTGTCGCTTTCATTTTCTAATCGTTTCCTCAACACGCTGTTCTTTTTGCCGTAAAAATAATAAATGGCAAAACCGATTGCCAACCAAATAAATAGTCTCAACCAAGTCTCCCAAGGCATAAAACACATCATTGCCAAACAAACCAAAATACCCAAAATAGGTATTAACGGAACCAAAGGAACTCTAAATGGTCGCTCAGCATTTGGATCTGTTTTTCTTAAGATTAAAATCCCTGCACAAACAATTACGAAAGCCAATAAGGTACCAATACTCGTCATTTCGCCAACCACCTTTATAGGTACAAAGGCGGCAAACAATGCTATAAAAATACAAAGGAGTACATTCGATTTATAGGGAGTTTTAAATTTTGGATGAAGGTCTGAAAATACTTTTGGAAGCAATCCATCCTTACTTATGGCATAAAACATCCGCGATTGCGCCATCAAATCGATCAGAATTACCGAAGTATAGCCGATTAAAATAGCTAAAATTATCGCCTGACTTAACCATGCAAAAGGCGTTTTTTCTATCGCAATAGCAACAGGGGCGCCGCTATCCGCAAACTCTTTATAACTGGCCAAACCTGTCATCACATGTCCAAAAAGGCCAAATAAGATCGTACAAACCAACAACGAGCCAATTATCCCGATAGGTAAATCTCTCTTAGGGTTTTTGGTTTCTTGTGCAGAAGCTGCAACGGCATCAAAACCAATAAACACAAAAAATACCAATGCTGCTGCTCGTAAAATCCCACTCCAACCAAAATGGCCAAACTCGCCAGTGTTAGTTGGTATATAGGGTTGGTAATTTGCCGGATCTATATATTGCCAACCCAATGCAATGAAAACCAAAACAACACCAACTTTTAAAAACACAACAATCGCATTTACAATTGCTGATCCTTTAGTGCCTCTAATTACAACCAAGGTCATTAAGATAACGATTAAAGCACCCGGAATATTTATCCAGCCATGCACAACTGTACCATCAGCCAGTTTAGCGGTTTCGAACGGAGATAACGTTAACTGTGGTGGTAAATGAATACCATAAGAACCTAAAAAGCGGGTTAAGTATTGCGACCAACTAATGGCTACAGTGGCACAACCAACGGAATATTCTAAAACTAAATCCCAACCAATAATCCATGCAAACCATTCGCCCATCGTTGCGTAGGCATAAGTGTAGGCACTACCTGCAACTGGTATCATCGATGCAAATTCTGCATAACACAATGCTGCAAAACCACAACCAACTGCGGCAATAATAAAAGATATCGTTACCGCCGGACCAGCGTAATTCGCAGCTGCTAAGCCTGTAATTGAGAATAGACCAGCCCCTAAAGTTAGTCCAACACCAATTAAAATTAGCTGGAATGGACCAAGAGTTCTTTTTAATGAAACGCCGCCGTGGTCGGCAACTTCTTGTTTAATTAATGCAATAGATTTTTTTAACATGCGCTATTTTTGAAGGCGCAAAGGTAAATAAATTAATGCTACTAAAACAGTAGTCTTAAAATATTATTTTGAAATGATGCTTTTACTAATATTGAAACGATATTTTATTTTGCAATAATTTAAATCCTAATTTGTCCAGCGCCATTAATTACCCATTTGTAACTTGTTAATTCTTCTAATCCCATTGGACCACGAGCATGAAGTTTCTGCGTACTAATTCCAATTTCTGCCCCTAAGCCAAACTGTGCGCCATCTGTAAAAGCAGTAGAGGTATTGGCATAAACGGCTGCGGCATCAACTTCATTTAAAAATTTGCTTATGTTTTTAGCGTCTTCAGAGATGATTGCTTCACTATGTTTTGAACTGTAATCCGCAATGTGAACCAATGCTTCATCAAAGTTATCCACTATTTTAACGGCTAACTTTAGTGATAAAAATTCTGTGCCAAAATGTTCTGGCAAAGCCTTATTTAACAATGAAATAGGGTAGGTGTCTTTTAAAATTGCATAGCTTTTTTCATCAGCAAAAAGCTCAACTTCTTTTTCAGCCAATGGCGATAAAAGCTCAGCTAAATCAGCTAACCTATTTTGATGAATCAGAACGCAATCTAATGCGTTGCAGACACTTACTCTTCTCGTCTTTGCATTTATAATGATGTTTTTTCCTTTTTCCAGATCTCCACTTTCATCAAAATAAGTATGCACAATGCCCGCTCCGGTTTCAATTACAGGTATTTTACTATTTGCCCTAACATAGTTAATTAACGATTGACTGCCTCTAGGAATTAAAACATCAACAAACCCCACAGCGTTTAACAATGCTTCAGTTGCCGTTCTTTCTGCTGGTAATAAAGTTAAGACATCAACATTAATTTTATGCTTTGCCAGTACCTGATGGATAACTTTTGTAATTACCAAATTGGAAAACTCAGCATCGCTACCACCTTTTAAAACCGCCACATTTCCAGTTTTAAAACACAACGAAAATACATCTGCAGTAACATTGGGTCTCGCTTCGTAAATTACGCCTACCACGCCTAAAGGCACACGCACTTTTTTAATCTGAAGTTTATTATCTAATACTTTATCAGATAAAATATTGCCCAGAGGACCTGGCAGACCTGCTACATTTACAACATCATTGGCAATTGATTGGATACGTTCTATAGTTAATTTCAACCGATCATATTTCGGATCATCTTCAGGCATTTTAGCTAAATCTTTGGCATTGGCCGAAAGAATTTCGTCAGCATTGCTAACCAAATCTTTTGATAAATCTATTAAAACAGCATCGATTTGTTCTTTTGCCAAACTTGTTAAAGTTCTACTTGCTTGCCGTGCTTTCTCAAAATATATTTTGTAGTTCATGTATTGCTGATATCTGGTATTGTTGTAATTGACTAACGCTTTAAGATTGCTTCTTACCTCGCAATGATGAGTTAAAAGCTTTGGTCTTTCAGCTTTAGTCTTTAAGCTTAAATAGTTGAATAAAAATAGTCGTAATGTACTAATGCTTTTTGATTTTTCTGACCAATTCTTTCGTGGGCTTTATCAGATCCGTATTCTGCAATGCCTAAACCAACCAAATTCTCTGCTTCATCTACAATTTTAATGATATCGCCTTTTAAGAAGTCTGATTTGATGGCGATAATCCCGATAGGTAGTAGGCTGGTCGCTTTGCCAGAAGTAAGTACATCTTTTGCGCCATTATTTAATTGAACCATCCCTTTTGCAGTTGTTTCAGAATGGGCAATCCACTTTTTCTTGCCAGATTTGATTTTCTCTGGAACAAACTTAGTGTGAATTAATTGATCTGCTAAAAGCTCGGTTAAAATATCATCTTTTGTGCCATTAGCAATATGAACTGTGATTCCCAATTTGGCCACTTTTTGTGCCATGGTAGATTTGGTAACCATTCCGCCTCTGCCAAATTGCGATTTTCCGGTACTAATAAAAGAAGCTAAATTGGTAGCCGAACCTTTAATTTCCTGGATAACTTCTGATTTTTCTAGCTTCGGATCCCCATTGTAAATTCCATCTACGTTAGATAAAATAATCAATGCATCGGCATTTAGCATGGATGCGATTAAGCCTGCCAACTCATCGTTATCGGTAAACATTAGTTCGGTTACAGAAACAACATCATTTTCATTTACTACTGGAATAACCTCATTTTGAAGCAAAATCTGCATGCAATTTTTCATGTTCAAATAATGCGCCCGGTCTCTAAAGTCTTCTTTTGTAACTAAAACCTGAGCACATTTTATGGCATGATCAGAAAAGAAATTTGCATAAGTATTAATCAGTTTTACCTGCCCTATAGCTGCCAATAATTGCCTTGTAGTAACAGCATCTTGCTTTTCAGAAACTTTAATCAGGCTTCTACCGGCTGCAACAGCTCCAGAAGAAACCAAAATTACTTCAATCCCTTTTGCTTTAATATTCGCCAATTGATCAACCAAATGTTTAATTCGCTCTTCATCTGGTAAGCCATTGGCTTGTGTAATTACGTTAGAACCTACTTTAACAACTATTTTTTTGTAACCTAAACTCATTTGTGTGCTTAAAAATACTAATGTAACAAAAACATGAAGAATTGAAGTGTTTTGTATGGTTAAAAAGAATGAGGGGGCTGCCCTTAATACCGATTTTTCATCCTATCGTGTGGACGCAAATATTTATATATGCCTCTATGCCAGCGGGCATCAAACTTTATAGGCATCAAAAGTATGCAATACCGAAGCGAAGCTCATTCATACCATTTAAAATATAAACAGATGAATAAATGCTTGTCAATCTCACTATGTGCCTTTTCACAAACCCTCACTCATCAAAAAAACAGCGGCACTTCGTTTTGTTTGTTAGTATTTAATCAAAATATTTGCGAAGTTGAGCACAAAACCATTGCATTTGAGGTTTGGCATTGCCAATTGTGCTGTTGTACTACTGTTTTTTGATTAGGCTGGCACTGGAGATTGACAATCGTTCTTGGCTGAAAACAGTAGTGCTTTTGACGCAACTTAGCAAATAGCCGAAAAGCAACATGCGATAAAAAATGTGTCCACACCATAGGATTTTTCATGGGAAAGGGTTGGGCCTCCATTGCTATCCCTCACGCTGCAGGTAGCAAAAAACCTTTGTAATATAAACCGATTGGCGTGAAAAGATCGCGCTTTTCCTGCAGGGCTTGTAACAAAAGCGGGGCTGTTTTTGCCATAAAACACTGCCAATCATTTTCAAGTGATGAAATATATAAAATTTATATATCTGGTAATCAGATAATTAATAATATATCTAAAATAATTATAGTACTATGTATTGCATAATACTATATGAAACATATATCTTTGTATTATGATAGCAGAAAATACGCAAACACAAATGCGAAAAGGCATACTTGAATATTGTGTGCTTTTAATCATATCGAGAGGAGAGATTTACGCCTCAGATATTATCGCAGAATTAAAGCAGGCAAAACTGTTGGTGGTAGAAGGTACTTTGTATCCGTTGCTTACCAGATTAAAAAATAATGGATTGTTGGGTTACAATTGGGTAGAATCTACATCTGGTCCTCCGCGCAAGTATTATGTACTAACTGAGGATGGCAGGCAGATTTTAAAACAATTGGACCATACCTGGCAAGAATTAGCTTATGCTATTACCACTTCACAAAATGGGGTTCCGAAACAATCAGACTCTCAAAATTAATTTCAGAAAACATGAAGAAGACAATTATCATAAATATAGGCAATACAATCATTCATATTGAAGAAGATGCCTACGAAATCTTAACTGCTTACCTTAACGAGATTAAACAATATTTTGCAAAAAATGCTGATGATTTTGAGATTGTAACAGATATTGAAAACAGGATTGCTGAAATGTTTACTGAGCTTTTGGAAGCTGGCAAAAAACAGGTAATCGAAATTGCCGATGTACAAAGCGTGATTGCCCAAATGGGAAGAGTGCAAGATTTTATTGGCGATGAGGAAGAAGAAGCTCCAAAAACAACTCAACAAGCACATTACGAAGGAGACAAAAAGTTATACCGCGATACTGATGATGGTGTGATTGCGGGAGTATGCGCAGGTTTAGGACATTATTTAAATATAGAAGCACGATGGGTAAGATTAATAGCTTTCTTGTTGATATTTTTAGGTGGAGCTGGTGTATTGGCATATATTATTTTATGGGTGGCAACACCAAGGGCCGTATCTAGGTCGGAAAAAATGGAGATGAAAGGAGAGGCGACTAACCTTTACGGGTATCAAAAAAGTTTTGAAGAGGAGTTGGCCGCATTTAAGCAAAACATGAGAAATGCTGGCGAACAGTTTCAACCAATAGCAAAACGTTCTGGCAATTTTGTAACCGAAATTGTACAAGCTATTGGTAGAGCTATAGGGTCAACAGTTAAAGTATTGGCTAAAGTTATAGCAGGTTGTTTTATTGTTTGCGGTTTTGCAACATTGGTTTGTTTAATTGTTTGTTTAGCTGCATTTTTAGGATTTTTAGATGCTAACACTTTCGAAGTTTGGCCGCTATCGGTAATTAACGAAGACTTTAGAGATGGCATGGTTCTTTCGGCCTTTGTTACCACATTTATCCCGGTTTTGGTATTGGTGTTGTTTGCGGTAAGGGTGGCATTTAATAAAAAGGCAATTAATAAATCGCTTTCATTTGCGTTGTTGGTTGTGTGGTTAATCGGGGTTGCTTATAGTGTTTATTATACTGCTAAAATTAGTTCTGAATTTAAAGAGCATGCAGAAATGGTAAAAACTGATGAGATTAAACCTTATAAAACTTATGTAATTGATATAGATGAAAGTATTGCCTTTAGTAAAACTGATAGTTTAGCATTACAAATTGAAAATAATAATAGCGATGGCAGAGTTGTTTATGATGATAATGATAACCATCCTTTTAGAGTGCCAAAAAATGTTAGGGTAGAGATTTTGAAAAGTGAAAATGATAAAACTACGATCACTCAAAATTACGAATCGCAAGGAAGAACCTTTCCAATCGCCCTGCGTAATGCGCAAAACATAAATTACAAGTACACACAAAAGGATTCTTTGTTAACACTTAGCGCAAGGTTAGAACTAAAACAAGAAAGCATTTGGCGTAATCAGGAAGTGGCCATTACGTTGAAAGTTCCGGTAGGAACGCACTTGCTTTTAAATGATAACATTTACAATTATGTACATTTCTACTATTATTCATGCGATGATCCGAACGAGAAAAATAGTAATTACAGAGAATGGGTAATGACTGAAGAAGGATTAAAATGTAAAGCAGAGTTAGATAAACCAAAGGAAGAAATTACTCCTTAATCACTTTTGTCATTCAGAGCGTAGCGAAGAATCTTTATTAAAATCCTAATGAGATTCCTCGTTCCTCGGAATGACAAATCAATAAGTAAAATAATTAAAAACATCATCCTCATGATAACATGCCATTTGGCATGGGGGACTTCCTTTGCCAAAAAATTAAGAATTGATTGCTGGCAAAATACTTTACAACAAGCAATATGAAAATAAAATTTTTGATAACAATAGTTCTTAGTCTGGTGGCGATAGCTTCTAAAGCCCAAACCAATAAATTAGTTAAGCACCAAATTCAAAATGATCTTGAATTTTTGAGGAAAACCTTAAATGAAAAATCTTCATATGTTTACTTAAATGGTTATGATTTTCATAGCGATTTCAAAAAATATCTAAAAACGATAAGTGAAACTACAAAACTTGAAGATTTTGGCTTATTTCTTACTGAAACTATTGGGAAGATTGGAGATAGACATTCCTCTGTAGGTGGTTATAAGTTAAACGATAGCCTTTTTCTACCCTTTGCTTATGCTCCTGAAAACAATAAGGTTGTTGTACTAAACAAGAACTCGAAAAGAGAATTAGAAGTATTAAATAGAAGATTTCCCTATCTCAAAAAAATAAATGGAATTGCTAGTAAAGATTTTCTTCAAAAAATACTTCCAGCTGATATAGCAGCACCTCAAGATGCCTATTTTTCTAAAGCTGTTAGAGCACTTCGAGATATTGAAAAAAGTTACAGTGTATTAAAGAAACATTTGCCAAATGAAATGGAATTAATCTTATCAGATCATTCGTTTCAAAAAGATACAGTTATAAAAGTTACTCCAGTTGGAAGAACGAAAAGAGCTACATATTGGGATGAAAAATTTGAAAGAGAATATTTTTTGGTAAAAGATGAAGATTACAATAAAGCTGAAATTGCAGCTCAACTTTTTGATGTAAAGGATGAGATTGCGTATATGCACATTCCGGCTATGGTTGGTAAAGAAGATGCTCCATATATTTTCGATAAGCTTAATTCATTTATGAAAGCCATCAAAGAAAACAGCAAAGCTTTAATTGTAGATGTAAGAGGTAATGGCGGCGGCACGCGAGATTTAATATATGAATTGGCAAAATATTTTGTTCATCCAGATTCTGTGTATGTAATAAATGCAACCAAACAAAGAGCACCATTTCCTTTACCAGAAGAATATAAAGAGCGCTTGCACAGTAGAAATCTATATTCATTTTCGGAACTAAATAAAAATGAACAAAAAATCGTAAAGCAATTTTTAAAAGTTTTCAACCCAAAATACAATTTGGATTCTAAAAAATACAGTGAATATTATTTTGGATTATTTAATGGCGAAAAGCTTTCTAAAGCATCTTTTTACTACAACAAACCAGTCTATATTTTGGCAAACGAAAAAAGTTTTAGCGCAGCATCGGTACTTGTTTCTGTTTTTAAAACTATACCAAATATAAAAATTGTTGGTGTAACAACAGATGGCTCAAGCGGCAATAGCGAACGCTTCGAATTGCCAAATTCAAAACTGACTTTAAAATTAAGCACCATGGTTTCATTTCAAAAAAACGGTAAAATTTTAGATGGATTTGGAACCGAACCAGATATAAAAATTACAAGAGACATTGAACAAATTCTTTGGAAGTCTGACACGCAACTTGAGAAATTAAGGACTTTGATATTAAATAATAAGTAATAATGTTGCAAGAAATCTTCATTATAAAATGAAGATTAAATTGCCAAAATAATTTAACAAATCATGAAAAATATTGTACTACTTATAGCTTGCCTATTGGCATGTGGGACTTCCTTTGCCCAAAAAAAAGTGAAAATTTCTGGTAAAATAACAGACGAAAAAGCTGAAGCTGTTCCATCTGCGTTGATCAAAATATTGAGCTTGCCAGATAGCGCCACGGTTACAAGTCGGCAAGCAGATGTAGATGGTAAGTTTTCATTTGAGCAGATTAAAACTGGAGACTATGTTTTTGCAATTAACATGGTCGGGTATAAAAACTTTAAATCTGCAAAATTTAGTATAGCTGATGATTTGACGTTAGCCTCTTTTAAAATAGAAAGTTTAACCAAACAGCTAAATGAAGTGGCTGTAACGTTTAAAAAACCTTATGTAGAACGCAAAGCAGATAGAACAATTTTAAATGTAGAAAATAGCATAAGTGCAGCTGGAAATAGTGCATTAGAACTTTTAGAGAAAGCTCCAGGAGTAACTATTGATAGACAAAACGACCAGATTAAGTTGAATAACAAAGCAGGCATTACCGTTATGATTGATGGAAAAACTAATTTCTTATCGGGTGCAGATGTAACCACGCTACTCAGTAATATGAGTAGTGATCAAATTGCAACAATAGAGTTAATCACTAATCCATCATCAAAATATGATGCTGCCGGAGCATCTGGTATTATTAATATTAAGTTAAAACGCAACAAAAATTATGGTACCAATGGGAATATATCCTTAAATACTGGAGAAGGTATTATGCCAAATTTCCCTGCAGATTTATACAGAGTGGGCTTAAGTTTAACACTCAACAACAGAGTAAATAAATGGAATGTATATGGAACAGCAGCTTTTAATAGAAAGGTTGCACACAATACTACAAATGTATTACGTACTACAGCTACAACTAATTTGGCGAGTGCCTTTAACCAAAATTTTGTAAGAAATAATAAAGGGGTGGCCTACATGGGCAAAATTGGAGCAGATTATTATGCTTCAGAAAAAACGGTTTTTGGTGTGATGATTGATGCCAATAGTATCAACTCGAGATTAAATAATGTGAGTGAGACCTCTATTTTGGAAACCCAAAATAATGTAAAATCCAATAATGCAGTTGATCAATTAGCATTTTCAGATTCGCCGGTAGGTAATTTAACGGCAAATTTTAACATTAAACATGATATGAATAAGGAAGGTACAAATTTAACTTTTGATGCTGATTATTCTGGTTTTAGCAATGAAAAGGACGATACCTTTAATGCCAAATATTTTAATAACGCTGGTTCGCTAACCAAGACAACAAATTTAAGAAACTTTACAGATGCTAAAATAAATGTAATCGCTGCAAAAAGCGATTTTACTTGGGTGGTAAACAAAACCATAAGAGTAGAAACAGGATTAAAAAGTAGTTATGTAGTTACCCATAACAACTTAATCTCTGAGGAGTTAATATCAGGAAATTGGCAAAATGACGCGGGTAAATCTAATCAGTTTATTTACAAAGAAAATATAAATGCAGCTTATACAAATTTTGCTAAAGATTGGGAAAAATGGCAAATTCAGGCGGGTCTAAGAACAGAGTATACCCACTCTAACGGCAACTCGGTTACAAGCAATAATCAGGTAGATAGAAATTACCTTTCCTTATTTCCAACCTTATTTGTGAATAGAAAATTAGATGAAAACAATAACATCAGTTCATCATTTAGCAGAAGGGTTGATAGACCGAATTACCAGCAATTAAATCCCTTCGTATTTTACATGGATCCTTATGCGTTAGATGAAGGAAATCCTTATTTAAAGCCTCAATTTACATATAATTTTGAGCTGAATTATAGTTATAAAGAAGCATCAATTTCCTTAAGCTATTCAGATACGAGAGATATGATTACGCAAATAAGCCAGCAAGATGAAGTAACCAGAATTGTAAATGTAATCCGTAAAAATTTAGGTAGGGCACAAAACTATTCTACCAATTTATACTTCCCAATAAATGTGGCTAAATTCTGGAAAATACAAAATAATGTAAGTGTGTTTTTGGCCAAATTTAATGATGGAAACTTAGAGGGAGCAAAATATAGGGCAAGTAAAGTAGCTTATAATTTTAATCATAACCATTCCATCACTTTGCCAAAAAACTATGCTATTGAAGTAGGTATATGGTTGAATTCACCAAAATTGCAGGGTGTTGAAGAAACTACCATTACGCAGTACGCTGTAAATGCGAATATCCAAAAAAGCTTAATGAACAAAAAGTTAAAAATAAGAATTGGTATGGACGATATTTTCTTAACAAACTATTGGAAAGGAAGATTACAATATCAAAATGTGAATTTAAATGTAGTTAATCACTATTTAAGTAGAAGGGCAGCTTTTAGTGTAAACTATAATTTTGGCAATCAAAATGTAAAATCAGCTAGAAATAGAAATACGGCAACAGATGATATTAAAGGAAGAGCTGGAGGTAATTAACTTAAACAATGGAAATATGAAAAATTTATTAATTGCAACAATTTGCATTGCACTTTTAGCAGGCTGTGCTTCTAAAAGTAGTAGTGGTAACCAATCTATAACTGTTAAAAAAACAGATGAGGGATATAATTTTAAAGCTGTTTACCCTGAGCAAAAAACGGAAAAGGTAATAGATTATATAGAAGGAGCTTTAGCTAATGATGATATTTTTGGCGGTGAAGATGACCGAAAAAATGGTGAGATATCTTTGGCCGATAGTAATATGTTCTACTTGAAAGCCGAGCCAGGTTTAATTGTAATAGACTTTAAGAAACAGAAAAATAGTTATGCATCTTACAAAAAGATGGAAGACCTATGTATGGGAATTAAAGAAATATTGCAAGATTAAATTGTAGAAAAATAATCAAAGCCTAGGTAATGAGCTTGTCGAAAATCTGGAAGATTAGTACACAAGCTCTTTTTTTTATGATTTAATAGTTATCTGTAGAAAGCTCTACAGATATTCCATCTTTATCAAAACCTCTACTGTTGCAATAACATGAAAGAAGAATTGAAATGGTTATTTGCAGTAACAAGAAGATTCGAAGTTCTCAAAGAATTTCGAGCTTTTTGATTCAAAACGAGTTTGTTTTAATGTGCTTTTAATTTAATTGTAAAACCAATGTAATAGTATTACTATCTTTAATAAATGTATTGCGTTAGTTTGCAAAAGTATTTTACTTTGTGGTAAAATATTGATGATGCAAATTTTACTAAAATTTAAGCTGAATGAACATCTTTATCTTCGAGATCCAGAAAACTCTGAGGTGGGGAAACTTATTATTGAGAATGGAATCGAATTAATTTACGAAGTAGGTTTTGAGCAGTTTACATTTAAAAAATTAGCTCAAAAAATTAATTCTACCGAATCTACTATTTACAGGTACTTTTCATCAAAACATAAATTGCTTACCTATATTTTAAACTGGTACTGGTGTTATTTAGAATTTGTAGCAAAAATGTATTTGCAAGAAATGTCTAATTCAGAGCAGAAGTTGAGAATGATTTTGGAGATCATAACCCACAATTACCATAGTAATTCTCAAATTTTAGCTTATGATTTAGATAAGCTTCAAAATATTGTAATAGCAGAAAGTAGTAAATCTTATTTGGTTAAAGAGGTTGATGAAATTAACCAAGAATTAGTTTTTACACCACTTAAAAGCCTATGTAAATTTATTGGAGAAATTATTCTTGAAATAAAGCCAAATTTTTCATACCCTAATTCTTTGGCAAGCACATTATTAGAGACTGCACACGATCAGCAGTTTTTTAGCGAACATTTACCCAAGTTAACTGATAATAAATCGAGTAAGGAACATAAAAAATATGTTTTAGACTATTTAAATGTATTGGCTTTTTCAGTAATCAAATAATTATTATCTATGGCACAAGAACTAGATTACACAAAGAGTAGCAGGGCTCTTTTTAAATATATAACCAAAGAAAAAAAGGATGTGACTGCAATTTATATTTATGCCATATTAAGTGGTTTGGTTCAGTTAAGTATTCCATTGGGTATCCAAGCCATAGTAAGTTTTGTAATGGGAGCAACTATGGTTACTTCATTATATCTTTTAATTGGTTTTGTAGTTCTAGGAACATTTTTAACTGGGTTTTTTAGGGTTAAAGTGATGCAGATTATCGAAAAAATTCAACAAAAGATATTTGTAGAGTTTGCTATCGCATTTGCGGAAAAATTACCCAAGGTTGATTTATCTGCTAATAAGAAATATTATCTCCCAGAAATAGTAAATAGGTTTTTTGATACCCAAAATTTACAAAAAGGAATTTCAAAAATTTTACTTGAAATACCAACAGCCTTAATTCAAATTCTTTTTGGGATTTTATTGTTATCATTTTACCATCCATGGTTTTTGGTTTTTGGCGCAATAGTAATCATAATTGTGATTATCATTTTTAGGTTTACGATGGATTCTGGAATTAAATCTAGCGTAGAGGAAAGTGGAAAGAAATATGAAGTTGCATCATGGTTGGAAGATATTGCAGGAGCCATTAAAACTTTTAAAATTAATTCAAAGTCTGAAATGCATCTTGCGGGTACAGATGAAAGAGTTGTAGGCTATCTTAACCATAGAACATCGCATTTTAAAGTATTGGTTTTGCAATACAAAACAATTATCGGCTTTAAGGTGGTTATAACTTTGGTAATGTTGGCCATTGGTACCTACTTGTTGGTAAATCAAAAACTGAATATCGGTGCCTTTATTGCAACAGAAATTGTGGTTTTAACCATAATGACTGCAGTAGAAAAATTGATTAAAAGTTTAGAAAGCTATTATGACGTTGTGGCATCATTGGTGAAACTTAATAAAGTTACTGAACTTACAGAAGAGCAAAACGAAGATATTACCTTAGAGGCAAAAGATGGTGGAATGGAAATTGAGTTTAAGGAAGTAGAATTTTCTTTTAATGACAATAAACCCATTCTTTCAAATATTAATTTTATCATCAAACCTAATACAATCAATGTGATTTCTGGCAGTTTGGGTGCTGGTAAGTCGTTGCTGTTGAATATGATAGCTGGATTTTATTTGCCGTCTTTTGGTAATATTCTTTTTGATAAAATACCGCTTAAAAATCTTGATAAAATCTCTTTGAGAGATAAAATCGGGCTGTATATGGATGATATGAATATCATCAAGGGTACGCTGCAAGATAATATTTTATTGGGCAGAAGCCATATCAATACAGAAAATATTCTCGAATTATCAGAAGAAATGGGAATAGAAAATTTATCTAGTCGCTTTACAGATGGTTTTAATACACAATTAAGTGAAACCGATACCGAAATTTCGTTTAGCTCAAAAAAGAAAATCCTTTTATTAAGAGCCTTCTTGGGTCAAAATAGATTATTGTTGTTAGAAGATCCTTTGGATGGAATGAACGAAGAGTTTAAGTTTAAGATGATCGGTTATTTGCAAAAATTAAAAGAAGATACCACAATCATCATTGTTTCTGATGCATCGGAGTTAATGTTTATTGCCGATCAGAAATTACATGTACATAATGGTACTGTAGAAAATATTTAACACACGATATTTTAAAAAATGGAACTAAAATCTATAGCTAATATTTATCATATTAACCGAGATTCGAGAGTTAAAAGATGGTTCTTTATCGTTCTGGGTACTTGTATCGCTGTATTATTTTTACCATGGACACAGAACATCAAAGTAAGAGGTAATGTAAGCGCTTTATATCAAGATCAACGGCCACAACAACTTAATTCTCCAATACCTGGTAGGATTGTAAAATGGCATGTGAAAAACGGCGATAATGTGAAAAAAGGTGATACGCTTTTGCAACTGGCGGAGGTAAAAGACGAATACCTTGACCCGAGATTAGTAGAAAGAACGCAGCAACAGGTAAAAGCAAAAATTGGTGTAAGAGATTACTATAACGCCAAAGTTGGCGCAACTAGAAGTCAGCTTAATGCCTTAAATGCTTCTAGAGAACTCAAACTTAGTCAGCTGAAAATAAAAGTTAGTCAATTGAATAATAAACTTTTAGGCGAAGAGGCAGAATTAGCAGCGGCAAATAATGAGCTAAAGTTAGGCGAAGACCAATACAACCGCCAAAAGAAAATGTTTGATGATGGTTTGGTATCGCTAACACAGTTTCAACAAAGAAGTGTTTCTTTTCAAAATGCATTGGCCAAAAAAACAGCTGTAGAAAACAAATTGGCACAAACACGACAAGAAATTACAACAGTAAATATAGAACAAAGTGCTGCAATACAAGATTACACTGAAAAGGTTAGTAAAACTGAAGGAGAGCGTTTGTTAAGTATGGGGCAAATTGAAGGCAGTAGCGGAGAAATTGCTAAACTCGAAAATCAAGTAGCAAATTACCGAGCAAGGCAAGGTTTATATTTTATTTTGGCATCGCAAGACGGACAAGTGGTACAACTTAATAAAGCAGGTATTGGCGAAATACTTAAAGAAACGGAAAGCTTAGGTACAATTGTGCCAAAAAAGGTAGATTATGCGGTAGAAATCTACGTAAAACCTGTAGATCTTCCCTTACTTAAAGAAGGCCAAAAGGTGATGTGTATTTTTGATGGATTTCCAGCAATTGTTTTTTCTGGATGGCCAAATACGAGCTATGGAACTTTTACCGGTAAAGTTGTAGCCATTGAAAGCAACATCAGCTTAAATGGCTTATTTAAAGCACTGGTTATAGAAGACAAATCACAAAAACCTTGGCCGCCCCAAATTAAAATGGGTGCAGGTGTACAAGGCATCGCAATTTTAAATGATGTGCCTATTTGGTACGAATTATGGCGAAACATCAATGGTTTTCCGCCAGATTATTATACTGTTAAATCTGCAAGTGGCAATGAAAAGACGAAGTAAGTTAATTGTATTATTGTTCTTGATTTTTATTGCCAATTCATCATTTGGGCAAGATACTTTAAAACTATCGCATGAGGAGTTTTTAGCGATCGTGAAAAATTATCATCCAATGGCTTTTCGCTATCGCTTGCAAAATCAGATTGCCCAATCCGAAATACAGCAGGCTCGTGGAAATTTCGATCCGATTGTAGCAGGTAAAAATGGTTCGAAAACAATTGATGGAACTGAATATTATAATGAAACTAATATCGGCCTAGGTATCCCAACTTGGTATGGTATAGAACTTAATGGCAGTTACAATTATATAGATGGACAAAAATTAAACAATAGTGATACTAGAGGTGGATTGTATCAGTTTGGTATAACCTTACCGTTGGCTAAAAATTTACTGTACGATAAAAGAAGAGCTTTGTTAGACCAAGCAAAGTTTGCATTGCAAATGACTTTAGCCGAACAGCTATTGTTAACTAACGATTTAATGCTAGAAGCCGAAAATGCATATTGGGAATGGGTAAAGACATTCGAAGTATATCAATTACAAAGTAGAGCTGTAAAAATAAATGAAGATAGATTAAACTTTGTTCGCAAAACCTATCAATATGGCGAACTTGCAGCAATAGATACTACTGAAGCCATTACGCAGTTGCAAAATTTTGAATTGGAGCAAAAAGATGCCTACATTGAATTTGTAAAAGCAACGCAACAACTGTCTTTATTTTTATGGAGAGAAAATCAGCAACCCTATGATATTTCCCAATTGATTCTCCCATCCGCCTCGTTAACTGATAATATTGCCTACCAAAACTATTTAACTTTAATAACTGAAATAGAGAATGAGGCAGTAGGCAATCATGCATCGATGTTATATTATTTTCAAAAACGAAATATCCTAGAAAGCGAGCGCAGGCTAAAATTTCAAAGTCTTTTACCTAAAGTAGATTTTACTTATAACTTTTTTAACAAAGAAAATTACCAAAGTGATTTTTTTCCCTTGTTTCAAAATAATTATCAATATGGTGTGAAGTTAGAAATACCAATATTTTTAAGGCAGGCAAGGGCAGATTATCGCATGTCGAAAATAAAAATACAACAAAACCAATTAGATACAGATTATAAAAGACAAGAAATTAATACAAAGATTATCACTTATAAAAATGTGGTGGTTAATTATAATCAACAAATAAGCTTAGCATTTAGAAACGCCAATAATTACGAGCGCTTGTTAAAAGCAGAGGAGGTTAAGTTTACCAATGGTGAAAGTTCTTTATTCTTAATTAACAATAGGGAAAATAAATTGATAGATGTACAGGAAAAACTTTTAGAATTGCGTCTTAAGTTTTTGCAAGGTTATAACCAACTTAAATGGACCCGACAAAATTTCAAAGCAATTGGAGGATAGTTACCTGCCAAACCATTAAAATATCTATTTAACAGTATACCTATAAACAGCTCTTCCAATATTTCCATCTTTATCAAAACCCTCTACAACTGCACGGTAGGTGCCTTTACCATCCGCATTAAAAAAATCGAAACTTGCTAGACCTTTTTCGTCGGTAATCACCTTCGGGTTCCAGTAAATTGTTGTTCTTAAATCGTTACTATTAATCACCGCATTAGGTAAATATTTAGGTGAGTAAAATTCTCTCTCTTTGGTGTAACCCATTGGATTGTAGGTAATAATATTGCGCTTTGGTATCAAGTCCATCAGCTCCTGTTTGCTTATCTTTTTACCTACAGGTGCTTTTTTAGTATTTACAACTAAAACCCCTTTTGTCCCATAAGCTCTATCTACTGTACCCAAAGCATCATTTAAAAATATCTCAACCGACTCTACTTCATTGGCACTAACCGTATTCAAATCTCTTGCATCTACCGGATTTCCATTAATAAAAACCTGTACTGGTGTTCTGCCTCCTGTATTATAATCACGCATTACGAAAAACTTTTCTTCATTATAAGTCAATCCAGTTGCCCTGGCTTTTAAACACTCCAAAAGAAAATTACAGGTCGAAAAATTATCTCCAGTGATGAGGTGATCTGGCATCATACCTAAACCCGATAGCGCACTATGATCGGCATGGCTTGGCTTTTTAATATTTGCATTACCTTTAATTTCTACCTCCTTAAGGGTTCTCAGATACCTGTATTGTCTTTGGCTATTGTTTAAGTAGGCAGACATCACTGTGTCAATATTAGTAACCTGGTCTAAAACATTCGGGTTTTTACCATTGCCAGCCGTTGGCATACCATCTAAAACAATCATTAAATTGGCAGCATTTGCATTGTATTTGGCACTAATCACTACTTGAGAAGAATCGGGAAATGCTAAGTTCTGGAAATTGAATAAGCCAGAGTTTGTAGTCAAAATTTCTGCAGAAATGGGTTTGTTTGTTACCATTAAACGCATTGCTCCCTTTCTAATGGGCATTCCTGTTAAATCTCTCAGCGTACCAGTAATATTTATACCTTGCTCTGGTAAATAGTTAACCATCGGGAATTTGTCCTGTAAAATATCAGCGTAAGCAAATCGTCGATAACCTTGTGTTAACATCAACTTATCTAAATCACTCAATTTTTTATCGTCAGTTTTTACAAAATAATAATTCGGCTTTTCGATGTAACCTTTCAAATCTGAAGTTAACAGTAGCGAACTTAAAATGGTGGTCTCCGTAGTTTCGTCAACAGGTACTTTAGTCTCATCGATTACACTAACAGAGAAATCTCCAACTATTGGTAATCCAGTACCTTTGGCATCTAAACTCAATTTAACTTTCTGACGAGGTTTATAAGTTGGTAGGTCAGATTTTAAAGTTAAATTCATGTCTGTAGTATGCAAAACAAATGCTAAACGCTCACTTAACATTTCTTTAGCCTCGTTAAATAAAGTAATTTGGGCAATGCCAGATGGGATTTCCTTTTTTGGTATCTTAATAATGATAACTTGACTAGCTAAATTTGCTTTTGCTGCATAATAAACAACATTGGTATTTTGTGTTACGATAAAAAAGGTTTTCCCTTTGTTGGCCTCAAAAAATGGAGTGTTCGCCATTATTTTAAGGTTGATATATTCTGCATTAGAATTGATAACCTGTAAAGCTATACCTGATTCTATTTGTTTTGGTAGAGGAAATGACTTAACTGTACCATCTTTGGCGGTGATTTTTGCCGTATAGCTTTTGCCATTTTCTGGAGTGATGAAAAATGAACCCATCCCAGCATTGGTAGTAGTAAATGTAGATACCTCATTATTTTGACCGTCTACTATAGTTCCTTTAACATCTAAACCTAAACCATCAGATTTTACTGCTTTAAAGCCTATCTGATTAGGTATGCCACTAATAAATGAACCTCCTTCTGGGAAAAATTGAAAATCGAAGTCGTTTAAAGATTGTTTTAGTTTAAAGTTAGCGGTAGCAGTTTCTTTTTCTGCAATAGCGATGTCGGCAATAATGATCCCATTTTTAATTAGCTCTCCATTTTTACTGGTTACATTAATACTTAAAAATCCATTCTGGTCGGTAGTGCCCCTTCCTTTAACAAACTCATCATAATTAGAGAGTATGCGCCAATTTACAGTCTTATTGGCATATGGTTTTTTGGATAAATCTTTAAATTGAATTTTTGCTGTCGTTTTGATATTCTTCTCAACAACCTCATTATTAAAGGTGATGAATGTATTGAGCTGTTTGTCGATTGCTTCGCCAAGGGTGATGTTTTTTGTGAAATAATAGGCACTATCAAAGTTTAACATCCATAAGGTATAGGCTCTAATATAATAGTTTCCCTGTTTAAAATTGGTCATGCTTAATGGAATGTTTCCATAAGCCACGCTATTTTTTACTGGTAGTTTCACCATATTGATCAAGGAATCTTTATCATTCAAAATCTCAACGTAAACAATTTTACTTAGTGGCGATGGTAAATTCTGCTCCATGGTAACATAGGCTTTAAACCACATGGTATCGGCTACGGCATAATACGGTTTGTCGAAATGAACGTATACTTTTTCTACAGGTTGTTCATCAGCCAGTTTTTTTGTTTTGCTAATAATGGTGTTTAAGGCAACACTATCTTGTTGTGCAAAAAGAGATAGGCTGGTTATAGTAGTGATAAAGAATAGCGCAAAAAGAACCTTTGTAAATTTCATTTAATGATAATAAGCGATTTGTAGGTGTGCTAATATATTGATTATTGCTTTATTGAACGGCATTCGGGACAATGTTTAACATATTTTTACAATTAAAAAGGCATAAAAAAACGGATACTCTAAATTTAAAGTATCCGTTAACAGGGATTATTTTGGTTATTTAAATTCTATTATAAACTCTGAAGTAGATTGGCGTACTTTTTTCAAACCAGCCAACCAATCACCACTTTCATCACGGTAGCCCAATGGTAAAATAGTTACGCTTTTTAACCCTTTTTCTTTTAAGCCTAAGATCTCATCGTATTGTGCACTATCAAATCCTTCCATTGGCGTTGCATCAACTTTTAAAAGAGCCGCTTCTGCAATGGCGATACCAAAACCGATGTAAGCTTGGCGAGCCGCATGTTGGAAATTAACTTCTTCTGCTCTTGGAACATAATTGTTAACCAACATTTTAACGTAATCTGCAGTGCTTTCTGGTGGCGTACCACGTTCTTTATGAGTACGTTCAAAAACACCGTTGATGCGTTCTTCGGTGTAATTATCCCAAGCTGCAAAAACCAATAGGTGAGAAGAATCTACAACCTGAGATTGATTGAAAGAATGTGGTAAAAGGGATTGTTTTAAATCTTGATTAGTGATTACAATAATTTTGAAAGGCTGCAAACCAGAAGAAGTAGGCGCTAAACGAGCCGCCTCTAAAATTTGATCAACTTTATCTTGTGGCACAGCTTGGCCATTCATTTTTTTGGTAGCATATCGCCAATTTAAGGCTTCTATTAAACTCATTTTATGTTATTTTTATATGATTATTTTAAATTAATTTTTAATGTTTTGGATAAATCCTTGTACAGCATCTAACAAAACACGCTGTTGCATTTCATCTGGTGTAGCAGTCATATTTACCATATTTATAGAGCTTAGACCATGTAATATTGACCATAATGTATGGAATTTTAAGATGGTTTGTTCAGTTACTGTTTGTACATGATTAAGCTTTTGTATGGTGTCTATTAAAATCGAACCAAATTTCCCAATCTCACTAATTTGATTAACCCTATCGCAACTTGGCATACCTAAACCAAACATCATCTGATAATATTCTCTCTGTTCAAAAGCAAAATTGAAGTAAGCTTTAGCCATAGCTATCAGCTGCTGTTTAGGCTCAACCTCATTTCCTTTGGTCGTTAACATTACATTGCTCAACATTTCGAAACCCTGTTTTACAAACTCTTCTAAAATGGCATCCTTGCTCTCGAAATGGTTATAAACTACGGGTAAACTGTAACCAATAGCATCGGCAATTTTACGTATAGAAACAGCTTGCCACCCTTCTTTTAAGACGATGGTTTTCGAAGCTTCCAGAATTGCTACTCTAATTGCTTCTTTCTGTTTAATGCTACGTTCAGTTGCCATTTTTGTAAAAAGTTAACACTGTTAGCAAATGTATAATCTATTTTCAATTGTTTAAACAAATAGGTAGAGTTATGACGGTGAAATGATAAGCGATATCACATTTTAAAAAACATTTAAAGAATATTGAGCGTTAATTATTATGCAAGCATAATTAATATGCTTGCGTTCTAGTTAACTAAATATAAAAAAGATGAAAAAGCTATTGTTATCTGCTATTTTACTAGCAGCAGCGTCTCTCACCACATTTGCCCAAGAAGGAAGAGGTTTTTATTTAAAACCTACAGGAAGCTATTTTTTAAAGGTTACACCAGTTGAGTTCCCTAATGTGGGACCATTGCAACCCCGAGATTATGTCTTTTCCGTTAACCCATCAACAGGAGCACAAACACGAATATCTGAAGAGGCGATTACGGGTTCTTTTGGGCAGGGTTGGAGAGCTGGTTTAACTGGAGGATTTAGATTTAATGAAATTGTAGCCTTTGAAATGGGAGTAAATTATTTTGAAAGTGAAAAAAATACCATGGCTAAACAAACGGGTTATATTGGCAATAACCAAGTGCTGGGATTACAAGCCGTTGGACAGGTTGCGGCAATAGACGTAACGCCAACCATTGTTTTCCATTTGCCAACAGAAGCTAAATTTAAGCCCTATTTAAAAATGGGAGCAGTGCTTCCGGTATATGGTTACTTAGATATCAATACAGCTGTAAATGACCAAACTGGAAGCATAGCAAGAACGGTTAATCCGAATTTTGCGGCCATAGAATTAACACGTACCGAAAGAATAAAACCAAAGCCAACGCTAGGCTACATAGGAGCAGCAGGATTTAACATTCCGATCGGAGCAAAAATTAGCTTCTTTAGTGAGGTAGAATATAGAAATGTATCTGTAAATGGCGATAGTAAAGAAGTAACCAAATTTGCTGCAATAGGTACGTTGGCAAACGGCACAAAAGTTCCGGTAAGCTTAAGCGATTTGCCAGTGGGCACAAGAGAAACTAATTACCATAAAACGTTAACGGCAAGTTCAAATGTTGCTGGTACTGCTGGTTATGATCCCAATAAACCAAGTGATGATTTAAAATCTTACATCAATATTGGTGGTTTAGGTCTTAATGTCGGTATTAAAATAGGGTTATAATCTTTATCACAGTGGGTCTGTTGTTAATGCAGGCTCACTAATCTATAGCTGATAAGGATCAGTTATACCCATTACTTCTTCTTTTCTTGAAATGGGAGTATTGTTTTTGAATTTGAGGATATCATGGCAATTAATAACATAATCATCAAAAAATTATATTCAACGACATTGCTACGCCACCTATTACAAACTAGCATTCCTTAAAATGAACCATAATAATGCCCATAATTAAAATAAAATGGTAGCTTGCTAATTTAACATACTTATTGAATAACAATGCTGCTGCACAAGCCACATGAGATAGTTTAGCGGCCCAAACAATCGGAATTCACAAAGGGTCAAAGCCAATTTCATTTAAAAAGAATTTGCCAAATGCATTTATTCCTCCATAAAACGTACCTGGTATGGCATGTGTTAACAAGATAATCGCATTGGTAGCCTGTTAAATGTAAATGCTTTTTTCATTGGGTTACATGGAGTAATTATTTGCTGTTCTCGTCTTTTATTCCTTTAAGTAGCGCATAGATGGCCATCGCATGCCCATGTCCTAGATCAAAATCTTCCTTTAACCAAGTTACAATTGTTCCTGCCTTAATATCATCATTTAATTTTCCTGCAGTGCTGAAACCTTTTTGATCAGCTAGGTTTCTGAAATCTTTAGGTTCTTTGCCTGTTTTCTCTTTTATCGCTTTTAAATATCCTTGAAATGACATGGTTTTAATTTTAGATCAATTTACATTATTTACGGTTGATTTTTGAAATGGTTTGGCCAACAGCTTTTGTTGGTTTGTCCATATCTTTAATCGCAAAGTTTATTGCTTCAATCAATAATTTTTTTACATTTTTATTGTGATATTCACCTTTTTGTTTAATAGGGATATGTCTAATTAAATTTCCTGTGCCAACAAGTAATTGATTAGGGTCTTTTAATAGCGTACCCTTATTGAAACCTAAATTAAGGTGATTGGTGTAAATGGGAATCATGCAAAAAGCATCTCCTAATTTATTAGAAATGGAAAAAACAGCCGTTAATGTATGGGTATGATAAAGTAACTCATTACTGTCTGGGTAAAGTTCCAAAATAAATGTCCTTAAATCAATAAACAGGTCAATTAAGCTTTGCTCTTTCTGGCTAAGAATGGATAAAAAATCTTGATGTATAGGCCTGAATGCTAACATTACATTTATTGAGTTAAATATAAAATTTTTATTGTTGTTTTAAAACAATAGCCGCAATGTCTCTGGTTAGTTGGGTAGGCGAATTACAATCGCAATTGCTAAAGCCAACTACATAAATATCAGTAGCTGGTATATAAATAGCCATTGTTTTGAAGCCAAATATACTACCGCCATGCTCCCTGGTTGCAATGCCATTTATTTCTTTTAGGTGCCAGCCATAACCGTAAGTAAATGTTTCGCCATTATTTAATTGGTATTTGGTAAATGCTTTTTTCAAGGTTTCTTGTTTTAACAATAAATTTCTGTTTAATGCAGTTTGCCATTTAAGCATATCGGATAAAGTAGACATTAAAGAACCTGAAGCATATGGAATAGTAAAACTAATTTTCCCTTTATTTACATAACCAACCTCTTTTTTTTGGTAGCCGTAAGCTCTGTTTTTAATAACGGCCAAATCGCTTGCATAGCGAGAGTTATCCATTCCAATTGCATTAAAAATATGTTTTCGGATATAATTTTCATACGTTTCTCCAGCTATCAATTCGATAACATGACCTAAAATTACATAGCCCGAATTGTTGTAATCGAATTTTTCGCCAGGAGCAAAGTCTACAGGCTCATCTTTAAAAAACGCTATCAATTCTTTTGGAGATAAGTCTTTTTGGGCAATTTCTTGGATGGATTTCATTTTGGTAAAATCTTTAATGCCAGAAGTATGTGTTAACAAGTGATGTAAAGTGATTTTATCTCCTGCCGGATAATCGGGTATATATTTAGCTATTGGATCTGTTACTTCTAGTTTGCCCTGCTCTGCCAACATTAATATGGCAATTGCGGTAAACTGTTTGGTCATAGAACCTAATTGGAATACATTGTTGGTACGCATATCCACTTCAAGCTCCAAATTAGCTTTCCCAAAAGCTTTTTGATATATGGCTTTTCCATTTTTGGCTACCATAAATACCGCTCCAGGGCCATTTTTATCTTTAAATACGGTTGAGATTAAACTATCTACATTATGCTCAAGATTTTGAGCTTTGGTTGATGTATTTAAAATTAGGAATAAGGTAAAGGCAAGTAATTTTCTCATGAATTTCGATTTGTTCATGAGACGTTGGAAATTTAAAGGGGGTTACAGTTGTTATTAAGATTGTAATTTAGCTTTAACCTATTTGCAATTGTTTTTTATTGCTGGCTCAATCCTCAATGGCTTCTATACCTTGCTGTTTTAATTTTTCTAAGTTAGCTTTCATAACATTCAGCATTTCTGGCGAGTGCCCTTGCCAGTCCAGTACTTCGCCAACTACTCTGATTGGTTGTTTGGTTCGGTAAGATTTAGTTGGATTGCCTGGAAATTTTTTGTCAGTTAAATTTGGATCATCTTCAATAGTGCCCGTGGGTTCCACAATATAAATTCTCCCTTTTCCTTCGCCTAGTGCCAATTCTGCTCCCCAAGTTGCCGCATCCAAAGTGGCTGATAAATAGACGTAAAGTGCCTTCTTCTTTGTGCCATAGTTTGAATTGAAACCAGCTTCAATCAAGGAGCCCATATTAAGGTTAGCCTTAGTACCATGATACAAAGTTTGCGAACTTAAATCATTGGAAGTTTCAGATTTATTTTGGCTGCTGGGTGTTTTCATTTGATGGAGGATGGAATGGTTATTTGATGAGATTAACTGATCGCTAAATTTAAGCAAATTTATGTATTAAGAAAAAATCTAGAAGTTGCTTACATTACCTATCTTTATGCTGTTACCAATGTAAATGATTATGAAATTTTTATCTTTTTTCGCAATTCTTGTGCTTTTATTTTCCTGCTCGCCAAAAATTAAGGCTACAAATACTGCTAATTCAGCAATAAAAACTGGCGCAGAACAAACCGAGCTGTATTTGCCTTTACTAAAAGGAAAAAGAGTGGCAGTATTAGCTAATCAAACATCTATAATTGGCAAATCTCATTTGGTAGATAGTTTGCAGAAATTGGGTGTTAACATTGTTAAAGTGTTTGGACCAGAGCATGGTTTTAGAGGTAATGCAAGCGCTGGGGCCAAAATAGCAGATGAAAAGGATGAACGTACAGGCATTCCTATCATATCCTTGTATGGCAAAAAGAACAAACCGAGTGAAACAGATTTAGCAGATGTAGATATTTTAATTTACGATTTGCAGGATGTAGGCGTTCGTTTTTATACCAACATTAATGCCTTGGCTCGTTTAATGGAAGCTTGCGAAGCGAATAAAAAAACACTTTTAATTTTGGATCGCCCTAATCCAAACGGTTATTTAATAGACGGACCAATATTAGATATGAAATATAAATCTGGTATCGGTATGTTTCCTATTCCGATGTCTCATGGTTTAACCGTTGGCGAGTTTGCCCAAATGGTTAATGGCGAAGGTTGGCTAACCAATAAAGTAAAGGCAGATATTAAAATTATTAAGGTGGCAAATTACAATCACGATATGCGCTATGTTTTGCCCGTTGCACCATCGCCTAACTTAAATACAGAACAAGCTATTTTGTTGTATCCTAGTGTATGTATGTTCGAGGGGGTTTATGTAAACCATGGTAGGGGAACCTACAATCCTTTTACTGTACTAGGAAGCCCAGCTTATAAAGGGATTTACAGTTTTAGTTTTACCCCAAAAAGCATCAAAGGAATGGCCGAAACGCCAATTTTTATGGATGAAGTTTGTTATGGCATCGATCTGCGTAATTATGATACAGCGCTTTTAAGAAAAAGTAAAAAGATTAATTTCAGTTGGATTAAAGAATTGTACAAAGCACATCCGCAAAAAGAAAAGTTTTTCGAATCTAAATTTAGCAACCAGATGAATAATATCGAAATACAGATTGGTAGAGGAGATTTTAGACAGCAAATTATCGATGATGTGCCTATTGAAACCATTAGAGCAGGTTGGGAGCCAGGTTTAAAAGCGTATAAAGAAATGAGGAAGAAATATGTGCTTTATCCTTAGATATGTATGTACTTACACCGAGATTCAATTATTGGAGTCGCGTCATTCCCACGCAGGCGGGAATCTTAATGGATTAGCTATTTAGCGCATTCGTATTACGATGCCCAGTCAAGCTGAGCATGATGATTGACTATTCTTGAACTGTAAAAATAAGAGTAAAAAATCTTCAAAATTCTCTTATTATCACCAAAACGTAAAAATGAGCCTAAAAAATAAGGTTTATTTTAACGTTTATTGAATTTCCTTCAATTATAAATGTATTGGCATTTGTTCAATTACAAGTTTTTGTAACTGCTTGGCTTTAAAATCAAACCATTCTTGTCGGTAAGCAGAGCTTTCTACAATAAATTTAAAATGGCTAAATGGTTTTTTCTTGTTTAGTGCCTTGATAAGTTCATCTCTTAGTTTTGTGTCTTCAATCTCTTCAATAAAGTCTTCCATAATTTCGAATCCTTCTCTAGCACTTGGTTTATCAATCCTAATGAAATTCTTTTTGTCTTTTTTAATTTTAGCCAAATCTTCTCCAAAAAATTCTTCTATATCGTCCATTCTATCCTCAAAATCTGGGATAGAGACAATTTCTCCGCTTATTTTATTATAGTAACAGCAAAAACCACAATCAATTTGTTCTGCTATTTCTTTAATTTGAGATGGGGTTGGTGATAGCATCTTTTTATGTCTTAGTATAATTCTAATTTAAAAGATTTATGTTAACATTAAAAATTACTTTAATTAAAGGTTAGGTGGTGCATTGGTTATACTAAATAATATCCTCAAAATTAATCAGATTGTATTAAGAACTAAGTTTTCAGCACAAAATTTATTTCTCTAAACCTGTATGGTAGTGAGCATGAGCCTGCGGCACACAGGCGAGTAAAACGGACAGCGGGACTAACGTTAAAATGAAATGCTGGCATTGCTTTTCTAAAAAAAGAATTTCATTAGTAGAGATTCTTCGCTTTGCTCAGAATGACAAAGTTTATAAGGATGACAAATCTAAACTGGATGACACAAACCTTGGCAAGTACAAGCATATGCAAAAAAAATAGCCCGAACTTTCGCTCGAGCTATTGATTTTTTTATTATAGTGTAAGAAGTTAGCGAAACAGATTGCCACGTCGCTTCTCTCCTCGCAATGACGATTTTATTATGCTATCGCTTCTTCTTCCATGTAACTTTCGATAGGAGGGCAAGCGCAAATTAATGCTCTATCGCCATGACTATCATTTACACGGCCTACTGATGGCCAGAATTTATAAGCCGCTACATAAGGTAATGGGAAAGCTGCTGTTTGGCGACTGTAACCATGTGCCCATTCATCTGCAGTAACTACTGCCGAAGTGTGCGGTGCATTTTTTAATGGGTTATCAACTTTATCTAAACTTCCGTTTTCTACTTCGGTAATCTCATGTCTGATGGCGATTAGCGCATCACAGAAACGATCTAACTCATGTTTAGGCTCAGATTCTGTTGGTTCAACCATTAGCGTTCCTGCTACCGGGAATGAAACCGTTGGCGCATGGAAACCATAATCCATTAAACGTTTAGCAATATCGACTACCTCGATACCATAGTTTTTGAAACCACGACAATCTAAAATCATTTCGTGTGCACAACGACCTTGAGCACCAGAATATAAAACTGGATAATGTGCTTCTAAACGTGCTTTCATGTAGTTGGCGTTTAGAATTGCATATTTTGTAGCATCAGTTAAACCTTCGCCGCCCATCATTGCGATGTACGCATGAGAGATAATTAAAATTGATGCCGAACCCCAAGGTGCAGAAGAAACTGCTGGAATTGATTTTTCATTGTTGATATCAACTACTGCGTGACCTGGTAAATATTTAACCAAGTGTGCTGCAACACCAATCGGACCCATACCAGGACCACCTCCACCATGTGGAATGCAGAATGTTTTATGTAAATTTAAGTGGCAAACATCTGCTCCAATATTTGCAGGGCTAGTTAAACCAACTTGTGCATTCATGTTAGCACCATCCATGTAAACTTGTCCGCCGTGTTGGTGTATCGTTTCGCAGATATCAATTATACTTTCTTCGAAAACGCCATGTGTAGATGGATAAGTAACCATTAAACATGATAAGTTCTCAGCATGTTCTGCCGCTTTTGCTTTTAAATCTTCTACATCAATGTTTCCATTTTCTAGAGATTTAACAACCACAATTTTCATTCCGGCCATTGCTGCAGATGCAGGGTTGGTACCATGTGCTGAAGCTGGGATTAAAGCAATATTACGGTGGTGATCGCCTCTATCTTGGTGATAAGCTCTAATAACCATTAAGCCTGCATACTCTCCCTGCGCACCAGCATTTGGCTGTAAACTCATGGCTGCAAAACCTGTAATTTCACTTAACCACTTATCTAATTCATCAAAAACAGTGTAATAACCTAAAACTTGGTCGGCTGGTGCAAAAGGATGCACTTTACCAAACTCTGGCCAAGTTACCGGGATCATTTCGCTAGTTGCATTTAACTTCATGGTACATGAACCTAAAGCAATCATCGAATGACAAAGTGAAAGATCTTTAGTCTCTAATGATTTGATATAACGCAACATTTCGTGCTCACTATGGTGTGAGGTAAATACTGGATGCGTTAAATAGCTAGAAGTACGTTGTAAATTAGTGGGGATGGTAGTTTGAACATCTTCTACTAAAGTTAAACTATCTGCAGAGATGCCTTTTACCTTCGAGAAAATACGAACTAACAATTTCACATCTTCAAAAGTAGTCGTTTCATCAAGCGAGATGTTTACTAAATTACCGCTATAGTTAAGGTTGATATTATTATCCAAACATTCTTTATGGATAGAACCTGTTAAATCGCCCAAATCTAATTGGATGGTATCAAAATAAGACTCACTTAAGATAGTGTAACCTGCTTCAGTTAATGAGCCAGCTAAACTAACTGCCAATCCGTGGGTACGCTCTGCAATTAATTTTAAGCCTGTTGGACCATGGTAAGCTGCATAAAATCCAGCCATAATAGCCAATAAAGCTTGTGCGGTACAAATGTTTGAGGTTGCTTTATCTCTACGGATGTGCTGCTCGCGAGTTTGCAAAGCCATACGCAAAGCATAATTGTTATTGCTATCGATAGTTACACCGATAATACGGCCAGGAATTGAACGTTTGTATTCGTCCTTAGTCGCAAAGTATGCTGCATGCGGGCCGCCGAAACCCATTGGTACACCAAAGCGTTGGGTTGTACCAACTACAACATCTGCTCCCCATTCTCCCGGAGGAGTTAACAAGGTTAAGCTCAATAAATCTGCAATAACAGTTAATTTGATGTTTTGGGTGTGCAAAGCAGCAGCGAAATCTGTATAGTTAAATACTTCGCCATTACCTGCCGGATATTGAACAATTGCCCCGAAAAATTCTTCAGTTGCCGTAAATTCTTCGTGATTACCAATTACCAATTCGATACCGAAAGGGTTAGCACGAGTTTTTAAAATATCTATCGTTTGTGCAAAAATCAATTCAGACACAAAATATTTAGTCGCTTTTTGATTTTTACGCAAGCTGTATTGCATAAACATGGCTTCAGCCGCTGCAGTACCTTCATCTAATAAAGAGGCATTTGCTATTTCCATTCCGGTTAAATCGATAACCATGGTTTGGAAGTTTAACAAAGCTTGCAACCTGCCTTGCGCAATTTCTGCTTGGTAAGGCGTGTATTGCGTATACCATCCTGGATTTTCCATTACGTTACGCAAAATTACACCTGGTGTTAGGGTATCGTAATAACCTTGCCCAATGTAAGATTTGTAAACCTTGTTTAATGATGCTGTTTGCTTTAGACTGGTTAGGTATTCTATTTCAGATTTTGCCTTTGGTAAATTCAAAGGTTGTTTTAATCTGATTTTTTGAGGAACTGTTTGTTCGATCAGCTCATCAATAGAATTTACGCCAATGGTTTGTAGCATAGCCGCTGTATCTTCGCTGTTTGGCGCAATATGGCGGTCTTGAAAATCTTCTTGGTAATGAATATTTAAACTCATGCAGTTGATAAAAATAAGTTGCCGCAAAGGTAAGAAATTTACAAAACTTATTGGCATCAAAATATTGGCTAAAACGTCATATTTTGGTGGCAAAACGCTGATAAAATCTAGGTGTTTAGTCGTATATCTTTGAGCGCTGCCCACACATTTATCCCTTGTTCAATGTGTTCAAATAAATTTATAAGTAGCTGTAATTCTATTTATTATCTTATTTTTAACCTAAAGAACTTAAACTAAAAAGAAAATGAAAAAATTAAACCCCAACTCCTTACTATCGCGTGCTGCCATGAAACAAATTGTGGGTGGTGAAGATGGACCTTATATGCCAGCAATGTGCGATAAATGCATTGAACAGCTGTATGATCCTTATCATGTGCTATATTATGCCTTTGTACCATGCGTAGAATGGCATTGTCCTACACAAGAACCCGTGCCTGTACCTTGGCCATAGCCAAAACCTTAAATGCACTTGATTTTTATCAAGTGCATTTATTTAAGGGTACAATATGTTGAGCTAATGCGAGGCATAAACAAGATACTATTATTTATTTACTTTCCAGCCTTCTTCTTTATCGAGTTTTAAACGATAGGTTTTGGTGATGAAATCGCTATTGTCATTACTGTTTCTTTGAAAAGGAGCAAATACTGTATTTACTTTTTTAAGTGAAACCGTAACCTTTGCATTGTTATCATTTACCCTGTTAAAGTTTACAGGTTTTTCGTCTGCAAGTTCATAATTTACCACCTTAACCGTTGCTTTCTCTTCGTCTTGTTTTAGTACCAAGTCTTTCGCTTTATCAGTTAATTTAATGAGGTAAACATAGCTGCTATCTTTAGATAGAAATTTCTTTTTTCCTTCTTGCAGCGTTAAAGAAACATAACCTTCGTTTGCCAAAGTTTTATATTTCTCTAATTCTACCATATCTTTTTTGCTATTAAACTTCATTTCGCCAAAGTGAAATCTATCTGTTTTATATTCCGGATTTCCTTTTAGGTAGGTTACAATTACTTCGCCAGCTTCACTCTCGTTAATGGTGCCAACGTTTTTACAAGCACTAAAAGAGATTGTAATTAAAGCAATTAATATATAGGTGTATTTTTTCATGTTATAATTTTATATATACAATAAGTGATTAGTTCTTATTCTTCTTAAAGATATTTCCCTTTTTTATATTTTCCAAATTTGGTAAAATCATTGCCCCTAATATAATGGCGATACCTAGCCATCTTATTAGCGAAACTTCTTCATGTAAAACCAATGCCGACATGGTTACGGCAACTGGTAACTCTACAGAACTTAAGATAGAACTGAGCGTTAAACCTGCTTTCGGAATGCCAGAAGCAAAACACAAAGGTGGGATAACCGTACCAAATACAGCTAATATGATACCCCATTTTAATAAACTACCTCCCAAAGAACCATTGATTAAAAAATAGGGAGGAAGCAAAATAAAAATGATTATACACGCTCCAGTAATCATCAAAGCACTTTTTTGCAATACAGGGTATTCTGTTCCCAATTTACCGTTGAGCATTAAAAATGATGCATAAAAAGCAGCAGAAATTAAACCGTAAATAATACCAGTAAGGTTAAAACTAGCAGCTATACTTTCGTAATAACCACTTGCTGCAATAGTACCACCAAGTATAAGGATGATTGCTAAAATCTGATTGCCAGTAGGCTTTTTTTTGTAAATAATTAATTCTAACAGTACGCTAATCCACACAAATTGCATCAAAAGAATAATAGCAACAGAAGCAGGAACCAATTTTACGCATTGATAATAACATAAACTTACCATACCAGAAAAAGCACCAGCGCCAACTAGTTTCAGCCAATGGGTTTTAAGTACAACTTTAGGTGTTTGTTTAAATTTTGCCTTGTTTTGGATAAAATAAGCAGTCCATAAAAAAACTACACCAAAAAAAGCCTGTGTGCCGGTTACATCAGATAGGTTATAGCCTTCTGCATAAGCCAATTTTACAAAAGTAGAGAGGATGCCAAAACTGCAGGCACCAAAAAGTACAAGGAGTATTCCTTTTAACATAAAACCCCTTAATCCCCTAAAGGGGAAATTAGTTCAACAATTTTATTCATTAGTTAAAGTCCCCTTTAGGGGATTTAGGGGTACAATTGTTTTAAATAAAGTTGGATCGTGTTTTCCAATCCAAGGTAAAGCGCATCGCTTATTAAGGCATGGCCGATGGAAACTTCTAAAAGATTTGGAATGTTTTGTGCGAAATATTTTAGGTTATCCAAATCTAAATCGTGGCCGGCGTTTAGACCTAAACCTAATTCGTTTGCTTTTTTTGCAGCAGCAATATATGGGGCGATTGCTTTTTCTCTATCTTGATGAAAGCCACCTGCATAAGCTTCTGTGTATAATTCAATTCTATCAGTTCCTGTTGCAAGCGCACCTTCAACCATTTCGATAACCGGATCTACAAAAATAGAAACACGAATGCCAGCATTTTGGAAAAGTGTAACCATTTCTTTTAGATAAGTTTGTTCTTTTATGGTATCCCAACCATGGTTTGAAGTGATTTGACCTAAAACATCAGGAACTAAAGTTACTTGTGCAGGTTGATTTGCTAAAACAAGGTCGATGAATTTTTGCTCTTTGCAATTGCCCTCTATGTTAAATTCAGTTGCAATTACTGCCTTTAAATCAAAGGTATCTTGGTAGCGGATATGCCTTTCGTCTGGACGAGGATGAACTGTAATGCCTTGTGCGCCAAAACGCTCGCAATCTAGCGCAACCTTTACTAAATCTGGATTGTTGCCGCCTCTGCTGTTGCGTAAAGTGGCAATTTTATTAATGTTGACGGATAATTTTGTCATGGGGCAAAGGTAGTTGTATTGTCCAATATGATTATAAATATCAAGTAAAATTCCATAACTTTCTGCCAATTTAAGCCAAAATAGAATTTAATGCGAATCAATCCTATCCTCTTTTGCTTAATGGTTTGTTTTTTAGGTGCTAAGCGAACCTTATGCCAACCAGCAACATCCTCATTGCAACAAGAAAAAAGAATAGATACTTTTCTGATCAATCGTTTAAATGACACAGCATATGCTTATAACTATAGAAGCCCAGATACAACTATTTATTTAGCTAATCTAGCACTTAAATATACCAGACAGGAAAGATTTATAAAGGGAGAAGCTAACGCTTTGATCAACTTAGGTAGAGCTTATTATACCAAGGGTGAGTATGATAAATCTTTAAGATTTACACTAGAAGGAAATAAACTTAGTAAGCAAATTGGGTATAAGGATGGGATTGCTATTGCATTGAACAATATTGGATTGATTTTTATAGGTCAGAACAAAATTAAAGAAGCACTAGCTGAGCTTAATCGTGCGGTTTTAATTAACAATCAAATCAAAAACGATAAAAACCTGACGGCAAACTACTTCAACATTGCGCTTTGCCATGTAGAACTTAACAATTATAAAGATGCACTAATTGCATTAGATCAAACAGTTAGGTTGAGCAAAAAGGTAAACAATGAATTACTTTTAGTAATGGCAACTAATAAGCTTGGCGACATTGCATTTAGAAGAAAAGAATACCAAAAGGCAATTACTTTTTATATGCAGGTAATTAATCATAAAAAAATACCACACGAATGGGAAGATGCATTCGCTTATACAGGCATTGCCCTATCTTATTTCGAATTACAGCAATATCAAAAGGCAATCATTAATGGAGAGAAAGGGTTGGTTTACGCCAAAAACGTAAACGCACATTGGGATATAGAACGTGCATTAGCCGTTTTAAATAAAGCCTATGCAGCAGTAGGTAATTATAAAAGAGCTTATGAGTATTTGCAAAGCAATAAAAAATACAATGATAGCTTGTACAACGAACAAAAGGAAAAGGAAATTAATGCACTGCATTTAAAGCAAAAGCAAATAGAAAATGAAGACCTAGAACATCAAATTGAACTCAAAAAACAAAAAGAAAAGCTAAGCCAATTGATTATGGCCATTGCTAGTCTTTTCGTCATCTTTTTAAGCATTATCCTAATCATTAAATATAGGAAAAATAGAGAAGTAAGATTGCTTAATCAAGAATTGGTTGAAAGCAATCTTGACATTGCAAATCAAAAAGATAAAATCTCACTTCAACACCAAGCTTTAGCAGACTTAAATCACTCTAAAGATCAGTTGTTTTCAGTTATTGGTCACGATCTAAGAAGTCCGATATTATCAATTATTCAAACCATTGATCTCTTAAGGTCAAATCATTTGTCGGCCGAAGAGACAAAAATGATACTCGACCGCTTTTTTGAAAAACTTACTGCTACAGCAACGATGTTAGATAATTTATTGCTATGGGCCAATCAGCAAAAGAACAAGGTAAAGGTTGAGCCTTCTAGTTTCTTTCTGCCCCAGTTAACCGATCAACTCTTGCTGGTTTTAAACTTTATGGCAAATGAAAAGCAGGTAGATATAGTGCATTTTTCGCATACAGAGGCTCAAGCTTTTGCAGATATCAATCACTCTAGAATTATACTGCAAAACCTGATCAGCAATGCCATTAAGTTTACACCCTCAAATGGAAATATCCATATCCATTATTTTAGAACAGAAGAGAAAGTTGGAATGGTGATTAAAGACTCTGGTGTAGGAATAGCAAAAGATAAATTAGAGAAGCTATTTCATGTGGTTGGAAAGGAAATCTCTACTTATGGAACTGCCAACGAAAAGGGAATTGGTATAGGCTTAATGTTAGTTAAAAAATATGCAGAAGAGAATAATATCGAAATTATCATTAACTCTGATGACGAAGGAACTGAATTTGTACTGGTTTTTCCAACTCAACTTTAATTAAAGATCGCTAATGAGAACGCACTTTGTTTTTTTGTTGCTGTTACTAAGCTTCAAATCCTATGCGCAAGAAATAACCACTATTAAACGTTACCAGGTAAATTACGCCTTAGCAAATAACGCAAATGAAAAGTTAATTGCCATAAGAAGCTTTGTAAAGGGCAATCAAAAATATCTGCTATTGGTTAACCCGCAAACATTAGCAACAAAAATTGATTTAGCGGCGAACTACTCCTTAGCTAAGTTAGATTTAGGTAACGTACAAGCCATTTTTAAAAAATCAGTGTATGTTAAAGTAATGGATTTAGCCTTACAAAACCGTAATTTGTTGCAAAATGCCGGAGTAGATCACGCCATCCTAAAAGAAAAAGGAATTACATTAACCATTGATCTTTGCCCTTCTCATAAGAATTTAGATCGCATTATTTTTCAATCGTTAATAGATGAGTTTACAAAGATTGAACAACCTGTACCATTGGCGATTTCAGTTTCTGGTAAATGGATGTTGAAACACCAAGATGATTTGAATTGGTTAAAAAATTTAATGATACAAAACAAAGTTGATATTACTTGGATTAACCACTCTTATCATCACGAAGTAAATAATTTGCCACTGGTTGAGAATTTTTTACTTGCCCAAGGAACAAATTTAGATACAGAAGTTTTAGAGAACGAAAAATTGATGCTTAAATACGGGCTAACACCATCAGTATTCTTTCGCTTTCCTGGTTTGGTTTCTGACCAAAAAGTTATACAAAGGATTGTAAATTATGGGCTCATACCTATTGGCAGTGATGCATGGTTAGCCAAAGGACAGCAAGCAAATGCTGGCAGCATAGTTTTAATTCACGGCAACGGTAATGAGGAAATTGGGGTAAAAGATTTTATTCAGCTACTTAAAAAAAAGCAAGTTGATGTGAAAAATAAACAGTGGCTATTATTTGATTTAAGACAGGGTTTAGAGAAAGAATTTCAGTAATTACAAGCCTGCTATTTCCAACTTAGCAGCTAACTCATTCAAATCGTTAACAACTACATCAATAATTGGGATTCCACTTACCTTTCTTTCTTGCTCAAAAGCATGTTCGGGTTCGCCAGGAATGATTACTTTTTGATTTGGGTCGATGGTTTTAGCATTTTTAAAACGCTCAATCCAATTGTCTAAATGGTCTTTAAATTCTTGGGCAGGACGAAATCCATCTACACGCATTGCTCCTAAAAAATGACCGAGGCCTTCGCCAACTGGATTAGCAGAGGGTTCTAAAAATGCCACAAAAGGCGGTACCCATGGGCCGTAATTAGCGCCAGAAAGCACAGCTGATAAAATATCTACAGTAGCGCTTAAGCCATAACCTTTGTGACTACCATGGTCTTTATCACTACCTAAAGGCAATAAAGAACCACCACTTTTTAACTCGTTAGGATTAATTGAAGAATTACCTTCTTTATCTTGCACCCATCCTTCTGGCACATCCTTATTGGCTCTTTGGGCAATTTCTAATTTTCCATTTGCTGCTGCTGCGGTTGCCATATCTACAATTACTGGCGGATATTTCCCAGCAGGAAATGCATAACACATTGGGTTTGTACCCAATAAACGTTCGTTAGCGTAAGTAGGCGCAACCAGCGGACTAGCATTGGTCATGCTAATGCCAATCATATCTTTTTCTACAGCCATTAACGAATGATAACCTGCAATTCCGAAATGGTTCGAATTTTTAACCGAAACCCAACCGCTACCATATTTTTCTGCTTTTTCAATCGCCACTTTCATAGCAAAAGGTGCAACTACCAAACCTAAGCCTGCATCTCCATCAATTGTTGCTGTGGTAGGTGTCTCGTGCACAATTCTAATATTCGGCGTAGCATTTATTCTTTTCTTTTCCCAAAGACGAACATAACCACTTAAACGGGCAACACCATGCGAATCAATTCCACGTAAATCAGATTTGATTAAAACATCGGTTGCTAAAGCCGCATGTTCTTCAGAACAGCCCATTTTTATGAAAACGGAGTGGGTAAAAGTTCTAAGTTTCTCTTCGGTAAAGGTGATGAATTTCATTTTGTGAGATATGAGTATTGAGATATGAGAATTGAGATTGGTTGCTTTAGTCCCTGCCTGCGGCAGGCAGGTTTAAGCTTTGGTCTTTTAGCCTGGAAGCAACAACGTAAAATCTCCGCCCAACGGTTGGAAGTTTTCAATTAGTGAAGATAAAAAATCATCCCCATAATTTACATACATTGGCGCAAGGTTAACTACTCTTTCTTGCAAAGTGCCGTTTGGAAATAACCTATTCTTTACATTCTCGATTTGCTTCAAAGAAACCTCATGTTTTCTTTTTTCAGCTCTAAAGAGCTTTTTCTCTAGATTTTCTAACAAATGATTAGTCTTTGCTTTCGCAGAATCTGCAGCCTTCTCTAAAGTTTTATCAATCTTAAAAGCATTGAGTTTAATTTGATCAAAAGTTGCCTGAACAGCTCTCATCTCATCAGTTAAACTTAAGTTAAGCTCACTATTCCTCTTGATCCAGATCTTTTGCAATTCATCAGTTGATAAAAAAGCATCTTCTAATTTAAAGCCTAATTTATTTAAGTTTTCAGCGCTGCGTTTATCAATTAACAAAGCCGAATTACGCAATAACAATACAGGAAAATCAGTCTGGTAAAAGTCGAAATTTGCTTTCAATTGCATCCAATAAGAAACTTCTGCACCACCACCAATGTAGGCGATGTTGGGCAAAATCACTTCTTGGTAAAGCGGGCGCATAATCACATTCGGACTAAATCTTTCTGGATGATTTTCAATCTCCATTAATAATTCTCCCTTAGAAAAACTGATGTCAGTATGATTAACGGTGTATAGATCATCTTTCTCGATTATCCTTTCACGTAAATTATCAATCAAATAAAAGAAATTAATATCTCTGCCGTTAACCTGTGTTTTATAGCCATTTTCTTCTAAAGTTTGGCTGGTCTTTTCTGTTAAATGCGCACTGTTCTGCTCTGTAATATCTTGTTTAATGATGTGGCTAAATTGTGTTTTTAATACAGCATCATCAGCATTGATAATGACCAAACCATAGTTTTCAAATAAACTGTTTACCAAAAAACGGGTGGCATCAGCCAGGTTATCATTATTTAGGTATGCATTTTCTACTAACTTGGCTAGTTTTTTTCCATTTTTGCTAATGCCTAAATAAGCTTTGTAGGCCATCACAGCCGCTTCAACAGTTTTGGTACTTAGTCTGCCAGTTGCACCATTGGTTTGCTGTATCCAACTGATATTTTTCTCATCAACGCTAACATGGTTAATTTCTTCAAAATCATGATCTTCGGTGGCCATCCAATAGATTGGCACAAAATTCTTTTCAGGATAAGCGATCTTTAGCTCTAATGCTAAATTAATGGTAGTTACGATTTTGTAAATAAAGTATAGCGGACCGGTAAATAAATTGAGCTGGTGACCTGTAGTAACCGTAAAAGTATTTTCATCAGCCAATAAACCGATGTTATGTTTTACAGATTTATTGGTTTTTACATTTTGGTATTGTTGATTTAAAACCTCAACCAATTCGGCCCTGTTACCTTTAAAATTTCTAGCGTCTACAGCTTTTTTAAGCCCATCCATATCCGGGCGGAAACTATAAAAAGATTTAAGGAATTCTTCATCATTTACATAATCTAAAACCAGTTTAGAGAATGAATGGGTATCCTGATAAGAGATATATTTAGACTTCATGTTTTGCGAAATTAAGCTAATTTACGAAACATTTTTAGGCCTATGCTTTATTTTACAATTTGTCCATACAGGTCAAATTTTTTTAAGTTCATGCTCAGCATGATGGGACATTGACAAAGTTATGTGCATTTTTATTCATTGATGAGTGTTTAATCTGCTCCAGATAGAAAAAGCATCTGTTCGTATAGGTAAAATTACCTGTTTATATAATTTATGAGCATAGCCCAATAATTAATGATAGCTTAGGTAAAAATTTATTTAATAGATGTCTAAAACATTAACGCTCGCTCCAATAAAAACTAGTATTACGGTACTATTTGTTTTTGTATTATTGTTCTCTTGCCAATAAGATGCATTGTATACACCATCAATTAAACAGCAATTGATCAAGAAAGAAGCAATTCTAGAGCTCTTTAACCAGATGCCAGTTAGCACATTGCTAACACCAAATTGGGAAGAAGCCCTGCAAGCGAATATAAATGGCAGCGCTGTAGTAAGAATGCCAATCAAAAATGTAGATAGGCTAAAAGACCTTCTTCCTGCTGGTTTGGATCTTGAGTTGAAGATGCCAGCTAACGGAAAGCAAATGAGCCTAAAAACTGGAAGTACAAATTCACAAACTTCAACTAATGGTGCCAACCCCAATTACTTTGAACAGCATCCACCAGAACTATTTATCGTTAGAGACCCAGTAAGTAACAAACTCAATGCATCGCTGTTAAATTTTGTGCCCACCAATCCAACTGTAGATTTTGGGGGAAATGGTGTGTGGACGGGTACGTTGTACGAATGGAACTTGAAAGGAGAAGTGGTTTGGGCACAGGAAATTGTTAAAAATAAATTAATAGATAGATACGGACTTCAAAATCCTGTTGTAGAAAATAAAAATAGTACAGCCTCGAGTGGAAAAGTACTTAGCTTAAACGATAAAAAAGTAAGTTCTTTTTTCGGTTGGCTTGTGGATTTAATCGGTGATTTTATAGGATGGATTGCACATACCTTAGGTATACCAACCTACGGCGGCTATCCAGGAGGATGTAGTTCGTGTGGCAGTGGCTGGAGGATTGATTGGGGGACACTTGGGGGTGCAGGTGATGGTGGACAAGGCGGTTTTATTGGCCCAGTAGATAGGGGAGATATTTACGGCAGTTATATACCTGGTTATGCCCAAGGAGGTGGCAGTTATGAACCCTTCCCAAATACTCCAGGTGGTCCAAATCCTGGCTCTGCTGTTATTCCTGCTTCAACACTGTACCTAATCTCTGTATTACAATTAACAGATCCAGTTCAAATGGATTTTTTGGCAACAAACTCCAACATATCAGACAGACTTGCTACTTACTTGGAAACTAATGGAACAAGTATAGTTAACAAGGAGTTTGCAACTTGGGCTATTACGTATTTAAATGATAACCCAAGTTTCAATAGGACGATAGAGGGATTGATAGAAAAATTATTTCTGATCAAAAACCTAGAGCTGACACAGCACCAAACTAATTTCATAGGCAATAATCCAACTGGTGCAATTGAACTGAAAGGTCTTTTTGATCAAGACAATAATTTTAATGAAAATAAGATTATAGCAGAAGCTATCATAGAGCAAATTGCAAAAGACAACAATAACCCCTCAAGTGGTGCAAAATTAGATGGGCTCATCAACACTATAAAAAATGCCGTATCTCAAAGTGTGGTGTCAACTGCTATTGTAACAAGAAAAGTATATTTAACCTTAAATAACTGGTTAGTAGACCATCCTAATCAAGTTGCCAGTATAAATGCAAACATCATTAACCCAATACGAGGTAGCCTAACTGTCAATTTAAACCCAGAGACTTTAGATTGGAGAGATCTATTTAATATTTGGCTTTTTGAACTGGGAACATATTCTTTTACACTAGAAGGTGCTCCTGCCATAACCATTTCAACTGGTGCTAATGTAATTGATGGGAATGGATTTCAAATTAACGCATTGAAACATATGCCTTCAGTAACGGCCTTAAGAAGAGATATAAAAACTTCACTCAGCAGTAATAATGTGCAAATAGGGCAGAAAATTTCTCAATATTATCAATACGACGTAAATGAATATTATGGATCTTTGTTGGATCAAAATACAGCCAAAATTTTTCTTGGATCCTTTGATACAGAAGTTTATGTATTAACAAAAAATGTAAACAGCGCAACAGTTTTATTTATTTCAAAAAATGTTTCCGGTTGGGAATCTGCTACTCGTTTCATTAAAGCTGCAGGGAGCTCCCCTACTGGTATTATGAATGATAAATCGAGAGGAGCGGGACTAAATTTGGGTGGTAATTTTGGACAACATATCCAATGGAGTGAAACCATAACTTGGTAAAGAGCTCATCTTATTCATGAGATTAATTAAATTATGAGGTTGTTTATATCTTAATATTTATTTGTATTATAAAATGATTATGAAAAATACTAAATTACTAATTCTATTAACAACTATCTTGTTTGCCTGTGGCGGTTACGTTGGGATGGAAGATTTAATCCCTATTGAAGATTCTTTAGATTATAAAAAAATATTGGGTACTTATGTTTTTAAGCCAAATGGTCAGCAAGCTGCACGTTTGGAAATAGATTCGAATGAAGTAATTACGTTAAGAATAACCGAAGATAGTCTTGTTAATTTTAATTCAGAACTATTCAAAGGCAAGTATTATATAGACAAAATGATCTTGATGTTAAACTCATTTCCTAAAGAACCTTATTCCTCCACATGGACCTACTATTGCAATAGCACAGGCCCAAATTCTCTACGACTTGACCAACCTCTCCAAACTTTAAATAATTTTGACTATCGCATTGAACGTTCACCTAGTAATGATACTATTCATATTACTGGCTACATAGCTGATCCGAAATATGAAATATATAGAATTATAGACTTTAAAAAGATAAAATAGCCTACTTTAAGAGGTATTTAGCCTACTTTTAGTATAATATTAATGGAATATGTTATTAGTGTGCAGTTCCTTTATAAAAGCATGTGTGATATTTATACTAAACTAGGCTAAAAATAAAATGATAGGTAATAATGAAGGTTAATTCATAATGAGAAAAAATAAACTGCTATATGCCTTAACATTTTTATCAATCACCTTAACGAGCTGCATAGGCGGTGGCCCTCTATATTATGACCTAAACTCAGTTCAAGATTCTTTGGGTTATGAAAAATTATTGGGAACGTACGTTTTTAAACCCAATGCAGCACAAGCCGAACGGCTAGGAATAGATTCTAACGAACTAATTACGCTAAGAATTACAAAAGATAGTTTAGTTAACTTCAACTCAGGATCATATCAAGGGAAATATTACATCAACAAAATGGTTATGATAATGGATCCATATCCTAAAAAAACTGACTATTCCTTTACTTGGTCATATAGCTATGTTAACCCATCAGGGTTTAATTACTTAAAGATAAATCAAAATTTTAGCTCAAGTCGTGATTTAAGTTATGTGATTGAAAAAGCAGATGGTAGTGATACACTTCATATCACTAGTTATGCCAATGATCCAAAATATGAAATAATGAGACTTGTAGACTTTAAAAAGATAAAATAGCCTACCATAAGTTGTATTTAGCCTACTCTTAGTATAATATTAATGGAATTGTCATTAGTACACAGTTCCTCTATAAAAGCGTGTGTGATACTAAACTACGCTAAAAATAAAATGATAGGTAATAATGAAGGTTAATTCATAATGAGAAAAAATAAACTTCTTTATATAATCACACTTTTATCAATCACCTTAACGAGCTGCATAGGCGGTGGCCCTCTATATTATGACCTAAACTCAGTTCAAGATTCTTTGGGTTATGAAAAATTATTGGGAACTTATGTTTTTAAACCAAATGCAGCACAAGCCGAACGGCTAGGAATAGATTCTAACGAACTGATTACGCTAAGAATTACCAGAGATAGTTTAGTTAATTTCAACTCAGGATCATATCAAGGGAAATATTACATCAACAAAATGGTTATGATAATGGATCCATATCCAAAAGAAACCAACTATTCCTTTACTTGGTCTTACAGCTATTTTAATCAAGGTGGCACTAATTCTTTTGAGCTTATGCAACATAAAAAAACCTATAACAGCCTTAGCTATCAAATAGAAAAAGCAGATGATAATGATACCCTCCATATTACAGGCTACGGCCATGATCCCAAATTTGAGGTGGTTAGGCTTGTAGACTTTAAGAAGATAAAATAATAATGGAGATCATTTTTACTTTTCTTATTTTAACGGTTTTTTTCTATTTTCTTATTTTAAAGATCAGTGGTAATTTAAATAAAAATCATAAAGTTATAACCCTTGTGGTAGCTGTAACATCAGCAGTTTTGATATGTTGGATAGGTTTTAATAATTTCAAATCTTTTATAGTAAGTCAAAAACAGCAAACATTTAATCAAAAATTATGGCTAAAAGATCCAAATTCAAGATGGGAAATGAGAGATGATTTAGTACGTAGTAGGCTATTGATAGGGAAAGACTCTACTGCTATAAAAAGAATGTTAGGTTTGCCAACTGCAAAGGATGATGATCTAGCTTGGGTTTATCATTTAGGGACGGGAGTAGCTGATCTTGGCTTTCTATTTTCTACCTTGGCTATTCATTTCGAAGATGGTAAAGTGAAATCTGCTACTTATGAAGATGTCAAAGATTAATTTACAGCACGGCAAAACTGAATCTGAAAATTTTCACAGTTCCAATTAAGGTTCGAGGTACTAAATCTATGTAGAACGGAACAGAAAATAAGCCTAAATGCAGTTAGTTTGCAACAATATACTATTCAATGGGATTAAATTTATAGATACAATTGTTTAACTTTAAAAAGGATTTAAGGGGAATAAAGTTTTAATAAAATAATGAAAAACACAAGCTTACAAAGCCTTTGTTTATTGTTCACACAGAAATAGATGATAACATTTAAAAAATTTCAGCTGCATATTTTAACATTGATTTTGGTTAGCTCAATAACCATAAAAGGTTTTGCTCAAAAGAAGCAGCTTACAGCTTATAATTTAAGTGCGCAATATTTAATATGGCAATTGGATCATAACATACCTAAAGAGCCACAAAAGATTGGATTTTTAGGTCAAAATGGGAAGATTTTTATTGAGCCTAAATTTTCACATGCAAGTGATTTCTTTGGGAATTATGCCAACGTGATTGCCGATAGCACCTTTGGATATATCAATAAAAAAGGTAATATGAGGCTTTTTCCAGGCTACCAGAATCTATATTGGTATTTTTCTGATATTGGTATTGCCAGAAAGAATGAGAAGTATGGGCTGATTGATAGAGAGGGGAAAGAAATTACTAAAATTGATTTTGATCACCTTAATATACCTTCAGAGGGTTATTTTTCAGTTTCAAGAAATAAGAAAAAGAATTTTATCGACAAAGATGGAAATTTTTTATTTAATGATTCAATTAATATAACCGGTTCTTACATACATGATGGCAAAACTGTTTTTGAGGGAAGCAATCGAAAAAAGGGAGTGATTGATATCAATTCGCAAATTGTGATACCAGCGCTATATGATGATCTCGTTGGATTTTTTTATGAAGGTCTAATGAGAGTAAAGAAAGGCAAAAAGTACGGTTTTATCAACAACAAAGGAGAGGAGGTTATTCCTTTAATTTATGAAGAAATCGGCTATTCATTTAAGTTAGGTTATGTGACGGCTAAAAAAGACGGGAAATGGGGTATAATAGATGCTTTTAACAAAAATATAATTCCATTTGATTACGAAGGAATTAATAATTTTTCAGAAGGTTTAGCATTGGTTATAAAAGACAAAAAATATGGTTATGTGAATAAAAAGAATAAGCTAATAATTCCTATAAAATATCCACTAATCTGGCAGGCAGATTTTTCTGGAGATTTAGCAGTTTTTAAATTGAATGACAAGTTTGGTTATATAAATAAACTTGGAGAAGTTATACTCCCTGCTATTTATGATCAGGCTAGTCAATTTAAGGATGGAATCGCCCATGTAATTCTAAATGGCAATGCTAACTTCATCAATAAAAAAGGGAAGCAAAAATTCCATGGCATATATAAAGAAGTTTATAATGAAAACGAAGGCCTATTTAAATTTCTAAATTGAGATCAATAGATGATGGACCAATTTATTAATCGTAGTGCAATTTTGTAGCTTTAACAAAGCTAACATCTTTGTCCAAGCCACTGTAACTTCCATTATTTTACAATTTGTCCATACAGGTCGAAATCCTCAGCTCTGTCAATTTTTACATTCACAAAAGTTCCGTTAGCCGCATAGCCAGAGTTGGCATCGATTAAAACCTCATTATCAACCTCTGGACTATCAAATTCGGTACGGCCAATAAAGAAATCACCTTCTTTTCTATCGATTAATACTTTATAGGTATTACCCACTTTTTCTTGGTTAATATCGAAAGAGATCCCTTGTTGTAGTTCCATAATGGCATCTACACGAGCTTGTTTAATTTCTTCAGGTACATCATCAACCAATTGGTGCGCATGTGTTTTTTCTTCATGAGAGTAAGTGAAACAGCCTAAACGATCGAAACGAGTTGCCTCAACCCAGTTGTACATTTCTTCAAAATCACGCTCTGTCTCACCAGGATAGCCACAAATTAAAGTAGTACGCATAGCGATATTAGGCACTTTTGCTCTAATGTCGTTTACAATATCTATCGTTTTTTGTTTGGTAATGCCTCGACGCATAGATTTCAGCATATTATCCGTAATATGCTGTAAAGGCATATCCAAATATTTACAGATATTTTCGCGTTCGTTCATGGCATCTAAAATTTCCATGGGGAAGCCAGAAGGATAAGCATATTGTAACCTGATCCACTCAATGCCATTAACATCAGATAAACGACGTAATAATTCATCTAAATTACGTTTTCCGTAAATGTCTAATCCGTAATAAGTAAGGTCTTGAGCAATTAGGATTAATTCTTTAGTGCCGTTAGCTGCTAATATTTTAGCTTCGTTAACCAACTCATTCATGTCTCTAGAAACATGTTTGCCTCTCATTAACGGGATAGCGCAGAAAGAGCAAGGACGATTGCAACCTTCTGCAATTTTAAAATAGGCAAAATGAGAAGGAGTGGTTAATAAACGTTCGCCAATAAGTTCGTGTTTATAGTTTGCACCTAAGCTGTGCAATATATTTTGTAAATCGTTGGTGCCAAAAAATGCATCAACGTTTGTAATTTCTGATTCTAATTCTGGTTTGTAACGTTCAGATAAACAGCCCGTAACAATTACTTTCCCAACTTTACCTTCGTCTTTTAATTGACTGTACTGTAAAATAGTATCAATAGATTCTTGTTTTGCATTATCGATAAATCCGCAGGTGTTGATTACAATGATATCATCTTTACCAATGTTGTTAGATTCATGTTCAACCGATAAATTGTTGCCACGTAACTGTCCCATTAGCACTTCAGAATCGTAAGTGTTTTTTGAGCAACCTAAAGTAATTACGTTGATTTTAGGTTTGACAACTTTTAGGGAAGGTTTATTTTTTGTAATCATTTTATTTAATACTAGCTACGGAAACAATTTATATATTTCTTTGCGATGTAAAACTCTTTCAAAAGTTAACTCTTCGTTATCGAGTTTTATTCCAACACGATAGTTCCCAAATCTAACTTTAAAATAGTATTGATAGCCAGCTAATTTCTCTAGCTTATGGCATTTGGATGAAGAGCTGTATGAGTTTATTTCTTCAAATACAAAATCTTCTATTTTATCTCTATCTTTTTTTGGTATTGAAGCAAGGTCTTTTAAAAATTTTTTGTTGTAACAAACAACCATTATTTCTTTTTTAAAGATTTATAGTATGCAACAGCATCTTCTCTTAAAAGGTTGTCTTCTGAAATGTTTTCTTTCATAGCTTCAGCAAAATTTACATCCTCCTTTTCTTCTTTGCTTAGAATATGAGAAGATAAGCCCATCTTCTCTGATAATTCTTTTAACAAAGAGATGTCTTTTTTACTATTTGCATGTATAATGATGCTAGCCATGATACAAAAGTACGAATTATTTAAACAATGAATTTACGAAATCTCTTTTATCGAATAACTGTAAGTCATCCATTTTTTCGCCAACACCAATATATTTTACGGGGATTTTAAATTGATCAGAGATACCAATTACCACACCACCTTTTGCAGTGCCATCTAGTTTGGTAATCGCTAAAGCATTAACGTCGGTAGCTTCGGTAAATTGTTTGCATTGTTCAAACGCATTCTGACCAGTTGAACCGTCTAGAACCAACAAAATTTCGTGTGGTGCATTTGGAATTACCTTTTGCATTACGGCTTTAATTTTACCCAATTCGTTCATCAAGCCAATTTTATTGTGCAAACGGCCAGCAGTATCAATAATTACTACATCTTCTTTATTGGCAACTGCCGATTGAAGCGTGTCGAAAGCAACTGACGCAGGATCTGAACCCATTGCTTGTGCTACCACTCTTACGCCTACACGTTCTCCCCAAAGTTTAATCTGCTCTACTGCCGCAGCTCTAAAAGTATCGGCAGCACCTAAAACAACATTTAAACCCTCGGCTTTTAATTTATGTGCAAGCTTGCCAATGGTAGTCGTTTTACCCACACCATTTACACCAACCACCATAATTACGTAAGGTTTATGGTCGCCATATTCGAAATTACGAAAATCATTGCTGTTATTTTCAGCTAGTAATAGCTGAATTTCATCACGTAATAAACTTTGAAGTTCGTTTGTAGAAAGGTATTTATCTTTTGCTACACGAGCTTGAATACGATCGATGATTTTTAAGGTAGTAGTTACCCCAACATCAGAAGTAACCAACACTTCTTCAAGGTTATCTAATACATCATCATCAACTGTTGATTTACCGGCAACAGCTTTGGTGATTTTACTTAAAAAACCTTCCTTAGTTTTTTCTAAACCTTTATCTAAAGCCTCTTGAGCTTCAGGAGCGGTTTCTTTTTTCTTGAAAAAATCGAATAAACCCATAGATGAGATTAAAATAAAAAAGCCCTTCCGTTAGATACGGAACGGCCTTTAATGCTATTCGTGATTAGAACTATTTAGTACTGTGTGTACCAGCAATAGCATCTTTAACGTGATCGTTATGCACGATAAGTTCTTTGAATGAATAAGCACCAGTTTTTGGTGATTTGTTCATTGTAATAACTTTTGAATATTCTTTACCTGTACCCGTTTTTAGGGTTGCAACTACTTTCTTTGCCATGTCTTTGTAATTTTAAATGATTAAATTTAGAATGAGTAAATGATGGAATAACGCTCCGCCATAAAGCCTTCTGCATTAAACCTTATTTAATTTCTTTATGTACGGTTACTTTTTTCAATACTGGATTGAATTTTTTCAATTCTAAACGCTCAGTAGTGTTTTTACGGTTTTTTGTAGAAATGTATCTAGACATACCTGGCATACCGCTAGTTTTGTGTTCTGTACATTCTAGAATAACTTGTACTCTATTACCTTTTTTTGCCATTTTATTATTTTTTAAGCCGATTTCACATCGGCAAATTATTTACTACAAATATCCTTTTTTCATGAAACGATTAATCGCTTCAGAAATACCAATTTTATTAATGGTTTTAATTGCTGAAGTAGACACTTTTAGTGTTATCCAACGATCTTCTTCAGGAATGTAAAACTTCTGAAGTTGTAGGTTAGGGTAAAATTTACGCTTCGTTTTAACGTTCGAGTGAGAAACATTAAATCCCGACATCGCCATTTTTCCGGTTAAATCACAAACTCTTGACATGACTTTATTATTATGTTGATTATTTCGCTACTTAATTTTTTTAAGAGTGTGCAAATATCAGAATTATTTTTGTAAACAACAAGAGAGTGATTGAAAATTTTTACATATTTAATCAAATATCTTTTTACTATTCAATTTGATACGATTTTGAAGTCCTACTCTTCATTATTTAATTTAAATTGCAAACGCTAAATATAAACAAAATGCAGATTACATCTTTTAAACAGTACGAAGACGATTATAAAAAAAGTGTAGAAAACCCAGAACAGTTTTGGGGGGAAGTAGCACAAAATTTTCAATGGCGTAAACCTTGGTTCAAAGTTTTGTCGTGGGATTTTGAAACACCAACTATTAAATGGTTTGAAGGCGCTAAATTAAATATTACCGAAAACTGTTTAGATAGGCATTTGGCAACCGATGGTGATAAACCTGCCATCATTTGGGAACCAAATCATCCAGAAGAAGAAAGTGTAACCCTAACCTATAAAATGTTGCACGAGCGGGTTTGTCGCTTTGCCAACGTGCTCAAAAGAAATGGTGCTCAAAAAGGCGATCGCATTTGTATTTATATGCCAATGGTACCAGAATTGGCTATTGCTGTTTTGGCTTGTGCCAGAATTGGGGCTGTACATTCCGTAGTATTTGGTGGTTTTTCTGCTAAATCTATAGCAGATCGAATTAACGATGCGGCCTGCAAATTGGTAATTACTGCCGATGGTGCTTATCGTGGCAACAAACAAATTCCGCTAAAAGATGTAATAGACGATGCTTTAATAGGTTGCCCAACAGTAGAGAAATGTATCGTTTTAACCCACGTTCGTACCCCAGTTTCTATGCTTAAAGGTAGAGATGTGTGGTGGGAAGATGAAGTTAAACATGTAAATGATGTTTGTGAAGCCGAAGAAATGGATGCAGAAGACCTACTGTTCATTCTGTATACTTCTGGCTCTACCGGTAAACCTAAAGGTGTGGTACATACTTGTGGGGGTTACATGGTTTACGCTGGTTACACTTTTACAAATGTTTTCAATTATCAACCGGGCGAAGTCTATTTCTGTACTGCAGATATCGGCTGGATTACTGGTCATTCTTATATTGTTTACGGTCCCTTATCTCAGGGAGCAACTTCTGTATTGTTTGAAGGTATACCAACTTATCCAACCGCCTCTCGTTTTTGGGATATCGTAGAAAAACATAAAGTAAATACCTTATATACTGCTCCAACAGCCATCCGTTCGTTAATGAGCTTTGGCGATGAGCCTTTAGCTGGCAAAGATTTTAGTTCGATAAGGGTTTTAGGTTCAGTAGGCGAGCCCATTAATGAAGAAGCTTGGCATTGGTTTGATGAAAAGATAGGCGATAGCAAGGCGCCAATTGTAGATACCTGGTGGCAAACAGAAACCGGAGGGATTATGATTTCTCCTATTGCAACAGTTACACCAACCAAACCAAGTTTTGCAACTTTACCTCTGCCAGGTATACAACCTATTTTGGTAGATGAAAATGGAAATGAAATAGAAGGTAATGGTGTAAGCGGAAATCTATGTATCAAGTTTCCTTGGCCAGGGATGTTGCGAACCACCTATGGCGATCATGAACGTTGCAAGCAAACTTACTTTTCTACTTACGAAAACCTTTATTTTACAGGCGATGGTTGCTTAAGAGATGAAGATGGCTATTACCGAATTACCGGTCGTGTGGATGATGTATTGAACGTATCTGGACACAGAATTGGTACCGCCGAAGTAGAAAATGCGATCAATATGCACGCTGGTGTAATTGAAAGTGCAGTAGTGGGCTATCCTCACGATGTAAAAGGGCAGGGCATTTATGCATTTGTGATCTTCCCAGAAATGCATGGCGATGTAGAACTAACAAAAAAAGATATTCTACAAACGGTTACTAGGGTAATTGGTGCCATTGCCAAACCCGATAAAATTTTGTTTGTTTCTGGTTTGCCCAAAACGAGGTCTGGTAAAATTATGCGTCGCATCCTCCGTAAAATTGCTGAAGGCGATACCACAAATTTGGGCGATATCTCAACCTTGTTAGATCCAAATGTGGTGCAGGAAATTATCGAAAGTGCCAAGAAAGGATAATAAATTATTTTTCGTCGTCAGAAAAGCATCACGACAAGTGATCTGTTGAGCGTTCTTCATGCTATATTTAGCTTTCCTAAGCCCTTCAGGGTTTTCCGGGTGAAGAACTACTTGTTCGAAAAGACGATCTCTGCGTTTTACGTCCTCTCGATGAGCACAGCGAAGAGAGAGCTGTTAGGCATTGTTAGTTGTAGATTTAGCTTTCCTAAGCCCTTCGGGGTGTTCCGAGTGAAGAACTTTCTCTAAACGATCTCTGGGCATTTGCATCCTCGAATGAGCGTAAGGAAAGGATTTATTGTGCTTTCATCATAGACTGCTCCGAGTAAAAAACTCGTGCGAAAGGACGATCTCTATATATTAGCTATCGGTTGGTGTCTCATCTGCCAAATTAAAGTTTGATATACTTAAATTCCTTATATGGTTTAAGTGAATAATCATATAAGGAATTGAAGAAAATATAAGATTAGGCGAAAATCTACCGGTTAGTATCTCATCTCAATTAGTTGTAGAAATAGAGAATGATAGTTTATCGTCTGGGCTTTTACTAAAATGGGTGCTATACCAATCTCTCAATTGATCAGTTTTAAATTTTTCGTGTTTATTAACGCCTTTAATGAGTCGTTTGGCAGATTTAGTGCCATTTACGCCATTCCTAGCCTCGTATAGCACATAATCTACTACAATTTTATCATCAGGTTTAGGTCCTTTATAAGCTAAGATTGAACCATCTTTTCCAATAATAAGTGATGCTGGATCATTGATCTTCAATATTTTACGAAATTCTGCTGAGGAAGCATCATCAGCTAATTTAAAAGCATTCGATGCCGTATCCGAACCGATGTTTAAATTGGCAAAAACCACATCAGGATATTTGGCAAAACGGTCTTGCAACAGACGATATGATTTTTCCTGTTCTGCAGAAAGTCTTTTGTTATCCCAAGCATATAGATACACAGTTTTACCAGTAAATAGGTTGTTAAATTGTTTTTTGTTGCCTTTTGCATCTATCAATTGAATGTTGGAGATGTTAGTATGGGTATAATCGTTATAGTCTTTAACTGCCAATTTAGCAATACCTTTAACCATCATGGTGCAAGAACTTGCCATTAAGCAAAGCGGAAGAATAAATAAGTAAGATAATTTTTTCATTTTTTTAAATTTTGTTTCGAATAAGGTATTATGATTTTACTTGTGGTTAAAAAATCAAAGATTTCTTTTTTATTGTGTTTAATGATGACGACCAAAATTGATTAATGGTTGCAGGGAAAATCAAACAATTTATTAAAAATCTTGTTATAATTTCAAATAACCTATTTTAAAACCTAAAATATTTAAAGATGGATAAGTTAGAAATCAAAGGTAAATGGAACGAAATCAAAGGAAAAGTTAAACAAGCTTATGGCGATTTAACAGATGATGATTTAACCTATGTAGAGGGCCAAGACGATGAAATGTTAGGCAAACTTCAACAGAAAACAGGTAAAGGCAGAGATGAACTGGTAAAATGGATCAACTCACTTTAAACTATAAATAATAGGAAAAGCTATCTAAAGGATAGCTTTTTTGGTATAAATGGCAGTTTGGTGGAGAATCTTTTTTGATTAAACAAAGGTCGATAACTGTTAGCATTTGGATAAAATTTATTTAAAAAGTAAGCTTACTGCCCACCTAGATCTGAAAATTGCTTAGGATAAGTAGTGTTGTTATTCGTGATGTTTTTTACCCAATCTCGATATTCACTTATAAGCTCATTTGATGCAGTAGAGCCCATAGCGCTTGCATAACTGCTGCCATTTAAAATATCGGCAAACAAAGCTTGTTCAAATTCGATATTTGGATAACCAGTTCTTGTACCTGTATTGTATTGCAAGGTACCCCCTGTATAAAAACTATCCTGAAAACCATGGAAAAATTCATAACCAAAAAGACCTCCTACTGGAATGCCCTCTTCGTATTTATAGAAAATTGTAGCACTTTCCGGTCTGTATATTCCGTTCCCATCTATAGTTTGATCCATACAAAAGCCGATCTTTTTACCGGAGGCTGTGTTTTTTTAATTCTAATATTTTAAGGCAAATAACTTGCCAGGACTATTTGGCTTCTTTAACCTTTAATATATCATTATAATTAATCCATACATCAATATCAAAATAATTTACTCCCTCAAAATACCTTTCTATGCCATGCGTAAAGGTAACCTTAAATGGGCTTTTCATTATTTTATCTTCTATTTGTTGTATTTCATTTGGCGTAATTAAAGAGTTGTTTTTTACTAAAAAATCCATTTCCAAGGGGTCTCCCTTTGTATTTATTTTGATATATATATATAAATGATCATTTATTCCTTTTGGTAACTTTTGTAAAGTACTAAGCGGAATGACTTCTGCACATATTTTAATTAACAAGTTTTTATCAAACTTTCTGTATCCAGGCAACTTTAAATCAGATGGCATATTTGGTTCAACCTGTTTTACGTTGTTAAGCTTATTATTGGCGTTTATAATCTGTGTGACCTTGTTGTTTGGCCTTATTAATCTATAATTGGTGTTATTTACCTTTACCCTATCGCTCGCTATTTTAGGTATGGATTGTTGTGCTTTACAGGCCGTTATGTAGAAGCTAATGATCAGTATTAAAAATATTTTTTTCATAATCTTATTTGCAATTTGTGGTAGCGAAAAGATTTAATAATGTTGATGGGAGCATGGTATTAGCAATATTGCCTTTATTAGCATAACCTGAATGTTGTTTGAACAAGTCCATAAAATGAAAATATTGTCCACCAAGCCCGGAGAATTACTTTTTATTTTCGCTCCTTTACTTTTAACATATCACTATATCTTACAATAGCATCAATACTGAAATAATTTGCCCCAACAAAATAAGGTTCTAGTTCTTTTTTAAAAGTAACTTTAAATCTACTGCGCATTATCCTATCTTCAACTTTCTGTATATCATTGGCTGTAATAAGAGAGGTGTTTTTAACCAAAAATTCCATTTCCAATATTTTGCCAGTTACATCAACTTTAAAAGTTATGAATAACCAGTCGCCATAACCATTAGGTAGTTTTTTTAATGTAGTAAGGGATATAGTTTCTGCACATATTTGCAGAAGTAAGTTTTTATCAAATGTTCTATAGTCAGGTATTTTTATGTCAAATGGTAAATTTGGAGCAATCTGTTTTACATTGTTAAGTTTATTATTGGCATTTATAATTTGCGTGACTTTATTATCTGGTTTTATCAGGATATAACTGGTATTATTTATTTTCAACCTGTCACTTGATATTTTAGGAACTGGTTGCTGAGCTTTACAAGCGCTTGATGAAATTATTATTAGCGTGAATATAATTAGGTTTTTCAACATATTAATTCATCAAATAGCTTAACTAATTTCTTTTGCTTTTAATATATCACTATATTTTATCCATATGTTAATGTTAAAATAATTTGCTCCATCAAAATATTGCTCTATACCATGTTTAAAGGTAACCTTAAATGAGCTCTTCATTATTTTTTCTTCAATCTGCTGTATTTCATTAGGGGTAATTAAAGAGGTATTACTTACTAAAAAGCCCATCTCCAAAGGCTCTCCTTTAGTGTTTATTTTCATATATATGTATATATCATCGTCATACCCTTGTGGTAGTTTTTGCAATTTGTTAAGTGGGATAGCCTCTGCACATATCTGAATGAGTAATTTTTTATCAAACTTGCTGTATGCCGGTATCGGAATATCTAAAGGTAAATTTGGTGCAACCTGTTTTACATTGGTAAGCTTATTGTTGGTGTTTATAATCTGTGTGACCTTGTTGTTTGGCCTTATTAATCTATAATTGGTGTTATTTACCTTTACCTTATCGCTCGCTATTTTAGGTATGGATTGTTGTGCTTTACAGGCAGTTATGTAGAAGCTAATGATCAGTATTAAAAATATTTTTTTCATAATCTTATTTGCAATTTGTGGTAGAGAATAAATTTAAAAGTGTTGATGGGAGCATGGTATTAGCAATATTGCCTCTATTAGCATAACCTGAATGTTGTTTGAACAAGTCCATAAAATGAAAATATTGTCCACCAAAGTCTGAAAATTGCTGTGGGTATTTTGTGTTATTTGCAGTTATGGTATTAAGCCAATTTTTATATTCAGTTTGTATATCATTGGGTACCGTACTATTAGAAAAGGCAGATTGATCGTCTCTAGAACTTGTAATATCAAAGTACAAAGCTACTTCGAACTCCAAATTTATATAGCCATCTGGGTATGTTGTAACTCCAGTAGTTTGATTAGTGATTGAAGAATAACTAGAGGTGCCATTTGTTAAATAATTATTTTGATAACTATGGAAAAATTCGTGGTTAAAATTAAAGGTATAATTTAAGGATGCCTCTGTAGAAAAATAAAAAATATTTTTTTTGGGATCATAAGCCTGTGCAGCACCTGGCATGTCCTTGATGCAAAAACCAAACTTTATCCCTAAACTCTTCATTAGCTTATATTGCTTCTTGCGCAGGCAAGCCCATTCAGTATTACCTTCTCCCTCTAAATAACTATTAAACATTGTTCTTAAACTTGCCATCTGTGTAGCGTTAAGGCAGGTATCTTTAAGTATAGCGTCTAACGAGTCTGTATCACACTCCATGATCCCTGTTGAGCCACCTATGCAGCCACAGGGCGAATCAAAGGCTGTGCCATTGAGCTCTCCTGCACAATCTATAAAGTACTCTTCCATGCCTCCCGGCGGTGTAGGGTCTTGTATAATATTAGGGTTAAAATAACATTCCCTACAATACAATATACAAATCCTCTAAAACAATCGCTACAAAGTCTTCTTCACTTTAAGTATGTCTGAAAATACAAGTCGTGTATCAACTAATAAAAAATTACTACCCTTTATATATCTTTCGGCCTCTGGTTTTATAGTAATCATGTTTTTGGTTGTTATAATATCATGCTCTATATTTTCTAATTGCTCGAGACTAAGAATAGAATTTTTATCCGTAAAAAATAGTACTTCTAGTATCTTACCTGTTGTATTACATCTAATATCTATAGAGATGCCAGCAAAACTATTAATTGATAGGTTTTCTAATTCTTTTATTGTCATATATTTTGCAAATATTATTTTCAGCTCCTGTAAATTTGGCTTAACATAATAAGGTATCAGTGGGATGTTAAAAGGTAGGTTAGGTGAGGTTTGTTTAATATTTGTTAATTTGTTGTTGCTATTTTCTATAGTAACTTTTTGTTGCTCTTTTTTGATCATATAGGATTCTAGCTTCGCTTTAGTAATTACATTATCAGATAAGGCTGCTATTTTTTTTTGTGCTGAGCAAGAAGTTGTAATTATTCCTATTAAAAGAATAGATATGACTATAGATTTCATGTTAAACTTTAAATTACTCACTTAGCTTTTAAAAAAGATGCGGTGTAATGAAGCAATCCATAATTTCCCGATTTAAATATTTATACTAATTATTTTTGTGTTTTACAACGCGATAAGTAATTACAAAGCCTTTTTTACTTTAAGGATATCATCAAAATAGATTGCGGTGTCAACAAGTACAAAATTGCTATTTTTCAAATATTTTTCCGCTTCAGGTTTTATATTAACTATGTTGCTTGTTTTAATATCATACTCTATACCTTCAATTTGTTGAAGACTTAATATCGAGTTACCATCTGTGAAAAAGCTTATTTCAAGCACTTTGCCATTCGTATTTGTTCTTAGATCTATAGAAATACCAGCATACTTAACATCTGCTAGTGTTTCCAAGTCATTGGTATTGATATGCTTTGCACAGATTTTGGTTAATTCCTGTATATCTAGTTTAATATAATAAGGCCTTAAAGATATATTGATAGGTAAATTGGGCGAGGATTGTTTGATATTAGCAAATTTGTTGTTGCTATTTTCTATAGTAACTTTTTGTTTTTCTTTTTTGATCATATAGGTCTCTAGCTTCGCTTTAGTAATCACATTGTCAGACAAGGCTGCTATTTTTTTTTGTGCTGAGCAAGAAGTTGTAATTATTCCTATTAAAAGAATAGATAGGATTATAGTTTTCATATGTGTTATTTACAATTAGTTGAATTAAAAATGTTTAAAAGTGCATCAGGTGGGAGATCTGTTTTTACGATACCTACGTCATAACCATAAGCATGTTCACGAAATTTGTTTAAAAAGGTGTAATATTGCCCTCCCAGATCTGAAAGTTGCTTGGGATAAGCAGTGTTGTTATTCGTGATGCTTTTTACCCAATTTCTATATTCAGTTCTGAGTTCAATTGATGCTGTAGAGCCCATGGCGCTGGCATTATCACTACCATTTAAGATATCGGCAAACAGAGCCTGTTCAAATTCGATATTTGGATAACCAGTTCTTGTACCTGTATTGTATTGCAAGGTACCCCCTGTGTAATAAGTGTCTTGATACACATGAAAAAATTCGTGCCTTAGTGTGATGAAACTTGATAGTCCTAGTTCATTAGCATAAGTAATTGTGCTATTTAATGCATTATAGGTGCCATTACCAGTGATTGTATTTATGCAAAAGCCAATTTTTTTGCCTGCTGCTGCTACTTTACTGTATGTAGCTTTATGTATACAAGCCCATACTGTGTTGCCTTCCCCATTCAAAAAATTATTAAAAGAGCTTCTTAAACTTGCCATCTGTGTAGCATTAAGGCAGGTATCTTTAAGTATAGCGTCTAACGAGTCTGTATCACACTCCATTATCCCTGTTGAGCCACCTATGCAGCCACAGGGCGAATCAAAGGCTGTGCCATTAAGCTCTCCTGCACAATCTATAAAGTACTCTTCCATGCCTCCCGGCTGTGTAGGGTCTTGTGTAGATTCGCAGATCCTATAGGCATAGCCCAAGTTTTCCCAATAGGTTATGTTTCCGTATTCGTCCCTTTCTATATATACCCAGTAATAATATTCACAGTTCTGTCCATCTTCCATTACCGGAACAGGCCCGCTAATTTTTTTGTCGGGCTTATAGGCCGTTTTTGCTAGGGAAGAGGCCTTTAATGGTTTTAAGATGCTTTTGCTGGTATCGGGTAGCTTTGTGCCCACATAGGCAGTTCCTTTCCTTGCGGTGCCGTTTCGGTAGTGTTTCCCACTCTTGTAGATATAGTTAAGGTCGTAGGCGATTATAAAACCATCAAATCCATCAATATATTTGGCCCCCTTTTGTGTAATCAGCTCAGCGCCCCTTTGTTTGATGAGCGCTGGTGCCCCATAAGCCTCAATAATCCCACCATCAACTATTTGGTCGTTCTTAATGGTAAATACAAACTTACGGGTATAATCCATCTCTTTGTTGTCGAGCTCATATTTGGCAAATGGAACGGTAAGCAGGGTCTTGCCGTTCTGATCCGTTTCTACAAGTGCATTTTCCCAAAAGGGTATCGGCTTTTTACGAACGGATGCTTTAATGCCCTGTTTGTCGATACTCAGCAGCTGTTTATGCTTGGTTGCTAGTTTAATCGTTTGCCCAGTATAAAATGCCTTTGCCTTTGCTACAAGGGCATCATGCTGTGTGCCTACCGCAGTTAGGTCTTTTCTGCAGGCGTAGATGAGCATCATGCCTATCAGGGCAACAAAAATGGAGGGCGTAAGTTTTTTCATGCACAAATATTTTTCCTTAAGCTAGGGAATTTAGCTTGGTTTTTGGTATGTTTTGCTAAAAAAATGTAGCGTTAGTTGATCCTCCTTACTTCGCATGCTCTTGTACGCTCCGCAGGCAGATGGGTCAATTTGTTTAAAAATAATTTGGGAGGATTAAAATTAACTCCCACGGCAGGTAAAATAAAAAGTATTTATTCCATCTAATGTCTTTGTGGCCTTCCTGCCTGCCGAAGTGCAGGCGTGTTCTTTATGGTAACAGACTAGCCACCAAGCCATCAAAAACACAAAGGATTTACTACTCTATTTAAGTCTTTGTAATCTTCTTGCCTGCTAGAGTGCACACTGCCCTTTGCGGTAAAAAACAACCACTAAGCTACACAAAAGATTTATTCTATCTAAAGTCTTCGTGGCCTTGGTGTTCTTTGTGGTAAAAAGCTAACCATCAATCCAAAAAAAACACAAAGGATTTACTACTCTATTTAAGTCTTTGTAATCTTCTTGCCTGCTAGAGTGCACACTGCGCTTTGTGGTAAAAAACTAACCACCAAGACAAAAGAAACACAAAGTATTTACTCTAGCCAAGGTATTTGCGCTCTTTGTGGTAAAAAACTAACCACCAAGACAAAAGAAATACAAAGTATTTACTCTAGCTATGGTCTTTGAGTTCTTTGCGGTAAAAAAGTTAACCATTAAGCTGAAAAACACAATGAATATTTCTATCTAAAGTCTTTGTATCCTTCGCATGCTTTAGGTTAAAAAACGAACTGCTAAAGCTGTTTAAAAGCTAAGTATTAATCTCACCCAGGTACACGCTATCTGATTGTGTACTGCGGTCTGCCGCAGAAAAGGCCAAGTAAATATGGTAGGTATGTCCTGTAGCTGTTTCAATCTGCAAGAAATCTTCTCCAGTTTTTCTAAACTGCCCCGTAACCGTACAAAAAGCCATATGGCGTTTGAGGTCATAGGCCAATAGCATCACTTGGTCATCTGGATGCGTGGTCCTTACATCTGCTTTATTCCATGTAAATTTAAGTAGGCCTTCGCTCGCTTGTTCCACTTTAATATCCTCAGGGAGCGCAAGATCTCCAGCGGCTACTTTAACTAAAGAAGGATTGATTGTCCAATCTGGACTGATCCCCTCCATCGCATGGTTTAAAAGGTAAGATTTAGCGGTAATAAATGATCGTGTGGTTAGTCCGTCACTCTTAAAGCCGTGACGCAAAAAGGCAACAATAGGACCTAGCCAAGCCTGTGCCAAGCTAAATTTATGGCGATTTGCCAATTCTTTTTGGCTTACCTTTTTTGTGCGCTTTTTGTGAGGCCCTTTGATATAAGGATTACCGTTTCTAGAAGAACCAATTACTGATCCTATTTTTCCAATGAATGGCCCATTGATGCCGTTAATTAATCTTGCCATGGTAGATGGTTTAAGTAAACAATATATTAAAGTTAGGAAATGTTTTATTTAAATACCAATAAAATTGAAAATAAACACAGATCAAATACAGATCAAAGACATACTATGATTGTCTTTGATCTGTATTTGATCCGAGTTTGATCCGAGTTTGATCCGAGTTTTATATAAATCAGTCTCGAAACTGATACCTAATTGAGTGCATCTTTAATGGCTAAGATTCCGAGCAATTTCATTTTAAAAATCCGTCTTTCAGGCGAGCTATTCCCATACCTATTGTAATGCGTTCACAACTTAATCAAGCTCTCCAAACAAGGCAGTTGTATGAAACACTTTTGATGAAGATGTTTTGTAAAATTTAAGTACTATAGATGATAATAGATAGAATAACCATAATTATTTGATAGCTTTAAGCTCCTTAGATTTGCTAACCCATCAAACTAGTAGGCGTATCAAATGAAAAAAGCTATTGTCTTTTTAGTCTTATTTTTTTGTTTGTTAAACTCTGTGTCATTTGCTGATGATGTAAAGCCAGGCATTTCTTTTTACTACAGGCAACTGGATAATAGAAACGGCTTGTCTAACAGTTCTATCAATGCCATACTACAAGATAAAGACGAGTTGCTTTGGATAGGTACTTGGGATGGATTAAATAGATATGATGGTGCACATTTTAGTGTGTACAACCATAATATCGAAAAAATAGAAAATAGCATTGGTAGTAATGTAATCCAGGCCATCACGGAAGATCAAAATGGAAATATTTGGATCAATACCATTGGAGGTATTTCTCGTTACCAAAAAACAACTGGTAAATTCTTTAGGTACTTCTACAAAAGTACCACCGCCAAAAAGGTAACCGAAAACGAATATAAATTGGCTATTAATGCCAAAGGAGAAGTGTTTTGTTATGCTGCGGATGGCATATTGAGTAAATACGATGCCGCTGCCGACAAATTTAATCGCTACCAGCAATTTGCAAATGATAATGGCATAGTTAAAATGCAGTTTAGCAATAATCAGCTTTGGTACCTTTCTAAAAAAGAGAACTTAATTGTTGCCAATCCGACCACAACAGGCTTGAAAATGATCAGAAGCTTTAAACTAGGTGATGGGATTAACAATTTTTTTGTAGTTAATAAACAGGTGATTTTTAGTTTAAATGATGATAGCCATTATAAAATTGACGAAAAATTAAATACGCGAGCTATAGATCTTGGTAAAAAGAAAATAAAAACTGTTGCCTATTATCAATCTCATTATTTGGTGGCTTGGGAAAATCAAGGACTAAGTATTTATGACCAAACATTTAAAGCTAATGGTTTTCTGCAGTCTGAAGTAAATAAATTAGCTAATTTAAAAGTTACCGCCCTAAACATTAGTAAAGATAAAGTATTATGGATTGGAACCGATGGCAATGGCTTGATACAAGTTTACCCAAAAGATAATTACTTTGGTGTGCTTACCAAAATTGGTGGCACCAATGTAGATAAACCAATTAGGGCATTTAGTGAAGATAATGGTAACCTTTGGGTTGGAACTAAAGGGAATGGAGTGCTGATATTTGACAATTTTTGGCAGAAAAATGCTGAAATCAATTCACCTCAAAAAATTGATCTTAATTCTGGATTGGATAATAACTCCGTATTTGCCATTAAAAAAGGTATAGATCAATTAACCTATATCGGTACGGATGGGAGAGGCATAAGCATCTACGATCAAAAAAATAGAAAAACCATCAGTTGGAGAGCGATTATAGGAACAGAAAAACTGCCTGATTTTAGATCCGTTTACGCTATTGTACAAGACAAAGACAGCAGTGTTTGGTTAGGTACAAGTGGTTATGGGCTAATTCAACTAAAAATTGCCCGCAAGGCCGATCAATCCTTGATGGTTAAAAGCTTTAAACAATATTATTCTTCTGTGGCAGAAAAAAATGGGCCAGCAAATGATATTATTTATGCGTTAGCAAAGGGCAAAGATAATCGCCTATGGATTGCCTGCAGGTACGGTGGATTAAGTGTTTTTGAACCAAAAAGTAAAACATTTAAAACTTTTAAAGCATTTGGTTACCAAGGCAGTTTATCACATAGTGATGTATTATCATTATTTTATGATCGAAAAAATGGTTTATGGGTGGGTACAAGTTATGGCCTAAATTATTTATCGCCCAGCGAATCATTAAAACAGCAACCCACTTTTGTTAAAATTACCATGGATAAGGGTGGTTTGCCAAATAACACTATCCATGCCATACAAGAAGATGGGGATGGCAATATCTGGCTGAGTACCAATAAAGGATTGGCAAAGCTAAACCCAAAAAATAACAGTATTGCCAATTACCAAGAGAGTGATGGTTTGCAAAGTAACGAGTTTAGCGATGGAGCAGTTTTTAAAGCTTCAAATAATTACCTGTTGTTTGGTGGGATATACGGCTTTAACTACTTTCTGCCAAAAAACATTACCGAAAATACCAAACAGCCGAATTTATTAATCTCTGATCTGCAATTAGGCGGTCAAGATTTTCAATATAACCAATATCTTATTATCAAGGCAAAGCAACCTACACCATCTAATTTTGAATTAGAAAGAAAGAATAACTTTTTCCAATTCTCCTTTAATGCTTTAAATTATTTTAATTCTTCTAAAAATGAATTTGCCTATCAGCTTAAAGGTTTAGATAGAACGTGGCGTTATACAGGTACAGATGGTAAAATAGCCTATTATAACATTCCGCCAGGTAAATACGAGTTATTGGTACGTTGGAGTAATGGAGAAGGGGTTTGGACTACTGATGTAGTGGCGCTTTCCATCCATGTAAAACAATATTTTTGGTTAACCTACCCAGCTTATTTTGTCTATTTTTTGCTGCTGGTTATTTCTGGTTATGCATTTCATGTGTATAGAAAAAACAAGTTGGCAATGAGCTTCAAATTAGAAAGAGAAACTTTATTTAGGCAAAAGGATGAGGAGGCACATCGTCAAAGAATTAATTTTTTCACCAATATTGCACACGAAATACAGACCCCATTGACCTTAATTTTAGGTTCTGTGGAGCACTTTATGCAGCAGCATCATTTGTTGCAGCAACCATTCGATAAGAATTATTTTTTATCGTTAATGCATCAACATACAGCCCGGTTAACTTATTTGGTACAGCAATTATTGGAGTTTAGAAAGGCAGAGGCAGGCTACTTAAAAAGGAATGACGATTACTTAGATATTACGAAAATGTTGTACAGCTTAACACAGCTGTTTGTGCCAGCTGCCGAAAGAAACAATCAACATTTTACCAGAAATATACAGCCAGATGTTGCCGGTTTTATAGATAAGGATAAATACGAAAAAATTCTGTTTAACTTATTGTCGAATGCATTTAAGCACACAGGTCCTAATGCAGAAATTCTATTCCATGTAAGCTACAATACCAATTCTCAGGTATTAGAAACAGTGGTTGCCAATTCCAATTGCACCTTAAAGAAAGATGATTTAGAAAATCTATTTACTGAATTCCACATAGAAGGTAAAAACAAATTCGAGAAATTTAGTACGGGTATTGGTTTGGCATTTACTAAGGGATTAATTGAAGTGTTAGCTGGTAATATAGCCGTAGAACTTAAAGCAGATTGGATCTTTTTTAAGGTTAGTTTTGAATTGAAAACTAGTATCGATCATAAAAAGGATGAAGTAGTAGCTTCTGCACCATCTTACCTTTTCGAATCAATTTTAAAACCTCATCAGCAGTTTATTATAGAAGATGCTAGCGAAGGCAATAAAAATACTTTAATCGAAGATTTGCAGGATAAGGTAGCATATAGTATTCTGGTGGTAGAAGATGATAGTGCATTGCGATTCTTGCTTAAAAATATCTTAAACGATCAATACCGTGTTTATGAAGCAGAAAACGGATTAACAGCAATTGATTTTTTAAAGAACAACACACCAGATTTGATCATAAGTGATGTAATGATGCCTGATATGGATGGCTTGGCATTCTGCAAGTACGTAAAAACCGCACCAGCAACTAGTCAGATTCCATTTATCATGTTAAGTGCTAGAGATGGAGAGGAGCATAAAACCGAAGGATACGAAACCGGTGCAGATGCTTATATCCCTAAGCCATTTCATATCAACTACCTCAAAGTTAGGGTAAGGAAGTTGTTAGATTACCGTAACCGGATGAATAACCTGATCAAAGATGGTAATATCAATAATCAATTTATTGATGCTGATTTGGAACAAGGGGATAAAGAATTTTTGAACGCTTTGGTTAAAGCTGTAGAAGAAAGTTTGGCAGAGCCTGATCTGGATGCGGCGAAACTAGAAAAGGCCATGTCTATTAGTAAAATGCAATTGTACCGGAAACTAAAAGCCATAGCCGGAATGACACCATCTGAATTCATCAAACGTATCCGCTTAAAACACGCTGCCGTATTATTGCAAAATTCTAAGCTTACGGTATCCGAAATTTTTTACCTCACTGGCTTTAACAATAAATCTTATTTCTTTAGAGAGTTTAAAAAGATCTATCATTTGGCTCCAAACGATTATAGAACTGCACAACATACAGGTACTACAACATCTGACGCCTTTTAATCCAAAAACAGGCTTATTTGGCTATTTTGCAACTATAGTGAACTAAAATGTTATTATAGTGTACTACTCTTGCAGGTACTGCCTTCTATATTTGTCTTAATCAAATATAAATCAATATGAAAAAACACAGACGTATTTATGCAACGTTGGTTTTGTTATTTCTGGTGTTAACTGGTTTTTCTAGTTATGCACAAACAAAACTAAACGGTAAGGTTACAGACGAGAACAATCTACCTCTACCAGGTGTTGTAGTCGCCCAAGCTGGCACACAAAACAGAACCGTAACAGCTGATAATGGAACTTATACCTTAACACTTCAACAAGGCGGTAGCCAGAACCTAACCTTTACCTATATTGGTTATGCTACGGTGACCTTAACTTATACAGGTTCAGATGTTAATGTTTCCTTAAGACCAAGTTCAGAATCTTTAAACGAAGTAGTGATTACTGGTTATACGGCACAAAGAAAAAATTCGGTTACGGGTTCTATTGCCACAGTTAACATGAGCGATTTATCTAAAACGAGAATCGTAGATGTTGCTCAAGCCTTACAGGGACAAGTAGCAGGGGTTTTTGTAGCTGCAAATACAGGTGCTCCAGGCGATGGTATTAAGCTGAGGATTAGGGGAGAAGGTACACTTGGTAATAATGATGTACTATATGTAATTGATGGTGTACCTACCAGAGATATCTCTTTCTTAAATCAGGCAGATGTAAAATCGATGACAGTATTAAAGGATGCTGCCGCAGGAGCAATTTATGGTTCTAGGGCAGCTGGTGGGGTGGTATTAATTACTACTAACAGTGGTCAGGCAGGTCAATCGAATGTGAATATTGAGTATTTTGCAGGTTTTCATCAAGCTACCAATTTGCCAGAAATGTTAAATACAGATCAGTATTTAACCATAAAAGACAGAGCGTGGCACAATACCTTGGGTAATGCTGCTAACGCAATAAGTCCTTATCAAGCGGCTAGAAGTAGAACAGATTTGGCCAATACCAATTGGTTAGATGAGTTGTTTGAAACTGGGCACTCTAAAAACTTACAAGTTTCTGCCAATGGCGGAACAGAAAAAGTACAATACCTCATCTCTACAGGTTATTATAAACAAGATGGTATTGTAGTAGAAGATAATGATGGTTACGAACGCTTTAACTTCAGAACAAATGTAAACGCAAATGTAAACGACCGTTTTAAAGTTGGTACGAACTTACAGTTAAGTTATGCCAAACAAGATAAATTATCTTCCAGTGGAGATGTACCTGGAGTAATTCGTCATGCTTTATTACGTCCGCCAGTTTTAGGTGTATTTAAAAGCCCAAATGATCCAACGTATAGCGCCTCAAATCCTTATACAGATTTACCTTTTTATACAGGACCAGATAGAGGTTGGAGCCAAAATTTTGAGTTTAGTTCTAATCCAATAGCAATTGTTCATTTTACTAATGATAAGAGGAACAACTTCCAAACCTTTGGTAATGTATATGCAGAATATTCATTTTTAGAAGATAAGTCTTTAAGATTTAGATCTAATGTAGGTGTGGATATCAGTTTCTCTCATAACAAAAACTTTGCGCAAAACTATGGAGACGACAATAGCATCGATCCAAATGATTTGTATCCAACATTAGGCAGAAATAACAAACCTAATAATTTAGATGAAAACAGAGGACAGGCGATGACCTTTACTTTCAGTAATACCTTAAACTATATCAAAACGTTTAACCAAAAACACAACGTTAACTTTTTATTAGGTACAGAAAATATCTCTAGTAAATCTGCAGCAATTGGTGGCAGCAGACAGAATTTTAATAATTCTACATCTGGTTTCCAATATTTAGATTTTGGGAATACAGCTAATTTATATAACTCTGGTGCTGCAAGCAGCTTCAATTTGGTTTCTTTCTTTGCTAGTGGTACCTACGATTTTAACAACAAGTATTTTGCTACTGCAACTTTAAGGGCAGATGCTTCTTCTCGTTTCGGACCGAACAACAAATGGGGTTATTTCCCATCGGTATCTGCGGGTTGGTTGGTATCTAACGAAGATTTCATGAAAGATGTAAATTGGATTAGCAGTTTAAGGTTAAGAGGTAGTTATGGTCAAGCGGGTAACCAAGAAATTCCTAATAATACTTACCAAACATTGGTTTCTGAATCAGGCGGTGTGGTTAACGTAGTGAGATATGGTAATCCTGATATTAAATGGGAAACGGTAACTCAAAGTAACTTTGGGGTAGATTTAGGTATCCTAAAAAATAAATTGTCTTTTACTGCAGATTATTTTGTGAAGAAAACTGATGATGTATTGTTAACCGTGGGTTTACCAGCGGTATCTGTAGGTGTAATTGAAAGAACATTCGTTAACGCTGGTCAGGTAACCAATAAAGGATTTGAGTTTGGCTTAAACTTGCAGAACAACGATCATGCATTTAAATACAATGTAAATGCAAACTTTGCTACTTTAACCAATAGGGTAAATAAATTACAGGAGTTTGTAAAAAATATCACAGATGATGCTACCCATACTAAAACTGAAGTTGGTAGACCAATTAGCTCATATTTTGGATTAGTATTCGATGGTATTTATCAAAATGCTGCTGAGGTTAGTAGTCATTTATTCTCTAATCCTAACGGAGTTTTACCAGGTGATATTAAATTTAAAGATTTAAACGGAGATGGACAGATCAATGCAGATGATAGAACATTTATCGGTAATCCTGTACCAAAAATTACTTACGGTTTTGCTTTTTCTTCATCTTACAAAAAATTTGATTTCTCTTTCTTACTCCAAGGTGTTCAAGGAGTTGATAGATATAATGATTTAAAACAGATTATCAATTTTGATAGCCGTCCTTTTAATTCTATGACCTCTGTATTGGGTAGCTGGAATGGAGAAGGCACCAGCAATACATTGCCTCGTGTAACCTTCAATAATAACGGAGGTGGTAATGTATCCAGCGTTTTTGTAGAAGATGCTTCTTATTTGAGATTGAAAAATATCGAGTTAGGCTACACTTTCAATCCTAAAAAACTAGGTGGTAAAGGAGTACGTTTATATGCATCGGGACAGAATTTGTTTACCGTTACAGATTATACAGGTTTAGATCCAGAATCTACATCATTAATCGATAAAGGAACATATCCTCAATCGAAAGCATTTATTCTTGGACTTAAATTAACGCTTTAACAACCATAAAAAATATAAGTGATGAAAAAATTATCAATAATGGGCATCCTAACGCTAGTTGTAGCATTAGTTGGTTGTGAAAAACAATTAACCATAGACCCTGTAGGTTTAACAACCTTAGAGCAAGTAAATTCTACACCAAATTTAAGTACGGTAGAAAATTCAGTGAACTCTTCTTATCAATTGTTATCTAATAGGTTAAACATATTGGCGCAATGGGATTGGGGAAATGGCCTAGTGTTTCAGAATGATCTTGTATTACAGGATATCGCATCAGATGATGCAGAGAAAAAGTGGAATCCAGATGGAGACCAACCGTGGATGGACGATGTGAATAACTTTACGTTTACGTCTACAAATGGTGGTCCGAATGGTTTGTGGAAGTATAATTATGAGGGTATTAAAAGATTAAATATCGCAATAGAATTATTAACTAAACCTGATATTGAAGCTATAACAGGGATTACAGCTGCTAGAAAAAATCAGTTGCTGGGCGAGGCTTATTTCTTAAGATCGTACTACTATTTCTCTTTAGTAACCAATTTTGGAGATGTTCCATTAATTATTGAGCCGGTTAAAACCTATCAACAAGCTTTCGAAGTGGCTGTAAAGGCAAGTAAAACTGCAGTTTTTGATAAAATCAAAGCAGATTTAGCTACCGCAAAAACATTGTTGCCGAGTACTAAATTTAGCTCTACAACCGAAAAATGGCGAGTGTCTAAAGGCGCTGTTATTGCGCTGCAAGCAAAAGCAGCTTTATATACCGAGAAATGGGATGATGTAATCACACTCGTTACTGAATTACAAAACCTTGGTTTCTATAGCTTAAATGCCAACTACTTCGATAACTTTAATTCTGAATTTACCGATAACGAAGTGATTTTTGCTTACGATCATCAGAGCAATGCCAATCCGCGTAATGGTAATGGTATATGTGCACCATTAGATTGGGGATTTTTTGCGCCTAGTACAGATTTTTTAAATGCTTTTGAGGCAAATGATCCTAGAAAAGAACTTACCGTAAATGTAGCTGGTAAAAATATCAATAAACTATTGGGGAGTTTAAACGGTGCCAATAAAGGCAATGATGATGCACCAAATAATAAAATCTACATCCGTTTGGCTGATGTTCTATTGTGGAAAGCAGAAGCTTATATCGAGAAAAGTAATTATCCTGATGCCATTGCAATTATCAATCAGATTAGAACCAGAGCAAGAACCTCTGCCACTGCAAGCGGTGCTGCGGTACCAGCTGGTACTTTGCCAAATAGACCGGCTTCTACAGATAAAGCAACGGTTAAAGATTGGTTAATTGCTGAAAGAAGGGTTGAACTAGGTTTTGAATCTCAAAGAATGTTGGATTTGAAGAGATGGAAATTAGCTAAATCGGTGATGACTGCTAAAGGGAAAAACTTCCAAGACAAACATTATTTATATCCAATTCCACAGGGCGAAGTAGATGCCTCGGCAGGTACTTTGGTGCAAAATCCAGGATATTAATTAAATATTTCATGCACGAATAACGTGTTATAACCTAAAAAATGTCATTCCGAGGCACGAGGAATCTCTCTCAGAGATCCTTCGCTGCGCTCTGGATGACAAAAAAGGTGATGTTTAGACATCATATTTCTATTCAATGTTAAGCCACAAGTATTTGATGGTCTGGCAACTTATTATTCAAAAATTATGACTACAGCTATCGCAAATCGCTTCGCTCAAAATCCATTGTTGGTTCCAAAAGATTTAAAACCCAGTAGAGCAGGTTTAGAAATTGCTTGTTTACTAAATCCAGGTGTATTCACATTTCAGGATAAAACATGGTTGCTTATTCGTGTCGCAGAACGGCCACAACAAATACCCGGAAAAATCTCATTTCCAATTCTTAAAGAGGGGGGTATAGCGCTCATCGAAATCGAAGAAAATGATCCAGATTTAATTGCTACTGATCCTCGAGTAATCAATTATAAAGGAGCAGATTATTTAACTACATTATCTCATTTAAGATTGGTTTGTAGTGACGATGGTATCAATTTTTATCAGCCAGATGGTTACCCACTATTGCAAGGAGAAGGGGAAGACGAAGCTTTTGGTATTGAGGATTGTAGGGTAGTTCAAATTGATGATACTTACTACTTAACTTTTACTGCAGTTTCTGGCCATGGGGTTGGCGTTGGTATGCGTACTACAAAAGATTGGAAGACCTTCGAAAAACACGGGATGATTATTCCTCCCCATAATAAGGATTGTGCCATTTTCGAAGAAAAAATAAATGGCAAATATTACGCATTACATCGTCCGAGCAGTGTAGATCTAGGTGGCAATTACATTTGGCTTGCCGAATCGCCCGATGGCAAACATTGGGGCAATCACAAATGCCTTATTAAAACCAGAAAAGACAATTGGGATAGCAAACGTGTAGGCGCAGGCGCAGCACCTATTAAAACTGAAAGAGGCTGGTTGGAGATTTATCATGGTGCCAATGCCGATCATCAATATTGTTTAGGTGCTTTTTTAATGGATTTAAATGATCCTGCTAAAGTAATTGGGCAAACTGATGGTCCTATAATGAAACCTCAAGAAGATTACGAGCTCAGTGGATTTTTTGGTCATGTGGTTTTTACCAATGGGCACACCATTAAAGGCGATGAACTTACCATTTACTATGGTGCTGCAGACGAGTTTGTTTGTGCTGCCAAATTCTCAATTCAAGATATTTTAGCTCAATTAAAATAAAATCATGCGATCAGAAATTGCCCACTTCAAAAAACAATCCTATAATTTTAAGGTGCTTACGCTTACCAATTTAATTTATAGCATTGTATTGCCTGTTATAGATATTTTTGTAGCAGCCTACGTTATGCGTAGTTCTAACGACCCAGTAAAAGTGGTAGTTTATCAATTAACCATATACACGGGTATTCCAATTACCTTTCTAATTAATGGTTATTTGTTACGTACCTTTTCTATCAAAACCTTGTATTCTTTAGGGATGATGTTAAGTGGTATTTCCATGATGGTGATGATGTCGCTAACTACATTAGACACGGTTGGAATTGGCGTTGCCGGATTAATTATGGGGATGTCTTTTGGCTTTTATTGGGCAAATAGAGATTTTTTGGCACTAGCCATGACAAATGATGAAAACAGGAATTATTATTACGGCTTAGAAACGTTTTTTTATACCATTATTGCCATTATTATTCCTTTTTCTATTGGTGCATTTATAGAATATCAAACAGGTATTAGTGGTAATGCACAATTTGCTTATCGGGTAGTTACAGGATTTGTAGTTTTTGTCACCATTTTGGCTTCCATCATGTGTTTTAGAGGTAATTTCACTAATCCCACAGAAAAAAAGTTTGTCTATTTTAAATTCGATCCTTACTGGTATAAATTACTTCGTTTAGCAAGTTTAAAGGGATTAGTTCAAGGGTTTTTGGTAACAGCTCCAGCCATGCTGATTATGCTATTGGTTGGTAAAGAAGGCGCACTCGGTACCGCACAATCTGTAGGGGCAATAATTGCTGCCTTTGTAATGTATATTATTGGGCGTAAAACCTCACCAAAACACCGGGTTTATGTATTTGGTGCTGGTTTGTTATTGTTTGCTATAGCTGCAGTTATTAACGGTATTTTGTATAATAGTACAGGCGTAATCTTGTTTATGTTATTGTTGCTATTGGCTAAACCTTTGCTAGATATCGCTTATTATCCAATTCAATACAGTGTAATTGATATTTTAACTAAAAAAGAGAAACGTAGCGAATTTGCTTATATCTTAAATCACGAAGCAGGTTTGTATATTGGTCGTTTGGTAGGAGCAGGTACTTTTTTAGTGTTAGCCTATTGTTTCTCGGTTGAGATTGCCCTACGTTATGCAATTGTTATTGTTGCCATTTTGCAACTTGCTTCTTATTGGGTGGCAAAGGATATTATTAAACAAGGCAAAATAGAAAACGTAGACAATGCACCTATATTAAATAATGAAGAGCCAGTTGTTGGCTTACCACTTACAGATTAGTTATGAAATAGCCATGTTTCCGAAAACACAAACATATACGAATGCAACATGGCTATTCCATATGACAATTAAAAACATGATTATCCACATATGAAACATATTTTTAGCACCTTACTTTTATGCGTTTTAGCATTTACAATTAGTGTAACACAAGCTCAGGTTAAACAAATTAATTTAAACAGGGTTGATGAAATGGCAGATCTGCCACAGCCGCTTCAAATTATTGATTGGAAACTGATGAGCAAGCAGTTTGATAAAACCATTTATGATTTTAATGCCAAAGGCGAATATTGGCCAATGGTATGGATGGAAAATAACAATAACAACTTTAAGCAACCCGCTATGGGCATGTATACCGCGGTTGGCGATGTGAGACAGGGTTTGCAAAATCATAAAGGGATGTTTCATGAAGCGATGGCGAATATGGGAGCCGTTTTAGGAGCAAGCTTAGTTGGGATAGATAAAAGCAATCAGAATGGGATGAACTTTACTGGAATGCTTAAAAACTATTTCAATAGCGATACCAAATGGGATATTATGATGAATAATACCGCACCAGAAGTAGCCTTATTAGGTGGTGGTTATGGCAGAGATTGGTGGTACGATGTTTATCCAAATGTGATGTTTTATGCCATTTACGAGAAATATCCAAATCAGAAAGACTTTGATTGGATAGCTAAAAGCATAGCCGAGAAGTTTTATAAGGCAGATTCTATCCTCAACGGCAATTACAATTATTCTTATTTTGATTATGGACAAATGAAACCTATGAAAAACCAGATCTGTTTGCAACAAGATGCAGCCGCTGGCCATGCTTGGGTTTTATATGCAGCTTATAAAAAGTTTGGAGATAAACGTTATTTAAAAGGAGCCATAAGCGCAATGACGGCTTTAGAAAGCAATACCATTAATCCAACTTATGAACTTTTGATGCCTTTTGGGGCTTACTTAGCAGCGAGAATGAATGTAGAAGAAGGAACAAATTTTGATGTACATAAGCTGCTAGGCTGGACATTTGATGGTACTGCTGTTTGTAGGGAAGGTTGGGGTGTGCTAACAGGCAAATGGAATGGTTATGATATCTCGGGAATTGTGGGCAGCACAGTAGATCATGACGGATATGGCTTTTTGATGAATACTTTTGATATGGCCTGGCCAATGGTACCAATGGTAAAATATCAACCAGCTTATGCCAATGCCATTGGGAAATGGATGTTAAATGCGGTAAATGCTTCTCGGTTATTTTATCCTCAATACATGCCAGCAGCGCACCAAACCATACCAGAATATGCCGCGGTAACCAAAGGGGTTATTGCTTATGAGGGAATTGCCAAAAGCTCAACCTTTGATACTTTATATACCAACCTAAAAGCGCCAGTTGCACAAGGTGATGGACCTAAGTGGGTGCCAGGCAAAAATCCGGCTGTTAGTCAGTTTAGTGTGTATGGCAGTGGGCATGTAGGTATTTTTGGAAGTATTGTACAAAAAACAAATATCGATGGTATTTTAAAATTAGATGTGTTAGCTACAGATTTTTATAGAAATAAGGCTTATCCAACATATTTGGTTTACAATCCTTATACTGCAAGTAAAGTTGTTAATTATAGTGTTAAAGGCAAAAAAGCGGTTGATTTGTATGATGCAGTTGCGCAAAAGTTTATTGCAAAAGGTGTAATTGGTAAAAGGAACATCACAGTGGCAAAAAATGCATCCGTATTAATTGTAGAAACCACTGCAGGTAGCAAATTGGTAAAGCATAAAGGAAGATTATTGGCTAATGGAATTGTAATTGATTATCAAGCTAAATAGAAAATCATCATCCCGAAGGGGCGCCAGCCTACCGCAGGTAGGTAGCGACGGATCTGCTGAGTATAATTTACTTTTCAGATTTACTAATCATAAAGTTTTATATGCTATTTTAGACGACCAAATAACTGAACAAAGTCTTAAGTAAATAAATACAAGTAATATGTTGATTAGTTTGCAAATCTGCATGCAAGTGAAATACTAGAGGCTCCGCTCCGGAGCCTCTAGTATAAAGTTAAATAGATTACTTATTTTCTTTAATAAATTTATCAAAGTATTTGTTAATTAATTCCTTCGAAAACTCAACTTCCCTTGTTGTCCAGTTCATTTCGAGCCTAGGAATTTCGATACTTCGATTATCTATTATTGCTTGTGTTGGTTTATAAACATATTGTATTTTTACAAGCTTGCTATCACTTTGCTTATCTAAGGCAGGTGAAAAGGTGAAATCTAAATTCTTATATTTTGTATCGTAATACCTGTAAATGCTATCAGGATCGCCTATTACTGTCTTTTTAAATAAGAATTTTTCTACCTTTTTGGTCTTACCAATTTCAATTGTCTGATCTGGCTTACCAAGATCTAAACTTAATCCCTGATAACTTTCATTATCCATTGTCTGATATTTAAGTAAGGTATCCAGATAGAAAATTTGCCCAACAAGTGGGTCGTGTTTATCCCTACCATATACCAATCCGGTTTTTGAGCCATTTTTGATAACGTTATAGTGATAAAAAGTATCAACCTTAATTACAGTGGATGTAATTGTATTATTTTTTGCATCAAATACATCATTTGTATAATTTCTTCTACGTAGTACAATGTACATTTTGTAGTTTTCTCTAAAAGCAATTTTCGTGGTTGAGCCAATGTATTTTGGTATTAGCATTTTAGTATCAAAATATTGTGCATCAGCCAATACTCCAATAAGCGATATGTTTTTTTGATCTATTCTGTTAGAACAAGCTACTTGACTAAACAAGCATAAGATAATGTATATGTATTTTTTCATTTTTAAAATTCAGTCCATTTATGACTTGTTTCATCCCAATCGCCATACCTAGTTCCTCCAGCTTGTAAACCAGACATCTTGTGAATATACTCTTTAATCCCTTTTATAGCGTATTCTTCATCGTCCTCCTTGCCAAAAAATTGCCGTAAATGATGTAAAGAAGTCGTCATCCCGAAGAAGCGCCAGCCTACCGTAGGTAGGTAGCGACGAGGGATCTGATGCATATCATCCGTTTTATAGATTTCTCACCGAAAAATTCGGGACAGGCTCTCGTACTCGTTCGAAATGAAGGAATTAGAATTTATGAGCATGATAAATAAAAACACGGTCTACTTCTTTACCTCAAAAAATTGTTCTGCATACACCACATCTTTATTGGTAATGCCTTGTACTACAATTCTAAACCGACCGGTGATGTCGCTGGTGTAAAAATTCAGTTCGGTTTCTTTATTTGCATTTAGCATCGTAGCATAGTTCCAATAAATTGTAGAGAAAAAGGCAGGTTCTTCAGGCTCTTTATAATCATCTAAATAAAATTGCTTGTGTAAATTAATTCCATTTATCTTGCCAAATTTTTCAATCTCATCTTCTGGTTTGCATTTTACGTAAGGTTGTAAGTAATTATTTATCATATAAGATTTGCCTATAATAGGGTTAGTATTATTAGGGTCGTTGACGTGATTGAGACAATTCAAGATGTTATAACTACATACATAATCACCACAAGAATTTGATCCGTATATCAAATCTGCATTCTTTTTAAAAATAGCTACTTCTCTTAGTCGAATGGCTTTTTCGTCGTTTTTAAGCAGCAATTGACTATTGTTTAATACTACTGGAGGTAATGAAATATGTTCTTTGGGAATGTATTTTGCATATGTTTTAGCTGAAGCTAAATAGTTGTCTTTGATTTTAAAATGAAAATCATATTTTTTCGAATTATTCACAGAAAGGAACATCGAATTTTTACCAGTTCTAAGTAGCTGCTGGTTTTGTAAAGTGAAATAACCAGTTTGATCTGTTTGGCTTAAGAGAAGATTTGTGCCACCGAAAATGGCAAATTCTACAGGGGTGCTCAAATCTTTATCAGATTTTTTGATTTGTCCACTAAGTCTTAAACTGTCTAGCATAAGAATGGTGTCAGCTGCTGTAATTTGGTTGAGCTCTTGCCAACTGTATTTTCGCCATCCTTTGATGAAAAGCACCTGTTCTAGGTAAGCTTTATCTACGAAAGAACGATTTTGAAGATGGGTTGGTAAGGAAGCCAACTCACTATTTAGATAAGCGAAGCTCTCAATGTCGTTCATCTTTTTAATTTCAATTCTATTATCCTGAATGCAGGCAATAGAAACTACTGCTTGTTCTTGATGATCTGAGAGCTTTACTTTTAAGGTAACCTTTTCCCTTTGTTTGTAACTTGATTGGTCTATTTTGATATTTATTCTTTCTTCATTGCTATAATGTGCAAAAAATATCCTTTCTGCCAAGGGTTTTCCAACACTATCGGTAATGGTCAAGGCAGTTAGTCCCTTAGGTATTTCGGTAAGTGGAATCTTAAGACTTCTTCTGTTAAGTTCCATATCAAATGGGATATGGAGATAACTCTCTCTGAAGTTATGGATATGGATGTTTATCTTACGTGTATCATTCGTTCTTAAGTTTAGTTTTAATGTATCAGCTACAACTGCATTTTCCATTGCCATTACTAAGCCCTTATTTAATATGGGAGGCAAAATGTAAATGCTATCTACTAAATTATCATGTTGTAATTTAACCGTGTAGCTCACTCCCACTATTGGGGTTATTTTAAATTTTCCTATTCCATAGCTATTGGTTTCAATGGTGTCGATCACCTGATCATTGCGGTATAAAAATGCATAAACAGGCAAAGGCATTTGATGTTGATCTTTCACTTCCCAACCAACAGTGCTAGCCAAACCGTTTACCATATTTCCACCCTCTGCATAAAACTTAACACTTGCACTTTGTTTTATTGGGGTCAATGGTATATTGATAAAACTACTGTCTTTTTGGTATTTAAGTTTAACATATAGATTTGGATCTGATAGATGAGCTTGAAGAGGTAAGTCGATCAATAGCTGGCCAGATGCATCTGTTTTAGTATTTTTGGAAACATTGCCATACTTATAGTTGATGGTTGTTGGTTTAGGCAAGAAATAGCCTTCTTTAGAAGTTACAGCTAATAATATTTGATTGTTCTTTTGTGTTAAATCCGCTGCCTTAAGAATTTTCATGCTTGCCTTAAATGAAGGCTCTATGTTTGTTTTAATGGTTATAGCCTGCAGAAACATTGCATCAGGTTTACCGTTTACAATAACATCAGTATGCGCCATTAAATGATAATCTCCAGTAAGTAGAGAATCGGGGATGGTTAAATTGCCGAAAGCAAAGCCATCTTGTATAAAAAATTTATCTTGTATTACGATAGTGCTATCTATGTCCCTAACTAGCGATACTGCCAATACCTCATGTTTGTTAAAAGTAACTGGGTTCTGCTTTAGCAAGTATCCAGTAAACCATATGGTCTCATTATTAGCGTACACGTTTTTATCGAAATGCACAAATAGGTTGCTAGACGATTTCGCTTTACCATACCAATTCATCTTTGTGGCAATGGGGTATTGTGCATAAGTTGCTTTAAAACTTAAGCTAAAGAATATACACAGAAGGAACAAGCGCATGAACTAAAGTAAATAAACCTAAGCAAATTGTCAAACGATTAAAAGCAATGCCTATTTCTTGCATCTGCATTATATTAGACTAAGCTTTTATGATGACTAGCTTTGGTAATGTGATCATATAAAGTTCTACTTTTTAACCTCAAAAAACTGCTCTGCATATACCACATCTTTATTGGTGATGCCTTGTGCTACAATTCTAAATCGACCGGTGATGTCGCTGGTGTAAAAACTGAGTTCCGTTTCTTTGTTTGCGTTTAATATGGTGGCGTAATTCCAATAAATGGTAGAGAAAAAGGCAGGTTCTTGTGGTTCTTTATAATCATCTACATAAAATTCCTTGTGTAGATGAATTCCATTTATTTTAGCAAATTTATCAACTTCAGGCTCTTTTCTGCATGCTAAATAGACCTGGGAGTTACCGTTTACCATATAAGATCTGCCAGCAATTGGTTGTGTATTTTCAAAATCATTTGCATGATTAGGGCAGTTTAAAATATTAAATTTGCAAACATAATCTCCACATGGATTTCTTCCTGGTAAGCCAAAGTTAAAACTATTGTCCTTTTTAGCTAAAATTGTTACTTCTTTTAAACGAATGGATTTTTCATCATTTTTTAATAATAGCTCTGCATTATTCAGTCGTGTTGAAGGAATAAATCGTTGTCCAAAGGTAAGCTGTTTTGCTAAATCATTTGTGAAATCTAAGTAAGCATCATTAATTTTAAAGTCATAGTCAGTTCTATTGGAATTATTTACAAAAAGGAGAATTGGCTTGTTGTTAGATGTAAAAAGCTGCTCATTTTCTAAGGTAAAGTGTCCAGTAGTAGAGGTTTGAAATAAATTGAAGTTATCACTCCCAAAAGTACTTATTTCTACAAACTTGGTAAGGTCTTTTGCTGATCTTTTAATCTGCCCAACAATTCTCAAACTATCCACTTTTTTTAGGGTATCTGCAGCGATAATTTCATTCAGCTCTTTCCAATGGTATCTTCTCCAACCTTTAATCAACAATACCTGTTCTAAATAATTTTTATCCGAATAAGCGTTGCCTTTATTGTGGATAGGTAATTGGGAAAGTTCACTGTTGATATAGGTAAAACTTTCAATATCATTCATTTTTTTTAACTCCACTCTATTATCCTGAACGCATGCAATAGATACCACAGCTTCTTTCTGATCGGTATTAAGGTTTAGCTTTAACGTAACCTTTTCTCTTTGTTTATAGGTAGATTGATCTGTTTTTAAGTTAATTTGTTCATCATTGCTGTAATGCGCAAAAAATATTCTTTCTGCCAATGGTTTTCCGGTACTATCAGAAATGGTGATGGCAGCAAGTCCTTTTGGTAATTCGTTAATGGGGATTTTAACATTTCTTCTATAGTATTCCATATCAAATGGGATGTTGATATAGCTTTCTCTAAAATTATGGATACGAATAAAAAATTTACGAATATCGTTAGACCTTAAATTGAACTGTAGGGTATCGGCAACAATAGCATTAGGCATATGCATTACTACACCTTTGGGCAAAGCTGCAGCAATTTGATAAACACTATCTAGTATCTCACTTTGTTGCAGTTTTACAGTATAGATAGCGCCATTTTGTGGAATGAGATTAAATTTGCCTAATCCATAACTATTGGTTTCTATGGTATCTATTACTTCATTATTTCTATAAAGAAAAGCATAAGTTGCCAATGGCATGTGATGTTGGTCTTTAACTTCCCATCCAATAGTGTTAGGCAGGCCTTCTACCATATTACCCCCTTCAGGATAAAACATTACGTTTGCTTTTTGTTGAAGTGTTGGTAGAGGAATATTAATGAAACTACTGTCTTTTTGGTATTTGAGTTTTACATACAGATTTGGATCCTCTAAACCACGCTGAAGAGGTAAATTCATCAATAACTGACCCGAAGCATCTGTTTTAGCATTTTTAATTAGGTTTCCATATTTGTAGTTAATAGTGGTTGGTTTTGGTAAAAAGGAACCACCTTTAGAAGTTACAGCTAACAAAACTTGGTTTGAGCTTTCTTTTAATGTTGCAGCCTTAATCAGTTTCATACTGGCCTTAAAAAAAGGCTCAATATTGGTTTTGATGGTTATTGGCTGTAGAAAAAAAGCATCAGGTTTACCGTTTACAATGATATCTGTATGTGCCATTAAGTGGTAATCTCCTGTGATCAACGAATCAGGAATGACCAGATTGCCAAAAGCAATACCATTCTGTATTAAAAACTTGTTTTGTACAACAATTGAGCTATCCACATCCTTAACTAAAGAAACGGCCAATACCTGATGTTTATTGATGCTAATTGAACTTTGTTTAAGCAAGTATGCCGTAAACCAAACCGTTTCATTATTAGCATAGATGTTTTTATCGAAATGAATAAAAAGATTACTGGAGGATTTTGCTTGTCCATACCAATTCATCTGTGTTGCAGTAGGATCTTGCGCAAAAGCTATCTTAAAACCTAAGCTAAAGAATAAACACAGAAGGAGTAATCGCATGAAATAAAACTAACTAAAAGTGGTTATAATATCAACTTTGTAACAAAAAAATGCGACTTCCATTGCTGAAAGTCGCATTAATGAACCGGTATCATAAATTATTTATCTCTTTAACTTTGTCACGTTGAGCTTCCCGAATATTCGGGACAAGTAGTCGAAACGCTTTTAAATATCTTTTTCGTAAGTCCTTCGACAGGCTCAGGATGACAATCTTATTTATGATACAGACTCTTTAATTTTGCTTTAGTAGCCAAATAACTGCGCTAAAGTTAATGTAGTTACTGCACCAAATTTTTGCATATCTTCTAATTTTACTTTTTTATCTGACGCTACAATTAGATAGGTATATGGCTTATTTGCAATTTTTTGATTGTGGAAACCTTTAATGCTTGCAAAATCTATCGGTTTAATTTCTTTATACAAGTCAATTCTTGAATCATAATCATAACCTAACTTCTTATCAGCGAAATAAGCATAAAATACGCCATCTTTGGTAATACGAGTAGTTTCTAAGTTGTTAATTACATTTGATTTAGCATTATCAAAAGACTTGTCACTTTGTGGCAATACGTTTAATAACTCATTCATTCCATTAACAGCATCTGTCATTTTATCTGCTTGACTACCCACATAAGCTACCATATTATACTGTTTGTCTGCTTTATCTGGTGATACGTAAGTTGCAAAAGTAGAATAAGCCAATGCTTTAGATTCTCTAATGGTTTGGAAAACGATAGAACCCATACCACCTCCAAAATAATTATTAAATACTTGGATGTTGGCCGCATCTGATTTATTGTATAAGCCTGTGTTTCTTAACCAGCGTATTTCTGACTGCACCATATCGTAATTTGCGAAATATACTTTGTTGCTATCTTGTGTGGTGTAAGTATATACTTTTGCAGGGGCAGCAGGCGTAAATTCTGTTGGCAACAGATGTTGTTTTTTAATATCCGCAGTAAAAGTTGTTAAATCTTTTGGCCCATAATAAGTAATTACATGTTCGTAATTATTTAGGTTTTTTAAATGATAGATCAAATCTTCTGCTTTGATATTCTTAACCTCATCATTACTCAATACATTGTTAAATGGGTTTAATTTGCCGTACTGTGCATAAGATGTTAATCCATTCATAATTTGGCCTTTGTTTAACTTATTATTTTCACGGCTTTTTAAGATAGTTGCTTTTAAGTCGGTTAGCGCTTTTTCATTTGGTTTAACATTCGCTAAAATGTGTTCTACCAAACTTACTGCCTTATCAAAGTTTTCTTGCAAGCCACTAATGTTAATCGTAGTTGTTTCTGCGCCAACACTCAAATTATAACTACAAGCAATGTCATAAAAAGCTTTACTTATTTCTTCTGCAGTGTATTTATCTGTACTTAAAAATGGTAAATAAGATGCCGCATAAGATAGTAGTTTGTAATTGTTAGATCCTATGTTAAAGCGGTAGCTCATTCTAAAAATAGCATTATCATTATTTTTAGTGCTTAATACTTCCGCAATGCCAACTTTACCAAAGGCGATGTCTTTTTTATAATCTAAAAATTTAGGGGCAATGGGTTTTACAGGAGCATCAATAATGCTTTTAACAAACGGAGATGTTAAATTTCCATTCGCATTAATTGGCGTAATGGTTGGCTTTTCTACTTTAATGGTGTTTTTATCTTCACCTTTGTGTTTATAACCAATTACATAATTTTCTTTGAAAAATTCATTCGCAAATGCAACAACTTGGGCTTTTGTAATTTTAGCAGTTGCTGCTATATCGCCAAGACTTTGTTGCCATTTTGTGCCTCTGTCCATTACAAATTGATTAGACAAAATGTCTGCTCTATTTCCATTATCATCAAATGCTTGTAAAAAGCTCAGCTTTTGATTGGCAACAATTGCTTTTAACAAATCTTCATCAAATTCACCTTTTTTCAAAAGTTCCACTTGCTCTAGAAGTAATTTTGCAGCTTGTGCTAAAGTTTGTCCTTGTCTAGGCTGTGCAGATAGATTAAACACACCATAGTCTTTCATCTGCTGGTAGGTTGCATTGGCTCTCTGGGTTTTTTGTTGTTTATTTAGATTAATATCTATTAAACCAGCTTTGCCATTTGTTAAAATGCTGCGGATTAAACTCAACATTAAACTTTGTTGGGTGTTATCTGCATAACCACGATAATAAATCTCAACAGCTTCTGCACTTGGTCCATAAACATCAACTTGTTGTATTTTAGTTAATGGTTTTTCTGGAGTAGGATTGTACAAGGCGATTGGTTTTGACACCATATATGCAAAAGATTTATCTACCTTTTTTATCATTTCATCTGGGTTAAAGTCTCCCGCAAAAATGGCAGCCATGTTGTTAGGCACATAATACTTGTTGTAGTAGTTTCTGATTTCTACTAACGATGGGTTTTTTAAATGTTCAATTGTACCGATTGTGGTTTGTTGACCATAATTGTGCGTTGGGAAAACCAACGCCATCATTGCTTCATCTAGTTTACTGCCATCATCATCTAAACTTCTATTTTTCTCTTCATAAACCGCTTCTAGTTCCGTATGGAAAATACGGAAAATAGGCTTGCGGAAACGTTCGCCTTGTAAGGCTAAAAATTTATCTACTGAGTTTGAAGGGAAACCTTCGTTATATACAGTTTCTTCGTACCAAGTGTGTGCGTTAGAAGAGTTGCCACCAATACCAGCAATCATCTTATCGTATTCATTCGCAATAGAAAAATTGGATGCTTCGCCAGAGGTTTTATCTATTTCTTTATAAATCTCTTTGCGTTGTGCTGGATCGGTTGTTTTATTATACTTTTCGTAAAGGGCATCAATTTTATCTAATAATGGTTTTTCTTTTGCCCAATTAGCCGTTCCGAATTTGTCGGTTCCTTTAAATAACAAATGCTCTAAGTAATGTGCTAGTCCGGTTGCATTTTTAGGATCGGTATTACTCCCTGCTCTAACCGTCATGCGGAACTCGATGTTTGGTTCTTTAGTATTAGGAGATAGGATTACAGTTAACCCATTTTTTAAGGTATAAAAACGAGATTTTGAGGGGTCGTTGGTTACATATCTATAGGTGTAACCTCCGGCAGTAGCTGTTTTCCATTGATAAGTGGATTGAGCCATCAAGGTGTTGCCTGCTATCAATAAGCAAACAAATAATAACAATTTGGTTTTCATTTATTTTTATGTTTTAAGGAAGATGAATAGTTAAAGAAAATATCTTTTTCATCTTTGATCAGTTATAGCTCAAATATAAGACGATAGTAAACACATTTCCTAGAGATTGCATGAAAATGATTTGCTTGTTGAAGTTTAACAATGACGGCATTTATTCATCAATATAGCCATTGATTACTCGTTTAATCCCGTCTTTAATTTTGGCTACGTTGAAGTTGATGAGTAGCGCGAGTTTGCAATTTGATAGTTTGAGATAGGTAATGGTTTGAGCCATGTGGATATTATTTAATTCTTGAACTGCTTTGATCTCAACAATTAGGCTTTCATTAACTAACAGATCAATTCGGTAACCACATTCCAAATAAACATCTTTATAAATAACTGGTAGGGCTACTTGAGATGATACCGCCAAGCCGGCAAGTTCTAACTCATAAAAAAGGCATGCTTCATAGGTAGATTCTAATAAGCCAGGCCCTAATTCTTTGTGTACATTAAATGCTGCATTTACAATGATTTTAGCAATCTCATTTTCATTCATAGTTTTTTTAAATAATATACAGCATAAATTGATCATTATATTATGTATTTCCTTGGAGTTGCTCAAAATCTCTTTGAAAACACAACAGTTTTCTTGTTTTTTGGAATTATTAATTAGTAATTAATTATACGCTTAATAATTCTTAGTATCTTGGTTGCTAGTTTTTTACCACAAAGTGCACGGATGCACTCCGGCAGGCAGGAAGGACACAAAGACTTTAGATTGAAATATTCTTTGTGTTTTTTGGCTTAGTGGTTGTTTTTTTTTAACCGCAAAGAGCACGGATGCCACAAATATTTTAAATGGAGTAAATACTTTTTGTTTCTTAATGCCTTGGTTGCTAATTTTTTACCACAAAGCACACGGATGCCACAAAGACTTTAGATTGAAATATTCTTTGTGTTTTTTGGCTTAGTGGTTGGTTTTTTTAACCGCAAAGAGCACAGATGCCACAAATATTTTAAATGGAGTAAATACTTTTTGTTTCTTAATGCCTTGGTTGCTAATTTTTTACCACAAAGCACACGGATGCCACAAAGACTTTAGATTGAAATATTCTTTGTGTTTTTTGGCTTAGTGGTTGTTTTTTAACCGTAAAGAGCACGGATGCCACAAATATTTTAAATGGAGTAAATACTTTTTGTTTCTTAATGCCTTGGTTGCCAATTTTTTACCACAAAGAGCACTGAGGCCACAATGATTTTAAATGGAGTAAATGCTTTGTGTTTATTAGTGGCTTGGTGGTTAGTTTTTTACTACAAAGAGCTCGGAGGCCACAATGATTTTAAATGGAATACATTCTTTGTGTTTTTGATGGCTTCGTGCAATGTCATTAAGTTAAGCATAGTATGTCAGTCTGAGCTTGTCGAAGACCCATGTTAACGTTCAAAAAGTAAAAAATATTTGTCCTTCGACAGGCTCAGGACGACAATGTATTTTGCTTTTCTCCTTAACTTAACGACATTGAGCTTGGTGGTTAGTCTCTTACCACAAAGTATATGTAATTAAATTTATCTTATTATCACCATTATGGTTAACTCTTGTTATTTTTACCGATATGAACAAGGATAGCAAGAAACCAACCATATTAGTTGTTAATGATGATGGAATTACAGCCTTAGGTATTAAAAACCTGATAGAAGTAATGCAAGAGATAGGTAGGGTGGTAGTTGTAGCACCAGATGGGCCACAGTCTGGAATGGGACATGCCATTACAATTGGTAAACCATTACGTTTTGATAAAGTTGAGCTGTATCCAGGCATAGAAATGTATAAATGTTCTGGTACCCCCGTTGATTGTGTTAAACTCGCAGTAAATAAAGTTTTTAAAGGTAAAAAACCAGATTTGTGTGTGTCTGGAATTAACCACGGTTTAAATAATTCTATCAATGTAATTTACTCAGGTACCATGTCTGCTGCGGTTGAAGGTGCAATTGAAAAAATTCCATCTATTGGTTTCTCCCTGGATGATTTTGCGCAAGATGCGGACTTTAGTCACTGTAAACCATTTATTAAAACCATTGCTTTGCAAGTTCTTTCGCATGGATTACCAGAGGCTACTTTACTTAATGTTAATTTTCCGAAAGGGGCCCATTTAAAGGGCATCAAGATATGCAGACAAGCCAATGCCAAATGGGCTGAAGAGTTTGATGAGCGTATTGATCCTTATAAAAGACCTTATTATTGGTTAACAGGCGTGTTCGAAAATTACGACAAAGGAGAAGATACCGATGTTTGGGCTTTAGATCATGGTTTTGTTTCCGTAGTTCCTGTTCAGTTTGATTTAACTGCACATCATGCCATACCAATTTTAAATGGATGGGATTTTGGTAATACCGCACCAGAGGCTAATGTTAAAAGTGCTAAAACAGCCGGCCCAGATGGGGTTGGCTTAGGTTAAATGCATGAAAAATGTTAAAAATAACGTTTGGAATGGTGCGTTAATTGGAATAATTGTTCCTATAATTCCTGGTGGTGTAATTTGGTTTTTAATGCAAAGAATTACCATTTTAAAAAAAGCTGATTTCCTTTTAATTGTATGCATTGCTTTAAACGCCCTGTTAATGAACTATTTTTTTAAACAAGATAAAGACAATGTAGCACGAGGCATTATCAGTGCTACCTTTTTATGGGCTATAGCTTTCTTCTTTTACAAAGTATTATAACGTTAAGGTTATGCAACTAAGTCTCAAATCTCACATCTCAATACCCAAATCTAACTTATGAAATACTACTTAGTGGCAGGCGAAGCTTCGGGCGATTTACATGGTGCCAATTTAATGAAGGCGCTAAAGGTTGAAGATCCTGATAGCGATTTTAGATATTTTGGTGGAGATAAAATGCAAGCAGAAGGCGGTACCTTAGTTAAACATTATGCTGAAATGGCATTTATGGGTTTTACTGAAGTGATATTAAATCTGCCAACTATCTTTAGAAATCTTAAAGCATGCAAAGCAGATATTTTAGCTCATCGGCCACATGCCTTGATATTAATAGATTTTCCAGGTTTTAACCTTAAGATTGCTGAGTTTGCAAAAGCACATCACATTAAAGTTTGTTACTATATTTCTCCAAAAGTTTGGGCATGGAACCAAAAAAGAGTGCTTAAAATCAAAAGTGTAGTAGACCAGCTGTTTTGCATTTTGCCTTTTGAGGTAGATTTTTATAAAAAATGGGGTATGGATGTACACTATGTAGGTAATCCATTACTAGATGAGAAAGCATTGTTTAATGCAGATCCCGAATTTAGAACCAATGAAAAATTAAATGAGCAAAAAATAATCGCCTTATTGCCGGGAAGTAGGAAACAAGAAATAGAACGTTTATTGCCAGATATGTTGAGCATAACCACTAGTTTCCCCGATTACCAATTTGTAATTGCTGCTGCCCCAACATTTGATGAAGCCTACTACCATCAGTTTATGGACGATAAAAAAGTGAAACTGGTATTTGCACAGACTTATAATTTACTAGAAAATGCCCATGCAGCTTTGGTAGCATCAGGAACAGCTACTTTAGAAACCGCACTTTTTAAAGTGCCACAGGTAGTATTATATAGAGGTGGTGCCATTTCTGTTGGTATTGCCAGATTAGTTATCAAAATTAGATTTATCTCCTTGGTAAATTTAATAATGGATAGAAAAGTTGTAGAAGAGTTGATACAGCAAGATTGTAATACAACTTTAATAACTACACAACTCCAAAATATAGTAGAAGGAGAAGGTAGGAAACAGCAGTTAGCTGATTACGATGAATTGGCAACAAAGATGGGTAATGCCGGTGCTTCTGAAAGAACTGCGAAATTGATAGTTAATTTTTTAACTTTACCTTCCAACTAAGCACCATATGAAGGCTCTTTCTATAAAAGACATCGCTTTGAAAGCCAATGTATCCATTACAACGGTTTCATTTATTATCAACGGTAAAGCCAAAGAGAAATCTATCAGCGATGCGGTAATTAAAAAAGTGCAGCAGATTATTATAGATAGTGGATATAAGCCCAATCAAATTGCAAGAAGTCTAAGGACTGGTAATTCGAATATTATAGGATTAATCATAGAAGACATCTCTAACTCTTTTTTTTCAAGGATAGCTAGATTAATAGAAGATAAGGCTTATAAAAAGGGTTATAAAATTATTTATTCGAGTACCGAAAATAGTGTGGAGAAAGCACAGGATCTGATCAATATGTTTAAAACACGTAAGGTTGATGCTTATATTATCTCACCTATAAAAGGCATCGAAGAAGATATACAGCTACTACTGAACGAAAATAAACCAGTAATTTTATTTGATAGAAATTTACCTGCATTAAATACCAATTATGTAGGTGCCAATCATTTTGTGGCTTCTTACCAAGCTATAGAAAGTTTCATTAAACAAGGCAAAAAGAATATTGCATTGGTTACTACAGATATAGATGTGCAACAAATCATAGAACGTTTTGAGGGTTATAAAAAGGCAATTATAGATTATGCCTTACCTTATCAGGAAGATTTGGTGCTAAAAATACCATTTAACCAAGCAGAAGCAAGCACTATTAAGCAGATTAAGCAGCTTTTTAAAAATAAAGAGGTTGATGCTGTTTTGTTTGCCACCAATTATTTAGCCATCAGTGGACTAAAAGTTTTAAAGCAAATGGAGAAAAAGCTAGATGAAAATTTTTCTGTTATAGGATATGATGATCACGAGGCATTTGAACTGCATACACCCAGTATATCTACTATTCAACAACCATTGGAAGAAATTGCAGAAACCATTATCAAATTGATCTTAACCCAACTTTCTTCAAAATCAAAACTCCCTGACCAGCAAATTATTATTCCCGCAAAGCTGATTTTAAGAGGTTAGCCCGCTTAAGTATAATGCTAGGTTTTCAGATAGAAAATTATATTGTAACGCAATAATTACATCTTAACTATTTTATTCTAACTCTTTATTTCCTAATATTGGATTAGTAAAACGTTTTACTAGCTGTTGATATTTTTATTGATTAACCTTATTTACCTAAGGAGCTTTGAATAAAGTGGAAATGGAAACTAAAAGTTTGCCATAGTAGTAAAACGTTTTATTAGTTAACCAAATATATTGTATGAAAGGGTATATCTATTCAATCACCTTATTGCTGATCTGTAGCTTTGTGTGTAATGATGAAATTCCCATTTAAACGACTTGCTTTATTTTATTAATAAATAACTGAATAAGTGAGTAATTTTTTAATCAATTAGTAAATCGATTTACTTGTAAATTACTTTAATAATACCGCCTATGTAAAACCACTAACATTATTAGCCTTTTAAACAAAACTTAAACAACTAATTTAAATAACATGACCAAAAAATTTACCAAACTCATTAAGCTGAAGCTTGTGAAAAGAGAAAATGTACTGAAAATCGGCACGCTCTCTATGGCGCTCTGTTTATCATTAAACGTATCAGCAAATTTTAAAAACTTAGGCTTCTCTAAGCTCGAAATCAAAAAATCTAATAATCTTGCAGACATAACCGTAAGAGGAATTGTAAAAGACGAAAATGGTCAAGCTATACCTGGTGCTGGTGTAAAAGTAAAAGGTAGTCTAATTAGCGTAGGTACCGATGTTAATGGAGGCTTTAGTATTGTAGTTCCCTCAGAACAATCTGTGCTTATTATTACATATGTAGGTTACAAGCCCCAAGAAGTGGTGGTAGGCACACAAAAAACATTGACTGTACAGTTAGAGCCTAATGTAGAAGCTTTAGGAGAGGTGGCTGTTGTTGCTTTTGGAACACAGAAAAAAGAAAGTTTGGTAGGAGCACAATCATCTGTTAAAGTTGCCGAGCTTAAACAACCAGTTGCCAGTATCAGTTCGATGTTAGCAGGCAGAATACCAGGTGTAATTGCAGTAACCAGAAATGGGGAGCCTGGTTCTACAAACGCAGATATCTGGATAAGGGGTATCTCCAATATTGGAGGTGATCGCAGTCCATTAATTGTGGTTGATGGAGTCCCTAATAGACCTATTGATGGTTTAAGTCCTTATGACATTGAATCGTTTACTGTATTAAAAGATGCGGCTGCTGTTGCTGTATATGGTATTAGAGGGGCAAATGGTGTAGTCTTAATTGAAACCAAAAAAGGAGTAGTAGGTACTCCCAAAATTAATGTCGATTATTTTCAAGGTATATCAAGATTTACCAAAAGCCCAACATTAATTGATGGTGTTAATTACATGAAACTTGCCAATGAAGCAAAAATGACTGAGTTTATAAGAGGAGGAAGTGTTGGCAATTTTACTCCCCAATATAGCCAAACTACAATTGATAGAACGGCTTCTGGAGAAAATCCAATATTATATCCTAACGTTAACTGGTTCGATGCTATTTTTAAAGAATTTGGTCAAAACCGCACAGCAACTGCTAATTTGTCTGGTGGGGTTAACAATGCTCGTTATTATGTTTCATTAGGTTACTACGACGAAAATGGTTTATTAAAAAGTGATGAATCTGGAGCCGATAACACTACACAAAGTTTCTCTAGGTACAACGTGAGTACTAATTTAAATTGGGACATTACAGGTACCACTAAAATGGATTTAAACTTAAAAGGTATTCTAAGTCAAGGTAATTACCCTGGTCCAGAAAATACTGCTGCAGTTTTTGGACAAGCTTTTCAAATCAATCCAACATCATTCCCTATAAGCTATCCAAATGGTTCAATTCCCGGTATAAGTGCACAGGCAGATCAACGTAATCCTTATGCTGATATTACCAGAAGGGGTTACCGTACTACTTTTAATAACCAATTATTCTCTAATTTACGTTTAACACAAGATTTAAAGTCGGTGTTAGAAGGTTTATCAGTAACTGGAATGTTCTCTTTCGACGTAAATAGTGCCACAAACTTTAATCGTACAAAAAGAGAAAGTACTTTTTATATCAATCCTAACGATCCAACTAATGCTGATGGTAGTTACAAATACACACAAACATTTGCAGGCCAAAAGTTCTTAACTTTTTCTAGAGCAAATGGATCAGATAAGAAAATATACGGTGAATTTGCTTTTAACTATAAAAGAACGTTTGGTAAACATGCTGTTTCTGCATTGGCATTGTACAATAGAACAGATAACGTAAACGGATTTGCAGATAATTTTACCACAGCAATACCTTATAGAAGTCAAGGTTTGGCAGGTAGGATAACTTATGCCTTTGATAACCGTTATTTCGCAGAAATTAATGTTGGTTATAACGGATCTGAAAACTTTGCGCCTAACAAACGTTATGGTACTTTCCCCGCATTTGGTGTGGGATGGATTTTATCTAACGAGAAATTCTTTGAAGGCTTAAAAAACACTTTCCAGTTGGTTAAGTTTAGATATTCTGATGGTATTACAGGAAGTGGAGGTAGTTCTAATGGTTACGTAGGTGAAGCAGACCGTTTCTATTATTTAACAAAAGTAGGTTCTGCAAATGGTTATACTTTTGGTCAGACAAGAAATATCTCGCCAGGAGGCTTAAATGTAAGTGCTTACGGTGTAGATATTACTTGGGCAGAAACACGTAAGCAAGATTTAGGTTTTGAATTGAAAACCCTAAATAGCAACTTGTCGCTAATCGTTGATTTATTTAAGGAAAATAGAAAAGGCATATTCTTAGGTAGGGGAGTGGTTCCCAATTATATTGGTTTAGTTTCAAATCCATCAGGTAACTTAGGTGAAACTAAAAATAAAGGTATAGATGGTACTATAGAATACAATGCTAGAGTTAGTTCTGATTTTGATATTACCTTTAGAGCAAACTATACTTACAATAAAGATCAGATTATTGAGAATGATCAAGCTCCTACCAAGTATCCTTGGATGGAACTAAGAGGTAGTAATATCTTAGCACGTACAGGTTATACTGCTATAGGTTTATTTAAAGATCAGGCAGAAATTAATGCTAGCCCTAAACAGTTTGGTACGCTTTTACCTGGCGATATCAAATATGCAGATTTAAATGGGGATGGAATTATTGATGCTTTTGACAGATCGATTATTGGCCGAGGTGATGTGCCTTCATCTATTTATGGATTTGGTTTTTCGATGAGCTACAAGGGTTTTGATTTGGGAGCTTTTTTCCAAGGACAAAGCAATGCTGATATTATTCTTGGAGGCGATGCATTGCAGCCTTTTACAGCTTCTGGTGGTTTGGGTAACTTACACGCTATTGCTACCGATCGTTGGACCGTTGAAAACCCTCGTCAAGATGCATTCTATCCAAGATTATCTTATGGAGTTAACAATAATAACTTTCAAACAAGTACTTGGTGGAAACGTGATATCAGCTATCTGCGTTTAAAAAATCTTGATTTAGGATACACTTTAAAAACAGGTGTTAAGGCGATCGGTATTAACAGACTGAGAGTTTATGCAACAGGATATAATGTAGCAACCTTCAGCAAGTTCAAAATATGGGATCCAGAAATTGCTTCTAATAACGGTACTAGATATCCATTAACCTCAACATACACTTTAGGTTTCACTGCTAATTTTTAATCAAAATGAAAAAAATATTTATAATTACCCTAGCAGCCGTATGTATTGTCGGCAACTTTAGTTGTAAAAAGTTTTTAGATCAGGTACCTAACGATAGGTTAACATTTGACGAATCTTTTGCAACTAGAACAACAGTAGAACAATTATTGGCTAATGTATATTCAACATTACCAGACGAAATGCAACAACGTTTCCCTGCAAATGGCAATACTGCTGGTGCATGGACAGGAGCATCAGATGAGGCAGATTACACGCTTCCTAGTAGTTTCTCAAATAATATTAATAGTGGAAACTGGGATGCAACAACCGGACAAGTAAATACCATGTGGCAATTGTATTACAGAGGTATACAAGCTGCTAGTAATTTCATCGCCAATGTAGATAAATGTGCCGATTGTAATATAAGTGGTACAGATTTAATTACAAGATATAAAAATGAAGCTAAAGCGGTCAGAGCTATTTATTATTATTACTTATTGCGACAATATGGCCCAGTAGTGCTCCTAGGTAATGATCCAATTGCTGCTGATGCTCCCCTTAGTTCTATTAGTAAACCACGTAATTCTTTTGACGAGTGTGTAAACTTTATTGTGTCAGAATTAGATGCGGCAGCTGCTAATCTTCCTGCAATTCCAGTTTCTAGTGATGATTATGGGCATGTGAATAAGGCAGTTATACAAGCGTACAAGGTTGAAGTTTTACTAACTGCTGCTAGCCCTTTATTTAACGGTAATACAGATTACGCCGCATTAAAGAATGCCGACGGAAAGCAGTTGATAAGTCAAACGGTAGATGCAACTAAATGGAAAAAAGCAGCAGATGCAGCCAAGGCATTTATAACTAATTTCCCAAGTTTTACACTATATACCAAAACTGGAGCTACACCTTTCTTAACTGCATTTCTTTCTTGTAGAGATGTAATGTTAACAGACTGGAATAGTGAAGTAATTTTTGCTAAAGGAAATGCAGATATTACCAACCTACAATATAACATGGCGCCAAATCATGCAGGTGCAACTGGAGGTGACAAAGGTGGTTCTTTCCTTTCAGTATCTCAGCAGCAGGTTAGAGCTTATTTTATGGCTAATGGTAAAAGTACCGACGATCCCACTTCTGGTTATGTGGAAGATGAAAACTTAACTAGTTTCCAAGCACCGGATGATAATGCTGCCAGACCGGTAAATAACATGTATGTTAATAGAGAGCCAAGGTTTTATGTGGGCATTACTTACACTAACCGTAGATGGATAAATCCAAATTCTAATATCATTACCAATTTCGAATTTAATGGAAATGCTGGTAAAGGAGGTATTAGTAATACGGATTATTCGAATACAGGTTATACGCAAAGAAAAAATCTCTCTTTAAGCGGATGGAGTACTGGCGGAAGAACAAATATTTTTATTCGTTTAGCAGAAATCTATTTAAATTATGCTGAGGCATTAAATGAGGCAACTCCAGGAGATCCGGATATTTTGATTTATTTAAATAAAATCAGAGAAAGAGCAGGTGTGCCTACCTATGGTGGTGGTGCTGGTCAACTACCTGTGCCAACAGATATGCGTGATGCAATTAGAAGAGAAAGAAGGGTAGAGCTTGCTTTTGAGTCCCATCGTTATTTTGATACTAGGCGTTGGAAAATAGCAGAAACAACAGATAAAGCAATTTTTGGTTTAGATTTTCAAAAAAATGCTGCAAATGGTTTCTATAAAGTTGTTCAAACAGAATCACGGGTATTTGATAAAAAACACTATTTATGGCCAATACCTAATGGCGAAATTCAAAAAGTTCCTCAGTTAGTTCAAAACACAGGTTGGTAAATTTAAAATTAAGCATGGGTTTTCAGATAAAGAAAACCCATGCTTATTCTATTTCAATACTTTCATCCCCTATAAAATCTTTAAATGAAAAGAATATCAATAATACTTTTGGTTTCCTGTGCACCTTTTTTGTTAACATTATGCAAAAAGAAAGAAACAGCTACAGAAGTTAAAAATCCTATTGTTAAAATTGATGATGACCCAGTTGGTGCACCTCCAAAACAATGGAAAGAACACTGGTTTGAGCATGTTCAGGTTTTAAATAGGGTATTTTATAACGAAAGCGTTGTTGTATATTACGATGATGCAGTAAGCAGAGCTATCACTTGGCCAAATACATATATGGCAGATGCTTGGGAATATACCAAAAAAACTTATGGTAGTTTTGGTTCAGATCCAAAATTGTATGTAATCTATCATACTGGTAAATATGGGGGTGGCCATCCATCTACTTATATGGATGCAGGACATGATTATAGAAATGTAACCGATTGTGGTAAAAACGAACCAAATGCTTGGATTACTGGTGCTGGGAATGATATTGATTTATCAACCCATGAAATTGGTCATATCGTTGAAGGTGCTTCTAAAGGTGTACACGGATCTCCAGCTTTTGATATTTGGCATGATAGTAAGTGGATGGAAATTTATCAATACGATGTTTATTTAGGGTTAAATCGTGCTGATGATGCAACACGTTGGTATAATATGATGATGGCAGGAAATGATTCATACCCAAGGCCCAATACACATTGGTTTAAAGATTGGTTTTATCCAATTTATAATAATCATGGAAAAGCAGCGGTGCTTAATAAATTTTTCACACTCTTGGCAGCTCACTTTCCAAAGAAGAGCTTTAATAACGGATTAACCACTTATCCAGAATATAGTAGGAAAATGAATTTTGGAGAGTTTGTGCATTTTTGGAGCGGAGCTGCAGGAACTGATCTTAAAAACTTAGCCCTAAATGCATTTGGAGAAAAAGACGAGCAAGGAAGTGATTGGACTGTTCAACTTACCAATGCAAAAGTTGCTTTTTCTGGTATTACCTATTAATGCAAAATTTAATTAAATCTACAATCATATTCTTTTTAAATATATAACGTAAATGTTAAAGAAAATTATCACTATTATATTGCTTTCGATTTTTGTACAAGTTTCGTTTGCACAAAGAAATCAAGGTTATAAATTAACCATACTAGATCCTAATCATAAAGCTGATGAAAAAATTAAGACTGAATTAACAACAGCATTCAATATTGTTTATCCAGAGTTTGCTAGAGCAGATGGTTATAGAACCAAGAGAGATGTTACACTAGAGGTTAGCGATGGATTAGCAGAAAATATGGTTGCTGGTGCAGGCAAAATTGTGGTAAACAGTAATTGGCTAACAAATAATAGCTCAAAATTTGAGAAAGAACTGAGGTACAGTTTATCTAAAAATTGGGTGTCTTCGGATACTATTAAAAAGAATGGTTACCGATTGGTATTCATTAGTAAAGATCCTAATTTAGATCAAGAGGTTAAGCAAAATTTAATAACTACTTATTTTAAGGTTTATCCAAAGCTAGTAAAAACCTATAATAAAAAAGCTACTAAAGATGTGCTTTTTGTAGTAGATACTGCCTATAAAGCAGTTGCAGAGGCAAGCGGTGGGCGTATATTATTTAGCGCTGGTTATATGAAGGCACATCCAACAGATATTGATATTGTAACACATGAAGGTATGCATGTAGTACAAGGATATGGTTATGGATCTGGACCAGTTTGGTTAACTGAAGGAATTGCGGACTATGTTAGATACAAGCATGGCGTAGATAATATTGGTTCTAAATGGAGCTTGCCTAATTACAATGAAAAACAAAATTATACCAATAGCTATCGCATAACTGCACGTTTTTTTGTTTGGTTAGAGCAAAATATAAGTCAGGGGCTGATCGCTAAGTTAGACCAACAACTTAGAGATAAAAATTATACAGAACAATCTTGGCTAAATTTAACTGGTAAAACCTTACCAGAACTATGGAATGCGTATGGCAAAAATCCTGATGTTAAATTATCCTATAGTGGTAAAGAAAAATCATAAATTTTAGCTGAGACTAATAAGGAAATTGCTAAAAAGTTTTAAATAGAAGTAATAGGATAAGATTTTAATTGAATTAAATCAAAAAAAATGTATCACCAAAATTACAAAATCTCTGACTTTATAGCTGTAAAAAATCATAATATTGAAGAACTAAAACGTTTTACTATTTATTGGAATTCTTAGGTGCAAGTCGTACATAAATATTTGTCAATAAATAAATTAACTACAATGAAAAAATATTACCTATTTCTTATTTCTTGGTTTAGTTATATTTCCATTGTAGGTGCTCAGGATGTTGCACCAGCATATCCTTTAATCACACACGATACCTATTTTAGCATTTGGTCTTTTGGTCATAAACTTAACGAAAGCACCACTAAACACTGGACAGGCAAAGCGCAATCTTTACTAGGAATTTTAAAAGTTGATGGTAAAAATTACCGCTTTTTAGGAGTGGAAGCTAAAAACTTCAAAACCATTCTTGCCACTGCTGATGATGAGGATTACCAGGCAAATTATTTATTTCAATCTCCAACTGATGTAGATTGGATGAAGAATGGATACAATGATCAAAATTGGAACAAAGGATTAGCTCCTTTTGGAGATGGATCTAATGCCAATACTAAATGGACAACAGATGATCTTTTTTATCGTAGGAAGTTTACGCTTCAAAAATTAGCTAACCATAAAAAATATTTAAAGCTTAATCATGATGATAACGTAATTGTTTACCTAAATGGAAAAATAATCTATCAAAATGAAGGGTGGGTACATGAGTATATCTACTTGCCAATAGCAAATGAAGTGCTACAAAAGGGAGAGAATACCTTAAGTATCCATGTAAAAAATACTGCAGGTGGTAGGTACTTAGATGCAGGTATTGTTGAAGAGATACCTGATACAACAAATGCGATCAATGCAACTCAAACTAATGTTAAATTTGAGGCAACCTCCACTACCTATTCCTTTTTATGTGGAAAGATTAATTTAGAGGTTACATTTACTTCTCCGCTGCTTTTAAATGATATCAATTTAACTGCTCGGCCAATTAGTTATATCAATTATGCCGTAAAATCGGTAGATGCTAATCCACATAAAGTAGATTTATATTTCAGTGCATCATCAAATGTTGCAGTAAATACACCGAATCAACCTGTTTCTGCTTGGCAAAGTAAAGAAAATGGCTTGGCCATTCAAAAAACTGGTACAGTAGCGCAACAGGTGCTATCAAAAGGAGCTGATGATAAACGAATAGACTGGGGTTATTTCTATGTCGCAGTTCCAGAAATCTATCAACCTAAGCAATATTTTGCTTCAAAAAATGATGGACTAACTGCTTATATCAATCAAAAATATCCAACATTAAAACAACAGTTAAATACTAAAGAACTTAACTTGGTAAGTATCATTCCTTTCGGAAATGTTGGCAAATCAATTATAGAGAAGCATGTAATGATAGGTTACGATGATGTAAAATCGATAACTTATTTCGGAGAAGAATTAGCCCCAATCTGGAGAAAAAATGGGAGTACAAACTTTATCGCAGAACTTGCGAAAGCAGCCAAAGAGTACACAAGCATTAAAACCAAATGTGAAGCTTTCAATAAAACGATGTATGCTGATGCGCTAAAAGCAGGTGGTAAAGCATATGCTGAACTTTGTAAAATTGCCTATAGACAGGGCATCAGTGCACATAAAATAGTTTATGCATCAAATGGCGATTTATTATTCCTGTCTAAAGAAAATTTTAGTGGTGGTTTCATTAACACTGTTGACGTAACTTACCCCTCTGCACCTCAATATTTAATTTATAATCCCGAATTGTTAAAGGGAATGTTAAATGGTATTTTTTACTATTCTGAAAGTGGTAAGTGGAATAAACCTTATCCAGCACACGATTTGGGAGTTTATCCAATAGCAGAAGGGCAAGTTTACGGCGAAGATATGCCAGTTGAAGAAGCAGGCAACATGATTATTTTAACTGCTGCAATTGCGAAGTCAGAGGGAAATGCCATTTATGCATTGAAGCATTGGAAAGAGCTTTCTATTTGGAAAGATTACCTACTGAAAGAGGGCTTAGATCCAGCAAATCAGTTATGTACTGATGATTTTGCCGGTCATTTGGCTAGAAACGCAAATTTATCAGTTAAAGCGATTGTAGCTATTGGTGCTTATGCACAAATGGCAGTGCAGCTAGGCAAATTAGATGAGGCTAAAACTACTAGGGCAGCTGCTATAACCATGGCGAAACAATGGTTGGAATTGGCAAATGCTGGAGACCATTTTGCATTAACTTTTAATGATAAAAATACTTGGAGCCAGAAGTATAATTTGGTTTGGGATAAACTCTTAAAACTTAACCTTTTTAGTAATGAAGTTTATCAAAAAGAAATTAGTTATTATTTAACTAAACAAAATACCTTTGGTTTGCCGTTAGATAGTAGAAAAACATATACAAAATCTGATTGGATTATTTGGACAGCCACTTTAACGGATAACGAAACTGATTTTAGTAAATTTATAGCGCCTGTATACCGTTATGCTACAGAAACTGAAAGTAAAGTACCTATAAGTGATTGGCATGAAACCACAAATGGGAAAAAGGTAGGTTTTCATGCCAGAAGTGTAGTTGGCGGATATTTCATCAAAGTTTTGGCTGATAGATGGATGAGTAAATAACTTTTGGGCGGTTAATTAAAAGATTAAATAAATAGAATAACAAAGAATGGAAAAACCTACAGTATTAGGTGTGGATATAGGTGGATCGCATGTTACTGCCGCAATAGTAGATTTAGATAAAGGGGTATTGGTTAAAAATTCCATAAAGCGTAATGCAGTAGATTCTAGAACAAATAAAGAAGAAATTTTAGCAGTGTGGTGCGAAGTGATTACTGCTGCTTTTGGGAAAAATAATGTTGGCGAAAAAAGCATTGGTATTGCTATGCCAGGACCATTTGATTATGAAAAGGGAGTTTCTTTGATAAAGGATCAAGACAAATTTGATTCGCTTTATATGGTTAATGTTAGAGAAGAGTTAGCTAAAAAATTGGCTATAAAACCGTCATGTATTAGATTGATTAACGATGCTGCCGCTTTTATGCAAGGCGAAGTATTTAGTGGCGCCGCAAAAGGCTATCAAAGTGTTTTAGGCTTAACGTTAGGTACAGGATTAGGTTCGGCAATTTCGGTAAATGGCGTATCGCAAGATGCAGCATTGTGGAACTCTAAATTTAAAGCTGGTATTGCCGAAGATTATCTATCTACAAGATGGTTTATCAAAAAATATAAGCAGTTAACAGGAACAACTGTAGAAGGTGTTAAAGAATTGTCTAGCATTGCGCAAACAGACCATAATGCGATGAAAGTATTTGAGGAATTTGGTGTGAACTTAAGCAAATTTCTAGAACCTATAATTAATGAGCATGGCTCTGAGATTGTGATTTTAGGAGGCAATATTGCACAAGCATTCCCATTATTCTCCAATATTTTACAACAGAAATTACCAAAAACTAATATAGAAATAACAGAACTTAATGAGCATGCTTCGTTAATTGGAGCGGCAAGTTGTTGGGCTAAAAAAGTTAACGAAGTAGCAGATCATTAAAAAGAGTATTCAACCAAATATATTGCCTTAATATGAAAAGAAGAACATTTATACAAAACACAAGCTTACTGGGGGCTGGAGTATTAGCCTCAAAATTTTCATTTGCTTCTACACCCGATTATCCTGTGGTTAGAGTTGCTGCTGCTAAACGTCATTTTACAAGTGTTACAGTAGAAAATGCCATTAAAACTTTTCAGGCCAATGTTGCTGATAAAGAATTGGGATGGTTGTTCGAAAATTGTTTTCCTAATACTTTAGATACAACCGTTACCTATAGTCTACAAAATGGGAAACCAGATACTTATGTAATTACTGGGGACATCGACGCCATGTGGATGCGAGATAGCTCGGCACAAGTTTGGCCTTATCTGCAGTTTGCTAACGAAGAGAAAAAGATAAAGGATTTAATCGCTGGTGTTATCAATCGTCAAACCCAATACATTCTTAAAGACCCATATGCCAATGCTTTTTATAACGATCCTAATAAAATAGGCGAGTGGAAAAACGATAAAACCGAAATGAAACCCGGTGTGCATGAACGTAAATGGGAAATAGATTCATTATGTTATCCAATTCGTTTAGCCTATAATTATTGGAAAAAGACAGGGGATAAGGCTCCTTTTGATGCCAATTGGAAAAAAGCAATTGAAACAACTTTAAAAACCTTTATAGAACAACAACGTAAAGAAAACAAAGGTCCTTATCATTTCCAGAGAGAGAGCTTGTATCCTCATGATACTTTATCTATGAATGGTTATGGGTTCCCTGTAAAACCTATTGGCTTAATCTGTTCATCGTTTAGGCCAAGTGATGATGCCACCACTTTTCCGTTCTTAATTCCAGCTAACTTTTTTGCAGTTAACAGTTTAAGACAAGCTGCTGAAATGGTTAATGTTCTGCAAAACGATCCGGTATTATCGGGTAAGCTTATCTCATTAGCCAACGAAGTTGAGGCGGCATTAAAAAAACATGCGATTAAGGACCATCCAGAATTTGGTAAAATGTTTGCCTTTGAAGTAGATGGCTTTGGAAGTGCGTACATGATGGATGATAGCAATGTGCCGAGCTTACTATCTATGCCTTATTTAGGAGCCATAAAGGTTGATGATCCAATTTATAAAAATACACGAAGATTTATTTTATCTAGCAACAATCCCTATTTCTTTAAGGGAACAGCCGCAGAGGGTGTAGGCGGACCGCACATTGGTCCAGATATGATTTGGCCAATGGCAATTACCATGCAGGGTATCACTTCGATTAGCGAAGCAGAGATTAAAAAATGTATCACTATGTTAAAAAACACACATGGTGGAAAAGGATTTATGCACGAAAGTTTTCATAAAGACGATCCTAAAAACTTTACAAGAAGTTGGTTCGCTTGGGCAAACACCTTGTTCGGCGAATTTTTATGGAAGGTTTATAATGAAAAACCTCACTTATTAAAATATGATCAATTTTAGCCGCTCTAATTTTAATAAAAAATCGATATGCCTAATTTTAGGTGTATTGATTTCGGCTATGAGCAGTTTTGCCCAACAAGTAGTAAGCAATTTACAATACGTAGATCCAACAATTGGTAGCGTAGGTTTAATTTTAGAACCAACAAGGCCAGCTATACATCTTCCTAATAGCATGGTTAGGGTATTTCCTGCCAGAACAGATCAATTGGATGATCAGATCAGCCATTTTCCTTTAACCATATCTTCTCATCGCCAGAATTGGTTATTTGGTTTAATGCCTTATGTTGGTGCAATAAATGAGCAGGCTTGGAGTAAAAAGTTCACTTCGGACAACGAGAAAATTAGCCCAGATTTTTATAATGTTTTATTAGAAGATCAAGGAACACAAATTTCTTTTGCACCAACAGCCAGAGCAGGTTTTTTCAAGTTTATTTTCTCAAGCAAAGAGCACAATTATTTGAGATTAAATATTCTCAATGGTGGCAGCATCAATCTGGAAAGCAAAAATGCGATTTCGGGCGTTGAAGAATTTCAAGGGATGAAAGCCTATTTTTATGCTGAAACCAGTGTGCCAATTGCTGATATCACCTATCAAGATGCACAAACTAAGAAAAAGGCATTATTGAAAATTGCTAACCAGGCACAAAATGTGGCTTTTAGGTATGGCATTTCGTTTATTAGCGTTGCCCAGGCGAAAGACAATTTGCATAGAGAAATTGCAGATTGGGATATCTCAAAAATACGTAATCAGGCAAAAATAGCTTGGAACAAGGTACTTTCTCAAATTAATATTAAAGGGGGAACTTTAGCCCAGAAAAGAGTTTTCTATACTTCCCTATATCGTTCTTACGAACGGATGATTGATATCAACGAATATGGGAAATATTACAGTGGTTATGATCATAAAGTGCATGTTTCTGATAGACCTTTTTTTGTAGACAACTGGCTTTGGGATACTTATATCGCATTAGAGCCATTGCAAACTATCCTTAACCCCAAAACGCAGGGCGATAAAATTAATTCCTATGTACAGATGTACGAACAAAGTGGATGGATGCCATCTTTTGCTTTGGCTTTTGGAGATAACCCATGCATGACGGGAAACCATGCCGCTGCTTGGTTTCTAGATTCGTATGAAAAAGGAGTTCGTAATTTCGATTTGAATAAGGCTTACGAAGGAGTGAAGAAAAATTCTTTAGCAGCCACATTATTACCTTGGCGAAATGGCAAAGCTACCTCATTAGATACCTTTTATACTCAAAATGGTTATATGCCAGCATTAAAAATTGGCGAAAAAGAAACCGTAAAAGAAGTACATGGTTTTGAGAAAAGACAAAGTGTTTCGGTAACCTTAGAGAATAGCTACGATGATTGGTGTTTGGCTCAATTAGCGGTAAAAAGTGGTAATCAAAAGGATAAAGCTATCTTTTTAAAAAGAGCTTCCTTTTATAAAAATGTATTTAGAACCGACAAAGGTTTTGTTTGGCCTAAAGATGCAGATGGCAATTGGATTGAACCTTTTGATCCTAAATTTTCTGGTGGACAAGGCGGAAGGGAATATTTTACCGAAAATAACGCTTATACCTATAATTGGGATGTAAAGCACGATTTAGAAGGCTTATTCGAATTAATGGGTGGTAAGGCTAAGGCAGAAGAAAAGCTAGATGATTTATTTAGGGCTAGTTTAGGCAGAAGCAAATATAATTTGTGGTATACATTTCCAGATGCTACCGGTCTGGTGGGGCAATTTGTAATGGGTAATGAGCCTAGTTTTCACATTCCCTATATCTATAACTATTTGGGTTCGCCTTGGAAAACTCAAAAAAGGATAAGAATGCTAATGGATACTTGGTATACAGCTAACTTGTTTGGAATTCCGGGCGATGAAGATGGAGGAGGAATGACTGCTTTTGTTGTTTTTTCTATGATGGGCTTTTTTCCTGTAACTCCTGGTATACCAATTTATAGTATAGGCAGTCCAGCATTTAATGAAAGCTCCATGAAATTAGCTAATGGAAAAACATTTATGCTCATAGCTAAAAATAACTCGGCAGAAAATAAATATATCCAAAGTGCCATCTTAAATGGTAAACTCATCAATCGCTCTTGGTTTACCCATGATGAGTTGCTAAATGGCGGGAAGTTAGAGTTGGTAATGGGCAATTTGCCAAATAAAAAATGGGGTATCGAACAATTGCCACCATCATCTATAAATTATAATCCTTAAACTATATCCAATGAAATTCAAACCATCTTTCCTCTTCATTTTTAGCTTATCGCTATTAGGTTTTACTGCAAACGCTCAAACACCAGAAGTTTTTAAAGAAAAAGGTTACACTTTAAATTTTTCAAATAACGATCCAACTTTTGATCCTAAACTGAAAAAGCGAATGGTAGAAACTTTTTTTAAAGTTTATCCTGTACTAGCCGAAACCTACAATAAAAATACGGCTAAGGAAGTCAATTTTAGTATCGATACTGCCTATAAAGGGGTAGCTGCTACTGGTGGAGGCAGAATTGTCTATAATCCTGATTGGTTTAGAAAGCATCCTGGAGATATTGATGTAGTTACACATGAAGTAATGCATGTAGTGCAAAACTATGGCAGAGGAGGCGGACCAGGCTGGTTAACCGAAGGAATTGCAGATTATGTTCGTTATAGATATGGGGTAGACAACCCAGGTGCAAACTGGACATTAACCCCATTTAAACCTGAGCATAATTACAAAAACGCTTATCGCATCACCGCAAGATTTCTAAATTACCTAGAACAGACTTCGCCAGGAATTGTGGTTAAATTAGATAATGCCATGCGTACACATACCTATAAAGAAACCATTTGGAGTGATATCACCGGAAAAACCATTGATGAACTTTGGTCGGCTTATGCTGCTAACCCAGGTTCTTAATTCAAATAATTTATTTTAACATACACACAATGATTAAAAAACTATTAACAGCTACTTTAATTTTTGCAGGTTTAACCAGCGCTGCACAACAGGTAGGTAAAATTACAGATCCAGTTGAGTGGGTAAATCCATTAATGGGAACACAATCTAAAGTAAGTTTATCTAACGGCAATACTTATCCAGCCATTGGCGTGCCTTGGGGAATGAACATGTGGACCCCACAAACCGGTAAAATGGGCGATGGCTGGGCCTATACTTACGATGCTGATAAAATACGTGGTTTTAAACAAACGCACCAACCTTCTCCATGGATGAATGACTATGGCGCTTTTGCGATGATGCCAGTAACTGGTAAATTAAAATTTAGTGATGATGATAGAGCAAGCTGGTTTAGTCATAAATCTGAAACCTCTAAACCTTATTATTACAGTGTGTATTTAGCAGATGCTGATGTAACTACCGAAATTACACCAACTGAGAGAGCTGCGCAATTTAGATTCACTTTCCCAAAAACAGATAGCTCTTTTGTAGTTGTAGATGCACAGAACAAAGGTTCGTATATTAAGATTTTCCCTAAAGAACGTAAAATTATTGGGTACACCAGTAAATATGCTCGTGGTCCGCTACCTAAAAACTTTAAAAACTACTTTGTAATCTATTTTAATAAAGAATTTACTCTAGCTAAAACCTGGAGTGGTAAAGCATTAAATAATGGAGAGTTAGAATTGACCAGCGATCATACTGGAGCTGTTATCGGTTTTAAAACCCAAAAAGGTGAACAGGTAATTGCTAAAACAGCGTCGTCATTTATCAGTTTTGAGCAAGCCGAACTTAACTTAAAAAGAGAGTTGGCAAACGATAGCTTCGATGTTACTAAAACAAAAGCAAAAAACATTTGGAATAAAACATTAGGTAAAATTGCTGTTGAGGGCGGTACTATTGATCAAGTTCGTACTTTCTACTCTTGTTTGTACCGTACCTTATTCTTCCCTAACAAGTTGTACGAAATAGATGCCAACAACAAAATTGTACATTGGAGTCCTTACAACGGAGAAATTTTACCGGGTTATATGTTTGCAGGAACTGGTTTCTGGGATACGTTTAGAGCTTTATATCCTTTCTTAAATTTAGTTTATCCACAGATAAATAAAGAAATGCAAGAGGGCTTGATTAATGATTATAAAGAAGGTGGATTTTTGCCAGAATGGAGCAGTCCTGGTTATGCCAACATTATGGTAGGTAATAACTCAGCCTCTGTAGTTTCTGATGCCTATATTAAAGGTCTTCGTGGTTATGATATCAATACTTTATGGGAAGCTGTAAAACATGGTGCAAATAATGAAGGGCCGATGGCTGCGGTTGGTCGTCATGGCGTAAAATATTATAACGAATTGGGATATGTGCCTTTTGACGTTAAAGTAAATGAAAACGCTGCAAAGACATTAGAATATTCTTATGATGATTTTGCAATCTATCAATTGGGTAGAGCATTAAACAAACCAGCTTCAGAGATTGATATTTACAAGAAAAGAGCAATGAACTATAAAAATCTTTTCGATCCATCATCTGGTTTAATGAGAGGCAAAAACCAGGATGGTACTTTCCAAAGTCCATTCAGTCCATTTAAATGGGGTGGCGCATTTACAGAAGGGAACAGCTGGCATTATACCTGGTCTGTTTTCCAAGATATTGATGGTTTAGCTAAATTAATGGGTGGCCATGATAAATTTGTTAATAAGCTGGATTCTGTTTTCTCTATGCCGCCAATATTTGACGAGAGTGCTTATGGGGGTGTAATCCACGAAATTCGTGAAATGCAAATCGCAAACATGGGGCAATATGCGCATGGTAACCAGCCAATTCAGCACATGATCTATCTTTATAATTATGGTGGAGCACCTTGGAAAACACAATATTGGGCACGTGAGACCATGGATAGAATGTATGCAGCAACTCCAGACGGTTACTGTGGCGACGAGGATAATGGGCAAACTTCCGCTTGGTATATCTTCTCGGCAATGGGTTTTTATCCTGTAACACCTGCAGTAGATCAATACGTAATCGGTGCACCATTGTTTAAAAAGGTAACCTTAACGCTCGATAATGGAAAAACTGTAGTAATCAATGCACCTTCAAATAGTGCAGATAATAAATATGTTCAGTCTTTAAAAGTTAACGGAGCAAATCACGATAAAAACTGGTTAAGCCATTCTGCTTTACAAAAAGGAGCGGTAGTAGATTTCGGTATGTCGGCAGTGCCTAATAAAATTAGAGGTACCAAACCAACTGCTTTCCCTTACTCGCTATCTACAGAAAAATAATAAAATTTAGCAATAGTAAACAAAACAAATATAATGAAGATAAGTATGTTAAAAATGGGTTCGATAGCCTCAGTTTGGCTTCTGGGAACAATGTCTGTTTTCGCACAATCTAAAAGTCAATCAGCCATTGGTCTGGATGATTTATCAGCATTTAAAGATCCAGGCAATACTTGGTCTGTGGTTGGCAACGTTTATACCGATTTAAATGCCATAAATGTTTTTAAGCCTACAAAAGGTACTGGTATTCTGATGAATTTGCCCACTTCAAAAAATACAGGTACAGATTTATATACCATTAAAGAATATGGAGATATGACTTTAGAACTGGATTACCTGGTGGCTAAAGGAGCAAATTCTGGAATATATCTACAAGGTAATTACGAAGTGCAGATTGAAGATTCGTGGGGTTTAACTACACCTACATCTGCTAACAACGGAGGTATTTACAGCCGTTGGGATGATTCGAAACCAGAAGGAGAAAAGGGCTTTGGTGGCTCGGCTGCTCGTCAGAATGCCAGTAAGGCACCAGGTTTGTGGCAACATATAAAAATTGTTTTTCAAGCGCCAAAATTTGATGTTAATGGAAATAAAACGCAAAATGCAAAAGTGATTAGCATCGAGTTAAATGGGGTTATCATTCACGAAAACATTGAATTATTAGGCGTAACAAGAGGAGCTGCTAGTAAGGAAAAAGCATTGGGCGCTTTACGTTTACAGGGAGATCATGGGGCTGTGGCTTTCAGAAATATCCAGATTTCCGGAGTTCCAGCAGAGGCTAGACTAGGGCGTCAGGAAGCCGACCCAATTTATATCGATGCACCTACAAATACCATGATCCGTAGTTTTGTTGATGTAGTGCCAAATGTACGTTCGGTACATGCTATTTCAGTAGGTGGGCCTCAGCAAGTTGCTTTTAGCTACGATTTAGATAACGGTACACTTTTACAAGGATGGCATGGTGGTTTTATCGATGCAACACCAATGTGGGATGGCCGTGGAAATGGAACGTCTAAACCATTGGGCAGCATAACACGTTTTACCAAAAAACCAGTTTTAACTATTGCTAAATTAGCTACCGCACAAGATAAGTGGATTGCTGATACAATTAACACTGGTTTCCGCACCAAGGGATATGTAATGGATAGCCAAGAAAGACCTGAATTTAAATATAAAATTTATGGCGCCAATGTTACTGATGCAGTTAAGGTGATGGAGAATGGTCAGGGTTTAACTAGAGAAATTACACTAGATCAAGCTCCAAAAGATTTATATTTTCTATTAGCAGATGCTTCAACGATAGAAGAAGTGTCTAAAGGTTTGTATTTAATTGACGATAAGTCTTACTATATACAATTTGATGCACAAACTAAACCAATCATAAGAGCTATAGATGGAGGAAGAAAAGAGCTAGTTGTAGCTATAGGAAATAAGTTAAGTTATACCATTTTATTTTAATCAGCATACGATGAAATATACATTTAAAACATTAGCAATATTGGCGTTGAGCCTTAGCTTTTCAACGCTTCTTGCTCAAGAAACACCAAAAGAAGAAGATTTTTTCAAGATAAATAAAGTCAGAATACCCGAAGGCCCTATTTTAGAAGTTGGTGGTCTGGTAACTTTACCTGACGGAAGTTTAGCCATTTCTACACGTAGAGGAGAGGTGTATGTAGTAGAGAATCCTACTAGTACTAACCCTTATTTCCGCAAGTTTGCTACAGGTTTGCATGAAATTTTAGGTATTGCCTACAAAAATGGAGCTATTTACGTTGCACAACGAGGGGAGTTAACCAAATTGGTAGATAAAAATATGGATGGCAAAGCCGATGTGTACGAAACGGTTTATGCCTGGCCTTTAAGTGGACATTACCATGAGTATAGCTTCGGTCCAAAGATTGCTCCAGATGGTAGTTTTATGGTTACTGGTAACGTTGCTTTTGGTAACGAAGAGTGGTGGAGAGCAGAGAGCCGTGTGCCTATGCGTGGTTGGGCAATGAACATAACCGAAGATGGTAAAATGACACCATTTGCAGCTGGGATGCGCTCGCCTGCAGGATTAAACTTCATCGATGATAAATTCTATTATACTGAAAACCAAGGAGACTGGGTAGGTTCTGGTGGTTTGTGGAATGTGAACAAAGGAGATTTTATGGGGCATCCTGCAAGTTTAGTGTGGACAAAAAGAGAAGATTCGCCAGTAAAATTGCAATCAGAATTTTTCTACTCTAAAATGGATGAACGCCGTTTGAAAAACGAAAATGGCAGATACATTAAGCCAGAGAATAGGGTAAACGAAAATTTTAAAACATTAATAGATGCTAAAAAGGAATTCCCAGAACTGCGTTTGCCATCAGTTTGGTTGCCTTATGGTATTTTAGGTATTTCTACCTCAGAGCCAGTTAAAATTCCAGCAAATACTTTTGGTCCTTTTGCTGGTCAGATTTTGGTTGGAGACCAAGGAATGAGCATCATTTCTAGAATTTTTATGGAAGTGGTAAATGGCGAGGAGCAGGGTGCTGCTTTCTTATTTCGTAAAGGATTCCGTTCTGGCGTGTTAAGAATGGCCTGGGCTCCAGATGGATCATTATTTGTAGGCGAAACCAACCGTGGTTGGGGTTCTGCAGGTGATGCAAATGAAGGATTAGAGCGATTGGTATACAACAACAAAATTCCATTCGAAATGAAAGCAGTTAGGGCAATGCCTGATGGTTTTGAAGTAGAATTTACCAAACCAGTTGATCGTAAATCTGCTGAAGATCTAGCATCTTACGATGCTGAAAGTTTTATCTACAAATATCATTCAGTATACGGATCTCCGCCAGTAAATACTGAAAAGCTAAAGATTAGTGGTGTTAAAGTATCAGCAGATGGATTAAAAGCTAGAATTATTGTTCAAAACCTTCGTCAGAATTATATCCACACTTTAACTTTAGATGGAATTAGAGATAAAGAAGGTTTCTATTCTTTAATTCACCCAGTTGCATATTATACCTTAAACCAAATTCCTAGCGGTGCTAAGTTATCTATGACAGAAGTAAGCATCAAGAATTCTGAAACAGAAGCTGCTGCTGCTTTAGCTGCATCGGCAAAGAAAGCTACCGCTACTAAAGCACCTACAAGCAAAAGTAGTACTGCTGTTAAAGGTGCTCCAGTAAAAGGAACAGCTGTTAAAAATCCTGCAACAAAAGCTCCTGTAGCAGTTGCAAAAGCGCCAACCTATAAAGAAGTAGAGGGTTTATTAACTAAAAATACTTGCTTGGCTTGTCACCATACCACTAAAAAACAAATTGGTCCATCATTTACTGAAGTCGCAAAACGTAAATACTCAAACGAAAAAATTTACCAATTGATACATAATCCACAGCCACAAAACTGGCCAGGTTATGCTACAGAAATGCCACCAATGCCTCAAGTAACCAAAGCTGATGCATTAAAAATTGCAGCTTGGATTAACTCTTTAAATAAGTAAATATAAAATTTAGCTTCAGCGGTTGGTAGCAATGCCAACCGCTTTTTTAATGCTATACAACAACAAATGAAGAAAATATTATTTTTATTGTATTGTTCATTAATTGCCAACCTGGCAGTGAATGCACAGCAACAACACCTCAAAGGTATAGTTAAAGACAGAGCGAATTTACCTATCGCTAAGGTTACTGTTCAAATTTTAAATGCTAATTTAACCACAGCTACGGATAATAATGGAAATTTCGAATTCAAAAATGCCCCAAAAGGAAACTTGAATTTGCGTTTTAGTGCAATTGGTTATGCTACTGTCGTTAAAACAGTAAACAATGATCAAACTGTTGATGTTTTGATGGATGATGCCAACTTGAAATTAGATGAAGTAATGGTTTCTGCACAAAAAACTGAAGAAAATTTGCAAAATGTTCCTATTAGTATCAGTGCGCTATCTGAAAATAAGGTAAACAATTTCCGCATTCAGAATACTAGAGATCTATCATCAATTGTACCTAATTTATATAGCAGCAATCCAGGAGATGGAAGAAATGTGACTTCCATACGTGGTATAGGAACCACTTCTTACGATCCGGCAGTTGCAACTTATATTGATGGAGTTAACCAATTTGGCTTAGATACTTACATTGCTTCTTTATTTGATATAGAAAGAATTGAGGTGTTGAGAGGACCACAAGGCTCACTTTATGGTAGGAATGCGATGGGTGGAGTAATCAATATCATCACCAAACAACCTACAAATTATCACTCAGGCTTTGCAGGTATAGATATTGGTAATTATGGGCAACAACGTTACAGCTTGGGTTTTAAATCGCCCCTAATCAAAGATAAATTGTTTTTCGGTGCGGCTGGCTTAATTAATAATCAAGATGGTTTTTATACCAATGAATTTAATGATACAGATTTTGATCAAATCAAAAGTTATCTAGGTAATTATTACTTAAAACTACAAGCAAGTGCCAAATTTGCTTTAACCTTAAATGTTAAACACAACGAAAACAGAAACCGCGGAACTTTTCCATTGGTAGGATCGGTAGCCGAAGCTTTGACAAATCCATTTAAACTTAGCCAAAATTCTACGACAGAAATGGTTGATAATCTTTTCAATACATGGTTATCAGCTAACTATAGTGGCAATTCTTTAAATTTTAGCTCACAAACGGCCTATCAATCTAATTATCGATTTTATAAACAACCAATAGATGGCGATTTTTCTCCAATAGATGGCGTTTCTATAGTTAATAATTATGGAAAAGATTGGAATAAGGTACGTGTATATACACAAGAGTTTAAATTCAGTTCGCCTGTTGCTAGCTCTTCTAAAATTAAATGGTTAACAGGCTTATATGGTTTTTATCAGGATAACCCTGTTAAACAAGGAACACATTTTGGAGCAGATGGGGAATTGTTAGGAGCACCATTTCCTAATTTTACTAGTGTGAATACCAATGTAAGCAAAAGTTATGGCGTAGCTGCCTTTGGGCAATTGGTCTACGCTATTAGTAATAAACTTATGGCAACGCTTGGCTTAAGATATGATTATGAGCATAAAAAGCAAAGTGCTATAGGCGAATTTTTAATGGAAGGGATGGATCCGGTAGTTACCCAGAATGATACTTCGGCTACAGCAAATTTTAAAGCTTTTTCTCCGAAGTTTAGCTTGGCGTACCTATTTGCCCCTAACCATAATATTTATGCAAATTATAGTAGAGGCTACAGAGCTGGTGGCATTACGCAATTAGGTTCAGATCCGTCAGTATTACCATTAGTTGCTTACCAGCCAGAGTATAGCAATAACTTAGAGTTAGGAAGTAAAAATAGCTTCTTAAATAATCAATTAATTATTAATGTTGCTGCATTTTATATAAAACTTACTGATGCGCAAGTACCTGTTTTGGTTTTGCCAGACGCTGTAACCATAACCAGAAATGTGGGAGCACTAACCAGCAAAGGTGTAGAAGTTGAGCTTGCCTTGAAACCTTTTAGAGGTTTAAATATTGATTATAACTTTGGTTATACCGATGCTACCTATACCAATTTAGAAATCCCTAAAGATGGAGAGACAATTAATTTAACTGGGAATAAGCAATTATATACTCCAGAAATGACATCGATGTTGGCGCTGCAACATAATAGTGTAGTAGATAAAGAATCTAACTTAAATTTAATATTGCGTGGCGAGTGGTTGTTTACAGGAAATCAATTTTACGATTTAAGTAATAAAATACAACAAAAAGGATACAGTTTATTTAATGCAAAAGTTGGTTTTTCTCACAAAAAGTTCGATTTATTTGTTTGGGGAAGAAACTTGGCGAATCAAAAATATATAGACTATGCTTATGATTTTGGAGCAGCGCATTTGGGTAATCCGAAAACCTATGGTTTAACGTTAACAGGAAGGTTTTAACTAGTAGCATATCTTTTAAAAAAATCCCATTTGATATGGGATTTTTTTTTGCAAAAAATTTAAGCTTTTTGAAGTGCAATTTGTTCCAGTTTGGCTTTTAACTCATCCGGGCTAAATGGTTTAGATACAAAATCATTAATTCCGGCATCAGTAATTTTGTTCCTAACATCCATTGCTACCGATGCAGTTAAGGCAATAATAGGAACGGTAGCTTTTTCTTTATCTGTAAAATTTCTAATTATAATAGAGGCTTCATATCCATCCATTACGGGCATGTGTATATCCATTAAAATCAAGTCATAATCTTTAATTTTAAATGCTTCAACTGCTTCAGAGCCATTTGCTGCAAAGTCTGGGCTAATATTCCATTTGGCAAGTAACTTGCGCATTAATAGAATATTCATTTGATTATCCTCAGCTATAAGAATTTTTAACTCGCTAATATCCATATCTTCTACAATTTTATAGGTTGGTTCAGTGTGTTCTTGTGTGTCAAAATTAAATAGGTTGTAACAGATATCAAAAGTAAATGATGTACCAATATTAAGTTCACTTTTTATAATAATTGTACTATCGTGTAGTTCTAATAAATTTTTTACTAGAGCAAGGCCTAGCCCTGTACCTCCATAATTTCTGGTAGTACTTGTTGATGCCTGAGCAAATGATTCGAAAACCAACTCCTGCTTATCAGCAGGAATACCTATTCCAGTATCGCTAATGCAAAATTGCAGTTTTATCTCATTATCTTGTTTTTCGATTAGCTTAATGCTAAAATTTACAGCGCCTGTTTTTGTAAATTTAACCGCATTCTCTAGTAAATTGCTTAAAATTTGCGTTAGCCTAGTTTGATCGCCAATAATGCCTATTGAGTGGAGGTCGTTGTTTATAATTAAATTGAAATTCAACCCTTTTCGTTCGGCCCTATCTTTAAAGGTGAGATAGATATTGTTGGCCAAATTGAAAATTTTAAAAGGTGCTTTTTCAATTTCTATTTTTCCTGATTCAATTTTATTGATATCAAGTACAGCATTTATCAAGTTCATGAGGTTATTGGCAGAAAACTTTAAAATATTGAGATTTTCTTTCTGATCTTCTCTAGGACTGTCTAATATCAACACGTTACTCATTCCAATAACGCCATTTAAAGGTGTTCTCAATTCGTGCGAGATTGTAGAAAGGAAATTAGATTTTGCTTTAGATAGCTGGTCTGAAACTACAATTGCTTCTTTGAGTTTGTTGTTTAATAGTGCTTCCTCCTGTTGTTTAGTGTTTAGTTGTTTTATGGTACTGTTAAAAGCATTAAAAAAGTGATATTGAAGGTAAATTAACAGCAGGAAATTAAAACTAAAAATGACCAAGAAACTAAAGCTATCGGTTTCTGCGCTATTTGCAGAGGCTATCATTGCATTTTGACCATAGAAGCTAAAATTGATGGTCATAAATAATATACTAACCAAAGAATAAAATATACCCCATTTATTACCCAATAAATAATAACTCATTACAATTAATAACAACATAAATTGTAGTGAAATTATTTTGATCCCCTCTAAAAATACAAACAGGTTAGACCAAATTAAAAGGGCAACCATAGAACATGCCAAATGTGCTACTAGTTTCCATCTGGTTGTGCTTAAAAGAACCCAAATAAGCCCAATCTGAAAAAAGGTGATCAGCAGTGAACGGAAGAAAAGTAAGTGCCTACCCTCCATAAAGAATGATGGCATAGTAACAACCAATACAATTAGACTTACAGAAAGAGAATAAGCTAAAAATTTAGCCCTTACATTGCTAAGTGGATCTAAATCTTTCGAAAGCGCTTGGTCTATATTTTTATCTATATATCTTCTTACAAACATGCTAAGTCAATACAAATGGAATAGGTTTGATACCGCAATATACATCTTAATTTTTAGTTAAAATATGTGATAGTTAAGATTTATGGTTTACTTATTTATTAATTATTTTTATATCTCCAAGTAGATATTACAGCTCAAATAGAATGAAAATAAAATTTGCAAGCGTACAAGTTTTAATTACTTTTGTTGCATTAGGGGGATTAGCTCATTTGGCTAGAGCGCTTCGCTGGCAGTGAAGAGGCGGCCGGTTCGAATCCGGCATTCTCCACCAAGACCTCATCAAGTAAAATTGCTGAGGTTTTTTTATATCCTTAAATTTTAAAAATATCTTTTTCTTTTTAAAATTATCCATGACTTAATAGGATGAAAAAAATAACATCACTTTAATCGCCTTTGTTTTTCTTTAGCTGCATATGCTCAAAAAGTATTGCCAGAAATTAAATCAGGAACTACAATTACGTCAATCGCTATTGTACAAGGGCAACAAATTCCATTATTTTTAACTATAAATAGCATCGCTGATGGTATATCATTAGGTTGGGCTGTTGAGGGCTACGGCGATGGATCTTTTAAAATGAATGCTAAAGCAATAGAGACGCAATAAAATGTTTATGATTACACAACCTGCAATGGGCGAAACCAAGTTAGCCGATGATGAAACATTTGGTTTTATTTCAAAAAGCACATTCAAATCTTTATTAGAGAGTAAATCATTTAATTATAAGGGCCTTAAGTTTAATCTGAAAACATCAGGCAATGCTGCTCCTAAAATAAATGGTAAGGAAGCAGATACAATTAATGTAATAAGTGTAGACGTAAAATACGAGTTCTGGCTTTTAAATAATCTATCATTTCCATTAATTATTCAATCGTCAGGTTTAACTCCCGATATTATAATTTCCGAAATTAAGTGATATTCGTCAATTTCTGAAAAAATATAAGTCTAAGAGGGCTTTTTTAATTTCTAAGCCGTATTTTTACGCCAATAAATAAGGCGTCAATGAAAACAGTTAATTTCTTGGCATCTTAAACAATAGAAATAATGGAAAATCAGAAAAAAGAAATATTCGATACCGTTGCTCAACGTTTAAAAATTGAAGGTTTTAACATCGTAAATCGTGATGAAACCCGTCCATGGGGTGGGTTTTTTGTAATTGACGAAGCACAGGCACAGCAATTTGCCGATACTTATTTTGATGGATTAGATGTAGATAGCCTAAAAATTGGCGGCAAATTAAGCCCTAAGATTTTGATTGTTGCTCCAAATACACGTTTAAGCTGGCAATACCATCATCGCAGAGCCGAAATATGGCAAGTAGTAACAGGTACTGTTGGTATCAAAACAAGCGAAACAGATGTAGAGGGCGAAGTGAAAGAATATCATCCTACAAATCAGATTAAACTACAGCAAGGCGAACGCCACCGTTTAATTGGTTTGAACGATTGGGGTGTTGTTGCAGAAATTTGGCAACATACCGATGCAGAAAACCCTTCTGACGAAAGCGATATTGTTCGTGTTCAAGACGATTTCGGGAGATAAAAATAATCCGTCATTTCGACGATAGGAGAAATCTGTATGTCAGCGAACAGACAGATTTCTCTTTCAACAACTCTTATTTGTAACGAATTAAAACCTAAGCGCTCTAAAATTCGTTTATAAGAATACACAACATACATGATCATTTTAATTTTCTTTATTGCCCACTGGTTCCTTTCTTTATTTAGTCAAACATTTTTCTTGCATCGTTACTCCTCGCACAAAATGTTTAAAATGGAGCCGTTCTGGGAAAAATTCTTCTATCTAATTTTATTGATTTCTCAAGGTTCATCATTCTTAAATCCGAGAGCCTATGCCATTTTGCACAGAATGCACCATGCCTATAGCGATACGGAGAAAGATCCGCATTCGCCACATTTTTTTAAGGATGTTTTTGGGATGATGATCGCTACCAAAAATATGTATCTAAATTATTTGAGATACAAAATTGAACCAGAACCTGCTTTTAGAGGCAATTATCCAGAATGGCCTTTGGTAGATAGAATTGGCGATTCGTGGATTTGGAGAATTTCTTGTGGCTTATTTTACATTGGTTTCTACATCGTTTTTGCAGATTACTGGTGGATGTATTTATTGTTGCCAATCCACTTTTTAATGGGGCCATTACACGGTGCAATTGTAAATTGGTGCGGACATAAGTATGGCTATTCAAACCACAACAACGACGACCATAGCAAGAACTCATTGCCTTGGGATTTTCTGATGATGGGCGAATTGTTCCAGAACAACCACCACAAAAAACCAAATAGTCCTAAGTTTTCTTCACATTGGTGGGAGTTCGATCCAACTTATCCGGTAATGAAGGTCTTGCACTGGATGCGAATCATTAAGATTAGAAAAGTTTAAAGTCTTCTTTGCCCTTTGGGCATATCTCTAAAGGAGAGCATATATAAGATTTAAAGGTTGGCTTTTTGCCAACCTTTTTTGTTTATAAAAACCTATTCCACTCTTTTTTTGTTTATAGATTTTATAATATTGTTATTGTTTGAAGCGCAGGGTTATTTATAACAATTAAAGGAAAGTCCCGTCATCCCTGCCTTCCTGCAGGAAGACACTTTATCCCGATGAAAACATAGGGATGCGCGCTGTCGGGGCTAAAAATTAGAGCTTGTGCAAGTACCCCATAGTTGTAAAGACCTTGGTGATATAAACCTGATTGTAACGAAAATCTCCCGATTCTTTATCGGGAATTGTAGTGAAAAGCAGGACTAACATTAATTGAAACCGAAATTTGCTTTTCAAAAAAAATATGATTACAGTCTTAAAAGTTATTTTTTCAGTCCTATTAGTTTGGGTAACGTATGTTGTTATTAGCACAAGTCTAGAAAGTTCATTGTTTAAAGAATGGGGTTTTCTCGGTTCAATACCTTGGATGAGAGCTACACTTTGGGATTTTTACGCCAATATCTTTATCATTACTTTGTGGATGTTTTATAAAGAAAAAAATATTATTCCTAAAATCTCTTGGCTAATTTTATTCGTATGTTTAGGCAGCATTGCCACTTGCGCTTATGTGTTGATTAAACTGTTCAAACTTAAGCCAGGCGAAGGTGTTCAAGAATTAGTTGGTAATAAAGGTTAATAATCAATGGTTAATAGACCATAAACGTTTACTATCAACTATGAGCCAATAACTAAACTATATGGATTACAAACATCTACTTTTTATAGCATTCATCTCATTAATTGCTTGTTGTAGCATTATGTTTTTGGTTTGGCTTTGGGCAAAAAAAATCAAAAATGCCGGTGTAGTAGATGTCTTTTGGGCGCTTAATTTCCCAGTAATTACTATCATTACTTTTTTCTTATCAGAAGGATTTGAAACACGTAAATTTTTAATCTGCGGCATTTTTTTAATTGCCGAATTAAGATTGGGGCTACATCTATGGCAACGGGTTATTGGTAATTTAAATGAAGAAGAAGGACGTTATGAGCAACTCCGTAAAGAATGGGGCGAAAAAGCAGATCGAAATTTTTTCTATTTCTTTCAGTTTCAGGCTATCTCAAATGTATTGTTAGCCATTCCATTTTTTATCATTACCGCAAATCCATCTACAGAAATATCGATTTTAGAATACGTTGGTGTTGGTATTTGGGTAATTGCTTTTTTTGGCGAAATGATAGCCGATAATCAATTGGCGGCATTTAAAAAAGACCCTAAAAATAAAGGCAAAGTTTGCGATAAAGGTTTGTGGTATTACAGTCGCCACCCCAATTATTTTTTCGAGTGGCTAACCTGGATGGCTTATTTCATTTTCGCCTTAGCAACTCCATGGGGCATTTTGGCAATTATCAGCCCTGCCATCATTTTATATTTATTGCTAAAAGTTACAGGCGTACCCAACAACGAAGAACAAAATTTACGCAGTAAACCTGTGGCTTATAAAAAATATCAAGAAACAACTTCTTCCTTTTTTCCGTGGTTTAAAAAGGCTAATAGTTGATGGCTGTTAGACCATAGACTAGGCATTTAACCCTCAACCTTCAAACCCTCAACCTTAAAATGTGGTACGATAAACTTATAGAAAACGATAAACTTCCAGATCCTGTTTTAAGAGCTGGAATTAGAAAACTGTTAAAACAACGTTTAGCAGATGAAACTGTTGGCGATGAAGAACTGCAACAGCGCAAGTTCATCAACTTGGTTAATGAATTGAAATCATCTCCAATTGCGGTAAATACGGCTAATGCTAACGAGCAACATTACGAATTGCCGACTGAGTTTTTTCAATATTGCTTGGGTAAAAACCTAAAGTATAGCAGTGGTTATTGGAACCCTGGAGTTAAAGATATAGATGATTCTGAAGATGATATGTTGGCTTTAACCTGCAAAAGAGCAGATTTACAAAATGGACAAAATGTTTTAGAATTAGGCTGCGGTTGGGGTTCGTTGTCGTTGTATATGGCAGCTAAATTTCCAGAAAGTAAGTTTACAGTGGTGTCAAATTCTGCTACACAAAAGATTTTTATTGATGAAACTGCTGCAAGACGTGGCATACAAAATCTAACTGTGCTAACCGCAGATATGAATACTTTTACCATCGCAGATAGTTTTGATAGGGTAGTTTCTGTGGAGATGTTTGAGCACATGCGTAATTATAAATTGCTGCTAGCAAAGGTTGCCTCCTTCTTAAAACCTGATGGAAAGTTATTCGTTCACATCTTTACGCATAAAACTTTAGCCTATAAATACGAGGTAATAGATGAAAGCGATTGGATGAGTAAATACTTTTTTACTGGTGGAATAATGCCGTCGAACCATTTGTTTTTCTACTTTAATGACGATTTAAAAATCGAGAAACATTGGGTTGTAAATGGAACTAACTACGGCAAAACTTCCGAAGCTTGGTTAAGCAACATGGATAAACACAAAAAAGAAATTATGCCCATTTTAGAAAATACGTATGGCAAAGACCAGGCAGTAAAATGGTGGGTGTATTGGCGTTTGTTTTACATGGCATGTGCCGAGTTATTTAATTACAATAAGGGTAATGAATGGATGGTTTGTCATTATTTATTTGAGAAGAAATAATGGGAACTGTAAAAGGTAAAATGGCAGATGTGCTTGAAGCGCAAAGGTCTTTCTTGAACTATAAAATCCATCTTCCATTTTACATTTTCCACCTTACATAAAAATATGTTGAAGTTAGCAATAATAGGAACAGGGATAGCAGGAATGGGCTGTGGGCATTTGCTCCATAAAAAATATGACATTACACTTTTTGAAGAATTAAATTACATTGGTGGTCATACGAATACGGTTACGGTAAAGGAAGGCGATAAAAATGTTTTTATAGATACAGGGTTTATGGTTTTTAACTATGAAACTTACCCGAATTTATGTGAACTTTTTAAGGAAATTGATGCGCCTGTAAAAAAGACGGATATGTCATTTAGTGTGCAATATTTGCCAAGTGGATTAGAATATGCTGGATCGAGTATGAAGCATCTTTTTGCGCAAAAGCGGAATGTTTTTAATCCTTCTTTTTTAAAAATGCTGATACAGATTAATCGTTTCAATAAAGAAAGTGTAGCTATTTTAGATGATCCAAAATACGCTAATTATTCTCTCGGGCACTATGTAAAGGAGTTTGGTTATGGAGAAGACATGGTTTGGAAATACCTTATTCCGATGAGTTCTGCAGTATGGTCAACTCCTATGGAACAGATATTAGATTTTCCGGCAGTATCGCTCATTCGATTTTTCAAAAATCACGGGTTTTTAGGTCTAGACACCCAACACCAATGGTATACTTTACATAATGGTAGTCAGGCTTACCGAGAAAAATTGATTGAACCTTTTAGAAATAACATCAGAGTTAATACAAAAATCACCAGTGTAGAGCGTTTAGAAAATGGGAAGGTTTTAGTGATAACAGCCAAAGGAGAGGAGCTGGAATTTGATAAAGTGATAATGGCAAGTCATGCGAACCAAACTTATCAAATTGTAAAACATAAAACGGATGATGAGGAAAGATTGTTATCCAAATTCAAATATCAACCAAATGTTGCTATTTTACATACAGATAAAAAACAAATGCCTAAGAAAAAATTAGCTTGGAGCAGCTGGAATTATCGGGTAGAAAAGCAAGGAAATAGATTGGTGCCGAGTACAATTTATTGGATGAATCAATTACAAGGTGTGTCAGATAAGGTTGATTATTTTGTCTCAATCAATCCATCAATTACATTGGATAAAAGCAAAATAATTAGGGAGATTGCTTACGAACATCCATTGTTTGATGTACCAGCAATGCAAGCGCAAGAAGAACTTTACAAACTAAATGAAACTGGTCCTGTTTATTATTGTGGTAGCTATTTTAAATATGGTTTCCACGAAGATGCTTATAAAAGTGCGGTGGATTTGTGTAAATTATTATAGTGATTTGTCATCCTGAGCATCGCGAAGGATCTCATTTGTAAGTATATTCCAAAAATAGATTCTTCGTTGCACTCAGAATGACAAAATTTGTTTAAAATGAACTTAAACTCATCCATATATTCAGCCAAAGTAATGCATCATAGGTTAGCTCCTAAGAAGCACAGTTTCTGGTACAATGTATATATGTTTTATATCGATTTAGATGAGATAGATGTTTTAGACAAAAAGCTTAGATGGTTTAGTTATAACAGGTTTAATTTATTCAGTTTTAGGGATAAGGACCATTTACAATTGGAGCTGAAAGCTGAAAGACTAAAGACCAAAGATGAAAGGTCTCATATCTCACATCTCACATCTAATATCTCAGTTAAACAACAAATCACTACTTATTTAAAATCCCACAATGTGGAAATTGGTAATGGAAAGATTAAACTATTAACTAACTTATCTGTTCTTGGTTATAATTTCAATCCTGTTTCTTTTTATTTCTGTTTTGATGAAAATAACAATCCACTTTGTGCTGTAGCGGAGATTAGCAATACTTACCACGAAATGAAAATGTTCTTTTTTGGGAAGGATGAATTGGATGGGAATGTATTTAGGCAAAGAATTCAAAAACACTTTTACGTATCTCCATTTATAGATTTGGATGATTTTTTTGATTTTAATCTTGTAACTCCGACAGAAAAATTGGAAATTAAGATTGATGATTATGATAAGGATGGGAATCGTTTTTTTATTAGTACTTTGAAAGGAGTACAAAAGCCCTTAACGAACGCTAGTATGTTGCGGTATTTTTTCTCCATTCCGATGATACCTTTAAGGATAATGTGGTTAATCCATTTGCAGGCATTTAAGTTGTGGATTAAGAAAATAAAATATCATCCAAAAGCTGCAAACCAAGATTTACAAAAAAACGTATATAAACCTTATAAAACCAATTAAAACTTAACCGATGTCTTCTCTCTCTATAACCAAATCAAAATCAGGATTTTACGAAAATGCAGTTGTAAATGCACTTTGTAAAATGGACAAGGGCTTTTTAAACTTGACATTGCCTAATGGAGAAAATATGGAGATCGGGGATTCAAATTCTAATTATAGAGCTGATTTAGAGGTTAAGGATATCGGTTTTTTTAAATGTGTGGTTTTATATGGTGATATTGGTTTTGGAGAGGCTTATGTTAATGGACTTTGGGAAACGGATAATATTACTAATCTAATTAAATGGATTATCCTGAATATCGAGAACGCACCATCAGTTTCTGGTAGCAAAGTGAAGTCTTTAGGACTTAATTTATTCAAATGGTTCAATCGCATTTATCATAATAATCGCTCTAATAGCATTACAGGTTCACAGAAAAACATTGCAGAACATTATGATTTGAACAACGATTTTTTTGCGTCCTTTTTAGACCCATCAATGACTTATTCTGCTGCTTATTTTAAAACACCAGAATTAACTTTAGCTGAAGCGCAAGATGAAAAATACCGTCGCCTTTGTGAGCAGTTGCAGTTAAAAGCTACCGACCATGTTTTAGAAATTGGAAGTGGTTGGGGTGCAAATGCCATTTTTATGGCGAAAAATTATGGCTGTAAAGTAACTACAGTAACAATTTCAAAAGAGCAACAAAAACTTGGGCAAGAACGTGTTGAAGCTGCAGGTTTATCAGCTCAAATAGAAATCATTATTAAAGATTATAGAAACATTGAAGGGCGATTTGACAAGATTGTATCTGTAGAAATGCTGGAAGCTGTGGGGCATAATTATTTAGAAACTTACTTTGCTAAATGTGCCGAAGTTTTAAAACCTAACGGGATTTTCGCCTTTCAGGTAATTACTAGTCCTGATAGTAGGTATGATAGTTTGCGCAGAGGTGTAGATTGGATTCAAAAACACATTTTTCCAGGTTCTTTATTGCCATCTGTTGCTGTAATCAATAAAGCCATTAACAATACAAGCGATTTAACATTAGTGGACTTGAAAGATTTAGGTTTAGATTATGCTCGTACTTTAAAATTATGGTTTATCGAATTTAACCATAAACTAAACGAGGTAAAAGCTTTAGGTTTCGATGAGCGTTTTATCCGCAAATGGAACTATTATCTTAACTATTGCGAAGCGGCTTTCGAGATGAGAAATATCAATGTAATGCAAATGGTTTATACCAGACCAAATAATACGGAAAGGTAGGAGGTAGAGGGTTTGAAGGTGAAAGGTTTAGCTATTTGTTAGTCCGGATATGCAATCCGACACTCTAGCCAAGAATTTCAAATTCTTAAAAACTAAGTCTAGATTGTGAATTTTGATTAAATGATGCTATCATTTGATACTATCAAAAGGTTTAAAAGTTTGTCATCCTGAGCTTGTCGAAGGACTCCAAGAAACAGAAGTTTATCACTGCGCTGTCTAAAAGACGAATGGTAGCAAACAAAAATGGTTCGTATTGCTACGAACCATTTTTTATATCAGGTCTTGTCACCCCTGCCTACGGCAAGCAGGTTGAGCGTCCCGAATAACTGGCACAAGTTGTCGAAGGATATTTAATGAAGGCGTCTCGACAAGCTCAACGTGACAATTGACTAATCCCTTCTTTTATTACCGCCGCCGCTAAACCTTCTGTTACCACCACCAGCATTTGCACTTGCAGTACTGCCCGTATGGTTAAGCTTTCTAGCGCCACCGCTTTGAGGTTTCTTTTTTGCTCCACTTAAATTTGGCTCACGCTCACGAGGTTCGCGTTGGTTTCCTTTTTTCTTACCACCACTTTTAGCTGCTGCAGCTGAAGAAAGCAAACTTTGCCAGCTCATCGCATAAGGATGTTCTTCATTTACCGGGATTTTTAACCCAATCAATTTTTCAATATCGTCTAAAAATTCTTTCTCTTCGCCATCGCAAAACGAGTAAGCAATACCACTTAAACCAGCTCTTCCGGTTCTACCAATTCTGTGCACGTAAGTTTCAGGGATGTTTGGCAATTCGTAATTAATTACATGTGCCAATTCATCCACATCAATACCACGAGCAGCAATATCTGTTGCTACTAAAACACGAGTTGTACGAGCTTTAAAGTTCGTTAAAGCTCTTTGGCGTGCATTTTGTGATTTATTGCCGTGGATAGCTTCAGCTTTGATATTTATTTTTATCAAATCCTTAACCACCTTATCTGCTCCGTGTTTGGTACGTGTAAATACCAAAACAGTTTCAATTGCCCTGTCTTTTAATAAGTGGGCTAATAAACTTCTTTTGTCGTTTTTCTCTACGTAATAAACAGCCTGTTGAATTTTTTCTGCTGTAGAAGAAACCGGGGTAACTTCAACTTTAACAGGGTTTGTTAAAATAGTGCTAGCTAGCTTCTGAATTTCAGTTGGCATAGTAGCCGAGAAAAACAAAGTCTGTCTTTTTGCAGGTAATTTGGCAATCACTTTTTTTACATCGTGGATAAAACCCATATCTAACATACGATCAGCCTCATCCAATACAAAAATCTCGATATCACGTAAGTTCACAAAACCTTGGTTCATTAAATCTAATAAGCGTCCAGGAGTTGCCACTAAAATATCAACACCTCTATGCAAGGCATCAGTTTGTGCTTTTTGCCCAACACCGCCAAAAATTACCAAGTGTTTTAAAGATAAATTACGGCCATAAGCCTTAAAACTTTCTTCAATTTGGATGGCTAATTCTCTAGTTGGCGTTAAAATTAAGGCTCTAATTGGCTTAGGACCCTTAACATTCGAGTGTGGTTTATCTAACAATTGCAACATCGGTATCGCAAATGCTGCAGTTTTACCAGTACCGGTTTGGGCGCAACCCAATAAATCGCGTTTTTGTAAAATAGAGGGTATAGATTGCTCCTGTATAGGTGTAGGTTGTGTATAACCTTCGGTTTCAAGCGCCTTTAAAATAGGGGCTATGAGGTTTAATTCTGAAAATAACAAAGTATAATTTTTAAATGTAAAATGTCGAAGAAGCTAGAACAATCATTGCTGGAAGGACTAACTTGCGAGTTTGCTTTAAATGATAAAGAAATTCTGCTTCGCTGCAAAGATACGTAAATAATAATGGAAAATGGAAAAAGTAAGATGGAAGAGAGATTGGGGAATTGTTTTATTGCTGAATTGCTAGATTGTTAGGCTATTTAGAAACTGAAAACTGATAAGTGGAAAACTTGTGTTACTGCTTTTCGGCAAATGTAGCCCTGCCCTCGCTACCATCTTTTTGTTTTGCGTCATTTCGACGATAGGAGAAATCTATAAGTCTGTAGCAATAAACTAACAGTTTTACGGTTGGAGAAAAAACAAAAAGTATTTTCGCTACCCCGATAGCTATCGGGGCAGGTCTATAGAACCAAGGAAGAAGTGGATGGAAAATGTGATGTACGATGTAATACGTTATGCTACCTATCTTAATACTGTATACTAACTACTCCCTTCTACTTCCTCTCCTTAAACCTCGTAAAAAACAACAAAGCCAAAACACAAAGTGCAAAACCAACCACACCATTTAAGCGTAAACCATAATCATTACCAATGTCTTTACCGTAAATGGTCAACATAGCAAAAATGGCTATCCCTAAAGTCTGACCAAGTTTTACGAAGAGGTATTTAACGGCGAAAAACATTCCTTCATGGTTTTCGCCAGTTTCTGAGGTGTCTTGTTGTGCAATATCTGCTAAAATAGCATTTGGTAAAATACCGAGAGCCGCCAATGGAAACGAAGCAAAAGCAACTAATAAATACATTTGGTTTGAAGGGGTAAAAGGTAATTTGCCTAAAAAGAAGATGGTGACAAAAATTAAGCTCAAAATTCCAAAAGCAAAAAGTACCAAAGTCTTTTTTCCAAACTTTTTTGCGCCAACGTTTATAAAAGGATAAAATAACAAAGAGAGCAAAACCATTGTGCCCATAAATTTACCACCGTCAGAATCTGGTAAGCCAAGTAAAACGGTTACATAATACAATAAACCGCTACTCATTAGGCTTAATGCTGTATAATAAGTAAAATCTGAAATCAAATAATATTTAAAATTTACGTTTCTAAAAGTATTTTTAATAGCTGGTAATAAAGGGATGTGTGTAGGTTTACTTTCTACATAATCCTTTTCTTTAATGAAAATAATAGGTAAAATCATTACCAAACCAGAGAAAATGGCTAATCCCCAAATGGTGTATTGTAAGGCGTGAAAACGTTCCGTTACCTGAAAAACAGTCTGAATTAAATCTGCAAAGTTATTACAAAGTGCACCTAAAATCATCCCCAAAACAAACCCTACTTGTTGAAAGGTAGAGAGTTTTACTTTTTCTTCTGGCGTGTGTGTTAATTCTGCTAATAAAGCGTTGTATGGAATGATGTAAGTGGTTACGGAGACAAAAAATCCGCCTAAAACAAAAGTTAACCACCAAGCATTGCTTATACTTTCGCCCTTAACCAAAGGATAGAAAACCAAGCTGCAAAATATAACAGCGGGTAAAATTGACCATTTCATTATCGGGAAACGTCTACCTTTTGGGTTGGTGCTGCTATCACTTACCGAAGCAATAAATGGGTCGTAAGCTGCATCAATCAACCTGCCAGATGCTAATATTAAGGAGAGAATATTAAATGCGCCAAAAACTAACAATTGCGGGATTAGTGGATTTAAACCTGCATTATTTGGTGGTAAATAGAAATATGGGAGCATCACAATGATAATGTTAGACATGATACTCCAACCCATCATTCCGGCACAATAAGCAATTTGTTTTTTAAAAGGTAGTGTTTTTATGGGCATTTATATTTTTGCGAAAGCTTGTTCTAAATCAGCGATAAGATAATCAGGTTCTTCTAAACCAACGTAAATTCTTATCAACACATGGCGCTTATTGGTATTATCAAAATCTGCTTTGCTAATTCCTGCTGCTGCCGGAAAAATTAAACTTTCATATCCACCCCAAGAAACCGCCATAATGATATGTTTCAAAGAATTGCAAAATACTTCGATTTTTTCTAGCTCAGGTTCTTTTAAAATCACACTAAATAAACCTCCACATTTTTTCATCTGTTGCTTGGCTAAAGCCAAATCTCTATTTTTTTTGCTAAAAGGATGCAAAACTTGTGCAACTTTTGGATGGTTTTCTAAGTAATCAATTACTTTAGCGGCATTTTCACTAATTTTTTCCAATCTAATGGGTAAAGTTCTCAAGCCACGCAACAAAAGCCAAGCGTTTTGAGGAGCCAAAGCCGTACCGATATTCATGTATTCGTTGTTGAAAACTTGCTGCAATAATTCCTTTTTTCCAGTCATTACACCCGCTACAACATCGCTATGACCTGCTAAATACTTGGTTGCCGATTGTGCGACTAAGTCAATTCCATAAGCAATTGGTTGTTGATAAATTGGTGAACAATAGCTATTATCAATCATTGTTAATATGCTGTTTGCTTTGGCCAATTTTGTAATAGCTGCTAAATTTTGCACATCAAAACTAAATGTGTTTGGCGATTCGAGATAAATCAGCTTTGTGTTTTGGGTAATTGCATTTTCAAATTGACTTAACTCTGTCCCATCTACAAAAGTAGTTGTTACGCCGTATTTTGGTAAAAAATCTTTAAAAAGTCTAATCGTCCAACTGTATGGGTTTTCTACACAAATCACTTCATCGCCACTTTTTAATAAAGCTAAAACCGGAACCGTAACAGCTGAAATCCCGCTGCTAAAAACCAAGGCATCTTCAGCTCCATCTAGCGCAGCTAGTTTTTTTCTTAAAATATCTATCGTCGGATTAAATCCCCTAGAATATAAATTACCTTGATATTCATCATCCAATGCTGACCGAAAATCTTCAACTGTGTTAAATTTAAAATTGCTGGTTTGTATAATTGGTGGGGCAACTGCATTGAAATAGTTTTCGCGTTCTTCTCCTAATTCGTTTAAAATATAAGATAAATCCATCCTAGTTGATTGCTTTTCTGTTGTTTAAAAATTTGGTAATGAAGTAGATAATCACAAATCCTAAAAAGATAATTAATCCATTTGTTGCCGCACTTGGGTCGTCTGCATAAATACTAACGGTTACAAATAAATAAGCTGCAATAAAAATGATTGGCATTATCGGATAAAATTTCATGGTATAAATGGTGCTTTTATCTAAATGAGCTGTCGTTTTACGTAAATAAAAAATAGCAGCGGCTGAGAAAGCCATCCCAATACTATCTAAAAATATGGTATAATTTAAAATCTTATCGAAGGTTTGTGCGTAAAATAAGGTGAGGATAGAGATTAAAGTAAAAACGGTTAAACTCACAATCATTACATCGTTCTTTTTGGTTTTTTTGGTGAAGATACTTGGTAATGCTTTTTCTTCGCCCATGGCATACATTGCCCGTGGATTGCTTAGCAAATTCACATTAACATAACCCAAAACAGAGAAGAAGATTAACACAGAAAGTACAGTGAATCCGGCAGGGCCAAAAATTTTACCCGCTAAAATTGCAGCAATACTTTCGGCAGTTTTTAATTGTTCGAAACCAATAACCCTTACATAGGCATAATTAATTGCCATATACAAAGTGATAATTATACCCAACCCAATAATGATAGAACGCGGAATAACTTTTTTTGCTTCTTTAGCTTCGCCACCAAAATTGATGGTTTGTTGATAGCCTCCGAAACTAAATGAAACGGCTATTAAACATAGACCTAGTGCTTTACCATAATCGCTCCAGGTAGCTGGTAAACCAGAAGCGCTGTTAAAAATAGGAGTGATGCTTGATGTTGCTTCGCCAAAAAATACTGCACAAATTAAGGTAAGCACCATTATTATTTTGATAACGGTAAGCACATTTTGTGTTTTCGAACTGGTTTTTAAGCCTAATAAATTCACTAGATAAAATATAATGATACTTATGGCTGCAATTACAATCCGATATTCGGCAGTTTGCATCTCTGGACTTAAGATTACTTTACTTAAATATTCTGCACCAATTAATGAAACACCTGCAACTGATGCCGCATTAGAAACTACGATGATGCAATTGATTGCAAACGCGATTGATGGATGATAACAAACAGAAAAAATTTTATAATATCCGCCAGTAACAGGGTAACGAGAGCCAATTTCGGCATAGGTCAAGGCACCACATAAGGCCACAAAGCCGCCTACAATCCATGCTAAAAAGAAGAGTTCTGGAATTTGCGCTTTGCTAGCTACGTTAACGGGAGTTCTGAAAATTCCCATTCCAATAACCAGGCTTACCACAATCATGGCTAGGTCGAAAAGAGAGAGTTGTTTTTTTTCTGGCATAGGGTTTAAATTGATTTTGGAAGGTAAGAATTTTAGTTTGGAGTTTAAAGTTTGGGGAAGTGCGTAACTAGCTTGTGGCATAAATTACAAATGTTTATTTGTGGAAACTTTATGATTGATTTGCACTGATATTAATTTAAATTTGTAATGCTGGATTTTTTCCGCGTCATTTCGACTGAGGAACGATGGAGAGATCTGTTAATTTAGTTATTCTAACTGATAGATTTCTCTCCCGACGAAAAATCGGGATCGAAATGACCACCCCTATTACAAAAATTATTATGGCAGAACCGATTTATAACGAAGATAGTATTAAGTCACTTGATTGGCAGGAGCACATTCGCCGCCGACCAGGGATGTATATTGGTAAACTTGGAGATGGTTCTGCACAAGATGATGGTATTTATGTATTGCTAAAAGAAATCATGGATAACTCTATTGATGAGTTTATGATGGGCGCTGGGAAAACTATTGATATCACTTTAAGCGACCAAAAAGTCAATATTCGCGATTATGGTCGTGGTATCCCATTGGGAAAAGTGATTGATTGTGTGTCGAAAATGAATACCGGTGGTAAATATGATAGCAATGCTTTCCAGAAATCTGTAGGGATGAACGGTGTTGGTACAAAAGCTGTAAATGCATTATCAACCTCATTTGTAGTACAAAGTTACCGTGATGGCAAAACTAAAAAAGTAGAATTTAGCAAAGGATTAATCACTTTAGAACATCCAGAAATTGAAACTACGCAGCGAAATGGTACAGCAATAACTTTTTATCCAGATGAAACCATTTTTAGAAATTACCATTACATTCCAGATTTTGTTGAAGGCATGATATGGAACTATGTATTTTTAAATACAGGTTTAACAATCAATTTTAACAATCAGAAATATTTTTCTGAAAGAGGTTTATACGATTTACTTTTTAAATTTAACAAACCTGAAGAAATCCGTTATCCAATTATCCATTTAAAGGGAAATGATATCGAAATTGCGATGACCCATGGGCAGCAATATGGAGAAGACTATCGCTCTTTTGTTAATGGGCAATATACTACACAAGGTGGTACGCATCAGGCTGCATTTAGAGAAGCTGTGGTAAGAACCATACGCGAATTTTATAAAAAAGAGTTTGATGCGAATGATGTAAGGGCTTCAATTATAGCTGCGGTTGCCATTCGTGTACAAGAGCCAGTTTTCGAATCGCAAACCAAAACCAAATTGGGTTCAGAGAAAATTGCGCCAGAAGGGCAATCTGTAAGAACTTTTGTAAATGATTTTGTAAAGAAAGAACTAGATGATTATTTACACAAACATGCAGATGTTGCTGATGCGATTTTAAAGAGAATTATCCAGTCTGAAAGAGAGCGTAAAGACATTGCTGGTATTAAAAAACTAGCTAACGATAGAGCTAAAAAAGCATCATTACATAATAAAAAACTAAGAGATTGTAAAGTTCATTTCAACTCAACCCATGAGAAAAGATATGAAACAACCTTATTTATTACCGAGGGAGATTCTGCTTCAGGCTCTATTACCAAGTCTCGTGATGTAGATTGTCAGGCTGTTTTTTCGCTAAAAGGGAAACCTTTAAACTGCTATGAATTGACCAAAAAGGTAGTTTACGAAAATGAAGAATTTAATCTTTTACAACATGCTTTAAATATTGAAGATGGTTTAGATGGCTTGCATTATAATAATATTGTAATTGCAACAGATGCCGATGTAGATGGGATGCACATTCGTTTGTTAATGATGACTTTCTTTTTGCAGTTTTTCCCAGATTTGGTAAAAGCAGGGCATGTGTATATTCTGCAAACACCTTTGTTTAGGGTTCGCAATAAAAAAGAAACCATTTATTGCTACAGTGATGAAGAGCGTCGAAACGCAATTGAAAAATTAGGTGGAAAACCAGAAATTACCCGATTTAAAGGTTTGGGCGAAATCTCTCCAGATGAGTTTGGTTTATTTATTGGTAAGGATATTCGTTTAGACCCTGTAATTTTAAAAGACCAAACCATTAAGAAGTTGTTAGAATATTACATGGGAAAAAATACACCCGATAGGCAACAACATATCATTAGAAACTTAAGGATAGAGAAAGACGAAATAAAAGAGGAGGAAAGAGAGCGTAATGCCGCAAATACAGAGGACTTAGAAGTTGCTTAATTTTTTTGTAAATTTAACTTACAGGCAATAAATATTTAGTGTATACTTGTACATCCCTATTTGTTAATAAAATCTTACCCTAATTGTTTATTTAGGGTTTTTTACAATTTTATATAACGAGTATTTATGCCATTTTCTTCTGCAAAAAATCCATCAACACGTTACGGGCTAATTGTATTTTTAATATTAGCCTTATTCTTGTGTGCTATATTTTTCTATATAAGAAATAATAAAGCCGGAGAACTTACCCGTGATATCAATCAACTAACTCAATTAAAGGAAGATTACGCACAAATTGATTCGTGCATCATTGTGTTGTATAATGCAGATAACAATTGCAGGCTGTACGCCGTTACAGGCGAAAAATCTTATATAAAAAAATTTTTAAGTGATATTAACTTTGTTTCTCACATTTTAAATAATATAAAAAGTAGTGTTGATGAGAGCGAAAAAAGTGGATCAAAAAATCTAAAAGGCTTAGTTGCTCAAAAGAAAGTCAGAACACAGCTTTATTTGAAGTTAAGGCAATTAACAGATAGTTTAATTAATGTTTCTACTGGAATAGATACCACGCGTAACAGATATAAGTTTACAGATGGCAATGAGCTTACCTACAAGCAATTTAAAACGATGGTTACTATTGATACCATTAGTAATGCGACAAAAGTAGAAGAAGAAAAGAATTTGTTAGGTAGATTGGCTGCTGCTTTCTCTAGAAAAAGAAGTAAGGCTAAAGTTGCAGATACCACTACGAAACTTGTAAGAAAAGAAACAAAATTGGATACCTCCTTACAGAGCCGAAACTTTAATAAATTACAACTCAAAAACATGAATAATTATTTCCGCAATTTGTATGCGGCAAATAATATGCTAAAAAAAAATGAGGTTGCAATTCTACAAATTAACAATAGGATAATTACTGAGATTGTATCGCTGTTACAAGAATACAAAAATAGGGAGAAGTCTTTTGCAGATCAAAACCGAACGCAGTTAAAAACTAATATAGATAATACAGTAGAAAGTATCGACAAAATATTTGTGTTTAGTATTGGATTACTTTTTGCGCTTGTAGCAGCAATTCTATATAACCTATGGAAAATTTACAAGAACGAAAGTGAACTGATTAATTATAGCGAAAAGGCTTCTCAATATGCAGTCTCTAAAAGTAGATTTTTGGCAAATATGAGCCACGAAATCAGAACTCCGCTTAATTCTGTAATCGGATTTTCTGAGCAATTAAGCCAAGGCAAATTAAACGAGCAGCAGATAGAACAAGTAAGTGCAATTAGAAGTTCGTCTGTTATGTTGCTAGATGTGGTAAATGATATTCTAGATTTTTCTAAATATGAAACGGGGAAGGTAAGTTTTGATAAAATTTCTTTTGTTCCGTTTGACTCGATAAATGAAGTTTTTAATAGCATTGGAATACAGGCTACCAATAAAGGAATAGCTTTAAAAAATGAGATTTCTTTCAAAAGAAGCTTCTGCTTTTCTGGAGATTCACTTCGATTAAAACAAGTTGTAATGAATTTGCTGAGTAACGCAATTAAGTTTACAGATGAAGGTTCTGTTACTTTGAAAGCGGATATCGTTATGAATTCAAAAAAGCAAGGGGTACTTAAAGTTAAAATTATTGATACAGGAATAGGAATAGGAGCTGAAAATATTGATATGATATTTGATGAGTTTGCTCAAGTTTACTACTCATCAACAAAAATTAAACAAAAAGGTACCGGCTTAGGATTGGCAATTTGTAAAAAGATAGTAGAGTTTCAAGGTGGACAGATTGGAGTTACTAGCGAATTAGGAGAGGGTTCTACATTTAGTTTTGAAATCCCTTATGAAATCTGTGCTGCAGGAACTGCATTAAAAGATAAAAATGTAAATAGTGCCAATGCGGATGGTTTAGAGGGTAAGAATATTTTACTAGCTGACGATAATAAAATGAATATTTTGTTGGCGCAAACGGTACTTAAAAAGTATAAAATGAAGGTTGATGTTGCTTATGATGGCAAACAAGCATTCGAGCTCTTTAAAAATAACACCTACGATCTCATATTAACAGATATACAAATGCCCGAAATGGGAGGGGTTGAGCTCACCAGAACAATTCGTTCTTATGCAGATACAACTAAAATCAAGGTGCCTATTTTAGGAGTTACGGCAAATGTGCTACAAGAAGACCGTAAAAAATATATCGAATCTGGTATTAACGATTTAGTATTGAAACCGTTTTCTGAAAAAGAATTACTTGATAAAATTAACGAATACATTAATGGGGCTTAAGTATCTCGAGCATTAATGGTTTCTTCAGGATGCTGAGGAGGTAAAACATCAACCTTTTTCTCTACAACGATAGTTTTTAAATGTACTGCATATTTAGATGGACTTATGCCGTTTTCATACTTTTCTGCATAAGCTTGTGTAAACTCAGCACCGAAGTATAAAATAATGGCGGTATAGTAAATCCAAACTAAAATTACAATAATGGAACTTGCAGCCCCAAATGCAGAACCTGGGTTTCCTTTTTCGATATAAATACCTATTGCATATTTTCCTAAACTGAATAACAGTGCGGTAAATAATGCACCTACCAAAGCTGGTTTCCATTTTAGGATTACGTCTGGCAATACCTTAAATATAATCGCAAATATTGCAGTAACAACCGCCAAGGTAAGGGCATTGGTAACTATAAGCATGAAAATGCCTGATACTTCTTCAATGCCAATTCTGGATGAATAAAGTTCTAATTTGTTTCCGATACCTACAACAACACTATTTACAACTAAAGATACTAGCAGTAAAAACCCTAGAGATGCAATTAGTGAAAATGACAATAGTCTATTGGTAAGTAATTTCTTCCAACCTCTTTTAGGCACAGCTTTTACTTTCCAAATTAAATTAATGCTATCTTGAATTTCTATAAAAATGGCAGTAGAACCAATAATTAGTGTAACAATACCTATTATCAAGCCAAAAGTGCTTTTGCCAGAAAGATTGGCAGCGTCTACAAACCCTTTAAGCTGATTGGCGGCATCCTTACCAATCATTTCGCTAATTTCTCCAAATAATTTGGTGTTTGGATCTAAATTATCTCCTAAAAAAATTGTGGCAGCAGAGATGATAATGATAATAAGGGGTGTAAGTGAAAATATGGTGTAGTAGGCTAATGCAGCACTAAGCTTCATCACTCTATCTTCCATAAAGCCTTTTCCTGCAGCAATAAATAAATGATAAACCTGTAGTGCAAAGTTTTTTATTTTCTTTAAAATATTCGTCATATTATTAAAAAGGATATCCTATACCAATGTTTAAAATGAAGTTTTCTCTACGCCATGTTTTGCTGCCAAAGTCTACTTCGTTTAGCACCCAACGCTGGCCACTAGGAAGATAAGGTTTTCTAATGGGAAATGCACCATCTAACCTTATCACAAAAATAGTAGCATCGATTCTTATTCCAGCACCTGTGCCCACAGCTAGCTCATTTAAAGCATTTTTCAATTTAAATTCAGAACCAGGTCTACCAGTATCGGCTGTGCCGGGTACTCCTTTGTCCTCTTTCCTTAACCAAATATTACCTGCATCAACAAAAAACGCACCGTGTAAAACACTTACAATTTTGAAACGCAATTCGGAGTTCAACATCATTTTAATATCACCACCCTGATCTGAAAAAGTTCTATTTTCTGGTACTTTATAAGTTCCTGGACCTAATATTCTTGCTCTAAATGCTCTAATGTCGTTACTCCCTCCAGCAAAAAACTGACGAACAAAAGGTAATGTTGTACTGTTTCCATAGGCATATCCGTAGCCAAGATTAAGTCTATTAGCCCAAGTTACATTTCTGTTTACTTTAAAATAATCCCTAAAATCAGTTTCAAGTCTAACAAACTGTGTAAGGGACTGATCAAATAAGGTTCTTCTACCTAAATTGTCTTTTGAAACAAATAAGCCCCATAAATTTCCTCCAGTTTCAATTCTTCCATTAAAAAAGAAATTATTTCTTCTTGATGTCTCCGCTTGATTAGAGTAAGTATAATTATAATTACTTCCAATGATAAATTGGTTTTCTAAAGATGTTCTTAAAATTGGATTAGCTGTAAATAGACTGTCCTTGGTAGTTGAATCTGGGAAACTTGCTCTTACATAATTTACAGAGATAGGATTAAATGTGTGTTCCTTTCTAATGTTCTCTTTCCAATTATACCCAAATTCTGTTTTGAAGGCATTTAGTGAATATTGCGATCCTCTACTTAACAATTGGTAGGAGAGTGAAGCAATAGTTTTAGGTATAAAAGCAGTTGTAGATTTTGGCTTATAATAAGGAACAATAAATTGAGGGAAAGTAAGTTTCGCCTCTGCGGTAAATGAATATGCATTTAATCCCTGTGCTATACCGCTGTATTGCGTTTCAAAACCTCCACTCAAGCTCACATCTAGTTGTTCTGCGCCCCTAAACAAGTTTCTTGTTGTTTGTGTAACTTTTACTTCAGATCCAACAAAATTACTCGACTTATTTGTGCCCGTTACAGAAAAAGTAAGTGAATTCTTTTTTAATGGAGTTAGGTAGATATTTAAATCTAATTGATTATTCTTGAAACTATCTATTGGCAAAAATTCAGCCCTTACATCCTGAAAAGCACCAATATTAACCATTCGGTTTAAAGATTGATTATGATCTTTTCTATTATAATTTTCGCCTTTTTTGAAGAAAACTAATCTGTTGAATAATTTTGGTTTAAAAGTGTTGCGATTATCATAAATATTAAAATCATTATAGGCAACAGGTTTTAATTTTCTAAGTACACTGTCCCTACGCAAACTATATGCTGGGTATATGTTGATGTTTCTAATACTATATGGTTTTAATGCGGCATCTGGAGCATTTCTTTTAATGTTTACATTTACATTAACCATATTTTTACCAATGGTGCTGTCGACTTGAAGTATTAAATGGTCTGGGTTAAAATAGAAATAGCCACTTTCTTTAAGGTCATTATCAATTCTAACTCGCTCATTTTTGTAGGTATCTAAATCATAAAAATTGCCAGTTTTTAATAAAGTTTTATCTTTATTTATAGTTATATTATGAGTAAGGCTGCCGGTATCTTTTGGAAAAGTAATGTTGTTAATTTTATAACGGTCTCCAGTGTTAACTGTGTAAATTGCTTTTCCCTTTTTGCCTCTGATGATAGTGTCTCCAGTTACCACAGATTGTAAGTAACCTTGGCTGATTAGGTAACTTTTTAATACATCATTATTATATTTTATCTTAACCTCACTTAATAAAACTGGTTTCTCGCCAACTTTATTTTTTAACCAATTCCCTAAGCCTTTAGGTTTTACGGTGTCGGCAGCTAAATTATGAATAAGGAGTTTCCACTTTATTCCTAATAACGATTTATTAGGTCTTGGCCGTGTTTTTTTTTCTAAATCGCTTTTTACTTGCTTTTGGTCTGCAATTTTTTTGGAAGAATCTGGATTAATTTTGATATCAGCACCAGTATACAAATATTGCCCAGGCTTAAGTCTTCTAGTTGTACTACAGCTAGCAAAAATCAAACAAATGAATAAAAATATAATAGGTCTAATTAACTGTTTCATCTTTTGGTTTCTGCTCTAATTGGTTCTTAATTCTTTTTGAACGTTTTTGGAAAATCTCTCTAAACTTATTGTAATCCACTACTAATGTGAATCCTAAGCCAGTTTCAATAATTTGCCCATCTACAATGCCTTCATTTTGGTTACGACGATAAAATCTTAATCTATATCTTCCATCAGCTGATAGAGCATAATCTATATTTACATTTCCTGCAATGTCCGAAGAATTCTGACCAGGAGTTTTAGGTCCTTCCAAGCCAAATGAGCTACCAACGGTAACAGTTAATCGATCATTTAACAATTTTTTAGATAGACCAATTTCTAAATCTGTTTTTTGCTCTAATGATCCAGTAGAATAATCTTCTGACGAATTTACGCCAAAGTTTAATTCAACTCCCTGAATTAAATCTGAAGCTAGGTTGTTTAACTGCTCAGTTAGTAATTTACTCACGCTTGAGCGAGCTAAGGTAGAAACTCCACCACCGCCACCAGCCAAGCTTTGGAATGGATTATTTGTAATAAATCTGTTAAGTGCCAATAGCGCAAAGACTTGTTTGTTTAACTCGTTCTCATCTCTGTTAACATTTTGTAGTCTGGTGTACACTCTTCCCTCTAATGCACCACGTTCATTTTCTGGTAAATCTATTTTAAAAGAAATGGTTGGTTTAAGTAACTCATTTTTCATATAAAGATATACTTGAAATGGCAATTTGGTTTTTGCAGGAATGTTATCTGGTTCGTTAATTAAATCTATTGGAGCAGCGTTAACCTCGTACATAGCGGTTAGATTAACATTGGCTGCTGTTGGCTCTCCTGTCCAAATAATGGTGCTTCCCTTAACTAATCTGAACTCTTTTTTACCTAGAGGGCCAACAGATAAATTATAAGAACCATCAACAATCTCATACCTACCTGTCATACTTATTTTACCACTAGGATCGATCGTTGCGTTCAAATTAGCATCTCCTTTAACATTTAGTGCATCACCATTTGATGGATCAACCACAACATTTAATTCAGCTTCTGGATCTATTGAAATGTTGGCAACTAAATTCATTCCTTTTATAGGCGATTTGCTAATGCTATCAACTTTTAAAGCTTTTTCCCCATTAAACGGAGGTGCATCTGCATCTATAAATTCTACAATTCCTTCTTGATCTATAACAGATGGATCACTGGTAGGAAGTGCAAAGAAGAATTTGGTACCTCTATCTACTTTCACATTCATGTTCACATCAGGCTGATTTAAATCTCCACGAACTTTAATATTACTGGTCAAGTAAACCGTACCATAGATCATATCGTTATCTGCAGCCGTAGAGTTTATTGCCCTAAAATTATCTGTAGATACATCTAACCCAAATCTGATATTTTTAAAATCAGTTGTATAAATCATTCCATCAACAATTGCTTTTTTATTAAGCGAATCAATCAATGTGAATTTGTTGAATCTAATTCCTTCATTGGTAAAGCCAATCTCTTGGTTAGGCATTGTAAAATAGGAGTTGATATAGGCGATATTAAAAGCAGCATCGTTAAACTTAAGCACTCCTAATACCTTTGGAGCAGTTGGTGCGCCTTTAACGGTAAACTGACCAGTTACGGTTCCCTTTCCTTGCCTAATTTGCCCCATACTTACACTCTCAATTTCTTTTAGGTCTATTTTATCGATGTTAATAGCTAAATCTAAAGCACCTTGTGGTGCTGTATAGTAGAAACCTTTTGCACTTAATTCGTGTACGCCTTTTAATTTTACATCCACTTCAAAAGCATTTTGCGTGTTGTTATTTACCAGTACACTTAAATCACCCAACTCATCTTTTTGATAACGTAATTTGCTGATGTTTAAATTAGCCTCAAATTTTGGATTCGTAGCCAGATCTTTAACATCTACCAAACCATTAATCGTTCCGCCAACTAAAGTGGTATCCGTTTCTGCAAACTTTGTTAAGGTTTCTATTTGGAAATTTTTAAACTCCACTTTTAAGGGAGAATTAGGTGTATTGCTAATGCTATTTATACTCAACAATTGTTGTCCTTGACTTAAATTGAACTGGTTGGCCAAAATACCTGATTGACCAAATTGAATGAAATTTTCTGGAGAAATGGTCCATTTTTCGTAATCAAGCAATAATTTATTTGGATCTAAATTAAACCTGAAGTCTTTATCTATAGATTGAAAAATACCACCTAATACATATTTGTCTTTGCGTTGCCTATCGCGAAGGAAAATATTCAAATCTAGTTTATTAGCTGCTGCTGCACCAGAAATCTCTGTGTTAAATAAGGCAATTGCAGGGCTTTGTATACTTTTAACTAAAAGACTATAATTCAATCTATCAGCAGTATTATTAATCGCTAGGCGAATACTATCTACGTTGAAATCTCCATAAACTACTTTAGGAAAGGAAGCATTCATCAATAAACTATCCTTTTGTGTATCAATTAAACCACTTATTTTAGATGGAAGGAAAGTGGTTAATTGCGGTACAAAATCTTGTATAAATTTAGGATTATAGATGTTTACATTAAACCTAAATCTCTGATCGGGTATGCTGGTAACTTCTCCAAATTGATAGTATTTATTAATCTGATTAATTACCGCACTACCAATTTTACTTAACTGATATTTGCCATCTATATTGGCGCTTAATAACTCAGATTTTAATGAGAGTTTATTTTCTGTAGCTGTAGATACTGCGTTAACTTGTATCGTATCTACATTAAATCTCCTACCTTCTTTAACCAATTGTAGTCCGGTGGCAAAAATATCGCCGTTCAAATAATCCACATCGGCAGTTTTAATAGCTGCTTTAATTTTTCCAGCAACTTTAAACTCGGTAGTACTAAAGTTTAATTTTTGCAAATCAACCTGTTTTAAATCAACATCAGCTTTAATTGCAGGATATTTTCCAGCCATATTAATCTGTGCATTGAGATTAAAATTAGCATTGCTATCTGGCATGTTACCTTTAATATTTACAAGCTGCTTAGCGTAGGTACCGCTTACATTTAAATTACGGTAATTGTATTTATTATAAGTAGCACTTAATACTTTCGCATTAAATTTAGCATTGATTGATTTAGGATCTAATCCTGTACCAACCATATCTGCCTTAACTGTAACCCTACCAATAGTAGCTTGTTGTTTCAATAACCTGCCGACATTAAAATTGTTTAAACTAACATTAGCTTTATAACTTTCTTTGCCTTTCGGACCTTTCATGCCAGCCACGATAACAGCGCCACCCATATCTGTTTGTATGTTAAAGTTGGTGTTAAAATCTGTCATTGAACCTTTAAATGTACCTTTTGCATTGATTACATTTGGCAGTTCGATGCTTGGAGGCAAACTATTTTTCGGTACGGCAACCAATAAATCGGCTTTAGTTAGGTATAGCTTTTTAATGTTTAGATCTAAGAAGGTTTTATTAATGTCTGGTAAACCTTTTGCCTTACCGCTAATGTCGATTTGTGTATTTTTTAATCCAGAAATCTGTAATTGCGGAATATTTAGGTTGTTTAAATAGCCATTAACATTTGCATTGATTTTTATTTTCTCATTGCGATAATTTGCAGGAATGGCATCGCTAAAAAACACAGCATCTTTTAAACCGATAGTAGTGTTCTTTAAATTTAAGCTTAATCTAACTTTTTCAGGGTTTTTGGTCAGATCATCTATAGAGGTAAAGTTTAGTTCAGTAGCATTATTTATACTAGTATTTGGTGTACGAAGTATAAAATTAGCCAGCTTTATCTGCTTATCATTATAAACAGCATCGCCTTTTAATTCATTTAATATAAAACCACTTTTATCTTTTAATGATCCATTTTTTACCTTAACTGCAATAGCACCGCCTGCGAAACTCAAATCATCTGCACCAAGATTTAAATTCGAAATATTAAGATGGTTAAAATCTAAACCCCTAGCAGGTTTTGCACCCAAATTGTCGAATTGGACATCGTTTTGGTTGAAATCGATGTTTTTGATTGCCAAGGCAAATGCAGATTTCTCTGCAACTACAGTATCTTTTACCTCTTTTAAGTTATTTGATGGCGCAGGTTTAAATGCAAATAAAATTTTAGATTGGTTTAACCTGGCTTTATCTGCGGTATATTTTCCATTAGTAAGGTCTACTTTTAAATTCAAGAAACCTAAATCATTAATATCAGCTATAGCTTTTGTTGTAGATAACTGATCATCGTAATTCACTTTTACATTGCTGAAAGCAAAATCTTCAATCGCAATTGTAGGTAGCTTTCCTTGTTCTTTTTGGGCACTATCAACACTGTTGGTGAGGTGCTGTACCAATTGTGTTAATGGCTTTTGTTGTAAGTAATTTAACGAGGTGTTTTTTAAACTTAGCGTTTTAATTACATAATTCTGATTGGCTAAATCGAAGTCTTTGATCTTGGTTTTAAACTCCCCAAGATATAATTTTACGTCATTTCCTGCCACATCATCACGGTAGGTAATCCCAATATCTGTAAATAGAACTTTGTCAATTCTAAACTTTAAAGGAGCAGAAGTGGTATCTTTTTCAGGATCTTTTTTCTCTTCAGACATAAAAGCATCAACTAAAAAAGAAAAATTAAAGCTTGTATCTGGATTTATCCTTTTAACATTGGCACGTATGTTTTTTAGTTCGATATTATTTACTTCAACTGTATTTTTTAATAATTTAAATAAGCTGATATCTACTTGAAGTTTCTCTGCATATAGTAAAGTATCGCCTTTGCGATCTTCGATATAGAATTTATTTAATACCACATCTTTTGGTAGCGCGATTTTAATGCTTTCTAGTCTTACCTCAGTTTTAGTCTTGTTTTTGAGGTAGGTTATTGCTTTGTCTTTTACGAAATTTTGTACAGCCGGAATGTTTAGCGAAAGTGCAATAAGCACCACCAATAAGATTATACTGGCGATAATCCACAAAATAATTTTTAAACCTTTGCGTAAATACTTCTTCAAGAGATATAATTTGAGATGGAAAACTATCTATTAACTAATACCATGCCATTAACACGATACTTTTTAAACAAATTTCGATTAAAAAAGTTCTTTAGAAATTAAAGAAAAAATAGCTTAGGTTTACAGCCCGCAAATAATTTGTGGTATTAAGTATATGAATACACAAAACTTTAGTATAAGTTATCATACCTTTAATGGAATAGAAGAGCTTTCTGAAACGGATAGGATGCTGTGCCTAAAAGCAAAAGATGCTATGGCTACATCGCACTCGCCATATTCTAAATTTAGGGTTGGAACAGCTATTTTATTGGCTGATAATGAAATTGTTTTAGGAAGTAATCAAGAAAATGTGGCCTATCCATCAGGTTTATGTGCAGAACGTGTGGCGCTATTTTTTATAGGGTCTAACAAACCAGGTGCTATAATTAAGACAATGGCAATAACAGCACAAACTGATAATTTTAAAATTGTAAACCCAGTTACTTCTTGCGGTGGTTGTTTGCAGGTAATGATAGAAGCAGAAAAAAGGCAAAATTCTCCAATTGAAGTATTGTTTTATTGTATTGATGGACAGATCTTAAAAGTAAAAAGTGTGAAGAGTTTAATTCCTTTTGCCTTTGTAGAAGATAGGTTGGAAAGATAAGCTATATCTTGGTGGTGATCATTAGGAGTAGGATTATTGTTATAAATGCTAATCTTAGCCATTTTTGTTGTTTTGCTTTTCTTAAATAACCATCTCTTTTAAGTTCCCAAGAAATAATGACCTCTAGAATTGTTGATAGTGGATGTAAAACAAATTCTAATATTGAATACGACTCAGTAGCTCTTTTGTGCTGTTCAAGTTGCTCTTTTCTTTTATGTTGCCTAGAAATTTTCTCTACTTCTTGAATCGATGTTCCACGACGATCTAATTCAGTTTTAGCCTGGTCAATTGCTTCGATAGTCCAATTTTTTGGGGCTGCAACAATATTTAATAGGTCACTTGTCGAACGTTCATTGATTGGAGGCTTAAACTTTATCATTCGCCAGATTTTTAGTCTCCAAATTAGATTGTTTTAGGTGTCATTTGTTTCATTGAATAAACATTAAGAAATTAAGTCTTAATTTTTCTTAATTCCTTAATGTTAAGCCTATCAATGAAAGTCTCATTTAGGAGATTTAGCGACTCAACGCTTCCCTAACCTTAGGGGCAATCTGGGTGCCGTAAATCTCTATCGATTTCATCATGGCTGCATGTGATGGGCCACCAACATCCATATGTGCAGAGAAACGGGTTAACCCAAACGTTTCTTGCATTGCTAATATTTTATCTACTGCTTCATTGGCATCGCTAATAATTAAAGCGCCACTTTTACTTCTACCAGCATCAAATTGATTTTTCTGATAAGGCGGCCAACCTCTAGATTTACCAATTCTATTCATTTGGGCAGAATAAAGTGGGTAATAATAATCTGCAATTTCTTTGCTATTTTCTCCAAAGAAAGAGTGCATGTGTACACCAACTTCAAATTTCGCTAAATCGTGACCGTAACCAGTATATACTTTTTGATAATAATCGAATAAGGGTTTAAATTGGCTTGGATCTCCACCAATAATGGCAAACATTACAGGTAAGCCAAATTTGCCAGCTCGTAAAACAGATTCTGGGGTGCCACCAACTGCTACCCAAATTTTTAAGTCATCATTTACTGCTCGTGGCAAAACGGTTTGGTTTACCAACTCTGGTCTGAATTTACCTTTCCAGCTTAGCTTTTGTTCATTATTTATTTTAAGCAGCAATTCTAATTTCTCTTCGTACAATTCATCATAGTCTTGCAAGTTGTAGCCAAATAATGGGAATGATTCGATAAAACTTCCTCTGCCTGCCATTAACTCGGCTCTTCCATTAGAAATTAAATCTATCGTTGCGAAATTTTGATAGAGCTTAACAGGGTCAGATGAACTCAATACAGAAACCGCACTTCCTAATTTGATGTTTTTGGTTACAGTGGCTGCTGCTGCTAATATAATTTCTGGACTAGAAACTGCATAATCTGGGCGGTGGTGTTCGCCCATACCGAAGAAGTCTAATCCAACTTCGTCCATTAACTTTACTTCCTCAATTATTTCTTGTAATCTTTGTTGGGCTGGCTGTATATCGCCATTTGCATTGATTTGCAAATCTCCAAACATTCCGATACCTAATTCCATATGTTTTATTATTTTAAACAAAGTTAAGGTGTGGTAAGCTAATACTATTTGATGTATGTTAAGAAATTAACCATTAATTCTCATTCCAAGCAAAAATAAAAAAACATTAAAAAATCTGCTCTTCGTGATTTGTAATCACGAAGCCGTATTACAGGATTTTTAATCCGTTTTAAAATTCATTACAAATCTGGACTAGCGGTTTCTCATTCCAACCACAAATAAAAAAACATTAAGCAATTAAGACTTGTGCTTAACTGCCTAATGTTCAAAAAAAAATGTAATGCAGCTTACTCTTTGATAAAAGCTAAAAGATCTTTATTAATCGTTGCTGCTTCTGTAGTAGGCATGCCATGCGGAAAACCTGGATAAGAGATTAACTTTCCATTCTTTAACAATTTTGCAGCAACTTGTCCGGTGGTAGCAAAGGGAACGATTTGGTCATCTTCGCCATGTAATACCAAAACTGGTATTTCTACACTTTTAAGATCTTCGGTAAAATCGGTTTCAGAAAATGCTTCAATACAATCGTATTGTGCTTTAATGCCACCCATCATGCCTTGGCGCCACCAATTATCTTTAACGCCTTGTTTTACCTCTGCACCTTTACGGTTATAGCCGTAAAATGCATCAGTAAAGTCTTGAAAATATTGTGGTCGGTTGGTTGCTGTACCTTCTCTAATTTCATCAAAAACCGACATAGGTATACCATCTGGGTTAGCCTCAGTTTTTACCATGATTGGTGTTACGGCGCTTACTAATACTGCCTTTGCTACTTTGTCTTTACCGTGTTTAGCAACATATCTAATTACCTCGCCTCCTCCAGTAGAATGACCAATATGTATAGCGTCTTTTAAAGCTAATGCTTCAACCAATTCGGCAACGTCGGCAGCATAAGTATCCATATCATTTCCAGTGGCAGTTTGGGTAGATCTGCCATGGCCTCTGCGGTCGTGTGCAATTACTCTATAACCCTCATTTAGGAAAAACATCATTTGTGCATCCCAATCATCGCTAGATAAGGGCCATCCATGATGAAAAACTATAGGCTGTCCTGTGCCCCAATCTTTATAATAAATTTCTGTTCCGTCTTTTAATTTTAATGTGCTCATGGTTTTAGGGTTTATGATGTAAATGTTTTTGTTTAAAGGACAATTTAATATGTCTTTTAGTTTGTTTAAACAAAAATATCAGATCAATTTCTAAAAAGATTTGATGTATGATAAGAAATGAGAAGGTATTTAATTGCGAGGCTTATTGCTGCAGCCTCTCCATTTCTTCTTTCAGTTTTTATTGACGGTTTGCAGGTTTAAGTTGAGTCTAAATTTAATGCGCCAACTCCCCACAGCACTAAGCTAAATAAATAGCTTCAAATTATTGTGTTTTTGCTTCACCCGAGGCTTAACTTAAACCTGTTGTTATGTGTTGGTGTTTGGTATATTATTTAAGTGATGTCTAAAATTTGATTTAAATATTAGATGTCCTAATGCTGTTGTCCCAAATTTTCTAAAACCTTTTTTTATAATGTTAAAGTAAAGAAGATTTTGTGTATTTATAAAAGTATAATAAGAGTAATTGTTAAAAGTTTTTGTTCGAATTATAATTATGTCTTCGTATTCTTCAACGAGCTCCCATTTTTTTTCCTTGAAATATTCTTGGAGCTTTTTTCTTGTTTCATTCTTGGATAAATTGTGTACGATCTGGTCTAGGGTTTTATGATTGAGACTTCGATAAATGCCATATAAGCAAATTCCCAACAAGACTGTGATTAAAACGTAGAAGATTGCACTCGGTAAATCATTATAATGTTTAAAGTCAGAAAGTAATAAAAGTATAGGACAGATATATACTAGGTAAATAAGTGTGTTGAGTATGTGTCCAAACTTATTGGTCGGGTAATTTTTGTCGTCATAGATTAGTTCCCCACTTTGCAAACTTTCTTGGATGTTGATTTTCGGATGGATATTCATTTGTCGTTAACACTTACACATAACGGTTTGGGGCTTTCCGAATTTTTGATTTTACTTTCAGCAATTATCCACAGCACTAACTTAATAAATAATTACTGAACTCGCATATCTCCTGTCGTCCAAAAATTTGCAAGACCACTGTTATAAGCAGTTATTCTAATTTGAATTTGTTACTGAGTAGTTTATGTAGTTTTAGAGTTTCAGTATTCATTGTGTTCCATTCACATATGGAATTATACCTGCAGGAATATGTTACTTGCTCGTCAACTTCAATGTCCAGAAATAATTTGCCAACATAATCGGTACAGAAAGTTTTTGGCTTAATCGGTTCACTAATTAATTTTTTTGTCCACTTGTAGATGCTGTCTTTTTCCTTTGATGTTATTTTAATGGTGGTTTCTTCGATTTTGTCCGAGGTGTAGGTGGTGCTGTTGTCTTGAGTGAATTTTTTATAATTTAAAACATTTCTTAATGATGCTGTAGTGTCAAGATTTGAAATAATAATTTCAGAATTTTTGAAGCCGATTGTAAGTTTATTCCATCTGCCTGGATCCGCCATAGTTTTTGCGGGAGTATTTTGACAGCTATAAAATGCCAGAATCGTGAGCGATAAAAGTGAAAGTAATTTTTTAATACTCATTCCCAAGAATTGCGTATAACGTTTTGGGGGTTTGCGATGGCGGGGAGTTTTAGCACAAACTTCATTCGGAGAACTGAACTTCTACCTTGCACAAAAATGTCTGCGAAGCACGGAACCCCAGCTATCGCAAACCCCTTTTTCGCAGGCGTTTTTCTATCTGTCAATATATTCAAACCACCCATTTGTCAAAATTTTAAAGTCCATGCTATTTGAATATTTCTCCTTCAAACTGTCATTGAAGGTCATCACATATTGCTCTGAAAGTCCGTCACGATATGAAAATGAAACCTTGTTTGATTTGTCAACTTTAATGTGTCCGAATTTAAACTTTCTACTAAGGTCAATAAACCTTTGCATTTCATTTTTATTTGCTGTTGTGTCTATGTTGTATTTGTTTATTGTAGCTGTTTTGTCTAAACTCTGGTCTGCCATGTCGCTGATTTTAAAAATGTCTTTAACATTTCCAGAGTTGTCTAACGTATACCAAATCATATATTTCTTATTGTCAAAAAATATGTTGCCCCGTCTGTAAGCGTAAAAACCGTCTGGCAATGTTTTTAACGAGTGGACATTAACGTCATATTTGTCAATATGGTTTTCTTCCTTACAGCCAAAATTTGAAACTGTCAAAATAAGAAGGATTAAAAATGTCTGTATTTCTCTAAAATTTGTCATTTAGTTTTTGTCGTCCTTAAAATGCCTGCTAACTCAAATATATGCGAAACTATCCAGAATAAAAATCGGTCCCATCTATTCTGAATCGGCTTCAAGTCGGTGTTTCTACCCCTAGCTTAAATTCGTGTATAACGTTTTATAACCGATTGTACACGCTAGTTATTCATTTTTTTGTAATTGCCAAGCAACCCCAAATAGCAGTACAAAATTTTGTGTAATAAACCCGATGGCAGCGAGCATGAAGCTGAGGAACGAGGCGAATAAAGCGCACAGCGGGACTACCATTGCTAAGTACTACTGTTTTAGCTTTACTTATTTTACCACCTAAGAAACCTAAGGAGACCAAATCATTGAAAATTCTTATGTGCCTATGTGGTTAAAATTAAGTTTGTTTTTCTTTTTGTTATTTAACCCTCTACCTTCCACCTTTAAACCCTCTGCCTTTTTTCGCACAGCTTGTTAAAAACTTCGTTCGTAAAATCTAATTGCAAGCGTTATATTTACGCATCCCAAATACTTTTATAGCGAATGAGTGAAGAATTAGACAACAATTTAAACGAAGATGCCTTGCCGGATGCTCCGGAAAATAAACATGCTGTTATACCCATTAATGGACTTTATGAAAACTGGTTTCTCGATTATGCTTCTTATGTAATTCTGGATAGGGCGGTGCCGCACATACACGATGGGTTAAAACCTGTACAGCGCCGTATTATGCATTCGCTTAAGGAAATGGACGACGGGCGTTTTAATAAAGCGGCCAACGTAATTGGGAATACAATGAAATACCACCCGCATGGTGATGCTTCTATTGGCGATGCGATGGTGCAAATTGGTCAGAAAGATCTATTGATTGATTGCCAAGGTAACTGGGGCGATCCGATTACTGGAGATAGTGCTGCAGCACCTCGTTACATCGAAGCTCGATTATCAAAATTTGCCAATGATGTTGTTTTTAATGCTGATACTACCATTTGGCAATTAAGTTACGATGGTAGAAACAGTGAACCGGTAACACTGCCTGTTAAGTTCCCTTTATTGTTAGCTCAAGGGGCTGAAGGTATTGCTGTAGGTTTGGCTACCAAAGTTATGCCTCACAATTTTGTGGAGCTATTAGATGCATCTATCGAAATTTTAAAAGGAAACAGAAGTAATATTTTGCCAGATTTTTTTACTGGTGGCATGGCCGATTTCTCTAACTACAACGAAGGGATGCGTGGTGGCAGAATTAGGGTTAGGGCAAAAATTACAGAAAAAGATAAAAAGACTTTGGTGATAACCGAAGTTCCATACAGCACCACAACGGGTTCTGTTATTGATAGCATTTTAGCAGCGAATGATAAGGGTAAAATCAAAATCAAAAAGATTGAAGATAATACCGCTGCACACGTTGAAATTGTTATTCAATTAGCGCCTGGCATTTCGCCAGATGTTACAATTGATGCTTTGTATGCCTTTACTTCTTGTGAGGTTTCGATTTCTCCAAATACGTGTATCATTAAAGATGATAAACCTCATTTTTTAACGGTAAACGATATTTTAGAGCAAAATACCAAACACACGAAGTTCTTGTTGAAACAAGAATTGGAAATTCGCTTGCATGAACTGCAAGAGAAGATTTTCTTTAGTTCGTTGTTAAAGATTTTTATTCAGGAAGGGATGTATAAAAATCCTGAATATGAGAATTCAGCAGATTTTGATGGTGTGGTTACGGTCTTGAATTTATTATTCGATCCTTTTAAACCATCGTTGTACAGGGAGATTTTACCAGAAGATTTCAAAAAACTGATCGATAAGCCAATGAGTAGCATCACTCGTTTTGATGTGAAAAAAGCTGATGAGCAGATGAAAGCTTTGGAAGATGAAATTAAAGTGGTAAAAGGTCATTTACGCCATTTAACTGATTATGCCATTGCTTGGTATCAGAAACTGAAAGACAAATACGGAAAAGGTAGAGAGCGTAAGACGGAAATCCGTTTGTTTGATAGGGTAGAAGCTAGTAAAGTGGCCTTAGCTAACGTAAAACTATATGTGAACAAGGTTGATGGTTTTATCGGTACAGGCTTAAAGAAGGATGAATTTGTTGCCGATTGTTCTGATATAGATGAAATTATTGTTTTCCGCGAAGACGGAAAATGTATTGTAACCAAAGTGGCTGATAAAACTTTTGTAGGTAAAGGGATTATCCATGCGCAAGTGTTTAAAAAAGGCGATGAGCGTACGGTTTACAATATGATTTACCGTGATGGCGCCAGCGGAACAAATTACATTAAACGTTTTGCCGTTTTAGGCGTAACTCGTGATAAGGAATACGATTTAACAAAAGGTTCTAAAGGCTCTAAGGTTTTATATTTTACGGCAAATCCGAATGGAGAAGCAGAAATTATTACCATACAGCTAAAACCACATTCTAAGTTAAAGAAACTACAGTTCGATTTAGATTTTGCAGAAACTGCGATAAAAGGTCGTGCTTCTCAAGGTAATACTGTCTCTAAATATCCCATCAAAAAAGTGCTGTTAAAGAGTAAAGGCGTTTCTACCTTATCAGGATTAAAGATTTGGTATGATGAGTTGTTGAAACGATTAAACGTTGATGGTAGAGGTAGATATTTAGGCGAATTTGATGGCGATGATAAGATTTTGCAGGTAAATGCTGCTGGTTGGTATGAGTTAACAGGATTTGAGTTAAGCAATCACTTTGACCCAGGTATTGTATTGATGCAAAAATATAATCCAGAACAGGTTTATGGCTTGGTACATTTTGATACCAAGGCGAAAAACTATTTCGTAAAAAGATTTGTGTTCGAAATGCAGCCTGCTGGTAAAGAAGTAACAATTATTAGCGAAGAACCTGGTTCTAAAATGATTTTTATTACTGGTAAACCTGATGCCCAAGTTCAAATTGATGTAGAAAAGGGTAAATCGAAAACGCCAGAAACTTTAGTTGTAGACTTAGCAGGGCTGATTGATGTAAAAGGCTTAAAAGCAAATGGCAATAGATTATCACAACATGATGTTAAAAATGTAACACTGGTTGATGCTACGCCAGAAATAGGTATTGAAATGGTTGAACCTATTGTAGTAGATGACGTTGAACCACATTCAATTGATGGGGAAGAAAGTAACTCTGCAGATGATAATGGATCTGATGATGAGGGTTCAAATAACGTTAATGAAACTGTTGAGGAAATGACTGTTGAAGAAGTTGTTCCTGAAATGGTGGAGGAAGGAGAGTTGCCTGAAATAAAAGTAATTGCTGAAGAAAAAGCCATTGAAGCTCCAAAGAAAAAACCTGTATTTAAATCTGAGCCAATAAAAACAGAACCAAAACCCGAGATAGAGAAAAAGGCAGCAACTAAAGCAGGTGATTCCGAGAAATCAGAAACCAAACCTGAAGCTCCAAAACCTGTTAAAAAGGTAGATTTTGAAATTACCAATCCAGATGATATCAAAATTGATGACAAAGGGCAGAGCTCATTATTTTAATGATAAAAGTCTCACTGATTTAAATTTGATTAGGCGTTTATGTATAAAATCATAGTGTTTTGTTTTTCATCTTTTTAAGGTCCTTTTGCATATTCTCATAAGATATTTTTTGAATTCGTGCTTGTGATATTGCTAATTCCTGAATCTTAATCGCTTCATTAGTGTAGGTTAATTGATAAAGGATATGCGCTAAAGTATCATAATAATTTGCAGATGGATAAAGTTCTATTGAACGTCTGCTCCAAATCATTGCTTTTGTAAGGTAATTTATATCTTTCGTTCCAGTTTGATAAAAATCCCAAGCTACTTTATTTAATATATTTGCATATAAACTATTATTATCGATAGGTATGGCAGATGTAGAAATTGATGTATTTTTCATTCCAATTGCCGCCACCTCTATACTATCTTTTCCAGATTTGACTAAAGTAGGTGTTGAGAACGGCAATGTTTTTAGAATTTCTGAATGCAGATATTGTTCCTGTTTTTCCCTTACAGACTTCATGCTCATTGTCATATAATTGTTGTCGTAAAAAGGAATGGCATTTTTAAGGAAATTTGTGGTGTCTCCTACACCTTTGTAATAGCTCAACAAAGTAGACGTATAGTTTTTTGGCCCATATGTTGGCCCTGCTAAATCTTTTAAGTAATTTCCTATGGCTTTAGCTTGCTCAATATTTTTAGTTTTGATTGCATTTTTCATTGTATTATCTGTTATTGCAGTTCTAATTCTGGTAAAATTTGATCCGTTGCTCCGACTATATACCAAGCTTATCATATTTCTATTTGAGAAAGCAATTTTGAAAGCATTCCCATCCGCGTAAGGCCCAGCTTCAAGTATAAATAGAATTGTTTCATATTTTGTTAACTCTTCAGAAGATAGGTTTAATACAAATTTTTCTATTAATTCAGCATTATCTGTAATCCCTATAGATTTTCTTGCATCAATTAATTTTTTTAACAGAAATTTGTCATTTTGATTTTCAGAAAATTCTTTTTCCAAAACTGATAAAGGCTTTTCACTCTTTTTTTCTATTGCAAGATTAATCATTTGGATATACTTAGAAGGAACAGGAGAATAACCTGTTTCTTTAAGGAAGACTTCTTCATTGTTATGCAAAAATAAAAAAGTTGGAAGTATGCTAATATTATATCTTGAAATAATATTTTTAATCGAGGAGTTATCCATATCTGCCTCAAACACGACGAAGTTTTGCCAAGCTAGTTTATTAAAATCTGCGTTTCTAAGTGTGTTTTTTGCATTAATGTTTGCCTGATTTATAGAATTAGATTCGATAATTAAAAGAATGGGTTTTTCTTGCACTTTTGACAACTCAATAGCTTTTTTTAAATTTTTGATATCAGTCGCATTTTGTCCGAAAGATAATAGAGGCAGAAAAAAAAAGAGGTATTTTGTCAATTGTTTCATAGAAAGCGTTTTTATTATAAAAATAGAAAAATTAAAATTAACTAATGTTAAGTTTCAATACCTAATTTATATATTTGCAGCACTCAAGGGGTGCTGGCTTTTTACAATCTCAAAATGTAAAAGCTCGCTGAGATTATACCCGTTATAGAGCTGAAAGGTAAAAGGTAAAAGGTAGAGGGGAAACCCTAAACCCTAAAAACCTTGTAGCCCTAAACCTTTATATGAACCTGATCTGGATAATGCCAGCGTAGGAAGGATTTGATTTACATTGCTGTGTTGCCCCTGCAACAGTTTTTTATGTTTTTTTTAACTGTCTTAGCAGGCAAAAAGCAAGTAGATAATGAGTATTCAAGAATGGTTTGCACTATTGCATAATCAAATTTTAGCAACTTCTTTTTTAGAATGGTTTGCAGTAGGTTTTGGCGTAACTGAAGTTTTATTAGCTAAACGTAATAACATTTTACTTTATCCAGCCGGTATTATTGGTATTTTATTATCACTTTATTTAAAGTTAAATGCTCGTTTATATGCCGAAAGCTTATTGAGTATGTATTATTTGGTGATGAGTGTTTATGGTTGGATTATATGGTCTAAACGTAAAGCTAAAAACGAAATTTTACCTGTAAGTTGGATGAACAAACAAGAGCTTAAAATAGCTTTTGCAATTGCTATAGGAGGTTATTTTGTGCTCTACTATGCTCTGGTAAACTTTACCAACTCTGATGTACCTATTTTAGATGCTTTTGTATCATCAACCGCATGGGCAGGAATGTGGCTATTGGCCCGTCGTAAAATTGAAAATTGGATTTTTCTTAACGTATCGAACATAGTGGCTATTCCATTATTATGGCACAAAGATTTGGTGCTCTTTTCATTACTCACCTTATTCTTATTTATCGTAGCTATTTTCGGATTTTATGATTGGAGAAAAATTTATAGACAACAGCAAGCAACTCAACTGATATAACATGGAAAACAATTGGAAAAAAAGAGTAGTAGAGTTAGCTTCAGCTTCAGAAGGTTTAGGTACGTTGCATCCAGAGGTATTAGAAATAGCCTATCAGCAAGAGTGGTTTAAATTATATGTGCCAAAAACTTATGGTGGACCAGGTAAGCTATTGCCAGAAATTTTAAGATTGGAAGAGGAGTTGGCTTACTTAGATGGTAGTTTAGGTTGGACAGTTACCTTATGTAGTGGTGCAGGTTGGTTTGCAGGTTTTTTAGATCCAACATTAGCTAAAACTATTTTCGCAGATCGTACTGTTTGCTTTGCAGGTAGTGGCGCAGTTGGTGGTACAGCCATAAAAACCGCCAATGGATATGTATTGAATGGGCATTGGAAATATGCAAGTGGAGCTCTACACGCCACTATTTTTACGGCTAATTGCCACTTGCAAGATGAAGATGGTTCTCCAATCCTCTCTGCCGATGGTGTGCAAGAAGTAAAATCATTTATTCTTTTAAAAAACGAAGTAAACATTTTACCAGGTTGGTCTTATTTTGGGCTGGTTGCTACCGGTAGTCATGCTTTTGACGCGAAAGATTTACAGGTTCCTTTAAACAGGACTTTTCAGATTAACAAAGAAATAAAGGTTGATATTCCAGGTTTCGACTATCCTTTTCTACAACTGGCAGAAACTACATTAGCCGTAAATAGTGCAGGTATGGCCAAATGTTTTTTAGAATTAACTGAAGAGTTGTTCTACGGTAGAACTGGAATGAAGCGATATAAGGAAAATCAGGTACTTTATTTTGACGCAGAATTTAAATGCTGTACGGAAGAATTTGAAGCTGCACGAAAAGAGTTTTATGAGGTATTTGATCTGTCTTGGAATAGCTTGATCACAAGTAAAACAATAGCTGAAAACCTCTTGCGGAAAGTTAGTTTAGCCAGCCGCAAATTAGCACATACCAGTAGAAGTGTAACAGATACCTTATTTCCTTATTGTGGTTTGGAAGCAGCTAAAACAAATTCGAAAATTAATAGAGTTTGGCGTGACCTGCACACAGCAAGTCAACATTCATTGCTTACATTTTTAGGTTAAACATGAAAGTACATAATATTAATGTAGCATCATTAAAAAATTAAAACTTTAGTTTTATAACGTTTTATCTTTCATCTTATCGTAGGCCTTAGATAAACGAACTACAGATTCACTGTTATTATTTTGTTTTTTAGCGAGGTCTACAGCAATTTTTTGTGTAGCTATAGCCTCATTATGGATACCCATTGCATAGTAGATATGGGCAAGCGTATCATAATTTGGCGAAGAAGGATCGAGTTCTATGGCTCTTTTGCTCCAAATCATGGCTTTAGTAAGATGGTTGATGTTTTTTGTTCCTGTTTGGTAAAATCTGTAAGCTATATTATTTAATTCGGTTGAGTATTGGTTTACAGAAGAACCAAATCCAACAATTTCGGTAGTTACAACTCGCTGATTAGGATTGGTTTTTCTAATGCTATCCATTTTCTCTTTAGATACCATTTTTGTAGTTGGAACAGGCATCTGCTTCTTCATTTTCTCTAAAGCTTCGGCCTTATTCTTAACATCTAATTTTTTAATAGAATCTGCACTAAGTCTCATGTAATATCTATCATAAAAGTTGGTTGCACTTCTAAAATAGGATGTGGTATCCCTTACTGCGCTATAATATGCCAACATCCTTGTCTCCGAAGCTTTATCTCCTTTTTCGTAATCGTTATTCCATGTTCCTCTAATAAAGTTGGCTACCTGCGTAGCCTTTGTTCTGTTTTTGGTTTTAACAGCAGCATTGTAAGTATTGTCAATAATGGCATTGTTAATAGCTAATCGTTTATCTAAGGATTCTGTTTGATAGATTTTATTAAATACTACCATATTGGTACGGCTAAACTTATAGGCATTTCCATCTAATTGCGGGCCTGCTTCGAGTATGTATAAAACAGTTTGGTAATCATTAAAATCACTAATTTTTAAATGAGTTACATACTCTTCAATTAATTCAGAATTATCTGTAATCCCATTTTTCTTTCTTTGATTAATAAGTTGTTTTAATAATGAAGTATCAGCTTTATTGGTGGCGTAAGCTTCAGCTATATCTGACATAGATTTTTCCTTACTCAATAACAATGCTTTATCCATCATATTTAAATACTTCATCTTGTCTGATGAATAACCAAAATCGATATGAAAAATGTCTTGATTGGGATGTAAAAATAAAAACGATGGAAAACGAGTAACTTTATATTTTGCAATTATTTGTCTCATAGCAGTATCTGCTCGTTCAGCTTCAAAAACAACAAAATTTGTTTTCATTTTAGTTAGTACTGCAGGATCTTGGATGGCTTGGTTGGGCTTCATCCTATCTGCGAATTCACCAGAAGGTTTAATGGTAACCATCAGTAAAATCGGCTTTTGCTTTTTTTGAGCAAGTTCAATTGCTTTCTGATAAGTTTTAGCATCACTGAAATTTTGAGCAGACACAAAAAATGGCAATAAGAGTAGGAGCGTAATTTTAAATAGTTTTTTCATCTGAAATGATAATTTTCACTAATATAAAAAATCCTGACCCAAAAAAGATTGGATCAGGATTTTATTATTGTTAATTTATCCTATGATAAAATTATTTTATCGCTTTTTCAAATGCATTTGCTCCACCAACAACAGGTAAAGTTAGTGTTGTTCCATTTAAATCGATAGAGATTTCAGTACCAGCTTTTGGCCATAGTGTAAATTCTTTATCGCTGGAGAAGATCATTAAGCCAATTTGTTTACCTGCTGGGATAATCTGATCATCAGGTTGTAAATTAAACTTTAAATCATAGAATTTTCCAGGTACCAAAGGAGTACTTTTAGTTAAAGATTTACTATTCTGAGGATCTGCCCATCCCCGTGTAATTACATTATCCATCAATTTTACACCAGTTCCTTCTGACCAAGGTAAAGCAACTAACCAAACAGAGAAATTAGCTGCAGGTTTGTTGCTAGCCAATTTGACCGTAATTTGAGAAAGCCCTGATAAATGAACGGCTTCTTTTAAAATAGGACTCACATAAAGTAAACGATTATCTGATTTTTCTGCTTTAGCCAAGTCTTTTCCTGCAAATGAAACATCATCTACCAACTTTTCTGTAGCTTGTTTTGCTGGTTTAGCTGTAAAAAGTTTACCTGCACTGTTGCCGCCAGCTCCAAGATATAATTTTACATCACTTGCTGCAGGATTTGGATAATCAGCATATGCCGTTGGATTGGCATTGGTTTCTTTTTCTCTAACTATCCATGCTTTTGGATCTTTTTCCACATTATTTTCAACATCAAATAAGTAACGTGTAAACCATCTGTTCATCATTTTCATTGGCGGTGGGCCACCATGTCCGCCTTGATGGTAATAGATTTGAGTAGGTAAACCTTTAGCCTCTGCTGCTTTATAAATACGGTAACTGTGCTCAGGCATCACATTCCAATCGTTAAAACCATGAGACATTAATAACGCTGCTTTCATAGGTTTCATGGCATTTAAGTAATCTCGACCAGCCCAAAAATCATTATAATCTCCAGTTACACGATCCATTCCTTTAGCCATTTCTCCATCTCTTACCGTTTTATTGTTGTAATCTCTTTTATCTTCTGCACCGCTATGGATAAAGTCATACAATACATCAACATCCTCACCTAAATAACCACCTGGACTTCTTACTAAACCGTTAGATCTATAATAATGATAGTAAGATGTATTTGGAGCTATTGGAATAATTGCCTTTAAGCCTTCTACACCAGTAGTTGCTGCCGCAAGTGGGAGTGTACCGTTATAAGAAGTTCCTGTCATACCCACTTTTCCGGTACTCCAATATGCTTTTACTTTTTCATTTCCTTCTCTTGAAGTATAACCATTGTCCTTTCCAGCTAACCATTCAATAACAGCTTTTGGCGCAAGAGATTCGTTAATCCCGCCTACTGTTGGCGAACCGTCTGATAAACCTGTACCTGGAGAAGAAGAATGTACGATGATAAAACCTCTTCTAATCCATTCTCTAATTAATGAGTTAGAAATGATTGGTCTAGTTCCGGTGCGTTTTACTGTCGGATGGGTGTGTGGAGGTGGCACTTCGCCAACTTCGTGTTTTACATTCCAAAAGGTTGCGGGATCATTACCTGCAGTACCTGCAAAATATGGACTTGTTTCGTAAATAATTGGAAGTTTTAATCCCTCAGTTTCGGTTTGGAAAGGTCTAGTTACACTTACATGCATTCGGTCAAGCTTGCCATCACCGTCAGTATCAAATATAGTTTCTACCCAAAGATCATGACGAAGCCATTTATCTGGTGTGTCGAAAGCTGGAACAATTTGTGCTTCACCATCTTTAAATACAGGTTTTGCTTTAGTATCGCTGGCCGTTTTCTCTTGTGCAAAACTTTGAGAAACAACTACAGCGCAAAATGCGAAGCTCCATAAGATGCTTCTTTTGAAATTAAGTTTTATCATTTGCTTTAATAATTGGCGTAAATAAATAAGAACATAAATTAAGCTATAATATTTTGACTCGCATAGTACGTACTTATTATTTTACAGCAATATTTTAGCCTTTCACAAGAGTTGGTTAATTAATTTCAAAAAAAATCCCCATTCATTTTATTGAACGAGGATCAATTTTAAATTATTTTAGTTTATTGATACTGAATGTAGCTTGGAATTGGTTTCAGTTTCATTAATTCTTCTGGTGTCATTAATCGATTTGGTGCTTTCTTTAAATCATTTTTATAGAATAATTTAAAGCCAGTAAACTGTACAGGCTCGCCAAAAATGAAGTGACGATAAGTACCTAATTTCAAATCTGGCTCACCCCAACCATCCATGTGCATTACAATCTGTACTTCTTGTCTAAGTTTTATACTTTGATAATTGCTTACCATTTTTCTGGTAAAACGGTGAACAACAAATACCTTCGGAGGCAGGTTGTATTTTTTAACCATGTCTGCTAAATAACCAGTTACATAATTTAAATCTGCAGCATCGTAAGTTCCAATCTTCTTGCCGGGTAATGAACCATCTTTCATAGAAAATTCTGGGTCAATTCCTAAATGTACGTTAGGCATTTCTAAATACTTTTCTATATGAGGTAACTCTGCTTTTAAATTACTCAATGCTACTTGCAGATCTAAAAATACGATGGTATTAGGCTGCATTTTAGCAATCTTTAACACAGAATCAATCTGCTTATTGCCCATTCTGTTGATATACTTACCATCTTTACCTGGTGTACCACTAGCAACTGCCGCAATGTAATGTAAGCCAACTTGGACAGGAGTTGAAGGATCTACCTTTTCCCATTTTTTAACCTCTGCATTTAAGCGCTGCCACATTTCTTTTGGAGCATATTCGCCTAAAGCACCCATTTTTTTAGAATGTAGGTTTCCGTAATAAACTACAATACGCTTAAATGGTAAGATTGCACCATCAATTGGGTAAGGTTGGTTTTTTACGGGCCATTTTCCAGTAGTATCGCCGTTAGCTAATTTTTTAATGATCTCATTATACTTAGCCGTATCTACAGGCGCACGAAGATTTTCTTCTTCAACTTTAGTAGAATCAGTTGCCTTTGCAGTTTTTCCATCAGCTTTTTTTGCATCAGAGGTACAGTAAGCAAACGTAGTAATTGTTGCTATACCCATTAATAAGGCTCCAGCAATTTTGGTGATTTTCATACGCAGTAATATAGTTTTATTCTAGTTTATCAAAAATACATGATTTATTTTAGGATGAAAGCTATAATTATCAACAGCTTAAAATTCTGTTGATAAAATGGGCTATCGTCACGCAAAAGGAACTACTTTAAATCTTCACTACAATATTCATCAATAATAAAAACCCTTTTTTTAGGTACTTGCAGGCTTATTTTAAATTTATTTGTAATTAGTCTAAATAAATTTTATCATTGCACATTATTTGAAATCATTCTAAATAAAAATACGTGAAACACTATTTACTTGTTTTAATTTTTATAATAGCCTCAACTTTTGGGTTTGCACAAAAGCCGAACCAACCTTTTTACATAAATGGAAAAGTAATTACTGCCGATGGACAGCCTGCTGCTGGGTTATTGGTAAGTATTAAAGGTTCAAAACATATCAGTTTTACTAAAATTGATGGTTCGTTTAAAATTGTAGCACTTAATGGTAGAAATGAATTAGCAATTAAATCTGGATTATATACGCTAGACAAAACTATAGATTTAGCTACAGATAAAGACTATGAACTACCGCTAGTTCAGTTGAAAGAAAAACTTCATGAATTAAACGAAGTTGTAGTTACCGCACAATACGGACCTCAATCCTTAAAAAATTCAGTCTATAATATTCGTACCATCAGTGCAGAAAAGATAAGATCAAGAGGTGCAACCAATGTACAGCAAATACTAAATACGGAATTAGGGTTTCGTTTTAGTAATGATCTTACCCTAGGTACTACCGATGTAGAACTGATGGGCATGAGCGGTAGAAATATCAAAATCCTATTAGATGGTGTGCCAATGGTTGATAGATCTGATAGTAGAGAGAGCTTAAATCAGATTGATGTTAATACTGTTGAGCGTATAGAAATTGTTGAAGGACCTGTTTCTGTAGTTTATGGTACCGATGCATTGGCCGGCGTAATTAATATCATCACCAAAAATGCAGGTAAATCATTATTAAATATTTCTGCCCGTGTGCAAGAAGAAACTGCAGGCGATGAATATGCAGCCTTAACAGGAAATGGTGTTCATAATCAGAATATAAATGCAAGCTGGCAGCATAAAAGTTGGAGTGCCTTAGCAGGTATTACGCACAACGAATTTGGAGGGTGGAATTTAGCACCTAAAACAGCTACGATTGCTGAAGTTAATGCAATACCAAACCGATGGAAACCAAAAGAGCAATATCTGGCGAATACTAAAATTGGTTATCGGAACGATAATTTTAACATTTGGTACAGGTTAGATGGACTAAAAGAAGATATAGAAACAAGAGGTGGTATAAATCTAAATAACTTTAAAGGAGAATTTCAAACCTACTCTACCAAACGTTATACGCAACAATTACAGTCTGAAATAAAATTATCAGCTAAATTACAACTTACTGCCATTGCTGGTTATACTGATTTGCAAAGAGCTACCAAGACTTTAATTCATGATTTCACTAACAATTCGCAAGTACTATCTGCAGAAGCTGGTAAACAAGATATTGCTAAGTTTAATGCAACCATCTTTAGAACTACAGCTCAGTATTTTGCAGGAACGATGCTTTCTTTTCAACCAGGTTTCGAATTTAATAGAGACGCAGCTAGTGGGCAAAGAATTAAAGGTGCACCGGTAATTAACGATTATGCATTTTTTGCTTCGGCCGAAGTAAAGCCTAGCAATGCAATTAACATTAGACCAGGAGTAAGATTTATAAAAAACTCGGTTTACGATGCGCCGACAGCTATACCATCATTAAATACAAAGTTTACGGTTAGCAAAAATCTAGATCTACGTTTGTCTTATGCTCGTGGTTTCCGTGCACCTGCGCTAAGAGAATTATATTATGATTTCTTTGATGCAAGTCACTCGATAATGGGTAACGAAAATTTACAGGCCGAACATTCTAATAGTTTCAATGCATCATTAGCTTGGGCCGGAATTAAGCAAGATGGTTTACAATTTAGAACTAATGTTTCTGGTTTTTATAATATTTTTAATAACAGAATAGAATTTGGGATGGATCCAATTAATCCTACAATTACTACCTATATAAATGTTTCTAAGTATAAAACTACCGGTGGAACTTTAGATAACACTTTAATCCTTCAAAATTTTCAAGCTAACGTAGGGATGTCTTATATAGGTAGGTACAATAGTTTGGGCGAAAATCAGCCAGCATTAGAGTTGCCAGAATTTGTTTGGGCACCAGAGGTAACCACAAACTTGAGCTACACTTTTACAAAAATCAATGGTAACATCAGCCTATTTTATAAATATGCGGGGGCAAGACCAAGCTATCAGGTAAGTACTGTAAATGATGTGCCTACTGCCAGATTGGTTAAAGTTGGTGCATTTAGCTGGGCAGATTTAATGCTAAATAAAACTATCTATAAAAACATAACCATAAATGCAGGTGTAAAAAACCTATTAGATGTTACCCAACTAACCAATACATCTACAGCTAGTGGAGGTGCACACAGTACCGGTGGCGCAAGTGTGCCTCACAGTTATGGTCGCTCTTATGTGCTAGGATTAACATTTAATTGGAAAAAAGATTAACCAAAGGCCTCTAAAGAGGCTCTATACATACATTTTAAACATAAATTAAATCAAAAAAAATGAATAAACTAAACTCAATCATTGCCGTTGCGCTTTTGGCTGTAACTTTTACATCTTGTAAAAAAGATGAAGAACCTATCATTGTAGTTCCACCTTCTGATGGTAGTACATTAACCTTAAATGGATTAATCGGTGCTGAAGCTACTGCAGGTAATAGCGTGTTCGTAGATTTCAGTAAAGATAAAAGTACAGCAGTAGATAGAGATAGCTGGGATTTAGGTTTTTATACAGGTCCTGATTTTAAGGTGATATTAAATTCGAGCAATTCTGCATCTGCAATTTTGGTAAATAAAACAGACCTTAACGCAGTAACTTCTGCAGATTACGATGCAAATAGACTTAAGATTGGTCAAGGTGGAGGCGTTTTAAATGCAGATCCAAATGATTTAACAAAGGTAATTGCCATAGATGATCCAAGAGAGGCAAGTATCTTAAATAAAACAGTAATTGCAACAGTCTCAGCTACAGACGCTGATAATAAGGTTTACATCATTAACAGAAAAGGTGGTGCAAACAATGTTCTAGCTACAGATGAGCTCTACAAAATTAGAGTAATCAGAAAAGGAACTGGTTATACTTTACAATATGCTAAAGTAAATGCAACAATCTTTTCAAGTATAGAAGTTGCCAAAAACAATGTTACTAATTTTCAATTCGTATCGTTAGTTAGAGGTGCCACCACAGTTGTAGAGCCAGAAAAGGCAGATTGGGATATTGTTTGGGGTTATAGTATGTATTGGACTGCTTCTGGTACAACTCAGCTTCCTTACGGTTTCTCAGATTTAGTATTCATCAATAATTTAGCTGGTGTTTCTGCTGCTCCAATTACGGTTACTGCAACTAAAACTTATGCATCGTTTACAGAGGCCGATCTTTCAACTGTAACTTTCGATAGCAAAAGAGATGTAATTGGTTCTAATTGGAGAATAACTTCTGGAACACCATTAGGCATAAAGACAGATTTGTTTTATGTAGTAAAAGATGGTTCTGGTAATGTTTACAAATTAAAATTTGTAAGTATGGGGCTTGGTAGTGATGGTGGAACACGTGGTAAACCTGTTATCGAATATAAATTAATTAAAAAAGCTTAATACTTTATTAAAGTTATTTGTTTTGTTTAAGAGTTAGGCCTCCATGGATGTGGAGGCTTTCTCTTTTTATGTTGTTCCAGATTAGGCAGAGCACTTTGTTACCCTCGACTCTCGTTCGATAGTTGTTCGATAGTGCTTTGAGAAGTGTTTGGGAAGTGCTCGTAATTAATCTATAATTAACAGGGAGATAACAGGGACTTTACAGGGACATAACAGGGAGTAAACAAGGATAAATCCCTCTGATCTCCCTGTTAAATTCCTTTAATATTGCTGTTAAAATTTAGTGAATTATAGCCTGTACACGAAAGAGATACCAATCAGATATAGCGGAGAGAACCGCTATTTAATTGGTTTGCTGCAATTAAGGATGATGTCATCACCAATGTCGTCATCTTCACGTAGTGCAGTTAAGAGAGATCTGTTAAGCGGAGTTCTAGGTGATAGATTCCTCCTTGTGAAAAACTCGTTCGGAAAGATGGTTATTGGAAGGCCTTTTTTGGACGGTTTATGCCGGCTTCGTTCGGAATGATTATTTATTGAAGATCTCGTCCGTATTAGGAGAGGACGGCGTATTTAGTAATGTTTTTATGAAAATAAAAGAAGAGATATTAGTCTGATGTATACCTACCATCCTAAAATCTTACAATCTTATTGTTTACTTGAATTTATTGAACTTGCCAAATACACCCAATGGTAATTTAACGCCTGATGTTGCTTGCAAGAAGAGTTCGCCAGTTTCTAAGTTTTTAACTTGAGGAAATGATGTTTTGATCAGGTTTTCTACAATTACAGAAGAAAAACCTAATGAGTAGGTGTTTAAAATTAAGAAGTGTTCTTCAGGGTCTAATAGTTGAACAACATCTTGCATCATTTCTTGAATATGGTCTTCTAATTTCCATTTTTCTCCATTTGGGCCATGACCGAATGCTGGCGGATCTAAAATAATACCATTGTATTTTTTGCCTCTTTTCAACTCTCTTTTAACAAATTTTAAGGCATCCTCAACCACCCAACGTACATCTTTAAGGTTAGATAACTCTTGGTTTTCGTTAGCCCAATTCACCACTTGTTTAATCGAATCTACGTGTGTTGTGTCTGCGCCAGCTGCTTTGGCTACTAAAGAAGCGGCACCTGTATAAGCAAATAGGTTAAGTACTTTTGGTACTGGATTTTTAAATTTTTTAACGGATGATGAGATGTAATCCCAATTTACAGCTTGCTCAGGAAAAACGCCAACATGTTTAAAAGAAGTAAGTCCCAAACGCAAATTGATACTTATTTCATCGTTTTTATAGTTTACATTCCAGCGATCTGGAACTTTTTTATCTGCTTTAATCCATTCGCCACTAGTTGCCGAGCGACCTTTAAAATTGATATGCGTTTGCTTTTTCCATTCTTGTTGAGATAGTACCTTTTTCCAAACCGCTTGTGGTTCTGGTCTAGCTAAAATCAAATTGCCAAAGCGTTCCAGTTTTTCGAAATCTCCGCAATCTAATAATTCGTAATCTTTCCAGTGGGTAGGGGTTAAAAGTTGTATCATTTAAAAAAGTTTCAGGTTTGGGTAGTCTTTAATATGTTGATCGTCTGTAATTAGAGTTAAGTCATCGGAAATTGCCTGCGAAATGATTAATCGATCAAAAGGATCTTTGTGGATTAGCGGTAAGGATAAATGTATGTCTAAATGTTGTTTCTGAATGTTTAGAACCAGAATACTCTTTTTATTTAATAGCTCATAAAGTTCATTAATATTTCTAGTTAGTGGTAATTTGCCAATATTTACTTTCACAACTATTTCCCATAAACTAGCCATACTTATGTAGATGCTGTTAGATGGATTTTCGAGCGTATTAATAATATTCTTATCTAGTTTATCATCAGCATTAATTAAAAAAAGAAAGATATGAGTATCGACTAAAAATCGCATTACATATAATCTTTAAAATCATCTAAAGGCTCGTTAAAATCTTCAGGAATGATAAATAATCCTTTAGCTGATCCATATAAACTTCTTGGTTCTTCAACCATATTCGGTTTAGAATCTAAATTTTTTGAATGTTTAGCTTTCAAGAAGTCGATAAAGTCTTCAACTTCTACCAACATTTCTGTTGGTAAAGTTTGTAGTTTCTCTATAATATTCTTTTGATATGAGCCAGTCATACTTCAAATATACGAAAAATTATAATTTCCCTTTAGCAGCTTTCATAAAGCGACTGGCGAATACAAAATCATTTAATTCTGCAATGTCAGTTTTAGAAATCTCTTTGTTAGAGCCTTCCCAGAATTTTTTTCCTTCATGTAAAAAGATAATATAATCACCTATACCCATTACCGAATTCATATCATGTGTTACTACAACAGTGGTGGTATTATATTCTTCGGTTATCTCTTTAATCAACTCATCTATTACAATAGATGTTTTTGGATCTAATCCAGAGTTAGGCTCATCGCAAAACAAATATTTAGGGTTCATGGCAATAGCACGGGCAATACCCACACGCTTTTTCATCCCTCCAGAAAGCTCGGCGGGAAATAGTTTGTTTTTACCTTCAAGATTAACTCTTTCCAAACAAAAATTTACACGATCAAGCTTCTCATTTTTCGGTTGTTCGGTAAACATATTTAAAGGGAACATGATGTTTTCTTCAACCGTCATCGAGTCAAAAAGTGCTGAACCTTGAAAAAGCATGCCAATCTCTTTTCTGATTTCTATACGTTCTTCGAAATTTAACTGGGTAAACTCTCTTCCGTCGTATGCTACACTACCTTGTTCTGGTTGGTGTAAACCGATCATACATTTCAATAAAGTGGTTTTTCCTGATCCAGAACCACCAATAATTAAATTGGTAACGCCAGCTTCAAACTTGCCAGAAATTCCTTTTAAAACTTCATTATCCCCAAACGATTTATGGATGTCTTTAATCTCGATCATAATAATAATTGGGTTACAAGATAATCACATGCTAAAATACTAATACAGCTTACTACAACCGCTCTTGTACTTGCTTGGGCAACTTCTAGGGCGCCGCCTTTTACATAAAAGCCTTCGTATGCAGGTACCGAAGTAATGATGAAACCAAAAACAAAGGCTTTAGTTAAGGCTACAACAATAGTATATGGATTAAAATCTGTAGTGATACCTTGTATATATTCGGCAGCAGATAAAGCACCAGAAAGTGTTCCACCAATATATCCGCCTGAAATACTTAATACCATAGAGATAATTACCAGAATTGGAACCATTGTTATTCCAGCAATAATTTTAGGTAGTATCAAATAACCAGGTGCATTAATACCCATAATTTCGAGTGCATCAATCTGCTCGGTAACCCTCATGGTACCAATTTCTGATGAAATAGCGGATCCAATTTTACCTGCTAAAACAATAGCACTAATTGTTGGACTAAGTTCTAATATGCTCGAATCACGGTTAACGGAACCAATAATGGTTTTGGGAATAAAATCACTTACCAATTGGAAGGCAATTTGTAAGGTCATTACCGCTCCAATAAAAGTAGAAATGATGCTAATTAGCCCCAGAGATCCTACACCAATAAAGTCCATTTGTTGAAAAATAGCCTTGATATATATTTTTAGTTTTTCGGGTCTTCTAAAAACTGCTTTTAAAAGCAGAATATACTTGCCAAAATTGGTGAAATTCATTTAATATGGATTAACTGTAGTAAACACAATAATATACAAAGAAACAACAAAAATTGTTCTGGCTTTATGTATTTATTAAAAAATATTATTGTTTACGGATATTAATATCCTTTTTTGTGCCAAATAAACAAATCTAATGAAAATATGAATGCTATAATTACTGGAGCAACAAAAGGAATTGGTAAGGCAATAGCTTTAAAATTGGCTAATCAAGGGTATAATTTGGCACTTTGTGCAAGAACAGCCCAAGATTTGGATGTATTGCAACAAGAACTACAACATATTGAGGTAAAAATTTTTACGATGGTTGCTGATTGTGCCAATAAAGTAGAGGTGATGGCCTTTTGTGACTTTGCAACACAATCCCTCGATAAGATTGATGTATTGATTAATAATGCAGGCACTTTTATACCTGGAAGCATGTTAGACGAGAGTGATGCTGTATTTGAAATACAGCAAAATATAAATGTAAATGCAGCTTATTATTTGTCTAAGTATTTTGGTAAAATAATGCGTAAACAGTTGTTTGGACATATATTTAATATCTGTTCTGTAGCAAGCATAGAAACAATTGAGAATGCCGGGAGTTATTGTGTAACAAAGGCAGCGATGTTAAGTCTTAATAATGTATTGCGGAAAGAGTTAGCTCAATACAACGTTAAGGTTACGGCAATTTTGCCAGGCTCTACATTCACATCATCTTGGGAAGGAACAGATTTACCACCAAGCCAATTTGTACAGTCAGAAGATATTGCCAATTCTTTATACTCCATCTTAAATTTAAGCGCTGGTGCCAACGTTGATGAACTGATCTTGAAGCCTTTGAGTTTTAATGTTTAAATAAAGGAGATAGCGTTATGGAAAAGAGATTATTTAGAAACGAACACGATAAGATGATAGCTGGAGTTGCGTCTGGCTTGGCAGATTATATGCAGATGGATTTAACTGTAGTTAGGCTTCTATTTGTACTAGGTACTTTTGGCTTATTTGGTACAGGCTTATTGGTGTATATCGTTATGTGGATTATCACACCCGTTAATAACGACCCAATTGCTAAATACAATCAGTTTAATGAATATTTTCAAAAAAATAAAAACACCTCTTCTATGTTTAACTCGCCAAATGCATTTAACAATCCAACTAACTCTGGGCCCCAAACCAAATGGAATACAGAAAATGTTGGAACAGATTTTAACCAAGCAAACGATTTCAAACAGTTCCAAAAAACAAATGATACTGGTAGAACAATTGGTGGTTTAATATTATTGGTTTTAGGTGTTTATTTCCTGCTAAGAGAATTAAATGTTATGCCAGAATGGTTTAATATTTTTAAAATATACAAATTATGGCCATTAGCCATTGTTGCCATTGGTATTAGTTTAATATTCAAAAATCAAAGAAAAACCGAGTGGGATAAATTTAAAAAAACCACTGAAGAGGCACAAAAATCATCGACTGATAAACCTGTTGAAGATGCGATTATTGTAGATGAAAATAAAGATTCGACTGCGCCAAATTCTTAAAACAACCAAACAAGCATGATAAATAAATAATTACGGTGTAATGGTTTTCATGCGAACTAAAATACCGGGAACACATAAAATTTAAAGAAATGAAACTAGATAGAGTAATTTGGGGTGTGCTACTTTTATTTATTGGTGGCGTACTATTGTTAGAGAATTTTAACGTTATCGAATTTTATTGGAGAAATGTATGGAGTTTTTGGCCAGTATTTTTAATCATATTAGGCGTTAACATCCTGTTCAACAAAAATAATTCGCAAACAGGTAATATCATCTCTTTGGGTATATTAGTAGTTACATTGTCTTTCTTGTTTGTAAAAGGTCAAGAAAAGCCCGAAGGAAGATTTTGGTGGGGAAATGGTAAAAACCATGATGTAGAAATTGATTTCGATAATGACGACAATGATAGCAACGTAACCAGACAAAGTTTTACAGAGCGTTTGGTAGCTGGAGATATCGAAAAAAAGAACATTCTAGAAATATCGGGAGGCGGAACTTCTTTTAATTTAAAAGGCAAAACAGACAGTTTATTTATTGCTGATGTTAAAAGGAGAAATAGTAACTATATGTTGATGAAAGAATCATCAGATAGCGTAAATACCTTAACTTTTAAATTGCAGGACAAAAACAAAAGAAATAAATGGTCTGTCGGTGATGGCGGTAATGATGTAGACTTGCGTTTAAATACCAGCCCAACTTGGGAAATGAACCTAAAGTTAGGTGCTGGTCAAATAGACTTCGATTTAACAGGTTATAAAGTGAGAACTTTTAATTTTGATGGTGGAGCCGCAGAGCTTGATGTGAAATTGGGAAGTCTTTTGCCAATTACAGATGTTAATGTTAAAACAGGAGTTGCCGATGTTAAATTTAGCATCCCAGAAGGTTCTGGCTGTCGTATTAAAACAAAAACAGGTTTATCTAGTAAAGATTTTACAGGATTTACCAAAGTAAGCGAAGGATTGTACGAAACGCCGAATTTTAGTTCTGCTACTAAAAAAATATTCATCAATTTTGATGGAGGTTTAAGCAGCTTTGAAGTAGATAGATACTAAAAAGCGAAAGGTTTAACGGTAGAGGCCGGAAGGTATAAGATTTAGGGATAGCGTAAAGACAAAATGTTTAGTAGTTTTGTCTTTACGCTATTTGTTTTATATCTCACCATGATAGCATTGGGGCTAATAGCTAATTTAAAAATATACATCATACTATGCCTTCTTCTTTGGGGGAGGTTTGGGAGGGGATTATGCAAGAATATACAGTAGTTATTAACGGTAAGCCAGTTGGTCCTTATAGTTTAGTGCAACTTAAGGAAATGGGTTTAAAGCCAGATACCTTTGTTCGCAAACCTGGAATGGACGATTATAAAGAAGCACATGAGTTTGAAGAACTGAGGGAACTACTTGGATTTAGATTTCAGCAAACTGCCCCTCAATATTTTGCAGCCTTCGATCAACGCTTGCTAGCATCAGCTATAGATTATTTTTTCATCATGATAGTTTATGTTTTTGTTGTGCTCGTAATCTATATTTTTGTTGATGGGAAAGTTTTTAGAGCGGGTACTGCAATTGGCCTTCTTGCACTAGTACCAATTGTAAAATTTATCTATAGTAGTATTGCTGAAGCTTCAGTTAAGCAGGCAACTATTGGCAAACGCTTAATGGATATAAAGGTAACCGATATGATGGGGAGTAGATTAGATCTGGCAACTTCTTTTTTCAGAAACATTGCCAAACTTATATCTGTTTTAACGTTTTTTATAGGTTATCTCTATAGTTTTCTAAATAAAAAACAACAGTGTTTGCACGATATAATTGTAGGTGCTTTAGTAATAAAGCAAAGGTTAATTTAGCAGTTAAATATTGTTAATTATATATATAACTAGTGAATTGTGTGTACTTTCGAAAAATACTTTTTATGTATCGGTTATTAAGTTTGTTAATGTTTTTCGGTTTTGTAACAACGGGCTTTGCACAAATACAAAGTTCCTTAACGCCAAAAAAGGATCAATTCAATTTAGATTTTGAGGAATTAGTGCCAAACACAAACAAAGCGCTGATCTGGTTTGGTAATATTAAAACCAAAGAAATTTCTATAGAAACAGATACTGTAGAGAAGTATACTGGAAAACGATCTTTGTTAATTGAAAACGCTAATAGTAAACCTCCAATATACGTGCAGTCTGGAATATTCATTCCTTCTAGATACCAAGGAAAAGAAATAGAAATTAGCTTTTTTGCAAAATTTAAAGATGTGATTAATCACGTAGATTTTATAATGCGTACAAATGATGAAGATAATGATTTGTTACAATTTAAAAATTCTTTGCAAGCTAGGTTATACGGAACTAGTGATTGGAAAAAATATACTTTAAAATTACCACTTCAATCTGAAACTAGAAATATTTGGTTTTGGCCTACCCTTTACGGTGCTGGCAAGTTATGGGTTGATAATGTTCAAATACTGATTGATGGGAAAGACATTAGTGAAGCCCAAATTAAATCTAATTATAATCCAAATATTAAATCTATTAGTTATGGCAGTGATTTATCTGTAGGGAAGAAAATTAAAATAAAAGATGCCGAAATTTATTATGAAATATACGGTGTTGGAGAACCTTTACTGTTACTCCATGGAAATAGTCAATCCATCAAATCTTTCAAGAAACAAATCAAAGAATTTTCAAAATATTATCAGGTTATTGCTGTAGATACCAGAGGACAAGGCAAAAGTACAGATTTGAGTACTGGAGCTTTGAGCTATGATTTATATGCGGATGATATGAAGACTCTTCTTGATTCACTACAGCTTAAAAAGGTAAATGTTCTAGGATGGAGTGATGGTGGAAATACAGGGCTAATTATGGCATATAAATATCCTAATTATATAGATAAACTAGCAATAACGGGGGCATGTACAAATCCTAAATTGGCAGTGTCAGAAAATACACTTAATGAAGTTGCTAAAGCAATAGCTGGATTGAAAACAAGCGTAGATGAAAAATCTAAATATCAGGTTAGATTATTTACAATGTTATTAACAGAGCCACATATTACATTAGCTAATTTAAAAGAAATAAAGGCTAAAGTTTTGGTGATGGCTGGAGAAAAAGATATGATTTTAGAGGCACAAACAAAATATATTGCTGAGCATATTTCAAAATCTAAATTACATATTTTCAAAAATGCAAATCACGATGTGCCGTATGAGAATGCTTTAGAATTTAATAGTAAAGTGTTAGCATTTTTAAAAACCAATAGATAATAAGTTCTTGTAATAAAAATCAATTAATTATTTTTGGATCTTGTGTCTAGCAATTTTCAAAATGTGATTTTATCAAAAATTTTTCAGGGCAAATAATTACATCGATATCAAATTTTTGCTATATATTTTTAGCAAAAATCATTAAAATTGCTTGTTTTTTATAGCAAAATAAATTTGATATTGTTTGGTAAATGATGAATTTTACAAGGTTCAAACTTCATTTACAATTTAACAATCCAGCAATATAACAATTCAACAAATAAGCTATCTTTGCAAGGCATGCAAAAAGTGGAAAAATCTTACCAATTAGAAGGTGGCTACTGTAATAGCCTAACTCAGTATTCGCGGTTGTTAACTCGTGAGGTTACCATTGGTAATACCCCTATGGGTGGTCTAAATCCAATCCGTATCCAATCTATGACAACCACAGATACTATGGATACCATTGGTACTGTAGAACAGACCATTCGGATGGTAGAATCTGGTTGCGAATATGTTCGTATTACTGCACCAAGTATTAAAGAAGCCGAAAACTTAGCTAATATTAAAAAAGAACTTCGCTTTCGCGGTTACGATGTACCCTTAATTGCTGATATCCATTTTACACCAAACGCAGCAGAATCTGCAGCTCGTATTGTAGAGAAAGTTAGGGTCAATCCAGGTAATTACGCCGATAAAAAGAAATTCGAAAATTTAGCATATACTGCAGATGCCTACCAATCAGAACTAGAGCGCATTTATAAAAAGTTTACACCACTGGTTAAAATTTGTAAAGAATACGGCACAGCAATGCGCATTGGCACCAATCATGGTTCGCTATCAGATCGTATCATGAGCCACTATGGCGATACACCACGTGGAATGGTTGAGTCGGCAATGGAATTTATCCGCATGTGCGAAGACTTAAACTTTTATAATTTGTGTATTTCTATGAAAGCTAGCAATACGCAAGTAATGGTACAAGCTTATCGGCTGTTGGTAGAAACTATGGTTAAAGAAGGGATGAATTATCCTTTGCATTTAGGTGTTACCGAAGCTGGTGATGGGGAAGATGGTCGTATTAAATCTGCTGTGGGCATTGGTACTCTATTGGCCGATGGTTTAGGAGATACTATTCGTGTTTCGCTAACCGAAGATCCAGAATTTGAAGCACCAGTTGCAAGAGCATTGGCAAATAGGTTTGAAAGAAAGTCTAACAGTTCGCAGTTAGTGGTTGACAGTTGGCAACCTCAAGCCTTCCAACCTTCTAACCTTCCAACAGTTTGTCATCCTGAGCCTGTCGAAGGGCAACCTTTTTATAGTCCTTTCCAATACAAACGTAGAGTTACAGCCGAAATAGAAAATCTGGGTGCACATCAAGTACCAAGGGTAATCATTAACATAGAAAAAGAAAATTTAAAAGATCCTGCAATTTTAAATCCAGTTGGATATAATTATTCAGCTCTGCTAGATAAGTATAATTTGAGCGATCAAGCTTGTGATATGGTTTATTTGGGCAACCAGTTGCCTTCTTTTTCATTTCCTGGGGGCTTAAAGCAACTTTATAATTATCAAACTTGGTTGGGTTTAGCTGATAAACAAAATTGCCATCCTTTATTTAATTTAACTGACTTTTTAAGTGCTGAAGTTAAAGATGAAAAGTTAAATTTCATCAAAGTTTTAGCTGAAGAACTGGATGTTGAACAATTAAAAAACTTTGGCAAAGTAGTGCTTGTACTAACAACTGAGGCAGAAAATGCAATGCAAACTATCCGAAATGCATTTGTTCAATTATTGGTTGCAGATGTTAAAATACCTGTAATTGTGGAGCGAACTTTTAATGGATTATCGATTGATGATTTTCAATTATATAGCTCTACAGATTTGGGAGGTTTATTAATCGACGGCTTTTGTGATGGTGTTTGGATTAATACAGATGTTATACCATTGGCAATAATTAATTCTACTTCCTTCGGTATTTTACAAGCTACTCGCACACGTATCTCCAAAACAGAATATATTTCTTGTCCAAGTTGCGGTAGGACTTTGTTTGATTTACAGGAAACAACGCAAGCCATACGAGCTAGAACATCCCATTTAAAAGGGATTAAGATAGGAATCATGGGTTGTATTGTAAATGGGCCTGGTGAGATGGCTGATGCAGATTATGGATATGTAGGTGCAGGCGTTGATCGAATTACGCTTTACCGTGGACAAGAAGTCGTTAAGAAAAATGTAAAAACTGCCGATGCCATTAACGAACTAATTGGTATCATCCAAGGAGATGGAAATTGGGTTGAGATCGTTTGATCGTCACCCTGAATTTATTTCAGGGTCCGCTTATAACCAACAGCTGCTGAAATAAATTCAGCATGACTTATTTTTATAGTCCCCATGCAGTAATTACCACGTTCCGATTGCCTCCATAATTACGGTGTTCGCAAAGGTAAATACCTTGCCAAGTTCCTAAAGCTAATCTGCCATTTCTAATTGGGATTAAAATAGAAGTATCTAGCAATGCTGATTTGATGTGTGCCGGCATGTCATCAGCACCTTCATAATCATGTTTATAATCAGGATCATTTTCTGGTACAGCCTTATTAAACCACATGTCAAAATCTTTCCTTACGGTTGGGTCGGCATTTTCATTAATAGTTAATGATGCCGAAGTATGCTGTATAAAAACCTGCATCATTCCAACCTTCAAGTCTTCTATTTCAGGAATTGCTTGTATAATTTCATCCGTTATTAAATGAAAACCTCTATTTCTTGCTCTTAAACTTATGGTAGTTTGAAACATTTGCATGCTTAATTTTCCCCTTTAGGGGTTAGGGATTTTAAAATCTTCTCTGCCTGGGCTAAAGATATCTAAAAGTGTACAATCAGTAACCGCTCTTCCGCCATGCAATACACCACCCGGAATAACTACAAATTTGCCAGGATCTAAAATCTGAGTTTCTTCACCAACAGTCATTTCGAATTGACCTTTTAAAACAAAAGCACATTGGTGGTGTGGGTGACTATGGATAGGAGAGTCACTACCAGCTTTTATATCAATAAAATTTATAGTATTGTTATCGGTATGAATTAATTTAGAAAAGAAACCTGGAGACATTTCTTTAACTTCAATATCGGCAAATTGACGGAAAATTTCTTCTTTCATAATTTTATTATAAGCTACAAAGTTAACAGATAAATTTTAATTGCGATCTGCAGCTGGCTTGGCTAAGTATTCTTCGGTAAAGTGTTGTTTGTGTTTTTGTTGCGCAAATTTTTCTTCATTATAAGTTTTTGAGTTCCCCTTTGGAATAGAAAGTGATAGCCATTTATCATTAAGTAGCATTTTGCCTAAAAATACGATTTGACCAACATGGTATGGATAATGAGCCAATTGCCTGTTAATGGCTTCAGTAACGGTATGCCCTTGGTTTCGGATATAAATCTCTTGGGTTAAATCTTCAGTTTTTAATGAGTTTATAGCATTAAATAAACATTGCCAACCTTCGTCCCATTTGTTAACTAATTCCTCTTTACTGGTAATATCATTGATAAACTCTTCGTCTCTATTTCTCCATTCTTTTTCGCCATCGCTGGTTAAAAAGTCTGTCCAACGAGAAAGCATATTGCCAGACAGATGTTTTACAATCATAGCTATGCTATTGCTTTCTGCATTAAACTGCCAAAATAACTGCTCCTCGGTAAGTTGATTAAAAGTTTGATCGCCCAAAAATTTATAGTATTCAAATTGTTTCTTAACACTTTCGAGATAATCGTTCATGATAGCAAATAATAAATAGTCAATTTTAAGAGAAAGAATTTTTATTGTTGGGGAGCATATTTAACAATATCAACTCCAATACCATTTGGGTCTTGAATAGCAAAGTGGCGATCTCCCCAAGGTTCATTACGAATTTCTATATCAATAGCAATGCCTTTGTTTTTTATTTGCTCATATAATTCGTTTACATCATCAACCTCAATAGTTATATACATTCCTTTTCCATTAAAGGGCTGCTGAAACAATGGTTGTTGCGAAGGATGGTTTGGCAAGAGAAAACTAAGTTCAGCTTGTTGGTTTGGCGTGTGTATTAATAGGTAAAATTCATTTTCGAAAGTGATTCCGAAGTTTAAAATCTCAGTATAGAATTTTTTTGTTTCTGCTAATTTCGTTGTTATAATTCCTGCATTTAATTTCATCTTAATTTAAAGTTTAACGAAGCAATTCTAAGCTTCTATACGTAAAATGGCTCCATTTTTAATAGCATTATCATGTGCTGCGGTAAAAATTTGCTCGCCAACAATTTTTGCATCTGCCAAAGCATTGGTAGCTTTTAACTCTAAAAATCTATCTAATGATGCAAAACTATTTTTATCACTTTTTCGAATTTGCGCCTGCATACCCGTATCTATTACACCAGGATAAATAGCAATTACTTTTGCGCCGTTTACTAAGCCTTCTTGTTCTAATGAAATGGTTTGGGTCATCATATCTAATGCTGCCTTTGTAGCACAATAAACAGTCCAGCCGCTGTAAGGTTTTACAGCAGCTCCAGAAGAAATATTGATTATAGTTTTTTCGCAATCCCAACTCTGGGTTAATTTTAAAAATATAGATGTCAATATTAATGGTGCGGTGGTATTTAATTGTACCGTTTCTGCAATATCAGTAATATCTTCAATCTTACCGATCTTACCTAATGTGCCTGCATTATTGATCAGTGTTATTTTTTCAACCTTTGTTTTTTTAATTTCATCAAATATTTGGTTCAACAAATCTTTAATTCCTACAGATTTACTTAAGTCGAATTCAATTTGCTGAATATGCTGAAAGTTTTCGTTTTTGGTTCTTGAGATGGAAATGATGTGATAGCCATTTTGTTGATATGCTAATGCAATGCCTTCTCCAATACCTTTACTTGCCCCTGTTATGATTGCTATTTTTTGCATTGATGAATTGAAATTATTGATGGGTGCTATTTGTAGAAATAATTAAAAGAATAAAATCCCATAGAAAATGAAATAGCATAGCTATTTTGATGTTTTTATACCTCCAATAAAAATAAGCTAGTACTAAGCCTATAAAAAATGGGCCAATCACATTTATCAGGGTTCCGTATTTATAGTGCATCATGCCAAAAAGCGCACATGTTATAAAAATAGAGACATGAGGATTTTTAAAAATGATCTGTAACCTAGGTTGTAGGTAGCCTCTAAAAATTAATTCTTCTACTACACCAGCGGTAATGGCAGTAAATAATAATAAAATAAAGTCTTTTTTTAGAAGCAGCACTATTTTGGCAAGTGTAGCACTCTTATTATTAGAACCTGCTAGAGTGAATCCGATTTGAATTAGGATAACACCAGCAAAAACAGTTAAGAATAATAGAACTAAAGCTACAATTTGAAAGGTTATTGGATATTCTTTTTCTTCCCATAATAGCAGCTTCTGATGTTCTATTTTTACAGCATAAAGTGCGATTAAACATAAACTTAGCCAAAAAAGAAGTCGGGATAAATACATGCTTGTTGAGCTTATTTTTATCAGCCCAAAAAATTGAAATAGATTGCCGCCAAAAAAAGTCATCAAAAATACCAGCGTCAATATAAAAATTGAACCAATAATAATCGGCTTATGTGGTGCGGAAGGTTGTTTAAGCATGGATTAACTTTATTTCATTTCTTTTTCAAAGCACACACTATTTTCTATTCCAACATATTGTCCATAATTATTGGTGAGTTGATAACCATTTTTTTGGTAAAGCGCTACTGCATCTTCTTGTCTTTTACCCGTTTCTAACACACATTTTTGGTAACCAAGTTCTAAACCCCATTGTTCCAATTGTACTAATATTTGGGTTGCTAAACCATGCCCTCTTCCCTTTGCAACGGTATACATGCGTTTAACTTCCATAGTTGTTGGGTTAAGCTCTTTAATTGCCCCACAAGCAGCTGGTTTATTATCTTTATAAGCTACAATAACATGTTTAATATTGTCTATTTTATTGTATTGGTCATAAAAAGAATGATCTTCGCCATCTATAATTGCTAATTCGGCATCTAAGTATTTTACAAGTTCAATAAAATCTTTATCGTCAGAGTTGGTTCTTTTTAACGTGGTCATTTCTTATTCGTTTAACTTATTAATCAAATTGATAAGGATAGCCGATCTCGATTAATTCTGCCTCCAACTGTTCCCAATCTTCTACTTCATCAACAATTGATAGAATCATTGGTTTAGTTAAGATTTGCTCTTTATAAATCTGCTCTACGGTTGCTAAAGGAATTCCGCTTTCTTTATAACTTTCTTCAAAGTAAACAGTTGCCCAATCTATATAGGTTTGTGGGTTTCCATCAAAAATAGCCAACATTTCGTCGGAACCATCTTCAACGCTGCCATTTTGTGCAATCTGCCATTTATTGTCTTCCAAAGTCCAAATGCAAAAGGTTGTGCCAACTGATTTCACAGGTTCCTGAAATATAAATTCATTGAAAATTTCTGGTAATCCAGCAGTTAATTGCTGTTTATTGATTACTTCATTTTCCTCATTGAATGCTTCGTGGGCAAATCCATTAATTACACAGCCATCTTCTCTAAAAAGTATCAACATCTGATCGCCTTCGCCATTTCTCATACCTAAAAATTCTTCTCCATCTGCCCAATTTTTATCATAAGAATAATAACGATATTCCCATTCTGGACAAATAATTGCATCTAGCACAGAAATCGCTTTGCTAATTTTACGTAAAGACTTGTAATCAGGTATTTTGCTAAGATCAAGTGTTGAAATCATATTGTCGTTTTTTGCTTTATAGTTAGGCAAATATAAGTTAAGCAATTGAGCTGTTTTTTATCAAGTTATTAAATTTAACTTTTGCTAAAAGATTTATGATTTTCTAGCTAACTCGATAATATAATTGATAAATGAATTCGCCTTTAATTCTTTTAAATGCGCATAAACTTTCCTGTCATCTTTTGCTTGTAGCGCCAATTCGTATTTTAGATTTTGATAAAATTCTTTCGCAGTATTATCTCTTTTTAAATAATCTCTAAATAAAAGATGCCTTTGGAGCTCCATAGAGTTGTTTTTACAAATATAAAGGTGATGACTGATTTGATCTAGTATTGGATCTTTTTGTATTAAATTCCTCTTAAATACTTCTCTGCCATCAATACCTTGATTGCCCTTATAGATATAACCAATGCTTTGTAACCTATTTTTAATAAGCTCAAAATCTTTTGGCTCGTGGTAAATAATATCGATATCTATAATAGCTTTTGCAGCAAGGTATGGGATCGATGTACTGCCTATATGCTCAATTCCAATAATTAAACCATTTAATGTTATGGAAAGTGTTGATGCGATTTGTTCAAAATCTTTTATCCAAATTGCATTATAAGGGACAATCAACATAAGTTAAATTAAATAGCTTGTCCAAATGTGAGCGAATTGCTGTCAGGATCTAATAAGGCAAACTCTTTTTGTCCCCAAGGTTTAAGCTGCAAATGACCAGCTTTGGGAATATTCAATTTGCTCGTTACCGCTAAATCGTACCATTTTTCAATCTCATCTGTTCTAATGTAAACTTGTCCATAATTTTCTAGGGGGTCAAGCTCACTAAATTCAAAAAAGTGAATTTCTATCTGGTCTTTTTGCAACATTAAATAACCGTCAAAATCTGCTGAACCTAGTTCTTTGAAGCCTAATTTGTTGATGTAAAAATCTCTCGTTACAGCTTTATTCCGCATTGGTAGTTTTGGATTGATGTGAGTGAGCATAGCCTATAAATTGAAAAGGAGTTCGATCTAAAATTAATTTAAATCTAACTCCTTTTGTTTGCTAATGCAATAAATTCTACAACATCATTTTACAATAAACTTCAATGCGATGTCAGTTAATCTATTCACATTATCAATGCCATCTTTTCGAAAATCTTAATTGTGGTTATAGACCAACTTTCCCTTCTACCCAATAAGCCTGGGTATAAATATTTTTATTAGCAACTCCTTTTTCTTTTAATACTTTTCTAAAAGCCTGAATGGACTTTGCATTACCCATTAAATAAAAATAACCTGATTGCCACAATTCCCAAATCCTCGAATCTAATTTATGAAGCATGCTAATAGCAAAAAATGCCTTTTCGCTTGATTTTGGGACAACGTCTACTGCTAATTCTATGGCACTTGTAGTTAACATTGCAGGCTTATCCAATTCCAATATGCCTAAGTAATTATTTTGATCTGCATTAATTCTGTCTTTTAAACTTTTAAAAACACTAATACACGTTTCATCACCAAAAAAGAAATGATATTTGTTCTCCGGTTTGTAAATGTCAAATCCTCTAGGTAAGCCAACAGTTACGCTATCATTTGTTGTTAAATTCGCTATAAATTGGCTGCCAGGCCCCTTACCGTGAATATGAAATATGACTTCGAAAAGACCTGTATCACTATCCCATTTACTAGGCGTATAATTTCGATAATTAGTATCATCTATTCTAATTATTATCGCTTGACCAATTTTAAATTTCACCTTTGGGAAAGTTCCTTTAAAGATTACTTTTCTAAGAGTTGAACTAATCATTTCTGTTTCCAGTACATTTACTTTGCAGATTTTGCTTTTAAAAGCTAACTCCATAAAGTCTCCAATTATTTTTGGTATAGCAGGCATATTTGTTTTTTTGAGTTACACAAAGTTGATAAAAAACAAAAATGTAAGGAAGTAGGGGATGTGGTTATGATTGGATTATTCGCGGAATTTTCTTCGGAACATAAGTGGAGTTTCACCAGTAATTTTCTTAAATAATCTGGAGAAGTAGGTGTGGTCTTCGAAACCTAAGGTAAAAGCAATTTCTTTTACATCATAAGGTGTGTAATAGAGTAATCTTTGCGCTTCAATAACCATCGCACTTTGTAGCGAATAGGTAACAGACTTGCCAGTTGCAATATTTACACAATCATTTAAGTGAGAGGTGCTGATATTTAATTTTTTAGCAAAAAAGGAAGGGTTTTCTAAAAATCCATGCAATACAATTAGCTTTTTAAAGTTAGCTGATATTAACCAAGATCGCTTTTTTGGTTCTGATTTAGCTATTGCTGATAATTGATAGCTATTGGCAAAATGATAAACCAATGCATTAAATAAACCATTAATAATTTGAGTTTTATTGTGGTTTTTATTCGTAAAAGACATTTGCAAAAGCGCCACGGTATCTAATATCTCCTTTTGCTGTAGCTTACCGATTTGCTGTGCTTGTTGATCAATTTTTAAGTTCTGGAAAACCTGAAAACAAGTGTTGGGGATTAAAAATGGAGCGGCACTAATATAGTATCCGGCAGCGTCTGATGTAATCTCATCTGGAGAATGGATTTGGAATGGTTTGATCATCATTAATCCAGGGGCTGAGACTTCCAACGTTGTCATATCACACCTCATCGCTACTCTTCCTTGGGTAAGTACAAAAAAGATGAAAAAGTCGTCTCGGTGTGTGCCTAGTTTTAGGGTTTGTTCATTTCTCTCCATTGCAGAAGATTCAAAAATGAAAATACCACCAACTGCTTCGTTACTTTGATGATATAAAGGTATTTTAGTTTTCAATTTGCTGCTTTTGGATTGCACTGCAATTTATTGAATTAAACTAAAATAACGCATACTTAATATTTGATCAGCTTAAAACAACTTTGATATTAATAAAATTTGTTAGCATTTATTGTTAAGCCTGTATGTTTTGAGGCAGTGTAATGATAAAAGTTGTGCCTTCGCCTAATTTGCTATCAACTTCAATAGTTCCATTATTTTGTACAACCATATCTCTACATAAAATTAAGCCAATATGGTAACCTTTTTCTCCAGCAGTGCCTGTACTCATGTTATGGGTTAGGTTAAAAAGATGTGCTTGATCTTGTTCATTAATGCCTGGCCCAGTATCGCTGATGGTACAGATTACTTTTCCCTTGCTTAAATAGGCATCAAAAGTAATTTTATCGGTTTGATCGCAAAATTTGATGGCATTGGAGAGCAGGTTTCTAAATACAACGTTAATCATATCTTTATCTGCAAAAGCTGATAAATCTTTAGTTATTCTGTTTTCTACTTGGAGTTCTTTAAGTTTGATTTGAGAATCCATTAGCTGAATATTTTCATCAATGATTTGTTGTACTTTGAAAATTAAAGGTTTTACAATCATTCCCTCAAGTTGGCTTTTAGACCATTCTAACAAATTATCTAAGAAAGTAGCTGTAGTGTATATTGTATCTTCTAATCTTTTCAAGAGGCCATTCAATTCCTCTTTAGTTAAATCTCCCTTTCTGTAAAGCGTAAATAATGATTTTAAAGTATTTAATGGGCTCCTTAAGTCATGAGATACGATGGAGAAGAATTTGTTTTTTACCGTGTTTAGTTTTTCGAGCTCTACATTTTGTGTAGATACAATATCCATTTGGGTTTTAAGCTCCTCGTTTAATGAGCCAAGTTCTTCATTAGCTTCGGCAATTTCTTGTTGTTGTTTTTGAAGCTGCAGATTGATAGCTTTCTTTTCAAGATTTCTTTTGTAGTATAATATAAATAATAGGGCAACAATAAGTAGTAAAACAGTTATAGTAGCAATGATAACTTTGTAATCTGCGTTTCTTGCAGTGATGGTTTTATTGTCTGTTTCTAGAATCTTATTGTCGGAATTTATTCTCTGCAAATCTGTAGTGATCACTTCTTTAATAACTTCATCATTCTTTAAACTATCATTTATGGCTTGATATGCTGCCTGAAAAATTAGAGCTTCTTCGAATTTCTTTTGTGCTGCGCTTATTTTAGCAAGGGTATTAAGTAATAAGGAGACAGCTATTTTTGAATCTGTTTGTTTGGCTCTTTCCAAACCAAGGTTTGCGGTTTCCTCAGCTCTTTTATAATCTTTTAATCCCAGATAAGCTTCTGAGATTGTCATAAGAACGGCAGATTCTTGATATAAATTTTTTAAAATTCGATTGTTTTTTAATGCTATATCAAGATGGCTTAGGGCTTTTACGTAGGCCCCTTTTTCTACATACAACTCACCAAAACCCCATTGGGTTAAAGCAATGCCGTTTAAGTCTCCAATTTTTTCTCTAATAGTCAAGCTTTTTTTGTAAAGTTGCATAGCTTCCTTAAACTTTCCCAATCTTTGTTTTGTGCCACCAAGAGAATACAAAGCACTTGCCAATCCTGATTCATCAGTGGGATTTTCTTTTACATTTTCCAGAACCTTTTGAAAATAATGATCTGCTATACGATATTCTTTTAAATCGAAATAGATAGAACCTAAATTAGTAATGCACTGATTAATGCCCTTTTTAGACTTAAGCTTTCTGTAAAGCTTTAAAGCAATTTCATAATAATCTGCAGCCTCTTTTTTTCTATCTAATCGATCGTAAACATAGCCAATATTGATATAACCTCTTGCTATGCCACTTTCGAAGTGGCAATTTTTTGCTTTCTCATGGCCTATCTTAAAGTAATACAAACCACTATCTAAATTGCTTCTGAGTACATGAGAATTACCCATGTCTAAATACGCACTAGCTACAAGAGAATCTATTCCTAATTTTTCTGCTAATGACTTATACTGCTGAGCATAATAAAATTTTCTTTCGGGATTAACCGAAGAATAGGCAACAGACAACTGACGCATAATTTTAAGCTGAGCCGTATCTGAACTGTTTTTGTTAAGTTGAACTAATAACTGATCTACTTTTGTGGTTTGTGCAGAAACTGCATTGCTAATAAAAAATATAAAGATGAATAGTAAAGAGAAATGTATTAATCTGGATATTATATTTGGCATATAGGTGCATTTTAATCAGCGCTTTGAGCATTATTTAAAGTTATGATAATATTTGTTTAAACACGTATTGTCGTACAGCTGATTCTCTAAAAAGCTTACAAAATTGATTTAGTACTTAGGAATGCTTTAGAATGTTAACTTATTATAAGTTAATGGCTAATGGTTTTATCAATCACATAACCCAATAATGCCGCTAAAGATAGAAAAGATGCCATGCCTAAGATATAGGAAATCAATGCTTTAACGTAATTTATGATTTTTTTACCACCAAAAAACTGACCAATTGACCATGTGATGTAGATGATAAAAACATATCCAAATTCTTTCATTAACTCTATATGAGTTATGCCTTTAAAAATAACTGCAAGTGATAATATCAACATGCCAATTCCCATTGTAAAACACAATAGAATAACAATTTCGAAGAAGTTATAACCACTTTTTCTAAAAAACAATTTTAACCATACTGCTATGAACAAACCTTCTAATATGTTTGAGTAGCCATAATTATTATGTATCCAATTGTCTATTGCAGTGGTAGCTGGTCCTTTTGCTGTACTCTCTATTTTTATAAAAGCATCATCAAAATGGAAGAAATGGCTAAATATGGTGTAGGCTAGCGAAGTTAGGATGATGAAGACAACTGGCTTAACCAGTCTGCTTCTATCAGTAGAAATAAATTTCCTAACATTTTCTCCAGGTCTAGTTATAAGTTCTTTAATGGTATAAAAAAACCTTTCTCAAAATGTAATACATGTATAATTTCGTGTTGTATATAATGGGCATCAATCCTTTTTAATTGTACAGCATGACCACATTTAGCACAAAAATTATCATCAACAATGTTATTGCAATTATTACAGTTCGTTATAATTTTAGACATGGGAGCAAAAAATTAATTCATTTTTGATTTGCGTAAGTCTATTTCGTCATTTAATGATTTGATTGAAATAAATATCGGGATCCATGTTATTGGAAGTATCAATAAGGGAATTAATGTTGGAATAGAAAGAGACTTTTTTCCGAAAAAGAAGAGGTAAGCAAAACCTAAAGCTATGATAACTGCGAGTACGATAAATGCGATTAAAACACCTTTAATTGATGCTTTTTTTTTGTGAAGTTCCTCAAGAGTTAATTCTGAAAATTGTTTCATAATAAAAATTCTTGAGTGCTAAGTTAAAAAATATTAACCTTAAAACTATTGCTTTAATAAATATAACATTATTTTTATTTGGTTATAGATGCTTTTTGAAAGCAGATTCTAAATCATGTTTAGTGTTTTCTGATAAAAATTAAGGTCGAGACTTTCTTATCTCGACCTTGTATTTATTAATTAACCAGATGCATATATTTCGCTCGGTTATCATACATAATCCATAATAAAACTGCTGCAAAAACCGCTGCAATAGGGAAACCACTTGCATCTGTTACGGTATTGGTTAATACGATACCTACCATAACTGGAAAGACCACCAAAGCACCAAGGGCTCTAGTTTTTGAGATGATGATTAATACACCACCTACAATTTCGGCTACTGCTACTAGCGGCATCAGCCAACTTACGGCCATCATTCCAGTCATAGCACTCATTAGGTCTGGAGAAATATCTTTAGGCATTGGCATGTAGTGAAAAAACTTATCTAGTCCGGCATTAATAAAAAATAGCCCAAAGATTAAGCTTAATACGAATGTGATTTTCTGTTTCATTTTATTTGTTTGAGTTTAATAGCATTTCGTCTAAGTTATTTAATGCCATGGTAAATCCTTCTTTAAAACCCATGGTAATAATTTGTCCAAGTCTTCTCGGTTTTTATGTTTAATGGTAATGTTTACCGTTGTAGTTTCTCCCTCGTCAACAAAGTCTAAACTCCAATCTGAGCGGGGCATTTCAGAGCTAATGTTTCCTTCGGCATCTGTAAAGGCATCTAAATATTTAAAATTAGTTTTAGGAGAAATGGCATTAAAATCTGCTATCGCCCAATGCTCTTCGCCTTCTGGACCAATCATGGCGTACAATCTTTTACCACCTACAGTAAAATCTATAGATTTAGTTTTAGATAACCAAGGTTTTGGCGCCCACCATTGGTCTAATATAAATGGTATTGTAAAAGCATCCCAAATTTGGTTTAAATCTGCTGCAAATGTTTTGCTTACTTGTACCGTATTTGTTTCTTTATTTACGATAAATTCAAAATTTAAATTACTGTTCATTTCTTTCTTAATTTAGGTTTGATAAAATAAATTCGCAACTACATGTCCATACTCAAATATATATATATTGTTATGAAATACTGAGGTGCGGATACGACATTTTGTAGGGGCATTTGCGCTTATCTTAGTAATAGAAAGATTATTCTCTTTTAAACTTGAGCAGCAACATTTTCTTGAAGTCCATATTTTTTAGTGATAAACAAGAATAGAAATGCCAACAATGTTCCCCAAAATCCATAATAGGCATCAATTACATCTGGTGTATTTAAAATTCCAATCCATAATTCGTAAATAATGTTAATGCTTAAAATTATAGTGCCTAAAATTACAATAAACTTAAAGGGAACTCCCAATAGCAACCACATCAAACCAACACCAGCATATAAAAGGTAACTGATACAAAAATTAGAGACATGCTGATAGAAATTTGGGAAGTAACTTGATAAAAAATCGATTCTAAAAAATAGTTTGGTACGCCCCATAAAAAAAACAAATACGATAACTAACAAAAGAAAGTAAACTATCGCAAAAAACAGCTTTGGGGCATATTTAATGTTTTTCATCTTAGCTATTTATCTAAATTGTTTAGGTTTTAGTTTTTGAGTTGCTAATTCGGCAATTTCATTAATACGATTTTGCCTAGTTTCTGGTCTTTTCGCAAAAACCAACCATTGCAAAATACTTTTTCTAACGGAATTGCTTAAACTTAGGAAATATGCACTAGAGCCTTCATTTAGATTAAATGCTTGCGCTAAATCTGAAGGAATGATTAATTCCTCAACCTCATCTAAAATTGTCCACGAACCATTTTGCTTGGCAATTTCAATGGATGCTATGCCAGCGTTTGTCATTAAATTATTTTCTATCAAAAGCTTAACTTTTTCTTTATTAATTTTTGACCACACACTTGTTGGTTTGCGTTTTCCAAAAAATTGTATGAATGAATCTTCGTCTATAGTTTTGCGAATACTATCTATCCAACCGAAACAAAGTGCTTCATCAACCGATTCACTCCAAGAGATTGTCGATTTTCCAGATTTCTTTTTGTATTGAACCAACCAAACTCCTTTTTTTGTGTTATGGTTGTCTTGTAGCCATTGTCTCCACTCCTTTTTATTTGTTGGGCAGAAAGTTTCTGTTACTTTTTCCTTCTCAATCATACACTAAAATAAACAAATAAATTTTGTACGGATTAAAAGCTATGAGCTAATTTTTGTCAATTCATCTTCAAGCTTATCAAAGTTTTCCTCGTTTTTATCGATTGCAAAAGGTCTGATCTTATTACATTCTTTAGTAGAGGTAAAGAGCATTTTGAAAATTATTTTTGTTTGATTAGAGTTAACTTCCTCAAACATGGCAACTACCTGAAAAAGCGGTTTTGAAAATCTCTTCCAAGCAATTAGATGAGGCTCTTCAATTTTAATGAACTCGCATTCATTTGCATAATTTCCCTTGTCAGGGCCATGCATAATAAAGCTCCATTTACCTCCAACCCTAAAATCAAATTCATTAAAGGTATTGGTAAAACCTGTGGGACCCCACCAATTTTTTAAATGATTGGGGTCTGCCCAAGCCTTATAAACTATATTAATTGGTGCATTTACTATTCTTGAACTTACAATTTCAGAATCAGTAGTGGTTTTGATAATTTCTGATGTCATTATATTTAGTGCAAATTTTGCTGGTAAAGGACAAGGTGGGTATTGATAGTAAAGCTGCTGTGATAAAATTTTTCTTGTCATCTTTTGTGATTTTAGATTCTACAAAAAAATAAATTTGGTTAATATACATTCCAATCAAAGGCATTTTTAATTTACATCTATCAATTCTTTTAGATTAAGCCTACATTGCTCCAGACATTGCTGCTATTCAATATTTTGATGCATAAATCCCTAACATAATCAACAATAAATCTTTTGGTCTTTTATCGTAAAAAATTTCGTGGCTATAATCGAATTTGTTCCAATTAAATTTTGGGTTAAATTGGATTAGTATCTTTTTCTCTTTATTTTCAAGAATGTATTTACTATTGAATGTTCCTGTTGCTTTTAAAATATATTCTTGCCCATCCTGATAAGTAAGTACAATTTGACCGCTCCAATTCATTCTTAAGTTTGCTATTTCTACATCACCTTTGGTTACAGTAATTGTGGTTCCAAAAAAGCCAACCTGTTTAATCTCATAAGGCTCTGAATTGGTAATTTTTATTTCGGCTTTAAACAGTAATGGGAAAACTTGCTTCGCCATTGTTGGATTTAAAAACGCAGGCATATGGATTACTCACTACTGATATTTCAAATCCTAATATAGGTAGAAGGTTTTTGATATTTCTAAATCTCTAACTTGAAAAGATGCAAATTCTAATTTTCTCATGTTTATAAAATGTTGTCGTAATATAGTATATGCGACAACAAAAAACAAATCTCCTCTTATTCTGGAATGGTATAGAGCAATAGCGAATTGTTGTTACAATTGAAAGCTGCTACAGTTGAGTGGTATGGAAGTAAATCCATTATGTTAAATTTAAGTTGTGCTAGATAACAGGATTACAGATCGGCATCATTTTTAATACAAATTTTTATCAGAGAATTTGAAATCCTGTATTTTTGGCAAGGGTTTAATCAAAACTATTTTTTTTCTTGTATTTAAGGGTTTTTTTGAACCTAATATTTCATCAGTTTCAATTCTCAATCCAGTAATTAGGTTAAATTTTGTTTCGGTAAAAATCGTGTTTTCGTCTGTATATCCCTTGGTTGCATTATTGGTTAACTTATTTACATGTATCAACTCAAAATTTCCATTGCGATATTTGAAATCATAAGTAATATTGCCGCCTTTAATTTCGCGCCACATTGATAAAATCCCATTTTCAATAGAAAAACTCGGAATTTGGTAGCCATTAAATTTCCCTTTATTTTCTGCCGGATATTGTGGTTCAATTATTTTGATAGAAGATACAGCTAAAACTATTTTGCCATTTGGTTGAGATAAGAAAATTTGTAATCTCAAAGGCCTGGTTTCATTAACTGTATCCATATTAACGGTTATGCGGTCTATTTTGCCGTCATTATTTAAATCGCCTTTTTCTTCTCTAACTTGATAATTAAAATAGTCTTTTTTTATACTTTTTTGAGCGAATAAATTCATTTGTGCAGCAAGCATAAGTAAGACAAGGCATATGTTTTTCATATTTGAATTGGTTTAAATTTATCTTCTTATTGACTTTTCTGTAAGAGTTTTGAATATTAAATCTGATTTTCTGACCATTCAGTTTGTTACGTGGAACTTTGCACCCATCTATTTAATAAATAAGGCGTAGCTAAACACATGGATGAACTCGCTACTTTAAGCTGTTATTGTTTTATTCTTTTTAAATGATCGATTGTAATATATGATATATGCTGTGCCAACAATGGTTGGAGAAATCCAAACTAATGTGGTCACAATGTTTAATCCAGCAACTAAAATACAGTTTCAAATTTACATATTTTTTATATCCTCAACACCTGTTACATTTGTTGCACCATATGAGGCGGGAGTGGGTCGTGTTGAGAAGTAACCCATCGGGAATAACCTGGTTACACAGTTGGCAGATAGTGCATTTTTTTTACTTAATATATTCATGAATTTTTATATTTCTATTTTCATTATTCGCTTCTTCTATTGATTTCAGAATAGTTGAGATTTGAATCTTATCAATCATGTTTTTGTTAAAAAAAACATATTCTATTGTTTTTGTGTTTTTAATATTCTCTAGTGGATTTTTTGAAAGAAGAACTAAATCTGAATTATAACCTAATTTAATTTTGCCAGTGTTTCTTTTCATCCAATTGCTAGGTGCAACAGTTGCTGAATATAGTGCTTGCGAGTTTGTCATTCCAGACCTAGATAATGATTCTAATTCATTATGAAGTGAAAATCCGGGAATAACAGTAGCTACATTAGCATCTGTACCAGCCAATATGGTAACTTTATTGTCTACTAATGCCTTTGTCATAATACGGATAGCTTCTGCATAAGTTTTCCAAAAGGTCAGTGATAGTTTTCTTGCACCCAGTTCATTTTTTCCATCATATTCATATCCGTTTTTACCGGGCAACCAGCCCAATTTATATAATGGTGTTCCTTCAATAATTTTTGGATTGACATATTTTAAATCTATTTCTTTCAATTTAGATTTTAGGTCAAATTTTTGGCTCAAAAAACTTTCACACAACCAAACAGTTGAAGTAATGCTAATATTATTCTCTTTTAGTTTTTTTGCAATGTGTTCTGAATGCGCTTTTAAATAATTGAGATATTCTTCCGGATTTTTAGCTACTGATTTCCCAAAATCGTCAATCGTTTTTACGGTTATTTCTTCAACATGAGCTACCTCTTTTTGTCCTGATGTATAAAATGTTTCCAAACTTACTAGTGGTAGATGACCAATAACCGGGATTTTGTTTTTTTTGGCAATAGCTATTGTCATTTTAAATATTTCGGGATTGACAAAACCGTACATTTTAACAGCATCATAACCTTGCTCTTTTATCTTTTTTATTGATTTTTCAGCATCATTTTTAGTTGAATAGTTGATAGATTGCCTCGTCCAGCTATAATAATATCCAGCTAACCCACTTTCGCTAAAAATAGGCGGTGATGTAACGAATAGTTGTGGACCAAAGCCAGTATGCTGTATCTCTTTTTTCCATTCCAAAGCAATTGGTCTTCCTGCCATTTCTCTGACCGATGTAATGCCATTCGCTAAATATAAAAATAAATCGTTTTTACTTTCTTTTAAATGAACGTGAGAATCTATAAGCCCCGGAATCAGATATTTATCCGTTCCATCAATAGTGATGAAATTATTGTCTAAAAGTTGATGTTCTCCCAAAGTGATTATTTTTCCATTTTTGATAACCACATCCTGATTTTTGATGAAATACGTACAATCTTCTGAAAGCACATTGGTATTTTTTATTTGAATTATGTCGAAGGGTTTTACAATTGAAGTAATATCGATAACCTTAGTTGATTTACCTAAAACCTTATTTAATTCATTATCTGCCCATATGAATACACCAATAAAAATACCTGATACTATCATAACTGCACATAACAATCTCTTAAACCATCCACTTTTCATAAATTAATTATTTTGATTTATGATGCGAAAATAAAAGCAAATCAACCTTCAATCAATGTCTAATGTGGATTTAGGTATGAAATGTAGAGTTTTAGGGACAAAAATTATAAAGACAACAGATACTCTTTGTAATTTTTAGAAACAGGAAGTTCCATTTGAGTAAGAGAAATGGTATCCTGATTTTTCCAGGCCCTAAAATGAGATGGATTTATTAAATGCGAACGATGGATTTGAACCAAAAAGTCAAAATCATCCTGGATTTTTTTAAGCGTACTGCGAATTAATTTTGCTTTTAGTTGATATCCATCTAAAAAGAAGATTTCAACATAATTTTGCGCATTTGAAACACAAACTAGGTCATATTTCCTTATTTTTAAAATATCCAATTTATTTTCTCCTCTAATAATGATGTCTTCATTTTTCGATAAAATATTCTCGACTTTCACTGGAATTAGTTTTGCGACATATATCCTTGCCAAAATTATGATTGGTGTTGAAATCAAAATCAATTTAAGAATGATTATTGTTACAAAATCTAAAAAAATATATCCTCCGTTTAAAATGAATTTATAGTATGCATAAGTGCTGATTAAAAATAGCAGTTGAAAAAGTATAATGCTGGCTAGTTCAAAACCAATATTCCATTTTAATAGTCTTTGATACGCCCACTTTTGAAAAATAGCTAATAATACATAGCAAAGAAATGCAATCAGGCTGAATCCAACGCTAATAAGAATCCACATTTTAAAACTTATTGTCCCATCACCAAAGGGTCTTATGAAAAATGCGAAAATGAAAAGCCAAGCACTAATGAAGATTCCTATTAGGAAATGATGTTTTATGGATGGGTTTAATTTTTTCATTTTAATAAAAGTCACTATTTTATATTGAAATATCTTTTTTAATTCATCTAATTCACAATAGATATTTGTTAGTTTTCGGTTCAGTTGCATTTCTACCAACGTTTAGTGATTTAAGAAATAACGTCAATGGTAGATTTTCCACAGTAGACTTTCCACATGTTGCTCTGTTAGTTCTTATAGCCTTGCTGCCAAATATATATATCGAAATCTTTTATTTAGTACCTTGTTCAAGGTAAACAGCAATCCTATTTTGCCCTCATGGTTATGATTTTTGCTTCCGAGTTTTGTCCATCATTTCTCCTCCCTTTTTACCAATAAAACTTCATCATTTTCTAATAGGAGGTAACCATATTCATAACAGAAAACATAGGTATTGCCTTTTTGAGTAGCGTAGGTGTGGGTATGGAAATTAAAGTCGAAACCTTTTCTAATTAGAGTTTCACGCTTTACTTTTGTTTTACCTGCTGGGTTTTTGTTTTTCAAAATATCACGGTTCTTTTTGAGTACGCGATTAACTTCCTTTAAGAAACTGTTATCGTCAGTTCTTAAACGATTATTGTAATTGGTGCGACATTGGTCGTCGCAGAATTTTTTATCAGCCCTGCCGTTAACAACAGCGTTGCAGTCGAGACATAAACGTTCCATAAGGTTTTGTTTTTATCAGGGGTGATGATTAAAGCTACAAATAAATTTATAACTCAAAGAATTATTTAAAATTGCTTTTTTGATAGATTGAAGCAAAATATCGATTAAATTTTCTATAGTTAACCGTGTATAATCGTTTATACACGGTTATAAATGTTTAATATCCGACTATTTTTCCTGGCTGTTTGCACCTTTGTATTGTCGATAGCGGTGGTCGCTATTGTTCGTTAAATATTTAGAAACTTAAATTTAAACATCATGGAAAACGTAGTAAACAAAGTAGTATTGAGCGGTTGTGCAGGTAGCGATGCAGAATTAAGAATTGTAAGTGGTAATAGTAAGTTAGCCCGTGTAAACATGGCGGTAAACGAAAGCTATAGAAATGCCGCAGGTGAAGATGTTAAAAAAACACATTGGTTCTCTCTTACATTCTGGGGCGCAAAAGCAGATATCGCAGAATTAAAAATTAAAAAAGGAACCCGTTTTACCATCGAAGGTAGGTTGCAAACAGGAAGTTATGAAGCAAAAGATGGCACCAAACGTTACACTACAGATATAGTAGTAGATGAAGTAGTAATTAAAGAATTGGAAACGGTGAACTAAGTTTGGTTTTAAACCACTGTCCTTTAAGAGGCTGTATCATTGATTAAATGATCAGCCTCTTTTTTGTGTAATTTATTCGGGTACCTGATGGAGAAGATTTTCGTACAGGCGATTCTCAAAGGGTCATTTCGATTAATGATACAGTCTCTATTGCAATTGGCTCATCCAATAACTTTAATAAAGTGAGGATAATCAACCGCTTAAATCCATTCCGCGGCGGTGGAGGACTATTCTAAGTTGCAAAAGCAATGAACTTTGATAGGATGAGGCGTTTAACCACCAAGCCACAAAGAGCACAAAGATTTTTTACAGCGATTTGATTTTAAACCACTACTATTTAACCCCCTTTTTTTCAGGAGAGGGTAATTGTAATTTGCTAGAGCAATCAACGTAAATAGGGTGAGGTTTTAAAATATATAAGGTATAAGTTTTGCACTCTTCGTGTCTTTGCGGTTAGAAAAAATTAAAAGCATTTTTATTATTATCTACTCTTCAAACTACAATGAAGCATTTAGCCCAGCATAATAATTCCTTTTCATCGCAGGATTAAAATATCGATTATTCGCCGCATTTAAATCATTGCCCAAACTATAATTTTGGTTTAGTAAATTATTAACTCCAAAAACAATATCTAAAGCAGTTTTGCCAATCTTCAGATCTCTTATTCCAGTTTTTAAATCTGCCAAATGGTATTTCTTAGCGAACACAGTGTTCGCATCATTTAATGGAATAGCCGAAGTATAATTATGTTGAACAAACAAGAAAATCCCCTTTGGGAAATTAAATTCTAAACTACTTACAACAGTATGGTTGGGAACTCCTGTTAATTTATTTCCAGAATAATCTAAGCCAGCGTTGTTGAAATCATCGAATTTAAAATGGCTATAGGTAAAGCTATTTCTAATTAACAGACCTTTCAAAAATTGATGGGGGTTAGATTTAATTAACCAAAAGCTAGTTTGTAATTCTGTACCCAGCTGTTTTGTTCCTCCTGCATTGATGAAATATTCTATATCATTTGTATTTAATCTCCTCACAATGGCATCCTTTAGGTTGAAATAAAAAACTGTTCCATCAGCATAAAGTCTTTTGTTTTTAGACTGAAACCTTAAACCACTTTCGTAATTCCATCCAGCCTCTGCTTGTAAATTATTATTGATGATGTTATCTGAAGAACGAACTTCGGCCAGCGTAGGAGGCGAGTAGCCTTTACTTGCGGCAACTCTAAAAGTAAGGTTGCTATCTATTAAATAAGAAGCAGCTAATTTGGGCATCAACCTTTCCCTAAACTTTCTGTTTTTTTTTGCTGTAGTTGTAGGGAAATAACTTTGGTAATTATAGTTAAAGAAATTTAAGCTAGAGCCAAGTTCTATTAAAAGCCTTTGTTTAATATCTAGGTTTAATTTTAAAAAGCCAAAATTCTGATTTGCTTTTAAATTATCTGATGCAGTTAGGCTAGTAGCAACACCTTGTAAGTTTCCATAGTTGGCAATTTCACTTTTTGTTGTTGCGCTTTCTAATCCGCCTTGCACATTATACTTAATATTATTTTTTACTGTTTCGAATTCTAAAAAGGTACGGAGACCTAAAGTTTGCTCGTCTCTTTTTTCGTAATTAGAAATAAATGGATTTTTGAAATCTGTATTGCTCGAATAAAGTGCAAGTATATGTTTTAAGTTTTTGGTAAAGCTGTAACTGTTAGACAGGCCTGCAAAAAATGTTTTGTTATAAATAGCTGCTTTTTGGGTAATGGCTCCAGGCAAAGTCGGCGTGGCAGGTCTTGCAGACTTTGGGTTCGCCAACATTTGGACTGCGGTTAATCCTCCAGGCGTTTGGTAATCTAAATCGCTATAAAACAAAAAGGCCTTTATTTTGCCTTTTGAGCCATAATCCCAATTTTGTGATGTTTGGATATAGCGCCTTTTTAATGCACTATTTTCTCGGTAACCATCACTTTGTTGGTAGCCTGCAGTTAGGTTAAAATTGTAATTGCCATTAAATTGATTTAAACTAGCAGTTTGATGAAATAAGCCATACGAACCTGCACTAGTTGTTAAATTTAAGCTGTTTTTACGTTCTAAATTTGAATTAATTAACACAGCACCTCCTGTGTTTGCACCAAAAATACTGGCTTCTGGACCTTTATAAATTTCTAAACTACCAAGAGCGGCAACATCTAATGAATTGAGATAGGTATTTCCGCCAGCATCAGTTAAAGGAAAGTCATCTATATAAATTTTAACATTCCTAATCCCAAATGGCGATCTAAGCAGACTGCCTCTTAAAGATAAACGATAACTACCTGGCGAACGTTCTTCCATTCTTACTCCAGGAGCTGTATTTACTAAACCGATCAGAGAACTGCTAGGTTGATTTTTGAATTGAATGCTGTCTAAAATACTAACTGAACCAATTGCCCTAAGTAAAGGCTGTGGATTATGATAACCTTTAACCTTAACCTCGTCCAATTTTTTAATAGTATCTGTTTGTGCAATTGCACTAATTGATAATAGAATGAGAAGAACTGTTAAGATTTTTTTCAATGTTTAATTTTTTAAGCTTCGTATCGAGTGAGCTCAGCGGCAGCCTGTCCTGACTTCTCGAGATAGGCTGTCGCTGCATTATTACTTCCATCGACAATAAATCATAGGGACAAAAATAACAACAGTGATCGAGATAGCGCTGTATTTGCAATTAATTTTTTATTATTGTTAAAACTAATGCAGTTAAAACTCAAAGATTTCTCCGAGTGAAAAACTCGTTCGTATGACGATTTGTTAGAGGGTTGAGAACTTAATGGTAATAAACTACTTTGATGCAACTCTCCAGATAATGCCACTTACATCATCCGCTACCAATAAAGCACCGTCTTGTGCAACAGCAACACCAACAGGTTTACCGTAAACTTCCTTTTCATTTTTAATGAAACCAGTTAAAAAATCTTCTAATTGGCCTGTAGGTTTTCCATTTTTAAAAGGAATAAAAGCTACTTTATAGCCTACAAACTGCGAACGGTTCCATGAGCCGTGTTGACCAATAAACACGCCACCTTGATACTTGCTTGGAAACTTTTTAGCAGTGTAAAAAGCTAATCCTAGAGATGCTGTATGTGAACCTACCGGGATATCTGGCACTAATGCTTTTGCTACTAATTCCGGTGCTTGTCCTTTTAAACGTGGGTCTTCATTTTGCCCGAAATAAGAAAATGGCCATCCGTAAAAAGCACCTTCTTTAACACTTGTAATATAATCTGGCACTAAATCATCGCCCAAACCATCACGCTCATTTACTGCTGTCCATAATGCATTTGTGCCGGGTGCCCAAGCCATGCCAACTGGGTTACGCAAACCACTTCCATATATTTTTTCTCCACTACCATCTGGATTAAATTCTAAAATATTAGCTCTTCTAATTTCATTATCCAGCCCTTTTTCTGCAACATTACTACCAGAACCAACAGAAACATAAAGTTTAGTTTTTGCTTGATTAACAATTAAATTTCTAGTCCAGTGGTTATTATATCCGCCAGCTGGTAATTCCAAAATCTTTTTACCAGCATCTTTAATTTCTGTATCGCCTAAAGTATATGGGTACATCCAAACGCCATCTGTGTTAGCAACATAAAATGAATTGCCTATAAAAGCAGCGCCATAGGGCTGATTTAGTCCTTTTAAAAAAGTAAAGATTACTTCAGGTTTCCCATCTTTATCGGCATCCCTAAATAACATTATTGTATTTACACTTTTTCCTTGCACTTCAGATTTAGCTTTGCCACTTATCTCGTTTGCAATTTGCTCTACTTTGGTTCTTTCTGAATTAGAAAGCACCACAATCACGTCTCCATTTGGGGCAACTACAATGTTCCTGGGGCTTTTCATTCCCTCTGCAAATTTCGTAACTACAAATCCTGCCGGAGCAGTAGGAGTTTGTCCTTCTGGCCATGGCACTACTTTACTAAAATTGGTTTTGCTCGTTTTGGTATCGGCTTCTGGCAATTCTACAGTTTTTCCTAAACCTGTTTTTACCTTTGCAGCAGGCGTGGTTTGCGCAAATGCGCTTGTAGAAAATAAAACAGCTGTTGTTAATATGCTTAGACTAAGGGAATGATTTTTCATCTTTTGAAATTGGGATAATTATTAGTTTAAACAGCTATAGTTTAAAGTTGTTTGATATTTTTGGTTTTAATATTTGACGTACTTACTGAAGGTTTTTGAAAGCAATTTTTATAGAATTTTCCTTCAAATTAACTGCTGCAATTTTTGCATACAGTTGGTTTTTAAAATACCTTTTAAGTTGAATTATTATATCAGGTAATCATATAAAATAGAGTTAGATATAATGTTAAGATGGAAATTTATTTAATCCGATAACTTAGGCCGAATCTAACTACTTTTGAACTAACTTCCCAAGTGCCTCCACCAGTGATACTTTCCATATAATTGCTTAAACCGTAAGAATAGCCAGCATATATACCAAATTTCTGATAATTAGCAGCTAATTGTAGTCTTGGTCTAATGTCGGTTTTTAAGTTTTTTCTATCTCTGTTGGTGTTTACAGTAAAACCAGTAGCTGTTATTGCCTCTCCTTTTTCTTCTGACTTTAAAATAATTCCGAAGTCAATTCCTGCAGTTAAATCAAAAGTAGTTATTGTTTCACCGAAACGAAAACCAATATTTGGGTGTAGATTTAAAAATTGTGTATTTAATTTGGTTACCCCGGTGGCAGGTAAGTTTGATGAACCACCAGCACCAAAACTATTGATGCCAGTAATATCAATTTTGCTGTTCATCGCTTCGTAACCTACATCCAATCCTAATAATAAATGTTTTGCCATTACATTTTTTGCGTTAACTGATAAACCATAGCCCAAACCATTTTTTGTTCCATAAGGATTATTGGTATAACCAGATTGACTTGCAACATCACTGGCATTGATAAAAGTTGAACTTTTAGCAGAATTGCCGCCAAAAGAAAACAGTCCAGAATTTGCTGAAACAGAAAGCTCAATTTTTTGAGCATTTACTTTTAATACGTAAAGTGAAATGAATAGGAGGAGGAGCGCTTTTTTCATATGATTTAATAAATGGTTAATATTTACAATACGATTTGAAATTAAACAATGTTACATGAACCATGAATTAATTATTTTAAATAAATTTCAACCTCCAACTCAACAAATCTCCATCTTCATTTACCTTTTCAAAACCATTTTTTTGTAAAATACGCCAAGAAGCGGGATTATCTCTTGCAGTTTGAGCGAAAATTGACTTTACATTATCCTGCCTTTTTGCCCAATCAACTATACAAGCAACCGCTTCAGTCATATAGCCTTTGCCTCTATAGCTTTCATAAGTCCCATAACCTATTTCAATTTCCCCATCCTTAGCAGGTTCGCCAACAAAACAAACATCGCCTACCATTCTACTTTCTGCTTTTAGAATAATTCCCCACAAAGTAGAAAATAGATGGTTTTTTCCAGTATCTGCAACATTGGGTAATATGGTTTCTGCTAAAGCTTCTCTTAATTCTGGAGAGATAATTTTTACCGTTGGGTTAAGTTTAAGCTCTCTTTCTAAAGAATTATCATTAGCAATGTATTTGATTAATTGGCTATGAGATAATGGTTTTAGAATAAGGTTTTTACTAGAGATCATTTATTTGTTTTTCCTATTGCAAAGCTAAACGATTTTTCTATCAGTAGGTATCTCAAGGGCTAAACAATTGAATTCTTTAGCAATGATTTTTTTTGAAGAGCAAAACCAATACTCATCGGTTCTGATAGACCCGCCATATCTTCAAGTGCTCGTCCCGATGAAGAAGCGTAACTGTGGGCTTTTCGCTTTGTCGGGTCTAAGTTACTTGGGTTAACCTATTAAACTAAACCTAAGGCACAGGAGCGACCACGAAACCCAATTTTTCATCAGGAGAAGTAAAGCGAATGGCAGGACTTCCAAAGCGATCAAATACTGAACCTGCTTTTCAAAAAATAGGAATGTAAAATAGAGATATTTCTATCCCTTTAATATTTTAGCTTTTTCTGTATCAAATTCTTCTTGCGATAAAATCCCTGCATCTAAAAGTTCTTTTAAATCTAATAAAGCTTGTTTTTTACTCGCCATATCGTTTTTTGCAGGTTCCTGATTTGCTATTGGTTCAGTTTTTACGGTTGCACTGATATTACCTGGTCCAAATTTCAACAGCAGTTCTGTAATCTCATTATAACCCTTAATGTTGCTGTAATCTATTGCCTTTTGCTCTTTTACATTCACAATTGTTGGGTCTGCCGATTTCTCCAATAAAAATTTAACGGCATCTTTTTTGCCATTTGCAGCGGCATAATGCAATGGTGTATTGCCACTTTCGTCCTGGATATCAACATTAGCCCCGTTATCTGTAAGCAATTTCAGCATACTTAAATGCCCACTTTTGGCAGCAACATGTAACATGCTTTCGCCACCATATTCGTAAGAACTATTGAAAGAGAAGCTTGCCGAAATAGAAATGTTATTTGCAGTTTCTATCCATTCTAGGTACGAATACATGCTGTCTGTGTTGCCAGATAAAGGTTTAGCATAATTTACATCAATGCCATTTGATAAAAATAAATCAACAATTTCTTTCTGATTGTTTGCACAAGCATACCAAATAGGGGATAGCCCATTTCTGGAAGAAACAAATACATCCGCACCTTTATCAACCAAAATTTTGGTAAGCATACGGTTATTGTCGTAACAAGAAATTAGCAAAGCTGATTCTCCATCGTGGTTTACATGATTAACGTTAGCACCTTTCTCTAAAATCAACTCAACCATGGGGTTGTTTTTAGATTTTACAGCAAATAACAAAGGAGAATTTCCTTGTTTATTGGTAGTGTTTATATTGGCACCATATTCCAATAATTTTTGAACTATTTCTTTATTTCTCCAGCTTGCTGCTATTAATAAAGGTGTTTCAGCTTCATTACTTTCTATATCTACATCTATTCCTTTCTCCAATAACTTTTCTAAAATTTCAATTTGCCCATTTTGAGCAACAACATGCAATAAACTGTTTCCTTTTAAATCGTTGATGTTAATTCTTGCCCCTTTTTCTAAAAGATACAATGCAGTTTGTTTTTGCTTTTGCAAACAAGCGAAGTAAAATGGAGTTTCTCCAGCGTGATCTTCATAATCTAAATCTGCGCCCTCACTTATTAAAATCTGCACCAAATCTAAATATCCCCTGTGGGCTGCATAATGTAAAGCGGTTCTACCTTTTTCATCAGTATAACCAATTTCTACTTCTTTATTTGCCAATAAAAGTTCGGCTATTTTTCTTTTGCCGCTTTCGCAGGCAATTATAAATGACATCGACATAAGCTTAGGCTTGTTTCATTAAAAGTTCAACCGTTTTTATTTTATAGTTATCATTAGAGGCCAGCATTAATGCGGTTTGATCCTGATCGTTCGTTAGGGTAAAATCTGCTCCTTTTTCTAGCAAAAGTTTAACTTTTCTATAGGTTTCCTTTGCCTTATCATGGTCGTCATTTACATTATAGGCACAAACTTTATGCATAAGTGTGTTTCCCTTGCTATCTTGAACATTAATATCAACAACTCCTGTCTCTAAAATCGCTTCTAATAAAGTAACCGGCTTACCTGCAGCCGAATCTAATGACGTCATTTGGTCGCCATAACGATTACAAGACCTGTAAACATCTGCTCCATCATTAATCAGCTGTTTAATAATGGCCTGATTTTTTTCAATGCTATCGAAATTAATTTCTGTTACATAGTTAAATAGAACTGTTTGCCCCGAACTATTTAAGTCATTAAGTTCTGGAGAAGCGTATTCGCAGAGTTTTAGGTAGACATTTAAATCGTGGTTCCAAATAATGGCATAATAAAAGGCGTTATTTCCATCACCATCTACATGAGCAGGGTTTGCACCATTTTTTAGTAGCACATCCAATAAATTCACCTTTCTAAATCTAAGCGCAGAAATTAGGGCAGTTTCACTTTTGTTGTTAACAGAATCAACCATTAATCCTTTGTCTACCAAAATTTCAACATATTGATTAAATAGTTGGTAATAATCTTCACTCGACATGCTGTAAATTCCTTCAGAAGATTTTACCAGCTGATGAATATTGTCTTCATCCTCATTGTTTCTAAAATTTACATCACAGCCAAAATCAATAAGCGTTTGTATAGTGCGTAAATTGGCACTTTTTATAAATGCATAACTTAATAGAGTATATCCTTTTATTTCATCATTTATATTGGTAAAATAATCGATAAAAACATCAAAAAAGTCATTTACCTCCTCATCTATTGTTCTAAGGGTAAATAGCACATAAAAAAAACTGAAGTCGAAATTATCATATTCATAAATATCAGTTTCAATTATTTTATTGTCCACAAAAAGATGGAGCATATCAAATTGTTTTGCTTCAATTAATATTTCATACATTAATGCCTTCGTTTGCACGTGCATATCTGATGGAAATTTTTCTCCATTAGCAAGTGCCACCATTGCACTATTAAAATCTCTAGACCTTATTGCTTCTTCTAAAATCATTAGGTGTTTTTCATTAAAAGTTCAACCGTTTTTATTTTTAAATTATCATCAGAAGCCAACATTAAAGCAGTTTGATCCTTGTCATTAGTCGCAGCAATATCCACGCCGTGTTCAATTAAAAGTTTAACCTTTCTGTACATTTCTTTTGCTTTTTCCGCCTCGTAATTTACATTTTGAGCGCAAACTTTGTGTAATAAAGTATTTCCTTCGTTATCATTTCTATTGATATCTATCTTCCCTGTTCCTAAAACAGATTCTAAAATTGATGCAGGTTTCTCTGCTATTAAATCTAGGGGAGTGGTTTCTCTGCTGTAATGAATATTGGCATGGTAAAGATCTGCACCATCCTCAATCAGTTTCTTTAGGAAAGAAATGGAATGATCAGAATTGTACATCATCCTAACATATTCAAATAAAAGCGTAACCTGGTCTCTGTTGGGAATATCAAATTGAGGTAAAGCGAAATCACGCAGGATATGATACATTTTTACATCTTGCTGATGCGCAACTGCGTAAAAGAAAGCAGAATTACCAGTTTTATCTACATGGTTTGGATCTGCACCATGTTCTAAAAGAAATAGCAAAAAATGCTGTTTATTAAATTCTACTGCAGAAATTAGCGGAGTTTTTGCAACAATATTTTGTCCGTCTACATCAACACCTTCATTTATTAAAAGTTCGATATAATCCTTTTGCAGTTGGTGCAATTCATTATCATTAAGGTCAAATCTTTTTTGGTTATTTTTTACGATCTGCTGGATGTAATTCTCCTCTGCATTGTTTTTAAAGTTTACATCACAACCAGCATCAACTAAAATTTTGATGAGGTGAATCGCGGTTAATTTTTCGAAGAAATAGCCTAACAGGGTTTGTGTATCTATTTCATCATTGATGTTGTCGAATTTTGAAATGAAATTCTTAAAGAATTCCAAACCATTTTCATCCGTCTTTAAATTTCTGGTTAAGCTCTGAAAAACGCTTTTGTCGAATTTATCGAACTCATAAATATCAGTTTCAATGGTTTTATCTTTTACCAAATGGTTGATGATTTCGTATTGCTCAGCTCTAAACAAATTGTCTAAAATCTGTGCTTTATGGTAATCTTGTAGGTCCTTCGGGACTTTTTCTCCAGCTAGAAGCATTGGATATGCATCAGAAAAATTGCCGGCATTTAAAAGTTGTACTAAATTGTTTTGATTCATAATTAAGCCCAAATATTAAATTATAAAGGATTATTTAGACCAGATTGTTTGCTAAACATTCAGAATTAGTAGATTATCCAAAAAGGAAAATCGGCCAATGTAATGTTTAGCACACCAAGTTAGCTAAATAATCAATTGAATGTTTAGGGATAATTTTTATTCGTGATTGTTTAAAAATATAAATTTTATTAAAATTTAAGAGCTAATTCCAAATTTCATTCTGACTTGTTAAAATTAATGGTAAACCATCTGTAACCATAATGGTATGTTCATGCTGTGCCACAAAACCACCTCTGTTACCAACTAAAGTCCAGCCGTCTTTTTCTGCATTGGCGATGGTAGATTTGGTAGAAATGAAAGTTTCGATAGCCACCGTTGTATTTTTTCTAAAACGCTCAAAATTATACCTGTCTTGGAAGTTGGCAATTTCATGCGGCTCTTCATGTAAACTTCTGCCAACACCATGACCGGTTAAGTTCTTAATTACCGCATAGCCGTTCTTTTTAGCTTCAGTTTCTATCAACTTACCAATGTCAGAAATCCGAACACCACCTTTAATATTATTGATAGCTTTTTTTAAGATATTCTTAGATGCATCAACCAATTTTTGGTATTGATAAATGTCATTGCCTAACACGAAAGATCCACCATTGTCAGACCAAAAGCCATTTAATTCTGCAGATACATCAATATTTACCAAATCGCCCTCTTTAAATATTTTCTGCGCACTAGGAATACCATGGGCAACTTCATTATTTACACTAATACATGTCCATCCCGGAAAATCATAAGTTAAACGCGGAGCAGATTTTGCACCCAAATCATTTAAAATACTACCGCCAAAATCGTCTAATGCTTTAGCAGACATTCCTGGTTTAACATAATTTCTCATTTCTTTGAGCGTAATAGCCACGGCATCGCTTATTTTTTGCATCCCTTGAAGTTCCTGCGGATTGGTAATAGACATATTTGTTGTTATTTGATCAAAGATATGGCTTTTTCTAAAATTTCATCTTTACCCTCTTTCAATCCATCTATCGTTAATTTAACCTCAACATCTGGAACTATACCAATTCGTTGTGTCTCTTTCCCATTGGGGTAATAAACACCAATTTGTGTAAAACCTGTACTTAAACCACCCGGAAAAGTAACTGCCATCCCAACTGTTCCGTCTGCACCAGATGTTTGGCTCCCTACAATTAAAGTATTTGGCCTAGTACTTAAAGCCATGGTTGATAATTCAGCTAAGCTTTGTGTTTCTTCATTAACAAGCACAATTACTTGCCCTTTAAAATTTTCAGTTTTAACTTCTCCAATCATAGTCTGTTTCATGTAATCATCAGACATAAAAGTAAATAAGCCAGGTGTCTCGGTACTGCCTTCTGTATATCTGGCAATATCCATTGGTTTAGTAAATAAATACTTGGCAATATCCCACGCAAAACTAGTTGGCTTCGGATAGGTACGCATATCAATTATAATGGCTTTGCTTTTCATAGTAACTGGCATTACACTTTGTAACTTATTACCTAATCTACCAGGATGAAAATAGGCAATGTTCCCATTTATAATCTTAAACCCAGTATCCGTAGGGATAGGCTTTCTATAATTCATTTTATTGTAAGGGAAACACTTTATTACGGTTTGCGCTGTCTTTTCGTTTCTAATGTAACTCACATTCATCACCGTATCATTGGTTCTCAGAAAATGGGCGGCCAATTTTCTATAAACCGAAGGTTGGTTAGAACCAGTAAAATAAATACGCTTCTCTTTAATAAGCTGCGCTACCGAAATGTTGTTAATGCTTTGAATAATGTCGCCTTTTTTGAGAGAATTAATACCTATAACCTCGTCATTACTATAACTTACAACAGGTTGATTGTTAACAAATGTAATTTCAATATTTGGTTTAAATGCACCAAAATAATTCCTAAAAGCAGCATCGTAAGGAGAAATGTCAGAGTGCGAATCTTGTGTTTCGGCAATAAAAGCTGCAACAGTTAGTTTGTAACTCAGCTCATCTTTAGCCGTTGCAAATTTTGGAACATATTCTTTTAACACATTATCCCAAGATTTATCAATAATGTTTTTGTAGGGCGAGAAATATTCGTAAATATTCCAAAATCTAAATAAACCTAATAAGCGATAGCCAGCATCTGGATATTTAAAACCAGCATAAGCCGCCTCATTTCTAAAAATAGCAATTGGCGTTTCTTCATTATATATTCTTACATAATAACTTTCAACTGGTCTGTCAGCTTTTCTAATGTTATTTAACTCATTAATCAATTTTTTACTAAATCCTGAAGTAGTTATCCACTGCAAATTAGGCTTGTATTTAATTTTGCTGGCATCAAAAACTGTGGGCACTACAATTTTATAAGGTCCTAGTTTGGCAATCCAATTACTAAAAATATCGTTTCTTTCTGCTGCTGTTTTAACTGCCAATATTCTAGGCATTACCCTAAACAACTCGAAATCCCAATTATAATCTCCACCACTGGCAACGGGATGATGGTATTTTAAAAAGCCCCAAATTTTAGCTAAGACAACTAAATTATCACTTTGTGTAGCTGTTAAATGCTGAATATCTATTTTAGAACCATCGATAAATTCTTTATCTAACGAAGCCTTTTTATCTTTATCTATAAGGTTTGGCATTTGAGCCTTTAACTTAAATCCAATCAATAAAATAATTAATAATAATATTGCTTTATGTTTCATAACATTAGTTGTTTACATAGATGACGATAAAAAACTCAAATGAGTTGCAGTGGTCTATTATTAATCGGTTCTTATATTTTTTTGAATATAAACATAATTTCTATTGCTGAAAAACACAGTTAGAATTCATATAATGTTTTACATATGGCTTGAGCCTTTTTTGAAGAGCAAAGCTTGCTCATCGGCTACAGCAGTCCCGCCATCGCTTCAAGTCCTCGTCCAGATGAAGAATCGGAACTGTGGGCTTTTCGCTTTGTCGGGTCTATGTTACTTTGGTTTGTCTTACTATTTTAAACCTATAGGAGCAAAGTAAAGTGGATGGCTCCAAAGGGGTTGCCAATGGGTCAGGACGCTCTCAACTTATGTAATGTATTTTTCGCCAAGTTAGACACTAGCCGAAAGTCGCAAATTCATTAAATTAAAAGTATGTCAGTCTGAGCCTGTCGAAGACCTTCGTTAATCCATCGAAAGCCTCTGGAGACAACATTATAAATTAATAGCTTCAGAATGAACTTTAATTGTCCCATATCCACAATTAACATTCGGATGTCTTAAAATTCATTCGTTTATTTTATCTTTAGGCGATTTTACACAATCCGATAAAATCCAATCAGTATTAAATATTAACAAACCAATATCACATGTCAAATACTTCGAAGATTATCTACACTAAAACAGACGAGGCGCCAATGTTGGCAACTTATTCACTTTTACCAATTGTGCAAGCTTTTACCGCCTCGGCAGGTATCGATGTAGAAACAAGAGATATTTCACTAGCAGGAAGAATTTTAGCCAACTTCCCAGAATATTTAAAAGATGACCAAAAAATTGGGGATGCTTTGGCTGAATTAGGTGCATTGGCAACTACTCCAGAGGCAAACATCATTAAATTACCAAATATTTCTGCTTCAATTCCGCAGTTGGTGGGTGCAATTAGCGAATTACAGTCACAAGGATATGCTTTGCCAAACTATCCAGATAATGCACAAACTGAAGAAGAAAAAGCTATTAAAGCTAAATATGGTAAAGTATTAGGTTCTGCAGTAAACCCAGTTTTACGTGAAGGAAACTCAGACAGAAGAGCGCCAAAAGCGGTTAAGAACTATGCAAAGGTTAACCCACATTCAATGGGTGCTTGGTCTGCAGATTCTAAAACTCGTGTAGCAAGTATGACAGAAGGCGATTTTTACGGTTCAGAAAAATCTTTAACTGTTGCAGATGCTACGCAATTTAAAATAGAATTTGTTGCAGAAGATGGAACGGTAACCGAATTAAAAGGTTTATCTCCATTAAAAGCAGGTGAAGTAATTGACAGCTCTGCCTTAAGTTTATCGGCTTTAAAAGTATTTGTAGCTAAAGAAATTGTAGCAACAAGAGCAGCAGTAACATTATTGTCTGCGCACTTAAAAGCAACGATGATGAAAGTTTCTGATCCGCTAATTTTTGGTGCAATTGTAGAAGTTTACTTCGCAGATGTATTTGCTAAATATGCAGATTTATTTGCAGCATTAAACATTGATACCAGCAATGGTTTAGGCGATGTGTATGCAAAAATTGCTGGCAATGCTAAACAAGCAGAAGTAGAAGCTGATTTAGCTGCGGCGATTGCAAATGGTCCGGCTTTGGCAATGGTAAACTCTGATAAAGGAATTACCAATTTGCACGTTCCAAGTGATGTAATTGTAGATGCTTCTATGCCTGCAATGATCCGAACTTCTGGCCAAATGTGGAACAAAGACGGGAAATCTCAAGATACAACCGCTTTGATTCCAGATCGTTGTTATGCTGGTGTTTACACCGCAACAATTGATGACTGTAAAGCAAACGGTGCTTTTGATGTAACTACAATGGGTTCGGTACCTAACGTAGGTTTAATGGCTCAAAAAGCAGAAGAATATGGTTCTCATGATAAAACTTTCCAAGCAAAAGCAAACGGAACCATCCGTGTAACTGATGCTGATGGCAAACTTTTCTTCGACCAAAAAGTAGAGACTGGGGATATTTTTCGCATGTGCCAAACTAAAGATGCACCAATTCAAGATTGGGTTAAATTAGCTGTGAACAGAGCTCGCTTATCGGCTACTCCAGCAGTTTTCTGGTTAGATGAAAACAGAGCCCATGATAGTCAAATCATCGCAAAAGTGAAAAAATATTTAGCTGATCATGATACCAATGGATTAGATATTGAAATCCTTGCTCCGGTTGAAGCAACAAAATATACTTTAGAAAGAATTAGAAAAGGACAGGATACCATTTCTGTAACAGGAAACGTATTGCGTGATTATTTAACAGATTTATTCCCAATTTTAGAATTAGGAACTTCTGCAAAAATGTTATCTATCGTTCCATTAATGAATGGAGGTGGTTTATTTGAAACTGGTGCTGGTGGTTCTGCCCCAAAACACATTGAACAATTTATAGAAGAAGGTTATTTACGTTGGGATTCATTAGGAGAGTTTTTAGCCTTACAAGCTTCTTTAGAGCATTTGGCACAAACTCAAAATAATGCTAAAGCGCAAGTATTGGCTGATGCATTAGACGAAGCAAATGCTTTATTCTTAGCGAACGATAAATCTCCTGGTAGAAAATTAGGCACCATTGATAACCGTGGTTCTCATTTCTATTTAGCTTTATATTGGGCTCAAGAATTAGCTAAACAAACTAAGGATGCAGAATTACAAGCTAGATTTGCACCATTGGCTAAAGCATTAAGCGAAAACGAAACCAAAATTGCGGAAGAATTAATGGGCTCACAAGGTAAACCTCAAGAAATTGGTGGTTACTACCATCCAAATGATGAATTGGCATTTAAAGCAATGCGCCCAAGTGAAACATTGAATACAACTTTGGGCTCTCTATAGAACTAATAACCACCAAAGCACGAAGACCACTAAGAGTTAAATTTAACTTGGTGTTCTTTGTGTCTTAGTGGTTTAAATTCCTTGATTGGTGTCCTCACTAATCAAACATAATTACTAGTCGTAGCATCTCGCTACGACTTTTTTGGTTTTTAACTTTTTGTTGCCGGGGCAATCTCCTTCATGTTATTAAACACCATGCATTTTCCTTGCATGAGGGATAGCAGCAAAAAGCCCGTAAGGCCAATTTCTTCAATTGGCTGCGGACTTGCCTGCCTGCGGTAGGCGGCAGGTAGCGCACAGCCCAACCCTTGCGCAGCTTGGGGCATACCCAAATAATTATGCTTGTAACTAAAAAATTTGGAATTTTAAATTAAAACAAATCAACAATTGATTTCGTTATATTTATACTATTAAACGAACATATTATGAGCACATCAGATCAAAAACCAACGCCCGCAAACGATAAATTACATCCAAGTGATTTAGGTGAAACCAAAGATTTTAACGATTTATCTTACGATAAGGATAAACAGAGTTACGAGTTAGATGTGAAAGGAGAGGACAAGGATTACGATCATCCAATGCCTTATGAAACTATTGCTACGGGCGCTATCGATGATAATTCTACTTTCGACGAGGCAAACCCTTACGTTGGAGATGAATATGCAACTGATGTGGAGAAAGTAAATGATAAACTCGAAGAATTAGGAATGCATGTTGACAATAAAGGAGAAAGTGTTTTGCTAAGTCCTGAGGATGAGATCTTAGCCCGTACGCCAGAAGATGATAGAGACGATTTAGACGAAGAAGGCTATCCTAAAAATGATGCGCCAAATACTTAATCTTTCTTTTTAGGCCTTATAAAATAATAGGTGAAAATGCCAAAAACTATTCCGCCTAACGGAGCAGTAATAGCTGCAAACTGAACTGTAGACATAAATGATTGCACTAAGCCAAAAATGACTGCAAATATTAATCCAGCGTAAACGGAATCTCTTATTAGTGATTTCTTTTCGCTGGTCATTATGGGTTGATATCAAGATTAAAGCGCCTTCTCATTTCTTCTAATTGTGGGTTTTTATCTACCAGATAACTATACTTGTCTTTATTGGTGTAAATACGTTTTTTGCCAAGATTTTCGGCCTTTCTTACAGTTAGGTCAATGTCGAAGTTCTTTAATCCGCTTCGCAAAAAGTTAAGCAAATCTACCTTTTCAGTATTTAAGGTGCTTTCTAGCGCAGAATTTTCTACCAATACTGTTATTTTGGTGCCTTCAACTATCGGGTCATTATTCATCAAAGTAAATAAGTGAATTTTTTGATCGTCGTTTGCTTTTTGCGTATAAACCCTCCAGAGTTCTAAAAATTGCTCAGTAGTAAAATCCTGTTTTTCGTTGCCTGAAATATATTTTGGGCCTTTATCTTCATCTGCTTCCGCTATGCGTTCTAAATCTGTTAAAGATGGAATTAAGGAGGCAACGTTTTTTTGATTATTAGGTTGTATTTTAATTGAACCAACAGTTGCACTTAAGCCTACAATCGGTTTTGGTTCTGGCGCTTTAGTAGGAAGCGGAATATTGATATGACCTGGTAATGTCTCAGTCCGCAATTTTGCAGCTGGGAGGGGGGTTGAGGGCTGCGTATCGTTTCGATCTTTAGTCTTGGCTCTTTCAGCCTCTGGATCGCTTTGGTCTTTGGGCTTTAAGCTTTCAGCTCCAGATTTAACTAAAGTTTTTTTTTTATCCTGATCTAAGTCAGTTGCTGTGTGAGGTTGGTTTGCAAGTTGGATTACCGAATTTATGTGGCACATTTTGATGAGCGACAGTTCGACCTGTAACCGTTGATTTTTACTGTTTTTATAAACCAAATCGCAAGCATTTGCCAAGTTTAAGGCAGTAAGGATAAAACCTAAATCGGCGGCTTTACTTTGCGAAAGATATTTTTGTTTGATATTGTCACTTACCTCTAAAAGTTGAACGGTTTGTGCATCTTTTCCAACCAAAAGATTTCTGAAATGGCTTGCTAATCCATTGATGAAATTATTGCCATCAAAACCATTGTTTAAAATTTCATTAAACAACAATAAGGCCTGGCTTACATCGCCACTGCTTAAATAATCTGTAAGTTTAAAATAATAGTCGTAATCTAAAATGTTAAGGTTGTCGATTACAGATTTGTAGGTTAAATTTTTGTTGGTGTAACTTACAATCTGGTCGAACATCGAAAGTGCATCACGTAAACCGCCATCAGCTTTTTGCGCAATAATGTGCAAACCATCGGCTTCTACAGCTATATTTTCGCGAACTGCAATTTTATTTAGATGCCCTGCAATATCCTCTACCTGTATTCTATTGAAATCAAAAATCTGACAACGCGATAAAATGGTTGGCAAAATTTTATGTTTCTCCGTAGTCGCTAAAATAAAAATTGCATAAGAAGGTGGTTCTTCTAAAGTTTTCAGGAATGCATTAAAAGCATTTGCCGAAAGCATGTGAACCTCATCTATGATATAAATTTTATACTTGCCAGCTTGTGGTGGTATCCGAACTTGTTCAATTAGACTTCTAATGTCATCAACAGAGTTGTTAGATGCCGCATCTAGTTCGTGAAAGTTAAATGAATGCCCAGTTTGAAAAGAAATACAGTTTTCGCAAGTTCCGCAGGCTTCTTGCTCTACTGTTAAATTTGTGCAGTTAATTGTTTTGGCTAAAATACGGGCACAAGTTGTTTTACCAACTCCACGCGGTCCGCAAAATAGAAATGCTTGCGCCAACTGATTGTTCTTAATGGCGTTTTTTAAAGTTCCCGTAATATGCTGCTGCCCAACTACGGTTTCAAACGTAGCCGGACGATATTTACGAGCCGAAACAATAAAATTTTCCATTGGCACGAAAATAGGAAAATTTGTCGAGGTTGAAATGTTGAAAGTTTATAATGTTGAAAAGTTACGCTTCATAATAATTATCTGACTAATTTTTCTGGAAACGAAACGAGGAAGTTCTTCTGTAGCTCTAGTTCTTCTCTTCGCTAAATCTTTTACCCTTAAATTCCCTAAAGTGGAATTTGGATAAAAGGATATCGCTGCGATAAGGTTTATGAATAAAGTAAGTTGCAAAGTTCAAAAACACAGAGGGAAAAAAGCTGCTAAGAACCACTAGCTTTGTTATATAAACCCCTGCCTGCCCGTCCGGCAGGCGACAGATGGCGGGACTGAAACAGCATTGAAATACTGACACTGTTTTTCAATTTTAGCTTTCTTATAAGTTGCCTTAAGAACTTTATAATCGCTTTGTGTATTTTGTGCCTTGGTGGTTAATGGCTTATGGAACTACTTAATCATAGATTTTAATTCCTTACGATACTGAGAAGCACTTTTGCCAGTGAATTCCTTGAAAATTTTATTAAAATGACTAAAATTATGGAAACCACTTTCGTAACTAATATTTGCAATACTGATCGGTTTTTCAGCTAAAAGTTTAGAAGCATGAACAATTCTGTATTCATTCACAAACCTGGTAAAAGTCTTTTTGGTCATCTTTTTAAAATATCTACAGAAGGATGGAATGGTCATGCTGGCCATTTCTGCAATCTCTTCTAAGCTTATCTCCTCTAAAAAGTGGTCTTTAACATAATTAAAAACCATATTAATTCTGTCGTTATCTTGTACTTGCATTTCTAGAGAGAAATTTTGTGCATTTAATAAGGTATAATCCGAAGCTTGCTCTAACTCTTTAAGTACGCTCAAAAGTGCCAATAGCTTTTCAAACGACCATAGGCTATTCATTTTGTCTAAAGTTGGGCCAATAAGTTTCATGGTATCTTTACCAAAGGCAATACCATATTTTGCTTTTTCGAATAAATTGGCAATTCCCTTGGTTTCTTTAAGCGATAAAAAATCGGTGCCCAAAAAATTAGGTTTCATTTGTATCACTACCTCATTTTTATTGCCTGTAGTTTCATCTGTAAAGCCGCAGTGTGGTAAATTACTGCCAATTAATATCAAATCACCGTCGGTATAGTAAGAAATATGACTTCCTATTTGGCGTTTGCCCGAACCGCCGTTTACAAAAACCATCTCAATCTCTGGGTGGTAATGCCATACGTGCGCCTTGTTGTTAGAATTCTCGACATATTTAGAATAGGAGAAAGAGCTCCCAAAAGAAGGTTCAACAATTTCGAAACTAGGCTTAATCTTTTTCATTTTAAATACAAAAATAATTCAAAATTTATGGTTAATTGTTAATATAATGTAAACTGATATATAATTAGGTTAATATAGCATATAAATTGGAAAATATGGAATAAAATTAGCTTTAAAATCCGTCTTAAATTTGCTTAACAAAAATGATAGTTAACCCATTAAGCATATTTAACATGAAAAATTTTATAAAAATCAGCCTAGTTGTAGCATCACTTATCTTGATGGCTACAGGAGCGTTTGCAAATGATTTCCTTCTAAAAACTGGAACAGAAAACCAAAAAACAATTAGCATCTTAATTAACGAAGTTCAAGATGTTAATTTGTCGTTACATGGTTTAGATAGAGAAGTAATTTACGAGCAAAAAATACAAGCTAAACAAGCTACTACTAAAACTTATAATTTAGATGCCTTGCCAGATGGTAATTATACATTAAAGTTAGAAGTTGGATCAAAAATTACTACTTATAAAATTGCTATTAAAGAAAACAAAGCAATTGTTTCTGAGCCTGTTGTTGCAGAAGTAATCAAACCTGTTTTAACTAAAGATAAAGAAATAGTAACGCTTGATTTAGGCAATACCTATAAAGGTGAAGTTGAAATTCAGGTTTACAATGAATACAACGAAGAGTTGTACAACCAAAAATTTGAAGATCAATCTAAGTTGATCAAGAAATTCGATATTGGTAAAACCTATTCAAAACAATTAACTTTTATTGTAAAATCAGCTGATCAAGAATTTGTTAAAACAATTGAAACAAAATAATTCCTTTTCCTTTGAAAAGCATGCAAGAGATTATCCAAATGGTAATCTCTTTTTTTTGCTTTATTATATATAAACAGCACTAACCTTGAGGCTGTGCAGATTTATTAATGAAGTGCCCTCGATGATTTTACAGATGTCTATTATTTTAAAGGTATATGTGAAATTTTCCAACTAACCTTTTGATTTTAAGAATAATCTCACTACATTTGCATCCCGTTTTAAAGCGGAATTAAAAATTTAAATAACATAAATAATAACAATGAATCAGTACGAAACTGTTATCGTTCTTACCCCGTTGTTATCAGAAGATGTTGCGAAAGAGGCATTAGCTAAATTCAAAAGCATTATTACTGATAACGGAGCCGAAATTATCGCTGAAGATAATTGGGGTTTGAGAAAATTAGCGTATCCGATTGAAAAAAAAGCAAGCGGATTTTTCCACCTTACAGAATACAAAGCTGAAGGGGAATTAATTAACAAGTTAGAGTTAGAATTGAAACGCGACGAGCGTGTTTTACGTTTCTTAACTGTAAGATTAGATCGTCATGCGATCGCTTACAGCGAGAAAAAACGCAGCGGAGCTTTTAACAAAAAACCTAAGAAAGAGGAGGCTGGAGCATAATGGCAAAAGATCAAATACAATATGTTACCGCTCCAAAAGTGGACGATAACAGAAAAAAATACTGCCGTTTCAGAAAAAATGGTATTAAGTATATCGATTATAAAGACGCAAACTTCTTGTTAAAATTCATCAATGATCAAGGTAAAATTTTACCTCGCCGTTTAACGGGTACTTCATTGAAATTTCAACGTAAAGTGGCTCAAGCGGTTAAACGTGCACGTCACATCGGTTTGTTACCTTTCGTTACTGACCAATTAAAATAAGCGCAGAGAAATGGAAATTATTTTAAAGCAAGATATCAAATCACTAGGTGAAAAAGATGATATCGTGAATGTAAAACCAGGTTATGGCCGTAATTATTTAATCCCGAAAGGTTTTGGACAATTGGCTACAACTTCTGCTAAAAAAGTATTGGCAGAAAACTTAAAGCAAGCTGCTTTTAAACAAGATAAAATTAAAAAAGATGCTGAAGGTATTGCTGAGCGTTTAACTGATGTGAAATTAAGCATTGGTGCTAAAGCTGGCGAAACTGGTAAAATCTTTGGAGCTGTAAATACAATTATGATTGCTGATGCTTTAAAAGCTAAAGGCTTTGAGGTTGATCGTCGTCGTATTACTTTCGAAACTGAACCTAAAATGGTTGGCGAATACGTAGCTAACTTAAACTTACACAAAGAAGTGAAAGTTAAAGTTCCTTTCGAAGTAGTAGCTGAGTAATTCAGTTCTTTTTAGCATAAAAAAGCCTTTCTTGAATAATCTCGAAAGGCTTTTTTATTTCGTATTCCCGTCATTTCGAAAAGGAATGCAATGATTGAGAACCCTAAGGGCTCAGCGAAGCTAAATCTCTAACCGAAAAGAGTAAAAGCAAATTTAGTCAATATGACACACAAAGATATCTCCAAGCTGCCTGCCTGCGGTAGGCAGGCGTTCTGTCAATACGATTGTGGTCTATTAACTGCCTGCAGGCATAGTTGGTCTAATCTCCACCTTGCTAGGTAAAGTTCTAGCAGGCATATTCAGCATATCTACAACTAATTTACCCAAATCTTCTGGCTGTATTTTCCAACTATCCTTATCTTGGTCTGGTTGGTGATCGTTAAAATAAGTGGCTACTGAACCTGGCATAATAGTGCTTACCTTAATTCCATGTTTTCTTAAATCTAACATTACCGCCTGGGTAAAACCGGTTAAACCAAACTTACTTGCATTATATGCCGAACCACCTTCAAAGAAATTTGTTCCAGCTAAGCTAGATATTGTAAAAATATAACCTTTAGTTTTTTTGATTGCAGCCAAAGAAGCCTTAATGCTATAGAAAACTCCTGTTAAATTGGTATCTATCGTTTCGTTCCAATCTTGTACAGTTAAATCTTCTATGTTTGCAAAACTGCCAATTCCGGCATTGGCTATTAATACATCAATTTGTCCCCATCTTTCTAATACTAAACTTATAGCTTCTTGCTGAGATTGGTAATCTTTAACATCAGCCTCGATGGCTAAAATATCTCCATGGGCAACAAGCTTAGCGGCAGCTTCATTTGCACTGGCCATATTTCGGCTGGTAATTGCCACATGGTAACCTGCTTTTAATAACGATTCGGCAATGGCATAACCAATTCCCTTACTTCCTCCTGTAATAACGGCAACTTTCATCTGTTTAAATTTTGTTTTTATTGTAATGAAGCTGCCATGATTTATTCATCCCACTGTGCGATTTTGAAAATCATGGCGGTTTCATAATTAATCAATTGTTTGTAATAGAACATGATTGTATTGGAAATGTTTAAGCATTCGTTAAGAAAAATTTCGAAGCTGTTATTTTTTGAGGTGTTTTAGTTCCTTGATCATGATGTTTTTAAAATCAACTGGCTGACCTTCACTTTGCAGAGCGATATAACCACTTTTTAATAGCTTGCCGTCAATTTTAATTTTAGGATCATAGCGATTGGCCACATCTCCACCAATTTGTGGTTTTGAATATTTTAAAACGGTATCTCCATTAATAATGTGAGTAATTAACGAATCGCCCAATACAATTAATTCTGCTTTTACCCATTGATCACCATCGTAAGTTTTAGAAGTAGAATTAATGCAATGATCTGCTGCAATTTTACCTTGATAAACTACATTGGTTCCGGGAGAACACATGTTACCTGTAGGACGAGGTTTACCATTTCCTAAACCACCTAAAAACTGCATTTCTATAGATATTGGCCAATCTTGTTCTTTGGGCATAGTTTTAGGGTCTTGCGAATGGAACATCACCCCGCTATTACGCAAAGTGTAACTTGGCGCACCTTTATGCAACTCGCCTACAAAACGATATTCTAATTTGAGATGGTAGTAGGAAAAAGGAGTTTTATAATAAAGATGACCGAATTGATCGTTAAAGTCTCCATACTGATCATATCTTACTTTAATGATGCCATCTTCAACTCTAAATGTTTTCCCAAAATTCTCATTGTAATTATGGTGGTGTATTTTGACATTCCAATCTTTAATATCCTTGCCATTAAAAAGTGATTTCCACTCGGGTTTTTGCCTAGCTTTAAAAGCAAAAGTTAAAACTGTGAGGAAGCAGATTAGTGGAAAACCGAAACGAAATATTTTCATTATATATTAATTTTTAGCAAAATAAGGATTATGTATAATAAAATTCTGTATTAAAACTAATATCCTCTTATTAACTGTCTTAAGTAAAGTGTGAATACAAAAAATATTATTGAAAAAATAAAATACAAAATGGTAATAATAATACTTAATCTCTTTTCTGTCGGTGTCTCATTTTTAAACTTTTCTAAGATTCGAAAATGACAACCTCTAACATTTAATAATAGTGAAATAGTAAATAATGTGGTAAAAGTAAAAATAAAGACCACCAATAACCATGAGTTTGCTTGGTCGGCAATGTTATTTTTTCTCCTAAAATTACGCCAAATATCAAATCCATCAAGCTAGTAATATTGAAAAAAAGGAAAACGAATATTGTTGTAAGTGTACTGAATTGTGGGATAACATCACCATTACTATAATATTTATACAATCTGAAATAATAATAGTCAAAATTTTTTTTCATCTGGTTTATATTATTCCCTAATATACCAAACCAATCAATAATTACACTTTTTCTTTACCTTTGCTGCAATGGCAAAAAGAAAACCTACCACAAAAAAAAAGCAACCTCTAATTAAGCGTATTGGTATCATAGCAGCCAAAGTTTTGCTTTGGTTTGTTTTGGTGAGTGTATTATGGGTTTTAGCCTATCGATTTATCAATCCGCCTATAACATTGTTAATGGTACAACGCAATTGGGAGCGCAAGGATAAAGATAAGCCAAATAAAATCGAGAAGAAATGGGTAAAGTTTGAAGACATTTCTGACAATATGAAACGTGCTGCAGTATCTGCAGAAGATCAGCTTTTTTTAAAACATATGGGTTTTGATATTAAAGCAATAGAAAAAGCTTATGCCAGCAATACCAAGGGTAAAAAAGTAAAAGGAGGAAGTACCATTTCTCAACAAACTGCAAAAAATGTATTTCTGTGGCCAGGAAGATCGTACATTAGAAAAGCATTTGAAGCTTATTTTACCTTGTTAATAGAAGTCCTTTGGAGTAAAGAACGCATATTAGAAGTTTACCTCAATGTAATAGAAATGGGAGATGGAATTTATGGTGCAGAAGCAGCAGCACAAGCTTATTATGGTAAATCTTGCACTAAATTAAGTAGGGCAGAAGCAGCATTAATTGCTGCTTGTTTTCCTAATCCTTTACGTTGGAACCCAAAAAAACCTACAGGTTATATTCGTCATCGTCAGTACCTAATTATGAGAAATATGAAAAGATTGGGACCGTTGGATTTTTGATGTAGAATAGAAAAGGTAAGGTGGAAAATGTATTTACAATTTATTTTGCCTTGATGTTTGTCATTCAATATAATCCTGAATCTATTTTATAGCCCTATTACATCTTCCATCATAGCTCTTACATGTCTAATCGTGGTCTTTATTCCATCTCACTTTTAGTTTTCCTTCTTCTTCTATAGCTCTTAAGTGTAGCACAATGCCTTTCATTCGGGCAAGTTTTAGTTCTTCCTTATCAGTTATGCCTTCGTTTTTCTTAGGGTTGCGTAGCGGAATGTCTACTTCTATGTTTGTGCCATTATTTAACCCATAAATACCCTTTACATCGAAATTAAGCACGCTAGAGTTTACTTGCATTGGGCTAATATTGATTTTATCCCCATTTAAGGTTAAGGTGCCATCTAACTTAGGGATTTCTATATTAGAAAGATTTCTATTTGGGAAGGCAAACTTGCCTACTTTCTCTATAGGTTCAAAACCTACTAATGCAGCTTTGCTTAAATTAAAGATTACTTGCCCATACATGGATCTTTTAACCATCGTGCCTTTTTCTGTCATGCTACCAGATGCATCAACTTTAGCTGACAGGTAGCCTCTTAGGTTTTTATTGGTAATAGAAGTTTGCCCAAAATTATCAAATGCATGGAAAAACTCCCCAACATTTACCCCATTAATTGAAGATTTTATGGCAAATTTATTAATGGACCCAGTTTGTTTGATATTTCCAGTTAAATTCACGTTTCCGCCAGCATGGCTTACATTAATTTTATTGAAATAAATTCCATCACCTAATAAAGAGATATTCGCATTGAGGTTTTTAGCTATAAATTTCTCATATATAGCTTTATTTACATTGAGCTGGATCTGTATTTTGGAGGCTTCCAATACTGCGCTTAATTGATCGGAAACTTCTTTAATTGAGTTATTGGTTTTAGGTTTTTTCTTAACCGCCTTACGTGGGCCAAGGAAAAACATAAATTCGCTCAAGTTTAATTGTGGGCTACTTAATTTTAAATCTACCAATATTTTTTCGGGATCAGTATAGTAGAAATTAAGGAAATTCTCAATAGAACAGTTCATGTTTAAGATGCTTTTGCCGAGTTGGAACCTACTGTTTGTAATATTTAAATCTTTTTGGTTAAAATTTAGGGTAAGCGAACTGTTTACCAACTTCATGTTGCGAGGCAAATAAGTGATATCAGCATTTTTAATCACAACATTGCCAGATAATACCGGTTTTGTGAACCTAAAATTATCGATATCAGCCTTACAATACAACCTTAAATCGGCGGTTCCATTTTTAAAATTGTAGGTTTCGCCACCTAAAGAGCTATTAAGTTTTTCTAGAGAGAATTGCGAAGTCACTAATCCCGCAGCCAATGGTCTGGCCAAATTGGTAATTGAAAAGGTATCAACCTTAAGTGGGGCATTGTAATAATCTCCCGTTAAGGCATAAAAACGAATAGCCGAATTCTCGTCGCCTATGGCTTTGCTTACCGTGTCTTTATTGGTAAATGTACCTGTAAAATTACAATTGGTTAATTGCCCAGATGGAATGGTTACGATATTGTTTTTCACTGTCATGCGTACATCAATCTTAGGGTCTGTGCCATCCTTATTACCATCGTCTACAATACTTCCAACTACAGCAATTGGCTCATCTATAGCGAATTTTAACAACTTAGATGAAATATTGGGCGACAATATCAACGCAATATTTTTGTACAAAATTTTATCTGCCCTAACACTAATGGCGAAAGCAGATTCGTCTTTTGCTAGATCTATTTTAGCGCCTATATAAAACTCATCGCCACCAATATCTAATCTCTCCTGATCTATTGTTACCGCTTTGGTTTCGTTATTGTAATGTGCAACCAAGGTTCCGTTTAAGGTTTTATCCTTTAAAAAACTACCTTTTTTGGTGTTAAATGCAAAGTTTTTAATGGTTGTTTTAAGCTTGATGTTGCCATTCCAACCAGAATCTGGGTAGTCTATTTTACCTTTTAGCTCATCTACCAAAAAATGGAATAGCTTAAATCTACGCTGATTGTCTACAATGAGGTTTACATTGTTAAAATCGACCCGTTTTATCTGAAACTCTTTTTGTTCTTTCGGATCTTTTGGCGCATTAGGGGTTTTAGATTTAAACATACTGGTATTGCTGTAGCCCGTACTATCGGTGTAAACATAAATACCTGCATTGTTGATGCCTATCTTATTGATATTAATGCTACCGCCAATTAGTGAGAAAATATTTAACGAAACATCAATATCGGCTGCATTCAATAAATCGTGTTTATGTTGAGCCCAAAGGCTATCCCTCAACAGTACTTTTTTTAGCGATACAGAAACTCCGGGAAAGCCTTTGAGCAAAGTAGTTTCCATACTGCCAACTTCAATTTTCCCATTAACGTTTGAGTTAAGTTGGGTGAGGATGGTAGCTAGAATCTTTTTATTGTTATGGTTAATGTAATAGGCAGCACCCAACCAAACCAATATAATTAGAATAATAAAAGCAGCAAGTACTTTCAGAGATATTTTGAGCCAGCGAGACATAGATGGATTTTGTGATATTAAAGATAACAAAAATTTGTTGTTAATGTTTGCTGAGTAGAATTAAGGCTTTTTGAAAAGCAAAACCAGTGTAGATGGTTTAGTTCTGCCCCGCCATTCATTCCAATCTTTTTGTGGTTTATATTCGCTAGGTGATGGAATCAGCAATGCTGTAATATGAATAGGATTACAATTATGGCAACATCAAAAGTATTTCCATTATTGTCGGGTTTAATAACAAGGTTTCTGCTACTATTAAAGGTTTTAATGTACGGTTTTTACCTGTAGCCCTGATAGGAATGAGCAGGATCGAAGCAAAAATATGAATAGCAGTACAAGCTTAAATAAATGTACCGCAGCTGCGCTTCAAATAAATTGTAGAGTTCTCCTCTAAAGTGAGTAAGACATTAATGAAACTATTCTTATAGCTCATAACTAATGATCAAGTGATACTAATGAACTAGCCTAATTGCTCTGCAAATATAGAACTGTGCCAGCTGTCTGCCAGGGGAACTTCCCATTTCTGCTCAAATTCTTCGAGGGTTTGCACCAAATTGTTAAATACAATAGTAGATGAAGTGATTTTTTTAATCGTAATTAAAGTCTCGAAATCTTCTTTATTGGTTACCATAACCTGATCGTCTATTTTGTAGGCCATGTTAAATCGATTAAAAAGATCTACACCATAAGCAGCCTCGATCTCCTTAATTACCCTTACCGAAGCATCTATAGAACAGCCTGTTGCAGATGCCGCATCCTGATCTACCATTAAAACAATAAAAAAGTTGTAAGGTATTTCTGCCTTGGCCTGTAGCTGATGACCATGCGCTTTCCACTGCGCAGCAAATTCATTTAGCTTTTTTTGTATCTCAGTACCTTCCGTTTCGGTAAACTGACGATCGCTTTGGTAGATCCAAACTTTAGATTGTGGAGAAAAAATCATGATCAAATTTACCATTTTATTTAAATTAGGACCGTTAATTATAAACGCTGATGAAAAAGTTTACATTGAACTTAAAAAAGTATGTTTTCTTTTCTGCTGGCCTTGTCTTACTGGTATTTTCTGGCTTTAAAATGGCAGAAGACTATACGGTGACATTGCATACCATGCTCAACAAATATCACGATGTGCAAATGCAAAGCAAGCTCGTAAAACGTTTTGAGTTAACGGTTACCAACACTGGTTTTTGTAGGTATAGGAAAATTTATACTAATGGCAAAAACGAGTATTTTGCTTTTAATTTGTCTCGTTTTAAGTCGATGGATTATTATGGTACTACAGAGAAAGGAGAATTATACTTGCGAACCAAAAACGATGATGTAATTGTACAGACCAGAAATGATCGGAAAGGGGAGGTTGACTCGACCTCTACATACATGGTTATTCCATTAAAAAATATTTCTGTTGAGGAATTGAACCTATTGGCTGAAAATTTTAAACAGGCAAATGTGGCGATTCTAGCAAGCGTAAAGTGATTTAGTTCATTTTTGCTTAAAAGCTATGAACTATTAACCATCAACGATTAACCATATCAGCCACCAACCAACTTACAGGCCATTCGCTCTAGCGGTAATCTCTGCAATATCCAAAACTTTTACTTCCTGGTCTTTATCTTTTAACTTCACACCATCACTCAGCATAGTCATGCAGAATGGGCAGCCTGCAGCAATAACTTGTGGCTCGGTTGCTAAAGCTTCTTCAATCCTTTCGATGTTTACATCTTTAGTTCCTTTTTCTGGTTCTTTAAACATTTGCGCACCACCAGCACCACAACAAAGGCCATTGCTCTTGCAACGTTTCATTTCTACCAATTGGGCATCTAATACTTCTAACGCTTTGCGAGGAGCTTCGTAAACCCCATTCCCTCTGCCTAAATAACAAGGGTCGTGGAAAGTGATCTTTTTGCCTTTAAAGCTTTCTCCACCTTCTGCTTTAAGCTTTCCTTCGTTAATCAGATCTTGAATCAGTTGCGTATGATGGATTACTTCGTAAGTGCCGCCCAAACCTGGATATTCATTTTTAATGGTATTGAAACAATGTGGACAGCCTGTTACAATCTTTTTGATATTATAACCATTCAGCACTTCAATATTAGTCATGGCCTGCATCTGGAACAAAAATTCGTTCCCCGCTCTTTTTGCAGGATCTCCGGTACAGCTTTCTTCAGTCCCCAACACGGCATATTTAATACCGACATGCTGTAAGATCTTGCAGATATCTCTGGTTATTTTTTGCGCTCGTTCATCGTAACTTCCTGCACATCCCACCCAGAATAATATTTCAGGCTCTTCGCCCATAGCCATTAGTTCGGCCATTGTTGGTACTTTGAATTCCATATTTTATAGTATTGCGTTATGCGTATAGCCTATTGCTTTTTACTTAATGTTCTATTTTATTTCGAAATCTCTTAGGTGTTTTACTTGTTAGTTACTACCTTTTAAACCTTTATGTTCGCTAAGATTCTGACCCTAAACCCTAAACCCTAAACCCTAAACCCTAAACCCTAAACCCTAAACCCTAAACCCGTTAACTCTCTTCCGCCCAATTTAACCTGTCTGCAGGCGAGTATTTCCACGGAGCACCATTGTTCTCAACATTACCCAACATGGCATTGATACTAGCTGGAGCAACAGATTCTTCCATTACCGCAAATCTACGTAACTCCACAATAATAGCTAGAGGATCTATGTTGATAGGGCAGGCCTCTACACAGGCATTACAGCTGGTACAGGCCCAAATTTCTTCACGGGTAATGTAATCGTCTAGTAAAGCTTTTCCATCTTGATGATCGGCTCCATGTTTATCTATGTTCTTGCCAACTTCTTCTACACGGTCGCGGGTATCCATCATAATTTTACGAGGAGATAATAACTTACCCGTCATATTTGCTGGGCAAACCGAAGTGCATCGTCCACATTCTGTACAGGTATAGGCATTCATTAGGTTGATCCAGCTCAAATCACTCACATCTTTAGCCCCAAATTTACCAGGAGCGGCTTCTGCAGGTACAAATGAAGGATCTAACATTGCCTTAACCTCATTAGTTACACTCGCCATATTGGTAAATTCGCCTTTCGGCTCCAAATTAGAGAAATACGTATTTGGGAAGGCAAATAAAATATGGAAATGTTTAGAGTAAGGTAGGTAATTTAAAAAAGCAAAAATACCTACAATATGAAACCACCAACATACTCGCTCTACCATAATTAAACTGCTAGCTGTTGAAGGTAATAAGCTTTGTAAAAGCGAACTTACTGGAAAAGCACCAGCACTTACATAATGACTGGCGTTCATCGCTTGTAATTTGGCATCTGCAGCATTCATCAATAAAAAAGCAGACATTAATAAAATTTCAGTAATCAAAATATAATTGGCATCAGATTTTGGCCAAGATTTCATCTCTACTCCGCTGAAACGTTTAAGCCTTAAAATATTTCTTCTGACCAAGAAAATGGCACAAGCTAACCAAACACCAGCTGCAAGTAACTCAAATGAACCGATTAGGAAATTATAAAAGCCGCCTAAACCAGCAAAAACACGGTGGGTGCCAAAAATACCATCAATCATGATCTCCAATACTTCAAGATTGATGATGACAAAGCCTAAATAAACCACCAAGTGTAGTAGAAATGGGATAGGCCTAACCGCCATCTTTGTCTGACCGAATGCTACCTTTAACATCGTCATCAACCTTTTTGCAGGTTGGTCGTTGCGATCTGCTGGTCTGCCTAATTTAATATTACGGATAACTTTACGGGCATTGTAGGCGAAGAGCCCAGTGCCAGCAAGTAGTAAAATGATAAAGACGATTTGTGATGCCATAATCTATTTGTACAAATGGTTAGGCTAAGTTAAAAGTTTTAATCTTAAAACATATTACTATGCATGCATAAAATTAAAAATTTAGAATCGATATGAATAATGTTAATTTTTTTGAAGATGTAAATGATTGATTTATAGGGTGAGTATGTATTAAAGAGATTTTTATTTAAAAATAAGTTGTAAAAAGTTTTAGTTTTCAAAAAAAGAAACTACATTTGCAATCCCAAACGGGAAGTAGGTACGGTAGCTCAGTCGGTAGAGCAATGGACTGAAAATCCATGTGTCGCCGGTTCGATCCCGGCCCATACCACTTAAAAACCTCAACGAAAGTTGGGGTTTTTTGATTCTAAATGGTTTTTCTCAAATACCAAAATCCAACTATTTCATTTTTTAAGCCTGTAATATCGAATTATTGGGCTCTCTTTAAAGAGAAAAGGGCTGCCTATCCGAGCAGCCGCTATTTCTCAAACCAAATATAAAAATGTATGGACATGACAAAAGTAATAAAATAAAGACTACTATTTTGGTAGTATTTATTTTTATATTTGTGGAGTTGATAACCCTAATCCCTTTTGAACATGAAAAAATTACTTTTACTATCCTTGCTTCCTATCTCCTTATTTGCCCAAAAGCCATTCCAGATTAAAGGAAATGCAGGCACATTAAAATCAGGAACTCCGGTTTATCTTGCTTATACGGTAGATCGTCAGAGCATAGTTGATTCTAGTATAGTTGCCAATGGTACATTTGCATTTTCCGGTCAGCTTGCTGAACCCGTTAAGGCCACACTTTATGTTAAACCTGTAACTAAAGGTGCCAGACGTGATATACTCCCTTTATATGTTGAACCTGCTAACTTTTCAGTTGCAGTAAGCGACTCATTAAGATATGCAAAGATTTCTGGATCAAGACTAAATGATGATGAAGTAGCCTATAAAATTGCAAGTAAAGAAGTGCAAGAAAGTATTTCGAAAGTGAGTGCGCAATATGCTAGCTTTACCGACGAACAGAAAAAAGACAGTAAATTTTTAGAAGATTTCTATGCACGTTATGAAGCAGCTTCAGAAAAACTATACCCCATACAATTGGCTTTTGCCAAATCGCATCCAAGCTCTTATTTAAGTATTGGTTTGTTAACTCAGCTCGCAGCTAACGAGAAATATTTAGACGATGCACAAAAAACTTATCTGGCATTAGCGCCACAAATTAAAGAAACTAAAGCAGGTAAAACTGCTAACGGCATTTTCATAGCTGGTCAAAAAACCAGAATCGGATTGCCTGCTATCGCTTTTACGCAAAATGATGTAAATGGAAATCCAGTGAGCTTAAGCAGCTTTAAAGGTAAATATGTATTGATTGATTTCTGGGCATCATGGTGTGGGCCTTGCAGAAAAGAAAACCCAAATGTTGTTGCCGCTTTTAATCAATTTAAAGACAAAGGTTTTACCGTTTTGGGTGTTTCTTTAGATAAACCAACTGAAAAGGAGGTTTGGATTAAAGCAATTGCTGATGACCAATTGGCATGGACACAGGTTTCCGATCTTAAATTTTGGGATAATGAAGTAGCCAAAGCTTATGGTGTAAGATCTATTCCAGCTAATTTCTTAATTGATCCTTCTGGTAAAATCGTTGCGAAAGGTTTAAGAGGAGAGGCACTTACCAAAAAACTTGCAGAATTATTGGATAATACTGCCAAAGCTAAATAACCTAAAACTAATCTAAACTAACTAGGGTTTCCAATTTGAAAGACCCTAGTTTTTTTATGACTTAAAATAGTTGTTTATTTCTCCCACCAAGTTAAAGGGAATGTAATTTCATCTACCGAACTGGCTATCATATCTGGCTTAAATGCATAATGGCTCAACCTATCTTTAGTAGATATACCAGAAAGCACCAAAATTGTTTTGTAGCCCATTTGTACACCACCTTGGATATCGGTTTCCATTGTATCTCCAATCACGGTAGTTTCGCTAGTTTCTAGACCTAAAAATTTACGGGCCGAACGCATCATTACTGGACTAGGTTTGCCGGTTACAAAAGCTTTTCTTCCCGTAGCTTCTTCAATCATGGCAGTTGTTGCTGCAATCCCTAAATTGTTCCATCCAGGTTTTTTTGGTGAAGGATCTCTGTTTGTAGTGATGAATTTTGCACCTGCTAAAATCATATCTACCGCTCTTTGTACCATTTCTAAAGTGAAATTCCTTCCTTCGCCTAATACCACAAATTCTGGATCGGTATTTACCAAAGTAATTCCATTTGCATGTAAACTGCTAATTAATCCGCCTTCTCCTAAAACATACGCAGTTCCATTCGGACTTTGGTCGGCTAGAAACTTACCCGTAGCCATGGCACTAGTGTAAATATGTCTTTCATCAACTTTTATACCCAAGCCTTTCAGCTTTCTTACAACTTCTAAACTGGTGCGCAGACTGTTGTTGGTCATAAAAGCAAATGGGATATCCGCATCAGTTAAATGTTTGATGAACTTATCGGCACCAAATATCAGTTCTTCACCACTGTAAATTACGCCATCCATATCTATTAAAAGTCCTTGTTTCATGTCTGTTAGGTTATTGTATATACACAAATATAAACCTTTGCTGTTAAGTAAATGTAAAGCGAATTAAGATTGATGTTGCAGAATTCACAAAAGGCTAATTGTGGTTTTCTTTACGTTTTTGTTACATTTTTATGGTTTTGTTACTTGCAGGTATACTATACTTTAAGGATATTTGTCCCGAGAGCGTTAATTTAGATGGGCGGGAACGGTTTAGGCTGTTTCCGCTCTTTTTTTGTTTTTAAAATCTGAGGATAATAGCTAATTAAAGCGCTTTAAATCAATTTTAACTCTATTTCTATTGTTGGTATGAGTTATCATCTTAAAAAAATGAATAATACTGTCACGGTATGCTGCAGTTTACCGTTTCACTACAAAAAGGTTAGCTAACCCTTATTATTAATTTAAAACACATAACATGATGAATTATTCAATAAAATCTGTGAAAATATTGTTTGCAGTGCTTTTGGTAATAGGTTTTGCCAGCTGTAAAAAAGAAAACTTTGAAGTTACCCCAATATCTGCTATTTCTTTTGTAAATGCTTCGGCAAGCTCGCCAAATTTAGGCGTTTATATAGGCGGAAATAAAGTACAAACTTTAAATAATGACCCTTTTAATTTTGGAACCTATTACAGTTATTCTAACGCATATTCTGGAGAAAGGGAAATCTCTTTTAATGAAGGAGCCGATAAAAAGATTACAGGTAAAGTTACGTTAGTTGATGGGATGTTATACTCTGTATTTTTGGCCGGTAAGTGGCCACAAGCGGAAATTGTATTGTTAGAAGATAAACTTTCGGTACCAGCTACAGGTAAAGCGAATATCCGATTTGTAAATATGGGACAAGATGCAGGAACACTTGATTTAACTAATGGTACTACAGTGATTAGCTCAAAAGCATACAAAGCAGCAAGCGAATTTATAGCTGTAGATGTGAATGCACCATTTAATTTTTCGATTAAAAACAGCGGAAGCGCAGATGTTTTGGTAACCATGCCAGCGGTAAGCTTAGAAATGGGTAGAAATTATACCATTTGGGCAAAAGGCCTAAAAGCCGGAACGGGTGCAGATGCTTTAGGCATTGGTATCATTAAAAATTATTAATTTAACAGTTGGCAAAGTGGATGTGCAACCTTATGGCCACATCAGCTTTATAATTAATAGAATATACTCGTAATCTTAACCATTGTCTTTTAGGGCAATGGTTTTTAACATTTGCCAGTGCAGAAAAAAGAGCCAGACCTAAGGGGAATTATCCAAGGTTGTGTAAATAAGGAAGTAATATGTGAGCGGCTGCTGTACAAAACCTTTTACGGTTATGTATCGGGCGTTGCATTTCGTTATTTAAGAGAAAGGGAAATGGTTAAAGAGCTGGTTAATGATGCTTTTGTAAAGATTTTTAATAAGATTGATCGTTTCCATTTTGAAGGTTCGGATGAGGAGTTGTCAAAATTATTTAAAGGCTGGATTGGTCAGATTACAGCTAATTCTGCTATTGATAAAATCAGATCGCAAAAAAAACTGCTATATGTAGAAGAAGTGCCTGCAGAGAGTATTATTGAAATGTCTGTGCAGCCAGTAGATCGATTATCTTTTAATGAGATTATGGCTTTGATAGACCAATTACCTTCCATCCAACAGGTTATTTTTAACATGCATGCCATTGAAGGTTTTACGCACGAAGAAATTGCCAAAGAATTAAACATGTTGCCCAATACCAGTAGAGTTTATCTAAAACGTGCAAGGGCAAAATTAATGACATTGTACCAAGCAGGATAGTATGAAAAAGGAAGAAGAGTTTTTTGATAAAGTGGAAGAGGTTCTACATGCTTACACCGAAACTTATGAGGAGGGTGCATGGGAAGACTTTGAAAAGCACCGTAAAAAGGAGAAGAAGGTTTGGCTATTTAGACCCTGGGCCGCTGTGGCTGCTGCGGTTATATTGATAGCTGTTTATGGCTTATTCGAATTAACAGACACTGGGCATTTAAAAGAGCAAACAATAGCAAAAAAGATAGATAAACAGCTACCTGAAAAAGCTATTAGCCAAATACATATAGACACTCAGATTAATGCAAAAAAAACAACACAAAGTGAAACTAGAATAGCAAAACAGTTCAATAATAAAATGAATGATGTAAAAATTGGCTCTTTAAATGAGCTTGCTATAACTGTTAAGGATGTTAACCCAAATCCAAGATTAAACGAAGTGGTAATTGCTAATACTGCTCAAAATCAAGTTCAAAAGCCTTCTAATGCTATTACTTTAAATAATGAAGAAAAACAAAATGTAATTGCAGTTATCCCTGCAACACAGAAAAACAACATTGATAAAAATACGGTAATAACTCCTCCAAATAGATATAGTGCTGGTGCGTATGATAGTTTGGTTAATAAAAATGCGACAGTTATTGCTAAAACTAAAAATAACGATCGCAACTTTACCTATTCTGTTTTAGTTGCTCCTTCTTTAAGTAACCAGAAGGTTAACTTTGGTGCAGGGATGGAAATATCTTATAAGTTAGGCAGCCGTTTTTCTATCAATAGTGGCGTTATCTATAATGAGCTTAATGCCAAATCTGGAGGTAGATCTCTTTCATCTGCTAATCAATTTGCACAAAATGCAGATTTGGCGGTTTCTGGCATTGAAGTGCCATTGGGTTTACAATATCAGATCAATAATGGTTTTTATGCATCAGTTGGTGTTTCTGGTATGAGTTTGCTGAGTAACCGATTAGAGTATAGCTACCAAGAAGATAGGGTAGCCAGTATGCCAGTAATGAATGATAACGGTACATCGCAACTTATTGGCTTGGTATCAGAATTAAAAACGGCTCAGGCGAAAGAAGATTTAAATAATTATATCGGGTTTTTCACCATTTCAGCTGGCAAAAAGCAAGCCTTTGGTAAGAGTAACTTAAATATAGGCCCATTTTTAAAAATCCCTTTTAATAGTGTTTCTACAGAAAAAATCAAGTTATTACAAGGAGGCTTTAGACTTAGTTTTGACTTTTAGTAAAAGTCGATCCCATTTCATTTAAAATAGCAGAAAGCTCTAGTTCATTACTGGAGCTTTTTTTGATTCTAATTATTTTGTTTTTTCTAATAGATTTTATTTAAAACTATTCTTATTTAGACTAATTCTTATTAGATTTGTATCGGTAATTTTAATCACAAAATAATTACCAATTAATCCCCTAAAATTCATATCAAATGAGAAAAATCGCAATAACGCTTTTAACATTTATTTCTCTGTCTGTATACGGACAAAAAAATGTGCTACTAGAATCAACTTTTTGGCAAAATAAACCTGATGTAAACTCGGTTAAAGCTGAAATCGAAAAAGGTGCTAATCCTTCACAGCTAAACAGTAATTCTTTTGATCCGGTTGTTATGGCAATTAATGCTAGTGCTCCTGACGAAACCGTAAAATATTTATTGGAACAGCCAGGTAATAGTATTTCAAAGATTACGCACGATGGTCGTATTTATTTGCATTGGGCAGCATCAAGAGGAAACATCCCTTTGGTAGAATATCTAATTAAAAAAGGATCTAATGTAACTGGTAAAGATAGCCATGGATCAAGTCCGATGATATTTGCTGCATCAGGAGGTCAATTAGATACGAAGTTATACGATCTTTTAATAAGTAATGGCGCTAATGTAAAAACCGACTTAAGTAGCAATGGCGCAAATGCACTTTTAGTATCTATCGGATCTGATAAAGAGTTTAAGTTAACAGATTACCTAGTAGCTAAGGGATTAGATTTGAATAGTAAAGATGCACAGGGCAATAACGCTTTTGCCTATGCTGCACGTGGTGGTAATGTGGAAGTGTTGAAAGCTCTAGTGAAAAAAGGAGTTGCCGTAGATCCAAATGCAATGTTAAGTGCCGCAGAAGGATCGAGAAGGGGAAGTAGTCCTATTGAAGTTTTTAAATATCTAGAAACTTTAAATCTTAAACCTACTGCAATTAGCAAAGAAGGAAGAAATGCATTACATTCTATAGTTCGTAAAGCTGGTCAACAAGAGATTATCAATTATTTTTTGGCTGCTGGTGTTGATGTTAATTTAGCAGATAACGATGGAAATACAGTATTTATGAATGCTGCTGCTGCAAACCGTGATACAGCTGTGCTTGCTTTATTGTTGCCAACAGTTAAAAATATCAATCTGGCTAATAAAAAAGGATTAACTGCATTGTCAATGGCAGTAAATAGCAATACTGCGGCCGCGGTTAAATACTTAATCGCAAAAGGTGCTAACACTAAAGTTACTGATGCAAATGGAAACCAATTAAATTACTATTTGGTACAATCTTTTAATGGCAATAATCCTACTGGCTTAAGCGATTTTGATGAAAAGGCCAACTTGCTTCAAGCAAATGGTGTTAATTTAGCTGCTGCTCAAAAAGATGGTAGTACATTATATCACTTAGCAGTAATTAAAAACGATATGAATTTATTTGCTCGTTTAGAGAAATTGGGTATAGATATCAATGCTAAAAATGGAGAAGGTTTAACCGCTCTACATAGAGCTGCAATGGTTTCAAAAGACGATGTTTTAATGAAATACCTTATTTCAAAAGGGGCTAAAAAGGAGTTGAAAACTAATTTTGATGAAACAGCTTTTGATTTAGCTAATGAAAATGAATCTATCAAAGGCAAAGTAGCGATCGATTTTTTAAAATAGTAAAATGAAAAAAATCGCTTTCATCCTTTTAAATTTTATTTCAATAGCCGTTTACGGACAAAAAAACGTGCTTCATGATGCTGCATTTTGGAGGACTAATCCTGATATAAATGCCATAAAAGCTGAAATTGAAAAAGGGAGCAATCCTGCAGCGGAAGGGCCTTTCGGTTCTGATGCAACAGTATACGCCATCAATGCTGCTGCAAATTTAGAAACCGTTAAATTCATGCTGTCGCAAACAGGTAACGATGTAAATAAGATCGTTTCAAACGGACGTACCTATTTATATTCTGCTGCGAGCAAAGGCAATACAGAATTAATGGAGTACCTTATTAGTAAGGGAGCGAAGTCAAATGTTAAAGATAATTTCGGCTATACTGTATTAACTTATGCTGCTGCAACCGGACAAATCAATACGAAAGTGTATGATATCTGCATCCAACACGGTGCTGACCCGAAAAAGGAGAAAATTACTGGTGGTGCCAATGCATTGTTACTGCTAGCTCCTTACGATAAAGATTTTTCGGTGATCAGTTACTTCGTTTCAAAAGGAGTAGATATCAAAAGTACCGACTCTATTGGCCAAACGGCATTTGATTACGCCGTTAGAAGCGGAAATATCTCAGTACTAAAAGCTTTGGTAGCTAAGGGTGTAAAATATAAACCCGATGCAATGGTTACAGCCAGTATTGGTTATAGGGCAGGTACTGCGGCAACTTTACAACTTTATCAATATTTAGAAGAGTTAAAGTTAAGTCCAAAAACAGCAAATACCAATGGCGATAATGTATTACATTACATTGTAAGAAGACCAAAACAACAAGAGTTGATCAATTACTTTATTGCTAAGGGCGTAGACATCAATCAAGCAAATAATGATGGTACAACAGCATTTATGAACGCTGCTGGCACTAATACTGATCTAGAAACTATCAATTTACTCCTCCCTTTGGTTAAAAACATTAACCAAGTTAATAAAAAAGGGGTTTCTGCTTTAGCACTAGCTGTTCGTAGAAATTCGCCCGAAATTGTAAAACTATTAATTGAAAAAGGTGCAGACGTAAAAGTGGTTGATGCCGAGGGTTATAATTTAACCTATTATTTGGTGCCAGGTTTTGCACAACGTCCAGAGTATTTTGAGGCAAAATTAAAATTACTACAAGATAAAGGTTTTGACATCACTGCCCCTCAAGGTAACGGATTTAGCTTGTACCATATGGTATTGGTGAGAAATGGCATTCCATTGTTAAAAAGAATAGAAAGCTTTAAAGTGGACGTTAATGCTAAAGATAAAGAAGGCCTAACACCCTTGCACAAAGCAGCAATGACTGCAAAAGACGATACGATTTTAAAATACTTGATCTCTATTGGTGCTAAAAAAGATTTAACGACCGAGTTTAAAGAAACCGCATACGATCTTGCTAAAGAAAACGAATACCTAACTAAACAGAAAACATCCATCGATTTTTTAAAATAAAACATGAATAATTTTAACAAAACACTCCTAGCTATAGCTTTAACTCTGATCCTTCCTTTTACTTCGAATGCACAAAAACCTGGGGTAACTAAATATAAATGCATGGTACAGATGACCAATTATGTGGGCGAAGCAGCTTATGTAGTGGTATCATTAATTAATCCAAAAGGAGTTTACGAAAAAACACTTTACGTAATGGGGCCAGATAAAAAGTGGTACACCCATATTAAAGAATGGCATAAATTTAATACAAAAACTAAAGGCAATATTAGCGCAATTACTGGTGCCTCTGTTGCCGGTGGCGATAGGAGTGTAACTACTTTTGAAATTGAAGATTCTAAAATTAATGCAGGTTATAAATTAAGATTTGAGACTGCTGTAGAAGATAAGGAATATCATACTAAGGATATCGAAATTCCATTAACCAAAGAAGGGCTTTCGGCCAAAACAGAAGGTACTAATTATATCCGTTACGTTAGATTTAGTAGCGCTAATTAACTGAATACGTAAATTATGACGATTTCAATTTGGAGATATAGCCATTTGGTTTTGGCTTTATCTTCTTGTTTATTGATTGCTTTAGCTTCTATAACTGGGATTATTTTAGCTTTTGAGCCAGTTTCTTTAAAAACATTGCCCTACAAAGTAGAAGGCTTTAACGAAATTACACTGGCTCAATCTGTACCAGTTATTAAAAAGAGTTTTGAAGAAATAACAGAAGTTACTGTAGATCATAATCAATTTGTAGTTGTACAAGGCATCAATACCGATTTTGATGATGTAACTGTATACGTTGATCCAAAAACTGGAAAAACATTGGGTGTCCCAGAAAAGAAAAGTGAGTTTTTTCAATGGGTAACTTCTTTACACCGTTCTTTATTTTTAAATGAAATTGGTCGGTTTTTTATTGGATTAACTGCCTTTTTATTATTGTTGATTACCATTTCTGGTATTGCACTAATTATTCAAAGACAACGTAGCATCAAGCGTTTTTTTGCAAAAGTAGTTAGAGAGAATTTTTTTCAATATTACCATGTTACCTTGGGTAGATTATTACTGATCCCAATATTGATCATTACCATAAGTGGCACCTACCTTTCCTTGGCCCGTTTTAAAATTATCCCAGAGCAAAAAATAGTTGCTCCGAAAATAGATTATGATTCCATTCAATCAGACCCTGTTAGAAAATCTTCTGAATTTAAGTTTTTTAAAGAAACCAAATTGGCAGATGTACAAACGATTGAATTTCCATTTTCTGAAGATGTAGAAGACTATTTTACCTTCAAATTAAAGGATAAGGAAGTAACTGTTAATCAAATTACTGGTGATATTTTAACAGAAATCCCATATCCATTTACAGCACTGATGGCCGAGCTCAGCTTGGATTTACATACGGGTAGAACTAATTCTATTTGGGCGATAATTTTAGCAATAGCTTCTGCAAATATTTTATTTTTCATTTATTCTGGTTTTGCCATTACGCTAAAACGTAGAGCTGGTAATGTGAGGAATAAATACAAAAAGGAAGACTGTGATTATATCATCCTTGTGGGTTCGGAGAATGGAACCACCAATCGTTTTGCGAAAGCCATATACCAACAATTGTTAAAGAGCGGCAAAAAATGCTACCTCACAGAACTTAACAATTATACTGTTTTCCCTAAGGCAGCGCACTTTATCATCTTATCGGCTACCTATGGCCTAGGAGATCCACCTAGCAATGCTAGTAAATTTATGGCTTTACTTAAAAAGCACAAGCAGCCCAATAAGGTCGATTTTTCAGTACTAGGTTTTGGCTCTAAATCTTACCCAGATTTTTGTAAGTATGCATTTGAAATTAACAATGCTCTGTCATTACAAGAATGGGCAGTTCCTTTATTAGAAATACATACCATTAATGATAAATCGCCAGAAGAATTTGGGAAATGGGCAGAATTATGGTCGCAAAAAACAGAAATATCATTAAACATATCCACAGAACTTTTTGCGGTTAAACCAAAAAGATTAAAACAGTTAATGGTAACTGAAAAAACGAAAATTGCTCATGAAGAGGGCTCTTTTTTAATCCATTTGAAACCAAAAAGAAGCTTTCGATTTAAATCAGGAGATTTATTAGCTATTTATCCAGCTGGAGATCATAGAGAAAGATTATACTCGATTGGTAAGGTGAACAAAGCTGTACAACTAAGTGTAAAATTGTATCCAAATGGTTTGGGTTCCAGTTATTTGTATAACCTTGAACCTGGACAGACTATTAAAGTGGGAATTAGTGCAAACCCTCGTTTTCACTTCCCTAAAAAGGCAACAACTGTAATTATGATCTCTAACGGTACTGGTATTGCACCGTTTTTAGGGATGATAGATGACAACAGTAAAAAGGTAACTAGTCATTTGTATTGTGGTTTTCGAGAATCATCCTCATTTGAACTTTATCAGGAATCGATGGAGAAAAACTTAGCTAATAAAAAGTTGAGTGGTTTACATTTGGCCTACTCCCGCGAAGGTAATAAACAATATGTGAGCGATCTGGTGTTCCGCGACCAGGATTTTATTGCGGATGCAATGGCTAAAGATGGTGTGATTATGATCTGTGGTTCTTTGGCTATGCAAAAGGACATTATCGAATTGCTAGAAATCGTTTTTAAAGAAAAAAATAACCGAGAGCTAAGTTATTATCAATCTCATAATAGAATATTGATGGATTGTTATTAGATACAAATCCGTCATCTCTTCAATGTCCCGTCTCGAACGCTGTTTTGCGGAGAGATCTGTTAAATTAAGTTCACGTAATAGATTCCTTTCCGATAAATCGGAACAGGCTCGAGTGAAGAACTCGTTCGGAAAGACGGTTTGTGTTGACGTTTGGAAGACACTAACAAAGTCGTCATTTCGATGTAGCGCAGCGAAGAGCCATCTGTAAAATGGTTCTTAGTAATAGATTCCTCTGAAGAACTCGTTCGGAAAGACGGTTTGTTTCTATAATTACTTTACCAAATACTTAGCAATATCCAAGTTACCTGATGTACTTAATTTACCATTATCTGCAACAAGAATACAACTCATCTCTGGATAATTCTTTAACAAAGCTAAGCCTGCTTTTTTACCCATTACCATAATAGAAGTACTTAATCCATTAGCCATTTCGGCACTTGTGCCAAATACGGTTACACTAGTTAAGCCAGTTGCTGGATAGCCAGTTTTGGGATTAATAATATGGGCGTAACGTTTGCCATTAAATACGACAAACTTCTCATAACTACCAGAGGTAACCACAGCACCATGCGCTAGAGGTACTATAGCCAAAAGTTCTCCCATATGTTTAGGATCAGTAACGCCAATATTCCACGGACTACCATCAGGCTGATTGCCCCAAGTATTCATGTCGCCAGAACCATTTACAATGCCAGCATTAATGCCTCGAGCAAGCATAATCTCTTTACAGCGGTCGGCCGCATAACCTTCACCTAAAGCTCCAAAACCAATCTTCATCCCTTTTAACTTTAAGAAAATAGTGCTGTTTTCTTTATCAAGAATGATATTTTTATAGCCAACTTTTTCTACCGATTTTTTGATAGTTGCTGCAGTTGGCATGGTTTTCATCGAGCCATCAAATTTCCAGATCCTATCCATTGCAGCAAAACTAATATCAAATGCACCATCAGTAATCTCCGATAAATGGATTGCTCTCTCAGTAAGTTCGAAAACTTCTTTATCAACCTTAATTGGTTTAATACCTGCGTTCTCATTAATTTGACCAACTTGGGTATAAGATCTCCAGTCAGAAATAAGGTTCTCAATTCGTGTTACCTCCGCAATAACGGTATCAATATTGGCTTCAGCTGCTGTAGAATCTTTAGCTACAATTGTAATGTCAAATCGGCTACCCATTAAAGTAACCGCCCTTGTCCTTAAAACTTGAGCGTTGACAACCAAACTAGAACACAATAAAAGTAGACAAATCAGCTTCTTCATTTTTACTCAAATTAAATAGCTGCGAAAATACTAATTGTTTAGTTGTTTCTAAATAATATCGGAACTTAATCAATTCTTAATTTATAAGCGTCAACTTATCTACTTTCTTTTTGTACGAGCAGTAAAATATAATTGGGTAAGCGAATAGATTAAAAAGCGTGTTGGTAATCAAACCCCCAATTGCTAAAGGTTTAGATGTTCAGAGCCAATGCCTGTAGACAAGGCAGCAGGCATTAAACCGATAGCTGCCATGAGTGCCCTCATTAAAACAGGCCTAAACCTTGTCGCAACTCCATCTCGCATTGCGTTTGCAAAAGTCCAAGTTGTGCTTTTGGTTGGTGTCATCACCGTACCACTTAAAACCATAAAAATCTTTTAAAATCAAATATTTCAAATATCTGATAGATTATTGCCAATTAGTTAAAAATCTACTGTAACGGTTAGCCAGTTAATCTCGTTAAAGTGAAAATAAACCTAAACACAAATAAAACATGAACATTAAATTTTTAAAACTTTCGGTATTTCTACTTTCAATTTTTGCTGTACAACAAACAACAAACGCACAAATTAAAGTAGGCTTAAGAGCTGGCGTCAATTTTTCTAATTTGAATTATAAAGATGAAACCGACAAAAAAGCAACTACACAATCAGTTCCTGGTATTCAAATAGGCTCAACAGCTGATATTCCATTAGTGGAAAATTTTTATGTTCAACCTGGCTTAATGTATGCCGACCGAGGTTTCAAAGAGGAAACCGGATCTTCGTTAGGTTATGGAGTTAATTTTGAAGTAAAAGCAAACTATTTTGAAATTCCAGTAACCTTTTTATACAAGCCAAAATTTGGTAGTGGCAAATTGATAGCTGGTGCTGGTCCTTATATTGGTTTTGGTACGGGTGGAAACTGGACATCAGATAGCCAAGTGGTAGTTCAAGGCGACATTATGATTGGTAACAAGGGCGATTTGATTTTTAGAAATGACGGTTCTGAAGGTGGTAATTTGGAGTCGTATAACTATGGAAGACCAGTAGATTATGGTGCAGGATTTTTATTAGGCTATGAACACAAGAGCGGAGTATACTTGCAAGGCAATACGCAGGTTGGTGTAGCAAATTTACAATCTCAGTTTGGTGATTTTAAACCTAAGGGAAGTAAAAGAAATTCGAGCTTTGGAATTTCTGTAGGTTATAAGTTTTAATAAGCTTTTAATACCTATAATCAATAAAAAGCCTCAGGGAAATCTGAGGTTTTTTATTGATATTTAATTGATCTCTTTTGTTTAAACAATTATTTTTAATCCTATTTTTTCAACCTTTTTCTGATAAGACCAGTAAAATACAATAGGATAAACAAATAGATTAAATAACGTATTGGTAATTAATCCGCCAATCACCACAATCGCTAATGGTTTAGATGCTTCAGATCCAATTCCTGTAGATAAAGCAGCAGGCATTAAACCGATAGCTGCCATAAGTGCCGTCATCAATACTGGTCTAAATCGTGCTGCAACTCCATCACGCATCGCGTCTGTAAAAGTCCAAGTTTGATGATGCTTCAATTCTACAATGTTAGATTTAAACTTGGTAATCAAGATGACACCATTTTGAACGCAAATACCAAATAAGGCAATAAAACCGATGCCTGCCGAGATGTTGAAGTTTACACCAGCTGCTAGCAATGCTAAAATGCCACCAATCATGGCAAAAGGAACATTATTTAATACCAATAAGGCATCGCGGAAATTGCCAAATAAGATAAAGAGAATAAAAAATATCAATAGTAAACTCACTGGTACTGCCTGACTTAAACGAGATACGGCTCTTTGTTGATTTTCAAAATCACCTGCCCACTCTAGTTTATATTCTTTAGGTAGTTTGATTTGTGCATTCACTTTTTGTTGTGCTTCTTCAATTACACTGCCCATGTCTCTACCTCTAATCGAAAATTTGATGGCGCCATAACGTTGATGTTTATCGCGGTAAATCATACTTGGTCCGGTGATTTTTTGAATGCTAGAAATTTCTCCTAATTGCACATTAGAGCCAGATAGGGTAGGGATGCGTAGTTTGCTAATAGAACTTTCATCGTTCCTAAAATTCTCTGGATAGCGAATGACTAAATCAAATTTCCGCTCGCTTTCGTAAATCTGAGTAGCTGCCTTTCCGCCTATTGCCATTTCAATTACCGCATTGGCATCAGCTGTGCTTACCCCATAAAGCGCCATCTTTTTTTGATCTAGATTAATCTGTAGCTCTGGCTGCCCCAAATTTCTGAGGATACCCAAATCCTCAATTCCATCAACCGTTTTTAAAATGGCTTCTATCTGCTCTTCTTGTTTTTCTATAAATTCGAAATCCTCTCCAAACATCTTTACCACAATAGAACCTTTAACACCAGAAACAGCCTCTTCTACGTTATCAGAAATGGGTTGCGAGAAATTAAGGCTTATCCCCGGAAAACTATTCAGCTTCTCTTGCATTCGCTCTATCAGTTCTTCTTTGCTTTGTTTTCTTTTCCATTCGTTTTTCGGGTAAATATCGACATGGAATTCCATGTTGTAAAAACCTGTAGCATCCGTACCATCGTTTGGTCGGCCAGTTTGCGACATTACCTGTTTAACTTCCTCAAAACTTAAAAAGATCTTGCGCATATCATTCGATAATTTTTTAGTTTCATCAAGCGAGATACTTAATGGACCGGTAGCACGAACGTAGATGGAGCCTTCATCTAGTGTAGGTAAAAACTCAGTCCCTAAAAATTTAAAGCTAAATGCTCCTCCAACCAAAACTACAATTGCAATTGCAAAAACGAGCTTTTTCTTGCTGAAACAAGCATCGTAAATCTTTAATGCCCATTTGGTTATCCATTCTAAAAAGATATTGTGTTTCTCTTTTACATTCTTTTTAAGCAATACGCTGGCCATTGCAGGCACTAAGGTAAAAGTTAAAATCAGGGCGCCTAATAAGGCAAAACTTAAGGTCCATGCCAAGGGCGAAAACATTTTTCCTTCTACTTTCTCGAAAGTGAAGATTGGCAGTAGACCAGTAATGATGATCAGTTTGGCAAATAGAATTCCTTTTCCGTTTTCTAAACAAGCTTGTTTAATTAAACCCAGCTTACTCATTTTATTAAATCTAGGCATACCTACTTTTTTGGCATGTTGATCTAAGAGTACAAAAATACCCTCTACCATTACCACAGCTCCATCGATAATAATTCCGAAATCGATGGCTCCCATAGATAAAAGGTTGGCAGGCATTCCCTTCAGTTTTAAACAGATAAATGCAAACAGTAAAGCCAATGGGATAATGATCGAAACGATCAAAGTAGTTCGCCAATCGGCCATAAATAGAAAAACAATTAGCGTAACAAATAGAATGCCTTCTAGCATATTACCCATTACGGTATGGATAGAGTAGTTGACTAAATCTTCGCGATCATAAAAGGCATTGATTTGTACATCTCCTGGTAAGATATTGGTATTGATTTCTTCAATCTTTTGCTTTAATCTGGCAATTACCTCGCTAGGATTTCCACCTTTTCTCATCACCACAATACCTTCCACTACATCAGGATCTAGGTCTCGACCTACTTGCCCTAATCTGGGATTTGCTGATTCGGAAATCTCTGCAATGGTTTTAACATAAATAGGTGTACCATTTACGTTCTCTACAATCACATTTCTAATTTTATCAATATTGTTCAGTACACCAATTCCTCGTACTACGTAAGCTTGTCCACTTTGTACAATTACATCGCCACCAACGTTAATATTGCTTTTAGATACAGCCTCGAATAGCTCAGTCGCACTTACGCCATATTGGATTGCCTTTTCTGGATTAACAGTAATTTGGTAAGTTTTTACTTCGCCACCAAAACTCACCACATCGGCAATGCCAGAAACGGATAATAACTCTCGCTGAATTACCCAATCTTGCAGCGTTTTCAATTCCCGAACCGATTTTTTGTCGCTGCTTAAGGTATAACGAAAAATCTCTCCTGTGGGCCCATAAGGTGGTTGCACTTCTGGCTGTATGCCATCGGGTAAATCAGCTTCTTCCAAATGGTTGTTTACCTGAACCCTTGCTTCAGCATAATCTACCTCATCTTCGAATGTTACTTTTACAATTGATAGCCCGAACAATGAAGAAGAACGGATGCTGGTTCTTTTTTCTGTAGGGTTCATGGCAATTTCTAGTGGTCTACTTACAAATTTTTCAACCTCCTCTGCACTTCGTCCTGGCCATTGGGTAATAATGGTAATGTTGGTATTGGTCACATCAGGAAAAGCATCGATAGTGGTGTTTTTAAAGCTCAAATAGCCCGCAAGCACCAAAATGAAGGTAGAAAAAAAGATGAAATACTTATTTTTTAAGGCAAAGCCGATGATACTCTTAATGAATTTATTCATTACAGCAGATTAAATAGTAAATGAATGGGGTTATTTTTTAAGGCTCTCGAACAAAAAGACCTGCTTAGATGAAATGACTAAATCACCTGCATTTAATCCAGCTTTGATGTAAGCCTTATTAGCCGCTTTGCGTAAAACTTCTACCTCTTGAATGTGTACTTTTTTGTTGGCATTTAATACTAAAACATAATTTTTGTTATCGTCAAAAATAATAGCTCTGGCATTAACTGCTGGCAAATTAATCCCCATACTCGCCGCCACTTTTACGGTTGCTAACATTCCTGGTTTTAAGGTAAATCCAGGGTTCTTGATAATTACTTTGGCATTCATTACCTTGCTATCTTGGTCAATGAGATTGTACAACTTGTCTATTTTTCCAGTAAATATTTGCTCAGGATAGGCTAAAACTGAAACTTTTACTTCATCGCCTTCTTTAAGGTTAGCGATATCAGATTCATAAACATTGATCATTGCCCAAACCGTACTTAAATCTGCAACTGTAAATAAGCTTTTCTCGTAATCGCTGCGGATCTGCATATTGTTATTTGCATTTTTTTCTACGATAAAACCGTTAATTGGCGATTTAACGGCATATAGTCCTGTACTGCTACCGCCATTTAGTTTAAGTATGCTATTGGCTCTTTTGAGCTCTGCAGTTTTAATCTGGAAATCATTTTTAGCTTCTTCTAATTCTTTGGCAGAAGATAATCCACTATCAAATAGTGTCTGCGCTTGTTTTAAATTCCGCTCTGCATTTTGTTTTTCTGCAGCTGCTGATATCGCTTCCTTATCAAAACCTGCCATTTCAGAACTGGTCATGGTAGCTAAGGTTTGCCCTGAACCAACACGATCACCAATTTTAACATTTACTTGTCTTAAATGACCGCTTACCATCGGGAAGATTTCTGATTTACGTTCTTGGTCTTCCGTTATTTTGGCAGAGAAAATTAAATCGGTTTTGCTATTCGCTTGTTCAACAGTATCTATTTGTAAACGATTGATCAGCGAATCGGTAATGGCAAACTTCTCTTCTGGTTTTGCCGTTTTCGGCTCACTACAGCTTTGAGTTATGGCTAATGTTAATGCTAAAATGGGAGTAAAGCAGTGTCTGTATCTGAATGGAGTCATCTTATCTGAAAATGTTAGAACCGGTTACGAAATTGATTTCTTCTCTATTGCTGAAACGTTCATATTTCAATTTGTTAAGTAGAATTACACTTTCTTTGTAAGATGTGTAGAAATCTAAAAACTCAATTAAACTAATGTTTCTTTCCTTAAAACTATTATTAATGCCTTGCATTAATTTGTCGAAATCGCTGCTAAACTTAGGGTCGATGTCTTGATGTTGTTGTTCTGTTCTGAGTGCAATTTGATAGCTGTTGAAAACTTCATTTTCTAACAAACGCTCCACCATTTTGATATTGGTATTTGCTGCATCAATACCAATTTTTGCCTTTTTGATTTCTCCTTGATTACGATTAAAAAGGGGAATTGGAACCCTAACCCCTAATCCTGTGTATTTTTCAGGATAATTCCCCTTTAAATCGTAGCTGAGCGAAAGCTCAATATCTGGAATAGCCATTGCCTTTTGAAGTTTAAGATTGGCTTCGTTAAATTGTAAAGTTGATTTGGCCAATTGATAATCCATGCGGTTATTTTTGGCAGAATCTAACAAAACTGTATAGGGTATAGCTTTAATTCGGACATCATCTTTATCGGTTAAGATTAATTTTAGGGGAGTGCTCGCATCAATGTCGCAAAGTGTTTTAAGATCGCGATGATCATCTTCTAGCTCATTTAGTAAATCTTTTAGTTCTGATTTAAGGTTAATCAATAACGACTGAATTCTGATGACTTCTTTTTGCGCCACATTACCCAAGGCTAGTTGCTGATGGTACACTTTTAACAAAGTTTCGCTACCGCTAATCTCTTGCTGGTAAACTTTTGCCGATTGACTATTGTAGTAAGCTTTGTAAAAGACATCTCTCAATTGAAAACGTAAACTTCTTAATGTTTCGTCATATTCGTTTTCGGCTAATTTTACACCAGATTGTGCCAATAAAATGCTTTTCTTTCTTTTTCCGGCTAACTTAATGAGTTGAGAAATCTCAGCCGCATACTGACCAGTTGCATAAGATGTTTCTAAAAATCTTTTGGTCTCGTGGTTATAAAAGAGATTTTCGTAGCTAATTTCTGGATTGTCGAAAAGTTTAGCGGTAATAATCTCTGCCTTTGCCTGATCTATTTGATAATTGGCAGCAAGCAGTTGGTAGTTCTTATTCAGGAATAAACGCTCAGCTTGCGTAATGGCTAGTTGCAAACTGTCGGTTTGTGCTTGAACAGTAGCGCTTATTAAAAGGGAAAAAGCGAACAAAAAAATCGTTTTCATGTTCGCAAAGCTAATTTTGCGAAATTAAAGGCTAATTAAATCGAAATTAAAACGGGATTAAAGTTTAGGAAATGTAATGCTGAAGTTGCTGCCAATACCAATTTGAGCGTTTACTTTTATTTCTCCTTTAAACAGGGTAATGATTTTTGAGGCCATGTACAAGCCCATTCCTTCGCCATGTTTGCCAACTGAAGCAGAGCGACTGTAAAAAGGTTTAAAAATGGACTGTAAATCCTGTTCGGTTATGCCAATGCCGTAATCGGTTATACTTAAAACAAGCTGATCATTAGTTGTTGATAAACCACAATGAATAGGTTTATAACCCGAGAATTTAAAGGCATTGGAAATGATATTATTTATGGCAATTTGTAATAATACATCGTTTGCCAATACCAGATGCGTTTGATCGTGTTGTGTTATTTCAATTTCACTGCCAGTTTTAAGCCATTCTGTTTTAATAGTATTAAGAATAGCACTCAAATCTATAGGAGAAAGATGTGCACTTGCCAATTCGAGGTCGGCTTTTGCCAAAGTAAGCAAGCCTGTGATGATGTTATTGATGTTTTCGCTTTCTTCGAGAACAGATTCTAAAGTCTGCTGATACTCTGGTATGCCTCTTTCTTTAGCCAAAGCCAATTCTGCACTCATCATTACTCTTGTAATTGGTGTTCTTAGCTCGTGTGAGGCATTAGCCACAAAAGTTTTCTGTAAGATAAAGGCTTGCTCTAATTCCTCCATTAAGCGGTTAAAGCTTTGGGCTAGTTGATTAATCTCGTCATTTGTTTGGGTTTCTTTTACACGGAATTCGAGATTGGATGAACCTATTTTCTGAACTTCTCCCATAAAAAATTGTAAAGGACGTAGAATTCTGTTGGCAATCCATCTTCCAGCAAAAAGCAGTAGCAAAGAGAACATTATAAAAGTGACCAACATAATTTTGAACAATTTATTTAGTCTCTTAATTGAGCTTTGGTCGGTAGCAGAAGCAAGGATTACAAAATCGCCTTGGTTATCTTTATAAGAAATACCTACCACCTGGTGTTCTCCATCTTTAAATTGAATTTTGCCAGTTTTACGTACCTTATTGATTATTTGTGGTGTCCAATATTGTGCCCTATCACCGATAAAGGTAGCCCGATTATTTGCATCGTAAATTCTGATGACTTCATCACTTAACTTCTCCAAATATCTACTTCTAACCTTAGCCAAGGCTTCCCTAGAAATCTCATCGGCCTCCAAATACAAATTGGCAGTAACTAGGGTTCGATCGTTTAACCGGGCATAGAAATCAGCTTCTAGAAATTTAGAAAAAATAAAATAGACGCTGCCCAAAACCACTAACAACATGCCAGTGCTGATGATGGTAAAGTTAAGTGCAAGTCTATTTTTGATTTTCATTGTTTTACCTTTAAAATACCACCCCGCCCTTTGGGCACCCCTCCAAAGGAGGGGAATGGAGAGTGAAATTTCCTCCGACGAGTCGGAGGGTGGTCGAAGACCGGGGTGTTCATTATATTTATTTAATAATTCGCTGTAAATCATAGCTATACAAAGCAAAACATATAATTCACCACGGATTATTTCAGAATATAGCCCATGTTAATTTTAGTCTGGATCAGTTTTCGATCAAAACCTTTGTCTATTTTCTTTCTTAAAAAGTTGATGTAAACATCAATTACATTGGTTGTGGTGTCAAAATTAATGTCCCATGCATGTTCTGCTATAAACTGACGAGAAAGTAAACGATTTGGGTTGCGTAAGAAGAGTTCCAACAAAATATATTCTTTTGCACTGAGATCGATTTCTATTGCACTTCTTGTCACTTCTTTGCTTTCTGTATTGATGCAAAGATCCTCATAGCATAATAAATGTTTATCCTTTTGTATGGGCTGATATCTTCTCAGTAAGGCAACTATTCTTGCCAAAAGCTCCTTAAGATGAAATGGTTTAACCAAATAATCGTCTGCCCCAGCTTCCAAACCATTCACTTTATCATCTACCATGCCTAAGGCTGTTAACATTAAAATAGGAATTTGCTGATCTACAACTCTAATTCTTTCGCAAAGCTGATGCCCATTTAGGCCAGGCATCATTACATCCAAAATCAATAGATCGAATTTTCCTGCAGTAAAAACAGATAGCGCTTCGATACCATCTGCTATCAGGGTAACCTGGTAGTCGTTTTCTTCTAAAGCAGATTTTAAAAGTGAGGCAATCTTAGTGTCGTCTTCGGCAATTCCTATTTTAAACATATCGTTTTTATTTATTCTTTTGGTTTAGATGGTTGTTCTTCAATTCCATCTTTTCCGTTATTAAATTCTTTAATTCCTTTCCCTAATCCTTTCATTAGTTCTGGGATTTTTTTGCCGCCAAACAGTAATAAAATCGCTAAAACAATAAGGATAATTTCTTGCGTGCCTAAAGCACCTAAGATTACAGATTGTAACATTTGTTAAATTTTTAAAAATAAATAGGGTGATGCACAAAATAGCATGGCTATGTTGTGTACATAATTGACTATTCCACAATTGTGGGATTTGGAGATAAGATATTAAGCGCTGAGCTTTGGGGGTGGAGATTCTAGAACTCGAGTTTGTTCTGGATAATGAGCTACATAACTATGGTTATGCACAATGGGTTGCTCAACTAAAACTATTTGTGTAAAGGCAATTGGACTTTGATAAAAAACAATAAATGTCTTGGCCGCAGCGTGATCGGCTGCATTTTGAGTTTCTGGAACATCTTTTTTAAACAAATGTTCAACTACCAATTCATAAATGCTTTCTATTTTATTAACGCTCAAATCCTCCTCGAAAGTAAGCTCCCCATTGATAAAGTTCTCATGTCTAGCAGGATCAATTGATAGATTCATCAGCTGTAAGAGCAATGCCCAGCAGCAGATATATTTTAAACCTATTTTGATCTTTAAGAATTTCATCTAAATGCAAAGGTAGCAAATTCAAAATTGACAAATTTAATATCAGCGTCATACCATTCAAAAACAACGGTTTTGGTTTACTTATATAGGTCAAGTTCACTGAATTTAATTACAAAATCAATTGTAGAAGCTTTGTACTTGTGGATGGCGTTATCACCGTCCCACCTAAAAATGATTGATAACATCACCGTTGTTCGGCACTAGTTTGTTATTGATTTTTTCACCACATAGAGACATAAATTTGAGTATGTTGTCCTATGTGGACTATGTGTCTATGTGTTTAATTTTCAATCTTTCGAACGGTTATAATGATAACACCAGCCATAAGAAAGCTGGAAGTTGATTTTTAGGGGGTAACAAAATTCGGATGTTATTGATATAGCTATAACTAAACAGTTTAAACCATTTAAAACCAAACATTATGAAAACTTATTTAACCTTAATCACATTATTATTTTCAGTTTCAGTAGTTTCGGCACAACAAGTTATTAAAGCAGCAGATATCACAAAAAAAGAAAAAACAGTTAACAAAAGCACTTCAAATACAAATAGTAAAATTTCGATGAATGTAACTACGCCTAGACAAACACAGGGTGCTACATTTGGCGAAAAAGTAAATGCGGGTTTGCAAAGCGTTGGTGGCTCTGTAGCAAATGGAGCTACTGTTCAAAATCCACTGTATCAAAGTAGTGGAAGTAGTGGAGTTAATCCATTATTTCAATCGAAAAATAAAACAATAAGTCCAGTTGGACCCATTAAAGGTGTAATTGTAAAAGGGAGTAAGGGAAGTTAGGTTGATAGATGTTAAGCTGCATTTAAATCTATCGGTCGGTGTCACACCGACCGAAACTTTGTTTTGTTTTGATAAATTGATATTATACCTATCGTCATATCGAACGCTGTTTAGCGGAGATATCTATTTAGATAGGTTTCTTTTTTATAGATCTCTCAATCGCGAAAAGCTCATTTCGAGATGACGATTTTTGGAGGTAGTTTATATCCTATAGTTTCACTTATCGGTCGGTGTCTCACCGAACGAAATTTTAATAGTTTCTCGTCCTGAAATAGCTTACAGTTTTTGAATAAATATTGATACAGAGTCTTGCAATTAGAGCTCTCGTCGCTGCCTGCGGTAGGCAGGCGCTTCCCTTGAAATGACCGCTTGTTTATTTATTTTCTGTCAGTGTCTCGCCGATCTATGTTTTAAGCATTAGGGCAATTACCACACCTTTTTCCTCTCAAATACTTCTCACAGCATTCTTTCTTCTTTTTAGATTTCGATTTCTCTTTATCCTTCTTTTTCTTTTTGTCTTTAGACATAGCAGCAAAATAACAAAAAAAGGCAAACATTGTTTAGATGTATGGCTTTTAAAAGTTTTACTGTCCCCTCTCCAAAGGAGAGGATTGGGGTGAGGTATTATGCTTCGCTGTTGTAAGCAATCTGACCAACATGTTTGTCGATCTGCCATCTTCCAGTGCCTTCTTCGCCAATTACTTCAAATAATTCTAACGCTCTACGAGCTTTGTATTCTTCTTCTCTCTGCTCTCTAAAGAACCAATTTAAGAACTCTAAGGTTACAAAATCTTGTTCTTTTTGGCAACGAGCTGCAATATTTTTTAAAGATTGAGTAACGCTGATCTCTTGATCTAAAGCATCTTCAAATACTTCTCTAAATGAGTTATATTCCAACTTGATGTTGTTGATATCTGGAGAAATTGAATTTCCGCCCATATCTAAAACGTATTTATATATTTTAAGTTGGTGTTCTCTTTCTTCTTCTGCTTGCTTAAAGAAATAGTCTGAAGAAAAATCGTAACCATTTCTGTTGCACCACGAAGCCATAGATAAGTATATAGCCGATGAGTGTGCTTCTTTTTTGATTTGTTGGTTAAGCAAAGTTTCTACATCAGTAGATAATAAAGACTTTACGCGGATGATATCTTTCATGACTTTGTTGTTAATGATAATTAATAACAACAAAAGTAGTGCTATGTTCTGATAGCAACGAATTTAATGACAATATGGAAAGATTCTAATTCTAGCTAATTAGCTAACAATACGATATAAACGATCGTAAATGATGTGGTTTAGCTCTAACATGGTAAAAGTACCTTGTAAAAGATCTTTAAGCTTAATGATCTGGAGAAGAGAAAGCACGTAACAATGATCACATGCACAAATGAAAATAATCTCTAAATCTGCTGATTTTTCACTGTTCAGCAATAAATCCTCAATATCGATTTGATAAACAGCTTTTTTAAGCTTTAATAAATTGCGATAATCGAAACGAGCTAATTTCCCAGCAAAATCAACATACCAACAGCCTTCGCTGTCTGATTGATAGATAGCGCCGTTTTTGGTGCTAAATACTTCTGTAAAATTGATTTTTGGTAAGCTTAGTGTTTCTTGCATTTTTTTGCACAAATCTTATGATAAGGCAAAGATGTGTATTATTTGGAATTATTCCAAATTAAAATAGAACTAAAAATTCATATTTTGCAGCTATCAAATCATCAACCAAATTATTGTTAATTGATCTATATGGAGCGTATCTCTCAACCATGGCCTTTTTTAGAAAAGCTGGTATTTAAATTCAGTTTTACCCTATTAGGGTTGTTTATGTTCTTTTTTAACAATGGAACATTTATATTATTGTCATTAATCTATAGGTTCCAAACTGGGATTTTGCATCAATTTATACCATGGGTAGGTAAAAACGTATTACATCTGCCTTATGATATTGTAACTTTTAGTAATGGGAGCGGAGATACCACCTATGATTATGTATTGCTACTTTGTGTAGCTAGTTTATCAATAGTTATCACATTATTTTGGCTTTTAGTAGATCGAAAAACTTCCAATTACAATCGATTATATTATTGGTTAACCGTTGGGGTACGTTTTTATGTGGGGTTAATGCTCATAAATTATGGTTTGGTAAAAGTAGTCCAACTCCAATTTCCTGCACCAAGTTTAAGCAGAATGTTAACTACCTATGGCGATTCGTCCCCAATGGGATTAGCTTGGACGTTTTTAGGTTTTTCTAAAGGATATAATTTGTTTATGGGAATAGCAGAATTAATGGCTGGTCTATTGCTGTTTAGAAGAACGGTAACTGTTGGGGCCATTATTACGCTGATGACTACTGCTAATGTTATGGCTGTAAATTATTTTTATGATGTTCCCGTTAAAATAGTCTCAACAGCGCTGGTAGTGATGTGTCTTTTCTTGTTGGTGCCAAATATGGGAAGACTGTTTAAGTTATTTTTTAAAGGAGAAACAGTCGCGTTGAAAAACTTGGCCGCTCCAGTGTTTACTCAAAAATGGCAAAGGAATACAAAATATACTTTCAAATATCTTTTAATCGCATTAATGTGTATTGGAGGGCTTTTCAATGTAATATTTATGGTTAAAACACGTGGAAGAGACTTGCCAAAGTCACCATTATACGGAGTTTATGAGGTAGATACTTTTATAAAGAATAGCGATACACTTAATGGTGTAGCACACAACTGGGAAAAATGGGAAATATTAATGTTAGAAGGTGAGCATACAGGAGCTATAAAAATGGCTAATGGAGAAATAAAGAAAATGGTAATCAATACAGATACTTTAAAAAAGCAAATCGCGATCAATTACCCCGATGAACCAAAAAACGTTCAGTACTTAAATTACAGTTTTGTTAATAAAAACCAAATCATTTTAAAGGGCAAATTTTACAAGGATTCAATACAGGTAGAACTAACTAAAAAGAAATTACAATTAATCGAAAGAGAGTTAAATTGGATAAACGAGCATCCATATAACAAGTAAAAATGGCGTTTGACATTAATGTCGTAAAGATGTCGTAAACAAGACGTAGGTATATTGGAACTAATTAGGATACATTTGTCCAACAAATTATTTTCATTATGAATCTTAAGCTTTCAAAAAAGATCAAAGAATTAAGAACTAAGCTTGGCCTTAGTCAAGAAGAATTGGCAAACCAATCCAATTTAAGTTTAAGAACAATTCAAAGAATAGAAGCAGGAGATACCGAACCGAGAGGAGATACCTTGAAACGATTGGCAAATACCCTAGAAGTAACTCCAAATGACCTGGTAGATTGGGTGGAACAAGAAGATAAAACTTTGTTAATGTTCTTGAATTTATCGGCCTTAAGTATGCTCGCATTTCCTTTGCTAGGTGTAATTATTCCCTTAGCTATTTGGGTTTTAAAAAGACATACAGTTAGAAATTTGGAGGAGATAGGGAAAAAGATCATTAACTTTCAAATCACTTGGTGCCTAGCATTAGGCCTTTATTATATTAGCTTTACAATACCGATAATTTTCCATGTCAACCTGGGAATAATAAATTCTGATATACAGTTTTTAGGACTAGGCGGCCAAGAATTATTTATTATAGGGTTTCTATTCTTCTCCTATGTCTATAATGTTTGTCTTATTCTCTTAAATACTATTTTAAGCTACAAAGGCAAAAACACGTTTTATAAACCGGCTATTCGTTTTTTAAAATAGCTACATCAGTTCTATTTATCGTTAAGCAAGCATGAACACTGATTAACACCCCTCATTCTTATTAACAAGATACCAAATAGGCTATTGATTAACCCATTCTTTACCCATTGTTAACCCTTTCCTTACCCTAATGGTAAACATAAGCTAAAGAATTTGTAGTCAAATAGTAAGCAAAGAGTTAATCAGTACCCTAGTTGGTACGGAGCAAGGGTACCGCAAGGGCGTAAGACGAGTATAGTACAGGTGCACTTTAGGTGGACTTTTGGTAGACTTTACGTGGAGTTGGGGTGGACTTTGAGCAATGATCCAGAATGGATTGATTTTGATACGTTAAAGAAGATGAAGTTTAAAGATAGCTAAAAATTCTTTCTTTTAAAAGATTAGCTTAAACCCCATTCACCCCCATGGCGTATAAAATAATGTTAACCCCAAACTTGGTGTTATCTTCTGCTAAAAAGCGTTTGTTCTTAAAATCATAATCCCATTCGCAACCGTAATCTTTATTGCTGTACAATACACCAATTCTATTGTTAATGGTAATGGCTTTTAAATAATCATGAACCAAATCATCTCCCCAGCCATTTAATTCGAATGAGGTAGTTGGAGGTCCCTTTTCGAATTTAAAAAAGGAATGATAAATGGCGTGTGTGTTTGGAATTTTTTTTAACGCTTGTGCACCAAAAAGGTTGCTCATTTGGGCTTCAAAAGATTTGGCAAATAAACCATCAATATCATGGTTACAATCGTCTACAAACACAAAGCCTCCGTTTTGTACATAACTTTTAAAGTTGGCGGCTTCTTGTTTGCTAAACTGCACTAGCTTATGTCCGCTTAAGTAGCAAAATGGATATTTGAATAAATCGTTGCTACTCAGCTCTACAATCTTTTCTTCCTCATCCAAGGGTATGGTAGTATATTCTAATAAAGAATTGAGCAAGTTAGACGGCATACGTTGGTCGGTATCCCAGTCTCCAGAATTGTATTTTAACCTCGCAAATGTGAACTTGGCGCTTTGCATTGCTCTAAATTAACATCAATTTTTTGGAATAGAGATTTTTGATGGAGATATCTTGTAAATTTTTTGATATTTATGAAGCTATAGGCATTAATTATGCCAATATCCACCTATATTGAAGCACCATATTATACATCTTAAAAATTATTTGTTTTGGATAGTACAGAAAGCAACGTGAAAAATCTAATTGGTAAAATTTCTTTATTGAAAGGCGAAATCCAAAAGGTAATTGTAGGTCAAGATACCATTATCGAGGAGATGTTAATTGCCCTTATGGCAGGCGGACATTGTTTGTTGGAAGGTGTGCCTGGTTTGGCCAAAACATTAATGGTGAGAACCATGTCTCAGGCTCTGGATCTTTCTTTTAGAAGAATTCAATTTACGCCAGATTTAATGCCATCGGATATTGTGGGTACAGAAATTTTAGAGGAAGATCATGTTACAGGTAAACGTTTTTTTAAATTTAATAAAGGTCCACTATTTGCCAATATAGTGCTAGCAGATGAGGTGAATAGAACACCCCCAAAAACACAATCGGCACTTTTAGAGGCCATGCAAGAGTTCGAAGTAACTTATGCCGGGCAAACCTATCCTTTAGATCGTCCGTTTTTTATTTTAGCTACCCAAAACCCAATAGAGCAGGCTGGAACCTATCCGTTACCAGAAGCACAATTGGATCGCTTTTTACTGTATATCAAAATTGGTTATCCAACTGCTGTTGAAGAGGCGCAAATTTTAAGCAGTACTACGGGTGCCAAAAAAGCGGTTGTTAATCCAGTTATTGGAGCAGAAGAAATTAAACAATTGCAGACTTTAACTAGAGAAGTGAGCATCAGCGACGACCTGATTACCTATGTAAGTGATTTTATTCGTGCAACCAGACCAGATACTACAACAGTTGCTTTTGTAAAAGAATGGGTGCGTTGGGGAGCAGGGCCAAGAGCCGGACAGGCTTTGATTTTAACGGCAAAAGCCAGAGCACTGTTTCATGGCAGATATGCGGTTTTAATGGAAGATTTGCAAGCCATGGCTTATCCTGTATTGCGACATAGGGTATTGATGAATTTTAAGGCAGAGGCCGAAAATGTATCATCAGATCAGGTAACGGCCGAATTGGTGAAAGCAATTACCAGACCTAAAACCAATATGTAATGAGTAGGCTGCTCGATCCTAAAATATTAATGGCAATTAAAGACCTCAATCTGGCAGCCAAAACTACGATTGATGGCTTTATGAATGGTATTAATAAAAGTACAGTAAAAGGGCAGGGCTTAGAATTCAGTCAATATAGGAGTTACCAGCCTGGAGATGATCTCCGTTCGTTAGACTGGAAAATGTTTGCCAGATCTGATCGTTATTACATTAGAGAATCTGAAGTAGAAACCAATATAGCCGTTCGTTTCTTGGTAGATGCAAGCGCATCGATGAACCACCAAGATGGTAACTTTACCAAAATTGAATATGCCCGTTATTTGGTAGCTTGTTTGGCTTATTTAGCCAACTTACAGGGCGATGCCATTGGTTTATATATTTTTAAGGATACAGGCCTATTTTCGATGGTTGCCAAGCAAGATTATCAGCATTTGGCAAGACTATTTTTCCAATTGGAACAGCTCAAACCAGAAGGTACATTTACTAAGCCCATCCACTATAAAGAAATTTTCTCGGGTACACAAAGACGCGAATTATTGGTTTTTGTAACTGATCTTTATCAGTCTAATGAGGAAATTTTTAGCCTATTAGATACTTTGGGCACTTTAAGACACGAAATTATAGTATTCCATTTATTAGCTAGAAATGAGTTGGACTTAGATTTTAAGGGTTATACTACCTTTGAGGATTTAGAAACAGGAGAAACTATACAAATAGATCAAGCCAAAGCCAGAGCAAATTACAAGGATAAACTGGCTAGCTATTTAGAAGAAACCAGAATGAAAATGCTAGATCGAAGAATTTATTATAGAACATTAATCACTGATGAATCGATCGATCAAGCTTTAAGAGATTTTTTAAAACAACGAAATAAGTTAAGGATTTAAATTGCAACTATTATATCCCATAGGTTTATTGGCGCTTGCAGGATTAATTATTCCCGTAATTATACACCTGTGGAGTGTTAAACAAGGTAAAACCTTAAAAATTGGAAGCATTGCGTTGTTGGGAGAAAGTGCCAGCGCAACTTCCAAAAGCTTTAAACTAACAGATTGGTTATTGTTTATTTTAAGGTGTTTGCTTTTAATTTTGATCGCATTTATTTTAACGCAACCATTTTTCTCAAAAAAGATCAAAACTACCGCAAACTCAGGATGGATTTTGGTACAGCCCAATCAGTTTAGTAAAGTCTATCAAGATCACAGAAAAAGTATTGATTCTCTATTAACTCTCGGTTTCGAGTTACATGAGTTTAATCTCGGCTTTAAAAGTTTTAAGCTGGCAGATACAGTTAGTCAACCGAATAAAGTAAGCAGTTTGACGTATAGTTCCCTATTCAAAAAATTAGATGCTCAAATCCCCTCGGGTTATACTGCCTATCTTTTTGCAGCTAAAAAAGTTATCAATTTTAGTGGTGATTTACCTAAAATATCCTATAAGTTAGTGTGGAAGGATATGGTAAATAAAGATACTGCAACCACTTGGACTACTCAGTTTTTAGGTAAAACCTACGAGGCGAAGTCTACACCCAAGTTAACGACATATAGTTCGGCCGCTGCTGCAAATTTACCCGCAGTTTCCGTAGCGATTTACGAACCTGCAGGAAATGATTCTAAATATGTTAGAGCGGCATTAAATGCAATAGCAGATTTTACCAAAAGAAAAATTGCGGTTCAAAATTTTAACACAGCAACAGTAGCTCAAGCAGATATTATTTTTTGGCTTTCTGAGCAGGAACCTAATTTTGAAAAGTTGAAAGCTAGTGTTAGAATATTTGCCTACGAAAAAGGAAAAGTAGCAAATGTAAATACTACGCTAAGTTTAACCGATGGTACTGGTATAAGTAACGAAATCAAACTATTTAAACATATTCAAACTGATAATGAAAATGGAAAGATAGTTTGGAAAGATGGTTATGGTGAACTAGTTTTAGTAAATGAAAAAAAGAATTACTTCTCTTTCTACAGCAGGTTTAATCCGGCTTGGACCGATTTGGTTTGGAACGAACAATTTGTAAATGCATTAATGCCGATTGTGCTAGGCGAACAAAACTCATCCGATTTCGGATTTGAAACTCATTCATCAGATCAACGGGTGATTGCAGCTGACCAAAACTTAAATATAGCTGCAAATAAGTTGGGTTCAGTTATTGAAGCCCGCGAAAACGAACCGCTTGATCCTTTCTTGTGGATTTTAGCATTGATCACTTTGTTGATAGAACGAATTTTATCATTCAGAAAAGCAAAATTAAACCATGTTAAGAGCTGAAGGTAAAAATTGGATCGTTAATTTCAGAAGAAAGTGGATTGCACTTTATTTTGCACAGGCTTTTGCCTTGAGCTTGGCTATTGCTTTAATTCTAATTGTTTTACTAGCCTCAACATTCATTTTTACATTTGCTATGTGGCAATTGATTGTTGTTTTCCTTTTAGTTTTTGGCTGTTTTATGGTAATGAAGCCTTCATGGAAAATCAGCGAAACAGTTGTTGTAAGATACTTAGATGCCAAATTTCTACAGCTTGAAGAAAGTACAGCGCTTTTTCTTAAACAGGAGACAGCTTTAACAACGCTGGAAAGATTGCAGTTAGAGAAAATTGCTCAAAAACTACCTATTCAGAATAGCTTAAGTACAGCTTGGCGGAAACTGTTGTTGAGTTTGTGTTTTCTTGTAATAACCATAATTGGCGTTTACTTTATGGATAGGTTTTATTGGTATGAAGCAATCGAGGAAAACCCAACAGCTGCACCTGCTCAAAAGCAGAACATAAAAGAAAACATCTTGCCTCAGATAGCAGATTTTGAGTTGGTAATAAATCCTCCAGCTTACACCAAAAGAGCCAAAAGTAATCAAAAACAGTTTAGCATCAGAGCAGAAACTGGATCCAAAGTATCTTGGACAGTTGAGACGAATGTAGCCGTTCAAAAACTTCGCTTAATTTTTAATGATAAAGAAAGCTTCAACTTAATTAAAACAGACAAATTAAAATGGACTTTTAATAAGATGATAAATCAATCTGGTTTTTATCAAATAGAATTGGATGGCAAAAAATCTGATTTGTATCAGATTGAGGTAATCCCAGATTTACCTGTACAAATTAAAATTATAAAGCCAAAAAACTACACTACTATTGATGTTGGACAAATACCAAAAGTAAATTTATCAGTCAATTTAGTAGATGATTATGGCATTGCCAACGCTTACATTTCTGCAACTATGTCTAGTGGAAAAGGCGAAGGGGTAAGTTTTACCGAGAAGAAACTGACTTTTAATGCCAATTTCACAGGCAATAAATCAATGCTATTGAATAAGCTTCTTGACTTAACCGCTTTAGGAATGAAACCTGGAGATGAACTGTATTTCTTTATTCAGGCGATTGATAATCATGGACAATCGAGCAGATCTGAGGTTTATTTAGTTTCGATAGTGGATACCTCTGAATTGATGAGTATGGCTGGAATGACAAATGGTGTTGATCTAGTGCCTGAATATTTTAGAAGTCAAAGGCAAATTATTATTGATACTGAAAAACTCCTTAAAGACCAAGTAACACTTAGTGCAAATGAATTTAAAGACAGGAGTAATAATTTGGGCATAGATCAAAAACTGTTAAGATTAAGGTATGGGAAGTTTTTAGGAGAAGAATCTGAAACTGAAATTGGCGGTCATGAACATAGTGAAGGAGATGGGCATGATCACGAAGAAGCAAAATTTGGAGATGTACAAGCTTTGATGGATGAGTATGCGCACAAACACGATATTGCTGAAGATGCAACCTTTTTTGAACCCGAATTAAAAGCACAATTGAAAGCGGTATTAAATGAGATGTGGAGTTCTGAATTGAGGTTAAGAACTTATAAACCGCAAGAAGCTTTACCATTTGAATACAAGGCATTGCGTTTGTTGAAAGATTTACAGCAAAAATCAAGAGCTTACGTAGCTAAAACTACCATTAAAACCGTGAAGTTAAAAGCAGAGAAACGTTTATCTGGTGAGTTGGATAAGATTACGACACCTACGCAAAAAGCAACATTCGAGGATAAGGATAAATCTAAGCAAGATCTTAAAATGGTGCTGGCTTTGCTAGAACAGAGAAAAACTGGAAAACCATTTGATTATGGAGGACGAGAGTTTTTAAGAAGCACCGAAGCTCAGTTAATTAATGCTGCATCTGGCCAACCAGTTTCTTATCTGCCAGCTTTAAAAAGTTTGCGTAAAATTAGCCTAGCTAAACAAGTTGATGTCAATGATATTGAGCTTGTTCAAAAAGCAATTCAAAGGCTATTGGGTATAGAAAGCGCATTACCCCAAGCAAAATCTGCTGCACCAACTAAACAGTTGTCACGTAGTTATTTCAATTACCTTAAAAATGGAGGCAGATAACGATGGAGTTTAAATACTATGTGATCATTGCTTGCTCGATATTAGGTGTTTTTCTTGTTTATAAGGAGATAAGCAGGATTAATAAATCGCAATTGGTTTGGCGGTTATTTGCCAGTTTGGTAATGGTGCTTAGTTTTTCCTTTTTAATCATTCCCATTACTTACACTGTCCGTAAAGAAGAACCGATTCATGAACTGAATTTGATTACTGAAGGGATTGTCCCAGATAGTTTAGCTAAACTCACAGCGCAAAAGTATTCCTTAGATTTTTCTTTGCATTCTGCTAAAAAAGGCGCAAGTGTTAAATTTATCGAAGATTTGGCTTATCATTTACAAGAACATCCAGAACTTAAAAAGGTTAATATCTATGGATACGGATTGAAAGAGAAGGAGTTGTCATTGTTAAAGAACTACAAAGTTAGCTTTCATGCTTCGGCGTTTCCTTCCGGTATAAATTCAGCCAGTTGGCAAAAAAAGATAAAAGCTACAGAGAATTTAGAAGTACAAGGCATTTACAATAATCCAACTAACCAAAATGTAAAACTTAAGTTTTATGGTATGGGATCGACACTAGATTCGGCAATAATCAAAGCCAACACTAAGGTCAAATTCTCTTTTAATACCCAACCTAAACAAATGGGTAAGGCGGTGCATCAAATTATTGCTTTGCAAGGGAACGATACCTTAGCTGTAGAATCAATTCCTTTCGAGGTAACGCCTAAAAAGCAATTTAGAGTATTAATGTTAGCTTCATTCCCAGATTTTGAATATAAATTTTTAAAGAAATGGCTGTATGAAAATCAATACCCTGTCATCTTTAGGAGTCAGATTAGTAAAGACAAATACAGTTCAGATTTTTTAAATACTAAAGCAACAGATGTAAATCAAATTCGTGCATCTTTGTTAAAGCAGATAGATGTGTTAATTATGGATGAAGACGAATTTTCTGCAATTACAACTGCAGAAAGATCAGCCATAGATGCTGCAGTTAGCGAAGGAATGGGATTGGTAATGCGACTAAGCAATGCAAAACCGAATGGATCAAGTCAGCGTTTTAAACGTGTAGAAATCACTTCAGCTACAGCAAAAACATTGCAGGTCAACAGTATAGATCATCAACTTAAATTGGCTGAATTGCCTTTTGTTCAGACTTTATATCTTGAGCCAACACCAAATGAACAACCTTTATTTAATGCTTCGAACGGCAAAACTGTAGTGAATAGCGGCTTAAAAGGAATTGGTAAGGTAGTGGTATCATCAATCTCATCAACTTATCAATGGGAATTATCTGGTGAAAAAACAGCTTATGCAAAATTTTGGTCAGCTATATTGGCGAATACAGGTAGAAAGGAGAATGCAACTCCATCTTATGAACTTATACCTTCATTTTTAACATTAGCAGAAGAGACTAGATTAATCGTAAGTGTAGATGATTCAAAAATACCATCGTTACAGTTTAACCAAATTGAACTTGCACCGAAACAAAACATGGAATTGCCCTTTAAGTGGGATGGTAAATTCTGGCCGTTGCAGGCAGGTTGGAATAAGTTAAGCATTAACCAACAAACTGAAAACATATTTGTCTTTAAAAAAGCAGATTGGAAAAGTTTGAAAAATACGGAGAAATTGAATGCTACCTTAAACTTTGTCGAAAATCAATCCTCAGCTGATTTAGATTTGAAAAAAGTAGAGTATTCAGGCGAAGATGAGCTTTCGAAATGGTGGTTTTTTGCCCTGTTTTTGCTATCTGCTTCTTTTTTGTGGTACGAACAAAGGTTTCTACAAAGCAAATAGCTGATTGAAACTAAAATGTTATACTTTTTAGGCGATTAACCTACAAGAAATTGCTACCTTGGTTATCGAACCATTAACCTAAACATTTTGAAAAGAAAAGACTTTCTCTATTTATCTGGAATGGGCATGGGTGCAATGTTGTTGCCAGATCTTCCTGCATTTGCAACTTCGATAGACCCTTTGCAAGCCCTTGATAAAATAGACGTAAAAATTAAAAAAGAATTAGCAGATGTGGCATTAAATGCTGCCAAGGCTAAAGGTGCAACTTATACCGATGTTCGTATTGGACGTTACCTAAACCAGTTTGTATCAACAAGAGATAAACGTGTACAGGGCGTTGCCAATACAGAATCTTTTGGTGTTGGAATTAGAGTGATCGCTAATGGCTGTTGGGGATTTGCGGCTACAAACAATGTAACTAAAGAATCTATTGCCAAAACTGCGCAAGAGGCTGTAGCTGTAGCTAAGGCAAATGCTAAAATACAGGGCGAAGCAGTTCAATTAGCTCCACAAAAAGGATATGGAGAAGTAAGTTGGAAAACACCTCTCGAAATAAATGCCTTTGAAGTTCCTATAAAAGATAAGGTAGATTTACTGCTCAATGTAAATGACATCGCTATGCAGAATGGCGCAAGTTTTGTAAATGCTGCGCTATTTGCAGTAAATGAGCAAAAGTATTTTGCATCTACAGACGGTTCTTATATTGATCAAGATATCCATCGCATTTATCCCTCTTTTGGGGTAACTGTAATTGATAGGGCATCGGGTAAGTTTAAAACACAAGCTGCCTTAAGTTCGCCAATGGGCATGGGTTACGAGTACATGAATGCCAGGCCTGAAGATAAAATAGCTGGAGTAGTTACCCGTTACAAAGGCAGGTACGATATTTTAGAAGATGTTAAAAATGCCACTCGTGTAGCCAAAGAAAAAATTACTGCTAAAACGGTAGAATCAGGCAAATACGATTTGGTTTTAGATCCATCACATTTATGGTTAACCATTCACGAATCAGTTGGTCACCCAACAGAGTTGGATCGAGTTTTGGGTTATGAAGCCAATTACGCGGGTACCAGCTTCCTTACCTTGGATAAATGGGAATCTAAAAACTTCAAATTTGGTAGCGATAAGGTAAATATCTTGGCAGATAAAACACAAGTTGGCTCTTTAGGTGCTGTAGGTTATGATGATGAAGGTGTGAAATGTGGTAAATGGAACCTGATCAAAGACGGCGTGTTGGTAAATTATCAGACCATTAGAGATCAAGCGCACATTATCGGTTTAAAAGAATCGCAAGGCTGCTGTTATGCTCAAAATTGGAGTGATGTACAATTTCAGCGTATGCCTAATGTTTCTCTCGAAGCTGGTAAGGCTAAACTGAGCGTAGATGATATGATTAAAAATGTAGAGAAAGGCATTTATATTATCGGTGATGGAAGTTATTCTATCGATCAGCAACGTTACAACTTCCAATTTGGTGGACAATTGTATTATGAAATCAAAAACGGACAGATTGTAGGCATGTTAAATGATGTGGCTTACCAATCTAACACACAAGAGTTCTGGAATTCTTGCTCGGCCATTTGCGATGAAAGCGATTATCGTTTAGGCGGTTCGTTTAATGATGGTAAAGGCCAACCTGGTCAAAGTAGTGCGGTTTCTCATGGTAGTTCAACCACACGTTTCAATGGAGTTAATGTTATCAATACAGCTAGAAAAATATAATTATGGCCATATTAAGTAAAGAAGAAGCCCAAGCAATATTAAAAAAAGTAATGAGCTATTCTAAGGCAGATGCCTGCGAAGTAAGCTTAAATGGTTCAGACGGGGGTAACATCCGTTATGCACGTAATGCAGTTTCTACTGCGGGGCAAATCAGTGTAATGAGTTTGTCGGTTAATTCAACCTTTGGTAAAAAAACCGGATCAGCTTCTATTAATGAATTTGATGATGCCTCATTAAAAAAGGTGGTAAGCAGAGCGGAAGAATTGGCGCAATTGGCTCCAGAAAATCCAGAATATATGCCTTTATTAGGGCCTCAAACATTTCAGGAATCAGCTACTTTTAATGCAAATACTGCAGCTATGACACCAGATACCAGAGCAGAAATGGTGGGTAAAAGTTTAGGCGTGGCCAAAGCAGCCAACTTAGATGCTGCCGGATTTTTAGAAAATTCTACACGTTTCAATTCTGTAATGAACTCTAAAGGTTTGTTTGCCTATAACAAATCAACAAATGTTTCTTTTTCTGTAACCATAAGAAATAAAGAAGGGACAGGTTCTGGTTATGTAGAACAAGATTTCAATGATTTAAGTAAAATGGATGTGCTTGCTCTGAGCAAAATTGCTGCAGGAAAGGCAACAGGTTCTGCTGGCGCAAAAGCAATAGAACCAGGAAAATACACAGTGATATTAGAGCCATTAGCAGCTAGCGATATTTTAAGCAATATGTTTAGAGGTTTCGATGCCCGCAGTGCTGATGAAGGCAGAAGTTTTATGAGTAAAAAGGGGGGTGGTACACGTTTAGGTGAACAACTTTTTTCTGAAAATGTAAACATCTATTCAGACCCGATGAACCCAGAATTGCCTTCTGCGACTTGGAATGGTGATGGTTTAGCACTGAAAAGAACACAATGGGTAGAAAAAGGAGTAGTTAAAAATCTATCTTACTCAAGATTTTGGGCTGCAAAAAAAGGTGTAGAGCCACTATCAGGTGGAAGAAGCATGGTAATTGAAGGCGGAACGCAATCATTACAAGACCTAATTAAAAGTACCGAAAAGGGGATTTTAGTTACTCGTTTTTGGTATATCCGTTCAGTAGACCCTCAAACTTTGCTATTAACTGGGCTTACACGTGACGGTACTTTTTATATCGAAAATGGCGAGATCAAATTCCCAATCAAAAACTTTAGGTTTAACGAGAGTCCTATCATTATGCTAAATAACGTAGAGGCATTGGGTAAACCAGTTAGAACAGGTAGCGGAATGATCCCACCAATGAAAATCAAAGACTTTACATTTTCATCATTATCTGACGCTATTTAATTATTCGATACTAATGTTTCAATGCACTTTGTCATTCTGAACGTTTGAAGAATCTCTAAAACGTACTCCAATATGAGATTCATCGTTCCTCGGAATGACAAAGTTTTTAGCATCGAAAGCTATCGGCAGGTGTCCTCTCACCTGCCGAAATAAATTACGACTACATGTTGGCGGGGAGGCCGACAACAGATCTTTCTTTCGTTGGTGTCCCCGCCAACGTTTGATAAAGAATGATTAACCTCATTGTTATCCGATAGGCTAAACATGATATTTATATTTTAAACTTAAGCAATTGAGAAGAAGAGACTTTTTGTACATGACAGGTTTGGGAGCTGGTGCTACCATGTTACCAAGCTTAAATACTTTTGGCAGGTTAATCACTGTTGAGGAAGCTTTAACACCTGTTGATGTGAAGCTGAAAAAACAGATGGCTGATATTGCTTTAAATGCAGCAAAATCTAAGGGAGCAACTTATGCTGATGTGCGTATCGGTAGGTATCTCAATCAAGTAGTAGCAACCAGAGATACACGTGTAGAGAATGTAGCTAATAGCGAATCTTATGGGTTAGGTGTGCGGGTTTTAGCTAGCGGTTCTTGGGGCTTTGCGGCAACCAATAAGTTAGACAATGATAGCATTGCCAAAGCAGCCGAAATGGCTGTGGCCATCGCTAAAGGAAATGCAAAGCTGATGAGCGAACCTGTTCAGTTGGCAGCACAAAAAGGATTTGGCGAAGTGAGTTGGAAAACGCCAGTAGAAATTAATGCCTTCGAAGTTCCAATTCCTCAAAAAGTAGATTTACTGTTGAATGTAAACAGTGAAGCCTTAAAAGGAGGAGCAAAGTTTGTGAGCTCTAATTTGTTTATGGTGAACGAGCAAAAATATTTCGCATCCACTGATGGTTCTTACATTGATCAAGATATTCATCGCATTTGGCCTAATTTTACGGTTACCAAAATTGATGACGGTAGCGGGAAATTTGAAACTCGTAATGCTTTAAGTGCACCAATGGGGATGGGCTATGAATACTTAACACCAAAAGATGAGGAGAAAATAAAAGGTGGCCCAGTAACGATGTACAAAAAACGTTACGACATGTTTGAAGATGTAAAAGAGGCAACTGTTCATGTGAGCGAAAAACTAAAAGCCAAACCTGTTCCTGCCGGCAAATACGATTTGATTTTAGATCCTTCGCATTTATTTTTAACTATTCACGAATCCGTTGGTCACCCGACGGAGTTAGATCGCGTATTAGGTTACGAGGCTAATTATGCTGGTACAAGCTTTTTAACATTAGATAAATGGGAAACCAAGAAGTTTAATTTTGGTAGCGATCAGGTAAATGTAATTGCGGATAAAACTGAAGCTGGCTCTCTAGGTGCAGTAGGCTATGATGATGAAGGTGTAAAATGTGGTAAATGGGATATCATTAAAAATGGAATTTTGGTTAACTACCAAACTATCCGCGATCAGGCACATATTTTAGGTTTAAAAGAATCTCAAGGTTGTTGCTATGCAGATAGTTGGGACAGCATTCAGTTTCAAAGGATGCCAAATGTATCATTAGCTCCTGGAAATACAGAATTAACGGCTGCAGATATGGTTAAAGATGTAGAAAAGGGAATTTACATGTTTGGTCGTAATTCTTATTCTATAGACCAACAACGATACAATTTTCAATTTAGTGCACAGTTGGCTTATGAAGTTAAAGATGGTAAAATTGTGGGCATGTTTAAAGATGCTTCTTACCAATCTAATACTCAAGAGTTTTGGAACTCGTGTGCTAAACTTTGCGGTAAAAGCGATTACCGTTTAGGAGGAACTTTCTCTGATGGAAAAGGTCAACCTAGTCAAGTGAGTGCAGTATCTCATGGTAGTGCAACAACCCGATTTAATGGCGTTAAAGTAATTAATACAGGAAGAAGTTTAGGATAGGTAATGAATTAAGTATGGTGGGTGCAGACATCGACCATTAGTGAACCGTGACGTCATTTCGAGCGAGGAACGAGGAGAAATCTACAATGAGACTACTGCTGAATAGATTTAGCTTGCTGATTTTCAATTACCAAACGTTTTGATTCGAAATGGCAAAAGTTTAAATGCTAAAACTAATTTCTTAAAGTTTTTTTGAAGCGCAAATACAATACAGTTATCAACGTCAGGCCTTCTTTCCGCTATATCTTTACTCCTAAATCCCCTAAAGGAAAATGGGTTAAAGGGGATGCCGCTGCAACAAGGGCCATGGATATGAGTTTGTGCAATAAAGAAGAAACGTAGTAGCATTGCTTTTTTGTTTATACGTTTATACCAAAAGATTCTCCTTGCAGTTCGAAATGAAGGGATTTAAAAAATAAAAGATAGGTAAAGATAACTAACCTAGGAGCAGCAGTTGGCCACCTAAACCTGATGGGAATGAACACGAGCGCAGCGAGTAAAATGTACAGCAGGACTGCGTTTGATCTGAAATGCGGACTCTGTTTTCCATTTCCTTTTTATGCTAGTGCCATGCAAATAGATTTCTCCTTGCTGTTCGAAATGAGGTTGACTTTGATGATTACTCGGCCAATTCTTTAACCTTCACCAACGCTTTAGGCCACATCTCACTAAACATTTCTATCATCTGTTTATTTTTTTCAGATTCTTCCATTTCCATGTAAACGTGTAGGTGGGTTTTGCCCTCAGTTTCTGTTAAAGTATAATTTTCTTTAGCTCCTGCCCAACTTTTAACCTCTTCACTTTCATAATCTTCTACACCTTTATCATACATGCCTAAATGCTCAATAGACATAAATTCATTAGGTACATTTTCGGCAATTCTAGAAATCATGCCTCTGTCACTTCCGTCTGTAAACAAAGCTTTACTTCCTTTTTTCCAATCAGTTTTTACGCTTGAGCCTTGGCCAAATACAGCGGTCCATTTTGGGTAAGTTTCTTCGCCAAAAAGTACATCCCATACTTTTTCTTTGGTGGCATTAATTTCAATATTAAAATCCATAATAAATGAGTTATACGTTGTAGGTTATAAGTTATAATTCTGGATGAGTAGATTAATCTATATAATTATCCATTCATTTTACTAAAGTCCATGTGCAGGAGGTTCCATCGGTGTCCATCTAAATCGACAAAACCACCACCATACATCCAGCCATCTTTTTCTCCACCTTGGGCATATATGGTACCGCCAGCAGCTTCAGCCTTTTGCAACATTTCATCTACTTCAGTTGGGCTTTCTGCATCAATAGAAAATAGTACTTCTGTTCCATTTGATGTATCTGAAACTTTATTTCCTGAAAAGCCTTCTAATACATCATTTCTGAAAAGCATCATTACGAACCTGCTTTTTTCGCCAATAAAAAAGGAAGCCATTGTATCAGTAAAAGGAAATCTTTCGTTTTTTTTAAAGCCCATTTTAGTGAAAAACTCAACAGATTTATCAATGTTAGCTACTGGTAGATTAGCCCAAATTTCTTTCGTCATAATTTTCATATTTAGTTTACGCTAATTTCGGGATTATTCTAAATTTTTTTTAGGTAATAACAGACAAATTATAGGGCTAAACGAGACATTTTAAAAAGTTGTATTTTTGATTACACCTGTCATTGCTGTGCAGCTAGTATATTGAAATCTTTAATCAAATCTATTATTAAATATAGTATTAAGTTTAAATGTTTACGGTTTAATAAATGTGTTTGTCTTGCTTTAGAAATTGATTCTCAATATATTCGTAGTACATTGTAATACCTTTGGATGAAAAAACGCTACCCTATTTTTTTATTGTTTATACTTTTATTTGCCTTTAAACAAGACGATCCGAAATTGTTGAACAAGGGAGGTAAATTTGTTTTACCCAAAGGTGTTACGGCTAAAGATTATCTACCCAATACGCTTATCATCAAGTTTAAGAGCAATAGTGTGACCAATCAAATCAACTCACTGGGAGCTGAAGCTAAAAAACAATTAATTGCTGATGGGGTTGTGATTAATAGTTTAACTAAACTTTTCCCAAATGTTAACACTACTCAGGCTATACCAAAGGTAGGATCAGCTGTGTCTCCAGATTTAAATCAAATCTATGTAGCCAAATATGAGGGTAATTCAAACATTACTATAGTAATTAATAATCTGCTTAAAGACGAGCAGATTTTATACGCAGAACCGAGTTATATTTATAAAACCTCTTTCGTGCCAAACGATCCAGGTTACTCCAGCCAATCTTATCTAGCTAAAGTAATGGCACCACAAGCCTGGGATGTGCTTAGAAATGCCGCTAACGTGATTATCGGTATAGTAGATTCTGGATCTGATCTTCAGCATGAAGATTTAGCCGATAATATTTACCTCAATACGGCAGACCCGATAAATGGTATCGACGATGATGGCGATGGATATATAGATAATTATTACGGATGGGATTTTGTAGGTAACTCTGCCGCAACCATGATAGCCGATAATAATCCTGATGTTACCAGTGACACCACAGACCATGGTGTACATGTTAGTGGTATAGCCAGTGCAGTTTCAAATAATAATAAAGGTGTGGCAAGCATTGCTTATAATGCCAAATTAATGATTATAAAAACTGGTGCAGATAATAACGGAAGAGCAATTTATAAAGGATACGAAGGAATTAAATATGCTGCAGATCATGGGGCAACTATTATTAATTGCTCTTGGGGTGGAGCAGGAGGTGGTCAGTTTGGTCAAGAAATGATAGACTATGCAGTTGCAAAAGGCTGTTTAGTTATTGCTGCTGCCGGCAACGACGATACTGATGTACCCGATTATCCTGCCTCTTACAAAGGTGTACTTTCTGTAGCCGCTGTTACTACAAACGATGTTAAATCAGGCTTTTCTAATTTTGGCAGTACTGTAGATATGTCCGCGCCAGGAAGTTCTATTTATAACACCGTAAACGCAGGTAGGTATGGATTTAAAAGCGGCACCTCTATGGCTGCGCCAATGGTGGCAAGTGCGGCTGCCTTGGTTAAAGCTAAATATCCAAGTTATAATGGTCTACAAATAGGGGAGGTTTTACGGACCACTGCAGATCCGATAGATAATTTAAATCCAGCCCATGCTGGTAAATTGGGCAAAGGACGATTGAATATTTACAACGCATTAACCCAAACCACATCTTCTGTTCGCTATCAACAAATTACAATCGCAGATCAAACCAATGGAAGTCGTGCTCCAAACAATGAATTAACATTGCGTATGGATCTAAAGAGCTTTTTAGCTCCTGTGAGTGGTTTAAATGTGAACATAACTTCATCAAGCCCTTATGTTCAAGTTTTAGACCCAAACATTGCTGTTGGGAGTATAGGGACTTTGGAAACGAAAACTAATATTGGTCCAATAAGGGTTAGGGTACTCGCCAATGCACCACAAAATGAAGAGGTAACCTTTAAATTTACGTATACTGGAAATGGCGGAACCTATACCGATGTAGAACAATACACACTTACTGTAGCTTTAGATTATTTAAATGTTACGGTTAACAAGGTAAGTACAACCTTCAGCTCAAACGGTAGGGTAGGTTATAGTAAGGCCAATGCAGAAGGTGGATTAGGTTTTATTTATAAAGACGAAAATATGTTGTATGAAGCTGCGCTGATGATTGGAAAGTCAGCAACGCAGGTTTCTAACAATGCCAGAAACGACGGCAATTATAACGAAGATTTTGTAAAGTTAATCAGCGCCCAACAAGTGAGTGGCTCTACTGCGGCTTTCGAAGGTGTCTCTACCTTTACAGATGCCAATGCAGCAAGTTCAATAGGTTTGAGAGTTAAATCGAGGATGTTGGCCTATGCTAACCAACCAGATGATAAATATGTGATCGTAGAATATGAAATCACAAATACAGGTAGCAGTGCACTGCAGGGCATCTATACTGGTTTATTTACCGATTGGGATTTAGATGAATCATCAGCCAATGCTACACAATATGATGTTGCGACAAAAACCGCCTATGCTTACGCTAAAAAGAATGCAAGTTACCCTTATGCAGGCGTAAAATTGTTAACTAGCGAAGCACCAGCTGCATATTATCCTTTATCGTATGTAATAGCTGGAGATCCATTAGCGGATAATAAGTTTACCACTGCCGAGAAGTTTGCTACTTTATCTTCGGGCATTAAAGCAGTGGGATTAGGGCATAACACCACTAACGGTTACGATATCATGTACACAATTGGTACGGGACCTTATAATATACCTATTGGAGGAACGATTAAGGTAGCCTATGCATTTGTAAGCGGAGATAATTTAACTGAACTCTTAAATGTTGCACAAGCGGCCCAAACAAAATACAATGCCGGAATTCCAGAAATACCAATTGATTCTAAACCTGAAGCAGCTATTTTAAAACAGAATTATCCTAATCCAGTTAAAGATTTAACCACCATTCCTTTTAGTATTACCGAGAAAAATGCTACAACTTTAACTTTAAGTAATGTTACAGGTAAGGTTATTGAAACGTTAGTTAATGCCAATTTAGAAGCTGGAAGTTACACTATTCCTTTTAATGCTTACAATTTAGCTCCAGGTGTATATTTTTACAAATTGCGATCAGGGAATTACCAAAAGACATTAAAAATGCTTGTGGTAAAATAGTAAATTGGCAGTATGTAAATCTATAGGCTACAACTATTTTTTGTTTTAATAACTTCGATCAAACCTCCGCCAGTTAAGGCAAATGTAAATTGCCAGTAGGCGGGCTCGTTATCAAATTTAATTTCAGCAACTTCGCCAAAAGTCCCCAAACCATTGCTAATCTGATCGCCAACTTTTACAGCAGTAAGTTCGCTCGTTGGTGTAGTATCATTTAAAATTTTCATAAAGTAGAATTTAGCCAAGCGTATGATAGCAGGCTCTGCAGCGAGGTTCATAGCTATCTTTTTCGCCTAAAAGGATCTTATTTTCATTGGCAACTGTGCGATAAGAATATACTGCAGGGCTACCACATTGCATGCAAACTGCATTTACTTTGGTAACGTGTTCTGCAATAGCCAATAATGCGGGCATCGGACCAAATGGTTTTCCTAAAAAATCCATATCTAAACCAGCAATAATTACCCTAATTCCTTTTTGGGCAAGTTGGTTACATACTTCTGGTAGGTTTTCGTCAAAGAATTGAGCCTCATCGATACCAACAACCTGTGTATTTGCGCCAAGCAATAAAATAGCTGATGAACTTTCTACAGGTGTAGATTGAATGGAGTTTAAATCGTGAGAAACGACAGCAGTTTCATCGTAACGGGTATCTGTTCTGGGCTTAAATATCTCTACGTTTAATTTTGCAATTTGAGCACGTTTTAATCTTCTAATCAATTCTTCTGTTTTACCCGAGAACATGGAGCCGCAAATTACTTCTATGCTCCCACAAAATTCTCCTCTTCTAAAGTTTTGCTCGCTAAATAACATTTGTAAAGGTATTTTAGCCAAACTTAGATAAATTTGCTTTTATATGCAATTTAATCACTTGCTATATAAAAGCAGATTATCGTTCTCTCCTCAACCACATAGAGATATAATCAGCTAGAGGAAATATAATAGATTTTTATAGTATTTTTGATTGTCACTTATTAACATAAATCCCTAATTATTTCGTTAAACAGTTATGATGAACCAAGGAAGTCTTTTTAAGAAAATAGGATTAATATTAAACGAATTGAATGAACAATATCAGTTCTTAGCACAAAATCCTGAGCAGCTTAGTGAGTTAGAGTTGGAGCTTTTCCATGCAAATGCAAATTTCTTGGCAGACCATGTTCAGATTATTAAAAAAATAGGTCAAACTAAAGAGCAACCTTTAGCCTTACCCTTAGCAGAAGAAAAATTAGAAGAAAGCATTTCTCAACAAAATTTTGCAACAAATCATACTGTTGAAATTAACGAGGATATACAGGAAGAGCAGCAGATTGAAGCGGTAACTTATGCCGATGAAATTAAAGAAGAACCAGCAATTGAGCTTCCTGAAAATAAAGAAATTGAGTTTAGACCAGAACCTAAAATTTCATTAATCGAAGAAGAAATTTTTAAAATAGATAATGAACCATCAACTTTCGAATTTATTTTAAACGACTATGAAGAACATGAAACCATCGAGGGCATGCCCCAGATGGATTACAATAAATTTGCCCCAGATGGCTTCATTACCAATGAAAACAATTTAAACACAGATGAAAAATTTGAGTTCGAAGAAAAAAGTGTAGACGAACTTTTCAATAGACCGCTAAGTAATGAAGAAGAGCGCATTATTGCCGAAAAGAAAAAATTAAGCTTAGATCCTTTACCACAACCTCAAGACTTGGATGAAGATGAAATAGGTCCAGAACCATTTTTAGTATATAAGGAAGAAGAACAAGTCATTCAACCAGCAGCAGTTGCTGAAGAAGAGCCTTTGCCAATAGAGAAAGAAGAACTTACCTTCGAGGAAGCGCCAATTCCTGCACCAATTGTTAAATCTGCAGGACCAGTAGAAGACCCAACATATAAGCCAACTTTAAATGATTTGTTGGCCAGTAAAACCACATCAAATCATATCAACTCTAGTAAACCAGCAATAGCCGATTTGAAACAGGGTATCAATCTGAATGATAAATTGCTTTACATCAAAGATCTTTTTAATGGTTATAATTTAGCCTACTCAGAAGCTATTGATATAGCCAACAAGCTTGCAAATTTTGAGGCAGCAGATAATTTCTTCCAAAAGAACTATGCAGCCAAAAATAATTGGGCAGACAAACAAGGTACGGTAGATAAATTTTATGAATTGCTAAATCAAAGGTTTAGAACCCCCAACCCCTAAAGGGGAGAAATAAATAGGCAGTCTTGTAAAAGTCCCCTTTAGGGGATTTAGGGGTTAAATAAATCCCATCCGATTAGAATCTAACTTGAGGAAGATAAATAGTAAGATGGTGAAACTCCATAGCGAGGAACCTCCATAACTAATAAATGGCAATGGAATTCCAATTACAGGCATAATGCCGATCGCCATACCTATATTAATAAATACGTGGAAAAAGATGATACAGGCGATGCAATAGCCATAAACTCTTGAAAAAGAAGAGCGCTGTCTTTCAGCAATATTTATAATCCTTAACAGAAAGAAAATATAAAGACCAATTACTACAAAACAACCTACAAATCCCCATTCCTCACCTACAGTAGAGAAAATAAAATCGGTACTTTGTGCAGGTACATATTTTAATTTGGTTTGTGTGCCTTGTAAAAAGCCTCTGCCTGTAACCTGACCAGAGCCAATAGCTATCTTCGATTGAATTACGTTCCAACCCACACCTTTGTTATCTGTTGTTAAACCGAGTATCAATTCTATACGAGTTCGTTGGTGTTGCTGCAATACATTATTAAACATAAATTTGGCTACAAACAGATATGCAATTGCAATTAATGTAATAATGCCAATGTTGATCATCTTCTGTTGTCTCTTTCTATTATTATAGATAAACAGTCCTCCAACGATTATAATAGCAGAAATAAGTACAAATGGGGATAAGAAAAGATTAAGTACAAATAGTAAAACTGCTCCCCAAAAAATAATTAGCAGATTTCCAGGCAAGCCTTCCCGGTATAAAGGAAACATGAAAGAAAGAAAAACAAGCATGGAACCCGCATCTGGTTGTAGCATAATTAAAGCCATCGGTATAATAATGATAGTAGCACAAATCAATACAGGCTTAACTGTATTCAGTTTAACATTGAAAGAACTGATGTACCTGGCTAACAAGAGGGCTGTCCCAAATTTGGCAAATTCAGAGGGTTGTATTTTAAAAGATCCAATTTCAATCCAAGCTTGATTACCACCAACATTTCTCCCCACTACCAATACCAACAATAACAATACAATGGTTACGCCATAAATAACAGGTGCAAACACACTAAAAAATTTGGCGTCAAATAGTAAAATTGCTAAACCTAAAATTAATCCAGTAAAGATAAATATCAATTGTTTACCATATTCGGCAGCAAAATTAAAAGCTTCAGATTTATCAGGATTGTATTGAACAGAAAAAATGTTTAAAAAACCAACCATGCACAAGGCCAAATAGATTAGGATGGTAATCCAATCTACATTAAAGAAAAATTTATTACTTGCTGGCTGCATTTTTCTTAGGTTTAATGGCTTCTTTATTGAAATCGGTACGAGTTACCTTTTGCTGTTTTGGTAGGTTTTTATTTAAACTATCTGTTTTACCATTTGTGCTATCTGCCTTTTTGATGATCTTTGGTTTTTTATCCTGTAACACTGGTAGAAGATTGTCTGCCATGTATTTTTGTGCTGTACTACCATGAATTGTTCTATTGGATAAAGTATCTGTTAAATACTTTTCTGTAATAAAACTGGCTATTGGCGCAGCATAAGTACCCCCATAACCAGCATTCTCAATAATTACAGCAATCGCAATTTTTGGATTATTTCTTGGGGCAAAACCGATAAATACAGAGTGGTTTTTACCCCTGCTATTTTGTACGGTTCCGGTTTTACCACACATAATTATATTGTTTGGTAGTTTAGATTCTATGGCTGTTCCCGTATTGGTATTTACAGCATCTTGCATACCATCAATTACTGGATCAAAGTACTTTTCATCTATATCTACGTAATGTTTTTCTTTATATTTGGGATCAATGCTTTTACTATTGCCAATAGCTTTAACTACGTGAGGCTTAATATAATAACCTTTATTAGCAATAATGGCCATGATATTTGCCATTTGTAAAGGAGTAGTACTAATTTCACCCTGTCCAATACCCAAGGATATCAAATTACCATAACCCCAGTATTTGCCGTACATTTTATTGTAGTCTGCTGGTCTAAACAATTTATAGGCTTTCTCTCCAGGAAAATCAATTCCTAGCGTATCGCCTATTCCAAACTTTCTAACTTTTTTTTGCCAATCATCATAGGTCTTTTGTTGTTTAGCTACTGCCATGCCATTTTTGGTAATCATCCTAGCAAAAATGGTCCAAAAATAGGTATTACATGATCTAGAAATTCCCCAACGTAAATTGGTACTGCCATCGGTGTGTTCGCAACTAAACTTTTTTCTACCCACAGTGTAATAACCAGGGCAATTGATGGTGGTATTAGGTTGTATTATTCCTACACTTAAGGCAATAAGTGCATCCAAGGGTTTAAATGCAGAACCTGGAGAGTATCCTCCCTGAATTGGTCTCACTACAAAAGCACGATGTGGATTTGCTCTGATTTCTTTGTAATTAGTACCAAAATTACTGCCCACTAATCTATTCGGGTCGTAACCTGGGCTACTTACAAAAGCTAAAACTTCTCCAGTACTAGGTTCAATAGCTACCACGCTTCCTACTTTATTGGCCAAAAGCTGTTCGCCAAGTCGCTGAATTCTACTATCAATTGTAGTTGTCAGTTGATCACCAGATATGGCTAATGAATCTAATTTACCTTCATTATAGCTTCCTTGAGCCACATTATGTACGTTAAAGAGCATATGAGTTACTCCTTTTGTACCTCGTAAATTAGTCTCATAAGCTTTTTCTATACCAGCTTTACCAATATAGTCTGCAGGTTTATAATAACCATTAAACTTTTCAATGTCTTTTGGCGTAACTTCTTGCATATAGCCTAAAAAATGGCCAGCAATACTATCAGGATAGTATCTAATTGTTCTTTTTCGTACACTAAAGCCTCTGTAATTGTACATGCGTTCTTGCAACGTAGCATAGGTTTGCACAGAAAGTAGTTTTTGGAAAACAAATTCCTGAAATTTAGACTGAACCAAGGCTTTATGAAACTTTTCCCTAAACTGAACCATATCTATACCAATGATATTGCAGAGCGATAAAGTATCAAAAGGTTTTACTTGGTTTGGGATAACCAATAAGTCGTAAGTAGGTTGGTTTTGCACCAAAACCTTATTGTTACGATCGAATATTACACCCCTGGCCGGATAAACATATTGCTTACGGAGTGCATTACTATTGGCATTTAAAAAATACTTATCACTGGCAATTTGCATATGGAAAAGCTTGCCTAGCAATATCAACGCTAGCACAACAAACATCCCTTGGATAATATATTTCCTATTAAACAACTGATCCATTAGCTCGATTTCCTATTGTGGAAGATAAATTCTGCCAATAAAACAATAAACAATGTAAACACAGCACTTAAAAGACATCTTCCTAAGGTATAAGCTAGCTCAGTTAGTTTAAAAGCCTCTAAAAAGAATACAAATAAATGATGGGTAAGTATACAGAGCACTGCATAAATGGAAAACCATTTTAGTCCCATGTTTCCTAACGATGGCTCGGGTTCATCAATAGCATCTCTATTTAAACTTACTGAAATGAATAAAATCCTTACCAAAGCTAAAGCCACGCAAGCGGTGGTATGCACACCTAAAGTATCATAAAAAGCATCTATAGTTAGTCCAGTTCCAAAGGCGATTAAATAGAGCAATAAGTTGGGAATTCTAAAAGGAAGAACTAAAATAAATAAGATATAGATGAAAGGTGTAGAGAGATTGTAGAAACTTAAACTACGCAGCAAAAAGATTTGTACAAATAAAAGTACAATCCATCTTACAATATTGATAAATATAGTCTTACTGTTCATTAGGCAATTTAGTTTCTAAAGTTTTTTGCTCCTGTGCCAATCTGTCTTTAACTACATAAACGTATTGCATGGTGCTAAAATCATTAAATAGGTTAACCTCTAAGGTCATAAAACTGTCGCCGGTTGCAACTTGGGTTTTACTAACCCTGCCCACTTCTATACCTTTCGGAAAGCCCCCAGAACCAGAAGTAATAATGGTATCACCAACATTAATTTTAATGTGATTGGGAATTTCTTTGACGTATGCTTTTTTGATGTCGAAATTGCCATCGCCCCAAACTAGAGAGCCAAAAGCATTATTTTTTTTGATACTCACACTCACCAAAACATCTTTGTTTAGCAAACTTCTTATAGTAGCAAATTTTGGAGATACATCTAGCACGAAACCAACTACTCCTTTTAATGGAGATATAACAGCCATGTCTTTTTCAATGCCGTCATTAGTTCCTCTATTAATGGTAATTACGTTATTACTTTGATTAATAGAATTTTTAATCACTTTGGCAGTAATTAATGTGTATTGTTGTTGATAGACAGTATCTTTAACTAAACTTGTCTTGCTGCTATCCACATTCTTTATCGCAATTAAATCCGATCTTAGTTTGGCATTTTCAGCTGCAAGACTATCATTAACTTGGCCTAAATTTAAGTAACGCTTAATTACATTTAGCCTTTCGTAAGCACTGCCAACAACTTCATTAGTGGAGTTTAAAGTAATGCTTCGCTGATAGGCATTATTTTTAACCGTAAGAACGATACCAATAACAAAAAAGATAATAAAAAAGAAAAATGCGTTATATCTGCTTACAAAAATCCAAAGGTTACGCATTCTAGTTATGAGTTTGGAGCCTGGAGTTTGGAGTGATGAGGGGAAATTCCCAGCTCAATACTCCAAACTCCTAACTTAGTTTATTGCATAAGGAATTTAAAACTACCAATGTTTTTCAAAGCGATACCAGTTCCACGCACTACGGCACGTAATGGATCTTCTGCAACGTGTACAGGTAACTTAGTTTTCGCAGCTACACGTTTATCCAAACCACGTAACAATGCACCACCGCCGGTTAAATAAATACCGGTTTGGTAAATGTCTGCAGAAAGCTCAGGTGGGGTAATTTCTAATGCTTTTAAAATTGCCTCTTCAATTTTTGAGATTGATTTATCCAAACAATGTGCAATTTCAGTATACGAAACCGTGATTTGTTTTGGCACACCAGTCATTAAATCTCTTCCCTGTACAGCAAAATCTGCAGGAGGATCAGCCAATTCTGGTAAAGCAGCACCGACTTCGATCTTGATTTTCTCAGCTGTACGGTCACCAATCATAATGTTGTGTTGTCTACGGATATAATTTACGATATCGCTATCAAAGTTATCTCCAGCAACACGTATAGATTGATCACAAACGATACCAGATAATGCAATAACCGCAATTTCGGTAGTACCACCACCTATATCGATGATCATATTTCCCATCGGTTCTTCAACGTCGATACCAATACCTACAGCTGCAGCCATTGGCTCGTGGATCAAATAAACTTCTTTTGCACCAGCAATTTCAGCACTATCTCTAACCGCACGTTTCTCAACCTCGGTAATACCAGATGGAATACAGATAACCATTCTTAAAGATGGAAACATCCAACCTTTACCGCCGTTAAGCATTCTAATCATTCCTTTAATCATGGCTTCTGCAGCGTTAAAATCTGCAATTACACCATCCTTTAAAGGCCTAACCGTTCTAATATTATCGTGTGTTTTACCTTCCATTTGCATCGCCTGACGGCCAATTGCAATGATTTTGTTGGTCTGTCTGTCAAAAGCAACAATCGACGGTTCGTCAACTACTACTTTGTCATTATGTATGATAAGGGTATTCGCTGTGCCTAAATCGATGGCAACTTCTTGCGTAAACCAGTTAAATAATCCCATTTATATGTGATGTTATATTGTATTAAAATAATGTGTACTTATACAATGTAAAAATACACCTTTTTATTGTATTTAAAATTTAAAAATCTGCACTGCCTAAAAATAATTATTCAGAATGATTTGAAAATCAATGTCCTAATTCCATAGGTTATTTCAGCCCCGCCTGCCTGCCGGCAGGCAGGCTTTCCGTTTCTCCCGATGAAAAATCGGGATCCACTACAATCCGGTTTATTTTACAGCGGGTTTTGCAACTATTGAAAGTTGCAAAGTCGGAAAAACCACCCCGCCCTTTGGGCACCCCTCAAGAGGGGAATTGAATAACGCTTTAGTCTTTCAGCTTTCGCCTTCAAATTCCCCTTTAGGGGATTTAGGGGTTAGTGTTTAAAATGTCTCACGCCAGTTGTTACCATCGCAATACCTTTTGCGTTACACATATCAATAGAATCCTGGTCTTTAATAGAACCGCCTGGTTGTAATACAGCAATAATTCCAGCTTCTGCTGCTAATTCCACGCAATCAGGGAACGGAAAAAATGCATCAGATGCCATCACAGCATCTTTTAAGCTGAAACCAAAAGCTTCTGCTTTAACAACTGCTTGTTTTAAGGCATCAACTCTCGAAGTTTGTCCAACACCGCTTGCAATTAATACATTATCCTTAACAAAAACGATGGTATTAGATTTGGTATGTTTTACAATTTTATTCGCGAAAATTAAATCCTGAATAGAAGCTTCGCTTGGTACTTTTTCGGTAACCGTTTTCATCTGTTCAGCACCTTCTAAGCTTAAATCTTTATCTTGTTCAATTACACCGTTTAATAAAGTTTTGAATTGTTTTTTGCTCAATTCAACTTCATTGCGTTGTAAAATCACTCTGTTTTTCTTTGCCTTAAACAATTCTACCGCTTCTGGTTGGTAACTAGGCGCAATTAAAACTTCGAAAAATAAATTGTTAATTTCTTGTGCTGTTGCCAAATCAACTTCTTGGTTGGTAATTAGCACGCCACCAAAAGCAGAAACCGGATCACAAGCTAGTGCATCTTTCCATGCTTGTAAAACGGTTGGTCTTGATGCCAAACCACAAGCATTGGTGTGTTTTAAAATGGCAAAAGTAGGTTCAGTAAATTCATCTATCAAAGCAACTGCAGCATCAACATCTACTAAATTGTTATAGCTTAATTCTTTACCATTAAGTTTGGTAAACATCTCATCCAAATTGCCATAAAAAGTTCCTTGTTGATGAGGATTTTCGCCATAACGTAAAGTCTGTGCTTGTTTAACGCTTTGTTTAAAAACGTTTAACGGTTCTTCGTTATTAAAATAGTTAAAAATAGCAGTGTCGTAGTGAGAAGAAGTATGGAAAGCTTTTTTAGCATACGATTTACGCTGGACTAAAGTTGTTGCGCCTTCTTGTGCTTGTAATTCTTCTAACAATGTTCCGTAGTCGTCTTTCGAGGCAATAATTACTACATCATTAAAATTTTTCGCGGCAGCACGAATTAATGAAATACCACCGATATCAATTTTTTCAATAATTTCAGTGTCAGTTCCACCAGCTTTTACCGTTTCTTCAAAAGGATAAAGATCTACAATTACTAAATCAATCTCAGGGATTTCATATTGCGCAATCTGTTCTTGATCGCCAGCTAAACTTCTACGGTTTAAAATACCACCAAATACTTTTGGGTGTAAAGTTTTTACTCTACCGCCTAAAATGGATGGGTAACCAGTTAAGTCTTCAACAGCTACAACAGGGAGGTTTAAATCCTTAATAAATTGTTCTGTACCACCGGTAGAAAACAAGGTTACACCTTGTGCTGCTAAATATTGAACAAGTGGCGCTAAACCATCTTTGTAATAAACTGAAATTAAAGCGTTTTTGATTTTAACTGACTGACTCATGAAGGGTATTATTTTAAGGCGCAAAGGTAAGAAAATGGGATGGTTTTTATAAGGGCTTTTTTAAATAAAAATGAAGAGTGGTTGTCTATTGTTAGATTGCTTTGTGGTAGAATTATTTACGTACTTAAATTGATGGCTTTTGTATAAACTTACTGCTTGCTTAATTAATATTTAAGTTGCTAAACTTTAGCTGCTGAGATTAAGTTATTTGTAAAACTTTGCATAACCAAGTTCTTCGATTTCTTCCATTGTTTTGATATGATGAGTTTTTCCATCTTTCAACACATAGATATTGTCGCTAATATCAGTTACATGTTTGTACAAGTGATCGGTAATGATAAAGCCTTTGTGTTGTTTTTCTCGGGTAATTAATATCGATAATTGCTGTAGGTGTAAAGGCATTACATGAGAAAAGGGCTCATCCAACATGGTAAATTGTGTCTTTGATTTAATAAGCAGATAAACTTCTGTTAATCTTCTTTGTCCACCAGATAACTCGCTAATTTTCTCGTGCTGCCTGTTTTTAAACTCCGGAAAATCATATTCAAAATCACTAAAAGGGATTTCGAAATCCTTGAATACTCTTTGCAATGTTAAAGAGGCGGGGATAAAATTAAATTGTGGCAGGTAAGTAAGGAGATCTGGTTTCTTAAAAGCTTCAGGTGTCGATTGGTCATCAAAGCGTACAGAACGTATATTTGCTTTTAAATTTCCATAGATAATATTCATTAAACTGGTTTTGCCCTCTCCATTTCTGGCTAATAAGCCTGTAATAGTTCCTGTTTCGGCTTTGATGTAAATGTCGCTTAATATTTTTCGTGTGCCGAAAAATAATTCTATTCCATCAGCTTCTAATTTATGCATGGTTAAAGTGATTAGTTAAAACCATCATTATGATAAACAATAGAATATCAATACTTAAAGTTACACTCCATAATAGCCTTTTGGAGACACCTAAATTTTGATAGTAGAGAAATTCCTTATGTTTTCTTTTGTTAACACTATAGAAGAAAATGGCGGTAGCAATTGCCTTGTACCAACATAAGATGGGAATGCTTTTATAGCCCAAAGAACTGTACATCCACGTACAAGAAAGGCTAATGCATAGGCCAACAAAAAAATGGCTGAGGTAAAATGTATAAATGGATCTAATGATTTTAGACATCCTATAATGTATGTTAAGTTGTCTAATTGAAATGGGTTATTTTTTAATTTTTTTGATAATGCTTTCTACTACGCGCGGATAATGTAAGTGTTCCAATTGCTGACCTTTAAATTTAACCATTTCCAAATTGTCGCTCTTATCTATCCTGTATTTAGCTTGGTAAATGTATTCACCTTCGTCGTAATTTTCATTTACATAATGGATGGTAATGCCACCTTCAGGCTCTCCAGCCTCCATTACGGCTTTATGCACAAAATCTCCATACATGCCCTTGCCACCAAATTTTGGTAAAATTGCTGGATGTATATTGATTATTCTACCAGGGTATTCTTGGATTAGGTTTTTCGGGATCAGCCACATAAAACCAGCTAGTACAATTAAATCAATTTCCAGATTTTTTAGAAGATCGATTACGTTGTCTGTTTTATAGAATTCGTGTTTGTCGAAAATATGGGATGGGATTTCGAAGCTATCTGCACGTTGTAATACATATGCATCTGGATTATTGGTTAACACTAGGGCAACTTCCACTTCTGTGCTGCGCTTAAAATGTTCCATTAGTTTTTGAGCATTGGAACCAGATCCTGAGGCAAAAATCGCGATACGTTTCTTCAAAATGTTATTGTTTTTTTCAAAAATAACATTTTACACATTTAATGAAAGAGTTTTTGTAATTATAAATGGTTAAGTAGGTCATTTTTAGTAGTTATGTGTTATTTTTGCAACTGATAGGAGTATTTATGATGTGCTTAGAAAGCAACTTTTTAAATAAATACAAATAAATATGAAATTATTTTCAAAAGCGTTTTGCATTTTAAAAACATAACTCTATATTTGCAGTCCGAAAAATAGTTAACACAGAAGATATAAAAGGCTAAACAACAATGGCAAATCATAAATCGTCTTTAAAAAGAATTAGAGCAAACGCGACAAAACGTCTACGTAACAGATACCAAGCAAAAACTACTCGTACTTTCATCAAAAGATTGAGAGCTGCTGAAGATAAAAAAACTGGTGCTGAGTTATTACCGAAAGTAATTTCTATGTTAGATCGTTTAGCTAAAAAGAATGTAATTCACAAAAATAAAGCGGCTAACAATAAATCTAAATTAACGAAATTCGTTAATGGTTTAAAATAGTCATTTTTTTTCTCGATATTGAAACGGTATTGCTTAATGCGATACCGTTTTTTTATTGCTTAAATTTTTGGCATGAAATAAACTGTCAATCCATCCCGATTGGTATTCATAAATCATAACAAACCAGGATGGATAACTACGACCAAAAATTAGGTATTAAAGCTTGGGCAGAAGCCGACAGGCCCAGAGAAAAACTACTTTTGCAAGGCAGAAGATCGCTAACAGATGCAGAACTTATTGCGATATTAATTGGTTCGGGAAGCAGAAATGAAACTGCAGTTGATTTAAGCAAACGTATTTTAGGTTTTTGCCAAAATGATCTGGCTAAAATTGCTAAACTCAGTGTAAAAGAGCTCTCGAAATTTAAAGGTATAGGAGAAGCCAAAGCAATAGCAATTGTAGCTGCGCTAGAATTGGGGCGAAGAAGAAAAGAAACCGAAAACGAAGGGCCTGTAAGAATTACCTGCTCAAAAGACGCGTATGAAGTTCTAAAATCTGAACTATCAGATTTGGCGCATGAAGAATTTTGGATGCTAGTTTTAAATCGTGCTAATTTTGTAACCAGTAAACATTTAATTAGTCGGGGTGGGCAATCTGGTACCATTGCAGACCCAAAAATTATTTTCAAAATAGGGATAGAAAATAACGCAGCAAATATAGTTTTGGCGCACAATCATCCATCTGGCAATTTAAAGGCAAGCACAGCTGATATTAATCTTACCAAAAAAATGGTGCAAGCTGGCTTGTTGTTAGAAATTCCTATTTATGATCACCTCATTATTACCGACCATTCTTATTTGAGCATGGCTGACGAAAGCTTGATGTAATTTACCTATCGATAGGAGAAGTTTTTGAGGTAAAGAATAATTGGTTTCAAAATAATAATTGAATATTAGCTTACGTCACTTTGTTCGATATGACAAAACTCAATTCTTTATATTTAATTAATATTCGATTTGTAATTTAGTGCCATTATGAAAAAATCATTATTGCTATTATTGGTTTGTCTATTGATTACATCGGTAGCAGATGCACAGAAAAATCAACCGATTAATGTAATCTCTTACAATATCAGGTTAAACACAGCATCCGACGGTGTAAATGCATGGCCCAATAGAAAAGACAATGTTAAAGCACTGGTTAAATTTTATGATACAGATATTTTATGTGTGCAAGAAGCTTTGCCTGAGCAATTTGATGCACTTTCTGAAAATACTGATTTTGATGTGGTTGGAGTTGGTAGAGATGATGGCAAACGCAAGGGAGAGTTTTCTGCTATCTATTTTAATAAAAATCGTTTCACAAAAAAGGATGGAGGAACTTTTTGGTTATCCCTAACTCCAGCTGTGCCTAGTAAAGGTTGGGATGCAGCATTAAACAGAATTTGTTCTTGGGTTAAATTATATGATAAATTAAATAAAAAAGAGTTTATTGTTTTTAACACGCATTACGATCATATTGGTGTGCAGGCTAGAATAGAATCGGCAAAGCTGATTAAACAAAAAATCCAAGAAATTGCACCTAAACTCCCAGTGGTTTTTACTGGAGATTTGAATGTAACACCAGAAACGGAAGCGATCGCAACCATTAAATCATTCTTAACAGATACCAAAGAAATTTCTATTGAACCTCCTTACGGACCAACAGGAACTTTTAATGCCTTTAAATGGGACAGCCCTTTAAAAGATAAAATCGATTATATTTTTGTAAACGCAGCGTTTAAAGTGCAAAAGTTTGCGGTTTTGTCCGATAGTAAAGACCAACGTTATTATTCAGATCATTTACCGGTTTTTGTAAAGTTGTTTTTTAAATAAGCTATTTTGATTATAGCTAATTCAATTCGCTTCCCTGTTCAGTTTGAGCTTAATGGTCAGCTCTACCATTGGCATTATATTCTCGAAACCTTAGCTTTTATTATAGGTATTAGAGTTTATTACCATTTAAAGAAGAATGTCAAAGATCCTATTTCTGATGAAAACAGGCTCTGGATAATGTTGGGTGCAATGATAGGTGCATTAATTGGCTCAAGGCTAATCGCTATTCTAGAAACACCTTTTTCATTAAACGATATTACTTTTATGACTTTATATTCTAGCAAAACAATTGCTGGAGGATTGCTCGGCGGTTTGTTTGGTGTAGAGCTCATTAAAAAATTTATTGGTGTTAGAGTTGCTTCGGGAGATTTATACGTCATTCCAATACTAGTTGCATTATTTATAGGTAGAGTAGGTTGTTTTTTAATGGGTATTGATGAACCAACTTACGGTGTTGAAACCAGATTTTTTATGGGTATGGATCTAGGAGACGGGATAAAAAGACACCCAGTTGCATTGTACGAGATGATTTATTTGGTTTTGCTTTTTATTTTTTTTCAAACTATAAAAGGTAAACAGCTATTAAATGGCGATCGATTTAAACTCTTGATGGTGCTCTATTTTTTATATCGGTTTTTGGTGGAGCTTATCAAACCCTATCATCCACTGTTTTTAGGTTTAAGTAGTATTCACTGGTCGGCGATATTTATTTTTATCTATTATTATAAGTTCTATATTAGATTAATAAACCAAATGCTAACCTATGGCAAACACTAGAGATTATATTTATTACGATTATACTAAAAGCTTGTGCCCAGAATGCCTGCTGCTCTGTGATGCTAAAATTGTTTTTCAGGATGCCAAAGTTTACATGCTTAAAAATTGCAAAACCCATGGCGATAGTAAGGTAATGATTGCAGATGATGTAGAATATTATAAGCAAATCAGAAACTACAACAAACAATCTGAAATGCCTTTAAAGTTTAATACAAAGGTACACTATGGTTGCCCCTATGATTGTGGTTTGTGTACCGATCACGAGCAACATTCTTGTTTAACAGTTATAGAAGTTACTGATAGATGCAATTTAGCTTGCCCAACATGTTATGCCATGTCGTCTCCAAATTATGGTAGACATAGAACTTTAGAAGAGATAGAGAAAATGATGGATGTGGTTGTTGCCAACGAAGGCGAACCAGATGTGGTGCAGCTTTCTGGTGGTGAGCCCACTGTGCATCCAGATTTTTTTAAGATTTTAGATTTGGCAAAAACAAAACCCATCAAACATTTAATGGTAAATACCAATGGCATCCGCATTGCGAAAGACATCAGCTTTGTTGAGAAATTAGCCAGCTACATGCCAGATTTCGAAATTTATTTACAGTTTGATAGTTTTAGCCCAGAGGTTTTAACAAAAATGAGAGGTGAGGATTTGACAGAAGTGAGGCGAAAAGCTATCGAACACCTTAATCAATTTAATGTTTCTACTACGCTTGTGGTTACTTTGCAAAATGGCGTAAATGATCACGAAATTGGCGATATTTTAGCATATGCTTTAAAACAAAAATGCGTTCGAGGAGTGACTTTTCAACCAACACAGGTTGCTGGAAGAAATGATAACTATAATGACCAAGTAGGTAGAATAACCTTAACGGAAGTGCGCAGGAAAATTTACGAACAATATCCAACCTTTACACCTCAAGATTTAATTCCGGTTCCGTGCAATCCTGATGCTTTGTGTATGGCTTACGCCTTAAAAATCGGTGAGGAAGTGATACCGATGACACATCTAATTAATCCAGAAGATTTGTTGAATAATTCTAAAAATACCATTGTTTTTGAACACGATGAAAAGTTAAAAGAACATATGTTAAACTTATTTAGCACAGGTGTTTCGGTAGATTGCGCCGAAGATACCTTTGGCGAGTTAATGTGTTGTTTGCCTAGGGTAAAGTCTGATAACTTGAGCTATGATAACTTATTTCGAATAATCATCATGAATTTTATGGACCCGTTAGATTTTGATGTAAGGGCAGTTAAAAAATCATGCGTTCATATTGTAAGCGATAAATATAAAATGGTTCCTTTTGAAACAATGAATATTTTTTATCGTGATCATAAGATAGATGCTATAAGAGAAAAATTAAACTTAAATTAAGGTATGGAATTGGTAGTACTAATGATAATTTATTGGGTTGCAGTTGCAATTATGTTTTTAGTTGGATTAGTGATGCTAATTGTTAAATCATCTAATAATTTGCCACTTAAACCAGCTTTAAGATTGCTGATAATTTCTGTAGTTATGTTGGTAATTGGGGTGGGGGCCTGTGCGGTAATTTTGAGTGGTTTAGGCGGAATGCATTAACTTATCCTGAAATTTAGATGTTATATACGATTAAGTTTGTTTTAGTTCCTTCTATTTACTCTTTGGGCTTCTCGGTTTTTCTGATAAAGATTTTTGTATTCTTTTTGGTTTCCTTAAGCCAATTGGTCTGCCTGTCGTTAACTAGCTGTAATTTTAGTGTGTCTGGGCCAGAGAATTCGATGAAATGATATAGTATATTTGTTCTTGTTCCATCCTCTTTACTTGTGGCAATTAATTTTAATCGATCTATGTCTCCTTTTTTGTCTAATTCGTAAGAGCCAATTGTCTGTTCTTCTTTTTCACTACGTTCGTTAGTATTTGTAAATTTATTATCCACATCAAATTTATAGCTCAATTTGCTTTTGCCATTAGCACTCTTATACTCCCAAATACCTTTTATAAATTGGCTGTTGACCTCTTGCGCTGCTGTTTTAAAAAATGAGAGGCTAATAAACAGTATTACAGTTAATGATTTCATTTCAAGAAGGTTTAATTGTTGCTTTAGATACATACAAAACAAAGGCTATTTTGTTTGCATTGTAGCTTTACCTTTCAGCTATAAATAATATCTTTGCGTTTTATAAAACCGTATAGCGTATAGAGATATACGTAATGAGATAATCGCAATACGCAATACGCTTTACTCAATACTCCGAAAATGAAAATATCATATAGCTGGTTAAAGCAATTTGTACAAACCGACAAAACCCCACAAGAACTTTCATTAATCTTAACTGATATTGGTTTAGAGGTAGAAAGCCTAGAAAAAGTACAGCCGATTGTGGGTGGGTTAGAAGGCTTGGTTATTGGTCATGTAGTAGCATGTGAGCAACATCCAAATGCAGATCGTTTACGCGTAACTAAGGTTGATGTTGGTACTGGCGAACTTTTACAGATTGTTTGTGGTGCGCCAAACGTTGGTATTAACCAAAAAGTAGTGGTGGCTACTGTGGGTACAACAGTTTATCCAAACGAAGGAGAGCCGTTTAAAATCAATAAATCTAAAATAAGAGGCGAAGTTTCTGAAGGAATGATTTGTGCGGAAGATGAGATTGGCTTGGGTGCTTCTCATGCCGGAATTATGGTATTGCCAGAAGATACTGAAACTGGTATTGCTGCAAAATCATACTTCAAAATGGATGATGATTTTATGTTCGAAATTGGTTTAACGCCAAATAGGGCAGATGCAGCTTCGCATTTAGGTGTGGCTAGAGATTTAGCAGCGTATTTAAGGACTACTTATCAAATGCCAGACATTTCTGCTTTTAAAGTTGATAACGAAAATTTAACTATTGAAGTTGAGGTAGAAGATGCTATAGCTTGTCCGCGTTACAGTAGTGTAACTATTGCGGGAGTAACTGTAAAATCATCGCCAGATTGGTTAAAAGATAAATTGAAAGTAATTGGTATCCGCCCGATTAATAATATTGTAGATGTTTCCAATTATGTGCTGCACGAGCTTGGTCAACCGCTACATGCTTTTGATGCTGATCAAGTTAAAGGTAAAAAAGTAATCGTTAAAAAATGTGCAGAAGGTACACCATTTGTAACTTTAGATGATGTAGAACGTAAACTTTCTGCAGACGATCTAATGATTTGCAATGCAGAAGAACCAATGTGCATTGCAGGTGTTTTTGGTGGCAAAACATCTGGTGTTAGCGAGCAAACTACCAACATCTTTTTAGAGAGTGCTTATTTTAATGCCGTTTCGGTTCGTAAGACTTCTAAAAGACACAACTTAAAAACCGATGCTTCTTTTAGGTTTGAGCGTGGTACCGATCCAGAAATTACCATAGTAGCTTTAAAAAGAGCAGCATTACTGATACAGGAAGTTGCTGGTGGCGAAATTTCTTCACCAGTTTCTGATATTTATCCGGTTAAATCAAATCCTTTCGAGGTTGAGGTAAATTATAACAATATTGTAAAGCTGATTGGCCAAGCTATTCCTGATGAGGAAATTAAAGCAATTATTTTAGCTTTAGGAATTGAGGTTGTTGCAGAAACAGCCGAAGGTTTAAGCTTAAAAGTGCCCGCTTATAAAGTAGACGTTACAAGAGAATGCGATATTACCGAAGAGGTTTTACGTATTTACGGTTATAATAACATTGTTATCCCTAAAAAAGTGAATGCATCTTTAGCATACACTGCTAAACCTAATAAAGAGAATGTACAAAATGTAATCGCAGATCTATTAACTGCAAATGGCTTTTTAGAAATTTGGTGTAACTCATTAACACGTTCTGCTTTCTCTAAAAATCCAGATGAGGCGGTACAGATTTTAAATCCTTTAAGTTCTGATTTAAATGTAATGCGCCAAAGTTTGCTGCAACCTGCTTTAGAAAGTGTAGCCTATAATCAAAACCGTAAAAATGCGGATGTAAAATTTTATGAATTTGGCAAAACCTATCATTTAATTAACGAGCAATATGTAGAGCGTCCGCGTTTGTTAGTTTTAATTAGTGGTGCTAAACAAAGCGAACAATGGAACCACACAACAACGCAATCAACTTTTTACAATTTAAAAGCCACGGTTGATGCAGTAATTGGTCGTTTAGGTGTAGTTAATTTCCAATCGGAGGAGATAAATGATGAGAATTTCAGCTATGGTTTAAAATACTTTAGAGGAGCTCAAACCCTAGTTTCATTTGGTGCAGCAACAAAGGCTGATAGAAAACAAACTGGTGTAGATAAAGATGTTTTCTATGCAGATTTTGATTGGGCATTATTGTTAGAGGCAGTTCGCAAAAATAAGATTGTAAATCAAGAAGTACCAAAATACCCTGCTGTTAGAAGAGATCTTTCGATGTTGGTAGATCAGCAGGTTACATTTGATGAATTGAAAACTATTGCATTTAAAACAGAGAAAAAGCTGTTAAAGCAAGTTCAGGTTTTTGATGTTTACCAGGGTGATAATTTGCCTGAAGGTAAAAAATCTTATGCGTTGAATTTTACCTTGCAAGATGAGGAACAAACCTTAACGGATAAACAAATTGATGCGATTATGCAAAAGATAATTGCTAACTTAGCCCAAACTGCAAAAGCAGAGATAAGAAAATAGTTAAAAGGTTGAGTTAGGAAGGTGAAGGTTAAAAGAAATAAAAGTATTTTATGGTCTCATATCTCAAATCTAAATACCCATATCTAAAATAGAAAAAATGTCTTCGGTTGCCGATCAATTAGATAATGTATTACAAAAAACAGCTCGATTAATTGAGCTTTGTGGTGCCTTACAAGAAGAAAATGATTTATTGAAATTAGAAAATCAACAAACAAAGGCAGCTTTGCAAACAGCAAAAACTAAACAATTAGACCTTGATGAAAAGTTAAGGGTATTGAAATTAGCAAAGAGTATTGAAGGAACAAGTGAAAAGACACTTGATATAAAGCAAAAAATTAACGAATTTGTGCGTGAAATTGATAAGTGCGTAGTGTTACTTAAGAAATAAGCAACATATAATATTGAAACAAAGCTACAAAAATGGGAGAAATCTCGATTAAGATAACTATTTCTGACCGTATTTACCCTTTAAAGGTAAATGTTGAGGAAGAAGAAATTGTAAGAAGAGCGGCTAAAATTATTAATGAACGTATAAAAGACTACCAAGAAAATTATGCGGTTAGAGATAAACAGGATTTGCTTTCTATGGCCGTGCTGCATTATGCAACAGCGGTATTAAGAACAGAGCATATGGTGCAAAACCAAGATACTGCAGTTGCTGAGAAGGTGGAAGAGTTAGATAGTTTATTAAACGATTTTTTTACAAAATAAAAAACGTTCTTTATAAAAGGCTAAAAAATTAGAGATATAAAACCAGTTTCTAATTGTATTTACCTTTACAGCTAACAAAATTTGGCCGTGGCTAAATTTTTATGTTTCAATGTCGGTAGTTAGATAAATAGCCTGTTTTGGCGATTTTAATTAACTAGCGTAGGCACGAATCATGATTATTTAGTTACGGTTTTTTTATATAAATGGAAATGAAAACATCTTTATTTTTTTAGTTAAGATAGTTTCATCACCACTAAAACAAAGTTTAAAAAATGGAAATATTAGGAATAATAGGTTGTATACTAGTTAGCTTGGTGCTTGGCATCGTAGTGGGCAGATACTTGCTGCGCAGCCTATTAAAACAACAAGAAATTGCAGCTCAAAATAAAGCTAAAAAAATACTTAGAGATGCAGAAAGTAATGCAGAAATCTTAAAAAAAGATAGACTTTTAGAAGCAAAAGAGAAGTTCTTGCAAATGAAAGCAGAACACGAACAGCACGTAAATTCAAGAAATAACGAAGTTAACCAACGGGAGAATAGCATTAAGCAAAAAGAGCAATCGCTTAATTCTAAGTTGGAAAATATGAACCGCAAAGAGCAGGAGCTAGATAAACATAAAGATAACTTAGAAAAGCAAACTGCATTAGCTGTTAAAAAACAAGAAGAAGTTGATGTGTTGAAAAACCAACATGTACAACAGTTAGAAACTATAGCAGGTTTAAGTGCAGAAGAAGCTAAAAATCAGTTGGTAGAAAACATGAAAGCAGAAGCTCGCTCTCAGGCCATGATGCAGGTTAAAGACATTGTTGATGAAGCGAAATTAACTGCAAGTAAAGAGGCTAAAAAAGTAGTTATCCAAACCATTCAACGTACAGCAGCAGAAGCGGCTATTGAGAATTCAGTTTCTATTTTCCATATTGATAACGATGAAATTAAAGGTCGTGTAATTGGTAGAGAAGGAAGAAACATTCGTGCCTTAGAAGCTGCTACAGGTATCGAAATTATTGTAGATGATACTCCAGAAGCAATCATTTTATCAGGTTTCGATCCGGTAAGAAGAGAAATTGCCCGTTTGGCATTACACCGTTTGGTAACAGATGGTCGTATTCACCCAGCTCGTATTGAAGAGGTTGTTGCTAAAACCAAAAAACAGATTGAAGACGAGATTGTAGAGATTGGCGAGCGTACGGTTATTGATTTAGGTATCCATGGTTTACATCCTGAGTTAATTAGAATGGTTGGGCGTATGCGCTATCGTTCATCATACGGACAAAACTTATTACATCACTCTCGTGAGGTAGCTAATTTCTGTGCTACCATGGCTGCAGAACTAGGATTAAATGCTAAAATGGCTAAACGTGCTGGTTTATTACACGATATAGGTAAAGTTCCTGATGATAACCCAGAACTGCCACACGCTATTTTAGGGATGCAGTTAGCAGAAAAATATAAAGAACATCCAGAAGTTTGTAATGCAATTGGTGCTCACCACGACGAGATTGAAATGACCTCGATGATTTCTCCAATTATCCAAGCCTGCGATTCAATTTCTGGTGCTAGACCAGGTGCCAGACGTGAAGTTGTAGAAAGTTACATCAAGCGTTTAAAGGAATTAGAAGAGTTAGCTTTATCTTATCCGGGCGTAGAAAAAACTTTTGCGATACAAGCAGGAAGAGAATTACGCGTAATTGTAGAAAGCGAACGTATTACAGATGCACAAGCAGAATTATTAGCAGCTGATATTTCTAATCGTATCCAAACTGAAATGACTTACCCTGGTCAGATTAAAGTTACGGTGATTAGAGAAACAAGATCCGTTGCTTTTGCCAAGTAATTTTTGTCATCCGATAGCTATCGGATCAGAGCGAAGCGAAGAATCTCTGCTAATCGTTAAATAATATTTTTTTGATAAGCGTCTCGAAAATTCGGGACGCTTTTTTTATCTTTATACTCCAAACCAAATCACTATGTCATCCTGAGCCTGTCGAAGGATCTATATAGTAGATTAATTGTAAGCTTACAGATAACCAAATGGAACAAATAGCAAAACGCCCAGTAGATGTACTTTTTGATAAATATGCAGAAAGTCATCAAAATCATACCAACGAATTGATACATTGGATTTGTGTTCCCTTAATTGTGTTTAGCCTTTTAGGCTTGGTGTGGATGATTCCATTTCCGCAATTAGCATTTTTGGGTCAATACCAAACCTTTTTCAACTGGGCATCGTTTCTAATTGCCTTTGCCATGTACTACTATTTCACGCTATCGCCCGTATTGTTTTTTATGATGATTTGGGTAATTGGTTTAATGAGTTTAGGCATAGTGCAGTTAGAGCACTGGGAAGCAGCTGGTGGACCGGCGGTTTGGTTAGTGTGTTTAATTATTTTTGTGCTTGCTTGGATTGGTCAGTTTATAGGCCATAAAATTGAAGGAAAAAAACCTTCTTTCTTGGATGATATCAAATTTCTATTAATCGGACCGATTTGGTTGTTGCACTTCGTTTGCAAAAAAGTGGGTATCAAATATTAGATGTTCTGTCATATTGTAATACTGAGTTCTGTCTGCTGCGAGCACAAATCTTAGTGACTATTAATGATGCCTTTTCATTTATTTTTATAGCTGATCTATCAGTTCATCAGTCCGATTTCATCAACTGTGATAACCATTTACAGCATAACCTTACTGTTTCAATGAAGTTAAGTATTTGTTAATTGTCTTTTTATGTTAATTAATTTTCTTTTAAGTTGAAATTAGCCTTAAAAGGAGCTTAGAAAGGTCATTTAACATGGAATTAACTTAGTGGTAAACAAATGGTAATTTATAGCTAACATAGAACTAACATTGTGGTAATAGTTTTGCTGAAACAAATATTCAGACAAATTGAAATCACAATTCACTCTTAAAAAGGCATTATTAACATTACTATTTGTAGTTATTGGTGCAACAGTTTTCGCTCAAGGAACTGGAAAAATCTCTGGCGTAGTTACGGATAAAAAAACCGGAGACAAAATGGCTGGTGCCTCTGTTAAAATAGCTGGTACTACAAAAGCGGTAGGAACAGATACAACTGGAAAGTTTGTTATTTCTGGTTTAACAGCTGGTAAATATGCAATAGAAGTTTCTTATTACACCTATACAACTAAAACTATTGCAGAAATCGAGGTAAAAGAAAATAACACAACTGTAGTAAATGCTGCTTTAGAAGAAACAACTTCACAAGTACTTAATCAGGTTGTTGTTAGGGGACAAGCTGGTAGAGAATCAGAAACAGCTTTATTGGCGCAGCAAAAAAATGCTGTTGAAATTAAGCAAGGTATCGGAATTCAAGAACTTTCAAGAAAAGGGATTAGCGATGTTGAAGAAGGCTTGACTAAGATTACAGGAATTACTAAAGTAGATGGTAGAGGACTATTTGTTAGAGGTTTGGAAGATAGATATAACAATCTATTGATTAATGGCTTAGCGGTTCCTTCAAATAATCCATTTAAAAAGATCATTCCATTAGATTTATTTCCAACTGATATTGTAAGCGTTTTAGAAACGTCTAAAACATTTAATGCCGGTTTATACGGAGATTTTGCTGGAGGTACATTTAACATTGTAACTGCTAAAGGGGAAAAGAGTATTACTAAAATTAATATTGGTACAAGCTTCATTTCGAACAGTACTTTTAAGAAATTCTTAAGGTCTGAAGATGCTACATCGGCAGCGGATTACTTTGGTTTTGCAGGAACTGAGCGTGATTTGCCAAAGGTTTTTGGAAACAAACCATCATATTATAAGATGTCTGCAAGCGAGGCAGGTTCGCAATTTGGTTCTGGTTTTAATGTTGATGAAGGTAAAGCACCTTTAAACTCAAGCGTAGGCATATTGCATTCGCAAAAAATTCAATTAGAAAACCAAAAAACTTTTCAATACCTAATTTCATTAAATACAGATAATAATTTTCAGGTTAGAGAAGGGGTTGATCGTTTTTTTAATACAGGATTAGGTGTTTACGACGCCAATTTATATACCACAACAAATAGATTTTCCACAAACTCATCTTTGTTAACAGCCTTAAATTATAGTAGTAAAAGATTAAGCCTTGGCTTAAATGCTTTTTATTTAAAAGGAACTGAAAATATGATACAAGATCAGTTAGGTTATACCAATAGCCAAGCAACGGTTACAAATACTTTTATAAGGTTAAATCAATTGCAGAAAACTGACTTATTTACTGGGCAGTTATTAGCAACGTATAAGCTAACAGAAGATGATGCCCATAATGTAAAAGCTGGTGTTTCTTATTCGAAAACAAAATATGAACTACCAGATAGGAAATCTTTTAGAGGGGCTAAATTGGATGACAATACAACAGCAGTAAGTTACTCAGGCAACAGTATCTATAGACAGTTTATGGATTATAACGGCGATTTTTTTGCTTCCGGTTTATTAGAGTACAATTGGAAATTTGGTAATCAGGATTTAACTAAAGCACATAAATTATCGGTAGGTTACAATGGTTCATTTAATAGGATAGAATCTGATTTTAGATTTATAATTTCTAAAAATTTAGCTTCAAATAACGTTTCTTTTCCAACAAACCATCCTGATGCTGTTTTGGGATCTGCAATCGCTAATGGTGACTTTACTTATGAAGAAGGTTCCAGCGCAACCTATGCCGCAAGAATGGAAGAGGCTGTTAATGCTGGTTATGTAGATTTTGCACTTAGATTAAACGACAAATTAAACTTAAACTTAGGTAGTAGGTTTGAACAATCACAAAGAATCACTAGATATAAAGAAACAGGATCTTTCGACGATCCATTTGAAAAGATCACTAAAGATAACTTCGATATTTTGCCAGCAGCAAACTTAAAATATGCGCTGAATGATAAGGCAAACTTTAGGGTTTCAGCTTCAAAAACATTAACTAAGCCTGTAATTATGGAAGCATATCCGTTAGAGTTTGTTAATCCAGATGCTAGTATAGAAAATGGTAACCCTGATTTGATAAATAGTCAAAACTATAATTTTGATGTGAAATACGAATGGTTTCCAACAAATAAAGAAATGTTTGCTGTAACAGGTTTTGCTAAATACCTGCAAAATCCAATAGAGAGATTATTTGAGCAATCGGCAGGTAGTGGTGGTTTGGCCATTACTTACGGCAACTCTAAAAAAGCAATACTTTATGGCGCAGAGTTAGAATTATTACTTCAATTAAGTAGGATACACCCATCGTTAGAGAAATTTTCATTTGGATTTAATACTTCTTTAATGGTAACTAAAGCAACCATAGATGTGATTAAGAATAGCTCAGAAATTGCTTCTCTTGGCGATAAAAAAACACGTAAACTGCAAGGAGCCTCACCTTGGTTAATTAATGCAGATATTAAACATGAAACAGATTTTAGTAAAAAATGGAAAAGTACGATGACCTTGGCATATAATATTTATGGCGAACGCATTTATGCAGTTGGTACAAATGGCTTAGACAGTTATTACGAAAAACCATTCGGAAAACTTGATTTTATCTGGAACAACAAGATTGGTACAAAATGGGATTTGAAATTTGGAGTGGAGAATATCTTAAACCCGACTTATAAAATTGATCTAGGAGAAAACAGTAAAATAAAAGTTAACGAAACAGATTTAACAGTTAAAGATTACAAAAGAGGCGTAGGTGTATCACTAGGTTTGGGTTACACTTTTTAAAACCATTTAACAATTTATTAACCTATGCTTGATGTAATCATAAAGTAGGGGTAACATATTCAAAACATTCAAAAATTAATTTTGTAAATATAAAAATAGAATAAAATGAAAAAATTACTTTATGCAATTGCAATTTCAGCTATAGCTTTTACAGGCTGTTCTAAAGATGACGATGAAACCCCAACAAGAGTACCAGTTGTTGGTGAAATTACTGGTGATATTACAGCTAACAGAACTTTAGCTTACGGCAATTATACCCTAAAAGGTATGGTTAAAATTCAACCTGGCGTTACGTTAACAATTGAAAAAGGATCTACTTTTACAGCAGATAAATCGAGTGGTGAAAATGGATTAGTAGTATTAAAGAATGGCACATTAATCGCTAACGGAACAGCAGATGAGCCTATCGTATTTACAGCAAAAGATAAAACTTCAGGTCAATGGGCTGGTATTATTATGTATGGCGATGCACCAATAGTTGGTTCTGCAGGTGTTGCTACAGCAGTTTCTGAAGATGGTTTAACTCAAACTTATGGTGGTGCTAATGCAACTCATAGCAGTGGTTCATTAAAATATGTTAGAGTTGAATATGCTGGTCTAGTTATTAATAGTAATACTAAAGAACACAATGGTTTCTCTTTCTACGCAGTTGGTAGTGGAACAACGTTAGAAAACTTGGTATCATACAAAGGTAATGATGATGGATTCGAATTTTATGGTGGAACTGCTAGCGGTAAAAATTTAATTTCTTATGGTAATACTGATGATTCTTTCGATTGGCAAGATGGCTGGAGAGGCCAAGAAAATACCAATTGGTTTGCTTATCAAACAGGAATTGCCAACTATGGAGTAGAAGTAGAAGCTAAAAGTGTAAATAATGCATTTTGGCCAAAAGTTACCAATATTACGCTTAAAAGAGCTGCAGGTACAAAAACTGAGGCAGATTCTGAAAAACAGTATGATGCATTTCAATTTAAAGCACAAGGTAATGGTGATTTCAGTAATATTGTTATTGATGGCTTCGCATCAGTTGAAACTGGTTTCGGTTCAGCAGTTCAAATTCGTGATTTGACAACTTATACTGATCAAGTAGTTGGTGGTAAGATTAAATTGAATAATGTAAAAATAACAAATACACCTGTTGTATTCCTTTCGCAAAACTCTGGCGGTGCATTTACAGTAAACGCAGCTAGTTTTGGTGCAAACTGGACTACTTCAACTACTGCAAGTGGTGCAGCTTTAACAAAAGGTAAATGGGCTACTGTTGATGGTGTTGACTTATTGGCTAACTTATAATAAGTTTCTTTAAATAAACATTTTAAAAATAAAAGGTTGCCATAACTATGGCAACCTTTCTTTTTTCATAACTTTCATAAAGGGAAATTTATTTCTTCAACTTGTAGCTTTAGCATAGTATATTTACTTACCTAAACACACCAAAGATTTTAATCATAGATGTCAATAGTTTTTAATTTTTACAATGAATATAGATTAACATAAATTTAATCTAACTACTGTCACGAGAACCATATAACTATCGTATTCATTAAAACTAATATTACAATTATGAATAATAAAAAGGAGCTAAAAGCATTAGGTATAATTTTGTGCATATTGATGGTATTCTCTTCTTGCAATAAGGATGACAACCAAGCTGACGAAGCAAATTCATTTTTACCTATGCAAGTAGGCAATTATTGGGGCACAGCCAACCGTCAAAATAGCTATACAGAGATTCAAGAAACTGTAGAGATCAATGGAAAGACCTATTACAAATTTTATTCTCTAGTAGGTGGGGATGCCATTAGTATTGCCTATTTAAGGATAGATGAGCAAAATAGACTAGTAGAAAGTTATCCCAACTATCCTACAAAAATTTATGTGAGAGCAGATTTTAATGCAAAGGTTGGAGATGTCTTTTATACACTTGGTGATCAAACAGTGAATGATTATAAAGTTGTAGTGAGAAGTAAGACTAAAAATGAAATGTCCTTTGACTATGATATGGTTTACCATCCAAATTTAAAAGGTCAAATTCGAACTGATACTTATATTAGAGGGAGAGGGTGGTCTAGTAATTTTGAAAAGATTATTATTAATGGTAAAGTTTACAAATAGAAGTTAACTAATAATAGGGTTTGCATCAAGTGAATCCAATATCTTTTATGATTAAGGCACGTTTTTAGCTACTTACGGATAGGCTCATAAGCATAAACCACTTCGTAGGTTTTATGCTTTAAGTTTGCAGCTAACTCACCAATTTTGAGATTTTGCTTTTGCGGCGTAGGTTCACAAATACTGTAAGCCTTGCCATTATAATAAATGGCCTCGCCAACAGGTTTATCAAATTGAACAGCCATTGTAATATGGGTAGGATAGAGGAGGGCAATCATCGGTAGATTATAAATTTCCTTTACCAAGTAAAAGAATAGTGCAGCCCTATCATCGCAGTCGCTTTGGTTGTTTAATAAAGTTTGCTCAGGAGAAAAGCGTTTTTCTTTGCCCAATGCCTGTTCATCATCTTCATATAAAAAGGCATATCTGGTAAATCGCATCAGATAATCTACGCCTTTTTTGGTAGACATTTTTTTAATATTTTCTTTCAGTATCGGAATAAGAGAAGCATAAGTCGCCTTGCTTAATGGAATATTAAAATAACTTTCAAAATTTACTACAGGGTAGTTTTTGAAAATGTTAGATACCTCGTCGGTAACTTTTACATCGAAATGGTATGCTTTGTGTTTGTAGTTGAAAGTAATTTGCTTTTGATAATAGTTTTCTGGCTTAAAATCTGGCATTCTAGTTACTTTATAGCTAAAAGCATTTTTTGCCTCTGCAATTTTAATATCCACCTGAATATAGGCATTTTCCTTTTGGAACAACTTACCATAATCATGGTAGTTTAAACACATGTATTTCTTCTGATCGATCATAAAGAAGGGAATGTCTGAGATATCTTCATCATTCCTTACATAAAAGATAATTTGGCTGTTACCAATGGCAAGTTTAGCGTCGTACCCAGATTTAACCATGAAAAACCATTTGTATAAAGTGTAACGATTGTAGTTAACCGCTTTCGGACTGAGTTGCTCTGCCGTTTTTCTAATTAATTGATAATATAGCCAATCGTTAAGATGATAGGTTTCTTTATAGTTGTTTAAGGATTGTATAAGCTCATCATAATTACCTGCCGATAATTGTGTGTAGAACTTAGCAATACTTTGTTTACTTAAGCTATCTGCGAAGTTGATGTTCAATGTAGAATCTGCCGAGAAATTAAGAGTTCCTTCATAAAAATCCATTGCATATTGTTGTGCTTTAGCAGAATCAGGCAAAGCCATAATTATGCTGAGCAGCAAGCCGAAGAAAGGATATTTTAAGTGTGTTTTCAATTTGTTAACATCTATTTAATATTAAATATACATAGAATTAACAATTGCCAGATATTAAGTTTTCACTTTAATAACTAGTATTTAACATGTACTTAACACGATCAGGGTACTTTTGTGGTGTTAGATATCTGGTTAATATTTAATAAATAATAAAAGTTTAGGTTAGTTGATAACAAAAAGCCCCGATGGATGTCGAGGCTTTTGTTTTTTATCTCCAAACCGATAAATGGCAACGGAGATTATTGAAGTCCCATTTAAGGGATAAGGTTATAAATTTTTGCCTACTTTTTCTAAAACTTCAGCAGGGATCTTTTGCAGATCTACTACTAAAAACCCATCTAAACAATCAGAGAATTTAGGATCTATATTAAAGCAGATTATTTTGGCATTCAAGTTCATGTATTGTCTTAACAACACCGGTATTTTAATATGCGAATTTTCAATATCACCAATCAAGCCATCTAAATCTTTTAGCGATTCGCTATTCTCAATTAATAAATCGGTATCAATAGGAGAAAGATCTGCCTTAAATTTATTTTTAGGTTTTACATAATGAGCCAATTCATAATCAAAATGGTTCTTGGTAATGTAGTCAACAATTAGCGATTTAGAGAACTTCGAAAAGTTATTACTAATACTTACCGGACCAAACATGTATCGGTATTTCGGATTATCTACCAGATATTTTAAAATCCCTTTCCATAATAAGAATAATGGTAGAGGTTTCAATTGGTACTCTTTTCTAATCCACGATCGGCCAAGCTCTATACCTTGTCTTAAGATGGGGTAAAAAGGTTCCTTAATCTTAAACAATTCTGATAGATAGAAACCTCTTCTGCCCAACATATTTAAAATTTCATCACCTTTTCCGATACGGTAAGCACCAACAATGTTTTGTAGGTCTTTATCCCAAATAAATAAGTGGTTATAATAAATATCGTAATTATCTAAATCTATCTTTTTATTTGTTCCTTCTCCAACCTCTCTAAAAGTAATTTCACGTAATCGCCCAATTTCTCTCAGTATATTTGGGATACTTGCAGTAGGCGTAATATAAACCTCATAATTTTTTTCTTCCCAAACCTTAAAGTCTTGCAGGCTCTCCACTTCCTTAACAATTAAGTTGCGGTCTGTTTCGGCTACAATCTGTTCAGGCTTTTTCTTTCTTTTAAAAAGATTGATGGGGTTAAACAATTTTTTCTCTTCTTCTAAGCTAGTACCTAAAGCATAAGTTCTTGCCCTTAAAAAGTCGAGTAGTTTATTGGTGTTGTTTTTATAAGAAACATCTTCAATTTTAATTGGCTTGCCAATTCTTACCTTAATTTTTAAGCCCTGTTTGTTTAAAAACTCCGAAGGTAATTTGGCAGTTCTTAAAGTAGGATGTATAAAACTCAAAATGTTAAATAATACCCCATTATTGCCATGGAAGTAAATTGGCACTACGGGTACTTTTGCTTTGGCAATTAGCTTGCCAACTACAGGGTGCCATAACCTATCTGTTACTTCTTGGCTCTCTAAATTAAAGGTAGAAACCTCTCCAGCTGGGAAAATACCTAATGGAGTTCCATTTTTTAGCAAATCGAAAGTGGCCTTTAAGCCACTAATGCTAGAGGAGTGTTGCACATTCTCAAATGGATTTACAGCAACAAAAAACTCGCTTAGATTAGGTATTTTTTTAAGGATAAAGTTAACCATCACTTTTGCTTCTGGTCTAACTGTACATAGTAGTTTTACAAGGGCTAGGCCCTCAACACCACCATAAGGATGGTTGGCGATGGCTATAAAGCCGCCAGTTTTCGGAATGTGTTTTAAATCATCTTCATCAAAATCAATGGTAACACCAATGGTTTCTAAAATTTTGTCAACAAATTCTAAGCCAGCAAAATGTTCATTTTTGGAAAAAACTTTGTTAATGTCGTTCAGCTTCATCACTTCCATTAGTAATGCGGCAAGACCGGGTACGCCTAGTTTGTCTATTTTGGTCGCTTTTGCAAACTCTTGTTTGGTAATTATCTTCATCTAAAAGCGGGTATTAATTTGTAAAGCAATATCAAAAATAAGATTTATATTTATAGTAATAAGAAAGCATCTTGATTTTCCTTGGTTTTTTTACCTCATCAACACAAATCACCATCGCTTTATTACCATTAATTTAATACACAAAAATGAAAAAATGGTTAAATAACTATTATAGTTTTACAAAACGAGAATACAATGGATTGTTGGCTTTAATGGCTATTTTGCTAATAGTAAGCATTTTGCCATACATGTATACTAACTATTTTTTAAAAGAAGCAATTGTAAATAATACAGAAGAAGCTGCTATCCAAAAATTAGTTTTGGTTAATCAGAAACATGAAAATAATTACACTAAAATACGTACACAAATAGAAGATAGCGAAACAAGGGTAGTTAAAAATTTATTTAAGTTCGATCCTAACCAAATAGACCTGCAGCAATGGCAAGCTTTGGGGCTTTCTGTTAAGCAAGCCCAATCTATAATTAATTATAGAAGTAAGGGTGGCAAATTTTATAAACCAGCCGATTTGCAGAAGATGTACACCATTACTCCTCAAAAATTTCAGGAACTAGCACCATATATTACTATAGAAAATAACAACGAAACTAACAGATACGCAAAAACGAACTATCCAGAGAAAACACCTTATGTAAAGAAGGAATTTGTTATTGTGGAGTTAAATACTGCGGATACGTTGCAATTAGATGAAATAAAAGGAGTAGGTGCGGCTTTTGCTCGTAGAATTGTCAATTACAGAAATAAATTAGGTGGCTTTTATAAAAAAGAACAGTTGTTAGAGGTTTATGGCCTAGATAGCATTAAATACAATGAAATTAAAGACCAAGTTAAAATTAACCCTACACATCTTACTAAAATAAACATCAATACTGCAGAATTCGACCAATTAAAAAACCATCCTTATTTAAAATACAAGCAAATTAATGCCATTATCAATTACAGAAAGCAACATGGTAAATATAATAGTGTAGATGATTTAAAGAAAGTACTTATCTTGAGCCCTCAAACTATCCAAAACATAACACCATATCTCAATTTCTAAGATGATTGCAGCAAAAATTAAAGAAACACTACGCGATGTTGTTGACTTTCCAAAACCAGGTATTGTTTTCAAAGACATTACGCCAGTGCTAAAAGACCATCAGCTTTGCAAAGAGATAACAGAAGCTCTTGTTGCACAATTAAAAGAAATTAAAATAGATGTAGTAACTGGTATAGAGAGTAGAGGTTTTTTATTTGGCTTAGCATTGGCACAAGCCTTAAATGTTCCTTTTGTGCCTATTCGCAAAGTAGGTAAGTTACCTTATAAAACTATACAACAGTCTTACGATTTAGAGTATGGCAGTGCTACGTTAGAAGTTCATGAAGATGCCTTTACCCCGGGTCAAAACATTTTAATACACGATGACCTATTGGCAACTGGAGGAACGGTGGTGGCAGCTTCTCAATTGGTAAAACAATTAAACGCAAATGTAGTGGGTTATTCTTTTCTAATCAGTTTAGATTTTTTAAACGGCAAAGAGCGGTTAGCTGCATTTAGTCCAAATACTTTTTCCTTAGTTTCATACTAACCTGAGTTCGCTAATTAATCCTATTTAAATACTTAATCGCATTACTACATGTGATAAATTATCGTTATTATCTACATAGTTGGTGAATTTTGCAAGACTTCATTCTGGAGAGACCTCCCCCGTCGTTCACCTATTATGTTCATCAGTTAGGTAATTAGCATTTTACTTTTGTTCCAAATGAATGAGATTGCAATTCCATCGGTTACAGTCTGCCTAAAATCAAGTTACTTTAAGACCTAGTATAACGGTGTAGTAAACTTGTAATAACGAAGGATAGACGTAAGATGAACGAAGGATGGACGAAGGATGGATAGATTAATCTAATGCTTTAGTGATAAGTTGGGTACTGGAACAATGGAGGTTTTAGTTGAGTTTAGAGCTTCGGCTTAGGCTTGGCAAAAGCACATTTAGGCTAAAATTGTGATCAATAATAATAATCGAACTTAGGTTTTAGGTTTTTAAATGATTGCTAGAGCAATACGGCAAATTTTGCCCTGCTGTGCACTTTACTTCGCCGTTGGTAAATACCAACGCTAAGTGTTCGTTCTCATCAGGTTTATTTTACGAAAACCTGTAATTCTAGCATCAATTTGTATTGTCGCTTAAGCCTATTAATTAGATTTCTTTCTTGCACCCACCACAAACAATAAAAATTTCCTTAGGTTTCCGGCATCGATTGCGTAAACCTAAAAAAAATATTTTTTTTTTAAATAATAAATCCAACTAGTTTTCCTTTTAAAACTATCAGTCAATTCACTAATTGAACCAAATACCAAACCATTCTACTTTAAACCCAATATTAATATGTTGAATCTATTGTAATATTTGCTTATCATTGTTCCTAACCAAATATAAATCTTACTAAACTGTTTAAATCAGAAGCTATGTTAGCCGAAAATTTAAACAGTTTTGTTTTTTAAACCCTACCTATATGCATACAGGCTTTAACTTTGAAGCAGTAGAAAATCAAGAAATTATTAGAAAAATGGTCAGCGATTTTGCCGAAAAAAACATTCGTCAAAACGTAATGGAATGGGATGAAGCCCAACATTTCCCAGTAGAAATCTTTAAACAACTAGGCGAGCTAGGCTTAATGGGTGTTTTGGTGCCCGAAGTTTATGGCGGCTCTGGTTTTGGCTATCAAGAATATGTAGATGTTATTGTAGAAGTATCTAAAGTTTGCGGTTCCATAGGTTTATCTTTAGCTGCACACAACTCTTTATGTACAGGGCATATTTTAGCATTTGGTAGTGAAGAGCAAAAAATGAAATGGTTGCCAAAATTAGCTACTGCTGAATGGATTGGCGCTTGGGGTTTAACCGAAGCCAATACAGGTTCTGATGCTTTACGCATGACAACAACCGCTGTTTTAGATGGCGATGAATATGTAATTAACGGTGCGAAAAACTGGATTACCCACGGTAAATCTGGAGATATTGCGGTAGTAATGGTTCGTACAGGCGAAGCAGGTAGTGCCAAAGGCATTTCTGCGATAGTTGTAGAACGTGGTACACCAGGTTTTTCTGCTGGTAAAAAGGAAAATAAACTGGGCATGCGTGCGTCAGAAACAACAGAAATGATTTTCGATAATTGCCGTGTGCCTAAAGCTAACTTATTAGGAAGCGAAGGCGATGGTTTTAAACAAGCAATGAAGGTTTTAGATGGAGGTCGTATCTCTATTGCTGCTTTATCTTTAGGTATTGCCAAGGGTGCCTACCTAGCGGCAGTTGCTTATGCAAAAGAACGTCATCAGTTTGGCGTGCCAATTTCGAGCTTTCAAGGCATCAGTTTTAAACTTGCAGATATGGCAACAGAAATTGAAGCTGCAGAGTTGTTAATTCGCCAAGCTGCAGATTTAAAGAACCGTCATTTACCAATGACTAAAGAATCTGCGATGGCTAAATATTATGCTTCGGAAGTTGCAGTAAGATGTGCTACAGAAGCCGTACAGATATTTGGTGGTTATGGTTATACCAAAGATTTCCCGGTAGAGAAATTTTACCGTGATAGTAAATTGTGTACCATTGGCGAGGGAACGTCAGAAATACAAAAAATAGTAATTGCAAGAGAGATCTTAAAGTAACCTATTTTCTTTGAATTGAATTGAGCCGTAGCATTGTCTACGGCTTTTTTGTTAGATATATTCTATAGCTTATAGGAATTTAAAAGAATATTTAGAAAAGCAGTGTATGTCGCTATTATCAATGTTAGCTGGGCTCTGCACTGCAATCTTTCTGCTGCCCGATGTTAAGCCCACTCAGCAAAAAGGATTTTCGTTGCTATCCCGCCTGCCTACCGCAGGCAGGTTTATAAAACTACTGTATGTGGTTCTATTTTGGGTTGTTAAATGTGTAGCCGTAAATAGCTGCATAAATTTCATTTTTAAACCCGACTTAGCGAAAATCCTTTTAACAAAGTCCCCTTTAGGGGATTTAGGGGTTAAAAGATTGAAGCGAGGGCGGGAATGAAGTAACCAAAGAACTTCTACACCTGCTTTTCAAATCCTTATGATTTTAATTCTTTTTAGCACATATTTTTATCTTGATATATTTTTTTTAAAAATATAGGTAACAAAACTGAGCATGTCTTTATATAGCTGTAGAAAGGCGGATGCAGAAAAGCCAAAATAGAGTAAGCGTTATTATAAAATAGATCATCATGAAAAATTTAACTTTAAGCGCAATAATAGCAATCAGTTTTTTTAGCGCTTGTAAAAAAGATGGAGTAGTAAGCACAGATAAATTAAGTGCAACAGCATTTAATCAAAAATTTTCAGTTCCAACACAAAGTTTTAATGAGCTAGCAGGTACTGCATTTAGCATTACCGGAACCAAAGGAATTAAAATTGATTTCCCTGCTAATGCATTTTTAGATGCGAGTGGCAATCCCGTTACTGGTCATATAAAATTGGCTTTGAAAGAGGTTTTAAGTAAAAGAGATATTTTATTATCAGGCAAAATGACCGAATCGAACGGGCAAATTTTAATTTCGGGTGGCGAGTTCCAGATTTTAGCCTTGCAAAATGGTGCTCTGTTAAAATTAAATCCGGCTGCAAATGTGGTTACTAAAGTGCCCACCACTTTAAGTACAGCGCCAATGGATTTGTTTGAGTTTAAACCAACTACAGTTGCCTCTGATAGTACTTGGGCATTAAACCAAAAAGCAAGGGTAAATACAGAACCATCTTATTATCAATTCTCGTTGCCAAGTTTTGGATGGATTAATTGCGATTACTTTTATAGTAACCCTAACCCAAAAACTACGATAACGGCAAGCCCAACTTATGCTGCCACCGTACCAAGTATAAAAAGCCAAAGAGCATACCTGATATTTGACAATATCAATAGCGTAATTAATCTACCATACCAAGTAGCCCTTAACAAACATCAATCTTACCTTAACTCCATGCCTATTGGCTTAAGCGGTAAATTGATCATTATATCGGTAGCTCTGGATGATTCCATCTATTTCGGTGCAACAAATTTTACAGTAATTAGCGACTTGCATCTAAATGTACCAATGGCAGTTGGTAACCAAACTACTATAGATAATTACTTAAATAGCCTTTAAATTAACCTAATATATTATAATCAGACTCTCCTTATTAATTTAGGGGGAGTTTTTTGGTTGGTGGAGCGCCAACATATTTATATTAATTACTACTGCAAAGGTGCTCTCATGGTAACAATGCTATCAACAACATATACGCTAAAGCCACGCCATGGCAAAGCTCCTTTATACTCTTTATAATGCACTTCGAAAGTTTTGCCGCTATTGGCCATCATTTTTTGTGCAACTGCCTCATCAGAAACTGAAAACTCAAATTCGTTAGATTGTACGGTGCCCGTTTGTCTGGATCTTAGTCCGGTTTGGATAATTTTACCTTCGTAGGTTTTAAAAAGGTAACCTTTTTTTACGATGTAATTTAAGTCGCCAGCTTTAACACCTTCGCCAAATACAAAGTAATAATTGTAGTAAGTAATGCCAGCTAAAACTAGCACAAGGATAATTGCGGCAATAGTTCCTATCTTTTTTCCTGTAGTCATAGTATGTTTCTTAAGGTATTTAAATGTAAGCAAATAATTATGTTTCTAAACTAATAACAAAATTGATTTAAAAATAGCTACCTATTTTTTGATTGCAGAATTTATTTTAATAAAGAACTTTCTTTCTTTCAATATTTTACCTACATTTGCAACCCCAAGTAAAACGGGAATTTAAAAACAACGAGAGGAGGTATTTCAACGTTATGATCATTATTAATATTAAAGACGGCGAATCATTAGATAAGGCGTTAAAACGTTTCAAGAAAAAGTTTGAGAAAACTGGTGTATTAAGAGAATTGCGTAGCCGCCAAGCATACGAGAAAAAATCCGTAGCTCGTCGTACAGAAATTAAACACGCTGTTTATATTCAGAACATGAATCAAGAAGGAACTTTATAGTTCACTATTGCTTAAATAAATTATAAAAAACGTTTCGACTTTTGTCGGAACGTTTTTTTTTGAAAAAAAATAAATGATTCGCATTTTTTTGTATATTCACATCAACCAACCTAAAGAATGCTTATGATTAGCAGTTTCTTAATTTATTTGCAACACGAAAAACGCTATTCCCCACATACCATACAATCTTATCGTACAGATTTATTACAGTTTGAAGCATTTTTGGTAAAAGATTTCGAAATCACTTTATTAAATGTCCAAGCCACACAAGTCCGCAGTTTTATCGTTTCACTTTCAGATCAGAAGATTTCTGAGAATGCCATAGGGCGAAAATTATCTACCCTCCGCAGTTTCTACAAATATGTATTTAGCGAGCAAAAGATCAAAACCAATCCGATGCTTTTAATTAAGGCGCCAAAAGTGCCTAAGCGTTTGCCTGTATTTATAGAAGATGCAAAAATGGATTTGTTGTTGGATAATGATGAAATATTTACGGATAGTTTTTCTTCACGAAGAGATAAAATGGTGATAGAAATGCTTTTTGGTACTGGTATACGTTTGGCAGAATTATTATCATTAAAAGAAAGCGATATAAATTTCTACGAATCAACAATTAAAGTGCTGGGCAAGAGAAACAAAGAACGTATTATCCCGGTACATGCTACATTGCTTACGCAACTAAAAGAATATATTTCTTTAAAATCAATTCAACAAAATCATAACAAAAACACTACCTTAATCGTTACGAATACTGGTGCAGCTGCATATCCAAAATTAATTTATAGGATAGTGCATCGTTATTTGACATTAATATCAACACAAGATAAAAAAAGCCCACACGTGCTGAGGCATTCATTTGCCAGTAGTTTGTTAAATCGTGGTGCAGATCTAAATGCGATAAAAGAGTTGCTAGGTCATGCAAGTTTGGCCGCCACACAAGTATATACGCATAATTCAGTAGAACGCTTAAAATCAATATATAAACAAGCCCATCCAAAGGCATAAAAAAGGAGGAAAAATGAAAATTAGAGTACAGTCGATCCATTTCAACGCGGACAAAAAGTTATTAGATTTCATTCAGAAGAAAGTAGATAAGTTAGATCAGTTTTTTGATCAGATTATAGGTGGGGAGGTTTATTTGAAATTAGAGAATGTAGAGGATGAAGCAAATAAAATATCAGAGATAAAATTAATGGTTCCGGGGATGACACTCTTTGCAAAAGAGCAATGTAAATCTTTTGAAGAAGCTACAGATTTATCAATTGAGTCGTTAAAAAAACAAATTACGAAACATAAAGATAAAACTCGTGCAAAATTAAGTGAGCATAAAGCTTTGCTTAATGCAGATGAAGTATCTGATTATTAAGGATATATTTTTAGAATAAATTTTAAAAAGTTTGACAGGTTAAAATCTGTCAAACTTTTTTTTAAAATATATTTTGATGAAAGATTTATTTGTGTAGATTTGCATTCCATTTCGGAAGGGGCGTTGCTCCAAATAGAAACGGATAGTTCTGTGAAAAGATAAAAAAAATAAAAATGTTGGTTCGGTTGTGTAAAAACACAATTTTTTATATATTTGCGCCACATTAAAAAAAAGTATAAAAGCCTCCTTAGCTCAGCTGGTAGAGCAACTGACTTGTAATCAGTAGGTCATTGGTTCGATTCCGATAGGAGGCTCTTTTTATTTTACGATCTACGATTGTTGATTTGCGATTTGTGTTAAAACATTAGTAGGTTATCGGTTTTAAAATCCTAAAAATAAAAAGCGGGGAGATTCCAGAGCGGCCAAATGGGACAGACTGTAACTCTGTTATCGCAAGATTTCGAAGGTTCGAATCCTTCTCTCCCCACAATCTGATTTTAGATTGGAGATTGAGGATTTAAGATTGATAAATTCAATCGTAAATCTTAAATCGAAAATTGTAAATCAAAAAGCGGAAGTAGCTCAGTTGGTAGAGCGATAGCCTTCCAAGCTATAGGTCGCGAGTTCGAACCTCGTCTTCCGCTCTTGGAAGTTCATTAGTTAAAATGGTATAATAGTTACCAAATGAACATTGAACTAATGAGCTAAAAGAATAAGCCGACTTAGCTCAGCGGTAGAGCACTTCCTTGGTAAGGAAGAGGTCATGGGTTCAATTCCCATAGTTGGCTCAAAAAGAATAAAGATAAATACTTTGTTAAATCTGTTATTTATACAGAATGAACAAGGTTTTTTGTATTGAAATTGTATCAAAACAATAAATAAATAAAAAAGTTAACCTACTAATAAGTATAAAAACATGGCAAAAGAAAAGTTTGACCGCAGCAAGCCGCACTTAAACATCGGCACTATCGGTCACGTTGACCACGGTAAAACAACCTTAACAGCAGCTATCACTAAAGTGTTATCTGATGCTGGTTTATCTGAGGCGCGTTCATTTGATTCGATTGACTCTGCTCCAGAGGAAAAAGAAAGAGGTATCACAATTAACACAGCTCACGTTGAGTATTCAACAGCTAACCGTCACTATGCACACGTTGACTGTCCAGGTCACGCGGATTACGTGAAAAACATGGTTACTGGTGCTGCTCAAATGGACGGTGCTATTATCGTGGTAGCAGCTACAGATGGTCCGATGCCACAAACTCGCGAGCACATTCTATTGGCTCGTCAGGTAGGTGTACCTTCGTTAGTTGTTTTCATGAACAAAGTTGATATGGTGGATGATCCAGAATTACTAGAATTAGTAGAGATGGAAGTTCGTGAATTATTATCTTTCTATGAATTCCCTGGTGATGATATCCCTGTAATTCAAGGTTCAGCTCTTGGTGGTTTGAACGGCGATCCAAAATGGGTAGAAAAAATTATGGAATTAATGGCAGCTGTTGATAGCTACATTCCAATTCCTCCACGTTTAACTGATCTTCCATTCTTAATGCCTGTTGAAGATGTATTCTCGATCACTGGTCGTGGTACTGTAGCAACTGGTCGTATTGAGCGTGGTGTAATCAACTCTGGTGATCCAGTGGAAATCTTAGGGATGGGTGCTGAGAACTTAAAATCTACAGTAACTGGTGTTGAGATGTTCCGTAAGATCCTTGATTATGGTGAAGCTGGTGATAACGTAGGTTTATTGTTACGTGGTATTGAGAAAACTGATATCAAACGTGGTATGGTTATCTGTAAACCAGGTTCTGTAACTCCTCATGCTGATTTCAAAGCTGAGATCTATGTATTATCGAAAGCAGAAGGTGGTCGTCACACTCCATTCTTCAACAAATACCGTCCACAATTCTATTTCCGTACCACAGACGTAACTGGTGAAATTTCACTAGCTGAAGGAACTGAAATGGTAATGCCAGGTGATAACGTTACAATCTCTGTAAAATTGATTTCTCCTATCGCAATGGAAAAAGGTCTACGTTTCGCTATCCGTGAAGGTGGTAGAACAGTAGGTGCTGGTCAGGTAACTGAAATTTTAAAATAAGTTCTAAAATCCTGATTTATCAGGACTTAAGGATACAAAGAAACAAAGTACTTGAGATTAATCTTAGGTACTTTGTTTTCTAAAAACACGGGTGTGGTGCAATGGTAGCATACCGGTCTCCAAAACCGTTGATGGGAGTTCGAATCTCTCCACCCGTGCCAATTAATGATAGAATAATTAAATGTGAGAAGGAGTGAATGTTAAAATTCAATCAATTAATCATTCGAAATTCAATCATTCAAAATTATAAATATATGGCTAGTGTAGTTCAATTCTTTAAAGAATCATACGAAGAGATGACCCAAAAGGTTACTTGGCCTACATGGGGAGATTTACAAAACTCTGCAGTGTTGGTTTTAATAGCTTCTCTTATTATTGCAATGGTAATTTTTGCAATGGATAAAGGTGCTAATTACGTATTGGATGCTTTCTATAAATCACTTACAAATTAATATTACTAGATGAACGATCAGTTAAAATGGTATGTTGTTAGAGCAGTAAGTGGTAAAGAAAAGAAAGTAAAACAATACATCGATTCTGAAATTAGCCGCTTAGGTTTATCTCATCTGGTTCCTCAAGTATTAATCCCAATGGAGAAATACTATCAAATGAAAGAGGGAAAGAAAATAGCTAAAGAACGTAACTTTTATCCTGGTTATGTTTTAATTGAAGCTACTTTAGATGGCGAGTTGGAACACATTATTAAAGGAGTAAATAGTGTGATCGGATTTTTAGGTGATAAAGCTGGCAATGCCATTCCTATGAGACAAGCAGAAGTTAACCGTATTTTAGGTAAGGTTGATGAAATGAGCCAACAAGGTGAAACAATGAACATCGCTTATTATGTAGGTGAGAACATTAAAGTAATGGATGGCCCTTTCAACGGTTTTACAGGAGTTATTGAAGAGGTTAACGAAGAGAAGAAGAAATTGAAAGTAATGGTTAAAATCTTCGGTCGTAAAACACCACTAGAGCTTAACTACATGCAAGTAGAAAAGGAATAAAATTTATTTTAAAAAATATATTTGAGGACTGCAAGATTATTCATATCTTTGCAGTCCTTTTGGTTTTAGGTGGAGTTGTGTTTATTGTTAAAAGAAGCTTTGGTTTCAATTTTCATAGCTCAATTCTCATATCTCCAAGAGGAAAACAAAATGTTACATGCTTCCAATATTTAACATTGAGTATTACAATTAACAAATCAGAAAATGGCAAAAGAAGTCGGTGCACTTGTTAAATTACAAATCAAAGGCGGAGCTGCAAACCCATCACCACCAGTAGGACCTGCATTAGGTGCTAAAGGTGTTAATATCATGGAGTTTTGTAAACAATTCAATGCTCGTACCCAAGATAAGCCAGGTAAAGTATTACCCGTTGTAATTACTGTATATGTGGACAAGTCTTTCGAATTCATCATCAAAACCCCTCCAGTTGCAATCCAATTATTGGAAGCTACTAAATTACAGAGTGGTTCTGCTGAGCCCAACCGTAAGAAAGTTGGTTCGGTGACTTGGGATCAAGTTAAGTCAATTGCTGAAGATAAGATGACTGATTTAAACTCTTTCACTATCGAGTCTGCTATGAAGATGGTAGCAGGTACAGCACGCAGTATGGGAATCACCGTTAGTGGTGATGCACCCTGGACAAATTAATTAACAAAAAACAGTTTACAACAGTGGCGAAATTAACAAAAAATCAAAAACTGGCACACGCTAAACTAGAAATCGGTAAATCGTATTCTTTACAGGATGCGGCTGCTTTGGTAAAAGAGATTACTACAACTAAATTCGATGCATCGGTTGATATCGATGTGAGTTTAGGCGTAGATCCACGTAAAGCCAATCAAATGGTACGTGGTATTGCTACTTTACCTCATGGTACAGGTAAAACTGTACGTGTTTTAGTACTTTGTACTCCTGATAAGGAAGAAGAAGCTAAAGCAGCAGGAGCGGATTTCGTAGGATTAGACGAATATGTGGCTAAGATTGAAGGTGGTTGGACAGATGTTGACATTATTATCACTACTCCTGCTTGTATGGCAAAGGTAGGTAAACTGGGCCGAGTTTTAGGTCCACGTAACCTTATGCCAAACCCAAAATCAGGTACAGTAACCAACGAAGTTGGTAAAGCTGTAACTGACGTAAAAGGCGGTAAGATTGATTTTAAAGTTGACAAAACTGGTATCATTCATGCTTCAATAGGAAAAGTATCATTCTCAGCAGAGAAAATATATGAAAACGCGTTAGAAGTACTTCAAACGATTTCAAAATTAAAACCTTCTGCTGCAAAAGGAACTTATTTTAAAAGCATTCACGTGTCTTCTACAATGAGTCCTGGAATTGCAATCGAAACTAAATCAGTAGCGGGGATCTAATTATGAACAGAGAAGAAAAAAACGAAGTAGTTTTAGCTCTACAAGAGAAAATGCAAGAGTATGGCAATTTTTATATTGCTGATACCTCAGGCTTATCTGTTGAGAAAGTAAATAATATCCGTCGCAAATGTTTCGAAAGCGGTATCGAAATGAAAGTTGCAAAAAATACATTAATCAAAATTGCGATTGATGGATTAGAAGGCGACTCATCTGAGATACATGCAGCATTAAAAGGTCAATCGGCTTTATTATTTTCAAAAGTAGGAAATGCACCAGCTAAGCTGATCAAATCTTTGAGAAAAGGTAAAGAAACGAAACCAGAGCTTAAAGGAGCTTATATCGATACAGCTATATTTGTTGGCGATAACCAATTAGATGCATTAGTAAGTCTTAAATCAAGAGAAGAACTTATTGGCGAAATCATTGGCTTATTACAATCACCAGCTAAAAATGTTATATCGGCATTACAATCTGGCGGTAACAAAATTGCAGGTATTGTTAAAACACTACAAGAAAGAGGTTAACGAACACCTAAAGTTCGAAATTAAACAAAATTATTTTTACGTAAATTTTTAAAATCTTAATAAAATGGCAGATTTAAAAGCGTTTGCTGAGCAATTGGTAAACTTAACAGTTAAAGAAGTTAACGAATTAGCTCAAATCTTAAAAGACGAGTATGGTATCGAACCAGCTGCAGCTGCAGTTGCTGTTGCAGGTCCTGCTGCTGATGCTGCTCCTGCAGCTGAAGAAAAATCTACTTTCGATGTAATCTTGAAAGAAGCTGGTGGTCAGAAATTAGCAGTTGTAAAACTTGTTAAAGACTTAACTGGTTTAGGTTTGAAAGAAGCTAAAGACTTAGTTGACGGTGCACCAAAAGAATTAAAAACTGGTGTTGCTAAAGACGAAGCTGAAGCTTTGAAAAAACAATTAGAAGAAGCTGGAGCTGTAGTTGAGATTAAGTAATCACTTAATTTTAACGAACCTTTAAGAAAAGACTCCGACTGCAAAGTCGGAGTCTATTCCTGTTTATAAACATTTCATCTTGTTTGGTTGGTGAAATGTATCGAGGCAAACCAAGCAAATAGTTTATTCTTAAACTAAATTAAATTTAGTCCCTTGGCAAATAAAGTCGTAGACCAAAGAGTAAATTTTGCACGTAGTAAGCACATCATAGATTATCCAGATTTTTTGGATGTGCAGTTGCAATCATTTAGAGAATTTTTTCAGATAGAAACCACTTCAGATAACCGTCACACAGAGGGTTTGTTTAAAGTATTCGCTGAAAATTTCCCAATCACTGATTCTAGAAACATATTCGTTTTAGAATTTTTAGATTATTTTATTGACCCACCACGTTATGACATTCCAGAATGTATAGATCGTGGGTTAACTTATAGTGTTCCGTTAAAAGCGAAGTTAAAGCTTTCTTGTAACGATGCAGAACACGAGGATTTTGAAACCATCATTCAGGATGTATACTTAGGAACCATACCATATATGACTCCTAAAGGTACTTTCGTGATCAACGGTGCAGAACGTGTAATTGTTTCTCAATTGCACAGATCTCCAGGTGTGTTCTTCGGTCAAAGCCGTCACACAAATGGAACTAAACTGTACTCTGCTCGTGTGATTCCTTTCAAAGGTTCTTGGATCGAGTTTGCAACAGACGTAAATAACGTAATGTATGCTTACATCGACCGTAAGAAAAAATTCCCGGTAACCACCTTGTTGCGTGCTATTGGTTATGATTCTGATAAAGACATCTTAGAATTATTTGATCTTGCTGACGAAGTAAAAGTTAGCAAATCTGGTTTAAAGAAGTATACAGGACGTAAACTTGCTGCAAGAGTTTTAAGAAAATGGACTGAAGATTTTGTAGATGAGGATACAGGTGAAGTTGTTTCTATAGATCGTAATGAAGTTATCTTAGATAGGGATACCGTTCTTGAAGACGACCATATCGATATGATCATCGATGCAGGTGTTAAAACTATCATCTTGTCTAAAGAAGATGGTGCATCTCAAGCTGATTATACCATTATATACAATACTTTACAAAAAGATACTTCAAACTCTGAAAAAGAGGCTGTTGAAAACATCTATCGTGCTTTGCGTAACGCAGAACCACCTGATGAGGAAACTGCAAGAGGTATCATTGAGCGTTTATTCTTCTCAGATAAACGTTACGACTTAGGTGATGTAGGTAGATACCGCATTAACCGTAAGTTAAAAATGGATACTCCGGATCATGTTAAAGTATTAACTAAAGCAGATATTATTGCTATTGTTAAATACTTGATCAAATTGATCAACTCGAAAGAAGAGGTGGATGATATTGATCACTTGTCTAATCGTCGTGTACGTACAGTAGGTGAGCAATTATATGCGCAATTCGGTGTTGGTTTAGCTCGTATGGCTAGAACAATTCGTGAGCGTATGAACATTCGTGATAATGAGGTGTTTACACCAACAGATTTGATTAATGCCCGTACTTTATCGTCGGTTATTAACTCATTCTTTGGTACTAACCAATTATCTCAGTTCATGGATCAAACCAATCCTTTGGCAGAGATTACACACAAACGTCGTTTGTCGGCTTTAGGCCCAGGTGGTTTATCACGTGAGCGTGCTGGTTTCGAGGTTCGTGACGTTCACTATACTCACTATGGTCGTTTATGTACCATTGAAACACCAGAGGGACCAAACATTGGTTTGATTTCATCACTATGTGTACACGCTAAAATTAACAATTTGGGTTTCATCGAAACTCCTTATAAAATTGTTGAGAATGGTGTTGTAGCCATGGATAAAGATGTAATCTATCTTTCTGCTGAAGATGAGGATGGTAAAACAATTGCACAAGCTAATGCTGAGTACGATGATAAAGGTAACTTTACAACTGCTCGTGTTAAAGCACGTTACGAGGGTGACTTCCCAATTATTGAGCCTGAGAAATTAGACTTAATGGATATCGCTCCTAACCAAATTACCTCAATCGCTGCTTCATTAATTCCTTTCTTGGAACATGATGATGCGAACAGGGCTTTGATGGGGTCGAACATGCAACGTCAGGCGGTGCCTTTATTACGTCCTGAAGCTCCAATTGTTGGTACAGGTTTAGAAGGTCGCGTTGCTCGTGACTCAAGAACTTTGATCAACGCTGAAGGCGATGGTGTAGTAGAATATGTAGATGCTAACGAAATCACCATTAAATATGTACGTAATGATGGAGATCGTTTAGTATCATTTGAAGGTGATAGCAAAACTTATAAATTAATCAAGTTCAAAAAAACCAACCAGAATACTTGTATCAACTTAAAACCAATTGTTAAAAGAGGTCAGAAAGTTGTTAAAGGACAAGTACTTTGTGAAGGTTATGCAACTGAAAATGGAGAGTTGGCATTAGGAAGAAACTTAAAAGTTGCTTTCATGCCTTGGCAAGGATATAACTTTGAGGATGCGATTGTAATTAACGAACGTATTGTTAGAGATGATATTTTTACCTCTTTACATATCGAAGAATTTGAATTAGAAGTACGTGATACAAAACGTGGAGAAGAGGAATTAACACCAGATATCCCTAACGTTTCTGAAGAAGCTACTAAAGATTTAGATGAAAACGGTATCATCCGTATTGGTGCTGAAGTAAAAGAAGGCGATATCTTAATTGGTAAAATTACTCCAAAAGGTGAGTCTGATCCTTCTCCAGAAGAGAAATTACTTCGTGCAATCTTTGGTGATAAAGCCGGTGATGTTAAAGATGCTTCATTAAAAACTCCACCTTCAATTAAAGGTGTGGTAATTGATACTAAATTATTCTCAAGAGCTAAGAAAACTACTAAAGCAGAAGAAAAATCGGCAATTGAGAAATTAGATAAAAGATATAATTTAGCAACAGAGAACCTTAAAAATGAATTAGTTGATAAATTGTTCCAGATTGTAAATGGTAAAACATCTCAAGGTGTATTTAACGTTTACAAGGAAATGTTAATCGCTAAAGGTGCTAAGTTTACTCAGAAAATATTAGCAGACTTAGAGTATGCTCATATTAACCCATATAAATGGACAACTGATGATGATAAAAACGATCAAATCAAGTTGTTGTTACATAACTATGGTATCCGTGTTAACGAAGAACTAGGTGCTTACAAACGCGATAAATTTGCAATTAGTGTTGGTGATGAGTTACCATCAGGAATTGTTCAAATGGCGAAAGTTTATGTAGCTAAAAAACGTAAATTAAAAGTAGGTGATAAGATGGCTGGTCGTCACGGTAATAAGGGTATTGTTGCTCGTATTGTACGTGATGAAGATATGCCATTCTTAGAAGATGGAACACCAGTTGATATTGTTTTGAACCCCTTGGGAGTACCTTCACGTATGAACTTAGGCCAGATCTACGAAACTGTATTGGCTTGGGCTGGTAAAGAATTGGGTGTTAAATTTGCAACTCCAATTTTTGATGGTGCTAAATCTGATGAGGTTGAAGAGTGGATTGCTAAAGCAGGTGTGCCAGCTTCTGGTAGAACTTACTTACACAATGGCTTAACGGGTGAGAAATTTGATCAACCGACTACAGTAGGTATCATTTATATGCTTAAATTGGGTCACATGGTTGATGATAAGATGCACGCTCGTTCTATCGGACCATACTCATTAATTACACAACAACCATTGGGCGGTAAAGCTCAATTCGGTGGTCAGCGTTTTGGTGAGATGGAGGTTTGGGCATTAGAGGCATTTGGTGCAGCTAATATCCTACAAGAGATCTTAACAGTTAAATCTGATGATGTTATTGGAAGAGCCAAAACTTACGAAGCCATCGTTAAAGGCGAAAACCTACCAACTCCAGGTGTACCAGAATCATTTAATGTATTGGTACATGAGTTACGCGGTTTAGGTTTAGATATTACGTTAGACTAACAATGATGTAAAATGTGAGATGGAAAATGGCAGATGTGTCATTTCCATCTTCCATCTTACCTCTTACATTTTAACCTTAAAGAAGTATGTCTTACAAAAAGGATAATAAATTAAAAAGCAATTTCACCTCGATAACCATTAGCTTATCGTCTCCAGAAACTATTCTAGAGCGTTCAAGTGGTGAGGTGTTAAAACCTGAGACGATTAACTATCGTACTTACAAACCTGAACGTGATGGTTTGTTCTGCGAGCGTATTTTTGGTCCGGTAAAAGATTACGAATGTCATTGTGGTAAATATAAACGTATCCGTTATAAAGGTATTGTTTGCGACCGTTGTGGTGTTGAAGTAACTGAGAAAAAAGTACGTAGAGAGCGTATGGGACACATCAACTTGGTGGTTCCTGTTGCGCATATCTGGTATTTCCGTTCTTTACCTAACAAAATCGGTTATCTATTAGGTTTACCTACCAAAAGATTAGACTTGATTATTTACTACGAGCGTTATGTAGTAATTCAAGCTGGTTTAATGGCAGATCAAGGTATCAACTATATGGACTTCTTAACAGAGGAAGAATATTTAGATATCTTAGATAAATTACCAAAAGAAAATCAATATTTAGACGATAAAGATCCTAATAAATTTGTAGCCAAAATGGGTGCAGAAGCTTTAGAAGATTTATTGAAACGTATCGATTTAGATAGTTTATCATATAACTTACGTCACCAAGCTGCTAACGAGACTTCTCAACAACGTAAAAATGAAGCGTTAAAACGTCTTCAAGTTGTAGAAGCTTTCCGTGGTGCTAGAACTCGTATTGAGAATAACCCAGAGTGGATGATTATTAAAATCGTTCCTGTTATTCCACCAGAATTACGTCCTTTAGTTCCTCTAGAAGGTGGTCGTTTTGCCACTTCAGATTTGAACGATTTATATCGTCGTGTAATTATCCGTAACAACCGTTTAAAACGTTTGATCGAAATTAAAGCACCAGAAGTTATTTTACGTAACGAAAAACGTATGTTACAGGAAGCTGTAGATTCGTTATTCGATAACTCGCGTAAAGTAAATGCTGTTAAAACTGAAGGTAACAGAGCATTAAAATCTTTATCAGATATCTTAAAAGGTAAACAAGGTCGTTTCCGTCAAAACTTACTAGGTAAACGTGTAGATTATTCTGCTCGTTCGGTAATTGTTGTAGGACCAAACCTTAAACTACACGAGTGTGGTTTACCAAAAGATATGGCTGCTGAACTTTTCAAACCGTTTATTATTCGCAAGATGATTGAGCGTGGAATTGTGAAAACAGTTAAATCTGCGAAGAAAATTGTAGATAGAAAAGACCCATTAGTTTGGGATATTCTGGAGAACGTATTGAAAGGACACCCAGTGTTGTTAAACCGTGCGCCTACGTTGCACAGATTAGGTATCCAGTCTTTCCAACCACGTTTAATTGAAGGAAAAGCAATTCAATTACACCCGTTAGTTTGTACTGCATTTAATGCGGATTTTGATGGTGACCAGATGGCGGTGCATTTACCTTTAGGTCATGCAGCAATTTTGGAAGCCCAAGTTCTGATGTTAGCAGCACACAATATTCTAAACCCTGCAAATGGTACACCGATCACAGTTCCATCTCAGGATATGGTTTTGGGTCTTTATTATATTACTAAAGGCCGTAGAACTGACGAAGGACGTGTAGTTAAAGGACAAGATTCATCATTCTATTCTCCAGAAGAAGTTATCATTGCTTACAACGAGAAGAAAATTGATTTACATGCTTTTATTAAAGTAAAAGTTAATGTAAAACAAGAAGATGGAACTATCGTAAATAAATTAACTGAAACTACTGTTGGTAGAGTTTTATTCAACCAAATGGTGCCAGAAGAAGTTGGTTATATCAATGAACTATTAACTAAAAAATCTTTAAGAGATATCATTGGTGAAGTAGTGAAAATGACTGGTATGGCTCGCTCTGCAAGATTCTTAGATGATATCAAAGAACTTGGATTTAGAATGGCATTCCAAGGTGGATTATCATTTAACTTGCAAGATGTTAACATTCCGGTAGAGAAACATACTTTATTAGAACAAGCAGCTGGCGAAGTTGAAGAGGTAAGAAACAACTATAACATGGGTTTCATTACCAACAACGAACGTTACAACCAAATTATCGATATCTGGACTCGTATCAACAATCGTTTAACTACGTTTGTGATGAACCAATTGTCTAGCGATAACCAAGGTTTTAACTCTGTTTACATGATGCTTGACTCTGGAGCCCGTGGTTCGAAAGAGCAAATTCGTCAGTTAGCAGGTATGCGTGGTTTGATGGCTAAGCCTCAAAAATCTGGTTCAGGTGGTGAGATTATTGAAAATCCGATTTTATCTAACTTTAAAGAAGGATTATCAGTATTAGAGTACTTTATCTCTACCCACGGTGCTCGTAAAGGTTTGGCGGATACGGCGTTAAAAACAGCGGATGCGGGTTACTTAACTCGTCGTTTGCATGACGTTGCGCAAGATATGATTGTGAATGCAGTAGATTGTGGTACTTTAAGAGGTATGTACACTACAGCATTAAAAGATAATGAAGATATCGTTGAGCCGTTGTACGACAGGATTTTAGGTCGTATCTCACTACACGATGTATTTAATCCTTTAGATGGTAAATTATTAGTTAGCGCAGGTCAGGATATTTCTGAAGAAATTGCAAAAACTATTGAAGAATCACCATTAGAAGGTGTTGAAATTCGTTCGGTATTAACATGCGAAAATAAACGTGGTGTTTGTGCATTATGTTATGGACGTAACTTAGCATCTGGTAAACGTGTTCAAAGAGGTGAGGCTGTAGGTGTAATTGCTGCACAGTCTATCGGTGAGCCGGGTACACAGTTAACCTTACGTACTTTCCACGTGGGTGGTACTGCATCAAATATTGCTGCAGAATCTCAAATCAATGCTAAATTTGATGGTGTTATCGAATTCGAAAACTTACGTACAGTAGAAACTCAAACAGAAGATGGGAAAGTTGAAATTGTATTAGGTCGTTCGGGTGAGTTTAAAATTACTGAGCCAGGTACTGGTAAAATAATTGTAACCAATAATATTCCTTATGGTGCATTCTTATTCGTAAAAGAAGGAGATAAAATCTCTAAAGGCGATAAGATTTGTTCATGGGATCCATATAATGCGGTTATTATCTCAGAATTTGCTGGTAAAATTCAATTTGATGCAATTGTTGAAGGTGTTACCTTCCGTGAAGAATCAGATGAGCAAACTGGTCACCGTGAGAAAGTAATTATCGATACACGTGATAAAACTAAAAACCCTGCTATTCAGGTAGTAGATAAAAAAGGCGAATTAATCAGAAACTATAACATTCCAGTGGGAGCTCACATCGCTATCGAAGAAGGCGAAGCTGTTCAAACTGGTCAGATTTTGGTTAAAATTCCTCGTGCAACAGGTAAGACTCGAGATATTACGGGTGGTTTGCCACGTGTAACTGAGTTATTCGAAGCACGTAACCCATCTAATCCAGCTGTAGTAACTGAGATTGATGGTGTGGTAACTTTAGGTGGTGTTAAACGTGGTAATCGTGAGATGACTATCGAATCGAAAGATGGAGAAATTAAGAAATATCTAGTGCCGTTGTCTAAGCACATTTTGGTACAGGATAATGATTTTGTGAAAGCAGGTATGCCATTATCTGATGGATCAATTTCTCCAGCTGATATTTTAGCAATTAAAGGCCCTGCGGCTGTACAAGAATATTTAGTTAATGGTATCCAAGAGGTTTACCGTTTACAAGGTGTAAAAATCAATGATAAACACTTTGAGGTAATTGTACACCAAATGATGCAGAAAGTACATATCGAAGATCCGGGTGATACTCGTTTCTTAGAAAATGATTCTGTAGATAGATGGGACTTTATGGTTGAAAATGATGAAATTTACGACAAAAAAGTTGTAGTAGATTCTGGAGATTCAGAAACAGTAAAACCAGGCCAAATTCTTTCATTACGTAAATTAAGAGACGAAAATTCTCAATTGAAGCGTAAAGATTTGAAACAAATTGAAGTACGTGATGCACAACCTGCAACAGCGAGTTCAATTTTGCAAGGTATTACTAGAGCTTCATTAGGTACCAAATCGTTTATCTCTGCAGCATCATTCCAGGAAACTACTAAAGTACTGAATGAAGCAGCTATCGCAGGTAAACGTGATAATATGTTAGGCTTAAAAGAAAACGTAATTGTTGGTCACTTGATTCCGTCAGGTACTGGTGTACGTGGTTATGAGCGTATCATTGTTGGTTCTCAAGAAGAATACGATAAATTATTAGCGTCTAAAGCTGAAGAAGTAGAAGCTTAACCCTTAAATTCCTTATTGGGACTTTAATATCAAATCCCTAACATTAATTTGTTAGGGATTTTTGTTTTTTGTAGTTATAGTTAAATATTAGAAAAACAGTAGTAGCAATTCTTAGGTTGATCAGTCCCATCTTTTGTTTTAATCTTTTACCTTTAAATCCCTCGGATGAATCGGAGCAGGCTCTGAAGGGGAATGGTAAAAGTATTTCCACCTTCAACCGGGTTTAAAAACGAATGCTTATGCTATTATTTACATTTAGTCGTATAGCAACTAGAAATGGAATTACATATAGAAGTTCTATAAACGGGATCGCAACGAAAATCCTATTTATGTTTTTATGAGCGTAGCCGAAGCGCATAAAAAGATTGCAGTGCAGAGCCCGACAAACATTAATAATGGCTGCAGTTTTTGCTTTTCTAATTTTATCTTAAACTGAAGATTTGTGATGATATAATAAAATAGATACAGTTTTTAAGAATGCTTTTTATATTTTTGGTTATTATGGAAGAACAACAAAACGAAAACCAACTAAACATAGAGCTATCAGAAGAAATTGCTGAGGGTGTATTTTCTAATTTAGCTATAATTACACATTCTAATACAGAATTTGTATTAGATTTTATAAGAGTAATGCCGGGTTTGCCTAAAGCTAAAGTAAAATCTAGGATTATATTAACACCAGAGCATGCTAAAAGATTGGTAAATGCACTGCTTGATAATTTAGAAAAATATGAAGCAGTTAATGGGAAAATTAAATCTCCAGATGAAAATACTGGGCTTCCATTAAACTTTGGCGGACCAACGGCACAAGCATAAAGTTTTGTCATTCTGAGCATAGCGAAGAATCTCTGAAATTATTGATCCTCGAGATTCCTCCAAAGTCGGAATGACAATTTTTATTAGATTTTCTTTTGTAAATACTTTAAGATTTGATCTAGTTGATTTGGCTCAAACCAGACCATATCTTCATCTCGTCTAAACCAAGTTAACTGGCGTTTGGCAAAACGTCTGGTATTTTGCTTAATCATATTCACAGCGATAGTTAATTCCGTTTTGCCATCTAAATAGTCAAAAAGTTCGCTATAACCAACTGTGTTCAGTGCATTGTATGCACGATAGGGAATAAGGCTTTTTACTTCCTCCAGCTGGCCTGCTGCCATCATTAAATCTACACGTTGATTAATGCGATTGTATAATATTGCTCTATCTGTATTTAAACCTATTTTTATAATTTGAAATGGCCTTTGTTTTTTTGTAGCTGTTAAAAAAGAACTTAATTTTTTTCCAGTCGAAAGCACTACTTCCAAACCCCTAATCATGCGTTGTGGGTTCGCCCGATCTACTTTTTCGTAGTAAATGGGATCTAATTCCTGAAGTTGATTTTTAATAGCTTCTATGCCTTCGTTGGCTAGTTTTTGGTTCAATTGCTCACGTATGTTTAGATCAATCTCTGGTAGCTCGTCTAATCCTTCGCAAACAGCATCAATGTATAATCCAGAACCACCTACCATAATTAATACTTCGTGTTTCTTAAAAAGAGCCTTCATTAATTTGAGTGCTTCAACTTCAAAATCGCCAGTACTAAATAAGGTTTGTATGCTATGTGAATCTACGAAATGATGTGGGGCTGAAGCTAATTCTTCTGTCGAAGGTTTGGCAGTGCCAATATTCATCTCTTTGAAAAATTGGCGGGAGTCTGCAGAGATAATTTCAGTTTTATAAAATTGCGCTAGCGATATGGCTAGCGCAGTTTTACCTATTGCTGTTGGGCCAACTACAACAATTAATGTTTTATCTTGGCTTTTAGGATTGTAAGATTGTTGAATTTCAGTATTTCCATCTTCCATTTCACCTCTTACTTTTTGCATTGGTTAATAATCTTCTTCTTTTCCGCTTCCGAATTCTTCATCAGCGAAGTCATCGCTATCAACGAAATCGTCTTTTTCTTCTTCTTCAGATTCTTCATCTACCTCATCGGCCATGATGCCTCTACCACCCATAGCTTCTAACTCTTCGGTATCCTCAGGTACAAAATCCATTTCATTTAAGAAATCAAAATCGCTAGATGCAGCTGAACTGCTCACTGCAAAACCAGCAGCATTACTATTATCGATAATTTTTGGAGCTTCTCCCGTACTTTTAACTAAGAAAGGATATTCGATATTTGGATCGTTCTCTAAAATAATCTTAATTAGTTCAACATGAAAATCAAAGGGGCGTTCGAAATTATAGATATAGTAAAATTTTTGATGAGGATCTTCAATAAAATTGCTCAACCTTGAGTTCTCCATTAAAGTAACACCATTATCTATTTTACGTTGATTTGGCAATATGGCAATTTCATCACCTTTTATCCAGTTATCTGTACTTACATAAAATGACGAAGGTTTTTCCGCATTATAACCTGTAGAGCGGTGTATAGCTCTGTGCAAATCTTCAAAAGTTTGGTTTGTTTTAATGTCGATCTCTCTAGTTACGTCATCGAAATCTTCAAAAGAAATTTTAAATCTATAAATTGCCATTGCGCTGTTCTGTTTCTGTCTGTAAAATTAAGAAATAAAAAATAATTTTATGGATTGGTTTTAACTTGTAACGGGATTTAAACCTAATTCTTTAGCTTTTAGGAGCATAAAGTTAAATGCTTCATCGTAGCTGTTTGTTATCTCTCCTTCTAAAATGGCCTCCCTAATTGCATTTTTTAGTAATCCTACTTCCTTACCTGCGTTTAAACCAAAGGTTAGCATAATATCATTGCCAGATATGGGTGGTTGCCAATTTCTAAGCTGATCGCGTTCTTCAACATCCTTTAATTTTTGTTTAACCAGCTCAAAGTTGTTGCGATACTTTTTAACTTTATATTCATTTTTGGTCGTAATATCTGCATTGCAAAGTAACATCAAGCTTTCAATTTCCTCGCCTGCCTCAAACAATAGTCTTCTAACAGCAGAATCGGTAACTTGTTCTTGCGCCAGTACAATAGGACGTAAATGTAGTTGCACTAACTTTTGTACATACTTCATTTTTTCGTTTAAGGGTAACTTCAAATAAGCGAAAATTTGAGGGACCATTCTTGCCCCTTTATCTTCGTGGCCATGAAATGTCCAGCCATGGCCTTCTTCAAATCTTTTGGTAGCTGGTTTGGCAATATCATGTAATATAGCTGCCCAACGCAACCAAAGATCTTCTGTAGTAGCGCATATATTATCTAAAACCTGTAAAGTATGGTAAAAATTATCTTTATGCGCTTTACCTTTTATAATATCTACACCATAAAGGTTTGCCATTTGCGGAAATATGATATGCAATAATCCAGTATTAAAGAGGTGTTTAAAACCAATTGATGGAACTTTAGCTAAAATGATTTTATTCATTTCGTCTGTAATACGTTCTTTTGATACAATTTTTATTCTTTCTTTCTGGCTTTTAATTGCTTCTAAAGCAATATTATCAATTTCAAAATTCAATTGTGTAGCAAAGCGTATGGCTCGCATCATTCTTAAAGGATCATCAGAAAAGGTGATTTCTGGATCGAGAGGAGTTCGAACTAGTTTATTTTCTAAATCTGCTAGGCCATTAAATGGATCTATCAGGCTTCCATAATTTTTTGCATTTAAAGAAATAGCTAGGGCATTGATAGTGAAATCTCTTCTTAACTGATCATCTTCTAATGTGCCATTTTCTACAATTGGTTTTCGAGAATCAGAACGATATGATTCTTTTCTTGCGCCAACAAATTCGATCTCCAAATCTTTATATTTCAACATGGCAGTGCCGAAGTTCTTAAAAACGGCAACCTTTGTTTTTAATTGTTGACCAATTTTTTCAGCAAAATCAATACCATTGCCAAGTAGTACAACATCAATATCTTTTGACGGACGCTTTAGGAATATATCGCGTACAAAGCCTCCAATTACATATGCTTCTGTATTTGTTTGTTCAGCAATGTTTGCTAAAACTTTAAATATGGGGTTTGATAGGTGTTGTTGCATAATTATATACCTGTGTCATAATGAGAGGAAGCATCCCATTTACGAGATTTTTCGCAAGCTCAGAGCCGATAATTATCGGATGACAAAGAATGGCTAAAATTAACAAAAACAATTGGTGCTTCTTTAATTTTTCCTCACTAAAGCTCCTTTGCAGTTTAGGGTCTACTTCCTTATAAACTCAAACTGGCCAGAGGGACCAAGTTTAACAATTGTAGAGGGCTTTTTTACTGTACGATTGTCTTGATCAAAATCAACTATATAATCAACAGTTGCTTTAATCTCTTCGCTTATATCATCAAAAAAAATCGGCGATTTTTCTCCGCTTATATTGGCTGAAGTGGAAACAATAGGTTTACGGAAACGCTGTAATAGCTGCTCGCAAAAATCATGTTTTACAATCCTAATGCCGACACTGCCATCTGCATTAATTACGTTTTTTGCTAGATTTTTACCCCCAGAAAAAATGATGGTTATAGGGTTTTCTGTGTATTCAATTAACTCATAAGCTACATCTGGAATTTCGGTTACGTAACTCTGCAATTTGCTATCGTTATCTAAAAGCACGATAAAACTTTTATCGCCATTGCGACCTTTGATCTCATTTATTTTAGCAACTGCTGCTTCATTGGTCGCATCACATCCCAAACCCCAAATGGTATCTGTAGGATAAAGAATAACGCCTCCATTTTTTAAAATTTCTAAAGCTTTATTTACTTCTTCTTTTAGCATGTTACAAAGTTAGCTATTTTTTCATTAGCGTATAATTTGAGATTGAAGATGATCTTTATCGTAATTTGTTCAGGTATGAAATAAAATTAAGCACACTGAAATGTTAAATTTTAGTAATATGTTAAAACAAAGCATTATACAAAAAAACTAAATATTGTAAAATTCGTTAATACATAGTAAGGTAAGTTGTACGATCTTAATAACGACTGATTATTAAAGTACAAATTATTATATTTATAGATAGGTTACTTAAATAAAACACACACAAAATGAAAACAATTAAAAAATTATTATTGCTCTTTACGATAGGGATAGCATTAGCAGGATGTTCAAGTCTGCGTACCGTTTCTGATTACGATAAAAATGTAGATTTTAGTGTATTTAAAACCTACAATTTTTATGATAAAGGAATGGAAAGGTTGAGATTGAATAATCTCGATAAACGCCGCTTAATGGCTGCAGTTGAAGCAGAAATGACTGCAAAAGGTTTTACGAAAGTAGAAAAGCCAGATATGTTGGTTAATCTTGTAGTTGTTGCTAGAGAAAGACAAGATATTTACGGCGGTGGAATGTATGGCGGCTGGGGCTGGGGAGGAGGCTGGGGCTGGGGTTCTCCGTTCTTTGGCGGTGGACCTGGTTATGTAAACCAATATGTTGAAGGAACAATAATAATTGATTTCTTAGACCCTGCAAAGAAAATCCTATTCTGGCATGGTAGAGGTTCTGGTTTTAATTTAGATAATTTTAGCAAGAGAGAAGAACGTTTGCAAATAGGTGTAAAAGAGATTTTAACCCAATATCCTCCAAATGTTAATTAAGATAAAAAGAATAAATTTCTATGGAAATTAACAATTTTTTAAAGCCCGCTTAGTAATGCAGAAAATTTATTTGGCAACTAAATAATCTTTTCTTTGTATAATAAGGTTAAAATTGATCATTGTCAATTTTTAGCATCAGTGAAATATTTGCTAATGATTTTTTATATACACACCTATTGGATCAATTGTTTTCCTTAGAAGAATTTCATTGTATTTATGAAGGGTGCATAAATACAATGAATAAATTTATTAAGGTCAAAAAAACTGTATAATTCAATCTTTCCTAAAATCAAACTTAGTTATTTACTGCTTCTATTTTGATTTCTTCAAATTATTAAAAATTATAGCTGTAGAAAAGACTACTTTCGATAAGCATTCCAAATTGCAGATGGCAAAAAAGTATATAACTTAACCTTTTTTGATAGTGGTTTCGCAAGTAAAAGCTTAATAGCTACTTTATAGTCTTTATTTATTGTATTCCTAACTTTGTAGTATGCTTTATATTGCTTTCTAAAAGCTTTTATATACGTTCTTTCATCAATAATATCATCTTTAAACATCCAGTTTGTCACTTCTATTTCTTCAATAATGTTAAGTCCAGATTTGTAAGCACCTCCGCTTACATCATTGTCGTGTTTTCTAAAATAATTTAAGACTTTACCACTTATAAATGTCTTGCCATGTCTCGCTATTTGAATCCAAAAGAACCAGTCTCCGCAAAATTTGTATGAAGTAAAATCTTTTGAGATGAGGTTAAAAACATCTTTCCTGAAAATAGCCATACTTGCATTAAAAATGGAGACTTTTATAGCTAAATAATCCTTAATAAATATTTGGCTACTTACAACTTCGGATAAGCAATTATGCTTTGATTGCCACTTTATCTCATTGTTATCATTTACGCATAACAGCTGACAGTAGCTGATAACACATTCTTGATCTGTTTTAATACCTTGAACTAAGGTTTCTAATAAAGATGGCTCGCACCAATCATCACTTTCTGCCAACCAAATATATTTACCGGTTGCTAAATTAATTCCTTTTTCCCACTGGTAAAAAGGTCCTCCGCTGTTCTTAGTATTTATTACAATATGGCTTATCTTTGGGTGTCCTTTGTAACTTAGAATAATACTTTTACTATTATCTGTTGAACAATCGTCTAAAATGATTAACTCAAAATCTTGATAGGTTTGCTTAAGTACGGATTCTATTCGTTGAACTAAAAAATGGCCATGGTTATAATTAGGAATGATTACTGAGACTTCTGCCATTTCAATTAATTTAATTATTACCTAGTTCAATATTTAATAAATGCATATTTTGTCTAAAGAGCATATAACCATTTTTATTCATGGCAATTAAATTTGGGAATAACCGTTTGGAATTGTAATTAGTTTATTGGATAAAGTATGCTGATAAATGCCATCATTAATTGTTCTGTTACTTCTGGAGTTAACTGTATGATAAATGTGAAATCCTAATGCCGCCATCTTTAAACGTTTACGTTTTACACCGGCATGAAGCAACCGAGCACCAAATTCATAGTCTTCCGCTCCCCATCCATTAAATTGATTATTATAACCATTTACACGAATAAAATCTTGATGCCAAAAGGCAAAATTACATCCTTTTATGTGGAAAGGGTTGGAAGGGTCTATAACGAAAAGCTTTGATAAAATAGGATACCTTAAAGCATTGAAACGACTATATAGCCCCCTAGAGAAGCAAGAAAAATCTATCTGCCGAGTTTTAAGAATTTCTTTCGATTTTTGCTCTGTAATCATGGAGCGACTTCCCTGTACAAAATATCCTGGAATTCTATTATTAAAATGATCTTTTACAAAATGCTTATGTACAATAATGTCTCCGTCTATTTGAATAATATAACTCGCTTCAATAACTTTAACTGCTTTATTAAGTATCAAGCTTTTTCTAAAACCTATATCTTCCTGCCAAACGTGTTTAATTGGGATAGTGAATTTATACCTGTATTCATCTATCAAATTTTTTGTCCTATCATCAGAGCCATCATCTGCAATAATTATTTCATTGGGCATAATACTTTGTCTCATCAAGCTTAATAAAACCAGTTCTAGTGCTTTAGGCCAATTATAAGTGGATATTAATATTGCTACTGAAGTATTTTTATTCATACTTTGCATGTATTCTATGAGGGATGTTATTTTAAAACCGGTCTAATCAATTGCTGTTTTTTCCAATGTTCTCCTGGTTGATACATCAGTTTGCTAAAGACAGATTTAAATTTAAAATTTCCGTTATAATCTACCCCTATATTTCTGTATTTTACATCTGGGTCTTCTTTTAAGCAATCATAAATTGCTTTTGAGTAAACTGTTGGTCCTGTCATTTGATGTACATCATTTGGGAACTTGTTCTCCTTAATGTTTTTGATTACGTATTGTAGTGCACGTGCCAAAAACGGGTGATTTGGTGCATAGACTAATGCCCATTGTACATACAAACCTGGGTTTTTTTCGTTTGCGATTATCGCTTCATCATCTTCATGTATTAAATTGTCTAAACAGCCAATTATCCGACTGTCGATATCAACATAAATTCCACCTTTTTTATAAAGAACAGCATATCTAAAAAAATCTGCTTTCGCAGCACCAATATTAAGTTTTTGATAAGCGTCAACAGTTTCGCCATCATAATTTATATTTAAAAATTCTAAAATTCGGGCATCGTCATAAAATTCGTAACTATAATTTGGGTTGTTTTTTATTTGTCGATTAATATACCATTTGGTTAGCCATGGTAGTTTTTTGCTCTTAAATGTTTGGTGAATTATTTTAGGAATAGGCATTGTAAGTTAGTTAAAGCATAAATTGATTTGCCTACAAATATACTATATCATCCGGCACCATTATCGAAATTGATTTAGCAATCAAACTAAATTGAAAACGATAGCGTTAATTATCTATTATCTTATAGTTTTTATATTCAAATAAACGAACATTTGTAAAATGTTCAATTTTTTGCAGTAATCTTCTTCTTAAAGGTAGTTTATTTTGTGATAAAGTTGGGTCGAAATTAAATTTCCAATTACTCTTAGCAATACGTTCCTGCATTACCTTTGGGTGGGTGCCTTCAAATTTGAATAGTTGATCTGCATTTTCGTAATTAAAATCTGAAAATTCGGGATAGGTTTCCTCAATCCATTTATCGTCCGTAGTGTAAAACTGATTAAAATTACGAACCTTATAGTTGAGGCTGCTTGGAGGTTTTACCCAGCCATAATGATAAATAAAAGCATAGATATGTTTTACCTTTATTTTACGATCATTATACCTAAACCCTTGGGCATCTTTGTAAGAATGCATTCCTGGCAAATTTCTAATTATCCGCACTTCTCTTCTATACCATCTTCTAGATTGTGCAAAAAAATCGTACGACCCATAAAAATGCAGGTAATTAAATAACAAGCCTTCTATTTGTTTTTGCGCTAAACATTGTTGCATGGCATTGGTAATAGTAGCGAGATACTGCTCATGCACACATTCATCACCCTGTATGTAAAATGCCCAATCTACATCTTTGCTTATGGCATCAAATGCTTTATCGGTTTCTAATGCAAACGTCTTCCCTCCCGATCGCAGGTTATCATCCCAAACCGTTTGTATAATTTTAATTTTAGGCGAATTTATATTTTTAATTAAGCTTAAAGTATCATCTGTAGAGTTACCATGCGCGACAATAAACTCATCACAAATGGGTAATATAGAAGTAATTGCTTCAACAATGGCATAATCGTTAGCTATAGCATTCCTTATAAATGTAAAACCTGCTACTTTCATTAGGTTGATTTATTTACTTTTAAAGTTTGGTGGTAACAATTCATTAATTGGTTCGTTACTATATCGTCATTAAATTGTTGAACATATTTCCAACCTTTTTCTTTCATCTCACTTTGTAGTATTTTATTTTCTAATATTTTATTTGCCGCCACCGCTAGCGCAGTATCGTCGTTCGGATTAATGTACATGCTACCTTTGCCTCCAGCTTCTTCTAAACAAGAGCCGGTTGCCGCAATGACAGGTACACCGCCATACAATGCTTCAATAATAGGGATACCAAAACCTTCATAAAGTGATGGATATACAAACAGATCCGCTAATTGGTAAATTGCTGGTAAATCATTAAACGGAATATGTTTTAAAAACGTGACTCTATTTTGCAAATTTAAATTTACGATTTCATTTTTAATTAGTTTAATATAGTTTGTTTCCTTTCCAACAACTACCAATTTAAAAGTTGCATCTATATCTGGTAGTGCTTTAATTATGAGTAAAAGATTTTTACGTTCTTCTATGGTGCCTACATTTAATATATAGTTATCTGGGAGTTGATATTTTATGCGAACACGATTCTTTTCTTCGTCCGATAACAATTTTTTAAAGCTATCATCGCAGCTCTGATAGATCACATCGATTTTTTCAGGCGCAATACCATAAAATTCTACGATATCTTCCTTAGTTTTTTCACTTATGGCAATAATTCTATCAGCATGTTTGCAGGCATATTTGCTTTTGCTTTTGTAAATAATGCGATCAATAAGTTTGTAGTAATTAGGTTTTCGTAAAAAGATCAGATCGTGTATGGTGACGATAGTTTTAATGTTTATATTTCTTAAACCAAATGGAATTTCGTGACTTAAACCATGAAAAAGATCAATCTCATCTTTTAGGAGTTGATTTTTTATATGAAAGCTTCTCCATGCTACTTTAAAGAATTCTTGCATAGGAAATTTTAAGAAAACATTCGGTAGTTTAAAAAGAGGAAGGTCTTTAATGGTTGTCTTGATTTTTTCAGTATAAATAAAATATTGGTTTTGGGTAAACTCTTTTGCAAGAGCCTCTATCAAAGATCTGCTGTAATTACCAAGTCCGGTCAAATTATTAGCAGCACGTTTACCATCGTATCCTATTTTGAGCTTAAAGCTTAAAGCCGAAAGACCAAAGCTTGATGGATCAAGTTTGGAACTCTCGGCTTCATTAAATTGCTTCTTGCTTTCTGCTTTCAACTTTTTGGCTTTATACAGCTACGTTATTTTCTCTCAAAGCATCATTAAGAGAAGTTTTTTTGTCGGTTGATTCTTTACGTTTGCCAATAATTAGAGCGCATGGTACTTGAAACTCTCCTGCAGGGAATTTCTTAGTATAAGAACCAGGTATAACCACAGAACGAGAAGGAACAATGCCTTTATATTCTATAGGCGTTTCGCCAGTTACATCGATTATTTTTGTTGATGCAGTTAATACTACATTGGCACCTAATACCGCTTCTTTCTCAACTCTTACGCCTTCTACAACAATTGCTCTAGATCCTAAAAAGCAATCATCCTCTATAATTACAGGAGCTGCTTGTATAGGTTCTAACACGCCACCAATACCAACACCGCCGCTTAAGTGCACACGTTTGCCAATTTGAGCGCATGATCCAACAGTTGCCCAAGTATCTACCATGGTACCTTCATCAACATACGCACCAATGTTTACATAAGAAGGCATCATAATTACACCTTTAGCTAAATAAGCGCCATAACGAGCACTTGCCATAGGTACCACACGTACGCCAGTGGTTGCGTAGTCTGTTTTTAATTCCATTTTATCGTGGAAAACAAAAGGACCAGCTTTTAATTCTTTCATTTCCTTTATAGGGAAATATAAAATCACTGCTTTTTTAATCCATTCATTAATTCCCCAGCTATTTAAAATGGGTTCTGCAACACGCAATTCGCCTTTATCTAATCTTTGGATTACGGCTTCAATAGCCTCGCAATAGTTACTATATGCTAATAAAGATCTATCCTCCCAAGCAGCTTCTACCAGCTTTTTTATTTCTCCGATCATTGTAATTTAATTTTTTTACAAAATAAATCAATTTTATGTATTGAGCATTGTATTTTTGATTTTTTATGAGTGATAATGATAAATTAAGGATTGACAAGTATCTCTGGGCAATAAGATTGTTTAAAACCAGAAGCTTAGCAACTGATGCTTGTAAAGCAGGCAGGGTAAAATTAAATGGCCAAAACTTAAAGCCATCAGCCATTGTAAAAGTGGGAGAGGTTTATCAGGTTTCTAAAGGAATAGAGAAAAAAATAATTGAAGTGGTAGAGTTGCTGTATAATAGAGCTGAATCTAAAATTGCCGTAACGAAATATAAAGACCTTACACCTGTTGAAGAAACTCAGGCCTTTAAATCTGTTTTTCATGCACCAAGTTTGCAAAGAGATAGAGGTACAGGTAGGCCAACTAAAAAAGATAGACGTGAAACGGATGATCTGATTGGTGGCATGTTTGAAGAATAGTTTAAAAAATATAAAATATACCCAATAGAGGGTATTTATCCAGAAGTTTATATCTGATATCATTGTATCATAAACATAACGTTATGATATTTAGGTATTTTGTATTACTACTATTGTTGTGCAGTACACAACTTAATGCGCAAGAATATAGCATGGGAGCTAATTTTAACCCATCTACAATTGCTGCCACTCCTCAAAAAATCGCGCTTTCTTTTAGAAGTTTTGCTGCAATGCCAGCTAGTTATAGCTTAGAGCAATATTGCCCAACTCCCGGAAACCAAGGTAAACATGGTACTTGTGTTGCCTTTGCTAATGGTTACAGTATTGCTACCATTTTGTACGCAAAAACACATAACATTACAGATAAGGCTATTATTGATAAATACGTTTTCTCACCCACATTTTTATACGAACAAATAAAAAGTGCAAATGATACAGACTGTCAATTCGGATCTGATCCTATAACTGCCATAGGAGCCATGATAGATTTGGGAGAAGTTTTTATGAATAAAGTCCCGTATGCTTGCGGAACTTTATTACCTAATGCTGCAAAGATTGAAGCCAAGAACTATAAAGTTAAAGATGCAGCAGTTTTGTTTGCGGCTAAAGGAATGTCTGTTGATGATGTTTACTACAAAGAGCCTACAGATATGATTAATGTAACAAAAAAAGCATTAACAGAAGGTACACCAATTTCTGGAGGATTTAGATTGCCAGAGAGCTTTTTTAAAATACAATCTGCTGTTTGGACCTCAGACCCTAACGAAGTGAATAAAGATTGGAAACACAATGGTCATGCAATGGCAATTGTAGGTTATGATGACAATGTAGGAGGCGGTTCTTTCAGGATTTTAAATAGTTGGGGCAACCAATGGGCAGATAAAGGTTATGTTTGGATGAGATACCAAGATTTTACACGCTACTGCACATTAGCACTACAGGTTTTTGCCGACCCTAATACCATGCCCCCAGAAGAGAAAAAGCCCAGTCCTACACCTCAACCTAATCCAAAACCCGAAGAAACCACATTTTCGCTAAGCGGCAACATAGAGTTTAAATTAAACACAGGTTCTGATATGACAGTGAATAAAATTTCCACCCGTAATTTAACAGTTGAAGAGGATGTGAAAGATGCAAAGGAAGATTTAGTTGCTTACACCATGAATGGCATTTATCCAAGCGGAACTCGATTTAGGTTTTACATGAATATAGACCAAGAAGCTTATGTGTATGCCTTTGCTACAGATCTTACTGGTAAGGTGAATTTAATTTTGCCATTTGCAGATAATGTTTCTACACATGTGGGTTCAAATAGTACCATTGCATTTCCATCAGACACTAAAGTTATACAGCTTGATGAGCAAAAAGGAACAGATTACCTACTTATATTATATGCAGCACAAAAGTTAGATGCAAAAGATATTGTAACTAAAATGAATGGAATGCAAGGTGCTTTGAGCACAAAAATTAAAGCGGTTTTAGGTAATAAGTTGATAGATAAATCTAAAATAACTTATGATAGCGATAAAGTTGGCTTCAGTACCAAAGGTCATTCTACCAGAAATTTAACAGTGGTAGAAGACAGCAAAATAGCAACAACAGGTAGTGTGGTGCCTTTAATGGTAGAAATTAAACATAATTAAACAATGTGATAAAACAGATTAGAGCGCTTAAGCTTTGATCTGTTTTAACAATCTCATTCTATAAGCCATCATGGCAGTTTTGCCTAGTTTTTGTATCAACTGGTAATTAGCTACAGCACCCACAGCCGCACCAACCACAGGCAATAGCTGCGCTAGTTTGGCTAAATCGATGTAATCCCTATATTCTTGTTGAAATGTCTGCCAATCAAATTGGTCAGCACTTTCTGGTAGCACAATTAATTTTTCGTCCCAATTTTGCATTTGTTTATAAATGTTTTGCGTTCCGGTTTTGCTAGAAAATGCCAACTGAAAAATGTGCAAAATGTATAGTCTCTCTCTGTAGTCCTTAACGTCAAAACCGTAAAGTGCTGCAATCTCAAAAAGCATTTTAATTTTAATGCCAATAAGTATAGGGAAATCGGCCATGCTCATTAGAAAGCCACCAGCACCGGTTATTCCGCCTTCAGCCGCACCTGTTTTGCTGTAAGAGTCTGTTTTTGTTTTTACCAAGGCTTCTCTATGTAATAAACTCATTTGCTGATGGGGCATTGCAGAGGTTGTATAAGTTGAACCGAAGAGTACTGCCTTAACCATTTGTTTAATAGTTACAGTAATTGCCTTATGAACCTTTGTTGGAATGTAACTATTAATTTTGGTCTGTACCTTTGTTGCCAGATTGCCCAACATAGATGGTTTTTTCTGTAATTCCATCTGCCAAAATTGGAGTTCATAGTTAATTTGATCTTCGTAATTGCTCATGCTAATTTTTTGTTAAAGTTATCAAAAATCATTCCGTCAATCTTTTGTATATTAGGGTTTTCAAAAAAGATTTTGTAATACCAAAAATAAAACTATATATTTAGTTTATATTTATTTGTACGAATATTTAGCTTCTACCTCCAAACATCATGAGCTGACCACTCCTGTAAAATAATGATTAACAAGACCATTTCTTTACCATTAAAAAATTAAACCGCATTACAATGAAAAAACTATTATTATCCATGGTAATTACTGCAGGCATACTTAATGCTAATGCACAAAAAGTTACTTTATCATCTAGCACTCCAGAGGCAGGTAAACCGTTATCTTTTCAGTACGATCCAGCTGGGGGTGCACTAGAAAAATTAGCTGATGTAAAATGTGTAGCTTATACTTTTATAAATAACAAACAAAAATTAGTTAATATTCCGTTAACTAAAGAGGGGACGATTTACAAAGCCAATTTTACACCAGTAGATAGTACTGCAATTGCGGTATTTACTTTCGCAGCAGTGGGTACTAAAGACGAAAATCCTAAAGGATATTATACGCTTTTTTATAAAGATGGCAAGCCAACCGCCATGGCTCACTATTGGGATGCACAGTTTTACAATGGTATGGGTAAAGCTTTTGCAGGGGTGGATGTTGATAAACCAAAAGCCATTGCAGCATTTGAGAGAGCTTTCGCCGCAGATCCTAAATTAAAAGCCACAAACGGAAGTCCATATTTTGCATTGCAATACGGCATGGACAAGGCGAATGGAGAAAAATTAATTTTAACAGAAATTGCAGGTATTAATGCAGCGGCTACCGGTAAAGAAGCCGATCTTTTAAGAGTAGCGAGTTTATATACTACTTTAAAGAAAAAACCTTCTGCAGATTCGGTTTATACCATCGTTAAAGCTAAATTCCCAAAAGGTAGTTATGCCTATAATATGGCTGCAAATGCGATATATACGGAGAAAGACCCTGCTAAAAAGGAAGAGAAATTGACAGCGCTTATTAATGAATTTAGCTTAGACGCAACTAAAAAAGCAGATGCCACCAAGTTAGCTGGTTTATATTCGGTTATCGCTTCGGGATACAGTGCTCAAAAAAATAATGCAAAATTTGATGAGTATGCGAGTAAAATCGATAACAAATTAAGTTTAGCTCAATTGTATAATAGTTATGCATGGGCAAGTGCAGAGAAAAAGGAAAATTTAGAGTTTGCAGCTCAGATCTCAAAAAAATCTTTAGATTTAGTAGAGGCAGCTAAAAATGATCCAATGCCAGAATATTATGCTTCTAAAGACGATTACTTAAAATCTTTAGAAGGTAGCTATGCGATGTATGCTGATACTTATGCAGTATTGTTAGATCATTCTGGTAAGTATGCCGAAGCTTTAAAGTTTCAAGAGCATGCGGTAACCAAAAATGGATTTAATGATCCAGAAATGAATGCTAGGTATGTTAACTTTTTGGCTAAGGTAGGTCAGAATGATAAAGTGCTTACTTATGCAGAGCGATTTATAAAAGAAGGACAAGGTACGGAGCAAATGAAATTAGATTTAAAAGCTGCTTACAAAGGGTCTACAGCATTTGATGTTTATTATGCAGCCTTAGAAAAAGAAGCGAATGAAAAAGAAAGAGCGAAATGGATGAAGGAGATGATCAATATGCCTGCTCCTAAATTTACATTGGCTAATCTAAAAGGTGAAACGGTTTCTTTAGAAAAACTAAAAGGAAAAGTTGTAATTATTGATTATTGGGCAACTTGGTGTGGTCCGTGTATTGCTTCTTTTCCGGGTATGCAAAAAGCAGTTGATAAATATAAATCAGATCCTAATGTTGCTTTCTTGTTTGTAAATACTTGGCAAACAGAAGATAATAGAGAGAAATTAGTAAAAGACTGGGCTGCCGCTAATCCAAATTATACTTTTAATGTGCTATTAGATACTAAAAACATAAAAGATCCAAGTAAGTTTGATGTAATTGATAGCTATAATTTAAATGGTGATGGTATTCCTCAAAAATATATAATTGATGGAAACGGAAATATCCGTTTCAAAAAGGTTGGGTTTAGTGGCTCAGCAGAAGGAACTGTTAAAGAACTAGATATGATGATCGAAATGGCAAAAAATGCAGGTAAAACTGCAAGTAAATAAAATATAAATTCTTATTGTAGGCCGTAGATTTAGCAGATTTTTCTGTTCATCTGCGGCTTTATTTTTTCGCATTATCAATTTTCATAGCAGATTTTTGCCACAATTTAAAAGCTTGTTGGGCTTCATCTCTTAGCAATTGTTTAATAGGCAGTTTGCGTTCGTTCATTGCCTTGTCTAGTTCGTTATAGATAAATTGGTCATCAAAATCAGCAGCTGCGGCATCAGCTTTGGTATTTGCATAATAGATCATCTCAACTTTTGCCCAGTATATGGCGCCTAAACACATGGGGCAAGGTTCGCAACTGGTGTAGATTACACAACCAGATAAATCGAACGTTTTCAACTTTTTGCAAGCTAACCTTATAGCGGCTACTTCAGCATGTGCTGTGGGGTCGTTTGTAGCGCTTACTTTATTTGCACTTTTGGCAACAAGCTTTCCATCTTTTACCACAACTGCACCAAATGGGGTACCCAAACTTTGTAATACATTTTGCTCCGATAACTGTATAGCTATTTGCATAAATTTTTCATGCTCCTTAAGTTGTTCCATAAAAAAATAAGAGCAAAAAAAATGCCCCAATTAATGGAGCAGCTTTTATGAGTTAAACTAAGCGCAGTTATTTTTTATTCTTTTTGTAATCCTCGTTTAAGCCAACAATTACAGCACTGGTTACATCTAAGCTCTCATCAGCAAATAAAATAGCGCTGTTTCCTTTTGAGTAAGTTAAAACCATTTTATAACCTTTAGTTTTTGCATAACCTTTTAAGTAATCAGCAACTTTATCATAAAGTACTTCTTGTTCTTTTGCTTGCTCATTTTGAAGGGCAGCGCCAGCATTTTGGCTATAAGCTTGTAATTCTTGTTGCTTACGAGCTAATCTTTGCTCTGTAGCAGCTCTTTGATCAGCAGGTAGCGTATTCTGTTGTGCTTGGTATTGTTGAACCTCACGTTGGAAAGCTTGTTGCTTAGCGGCTAAATCGCCTTCAGCAGCTTTGCCTTTAGTTTCCATTTTAGATTTAAGATCCTTAAAATATTCGTATTTGGTTAATAATGAGTCAGAATTAACATAAACGATTTTTTCACCAGCTGGAACTGCTGCTGGAGTAGTAGTTGCTGTTGTTGCTTTTTCGTCTTTATTTCCACAAGCAGTTAAAACAGATACTATTGCGATTGCAGTAGCTAAACTGCTTGCTTTTAATTTGTTAATTTTCATTTGTTGTAATTTGTTTCTTAAGGATTTTAAAATTTGCCGCAAGCTAATTATGTTCTTTATAGGAGGTAATTAACGACTACAAAATTCATTCTATTTTATTAAATTTTAGCAAATATAAAAATCAAAATGGACTATCCTAAAGAGTAGTGTTTTTTAATCTATTTTCAGCAAGTTAAAACTTTGTTCTTTAATGTTAAATATGTTGATTTTTAACTATAAACAGAGGTTATTTTTGATTTATTTCGACCTGATTTTTTTAGTGATTTTTATGCTCAAATAGTTATCCACATATGCCTTAAATAGCTAAAAAATGGTTATTTTTGATTCTTTATACATTTAACAAAATTATGAGCGAAGAAAAAGATCCAAACTCAAATTATGGTGCCGATAATATACAGGTTTTAGAAGGTTTAGAGGCTGTACGTAAGCGTCCTTCCATGTATATCGGTGATACCGGAATTAAAGGTTTGCACCACTTGGTTTACGAAGTAGTAGATAACTCAATCGATGAGGCATTGGCGGGTCATGCTGATACCATTTTGGTTAATATCCTAAAAGACAATTCGATTAGGGTAGAAGATAATGGTCGTGGTATTCCGACAGGGATAAATAAAAAGGAAAATAAATCAGCACTAGAAATCGTAATGACGGTTTTACACGCTGGTGGTAAATTTGATAAAGACACGTATAAAGTTTCTGGTGGTTTGCACGGTGTGGGGGTAAGTTGCGTTAACGCCTTATCTACACATTTAAGAGCAGAGGTACATCGCGATGGAGAAATTTGGGTGCAGGAATACAACATTGGTAAGCCATTGTATGACGCTAAGCAAATCGGAACTACGGATAAAAGGGGTACAATTGTAACCTTTAGTCCTGATGCTACCATTTTTACACAAACAACAGAGTATCGTTTTGATACCTTGGCTTCTCGTTTGCGTGAGTTATCTTTCTTGAATAAAGGAATAAGCTTAACATTAGTTGATGAACGCGAAACTTTAGAAGATGGAACTTTCTTAACCGAAGTTTTTAAATCAGAAGGTGGATTAAAAGAATTTGTTCAGTTTTTAGATGGCACTCGTCCTTCTTTAATTCCTGAACCAATTTATGTAGAGGGAATTAAAAATGGTATTCCTGTAGAGCTAGCAATGCAATACAATGATAGCTATTCAGAAAATGTTCACTCGTATGTAAACAACATCAATACGCACGAAGGTGGTACACACATTGCTGGTTTTAGACGTGGTTTAACACGTACTTTAAAAGCTTATGCAGAAAAATCTGGGTTGCTAAAAAATGTTAAGTTTGAAATTACTGGAGATGACTTTAGAGAAGGCTTAACAGCCGTTGTTTCTGTAAAAGTACAAGAGCCTCAGTTTGAAGGACAGACCAAAACCAAATTAGGAAACTCTGAGGTAATGGGAGCTGTAGATATTGCCGTAGGCGAAGCTTTGGGTATTTATTTAGAAGAATATCCAAGAGAAGCTAAAATGATCGTTAATAAGGTTATTTTGGCTGCTACAGCTAGAGCAGCAGCACGTAAGGCACGCGAGATGGTGCAACGTAAAAGTGTAATGGGTGGTTCTGGTTTGCCAGGAAAACTAGCCGATTGCTCTGATAGTGATCCAGAAAAATGTGAGTTATACCTTGTAGAGGGGGACTCAGCAGGTGGAACTGCTAAGCAAGGTCGTGATCGTAATTTCCAAGCTATTTTACCACTAAAAGGAAAAATCCTTAATGTGGAAAAGGCAATGGAACATAAAATTTATGAGAACGATGAGATCAAGAATATGTTTACCGCTTTAGGTGTAAGTATTGGAACACCCGAAGATGATAAAGCATTAAACATAACCAAACTTCGTTACCACAAAGTTGTAATTATGACGGATGCGGACATCGACGGTTCACACATTACCACATTGATCTTAACCTTCTTTTACCGTTACATGAGAGCTTTAATTGAAGCTGGATACGTTTATATCGCTGCTCCACCTCTTTATCAAGTTAAAAAAGGTAAAGAATTTGAATATTGCTGGAATGACGTACAGCGTGATGCTGCAGTACAACGCTTAAAAGGAGCTGGTAAAGAAGAAAGTGTACACATACAGCGTTATAAAGGTTTGGGTGAGATGAATGCTGAGCAATTATGGGATACTACATTAAATCCATCTAAACGTACTTTGTTAAAAGCCACAATTGAAAATGCTGCAGAATGCGATCATACTTTTTCTATGTTAATGGGTGATGAAGTTGCGCCTCGTAGAGAATTTATTGAGCGTAATGCAAAATATGCGAAGATTGATGCTTAGAAAAGCTAATAGCTTAAAGAATAAAGCTGAAAGATAAAAAAAGACCCTTCAAGTTAGTTCTTGTAGGGTCTTTTTTTATCCAGAATTTTGTTATCCGATAGCTATTTCTGATTCATGTAGGAACGATGATTGACCTCATTCTTAGTTTATCAAATTTTAGAAAAGCAATGTCATTGCTTCTTTGGGTCATCAGTGCTGCTTTCTGGTAAAAATTCCCAATGTGTCTTCGGTTTCGCTCAGACTGACATTGGCAAGCTTTCCCGTCAATCAATCAGGGTAAGTAGACAGGCTTTTTGGTGATATGAACGGTTTCTGGTGCACTGCTTTATCTTAAATAGCCCTGACAGGAACGTGCAGTAGTGAAACGACTAAAGTGCATGGCAGGACTAACGTAAATAGTTCTAGCTCTTTTGCGCTTCAGATCAATTAACCTACCTAAAAGATATGATTGCCAATGTTTAGCTAAAAAAATCCCCATTCTTTTTACAGAATGAGGATTTATATTTGGTTTTAAAGTATTTTACAAAATGTAGTAAGATCCGATGCTCGCTTTTTCTACTTGCGGCATATCTTCATATAATTTATGATCGTCTATCATCTGACAAAGATCCTTTTCTATGTTTCTACAAATGGTTGTTGTAGGGGTATCGGTAGGTTTGTTCTCGAAAGGATCTTGCAAATGAACTGCCATTTTCTCTACCAATAAAAAGAAAGCAGCAATAGCGATAACCACTGGAACTTCCATGTAGCCAAAGTATTCTATTAATCCGAAAGGTAGTAATACAATGAATAAATGGATCGACATGTTAATGTACTTGCTATAGGTTACCGGAAATACTGTATTCTTGATACGCTCTGAGCCACCCATGTGGTTACACAAGCCTGTTAATGTTTTATCGATCTCAATTTGTTGGTATTTGTTTATCCAACCTTCGTTTAAAGCTTTTTTAAGGTCCATAGCATGTAATTCTAACAAAGCTACAGTAACATTGCGCTGATTTTTAATGAATATAAGTTCATTTTTATCTAAATAACGCTCTAAACCTTTGTGTGCACTAAAGCCTCTTAACGATTGGCTAAGTGCATTACACCAAGCAATTTGTCGCTTAATAAAACGCTTTTTAAATTGATCTACTTCTTCTAGTCCGTACGGATTGTCTACAAAAGATACAATCTGTCTAGATAATGTTCTGGAGTCATTTACAATTGCACCCCATATTATTCTGGCTTCCCACCATCTATCGTACGCTTGGTTAGATCTAAATGCAAGAAGCAATGATATTATTGTACCTAAAAGTGCAGGCACAGCTATAGGTATAGAGATTCGGGTTACATGAAAGTTTTGGTATAGCACCACTATACCTAGCGAATAAGCAATTACAAAAATTAACTCTGTTTTAATTTTTCCAAAAATGTAAGATAGGGGGATATTGTTTCGTAACAGCATAATATAAAGGGGAAAAAGGGTTATACAATTAGGCACTCATCACTTTGATGTTCTCGTGTATTTTAGTTTCAATCAAGTTTTCGTTATTAGAGAACTCATTGATGTCTAATTCAAATACTTCGCAACCACATCTTTTAATCAATGTAATTGGGTCTATGCTATATTTATTTATAGCAGTAAAGTTATATGCTTTAGGGTAGGCAATACAATCAGCATTTCTGCCTTCTATAAAGTTTTTAAAAGCTGCAACAGAAGTTCCGTAGAAATATTCGATGCCTATAAATTTAATATGATTTGGATATTTCTGTTTGTAAAGCTCAATTTGAGTGTAAAATTCATCGCTAATGTTTTGATAATCTCTACTTCTGCGGCTCAACATTAACATATCAGTAATAGAGTCTGATAATTTAAAAGCATGCATAAAAATAATGCCTACGTCTTGAGGTTTATTTGTTAAAACTAGAGAATCGATAATTTTTAGGCTCTCTACATTAAAGTCGGTTGGTACTAATACGGTTTTCATAACTCTTCTTGTTTTAATAGTGATTAATTATTAATACAAGTTTAGGGTAATGATATTATAGCGAAATAAGAACGGGATTAGAATAGCATTAGAATTTCAAATAAATGCCAAAAGATATTAAAAATGGTGCTGAGGATGGAAGATTAGAAAGGAGAATCAAATTTAGAAAGAATTTTTGGAAATGGAAGCCAGTATTTCATTTCTTCTTTAGTCCTGCTTTTGCCCATAGCCTTGCTCGTTCCTCACTTTGGGCTATTTGGCGCAATCAGGTTTATAAATAATGGCTTCTGCAGCTATCAGTGGTTTCCGTTGAACAAGTCTAAGTTTCTCAGCCCTGTTCCGATAGCTATCGGAAGTAGTGGAAATCTCACGATTCTTAGTCGGAAATAGTAAGAAAAAGCAGGACCAACTTTGTTAAGTGTGATGTTACTATGCTTCAAAAAATAAAATTTCTATTTAATTGGCAGTAAAATCTTTATTTCGGTGCCAATTTTTTCTTGAGAACTGATCGCAATACTACCACGATGTAGACGAATGATATTTAATGATAGTGGTAAACCTACGCCATAACCTTTAAAATCTGATGTGTTTGAGGCTCTATAAAATGGTTCGAAAATATGCTGTACATCACCTTTTGGAATACCAATTCCTTGATCCTTAACTGCAACAGATAAAATATTAAGTTTACTGTCTAAGGTAACCAACACAGGTTTGTTGTTAGAATATTTACAGGCATTGCTTATAATATTAGTAACAGCAAGTTTTAGTAGATTTTTGTTGGCTCTTAAGGTTATCTGATTTTCATCGTCAGGTAGTCGACTAAAATCTATCTGTATTTTACTCTCTGGGTGAACCTGATTTACCGCACTTTGCGCTTCCCATATCAGTTCGTCTATCCTTACTTCTTCCCAAGGCTGGTTTTTGCCATTAAAGCCAGATTGCGCCAAGCCCAATAAACTGGTTAAAATATGCTCTAATCTATCAGATTCGTCTTTAATCTTTGCCAATGCCCTATGCTGTGCAACGCTATCTGCCTGACTTCTCATAGCCAATTCTACTTCTCCACTAATAATTGTTAATGGTGTTCTGAGCTCGTGAGAAGCATTGCTGATGAAATTGTTTTGGGTCTCGAAAGCTGTTTCTAAACGATTTAACATATTATTAAAAGTTTGCGCCAGTTGCGACATCTCATCACCATCAGCTTTTACTTCTAGCCTAAGGTGAAGGTTTTCTGCTTTAATCTTTTTAACACTTTTAATAATGTTTCTTAGCGGATTGAGCATATAGTTGGAGAATTTCCAACCTACTATAAATGAGGTAAGGATGGAAAGTAAAAAGCCAGCAAACAAAATTTTCTGCAAATCTTTAAGTTCTCTAAAGCCGAAAGGATCATTAGCCGAAACGATAACAATGTACTTCTGCTGTTTGCCAATAAAATACTTGCCAGCATAAAAGTGGTTCTCTTTACGATAGCGGGCAAGTTTGCCAGAGTTGATGTTATCGAAAAAACTTTGAGGTAAAGATATATCTAGCTGGGGTGTTACGTTATCTTTTTTCTCGATAATATATTCTCTTTCGTCTGGTAGGCGCTCTAAATACTGATTACGTACCTTAGCATATGCATTATCATTTTTATCTTCAGATAGTTTAATCTCTGCTGCAATGTTAACCCTAGCTTCTAATCGCTTGTAAAAATCCTCAAATGCAAATTCATTAGAAAAGTACCAAACGAAACCACTTAATAAAGAAATTATTATGGCAGATAAAATGGCAAATAGAAGGGTTATCTTTTTAGCAATATTCATTAAGCATCTTTAAGTACATAACCCAAACCAATTGCGGTGTGTATTAATTTCGGAGAACCAGCTTTATCTACCTTTTTGCGAAGGTAATTTACATATACGTCTACTACATTTGTGCCGAGGTTAAAATCTATGTCCCAAACGTTTTCTAAAATATCAATGCGAGAAAGTATCTTAGATTTGTTTTTAGCCATAAACTCTAACAATCTATATTCTGTTGCTGTAAGTACTATGTCTGCATTGGCTCTTTTTACAGATTTTGCAGAAACATTAATCTGCAGATCTGCAATGCTAATGATTTGATCGTTAATTATTGCACCGCTGTAACGTCTAAGTAACATTCTGATACGGGCAAAAAGTTCTGCGAATTTAAAGGGCTTGATGAGGTAATCATCGGCACCATTATCTAGACCATTAACCACATTTTCAGTTGTGCCCAAAGCGGTAAGCATAATAATAGGTATACTAGGTTTTTCTTTTTTGATGATTTTACATAATTCTAAACCATTAATCCCAGGCAGCATTATGTCTAAAATGATCAAGTCGAAATGATTAGCTAGCGCCATTTTTTCCCCTGTAATTCCATCAGGAGCCACACTCACACTAAAACCCTCTGCGGTTAAACCTCTCGAAATTACAGAGACCACGTTAGGCTCATCCTCTACTAGCAATAAATTCATCTGGTGCAAATATTCTAAAAATTGATAACAATCAACAAATTAGTAGTTTAAATGTTGTGTGATGCTGTGCTTTTTAACACAATATAGACATAAAATGTTTGGTTTGGAGTAAATTTTAAACCCATGAAAATGAACGGCAAAAGTAGTCCGGGGGGCAAGAATTATTTATCATAATAATCATCTATTTTCTGATTTCTCCTTTAAATATTTTAATCCATCTTCAAAATCTTTGCCTATCATCTTGTCCATACTTACAAATACGCACATCCACTTGCTTATTAAATTTTGGTCGCCACTCATGGTCCAAATTACTTTGGTTTGAGTGCCTTCAGGAGTAATTTCAAATTTTGTATCAGCCAAGCTCTCAAAGGGTTTTAGAAATTTAAGTTCAATGTCTACCATTTTGTTAATTTCAATAGCCTTAATTGTCATCTGTCCACTTCCGGTTTCTTTGCCTTCCCATGCATAAATATGATTCGGTTGCGCAATTGGGCCACTGATTGTAGTTTTTGCATTAGGCTCCATCTTTGCCCAGGGATTCCATTTTAAGAATTCGTTAAAATTTGCGATATTTTTGTAAATGATACTATCAGGAGCATTGATAGAAATACTGCGATTTACTGAATAGGTTTTCGGAAGAAACATGCCTCCTACAAAGATTATGACAGCAAGTATAACTATAATAATCCCTAATGCCTTTAAAATTTTCATGTCTTTATTTGTTTGGGTTACATAAAGTTAGTGATAAGAAAAGCAAGATTCCAAATTAAAGAGACTAATGTATGTCTAGTAAAATTCTGACGTATTATTTTTCGTTTTTTGCTTTAAAATTAAATAGCCAAACACTAATCTAATGTTTGGCTATTTTCTGTATTGTTAAAAATTGTATTAGAACATTTCACCATTTTTATTTAAATACATATGGTTGCCATTTAAAGACGCATTTGCTTTTCCATCTTTAAAATCATTAATCCAATCGTAAATAATTGGAGCGACTACATTGCCTTTTGCATCGATAACGCCCCATTTATTGTTTTGTTTAACAATGGTTAATCCACTTTTAAAAACAGCTGGCCACTCATATACAAATGGAATTATTGTTTTACCTTTTTTATCAATAAAGCCCCATTTTCCATTTGATTTTACTGCAGCCTTTCCTTCAGAGAAATACATGGCATCATCATATGTAGTAGAAATAACTAATTTCCCATCAATATTTACATATCCTTTTTTATTGTCCAAAGCTACAATTGCTAAACTGTCGGTAAATGAACTTGCAGCATCGTAGATCAATGGCGTGATTAGATTTCCATTTTTATCAATAAAACCTGTTTTATTATCGATTGTAACTTTTGCTCTTCCTTGTGCAAAATTATCTGCAAAATCATATTTATAAGATATTACTGTTTTTCCTTTAAGATTTTTGAAACCAAATTTGTTATTCAATCCTATAAGAGTTAAGTCTTCAGTAGTTTCGTAAGTCATCTCAACATTTGGAGCCATCATTGCGGGTGCTACCATTTCGAAAGCTAAACCATTGTTAACTACACTTGTAAATGTTGATACTTGTTTAGCTTTAAGAGGAAGTAAATCTGTAATAGAAACTGAATTTGCATAACTAGCAGCTGGTGTAAAACCGATACATGAAACTAGGGCGAACATTAAGGCTAATCTTTTCATAAAATTTTAATTATTATGAATCGTATAAGACAAAATGACGTCCAATAATAAATAAGTTCAAGACATTTTGGTGTAATCAGCTGTAAATAAGCTGCCTATTTGGTTGTCTTACTAGTTTATTAAAATTATCATTTAAAGAAAATGTTTATAACTGAGAAATTTTGGGGAATTGTTTTCTCAAAACGAGTTTTATTATTCAGTTCCCCAAATTTTAATTTCCTTATATTGCCAATGAATTGTTTGCAATACTTAATAACTAGCATTTCAACTTCGATTTATCTAGTTTTTGGGGCGCCTTTTAAATCTAGATCTTTAATATTTGTTCTAATCTTTTGCATAAAAGCTACACCTGGATCATTTTTACCGGTTTGGTATTTGGGATTTGTTTCTTTCCACAGTGCAGTGTTTTTAAACAGGGTGTATTCGTAATGACCAATTAGATATTTAATTTTATACTTATTAGTTAAGTAACGTATCAGTTGTTCATTTGCCTTAAGTTGAGCTTGGGTTAGGGGGAAATCGCTACTTCCAACATTTTCAATTCCGATGGCGCAATAATTTAAACCGATTACGTGGCGAGCAAACTTATCTTCAGGCATTAAGCGATAAATAGTTCCATCCCTGTCTATCAAAAACTGAGAAGATACATTCAGATTACTAGCGCCAGCAATTGCTTTTCGATCTCCATTTAAGGTAGCATGATTAAAAGCGTTAAAGGTAGATGCCATTGTTTTGGCGGCTGTCCAATGCAATACAATCATTATTGGTTCAATTTTAGGCTCTTTTTTAATAAGTCTATGTCTTTCTTTTAGGTATTGCAAAGAAAGTTTTGTTCTAACCGAATCAAAAATGATAGGTTTATCAATAATCTTTATCTGTTGCGCAAATGAAAACTTAACACCAACTACGAGAAGTATAACAAGATAGGTTTTTAGTAAGCTGTTCATCTAAGGTTTGCTATTCAACAATCTAGCGATTGTCCATTTTAACAATTTCAATTATTTATAAAATCTCAGCAATCGTTTCTGATAATCGATTTTTGCATTGTACTCCATTAAAATATCGCCACCAATAATGCCAGCAATTGCAGGATGCCCCATGGTTAAATAAGTAGCTGTTACACTTTGTAAATCTAATGCAACAGCATGATAATTTTTTAAAATTAATCCGCCAATTTTAAGTTTGGGAATAATACCTTGCAAAGTTTCTGACGTGCTAAAAATTGTTGCTGCCTGTGTTTCTTCACTAACAGAAATTTCTTTAACGTGTTTTTCCATCAAACATTTTTCAAATACCGAACGAGAAGCACCAGTATCTAAAACAGCAAAAAGGATTTCTCCAAAAACAACAATTTCCACCAAAAGGTGGAAACCATCGTCTCGTAAATTTATTAAAGTTAAGGGAACAGTGATTGTCCGCATTGTATTGTTTAAATGGTTAATCGATCAGGGCAATTTAACCGGTTAAACGGTTCAAACAGTTAACCAAATTTTTATTAAACCAACTTCATTTCAGCCAATACGCTATTCATATTGCGCACCGCATCAGCACTTTTGTTAAATACACCTTGTTCTTCATCGTTCAATTTGTAATCGATAATTTTCTCCCAACCATCTTTACCGATAATAACAGGAACACCTAAACAAATATCTTGCTGACCGTATTCGCCTTCTAAAGCAACACAACAAGTAAATAGTTTTTTCTCGTCACGTACAATAGCTTCAACCAAAGCAGCACCTGCCGCACCTGGTGCATACCATGCCGAAGTGCCTAATAAACCAGTTAATGTAGCACCACCAACCATCGTATCAGCAGCAACTTTTGCTAAAGTAGCCTCATCTAACAATTCACTAACTGGCAAACTTTGGTAAGTTGCATAACGAGTTAAAGGTATCATTGTGGTATCACCATGACCACCAATTACAAAACCTTGCAAATCGTTCGAATTGCAATTTAACGCCATACTTAAATAATATTTGAAACGAGCACTATCTAAAGTTCCGCCCATACCAATAATGCGGTTTTTAGGTAAGCCCAATGATTTTAATGCCAAATAGGTCATCGTATCCATCGGATTACTTATCACAATGATTATCGCATTTGGAGAATATTTTAAGATATTTTCTGCAACACCTTTCACAATCCCAGCATTAATGCCGATTAACTCTTCACGAGTCATCCCTGGTTTGCGTGGTAAGCCCGAAGTAATTACCGCAACAGTAGAACCTGCAGTTTGACTATAATCATTAGTTACACCTTTAATTTTTGTATCAAAGCCTAATAAGGTAGCAGTCTGCATCATGTCTATCGCTTTACCTTCAGCAAAACCTTCCTTAATGTCTAACAATACCAATTCTTCAGCTAATTCTTTTCTCGCAATGTTATCTGCACAGGTTGCGCCAACTGCTCCTGCACCTACTACCGTTATTTTCATACTAGTATTATGTTTTATATTTAATAATTTGGTTCAAATTTAATTAGGTATAGTAAAATAGTGTATAACTACCACTGTCTTGTGTAATAGTTAAAATATTTTCTCTACTTATATTGTGTGTTTTTACAAACTCAGCTAAATCCTTGGCTGGGCTCCAACTCATAAATACTTCTACTTTAAGTTCCATATTATCTGTGGGTTTGTTTGTTTGCCCAATATATAGATTTGCATCAGTTTACCCAAATGTCTGGCGTAATTTAATCGGCTTATGATAATTAATTTACATAGCACTTGTTAATTTTTCCTTATGAGAAGCGCAATTTTTGTACAGCTATTTAATGTTACTCCTGCTTTCGTTGCAATTTTTTACCTTAAATCCCATAAATCGGGAATTGGTAAGAGGATTTCCACTTAATCGGGCTAGAAATTGAAGTTCGTGTACCATAGGAACTCCTTTGGAGCAAAATAAACCTCTCACAGGTGCGATAGATTGAACCATTAAGGTACAGAGCACATAAATATTTTCTTAGTGGTCTTGGTGTCTTTGTAGTAAAAAATACCCTTAAAATAAATTGATAAAAACCTTTTTCATTCCAATTGGTTAAAATATAAAATCAAATCATCATGGAAAATCAACCTGTTAAAATTATAGATCACAAAGCATTCGCTGGAAAATGGTATTCTTTATATTCAATCCCAACATTAATGGACAAAAATTGGAAACAAACTACCGAAACCTATACTTTGGTTGATGATGAGCACTATGATGTTTTAACTACCTATCACAAAGAAGGCAAGCCTGAAGAAAAATCGATTACTTCCAAATTATTTTTCGATGAGCATAAGCCTGATGGCGATATGAAAGCCCAATTTTTATGGCCTTTTAAAATCGGTTATTGGGTTATCGAACTTGCAGATGATTACAGTTATGTTGTTGTTGGTCACCCAGATGAAAAGTACCTTTTCATTATGGCTCGTGAACCGCAAATAGAACCTGAATTGTTAAGAGGAATTATTGAACGTTGCAGACAAATGGGTTACGATACAGGGGAGTTGGTTAGCCAGGAGCATGCTTAATGTTTGTATGCTGTCATTATTTTGTTTTAGCAATAATTAGGCATAGCAATGGACATAGAGAGTTTAAATAAGTAAAAAAATGAAAGTATTAATTGTTTTGACATCCCATAGTGAACTTGGTAACACAGGTAAAAAAACTGGTTTTTGGATTGAAGAATTTGCAGCACCATATTATGTTTTAGCAGATGCTGGAGCAGAAATCACCCTAGCATCACCAAAAGGTGGTCAGCCACCAATTGATCCTAAAAGTGATGAACCAGACGCACAAACCGATGCTACAAAAAGATTTAAAGCTGATGCAGGTTTAAAAGAGAAGCTTAGTCAGACTGTTAAATTGGCTGAAATAAATGAGATAGATTTCGATGCCGTTTTTTATCCCGGAGGCCATGGACCATTGTGGGATTTGGCCAATGATGAAAAATCGATAAACCTTATCCAAGATTTTTTAAATGCAGATAAACCAGTTGCATTAGTTTGTCATGCTCCCGGAGCATTAATAAAAGTTAAAAGGGCTGATGGAGAACCGTTGGTAAAAGGGAAAGAAATTACCGGCTTCTCCAACTCTGAAGAGGATGCTGTGCAACTTACTGATGTTGTTCCTTTCTTATTAGAAGACGAGTTTAAAAAATTAGGCGGAAAGTATACTAAAGGACCAGATTGGGGTGCATACGTTAAAAAGGATGGGCTGTTAATCACGGGGCAAAACCCAGCTTCATCAGAGGAAGCAGCGAAGGTATTATTAGCTTTATTGAAAAAATAATCATCAGATTTTATTGGTTAAAGGTTAGAAAGATTAAACTTTCTAACCTTTTTTGTGAACAGTGTTTTTGCAAAAAAAATGCTCGGACTTTTTATCAAAGCGCATTGCAACCGTCGTGTTTTGTAGAGATATTTGTTCTCTAAACCTGATTGAAGGGCAAAGCTTTTTTGTTGCAGGCGCTTCGACAAGCTCAGCATGATATTCGCAAAAAACTTGTACCAAAAGCAGGGCTGGATTTTCCAAGAACCTACTGCTTTTGCTTTTCTAAATCTCTAGCAATTTAGCATGCTAACACTTCAATAATTTTAACTTTTCTCTTCTCCACACATCTTACCTCTTACATTTCACCTCGTACATTTTTGCAGTAGATGTTGATAATTTACTGACATACTAAACCCTAATTTTCTCTATTTTTGATTTCCAAGATTTCCCCAACTATGTACCTAATTTTCGATACTGAGACTACTGGTTTACCACGTAATTTTAATGCCCCAATTACCGATACCAATAATTGGCCTCGTTGTATCCAAATCGCATGGCAGTTGCATGATGACATGGGGAGAATAATTGAACATCAGGATTATCTAGTTAAGCCAGAAGGATTTAACATTCCTTACGATGCAGAAAGAATTCATGGGATTTCTACAGATCTAGCAGCAGAACAGGGTGTTGAATTGACTGAGGTTCTAGAAAAATTTAACATCGCCCTTAGCAAAGCTAAATTTGTGGTTGGTCAGAATTTAGGTTTTGACTTGAACATTATGGGCTGCGAATTTTACCGTATGGGTGTAGAAAGCCCAATGGCAAGCATGCCGGTTTTAGATACCTGTACAGAAATTACAGCAGATTTATTGAAAATCCCTGGTGGTAGAGGTGGGAGATTTAAATTGCCAAACTTAACAGAGCTCCATTCTTATCTTTTTGGCGTTCCATTTGCCGAAGCGCACAACGCAACAGCCGATGTGGAAGCAACTACACGTTGCTTTTTAGAATTAATTAAAAAAGAGGTTTTCAAAAAAGAGGAACTTCAAGTTGAGGCCGATTATTTCCAGCGATTTAAAGAAGTTAATGCAGATGGAATTGGTTCTTTTGGCATACAACACGCCAATTTAAAAACCGAATCTGATAAAATTAGAAAACGCCAACAAGCTGCCGAGCCAAATGGCATTTCTAAACAAACTTTAGCTGGTAATAAAGAAGAATTGGCCAATGCCAGTTTTACGCACTTGCATAACCATACGCAGTTTTCGGTTTTACAAAGTACTATTAGTGTTCCCGATTTGGTTAAGGCAGCGGCGGCAAATAATATGCCCGCAGTTGCCATGACAGACCATGCCAATATGATGGGCGCTTTCCACTTTGTGAGTAACGTTGGCAAACATAATAAAGAAGTTAAAGCTAAAAATGCTGCGGCAATAGAAAAAGGAGAAGAACCGACTGCACAAATTGTAAAACCAATTATTGGTGTTGAGTTTTTTGTGTGCGAGAACCATTTAGATAAAACTAAAAAGGATGATGGTTACCAAATAGTTTTATTAGCGAAAAATAAACAAGGTTATCACAACTTGGCTAAAATGTCTTCTATCGCTTATACAAAAGGCTTTTATTATGTGCCACGTATCGATAGAAAAGTAATTGAGCAATACAAAAGTGATATCATAGTACTTTCTGGAAATTTATATGGAGAGGTTGCCAGCAAACTTTTAAACTTGGGCGAAAAACAAGCAGAAGAAGGTTTGTTATATTGGAAAGAAACCTTTGGCGATGATTTTTATATTGAAATTATGCGTCATGGTCAGGAAAATGAAGACCGTGTAAATACTGATTTGATTGCCTTAGCTGCTAAGCACAGTGTGAAATTAGTCGCCACAAACAATACTTATTACATCAATAAAAAAGATGCAAATGCTCACGATATTTTATTGTGTGTAAAGGATGCAGAAAAACAAGCTACTCCAATCGGTCGTGGTCGTGGGTATCGTTATGGTTTGCCTAATCAAGAATATTATTTCAAATCTGCTGATGAAATGAAGGCCCTTTTTGCCGACGTGCCACAGGCGATTTTAAGTACACAAGAAATTGTAGATAAGGTAGAAGCTTACGAATTGGCACGTGAAGTTTTACTTCCGAAATTTGGTATTCCAGAAGAGTTTTTGGTTGAAGAAGACAATACCGACTCAGGTAAACGTGGAGAGAATAAATATTTAAGGCACTTAACTTATGAAGGTGCAAAAAAAAGATACGGAGAGCTAACTGATGTAATTATCGAAAGATTAGATTTTGAGTTGGCGACCATTGAAAAAACGGGTTATCCAGGTTACTTTTTGATTGTACAAGATTTTATTGCCGAAGCTCGTCGTCGTGACGTTTCTGTTGGTCCAGGTCGTGGTTCTGCTGCGGGTTCTGTGGTAGCCTATTGTTTATGGATTACCAACATCGACCCCTTAAAGTATGATTTACTATTTGAGCGTTTCCTTAATCCAGACCGTGTTTCCATGCCCGATATCGATATCGACTTTGATGATGAGGGTCGTGGTAGGGTAATGGACTATGTAATTGATAAATACGGTTCAAGCCAAGTGGCACAAATCATTACTTATGGTACCATGGCAGCAAAATCATCCATCCGTGATACGGCTAGAGTTTTAGATTTGCCATTATTCGAAGCCGATAAAATTGCCAAGCTGATACCTAACATGAAGCTGGCTAAAATATTTAATCTGGACGAAAAGGCTTTAAAAGCGGGTATGCGCCCGGATGAATATGAGCGTGTGGTAGAATTGAAAAATTTATCAAATGCTAAAAATTTAAGTGCCGAAACTATTGAACAGGCTATTATTTTAGAGGGTTCATTGAGAAATACTGGTATCCACGCATGTGGGGTAATTATTACGCCAGATGATATTACCAATTTCGTTCCAGTTGCTACGGCAAAGGATTCAGATTTATACGTTACCCAATTTGATAACTCAGTTGTAGAAAGCGCAGGGCTATTAAAAATGGATTTTTTGGGGTTAAAAACTTTAACACTAATTAAGGATACCGTAAAATTAGTTAAGAAAAGACACAATATCGATTTAGACCCAGATACTTTTCCGATAGATGATGTAAAAACTTACGAGCTCTTTCAGCGTGGCGAAACCATCGGTATTTTCCAATACGAGAGTCCGGGTATGCAGAAATACATGAAGGAATTAAAACCAACCGTTTTTGGTGATTTAATTGCCATGAATGCATTGTATCGCCCAGGTCCGATTGCTTATATTCCGAGTTTCGTAAAACGGAAAAATGGGGAAGAAGAGATTAAATACGATTTAGAAGCTTGCGAGGAATTACTTAAAGAAACTTACGGAATTACTGTTTATCAAGAGCAAGTAATGCTTTTGTCGCAAAAATTGGCTGATTTTACCAAAGGTGAAGCCGATGTTTTGCGTAAAGCAATGGGTAAAAAACAACGTGATGTTTTGGATAAAATGAAGCCTAAGTTTATTAAACAGGCAGCAGAAAAAGGTCATGATGCAACTATTTTAGAAAAAATCTGGAAAGATTGGGAAGCTTTTGCAGAGTATGCTTTTAATAAATCTCACTCCACCTGTTATGCATGGATTGCATACCAAACAGCTTATTTAAAAGCGAATTATCCGGCCGAATACATGGCTGCGGTACTTTCCAATAATATGAGTGATATTAAGCAAGTGGCTTTCTTTATGGAAGAGTGCCGACAAATGGGCGTTACGGTTTTAGGTCCAGATGTAAATGAATCTGATTTAAAATTCTCTGTAAATGCCAAAGGTGAAGTTCGTTTCGGCATGTCTGCTGTAAAAGGAGTGGGAGAGAAGGCTGTAGAGAGTATCATAGAAGAGCGAGTACAGAATGGTCCATATCCAAGTGTTTTTGAATTTGCAAAACGTTCTAATACGCGTATCGTAAATAAAAAAGCTTACGAAAGTTTTGTATACAGCGGCGCTTTTGATGCTTATGGTTTTCATAGAGCACAGTATTTTTATATCGGTGCTAATGATAAGATGAATGGTATCGAGAAACTCATTAAATATGCCAACGATTTCCAGAATAACCAGAATTCAGCACAAGAGTCATTGTTTGGTGGTTCTAAGGCAGATTTAATATTAGAGCCAACTTTTCCTGTATCTCCAGAATGGGGATTAATAGACCGCTTGAAATATGAAAAAGATGCCATCGGTATATTTTTGTCTGGACACCCTTTAGATGATTATCGTTTTGAGTTAACTCATTTTTGCCAACATTCTGTTAAACATCTTTCTATAGTTAATAAAATTAGAAGTGGCGATACCAATGAGGAGATTTTGGCAGAGTTTGAATCGCTTAAAAATAGAGATTTGGTAGTTGGCGGATTGGTGGTTTTAGCATCACAGCGGATCACAAAGACAGGTAAACCATTTGGTATTTTTTCATTCGAAGATTACGATGATAGTTGCGAGATTGCTTTGTTTGGTGATGATTTCTTGAAGTTTAAACAGTTTTTAACCGAAGGATATTTCTTACAAATTAGAGGTAGAGTAGGAGAGCGGTTTAGAAAAGAAGGCGACTGGGAATTTAAGGTAACATCAATGGATTTATTGGCAGAGTTACGCGATAAACTGACCAAATGCATAACTATTCAAGTACCTATTGATGAAATTAATGATGAGTTGATGGAAAAAATTGATGTGATTTTACAAGAGAATAAAGAAAATAGCGATATGCACAACTGTAAACTAAACTTCGAAGTTTACGACAGAGCAGAGAACTTAAAATTAGAATTGCCCTCAAAATCATTAAAGATAAATCCTAATAATAAGTTCTTAGAACAAATAACGAAGTTGAATGTTGTGAATTATAGGCTTAATTAAGGTTAAAGAGTAAAGCTGAAAGACCAAGGCAGAAAGCTTTTAGCTTTAGCCTTTCAGCTTTTAGCATAGCAATGTCAAATTGACAGCAAGCTATTGATGGCATTACAATTGATAATATATTTGTATATAAATTAAAATAAAAAGTTATGGCTTTAGAAATAACAGATGCAAACTTCGAGGAGCTTGTATTAAAATCAGATAAACCAGTATTGGTAGATTTTTGGGCAGAATGGTGTGGTCCATGTCGCATGGTAGGTCCTATTGTTGATGAAATCGGTAAAGAATACGAAGGAAAAGCATTAGTAGGAAAAGTGAATGTAGACAACAACCCACAAATTTCAACTCAATTTGGTATACGCAACATTCCAGCTTTATTGTTCTTTAAAAATGGAGAAGTTGTTGATAAACAAGTTGGTGCCGTTCCAAAATCAGTATTAGCTGGTAAGTTAGACGCACAATTATAATTAAGGTTGAAGGTTAGAAGGCAGAAGGTTTAAGTTAAACTAAAGTCTATAATCTTTGCACTAACATATATAAATCCGAATTCTTATGAGTTCGGATTTTTTTGTTTTAAGATGCTATTCAAATTTGCCTTAAACAAGATGAGCTTTTTAATCAATGCGTCCTATTGTAACCATTTGTTTATAAAGCAAACAAAGCTCGAGTTCTATTTTTTAATGTTGATTATTTTTTGTTCTTTTAAAGAAACTATTCATAACTCATGAACCTCCTTAAATACAGAAATTTAAATTTAGCCATTGCATTTTCTTTGCTTGGTACAACTTCAATCTTTGCACAAAACTCAGTAGAAACTGGTAAGCCATCTGCAGATTATAAACCTGCATTTGCTGGTCAAACGAGGATTAAAGCAGTTAAGACAACAGTTCCACTAAATGTAAGTGTTATTAATAGCAAATTAGAAAGTCCTTGGGCAATTTCTGTAATGCCGGATGGAAGGTTTTTAATCACACAAAAAGAAGGAACAATGATTATTCTTTTGGCTAATGGAACCTTATCTAAAAAAATTACCGGCCTTCCAAAAGTAGATGCATCTGGTCAAGGCGGTCTTTTAGATGTAACCCTAGCACCAGATTTCGCCAAGAGCAGAATGGTGTATTGGGCTTATTCAGAACCGCAAAGTAAAGGTGTATTATTGGCAATTGCCAAAGGGAAGTTAGCAGCAAACGAAACTAGTATCGAAAATCAAACCATCATTTATAGAGCTACTCCGGCATATACGGGCAAACTTCAATACGGATCACGTATCGTTTTTGATAAAAACGGAAATCTTTTTGTAAGCACAGGCGAGCGCTCTGGAAACGATATCAGAATACAAGCACAACACTTAAATTCTTCATTAGGTAAAATACTTCACCTAACACCTGCAGGTAAAGCTGTAGCAAATGGTCCTTTTGCTAAAACAGCAGATGCCAAACCAGAAGTATTTGCTTACGGATTGCGTAATCCAGATGGATTGGCAATTAACCCACAAACGGGAGAACTTTGGGAAGCAGAGTTTGGCCCAAAAGGCGGAGATGAAGTAAATATCATTAAACCTGGTAAGAACTATGGTTGGCCAATTATAACTTATGGTACCGAATATAGTGGTAGAAAGGTAGGAGATGGCATTCAGCAAAAAGCGGGTATGGAACAGCCTATTTATTATTGGAACCCAAGCATTTCGCCTGGTAGTATTGCCTTTTACACAGGTAACTTAACCGAGTGGAAAAATAACTTATTTGTAGGTGGCTTAGGTGGCGCACACATTATCCGTTTGGTTATCAAAGCCAATAAAATAGTTGGTGAAGAAAGACTGCTGGAGGATAAAAGTGAGCGTTGGAGAGATTTAGTTACAGGCAAAGATGGCGCTTTGTATGCAGTAACCGATAGTGGTAATTTGTATAGAATTGCCAAAAAGTAGGTTATTTAACAAAAAAATGTCATCCTGAGCTTGTCGAAGGTCTATTGGAGTCTTTGACAAGTTCAGACTCATAATCAGTTATTTCAATATCGGTTGGTAACTTATCAACCGATATTTTTATTTGAAAAGCAATTGCACAGCTTATCGGTTACGAAAGTCATGCTGTTCATTTTATTTCGCTGCGCTTCATGTTCATTACCATCAGGTCTATTGAACAAATAACCCGGCAAACACTCAAAAAACTTAAATGTGGCCTATGCTTTTGGAGGCATCATGTATTTTAAAGCCTCTGGTCCTTTTATTGCGGCGTAGATAAAACCACCCATAACTACCGATATTATAATTATAAAATAGGCAATAACTGCTAGGAGAATTGAAAGTAGCGATCTCCCAATAATTGTAGTTAGGGGTTTATCTGGATAAAAATGCTTAAAAAACCAAATGATGATAACTGGAACAGCTAGAATAGCAATAAATGTAATTTTCAAAAATGTCTCGGCATCTGTTTTAAAAAAATATAATATCGGATAAACTACTATTACACTAAAAATGGTATAGCAAGAAATTATATAGGAATTCATGATGACATGCTCATAATAGTTATGTCCCCAGTTTGAAAAAGCTATTTTTGTACAAAGCGCAAAAAGAGGAATGAGCAATAAATATAAAAATGAAGTATAGCTGGATAAGAAAGACATCATGTCATTCATAAACAATGAATTCATGTGTTGAGTTGCAAAATACTCACTCATTACATGTTCCATTTTTAAAACCTTATAGCCTAAAAAACCGGAAATACTTGATAACAAAAAGGCCAATAATAATGGTTTATAGTGGCTAACTCTATCACCTATTATGAAATTATGAGCAGTTTTACCTGGATTTTTGATGATGTTTTTTACAGAATATAGAAATCCTTTATTAGTATGGATTAAAACATATTGTATTTCATCTAAAACATATCTTTTGTCAATCCTTTTATAACGCTTCTGCCCGCAGTTACTGCAAAAATTTGCATTAATATCATTATTACAATGTTGACAAAGGTATTCCATGGAGATTATTTAGCTTGGTGAAATTTTTCGCAATATAATTTCTTTATTTATAAAATTCAAAACTTTTAGACCTACGACAAAATTGGTTTTTAACTTTGCCAAGTACTGCATACGACACAGCTTGCTGGCTACGTAATTTAAACCCGACAAAACCGGAAATACTTTTTGTTTTTTCTTCAAAAAATAAAAAGATTGCAGCGGTTGGAGGGCCCAATGTTTCCAAGGATTACAAGTTTCGATTTTCAAATTTTAATTTCTAAGCACAATACAGATGCTAACCTGAAGGGAAAAGCTACTAAGTAAAATGAATTCAGCATGACGAGATAAATTAAACACATAATTTATTAGCTTTACGCTATGGCAAACACAAAGCAGTATGAGAACCTACAGTTGAGTGCTAATTTAGACCTTTTGGCTAGGCAAGTGGTTGAAGGTTTTATTACGGGTTTGCACAAAAGTCCATTTCATGGTTTTTCTGTTGAATTTGCCGAACACAGGTTATACAATACTGGCGATAGTGTAAAAAATATCGATTGGAAACTATTTGCAAAGACGGATAAGTTGTTTAGCAAACGTTACGAAGAAGAAACCAATTTGCGGTGTCAATTCGTAATTGATAGCTCATCTTCTATGTATTTTCCTGATGATAGTTACAATAAGTTAACTTTTGCAGTACAAAGTACAGCTTGTTTAATGTATCTGCTTAAAAAACAAAGAGATGCTTTTGGTTTGAGTTTATTTACAGATCAGGTAAGTTTAAATACACAAGCAAAATCTACCAACACGCATCAGAAATTTCTGTTTGCTAAATTGGAGCAGGTATTGCAGTCGCCAAAAATGAATGTACCCACCAATTTGGCCTTGGCTTTACATCAAATTGCAGAGCTGATCCATAAACGATCATTGGTAATTGTATTTAGTGATATGTTACAAACGGTACATGATGAAACTAAAATTGCTGCTTTATTCTCTTCATTACAACATTTAAAGTTTAACAAACACGAAGTAGTGATTTTTAACGTAACCGATAAAAGTAAAGAAGTGGATTTTGATTTTGCTAACCGTCCGCATGAGTTTATAGATATGGAAACGGGTGCAGTTTTAAAGGCACATACTTCTAAAGTTAAGGACGCGTATTTGCAACAAATGGGAGATTATAGGCAACAGTTAAGTTTAAAATGTGCGCAATATAAAATTGATATGGTTGATGCAGATATCAATACTGGTTTCGACCAAGTACTGCAAGCTTATTTAATTAAGCGCCAAAAAATGGGTTAATTAAAACAAAACATCTCTAATGTCTTCATTTTTATCAAAAACTGATTTGGCAAAAGGGCATAGTGGCATAATCTTTAAATGGTTTGCCTTCGCATATTCTACCGCTTTCATCACTAACTGTTTACCAACATTTTTTCCTTTAAATTCAGGATTTACATCTGTATGATCGATAATGAATTTTGTTGGTCCAGCCCAAGTATAAGTCATTTCTCCCGCTTGTTTATCTTCTTCAATTGCTTTAAAAATGCCTCTTTTCTCATCGTTTTGTTGTGTAATTTCCATTATATTTTTAGTTAGTATCTGTTATTAAGCTAATCTGTTTTAAGATAATTCTACAAGCCTCTTCAATTTCTTGATGAGTAATAATTAACGGTGGTGCAATACGCATGGAGTTGCTGCAATGTAAAAACCAATCGCTAATGATACCGTTTTCAATACAAGCATCAATAATTGCTTTGTTGGTATTGAAATCTTTAAATTCTACCGCCAACATTAAACCTTTACCTCTAATTCCTTTTATTGCTGGATGTTTTAATAAGTCTTTGAACAATTGTCCTTTACTTTCTACATCTTTTACAATATCGCCATCAGTTAATACTTTTAAGGTAGCTAAACCGGCGGCGCAACATACAGGATGACCACCAAAAGTAGTCATGTGACCTAAAATAGGACTATGTGATAATACCGACATAATTTCGGCAGAGCTGATAAATGCCCCGATTGGCATGCCTCCGCCAATGCCTTTAGCCAAAAGCAACACATCTGGAACAACGTTATAATGCTCAAAAGCAAACATCTTTCCTGTTCTGCCAAAGCCAGATTGTATTTCGTCGAAGATTAAAAGTGTACCGGTTTCCTTACATCTTAGCATTAAGGCTTCCATGTAATTTTGATCGGCAACTCTTATACCTGCTTCGCCTTGTATGGGTTCTATAAATACGGCAGCAATTTCTTTCGTGATTTTATCTAGATCAGCTATGTTGTTATGATTGATAAAAGAAATGTTTGGCAAAAATGGACCATATCCCGACGAATAAAAATCGCTCTCCATTAAACTTTCTGCACCCTGTGTACTGCCATGGTAAGCATTTTTGCAAGCAATAAATCCTTTTCTGCCTGTATATCTTTTTGCCAGTTTCATTGCACCTTCTACGGCCTCTGTACCAGAATTTAAAAAATAAGTGCAATTGAGGCTTGTTGGCAAAACAGCAGCTAGAGCTTGTGCAAAATCTACCTGTGGACTTTGTACAAACTCTCCGTACACCATTAAGTGCATGTAAGTTTCTACTTGCTGTTTAACTGCATTTACAACAGCTTCATGGCAGTGCCCAACATTGCTAACACCGATACCTGCAATTAAATCTAGGTATGGTTTGCCGTCCACATCATACATATATACTCCTTTTGCTTTTACAAATTCTAAAAGTAGCGGAGTGGTAGAGGTTTGTGCGTTATGCTTAAGGAATAATTGGCGTTGTGTTAACATATTACAAAAGTAAGATTTTAAGAATTTACTAAGGCCATATTATGAGGTTTAAATCTTCGCTGCTTTTAAGGATTAAATCAAACATCTATCATATTTTCTTATCTTTAAAATTATTTTCCTCTCTGTTATGAAAAATATCTTTTTACTTATATTATTGTGTTGTTCTATTCTTGCAAATGCTCAAATTGATACCTTAGTAAAAAAGGATAATTTTCTGAAAACTTCTGGGCGAGTAATTAAAAATAGTGTACTATCGGTGCCCAAAGACTTTGTTTATATGGGTAAAGAGGTATCTAGAGATTGGGGTAAAACCGGATTATATACCCTTGGCGCCGTGGGTTTGATTTTAACAGATAAAACAACTACAAGATTTTTGCAGGAAAATATAGAACCAAACGTGCAATATTCACTTCCTAATATTGCCTTGGTTAAAGATAAAACACCTTTCGAGTGGTTTTCTGGAAATGATGCCTATATGACTTACCCAATGATTGGACTGTATTTAGGTTCTTTGGTAAGTAATAATGAAAAGGGGCAATATGTAGCCATTAATGCCTTTAAATCGCTTACCCATTCTATTATTATTAGTCAACTAGGTTTAAAAACGATTTTTGGCAGGCATAGACCCAACAGGCCATTAAATACAACTGAACAAAATGTAGCTCCATGGACTAAAGATAACCTTGACTTTTTTAATGCTAGAGGAAAGTTTATTACTTCTGATGCCGAAGCTTCTTCTTTTCCATCTTTACATGCCACTGCTTATTTTGCCATTGCAAAGGTGTTTCAAATGGAATATGATAATTATTGGATACCCTATGGATTTATGACGCTTGTTTTCTTATCTGATATTAAAAATCACAACCATTGGGTAGGAGATATGGTTGTTGGGGGAGTGGTTGGAACTATTATTGGAAGATCTATTGTTAAAAATAGCTGGAAACTTAGATATGGATCAACTGAAAGAATAAAGAAAGAAAAAAATGTATCTTTTACATTTGTACCACAGTTTTCGCCTCAATTAAGTGGAGCGCCAATTTCCTTATATCTTGCGATAAACTTTAATGGTAAGTAAGCTAAAGAAAACAAAAAAACCTGCATGTAGAACAGGCAGGTCTCTCAAAAAAAATAATTATTTAGTTTTTTATGTTATTGTCTTGGGCCACCGCCTCTGTACTGATTTAAAATCTCTTTTTTAAAAGCTTCTTGTGCTCTATAGAATTTACCTACGGTTTTTATTGGCAAGCTAGATTTAAATTTAGCATAATATTTACGCTCAATATTTAGATCTTTTTGTTTGAACTCAAAATCGTTTACAATTAAAGCTTGTATCTCGTTATCATCCAAATCTTCAATTTCTTTTAACTTTCTGAAACTGATCATTTTCTGAAAACGTTCTTTACGGAACGCACTTTGCTCTCTGGTAAAATCATTGTAGATTGGCCAGAATATTTTAGCTTCAGCGGCAGATAGATCTAACTTGGTAGTTAAAAAAGCTACTTTTTTAGCTTCCATTTTATCATCGCCCATTCTGCCTTCACCCTGTGCAAAAGCCAATCCTGGCAGTAAAATAAACAGTGCAATAATTAGGTTTTTCATCATCATTTATAAATTATTAGATAAATCTGTAGAAGAGAAATTATCTAAAATATAGCTTTCCAATTCGGCATCGGTTGTGGTAGTAGCTGCCGTTTGACTTTCTTGAATGTGTTCGAAAATTACACTTTCATCAATATCATACAATAATTGTTCGCTTGCTAACTCATCAGCTCGTACAGCTTTGGCATTCTGTTGCTCGTTAACATATAAACCCGAGGCAACTACTAATATGAAACATGCTGCGGCAGCGTACCTCATAAAATCTGTGCGCCATAAACGAACTACTTTCGCCTTAGGTTTAGCAGCAGTTGTTTTGCTTAAAATCTCTGCATTAAGTTTATCGAAATAATTTGCAGGAGTTTTAAAACCATCAGTTGCTACCAAAGTCTGAATTTGGTCTAAAGCAATTCTGCTTTCTATTTGAGCATCCAGTTCTTCAAAATAATTTTGAGGTACGGTAAAACCCTGATTTTCTTTTTGCATTAACCCATCCACAAAAACCGACTGATTAATACGTTCTTGCAAATTGTTAAAATATTTATCCGGCACACTATATGGGGTAGTTCTTGGTAAGCTCGCTAAGTGTGGTGCTTCCTTTTCCCATTCCATATGTTCATCTTTTATATTCATCACGTACTATTGATAGATTTTATTGTAAAAGGTTTAATACCTAATCTTCATTTATTAAAATACTTTCAATTTTTTTTACAGCTATGTGAAATGATGCCTTTAAAGCGCCTACACTTGTGCCTAAAACTTCAGAGATTTCATCGTATTTCATATCGTCGAAATATTTCATGTTAAAAATAATTCGTTGTTTCTCTGGCAGTGTTAAAATAGCTTCTTGTAATTTTTTCTGAATTTTATCTCCATCAAAATAAGAAGATGCGGTTAAGCTCTCTGCGAGTTCGCCACTTACATCATCTAAAGAGATATTGTTTTTAAGTTTTTTCTTGTTTAGAAAGGTAATTGATTCATTAGTCGCAATTCTGTAAATCCAAGTGTAAAGCTGCGAATCACTGCGGAAATTGGCCAGATTTTTCCAAACCTTAACAAAGGTTTCCTGTACTAAATCATCTGTATCATCGTGGTCAATTACCAACCTACGAATGTGCCAGTAAATTTTTTGTTGATATTTTACTAAAAGCAAGTTGAAGGCTTCATTTCGTGTTTTTTCAACACTAAATTTTTGCAATATCTCTGCGTCTTCAACTTGTTTCATTCTTTATTTAGATATGAGATACGAGATTTGAGATGTGAGACTAGACATATTGTCTCAAATCTCACATCTAATTTCTCACATCATTTTATTTTTTTCTTCCAATTACTTTTTGTGCAGCAGCAACAATATCAGCAGGATCTAATTTGTATTTAGTCATTAACTGATCTGGTGTAGCGCTTTCGCCGAAACTATCATTTACAGCTACAAATTCTTGTGGTGCAAGGTATTCTGTAGTTAATAAACGAGCAACGCTTTCGCCAAGTCCACCAAATTTATTGTGCTCTTCGCAAGTAACCACACAACCTGTTTTCTTAACAGACTTTAGAATAGCTTCCTCATCTAAAGGTTTAATGGTGTGGATATTTATAATTTCTGCATCGATACCCAATTCTGCCAATTTCTCACCAGCCTCAATTGCTCTCCATACCATGTGGCCAGTAGCAATGATAGTTACATCAGTTCCTTCGTTAACCATCCAAGCCTTACCGATCTCAAATTTCTGATCTTCTGGTGTAAATACAGGAATTACCGGGCGACCAAAACGTAAATAAACTGGTCCTTCGTAATCCAGAATGGCTAATGTTGCAGCTTTAGTTTGATTATAATCACAAGGATTGATTACCACCATGCCTGGCAACATTTTCATTAAACCTATATCTTCTAAAATTTGGTGTGTTGCACCATCTTCGCCCAAAGTTAAACCAGCATGAGAAGCACAAATTTTAACATTTTTGTTAGAATAAGCGATTGATTGACGGATTTGATCGTAAACTCTTCCGGTAGAGAAGTTTGCAAAAGTACCAGTAAATGGAATTTTACCAGCAATGGTTAAACCTGCTGCAATACCCATCATGTTTGCTTCTGCAATACCCACCTGAACAAAACGCTCAGGGAAATCTTTAATAAAAGCATCCATTTTTAAAGAACCAACTAAATCGGCACATAATGCAACAACATTTTCATTGCGTTTACCAGCCTCATGTAAACCAGCTCCAAAACCAGAACGTGTATCTTTTTTTTCTGTATATGTATATTTTTTCATACCCCAAACCCCTAAAGGGGCTTTATTTTTTATTTAAAAATTTTGTTAATTCCCCCTTTGGGGGTAGGGGGGTTAATAATCCCCAGCTGTTTCTTTTAACTGACCTAATGCTACTTCTAATTGTGCATCACTTGGTGCAGAACCATGCCATTTGTGTGTGCCCACCATAAAATCAACTCCATAGCCCATTTGAGTACTCATTAAATTTAAAATTGGTTTACCTTTTCCAGTTAATGATTTGGCATAATGTAAAGCTTTTACAATTTCTGCCATATCGTTGCCGTCAGAAGTAATTACGTGCCAACCAAATGCCTCAAATTTCGCTTGCAGGTTTTCTAAAGACAATACCTTTTCTGTAGGGCCATCAATTTGTTGGCCATTATAATCAACACTTGCAATTAGGTTATCTACTTTATGGAAAGGAGCAAACATTAAAGCTTCCCAATTTTGGCCTTCCTGTAATTCACCATCGCCCATTAAAGTATAAACTAAGCCTTTATCACCATCAATTTTTTTAGACAAGGCAGCGCCAATGGCAACAGATAAACCTTGACCAAGTGAACCAGAAGCAATTCTTACACCTGGTAAACCTTCGTGGGTTGTTGGGTGTCCTTGTAATCTCGAATCTAATTTTCTGAATGTAGCCAATTCGCTAACTTCAAAATAACCAGATCTAGCTAAAACACTATACCAAACAGGAGAGATGTGTCCGTTTGATAAGAAAAATAAGTCTTCGCCAACGCCAGCCATTGTAAATTCTGGATTGTGGTTCAATACTTCAAAATATAATGCGGTAAAGAAATCTGCGCAGCCTAAAGATGCACCCGGGTGACCAGACTGAACGGCATGAACCATTCTCAAACAATCTCTTCTAACCTGCGAGGCAATGTCTTCTAATTCACTAATTGTATGTTTCATTAAATTTTATTGTTTTTAATCCTGATTAGGCAAACTTATGGTCTCTTAGTTAAGTCTACTTTATCAAAAATATATATTGGTTATTAATTAAAGGCAAGGTAATTATAAAAAATTAGCTAATTAAGAAACTCATAAAAATTAATCGTTTTAGGTAAAAAATTTAACGAAAATGAGTTTGCAAACACTTTGGAGGCCAGCGCACCCACGCCAAAGCCACTCCTTTGGAGCTATTCCCTATAGTTATCGCTTCGCTGTTGGCTATTTGGCTGCTTTCGGCTTTATAAGTAATGGCTTATGCATAAAATGCATACAAATGCGATGCTGTTTTGTCTTATTAGCCCAGCCAATGCTACAATCTTTTAACCGTTAGTAATTAATTCTAAAACCTGGGCAGTTGGTGCTTTAGTATCAACTTTAGAGATAATGTGGGCTATATTTCCATCTTCATCAATAATAAATGTAGTACGGTTAGTGCCCATGTATTTCTTGCCATACATACTTTTTTCACCCCAAACGCCATAGGCTTCCACAATTGCCTTATCGGTATCTGCTAAAAGTGTAAAAGGAAGGCTGTATTTCTCAATAAATTTGCGGTGAGATTTTTCATCGTCAATACTTACACCTAAAACTTCTATGCCTTTCGCTTTTAATCCCTGGTAATTGTCTCTAAAATCGCAAGCTTCGGCAGTGCAGCCGGGGGTGCTATCTTTTGGATAAAAATACAAAACCACTTTTTTGCCTGCAAAATCGCTTAAGGAAACCGTATTTCCATCTTGATCTTTTGAAGTAAATGCTGGGGCTTTATCGCCTTGTTGAAGTAAACTCATATTGCTTATTTGTTTTATTTTTAGTTTGCAATTGCTAACAATATAGCAATTCAACAATCATTTTTTATCTTAAAAATTCTATTGCATAGCGTTTTACATTGTCTTTCATGTCGGTAACTACCAATTCAAAACTATGTTTTCCGGCTGTAGTACCACTATCAAAAGTATGCCATAAACTTGCAGATTTGGTATCGAATTCCATCAATATCCATTTGCCATCAATATAACCATTAAAACTCTTAATTCCTGATAAATTGTCGCTAATTCTGAAACTCATTTTAGTTAAGCCAGCCATACTTTTACCATTGGCAATATTCACAGGCACTATGCTAGGCGCAATGGTATCTATAGCAATAAAGTAACTGCCAAAATTTCTAACGGTTGTTTTAACGTATCCATTTTCAAAACTACCACCTTGAGATGAACGGTTGGTATTAACAATTACCGCCTTGTTTTGATATTTTGTTAAAGCACTATCTGCCTTAATGGCCAATTCAAATCCAACATGTAGGGGTGTTAAATTATTGTGAATTTGATGTATGGCCGAAAATGCATTTTGTTGTGGCTTTGGTAATTTCTTGTAGATAAAATTTAAATCGTTGTACAAAGTTCCTTTAGGCAAAATTACTTTAACATCATCGCCATTGTATTCATTTACCTTATTGTAAGGAAAATTGATGCCGTTTGTAGCTGCTGGTGTATTAATTACGGCTTTAGAATCTGCCTGAACATTAAATTGCAAAGTGGTTTTATTGCCTCTAGAATCTGTGATGATGTATTTAAGTTGGTGCAATTTGCCATTGTCAAAAACTACCCGACCATTGTTAACTAAATTGCTATAAATCTGTAAAGGATTGCCTGGATCTACAAAACTCTTTTGGATACTTCTCTTCAAGTTTAAAAGTGCAGGGTAATCGATATGTGAATTTATCGCCTTACTATTGGCGAAACTAAATTTTTCTAAGGCAGAGGTGAAAATTGGCTTTTCATCTAAAAATAGCTCGATAGAATATACGCCATTTAGGCCAGAATTGCCACTATGTTTGTCTGTAGCAATAATACCGAAGCCAACTTCACCACTTAAATTGATGGTGTTTACTTTATTCAAAGTATATTTTCCGGCGCCACCTGCTAATTGAAAATATTGTTTAGGTGTAAATTCGTTAAAAGGCTTTCCATTTAGGCGATATACATACATGGAATACAATACTGGTGGCACATTATCTGGAATTTGGATGCCTAATAGTTGAGGATTAATGGTAGCCTCTGTTTTTGTGTCTCTTAATTCGAAATGTAAATGTGGACCACCCGAGCTACCGGTGTTGCCAGAATAAGCAATTACTTCGCCTTTACGCACCGGAATAAAATCAGCATTTGGAAATTCATCAATCTCGTACGACTTTTTAGCGTATTGGATTTTTTTAACTTCTTGTGCAATTTTAGGATTGAACCTTGATAAATGCCCATAAACTGAAGTATAGCCATTAGGATGATTGATATATAAAGCTAAGCCGAAGCCACTATTTTGGACACGTAAGCGAGAAATAAAACCATCTGCAGTAGCGTAAACAGGGTAACCAGTGGTTTGGTTGGTTCTAAAATCTACCCCAGAGTGAAAATGGTTGGAGCGTAGTTCGCCAAAAGAGCCTGCCAAGGCAGGTGGTACAATATCTAGAGGTGCTCTAAAATCATTTAAAGAATAAACGTTATTGCTGAAAACTTGTTGGGCATCAGCCTTGATGGCTATTGACAGTAGAAAAAATAGAAAATATAGGAATTTAAACCTTTGCAGGTTTTGCTTAATGTTTGGTAGAAACATGTGGGTTACTTAATGTTGAAATTTAATAATTGCTTGCCTTCTAACCAAGCCTCTAATTGATCGCCTTGTTTAACTTGGCCAACGCCTTCTGGAGTGCCCGTAAAAATTAAATCGCCTTTTTTTAAGGTGATGTACTGAGAAACAAATGCAATTATCTTTTCAAACGAAAACAAAAGGTTTGCAGTATGCCCGTTCTGACGAGTTTCTTGATTAATCTGCAGTTCGAATTTTAAATCGTACATATCAGCGAAATCAGTTTTTGGTAAAAACGTACTTATTGCAGCAGAATTATCGAATGCTTTAGCCAATTCCCATGGTAAACCTTTCTCTTTGTGCTCGCTTTGGATATCTCTTGCGGTAAAGTCTATTCCCAAGCCAATTTCATCATAATAATTTGCAGCAAATTTTTCTGAAATGTGTTTACCTTCTTTACAGATTTTAAGTACAACTTCCAATTCATAATGAATATCTGAGGAAAAATCCGGTAGATAAAAAGGTTTGTTGTCTTTTAAAACAGCAGTGTCTGGCTTTAAAAATATGATGGGTTTAGTAGGAACAGCATTGTTCAGTTCTTTAGCATGCGCAGCATAGTTGCGACCAATAGCAATAATCTTCATAGCAACAAAAATAGAAAAATGGGATTTATAAAACAGAAATCTTTTTCACCACTTGCTCTCCACCCGCTAAAATCTTTAAAAAATACATTCCAGGATTTAGCTTACTTGGTATGGTATAAGTTTTAGTTTGCTCGCCAGCGGGTATGCGTTCGGTAGCTAATTTAACTACATTATTGCCCAATAAATCGATGATGATAACCGTTAATGAAGTTTCCTTATCAGAACGTAAGCTTATGTTAAGCTGCTCAGCAACTGGATTTGGGTATATTTTTAAAACGGTAAGAATTTTTAAAGATTTTGCACTTATAGAAGTTGCTGGTATGCTCGTACTCGGACCGTTGCTTAAACTATTTGGTTTGTACGGCTGAATAGTAGATTTAACTATTGGAACTTTACTTACAACCTTTGGTTTTGGCTTTATCGAGAGTTTTGTAGTGTCAATTTTTTGAGAAAAAGCAGACGTACTGAAAAATACCACCATGCAGATTGTGCATATGATACTATAGAAGAACGTTATTTTTAACTTCAAAACCATCTTGATGCTGGCAAAAATATAAATAAATAAACAAAAAAATCAAACAACTGGAGCGAATAAACATAATTTAACAATATTTAACACCCCAAATTTTTATTAATTTTTTGACAGAGAAGCGAAACTTTTAGCCTTAAAAATATTATAGGTTTGGTAATTAATATTTAGTTATTTTTGCATCCAAATTTTACTGCCGTGTCAAATCATAAAAACGTAAATGCGCTCACAGCGGGCGGTGTTCTGGTAAGTTTAGGGATTGTTTTTGGAGATATTGGTACCTCTCCTTTGTATACTTTAAAAGCTATTTTTAAATCGGTATTTGAGACTGGACAACCCATTAATTCTGATATCGTACTCGGTGCATTATCCTGTATCATCTGGACACTTACCCTACAAACCACCATTAAGTATGTTATTATTACTTTAAGAGCTGATAATAAAGGTGAGGGTGGTATATTTTCTTTGTATTCCCTAGTTCGCAAAAAAGCTAAATGGCTTGTAATACCTGCAATAATAGGTGGTGCAGCGCTTTTGGCAGATGGAATGATTACACCAAGTATTACGGTTACTTCTGCAATAGAAGGTCTTAAACTCAAATTTCCAACCGTTCCGGTTATACCTATTGTAATCAGTATTATCGCTTTATTATTTATTATCCAACAATTCGGAACAAATTTGGTAGGCAAACTCTTTGGTCCGATTATGTTCATATGGTTTGCTGTTTTAGGTTTTACGGGCATTTCTCATGTAATGGATGACCCTTCTGTTTTTAAGGCTCTAAATCCATATTATGCTATACATTTGTTAGTTACCAACCCAAGTGCTTTATTAATTTTGGGCGGTGTATTTCTATGTACAACTGGGGCCGAGGCTTTATATAGCGATTTGGGCCATTGTGGTAAGCAAAATATCCGCATTAGCTGGATATTTGTGAAATTGATGTTAATTTTAAACTATTTGGGTCAAGGAGCATGGGTATTAAGCCACCCAAGCTACGATCCTCGTAATCCTTTAGAAAATCCATTTTTCCAATTGGTACCGCAAGAGATGGTAATCTACTTGGTAATTTTGGCAACAACAGCGGCAGTAATTGCATCGCAAGCCATGATTTCGGGCTCATTTACCTTAATTTCTGAAGCGGTACGATTGAATCTTTGGCCAAAGGTTAGGATAAACTATCCAAGTGTGCAAAAAGGACAGTTATACGTGCCGTCTATAAATTGGTTGCTTTGTATAGGCTGTATTTTAATTGTGCTGTACTTTAAAAGGTCTGATGATATGGAGGGTGCCTACGGCTTGGCAATTAACCTTACTTTTTTAATGACCACCATTTTGGTGGCTGTTTTTATGCTGAGAAAGAAGTTTCCGAAATATTTGATTATCATTTTTGTTGCTGTTTATACGGTTATAGAGATGACTTTTTTAGTGGGTAATATGGCTAAATTTGTTCATGGTGGTTGGGTTACTTTGTTGATCAGCTGTGCTTTGTTAAGTGTAATGTGGACTTGGTACAATTCTCGTAAGATTAAAAATCGCTTTGTAAAGTACGTAGAGATCGAAGATTATTACTCGATTTTAAACGAATTGAGTAACGACATTTCAGTGCCAAAATATTCTTCTCAACTGGTTTATTTAACTAGCGCAAACTTTAAAACAGAAATAGAATCTAAAATTATTTATTCTATTATACAAAAAGAACCCAAACGTGCCGATGTATATTGGTTAGTACACGTTGATGTAATGGATGAGCCGTACACGATGGATTATAAGGTAGAATTCCTTATTCCAGGGAAGCTGATTAGAATTGATTTTAAACTTGGCTTTAGGATTGAGCAAAGGGTTAATTTGCTTTATCGTAAAGTGGTTGAAGAATTGGTTAAAAATGGAGAGGTAGATATCACCAGCCAATATACTTCTTTAAATAAACATAAAATTACTGGCGATTTCCGATTTGTGCTTTTAGAGAAACACCTTTCTAAATTTACCAATCTCAGCTTCTACGAAAGAACCATTATGGACTATTATTTTGTGTTAAAGCGTTTAAGCTTGTCAGAAGTGAGCAGTTTTGGACTAGATTCTAGTTATGTTGAAGTAGAAAAAGTACCCTTAATTTTTGTTACACCTGATGATATAGAATTGCATAGGTTATCGGTTTAACTTTTTGGGATACTAGTATATAAAACCATAGTAGAATTAGCAGATACGAAACCGGATGATGGCATAGTAATGTTGTATTTTGATAGGATTAATACTTATTTCAAAATTGCTACTAATGATTGTTATACGGTTGATCAGCGTAAATTAATGACTACTATTCCTTATAGCTTTTTTCCATCAGTTAGAATTTCTAGCAAGGAGAGATATCCTGTGGGTGCCGAAAGATTTCCTTTTGCAGTAAACGTAGAACTTAAAACAAATACAGCCTTTTTTGTTGTAATCAAGTTTAATCTATTGCCAACTTTGATTCTCTACCTAATCAATATTTTTGCTGCAGTTGTCTTTGCATTAATTACAGTTGATGGAAATCATAATCAGGCGCTTTCTGGAGTTATTCCATTTTTCTTTGCAGCTATTTCTATAATTACTTTTTTAATCACCTATTATCGAGCAAGGTCCATAAAGAATAACCTGTTAAAGTTATATAATACATTTTCCTAAATATATAAATAATCGCCTTATTTATAAGTAGTTAATGTACTAAGTGAATAGCTTTGGGTGAGACACCGACCCATAGGTTAATACATAAATATCAAATTTTGATGAACAGATCTTTCAATGGCTTACACCAATAAAGCTATTATTCTTAATTTTCCTTTCCCCATTCCTTGAAAATAAAACGCAGCGCATCAAAATAAGCAACCAATGGAACTGTCATATGCGTTTCGGTTGGGTAATATTTATATTTATAATCAAGTTTTTTTATTTTTTTCTCCGCTAATGTCGAATCCAATTTTAATAAACTTTTATGAAAAAAAGAATTGCTTCTGCCTTCATCTCCATTACTGAAAAAGAGCTTTTTGTCTAATAGAGAGCCGTTTTTCAGTTTTTCCTTGGTAATTCTTAAGATATATTCGTTATCCCACCAAAGTGATGGGCTAATAGCAATATAAGCATCAAACATATTAGGATGAGTTAACATGCAATTAAGAGATGAAACTCCTCCAAAAGAATGCCCTGCAAAAGTTTTATAAGAGTCCGTTTTGTAGTTTTTGTCAATTATTGGAATGAGTTCTTTCTCAATAAATTGTAAGAAATTTTCATTTCCACCACTGAGTTTATATGAATTACTATCTGGTTTGCCCATATAGTTAGTTATGCTATTTGTTGGTGTAAGATCTCTTGTTCGATTGGTATTGGAGATGCCAACAACTATCATTTTAGGCATTGCTAAAACGTCTGGGCGACTAAGATAATCAGCATACTGAGCAAGAAGTTCAAAATGATTATCACCGTCCAGTAAGTATAATACCGGAAATCTTTTGTTTAAATCTGCTGAGTCTACTTTTGGACTATGAACATACACCTTGCGATCTTCATTTAAAATCTTTGAATGAATCGTAACAACCTCACTTGGTGGATATTTATAAGTTTCAGTAGACTGCGACTGCGCCTGCAAAGCCACAAGTAAAAACAGAATTAATAGCCATCTAAACATATAAGTATGATATTTTAACGCTGTTATAATTTTACTGTTATGTGCTTATTCCTTCACAAACTCTTGCCCTAATTTACTATGTTTATATCCATAGGCGAAGTAAACTACTAAACCAACAACCAGCCATATTCCAAATCCAATCCAGTTAGAGATACCCAATTCACACATCATGTAAAGGCAGCTTAATAAACCCAATACAGGAATAAGCGAAAGGTTTTTAGTCACACAATAATAGGTAACAAATAAACAGATGATTAAGAAAATCCACATCGGGATTTTATGTTTAAATAACGACCAGCCACTCTCGTATTTCTTGTCAAAATCAATGGATGATTTGGTCATAAATTCATCGTATTGTGCTTTGCTTAAACTATTCAAATAAGCCTCTGCATCAATCTGTTTGCCTTGTAGCACCACAGGACTAGCACTAATCTCACCCTTAACTGTGTTTAGTTCAGTTTCGGTTAATGAAGTAATAAACGTTACTGGATCATTAACCTTAGTTTCATTCGTAATAAATGCAGTAGTTTCTGATTTAAACTGTGTAAAAGCAATGGCAATTACAGCTACAAAAGCGACTGGAATAATAAATTTCGAATTGACATACGGAATTTTGAACTTTCCTCTTTGTACACCTGGTCTATTTTGTAAAACCAATACACCTGCACAAACCAATACAAAGGCAAATAGCGTCCCTATCGAACATAGATCGGTTACGATGGTTAAGTTCATAAATAGGGAAGGAACCGCCACTACAAAACCAACAACGATAGTCGCAAAAGATGGGGTTTTATATTTCGGGTGGATTTTAGAGAATTTTTTAGGCAATAGACCATCACGGCTCATGCTCATCCAAATACGTGGTTGGCCCATTTGGAATACCAAAAGCACACTTGCCATGGCAAAAACAGCACTAACGGCAATAATTCCACTCATCAGCTTCAAATCGATCTGATCAAAAACAAATGCCAATGGATCGCCAACAGCTAAAGTATCTGATTTTACAATTCCGGTTAATACCAAAGCAATGGCTACATATAAAATGGTACAAATGATAATGGCCCACATCATTCCTCTTGGTAAATCACGCTGTGGATTTTTGCACTCTTCTGCAGTGGTAGAGATAGCGTCAAAACCAATGTAGGCAAAAAAGACTGCCGAAACACCTTTCAAAACCCCAGAAACACCATTTGGTGCAAATGGGTTCCAATTTTTAGTGTCAATATAAAATACACCAACTGCCAATACCAATAAGATAACTGCTAACTTAACAACTACCATGGCATTACTTGCATTTCTCGATTCTTTCATCCCTCGGTAAACCAACCAAGTAATAAAAATAATGATACCTAGTGCAGGTAAATCTGCTACAATATGGAAATTTCCTATTTGTGGTGCGGTAATCCAAGCGTTATTTGCAACTCTGGTAGCATCGTCTAAATTAGACATGCTTTTGCCAGCAGCAACTAATGCATCTGCATGTTTATGCCCGTTAAATGCAGTTAAATAATCCATCGTGGCCCAATCTGGAATGTTTATGCCATCAATACCTAAGGCCGGTATTCGAATGGAGGAGAGCAATCCTGTAAAGTAATCAGACCAGGAAATTGCTACAGTAATATTCCCAATGGCATATTCCATAATTAACGACCAACCAATAATCCAAGCCACTAATTCTCCAAAAGCAACATAAGAATAAGTATAGGCACTCCCAGAAACTGGCACCATCGATGCAAATTCTGCATAGGCAAAAGCTGCAAAACTACAGGCTACAGCAGTAAAAATAAATAAGAAGATTACGGCAGGGCCACCGTCTGCACTGGCTTTACCAATAGTACTAAAAATACCAGCACCAATAATTGCAGCAATACCGAAAGCGGTTAAATCTCTAACTCCTAAAGTTTTGTGAAGAGAATCTCCATGCTCTCCATAACCCTTAGCAGCATCTTCCAAAATCTTGCTAATGGATTTTTTTCTAAATAGTTTTTCTAACATAGATTAGTTTTTTAATGTTCTTGGTTGCGTTATGTAGTTTTAAAGAACACTATAGGTTAGTTTGCTCAAACTTAAAAAAAAAAATCAGTTTTTATTCGGTTTAAATGCAAAGACTTGCTGTTGATTTTTTTAGAGACTTTGGAAGTTTATTTGAGCTGAAAAACGTAGCAAATTAATGTGTACACAGACGCTTTTTATCAGCCGAAGAGAATTGTGCTTAAGCAAATAGAGCCCGACCAAAATTATGGTTCGGGCTCTACTATTTTAATTATCATTAATTCCATCCACCACCCAATGCTTGATATATTTTTACCATTGCGTTGAGCTGTTGTTTTTTTGTTTCTATCAATTCTAATTTTGATTCTAAGGCATCACGCTGGGTCATAAGTACTTCTAAATAATCAGCTCTGCTAGATTTAAATAAATCGTTCGAAATTTCGATAGATTGCGTTAAAGCTTGCACTTGCTTAGCCTTTAAATCGTAACTTTTTGCTAAGTTATTGATGCCCGATAGTTGATTAGCCACTTCGATGTAAGCGTTTAAGATGCTACGTTCGTACTGGTAAACTGCTTGGATTTGTTTAGCATTTGCGGTGTAGTAAAATGCTTTGATTGCATTTCTGTTAATTAAAGGAGCAGCTATGTCGCCAGCAATTGCATACAACATCGATTCCGGAGTCTTCACTAAATAGGATGGATTAAAAGCTTGAAAACCTAAAGCAGCCGAGATACCGAAGGAAGGATAGAACTGTGCTTTTGCAACTTTCACATCCAGCTTTGCTGCAATTAAATTTAACTCCGCTTGTTTAATGTCTGGTCTATTGGCTAGCAATTGCGAAGGAATACCGGTAGGCAAATCATTAGGTAGAATGGTTTCGAAACTATTTTTTGCTCTGGTGATATGTTGCGGATATCTGCCCAACAAAAAGTTGATTTTATTCTCAGTTTCTGTAGTTTTTTGCAGGATATCATACTCCAAACTTTTAGAATTCAGCACTTCAGCTTCAAACTTGCGAACCGCCAATTCTGTAACCCTAGTGGCCTCTTTTTGTATCTTAACTATGGCTAGCGCATTGGTTTGTAATTCGATATTTTTGCGAACCATATCTAACTGATTGTCTAAAGCTAAAAGTTCGTAGTAAGAATTTGAAATTTCGGCTACTAAGCTGGTTACCACGAAGTTTTTACCTTCTACTGAGGAGAGATATCTGGTATAAGCGGATTTTTTTGCATTACGTAATTTGTGCCAAATATCAACTTCCCAGTTGGCATACAAACCAACTAGGTAGTCGGGTAGGGGGTCTGGCATTTCTTTGCCGGGCTTAATTTCTGTACTGGCATCCCCTGCACCTTCGCTGGTGTATCTGCCCACTTTTTCTAATCCAGCTCCAGCTTTTAAACCCACACTTGGCAATAATTCGCCTTTTCTGGCCCTTACTTCATTTCTGGCAATTTCAATTTCCTGTAAAGTAATATTCAACTCCTGATTGTTTTGTAAAGCAGTATCAATCAAGCTGGTTAAATAGCTGTCTTTAAAGAAATCTTTCCATTTTATTGTACCCACATTAGTGGTGTCGCTATTGGTATTTGTGTAGGTATTTGGTACGCTACTATTTTCAGTTTTTTGAACAATAGCAGGGATTTTGCAACTTGAGTAAGCTAAGCTTAATAGTGCAAAACCTAATATTTTATGATAATTTTTATTAAACATTGCCTTCAATTTCTTCGGTTAATGGATGTTCTTCTTCAATTTTGATGAGTTTGCGTTTATCGGCAATGGTGCCAAAAACATAATACAATCCGGGAATAATAATTACTCCGAATAGGGTTCCTAATAACATCCCACCAGCAGCAGCCGAACCAATAGTACGGTTGCCAATAGCACCTGGGCCACTTGCAAAAACCAAAGGAATTAAACCTGCAATAAATGCAAATGAGGTCATCAAAATTGGGCGAAACCTTACTACGGCACCTTCCATTGCAGCTGCAAGAATTGTTTTACCTTCTGCATGTTTCTGTGCAGCAAATTCTACAATTAGTACCGCATTTTTACCTAACAAACCAATCAACATCACCATAGAAACCTGTGCATAAATGTTATTTTCTAATCCGAAAAGCTTTAAAAACAGGAAGGCTCCAAATATCCCAGCAGGTAACGAAACGATAACAGCAAGCGGTAAAATAAAACTTTCGTATTGGGCTGCAAGAACTAGATATACAAACCCTAAACAAATTAAAAAGATGTAGATGGCCTCGTTGCCTCTACTGCTTTCGTCTTTAGAAATACCAGCCCAATCAATTCCGTAACCCCTTGGTAAGCTTTTTTTAGCTACTTCTTCTACTGCCTTTAAAGCTTCGCCAGAACTAAAACCAGCAGCAGGAGAACCATTGATTTCTGCAGAGTTGTACATGTTGTGACGAGTAATTTCTGATAGTCCATAAACTTTTTTCATAGTCATGAAGGCAGAAAATGGAACCATTTCCTCTCTATCATTTTTTACGTATAATTTCATTACATCGGCTGGTAAAGCCCTGTATTGTGGTAAAGATTGCACAATAACTTTGTACTGACGGCCAAATTTGATGAAGTTGGTCTCGTAATTACTACCAATCAAATCAGATAATGTTTCTAGTGCTTTTTCTGGTGTTACACCTTTCTGTTGCGCTTTATCGTTATCGATATTGAGCATATACTGAGGGAAACTAGCGCTATAAAATGTGAACACAGATTGCAGTTCGGGACGTTTGTTCAATTCTTTCACAAAATCCTTACTCACCTTTTCCATTTCTACATAGTTATTTCTACCAGCTTTATCTAACAAACGTAATTCGAAGCCACCGGCAGCACCGTAACCCGGAACGGCAGGTGGTTGGAAGAATTCTACCATCGCTCCTGGCATATCTTTAGATTTCTCTTCTAATTCCTTGATGATGTCTAATGCGCTATTTTTTCGGTCTTTCCAATCTTTGAGGTTAATTAAACATGTACCCGAGTTAGAGCCTGTGCCTTCGGTTAACACTTCATATCCAGCCAAGGCAGAAACTGATTTTACACCTTCAATTTCTTCACATATTTTCTCCAATTTTTCAGAAATCTGATTGGTACGCTCTAAGGTAGAACCAGGAGGCGTTTGGATGATGGCATAAATCATTCCTTGATCTTCGTTAGGGATAAATCCCGATGGTACAGAATTGCTTAAGAAATAGGTAGCCACACAGAAAATTCCAAGTGCGCCAAAAATGACCACCTTGCGAGTAACTACTTTGGTCATCACTTTTTGGTAACTGCCTGTCAGCTTAAAGAACCAACCATTAAACGCATCTAAACCTTTATCAATAATTGATTTTCTCTTTTGATGATCTGCACTATGTTTTTTGAGCATAATTGCGCACAACGCAGGTGTTAACGTTAATGCCACAACACCAGATAGGATGATAGCTGTTGCCATGGTTATCGAAAACTGACGATAAAAAACACCAACTGGACCAGACATAAATGCCACCGGAATAAATACCGATGCCATTAGGAAAGTAATAGCCACAATAGCACCTCCAATATCTGTAATGGCTAATTGAGTTGCTTTAAGTACAGATAAACGCTTGTCCGCTTCCATTTTGGCATGTACTGCTTCAATAACCACAATGGCATCATCAACCACAATACCGATAGCTAATACTAGCGCAAAAAGCGTGATTAGGTTGAGTGTAATACCGAAAAACTGCATAAACATGAATGAACCGATCAACGAAACCGGTACCGCAATAGCAGGAATTATGGTAGAACGCCAATCGCCCAAGAAAATAAAAACTACTAAACCCACCAAAATAAAAGCCTCAATTAAGGTGTGGATTACTTTTTCTATCGAAGCATCCAGAAATTTAGAAACGTCGTAACTTACTTCGTAATCCATTCCTTTTGGGAAGTTGGTAGCTTTGATTTCTTCCATGCGTTTTTTCACATTCTCAATTACCTCTTGTGCATTACTTCCGTAAGATTGTTTTAAAACGATAGCGGCAGAGGGTTTGCCATTAATGTGCGAGTATAGATCGTACATCGAACTGCCAAATTCTACATCAGCAACATCTTTTAATCTTAACAATTCGCCATTGGCGCTTGCTCGTAAAATGATATTTCGATAGCCATCTTCGTTGGTAAAACGCCCAGGGTATTTCAATACATATTCAAATGATTCTGAACGTTTACCAGAACTTTCGCCTGTTTTGCCTGGAGAGGCTTCTAAACTTTGATTATTTAACGCCTCCAAAACTTCTTCTGATGAGATTTTGTAAGCCAACATTTTATCTGGTTTTAACCAAATGCGCATGGCATATTCACGGTTACCCAAAATATCTGCAAAACCAACACCATCTACACGTTTTAGTTCTGGTAATAAATTGATATCGGCATAGTTGTACAAAAAGTTCTCATTCATCTTCGGATCTTTACTGAAAACATTCACATACATTAGCATGTTAGGCTGTTCTCTGCTTATTTTTATTCCTTCGCGAATAACTAATGGTGGTAATTTATTGGTAACTGCGGCCACGCGATTTTGTACGTTTAAGGTGGCCTGATCTGGGTTGGTACCCAAGTTAAATACAATTTGTATGGAGCATTCGCCGTCGTTTCCCGCATCAGAGGTCATGTATTTCATGCCCGGAATACCATTTAAGGCTCTTTCTAATGGGATAACTACCGCTTTGATCAATAATTCGTTGTTTGCACCTGGGTATTCGGCCACGATGTTTACCATAGGTGGCGAAATGTTTGGAAGTTGGGTTACGGGCAGGCCGATAAGCGCCAGCACGCCCATAAATACGATGATCAGCGATATCACTATTGATAACACTGGTCTTTTTATGAATTTACTAAACATAATTTTCTTTGAAATTGACCTACTCTGCTTTTAATTGTAATTGACTTAAAACTTGTTTGGGATCCAACAATGTGAATTTGATTTTTTCATCATCTTTTACCTTTTGCACACCATCAAGTACAATCTTATCGCCTTGTTGTAAACCGGTAGACACAACGTAAATATCTGGTAGTTCACCACCAATTTTGATTTCTTTAGATTTTACTGTGCCATTTTTATCGATCACAAAAACATAGGTTTTATCTTGTAATTCGTAAGTTGCTTTTTGAGGGATAATTAGTGCGTTTTTCAATGGAATTACCATTTGTACTTTCCCTGTCTCTCCGTTTCTTAACAACTGATTAGGGTTTGGAAATTTTGCCCTAAAGGCGATGTTGCCCGTTTCCGAATCGAATTCACCCTCAATGGTTTCTACCTTTCCTTTCCCTTTTAGAGCTTCACCATTGGCTAAAACCAAATCAACAGCTTTATTGTGGCTCGATTTTGTTTGTTGGAAGTTCAAATATTCAGGTTCTGAAACATTGAAATAAGCAAACATTTCGCTATTGTCTGAAAGGGTAGTCAGTAATTCGCCTTCATCAATTAAACTTCCTAATTTTTTAGGCAAGCGATCTATAGTGCCAGCAAATGGCGCCCTAATTTCTGTAAATGATAAGTGCAGTTTTGCTAATGATGAACTTGCCTTTGCTTGAGCCAATTTAGCTTTAGACATGGCTAGTTCATTTTGTGCAACCACATTTTTATCAGCAAGTAATTTAGTATTGGCGAGTTCAATTTCTGCCGCTTTAACCTCTGCCTCTGCTTTCAATACTTCTGCTTCGTACATTTTGGGCATAATTTTGAAAAGCAATTGCCCTGCTTTTACAGTTTGGCCTTCATCTACATAAATACGTTCTAAAAAACCTTTCTCTTGTGCTCTTAACTCAATATTGCGAACCGAGCGTATTTGAGATACGTATTCTTTGGTAAAAGAAGTATCAATAGTTATTGGACTAGTGGCCGTGTAGTTGGTTTCTTCTTCTTTTTCTTGGTGTTTTTGTGCACAGCTAGAAAATAGCACGGCACATACACTTGCGAGCATTATGGTATTTTTCATCTTGTATATAGTTGTTCTTCGTTAAAGATGATGAAGCTATTCCGTTAAAATTGGATAGAGCTCATCGAGGAGTTTTAATTTTTTTTCGTTTGAGCATACACGCTGCGCATGGTAAATAGATCAGTATGTACCTCTTTTGTCTTTAGAAATGATTGAATATTACAGTTACAAAAATGCCATCGCCGAATAAAGGCTGGCAAAATTGTTTAGATAGTTATTCAGTTAAAAGGGAAGGGTATCAAATTCTGAAAACTCTCAATAAGAGATATTTGAAACTTGAAGTATAAGAAAAGTGACTGCAATAGGGTAGTGCGGGAGTTGTTGGTTTCGGATCGTTGCCAATGAATTGAATGTAACAGCAATTAGCAGCCGGTTTAGCATGAACAATTGCGATTCTTGATATGCTATCATCGTCTTGGCTTTCTTCTACATCAGTAGTTTCGCCAGAAGATAAATCTTTTTGTAAATGTAAGTTAGTAGTTTTATGGAATGGAATATGAGCGTATTTTATCTCGTTCGTAAATTGCACATGGTTATGTGCTTTAGAAATTTGAGCTGCAGATGCGAAATCATTGCCTTTAGTTAAAAAGAAAAATAGGCTTAAACAGAAAATAACTAGCGCTCTCATGTTGGCGTCAAAAGTAAAATAAGGTTTTATATATTTATATAGATATTAAAAATTCTTTGTCTACTATTTGTCAGATTTTAATGATTGTAGTTTAGGGATTACCTAAACATTAATCATGATTGTCTCTTTGAATTATTCATTAATCAATTTCATTTTTTATCGTATTTAAACAATAGCATGTCGCAAAGCTTAGCTAATCATACCTCCGTATTTGCTTCGTAATTTCGTTATAATTCCTGTATAATTAACAAGGATAAAACAGGGGGTTAACAGGGACTTTACAGGGACAAAACAGGGATAATTCCCCTTTAATCTCCCTGTTAAATTCGGGTTAACTCCGCTTTATATTTCTGTTACCCATAGTTCAGTTATACAGCTGAATTGAATAGGATACGAAGCTGAGCTATTGTATAACTGTTCCCAAATTATTGTGAAGCTAATACAGGTATTTATGATATTGAGGTTCTGGCGATGGATTACATGGTCTTAAACGAAATACGGTAGATAGCTAAGCGAGGTGGCACACAACTTAAAGATCGAATAAAAGCCAGATAAATTGGGATAGCTAACAGTACAAACTATGTGTCTATTGGAGTATAACCAATTGTTACAGTAGTGATCTAGAACTGTAACAATTGATCAAATCTATCAATAGATTGTTTTATTTAGCAAGAATTAAAATGATTGGCTATTAACCCAATTTATTCAGCTCTTCTTTTACAAAAGTAGCCAGCTCATTGACATAAGCTGCGCTGAAATCAAATTTTATGCCCGCAGTTTCGTAAATTTCGTTCATTGGTTTGGTATAACCCAAACTTAATGCAGCTAAGTACTGCTCTAATGCTTTTTCAGGATTTTCTTTGTAATTTTTCCAGACAGCAATAGCTCCCAATTGTGCAATGGCATATTCGATGTAATAAAATGGTACTTCGAATAAATGCAATTGTTTTTGCCAAAGGTTACCAAATTGTTGCTCAAAGTCTGTCCAGTCTGCAAAACCTGCACCAAACCTATTATAGATTTGCTTAAATGCAGTTTCTCTATCAGCAGCATTATGGTTAGGGTTGGTATAGATCCAATGTTGAAACTGATCGATAACCGCTACCCAAGGCAAGGTTTTTAACACATCGGCTAACTGCTCTTTTTTAGCACGAATTAAATCTTCCTCATTATCAAAATAAACATCCCAATTATCCATAGAAATTAATTCCATGCTCATAGACGCTAACTCTGCAACTTCAGATGGACAATGTTTAAAGTCATTAAGTTCTAGGTTTGCAGTTAAAAAAGTATGGATGGCATGTCCACCTTCGTGAACCATGGTGGTTAAATCTCTTAAAGAATTGGCAGAGTTCATGAAAATAAATGGAGCGCCCGTTTCTGCAAGTGGGTAATTGTAACCACCAGGAGCCTTGCCCATTCTGCTTTCAACATCGAACAAACCATTTGCCTTCATGATGGCTAATTTTTCACCTAATGTTGGGTTAATTGCTGTAAAACAAGCAATGCTTTTATCAATTAGCTCTTGGCCATTGTTAAATGGTTTCAACATTGGTTTTCCGGTTGTACTTACTTCCATATCCCATGGTTTCAATACATCAAGCCCCAATGTAGCCTGTCTTTTTTCTGCTTGTTCTCTTAAAACAGGAACAACTTCTTTCTCAATTGCCTCAGCAAAATCGTAACAATCTTTTGGACTATAGTCAAAACGGCCCAATGCTTGGAACATGTAATCGCGATAATTTTCGAAGCCAGCATTTAGGGCAACTTTATGACGCATCGCTACCAATTCATCAAAAAGGATATTTAATTCATCCTTGTCTGCTAAACGACGCTGTTGTACGGTTTCCCATGCGTTTTGGCGTATACTTCGATCAGTATCTTTTAAAAAGTTAGCTGCTTGTTCTAATGTGTATTCTTGTCCGTTTAAGGTTACGCTCATGGCACCAGTAATGCCTTGATATTTCTGTTGGGTAACTTGTAATAAGGTAAAAAGCTCAATATTTTCTTCGCGATATAGCTCTAAAGCCCTTTTTACCGCACGGATATACACAAAATATTTATCCTGATCTAACTCATTGATAAATGGGCTTTCGCTGAATTTTTTATTTAGTTCGTTTGCCAAAGGCGATATTTTTGGTTCAATTTCGGTTGCGAAGTATTGAAAATCTTTTACCAAACCCTCGTCTGCAGTATCGCAGCTCATTTTAATATAACGCCATGCGAAATCTTCTTCGAGCGCAGCCTCTAGTTCACTTTTGTCTTTCAACCATTTTTCCAATTCTTCCACATTGTGGATTTCCCTGTTTTTTAGTTCATCTAAAATTGGAGATAAGCTTTCCCATTCCATTTTTAAATCTTGCGGAATGTAGGTGCGTGGTTTTTTATTTATAATCATGGTAGTTTTAATTATTTAATTTGAAGGATTGAGTTTGCAATAAGATTAAATCCATTCAATTATTTATTTCTCATATAAGTATCTACTAAAAAGCAAATTGCAAATACTACAGAAGCGTAGCCATTTGTAGTGGCAAATGCTCGGTCTACTTTGCTAATATCGTTTGGTTTAACCAGTAAATGCTGATAAATTAACATGGCACAGAAAAACACAATGCCAATATAATACACCCAACTAAATGTTGCAAAGAATAGCGGCATAATTACGCATAAGGCAGATAAAATATGCAGTACAACCGATAAGCGCAAAGCATTTTTAATGCCCAAAGCTGCTGGTATAGAATGTAATTTCTGTTCTCGGTCAAAATCTTCGTCTTGTAGGGCATAAATGATATCGAAACCACTTACCCAAAACAACACCGCAAACGAATAAAACAAAGGCACAATATTAAAAGCACCCGTTACCGCAATATACGCTCCAATTGGTGCCAAGGCTAAGCCTAAACCTAAAACCAAATGGCATAATGCAGTAAAACGTTTGGTATAGCTGTAAAAAAGTACTACAAATAAAGCTATAGGTGACAAATAAAGACAAAGGTTGTTGATAAAAAAAGTAGCTAACACAAAAAGAACGCAGTTCACAATTACAAAAGTTAGCGCTTCGCTTGCAGATACCTTCCCTGCAGGAATATCACGCATTACTGTACGTGGGTTTTTGGCATCGATGTTTCTATCTAAATAGCGATTAAATGCCATGGCTGCATTACGGGCAAAAACCATACATAGCAAAACTAATATCAATTTGTGCCAAGAAAATGGCTCGTTTGTAGTGGTTACCCCTAAAAAGAACCCAATCATTGCAAAAGGTAAGGCAAATACCGAATGTGCAAATAATACGAGTGAAAAATACTTCTTCATTGGCTAGATATGCGTATTGAGATGTGAGATTGGAGACATTTACAACTGCACTTATTCTGGTTTACTTGCCGAATAAAATTGTGGGTCGATTTCTGGCTTCACAAAATTTTCGTTTACTTCTTGAACAAATTGCAATAATTTTTCTCTTCCTTGAGATTTTTCTGCCGAGGTAACGAAAAATGGGGGCACTTCCTCAAACCATCCCAACAGGGTTTTATTAAATTTGGCTACGTTTTGATCTGTTTTTGGCGCAGATTGTTTATCGGCTTTGGTATAAACTAATGCGAAAGGAATTTGGCATTCGCCTAACCATGAGCAAAATTCTAAATCAATTTTTTGAGGCTCTAAACGGCTATCGATCAATACAAAAACACATTGTAAATTTTCCCTTTTGGTGAGGTAATTTCTAATAAATTTCTCCCATTTCTCTCTGCTAGATTTTGAAACTTTAGCATAGCCATAACCCGGTAAATCTACAATGTACCATTTCTCATTAATTAAAAAGTGGTTAATTAATTGGGTTTTTCCTGGTCTTTGAGAGGTTTTAGCCAAACCTTGCACATTAACCAACATGTTAATTAAAGAAGATTTGCCTACATTAGAACGGCCAATAAAAGCATATTCGGGCATGTCTGGCAAGGGCAAAGCCGAAACCTTGGTATTACTCACAACAAATGTGGCAGATTTTATAATCATAATGCAAAGGTAAGAAATTAAGGTTGGAATGTTTAAACGTTTAAAAGTTGTAATGTTTTAATCGAATTGCTTTAAGATCTAGAAAACAATCACACTAAACACATTTTCTCCCGAGAAATCGGGATTTCGCTTCGCCCAACATTTCACTTCTTCTATTGATTATGTATCTTTGCCCAGTAATTATGAATCAAGAAGTAACGCCATACGCTGGTACAGCAACAAAGAAAGAGCAAGTAGCAAGCATGTTTAATAACATCTCGGGCACTTACGATTTTCTAAATCACTTTTTATCTCTTGGTATTGATATCATTTGGCGTAAAAAGGCAATTAAAGAATTAAAAGCCCAACAGCCTCGAATAATTTTAGATGTAGCTACCGGAACAGGAGATTTTGCTTTCGAATCTATTAAAATACTTGGTCCAGATAAAATTATTGGTGTCGATATTTCTGCCGGAATGTTAGAAGTTGCCAAAAGAAAAATCAAGGAACGTAATTTAGGTCATGTATTTTCAGTACAATTAGGCGATTCGGAAGGTCTACATTTCGAGGACAATACTTTCGATGCCATTACGGTAGCGTTTGGGGTACGTAATTACGAAAACCTAGAAAAAGGCTTGGCTGATATGTTAAGGGTGTTAAAACCAGGTGGTAAAATCGTTATTTTAGAATTTTCTAAACCTCGTGTTTTTCCGGTGAAACAAGTGTATCATTTCTATTTTAAGTATGCTACGCCATTTTTTGGTAAATTGTTCTCAAAAGATAACCGAGCTTATACTTATTTAAACGAATCGGTTGTGGCATTTCCAGATGGTAAGGCGTTTACCAGCTTAATGGATAAAGTTGGCTACCAAAATACCAAACACCGTTCTTTAACGTTTGGTATAAGTGCAATTTACACTGGCGTTAAATGAAAATAAAACTACTATTCTGTTTAGGTTTACTAATTATTTGTTTTAATACTACTAAAGCTCAAAATTGGGGTGGTGGTATCGATGATGAACGCTTAAACTTTGGTTTTACTTTTCAATACATCGCCTCAGAATATAAAATTTTGAAAGTGGCAAATTGGAGAGAGCCGTATTTTATACCAGATGTTTCAAATCCAGGCAACCATATTCGAATTACTGATTCTTTAAAATCAATGTCTTCGCAGGTTTCACCAGGTTTTGGGATTGGTTTTGTGGTGAATAATAACCTTACTGAAAATCTAGATTTAAGATTTACACCAACATTGGTTTTTAGTGACCGTAAAATGTTATATAAGTATAATAATCCCTTAATTAATGATCCTTCTACAAGTGAACAACTAAAAACGACAAAAGCGACAATGGTAGATTTGCCTTTAGGTTTAAAATTGAAATCTGAACGGATGATGAATTTTAGGGCATATGTTTTAGGAGGGTTAAAATACTCTTTAGATATGGCCTCAGAGAAAAGAACTAGTAATGTCAATAAAACTGATGAGATGGATAAAAATCTCAGAAACCAACGCAGTTTTCTTTCTTACGAAGCGGGTATAGGTTTCGATCTATATTTCGAATGGTTTAAAATGTCGCCAGAATTTAAGGTTTCTTATTCCTTTAAAGATATCGTTAAACATGAAGGCAATGCTTTCGATACCCCTATAGATAAAGCTAAACTCAGACATTTTACTTTCAGTCTATTTTTCGAGTAAGCTCAACACGCAAAAATTTGTACCTTTGTTAACTCATATAAATTAACAAATGGCTAAAATTGCATTAATTACTGGTGCAAGCTCAGGTATTGGCGAGGCTTGCGCACATCTATTCGCCCAACAAGGCTACCATTTAATCTTACTAGGCAGACGAGAACAGCTGTTAGAGAAGCTTGCGCATCATTTAACCGATAAATATGCTGTTGAAGTAAAAAAAATACAGGCAGATGTTCGTGATAAAGAAAACATCAATTATGTATTGGATACTTTACCTGCACATTGGAAAAATGTTGAGGTGTTGATTAACAATGCAGGCCTAAGTCAAGGTTTAGACCCAATTGATAAAGGCGATACCGACGACTGGGATACCATGATTGATACAAACATTAAAGGTTTGTTGTACGTTTCCAAGATAATTAGCAGTTGGATGGTTGCCCAAAAGAAAGGTCATATTGTAAATATAGGTTCAATAGCAGGTAAAGAAGTTTATCCGAATGGTAATGTATATTGTGCTACCAAACACGCAGTTGATGCCTTAAATAAAGCAATGCGTATAGATTTATTGCCACATGGCATTAAAGTTACGGCAATACACCCAGGTGCGGTAGAAACGGAGTTTTCTATTGTCCGTTTTAAGGGAGATGAAGGTAGGGCTAAAAAAGTTTATGATGGTTTTGAGCCATTGGTGGCGCAAGACATTGCAGAAGCAATTTGGTTTGCCGTAAGTAGACCAGCCCACGTTAATATAAACGATATGCTAATTATGCCAACAGCACAAGCCAATGGTACAATTTTAAAGAGAGACTAAGCCCCCGAACCCCCTAAAGGGTGAATGGAAGCTTCAAATATTAATTTTACAATTTAATTTCCCCTTTAGGGGATAAAAGGGGTATGATATCAACTACTATAGATCAAGAGATTAAACAAGCCATGTTGGCTAAAGATCAGGCTAAATTAAGAGGACTAAGAGCAATTAAAGCGGCTATCTTATTAGCTAAAACAGAAAAAGGACATGCGGAAGAATTAACCGAAGATGGGGAGCTAAAAATTCTACAGAAATTGGTAAAACAACGCAAAGAATCTGCAACTATTTATAAAGAACAAGGTAGGGAAGATTTATATACGGTTGAACAGGAAGAGATCGACGTGATCAGTCAGTTTTTACCAAAACAATTAGACAGAGCAGAAATTGAAGAGATTGTGGCAAAAATTATTGCGGAATCTGGTGCAACCTCAGTTAAAGAGATGGGAAAAGTAATGGGCTTGGCCAATGCAGCATTGGCAGGTAAAGCGGATGGTAAATTAATTGGCGAAATTGTAAAATCTAAATTGGCTTAAGCTTTGTTAGGTTTGCAAATGCATCATTTTGCAAAAATATTTAGATTATTTACGATATTTTAATTTTACTCTATTAACTTAGTAGCACATACAATACATATTATCACCATATATGATATACGAAGTAATTGAAGAAGAGGGGTTTAAGTACATAGAAGCAGGCGAAGGCGAGCCGCTGGTATTACTTCATGGATTAATGGGGGAGCTAAGTAATTGGGAGCCAGCATTAGATCATTTTAAGCAAAACTACAAAGTAATTGTACCCATTTTGCCTATTTACGAACTGCCTATCTTAACATTGGGTGTAAAAAGCCTATCTAAATATGTGCACCGCTTTTTAAAATTCAAAAAACTAAACCAAGTTGTTTTAATAGGTAATTCCTTGGGCGGGCATGTTGGCTTGGTATTTACAGTAGCACACCAAGAGTTTGTAAAAGCTTTGGTGTTAACAGGTAGTTCTGGTTTGTACGAAAATGCTTTCGGAGGCTCTTTCCCAAGAAGAGAAAGTTACGATTATATTAGAGAAAAAGTAGAGTTTACCTTTTACGATCCGGCTACGGCTACTAAAGAATTGGTAGACGAAGTATTTAAATCTGTAAATGACAGATCTAGGGTAATTAGGATCTTAGCCTTGGCTAAATCGGCAATTCGCCATAACATGAATAAAGAATTGTCTAGAATAACTATCCCAGTATCTTTAATATGGGGTAAACAAGATAAAATTACACCACCAGAGGTTGCGGTAGAGTTTCACGAGCTTTTGCCTAATTCAGAACTCAATTGGGTAGATAAATGTGGCCACGCTCCAATGATGGAGAGACCAGAAGAATTCAATGCTTTCTTAGATAAATTTTTGAATCGTATTTTATTAAAATAGATGTTAGCAATAGAACTCATATCAAACATAATTCCACCTCTAAAAACCTCAGACACTGTACAGAAAGCTTTAGATAGGATGAGTGAGTTTAAACTTTACCATTTACCTATTGTTAACGAGACCCAATTTTTAGGTTTAATTGCAGAAGAGGAGTTGATTGAAGTTAGGGATCATGAAACGCCAATTGGGAGTTTATCTTTAACCATTATCAATCCATTTGTGTTTGAAAATGCACATATTTATGATGTAATTCGATTATTTAGTCAATTAGAACTGTCTTTAATTCCGGTACTCGATCTTAATAAAAATTATTTGGGCATTGTATCTATCAATAACCTGTTAACTTATACTGCAGATACTTATGCCGTAAAAGAGCCAGGAGGTATTATTGTGCTCGAAATTAGCAATAGAAATAACTCTTTGGCCCACATGGCACAAATAGTAGAGGCCGATAATGCACAGATCCTTTCTTCCTACGTAAGTTCATTTCCAAATTCTACTAGGTTAGAAGTTACCTTAAAAATAAATAAAACAGAACTTTCAGGTATTATTTCTTCATTTGAGAGATATAATTACGAAGTGAAAGCTGTTTTTAACAATTCACAAAACGATGATGGTTCAACAGATCGATTCAATTCTTTCATGAACTATTTAAACGTATAAGATGAGAATAGCAATCTACGGAAGAGATTTTAGTGATAATGTATTGCCTTTTGTACAAGAAGTGTTTAATGCTTTGGCACAACAACCGGTAACGATCTTAGTTTATTCCAAATTTCATAAATTTATTAAGGATAAAGTTAAACTGCCCGAAACACTCACTACTTTTTCTACCCATGCCGAACTGTTGGTAGAAGTAGATGTATTGTTAAGCTTAGGGGGCGATGGAACTCTATTGGATACTTTATCATTGATTAGAGATTCGCAAATACCAGTTATAGGTATCAATTTTGGCCGATTGGGATTTTTAGCCAGTATCAATAAAAATGAGATCAAGGCAGCTATAGAAAGTTTGGTTAACGGTCAATATACTTTAGATAAAAGGAGTATCCTGAGTTTAGAATCGAAAAATGGCCTTTTTGGCGATGAAAACTTCGCTTTGAACGATATGACCATCCATCGTAGAGATAATTCTGCCATGATGATTATCCATGCCTATATGAATGGAGAATTTGTAAACTCTTATTGGGCAGACGGATTAATCATTGCCACACCAACAGGTTCTACAGCTTATTCTTTAAGTTGCGGCGGACCAATTATTTTGCCGAATGCTCAGAATTTTGTAATTACACCAATTGCTCCGCATAATTTAAATGTAAGGCCAATTATAGTACCCGATGATGTTAAACTCACTTTCGAAATTGAGGCCAGGAGTACAAAATTTTTGGTTTCTTGCGATTCTAGAACCGAAACTGTAGACAGATCTGTTAAAATAAGTATTAGCAAAGCAAATTTCAATGTAAATTTGCTGCGCCTTAACAATGAAAGCTATTTAACTACGTTAAGGAATAAATTACTTTGGGGTATAGATACCCGTAACTATTAAAATGCACTATAAAAATTTAGCTCTACCTTTTCTTTTATTAATGTTTTGGGCAACAGCTGCAAATGCACAAAGAGCAGAAGTTGGTATTAATGCAGGTGGTGCAGGTTATATGGGCGACCTTAACCAGAACAATCCTTTAAAAATTAGTGGAATTTCGGCAGGTGCTTTTGCCCGTATCAACTTCGATCCCTATTGGGGCTTAGGATTACATTATACTTATGGTAGTGTGCAAGCTGATGATGCAAAATCTAATAATGCACATTTTAGAGATAGAAATTTAAATTTTAAATCTAATCTTAACGAGATAAGCATTCAAGGTAATCTTAATTTTTTCGATATTTCTTCGCCAATTTCAAAAAAGCGCTTTACTCCATACATTTATGTCGGGATAGGCGGAGTGATTTTCAACCCTAAAGGTTACTATTTAGGGGATTGGCAAATTCCTTTGAGGACATTAAATTCTGAAAACCGCTCCAAAATATATAGAAATTATGCAATTGTAATTCCTTATGGAGCAGGAGCAAAATATAAACTCACAGAAAATTTAACTGCTTTTTCGCAAATTGGCTATAGAACTACTTTTACAGATTATTTAGATGATGTAAGCGGCGTTTATCCATCAATGCCTTCAACATGGGGCCCTTCATTAAACGTTTCAGATCGTTCTGGAGAATCTGGAGGTTCGCCCAAATTATTCAATCCTGGTGATCAAAGAGGAGATTTTAGAAAAAGAGATACCTACATGTTTGTAAGTATTGGGATATCTTATACCTTTGTGAGCCAAAAATGCTTTACATTTTAAGGCTTTGGTTACACATTAATGGGATTTAAAGAACAAATAGACTTCAGCCGCTTGCCAGAACACATCGCAATTATCATGGATGGTAATGGCAGATGGGCAAAAAATCAAGGTAAATTTCGAGTTTTCGGTCACGAAAGTGGCGTAATTTCACTTAAGGATATTGTAGATGGCTGTGTAGATATAGGTATCAAGTACCTAACAGTTTACGCTTTTTCTACCGAAAATTGGAATAGACCAATAGATGAAGTAAATGCTTTAATGGAATTATTGATTTCGACAGTTAATGGCGAGGCCGAAACATTGAATAAAAACAATGTAAGGTTAAATGCCATTGGCGATTTAAAATCATTACCCCAAAAATGTATTGATGATTTGGCTAACGTAATGGAAATTACCAGTAAAAACACTAAATGCACACTTACCTTGGCCTTAAGTTACAGTGCCAAATGGGAGATTTTAGAAGCAGCGAGAAAAATTGCCTTGCAGGTACAAGAGCAAAAAATAGATATCTCAGCTATTAACGAAGAACTTTTTGCATCCCAATTAACCACGGCTCAAATGCCAGATCCAGAGTTAATGATACGCACAAGTGGAGAACACAGAATAAGTAATTTTTTGCTTTGGCAGGTTGCTTATACCGAATTATATTTTACCGAAACCTTATGGCCAGACTTTAACAGAGAGCATCTTTTTGAGGCCATTGTAGACTACCAAAAACGCGAACGACGCTTCGGAAAAATTAGTGAACAATTGAACTAATTTTACTTTTAACACTTTTTAACATGTGTTTAAATTAACTTAGCAACGTTTTTTAGATTGTAAATGAAAAGAATATACCAACTCATATTTTTGCTATTAATTGGATTTCCAACCTTAGCACAAATCCGTCAACCAGCTGCAGCTTTGCCAAGTTTAAAAGTAAGCGGCTTAAACTTAGATTACTTTAGTCCAAAAGAATATGTAATTGGTGGCACTACTTTATCGGGTGCAAAATATCTAGATACTGCAACTATTATTATCTTATCGAAATTAACCAAAGGTGAAATGATCACTTTGCCTGGCGAAGCAACTGCCAACGCAATTAAAAACCTATGGATACAAGGTCTTTTTGATGATGTAAAGTTAAATGTTTCGAGAATTGTAGGGGATACTGTTTATTTCGATATTGAAGTTGTTGAGCTTCCACGTTTAACATCTTTTGATATTATTGGTGTAGGGAAATCACAAAAGACCGACTTGAACGAAAAATTAGCAGAAAAATCTGGAAAGACAATCATTAACGATAACTTGTATAATTTTACCAATGCAGTAATTAAAAAGTACATGTTAGAGAAAGGGTATTTCTTTACCAAGATTGATTACAAATCGAGACCAGATCCTAACCAAGAAAACAGTGTGATCTTAGAAGTATTAGTTGATAAAGGTAAACGTGTAAAAGTGCACGAAATTAACTTTACAGGTAATAAAGAATTTAAATCTTCTAAACTTAGAAAATTCCTAAAAAAGACCAAACAACAAGCTTTTTATAAAGTATTTGGCAGTGGTAAATTTAGTAAAGAAAAATACGAAGAAGATAAGCTGAAATTAGTTGCTAAAATGCAAGAAAAGGGCTATAGAGATGCTGCTATATTAAAAGATAGCATCTATCCATATAGCGATAAGGCAATTGGTATTAAGTTAGATGTTTACGAAGGTCCAAAATACTACTTCGGTAATGTGTCCTGGGTAGGTAATGCCAAATATCGTACTTCAGATTTAGAGAAAATTTTCGGAATTGAAAAAGGCGAAATATTTAGCGAAGAGAAATTAGAAGCTAAATTACGTGGTAGTGCTGCTGGTGATGACGTTTCTAGTCTTTACTTAAATGATGGTTATTTAACTTTCAACATCGATCCGGTGCAAACCAAGATACATAACGATACTGTTGATTTAGAAATGCGTATTTACGAAGGTCCTCAGTATACCAACAATAAAATTTCTGTGGTAGGTAATACCATTACCAACGACCGTGTTGTTATTCGTAACTTATATACGAGACCAGGAGAGAAATTCTCTAAAGCAGATTTAGTAAGAAGTGTACGTGAGATTGGTCAATTGGGTAACTTCGATGAGTCGAAAACTAATCCAGTTCCAAAACCAAATCCATCAGACGGTACGGTTGATATTGTTTATACTGTTGAAGAGAAACCTTCAGATCAGATTGAGTTATCAGGTGGTTTTGGTGGTGGCCGTGTAATTGGCACCCTAGGTTTAACCTTTAACAACTTCTCATTAAGAAATATTTTTAATGGCGAAGCTTATAAACCACTTCCTAAAGGAGACGGACAAAAATTAAGTTTACGTGGACAGACCAATGGTAAATTCTATCAATCTTACAGTTTCTCTTTCTCAGAACCTTGGTTTGGTGGTAAAAAGCCAGTAAGTTTTGGTTTAAGTGCATTTACCTCTTTACAATCTAGTGGTGGGTTATCATCAGGTATAACCAATCCTTATAAAATTCGTTTAAACGGTATGTCTGTAAGTTTAGGTAGAAAGTTAAAATGGCCAGATAACTGGTTCTCATTAGTTCACTCTGTAAACTTGAACCAATATATCTTAGATAATTATCCAGGTTATCTATTTAGTACAGGTACTTCTTACAACTTAAACTTAACACAAGAAATTGCGAGAGATTCAAGAAATCACAATATTTTTCCTACTGGTGGAGCATACTTAAAATTCACTATTCAAGCAACGCCACCATACTCCTTGCTAAATAATGTGAACTATGCAATAGCATCAGATAAACAACGTTATAGGTTTACTGAGTACCATAAGTGGAAATTTGAATCACAATGGTTCCAAACAGTAACAGGTAAATTGGTATTAAAAGCACAAGCACAATTTGGTTTCTTAGGTTCTTACAATAGTGCCGTTGGTCAATCAGCATTTGAGCGTTTTAAATTGGGTGGAGATGGTATGCAAGGATTTGATTTCTTACAAGGTTCTGAGCTAATTGCAATGAGAGGTTATTCTAATAACTCAGTTGTTCCGGTAGGAGCCAACACTACCATTGCACAAAATTCTGGTAGCCCAATCTTCAATAAATACGTAATGGAATTAAGATATCCAGTAATTAACTCTCAGCAAGCAACGGCATTTGTTACCGCATTTGCAGAGGCTGGTAATACTTGGAACAAGTTCAGCGATTTCAATCCATTTAACGTTAGACGTTCGGTGGGTGTTGGTGCAAAGATATTTTTACCGATATTTGGTTTGTTAGGAATAGACTACGGTTACGGATTTGATAAAATCCCTGGTATTCCAGATGCAAATAAAGGACAGTTTCACTTTAGCATAGCGCAACAACTAGGAGGTTTTAATTAATCCAGATTGTGCTAACTTTGATAAATAAGAGACCTATGAAAAAATACATATTAGCCAGTTTGTTGTTCCTAATTGGATTAGGGGCTTCAGCGCAAAAGTTTGCGTATGTTGATACAGAGTATATCTTAAAACATATGCCAGAGTACAAATCATCATTAAGCCAAATCGATGGTATGTCTCAACAATACCAAAAACAGGTTGATGAAGGCTTTATTGAAATTGATAAAATGTATAAAGCTTATCAAGCAGATCAGGTATTGTTAACCGACGATATGCGCAGACGTAGAGAAAACGATATTATTGAGAAAGAAAAGAAAGCCAAAGAATTGCAACGCCAAAAATTTGGCCCAGAAGGAGAGCTTTTCCAAATGCGTACCAAATTGTTAAAGCCTATCCAAGAGAAAATCTCTACTGTAATAGGCGAAACAGCGAAAAGTAAATTCATCGATTTCGTATTTGATAAAAGTAGCGAATCTACAATGATGATCTATGCAAGTGCAAGTTATGACATTAGTAACGATGTAATTCTTAGATTAGGCTACAAACCAGGTACGCTTGTAAAATAGAAACAAAACACACAATAAAATATAAAACAATTAAGTAAATAGGAAAATGAGAAAGTTAATTAACGTATTTTTTGTTGCAGCAGGATTAATGCTTATAACAAATATTGCCAATGCTCAACAAAAATTCGGTCACTTAAATACCGATGAGATTTATGCAACTATGCCAGAAGCTAAAACGGCACAAGCAACATTAGAAACTTTTGCTAAAAAGTTATCTGCAGATTTGGATAAAATGGGATTAGAGTTGCAGACTAAATATAAAGCTGCTCAAGAAAAACAAAAAACCATTAGCGAGGCTAACAAAGAAGTGGTAGGTAAAGAATTACAACAAGCTGAAATTGAGTTAACAGATTTGCAAAAGAGAATTGAAGAAGCTCGTGCAAAAGGACAAGAGGCAGTTGAAGCTAAAAGAAACGAGTTGTTTCCTCCAGTTGGACAAAAATTAACAACTGCAGTTAATGCAGTAGCTAAAGAAAAAGGTTTAGCTTATGTTTTTGATATTTCAGCATCTCAAGGTTTCAATAACTTGCTTTATTTTGATGGTGGCGAAGACATTACTGCTGCTGTTAAAAGCAAATTAGGTATTTCAGCAACTGCAGCTACTACTAAGCCAGCAACTACACCAGTTAAAAAGCCATAATTAAAATATAATTTAATTATCTTGCGGAATTGAGTGCAAACTCAATTCCGCTTTTTTATGCCATGAAAAATAAGTTTGCTATAGGTGTTTTCGATTCAGGATTTGGTGGTTTAACCGTATTTAAATCTATTGTACAACAACTGCCCGAATACGATTATATCTATTTAGGAGATAATGCCCGTTCGCCTTATGGAGATCATTCTTTCGAAACTGTTTACGAATATACTTTAGAATGTGTAGAATGGTTATTTGCCCAAGGTTGCCAATTAGTCATCTTAGCTTGTAATACTGCTTCTGCCAAGGCACTCAGAAGCATACAGCAATTGGTGTTGCCACATAAATATCCTGGCAAGCGGGTTTTAGGCGTAATTAGACCTACTGCAGAAGTTATTGGTAATTATACCCAAAGCAAAAACGTAGGTGTAATGGGTACGCGTGGTACCGTAAATTCAAATTCCTATCCCATCGAGATCAACCACCTCTTTCCAGCCGTTAAAGTTCATCAGCAAGCCTGCCCAATGTGGGTGCCAATTATCGAAAATGGAGAACATACTGCGAGCGGTGCAGATTATTTCGTAGAGGAATATATTCAAGCTTTATTGCAACAATCTGCAGATATAGACTGCATTTTATTGGCTTGTACACATTATCCATTGCTTATCCCTAAAATTAAACAATTCTTGCCGAAAGCGATTAAATTGCTCTCGCAAGGAGATATCGTAGCAAATAGCTTGGTCGATTATTTAAATAGGCATGAAGAAATAGCCATTGAACTTTCAAAAAATAGCAAACGTACTTTTTATACTTCTGGAGATACCCAAAGTTTTGATGTCCATGCTTCGGTTTTTTTAGGTACTGCGCTACAATCTAAATCCATGAAAAATAAATAATGAATGTAACAGTGCTCTTTGATGAAGAAAATCAGCAGCAAGAAATTGCACTTTTAAATGCTTGGCAATTAAATCATCAATTCACTTACAAAGGGTATGCGATTAAAGATGATCATTTCTATTTTGAAACTTTAAATGTAGAAGAAATCGATCTTTTTATCATTTTAATTGGAGAGAGCAGCAGGTTCTTAAGTTTGCAATTCATCGCTGATCTAAAATTGATAATCAACTCTAACAAAACAATACTGTGTTTAAACACAAATGGGTTTATTGGTCTTAATGAAGATAACTGTCCACGTATCTTATGGGATTGTGGTGCGCTGCATATGCCTTTCGATGAGGAAAATGTACGCTATTCATTAAATGTAATCAAGTTAGACACAAGGATCGACCATCCAACTGGCTCTTTTCATTTCAGGAAAGATGCCCGCCTTTTCGATATGGAATAATTTGGTTTTGTCTTTAAAATGTTAAAAATTAAGCTAAATATTTGTTAAAGCGTTAATTAACAGCCAATTTGTAAAGTTGTGCGATTTTCATAGCAAAACTTACATTTTCTGTTAGGTTGTGGTTAATTAAAACGGTAAATTTGCGGCTCATTCAATTAATCAATGAGCGATCAGATCAAACACGAATGCGGGATAGCCTTTATCCGCCTGTTAAAACCTCTCTCATACTACCAAGAAAAATACGGTACTGCACTCTACGGCCTAAACAAATTGTATTTGTTGATGGAAAAGCAGCACAATCGTGGTCAGGACGGAGCGGGTATTGCAACCATTAAATTAGACATGAAACCGGGTAGCCGCTACATTAGCAGGTACCGTTCTATGGCTCAAAATGCTGTTGCTGATATTTTTGGTTATGTACAGAACAAATTTGTAGATATCCAGAATGAAACACCAGAATTAATGAAAGATACCGAGTACCTTAAACAAAACGTTAGCTTTATTGGCGAGGTTTTATTAGGGCATTTGCGTTATGGCACACACGGTAAAAACAGTATCGAAAACTGCCACCCTTTCTTGCGTCAAAACAACTGGATGACCAGGAACTTGGTTATTGCGGGTAACTTTAACATGACTAATGTTGATGAGTTATTAGAGCAATTGTACGAGCTTGGCCAGCATCCAAAAGAAAAAGCAGATACGGTAACAGTGTTAGAAAAAATCGGCCATTTCTTAGATGATGAAAATCAAGAATTGTTTGATAGTTATAAAAAAGAAGGATTAAGTAATGTAGACATTACCCATAAAATATCTGATAATTTGGATATTGCAAAAATTCTTCGTCGCTCGGCTAAAAACTGGGATGGTGGTTATACCATTTCTGGTATTGTAGGTAATGGAGATGCTTTTGTACTACGTGATCCTTCAGGCATTCGCCCAGCATTTTATTATGCTGATGATGAGATTGTAGTAGCAGCATCAGAAAGACCAGCTATCCAAACCGCATTTAATGTTCAGATTAAACAAGTTAAAGAAATTGAACCTGGACATGCCTTAATTGTTAAAAAAGATGGTACGGTAACGCAAGAGATGTATCGTGAACCTACAGAAAAAAGAGCTTGTTCATTTGAGCGTATCTATTTCTCTAGGGGTAGCGATGCTGATATTTATAAAGAACGTAAAAAATTAGGTCATTTATTAATTCCTCAAGTATTATCGGCAGTTAAAAAAGATTTAAAAAATACAGTTTTCTCTTTCATTCCAAATACAGCCGAAGTTTCATTTTACGGTATGGTAGAAGGTTTGCATGAACATGTAAGGGAAGTGCAGAAAGATGTATTGCTTAATCGTAAGGAACAGCTGGATGATACACAATTGGATGAATTGTTATCAATGGCACCAAGGGTAGAGAAGCTGGCTATTAAGGATGTAAAACTCCGTACTTTTATTACGCAAGATGCGGATAGAGGAGAAATGGTAGCGCATGTTTATGATACCACTTATGGCGTTATCAAAAACCATACAGATACACTTGTAGCGGTAGACGATTCGATTGTGCGTGGTACAACTCTGAAACAGAGTATCATTAAAATTATAGATAGGTTGCACCCTAAAAAAATCATTATCGTATCATCTGCACCACAAATTAGGTATCCAGACTGTTATGGTATCGATATGTCTAAAATGGGGCAGTTTGTAGCTTTTGATGCCGCCATTCAGCTCTTAAAAGAAAGAGGAATGGAGCATGTAATTGAAGAGGTTTATCAAAAATGCAAAGCATCTTTATTATTGCCAAAAGAAGAAATTGTAAATTATGTAAAAGATATTTACAGACCTTTTAAACAGCAAGAAATTTCAGATCAGATTGCTAAGATCATTACGCCTAAAGGAACGGTTGCAGAGGTAGAAGTAATTTATCAAACTTTAGATAACCTTCATGTAGCTTGTCCGGGCCATACCGGCGATTGGTATTTCTCAGGAAACTATCCAACACCAGGTGGTAACAAGGTAGTAAATAAAGCATTTGTAAACTGGAAAGAAGGAAATAACCAAAGAGCTTATTAAATTAGTATTGTCATTCCGAGCTTGCGAGGAATCTCTTATGTAAAATAATTTAGGGTGAAAACGAAAGTTTTTGCCCTTTTTGTTTTGCCATACATTTATTATATGCCAACTGCAGCTGTAATGTTGTTAAGTTAAGGATTGTTTATAATGTTTGCGAGGATGACAAAATTAGAATATTCCAGCGTTGGCGTCCCTGCCAACGTTTAACTCAAATGACTAAAAGTAGGAGTGTCGTACTCTCACGATAATAAAAATCGGGTTTTTTTCATTGCAAATAGCTTAAAACTATAGTTTTTGCTAGTGACAAAATTTGACAATTTCAAAATCAAAACCGGTAGTTTACTGCATCTGCCGAAGTAAGCAAACTTTTAATCGCAACAAACTTTAAGAATTGTTATTTGTTTTATATGGAAATACCGATTATGAAAAAGATTTTTTTAGGCTTGGCAATTTGTTTAGGATTAGCCTGTTCTGAAGCCAAACAAGATAAAGTTGAAGATGCGATTTCAAACACCAGTGATAGTTTAAACTCAAAGCTTAATAAGTTAAATGATACTTTAAACAAGGTTAAAGAAGATGTTGCCAATAAACTTCCTAAAGTAGAGGTGGAGTTGGGACAAACAGTACCTATAAGTTTGCAATGGATAAGCTTTGAAGAGCAAGGTAAAGCAAAAGTGGCCAAAACAAGCGATGGTTGGTTTACCATTAAAGGAGAGCAGACCAATAGCAATAATGAGTACTTAAAAATCGATGGGAAGATGAAAAGGATCAATGCTGAGCAAATTTCATTTGAGGGGGACATTATTACCTATATCAAAAGCAATAATTCTGGTATGCCTTGCGAAAAAACGGGGAAACAGGTTTTTTCGAAAAAAGGCGATCGTAAATATTACAGGCTCCAGAAGATGGAAAATTGTGCTGGCGGAAGATTGCTAGACTATGTAGATATCTACAATTTAGACGGCATACTTTAAAATTAGCTCAATAATTAATAATATTGATGATAAGTTTTGTAAATCAGCCAGATGGCAAAACCTATAATGATTACCCCTGCAAATTTATTTAGCTTGCCTAGTGTACTTTCTTTAATCCGGTAACGGAGTTTGCTCGAATAGTAGCTTTTTAAACCATCTATAGTTAACTGGGTAGCCATGGCTATAAAAAAGCAAAATAGCTTTTCTTCTAAAGAATTAAGCTTAGCAGAGATAATTCCACTTACAATGATCCAGAACATTAATGTTGAAGGAGTAAGGATGCACATTAAAAATCCTTTAAGCAAGTAGCCCCTCTTGTTGATTTTGATCAGTCCATTTTCTTTGTAGTTAATAGAAACTTTGGAGTAGAGGTAATAAATACCTACGGCTAGGAGAAAAAATCCACCAATAATGCCAACATACTTATCGAAACTTTCTTGGTACACCAAAAACTGGCTACCATAGAGCACCAATCCAATTAATATAACATCGCTGATAATTACGCCCACTGCCAATGAGAAGCCAGCTTTAAAGCCTTTTTCTATACTGGTCTTTATCATTGCGAAAAAAACAGGACCAGTTAAGAATGAGGAAATTATCCCAGCTCCCATACCCAATAAAATCGCTTCAAACATTAGCCTACTATATATTTTATGCTAATATGCAATTTTTAAAGCTAAAACGCATTCATTTTTTCTAATAGTTGTAGGATTTTTAAAGTTCAAATACGCCTATTATTCGTTATTATGACGATTATTTAAATTAAGGTTGTGTAGAAATTACACTTTAGTAAGCAATAATTTTTATTTAAGTTTAACGAACCAAAATTTAATCTTAAACTTTAAACTTTAATCCAAGCATGGAACAAAATGTAAAAACCAATTGGGGTCAGTTCATTCCCTTAGTAACTGTTTTCTTCTTTTGGGGCTTCGTAGCTGCAAGTAATGATATCCTCATTCCAGTATTTAAAGAAGCATTTAAATTATCGCAAAGCGAAAGCCAATTGGTTTCTTTAGCTTTTTATATTGCTTATACTGTAGGGTCATTAATTTATGTAGGTATTTCATCTTTATTGAAAACAGATTTAATTAATAAGATAGGCTATAAAAATAGTTTAGCTTTAGGGTTAGCAATTTCTGCTGTCGGTACGCTTTTGTTCTATCCAGCCTCTAATTTAGGCTCTTTTCCTTTAATGCTTTCGGGCTTGTTTATTGTAGCCTTAGGTTTTTCATTGCAGCAAACCGTAGCAAATCCCTTAGCTATTGCATTGGGGCCAATTAAAACTGGTTCGCAGCGTTTAACTTTAGCAGGTGGTATCAACAATTTTGGCACTACAATTGGACCATTGATTGTAAATTTTGCCATTTTTGGCTCGGCAACAAGTGGTGTGACTCACATTAGCATAGAGAGTGTAAAAACTCCTTATTTAATTTTAGGTGCAGCATTTCTATTGGTTGCGCTGTTTTTGAAACTTTCTGCCTTACCAGATAAACCAGCATTAACAGAAGCTGTAACAGACGATGCTACTGTAAAAGGCTCTGCATTAAGATATCCACAATTGGTTTTAGGGATGATTGCTATTTTCGTTTATGTAGGTGTAGAGGTATCTACTGCAAGTAATTTACCTGCTTACATGGAAAAAGATTTAGGCTTTCAGATTAAAGACATTGCGCCATATATTTCTTTGTATTGGGCAAGTATGATGATTGGTCGTTGGACGGGTGCTGTTGAAGCCTTTACTGATAACATTAGCTTACAGAAGGTATTAAGATTTATTGCTCCGTATTTAGCCTTTGGTGTTTTCTTATTGGTTAATGCCATTGCGGATCATGATTTAGCTCCATTTTATGTGTATGCAGTAATTATTCTAGTGTTAATTATTGCTGATATGATGAGTAAAGGAAATCCAGCTAGAATGTTGTTGATATTCTCTGGAGTAGGTATTTTAGCGTTATTAGTTGGTATGTTTACTACAGGTATGGTAAGTGTGTACGCCTTTACAAGTGTAGGTTTGTTCTGTAGTACATTATGGCCATGCATTTTCACATTGGCAGTTAGCGGCTTAGGTAAAAATACTAGCCAAGGTAGTAGTTGCCTAATTATGATGATTATGGGTGGTGGTATCATTAGTTGGTTACAGGGTTATGTTTCTGAATATACAGGCATACAGTACAGCTATATTGTTGGTATTTTATGTTTTGCATATTTGGCATTTTATGCCATCAAAGCAAGTAGTATACTTAAATCACAAGGAATTAATTTCGATGAGAAAATTAGTGGGGGCCACTAATTAGAACAGTTATAATTAAAAGCGTTCTGGTGTTTTATCAGAGCGCTTTTTTATTTTTGCAATATGGCGAAACAAGCATTTAACGAAATATTTATGAATTTGGCTACCGATCTGGCTACGCGTTCTCATTGCGTAAGAGCTCATGTAGGTGCTGTTTTAACAAAAGATACCCGTATCATTTCAATCGGCTATAATGGCCCCCCAGCAGGCACACACAATTGTGATGAAGAGTGGCCAGATACAGGTTGTGCTAGAGATAGTAAGGGAAGCTGCTCTTTAGCATTACATGCAGAAGAAAATGCCATTCTATATGCTATCAAAAATGGATCAAAAATAGAAGGCTCCACATTGTACACTACTTTATCTCCATGTATTGCCTGTGCTCGTTTAATTTTATCGTCAGGTATTAAAAAAGTTTACTTCAAAGATTCTTATGCTGCATATAAAGGTTTAGCAAGTGATGAAGGTGTAGATTTTTTAAATCGATTTGGTGTGAAAACCCAAGTATTTATCAAATGATTTCTTTTTAATTAATAATTTTAATTGAAATTTCTTATTTTTCGTAAATAAATCCTCTAAGTTAAAATCTTGAATAAGTTTACCCTATATGTCGCAGCATTTTTAATGTTGCTTATATACTCTTGCAGGCAGTCTAAGGAATCTGAACATTTAAATGGTAAAACAGATTCCCTTATCAATGCATTTTCTTGGGCAGATGTAAAGGCACCAAATCAAGACTCAACATTCGCCTATCTTAATAAATTACTTCAAAATAAGCAACTCAGTCCTCTTTCTCGTTTTAAGCTTTATAATGGCATTTGTGCCTATTATTATTTGGGGCATAAAGATTATCCTAAAGCAGATTTATATGCAGATAGCATGATTATGGTTATCGAAAAATCAGACCCCGAGAAATATGCCAGAGAATTGGCTTTGGGATATTTTTCTAAAGGTGATATTCTATTTGCTTTGGGTGATTATGACGAGTCTTTCAAGAACTACTATCGAGCTAAAAGCGTAATGTCGGCACAAAAAGATAATTGTGTAAGTAGCGATTATAGTTACCGAATTGGTATGGTGCTGTATAAACAAGGTAAGTATGCTGATGCTGGATATTTTTTTAACAAAGGTTTTGAAGAATCTATATCCTGTAAGCAGGATTTTTCTCAAATTTTTAGGCGACAAGAACTCTTAAATAATGCGGCTTTATCTTATGCTAAACAAAATAAGTTGGATAGTGCCTTGTTATTCTACAAAAAGGCACTATCCTTTATTCATCAAAACGATACACTTACAGAGCGTGCAGTGATGTTTAACATTGCTAGAGGCGTAGTTTATGGAAATATGGGCGGTGCTTATATCAAGCAAAAAGACTTTAAAAAAGGGGAGGAATTTTTAATCAAAAGTATAGCGATTAATATTCAGCCCAATCATGAAAATAACGATGCCGCACTCACGCAGGTAAAGCTGGTTAGGTTGTATTTGCAAACCACTCAACTTGAAAAAGCAGCGGTTGCGTTGGCCGATTTAAAGTTAAGTACACACAAGACCAGATTGGCAGAAGCAACGATGAACTATCATCAACTAATGGCCGAGTATTTAGCAAGAACAGGAAATAAGGACGAGGCTTTTGCGCATTTATTGGTTTTCGTGAAAATGCAAGATTCTACGCAACAACAGTTAAATAAACTAAATGCGACAGATATCAATGAAAGATTTAGAAATTTAGAAAGTTTAAACGAAATAGGTTATCTAAAGCGAGAAAGAGAAGTTCAAAGCTTTTATCTCTACATCATAGCTATCTTCTCTTTAATGACAATAGCTATCATCCTATTGATTTATTTTTACTGGAAAAAATCCAAAAAGAATGTTGCAGCGCTTACCAATTTAAATAATGAAGTAAACTTGCAAAGGGAGCGCTTAGAAGATGCCTTAACGGATTTGGAAAAAAGTGATAAAGAAAAGGATAGAATTTTGAGAGCTGTTGCTCATGATTTACGCAACCCGATAAGTGGGGTAGTAAGTTTAACTACGTTAATGTTAGAAGAAGATCGGGAAGAGGAAGATAGAGAAAAGCACCAGCTCATTAAAGATACCTGTGTTGGTGCCTTAAATTTAATCAATGAATTGATCGAGGCAGCAGAAAATCAAAGCAAAGAACAATTAATAGCCAAAAGAGCTAATATCGATCTTGTTGCTTTAGTTGGTAATGCAATAGAGCTATTGCAATTTAAAGCACAAGAAAAAAAGCAAATCATTCAATTTAATGCCACAATTACACCAGTTACGGTAAATGTTGATGGAGAAAAAATACTAAGGGTAGTGAATAATCTAATTAGCAATGCCATTAAGTTTAGTTACGAGCATACACACATATTGGTAGAAATAAGTATTACAAATGAAAATGTAATGGTGCTGGTTAAAGATAAGGGGATTGGTATTCCGGTCGCTATACAAGAAAATGTGTTTCAAACTTTTACCAAAGCCAAGCGAAGCGGAACACAGGGAGAAAGATCCTATGGCTTGGGGTTATCTATCTCCAAACAGATTATAAATGCCCATAATGGCGAAATAGGCTTTGAACGTGGAGCAGATGAGGGAACAGTTTTTTATTTTACCCTACCCTTAGCCAAGTAAATTTAACATTCATGATGGTTTTTTAAGGATAAAATGGACAAAAAGGTTACCTTTGCACATGCTAGAAAAAATCATCATTCTCGATTTTGGTTCTCAGTTTACACAGCTTATTGCACGTCGCGTTCGCGAACTTAATGTTTACTGCGAAATCCATCCATTTAATCATATTCCCGAATTAGACTCAACTGTAAAAGGAATTATTTTATCAGGTAGTCCTTATTCTGTTCGTCAGGAAGATGCTCCATTTGTTGATCTCAACTTATTTACGGCTTATCCATTACTGGCGGTTTGCTACGGAGCACAATTTATTGCGCAACAAAGCGGAGGAGATGTTCAGGCATCCTCGACAAGAGAATATGGTAGAGCAAATTTGAATTTTGTAAACAATGGCAATAAATTGTTTAAAGGTATCAATATCGATTCTCAAGTTTGGATGAGCCATGGCGATACAATTAAAGAGGTTCCAGCTAATTTCGAGATTATTGCAAGTACAGCTGAAGTGAAAGTTGCAGGTTATCAGGTAAAAGATACCAATACTTATGCCATTCAGTTTCACCCAGAGGTTACCCACAGTACCGATGGTAAAATATTACTAGAAAACTTTTTGGTAGATATTTGTGGTTGTGCTCAAGATTGGACAGCAGATGCATTTGTGGAAACTACAATTGCAGAATTGAAAGCCAAATTAGGAAACGATAAAGTTGTTTTAGGTTTGTCTGGAGGTGTTGACTCTAGTGTAGCAGCTATTTTATTGCATAAAGCTATTGGAACAAATCTACATTGCATTTTCGTAGATAACGGTCTGTTAAGAAAAGATGAGTTCGAAAGTGTATTGGAGCAATACAAAGACATGGGGCTAAACATTAAGGGGATCGATGCAAAAGATAGATTTTTGAGCCAATTAAAGGATGTTAAAGACCCTGAATTGAAACGTAAAGCTATTGGTCGTGTATTTATCGAAGTTTTTGATGATGCTGCCCACGAAGTTCAAGACGTAGTATGGTTAGCCCAAGGCACTATTTACCCAGATATTATCGAATCTGTATCTGTTAAAGGACCATCTGCAACCATAAAATCTCACCATAATGTTGGCGGTTTGCCAGACTTTATGAAATTAAAGATTGTGGAGCCATTAAATACTTTGTTTAAAGACGAGGTGAGAAGAGTAGGTAAAACTTTGGGTATTGAAGGCTTTATTTTAGGTCGCCACCCTTTCCCTGGCCCAGGTTTAGCTATCCGTATTTTGGGCGATGTTACTCCTGAGAAAGTTGCCATTCTACAAGAAGCAGACGCTATTTATATCAATAACTTGAAAGAAGCAGGTTTGTACGATAAAGTGTGGCAAGCAGGTGCTATCTTCCTTCCAGTACAATCTGTAGGGGTTATGGGCGATGAGCGTACCTACGAAAATGTGATTTGTTTACGTGCAGTAGAATCTGTAGATGGAATGACTGCCGATTGGTGCCACTTACCATATAACGTGCTAGCGAAAATCTCTAACGAAATTATCAATAAAGTTAAAGGAATTAATAGAGTGGTATATGATATCAGCTCTAAACCACCAGCAACTATTGAGTGGGAATAAAAAAAGAGATTTATAATAGATTTTTAATGATTACACCGATTGATTTGGTGTTTTCCTTCGCTGAAGGAATTCTTTTGGCACAATTTGTGGCAAATAAAAACTAAATACAAAAAATGGGCATCAACAGAAAATCAAGCTTTAATTATTTGGTATTTTTATGTTTATTGATGGTGGCTTGTACACCAAAAGTAATTACGCCAGTAAAGAAACCAGTTAAAGAGGTTAAAAAGGAAACTAAAGAAGAAAAGCCTGTTAAAAAATTTACAGCAGCAGGCATTTCTTTATTGGTTCCATTTAAATTAAACCAACTTAACCTACAAACGGCAACTAAAGCTCAAGTAGAAAGAGCAGATATGGCTATAGATTTTTATCAGGGTGTTAAACTTGGGATAGATTCAGCTGCTGCTCAGGGTTTAAATTTTAACCTCAATGTATTCGATACTAGAGACGAAAATGGCCAAGTAGCAGCTTTGCTTAAAAAGGAAACGATTAAGAATAGCAACCTTATTATTGGTCCAATTTTCCCGGAGGGAGTTAAACAAATGACCAGTTATGCCATTGCTAATGATATTCCTGTAGTTTCTCCATTGGCGGCTTCTAAGCCAAGCGATTTCAATAATCCTAACCTTATTTCTATAGTTAATAATATAGATCAACATGCTATGGCTGTGGCAGATTATATAGCCAAACATTACCAAAGCAGTAACACAATTATAGTAATTATCAACCCTCGCAAAACTGCCGACGAACAATTTGCAGCGCCATTACGTAACCACTTAAAGGCAAAATATCCAGCTTTTATAGTTCAAGAGTTTACCTCGGCCTATGCTTATGAAACCAGAATGATTAAGGGCAAAAAATATGCACTGGTCATCTGCTCATCCGAATCGGGTTTTGTAATACCTAGTGTTGAAAAAATCTATAAATTGAAAAACCTTAAAACAGGTGGGTATGATATTAACCTTTTTGGCCATCCGAATTGGCTAAAACAAAATTACAATGTAGATCAACTCCAAAATTTAAATACAATTGTAAGTACATCTTACCGAGTAGATTACAAAAGTGCGGCAGTTATCAATTTCGTGAAAAAATACCGTGCTAACTTTAGTTATGAGCCTAGCGAATACTCCTTTAAAGGTTTTGATATTGGTTTTTACTTTGGTAAACTATTAACCAAACACGGCGCTAATTATTTAGATTACCTAACCAAAGAAAAATACAAAGGATTACATAATTCTTTCGAGTTTGCTTTTGACCCAGCTTTTGGTTATTTTAATAAACAGTTGATGTTGTTGCAGTACAGAAACAATACGTTAAACTTGGTAGATTAATAGATATTTAATGAGAGTAGAACATCAGGTACGAGCATTTGAGCAGCTTTTGGCTAGTTATAACGGTATTTTACCTTTACATCGCCATTTGGTGGGTTACTTTAAGCAGCACAAACAAATGGGTTCGTCTGATAGGAGATGGGCAACAAGATACATTTATAGCTACTTTAGATTGGGCAAGGCATTACCTAAATTAAGTGTGTTACAAAGATTAGCTATCGCGGATTTTCTATGTAATGATAGCATTAGCTTAGTAGTTAGCACTTATTTAAAAGATCTTGAAAAAGCTATAGGCTTATCAACTAAAGAAAAAATAGTCATAATTAAAAAAACTTATCCTGCTTTTGAATTGTATGATGTCTTTCCTTTTAATGCCGAACTTTCTGCTGGAATTGATAAGCAGGATTTCTTTAGCTCATTATTTATTCAGCCAGATTTATTTATTAGAGTTAGGGAAACGCATATGCAGGCTGTAATTAATCAATTGCAGGCTAATCAGATCAATGCACAAGAAGTTGGAGATACTACTTTAGCCTTGCCTAATGGCACTAAATTAGAGCAGGTAATCAGCGATCCGAGGTTGTACCAAATCCAAGATTGGTCTTCTCAAAAAACAGGTGCCTACTTTGAACCTAAAAAATACGATTATTGGTGGGACTGCTGTGCTGCATCTGGCGGAAAATCGTTGCTGTTGCATAGCTTAGAGCCAAATATTGAACTGTTAGTGAGCGATTTAAGAGAAAATAGCCTTGTCAACCTTCAGGAAAGATTTCAATTGGCAGGTATTAAAAAATACCATGTTAAAACGATGGACTTGCTCCAAAACAACGACCAGGTTTTGCACGATTATGAATTTGATGGTATTTTAGTTGATGCACCTTGCTCAGGTTCGGGTACATGGGGACGTACGCCTGAAATGTTGTACCACTTCGAAAAACATAAAATTGAGAACTATGTGAGGTTGCAAAAAGGCATTGCAGGCAATGTTGTTAAATACCTTAAAACGGGTAAACCGCTGGTTTACATGACTTGTTCTGTTTTTAATGCAGAAAATGAAGAGGTGGTTAAATACCTTGTCGAAAATTTCGATCTAAAATTAGAAAAAATGGAACTGATAAAGGGCTATAAAGATAAAGCAGACAGCATGTTTGTAGCTCGCTTAATTAAGCAAGAGAAGAGCTAATGGTGTCCCCAATTTTTGACTTTATCTTTGATGTGCTTAATCGCCTCAAAAATAACGGCCAAACAGCCAATAATTAGCGTATATTTTTCAAAACCGTTCATAACAAAAGTCTTACAACTATAAGACCAATTTATGCATTTTTTGTTACAAACCTGTATTGGTACGGAATAATTTAATGGCAATGGCTAACAAGATAATTCCAAATGCCTTTCTCAAGATGTTTAATCCAGTTTTTCCAAAAAGCTTCTCTAACCTATTGGTATTTTTTAACACAAAATATACAAATATCATATTTAGGATAATACCTACAATAATGTTCTGAGTAGCATATTCTGTTTTTAAGGACAGAAGGGTAGTCATGGTTCCAGCCCCAGCAATTAATGGAAAAGCCAAAGGTACAATAGAAACTGTTTCTGGTGCTTCTTCTTTAAATATGGTTAGTCCCAATACCATTTCCATCGCCAAGGCAAAAATCACAAATGAACCTGCAATGGCAAAAGATTCTACATCTACTCCAATTACGCTCAGTAAAGTTTTTCCAGCAAATAAGAAGATAATCATCAAAGCGGTAGCTACAATCGCTGCTTTTTCTGATTCGATATGGCCTGCTTTTTTTCGGAGTTCAATGATTATTGGAATGGAGCCTAAAATATCAATAATGGCAAATAATACCATCGTGGTAGACAAAATTTGACTAAAATCGAATTGTAAATGCTCCATGTGTTTTAATTTTGTTACAAAGTTAAATTAATTAATCTTACCTTAATTAACTGGACATTAAATAATTGATTAGAAGTAGAATTGGGTGCGGATAGTTAATACATTGTCGTCCAAATCATTCTGATAATTGTTAAGCTTTGTTTTCTCATTCTTAATCATATCATAATATACCACTGCTTTTAAGTGTGGATTAAAATGGTGCATAAAACCAAATCCGAAAGTATCAAAGCGTACATCAGCGCCAGATAAACCTTTGGCAGCAGTTATTTCTTCTCCTTTAACTTTCAAATTCGGGTCGTACCAATCGTACTTGAAAATTAATTGGTTATCTGTACTGTTTAATGTCTGTACAAAGGTAAAATAGGCGCCGTCAAAGTTTCTGGTGTAGTAAGGTAGTTTAACTGCATTTTTATCGGTCGGTATAGTACCTGGCGTGTTACTTGTGGTTGATGATCCCGTTTGCAAGCCAGTAATGTATTCGGCTCTTAGCTCAGATTTCCAACTTTTCTTTTGTGTAGAGAATTGGATATCTGCACCGTAGTATTTTCTTGGTGCAATTTGGTTAAGGTTGCTGGTCGCCGAATCCTTTACCATTGCCCAGTTATTGTTAACTCGCTGCATCTGGTATTTTATTGGTAGTTGATGATTTAAGCCGCCCAACAGCGCACTTATACCTCCAGATACATTTAGAGGGAACTTTTTAAAGGCATAACTTTTATGGCTTAATCTCAACACAAAATCTTTGCTGTTATCAAACTCTTGCGGACCAGATAAACCTTGTCCATTATAGATGCCTAAATCGAATTGTATATTTTTAAGTTTAGCATCTTTTTTACGTGGATTAAACGTAAACATAACGCCTAAGTCTCTTTCTGTTTTCATTAAAATTTGAGACATCCTGCCACGTTCAGGAGATTCTCTGGAAGAAGATGAAAGTTGGAGTTCGCTACCAAATGGCCTACCTGCTAAACCCGCTGTGAAATAAAACAGTTGAAAATGATGTTCATAGTATCTTCCCCAAAAATCCCTCACATTAACACCTTGTTCTGTACCATCAAACTGGAATACAAAATAAGTTGATGGAGTTCCATCTGCATTAAGTAAACTGTAATCGGCCCTTAACCTACCACGTCTCAATCTAAACCTATTGTCGGTAAAATCTCCAAAATTACCACCTTGGTATTCGGCTGGTGCACCTTTAGCTTGTGCATATTGAAATTGAGGCTGCAAATAACCCCCAAAAGAAACTGATCCGTATTTTTTAGAAATGATGAGCAGGTTATTTACAGTTGTAGAATCGAGTATATCATTGATATTTCTTTGTGCAAAGGCAGAATTACCTATTAAGCCTAATAATAGAAATAGTGTAGTAAGTAAATAAGCTCTCAAAATTTTCATTCGGATATTTTTAGCAAAGGTAATTCTTATTTGTATACTTAACTGAGCCATGCCAAAATTAATTGGTACAAAAAAAGCCACCCGAAGGTGGCTTTAATTATTTCGAATTGTTGATTGTTATTCTCCTGGGAATTTAGGCGCTGGCGGATCTACAGGTTTAATCGTTTTTCCTTTTCTACCTAGTACCGAATGACTACGGCTATAACCAAAGTAGATTACAAAACCGATGGCTAACCATACAAATAACCTTAACCAATTTTCCCATCCTAAACCAAATATCATGGCTCCACAGGCAAGTATACCTAAAATAGGAACAAAAGGAACCCAAGGAGTTTTAAATTGACGAGGAAGATCTGGTTCAGTTTTACGCAATACAATAACAGCAACACATACCAACATAAAAGCAAATAAAGTTCCAATACTTGTCATGTGTCCTACAACATCGCCCGGTACAAATGCAGCAAATAAGCCCACCAATACTAAGATTACCAAGTTACCTTTGTAAGGAGTTTGGAATTTTGGGTGAAGTTTAGAGAAAACAGGAGGGATTAAACCATCTTTACTCATGGTATAGAATACACGGCTCTGACCTAATAACATTACTAAGATTACAGAGGAGAAACCTGCTAAAATTGCAACAGTTACCGATTTACTTAACCAGCTATAAGTTGCAGGCATACCTTCTTTAATTGCAGCAACAACAGATGCTTCGCCACCTTTATTCGGATCTCTAAAGAACTCTAATGGTGCTAATCCTGTTAATACGTGAGCAAATAAGATATACAATAAGGTACATACCGCTAATGATCCTAAAATACCAATTGGCATTGCAGTTTTAGGGTTTTTAGTTTCTTGAGCTGCAGTACTTACAGCATCAAAACCAATAAAGGCAAAGAACACTGTTCCGGCAGCACCCAGAATACCCATTATACCACCAAAGTTGTAGGTTATACCTTGATGATCTGTATAAGTAGTAGCTTCTGGAATATATGGTGTGTGATAAGCTGGGTTAATGTATCCCCAACCTAAAATGATGATCATAACTACAATGGCAACTTTAACAATTACAATTAAGTTGTTTACCATTGCTGATTCTTGTGTACCTCTAATTAATAAAAGGCTTAGTACAGATACGATAAATAAAGCTGGAATGTTAATGATACCGCTTACGCCATCTGGAGATGTTTGAAATGGAGAGTGACACCACTCGTAGGGTATGGGGCTTGCACCGACGACTTCTACCAAGAAATTGTTTAAATACTCGCTCCATGCAATACCTACTGTAGCAGCACCTACCGCATATTCTAGAATTAAATCCCATCCAATAATCCAAGCCATAAATTCGCCCATGGTTGCATAGGTATAGGTATAAGCACTACCAGAAATTGGAATAGATGATGATAATTCAGCGTAACACAATCCGGCTAATGCGCAACCAAAAGCTGCTAAAATAAAGCCTAAAGTTACAGATGGACCCGCATTTTGAGCAGCGGCAGCAGCTGTTCTCACAAACAGACCAGCACCAATAATTGCTCCAATCCCCAATGCTACTAGAGAGCCAGCAGAGAGTGTACGTTTCAAACTTTTCTCAGATTCCGAAGAATCCGCAAGAAGTTCAGAAATTGATTTCTTTAGAAATAAACTCATAAAAGTTTAATTAGTTTTTTTGATTAGTTTATAGTAGTTGTAATTTGATTCCAAACCTAAATAAAAATTATTTAATAATAAAGGGGATTTTTATTCAAAATCCCCTTTATTTAGTAACATTTATGAGCTTATTAACGATGCGTTAACGTGTCAACTTCGTTTTTAAGTGTATCTATTTTCTCATTCCCTAAAGAATCGATACTTTTTTGAATTCGGATCTCTTTAACCACTTCAGTTACATGCGGTGCATCTGATGCACTGATGGCAATATATGGCGCAATTACCAAAGAAACGATAGACATCAGTTTAATTAAAATATTCATCGATGGGCCAGAAGTATCTTTAAATGGATCACCAACAGTATCTCCCGTTACAGAAGCTTTATGTGGTTCTGATTTTTTAAAATACATTTCGCCATTAATTTCTACCCCTTTTTCGAATGATTTTTTAGCATTGTCCCAAGCACCACCAGCGTTAGATTGGAAAATTCCCATCAATACACCAGATACAGTTACTCCAGCTAACAAACCACCTAATACTTCTGGGCCAAAAATAAAACCTACAACAACAGGGGTAATTAAGGCAATAGCTCCTGGCAACATCATTTCTCGGATAGAAGCCTTGGTAGAAATGGCTACACATTTTTCGTACTCAGGTTTTGCTTTGTACTCCATAATTCCAGGGATTTCGCGGAACTGCCTACGAACTTCTTGTACCATATCCATGGCAGCTTTACCCACCGCTTGGATACATAATGCCGAAAATACAAATGGGATCATCCCACCAACAAATAGACCTGCCAAAACAGGCGCTTTGTAAATATCAATAGCTGAAATACCTGCAATACCCACAAAAGCGGCGAATAATGCCAATGAGGTTAAAGCAGCCGATGCAATGGCGAAACCTTTACCGGTAGCAGCGGTAGTATTACCTACGGCATCTAAATTATCAGTACGTTCACGTACTTCTGGAGGCAATTGGCTCATTTCTGCAATACCACCTGCGTTATCCGCAATCGGTCCGAATGCATCAATCGCTAACTGCATAGCCGTTGTAGCCATCATACCTGCAGCTGCAATGGCAACACCATATAATCCTGCAAAGTAATAAGAAGACATAATACCTGCTGCTAAAACTAAAATTGGAATTACGGTCGATTTCATTCCTACAGATAAACCAGCAATAATATTGGTAGCATGACCGGTAGAAGATTGTTGAATGATAGAGTTTACTGGGCCTTTACCCATTGCTGTATAATATTCGGTAACAATACTCATAACAGTACCTACCACAAGGCCTACCATAATGGCATAAAATACATTCATGCTGGTAAACTCATAGCCACGTAAACTTAACGTTGCTGGCAACATCCATTTAACAATAAAGAATGAAGCAATCGCAGTGATTAAGATTGATGACCAGTTGCCCAGGTTTAATGCTGTTTGAACGTTAGATTTTTCATCCTTAATGGTTACAAACCAAGTACCGATAATAGAGAAGATAATCCCTAAACCACAAATCACCATTGGCAATAGGATAGGAGACATGCCGCCAAAATTATCAGTTTTAGCATCAATTTCTTGCCCTAAAACCATTGTTGCCAAAATGGTTGCCACGTAAGAACCGAATAAATCGGCACCCATACCTGCAACGTCACCCACATTATCGCCTACGTTATCTGCAATGGTTGCAGGATTACGTACATCATCTTCAGGGATACCAGCTTCTACTTTCCCTACTAAATCGGCACCCACATCGGCAGCCTTGGTATAAATGCCACCACCCACGCGAGCAAATAAAGCAATAGATTCTGCGCCCAAAGAAAAACCAGTTAACACTTCAATAGCCGTTTTCATGTTAACTACGCTTACCGCACCATCTGCGCCAATTACATTAAAGTAAGAAAGGAATACAATAAATAATCCCCCCAAACCTAGAACCGCTAAGCCCGCAACACCTAAGCCCATTACTGTACCGCCTGTAAAACTTACTTTTAAAGCTTGTTTTAAACTCGTTCTGGCGGCTTGTGTAGTACGAACATTAGCTTTTGTGGCCACATTCATGCCTATGTATCCTGCCAAAGCAGAAAAGAAAGCGCCAATGATGAAGGAAATCGAAATAATCCAGCTAGAGTGGATCTCTTTGCCATTAATTTCGTGAATAGTACCAGAATAGGCCAATAAAGCGGCTGCAAAAACAGCAAAAATGCTTAATACTTTCCATTCTGCTTTTAAAAAGGCCATTGCACCATCGGCAATATAGCCAGCAAGTTCTTGCATGTTTGCATCACCTGCATCTTGTTTGTTTACCCAGGCACTTTTAACGGCCATAACCAGAATTCCGATTATGCCCAATAGAGGGATCGAATAGATTAAATTGTCTTGTAGAAAATCCATAGTTTAAATTTATATTTGGTTGTTAGTTGCGCACCTTTAGCTCCATCTCCGTATTAAACATACCATAACCAGAGATGAAATAAAAATAATACAAGGGTAATAAAAATAAGCATGTTTAGCTAATAATCAAATTTTTATCCATCTGAACGCCAACAAAATTTCGTATTAAGCAATAAACACCGCTCGCCTCTAATTGTTGTTATTTTTTTTACCTCTTTTTTACTATATATTAGCCCAATATAAAGCTAAAAAACCAAACTAAAAACTAAAATGGAACCATCATCAGCATACCTGTTAATAGAAACAGTAAACAAGCTCATGATGGCTTCATCACCATTAAAAAAAAACTAAAAAAAGATGGAAAACGAAAAAGCAGAAGGCTCCTTTAAGAAGAAGCTTGGATTATTTGACGGAACAATGCTGGTAATGGGCTCAATGATTGGCAGCGGTATTTTTATCGTAAGTGCCGATATCATGAGGAATTTAGGCTCTGGTTACTGGCTAATCGTTGTTTGGGTAATTACAGCAGTTATGACTGTAGCAGCTGCCATTTCTTATGGAGAGCTTTCGGCTATGTATCCTAAAGCTGGTGGCCAGTATACTTACCTGAAAGAAATTTTCGGTAAAATGATGGGCTTTCTGTATGGTTGGGGTATGTTTACGGTTATCCAAACTGGAACTATAGCCGCTGTTGGGGTTGCCTTTGGCAAATTTACCGCCTACCTGATACCTGCTTTAAACGATGCTGCTCCAATTTTTCAGAGTGGTGGATATAAAATTACGTGGATACAGATTTTGGCTATTGTGGTGATCCTACTCTTAACTTATATAAATACTAAAGGTGTTAAAAGTGGAAAAATATTACAGAACGTATTTACCGGATCTAAAATTGTAGCTTTAATTGGCTTAATTATTTTAGGCTTTCTTTTGATAAAAGGTAATTTTTGGCAAGAAAACATGTCTTTTCGCTGGGATGCCTTCAATAATCTCAAAACCGATAGCAGTGGAAATTTCTTACAAGGTGGATGGGAATCTATTACTGGAATTACCATAATGGGCGGTATTGCAGCAGCAATGGTGGGTTCAGTTTTTTCTAGCGTAGCTTGGGAAAATGTAACCTTTATTTCTGGAGAAATGGATAACCCTAAAAAGAATGTGGTGCGTTCTATGGTATTAGGTACTTCTGCAGTAATGGTACTTTATCTATTGGTTAATTTTGTGTACCTAAATACTTTAAATAGAGACAGCATTGCTTTTGCCTTAAATGATAGGGTTGCAGTTGTGGCCTCAGAGCAAATTTTCGGAAGTGGCATAGGTACTATCGTGATGGCAGTGTTGGTAATGATATCTACATTTGGTTGTATTAACGGTTTGGTACTTGCGGGTTCAAGGGTTTTCCAAACTATGGCCAAGGATGGAATGTTTTTTAAAGCAGCTATTACAAATAATAAAAATGGCGTTCCAGAAAAATCACTTTGGATGCAAGGAATATGGGCTTCTGTATTATGTTTAAGCGGACAATATGGTAATTTATTAGATATGATATCTTTTGTGATTGTGCTATTTTATATGATCACTGTTTTTGGGGTAATTTATTTAAGATTTAAACAACCTAATTTAGAAAGACCTTACAAAGCCTGGTTATATCCAATTACGCCAATTGTATACTTATTAATTGGTTCTGCATTTTGTATTTTATTGTTAATGTATAAACAACAATATACTTGGCCTGGTCTTATCATTGTTCTATTAGGCGTTCCTGTTTATTTTTTAATCAACAGAAAAAAGGAAGTCACGGTTTAAGCGTTATTTTAAAAGGTTGATATTTAAAGGAGCAGATTTATTTGCTCCTTTTTTTGTGTTGCCATACCATTACTTCGAAATCTGAAATTACTATTTATGCTAGAAAAGCAAGGTGCTGTGCCCATCGGACCCGAAAGTCCCGCCTTCGCTTCAATCTTTTACCACTAAATCCCCTAACGGGACTTGGTAAAAGTATTTCCGCACCAGTCGGGTTTAGAGAACAAAACTAGTGCTGTATAATTAAGATCCAAACCCTATCCATAATTCACTACTTTAGTAAAAAAACGCTAGGCTGAAATGCTTATTTGTGTATAAAAGTTTATAATGGTTATTATAGTACAATTAATAAGGCTTAAAACAAAATTTTGGTTGTTACTTTGCACCAATCTGTAAGTCAGCGGTAAGTTTACGTTAAAAAACCGCTAAGCCGAAAGGCAAATTTGAATAACTAATAAATAAGAACAAAATTGGCTCATTATTAGTTGTTTTGTTTTTTTACTAGCTATTGCAAAGGACAAGCGTATGAATACATTTTACTCATTTGTAAGAATGAATTTGAAAAATGAGGGTAAAAATGAACAAGGGAAATTGGTCTGACTTCAACTAAAAAGTGTCTTATACAAATAATGAAAAGAATTATATTTAGGTTTTGGTTAATAAACATTTTAATAAGTATTGCCTTATTCGTTGCTTATAGAATAGTAATTGCAGAAACCGATCACGCTGACGGAAATTTTCTTGAAGGTGTTTCACAAATTTTAGATGTATTTTTAAACGTAACCTACTCATTCGTATATCTCATAGCAATTGTTTTTTGTTCGCTTGCGCTTTTTCTAAATCAAATAGCTAGAATTAGAAATAATTTTTTTCTATCATTATTAACATTTGTAGGCATACCATTATTTTGTGTTATTTTTATAGTTATTAACCTGTTAATGGACGGTCTTTTGTATAATGACACTGTTACCGTGTTCAGAAATCTTGTAATTTTTTCAATAATTTATCTCTTTTTTACAACCTTACAATTTTTCTTATTCAGAAAAAGAATTAACAAACTACGGGTTGAATAAGCAAAACCACCAAAAACAAGGGTTTACCTCCGATGAGGACTTCTCTCTTTGCAATAGGGTTTAGAAGCTGCAAAATTGAAGGGTTCGAAAAGCTTTATAAAGTTTAAATATTAACATAGATCAATGGATATGGCTATCGATTATACTAACTTTGTCATCTAAATTGATAAGAAACAATCATCAAAAACTTAATTAAAAAAGCAATAACATGAGAAAACTACTTTTTGCGCTTCCAGCGCTTTTTTTACTGGCATCTTGCGGAGGTTCTTCGAACAACAATGCTACAACAACTGCAGAGCAGACGGCTGCTGAACAAAAAGGGGATAGCTTCACTATCGATACCGCTACTACTACGGTAGATTGGAAAGGTGCACATAAAGGGGGCTTAGCACCGCGTTGGGGTAAAATTAGCGTAACTTCTGGTACTGTTTCTGTAGCTAACGATTCGGTTAGTGGTGGAGAGTTTGTATTAAATATGGCTTCGCTAACAGTTGATCCGGCATCGGTAACTGAAGAAGGTAAAAAAGCGACAGATTTGGAAGGACACTTAAAAAATGAAGATTTTTTTGATGTAGCAAAATCACCAACTGCAAAATTTGTGATCACTAAAGTAGAGCCTTACACTGCTGCAGCCGGACAAAGCCTTGTTGCTGATCCAAATTACCTGATCAGTGGAAACCTAACCCTTAAAGATAAAACGCTTAACGTAACTTTTCCGGCAAAAGTTGAAGTGAGCGCCACGGATGTAAAGGCTACAGCCAAATTTGTGATCGATAGAACTGCTTGGGGTATTAACTACAAAACAGAAGGTAGCCCAGAAAACTGGATGATCTCTAAAGATGTAGAGATTGGCCTTGAGCTTAATGCAAAGAAAAACTAATTGAACTAAATTTTAATACACCTCATTGATCTAACAGCCCTGCAATATTTTGTTGGGCTGTTTTGCGTTTGCTGAGCAATTTATTCACCATTTCTACTTCATATGCGCTGCCAACACCTACCAAACCAATATCCATAAGAGATGTTTCGCGGCGCTGTAGACAACAAACCTATTGAGATGCCCATGAGCCTTCAGCAATGATGTACTGGTCGCAAAACTAAAAGCCTAAGTTAATAGCATTGTTCTCTAACCTGCGAAATGCAATACTTCCATTGAAAAAAAATTATTTCAACACCTCAACCGGAAAATCATTCCCTAAACCATAGCTAGAGGGCAATTGACTATTGCCACCATATTTCTTTACCAATTCTGGTACACGTAATTGCAAGAAGTTTTTCAACCCATTTACGGTAATCATCTTGTTTTTAGAAGCTTCGCCTTTTAGGGCTTGCAACAATACATAGGTAAAAGCACCATGACCAAGTTGCGCAAATTCTTTTGCTGTTTCTGTACTGCCACTTGCTGCAATCCAATGCGTACCTGTGCTTCTAGAAACTACGGCTAAGCTTTTCTGTTGTTCGCCATCGTGCCTCATCATTTTTTCGTAAGCCCCGGCACTTTGGCAGGCGTCTAAAATGAAAACTTGTTTTTGTGCCAATATATCAACAGCATATTCCTGTAGTTCTTTAGCTGCAATGCCATTTTTGAGCAAACTCTGGTCAGCGTCGGTAACATCGGCACTTACCAAGTAAAATTCTTTGGTATCTGGATATATATACCCATGACCAGCAAAGTAGAAGATAAATACATCCTTCGGTTTGGCATTTTGTTTAATTTCATTTAGCGCGGTTTTAATATCGGCATTATTGGCTTTCGCATCGCTAAAAAAATATGTTTTTACATTGGCCAACATACTCTTGGCATCTTTTTCTACCTCATCTTTAAAAGCAGTTGCATCTGGTAGGGCATAAGTAAGCGGATTTATTTTATTGGTGTAGGTATTGATGCCTATTACCATTAAATGTAGCGTAGCATCTTTATCAATCAAGTCTATTGGGCCGGTAATGGTATTGGTATTTGTTTTTGGTGCTGGTGTGGGTACTCCATTTGCTGTATAATTCACCGTAATTTCATCGGCATCACTCTCCGTACGTTGACTATTTAGGGAAATCGCATTAAAAATATTTCTGCCTGGTAGCAAGTTAATGGTGTATTTTTTAGTTTCAACGCCATCATTATCCGTTACGGTTAAATTTCTAGTTGTTATAGTGGCCACTTTGCCATTATGGAAGAGCCTTATTTCATCTACTTTATCTTCTGGAGCAGTAGCCTTTACGGTGATCTCTGCAATGCCTGTAGTATTGGCGTAAATCACATTTTCATCCACCACTTCTAAATTACGTTGCTTTTCTGCATAGATAATTTGGTTGATAGGTTTTGGTTTAAAACGAATAGGCGGAACAGGTGCAAAATTTTCTCCTGCAACCAAACGAACAAAAAGATTAGGGGTGTAGTAGCGCTCGTAAATTTTATCCAAATTGATGATCTCTCGATCCTGCACGTAATACAATCTTTTCATCCCATTATTTGTGCCATCAAAGCGACCATCTGCGCCCACAAAAACCCAATCAGCACTATTTTCAAAACTATATAGTGTGCCATAAAAAGCACCTGTTATGGCATTATAGGCATTCATGGTTTGGTCTTCGTTTATCGTATATAACGTACTGTCGTTCTCGGTAAACTGAATATCTTTAACAGGAGAAGTAATGTGGCTCAATTGAAAAGTATGTGCTCCATATATTGTTTTTACAACAGTACCTTTATCGTCTGCATAAGAAACAAGAATAGCATCTAAATTATTATTGCTATGAAATTTCACATTGTTAAATGGGTAGAATTGCGTGTAATCAGTAAACTTTTTAGTGGTTACTTTTCCAGTGCTCAGCTCAAACTCATAGATCACCTCATTTCCCATTATCCTAAATAGGTTGTCTTTTGTTTTTTTTGCTTGGTGAATTAGAAATGGATGTGGTTTAAACCTACGTGCAAAAGAATCACGATCAGGTATTTTCTGATTTTCTAAAAAACCTGTAGAGTCATAAGCAAATGGAAGCGAAGCAATTACTTTTTCAGTTTTAAGGTCGAAAACTTTTAGCGTTCCCTTGAAGTTATTTTCTGCAATGGCAAGTAATCCACTTTTTTGATCTAAAACCACTTGTTTTGTAGCTCGAGGCCTTTCTATAAAGGGATCATACCAATCCTTTCCAGATTCTTGCTCCCTAACCGTTGCACTAATTATTTTCTGAGCAATTTTGGTAGTAAGGTTATACTTATACAAATGGTAATCATATCGATTTACCTTTTTTTTATCAAAATCTCCGGCAGTATAATAAATTACACCAGGTGTATTCAGCGTAAACATTTCGGGTGTGCCAGCAAATGCATTATATTCCTTTTTTAAAAGCTGAACATCAAAATCATTTGCTGCAAAAGGTGTAAATGAACCTTTCGATTTACTGTAAAAGAAGAATTTGTCTGGCAGTCCTGAGCCTATTGGTTTATATTGTAACATATAATTGTCGTTGCTCAGCTTCAAAGGTGCCACAGTTGTTTTTAGTTTGCTGGGCATGGTATCTTGCAAGGTAATTGCTGCCCTTTCTAAGTCTACCGTATAAAATGACTGGTGTGTTCTATAACTTCCACTTGCATTTGCTTCCGATAGGTAATTTGAACCCGTGAAACTTAACAAATTACCATTGCGGGTGATAGTTGGCTGAACAATTACTGGTAACCCTCTACTCACTGCCATTTTCTTGTTGTTGTTCAGGTCTACCTTAAAAAGCTGATTGTTCTCGGCAAAATAGATCAGCGTATTTTTTTTGTTGATTAATGCGGCAAGTTCGATTTCGTTTGCATAATTAAACAATACCTTTTTCTCTACTACACCACCTTTCCCCAGAATAACTGCTTCTTGCTTGCGATAGGCATTAGATCTTGCCAGAAAAAATAGATTGCCCTCTCTAAAACTCTCCTGCATGTTTAATTGAAGGTCGTATTGGGTAAAGGAAAATTCTTTATTGGCATAAATATCCCAACCTATTTGCGCAATACCCGATTCGCCAACGCTCACTTGAAACGACATCAGTCCGGTTTCTGGGAATAGCTGAAAATTAAATTTGTTTAATGGTCGTTCGGGTTCTCTTAATTTTTGTTTGGTACTTTGGGGGAAATCAGTACTGATCACTACTTTTTTTGCATCCAAGTCAATTACTTCATACTTTCTTTGGTAAAAATTAATAATTCTACCATCAATCAATGGGAAAAAGTATTTTCCATCTGAGAAATCTCCTTCCAATTCTGGTAGATCCATGTAATTTTTAACTGTAGCTGAGCCAAGTTCCATCGCTTTTATAATTAAACTATTTCCTACTGTTTTAGTAACATCGTTAGTAAGACCTACAAAGTAAATAGTTTTAGAGTCTGCAGAGAAAGCGGGTGCTGTAAATACGCTTGGTACACTTGCCAATAGCTTTCCAGTAATCGTAGAATATACTTTCAGCGTATCCTGTAAAGTAGTTAAAGCAATTGTTTTCCCATCTCCAGAAACTGTTGGTCGCTCCAGTCGTAGAGATTTTAGGCCATCTAATCCATCTCTTGTTAAAACCTTATTGCTATAATTAAAAGTGAGCAATTGGCGCATTGTTTTCACATCCCACATAATAACCTTAAACTCATCACGGGTGTAGAAATACTTGTTCTGTCTGTCTACTACTATGCTTTGCACTTTTCCGGTATGCGAAGTTGGAACAACGAGTGTAGCATTTTGAGCCAGTAATTGATTATTTAAACAACCCAGCAAAAACACCACTACAATTGTTTTGAATTGTGTTTTTTTTAGACTGTAGCTAACAAAAAGGGAATGGATTAACGTAAATTTCATTATAAATTGCTGATCAAAAGATGTACCTGCAAATTAGCATGAGTAGGGTAGAGATTATATACCCTGAAGAGGGTATTTTTATTTGAATTATGCTCTATATTTAAATCAATGATACCTATGTGATAAAAAATAAGATTTAGAACAGCCAAAATTTTTTTAGAAAAGACAAAACATTGCCCACTAATGCGAAAGTCTAAATAGCTGTTGTAGGTTAAATTAAACAACACCAACTGTCGGCATTTTTAAAATTGATCTGAGAAGCATGTTAGATCTGAAGACGATTTTTTACTTTGGCAAATAGGGAAGGTTTTGGCATATTTTTATTGATTTCTTGAACCGTTCCGTAAACCTTGGTACAAATGCCTTCTCTGTAATTAGACTTGCCTATAGTATGTATCCAAGTTTCTTTTCCCTGTGTTGTTTCTATCATTAATTTCAAATCCCAAGGTATACCCTTTTCAATTGCCAAATTAACTGCTGATGAGATTTTTGTTCTGCTTTTTCCTTTTTTGTAAAAATTGATAGCATCAATTATATTAGGGGTGTAATCCTCTTCAACACCATGGATCTCTTTGGTAATATTTGTCCATATCAATTCATTATTAGTAAGGTCAAGTTGCCAACCACCAATACGGGCAAGCTTACTGGTTTGTTCAAGTACCTGATTATACATTTCGGCAGAAAGCAATTGGGCATCTTGAGCCTCTTTTATGGGTGTTAGGTCTCTTGTTACTTTTGTAAAGCCTATGGTATTGCCCTGATCGTTATGTATGGCTGTGATCACAATACTGCCCCAAAATTTGCTGCCATCTTTTCTTACCCGCCAACCTTCATCTCTGGCAACGCCTATTTCCTCAGCCTCTTTAATTAATCTTTTTGGCCTATTGTTTTTGATATCTTCATCAGTATAAAAAACACTAAAGTTCTTGCCAAGTATCTCATTAGGTTTATATCCTTTTATTTTTTCTGCGCCATTGTTCCAGTTCTCAACAGTTCCTATATCATCGAGCAATAAGATGGCGTAATCATCAATTTCCTCAACCATTTTGTTGAAACGAATTGTCCTTAAATCCTTACTTGCAATTGTTTCGGCTATAATATCATAAATTGTTTTATCAAAATTATGCGTGGCGGTTTCAAACATGGTAAGCCATTCTTCATCAATAGCTTGGTAATTTTCCTTAGCCAAATTGATTAGGCCCATTATTGATGTTAACGGTTGCCTGATCTGGTGGGATTGCAGTTGGGCAATTTTCGTTAAGGAATCATTTTTTGCTTCAGTTTGCTCAATCTGCTTTTGTAGCTGCTTACGGCTCATCTCCAGTTCCATGAGAAAAATGACCTGCCTTGCAAGTATGGGTAATATTTTCTGTTGTATTGAGGTAAGTGTATTAGGTTTCTGGTCAAAAAGGCATAAAGTGCCCAACTTCAGTCCGTTATGCAGCATAAGTGGAGCTCCGGCATAGAACCTCAGGTTAGGATCTTGATGTACCAATGGATTGTCAACAAAACGGGGGTCTTGTGCTGCGTCGGTTATCATAAACAAATCATCCTGTCTAATCCCATATTGGCAGAATGATGTTTCTCGGGGCATTACCTCAATGTCGGTACCTGTTCTTACCTTTAGCCAATTGTGTTCTTTATCTAAAAATGTAATCAGTGCAACTGGTTTATCACAAAGCTGTGCGGCCAGCTCCACAATGTCCTGAAACTCGGATGATTTATTAAAATCGAGTTCCAAAAATCTGCTTACTTCCTCAAGTCTTTCCTTTTCTGCATTGGCCATAATTACCGTGTTCTATTTTATGATATACGAATAATTCCCTTGTTAAGTTGTTATCAAACAGATTCCTCGGATCGGTAATCTTAAATTAATTTTTAAGCCATGTTTTTAGGCTAAAATGTGCAGTATTTTAAAATTTAATGGTTTTTAGCGTTAATTGATGCAGGAGACAAACTTATAAGAAAAAGCTGAAAGTCTTATTTAAGACCTATCAAAAACTATTTATGCTTTATATATTAGTTGTAATCTATTAGTACAATTCAATTCCATTGCCTTTCTTTTGTCGCTGCTGGGCCAGCTCGTTTGTCTTTAGCAAAGTTGGGGATTTGGGAACTGCTATTGTTGTAGGTTAGGGCTGCGAGTTAAACCCAGTAGTTTAAACCTTAAACCGTGAAAGTAAGTGGTATAATCAGTTGCTGTGTGCCCTCTCGTAAAGAGAGGATAGTAAAGGCTGTGGGTTAAACCAGTCGCCAGAGATAGAAGCGCAAGTATTGCCTTCGCACTCCATTGCCAACACATCATCTAAATATTAACCTGTATAGCCTGATAAGACTAGGTTTATCTCTTTATATATTTGGTAATCTATTTAGCTATAATTAAACCTAACAAGGCTATACTATAATGAGTTACACCATCTTTATTGGTAGCTAGTAACTGCCATCCCTTATCAGGTGTAGATCTATAACTATTTACAGCTGTATTTCCTTTGTTAATGGTGCCTAGAGATTGACGTAACTGGCGATTCCTTTTGTTTTCGTTTATCGCACTCTTTATCCATCTCATCCCAAATAAGTAATTACCAGGCGCTAATGAGATATCAAAAGGTGTTAAAGAATAGCTATTCCAAAAAAAATCATATTGTTCAATTCTCAATGGTTTAACTATTGGTACTTCGGCATATTTTTCACCAACCTGCTTATAAATTACAAATTCAAATGGGATATTGGTTTGGCTTGTTGGATAGTTGGGGATATAGAACAGAAATGATTTTAGGCTTGAACACTTGGTTAGGGTAACACTATTTACTACAGAAGAATTAAAATCTGGAATACCATGTATTACACCATTTCCCCATGCTCCGAAATAACCTAGGATTTGTTCTTTGGGTGGGCTAATTATTACCTCGTTCAATAAAATAGAAGCTGGAAGTAAGAGGATGGTAGTGTCTGTTTTAGGCTGCGGAAAAGTTTGGCTAATATAGCCCAAAAAGGAAATTTTAATTAGGCCAGCCTGGGCTGTTTTGGTAAAAGTTCCATTGTGATCTGTAATTCCCAAATATCTGCCATCCAAAGAGATGCTTGCATTGGCCAAAGGTTTTAAATCTGGATGGCTAATTACCCTTATTGTTTGCGCAAGAACTGTTGTATGCATTGCAATGGATAAAAGAATAAAATAGATTATTGATTTACTGGTATCCATCAGATTAATTTAATGCTAAATATAATTATTAAAAAATTAAAGCGCAAAAGGTAATCATTTGCGCAAGATGAGTTAATTCTCAATAATTAAAGGCAAATTAACCAAAAGCCCCAATTCCTTTAACACTTGCAACAATCCATTAACCAATACTATACTTTTTTTCAAAACTCTTTTTTGGCAATAGTTTTAAATAACTTAAGGACAATAAGCTCAAATTTTTTACTTAAAAACCTAAGATTATGTCAACAACCTACGAAACCGGACATGCCAAAAATGCCGCAAATTTCCAAATCCTAATTGCCAATGTAACCGGATATGGAGCAAGCTATAATCCATCAATGGCATCTATCAAATTGCCAAATTTAAATGCATTGGCAAACGCAGCCAACGCAACCATTGCTAACCTCAATAGTTTGTTACCCCGCTATAGCAATGCCGTAGCCGAAAGATAAGCCGCTTTTGAGCCACTTAGCAGATTAAGTACCAAAATGTATAATTCTCTAAAAGCAACAGACGCCATTAAACAAGTAAAAGACAATGCCGAAACCAACCACCGCAAACTATCTGGCAGAAGAGCAAGCGCAAAATTAAGCGAAGAAGAAAAACAAATGCGATTAGCAAAGGGAGACGAAGTAAAGCAAATATCAGCTTCGCAGAAAAGTTACGATAACATGTTAGATACGCTCGATAAGCAGATTAAATTGCTTGCTGATATTCCATCTTATGTGCCAAATGAGATAGAACTACAAATAGCCACCCTTCAAGAATTGTTTAATACCTTACAAATAAAAAATACCGCAGTGCAACAACAGTTGGTGCTATTAAACGCAGCAAGAATTGCACGTAATGAAGCACTTTACAATGCTAAAACAGGGATAGTTGCAGTAGCACAAGATGTGAAGAATTGTGCAAAATCCGTATTTGGCGTAAGCAGTGCAAATTATAAATTGATCTCTGGCATTGCCATCAGAAAAATTAAAATTTAAAATATGCAATCAATCCTTCCTTCCCAAGACAAATAATAAACAACAGTTGAAATTAAATCAACCGCTGTTTTATTTTGCATACCTAAATAAAAATGGGCAGCCCCAAGCTGGTAAAATCGTATAGCAACATCATAATTACAACCTCAACTGTAATAATGCTTACTGCAAGCATCATAACGTCAACTGCAAGTGTCATAACGTCAACTAAAAGCATCATACTGTTAGCTGCAAGCGTCATAACATCAACTGAAAGTATCATAACGTCAACCACAAGTATGATAATTGCAGCCTCAACTTTGATAATGGCAACTTTACTAATAGTCGTATCAGCTGCAAGTATGGTATTAACAACTGTAAATGTAAAATTTTAATTTAAAGAGCTTTGTAAGCCCTAAATGTGATTAATTGCCCTTCGGTGCAGCCTAGATTTATTCATTACTTTTATTGTTTTAAAGGTATTCATGCTTTCGCGTTGCTCAGGGTTGTTTCTTTTCATTATGGAAAAGAAAAGATTCCTTCAGCGGCTAGCTGGGAAATTGTTAAATGATTTTTATGCTGGATGAACACGTCATCTATACGGATTTTTAGGAAATAAATTACCTCTCAGGATTGATAATTTTGGGGGAAGAAATAGATGAACAACCTCTCCATGAATGTTTGCGCACGGCTCGAATAGGGATATCTCCCAACTTATCCTTATCTTTGCAGGCAATGGGAACAGCATTAGATTCGGGGATAAAAGGATACAGAAGTTACGGCATACACTTGCGTGAAAAATACAATGGTCAGCGTGTATTTAAAACCATTGTAGATGGCGGCTTTACCTGTCCAAATCGCGATGGTAGCAAAGGTTATGGCGGCTGTACTTATTGTAATGTAGATTCTTTTACCCCAGAGCCTTCTCGCAAATTGCCCACTATTAAGGAGCAGTTAGAAGAGGGGATGCGAAGGGCAAGAGCTTCTTACAAAGCCGATAAATTTATTGTTTACTTTCAGCCCAATACCAATACCTATGCGCCAACACATTATTTAAAGATGATGTATGACGAGGCTTTATCGGTAAATAAGGAAGATGTAGTGGGTTTTTCGGTTGGCACCCGTCCAGATTGCATTGATGCAGAAAAGGTTGCGCTTTTAGAAAGCTATACCGATCGTTATGATGTTGATTTGGAAATGGGCATGGAATCGATCTATGATGAAACGCTTAACCAAATTAATAGAGGCTGTAGCCATGGCGAGTTTGTGAAGGCGGTTAAATTATTAGAAAATTCTAAGTTAGAGTTATGTGTACATACTATTTTTGGCTTTCCTTGGGAAACCAGAGAGATGATGTTGGGTTATATTCATGAGATTAATCGGTTCCCTCAGATCAAGTTCGTAAAATTTCACCATTTGCATATTGTAGAGGGTTCGATTATGGGTGCCAAATACAAGAAAAATCCTTTCAAATTATTTACCCTAGAAGAATATACAGATTTATTGTGTGAATTTATTCCCTTTTTAAGGCCAGATATTGTAATCCAGCGTTTATTTGGTATTTCTGATTGGGATTTGTTAATAGCGCCCAACTGGGGATTGAACAAATCGGCCATTCAGACTTATATCGATAAGGAAATTGAAAGAAGAGGAGTGCAGCAAGGTTCCGCTTATCAGGGATAAAGGGTTTGGCGTTTAGCGTTTAGCGTTTGATTTCGGATAGCAGTTCAACAATTAAACAGTTCAGCAATTAAACAATTTACCAATTCAACAACATTTACCGTTTTTTATAAACCCCAAACATTTCGTTGGTTTTCTTTTCTCTAAAGGTAAAAATGGCTTTAATCTTATTGCCAACCATAACAGCGTGAGCAATATTTCCCAAAACTCCAAGCGGCAGGCCATAAGTTAAAATATCTGTCATTTCTACACCTCCTTCAATTGCTTTAAAATGGTGCTGGTGGTGCCAGAATTTAAATGGACCAAAACGTTGCTCGTCTATAAAATACTTTTGCTCTAATACTTGGGTAATTTCTGTCATCCAATTGAGGTTGATGCCAAATAGGGGAGAAACTTTATAGGTAATGATCATTCCAGGATACATCTTATCATTTTTATCAAATGCCGATGTCACTTTAAAGGCCATGTCATCTGGTGTAATCTCTACCAAATTAAAAGGAGAGGAGAAAAAATCCCAGGCTTCTGCTAACGAAATGGGTAGACACTGCTTATAAGTTAAATGGTATGAATTCATGATTAGGTAAATGTACGATTATATCTATAATCTGGATTTTTGCGATTTTATTAGATTTTAATATGATTTACTGGTTTTTTTTGGATACATATCTATGTAAATCTTAATTTTTATTGAAATAAAATTATTTTTTAACAAATAATGGAGTTAAAATGTTTTTTGGGTGTTTCGATTTGTTATTTTTTATTAATATTTATGTTTTTAGTTTAAATATTTCTGTTTTTATTTATTATTTTGATGAAATTTTATATTTTTTATTAAATAAATTATGAAATTTTGAATTTTTATATCTAGTTTTATCTTAATTAATCAAAAATCAAACGCTAAATATTAAAATTCATGAGTACAAATTTATTTAAACAGTATGCTCCTTTTGCAGTTTTGTTAATACTTGCAATTTTGGCGCTATTTATTCCACTACTTCCTAACTTTGATGAAGGGAAATACAATGCTGCAGATGTTGCATTTATATTGATCGCAGCTGCCCTTGTGTTCTTGATGACACCAGGTTTGGCATTTTTCTATGGGGGTATGGTTCATCGTAAGAATGTACTTTCTACAATGATTAAAAGTGTGGTTGCTGCTGGGGTAATTACGGTACTTTGGATAGTTGTAGGATTTAGTCTTGCTTTTGGAGATTCGATAGGTGGATTTGTAGGCGATCCAAGAACTTTCTTGTTTTTCCAAGGTGTAAACTCAGGTCCGGCTTGGGGTACTATTCCACTTTCTTTATTTGCAGTTTTTCAATTAATGTTCGCCATCATTACACCAGGCTTGGTAGTAGGTGCGGTGGCAGAACGTATTAAATTTACTTCATACATTTTATTTATTGTATTGTTCGCCATATTTGTTTATTCGCCATTGGCACACTGGACTTGGCATTCAGCAGGTTTCTTGTTTAAAATGGGTGTATTAGATTTCGCGGGTGGTACAGTTGTACACATTTCTGCTGGTATGGCTGCATTGGCTGGTGCGTTGGTATTAAAACGTAGAAAATCTCACTTAGAGCATAAAGAAGTTCCACCTGCTAATATCCCTTATGTATTAATTGGAACAGGTTTACTTTGGTTCGGTTGGTTTGGTTTTAATGCTGGATCGGCATTGGGTGCAAATGCATTAGCTGTTTCTGCTTTCTTAACTACCAATACTGCTGCGGGTGCTGCAGGTTTAGGTTGGATGTTTTTTGATGTAGCTAGAGGTAAAAAACCATCTGTATTAGGTTTCTGTATTGGAGCTGTAGTAGGTTTAGTAGCCATTACTCCAGGTGCAGGTTTCGTAAGCATTCCATCAAGTATATTTATTGGCGTTTTTGCTGCGGTTGTTTCTAACCTTGTTGTTTCTTGGAAACAAAAGACAAGCTTGGATGATACTTTAGATGTTTTCCCTTGCCATGGTGTTGGTGGTATTGTGGGGATGTTGCTAACCGGTGTATTTGCTACCAAAACTGTAAATGCGGCTGGTGCAGATGGTTTGTTGTATGGCAATCCAGAGTTTTTCTTTACACAATTAAAAGGTGCAGTTATTGTAATCATCTTTAGTTTTGTAGTATCATTCGCGATCTTCAAATTGATTAATTTGATCCAACCAATTCGTGTAACCGAAGAAGAAGAAGAAGAAGGTTTGGATGCAAGTCAGCACAACGAAAAGTATTCTCAAGGTACTTTGATCGTAGCCGGACAAGAAGTTCCAAACGTATAAGATTTAGCAGTTTAGGTTGATGCCATGTCGACCTAAACTGTTCTATCTCTCCCAAAATAATTCATCTAATTTTAACGCTTTTAACTTTTTAACCATGAAATTAAAATTCATTTTGCCTGCGCTTGCCCTAAGTTTTAGTACTGTTGCTTACGCACAAGAGACCACTCCGGCTCCATTGCAAATCTCAGGTTCTGTAGATACTTATTATAAATACGATTTTAATAAAGCGAGTAATATCAAAACTTATTTTGCTAATGAACATAACTCTATTTCTTTAGGGATGATAGATTTGGCATTGAAGAAAACAACAGGTAAAGCATCTTTTGTAGGTGAGCTTTCTTTTGGCCCTCGTGGTCAGTCTCAATCTATACCAAATGCGGCAGGTTTGTATGACGAGACTACCAATAGTTTCAACATCCAAAATTTATATGTGAGTTATGCCTTTACTGATAAATTTAGCATGACTGCGGGTTATATGGGCACATTTATCGGATACGAAGTAATCTCCCCGGTAGCTAACTTCAATTACTCTACCTCATACTTATTTGGCTCTGGTCCTTTCCAAAATGCAGGTATTAAGGCAACTTATGCATTTTCTGATAAAGTTAGCTTAATGGCTGGTTTGTTTAATGATTGGAATGTTTACCAAGATTTTAATGGCGTATCTCACGTTGGCGCACAGTTAACGGTTACGCCAGTTGAAGGTTGGACTGCTTATTTGAACGCATTATCTGGTCGCAGTGCTGGTGCGCCTGGAACAAGTACAATTTTCGATTTAACCACTGCATATCAAGTTACAGAGAAATTTAAATTGGGTTTAAACGCAGCAGACCATACTGTATCCAATGATAATGGTGGCTATTCTGGCGTTGCGGTTTATCCACAATTTGCCTTTACACCATCAGCTGCTTTAGGCTTACGTGCAGAGTTTTTTAGTTACAAAGGGGTAGGTGGTGCCGCAAGTTCTAGCGTATCTGCTTTTACCTTCTCTGGTAATTTTAAAGCAGGTGGTTTAACTTTTATTCCAGAAATTCGTTTTGACAGCGATAAAGATTTGACACAAAGTTTTGCAGATAAAAATGGAATTGTTGGTTCTAAATCAGCATCTCAATTTTCTTTAGCTGCAGTTTACGCATTTTAATAAAATATAACGCAATCTTTAGAACGTCTCGAATTTTCGGGGCGTTTTTTTATATTTATCCTATGAAGTTTTTATCTGGTCTATTCTTTTTTGTAAGTTGTTTTGTTATTGTCAATGCCCAAACGGAGCAATCTTTGCCTGTTGATGAACAAGGAAAGTTCATCTACTATGAGGTTGTAAATAGCACTGCTGCCAAAGATTTACTTAAACAAAGAGCAATTAATTATGCTAAAAAGCAAAATAAAGATTTAAAATTTAAGGCTATACAGGGCGATACCGCTTTGTTGGCTACAGGCAAATTGGTGATTAATAAAACTTTATTGGTAATGTCCCATCCATCGGGAGAAGTATTGTATAAATTCCAAACTGAAATTAAAGAAGGAAAGTATCGTTTTTGGCTAACTGATTTTAGTTTTATCCCTTATCAAAGAGACCGTTATGGTAATTTTGTGCCCAGTACTTCAATCGGAATTCCTTTAGAAAAAGATCCTGGCAAGTTAAACGCCGGAGAATGGAAGGAATATAAAGCACAAACGGTAAAATATGCTAAAGATCTTGCTGCTAAATTTAAAAATTTCATGGCAAGTAAAACACCAACAGTTTTGCCTGCAGAAGAGAAAGTTATTAAGAAGGAATGGTAGTTTAGGAGGTTGAAGGAATAAAGGTAGAGGGTTGAAGGTTTTCCCAATTTTCTTAACCCTTCGTTTAGCCATTTAATACCTTTTTTTAAAATTAAATACCTTCCCCAGTCGGTAAACAGCCCTCAACCTTAAAACCCTCAACCTTCCACCTTATTAATGTACCATCTTATCTGCACAAGTGCTGCTCGCAAAGGCTTCTGGTTTAGCTTTAAAAATAAAACCCATGCTTAAAATGTAACCCATTGCTTCGTTCAATGCTTTGTTAGATTTAAACATCGGATTGGTATTGATATCTGCATGAACTTCTAAATCAACGTCGTAAATATCTAATAAATCGCAAACAGCATACGCTGTTTCGATAGATTTTTGCACTTCAACCAACATACGTTCCTTAATGCCCATTTTTTGGGCAGTTTTGTCTTGGGCAATGTACATGAAACCACCATGATGTTCTCTCAGCAAAACAATAACGGTCGCAAAATCTGTGATTGCGCCTTTAACTTGCGAATCGGTGCCAATACAAACTTTTAATTTGAAGCCGTTCTCGGTTTCGCGAATAATCGCGTTTTCAACTTCTTCTAAGATAGACGAGTGGATTACCTCGCCACTAAATTTCTTCCAGATCATACGTTTATTGGTGTTAAGGTTAACTCCGCAGGAGCCCCTTAGGGGCAACCCGTAATCAGGTTTCCTAAAATTAATTGCTTTGCATTAGATAATAGTTAAATTGCTATTGTTTATTTGTTAACATTAAACTGGTTATCAACAAGATACGATTAATTTATATTGTATTGTCTTATTGGAGAAAAGCAGGTTCCAGATTTTATTTTTACGTTAGTCCCGCTGTTCGTTTTACTTCATGGTAAGCACAAGGCTTACTTCTATGCTCACTGCCATCGGGTTTATAAAATTTTGCTTGTGCAGCTATGAGGGGTTTTCTTTGCAATAGCTTATGTTTTTAACCCCGAAAGCAGTGAAAATCCTTCTTTCTAAATCTTCGCATTCGCGGAGATTTAGAAAAAGATTGTAACAAATGGCGGGACAAACGATAAAAGAAGCTGCTGTTATTGCGTTTCAAATATATAAAATACATAAACCGTACTCTACAACTTGCTTGTTGCTCATTGCCCCTTAATCATTTTATATAATTACCTTTGCACTATGATACTACAACCAATACTCGATAACCTCAAAATTACAGCGCTGAATGAAATGCAAGAAGCATCAATCTCGGCTACAAAAAAAGGAAACGATATTTTGGTTTTAGCACCAACTGGCTCTGGTAAAACCTTGGCATTTTTGCTTCCTGTTTTAAATAACTTAAACAAAGAAAGTAAAGGTGTGCAATGTTTAATTTTAGTGCCTTCGCGTGAGTTGGCTTTGCAAATTGAGCAGGTTTTTAAACAAATGGGAACGGGTTTTAAGGTAAACTGCTGTTATGGTGGTCACCCGATTAAAACAGAACGCAATAATTTAGAACAACCTCCAGCAGTGTTAATCGGTACGCCTGGTAGAATTGCTTATCACCTGCGTCATCAAAATTTCAATGAATCATTTGTGACTACTTTGGTATTGGATGAATTTGACAAGGCCTTGGAATTTGGTTTCACCGAAGACATGTCTTACATCATCGGAACGCTATTGTCTTTAAAACAAAGGATCTTAACTTCCGCCACTGCGATGGAAGAAATACCAGCTTTTACTGGATTAAAAAACCATAAAGAGATTAACTTTTTACAAGACGTACAATCTGCTCCAGATTTAAAATTGAAGAAAATACAGACTACTGCAGAAGATAAACTTGATACTTTGTTTGAGTTGATTTGTAAGATTGGTAGCAAAACGACTTTAATTTTCTGTAACCATAGGGAAACTGTAGATCGCATTAGTGATTTGTTGATCGATAAAGATTTGGCTCATGATATTTTTCACGGGGGAATGGAGCAAGACGAACGTGAAAGAGCTTTGCTGAAATTTAGAAATGGAAGTATTAAAATTTTAATTACGACAGATTTAGCTTCAAGAGGATTGGATATTCCTGAAGTTGAATATATTATCCACTATCAATTGCCCTATACTGAAGATGCATTTTTGCATAGAAATGGACGTACAGCTAGGATGAATGCCAAAGGAACAGCTTATTTAATTTTGGCTGATGAGGAGAAATACCCATTCTTGAAAGCAGATATTGAAACAGAGAAATTAAAAGGTCCGTATAAATTGCCACAAGACAGCATTTGGCAAACTTTGTACATTAGCGCAGGCAAAAAAGACAAGGTTAATAAAATTGATATAGTTGGGATGCTGCTTAAAAAAGGTGGCTTACAAAAGGAGGATGTTGGTTTAATAGAAGTCAAAGATCAAGCATCTTACGTGGCTATTAAAAGAAAAATGGTTCCTCAAGTTTTAAGAACTTTGGCCAACCAAAGAGTAAAAAACAAAAAAGTAAAAATAGAAACAGCAATGTAACCCCCGACCCCTAAAGGGGAGGGATAATGATAAATTTATAAATAAAATTAATTCCCCTTTAGGGGATTTAGGGGTATGAGCAACAACGATATTATGAAAAAATTAAGGGTAGCATTATCCTTAAATAGCGATCAGATTATAGAGATCTGCAAACTGGTAGGTTTTACAGTTACCAAAAGTGAATTAGGAGATATTTTCAGAAATGATGAACACCCTAATTTCAAAAAGTGCGGAGATCAGATTTTACGTAATTTTTTGAACGGCTTGGTTATCTACAAACGTGGACCACGAGAAGAGAAAAAAGCCTAGTTTTTGTCATTCAGAGCGAAGCGAAGAATCTATTTTTGAAAGAAACAACTCACAGATTTCTCATCACTGCGCTCAATCGAAATGACGGTGTTTACTAATTAATGTCATATCTAGGAATTGTTTTCTTGTTAACAAGTTTCTCAATTTTCTCTAAAAGCACATCCATTTTAAAAGGCTTAGACATAAAATCGTCTGGCGCACATTCCATGTTCTGTACTTCTTTTAGATCATACAAGCCAGACATCATTAAAATAGGGATATGGTTGGTATCTACGTGGCATTTGATTTGACTACAGATTACACGACCATCAATTTTGCCTAAAACCACGTCTAATAAAATTAGGTCTGGTTTAAAGTCATCAATGCGCTCAAAAATGAGCTCGGCATCATTTAATGGCTCTACATCGTATCCGCCAATTTCTAATATCAATTGGATGGTTTCTAAAACATCATCGTCATCATCAACAACCAGTATTTTTTTCATAATTAGGGCAAATATATAATATTGTAATAATAATTATATAACAACATAAATCCAATAGAGTTTAATTTAGTTCACAACTTATTTTTCTTTAAATTAACCAAGTCGAACAAATAAATGAATAATCAGAAATTACAATCAATTACAAGAGTTTTAGGCATAGGTTGCCTTTTAGTTGTTGCAATAGCGCAACTTTTTAAAAGCCAAACTTTTATATCTAATGCTTATCTTCCTTATTTAACTATTTCAAGTTTAATATTGGTAAGCATTAGTTTATACTTAAAGGCTAAATCTGGTAGTTTTAATCACTATTATTTACCGATAAAGTACATGCTGCTATTTATTTCGATTGTAGTTTTAGGGATTTTTTTAATTAATTATTTCACTACTTAGCTTATCCTAAATAAAGTTTCAATTATTTTTGAAAGTTCGAAAACTATTTATATATTTGATCATGGATTTTAAAGAAGCAAAAGATAAGTTTGTACAAACCTGGGGCGCATTGGGCTCGCAGTGGGGTATTAACAAAACAATGGCTCAAATCCATGCATTTTTAATGGTTACTTCAACAGCTGTTTCTATGGAAGAAATTATGGAAGAGCTAAAAATATCAAGAGGGAATGCAAGTATGAATCTACGGGCATTAATGGATTGGGGAATTGTTTACAAAGAATTTAAAGCAGGGGAGAGGCGTGAGTTTTTCACTGCCGAAAAGGATTTAGACGAGCTGGCTACAAAAATTGCGAAAGAAAGAAGTAAAAGAGAGATTAAACCAGCTTTAAAAGTTTTGAAAGAAGTCTCTTCTATAAGCGACAACAGTTCTGCAGAGGCCAAACATTTTAAAGAACAAACTACCAAATTATATGATTTTGTGGCAAAAGCCGATACGATGATTGATAAGGTTACAGAGTATAAAGACAACTGGCTAACCAAGTTGATTGTGAAAATGATGAAGTAAAAAAATTTAACAATAAGTTTCAATAATTTCTGAAACTTTAAAATATTGCGTTATGAATTATAATCTAATAGGCTACAGCATTTTTATACTCATCATCGTATTTATTATAGTGGTAGTGGGTAAGGTTTGTTACCGAAACGGAAATGTTTTTGTTGCATCACTTATTCCAGGCCATTTAGAGCTTTGCCAGCAAATCAACAAAATATTATTGGTAGGTTATTATTTAGTAGACATCGGCTATGCCGCAACAACATTGGCAAGTTGGGAAACTATAATTTCCATGCCTCAATTGATAGAGGTAATCGCAATTAAAATCGCAATTATCATCTCTATACTCTCCATTTTACATTATTTAAACATCATTATATTAACAACAAGCATTCAAAAATTAATCAAATCACATTAAACAATCAATATCATGGAAACTCCAAAAATTTTAATCGGTTATGCAGTATACGTTCCAATCGCTTTATTGTTAACATTTTACGTATCAAAAACATTATTTAAAAATAGTAAAATTTACATGTTGGATATCTTTAAGGGTAGGGCTGAAATTGCCAATGCGACAAATAACTTATTCGAAACAGGTTTTTACTTACTAAATCTTGGTTTTGCATTAATGATTTTGAAAATTAATTTGTACTCTAATAATTATCAAGAGTTAATTGAAGCGCTGAGTTATAAAATAGGAGGGTTCTCTATTTATTTGGGTATTATGTTATTCATCAACCTATATTTCTTTTTTAGAGGGAAAAGAAAAGCCAGCCAAGGACCTAGACCATTACCAACACCACCAACATTTGTAGGACAGTAAATTATATTTTTAATCTCAGTTTTGATTTAAACCACCCCGCCTCTCAGGTACCCCTCCAAAGGAGGGGAATGGAGGTCGCAATTCCCCTCTTTCAGAGGGGTGGTCGAAGACCGGGGTGTTATAGAACGGTAAATAATAATCGAACTGAGGTTTTAATATTTTGAAATTAAATGGCAGTGTTTCATGGCAACTTTAGTCCCGCCAATCGCTTCAATCTTTTTTGAGGTTTTTGATAGTGCTCCGATAAATATAACAATATTGTAAATATCATCGGAAGACTAAGGTGGCTTGAAAAAAGTATTTACGCTGATGTCGTGTTTATAATACAAAGGAACATTTTCAAAACTCAAAACAAAAAAATGGAAAAGAAAATAGTTTTAGCTGGTGGTACTGGTTTTATCGGTAAATACTTTGCCAAAAAGTTTAAGGGTTTAGGTTATCAGGTTATTATCATTTCGAGAAATAATACCCACATCCAATGGGACAATAAAAGCGAAATAGAAAATGCTTTAAACGGCGCAGACATGCTGATTAATCTAGCTGGGAAATCTGTTAACTGTAGGTATAACCAAAAGAACAAATATGAGATTTTAAGATCTAGGACAGCAACAACCAAAATTTTAGGCGAAGCCATTTTAAATTGCGAAAATCCGCCAGCACTTTGGATTAACTCAAGTACAGCTACCATTTACAGGCATGCAATGGATAAACCTATGATTGAAACCGATGGAGAAATTGGAACTGGATTTTCTGTAGACGTGGCTACCAACTGGGAAAAGTCTTTTTTCGATTTTCAGTTGCCAAATACTAGGCAAATTGCTTTAAGAATGGCCATCATTTTAGGCGAAGGTGGTGGCGTAATGGAACCTTTTGTAAATTTGGTACGCTTTGGTTTAGGAGGCAAGCAGGGCAGTGGCAAGCAAATGTTTAGTTGGTTACACATAGAAGATTTGTTCAACATCATTTTGTTTTTGCAAAAGGAAAAAGAGCTAAGTGGAGTTTTTAATTGTTCTGCTCCAAATCCTATTGATAATGCTACATTAATGAGTTCGTTACGTAAAACCATGAAAGTTAATATTGGCTTGCCATCTCCAAAATGGATACTGAAAATGGGAGCTGTGTTAATTGGCACAGAAACAGAACTGATTTTAAAGAGTAGATGGGTAATTCCCGATAGGTTGACAAAAGTAGGTTATCAATTTAAGTTTCCATTTATTGATGGCGCTTTGGAGAATATTTTGAAATAATTGAATCCGTAAATAGGAAGCAAAGCCGAAAAATTACCGTCATTTCGACGAGGTACGAGGAGAAATCCCTTTCAAAATTGCTAGGAAGGAGATTTCTCACTGCAATTGTTTCGTATCGAAATGACGGTAAATTTAGAGCTTTGACAACTTTCTATACAGTTTGAAAGAAAGTTGTCAAAGCTACTGCAGCTAATTTTTAAACTATCTTCTTGTACTTAATCCTTTTTGGCGCAACATCACCTAATCTTTTCTTACGGTTTTCTTCGTAATCAGAATAGTTTCCTTCAAAAGAATAAACCTCAGAGTTACCTTCGAAAGCTAAAATGTGCGTACAAATTCTATCTAAGAACCATCTATCGTGACTAATTACCACTGCACAACCGCCAAAGTTTTCTAAAGCTTCTTCCAAAGCACGTAAAGTATTTACGTCGATATCATTCGTAGGCTCATCGAGTAATAGAACATTAGCGCCTTCTTTTAAAGTGATTGCCAAGTGTACACGGTTACGCTCTCCACCCGATAATACGCCAACTTTCTTTTGCTGGTCGGCACCGTTAAAGTTAAATTTAGAAACATAGGCTCTAGAATTTACTTGCTTATTGCCCAATAACATGTTGTCTAAACCATCGGTAATGTTTTCGTAAACTGTTTTATCAGGATTTAAATCGTTGTGCATTTGATCTACATAACCCAACTTCACAGTTTCGCCAACTTTAAATGTACCTGCATCAGGTGTTTCTTGTCCGGTGATTAAACGGAATAATGTGGTTTTACCCGCACCATTCGGACCAACAATACCAACAATCCCGGCAGGAGGTAAGGTAAAGTTTAAGTTTTCGAATAAGATTTTATCGCCATAAGCTTTGGTTACGCCTGTAGCTTCAATAACCACATTACCCAAACGTGGTCCAGCAGGAATAAATAATTCCAATTTGTCTTCACGTTCTTTTCCATCTTCCGAAGCTAGTTTATCGTAGTTGGCTAAACGAGCTTTAGATTTTGCGTGACGAGCTTTTGGTGCCATACGAACCCACTCTAACTCACGCTCTAATGCTTTCTGGCGTTTGCCTTCTGTTTTATCTTCTTGTGCTAAACGTTTTGCCTTTTGATCTAACCAAGTCGAGTAATTTCCTTTCCATGGAATACCTTCACCTCTGTCTAATTCTAAAATCCAGCCTGCAACATTATCTAAGAAATACCTATCGTGGGTAACCGCGATAACCGTTCCTTTATAATTCTGTAAAAATTGCTCTAACCAATCGATACTTTCCGCATCCAAGTGGTTGGTAGGCTCATCTAATAATAAAACATCAGGTTCCTGTAATAATAAACGGCACATTGCAACTCTACGGCGTTCACCACCAGAAAGTACACCAATTAAAGTGTCAGGATCTGCACAACGCAAAGCATCCATTGCTCTTTCTAATTTGGTATCTAATTCCCAAGCATTAACGGCATCAATTTTATCTTGCAACTCACCTTGGCGAGCCATTAATTTGTCCATTTTATCCGGGTCAGAATAGTTTTCTTCTAAACCGAATGCCTCATTAACTTCTTCGTATTCTTTAAGGATGGCGGTTACTTCTGCCACACCTTCTTCAACAACTTCACGAACTGTTTTCGTTTCATCTAAAATTGGCTCTTGCGCTAAATAACCAACGCTATAGCCTGCATTAAAAACTACTTCGCCCTGGAAAGATTTATCAAGTCCTGCGATAATTTTTAATAAGGATGATTTACCAGAACCATTTAAACCAACGACGCCGATTTTTGCTCCGTAAAAAAATGATAAGTAGATATTTTTTAAAACTTGTTTCTGTGGTGGATAGATTTTACTCACTCCAGCCATTGAAAAAATTATTTTTTCGTCTGACATAATGATTAGTGTTTGTGCAAAGATAATGGTAAAAGTGGAAGATGTAAGAGGGAAGATGGAAAATGTTGAGCGAAGCGAAATCCCGATTTCTAGGGAGAGGATGCATAATTCGAAATAGAAACTGCCAACTGTAAATTGAATTTGGGCGCTCGAGCGAGCTTTCCGCTATATCCCCGATGAAAAATCGGGGGATGGCGCTTCAATCCCTAGCGCAAGACTAATAGCATAATGGAAGGAGTTTAAACCCAATAATCTTTTACAGGCTCAAACTCGTATATTTATAGGAGAACAAATTTTAATTTTAGCAATCTAATAATGGCTCAAGCAAATCACAGTTTTTATAGTAAAATGCCCGTCAATAGGAAATCATTAAGCGATTTGCTATTGAATGATAGTGCTTTTTACGATGTTCCTGCAGATTGGCAAGTGATCATTACAGATATCAAAGGCTCAACATCAGCTGTACTCGGCGGTTCTAGCGAAAATGTAAATTATGTAGCTACTGGAAGTATTGTAACTGTTCTCAATTTAGCTTTTAAGGCAAAAATTGCTATTCCGTTTTTCTTTGGTGGCGATGGGGCAACTTTTATTGTTCCTTCAATTTTGGCAGAATTGGCTGTTAAAAAGTTAATGGCTTATCAAACGAATGTTTTGCAAACTTTTGGGCTTGATTTACGTGTTGGTAGTGTGCCTGTTAGCTTAATTTATGAGCAGGGACATAGCATAAGGTTAAGCAAATTTGGCTTATCCAGATTTTTCTCTATCCCAGTTATTTTAGGAAACGGTTTGAATTATGCAGAGCAGATTATAAAAGATGAATTTTATAAATTAGATAAGGAAGCAGGAGAGCTTGATGATGTAGATTTGGATGGCATGCAATGCCGTTGGGATAAGATTAGTCCACCAGCACAAATACAAGAAATTTTAACCTTATTGATTGTAGCTCCAGATGTAGAAACACAAGCGCTAAACTTTAGTAAAGTATTAAAAGCAATAGATAAAATTTATGGGGCCGTAAAAAAGCGGCAACCCATTTCTATAGAAAAACTAAAGTTAAATACAACCTACAACCGCATTAAAACTGAAATGCGAAATAGAATAGGCAAAATTAAGTTCTTCGAGTTAATACAAACTTGGTTTATTACCTCATTTGGACCATTATATTTTTTAACCAATAAAGGTAAAAGATACCTGAAACGTTTGGTAGAAATGTCTGATACCTTGGTAATGGATGGCAGGATTAATACGGTGATAAGTGGTACAGAGGAGCAACGACAAAAACTATTTAAAATTTTGGATGAGTTAGAAGCTGAAGGAGAGATAATTTATGGCTTTCACATTAGTGATGCCTCTATCATGTCTTGTTATGTAAGAGATATGAAAGACGATCATATTCATTTTGTAGATGGAGCAGAAGGTGGTTATACTAAGGCTGCTGGGGTATTGAAGGGGAAGATTAGGGATGGGAAATGGAAGAGGTAAAATGGAAGAGGTGGGTTTAATGAAAAAAATAATGTTTAGAGTTTGAAAATAAATGGAAATGTATTGATGTAAAAATAAATAGTTATATTTGTATTATAAAGACAGTTAAAACATTACATATCAAAAACCCAACACCTAAGCTTTTGCAGTTTGTAAAAAAGTTACAAGCTAATAAAGAAGCTAAACTACAGGTGCTCGATGCAAAACGAGAAAAATATTTCGGGGACCGAAAATAAGTTTTGATAAGTGTTGAAAAAGAAGTTCCTTTGATAACCAAAGAAGGATATCATTATTTCATTTTCTGAGTTTTCTGCAGATAATTTACCCGAACTAGCAGTTTCTGTTGTTGATTTGACTATTTCAGTTGAAAATAATGTGGGAGTTAATAATAGTGCAACGCTTTTGCAAATCACTTCTATTATAAAAGAATATTTAAATGAAAATGATGTAGTATTATACTGCTATTGTGATGTTAAAGCAATAAATAAAAGTAAGAATAAAGAGAATGTAACTCCTCAAGAATATAGAAGCAAATTGTTTTCTGCAATATTTGAAAAAGAGGCTGATGCTAAATTTATTAATAATAGGATTATAATTAATGGAGATACCGATCATTATATTCATTTAATTGCGCAAAAGAAAAATTCTGCTCATATTGATTTAATATCGAATGAGTTGCTTAAACTTCAAAAGTAAAAGTTAACCAAGTACTTCGAAAATCAATCCTAAAAATAATATAATGGCAAATACGGAAATGAAGTCTCTTTCACTTTCAGAAATGAAAGATAAATATATTGGGAAACTTGACACAGAAGAGCATGAAAAATATGAATACGAATTCCGTATGGATATTTTAGGCAGAATGATTAAAACAGCAAGGCAAGAAAGAAACTTAACAGAAGAACAATTAGGCGAATTGGTGGGGGTAAAAAAAACTCAAATCTCTAATTATAAAGTAGTTCAAATGGTGCCACAATAGAAACAATCATTAAAGTTTTTAAAGCTGAAATTAATTTTAATGTTACTACAGAAAAGCAAAATTTGCATTTACGTTAATAACAGTTACAAATTCTATAAAGGTAATTCCAGAATTTCTATCCAGAATTACCCTAGCTTGTGTGTTTAAAACTACAATTTACTATTGTTGAATATGTTTAGAGATTTACTGTAATCCTCAACAATATTTTTGGATGGTGTTAGGCAATTAATTTTTTCAATTAGGTCTTTATTAGCTATTGTTATCGAAGAGCCTTGTCCAAGCGTATAATTTAGATTAGCTATTTTGGGCGCAACATTTGCAAGTGTATTAACTGTGCCATAACCATTAATGGTGATATTACTTTTTGTGCCAATGTTAAGTGTTAAAAGGTTGGTGTTGATATAGCCAAAGTTTAGGTAAGTACTTTCTGCAGTAAGGCTGAAAGGTTTACCTGATATTATAGATTCAATTGCACATTCGGTATTTTTTGCGTTAACAGATTGTAGGTCTTTGGTTTGTATAATAATTCTATTAAAATATGCCTTTCTTAAATTATCCTCATTTATGGTGTTTTTCTGAAAAGATATATACAAGGTGTCGTTAAGAATTTGTGTTTTTAATATAGCATTGAGGTTTTTTTTGATACCCAAGATATTGCCAGTATTACCGCTGCTGATTAAAAAAATTGGGTTAAACCTAACTTCTCTATTGTTTTTTGTAATAATGGCACCATTAATTACAAGATGTTTAAAGTTGCCTAATTTTTTTTTATCCAGGTCACCTTGTTTAAAAATATCATCTTTATTTGGTTGTGGTACATTGAAATCGCCTTCGGCATATTTAGCTTTTAAAGAGAGATTGGTTATAAATAATGCTGTAAACAGGATAATTATAAATGTTGTAATGATTTTATAACTTATTTTCATAATTTTTGGTTTGTTGATTAAATCTTTTGAATTCTTCTACTAGTTCATTTATTTCAAATCCGATAATGTTCATCTTATAAAATAGATTAGGTAACTCTTCTCTTAAGAACTGTTCTTTTTTGCTTTTGTTAAGTAAGCTTAATGCGTTTTTTTCTACAAAGTATCCCATACCTCTTTTGGTATATATGATGTTTTTACCTTGTAAATGTTCAAAAGTTCTCAATACGGTATTATGTGTTACCTCTAGCTCTGTAGCCAATTCTCTTATTGATGGGATTTTTTCGTCTTCCTCCCATACTTTTAGTAAGATCTTATCAGATACAAAATCTGCTATTTGAAGGTAAATGGGTAAATTATTATTAAAATCCATAGTTATAGCTCAGTTTCTTTAAGCCTATAAAAACAGGCAATTAGCATAACGGGGCTTATTAAAATGAACATTACAAATCCAATGGAGCCCATGGTTGCTTTTGGTGATATATAAATTGAGCCAAAAGTTGTCGTATCAAAGGTTAGGTCAGAAAAAGGTGCTGATTCCTGCAGATCAAAATTTATTTCCTTTGCTTGATTAAATGTTATTTTTTGCTGTTTTAAGAATTTTTTATCAAATGAAGCAGGCTGACTGTTGCCAATTAATGCTTTAATTGAGAGGCTATTAAATACGAATAAAATGAAAATAAAAGATATGATTGTTAAAGATGCCTTTATGAATATGAATTTTTTATAAATTAAAGAACTTACTAATACAAAAGATGAAGTAGTGATCACAATTAATAAAAGACCAAAGAAATTATCAAGATTTGTGCTAAGTAGCATATTTAAATTGCCTAAAACCTCAAAATCTATGTAATTCGCTAGTAACAGAACAGGGTAAACCAATAAGGTAAATACTATTGGAAAAATGATTAGACTATATACGATAGCAACCAATAGCTTTTCAATTGCCGATGTTGGAAGGATAACTGAACGTATACCCTTGGGTTTAGGATTGTATTCACTTAATAAGGTAGAAGAAAATATACCTCCAAGTATAATCATACCGAAACCAAATATAGCCTCTTGATTGTTTTCTGTAAGGTTTGACAAATATGCTGTAATGAGATAAGTTACCCCCATTAAAACAGGTAGGGCAAGTAAAGCTAAAATATAGGGTCTTTTATTTTCCTTCCATTGTTTAATAAACAAGTAATAAAAACGGGTAAATGAGAATTGCATAATATTTAAGATTGATTAAATAATGAAATGATTTGATTTTTTTGTGTAGTTATAGCATTAAAAAAAAGCTCCATATCTAATTTAGAGTTTTCTTGATTGATGTTTTCTGCCACAACAACATGTCCTTTTAAACCACCCTCGCTATAGATGCAATTTTCTACTTGCTTTAAATCTAGAACTTGCTTAAACACAATTTTTTGAGCGATGGTATCCACGCCTTCATGAAGAATGATTTTTTTATCGTCAAGAATAAGTACATGATCAATTAATTGATCTAAATCTCTTACCTGGTGTGTACTGATAATTATAATTTTATCGTCTTGAAATGTGCTAGCAATTATTTTTCTAAATTGTTTCTTAGATGGAATGTCTAGCCCATTTGTAGGTTCGTCGAGAAATAAATACTTAGTACGCGTAGCTATACCAAAGGCAATCATTACCTTTTTTCTTTGGCCATAACTAATTTCGTGAAGCTTACTATTATTCGGTATATCAAAATCAACTAGCAAGCTTTCAAACAATGCAATATCAAAATCTGGATAAAAGGGAGCATATATTTCTACATAAGTTTGAGTAGCAATATTTGGAGTTTCCATTTCGTCTGGCAGCATATAAATTGACTTTAAAAAATCAATATTTCTTTTGGCAGGTTCGTAATTGTTTACGCTTATCTCGCCAGATTTTGGAAAAATGATGCCGCAAATTTGATAAAGAAGGCTGGTCTTGCCAGTTCCATTAGCGCCTAATAAGCCATATATTTTTCCTTCTTCCAATTTTAAGCTGAGGTCTTCTAGTATCGGCTTGTTCTTTTTGTACCCGAATGTGAGTTTGTTAATTTCTATCATGTTAAGTGTATTGGTTAAGTAGTACACTGCAATTATACTTTATTTTATTAACTAATTATAATTTAATTTTAAAAATTGTTTATATGCTTAATTATCAGTTAATTATTTTTATATTAACCAGGTTTTTATAATTTGTAAAATGTATAGTTGCGCTAATAATTTAACAATAGTATAATAAGATGATTTTTTGATAATGAATTTTCCTCTTAAATTCCATAGTAAACAAATTATTCATTTTTGAAATCATATAACTATGCAAGTATTTTTAATCCCTGTATAATTAGGTTATGGATTGCGAGCCTGAGAGAATTCATTTTTGTTTATTGTTCCACTTCCCCGGCCCATCTAAACCCGATCGCAACGAAAATACTTTTACCATTCCCCTTTATGGGTTCCGATAGCTATCGGAATAGGGGTAAAAGATTGAAGTGGAGAGTGGGACTAGCTTTAATCGCAGTACATTTTTGGCTTTTCAAATAATGGAAGGTGTGAGAGGTAAAACGGAAGATGTGTCTAGCTCTTTTTACTATCCGAGCTCCCAGCCTAAAGTTGCATCTCAAAACTCTGTCAAAACTGCTATATTTCTGCATAATCAACTAGCAAATTGTCAGTTAAAGGTGCTTTGTCAAACCTTACATAAAACCGACAAATACCTATTTATAGCTTATCAACCAACTTTTCTAAAGCTAAAAACCTATTTCCTATTTGTTTACGTAAATAAAGAATATACTAGCTATTTTTTTGGGAATGTTATTTTTTGTTAATTAGTAGTATATACGCCAACCTTATCCACCAAAATGGCGTAATTGTTGATAAATTATAAAAATCAGAGGCCGTATTTATAAAACAAATTTATAGTTTAGAGTCATCTGGTTTACACACATATTATGGAAGCTAAATTTTCTCCACAAGTAAAAGACGTGATCTCTTTTAGCAGGGAAGAAGCCCTGAGATTAGGACACGATTATATAGGCGCAGAGCATTTGCTGTTGGGTCTTATCCGCGAAGGTGATGGGATGGCCATTAAGATTTTAAAATCATTAGGGGTCGATACATCTAAACTTCGCCGTTCTATAGAAGAGGCCGTTCGCGGTACTTCGAGTGTAACCGTTAATTTGGGTAATATCCCTTTGACCAAACAGGCCGAAAAGGTATTAAAGATCACTTATTTAGAAGCAAAAATATTTAAAAGCGATTTAATTGGAACCGAGCATTTATTGTTGTCTATTTTAAGAGATGATGATAACATTGCATCGCAAATTTTATTGCAATACAGCGTTACTTACGAAATCTTTAAACAAGAGGTTGAAGTAAACAAAAACGGTTTTAGAGATGAAGCGCAAGGTGGCGGTGGAACTGCTGGCGGCGATGATGATTACCAAGAAGAGGAGAGTTTTACTACACCTAAAAAGGTATCAGATATTAAATCTAAAACGCCTGTATTAGATAATTTTGGTCGTGATTTAACTCGTGCTGCCGAAGAAGGTCGTTTAGACCCAATTGTTGGTCGAGAGAAAGAGATTGAGCGTGTTTCGCAAATCTTATCACGTAGAAAGAAAAATAACCCAATTTTAATTGGTGAGCCTGGTGTTGGTAAAAGTGCTATTGCCGAAGGTTTGGCTTTAAGAATTGTACAACGTAAGGTTTCTCGTGTTTTATTTAACAAACGTGTAGTTACGTTAGATTTAGCTTCATTAGTTGCAGGCACAAAATACCGTGGGCAGTTTGAGGAGCGTATGAAAGCGGTAATGAACGAGTTAGAGAAATCTACTGATGTGATTTTGTTTATCGATGAAATTCATACGATTGTTGGTGCAGGTGGTGCTTCTGGTTCATTAGATGCATCTAATATGTTTAAACCAGCTTTAGCTAGGGGCGAAATTCAATGTATTGGTGCTACCACTTTAGATGAATATCGTCAGTATATTGAAAAGGATGGTGCTCTAGATCGTCGTTTCCAAAAGGTAATGATTGAGCCCGCTACACCTGACGAAACTATCGAGATTTTAACTCGTATTAAAGATAAATACGAAGAGCATCACGGTGTTACTTACACAGATGAAGCGATTAAAGCTTGTGTTACTTTAACCGCTAGATATATTACTGATCGTTTTTTGCCAGATAAAGCGATTGATGCGCTAGATGAGGCAGGTTCGAGAGTACATTTAACGAATATCCATGTTCCAGAAAATATCATCACTATCGAAAGTAAGATAGAGGATATTAAGATTGAAAAGAACAAGGTCGTTAAAAGTCAAAAATATGAAGAGGCTGCAAAATTGCGTGACACCGAGAAAAACTTGTTAGAAGAGTTAGATCGTGCCAAAGCAGAATGGGAAGCTGAAACAAAAACCAAACGTTACGAAGTTTCTGAAGATAACGTAGCCGAAGTAGTTTCGATGATGACTGGTATACCATTGCAACGTGTTGGACAAGCAGATAGCACCAAGCTATTGAACATGTACGACAAAGTAAATGAGAAAATCATTGGTCAGGATGATGCGATCAAAAAATTAACCAAAGCGATACAACGTACTAGAGCTGGATTAAAAGACCCTAAAAAACCAATTGGTTCATTTATTTTCTTAGGCCCAACGGGTGTTGGTAAAACAGAATTGGCAAAAGAACTAGCTCGTTTTATGTTTGATAGCGATGACTCGCTAATTCAAATCGATATGAGTGAGTACATGGAGAAATTTGCGGTATCTCGTTTGGTTGGAGCGCCTCCAGGATACGTTGGTTACGAAGAAGGTGGGCAGTTAACTGAAAAAGTACGCAGAAAACCTTATGCAGTAATCTTGTTAGACGAGATTGAAAAAGCGCATCCTGATGTGTTTAATATCTTATTGCAAGTATTGGATGAAGGTCAGTTGACGGATAGTTTAGGTAGAAAAGTAGATTTTAGAAATACGATTATCATTATGACATCTAACATTGGTGCTCGCCAATTGAAAGATTTTGGTCAAGGTGTTGGTTTCTCTACTACTGCAAAAACTAGTCAGACAGATGCTAACAGCCGTGGTGTAATTGAAAATGCTTTAAAACGTGCTTTTGCGCCAGAGTTTTTAAACAGAGTTGATGATGTGGTTGTATTTAATAGCTTAGGTAAAGAAGAAATCTTTAAAATTATCGATATTGAATTAAAATCTTTATTCGGTCGTGTGCATACCCTAGGGTACGAAGTTAAATTGACTGATGGTGCTAAGGAATTCATCGCTGATAAAGGTTTTGACAGTGCTTTTGGTGCACGTCCGTTAAAACGTGCCATACAGAAATACTTAGAAGATCCAATTGCTGAAGAAATTCTTAAAGGTGAAATCCATGAAGGAGATACCTTAGAAATTGACTACAATAAAGAAAAAGAAGAAATTACTGTGGTTAACAAAAGCAATAAGAAAAAGAAAAAAGAAGAGGGAGCGTAATCAGTTCCTAATAAAATATCAAAAACCGAAGTAAATTTTACTTCGGTTTTTTTGTTTTCATATATGTAGTTATAGAGACCCAAATATTTACGTTATTTCGACCTTGGGAGAAATTTGTGAAGAAGTATTTTGAAACAAATTTATTGGTATAGAACAGATTTCTCGTCGCTGTGCTCACTCGAAATGACGGAATAATTGGAGATGTCAGGAAAATTTTGCGCTCTTTGTTTTTTGCGTTTAATATAATAGTTCTTTTAAAGCTTCATAATAATTGTCTAGCGCTTTTACTTCAGTATCTAAAAATAGAAATGGTTCAATTAATTCTAATTCCATTAACATAAACTCATTATTTACAGTTGCGCCATCAACTCGAGCATAGAGGCAACCTTTTGCAAATTGATCTACATATTTTTGTGCAGCTGCCAACAATTTTTCAGTTGGTTGTTGTGGATGAACAGTTCCACCAAATGTTGCTTGTACTCTAAAATCTCCTTCGGCTGCTTTCTTAAGTAATGCGTGACTGAATTTTCCACCAAAGAAAATAAACGACCATTCTCCATTTTCTTCGATTTCGGTTAAAAAAGGCTGAATAATAAAATCTTCAATTTCTATTAAAGATTTAAGTTTTTCATTTATTTCATCAGCATTTGCTGCGGTAACTTTAAATGTATTTTTAGAACCGCCACTCACTACTGGTTTTACAATAATTTTTTCAGTTTCAAACTTTTTGAAATAATCATTACAATTAATTTCATCACCTTTGGTTAAAAAAACACTTGGTGTAACTTTAAGGCCAGCTTTTTCAATATCTTGTAGGTAATGTTTATCAGCATTCCATTTTAGAATATCAATTGGATTTAAAAGCTTGATGTTTAGATTTTTCAATTTGGCCAACCAAGCATAAAAGCCTTCAATTAAATCAAAATAATCCCAAGGAGACTTGATGATGGCTAAATCATATTCTTCCCATTTTACTTGCTTATCATTCCATATTTCTTTAGTAATGGTTAAGTCTTTAGATTTTAAAAAATCTAAGAGTGTATCATCTTCATTTTGTACGTTAATAACGTGATATTTACCATTATCTTGATAGGTAACAAGTGCTATTTTCATATAAGTGGTTTGAGATTTCTAAGTTAAGGAATTTAAATTTCACGTCATATCGAAGAAGGAACGACTGAGATATCTATAACGTTTTATTCACTACCATAATAATGTTGAAACCAAATAAAGTTAAAAGCGTAGAGATTTCTCGTCGCTGCGCTCTGTCGAAATGACGACGTGCCTATTAAAACAAACTCATCTGTGATTTTGGCACCTTAAAAAGAGTTTGATCTAGTTCGAAGCGCTCATTGTTTAAGCCATTTAATCTGCAGTGTAATTTGAAGGTATTTCTAATCATCTCGGCAAAATTTCCCTCTCCACGCATTCGTGTTCCAAAACGGCTATCATTTACATTTCCATTATGGCAATTTTGTATTTGATGCCATACTTTTTCAAATCTATCTGGAAAGTTTTTTCTCAGCCAATCTTCAAATATTTGATTGATAACTCCATTTAACCTAACAACTGTATAACCTGCACTTTTACAACCATTATCTGCACTCGCTTTTAAAATTGCTGGCATTTCATAATCGTTTAATCCGGGAATCATCGGAGCTGCCATTACACCAATTGGCAAACCAACTTTACTCAACTCTTCAATAATTTTGAGGCGCTGTTTGGCGGTGGTTGTTCTTGGTTCGAGCTTTAGTCTAAGCTTCTCATCTAAACTAGTTATTGATACATAAACCGCAGCTAATTTCAGCTTTGCTAAATCTTGTAGAATATCTAAATCCCTTAAAATTAAAGCATTTTTTGTAATCATGGTGATGGGTTGCTTGTATTCCAACGCAATCTCTAAAAGCTGACGGGTTAGTTTAAACTTCCGCTCTGCGGGTTGGTAACAATCGGTATTTCCAGACAAAGATATGGGGGTGGCGTCCCAACCTTTTTTTTCTAAAAATTTTTTGAATAACTCTGGTGCATCTTTTTTTACGATAATTTTTCTTTCAAAATCTAAGCCAGCACTAAAACCCCAATATTCGTGAGAGTTGCGAGCATAGCAATAAATACAGCCATGTTCGCATCCCTGGTAAGGATTTAAGGAATATGCCATTCCAACATCAGGACTTTCAACTTTGTTTACAACTGTTTTAGATTTACCTATAATAAAAGTTGTTTTGGAATTAGGTTCTTCCCAATCATCAATCCCTTCTGGATGCTCCTTAGCCAAAGAATTTTTTAGAAATTTATTGGTCGTGTTAAATTGTGCCCCACGGCCATTTAAATAGTTATCTTGGTTTTCTTCAGCGGTATTCATAATCTAAAATTACTAAAAATATTAGTAATTTTAGATTTGAGTTCTTAACAAAATTCAATAAGACTCCGAGGTTAAAATAGGAAGTCTCAGATCTTAATTCTCATTTATCACATCTTCTGGGTCAAAGGAACATAATCCATAGGTACCATGTCTGCAGCCTTTTCATAAGCCCAAAAGCCTTTATATAACAAAGATCTGGAATCTAAAATTCCGCCATTTTCATAAAATCGAATTGGCCCACCGGTGAGTTCGGCTACAGATAATTGATAGTCGGGTATGTATAAAGGTCTTAACACCCAAAAGCCAGAATTACTGTATTCAGTTGATTCTTTTTCTCTAGTATACATTATACAAAGAGCATCAGTATAGTTTAAATATTTCAAATCTTTGTTGTAAAAATTTACCAAAGTATCTGGATTAACATCTGCATTATTAAATTGATCTATTGTTTTTGGCAATTGTTGTTGCTTTAGCCAAAACGCCAATGCAGCCGTATCAATTTTAGGTGGAGTTTTTTGAATACCTGCTTTGTTAGGTGGGTTTTTTATGGCTAAGATGGTTTTGTTGATGAGGCTATCTGGCGCTCTGTTTGGATTTTGGATTTTGATGATTTTCTTAATCAAAAATCCTTCTTCTTGACTTTTTCCTTTGTACAAAGATTTAAAAAAATGTTGAGCAGAACCATAATAGGCAAGTTCCCTTAGTTCTATATATTTTTTCTTTTTGGCTGCAGATGCTTTCAGTTCTTCGAAAAAGGGCTTGCCTGAATAATAGATAATGTTTGTTCGGCTGTTATACTCGAAAAAATCGAGCATATATTTTATTCTGTAACCGAGGGCTTTGTTTTCTACGATTAAAAATTCATCGCTCTCCACAGATAAGGTGCTCTTTGTAATATCATAATTAACCCTTAAAACTTGTGGGTTTAATATTTTACATTGCTTAGCGTTTGGCGATTTCCCGATAAAATACTCCTTAAATTGATTGATATATTTTTGTCGATTTGGATCTAGCTTCACTACCACTTCATTTAGGGTAGTCGTACTTTCTTTAAGTACAAAACTTACATCTATAGATTTATCTGAGATAATGATGCTCCTTGAAAAAGGTAGATAACCAATCATTTGGACTAAAATTTCGTAACTGCCTGGTTTTAGATTAGATAATCTAAATTTTCCATTTGCATCTGTAGCCGTAGCAATTTTATATCCACTAATGTAAACTCCCGCTCCTGGTAAAGTGCCAATATTATCTTTAACAACTCCAGTTATTGCATAAGTTTGAGCAAAACATTTAATCCAAAATAAAAAAAACAAACAAAAAAGCAAGAGCGCTCTAAACATGGTTGCTAAAGTAATAAATAGACAAATCAATATTAAATGATTTTGCGGTATTTAGCTTTTTTAACAATTACTTTATCGTTATTGAAGAAAGATAATCCATAGGCACCATGTCTGCCATTTTCTCATATGCCCAAAATCCCTCATATAGAAAACTTTTAGGATCGTAAATGCCACCATTGGCATAAACATAGGCAGGATTTTGCATTAAGTTAATTATGGAGATTTGATAATTGGGCAAGTCAAGTGGGCGAGATTGCCAATGTCCAGAGTTGCGATAAGCTTCTGTTTCAAGTTCGTTTTTATAGATTACATAAAGTGCATCTGTAAAACTAATAGATTTTATATCGTTATTGAATGTTTTGGCGAGTGTATCTGCCAAAACACTAGCCCTATTTATTGTATTTACAAGTTTAGGTTCACTTTTTTGTTTTAACCAATAAGAAAGAGAATCGCCTCCATTAAAGGTTAACACTCTTGTTAAGCCTATCTGGCCTGTGGTAAGTTTTTTAATATTAGCTGTAATTAAACTGTCTGGTTGCCTAAAAGGATTTGGCATTTTAGCAAGTTTATTAATTACAAAACCCTCTTGCTCTAATTTATTTGTATATAAAGATTTGTAAAAATGTTGGTAAGAACCTTTGTAGGCAACTTCCCTAGCCTTTGCCCATTTTTTTTGTTTGGCACTGCCACCTTTTAAATCTTCAAAAGTTGGGCTGCCCGCAAAATAGATGATTTTACTTTTAAAGTCGTACTCAAAAAAATCAAGCATGTATTTTATTTTGTAGCCTAAGGATTTATTTTCGATAACTAGAAACTCATTAGCGCTTACAGTTAATACCCTTTCTTTTTTATCAAAATGTGTCATTAAAACTTGAGTATTTAAAATCTTGCATTCCTTTGAATTGGGAGATTTTCCTATAAAATTGCCTAAGAATAAGGAAAGGTGATAAGCCCTATCTGGATCTGGCTTTACCACCACCTCATTTAACAATATGGTACTTTCTTTTAGAACTACATCAAGACTTACAGATTTGTTGGTAATAATTACATTTTGTTTATAGGGTAAATAACCAATCATCTGTACTAAAATATCATAATTTCCGGGCGCAAGGTTAGTTAAGGCAAATTTGCCATCGTTATTGCTAACAGTAGACATTTTATAGCCGCTAACTAAAATTCCAGCACCAGGAAGTGTGCCTTTATTGTCTTTAACCGTACCAGTTATGCTATAGTTATTTTGAGCTAACGCAACATTCGAACTAAATAGTAGCAATAGAAAGTAGAAAAATTTCAAATTTACCATACTGCTAAAATGACTAATTATTTAGTTATTACGAAATTTTAGGAGATATTTTACAGTCATTCTAATTAGTTTGTTACATAAGTTTTTTAATGTATATTTATAATACAGATCAGAGACCTATTTATGAAAGATACTTTGACTTTGCATTGTTATTGATCATTTAGATAGAATGGCTGCGGAAGCCGAATTATCTGTTATCTCCAGAATGAAAATATTGGGCAGTTTCAATAATTCGATCGCAGCAATTGAAGCCATACATAACCATAAGCCATATGTTTTGTTTTTGGACATTGATATGCCAGGAATTAATGGGATTGATTTTGCAAAATCGATAGTAGATTTAGATATTATTAATGTTTTTATTACTTCCCATCCAGAATATGCATTACAAGGGTTTTAGCTTCAGGTTTTTGATTTCATTTTAAAACCATTAGAAACCGATCGTTTTGAAAGCCGCTTAAAAAGGATTTTCGAGTTTGAGCAATTGAAAGGTAAGGCAGAGGCTTATGATGTACTTTTTGATAACGATAAAATCATTTTTAAAGAGGGGCATAATGTGGTTAACTTAAATGCAAATGAGGTGATTTATCTTGAAGCATATGGTGATTACACAAAAATAGTTACTGAAAATAAATCGCACCTTACTTTAGCAACGCTTTCAAATCTTTTAGAGTCTTTACCTGCTGGAAAATTTATGCGTATCCATCGTAGTTATGTGGTAGCAATTAAAAAAGTAAAAGAACTTGGACAAAAAAGTATTGATATGGGAATTCACTCTATTCCGATAGGTAAAACCTTTTTAAAAGACGCTCGGCAAACGCTTAAGTGTAGTTAGTGTGATGTATTTTAAAACGCTTTCTCTTTCTTTTTTTTATTACTATGTACTGTTTGTTTTCCTCAGCAGCCTAACCATATCCAAGTACTAAACCAAAATAAGAAAGCATGGGAAGATATAATGGCATCTTTTAATGGTAAAAGTGAAACTATTGATGAACTAATTAAGGAAGGTAGGGCGGGTTTACAGATTGCTAAGCCAAAAGATTATGAATATAAAATGATCTTTAATAATGCTATTGCCACAGGTCATTATTACAAACAGGATTTTAAAGTTGCAAAGCAATATTTTGAAGCATCTTATAAAGAAGCGGTAAGTGCTAAATTAGTAGAAAAGAGTTTAAAACCATTAGGTAATCTAGTCTCTATTTATCATTATTTAGGCTTACAAAATAAGGCAGATTCTGCCGCTCAAAAATTAAAACAAATTGCTGATGCGACTGATACATTAAAATATAAAACTGATGTTTATTATAATTTAGGTATATATAATCAACATCAAAAATTTCATTATGGTATTGCTTTAAGCAACTTTTTAAAGGGTGTAGAATTACATAAGCCAATAGTAGATACGACTAAAATATTAAAACGTAAATTGGATTATGGTTCTAAACTAATGATGGTTTCATTTTTTCTAACTGTGATAAGGAGCTTCCTACTCCCTGTATTTTTTATTATTTCTTTTCCAAACTCTGAATAAACAAATAGGGTGTAATTGGCTTTTATTCCATTTAACCTAAAAAAACCATTATTGTCTGAAGTGGCAGATTTATATCCATTATTATATCTTGCTTTCATTCCGAATGCTTCTGCTATAATTTTTGCACTTACAGCAGGTGTGCCATCCTAATTGATAATTTTGCCACTTATGTTAATTGTATCTACAGCTAATGTAATTGTATCTCCAACTTTTTGAGCGAATGAAGAAATTGTAATAAAAAGTAACACTACCTGAATAATGAATTTTTTCATATTGTTAATCAATTAATTTAAAAGGTACTTCTAAATAAAATTTGACGGTAATTGGTTTGCCATTAACTATACTTTGATTCCATTTTTTGCATTTTTTTAAGACCTGATTAATGCGAAACTAGTATCATACCCAATATTTTTGATAATTTTGAAATTATCTAATGTCCCACTTTTATTAACATCAAATTCTATTGATACTATGCCCTCAATATTGTTTTTTACAGCCTTGTCTGGATATGTTAAATTGTCTTGGATATACTTGTAAAATTTATCCATGCCACCAGGATATTGTGCAGGGTTTCCATAATTTGCAAAGCCATATTCTAAATTTGGCTTTTCTTTAATGAGAACTTGCTGTTTTAGGATTTTCCTTTTAGATTCGATACCTAGTTTATTTGGATACGGACTTAATTTATTGTTAGGTTTGGCTAATGTGTAAAGGATAAAACGGCTCTCATTATTAAATATGATATCCGATAAAGTATCAGATTGAAAAGATATGTGAGATTTATTTATTATCCCTTTTAATTCAAAGAGACCTTTTTTGGATGTCTTAGTACTTATTTTTCCTGAACTAACTTCAACATTAGCAAGTGGTTTGTCATATCTATCAAATACAAATCCTGTAACATGAATGGTGTCAATAGCTACCAAAATACTATCAGTTTTAGTTTGAGAAAATGCTGTGGTAAATAATAAAGAAACAAATAAATATAGTAGTACAAGTTTTTTCATAAACTAATGATGTAGCTCGGAAGTAAATTCCACAACTAGCTCAATAATTCCTTCGCATTTTGTAAAGCAGAAGCACCTGGATTTTTACCACTTAACATTTCGGCAATAGCTGCAACTCTTTCGTCAGTATTTAATTTACGAATACCAGTTGTAGTTTTCTGCTTATCTTCATGCTTGTAAACAAAATAATGCGAATTGCCTTTGGCAGCAATTTGAGGCAAGTGCGTAATCGATAATATTTGCATGTGCGTTCCAAGATCTGCAATTACTTCCCCAACTTTTAATGCAGTTTCTCCAGAAATTCCCGTATCTATTTCATCAAAAATTAGCGTAGGTAGAGAAGTATGTTTGGCCAATAATGATTTTATGGCAAGCATTAATCTAGATAACTCGCCACCAGAAGCAACTTTGTTTACGGGAGCAGCTGGTTGCCCTGCATTAGCAGAAAACAACAATTCTAACTCGTCTTGACCGTCTTTATTTAAATCTTCAATTACCTGTTGATTAAAAATAAGTTTGGCATTTGGCATTCCAACCTGTTGCAATGTTTTAGCTGTAGCAGTTTCAACCAATTTAATTGCAGCTTTTCTGTTAGTGCTTAATTTTTGAGCCTGTTTGGTTAATTCAGTTTTTAGCTGGTCTATTTCCTTTTTTAAGGCTTCAATTTGTTCATCAGAAGAAACCAGTTGATTTAAATTTTCTTCTAATGTTTGCTGCACAATTAATAAAGCATCAAGATCTGCTACACGATGTTTTTGTTGTAATGTATACAGTAAATCTAACCTTTGTTGAATAACCGCTAAACGCTCAGCGCTGTGTAGGGTTTTACCTTCAATAATTGAGGTTTCGTCTGCAATGTCTTTTAATTCGATTAAGCTAGAACGTAAACGTTCGTATAAAATGTTAATTGAAGGGTCAAATTTTTCAATACTCTGAAGTTGTAATGAAGCCTCTTTCAATAAGCTCGATGCAGAGATTTCATTTTCGCTAAGTAGGGCAATAGTGGCTAAAAGATTTCTTTTAATGCTTTCTGCATGAGTTAATCGCTCCAATTCTTGCTCCAGTTCTTCTTGCTCACCCTCTCTTAATCCAGCTTGTTCCAATTCATTAAATAAAAACTGCTCATAATCTTGCTTGCTTCTGGCTTCGTCAGCTTTTAAAATTAATTCCTTTACTAAAGATTGGTCTTGTGTTAACTTTTTAAATCCGCTGCGGTAGCTAGAGAGTAATTGCTCATGATCTGCTAACGCATCAATAATTAGCAATTGAAAACTAGCATCGTTGATTTCTTGTGTAGCATGTTGCGAGTGGATATCAATCAATTTTTCACCTATCAACTTTAAGGTAGATAAATTAACTGGCGTATCATTTATAAATGACCTCGACTTGCCATCAATAGAGATTTCTCTCCTTAAAATGTTCTCTTCAAAAAAATCGATGTCATTAGTCTCAAAAATGGATTTTAGCTTTTCATCTGATAGCAAAAAAACACCCTCAATTATACATTTCTTTCCTTGGTTAAAAAAGTATTTACTTTCTGCCCTCTGCCCTAAAATAAGCGATAATGCACCTAAGATAATAGATTTACCAGCACCAGTTTCACCTGTAATAATATTTAGGCCCTTGTCAAATTCAATGTCAAGGCTATCAATTAAGGCATAGTTACGTATAGAAAGTTTTTGTAGCATATCTATTGCGAAATTACAACAAAACACTGTACTTGCAATACTTAATGGTCTATTTTAACTAAAATCTTTAGTTTTTTGGAGTTTTGCTTTTCATCATGAATTCGATATTTGTCGCTAAATCTCCTTTACCATTATCATCCCTTCCAAACCCAGAAGTGTGTGAGATAATCTCACCATCAGGGGCAATTAATACAAAAGTTGGAAATCCAGTTACTCCATATTTCAAACTTATTTCACTTAGATGTCCCTTTCCATCCCAAATTGATGGCCATAATGGTCGGTCTCTATCTAAGCCTATCTGCATAATTTTTGGATCTGTTTCTCCGTAAAAACTAACAATTTGTAGTTCTTCTGGATATTTTTTAGCTAAAATAGCTAAATCTCCAGAGGCTTCGATACAAGGAGCGCAGTAAGTTTCTGTAAAGTCTAAGAGTATATATTTACCCTTAAAGTCAGAAAGTGTATATTTTTTGCCTTTTAAATCAGCAGCGGAGAAATCATAAAATTGATCTCCTTTTTTAAAATATCACCAACTTTCTGATAATTAACTAGTAATTTACCGTAGAACGTGTTTTTGTAAATTGGATTAATTTTATTCATTAGTTCATTGAAATCCTCTTTTTTGTAACTATTCTTTCTAGAATAAAGCTGTTGCAAAGCGGCATCAGAGTTGAGGTTGGCAGAGATAAATTTTTCTGTAATGGCCTCCCTCTCACTATCAAGTTTTTGTATTTGCTTAATTAATGGTTTGGTAATTTTTCGGATACTATCACTTTGTTTTACTAAGGTTAGTGGAAAAACAATTTTGATTAAGCTATCTCTTTCTTGCCATAGCTGTTTTACTTGATTGTTTAAAATGTTCGCCTTATCCTGGCTTTTTGAACCAGTAATACTTACGTACCATGGAAAATCTTTTGCATCTGCCTTTATGGTTACTTGGTCTGCTCCAAGTAGCAGGTTGGTAAAATAAAATTGGTTTTTATAATAGCCGCATAGCCACAGCGCTTTTACTTGACTAATTTTCCCTTTCATGGATAATTTTCCATCGATAAGTACAGCACTATCTATTTTCTTATCGGTATTGATATCCTTTAGATAGAATTTGGTATTGTTTTCAAATCCTGTTAGAGTAGCATTAATTTGATATTGCTGAGCTTTTGAAAGCAGAAAACAACAAGTTAACAACAGCATTATAATTCGCTTTTTCATTTGATTTTTAATTATAGGTTTACATAAATTTCTATTCAAAATTACCAGCAATTAATAGAGAGAAGTTGCTAGTAACTACAAATGAGTGTTAATTAGTGTTAACAAATAACCTGCTCAGTTTTTACAATTGTTATTTTTACATTAATGAAAAAGAAAATAAACATTATTATTCTTTTGATGACAATTTCGGCCATCTTGATGCTCATACTGCAGCTATTTTCTAATTACGATTCATATCATAGCAATGAACGTGTATTTAAGAGTGGTGTTGATAATGCCCTCAGACGATCGGTAAACAAATTAATGAATATCAGGAGAGATGAATTTGCAGATCAATATAAGAAATGGCTATTGGATACCAATTTAACAGTCATCTCCACAAGATTTAATGGCAAAGAAAATATATTTAGTATTGTAGATAAAAAACCTACAGATAAAAATCCTCGCCCACCATTCGATTTAGCATGGCCAGAATATAAAATGAAGATAGATGAGATTACACCTAAAATAAAAGTTGATTTTGTGAACTCATTTGTAAAAGACTTTTTATACAGCGATTTTGTGACTGGCAGAGTGTTGTTTTTTACTACAGGTTTAGGAGAAAGACAGGCAAAGGCCTTTCAAAATGAGAGTGTAGATTTGGCAAGGTTAAGACGTATTTATTTACAGGAATTGGCTAAAGAAGATATCAAAGCTCCTTTCAAATTTAAGGTAAACGATTATAACTTTAAACGTTTTAATAGTAAAGAATCGGATTCCTTAACTCAAGATTATATTACGCATGCCAATTTGTATGGTTTTGGTAAGCAAGTTGCCATTGTAGCTATATTCCCTAACATTGCCAAAGCAAATTTTGCTAAAATGAAGTGGATGATATTTAGCTCGCTCGTGTTAATAGGTATCACTATAGCTTGTTTTACCTACACCCTTAATACCATGCTTTCACAAAAGAAACTGACTAAACTAAAAGACGATTTTGTGAACAATATGACACATGAACTTAAAACCCCGATTGCTACTATTAGTATTGCTGCAGAAGCTATCCAAGATTTTGAAGCAAATAAGACCATGACTACAGAATATTTAAGTATTATTCGATCTCAGGCAAGTGATATGAATAATTTAATTGAACAATTATTAAGTAGCCTTTTAGCGGAGCAAACTGCTATACCGCTTACATTTGAGAAGATATCTTTTCGAAATGTGGTTGAACATGCTTTGCAACAATACCAGCCGCAAATACAAGTTGCCAATGCGAATTTGCTTACAGCAATAATTAAGGGAGAGTTATTTATAAATGGCGACGAAAAACATTTGAAAAATGTAATAGCCAATTTAATAGACAATGCCATTAAGTATAGCGTTGGGCTACCAACGATAAAGATTATTTTAGAAAAACAGTATAATCAAGCTATCTTTAAAATTAGCAATGTAGCCGAAGAAATCCCTGCTATGTATCTGGGTCGCTTATTCGAGAAATTCTTTAGAGTACCTACTGGAAATTTGCACCTAGTTAAAGGCTATGGTTTGGGGTTAAGCTATGTATCTTATATTGTTGGTCAGCATAATGGCCATATTGATGTGCTTAGTGAAGGAGATTTAATTACGTTCACATTAACCTTTCCAATTGATGATTTCGCCTAAAGTTTTATTTTTAGAGGATGAAGTACAACTCGCAAAAATTGTGAGCGAAACCTTAAAAAGCCGTGGATTTTCAGTTACCCATGCCTTTAATGGAAAAATTGGATTGGAAGTATTTCTAAATAACAAATTTGATATCTGTGTGGTTGATGTAATGATGCCCTTTATGGATGGTTTTACGTTTGTAAAAGAAGTAAGGAAATCCGATCAACAAATTCCAGTTTTATTTCTTACCGCTCGATCTCAGGATAAAGATGTTTTTGAAGGTTATGGAATAGGAGGGAATGATTATTTAAAAAAGCCATTCAGTTTGGAAGAACTAATGCTGAGGATGAAAGAACTACTTAAGCGTAATCACTTTTATACTAGTTCAACAGAAGCAGTTCAGTTGGGTACCTATCAATTCTATCCCAATAGGCAAGAATTGATATTTGCTGATCATACTAGGATTAGATTATCTCATAAAGAAAGTGAATTGCTATTGCTCTTGGCAAAAAACAGAAATCAAATACTAGATAGAACACAAACCTTACTTAAGTTGTGGGGAGATGATCATTCTTTTAATGCTCGAACTATGGATGTATTTATCACTAAATTAAGAAAATACCTAAAAGAAGATCCAAGTCTAGAAATTATTAATATTAGAGGCTACGGTTATAAACTTATAGTTTAATTCTGGTAATTATAATAACAAAAGGGTTAGAATTATCTTACCCTTTTGTTTAGTTTGTTTGATTTGTATGACCTCAATTATTGTATAGTTAATAACAGACTAGTTAGGCTCTGAATTTATCCTTCAAATATGATAATATTATTATCAGACTTAATTCCTTTTTTCTTTTTAAGTTCTTGAATTTCGCTTTCGTGTTTTTTGCGCAATTCTTTATATTCTGGTGAATTTTGAAGTTTTCTCATCTCTTCCACCTTTTCTTTCCACTCAGGAGAATTGAATTTCTTTTCTAATTCTAGGCCGTTTTTTTCAATCTTGGCCATCTTGTCTTTCCATTCTGGAGAGTTAAATTTCTTTTCCAATTCTAAACTGTTCTTTTCAATCTTGGCCATTTTATCTTTCCACTCAGGAGAGTTGAATTTCTTTTCCAGTTCTAAACTGTTCTTTTCAATCTTGGCCATTTTATCTTTCCACTCAGGAGAGTTGAATTTCTTTTCCAGTTCTAAACTGTTCTTTTCAATCTTGGCCATTTTATCTTTCCACTCAGGAGAGTTGAATTTCTTTTCCAGTTCTAAACTGTTCTTTTCAATCTTGGCCATTTTGTCTTTCCATTCTGTAGAGTTGAATTTCTTTTCTAGTTCTAAACTGTTCTTTTCAATCTTGGCCATTTTGTCTTTCCATTCTGGAGAGTTGAACTTCTTTTCTAGTTCTAAACTATTTTTTTCAATCTTAGCCATTTTGTCTTTCCATTCTGGAGAATTGAACTTCTTTTCCAGTTCTAGGCTGTTCTTTTCAATCTTAGCCATTTTATCTTTCCACTCAGGAGAGTTGAACTTCTTTTCCAATTCCAGGCTGTTCTTTTCAATCTTAGCCATTTTATCTTTCCATTCAGGAGAGTTGAATTTCTTTTCCATCGCTAAAAACTTAGCCTTAACACTATCCGGCATTTCATCATAGCTATAATAGACAATATTTTTGCCATTTTCCTTACTAATCCATGTGCGTGTACGTTTGGTTTTAACCGAATCAGTATCAGCACTAACTGTTAAATGCTTTTCTACAGATTGGCTACCATTGAGCTTTGCTAAGGAGGTTGTTTTTTTAGCTTTAAGCTGCTCTTGTTTTTTTGTAGGGTTCATCCATGCCAATGAAACAACAGTGCCAATAGTTAAACTGAGAATGAAAAATTTCTGTTTGGCATTCATGTAATTCGTTTTCATATCTGTAATTCTTTTAATGCGTTGATACAAGTGTTGATTTTTGCCCGTTGCTGCTAATGATAGTGCTGGAGCTTTTTTGTCTTTCAATAACTCTAGTTTAAGTAGAGCATGCGCATAGGTTAACGGTGTGCCGGTAAAATTAACTACCAAGTCATCACAGGCATGTTCTCTTTCCATATGTATAAACCTGGTAGTGAGCCATACAAATGGATTAAAGAACAACAACGTTTCTATACACGTTTTAACAAGGTTGATGAGATAATCATTCCGACGAATATGTGATAATTCGTGTATTAAAATCGCTTCAACTTGTTTAAGATCCAGCTGCGTAGCTAATGCAATTGGAAATAATACAACAGGTTTAAAATAACCTATCACTAAGGGCACGTTAACTTTAGTAGATAGATAAAATTTAACTGTTTTATTAAGTTTTAATTGGCTAAGGGTTAAATCGAAAACCGCTTTCCATTCTGCCGGTATAGGCAGCGTATATTCATTTTTTAATCTCTTAAGTTTGGCATAGCCAGATAAGATTACAATTAATTGCAGTATAATGCCTATTGTATAGATAGAAACAATAAACGGGAAATATGCTTCTGTTCTGATAGGGAAACTTTGGCTTATCTTAACCAGTTCCTGAAATGTAAATTGATCTAAATTGGCTTGTGCTGTTAGCGTTGCAGATGGCAATTTAAATATTGATATAAACGTAAAGCAAAAACTTGCAAATATTAAAAATAACGTTCCAAATGCAAGGTTATGTTTTAATCTGGCACTCATTTTTGGCCATGTTATAAAAGCAATAAATAATATAGCATACAAAATTGCTCCCTGCCACAAGGAATGAAGGATACTCCATCCTATAGCTTTAATTAAATAGTTTACAATGGCTTCCATAGCTTATTTGTTTTCAAGTTTATCTAAATATGCTTTAATCAAATCAATCTCTTCTTGGCTTGCAGTTTTATTGCCTAATGCCTGCATTACCAATCTGGCCGCCGAGCCATTAAACACATTGTCAATCATTTTATTAACCATTTGCTGCTGTGTTTGCTCTTGGTTTACCAACGATTTGTAGATATGTGTTTTAGAACTGGTATCTCGATCAACCAAACCTTTTTCATGCATAATCTGCATCAACTTAAGTGTAGTGGTATAACCAGATTCCTTTTTGTTTAAAGCTTCGTGAACTTCACGAACGGTACAGTTGCCTTTTTTCCAAAGCACTTGTAAAATTTCCATTTCGCCTTCTGTGGGTTTGATGTTGGGATTACTCATTTTATTGCACTACGAATTTTTTCGTATTCAAATGTACGAATGCATTCGTATAAAACAAATGTTTTAGTAAAATTTTTTCAGATTTTTTTAAAATTGGGGATTTTGGAGACTCTAATGCGCTTAACGTACTTTTTTCAAAGCTTCGTATTTGCTAATATTGGCAGGATCTATTTCGCTAAGTAGGTTGTAGGCTTTAATCCTATTTTGCGGATCGCTGGCCGATAATACATTTGTAATCTCCTCAGCTTTGCTAGCGAAATAAACGTTTGGAAAAATAGAGCCCAATTTTTGCTTATCCATTTGTTGTAAAGCTGGCAACATGGCAATTATCTTTTTACTTCCATTTGTAGGGTCATCTTGTAAAACATCTAATCCATTTAAATGATAATCATAGATAAAGTTTCTCAATCCTTTAAAGCTGTTGTTCAATAGGTTTTCATTTAACCAAAAACGATTACGTAAACCATCAAATGCTTTCCAACCTTTACTGCCAGCTGTTTGGGCAACATTAAGTACATTTTGAGCTTTGGTATAAAAAGGTGTTCCACCTAAATTACTAAAACTATCTCTATCTAATCCGATAATGGTATAAGCATAATAACCTAAAAGGGAACTTAAGTTGTTAAGAAAATTTTGATCAGAGAAGTCTAGTGTCTGCCCATCATTATAATTAAAGTTAAAATCTTTATCACTTATATTAAGTAAAGTACTGTAATATGAACTTCCATAAACAGGTCTGCTCGATTGTATTTGAGCTTCTGCACTATAGGCAGAACTTCCATCCCAGCCTGTAATAGTAATTACAAAATTGCATTCTACTCTTTCTTGTGGTAAATAAGTTTCGTTTGTCCACTTGTTGTTATTCAAAAAATCTCTTATGGTATTCTGTAAAACGTCAAGATTTTTTTTGTGGATGTTAGAAATATTAGGTGCCAAAATTTGAACCCTCGAATTTAGCTCTTGCGCATTAGCGAAGATACAAATCATCATCAAAAGTATAAAACCTATAATTTTTCTCATTAGTTTATTAACTTAATTATTTCCCTACAAATATCCTTTGCAACTTCAGTTTTCGATTTCGTTTCAAAACTTGTTTGAACCATTGCTTTATTAAATATAGTAATTTTATTGGTTGATGTTTTAAAACCAGCACCTTTATCATTCAGTGAGTTTAATACAATAATATCCAAATTCTTCTTCTGGAGTTTTTCTTTGGCATAAAACTCCTCGTTCTCTGTTTCTAATGCAAAACCAACCAATAATTGATTTCCTTTTTTTAGCCTACCTAAACTGGCTAAAATATCTGTGGTTCTTTTAAGGCTAATGGTAAATTCATCATCCTTCTTTTTAATCTTTTGCTCGGCAACAGTTATAGGTGTATAATCAGCTACGGCAGCACTCATTACCATTATTTCAGATTTTTCAAATAGCGATGTACAAGCCAACAGCATGTCATTGGCACTAATCACATCAATTCTCTTCAAATTAGCCATAGTAGTTTCTGCGGTAGGTCCAGTAACAAGCGTTACATCGGCTCCTAAGGCCACGAATTCTTCAGCAATGGCAAATCCCATCTTTCCTGAAGAATGATTGCCAATAAAACGTACAGGATCCAGCGCTTCGTAAGTTGGACCAGCGGTAACTAAAACTTTTTTACCCAATAGGGGCAAACCTTTTTTGATTTCTTCAAGTAAGAAGGCTACAATTTCATCTGGTTCAGCCATTCGGCCCTCACCAAATAGGCCACTGGCCAGTTCGCCATTATTGGGCGCAATTAGTGTATTGCCAAAGCTTTTTAAACGGTCAATATTCTCTTGTGTGCTCTCATGTTTCCACATGTCTAAATCCATGGCAGGGGCAAAAAATACCGGGCATTTGGCCGATAGATATACCGCAGTTAACAAATTATCACAAAGCCCATTTGCCATTTTGCCAATGGTGTTGGCAGATGCTGGCGCAATAATCATATAATCAGCCCAAAGGCCTAATTCTACATGATTGCTCCAAACGCCAGTTTCGGCTTCGAAATATTGGGTATAAATAGGGTTTTTAGAAAGTGTGGCAAGAGTAAGAGGAGTAATGAAGTTACTCGCATCTGCCGTAAGAATAACCTTAACGTTTGCGCCAGCCTTAATAAGAGATCTTACCAAGATGGCCGATTTATATGCCGCAATACTGCCGCAAACGCCAAGAATAATGTTTTTTTTGCTAAGCATTTAACCTTTGTATAATAACAAGGTGCAATTTAAGCAAGCTTTCGCTTATTTTTGCTCTTTAGACGGATTTCTGTGATAAACCTTGTCATTTAAGAATTCATCAATCGCAATTAGGCTTGGTTTAGGCATACGCTCATAATGCTTGCTAATCTCAATCTGCTCTCTGTTTTCGAAAATCTCTTCTAAATTATCATTAGACGAAGCGAACTCAGCTAATTTGCCATGTAACTCTTCTTTCATGTTATTCGAAATCTGATTAGCCCTCTTAGAAATTATCACTAAAGACTCGTAAATGTTATCAGTAGTTTGATCTAAATCATGTACATTTCTCGTTACCGTAGTATTTGGTATAGCGGGTTTCGGTGTATTCATTATATTATGGGTTTTTAATCTCTATTTTATTAGTAGTGGTATCTTTTGCTTTTTCGCCCTTTTTGGCAAAGGCATTATATTTAGCAATGTAGGCTGCCTCGTCGGCTAAAATCTTCTTAGCTGCTGCTATGCCACTTTCACTATCTGCCTTTAACAGTTTAGCCTCTTTGCTAAGTTTACTGTTGGGGTATGCCTCCATAAACTCGTCATAATAAGTAATAGCCTCGTTAAATCTATCCTCTTGTCTGTGCGGATAGCTATTTTTAGCATACATATACTGAGATTTTACAATCAATAAGTTCATTTCCTCAGCATACTTAATATCCGGAAACTCAATCTGTGCATTTTTCAAAGCTACAACCGCCGATTTATAATAACTTATATCGTATCCGCCCAAATCGTAATATAATTTTGCATTGTCAAATGCTTTTACTTCTAGCTTTCCACGCAAGTTTGCAATGTACTGTGCAGCTTGTACAGATCTTTCACTCTTTGGGTAATAGTTGATAAACAACTGTAAATTATCAATTGCTTTATATGTATTCTCTTGGTCTAAAGAAGAGTTAGGAGAATCTAAATAATAGCAATAAGCTCCCATGTATCTACACTCTTCAGCATTTTTACTAGCAGGATAAGTATCCGCAAATTCTTTAAATTTATATCTCGCTGTCGTATAGTCCTTTAGACGGTATAGTGTAAAAGCATAATAATAGTTCAAATCTTCCGCTTCCGCAGTTCCTCTATATTTTTGGGCCAACCCTTCAAATAAGATCAATGCTTTAGAGTAATCTTTTTTATTATATAATCTAATACCTTCCTGGAATTTCTTGGAAACATCATTACTTAGTCGCAACTTCTCAAAACTGCTTTTACAGCCAGTAATGCTTAGTATAACGATGGTAAAACTTAAAATAAGTAGGTGTTTGATTTTAAACATTGTGCAAAGATAAGTTAATAATACGATAACGTCAATTAAAAATAATTACTGCTAAGCTAAATAAAGCCTTTCAACCTATCAAACACTTAACAATTTTTAACATACAACGCATATATAGTGTATGTTTTCATATCTATATTAACCTATCATATATAGTGTAGGAAAGTTCGGCTACATGTTACTATTGTATAGTACTTATATATAGGTATAGAAAAACAATGTCAGCAAAGCCAAAGAGAACCAGTGCCGTTCTTTGCTGTATGTCCTCGCTTCGCTGTGGGCATTTCGCTACTCCCTGTTTTATATAACAGCATGGCTGTAGGCATGTACCAAAAAGCAGTCGTCTCATTGGGCAAATGCATTTCGGATAAACTTTTTCTTGGTGTAAACCATGCACTTAGCTATTTTTATCAAAACAATCTGGGATATTATTTGTTTTCGCCTATTTTTTTTCTACTTTTGCATCCC